>Ga0316206_1000002_pt1 | contig 895585 bp, 898 predicted proteins | sample 6monthpyrite_MG_FD_204942 | JGI IMG/M metagenome (GOLD analysis project Ga0316206, IMG submission 204942) | Microbial mat bacterial communities from mineral coupon in-situ incubated in ocean water Damariscotta River, Maine, United States -... | ecosystem: Environmental > Aquatic > Marine >...
GCTCCGGCTGAAGAGGCGGTGGCTCCGGATGACGACCCCGTCGCCGCCGCTCCGGTTGAGGAAGCTGGCGCGCCGGTCGAGGACCCCGTCGCCACTGCTCCGGTTGAAGAGGCGGTGGCTCCGGATGACGACCCCGTCGCCGTCGCTCCGGTTGAGGAAACTGGCGTTCCGGTCGAGGACCCCGTCGCCGTCGCTCCGGTTGAGGAAACCGTCGTTCCGGTCGAGGATCCCGTCGCCGCTACCCCGGCTGAGGAATCCGTCGCGCCGGTCGAGGAAGCTGGGGACCATGACGGGTCCAACAATGCGGGCGGTAATGACCGGGATCGGGGTCACGGCAACGATCGGGACGGCGTTGACGAAGACAACTCCGTCGCCGCCAGAGGCGATGACGACGATGGCGACCGCGGGCCCAGCAATGCCGGTGGCAACGACAGGGGTCGCGGCAGTGCGGGCGGTAATGACCGGGATCGGGGCCACGGCAACGATCGGGACGGCGCTGACGAAGACAACCCCGCCGCCGCCAGAGGCGATGACGACGATGGCGACCGCGGGCCCAGCAATGCCGGTGGCAACGACAGGGGTCGCGGCAGTGCGGGCGGTAATGACCGGGATCGGGGCCACGGCAACGATCGGGACGGCGTTGACGAAGACAACCCCGTCGCCGCCAGAGGCGATGGCGGTTCCGGAAAACCCGGTAAGGAAGCCAGGGGCGGCAAGGATGATGAAGGGCCTGATGTCCGCGGTGATGATGATGATCATGGCGGGGATGGTGACGCCATGGCCAATGCGGGCTTCGACCACATTTCGGACGGCCGTGGTGCCGATGATCTATTCGCTTGGGACGACGGCGGAATAGATACAGGCGGTGGCAAAGACGGCGGCGATTGGCTCGCCGTCTCCGATGGCGAAGATATCGCTGGCGCGTTTCCCGGCACCGCCGGAGCAGACTCGTCGTGGACAGCCCAAACGGATCGGGAAGATGCCGACGATAACGAAGGAGGCGATTACGCCGAACAGACCGAAGACGCCGGTGCCTTCAACGCGGTGCCCGAGGCGGATGAAGGAAACGGCTTCGACAGCCATGACAATAACGATTGGGGATAACGGCAGAATGCTGAAATACGTGGGATAGGACCATCGTTCCTTGGCAATCCGCAGATGCTCGCCTTCAAAGGAAAAGACCATATGACGGGCAGGCATTTGGTGTCGGATTGTTTTATCTGCAATCGACGTGTTATCAACTCACAGGCTCACTCCGTGGCGAGTGAAAGGCCGTCGGGTTGGTAATCAGTCTAGGGGTGATGTGGAACATGGAGAATATTTTTGACCTTTCGGGAAAGACCGCGCTGGTTACGGGAGCCTCGAGTGGCCTTGGTCGTAACTTCGCTCTTACCCTTGCTCGTTACGGTGCCAACGTTGCCGTCGCCGCAAGACGCGCTGACCGCCTGGCTGAAACCGTCGCCCTGATCGGGGAAAACGGCGGAACCGGATTGGCCGTCGAAATGGATGTCACAGACGCGGCGGCTGTAAAAGCCGGTTTTGCCAAGATCGAGTCTGAACTTGGTGGCATCGATATCGTTGTCGCCAATGCCGGTGTCAGCCCCCGCGGCAAGACGCTGGAGATGACGCCGGATGATTGGTCATCCGTCATCGATGCAAACCTCAACGGCGTGTTCTACACGGCGCAGGAAGCGGCGCGACGGATGATTGCGGCTGGCACGAAGGGAACCATTATCAATACGGCTTCGATCCTTTCTTTGCGTGTCCGCTCTGGTGCCCCTGCCTATGTGGCGTCAAAGGCCGCGGTTGCGCAGTTGACCAAGGCTCTTGCGCTGGAGTTTTCGGAATATGGAATCCGTGTCAACGCGATTGCTCCCGGCTATTTTGAAACCGATCTGAACCGAGACCTGCTGCAGTCTGAAAAAGGCCGCGCATTGGTCGAGGGAATCCCGATGAAGCGAACCGGGACCTATCGCGAACTGGATGGGGTGTTGTTGTTACTGGCATCTGAAGCCGGTTCGTTTATGACCGGAACGGTCATCCCCGTCGACGGTGGTCATTTGGTCAACTCGCTTTAGGGGAATATGGCGTTGGCCCAGGATGTCGATTTCGGAAAAACGGCACGTGATTATGCGAAGCACCGCGCCGGGTTTCCCCCGGAACTCCTCTTGCGATTGAAATCATACGGTGTCGGGTTGCCCGGCCAGGATATTCTGGACATCGGAACCGGTACCGGAACGCTGGCCCGGCAACTAGCCATTGCAGGGGCGAAGGTTATCGGAATTGATATGGCCGAGCCTTTGTTGCAGGAAGCACGCAATCTCGCTCAGGAAGTCGGCGCCGTCGTAACCTACCGTGTCGGCAAGGCCGAGGATATTCCACTGGATGACGAAAGCCAGGACGTTGTCACCGCTGGCCAATGCTGGCATTGGTTTGACCCGGTTATGGCCGGCACCGAAGTTCGTCGGGTCCTGCGCGATACAGGAACCGTCGTCGTCTGCCACTTCGACTGGCTGCCGCTGCCGGGAAACGTGGTCGAAATGACAGAGCGCCTGATCCTTGAATTCAATCCGACCTGGCATATGGCGAGCGGATCCGGACTGTATCCGCGTTGGCTTGCCGACCTCGCCACGGCTGGTTTTGGCGGTCTGGAAACGTTCAGTTTCGACATGAATATTCCATACAGCCTTGATGACTGGTGTGGCCGTATTCGGGCCAGCGCTGGAGTCGCGGCCAGCCTGCCGACGGATGATGTGTCCCGTTTCGACGCTGATCATCGCACTGCGCTCGCGCAGTTCTTCCCGCAAGACCCGCTGAGTATTCCCCATCGGGTGTGGGCCGTCGTCGGGCGCAAATCTTCATAGACAATTTCTGGGGCTGTTTTTGCTGCCGGCCGGAATTGTCGATCGCTTACTGTTTCAGCCACTTCATGGCGCCCGCCGGATAACGTTGTCCTTGGGCGGCGGAGTGTGGAAAGGCGTTGTCGAGCGTCGCCATGTCATCAACCGTCAGGTCGATGTCCAGCGCGGCGGCGTTGCTTTCCAGATGCGCCGCCTTGGTGGTGCCGGGAATGGCGACGATATGATGTCCACGGGCTAGCAGCCAGGCCAAGGCGATCTGGGCCGGGGTGACACCCCTGGCTCGGGCCATCTCCTGAACTGGCTGGAGCAGAGCCAGATTGGCCGTGAGGTTGTTGCCCTGATAACGCGGATGGTCGCGACGGCGATCACTTTCGGCAAGGCTATCCTGGCCGGTCACTGCGCCGGTCAAGATACCACGACCGAGCGGTGAGTACGCGACGAAGCCGATGCCGAGATCCGCACACACGGCCAGCACATCTTCTTCGACGTCGCGGGTCCATAGCGAATATTCGGTCTGTAGCGCGGCTATGGGATGGGTGGCGTGGGCCCGTTTGAGCGTTTCCGGTGCGGCTTCGGAAAGTCCCAAATAACGCACCTTGCCTTGTTCGATCAACCGCGTCATGGCGCCGACCGTTTCCTCGATCGGTACTTTAGGGTCCATTCGGTGGAAGTAATAGAGGTCTATTTCATCGATGCCGAGCCGCTTCAGACTCGCCTCACAGGCCTGCTGAACGTATTCGGGCCTGCCGTCCACATCAGGCGTTCCCTCGGCAGTTCGGACGTTGCCGAACTTGGTGGCGATGATATAGCCGTCCCGTTCGTTTTTGATGGCACGGCCGATCAGTTCCTCGTTCTTGCCGAAGCCATAAAGGTCGGCGGTGTCGATGAAATTTACGCCGATGTTTTTGGCGTGGCGGATGGTTGCGATGGAGTCTTCCTCTGGTCCCGGGGCATAGAAGCCCGGCATCACCATGCAGCCAAGGCCGATGGCGGGAACGACCAGTCCGTTGGTGCCAAGCGTGCGTTTTTTCATAGCCGGGATGCCTTTTTTCCGGTGTTGGTTGAAAGCCTGGTGTTTGCCGCCTGGCGGTATTGAGCCGGAGACAGCCCGGCATTGCGGGTGAAGAATCGTGAAAAATATGCGGCGTCGCCGAACCCCATCACGGTGGCTATTTCACCAACGGTCATGGTCGAATAGACCAGATCCCGTTTGGCTTCGATCATCATGCGTTTGTGGATGATCTGCAGCGCGGACTTACCCGTAATGTGGCGGCAAATCCGGTTCAGGTGGGCTGGCGTCATGCCGATATCGCGGGCGTAGTCCCGGATGCTGTCGTGGTTGCGGAATCGGAATTCGACCCGCTCGCGGAATGCCGCGAGTTTGTCCGCGCCCTTGCCGTTACCCCTAAATCCGGCGCTGTCGGGCGTACCATGAGTGCGGAAAATTAGCGCCAGCAGTTGGCCAATTGCCGAGCGCAGGACGAACTGGCGGGCCGGGGCTACGCCAGCGAATTCGTCGGCGATGTGGCGGAACAGATCATCGACCCGCCCGAAAGGAAGAGCGCCGTCTTCGGCCGGCAGAACCCGGGGATGAGCCAGCGCGCCCAAAAGCTCGGGGGCGGGGCTCAGGATTTCCTTGAGGCCCGCGTTGGGCAGGGTGATGACCCAGCCATCGGTGTCGGCGGATATATCGAAGCCGTGGATGCTGAGCGACGGGATCAGGACCAGGAACGTCCCGTTGAGGTCAAACTGGGCGCCTTCCATTACGGCCTGAATGGAGCCGCTGCGGGCATATAGGATTTGAGTCATGCCGTCGTGACGATGGGCTTTTATCTCGCCGTCATGCACGCGGGAACGTTCGGCGATGGACTCGCAGTGCAAGATATCCGGAATGGGCGACTCTTCGGACTCGCCGTATAATTCATAGTTGGGAATCAATGATGTCACGGGCGAGATGCTCTTTAGTTCTGCGGTGCAGGCGGTAGCCTCTCTTAAAATGTTTCAAAAGTCCAAATAAAAAGCCGGATTGGTCATTCAATAGTCTGCCCCGGTGGCGTATATAATTTGGTCTGTAACGATGTGAGAGGGGACAGACCATGAAGACTCAGGTTTGCATTATTGGTGCCGGACCGTCCGGATTGCTACTGGCGCAGCTGTTGCACCGTGCCGGGGTCGATGCCGTGGTGCTGGAAAAGCACACCCCCGAACATGTTCTCGGTCGTATCCGCGCCGGTGTTCTGGAAACCGGATTTTGCGACCTGATGCGTGAAGCCGGGGTCGGCGAGCGCATGGACGCCGAAGGCCAGGTCCATCATGGGTTCGACATCGCCTATCGCGGTGAACGCCATCACATCGATCTGGCGGGGCTGACCGGTGGCGATACGGTGATGGTCTATGGCCAGACCGAAATACAGCGCGACCTGTTTGCCGCCCGCGATGCCATGGACGGGGTTACCATCGCGGAAGCCGCCGACGTGCACCTGCATGACATTGACAGCGATGCCCCCTATGTCACCTATCGCAAGGGCGGCGAGGACTTCCGGGTCGATTGCGACTTCATTGCAGGGTGCGACGGCTATCATGGTATCAGCCGTAAATCGATTCCCAAGGAAAAGCTGGTTACCTTCGAAAAGGTTTATCCGGTGGGCTGGCTGGGTGTTTTGTCGGAAACGCCTCCGGTCTCCAAAGAACTGATATATTCGAACCACGAACTGGGGTTCTCGTTGTGCTCGATGCGGTCGGACCAGATCAGCCGCTACTACATTGACGTGCCGGTCGAGGCGGCAATCGAGGAATGGACTGACGAGCGGTTCTGGGAAGAACTCAAACGCCGCCTGCCTGAAGATGCCGCCAACAGTCTTGTAACCGGTCCGTCGATTGAAAAGAGCATCGCACCGTTGCGCAGCTTCGTTTGTGATACCGTGAATTACGGTCGCTTGTTTTTGGCCGGAGATGCCGGACATATCGTGCCGCCGACCGGTGCCAAAGGACTCAATTCAGCGGCATCGGACATTTACTTCTTGTCCAGCGGCCTGATCGAATATTACAAGTCCGGCAGCGAAAATGGCCTGATGAATTACCCCGCCAAGGCGCTTGCCCGGGTGTGGAAGGCGGAACGGTTTTCGTGGTGGATGACGCTTATGTTGCATCGCCTGCCTGACGCCGATGGTGGATTTTCACGGCGCATGTGCGAAGCGGAACTGGATTATGTGCTGGGTTCGAAGGCGGCGCTGACCTCGCTCGCCGAAAACTATGTCGGATTGCCGTTTGAATAAGGAGCGGCGTTTGGGAACTGTCATAAAAGCTCGAGACAAAGGTTGCCCCATGGAAGTGGGCCGGAAGCCCACGCCAAGGCGGTTCATGCGCGAGCATGCCAATGTCGCGTTGCGCAGTTTAAGCGAGATCGTCCTTGTATGCCATATCGACCACCAGAATGTGCTCGATCAGCCAGTCCTGTAGGTGTTCGCGAATGGTTCGAGCGACGATATTGCTGTCCAGTCCGCCCGTGGCCATGTGTGATTGTGCCGACCGCAACCAGCTTTCGAAATCCCGGTGCTCGGCGATGTGCGGTTCAAGGTCGGCGTAGCCGGCATCCCGCATCATGGTTTCTTCGAGAAAAAAGTGCTCATGAACATATTCGTCCAAACGCGCCATTACGTCGCGCAGATCGCCGCCGTTCCGTTCAATATTATCCAGTCTGTTAATCAGGCTGATCAGGATTTTGTGCTGCGCATCCAGGGAAGGGACACCGACGCTGTAGGACTCCTCCCAGGTTATTTCGGTCATGTTTTTTTTCCCTTGGAGCCGGTAATATTAATCCGTCGCTACCCAACGCTAGTGAAGAAAGCTAAATTCACCAATTCAATAATTGTCATATTGCTTATTCATTCAACAAATTTGTATTGAGTCCTTACGTTAGTTCCGGTCGCAGGTGATTTTACCCCGGCTGTGTGTAAATGGTTTAGTCATGAACATTGAGCGTCTCGCGTTGCCCGAACGTATCGCTTTCATCGGCTTCGGTGAAGCGGCGGCTGCATTTGTTCAGGGCTGGTACTCGGTCGCCGACCTCAACGTCTCCGCGTTCGACATTAAAACCGATGACCACAGGACCCGCGCCGCGAAATTGGATGACTATCAACGCCACGGGGTAACGGGCGCGGAAACCGCAATTGAAGTGGCGACGGGCGTCGATGTGATCGTCTCGGCGGTAACGGCGGAAGCGGCGGCTGACGTCGCGCATTCGGTGGCCGCTGCGCTGCGGCCAGGCATGTTATATCTTGACCTCAATTCCGCGGCGCCTTCCCGCAAGCGCGAAGCGGCCGACACCGCCGCGGCGATTGGTGTAGCGTATGTCGATGTGGCCGTAATGGCGCCGGTCCATCCGACCCTGCACCAGACTCCCTTATTAATTTCGGGACCGGGAGTAAAGCGGGCGGGAGCCCTGATGCAGCGGCTGGACATGCGTTTCGAGACGATATCGGACACTGTCGGCGATGCCTCGACCATCAAGATGGTCCGTTCGGTGATGATCAAGGGTATCGAGGCGTTAGTGTCTGAATCCATTGTTGCCGCCGTAAAGGAAGGTATCGATGAAAAAATTCTGGCGTCGCTGGACGTTACCTTTCCCGGCATGAACTGGACCAAGCGGGCGGGTTATATGCTGGAACGCATGGTCCGGCACGGCACGCGCCGGGCCGAAGAAATGCGTGAAGTGGCCAAGACCATGGACGAGTTGGGTATTGGCGGCGCCATGGCCGCCGCCGCCGCCGAACGACAGCAGCGGGTGGCGGACCTAGGGCTTCTTGGCGTTTTCGACGGGGCGCCACCGGAAGACCACCGGATCCTCGCCCAGGCCATTCTGGATGCCGAGAGGGAGCAAGATTGATGAAACAGACGGCCATTCCCGCTGTTTTGATGCGTGGCGGCACCTCCAAGGGGCCGTACTTTCTGAAATCTGACCTGCCCATCGATATTGAAACCCGCGATGCGGTGTTGTTGGCCGTTATGGGCTCCCCCGATGTGCGTCAGATCGATGGCATCGGTGGCGCCGACCCGCTGACCAGCAAGGTCGCCATCGTCAGTGCGTCCGAACGTTCCGACGCCGACGTGGATTTCCTGTTCGCCCAGGTTTCCGTCGATAAGGCACGGGTCGACACGACGCCCAACTGTGGCAACATGCTCGCCGGTGTCGGTCCGTTCGCTATTGAAAAGGGCCTGATTGACGCCGGTGATCCGGAAACGGTGGTCCGCATCCACACCGTCAATACAGGCATGATGGCCGAGGCTACCGTGCAGACGCCGGGCGGTGTTGTCGATTACGACGGCGAGGCCCGCATTGATGGCGCACCGGGAACGGCGGCGCCAGTGGTTCTCAACTTCCTTGATCTGGCCGGTTCCGTCTGCACCGGTTTGCTGCCGACCGGTAAGGCGGTCGATACGGTCGATGGGGTGGATGTGAGCTGTATTGATAATGGCATGCCGGTGGTGATTTTAAGCGCCGCCGATGTCGGCATGACAGGCTATGAAAGCCGCGACGATCTGAACGCCAACGTGGCGCTGAAGGCGAGTCTGGAACGCATCCGCCTGCCGGCGGGCGAATTGATGGGGCTGGGCGATGTCACCGACAAGGTTATTCCGAAAATGATCCTTGTCGCCCCGCCCCGGAACGGTGGCGCCATTACGACACGCAGCTTCATCCCCCATATCTGCCACGCCTCGATTGGTGTACTGGCCGCTGTCACGGTCGGAACCGCCTGCCTGCTGCCGGGGTCGCCGGCGGCGAAATTTGCCGATATCCCGGACGACACCGCCAAGTATCTGTCCATCGAACACCCGAGCGGCGAATTCACGGTCGAACTTGAGGTTGATGGCCTGGACGGTGTGCCGGATGTCCGGCGGGCGGCGTTGTTACGGACCGCACGAAAGCTGTTCGCCGGCGAGGTCTATGTGCCGGGCGATATTTGGCAGGGCGTATAATTCACTCGCTCAATGAAAAAAATCATATTTATCCATTTAGCAAATGGACCAATTGCTCCTACTCTTTCACAGATAAAGCGCGCCGTTCCCACCTGAATCAAAGGATAGCCGAGCCATGGCCTGGACCAAGAAGGATTACGACGACATCCCCGGGACGTTTGTCTTTGACGGTCGCCGCTCGTTGATGGGCTGGCCCTTGAACAAGATGTGCATGTCACTGAACGACGAGGAAAACCGCGAGGCGCTGCGTCAGGACGTCGAAGGGTATTGCAAACGGTTCGATATGTCCGACGAGCAAATCCAGGCGGTGAAGGACCTCGATGCCCTCGCCATGATGCGCCTGGGGGGCAACATCTATTACATGGCCAAGCTCGCCGGGGCTTATGGCTTAAGCGTGCAGGACGTGGGCGCACAGATGCGCGGCGTCACCGTAGAACAATTCAAGGAAATGCTGCTTGAGCAAGGTCGGGAGGAAGTCTGATGGCAAACCTGATTGGCGGTATCACATCATCGCATATTCCGGCCGTCGGGATCGCAACCAGCAAGGGATTGTTTGACGATCCCTACTGGAAACCGTTTTTCGATGGTTACGTGCCCGTGCGCGCCTGGATGGAGGAGAAAAAGCCTGACGTCGTGGTGTTGGTTTACAACGATCACGGTCTGAATTTTTTCCTGGATCAAATGCCGACCTTCGCAATCGGCGCGGCCCGCGCGTATGATAACGCCGACGAAGGCTGGGGCCTGAAAACCATGCCGCCGGTTCCGGGTGACCCGGAACTGTCCTGGCACATCATCGAGACCCTGGTCAAAAACGAGTTTGATCCCACCATCTGTCAGGAAATGAAGGTCGATCACGGGTTGGTCGTGCCCCTTCAAGTGATCTGGCCCGACGCCGACGACTGGCCGGTGAAAGTGGTGCCGGTGGCGGTGAACACCGTCCAGCATCCGGTCCCGTCGGCCAAGCGCTGTTATGACATGGGCAAAGTTATCGGCGACGCCATTCGCTCATATGATGAAGACATCAACGTCGCGGTGTTCGGCACCGGTGGCATGTCCCACCAGTTGCAGGGCCAGCGCGCGGGCTTCATCAACAAGCGCTTCGATCTTGACTTTATGGACAAGATGATCGACCGGGTGGGAGAGCTCACCAGGCTCTCCACCACTGATTTTATCCGCGATTCCGGATCGGAAGGTGTCGAACTGATCATGTGGTTGGTGATGCGCGGCGCCATGGGTGACAAGGTCACACTGAAGCACGCGAACTACCATGCGCCGATTTCGAACACCGGGGCAGGCGTGATGGTGCTGGAACCGACCGAATAAAGTAGTCGAAAAGAAAAAATGAACGAGATGACCGATCTGCAACGCAATATCCCCATGTGCATGGCCCCGGACCCCGATACCCGGACGCCAGCCTTTACACCGCCGGCGAACGCGTGTGACAGCCATTGTCACATCTTCGGCCCAGCGGCGGAATACCCGTTCGCGCCCGATCGCAGCTACACACCGCCGGATTCCGGGCTGGATACGTTTAAGGCGCTGCAGAAAACTCTGGGATTGAGCCGGGCGGTGCTGGTCAATGCCAGTTGCCACGGCACTGATAACAAGGTGATACTTGATGCCATTGCGCAGTCCGGCGGGCAATACCGCGGCGTTGCCAACGTCGATGACAGCTTCTCCCGCGAGGACCTGCAAGCGCTGAACGATGGTGGGGTGCGGGGCTGCCGCTTCAACTTCGTCAAACATCTGGGCGGTGTGCCGGATATGGCCGAGTTCCACCGCATCGTCGAACGTGTTCGTCCACTGGGTTGGCACGTGGTGTTGCATTTCGACGCCGTTGATTTGCTGAGGTTCAAGGATATGCTGCTTAACCTTCCCGTGCCGTTCATCATCGATCACATGGGCCGGGTGCCAACCGCCGGTGGGCTGGATCAACAGCCCTTCAAAAACCTTCTGGAAGTGGCCCGCCTGGAGCATTGCTGGGTCAAGGTGTGCGGCGCCGAACGTATCGCATCGGAAGGCCCGCCGTTTACCTCTGCCGTGCCATTTGCTCGGGCTGTTATCGATGTCGCTCCCGATCGCACGTTGTGGGGTACCGATTGGCCACATCCGAATATCAAAAAGCATATGCCGAACGATGGCGATCTGGTTGACCTGATTCCCTTGATTGCGCCGACCGCGGAAGGTCGGCAAAAATTACTGGTCGATAACCCGGACCGTCTTTACAGATTTGGTGAGCAGGAAGGAGCACGTTGATGTCTAGCGAAAGCAGGAAAACGGCCTTGATCATAAGCGCCCATTCCGCCGATTTTGTGTGGCGGGCCGGTGGCGCCATCGCCCTGCATCAGAAGCGCGGATACGACGTTACCGTGGTTTGCCTTTCCTACGGCGAACGCGGCGAGTCGGCCAAACTGTGGAAGCATGAAGGTTGTACGCTGGAGCACGTCAAGACCGAGCGGCGCAAGGAAGCCGAGGCCGCCGCCCGGGCGCTGAACGTTCACGATATCCAGTTCTTTGACTGTGGTGACTATCCGCTCGAACTGGACCGGGATGGCAAGTTCCGGCTGGTCGATGTCATCCGCAAGGTCCAGCCTTCCTTCATGATGAGCCATTCGCATTACGATCCCTATAATACGGACCATAGCTATACAACCAAAGTAACCATGGAATGCCGCATGATCGCGCAGGCCTGGGGCCATAACCCCGGCGAGAAGGTGCTGGGCGCGCCGCAGCTTTACCTGTTTGAGCCGCACCAGACCGAGCAGATGGGCTGGAAGCCGGATGTGTTCCTGGACATCACCGAAGTGTGGGACAGGAAGTGGGCGGCCATTCAGTGTATGCGGGGCCAGGAGCATCTGTGGCATTTTTATGAAAATGTTGCCGAGAACCGGGGCAATCACTTCCGCCGTAATTCGGGCGGTCAGGCCGGTGGCAGCGCCGCCGAGTATGCGGAAGGGTTTCAGACGGTCTATCCGCGTACCGTCACTGAACTGTAGGAACGGAATATGACCTTCGACCTTGGCGTCTGCCACACCAATATCAAACGTGCGCCGCTGGACGTTGTCGACGATCTGGCCGAAATGGGCGTCGCCACCGTGCACGAGGCGCAGGGGCGGGTCGGGCTGTTGCAGCCCTACATGCGCCCGATTTTCCCGAAACGGATTGCCGGCACGGCCGTTACCGTTCTCGCCCAGCCCGGAGACAACTGGATGATGCATGTCGCCGTCGAGCAATGCCAAACCGGGGATATCCTGGTGGTTGGGCTGACGGCCGAAAACGGCGACGGCATGTTCGGTGACCTGCTGGCGACGTCGGTTATGGCGCGGGGCGTGCGCGGCTTGGTGATTGACGCCGGTGTGCGCGATGTGGCCGATCTTCGCGAGATGGATTTTCCGGTCTGGGCGAAATGCATCTCGGCCAAGGGCACGATCAAGGAGACGCTTGGCTCGGTCAATGTGCCGGTGGTCTGCGCCGGTGCGTTGATCCATCCGGGGGATGCCATCGTCGCCGACGAAGACGGTGTCGTCGTCGTCCCTCGACTTCGTGCCGATGCGGTGTTGGAAGCATCAAGAGTGCGCGTCGCCAACGAGGACGTCAAGCGAAGCCGTCTGGCCGCAGGAGAACTGGGCCTCGATATGTATGAGATGCGCCCCAGGCTCGAAGCCAAGGGCCTGAAATACATAGACGAATAGGCTATTTTCTAGGTCTAGGGCTCGTACGCCGCGCACAGGATCTTTATTTGACCCCTCAGCCAGGTCATTGCCGGGTCACGGTCACTGCGTAGGTGCCATGCCATGGACGCTTTGAATCCGGGCAAATCCAATGGCAACTCCCGTTCTTCAAGCTTGAATGATCGCCGTAGCGTCGCCGAAACCCGCCGCGTGAAAACGCCGATCATGTCGCTTTCCTCCAGCAGATGCGGCGCCAACAGGAAGTGCGATACCGATACCGCGATGCGGCGCTTGGGATTGCCGCGTTCCAGGATATCGTCAAAGATACCGGAACGCTCGCCCGAGGCACTGACCAGCAGGTGCGGGTAGGATAACATCGTATCGGTGCTGAATTCCTGCTTGTGGATCGGGTGTCCCTTGCGGAACAGGCACACGAAGTCCTCGTCGAACAGATGCTGGCGGCGGATCGAATTCTTGGTCTCGGTGAAATTGCCGAGGGCGACATCGGCGCGGTTTCTGTCCAAGGCCTCCAGCGCCAGGTCCCGGTCTTCGGTAATCACATGGATATCCATATTGGGCGCGACCCTGGCCAAATGCGCGGTCAATTTTGGCATCATCGGCAGGCTGATGTAATCGGGCGCGGCGATTTTATACAGGCCGCGTGCGGTCGCCGGTTCGAACTCCATATCGGCGATCAGGCATTCTTCGATGGAATCGAGGATCGCGCTGACCGGATCTTTCAGGGTTTCGGCGCGGGGGGTAAGCTGTAACCCGCCGGAACCCCGCACCAGCAGGGGGTCGTCGAACATGGCGCGCAGCCGATTTAGGGCGTTGCTCATGGCCGGTTGGCTACGCCCAATACGCACGCCCGCACGCGTGACGTTGCGTTCTTCGATCAGCGCATGCAGCACTTTCAAAAGGTTCAGGTCGACGTTCAACAGGTTCATGGTGGGATGTCCGATTATTTACCGCTTCAATACTACCCGCAAACCTTATTCACTAAACGAATTTTTTTCCAGTCATAATTTACCTAATCAATACCCATCATTGTTATAATTCATTAAACAAATTTAGTCGGGTGCCGTAACCTTCCAACCTAATAATAAATGGAGCCTTGCGCGACGGATCGGGCAGCGGACTTCAATTTCGACCGTAACGGCGGCGACGACTAACTGGGATACGCAATCATATTAGGGAGGCATTAATAATGCTGAAATCGTTAAAATTCGCCGCGGGTGGCATTCTGGCTCTGGGTCTGATGGCCGGGATTTCAGGAATCGCAAATGCAGCAGAACCCATCACTCTGAAGCTGCACCACCTGTTGCCACCGATGTCAAATGCACACAAGAACATGCTGGTTCCGTGGGCCGATAAGGTCATGAAGGAATCCGGCGGCCGTTTGAAAATCGATATTTATCCCGCCATGCAACTCGGAGGCAAGCCGCCGCAACTCGCCGGGCAGGCCCGGGACGGTGTAGTCGATATCGTCTGGACCGTGTTGGGGTATACACCCGGCCGTTTCACCAAGACGGAAGTGTTTGAACTGCCGTTCATGTTCACCAACACCACGGCCACCAACCTCGCCCTTACCGAGTATGTGAAAAAACACGGCGATGAGTTCAAGGATTACAAGCTTATTTCGGTGTTCGTACATGCTGGCCAGGTCTTCCATTCGCATGACCCGATCCGCACGGTCGCCGACCTCAAGGGGCTGAAAATTCGGACGCCGACACGCACCGGCGGCTGGATGATCGAAGCCATGGGGGCTGTCCCAATTGGCGCACCGGTGCCAAAAATCCCGCAGTTGCTGTCGAAGAGAATCGTCGATGCGGTGCTGATCCCTTATGAAATAACACTGCCGCTCAAAGTGTCCGAGATGGTCCACTACCACACCACCCTGGGCGACCCCAAGGTTTCGCGGATTAACACCACGGTCTTCATGATCGCCATGAACAAGGCAAAGTACGAGAGCTTGCCTGCCGACCTTCAGAAAGTTATCGACAATAATTCGGGCGCCAACCTGTCTCGCTGGCTGGGCGAAGTCTGGGATAAGGCCGAATTGCCCGGTATCGCAAAGGCCAAGGCAACGGGTGAACTCATTGTTATGTCTCCGGGCGAAACAGCCAAGCTTCGTGCGATGACCGAGAAGCCGGTGACGGATCGCTGGATCGCCGAAATGAAGAAGAAGGGCGTTGACGGGCAAGCTCTGGTTGACGAAGCGCGTGCTTTGATCGCCAAATACACCAAGTAAGCCTGATATCCCGAATTGGGTGGTCGCCGTTTTGGCGTTCTACCCAAAGCACAGTAAGCAGACGCGGGATCGAAGACCGGGGTAGATTGCCTCATCACGTCTTTGGCCCGCGTCTGTTTTTTTTGCCATGTCTCCGGAGGCCGTCCTCCGGGCACCGAAACCTGAAAAAATTACCCATGAGTGACTCTGGCCAGCAAGCAGTCGATCATCAAAATCCGGTCGGCCGTGCGCTTTATTATTTGTCGCGGATGGCGGCGATCCTAGGCGGTCTAATCATGACCGGCCTAACCGTTATGGTGGTTATCAGCGTGTTAGGGCGTTGGCTGATTTCGGCGCCGATCTACGGCGATTTCGAAATGGTCGAAATGGGAACGGCCATTTCCGTTTTCCTGTTCCTTCCGTATTGCCACATGAGCAGGGGAAACGTAATTGTCGATTTATTCATGGCGTGGGCGCCGAAGCGGGTTCAGGTATTTCTCGATATAGTGGGTTCCGTGGCGCTTTCCCTGATCGCCGGAGTGTTGGCGTGGCGCATGATTTTGGGCGGTCTTGAGATGGTGAGCGATAACGAGACGACTTACATTCTGGCGCTGCCGTTGTGGTGGGCATTCCCCTTCGCCGTCTTTTCCCTCGGGCTGCTCGCGTTGTGTACAGCTTATACCGCCGTGCATGATGGCATAAGGATATTCCGTTGAGCAGTTTTGAAATAGCACTTTTGGCCATTGGAATAATGCTGGGGTTACTGGCGCTTCGCATTCCGGTCGGCGTCGCGATGCTGATGGTCGGCATGGGCGGGTACGTGGCTTTGGCGGGGTTTACCCCCTTGTTGAACTACGCCAAGTCCGCTCCCTATTGGCGCTTTTCGACGTATGACCTTTCGGTCGTGCCGATGTTCCTGCTGATGAGTCAGTTCGCCACCAAGGCGGGGCTTTCATCGGCGTTGTTCAAGGCGGCCAATGCCTATTTGGGGCATCGCAAGGGTGGCGTCGCGATGGCGGCGGTCGGTGGTTGTGCCGGATTTGGCGCTATTTGTGGATCATCCTTGGCGACGGCCGCGACCATGGCCCAGGTCGCGTTACCGGAATTGGAACGCTACAAGTACTCCGGCGCGCTCGCCACCGGTGCGTTGGCTGCGGGCGGCACGCTCGGTATCCTGATCCCTCCATCCGTGGTGCTGGTCATTTTCGCCATCGCCGTCGAAGCCAATATCGTCACCATGTTTCAGGCGGCATTCGTGCCGGGTTTGCTGGCCGCCGCCGGATACCTTGTAACCATTGCCGTTTATGTTCGCATCAGACCCGAAGCGGGCCCGGTCGGACCGAAGGCCGACACCTCGGAACGCCGCCGCGCCTTGCTCGAAACCTGGCCGGTGATCGTGATTTTTTCGGTTGTCATCGGCGGCATCTATCTTGGCGTGTTCACACCGACCGAAGGCGCCGCCTTTGGCGCACTCGGCACCGGGCTTATCGCCGTCTTGCGGGGCGGTTTAAGATGGGATGGATTTCTGGAGTGCATCAAGGGTACCGCTTCTTCGACGGCGATGATTTTCCTGATTTTGCTGGGCGCCGATTTCTTTAATGCCTTTTTGGGGTTGTCACGCATGCCCCTGGAACTGGCCCAGGTTATCGGCGAAAGCGGCTTGGCGCCAATGGCGATCTTGATGATGATGCTGGTGATATACTTGGTGCTTGGCTGTGTGATGGACAGCCTCGCCATGATCTTGCTGACCGTCCCCATCTTTTGGCCAATTATTGCCGGGCTCGATTTCGGATTGGCGGAAGATGGCCTTAAGATGTGGTTCGGCATTATCGTCCTGATCGTCGTCGAAGTCGGGTTGATTACGCCGCCCGTGGGGTTGAATGTCTTCGTTATCAATTCGATGTCCAAGACGGTCAAATTAAAGGAATCATTTATCGGCGTGCTGCCGTTTCTGGTTTCGGACTTCATACGTGTCGGGTTGTTGATTTTGTTTCCTGCGCTGACGCTTTGGTTGCCGCAAATGCTAAAATAGGATGTTAGATGAAGACCAATCGTTACGATGTTATGATCCAGTGGGGAGACTGCGACCCCGCCGATATCGTTTTTTATGCCAATTACTTCCGTTGGTTTGATAACGGCACGGCGGAGCTGTTCGTGTCCGTCGGGCTGGAGCTGCCGAAGATGTTCCATGACTACGGCATTTTGGGTATTCCCATTCTTGACGCCCACGCCAAGTTTATGCGCCCCTCACGGTTTCGCGATGTCATCACCGTGGAAAGCGGTATCGAAAGCTGGGGCAATTCGTCATTTCGGGTTTGCCACAAAGTATTCAAAGGTGACGATGAAGCGATTGTTGGGCATGAAGTGCGCGGTTGGGTCGCCGTCGATGAAACCCATCCCAACGGCATCAGCGCCCGGCGGGTGCCAGACGATGTGCGCGCCCGTTTCGATTAATCAGTAGCGGATCCCCCTCATGAGCGCCGAACGTTCGTTTGCCAAAGAGATCGAAAAACTCCGCCTCTCCGCCGGCGAGACCTTCCGGGGCGAGGGCATCCTGGCCGTCACCAAGGCGATTATGCAGTCTGGCGTCGCCTACGTTGGCGGCTATCAGGGCGCGCCGGTCTCCCATCTGCTGGACGTCATGGTCGAAGCCGAAGACTTGATGGATGAACTCGGCATTCATGTCGAGACCTGCACCAACGAAGCCGCCGCCGCCGCCATGCTTGGCGCCTCGGTCAACTATCCACTGAGGGGAGCCGTAACGTGGAAATCCATCGTCGGTACCAATGTTGCAGCCGATGGACTGTCCAACCTGAGTTCGCCCGGCGTCAAGGGCGGCGCGCTGATTATCACCGGCGAGGACTATGGCGAAGGCGCCAGCGTTATTCAGGAACGGACCCACGCCATGGCCATGAAATCGTCCCTGTGGCTGCTGGATTGCCGACCCGACCTTGGGCGCATCGTCGATATGGTGGAACATGGATTCCGTCTGTCCGAGGCATCCAGCACCCCGGTGATCCTGGGGCTGCGCGTGCGCGCCTGCCATATGCAGGGTGAGTTTGTCGCCAGGGATAATGTTTCGGCACCGATAAACGTGCGCAATAAATTCGGGGAACCGGCGGCCTTTGAATATGACCGGTTGGCCCATCCGCCGGTCACCTTCGCTCATGAAAAACGGAAACAGACCGAACGCCTGCCGGCGGCGCGCAGGTACATTGTCGATAACGACCTTAACGAGATTTTCGATGGCGATCTTGGCGCCGTCGGAATCGTTCTTCAGGGTGGTCTTTATAACACGGTGATTCGACGCCTGAGCGCGCTCGGGTTAGCCGATGCATTCGGCGAAAGCCGGGTGCCGTTACTGGTCCTGAACGTTGTTCATCCACTGGTCCCCGATCAGATCACCGGATTTTGTGGAGGCAAGGGCGCCGTGCTGGTGTTGGAGGAAGGCAATCCGGAGTTCATCGAACATCAGCTTAATACGTATTTGCGCGAAGCCGGTTCGACGACGAAGATCGTCGGCAAGGCGGTCATGCCGGTGGCCGGCGAATACACCGCCGACGTGGTCTCCGACGGGCTGCAGGCATTTTTTGCCGGTGCCGGATTGGGCGGCCAACTTGCCGGGGCCGTGAACCTTTCGGCGGCGCGGGATGCGGGTGGCGAGGCATTGGGCGGCGCACTGCCGCCGCGACCGCCGCAAATGTGCACGGGCTGTCCGGAACGGCCGGTATTTTCGGCCATCAAGATACTCGAACGTGAGGTCGGCAAGGTTCACATTTCCGCCGACATCGGCTGCCATGCGTTGGCTACATTCGAGCCGTTCTCGATGGGCAACTCCATCCTTGGCTACGGCATGAGCCTGGCCAGCGCCGCCGCCGTGGGGCCGTTCCAGGAGCGGCGGTCCATATCGATCATGGGCGATGGCGGGTTCTGGCATAACGGGCTGGCGACCGGGGTCATTGGCACCTTGTTGAATCAGGGCGACGCCATCCTGATCATCATGCAGAACGGCTATACATCCGCCACCGGTCAGCAATTCATCCCCAGTTCGGCGACGGGCTGGCACGGCGATAATCCGGGCATGAGCATAGAGAAGACGCTCGAGGCGCTGGGAGTGCCTTGGCTGAAAGTGCAGCGTACGTATGACGTCGCCGAGATGATCGAAACCCTGCGGGAAGCGCTGACAACCAGGAAAAAGGGCCTGAAGGTCATCATTGCGGACGGCGAATGCCAACTCGCCCGGCAGCGCCGGTTGCGCGGTGAAATTCAGGTCAAACTCAAAGATGGCGGACGGGTTGCGTTGCCGCGCTTCGGCGTCGATGCCGCCATCTGCACCGGCGATCATGCCTGCGTCCGTTTATCCGGGTGCCCCAGCTTGACGCTGGCCCCCAACCCGGACCCTCTTTCCGATCATCCAATAAGCGCCGTTATGGATACCTGCGTTGGCTGCGGTTTATGCGGCGAAGTTGCGATGGCCGGCGCTCTCTGCCCGTCGTTCTATAAGGTCGAACGGGTGAAAAATGCGGGTGGCGCGGAGAAACTCCTTAACACCATGCGCAGCCGCACCCTGACGTTATTGAGCCGGGGAGACGGCGCATGAGCAAACAAGCTATCCGCCCCGTGAATCTGTTGATCGCCGCCCTCGGCGGCGAGGGTGGTGGCGTTCTGACCAACTGGATTGTCGCCGCGGCTCAGGCCCAGGGCCTGCCGGTGCAGGCGACCTCTATTCCCGGCGTTGCGCAACGTACGGGGGCAACCACCTATTATATCGAAATCTGGCCGCAACCAGTGGCCGATGGCAAACGTCCGGTGCTGTCGTTGTCGCCGGCACCGGGTGAGGTTGACCTTGTCGCCACCACGGAATTGCTCGAAGCCGGGCGCTGCATTCAGGGCGGTTTCGTGACCCCGGAACGGACCCACTTGATCGCCTCGACCAGCCGTGTCTACACCACCTATGAAAAAATGGCGGTCGGTGACGGGCGCTTCGATGATGAGGTTTTGATACAAGCGGCCGGGGCGCGGTCTCGACAGGCGCACTTGCTGGATCTGGATGCGGTGGCCCGCGCCAGCGGTTCGCGGATCAATGCCGTGTTGTTGGGGATGCTGGCCGGGTCGGGGACATTGCCGATTGCCGAAAATCCCTTCACAGACGCCATCCGGGCCGGTGGTATCGCGGTTGACGTCAACTTGAAGGGGTTTCAGGCCGGTCTGGCGGCTGCCGAGCAGGCCGTTCCATCCGTGGCGGCGGCCGATACCGTCGCCTTGATTGCCGAGGCGGAGGCTCGACTGACGGCCTACCAGGACAAGGCGTATGCCATTCTTTACCGTGACCGGCTGAAACGGTTCGACGGCGCGGACGACGATCTACGGGCCGAACTGGCAAAGGGTCTGGCCCGGTGGATGGCCTATGAAGATATCATCCGTGTCGCCCAACTGAAGACCCGACCGGGACGGGTGATGAGTTTGTCTGGCAGCAACGGCAAGGGCGATGTGGTGCACATCACCGAATATTTTCGACCCGGCATCCGCGAGCTTTGCGACATCCTGCCGGCACCGGTTGGCCGACGTATTCTGGCTTGGGCGGACGCCAGGCCGGGGCGATTGCGGCTGTCGTGGCCGATGGCGCTGCGGTCAACCACGGTTAGCGGATTTTTGTCATTATCGGTGCTGGCAAAGTTACGCCCCCTGCGCCGGATTTCTTACCGATATCGCGCCGAACAGGCGGCCATTGAAGACTGGTTCGCCGACCTTGCCAGGGCGCGTGATATCGATCCCGCACTGGCTTTGGAGATCGCCCGAAACGGCCGCCTTATCAAGGGCTATGGCGACACGCACATGCGCGGCAAGAGCGCTTTCGATTCCCTTCGCGAGACGTTTGTCGTCGCCGCCTTGCAGGGGGAGGGGAGATCGCCGGGAGCCATGGCAGAGGCCCGCAAGAAGGCGCTGATGGAGCGCCCCGGCTGATGACGGAGAGGCAAAAGTCCGACTGGCCGCTGGTCGTTCTGACGATCCTGGCCGGTATCGTCGCTGCCGCTTATGTCGGTAAAGCGCCACCGGCCTTGCCGTTGCTGCGGGCCGACCTGGGTGCGAGCATTTTCGAAGCGGGCTGGGTTATTTCCATCATCGCCGCCATGGCGATGGCGACGGGAATGGCCGCTGGAATGGTTGCGGACCGGATCGGCCACCGCAAATTGTTGATCATCGGCCTTTCTATTATGGCCGCCAGCGGCGCCGCTGGTGCGTTTGCCAGTGGGGCGGAACAGCTGTTGCTGACGCGTTTTCTCGAAGGAATCGGGTTCATTTCCGTTGCCGTGGCGGCTCCGTCGCTGATCATAATGTCGATCCTGGCGCGACACCGGCAAGTGGTTCTTGGTATCTGGAGTTCGTGGATGCCTGCGGGAATTGCGCTGTCGATGTTTGTTTCTCCGCTGATTCTGGGGCCGCTCGGGTGGCGACCGCTCTGGATATTCTGGGCGGTGCTGGCGGCGGGCCTGGCGCTGATCCTGCTTGGAAAGCGGCATTTTCCGTCTGTATTGCAAAAGACAGAGCCGCAACGTCATTCCTTTGCAGGCAGCTTACGGCTTGTCCTGGGCCGTCCGGGACCGATCATTTTGGCCGTCAACTTCGGCTTGTTCGCGGCGCAGTGGGGCTCGATCATGATGTGGCTTCCAAGCTTTCTGGTCGAACAGCGTGGCCTTCCGATATCGAGCGCCGCGATGTTCGGCGGACTTGTGGTTGTGGCCAACGTGCCGGGCAACTTGAGTGGCAGTTGGTTGCTGCACCGCGGCGGTAAACGCGGTCATGTGATCGCCGGTACGCACTTGATGATGGCCATATGCGCCGTCGGTATTTTTTCAAACAGTGTGCCCGATGCCACTCGTTATGGATTGGCGCTGTTGTTTTCCTATTCGGCGGGTTTTCTTCCGGCCGCCATGTTTGCCTCGGTACCGGTTCATGCGCCATCGCACCATCAGTTCGGTGCGACCAGTGGATTGCTGTTGCAGGGGTCCAACCTCGGCAACTTCTTCGGACCGCCTGCCGTCGCGGCCGTGGTTGCGACACTGGGGACTTGGGACGATGTCCTGTGGCTGATCCTGGGGTGCGCGGCGGGTGGCATCGCGCTGGCCGTGGGCTTGCTAGCGGTGGAACGCCGGATGCCGGCGATCACGCATTAGCCGAGAAATCCTTACGTGCTCAGCGTCCGCCGAATGGCGTCGCGCCAGCCGGTGTAACGTTGGTCGCGCTCGGCGGGCTCCATGCGTGGCGAGAAACGCCGATCGAGCGCCCAGGCCTCGGAAAATCCGATCAGGTCGGGGTATAGGCCGCAACGCCAACCGGCGAGATAGGCGGCCCCGAGAGCCGTGGTTTCCTGAATTCGAGGCCGATCAACCGGCGCGCCGATGATATCGGCCAGGAACTGCATGGTCCAATCCGACGCCGTCATACCGCCATCGACACGCAGCATGGTATCGGATTCGGCACCGGACCAGTCGCCGCGCATGCCTTCCAGCAGATCCCGCGTCTGATAGCCGACACTTTCCAGGGCGGCGCGGGCAAGTTCGGCCGGGCCGGTGTTGCGGGTCAGGCCGAACAGGGCGCCGCGGGCATTCGCGTCCCAATAGGGTGCGCCAAGACCGACAAAAGCCGGCACCATATAGACGTTCTGGCCGTTATCGGCATGGCGCGCCAGGTCCCCTGATTGGGTCGCGTCGTCGATAATTTTCAGGCCGTCTCGCAGCCATTGTACAGCCGCTCCGGCAATGAAGATCGAGCCTTCAAGGGCGTAGGTCGGTTGACCGTCAAACTGGTAGGCGATGGTTGTCAGCAGTCGATTCGATGAGCTGACAGGGGTTCGTCCGGTATTGAGGAGCGCGAAGCAGCCCGTGCCGTAGGTCGATTTCATCATGCCCGGTTGGAAGCAGGCTTGGCCGACAGTCGCGGCCTGCTGATCACCGGCGATGCCGCAAATGCGAATGGGGCCGCCGAACAGGTCCGTATCCGTTTCGCCGAAACTTGCGGCGCTGTCCATGACCACTGGCAAGACGCCGGCCGGAACGCCAAGCAGGTCAAGCAGTTCATCGTCCCAGCGGCCTTCGTGGATGTTATAAAGCAGGGTCCGGCTGGCATTGGTGGCGTCTGTCGCATGCACTTTTCCGGCCGTAAGCCGCCACAGCAGGAAGCTGTCCATGGTGCCAAAGGCAAGCCGTCCTTGTTCGGCGGCTTGCCGCGCTCCATCGATGTGATCAAGGATCCAGGCGACCTTGGTTCCGGAAAAATAGGGGTCAAGCAGGAGGCCGGTTTTGCGCGACACCATCGGCTCATGTCCGGCGTCTTTCAGGCCGGTACAGGTATCGGATGTCCTCCGATCCTGCCAAACGATGGCGCGGTGAAGGGCCTTGCCGGTCTGGCGATCCCAGACGACGGTGGTTTCGCGCTGATTGGTAATGCCGATGGCGGCAATGTCGGCGGCAGTGGCGCCCGCTTTTTCCATTGCCGCGCGACAGGTCGCGACGACCGAATCCCAGATATCTTCCGGGTCGTGTTCGACCCAGCCGGAGTGGGGGTAGTGTTGCTCGATTTCCTGTTGGGCCATGGACTGAACCTGGCATGCATCGTTAAACAGGATGGCCCTTGAGGATGTCGTTCCTTGATCGATGGCTAGAACGTAATTGCCCATGGCGTTCTCTTATGTTTCCGATTGAATCTGCGCCGGATGATTATCGCTCATCCATTGTTCGAAAACAGCGGTTTCTTTTTTGTTCAATCGGAGACCCAACTTGGTGCGCCGCCACAGAATGTCTTCGGCGCTGATCGCCCATTCCTTGTCGATCAGATACTCGACTTCGCGTTGGTAAAGCCCACCACCGAAATGACGCCCCAAGTCGTCTTCCCCGGTAACGCCGCCGAGGATATCGCGGGCACGGGTTCCGTAGGATCTGGCATACCGCTGGATAACGCGTTCATCCACACTCGGATAGGTATTTTGCAGATCAATGGTCAACGCTGGAAGTCCATCGACGGCAAAATCGCCGCCGGGAAGCGAGCTCTGCGCGGTCCATTTCCTGGTAAATACACCGCAATAGGGTTTCAGCTTTTCCAGCACTTCTTCGGCAAGGCGGCGGTAGGTGGTGATCTTGCCGCCAAAAATATTGAGGACAGGCGGTTCGCCTTCCTTGATTTGCAGGTCGAGCACGTAATCGCGCGTCGCCTCTTGCGCCGTGCCGCTGCCATCGTCGAACAGTGGCCTGACACCTGAATAGGACCATACGACATCATCTGCCGTGATCGGTTCCCTGAAATATTCGCTGGCGGCAGAACACAGATAGGCGACTTCTTCCGCCGATGCGTTGACCTCATCGGGAGAGCCATCGAAATCGACGTCGGTGGTTCCAATCAACGTAAAATCGCGCTCATAAGGTATGGCGAAGATGATTCGATTGTCGGCATTTTGGAAAATGTAGGCGCGGCCATGGTCAAATATCGCCGGTACCACGATGTGACTGCCCTTGACCAGTCGGGTCTTTAGTGCCAAAGGGGTTTCGATGCGGTTGCCGGTAACGTCGGCGACCCACGGCCCGGCGGCATTGACCAGCATCCGGGCGGTGATGGTGTGTTCGGCCCCGGTCAGGGTGTCGGTGGCCGTGATCAGCCAGACGCCACCTTCACGCCTGGCCGATGTGACGTCCGTTCGAACGTGAATATCGGCACCCCGGTCGGCGGCGTCGATGGCATTGAGAACAACCAGGCGGGCATCATCGACCGAGCAGTCGGAATATTCAAATCCCCGGATGAATTTTTCCCGCAAGGGCCGACCGACGGCGGAACCACGCAGGTCGACGTAGTTGGACGACGGCAGCAACTTGCGCCCACCCAGATGGTCGTACAGAAAGAGGCCCAGCCTGATCAGCCAGACGGGGCGTTGTTCGGAGTTGTGTGGCAGCACGAAGCGTAGCGGCGAAATGATATGTGGGGCCATGCGAAGCAGCACTTCGCGCTCGACAAGGGATTCCCGGACCAGCCGGAACTCGTAATGTTCAAGGTATCTGAGGCCGCCGTGGATCAGTTTGGTGGACGACGAAGACGTGCCACTGGCCAGGTCGCCTTTTTCGGCAAGATAGACCGATAAACCACGCCCCGCGGCGTCGCGCGCTATCCCGCATCCGTTGATTCCGCCGCCGATAATGGCGATGTCGTAGATTGTGGCGACCACTTGATTCACTCCGGTTTCATCTTGCAGGATCAAGATTGTGCAAGCGAAGCAAACCGTAAATGAAGAAAAACGAACCTACAACGAAAATTTATGAGACGATCGCTGTTTCATTCAGGAATCGTCGGCCAGGATAATGGCGACGTCATTTTCCCGGCAAATTTGAACCAGGCGTGGCGCCGGCGGTTTGTCGGTGACGAAGCTGCCCAGTTGAGACAGGTGGGCGATCCGTACGGGCGCGGTGCGTTCGTATTTCATGCTGTCGGCGACCAGGATGGTGTGCCGGGCGTTTTCGATAATTGCCTTGGCAACCTTGACCTCGCGGTAGTCGTAATCAAGCAGCGAGCCATCTTCATCGATGGCCGATGTTCCGATAATGGCGAAATCGACCTTGAACTGGTGAATAAAGTCGACCGCCGCCTCGCCAACGATGCCGCCGTCGGACCGCCGGACAAGGCCGCCCGCGACGATGGTGTCTATTCCCGGGTCGCCGTGCAGAATATTTATGACATTGATGTTGTTGCTAATCGCCAGGACGCCGTTCTTGCCGCGCAGTCCCATCGCCACTTGTTCGGTCGTGGTGCCGATGTTTATGAAAAGCGAGCAGTTGTCGGTTATCAGCGAAGCGGCCTTGAGTCCGATCCTGCGTTTTTCACCCGCCGCCAGTTCCCGCCGGGCTTCGTATCCGTAGTTGACGACGCTGGACGACAAGACGGCGCCACCGTGGACCCGCTGCAACAGGCCACGGTCGCAAAGGTCGTTCAAATCCTTGCGGATCGTCTGCGGTGTGACATCGAAATGCGCGGCCATCTGCTCAACAACGACCCGCCCGGCCTTGCGGGTTAGTTCGATGATATCTGATTGGCGGGGCGGTATGGGGTCCTGCACCGGTCTCTCCCTGAAAGGTTAAGTAACAATTATCGCATTTACCGCAAAACTGCCAGCCTTCGATTTTGTTGTCGTATTTTCGATTGACCTTCGATTTTTTTCATAAGATAGTTTCAGCCATAGAAGGTATTGAGGGGGAAACATGGGGTGACCCGGCGGCAGGTGATGCCAACAAAACTGACGACCATCGCGGTGATCGGCTGATTTTTCAGCGATTGTCGGACGTCAGCGGCTTCCTATAATATTTTTGTCATATCGGGCTGATATGACTGCAAAACTTCAAGGGCGCATGCGCCCAGCGGTCGGATGTTCCTTTTTCGGACAGATGCGGGAATATCTGAAACCTAAACGAAGACGGAACCGGTTATTTTCAGGTGGCCATGCATGACAGTCGTGGCCTTCTAACATCAAGGGAGAACCAAACATGACGAAAAGCAGACTAATTCTCGGCGCTCTGACGGCCGTCGCCGTCGGTAGTGTCTCCGTGTCGGCCTTTGCCGCCACGGAAATACAGTGGTGGCACGCCATGGGCGGGGTCAATGGCGAACGGGTTAACAAGATCGCCAACGATTTCAACGCCACGCAGAGCGACTACAAGGTCGTTCCGGTTTACAAGGGAAATTATACAGAAACCATGACCGCCGCCGTCGCGGCGTTCCGGGCCAAGAAACAGCCTCATATCGTGCAGGTGTTCGAAGTCGGCACGGCGACGATGATGGCCGCCAAAGGCGCCGTATATCCCGTTGAGCAGGTCATGAAGGATGCGGGCGAGCCGTTCGACAAGTCGATCTTCCTGCCCGCCGTCATCAGTTACTACCAGACTCCGAAGGGCGAACTGCTTTCCATGCCTTTCAATAGTTCGACACCGGTTCTCTGGTACAATAAGGATGCCTTCAAGAAGGCGGGTATTACCTCTGTGCCGAAGACCTGGAGCGAGGTCAGGAGCGCGTCGAAGAAGCTGCTGGCGTCCGGAAGCAAATGCGGATTCTCGTTTGGCTGGCAGTCCTGGGTGATGATTGAGAACTTCAGCGCCTGGCACAATCTGCCTATGGGGACGAAGGAAAACGGCTTTGCCGGAACCGACACCACCTTCACCTTCAACAACGCCGCGGTCAAAAAGCATATTGGCAATTTGGCCTCGTGGACCAAAGACAAGACTTTTGTCTATGGCGGACGCCGCGGCGACAGCCTGCCCATGTTCACCAGTGGTGACTGTGGCATGTGGCTGAATTCGTCGGCTTATTATGGCGGCATCAAGAAACAGGCTAAATTCGCTTTCGGTCAGGCCATGATGCCGTATTATCCCGACGTTATCAAAGCACCGCAAAACTCAATTATTGGCGGCGCCACACTGTGGGTCCTGAAGGGCCATAAGAAGGCCGAATACAAAGGGGTTGCAAAGTTCATGACCTATTTGTCCTCGCCGAAAGTACAGGCCTGGTGGCATCAGGAAACGGGTTATGTTCCGATCACGACGCCTGCCTATGAACTGTCCAAGAAACAGGGTTTCTACGACAAGAACCCGGGTACCGACACGGCCATCAAGGAACTTAGCCTGAATGCGCCGACGCCGAATTCCCGTGGTGTACGGTTCGGTAATTTCGTCCAGATCAGAGACGTGATCAACGAAGAACTGGAGTCCATCTGGAACGGCTCGAAGACAGCCTCCAAGGGTCTTGACGATGCCGTAATGCGGGGTGACAAACTGCTTCGCAAGTTCGAAAAAGCCAATAAGTAAGAACCTCCCAAGGTTAGCGGCCCCGGTCTCCAACACGTTTTGGCGGCCGGGGCCCGTTAATCTGTATAGGGGCTATCCGATATGCTGAAACGTGTCCATTTCGGACCATCCCTGTTACCGTTTGCACTCGTGACGCCGCAGATTATCATCACGGTGGTGTTCTTTATTTGGCCGGCGGGTCAGGCGGTATACCAATCGCTATTGGTCGAAGACGCCTTTGGAATGCATTCTGAATTCGTCTGGTTCGATAATTTTATCGAGCTTTTCGCGGACCAAAGCTATCTCGACACGTTCTACCGAACGCTCTTCTTTTCCTTCATGGTCGCATTTACTTCGATGACGTTCGCCCTGGTGCTGGCGGCGATGGCCGACCGTGTCATCAAGGGAACACTTGTTTATCGAACGCTGCTGATCTGGCCTTACGCCGTGGCGCCGGTGGTAGCGGGTGCGTTATGGATGTTTATGTTCGATCCGACGCTGGGGATTATCGCTTATTTCCTTGGTGGTTTCGGTTACGACTGGAACCACCGCGTTAACGGTAACCAGGCGATGGCGCTGATCATTTTCGCCGCCGCCTGGAAACAGATAAGTTACAACTTCCTGTTCTTCCTGGCGGGCATGCATGCCATTCCCCGTTCCCTTATCGAAGCCGCGGCAATTGATGGGGCCGGCCCGCTGCGGCGGTTCCGGACCATCGTCTTTCCGCTGATTTCACCGACTACTTTTTTCCTGCTGGTGATTAACATCGTTTATGCGTTCTTCGATACCTTCGGGATCGTTCACGCCATTACCAAGGGCGGGCCAGGCAAGGCGACGGAAATTCTGGTCTTCAAGATCTACAATGACGGCTTCATTGGACTTGATCTTGGCGGATCGGCGGCACAGTCGGTTATTCTGATGGTCTTCGTTATCGCGCTCACCGTTGTTCAGTTCCGATACGTCGAGAAGAAGGTCGAATACTGATGGTTGAAAACCGGCCGTTCGCCACTTTTATTTCCCACGCCATATTGCTTCTGGGTTTGTTGGTTGTCGCTTTTCCTGTGTGGATTACGTTTGTGGCCGCCAGTTATGACGCCGTCAGGGTTGTCCAGGTGCCGTTGCCTTTGTGGCCGGGTGATCAGTTTTTTAAGAATTTGGAAACCGTTTTCAACGTTGGCGTCGGCAACGCTCGCGAGCAATCGGTGGGCTTGATGCTGATGAACTCGTTCATCATGGCGATTATGATCACCACCGGCAAGATCATCATTTCGATGCTGTCGGCCTTTGCCATTGTCTATTTCCGGTTTCCATTCCGCATGGGCTTCTTCTGGATGATCTTTATCACCCTGATGCTACCGGTCGAAGTGCGCATTCTGCCGACGTTCTCGGTCGTTGCCGATCTCGGCATGCTCGATACGTACTGGGGGTTGAGCATCCCGCTGATCGCCTCGGCGACGGCGACGTTCATGTTCCGGCAGGTGTTTCTGACCATACCGGATGAATTGCTCGAAGCCGCGCGGATCGACGGCGCCGGGCCGATGCGGTTCTTTTTTGATATCCTGTTGCCGCTGTCGCGGACCAACATCGCCGCGTTGTTCGTCATTCTGTTCATCTATGGCTGGAACCAGTATTTGTGGCCGCTGCTGGTGACGACGGACAAAAACATGTACACGATCGTCATGGGCATCAAACAGATGCTGGAGGCCGCCGAAGAAGCACCGGAGTGGCACCTGATCATGATGACGACCCTTCTGGCGATGCTGCCGCCCGTCATTGTCGTCGTGGTCATGCAGAAGTTCTTCGTCAAGGGCCTGACTGAAACAGAAAAATAAACCGGGACTGGAATATCCATCATGGCAGAAATACTGCTTGAGAAAGTATGCAAATCATACGGTAAAACGGCCGTCATTCACGGCGTTGATTGGCACATTCGAGATGGCGAATTGGTGGTTATTGTCGGCCCCAGCGGTTGCGGCAAATCGACCCTGTTGCGGATGATCGCAGGCCTGGAAACGATAACGGAAGGCGAAATTTCGATCAATGGCAAGGTTGTCAACGATTTGGAACCGGCCCAGCGCGATATCGCCATGGTGTTTCAGAACTACGCCCTTTATCCGCATATGTCGGTCTTCAAGAACATGGCCTATGGCCTGAAGATCAGGGGATTGCCGAAAGCCGAGATCGAACAGCGGGTTCAGAAGGCTGCCGATATCCTTGAAATTGGCGATTACCTTACCCGGTCTCCCCGGCAGCTTAGCGGCGGCCAGCGGCAACGCGTCGCCATGGGGCGTGCGATCGTTCGGGAACCGAGCGTCTTTTTGTTTGACGAACCGCTGTCCAACCTGGATGCAAAGCTGCGTGTTCAGATGCGGCTGGAAATTAAGAAGCTGCAGGAGCGTCTCGGCATTACCAGCGTTTATGTTACCCATGATCAGGTCGAGGCGATGACGCTTGGGCATCGCTTAATGGTGTTGAATGCCGGCAATGTCGAGCAACTGGGAACGCCGATCGAACTGTATGAGAGGCCGGAGACGAAATTTGTTGCGGGCTTCATCGGCTCGCCGTCCATGAACTTCCTGGATGCGAAGATAAGCAATGATGGAAGGATCGTTGAATTTAGCGGCGGTGAAAGCCATGAGCTTGCAGGCGATTTTTCGATGCACGCGAACCAACCGGTTACCGTCGGTATGCGACCCGAGCATCTTCATATCGATGACAGCGGCGCCCATACGATGTCCTACATCGTGCAGGTCGTAGAGCATCTGGGGGCCGATACTCTGGTTCACGGCACGTTTGGCAATGGCTCGTCCGATCTGATCGTTCGCCTGAAGGGCGTTCGAAACATTGGCAAGGGCGAAGTATTGCCGGTAACCATAGGTCCCAAAGACATTCATGTGTTCCATGCCGAAACCGGCAAACGCCTGGGCTAGGGCGGCTTGAAAGGAAAATGAAAACTTGTGTCGATTTATACCATCGGTCGGACTGTTGTTGAGCATGTTTGGCATGACGCATTTGGCGCACGGGTTTGATCTTCAAGGCCACCGCGGCGCGCGGGGCCTGGCACCGGAAAACACCCTTGTTTCATTCGCCCGGGCCTTGTCGATTGGCGTTACCACCCTCGAGTTGGATGTCGTGACAACCGGCGACGACGTTATCGTCGTGACCCACAATCCCCGGCTCGAACCGGCCCTGACACGGACCAGGGGCGGCAACTGGCTCGACCAGACGGGGCCTGCCATTCGCTCGCTTAGTCTGAAGCAGTTGAAAACCTATGATGTCGGTCGCCTGAAGCCGGGAACCCGTTATGCGGCGAAATATCCAGATCAGGTCGCCGCCGATGGCGCAACCATACCGACGCTTGAAGACCTTCTGGCTCTGGTCCGACGGTCTGGCAATGACGTGGTCCGGCTCAACATTGAAACCAAAGTGCAGCCGTCCGAACCCGACCTTTCCATGGCGCCGAATGACTTTGTCGCGGCGCTGTTGAAAATCATAAACGAACAGGGGTTTGCCGACCGGATAACCATCCAGTCCTTCGATTGGCGGACCTTGCAGGTCGTCCAAAGCGTCGCCCCGAACATTCCAACGTCCTACCTGAGCGTTCAGCAGGACTGGTATGACAATATCGGTACCGGCCGGCCCGGCGCGTCACCCTGGACAGCCGGGTATGACATTGATGATTTTGACGAAAGCGTGCCACGTCTGGTGAAGGCCGCCGGTGGCCGCATTTGGTCGCCCTACCACCGGGAGGTATCGGCCGGGAACATCGAACAGGCGCACCGGCTGGGGCTAAAGGTGAAGGTGTGGACCGTTAACGATGTCGATCGCATGGAAGCCCTGATCAACATGGGTGTTGATGGCATCATCACCGATTATCCGGATCGCCTGCGCCTGGTGCTTAAGCATCTCGGGATGCCAACGCCGCAACCGACTCCCGCTTCCCCCTGAGCCACTCTGGGTCGCTGGCCTATTAGATTGAAGCCATATTTGCAGTGAAGCGAGTTTGACCGAAGCGACGTAGTTGTCGTCGCGCTTGTCAAAGCGTGTTGCGACGGCATTGGGCTGCCTATGAAGCCGGTGGCCGAAGGCTGGCGGGTCACCGCGGTGTTGGCATGGCCCCATGCCCGGTGATCGGCGGCCGGCCCGCGCAGTCGTATGGGGGCCGCGGCAACTCGATATTAGCCTGCGTCAGCGGAGACACGGATTATCAATTTGCCGAAGTTTCTGCCATTCAGCAGGCCGATAAAGGCTTCGGGCGCATTTTCCAGGCCATCGACGATGTCCTCGCGATATTTGATCTTGCCTTCCTTGACCCAGGCGCCGACGGTGGCGATAAATTCCTTCGCCTGGTCGGCAAAATCCCAGACGATGAAACCACGCAAGGTCAGGCGGTGCGTCAGGATCTGGCGTTGCAGAAGCGGTGTCATGTCCGGGCCCGCCGGAAGTTCCGTCAGGTTGTAGTTGGCGATCAGGCCGCAAACGGGAATACGGGCAAATGTGTTTAGAAGTTTCGATACGGCGGTAAACACCTTGCCACCGACATTCTCGAAATAGACGTCGATGCCATCCGGGCAGGCGGCCTTCAGTTGCGCTGGGAAGTCATCGTCGTAGTGCGAAACACAGGCGTCAAAGCCCAGTTCTTCGACCACATAGCGGCATTTTTCCGGTGACCCGGCAATGCCGACGGCCCGACAGCCGTTCAGTTTGGCGATCTGGCCAACGACGCTGCCCACGGCCCCCGAAGCGGCGGCGACAACCACCGTTTCGCCCGCCTTCGGCTGGCCAATGTTCATCAGGCCGGTATAGGCGGTCATTCCCGGCATACCGAGAACGCCGAGCGCGGTGGAAATCGGCGCGACCGAGGGGTCGATCTTGTTCAGGCCCGTCCCATCGGAAATGGAATATTCCTGCCAGCCACCATATCCGGAAACGATATCGCCGGCGGTATATTTCGGGTTGTTGGATGCGACCACTTCGCTGACCGTGCCGCCGACCATGACCTCGCCAATTCCAACCGGTTCGGAATAGGATTTGGCATCGCTCATGCGGCCCCGCATGTAAGGGTCCAGTGACAAATAAATCGTCCGGCACAATATCTCGCCGTCACCGGGGGTGGGCACGGCTTCGGTTTCGAGCGAGAAGTCGGCGGGAGTTGGTTCGCCCACCGGGCGGGCGGCGAGAACGACTTTGCGGTTGGTCTGCATGATTGGCTCCTTGGTAATTGAGAAAGGACTATTGCGGTCGGCGAAGATACATACCCATGCCCTGTACGGTCATGACGGGATCGTCATCCTGGTTCTTACATTCCATCAGCGATTTGACGATGCCGCGATCCGGCTTGCTTTTCGATGGCGTGACGCTTTGAACATGAACGCGGACGGTCACGGTATCGCCGGGGCGGACCGGTTTGAGCCAGCGAACCTCGTCGACTCCCGGCGATCCCATCGACGATGAGCTGCTGATAAAGCCGTCCACCATCAGTCGCATCATGATCGATACGGTATGCCAGCCACTGGCGATTATGCCGCCGTAGGGCGAGTTGAGTGCCGCTTCCGGGTCTATGTGAAAGGGCTGCGGATCGAACTCCGTGGCAAATCGGATGATTTCTTCCTGCGTGAAGGTGTAGGCGCCGCAGTCAAGGGTAGAGCCTTCCTGAAAATCATCCAGATAGCGGGTGATCTTTTTGTCACTCATGGGTTGGGTGCATCCTTTTGCGCGCCAAAGGTTTTGGCCTTTTCGTGGAACTCGTCCGGCAGCGTGATCGACTTGCGTTTGGTCAGGTCAAACAGCACCGCGGTGACTTCGATTGTGGCGGTGATTTGGTCGGTCGTTGCATCGCTTATATGGTGACTGAAACGAAACGTCTTGTCCCGGGTTTCAAGAAATTGGCTGTGCGCCTCAACGGGCGTGCCGACGGGCATTGGCCGAAGATAGGCGACATCGTAATCAAGCGCCGCCGAACCGATGTCATGTTCGACACGCCAGGCGTGACTGGCCCCCATGTGGGTGAAGAAATGCATGGCGGCATCCGAGACGCAGGAGATGATGAAAGCGGGCGTGGCGATGGCCGTATCGTTGACTTCCCACGTGTTGACGGCCCGTCTGCATGTGACGACGGCATTTCTCGGAAGGTCCGCCTGCAACCTTGGACCGGTGATCGGCCGGGGCAAGGGAAAGGCCCGATCCGTGGCGGGGGCAAAGGATTTGACCTTGTTGCGGGCCGCCTCGGGTAAAGCAACGATCTCGCCGTTGGTTGTGTCCCACAGTCGGGCAACGGTTTCGAAACGAGCGGCGATGGTACCGGTTTCCACATTTTGCAGCACCGAGGCGATGTGCACCTGCTCGCCGTCGATGTTCCGAATTCCGCTGCGCATGACCAGCACATCGCCAGCATAGACTTCCTGCTCGAAAAGAATGCGGTCGGCGACCGGATAAAACCCGGCGCCGAGCCCCAGCATGGCGCCTGTCTGAGCCAGGGCCTGACTATTTTTTTCCATATAGAACTGCACGTTCATGTGCCGCATCTGATCGCATTCGGCGGCGCTGACCCGCCCGCTATAGGTGACGACGCCCGCCTGCCGTGTCGCGGCGTCCGGGGGGGACTGCGGCAGGGGCGGGGCGGCGACTTCGGTACGGGTCGTGCACGAAACGGCGTTGCTATCGGAATGGTACATCCGGTGGTCAAAAACATGGGTTTCACCGCCCGACGACACAAGCTTGCTTTCAACATGAAAAACATCGCCGGGGCGCAAATCGACCTGCCTGCCAATGCGTTCGTCCAGCAAGCGAACGCGGTCGCCGCTTTCGCGTAGTTTGCGGGGGCCAAGACCCAGGGCGTGCAGGGCGTGGCCGGTCGCATCGCCCATGCGGGCGGTCAATGCCGCCGTCGTCATCATGCCGTTTTCATCGCAGTCCTGTGGCGATGTTTGTCCGCGCAGGGTTTCGAAGTATTCAGTCATGGCGGTGTTACTCAGCGTCCCTTGAACACGGGCGCGCGTTTTTCGACGAAGGCGCGGGCCGCTTCGCGGTGATCTTCCGTTTCGCCGGTGCGGGTATGGTGCAGGGCCTCCAGATCCATCACCTGGACCAAGGTCATGCTCAGGGCGGCATTCATGTTGCGCTTCATATAGCGGTAGGCGACGGCTGGCCCGGCGGCGAGTTTACCGGCCAACGCCATCGTCGTCGCTCGCAAGTCGTCATCGGCGACGACCTGGTTGACCATCCCCAGGTTCAGAGCTTCGTCGGCCTCTATCTTGGCGGCGGTGAAATAGAGCTCGCGCGCCTTGGCGGTGCCGACAAGCTGGGTCAGGAAATAACTACCGCCGAAATCGCCGGAATATCCGACGTGGGCGAAGGCGGTGGTAAATTTGGCCGATGCTCCGGCGACCCGCATGTCGCAAGCCATCGCCATGGACAGTCCCGCCCCTGCGGCGGCCCCGCCGACCATGGCGATGGTCGGCTTCGGCATTTCATGCAGCCAGCGCGAACATTCCATCAGGCCCCGCAGGGTCTGGGCGCGTTGTTCCATGGGGCCTGTATGGAATTCTTTGTCTTCGGCCATGGCTTTGACATCGCCACCGGCGCAAAAAGCGGGTGCCGTGCCGGTTAACACGACGACCCCAACCGCGTCATCCGACGCCAGCCGTTCAAGCGCCGCCAGCAGGTCGGCCAGCATGGGGCGCGACAGGGCGTTCATCCGTTCCGGTCGGTTCAGGGTCAAAACGGCGACGCCGCTGTCTATCTGTTCGATCAAATGTTCGCTCATTATCGCTCCTGTCGCAGGCTGAGTGCCAGGGTAGGACTATACGTCAATTTGGGTCGCTGTCACGCCCTTGACGGCGGATAAAAAGGTGTTCATCGTGAAAAAAATAGTTATGAGGAGATGATTCTTGGAAACCATTGATTTTTCAGTTGAAAATGGCGTTGCCCGGATTATTCTCAATCGTCCGGAAGCAGGAAATACGCTGAATTCGGCGATGGGACGGGACCTGATGCAGGCGGCCTTGCGGTGCGATGAAGAGACCGCTATCCGCGCCGTGTTATTGACCGGGGCGGGCGGGCTGTTCTGCTTTGGCGGCGACCTCAAGCATTTTGTTGCCGAAGCCGAGCGGATCGGTCCGTTGATTAAGGAAATCACCACCTACCTGCATTCGGCGATCTCTCGTTTTTCACGCATGCAAAAGCCGCTGGTGGTTGCCGTTGACGGCATCGCCGCCGGGGCCGGGGTTAGCTTGACGGCGCTTGGCGATGTCGTTCTGGCGGGGGAAAGCGCGACCTTCACGGCGGCCTATACGGCCGCCGGCTTATCGCCCGACGGGGGCAGCACCTATCTGTTGCCGCGTCTGATCGGCATGCGGCGGGCGCAGGAACTCTTTTTCACCAATCGCAAACTCAGCGCCGCCGAAGCCGTCGACTGGGGCTTGATTACCCGCACCGTCCCGGATGCCGACCTAATGAGCGAAGCGGAGAAATTAGCCGGCGCCCTGGCGAACGGCCCAACGGCGGCGTTTGGCACGGTCAAATCCCTGTTGGCGGAAACCTTCAATACCCCGCTGGAAGCACAGTTGGAGCAGGAGGCCCGTGGCATCGCGCGTAATGCACAAAGCCGCGATGGCCGCGAAGGGGTGATGTCGTTCGTCGAAAAACGCAAGCCCGTTTACACCGGGGAATAACCGGGATCATCGGCTTTATCACGGCGGCCAGTTTTCCTGATCCGGGCGACCTGCGGGCCGAAATCCGGCGCTGCCGCGTTCTGGCGGGGGATAATCCGTTCGGTGTCAACATTTCCATGTTGCCCAAGTTGATCGAAGGCGAAAAAACCGGTCAGATGATTGCCATCGTCATCGAAGAAGGCGTCCGCTTCGTCGAGACATCCGGGCGCAACCCGGAAGCCTCCGGTCCGGGTGCGCTGGTTTTGCGGCGGGTATTGGTTGTCGTGACTTCTACTTAACGCGAGTTTGTATTAGTCTTATCCAATGACGACGCTGCAGCTCACTCTGTTTCTACCAGCCGCTATCCTGGTCGCGGCCTCGCCGGGGGCGAACAACCTCTTGTCGTTCGTTCACGGGATCAAGGCCGGATTCGCTAAGACGGCGGTGAGCCTGTCGGGTCGCTTCTTGGCTTTTGCTTTCATGATCCTGTTGGTGGCGTTCGGCTTAGGCGAGATCCTGGAAGCATCGGAGCTGGCCTTCAGCGTGGTCAAGTGGCTCGGGGTTACCTATCTGGTGTTCTTGGGCGTCGCCCTCTTCCGCGCCAAGACGCTGGACCTTGACATGGGGAGCGTGGCCGGCACGGCCCTCCGGCTGGCCAAGCGGGAGTTCACCGTCGCCCTGACGAACCCAAAGGCGGCGCTTCTCTTCACTGCCTTCCTGCCGCAGTTCGTCGCTGCGACAGGGCCCTTCGCCGAGCAATTGCTGTTGCTTGGCGCACTCTACATAGGCATCGAATTTCTGGCCGCCTGCGGCTATGCCTATGTCGGCGCGCAGCTCCGCCGCTTCGAGATGACGCCCAGGCGCGCGGTGACGATCAACCGGACCACGGGCGGGATCATGCTGAGCGTGGCGGCAATGTTGGCGACGATGAACCGGGCCTGAGGCTTCCGCGTGCCGCCTGGCCCTGATCAAGCGCCGGTCTGGTTGATATCGCGCCTGACGTCGCGCGGCGCCTTATCGAGTCATTTGGCGATATTTATAGGCGGCCAGGCCTCGATCTGAAATCTCGGGAGATCGCCACCAGTGCCGCCTTCGCTGCACTTGGGACCGCCCAGGCGCCCTTGAAGGAGCGTCTTCACGCTGCCCCGAACGGTATCTTCGCGGCCTAGGGAGCCTCGGGAAACGAGTGATATATGGCATTGCGTTCGTGCCCTAATCCCTAAGCGATATCCCCAGAACCTTTTCGAGCGCGTCAATCGCCGGTCCGGATTCTCCGACCTTGATGGTCGTCATGCCCATGGCGCGGGCCGGTTTTAAGTTGATGCCCAGATCATCCAGGTAGACGACGTCTTGCGGGGTAACTCCGACTTGATCGCAGGCGAGACGGTAGATTTCCGGGTCGGGTTTGCGGATCCCGACCTTCGAGGATTCGATGACCGTTCCAAACAGCTTGAAAACGTCGGAATAGTCCGGGTTGGGGTCGTCGGCACCGCTGGCCGCGGCGCCGCGAACGTTGTTGGTGATGCAGGCGGTTTTGAAGTGCCGGTTGCAGCGCCGCAGGGCTTCGACCATGTCGGCGCGGAGTGCCCCTTTCAACAGGGCGATGACGTCACGACCACGCACTTCGTGGCCCAGCGTTCGGGACTCGTCGGCGAACAGATCGTCGAATTCCCGGGCGCCGATACGATCGCTTTCGAATCGGGCCCAGGCGTTGTCGTCCGGATTACGGCTGTTGACGGTCCGAATAAAGTCGGTCGGCAGGTTATTTTCACGCTCGAAGCGGTTGAAGTTATCGAAGGGGCTGTCGGTCAAAACGCCGCCAAAGTCCCAGAAAACGGCTTTGATCATGGGGAAGAATACTCAGATGCAGGAATTACGAAATTCATCATAGGTCTTTATTGCATCAGTGCAAAGTAACCCTTGAAGTACGGCGGGTATCGTTGGACAATCGCCACCCCAGCCAATCAGGTCAGATTCAAAAATCACGAGGCAGAACAAATGGATATCGAGTTTAGCGAACAGGAACTCGCCTTTCGCGATGAAGTGCGGACGTTTTTCGATTCAAAATATCCACAGGATATTCTCGAAAGGGCCCGCGCCGGGGTCAGCCCCAGCAAGGACGATATGGTGCGTTCCCAGAAGGCCCTTCATCAACAGGGGTGGGCCGGGGTTAACTGGCCGACCGAATACGGCGGAACCGGGTGGACCCCGTCCGAGCGGTATCTGTTTGAAAACGAAATGGCGCGGGCCGATGTGCCGCCGATCGTGCCCTTCGGCCTCGGCATGGTCGGGCCGGTAATTTATTCGTTTGGCAATGAACAACAGAAAAAGCGTTTCTTACCTGATATTCTCGCCACCAATGTCTGGTGGTGTCAGGGGTTTTCCGAGCCCGGCGCCGGATCCGATCTTGCCTCGCTGCGCACCAGGGCCGTGCGCGAGGGCGATGAGTATGTTGTCAACGGCACCAAAACCTGGACCACGCTGGCCCAGCACGCCGACTGGATCTTCTGTCTGGTTCGCACCGATCCGGACGTTAAACCGCAGGAAGGCATTTCGTTCCTGCTGATCGACATGAAAACCCCCGGCATTACGGTCAGCCCTATCATCACCATCGATGGCGGCGATGAAATCAACGAGGTCAATTTCCAGGATGTCCGGGTTCCCGCCGATCAGTTAATCGGCGAGGAAGGCAAGGGGTGGACCTACGCCAAAAAATTGTTGACCCACGAACGCACCGGCATCGCCGGGGTCGCGCGCTCGAAACGCCAGCTCGAAAAGCTGAAGAAGATATCGGCGTCCCTGCCCAATGGCGGCGGCGCGATGCTGATGGAAGATGATGATTTCCGGCGCCGGATGTCGGACGTTGAAATTGAGCTGATGGCGCTGGAATTCACCGACCTTCGGACATTGGCGGCGGTCCAGACCGGCGGCGCGCCGGGGCCGGAAAGCTCAATCCTGAAAATCAAGGGAACCGAGATCCAGCAAGCGGTCACCGAACTGTTCGTTGAAGCCGCCGGTTATTATGCCATGCCTTACACGCCGGAACAGTTTGCCCCCGGCGCCAACGAGGCCAGTATCGGCCCCGAATTCGCGGCCCATGCGGGTCCGCGTTATTTCAATATGCGCAAGACCTCCATTTACGGCGGCTCCAACGAAATTCAGAAAAATATTATCGCCAAGGCCGTTCTGGGTCTTTGACAGGCGGTTGCGGAATTCAAGAGAGGATATGTGACCAATGGATTTTTCGTTCAGTGAAGAACAGGAACTGGTGCGCGATAGCGTCGTGCGGTTCGTTCGCGAAAACTACAGCTTCGACAAACGCCATGCCCTGGCTTTAAGCGATGACGGCTTCAGCCGCGAGCACTGGAACCTGTTCGCCGAACTGGGCTGGCTGGCTTTGCCATTCTCCGAAGCGGACGGCGGCCTTGACGGTGGCGTTGCGGATACCATGATTGTTATGGAAGAACTGGGCAAAGGCCTGGTGCTGGAACCTTATCTGGCGACCGTCGTGCTGGCCGGTGGGGTCTTGCGCCGTGCCGCCAATACTGCCCAACGCGAAGCCATCCTGCCCGGCGTTATCGGCGGGGAAACCCAATTGGCGCTGGCGTACGCCGAAGGACAGGGGCGGTACAATCTGGCCGATGTGACGACGACGGCGAAAGCCGACGGCGATGGTTATATCATCAATGGCAACAAGGCCGTGGTGTTGAACGGTCCGGCTGCCAATACCTTGATCGTTTCGGCTCGGACATCGGGCGACCAACGGGATCGCGATGGCGTCACCTTGTTTATGGTTGATGCCGATGCAACGGGCATCAGCCGTCGCAACTACCCGACCCAGGATGGTGGCCGGGCATCCGATATCGAATTTACCGGGCTTACCGTTTCGGCGGATGCGGTAATTGGTGAGGTCGGCGGCGGCCTGAAGGTGCTGGAAGACAGTGTCGATGAAGCCATTGTCGCCATCGGTGCGGAAGCCGTCGGCGGCATGACGGCGCTACACGCGGCGACCGTGGAATATGCCCGCACCCGGGTTCAGTTCGGCGTGCCCATCGGCAAATTCCAGGTTCTGCAACACCGCATGGTGGAGATGTTCATGGAGTGTGAGCAGTCGAAATCGCTGTTGTACCGGGCGGCCATGACCATGGACAATAATGGCGCGGACACGGCGCGCACGGTTTCCGCATTGAAAGTGCAAATCGGAAAGTCCGGACGTTTTGTTGGCCAGCAAGCGGTACAGGTTCACGGCGGCATGGGCATGACGGATGAACTAAACGTCGGCCACTACTTCAAGCGCCTGACCATGATCAACACCTTGTTTGGCAACATCGACCACCACATGCGCCGTTTCGCAAATCTGGATATCGCCGCTTAGTCCTTGGGCGACGGTAGCGGTCCGGCCAGGATGAACAGGAAGGCACCGCTCAGCGCGATGCCCGAGATGACGGCGATTGGCACGGTATAGCCGTTCCACGCACCGTACAGAAACCCGACAAGCGCCGGCCCCATGGCGACGCCGACTTGTGCGACGGCCTGGGATGTTGCGTAGATACGTCCGTACTCACGCATGCCGAAGGCGTCGGCCAGCACCAGCGGTAAGGTCATCAGCAAGTTACCCAGCGCCAGTCCAAGGGTAATGGATGCCGCCAGCAGCGAGAAGGCGGTGTCGGCGAAGGCGATGGCAAGCAGCGACGAGGCTTGCAGGACGATCAGGAAAATGGCGACCGGGCGGATCGAGAAACGGCCAATGGCCCAACCGCCGATGAGGCGACCGACCATCGAGGCCCCGGCCAGACTGGCGACGGAGCTTGCCGCCACCGTTGCGTCGATACGTCCGGCGACCAGATTGAACTGGTGCGCCAAGCCACCGACCTGGGCCATTAATATCAACACGAACGCCGCCGTACACAAAATAAAGAACCGCGAACGGGCGGCATCCGCAAACGTCGTTCCCGAGAGGGTACGCTTGTCGGCCGTCGGTTCCGACCGACCGCCATCGGGTTCCAGTCCCATCCCTTCGGGCGACGTTCTGATCAAAAGGGCCGTCACCGGAACAACGGCGAGCACATAAATGGCGGCCAGCAGTGGTGTCGCCCGAGCCAAACCCATATCGCCGATCAGGGCCGCCGCCATGGGAGTCAGAGTGATGCCGCCGACCGACAACCCGGTCGAGGCGATCGACAACGCCACGGCGCGCTGCCTTGAAAACCAACGGGCGACCAGGGTTGTGCCGGGAATGAGTGAGGTGCAGGCAAAACCGACGGCGAACAAGGCAAAAGAGACGAACAACATGACCGGTGTATCGGCCCGACCGATGGCGATCATTCCGGCGGCAGCCAGAAAGGCGCCGGTGCAGATGGTGTAGCGGGGATCGAAACGGTCGATCAGCCGACCGATGACAAGGCCGCTGCCCGCGCCGATCAGGAAAAACAGGGACGCCGCATTCGAGGCGACGGCAACCGTAAATTGGCCGTCACGGCTGAGCGCATTGATGAACACCGACAGGTTATAAAATCCCAGCCCCGACGACACCATAAGCATGATGAAGACGGCACCGACGATACGCCAACCGTAAAAGAATCCGCCTCGTTGCAAGGACGGTTCTGTAGACCCGTCAGCCATGCTCCTTCAATTCCATTTTGGCGATCGACATGCGGTGAACTTCATCGGGGCCATCGGCAAGCCGCAGGGTCCGGGCCGCGGCCCAGTCGGCAGCCAGATGGAATCCGTCAGATACTCCGGCCCCACCGTGGATCTGGATGGCCCGGTCGATCACCCGTAGGGCCATGCTTGGGGCGATCACCTTGATCATGGCGATTTCCTTTTTGGCGATTTTGTTGCCGACCGTATCCATCATGTGGGCGGCACGCAACGTCAGCAGTCGGGCCTGGTCAATTTCCATACGCGAATCGGCAATAGCCTCCATGACAACGCCCTGTTCGGCAATCGGCTTGCCGAAGGCGATGCGTTCCTTGGCGCGGACGCACATGGAATCCAAGGCCCTTTCGGCCAGCCCGATCAGTCGCATGCAGTGATGAATTCTACCCGGTCCCAGGCGACCTTGGGCGATCTCAAATCCACGGCCTTCGCCCAGTAACAGGTTGGACGCCGGAACTCGGACATCCGTGAAATCCACCTCCGCGTGGCCGTGCGGGGCATGGTCGTAACCGAACACCGGCAGATGACGCACCACTTTGACACCGGGCGTATCCAGCGGCACCAAAATCATCGATTGCTGATTATAGCGACCGGCGTTCGGGTCGGTCTTGCCCATGAAGATCAGGATCTTGCAGCGAGGGTCCATGGCGCCGGACGTCCACCACTTGCGCGAATTGATGACGTAGGAATCGTTGCCATCCCGCGTGATTGAGCCTTCGATGTTTGTTGCGTCCGAAGATGCGACGGCGGGTTCGGTCATCGCGAAGCCGGAGCGAATCTCACCGGCCAGCAACGGCTTCAGCCACTGTTCTTTGTGTTCAGCGGTGCCGTAACGGACCAGCACTTCCATATTGCCGGTATCGGGCGCCGAACAGTTGAACGCCTCCGGGCCGATATGGGACCGCCCCATGATTTCGCACAGCGGCGCGTATTCCGTGTTGGTCAGCCCGGCGCCCAAATCGCTTTCCGGCAGGAACAGGTTCCATAGTCCGGCGTCACGGGCCTTGGCCTTCATTTCTTCCATGACCGCCGGTTTGCACCAGCGTCCGCCTTCTTCGGTCTGGTCGCGGTAGACCTGCTCGTTCGGGTAAACATGGGCGTCCATGAAGGCGGTAACGCGTTCCTGAAGATCCTTCACTTTGTTCGAATAATCAAATTCCATAGCTGCTTACTCCTTAAAGTGAGGTTGTTTCTGAAAAACAGGCGCCCCGCCGGGCCAGGCCGGCGACCCGTTCGTCAAAGCGGGCGAAGCGTTTGTCTTTGGTTTGGCCGCGCAGGTAGCGGATGTAAATTTGTTGCAGGATGACCGCCAGCTTGAACGAGCCGAAGACGAAATACCAGTTGATCGCCGATACATCGAAGCCCGTTTTTTCGGCATAGCGGGCGACCACTTCCGTGCGGGTCGGGAAGCCGGCGCGCCAGGTCGGCATGGTCATGTTGGTGCGCCATTCGGGCCCGTCGGTGTTGTCGGTCCAGTAATTCAACATATGGCCCAGGTCCATCAGGGGGTCGCCCAGGGTACACATATCCCAATCCAGCACCGCCGTTGGCCGGGCCGGATCGTCGGTCGATAGCAGCACGTTGTCGAGCTTGAAATCATTGTGCAACAGGGTGACGTATTTTGACTGCGGCAGGTTGTCTTCAAGCCAGGGCAGGATCCGGTCGATGTCGGCAAGGTCCTTGTCCTTGGCTGCGTGCCAGCGTTTCGTCCAGCCGTCAAGCTGGCGTTTGACGAAGCCGTCCGGCCTGCCAAGGTCTTCGAGTCCGACCGCCGCCGGGTCGACCGAATGCAGGTCGGCCAAGGTATCGATCAGCATTGAACCGATGCGCTGGTTAAGGGCCGGATCGTCGGCGAAGCGCTCGGGCATCTCACCGCGAATGACGAACCCCGCGCGCCGTTCCGAAACGTGGAAGTTTGCCCCGATGATGCCGGCGTCGTCGCAGTAAAGAAAACTGCGGGGCGCCAGGGCGAAGGCCTTGTACAAAACAGACTGTACCCGGTGCTCACGTTTCATATCGTGAGCCGATGGCGCTATCGGACCCATCGGCGGTCGTCGCAGAACGTATTCATCGGCACCGAAGGCCAGAAGGTACGTCAGATTGGCGTGACCGCCGCCGAATTGGGAAACCACCAGCGGCCCATTGGTTGCCGGCAGTCGTTCACGCAGGTAGGGCTCCAGCCGGGAGGTGTCGAGCTTTTCGTCGGCGCGAACATCGATGGTTTCCGGATCGGGGTGGGCCACGTTTCGATAACTCCTCAGGCGACCTCGAACAGTCCGGCGGCACCCTGTCCACCGCCGATGCACATGGTGACGACGACATATTTGACGCCCCGGCGCTTGCCCTCAATCAAGGCGTGGCCGACCATCCGGGCGCCGCTCATGCCGTAGGGGTGGCCGATGGAGATAGCGCCGCCGTTGACGTTCAGGTTTTCATCGGGGATGCCGAGCCTGTCCCGGCAGTACAGAACCTGAACCGCGAAAGCCTCGTTCAGTTCCCACAGGCCGATGTCGTCCATTTTCAGGCCGTTCCGTTGCAGCAGTTTTGGCACGGCGAATACCGGTCCGATGCCCATTTCGTCGGGCTCACACCCGGCGACGGCGATACCGCGATAAATACCCAGCGGTTGCAGGCCTTTCCTTTCGGCCAGTTTTGAATCCATGATGACGGAAGCCGAGGCTCCGTCGGAAAGCTGGCTGGCGTTGCCGGCGGTGATAAAGCAGTTTTCGCCCAATACCGGCTTCAAGTTGCTGAGGCCTTCGATGGCGGTATCGGGGCGGTTTCCTTCGTCTTTTTCGAGTGTGATTTCGTGATAGGAAATTTCTTTGGTTTCCTTATCCATGACGCCTTTAACCGATGCCATCGGCACGATCTCGTCGTCAAATTTCCCCGCCGCTTGTGCCGCCGCTGTGCGCTGCTGGCTTTGCAGGCCGTAGGCATCCATGTCGTCGCGACTGATGTTGTAGCGGTTGGCGACGACTTCGGCCGTTTCCAGCATGGACATATAGATTTCCGGCTTGTTGGCCATCAGGATCGGGTCCTTGGCGCGGAAGGTGTTCATGTGTTCGTTCTGGACAATCGAAATGGATTCCAGTCCGCCGCCGACGACGATCGGCATGTCATCGTCGATCACCTGTTTTGCCGCCGTCGCAATGGCCATCATGCCGGACGAGCACTGACGGTCGACGCTCATACCGCCGACCGTGATCGGTAACCCCGCCGCGATTGCACATAAGCGGGCAACATTGGCGCCCTGGCTGCCCTGCTGGATCGCGGCGCCCATGACCACGTCATCGACCTCGCCGGGGTCAATGCCGGCACGTTCGACCGCGTGCCGGATGACATGGGCGCCCAGGCTTGGCGATTCGGTGTTGTTGAAGGCACCCCGGTAGGCTTTGCCGATGGGGGTGCGGGCGGTAGAGACGATGACTGCTTCGCGTTTCATGATAACCTCGATTTTCCAGTTATTTATCGCCGAAGCTCTTGCCTTCATCGGCAAGGCGTTTCAGCAGGGACGATGGTTCCCAGAACACGCCGTGTTGTTCGTGGAAATGACAAATGTCGTCATAAATCTGTTTCAGGCCGACGTGTTCGGCATAAAACATGGGGCCGCCACGGAACACCGGGAAGCCGTATCCATAAATGTAAATGACGTCGATATCGCCGGATCGCATGGCGATGCCCTCATCAAGAATATTGGTCCCTTCGTTGACCAACTGGTACATGCAGCGTTTGAAGATTTCTTCATCCGATATGTCACGCCGGGTGATGCCTTTTTCTTCGGACACCTGTTTCAGCATGTCTTCGACCTCGGGGTCGATGATCGGCGCGCGGGATCCTTCTTCGTAGATATACCAACCGCGCCTGGTTTTTTGCCCAAAACGATCCATTTCGGCCAACCGGTCGGCGACGGTCGATGAATAGGGCAGGTTGGTGTCGCGGGTCGCTGCCTGTTCCTTGCGGATGCGCCAGCCCACATCGATCCCGGCCAGGTCCATAACCGCGAACGGTCCCATGGCAAAACCCCAATCGAACAGAACTTTATCGACTTGCTGCGGCAGGGCGCCTTCTTCAACCAGCGCCTGGGCTTCGCGGAAATAGGCGTGCAACATGCGATTGCCGACGAAGCCGTCGCAAACACCGACCAGCACGCCGACCTTCTTGATTGTGCGCGCCAGCTTCATGGTCGTCGCAATGACCTCGGCGGAGGTCGTGTCGGAACGGACGATTTCCAGCAACTTCATCACGTTGGCGGGGCTGAAGAAGTGAGTACCGATAACATCTTGCGGGCGCTTGGTGGCCGCCGCGATTTCGTTAACGTCCAGCGTCGAGGTGTTGGTGGCGAGGATCGCACCCGGTTTGCAGACGGTATCCAGCTTGCCGAATATTTCTTTTTTCAGCGCCATGCCTTCAAAAGCGGCTTCGACGACGATATCGACATGGGCGAAATCGGCATAATCGAGCGTGCCGGAGATCAGCCCCATGCGCGTGTTCATCTCTGTCTGGCTCAGGCGACCGGTTTTAACGGTGGCGGCGTAGTTCTTTTCGATAATCGACAGGCCCTTATCAAGGCCTTCCTGGTTGACTTCGACCAGGGTCACGGCGATGCCGGCGTTGGCGAAGTTCATGGCGATGCCGCCGCCCATGGTTCCGGCCCCGACGACACCGGCGCTGGCGATGGGGCGCACCGGTGTATCCTTCGGCACATCCGGAACCTTGGCCGATTCCCGTTCGGCGAAGAACATGTGGCGCTGGCCCTGCGATTGGGGCGAATTCATGCACTCGATGAATAATTTGCGCTCGTTAGCCATGCCTGCATCGAAGGGCAGGTCAATCGCACCTTTGATGGCTTCGATGCATTTGAACGGGGCGAGGAAACCACGGGCCCGGCGGGCGATGGACTTCTCGAAATTTTCGAACAGCTCCGCAGGCGCCTGCACCGTCATGTCACGGACGCGACGGCGGGGTTTGCCGTCGTTGAGCAATGATGTTGCAAAAGCCAAAGCGTCATCGACCAGGTCGCCATCGACAATATGATCGAGAATGCCAAGTCCCAGCGCCTTGTTGGCGGGAACGAAATCACCGGAAACGATGATTTTCAATGCCGCTTCGGCACCGACCAGACGCGGCAGCCGCTGGGTGCCGCCGGCACCGGGCAGGATGCCTAGCTTGACCTCGGGCAGGCCGACCTTGGCGTCCGCCGACGCACAGCGATAATCGCAACCGAGCGCCAGTTCCAGCCCGCCGCCAAGGGCCGTGCCATGGATCGCCGCGAGCACCGGTTTGGCGCTGTTTTCGTAAGCGATGATGACCTCGTCCAGACCGGGATCGGCCATCGGCTTGCCGAATTCGGTAATGTCGGCTCCGGCCGGGAACGTGCGCCCGCCGCCGGTCAGGACAACGATATTTGTTTCACCGTCGGCGTTGGCCTGTTCCAGGCAACTGACAAGGCCTTGCCGGACACCGGCGCCAAGCGCATTGACCGGCGGGTTAGTGACGGTGATGAGGGAAACGGCGCCACGCCGCTCATAGGAAACAAAATCGCTCATGGGGTATCCTCATATAAGTACCAGGGGTGGAGCCAGAGGCATATGCCTAATGGGGTTATACTTCAAGCCATTCCTTGCGGATGCTTTCGTCCCGATTCAGGTCATCGGGAACGCCTTCAAAGACGACGCGGCCATGGCCCATGACGTAGATCCGTTGGGAAATTTTCAGGGCAATCGTAAGTTTCTGCTCGACCAGCAGGATAGAGACGCCACGCCGGGAAATTTCTTCCAACATGGAGGCGACCTGGGCGACGATCTTCGGGGCAAGGCCTTCTGTCGGCTCATCGATAATAACCAGATCGGGATCCCCCATCAAGGTCCGGCACATGGTCAGCATTTGTTGCTCGCCACCGCTCAAGAACCCGGCATCGATATCGGCGCGCTCCCGCAAGTTGGGGAACATCTCGAACATGTCCTCGATCGTCCACCGCCCTTCGTTGCGGGTATCCTTCTGGCCCATGATCAGGTTCTGACGCACCGTCAGAGTAGGGAAGACGTCCCGGTTTTCGACGACGATGCCAAGCCCGGCCCGGGCAATCTCGTGGGGGGGGCGACCGATCAGTTCGGTGCCGCGAAATTTGACCGAACCATGGCACTCGACGGTGCCCATGATCGCCAGCGCCGTGGTTGAGCGGCCGACACCGTTGCGCCCCAACAGGCTGACGATTTCGCCTTCTTTGACGTTGAATGAAACGCCTTGCAGGATGTGGCTTTTGCCATAGAAGGCGTGCAGGTCCCTGACGTCCAGCATAGGGGGGGCAATGTCATTCATCTTCGATCTGCGTTCCCAGATAGGCTTCTTGAACGGCCCTGTTGTTACGAATATTTTCCGGCGTGTCGGTGGCGATGATCTTGCCGTAGACCAGCACGGATATACGGTCGGCAAGGTTGAATATGACACCCATGTCGTGTTCGACCATGACCAGGGTTTTGCCTTCCGTAACGCTTCTGATCAACTCGACGGCCTGTTCCGTTTCGCTGTGGCTCATGCCCGCGGTGGGCTCGTCGAGCAGCACGACATCGTTGCCGCTGGCGACGGCGATGCCAATTTCCAAAGCCCGTTGCTCGGCATAGGCCAGAAGGCCCGCTGGAATGAAGGCGCGGGAAGCCAGGCCAATTTTTTCAAGAATTTCTTCGGTCAGTTCGTTGACGTCGTCCAGGTCTTCGACCCGATTCCAGAACGAATATTTGTAGTCCCGTACCCATAGAACCGCGCATTGGACGTTCTCGTAGACCGTCATGCGGGGGAATATATTGGTAACCTGAAAGCTGCGGCTGAGGCCTTTTCTGAAGATCTCATAGGGCGGCAGGCCGCTGATATCGACGCCGCCTAGCGAAATACGGCCCGACGTCGGCGAATAGCGGCCGCTGATCAGGTGAAACAGGGTCGATTTTCCGGCTCCGTTCGGGCCAATGATGGCATGCCGTTCGCCTTTGTCGATCTCAAGGTTGATGCCCTGAATAATCGCGGCCGGACCAAAGCTTTTGTGCAGGTCCGTAATCTTGATGGCGCCGGTCATAACGCGTCGTCCCTGGCGGGATCGTGCGTTATCGGGGCGTTGGCTCGATTCCAGGCATCAAGCACACCGGCTTTGGCGCGTCTGACGCCAAAAATTCCGGCGATGGCCAGCATCAGCAGGATTGCCCAGGGCAAAAAACTGTCAATATTGACGGAAACGCCAAACAGATCCATGACCCGGGTATCGACGGATGTGGTCTTGGAAAAATGCGCCAGTTCCAGTATGCCCGTGACGCCGATGGTGATCATTAACACCGGCGCGGCCATCGTCACGTACGGCGCAAACAGTATACCCAGCCGTCGGGCCTTGTAGGCCGGTCCGTGCATCATCAGCAAACCGGATAACCCCGCCGGTGCGAACAGCACGGTCGCGAGAAAAATCAGCCCCAGGTATAGCAGCCAGAGGTCGGTGAAGTTGCTCAGCACCGTGCTCAGCAGCGTGAGCAGAATGGCGCCGAGGACGGGGCCGATGAAATATCCGATGCCGCCGATATAAGCCATCAGCAAGACACTGCCGGACTGGTTCAGGCCCAGGGTCTCTTCCGTCACGATCTCGTAGGCGATGGCGAAGATACCACCGGCCAGTCCGGCGAAAAATCCCGATACGCAGAAGCTGATCATGCGCACCCTGCGTTGGCTGTAACCGACGAATTCGGCTCGTTCCGGGTTGTCCCGTACCGCGTTTGCCATGCGACCGGCAGGGGTTCTGGAAAACCAGAACATCAGGAACATGGCGATGAAGGCCCAGAAGGCGGCAATGTAATAGACTTCGATATCGGTGCCGTAATCGAATCCGGCGAAGGATGGGCCTGTCGTTCGGTCGCCGCTGATACCTTCCTCGCCGCCGAAGAACTTAACGAAGATCAGGCTTGATGAGGCCACCAGTTCGGCAATGCCAAGGGAAATCATGGCAAACACAGTGCCTGCCCGACCGGTCGAAAAACTGCCGAAGATAACTCCGAACAGAAGTCCGATCAGGCCACCGACGAGTGGCAATAAGGGAACCGGGAGGGGAAACCCGCCTTCGATATAGTTCATGAAATGCATGGCCAGGAAACCACCGAGGCCGAAATAAACCGCATGACCAAACGACAGCATGCCGCCCTGACCGAGTAACATGTTATAGGACAGCGCGAAGATCGAGGCGATGCCGATCTGGGTCATGATAGAAACGGCGAAGGATGACGGGAATATCCAGGGCAGGGCGATAAGCGTCGCCGCCAAAGCGCCCCAGTACAGCCGCTGGCGGCGGCGGGAATCGGCGTCGTTGGCTCGGCGAAGCGTGGTCAGGTCACTCATGATTCACGGCTTCCGAACAATCCGGTTGGCCGGAATATTAATATCAGAATCAGCATCAGATACGGTATGAGTGGTGCAATCGCCGGTAGCGACATGGTCCAAAGATCGCTCATGAAATGGTCGGGTCCGAAGCTGACGCCGATCAGGTCAAGGAAATCACTGACCGACACGTCAATGGCGACGGCGAAGGTTTGGATGATGCCGATCAGCAGTGACGCCACCAGCGCGCCAAGCAGGGACCCAAGGCCGCCGATCACGACGACGACGAAGACGATACTGCCGAGGTTCGCCGCCATGGAAGGGTAGGTTCCCATGACCGGACCCGCGATAACACCGGCCAGTCCGGCCAATGCGGTGCCGGTGCCGAAGGTCAGCATGAAAACCAGTGGAACATTGTGGCCCAGCATGCCGACCATGTGTGGATGGGTGATGGCGGCTTGAATAATCAGGCCAATTCTGGATTTCGTCAGGACCAGCAGCAGGCCAATGAATATAAGGATCGAAATCGACAGCATGAACGCCTTGTAGGCGGGGAAGTTTGCGCCGTACATGACGAACAGCGGGAAGTCCAGAACGTCGGGCCCGTTATAAGCCTGCTGGTCATTGCCCCAGAAAAATTTGATGACCTCTTCGAGAAGAAACGCCAGGCCAAATGTGAAAACCAGTTCCGCGACGTGGCCAAAGCGATGAACGTGTCGCAAGGCATAGCGTTCGACCATCGCGCCAACGACGCCAACGATCAGGGGGGCGATGATCAGGCCCGGCCAAAAACCAACATATCGCGAAATTTGAAAGGCGAAATAGGCGCCAAGGGCATAGAAGCTGGCGTGGGCGAAGTTGAGAATTCCCATCATCGAGAAAATCAACGTCAGGCCGCTGGACAGCATGAACAGCATCAATCCGTATACGGTTCCGTCGAGCAGGGAAAATACCGTGATCTCAAGCATGTCGTGTCGCCGTAAGAATTTCCAAGAATGATTTATTCAAGCGGAAGGAGCAACCGGGCCGATTCTTCGCTTAAGAAGATCCGGCCCGGTGATCCCGGATATCAACGGAAACGCCTCAGGATTTGGGACGCACCATTTTACAAGTGGTGGGCAGCGTCGTATTGGCACGTGATATGGTTCTTTCGACCCGGGTTCCGAAACCGGATTTGTCGTAATCCCATTTGATGCCTTCGTCCGTGTGAACTTCGATATTCAGCGGCATCTGAAGCTGATGGTCGCTCGCCCGCATGACCAGATCGTCACCGGCAAGGGTCGTGAACTTCATGCCTTCCATGGCCATTGCGACCTTGATGGGCTTGGTCGATTTTGCCTTGTTCATGGCTTTTGCCAGCATTTGAATGGCATTTACGACACGTGGATAGATCAGGTCGTTATTCGGGAAATTCTTATGGAACGCCTCCATATAATTTTCCCACGCCTGGGTCTTGGTCGGATTATGCCACCCTTCGGTGACGACGCGGACACGATTTTTGCCCCCTTTTCCGATGGCTGCGGTGATCCCGGTACCGGCGGCGTAGTAGGTAAAGAAATCGGCCTTGAGGCCAATGGCATTGGCCGAACGGGCCAGGTTGACCATATCCGATCCCCAGTTGCCGGTAATCACGGCATCGGCGCCGGAGGCCTTGATCTTGGTGACGTATGGGGTGAAGTCTTTGACTTTACCGATAGGATGCAGTTCGTTGCCGACAATTTCGATGTCGGGGCGCTTCTGATGCAGGTATTTAACGGCGGCAGCGGCGACGGCCTTCCCGAACGAGTAGTTCTGGCCGATCAGGTAGACTTTCTTGATGTCCTTGCGGTCCTTGATGACCTCGGTGATGGCGCTCATTTTCATGTCGGCATTACCGTCGAAGCGGAAGTGCCAGAAATTACACTTATCGTTGGTTAAAGCGGGATCGACCGCGGCGTAGTTCAGGTACATGATGCGCTGGCCGGGGTTGCGCTTGTTGTGCTTGGCAATGGCCGCGCTGAGGGCATTGGCGACGCCGGAACTGTTGCCTTGCAGGACATAGCTGGCGCCTTGTCCGATTGCGTTCTTGAGTTGGATCAGGCTTTCCTTGGGGCTGGTTTTGTTGTCGAGGCCGATCAGTTCGACCTTGATCCCGCCGTCAACGTTCTTGCCATTGATGAACTGGTCAATGGCATAGCCGAACTCACGCAGCGCAGCCTGTCCGTTCGCGGCAAACGGGCCGGAAAGGCCTTCAATAAGGGCAATTTTGACCGTTTCCGCGCTGGCCGAGGTTGCCGCCGCGCCCAAGATTGCCAAGCCTAACAGGCCGGACTTGAATTGTTTTTTCAACATGCTGACTCCTTAAAAGACGTTTGTGTTGCCTTACCCTGTCGCTCCGAACGCGGAATCGTTTTCCACGAGCGGAAACACTCGAGACCGACCCGGCGAACCGGAACACGGTCGTTCTGAAGGTGCGTTTTCGTAAAAACTCTCGGGATACGTCAGAATAGCCGAAGGTTGTCGCCAGCACGAACATGCCGGAACTCTCCCCACACAAAGAACCTTCCTGCCAGACGTTGCCGACAATCAAGCCTTTCGACCTCCCAAAAGTCTATCTACCCGTTTCGATATTTTTTTCGAAATCGGAACCACACCCGTTTGAAAGCTTTAACGCTTTTTCTAGGTCCGAGAATGCGGGAGGCCACAACCAGAGTCAACATATCAAGAGTGGTATCATCCGTACCGGTACGGCTTATAAGGGCTTGCAAAGTGCTTACGGATAAGAAGACTGTGGAGTTTATCCGAAAGTGTTCAAACGGGAGTACGTTTCTTGAAAAATCTGTTTTCTGTCCAAGGTAAAGTCGCGCTGGTCACCGGCGGGTCGCGCGGGATTGGTCTGATGATCGCTCGCGGGTTCGTTGAAAACGGGGCGCGCACCTATATTTCGTCGCGCAAGGCCGATGTCTGCGACATGGTGGCCGATGAACTGTCTGAACTGGGAACCTGTATCTCGCTTCCGGCCGACCTGTCATCACAGGACGAGATCGCTAGGCTGGCCGCCGAATTTGGCGAGCGGGAAAAGGCGCTGAACATTCTGGTTAACAACGCCGGGGCCGCCTGGGGGGCGCCGTTTGATGATTTTCCGGAAGCGGGTTGGGACAAGGTCATGGACCTGAACGTCAAATCACCGTTTTTCCTGACCCAGGCGTTGATCAGGAAACTGGAGGCCGGGGCGACGGCGAAAGATCCGGCCCGGGTCATCAATACCGGCTCCATCGACGGTATCGGAACGCCGTTCCTGGAAACCTATTCCTATCCTGCCTCGAAGGCCGCCATCCATCAGTTGAGTCGGGTCATGGCCAATCGGTTGGCGTCCCGGAATATTAACGTCAACGCCATAGCACCCGGGCTTTTCCCGAGCGAGATGACCGGCTACATGCTGGATAATTACGAGGAACAGATCAAGGCGGGAATTCCACGTGGACGGGTCGGAACACCCGAAGACATGGCCGGTGTCGCGATCTATCTGTCGTCACGGGCCAGCGCCTTCGTCACCGGTGTGGTGATTCCGGTCGACGGCGGATCGCTGGTCGCCCGCTAAGGTCTGTTTAACGATAAATAAACGGGTGCGTGCTGGACAGGCCACCGTCTACGGCGATGGCCTGTCCGTTGACGTAGGACGCCTCGTCGCTGGCAAGAAACAGCGCCATATGAGCAATTTCGGCGGCATGACCGGCACGGGTCAAAGGGTTCAACTGACCGATTCGGTCTTCGATGCCCTTCTTGCGCGCCCCGTCGAACAGCGGCTTCGTCATTCCGGTTTCGATCAGGCCCGGGCAAATGGCGTTGACTCTGACACCGGCGCCGCCGAACTCAGTCGCCGCCGTTTGCACCAGGCTGATAACGCCGGCCTTACTGGCGCTGTAGGCCGTAGGCCCCGCGTTGGCACGCAGTCCGGCGACCGAAGCGGTACAGATAATAGATCCGCCGCCTTGTTCGATCATCGTTGGCGCAGTGTGCTTGATCGCCAGAAAAGGACCAAGCAGGTTGACGTCGAGCACGTTGCGCCAGGCTTCCGGGGTCAGGTCGAATAGCGACCGGCAGTTGTCCAGAATACCGGCATTGGCGTACAGAACGTCAATCCCGCCCCAGTCGGTTGTGCACCGTTCGGTAAAATCACGGACCGCGGCTTCGTCCGAAACGTCGGCGGTGACGGCGATCACCGTACCGCCGGCGCTTCGAATCATGTCCGCAGTTTCCTGCAGGCCATCGCCGTCCCGGTCGACAACCACAACCCGCGCGCCTTCTTCGGCGAAGATGCGGGCACTGGCGCGACCAATGCCGCTGGCGGCGCCGGTGACAATGGTGCGTTTGGTCTCAAGTCTAGCCATCGGAAAGGTCCGGTCAGGCTGTTGGAAGAGCGTGGCTGCCGTACAGTTCCCGCAGTTTGGTCTTGAGGATCTTGCCCGTCGCCCCCAGCGGGATTTCATCGACAAATACCACGTCGTCGGGCTTCATCCAACTGGCGATCTTGCCGTCGTAGAAGGCTAGCAAGTCTCGCGTGCTGACTTCGGCGCCGGGTGCCTTGGCAACGATCAGCAGGGGCCGTTCGTCCCACTTGGGGTGCGGTACGCCAATCACCGCCGCGGTGACCACGGCGGGGTGGCTGACGGCGATGTTTTCCAGGTCGATTGAACTGATCCATTCGCCGCCGGACTTGATCACGTCCTTGGTGCGGTCGGTAATTTGCATGAAGCCGAGTGCATCGATGGTGGCGACGTCACCGGTATCGAACCAGCCGTCGGCATCGAGGATCCCATCGGGGTTTTCCTGGTCGTTGAAGTACGACGAAACGACCCAACCACCGCGCGCCATCAGTCGGCCGAAGGATTCTCCGTCGTGGGGCTGGTCGGTACCGTCTTCGCCGATGATCTTCATCTCGAATCCGAACAACGCCCGGCCTTGCATCAACTGGTGTTCGTAGAACGCGTCTTCGCTCAGATTTTCCATGCCGGATTTGATCGCGTTGACCGTGCCGACGGGGCTTAGTTCCGTCATGCCCCAGCCGTGGGTGACCGAAATACCGTATTCCTTGCCGAAGCCTTCGATGATCGCCAGTGGGCAGGCGGCGCCACCGATCAGGAACCGGTTTACCGTATGCAGGCGTTCGCCCGATTGACGCAGATGGGTCAGCAGTCCCAGCCAGATGGTCGGCACGCCCAGTGAGACCGTGACCTTTTCGTCATTCATGGTTCTGGTCAGGTTTTCGCCATCCATCAGGATGCCGGGGAAGACGATTTTAGTGCCCGACATCAGCGCCCCATACGGGACGCCCCAGGCATTGACGTGGAACATCGGCACGACCGGCAAGACGCAGTCCGAAGACCCCATGGGGGAAACGTCCTTCATGTGGTTGGTCAGCGCATGCAGTACGGTGGATCTGTGGCTGTATAAAACACCTTTCGGGTTCCCGGTGGTGCCTGATGTGTAACACAGCGACGAGGCGGTATTTTCATCGAACTGCGGCCAATCCAATTGGTCGGATTCGCTTTCGATCAGGGTTTCGTAGCAATACACCGGGATTTTGTCGGCGATCTTGATGTCCGGCATGTGGTCTGCGTCGGTCATCACAATCACGCCCTTGACCGTTTTCAGGTGGTCGGCCAGGGCCTCGATCAACGGGTAGATATTGATATCGACGAAGATGTACTGGTCGGCGGCGTGACCGGCGATATAGGCGACCTGTTCGGGGAACAGACGCGGGTTGATGGTGTGGCAGATCGTGCCGATACCCGAAGTGGCGTAATAGATTTCCAGATGACGATAGCCGTTCCAGGCCAGGGTGCCGATGCGGTCGCCCTCTTGTACGCCCAGTCTTCTCAGCGCGTTGGCCAACTGCTTGGTGCGCTTTTCGCAGTCGGCGAACGTATAGCGATGAACGCCGCCTTCGATGGCATTGGAAACGATTTCCTGTTCGCCGTGTTGGCTGGCCGCGTGGGTCAGAATTGACGAAATCAGCAGCGGCTTGTCTTGCATTAATCCCAGCATTTTATTCTCCCTGTTGTAATCCGTCCGGGGCCCGCTTTGGCGGACTGGGCTCCCGGTCGGGCTTTGTTATTCTGCGTCAAGATTGCCACATCGAAGCGGCTAGCGTAAGACCCAATTTTCAGGAGTTATTTTCCCAGTAGGGCTGTCGCAATTCGCGTTTGAGGATTTTTCCGATCGGACTTCTGGGCAAGTCGGTGCGGGTCTCGATGCGCGCCAGCCGCTGGCTTTTGCCGAGTTTTTCATTGGCCCAGATCCGAATGTCATCGGCGCTTTCCGATGCCCCTTCTTTCAGGACGACAAGCCCCAACGGGCTTTCTCCCCATTCTTCGCTGGGGACGCCGATGACGGCGGCATCGTCGACGGCATCATGCTGCAACAGCACCCGTTCCAGATCATCGGCGTAGATGTTCAGGCCACCGGAAATAATCATGTCTTTCTTGCGGTCCGACAGGAACAGAAAGCCGTCTTCGTCGAAATATCCGATGTCGCCGGATCGGAAAAATACCTGGCCGTTCATATCGTGCCATAGGATGGCATCGGTCAGGTCCGGGCGGTTATGATAGCCGGTCATCATCGCACCAGACCTGCCGACGATTTCGCCGGCCCACCCTTGCGGACATTCACGTCCTTCTTCATCGATGATTTTGATCTCGGCGCCCAAGCCGGGGGTGCCGACGGATTCCAGCTTGTCGGGAAAATCCGTAACGCTCAAAATCGTGCTGCCGCCGCCTTCGGTCAGGCCGTAAATTTCGAGCATCTTGCCGGGGAAGCGGGCGGCAATGTCACGTTTCAGCGCGGCCCGCAACGGTGCGCTGGTCGATAGCTTCACCTGCATCGAGGATAACTCGAAGGTCTCGAAATCCGGGTAGGACATGATCCGGTGATACTGCACCGGCACCAGCATGGTGTGGGTGACCCGTTCACGCTGGCACAGTGTCAGATACTGGCCGACATCGAATTTCGCCATCAACACGCAACAGCCGCCGGTGCTCAATGTCGGAATCAACGTCACCAGGGTGGTGTTGGAATACAGCGGCGTCGAGAGCAGGCTGACGGCCTTCTCGTCGATGCCCAGTCCTTTCAGTCTTTCCACCTGAAACGACCGCAGGGCGTGGTCATGGGTGATTCCCTTGGGCACGCCGGTCGTCCCGGAACTGTAGATGATGTTGAAAAGATCCGACTCGCGGACGATAACATCGGGGGCGTGGTCAGCGGCGGCGGTGACGGCGGCGGCGTAATCATGCCAGCCGGGGGCGGCAAAATTATAGGCGATCAAACCGCCGTCAACGAAGCCGTCAAGGCGTTCGATTAGCGGGTCGATCAGCGAGCGATATTCATCGGCCAGAAACAGCGCCTTCGCGCCGCTATCCGTGATCATCAGTTCAAGGGAGTCTGGCGTTACCATGGTCGGCAACGGCACGACGCAGCCGCCGATTTTCAGTATCCCCAGGAACGTTTCGACATAGGCGATGGAATTGGGGGACAGGATGCACACCATATCGCCATGAGCGATGCCCAGGCCGGTCAGGTGATTGGCAACCTTGTTTGACCGCCTGTCCAGATCGCGCCAGGAAATCCGTTCGTTACCGTGGACAAGGGCGGTGCGGTCGCCGAATCGGGCGGCGCTTTCGAGGATTAAGTGCAGGACCTGGCTGGCGGGGGCGGGATTGGTCATCGTTCAGGGGCTAGAAACTTGGTTCAGGGTGAGACGCTGACTTCGGCGAGAATATTTTCCAGATGCCTGACGTGTTTAAAACCGTCTCGCCGCCAGACACCAACTCGGCGCGAACGAAGGCCAGGGTCCGGGTGATTTTTGTGATAACGACGGTGGCTTCAATCCAGTCACCGGGTTGGGCTCCGGCGATGAATTCCGAATTCATCGAAATCGTCGCGCACGGACCCTTGACCGTACGATACACCGCCGATCCCATCGCCGTGTCGGCGAAGGTCATGAGTGCGCCGCCATGGACGACGCCGTTGGAATTGCCGTGATCTTCGGTGGCAAGAAACCCATAATGCAAGGTATCGCCGTCCCGTCCGCCGTAATAGTAGGAGCCGACCAGGTCGATGAAACCGCCGATGGAAGGGAACGGTTCGAAGCCTTCGGGAATAGTGTTGTTCATCGGCGGTACGTTTCCATATTTGTTGTGGCTTGTCTATATCCCGGTTTTGGCTAATGTTCCGTGTCGCCGTCAAGTAAAAGGATTCGATCATGCTGAAAATAGACCACCCGGCCAACGTCGCGAATTATATCGGCCAGGAACTGGAACCCAGCTCCTGGGTGACGCTGGATCAGGCGACGATTGATCGCTTCGCGGAGGCGACCGGCGATCATCAATGGATCCACGTCGATACGGCGCGCGCCGCGACCGAACTGCCCGGCGGTAAGACCATCGCGCACGGTTATCTGGTGTTGTCGCTATTGCCGCGCCTGGCCGCTGAGATCTCGACCATCGAAAATCTCAGCAAGGCGCTCAACTACGGTTCTGACAGGGTTCGGTTCACCAACATGGTTCCGGTCGGGTCCCGGGTGCGCCTGCGCAAGACGTTTAGGTCCGTTGAAGAACTGGAGAACGGCGGCTTCAAGGTTGTCGCCGACTGCGTCATGGAAATAGAAGGCCAGGATCGCCCGGCCTTTATGGCTGAAATTATTTCGCTGGCGTTTCCTTAACGATCGTCGGTGCGATGATGGTCTCCAACTCGGGGATTTCCTGCATCAGTCGGTCGAGGGCGACTAACTTCGCTTCCATATCGAGCGCCAAGATTCCATCCGGACCGCATACGATAACCGCCATCGGTTCAATGCTCCCGTAAAGCCAGCAGCCAGCGTTCGTTTTGCTGCGCTGAATATCGACGGATTCCAACGCCAAGAGCGTGAGCCTGGAGTCGTTAAACATTTCACGGACGCGTAAGGGACACATTTACCGCTCCACTTGCCGCATCTGTCCGATGCCCTGCCAAACCGATGGCGACAGAAGTATACCGACGGTGAGACCGATTATGTGCAATGGAATGAACCGGATGCTTCCACTGCCGTCCAGTTCAAAGGTGGTATCGAAGAATTCCGGTTCGATCACCAACGATGCTTCTTTAATGGTGGCGAGTATTCCCGCCACCGGCCCGACAACGGACCATAACTGCCCTGTATCCGCCGGATCTCCCAAGCCGATGCGAAGGCGCAGAATTACGTCTCTTTTGTGAATCGCATGCCAAAAGTCACGAATGAATCGGATCACCCTTCGGCGAAAGGATTGTTGCCGGAGAATACGGATAAAGGCGTTTCGTTTTTCGCCGGATAGAGTCTGAGATCGCTCAAGCTTCCGCGTCAATTCATCGCCCTCCGTTGAGGGCGCTTTTGATTGAGGCAACGCCATCCGCACGCTGACAAGGCCAAACGCCCAGTGCAACATAATGAAGCCTTGCGAGGCTTGCGGCCAGGACGCCTGAAACGTCAACGTTAATGGTATCGCCAGAAGGGCGATCAACAACAGCAGGAATGCGGCCACTCCGGTCAGCATGAGACGGACACCCCGTTAACCGGCCGCCTTGCCACCTTTTCCGGATGCAGCCTTGCCAATCGTTTCGGCAACCTTCTCCAATACCGATGCGGTGCCGGACTTGATCGGCTCAACACGTACGCCATCCGCATTAATAATGACCAAGGCCACCGGCTTCACGCCACCGCCACCGCCGGTACCACCGCCGTGGCCTTTGCCTTTTTTCGGGTCATCGCCCTGGCCTCCGCCGACGCCAAATCCAAAACCAACGTTGACAAGAGGAATCAGGGTATTGCCTTCGACCGTGATGGGGTCGCCTACGACCGTCTTGGTGTTGAGCATGCGTTCGATTTCACCGACCGCTTTGTCGAACAGTTTATCAATGTCTTCCATGGCTGGCTCCTATAACAACTGAAATCCACGGATGATTTAGCAGCGTTAATGATAGCACAGTACGGGCTCGAAGGCAGCATCCTATCAGGTCAACGAGCACCGTTATCCTTGGGAAACTCGATAAATGGAAAAACATATTAACCCGGAAGTGCTCTAACCGACGGAACGTCTGCCCTTATGGCTTGCCATTACCGAGGGCGACCGGTTTGTTGGCCGCGACTTCGGCTTTTGTCAGTCCCTGCAGTTCGTGGGGGAAGACCAGCCAGTCGTCGGTTTCATGGACGAAATAATCGGGCACGCATTCGACCTTGCGCTTGCTGGGTTTGTAGTAGACCGTGGCGACGCGGATGACGTCCGGTGTGTTGCGGCGCGATAGCTCCGTTATTCGTTCGATGACCGCCTGTACGCTGCGACCGGTATCGAAAACATCGTCGACGATCAGCAGTGAATCCCCGGCGTTGACGTTTTCGATGATGTAATGCAGCCCGTGAATCTTGATTTCGTCGTTCTGCCGTTCGATGCCTTCGTAAGACGATGTGCGGATGGCGATGTGATCGGCCGGAAAGCCGTGATAATGCAGCAGCTCCTGGACGGCGATGCCGACCGGCGTGCCGCCGCGCCAAACTCCGATGATGTAATCGGGGTGGAAACCGTCTTCCATTACTTGTAAGCCAAGGCGGAAGGAGTCATCGAGCAGGCTTTGCGACGTCAGGTAAGTCTTTTCAACCATTTGTTTTCTGTCCGGGAAATGTGGATTTGCCTTTATATTTTTACGCTTTGTCAAAAAATATAAAATAGCGAGTTCATCGCGCCTTGTTAAGATGACACTATGGTAGCCATGCCTACCGGGAAATCAAAGGCTACGCAAGAACAGGATAACCTGTCGCCGCTCAGGTTTGGCCGTTAAATTGATGAGATGGGGATGCTCATGGGGAGACTAACGACGCACGTGCTCGACACGACGCTCGGCAAGCCGGGTGATGGAATTCGTATCGAACTGTATCGTTTGGACGGGGACGTTCGCGACAAACTGTGCGAAACATCGACCAACGCGGACGGTCGGTGCGATGCTCCCTTGCTTGAAGGCGATGATTTCGCGACCGGCGTTTACGAGTTACTGTTCCATGCCGGGGCCTATTTTGAACGGACGGCAGGCGGTCTGCCGGAACCCAAGTTTCTGGATGTGGTGCCGATCCGCTTCGGTATCGCCGACGCCGACAGCCACTACCATGTGCCGTTGCTGATTTCTCCGTACAGCTTTTCGACCTACCGGGGAAGCTGACGTGGGGATGCGTGATGTCATCACATTGCGGTTGAACGGCGAAGCGCGGACAATCAGGAAGGTCTCGCCGACCCGGACGCTGCTGCGTTATCTGCGGGAAGATTTAGGCTTGTGCGGTTCCAAGGAAGGCTGCGCCGAAGGCGACTGCGGCGCGTGCACGGTGGTCGTCGGTGAAATAGAAAATGGCGAAATCCGCTACCGCGCCGTCAACGCCTGCCTTCAGTTCCTGCCCATGCTGGAAGGGAAATCGATCACCACCGTCGAAGGCCTGAAGGCGCCGGACGGGCGCTTGCACCCGGTGCAGCAGGCGATGGTCGATCAGCACGGATCGCAATGTGGGTTTTGTACCCCCGGTTTCGTCATGTCGTTGTATGCGGCATACCTGTCGGGTGCGCCCATGGGCCTGGAATATTCGTCCGACCTGCTGGCGGGTAACCTGTGCCGCTGTACCGGCTACGGTCCGATTATCGCCGCCGCCGACGCCGCGAGCCGTTATCCCAAGCCCGACTGGGAAGCGGAACGATGCGAGAGAGAACAACGCTGGTTGCACGAACAATCCCATTCCGAGACGGTCGCTGTGCAGACCGATAGCCAACGTTTCTTCTCGCCGGGATCGCTTGATGAACTGACCCGGTGCTATGGGGCTCATCCCGATGCGGTGCTGGTGTCGGGGGCGACCGATGTCGGCCTGTGGGTCACCAAGGCCCATCGTAAATTGAAAACGGTGATCCATCTTGGCCGGGTGGCTGAATTGAAGATCATTGAACGGCGCGCCGATGTGATTTCCATCGGGGCCGGGATCACCTACGGTGATGCCCACGGTCAGATCGCAGACCTGTGGCCGGATTTCGGCGAGATGATACGGCGCATCGGCGCGGTCCAGGTGCGCAACGCCGGCACCATCGGCGGCAACGTGGCGAACGGGTCGCCCATTGGTGATACGCCTCCGGCGTTAATCGTGCTGGCGGCGAGGCTGGTTTTGCAACAGGGGCAAACGGAACGGCGCTTGCCGATCGAGGATTTCTTTCTGGAATACGGCAAACAGGACCGCAAATCCGGAGAGTTCCTGAAGGCCATCGAAATCCCCATACCAGACAAAACAGCGGGTTTAAGGTGTTATAAGATCACCAAACGTTTCGATCAGGACATTTCGGCTATCTGCGGCTGTTTCGATATCGGCGTCACCGATGGCGTCGTTTCCCGGGCCCGCATCGCGTTTGGCGGTATGGCGGCGATACCGAAACGGGCCCGTGCGGTCGAAGCCGTCCTGATCGGCAAACCGTGGACGGCGGAAACCATCGCCGCCGCCTTGCCGAGCTTTGATACGGATTTCCAACCGATCAAGGATATGCGCGCCAGTGCCGCCTACCGGACCGATGTGGCGAAGAATCTGTTGATCAAATACCACCTGGAAAGTGAATCCCGGCCTTCGGAAACCCGATTGGTTGGGCGCGGCGCGACGATCGCCGGCGCCAGACAGGACAGTTCCATCGCGGCCCCGCAGACAACATCTGACGGCATTGCGGGCGGCGTTCATGCCGCACAGCGTCATGACAGCGGCCACAAGCATGTCGCCGGCGAGGCTGTTTTCATCGACGATATTCCGACCCCCGCCGGGACGCTGGCCGTCCATATCGCGATGAGCGAGAAGGCGCATGCAAGAATTCTTGGCATGGATCTATCTGCCGTCAAGCAGGCGCCCGGCGTCGTTGCCGTTATTGCGGCGGCCGATATTCCCGGAACCAACGACATCAGCCCGGCGATGGGCGATGACCCGTTGTTCGCCGTCGATCTGGTTGAATATGCCGGGCAATCGCTGTTTGCCGTGGCCGCCGAAACGCTCGATCAGGCCCGCGAGGCCGCCGCATTCGCGGTTATTGATTACGACGAACGGCCTGCCATCGTCACCGTCGATCAGGCGATGGATGCAGGCTCCCTGCTGGAGCCTCCTTACGTTATGGCCCAGGGCGATGCCGATGCCGCCATCGCTCGGGCCGGCAATGTTCTGGACGGTCGAATTTATATGGGCGGTCAGGAGCACTTTTATCTGGAAGGACAGGTGGCGCTGGTTGAACCCGGCGAAGACGATGACGTGATCGTTCATTGTTCGACCCAGCACCCGAGCGAGATCCAGCACACGGTGGCCAAGGTTCTGAACGTCGCCAATCATGCCGTGACCGTCGAAGTCCGTCGTATGGGCGGCGGTTTCGGTGGCAAGGAAAGCAACGGCAACTTGCCGGCGGCGGCGGCGGCGATTGTCGCCCGAAAGACCAGGCGACCGGCCAAGGTTTGCTATGACCGGGATCAGGATATGATCATTACCGGCAAGCGCCACGATTTCAGGATCGATTACCGCGTCGGCTTTGACGACAACGGTCGCATTGAAGGTATTACGTTCGATCAGGCCGCCCGATGCGGCATGTCTTACGATCTGTCGGTGCCGATTTGCGACCGCGCCATGTTCCATGCCGACAACACCTACTTTCTGCCCGATGTTTGCATAACGTCTCACCGGTGCAAGACCAACACGGTATCGAACACGGCCTTCCGTGGGTTCGGGGGTCCGCAGGGGATGGTCGGTATCGAGCGCGTGATTGACGAGATCGCCCATCATCTGGGTAAGGATCCACTTGATGTGCGCCGGGCCAATTACTACGACCCCGAAGGCGGTGTCGCCGATCGGTCGCTCACGCCCTACAACATGACGGTCGAAGATTGCGTCATCGACGATCTGGTCGAAGAGTTGCGCCGGTCGTCGGATTACGACCAACGGCGGGCTGAAATCCGCGACTGGAACAAGACCAGCAAGACCCTCAAACGGGGTATCGCCCTGACGCCGGTGAAATTCGGTATTTCCTTTACCCTGACGTTTCTTAATCAGGCCGGGGCGCTGGTTCATATTTATACCGATGGTTCGATCCATTTGAATCACGGCGGTACGGAAATGGGCCAGGGGTTGTTCGTCAAGGTCGCCCAGGTCGTCGCCGAAGCTTTCCAGGTGGATATCGACAAGGTCAAGATTACGGCGACCAATACGTCCAAGGTTCCCAATACATCGGCGACGGCGGCATCTTCCGGATCGGACATGAACGGGATGGCCGCCGACGATGCCTGTCGCAAGCTCAAGGAGAGGCTTGTCGCTTTTGCCGTCGAACGCTGGCAGGCGAAAGCGGGCGATGTTGAATTCCTTGCCGGTCGGGTTCGGGTCGGGCGCGAGGAAATCCCGTTTGCGGATTTCATCGGCGAGGCCTATCGCGCCCGGGTGCCGCTGTCGGCGACCGGGTTCTACGCCACGCCAAAAATACATTGGGACAAGGAAAAGGCCGAAGGACGGCCGTTCTTCTATTTCGCCTATGGCGCATCGGTCAGCGAAGTCGCCATCGATACCCTGACCGGCGAGAACCGTATCCTGCGGGTCGATATCCTGCACGACGCCGGCAAATCCCTGAACCCGGCAATCGACCTCGGCCAGATTGAGGGCGGTTTCGTTCAAGGGGCCGGCTGGCTGACGACCGAAGAACTGTGGTGGGATGACAGCGGAATTCTCAAAACCGACGCGCCATCGACCTATAAAATCCCGGCTTGCGGTGATCGCGCCCCGGATATGCGGATTAATATCTGGCCCTCCGGCGAAAACCGGGAAGATAGTATTCATAAATCGAAAGCCGTGGGCGAGCCGCCGTTGATGCTGGGCATATCGGCGTTCATGGCGCTGTCGGACGCCGTCGCCAGCGTTTCCGATTACATCCGCTATCCGTCATTGGACGCTCCGGCGACGCCGGAACGCATTTTGGCGGCCGTTAAACGTGTGTCGTCATGACGGTCAACTGGTTGACGGAATTGCGCGCCCTGGTAGCCGATAAGGGGACCGTTATCCGGGTGTCCGTCGTTGAAGCCGATGGCTCTTCGCCACGAGACGTCGGCGTCTTTATGACTGTGACGGGCGACGCATTTGACGGAACCATCGGCGGTGGCGCACTGGAAAACGAAGCGTTGATGGTGGCGCGCCGGATGTTGACCGATGGCGTTTCGGCGCCGTGGTGGCGGCGGGTCCGCGACTATCCGTTAGGCCCGGATCTTGCGCAGTGTTGCGGTGGATACGTCAGGCTTCTGTACGAAGCCATCACCGAACGGGAAATCGCGGCCCTGAACGTTACCTTGGACGACCCGGCCCACATGGTCGCGGTGCGTCCGCTGGTTTCCGGCCTGCCGATGCAGATTGTCGCCGACCGTAAGTCCGTTTCCGAACACTGGCCGCTGATCGCGCGCCGCATGATCCGGGATATGACCTCCGGGACCCAACCGTGCCGTGCCGTGTTGACGGCCGATGACTGGTACCTCGAGCCCCTTGGCGCCGATTTAAAGGCACTTTACCTATATGGAGCCGGTCATGTCGGGCGGGCGGTTGTCCATGTTGTGAAGGATCTGGCGTTCAGTATTCATTGGGTTGATACCGAGGCCAATCGTTTTCCGGATCATGTGCCGGACGGCGTTCGGCAGATCATCGCAGCCAATCCGGCGACCATACCGACAACTGCGCGGCCCGGGTCGTTCCATGTTGTTATGACGTTTTCTCATGTCATTGATTTCGACGTTTGCCAGTCCGTTCTTGCCGCCGGGAAATTTGATTACCTGGGATTGATCGGATCAAAAACCAAACGGGCCCGGTTTGCCGGACGACTGCGGGATGCCGGGCTGGATGATGGCTGGATTGAACGCATGCACTGCCCGATCGGCGTGCCCGGTTTGGAAGGCAAGGATCCGGCGGTTATCGCCGTATCCCTGGCGGCCGATTTGCTGCTACGGTTGGCGGAATGCGCCCCGTCGACAGAAGGCGATATCGGCGCGCACGAGGGGGGACTGTCATGAAGGAAATACCACTGCTTGAGCTATCTGGAATTACCAAGCGGTTTCCTGGCGTGGTCGCTAATGACGATGTCGGCTTTTCCATCGTACCCGGCGAAATTCATGCCCTGTTAGGGGAAAACGGCGCGGGCAAGTCGACGCTGGTCAAAATGATTTACGGCGTCATGCACCCCGACGAAGGCAGCATGCATTTTGGCGGTGCGCCCTATGCTCCGGCGAAACCGTCGGAAGCCCGCGCCCATGGCGTCGGCATGGTGTTTCAGCATTTTTCCCTGTTCGAAGCGTTGAGCGTCGCCGAAAACGTATCGCTCGGTATGAACAAGGATGCCGTCGGCAGGGACCTGGATCGGCAGATCATCGAAGTTTCGGAAGCCTACGGCCTGCCGCTCGACCCAACGCGGCTGATCGGCTCGCTTTCAGTCGGCGAACGCCAACGGGTCGAGATCATTCGCTGCCTGCTGCAAAATCCCCGGTTGCTGATCATGGACGAACCGACATCGGTGTTGACGCCGCAAGAAGTCGATATCCTGTTCGAAACCCTGTCAAAACTGTCGTCGGAAGGCTGCTCAATTCTGTACATTTCACACAAGCTGGAAGAAATCCGGGTGTTGTGCGACCGCGCTACCGTGTTGCGGGGCGGCAAGGTCGTCGGCGATTGCGATCCGAAACAGGAAACGGCAAAAAGTCTGGCCGAATTAATGATCGGCACAACCCTGGCCATGCCCGTCGCCACGGATAGCAAATTCGGCGAGGCCCGCCTGGTCGTCAATCATCTGAGCATGGCAAGCCATGACCCGTTTGGCGTCGATCTTCATGACATTTCGTTTTCCGTTCATGCGGGTGAAATTCTAGGCATCGCCGGTGTCGCCGGAAACGGTCAGGTCGAATTGATGGAAGCGTTGATCGGCGAGCGTCCCACGGATGATAACGCCGTCATCACGCTTGATGGCGAGGCGATTGGTAGCAAGGGTCCGACCTTCCGTCGGCACAAGGGCATGTGTTCGGTTCCGGAAGAACGCCTTGGCCACGGCGCCGTGCCGGAAATGTCGTTGTGGGAAAACACCATGCTCACGGCCAGATCCCGCAAACGGATGATGAAGCATGGCTTTCTTAATCTGTCCATCGCCCACGACTTCGCCGATGAAATCGTCGATAAATTCAACGTCAAGACGGCGGGTATCGACCACATGGCAAGCAGCCTGTCGGGCGGTAATTTACAGAAGTTCATCGTTGGGCGAGAAATATTGCAAACCCCGACCGTGCTGGTCATTTTGCAACCGACTTGGGGGGTCGATGCGGCGGCGGCGGCGGATATCCATCGGGCCTTGCAGGAACTGGCGAGAGGCGGGGCGGCCATTCTGGCGATCTCGCAGGACCTGGACGAACTGATGGCCATTTCGGCGCGTTTCGCGGTGATTTCCGAAGGTAAACTGTCAGAACCACGCCAGACCGGTAGCCAGTCAATCGAAGAGATCGGCTTGTTGATGGGGGGCGTCCATTCCAGTGTCGAACAGGGGGCGCACGCGTGATGAAACTTGAACCGCGCAAGGAAATTTCCAGCGCCTTGCTGTATGTGACGCCGGCGATGGCCATTATTCTGACCATTCTGGCCGGTATGATCATGTTCATGATCCTTGGCAAGGACCCGGTGCAGGCGATTTACGTTATTTTCTTTGAGCCGCTCACCGATTCTTTTGCCCTTTCGGAAATGATCGTCAAGGCGACGCCGCTGATCCTGATCGCCATCGGCTTGTCGTTCGGATTCCGCGCCGGGGTTTGGAACATCGGAGCGGAAGGCCAGTTCACCATTGGCGCGTTGGCCGGTGGCAGCGTCGGGCTGGCGCTGTATCCAATCGATGCATTTTGGGTGCTGCCGCTGATGTCTCTTGCGGGCGTTCTTGGCGGTATGGCGTGGGCAGCTATACCGGCCTTATTGCGAACCCGGTTCAACGCCAATGAAATCCTCGTCAGCCTGATGCTGACTTACGTGGCGGTCTTGTTGCTGAGCGTTTTGGTGCACGGTCCCTTAAGAGATCCGGACGGCATGAACTTTCCCGAAAGCCGGGCCTTCCACGACGCTGCGACGATGCCAAACCTGATCGAGGGGACCCGCGCCAATGTCGGTTTCCTTGTCGCATTGGCGGCTATCGCCATCGCCTGGGTGGTGCTGTCGCGTCACGTTATTGGCTATCAGATCAAGGTCATGGGGCAATCGTCGCGGGCCGCGCGGTTCGGTGGCTTCAGGGAACAAAGGGTGGTCTGGATTTGCCTGATGATATCGGGTGGCATGGCCGGTCTGGCCGGATTGTTTGAAGCCGCCGGTCCGGTCGGTCAGTTGGTGCCGTCGTTACCGGTCGGCTACGGCTTCACCGCCATTATCGTGGCGTTTCTGGGGCGGCTTGACCCGATCGGCATCTTGCTCGGCGGGTTCGTTATGGCGCTGACCTATATCGGCGGCGAGTCGGCGCAGATTGCAATGAATCTGCCCAGCGCCGTAACCGGTGTATTCCAGGGGATGTTCCTGTTCTTCCTGTTGGGCATCGACGTGCTGGCCAAATATCGAATTCGGTTCACGAGGCCGCAATCTCACATGGCACATTAGGGGGGGGCGACATGGATCTACTGGTACTGATACTTCAGGGTGTCATCGTCGCAGCGACGCCGCTGGTGTTTGCGGCCATCGGCGAAACGGTGGTGGAACGGGCGGGGGTGTTGAACCTGGGCGTCGAAGGCATGATGATTCTGGGGGCGATCGCCGGATTTGCCGTTACGCTGGATACGGGCTCCTTTTTGTTGGGCATTCTCGCGGCCGCCTCGGCCGGCGCCGTCGCCGCCTTGTTGTTCGGGTTTTTGACGCAGGTACTGATGTCCAATCAGGTGGCGACTGGATTGGCGCTGACCATTTTCGGGCTCGGCCTTGCCGCCCTGTGGGGGCAGGGTTATTCCGGGGAATCGACGGCGGCGCTGGCCAAGTTTGAAATACCGTTGCTGGCGGCCATACCGTTTTTTGGGCCGCTGCTGTTTGCCCACGACCCGCTGGTCTATCTTTCCATCGCCCTGGTCATCGGCGTTTCCTGGTTTCTTAACAAAACGCGCGCCGGCCTGATCCTGCGCGCCATTGGTGACAACCATGACGCCGCCCATGCCATCGGCTACAGCGTCGTCGGTGTCAGGATGATGGCGTTGATGTTCGGCGGTGCTTGCGCGGGAACCGGTGGGGCATACCTGTCCACCGTGCAGACGCCGCTTTGGGTCGAAGGTATGACCGCGGGGCGCGGCTGGATCGCGCTGGCGATTGTCGTTTTTGCGGCATGGCGGCCCTCGCGGGTTTTGCTGGGAGCGTATTTGTTTGGCGGAGTGACGGTCATTCAGTTGCATATTCAGGGGTTCGGGGTCGATATCGACGCTCAATACCTGTCTATGCTGCCCTATCTGGTCACCATTGTGGTTCTGGTTTTGATTTCAAACGACAAGGCGCGGGCAAATCTCAATGCGCCGGCTTGTTTGGCGAAACCTTTCTTTGCGTCGTCGTAACACCTGGAGTAATAATTTCCCAGGTTTGAAAATGTTGCGTTCTTTTTTAATCTGGGGAGATAACTGGAGAATAAAATGAAAAATATCTACCGAAAAATAGCCACGCTTCTACCCGTTATGGCTTTGGCGCTGACGATCAGCTTCGCGGCGGCGGCGGAAAAAACCAAGGTCGGATTTGTTTACGTCGGTCCCATTGGCGATCACGGTTGGAGTCATGAGCACAATCAAGGCCGTTTGGCTGTCGAGAAGGCTTTTGGCGACAAGGTCGAAACCACCTATGTTGAAAACGTGTCCGAGGGACCGGACGCTGAGCGTGTCATTCAGCAACTCGCCCGCAGTGGCCACAAAATTATCTTCACGACCTCGTTCGGTTTCATGAATCCGACGCTTAAGGTCGCCAAGCGCTTCCCCAATGTTAAATTTGAACACGCCACGGGCTTCAAGCGAGCCGCCAACGTTTCGACCTATTCCGCCCGTTTCTACGAAGGCCGTCACGTTATCGGGCTGATTGCCGGTAAAATGACCAAGACCAATACCATTGGATATATTGCCTCATTCCCGATTCCAGAAGTCGTGCGCGGCATCAATGCGGCCTATCTGGCGGCCAAGAGCGTCAACCCGAAGGTCAAGTTCAAGGTCATTTGGGTCAGCACATGGTTCGATCCAGGCAAAGAAGCCGATGCCGCCAACGCCCTGATCGATCAGGGCGCCGACGTGATCATGCAGCATACGGATTCGCCTGCCGCCATGCAGATCGCCGAAGCGAAGGGCATCTACGCCTTCGGTCAGGCATCCGATATGATCAAGTTCGGCCCCACGGCTCAGTTGACCTCGATCATCGATAACTGGGGCCCTTATTACATTTCCAGGGTCAAGGCGGTGATGGACGGAACCTGGAAAAGCAAGGATACATGGGATGGCATTGGCGCGGGTATGGTTAAACTCGCCAAGTTTTCCGATCGTATTCCGGCCGATGTACGGGCGATGGCAGGCAAGGCGCGCGACGATATCGCGGCCGGTAAACTGCATCCGTTCACCGGACCGATCAACAAGCAGGACGGCTCGGTTTGGCTGAAAGCCGGTGAGATTGCCAATGACGGCGATCTTGCCGGAATGAGCTTCTTCGTCGAGGGCGTCGATGGCACTCTGCCCAAGTAAATAGCCTTGAGGGCGGTCCGGAGAACGTGCCGGACCGCCTTTTTTGCGTCTTGAAATCAAGAGTATAAGGTATCGCGGTGACCGACAGTTACCTTCTATTGGGGCAAACCCTGTCGTTCGTGGACGATCCGTTCCGGGTTGGCCCCGACCTGGCCGTCGATCATTATTCGAGGGGGGCCGTATGGGTTGAAGATGGCCTGATCAAGGCCGTTGGCCCGGTTCAGGACGTCAGGCAGGCCGCCGGCGGCCTGCCGGTGATCGATCATGGCGACGACCTGATTATGGCCGGTTTCGTCGATTGCCACGTCCATTATCCGCAGTTTTCGATCATCGCCTCTTATGGCGAACAACTGCTTGATTGGCTGGAAAAATATACGTTTCCGGCCGAAGCGAACTTTGGCGATCCGGGCTATGCGAAACACGCCGCCGGTTTGTTTCTGGATGAATGCGCCCGCAACGGCATCACCACGTCGAGTGTCTATGCCACGGTTCATTCCGGTTCGGTGGATGGCTTTTTCAGCGTCGCCAGCGAGCGCAATCTACGAATGGTTTGTGGCAAGGTGCTGATGGACCGCAACGCGCCCGATACCCTTCTGGACACGGCCGAAAGCGGTTATCGACAATCGAAATCGCTGATCGAAAAATGGCACGGAACGGGGCGGAACGTCTACGCTTTGACGCCGCGCTTCGCACCGACATCCAGCCCGGAACAACTGGCCGCCGCGGGTGCCTTGTGGCGGGAGTTTCCTGATGTTGTGATGCAGACCCATGTGTCGGAAAACATTGATGAAATCGCCTGGGTCGCCGACCTGTTCCCGGGCGCGGCGGATTATTTTGGCGTTTATGAGAAATTTGGACTGAGCGGACCGGGTGCGGTCTTCGGCCACGCCATCCACCTGAACGAACGCGAACGCCGGGCCTTCCGTGAGACCGGCTCCGCTATCGCTCATTGCCCGACCTCGAACACTTTTATCGGCTCCGGCCTGTTCGATATGCAGGGCTTGCGGGATTGCGACGAGCCGGTGACCGTCGGGCTGGCGACGGACATCGCCGGCGGTTCTTCGCTGTCGATGTTTGCGACCATGCGCAGCTCGTATGAAGTCGGCCAGCTTCGTGGCTACAGCCTGCATCCGGCCAAGGCCTATTATCTGGCGACCGTGGGAAGCGCCAGGGCATTGCGTCTGGACGACCGGATCGGTAATTTGGCGGCCGGCAATGAAGCCGATATAGTGGTCATCAATCTGGCGTCAACACCGATCATCGCTAACCGTGTCGCCCATGCCAACGATATCTGGGACGCCTTGTTTGTCCAGATGATCATGGCCGATGATCGGGCCATCGCCGCGACCTATTCCGGCGGTCGGCTGATCCATAGCCGCAACAAGGAGAACGACGTTTGACTCGCAGCGAATTGATACGTGCCTTACCCAAGGCCGAACTGCATCTCCATATTGAGGGCAGTCTGGAGCCCGAAATGCTGTTCGAGCTCGCCAAACGCAATACGATCCCGATCCCGTTTGCGACGGTCGATGCGGTCCGCGAGGCCTACCGTTTTTCGCGCCTGCAGGATTTTCTCGATATCTATTATCAGGGCATGAATGTGTTACAGACCGAACAGGACTTTTTCGATCTGACCATGGCCTACCTGAAGCGGGTTGCGCGGGACAACGTTCGCCACGTCGAGATTTTCTTCGATCCCCAGGGGCATACGGAACGGGGCATTGCTTTTTCGACGGTCGTCAACGGGATTAGCCGGGCGCTGACCCAGGCCAAGGAAACGTTGGGGATCAGCTCGTATCTGATTTTGTCGTTCCTGCGCCATCTCAGCGAAGAAGAGGCCTTCGCGACCCTGAAGGAAGCGGAGCCATTTCTGGATCGGTTCATTGGCGTCGGGCTCGATTCCTCTGAAGTCGGGCATCCTCCGGAAAAATTCGCTCGCGTGTTCGCCCGTGCCCGCGAGATGGGCTTGAAGATCATGGTCCATGCGGGCGAGGAAGGGCCGCCGGCCTATGTCTACGAGGCGCTCGATATTTTGCAGGTGGACAGGATCGATCACGGCAACCGCGCGATGGAAGACCCGGCGTTGGTCAGGCGCCTCGTCGATACGGGCATGACGTTGACCGTCTGCCCGCTGTCCAACTTGAAGCTGGCGGTGATCGACCGCATGGAAGACAGCCCGGTCCGGGCGATGCTGGACTTGGGAATCGCCGTCACCCTCAATTCCGATGACCCGGCCTACTTCGGCGGTTACATGAATGATAATTTCGAAGCGGTTGCCGAAGCGTTGGATCTGGATGACGGGCAGCTGGCAACCTTGGCGCGCAACGGTTTCCGGGGCTCATTCCTGCCGGAGCAGGAAAAACAGGCTCACTTGGCCGCTATCGATGCGCTCTGCAAGCCGTAGCTTTCCGCCATTTGTCCGATGGGGTGGTCTCGCAGTTGCATGACCAGATAGTCGATGAAGGCACGCGTCTTGGCGGGTTGCTGCGGGCGGGCGGGCATCAGGGCGTTAAGGGATAAATCCCGCGGCCATCTATCGGCCAGCAACGGCACCAATGCGCCACTGTTCAGATGGTCGGCGATGTCCCAGACGGATTTCATGATGATGCCGTGCCCTCGCAGGGCCCAGTCGATCAGAATGGCGGAGGAATTGCTGTCCATATTGCCCGATATGGTCAGGTTGGAGACAGTCCCGTCATCGCTCAAGAATTGCCAGGTGTAGCGTTTCGATCCGGGAAACCTGAGCAGCAGGCAGTTGTGGTTCTTAAGGTCGTCCGGAATTTTGGGCGCGCCATGTTCCTTGATATAGGACGGTGCCGCGCAACAGACCCTAAGGTCCGGGGCCAACCGGCGCATGATGTCTCCTGATGCCGGCAGGACGCCTTTTCGGATGGCGATATTGACGTCTTCATCGAGAATATTCACCACCCTGTCGGTGACTTGCAGGCGGACCTGAATATCCGGATTTTCGGTGACAAATCCGGGAATTAGCGGGGCGATCCGACTGCGTCCGAGCGATACCGGAACCGAAACCCTGAGCGCCCCCGCCGGGCGCAGTTTCATCCCGGCCAGGCGGTGCTCGACCTCCTGCACTTCGGCCAGTACCTTGATGCAGTGATCATAGTAGATAAGACCCTCGTCGGTCGGCCGGGCCTGCCTGGTGGTTCGGTTCAGCAGGCGCACGCCCAGGCGTTGCTCCAGTTTGGCGATGCGGCTGGAAACCACCGCCGTGGTCATTCGAAGTTCCTTGCCGGCGGCCGAAAACCCTTGGCAATCGACCACTCGGGTGAAAACGGTCAGGTCATCGACGGCGTGCATTGCATGTTCCAAAAAATGATTATTGTCGTGATAATCACGATAATCATAGGAACTGTCATTATTTTTTTGACAAACGATACCCTCAGGAGGAGTCGATAAGGTTCCGTGTCAGCGATTTGTGGGTTTCCAGCGTCCGGGCGAGGTCGATGGTGACCAACTGGCCGTCGCGGACAACGGCGCGTCCTTCAACAACGGTATGGCGGGCCCGGACGGGACCGCAGAGCGCCAGGGCGGCGACTTTGTCCCACGCTCCGGCAAGGTCGATGCCGTTGCTGTCAAAGGCCGCAAAATCGGCCCGCTTTCCGGCTTCCAGCGATCCCAGATCGGAACGTCCAAGGACCTGTGCGCCGCCAACCGTGGCAATCTCCAATGCTTCGCGGGCGCTCATGGCATCGGCGCCCAAGGCGACCCGCTGTAACAGCATGGCCTGTCGGGCTTCGTTCAGCAGGTGACCCGAGTCGTTTGAGGCCGAGCCATCGACGCCAAGCCCGACCCGGACCCCGGCATCGCGCATGGCGCGGATCGGCGCAATGCCGCTGCCAAGGCGCATGTTCGAACACGGGCAATGGGCGACGCCGGTTTGGGTCTTGGCGAACAGGTCGATCTCGCCGTCATTCAGTTTTACACAGTGGGCGTGCCAAACGTCATCTCCGGTCCAGCCAAGGTCTTCGGCATATTGGCCGGGGCGACAGCCGAAATTCTCCAGGGAATAGGCGATGTCGTCATCGTTTTCCGCCAGATGGGTGTGCATCATCACGCCTTGGTCGCGGGCCAGCGCGGCGGCATCGCGCATCAATTCACGGCTGACTGAAAACGGCGAGCAGGGGGCGACGGCGATTCGGATCATGGCGCCGGGCTTGGCGTCGTGATGGCTCTGAATAACGCGCAAGGTATCGGCCAGAATGTCTTGTTCACGTTCGACCAGGCTATCGGGTGGCAGGCCGCCGCCGCTTTCGCCGATGCTCATGGCGCCGCGGCTGGCATGCAGTCGGACACCGATGTCCGTCGCTGCGTCGATTTCATCGTCGAGTCTGGCCCCGTTCGGAAATATATACAGATGATCGGCTGAGCACGTGCAGCCGCTAAGCGCCATTTCAGCCAACGCCACCAGGGCCGAGACGCGGACGTCATCCGGACCGATCCGGGCCCAGATCGGGTACAGGGTCTTAAGCCAGCCAAACAGGGTGACATCCTGCGCCGCCGGTACGGCCCGTGTTAGGTTCTGATAGAAATGGTGGTGGGTGTTGATCAGTCCCGGAATAACCACCTGGCCGGTCAGGTCCAGAATGTCGTCGGCGGTGTTCGGCAGGTCAGCCGGCCCGCCCACCGCTTCGATGACGCCATCCCGCACGAACATGCCGCCACCGGGGATTTCCCGTCGCGTCGCATCCATGGTGACCAGAACGTCGGCATTTTTGACCAGCAGAGTCGACATCGGGTTATTCGTCCGCCATGCCGGTTTTGATCCAGGCACCCAGTCTGGCCCGTTCGACAGCGGTGATGCCGGTCTTGTTGCCAAGCGGCATGGTGTTTGTCAGGACCGCCTGGGCGAGAACCTTGGCGGCATGGGTTTTTAATTGTTCAGGGGAATCAAACGTGATGCCGCCGGGCGCTTCCTTGAAATCCCGGTCGGTCGGCCTGGCCGAATGGCAGGCGATGCAGCGGGTGACGACGATGCTGTAGGCTTCGGGCGTCAGGACCTGATCTTCAACCGCGATTTCGCCGCCTGGCTTCCACGACGTCAGGCCGATCAAGGCGGCCAGCAGGGCCGCCGCGACCGGCCATTGCCAACTCGTCGCCACACCGGTTTTGCCGCCGTTCCTGGCGTTGAAAAAGTCGCGAATGACGGCGCCAAGGGCCAGCACCAGGGCGACGACCAGCCAGTTCCACTGGTGAGCGAAGACGATCGGGTAGTGGTTCGAAATCATCATGAACAACACCGGCAGGGTCAGGTAGTTGTTATGGGTCGAACGCAGTTTTGACATCTTGCCCAGTTTTGGATCCGGGGTTTCACCGGCCTGCAAGGACGCGACAATCTTTTTCTGGTTGGGGATGATGATCATAAACACGTTGGCCGACATCATCGTCGCGATCATCGCGCCGATATGAAGAAAGGCGGCGCGACCGGAAAAGACCAATCCGTAGCCATAGGCGGCGGCCACGATAAAGGCGAACAGAACGGTAAACATCATGCCGGTATGATGGCGTAGCGGCGTCCGGCACAGCAGGTCATAGACGATCCAGCCGCCGGCCAGCGAACCTATCGAAATGGCAATCGCCGGTGCAACGCCCAGGTCAAGCACGGTGCGGTCGATCAGATAGCTTCCCGCTCCCCAGTAATAGACGATCACCATCAGCGAAAATCCGGAAACCCACGTCATGTAGGATTCCCATTTGAACCAGTGTAGTTCCGCCGGCATCTGTCCCGGGGCCACCATATATTTTTGAATGTGGTAAAAACCGCCGCCGTGAACCGACCAGTTTTCGCCTTGCACCCCTTCGGGCAACGTGCCATAGGCTCGCAGGCTGTTGTCCAGCCACATGAAGAAGAACGAAGAGCCGATCCACGCGATGGCCGTAATGATATGAAGCCAGCGGACCAAAAGACTGGCCCAGTCGTGTAAAAGTACCTCCATATGTCGCGCTCCCCCTAAGGCGATAATGCCCGCTTGCAAAAGAGATAATGCCCGCTTGCAAAAGAATAGTGGCCCGATCCTACCGGTTCAGTCCTTTGACAGGTGTCTTGGTTTTCGGTGTTTGCCTTCAAATATTTTTTGATAATCTTCGACGATATCGCCCATTATGCTACGTTCCCGGAGGATAGAGAGGGGGAATATGGACTATCCACGCGATTTATCAGGCTATGGCGAAAACCCGCCGCAGGCCAATTGGCCGGGCGGCGCGCGTATCGCCGTGCAGTTCGTGCTGAATTATGAGGAAGGCGGCGAGAATTGTGTCCTGCACGGTGATGCGGCCTCGGAAATATTCCTGTCGGAAATCGTCGGCGCGGCGCCCTTTGTCGGGGCGCGGCATATGTCTATGGAATCGATCTACGAATATGGCTCACGGGCCGGGGTCTGGCGGGTTCTGGGATTGTTTCGCGAACGCGGTGTGCCATTGACCATGTTTGCCGTCGCCATGGCGGCGGCGCGGCAACCGGCGGTGATTGAACGCGCCCTTGCTGACGGCCACGAAATCGCCAGCCATGGCCTGCGGTGGATTAACTACCACGAGGTATCCGAGGCCGTTGAACGCGAGCACATGGAACAGGCCATGGACATCCTGACCGGAATTTGCGGACAACGCCCGGTCGGCTGGTATACCGGGCGGACCAGTGAAAATACCCGCCGACTGGTCGCGGAAGATGGTGGTTTTCTGTACGATGCCGACGATTATTCCGATGACCTGCCGTTCTGGAGCCGGGTTGTTGAAACGCCGCACCTGGTCGTCCCCTATACGCTGGATACCAATGACATGCGGTTTGCGACGCCGCAGGGCTTCAACAGTGGCGATCAGTTCCTGGCTTACCTGAAAGATGCCTTTGATACGCTTTACGAAGAAGGCGAACGGGTACCCAGGATGCTGTCGATCGGACTGCATTGCCGCCTGGTCGGCCGCCCGGCACGGTTTCGGGCGCTCAGGAAATTTCTCGATTACGTGTTGTCTTACGATGATGTGTGGGTTTGCCGTCGGGCCGATATTGCCCGGCACTGGCGCCAACAACATCCGTTTGAAGGCGCGGGATCATGACGGGCCACCGTTTCCGGTCGGCCGCTCCGTCAATGTTGGAGAGGGACGATTTCGTTTCGGTTTACGGCGGCGTCTATGAACATTCGCCGTGGATAGCGGGCCTGGCCCATGACCGCGGCCTGAGGGCCGGCCACGATACCGCCGAAGGGTTGTCTCAGGCTCTTCGAGGCGTCGTCGAAGCGGCGGGGACGGATCGGCAACTGGAACTGCTTCGCGCCCATCCTGATTTGGCGGGCAAATTAGCGGTCGGTGGCAAATTGACCCGGGAATCCACATCGGAACAGGCGGGCGCCGGGCTGGATCGCTGCACGCCCGAAGAATTTGCCCAATTCCAGTCGTTGAATGATGTGTACAAAAGAAAATTCCAATTTCCCTTTATCCTGGCTGTTGCCGGATATAGGCGGGCTGAAATTCTTGAAATATTTGAACGGCGTGTCGGCAACGAACCAGCGGATGAAATGCGCGAGGCCCTGGATCAGGTCCACCGCATTGCCCTGTTCCGACTGATTGCCCTGGCCGAAACGGAGTGACGAAATGACCAACCGCAAGGATGATATCCCGGAATACGCGACCGCCGCCGTCAATCTGGCGTCGCCCCGTATGGGCAGCGAGGCCGTGTTGGCGTCCGACGATTTCTTCGCCGCCAAGGAACGCATGCTGCAAGATTCCGAACCGGTGTTCATTGATGATAAATTTGATGACAACGGCAAATGGATGGATGGATGGGAAAGCCGCCGCCGCCGTGGTGGCGGACACGACTGGTGTCTGGTGCGCCTCGGCGTCGCCGGAATCATCGACGGCGTCGATATCGATACCCGGCACTTCACCGGTAACTTTCCACCGGCGGCATCCCTGCAGGCGTGCTTGTCCGACACGCAACCCGATGAGGCGACGCGGTGGACGACGATCCTGGAACCGATCGGCCTTGGCCCGGATGCGCATCATTTTGCGACGGTAAGCGGGGCGGGGCCGTGGAACTGGCTGCGCCTGAATATTTTACCCGATGGCGGCGTCGCGCGCCTGCGGGTGTACGGCCAGCCGTATAAGGACTGGTCGTCGGTAGATTCCGATGCCAGTATCGAGTTGTCGGCGCTGGCCAATGGGGGCCGGGTGGTCGCTTACAATAACGCCCATTATGGCAATGTCTGGGCCGTGCTGGCCGATGGTCGCGGCAAAGACATGGGCGATGGCTGGGAAACCAGGCGCCGCCGCGAACCCGGTAACGACTGGATAATCGTCGCCTTGGGCGCCCCGGGTGTGGTCGAGGCGATTGAGCTCGATACGGCCCACTTCAAGGGGAACTATCCGGACCGCTGTTCCGTTCAGGCGGCGTTCGTCAGCGGCGGGACCGATCAATCGCTGATCACCCAGTCGATGTTCTGGGAGCCGCTTCTTGGTGAAGAAAAATTGTCCGCCGATCATATTCACCGTTTCGATGGCGCCAGCGTTAGCGATCTGGGGCCGGTCAGCCATGTCCGGTTGAATATCCATCCCGACGGCGGGGTCAGTCGCTTTCGTGTCATCGGGAAACCGCGCCCGTGAGCACGCCAGATTTACATCCGGTACCGCTAACCCGGGACGTTTTTGCGCCGTTCGGTGACGTCATTGAAACGCGGGGTGCCGATAGCTATCCGATCAACGAAGGAACCACGGAACGGTTTCACGATCTGGCGGCTGTCGATGTGACGGCGGCCGATGGCCGTCCGCTGATAAACATTTTCCGTGCTCAGCCCCGTAAATTCCCCTATCAAATTACCATGATGGAACGCCATCCGCTGGCCAGTCAGGCCTTCATTCCATTGGATCGAAGGCCTTATCTGATTGTTGTCGCGACCGGCAAATCGAAGCCCGGCGCCGATGATCTTTACGCGTTTATCGCCAGCGGTGACCAGGGCGTCAACTACCACCGCGGGGTATGGCACCATCCGCTGTTGTCACTGAACGAGGTCAGTGAATTTCTGGTTGTTGACAGGGGCGGGGCCGGGGAAAACCTTGACGAAGTCCAGCTTGATCAGGCGCGCCGGCTGGTCCTGAGCTAAATTATCTGTCAACTGGGTGGCATCATCTATTAGACTAATCGTTTCTGGCGTTACGGTCGCGGCGTGTGAAGAAAATCTGGGGGTAGGGGAATGTTGAAGAGGTTGACTCTGGGGCTGATCGCCCTTCTGGTTGTCGTCGTCGCCGGTGGTTACGCATACCTGAAAACGTCGGAACCGAAAATTGACGGTAGGATCGCCGTCGCGGGCGTGGACGCGGATGTGACCATTGTCCGCGATAAGAACGGCGTGCCTCATATCACCGGCGGCAGCCTGAATGACGTTTTGTTCGGTCTGGGGTATGTGCATGTTCAGGACCGCCTGTGGCAAATGGACATGAACCGCCGCATCGGGGGCGGCCGACTATCTGAACTGTTTGGCGCGAAAACCATAGGTACCGATAAATTCCTGCGCACCCTTGACGTCTATGGTTACGCGGAAAGATCCATTGCCAAGCTGTCGCCAGAGACACGCAGCGCCCTGAACGCCTATACCGCCGGCGTCAACGCCGCGATTAGCGGCTGGCAAGGGGCGTTGCCGCCGGAGTTCCTGATACTTGGCACCAGGCCCGAACTCTGGAAACCGGCCGATTCAATCGTCTGGGTCAAGATGATGGCTTGGGACCTGGGCGGCAACTGGGGCAAGGAATTGCTTCGCTTTCAAATGCTGCAAAAAAACCTCTCGCCGCAGCAGGTATCTGAATTTCTGCCCCCTTACCGGGGCGAAAAACCGGTTGAGCTGGCCGGTCTGAAGCAGATGATCGCCGGGTTGAATATGGACCTGACAAAACTTGCCCAGATCGCACCGCCCAATCTTCCCGAAGGGGCGGGGTCGAACAACTGGGTCGTCGGCGGCGCCTTGAGCGAAACGGGCAAACCCATTCTTGCCAACGACCCTCATCTGGGTCTGGCCGCGCCGGCGCTTTGGTATTTTGCTCATTTAAAGGCTCCCGGCCTTGACGCCATCGGTGCGACGCTGCCCGGCGTTCCGTCCATTATTCTTGGCAGGAACCAGAAAATCGCCTGGGGCTTTACCAACACCGGCCCCGATGTGCAGGACCTGTATATCGAAAAGCTGACCGGCAAGGATGAATACCTGACGCCCGACGGGCCAAGGAAGTTTGAAACCCGCGAGGTGACGATCAAGGTCAAGGATCAGGATCCGGTGATCTTTACCGTGCGCAAGGGGCGACACGGGCCGATCATTTCCGATGTCCTGACGGCGGCCAAAAGTTCGACGCCGGAAGGCTACGCCATGGCCTTTGCGTGGACGGCCCTTAGCGACGATGACCTGACCAGTGACGCCGCCCTGAACCTGATGCGGGCCGGTAACTGGGACGAATTCAAGCAGGCGATCAGAAATTTCCATGCCCCGGAACAGAACATGCTGTACGCCGATATTGACGGCAATATCGGCTATTACGCACCGGCGCGCGTGCCGGTCAGAAAACCCGGCAACACCTTTCAGGGGACCGTGCCGGTTCCCGGCTGGGACGCCACTTACGACTGGGACGGCTTTATCCCGTTTGACGAGCTGCCCCATGAGTTCAATCCGGCCAGATCGTGGATACGGACCGCCAACCAGAAAATCGTCACCGACGATTATCCGTATATGATTACAAGGGACTGGACATCGCCGTATCGGGCCGACCGTATCAAAAAATTGCTACTCGAACGGAAGCGGCATTCGGTCGGTAGTTTCCGCGCCATGCAAGCCGATGACACCTCGACTATGGCGTTGGAACTGCTGCCCCTGATGCTGGGGACCAAGCCTGTCGGCGACGCGGCGAAAATGGCCCTCGCCAAGCTCAAGGCATGGGATGGCAAGATGTCCATCGAAGGGGCGGAGCCACTGATATTTTCGGGCTGGATGCGGGAATTCAGCCGGTCCGTCTACGCCGATGAACTGGGTGATCTGTTCAACAGTAACTGGAAGATCCGGCCGGTGTTCTTCAAGCATGTGCTTGCGAACACGGGTGGCATGTCGCGTTGGTGTGACGATATACGCACGGGCGAAACAGAAACGTGCGATCAAATTTTGCAAAAATCCTTGAGCGCCGCGATGGCGGATCTGCAATCGCGATTCGGCGATAACATGGACGAATGGACCTGGGGCGTTGCCCACTTTGCCCACAGTGATCACAATCCCTTCACTCATGTTCCGGTGTTGCGGGATATCTTTGATATCAAGGTTCCTTCGGTCGGCGGCGTCTATACGGTCGATGTCGGTCGCTTCAAACTGATGAACGAGACCGAACCGTTTGCAAATCAGCATGCCGCGAGCCTGCGGGGAATTTATGACATGTCGAACCTGAACCGGTCGTTGTTTATCTATTCGACGGGACAGTCGGGAAATCCGTTGTCGTCGTTCTATTCAGATATGGCGGAAAAATGGAGCCGCACGGAATACCTGACGTTGACCACGGACCCAAAGGATTATAGCCCGACGGCTATCGGCACGCTTGTCCTGCAATCGCGGTAGTCGTGGCGGCAAAAATTTAGGCGACGTGGTCCTCAACAATCCGTTGAAGCAGACCGGCGTAATCGGCAAAGGATTTTGTCGCCATGCCGGGGACCTTTCCTTCGTCGTCCCATTTTCGAACCTTTACGGCTTGCTCGTGAAATGGGTTTTCTTCGAACGCCGATACTTCCTGCCGGCTCATCGGGCCACCCTGAAGTGAAAGCGTGTGAAGGGAGGCGCCGGAAAGCCGCTTTGCGTAGCTATGGTCCGTGGCGCAAAGATAGCGTTTTGCCGCCACGTGCAGACCGACGCATTCAGTAATCACGGGTGGAAAGAACGGCCTCAGGATATCGGCTCCGGCGGTATCGTGATGTTTGTCGTTTGTGTCATCCGGCGAGTAGCTTCCGAACTCGCTGGTGTAGTGGCCTATATCATGAAGAAGCGCCGCCGCTATCAACTCGTCCGGTGCGCCATCGCGTTCCGCCAGGCAGGCCCCTTGCAGCATATGTTCGGACATCGTCACCGCCTCGCCAAGATAACTTTCGGCGCCACGGCGCTCGAAAATATCGGCGAGGAAGGCAACGATGTTGGATTTATCCAGTGCCATTTGGTTCATGCCGAGATGTCCGGGGTTCGAGGGTCATCGAGGCACGCCAGTGTCGAAAGCAGGCCGTCTTTATCAGCGTAGCATCCTTGCAGCCAACGCCGCCCACTACCTGAAAAAGCCTTGCGGGCATGTAGGACGCGGGTGTTGTCAACGATAAAAAGTTGGCCCGGCGACAGTTTGAAACTTACTTCCATGTCTTTGTCCTCGACGATTTCCGCAAAACGGCGGTAGGCCGTGTAGTAGTTTTCCATGTCATCGAACGGAATATCGACCAGCGGCGCCGCGGATCGATTGTTAAACCGGATGGCGATCAATTCACCGTCGGGCGCCAGTTCGATCATCGGTTTGCGGGCGCGCAACGTGACGCCCGTCGATCCGGCATATTCGAAAGTCGCGCAGTACCGGGAAAGTGTGTCAAAGGCGTCGGGGAATTCAGACTTGAGTCTCCGGGCGACACGGAACCCGTCGACCACGATTGACTCTCCGCCCTCTACCGAGTTTTCCAGACAGGATAAAAGCTGAAGCGTTGGCACCGGATCGCGGTAGGGGTTATCGGTATGGGCCTGAAGCCCAAGGTTGGTGTAGGCAAGATTGCTTGGGTTGACTTCGGATCGCACGTCAAACCAACGACCATAGTTGGTTTCGCGCACATAGCCGAAGCGTTCCGCCACCTGGCACAGGGCGCCGGGTTCGGTGGGCAGATCGCTTAATAGCGAGACGCCGTGCGTCCTGACGCCCCGAAGCCAATCGGCCAGTGCGGAATCCATGGTAGAGACAAGGTTCCAGTTTTCCGTCGGCACCTGGTCGTTCAGTCCCGAGTCCCATGTCACCACGGCAGGAGGGAGCCAGCCAGGCTCCCGTGTGAGTGCGCGATCATAGATATTGTTCTTCAGCCAGTTTGCGGGAAAAACAAGGTCCTTCATTTCGGGCCCGATGGACACGCCAAGGGCGCCTTCGGGCGTAATGGACGCGGCAACTACCGTGACGTCGCGGGGAATGTCGAGCAGGGTAATCAGTCGTTGCCCGTTGGCGGGGCTACGGGTTTTCGCATCAAGGCCATTGTCACGTAGCCATATGCCGTGAAAGCGGGCGCATGTTCCGTCATTCCAGACAAGTTCCAAAGCCTTGTTGTCCAGGGAAATCTTCACGTTTCTGAGTGACATCATCAGTCCCGAAACGGCCTACCTGGACCGTGCGGCGCCGCGGCGGGCGCCGGAACGGGCGCCCCCGGCGGCTATTCCGGGGCTTGATATGGAGTTGACTCTCGGGTCGAACCGGCCTGCCGGAATGTTTTGGTCGGCCTGATCGGCATTGGCTTCCCGTTTCTTGATTTTCTGGGACGCCTTCGCTTTTGCCCGTTCACGAGCCCTGGCTTTCGTCATGTCGTCACAGCCTTTCTAAATCAGGTTCCCATCCGTCCGTGGAATACCCACTGGAACTGAATGTTTCGATGGCGCCTGTATATTGATTCTGATTGTAGTCAATTTTTGCGATCAATGAAACGGTTCCATCCCGGCCAGTCGCACTTATCGGTGGTCGGGGTCATGCTTCATCCGGTCGGGGGGCCCGTTCGTGGGCGAGGTCCGGTTCCAGACAATGGGCCAGGATCCAGTTGCGGGTTTGGTCACGCAGGTCGATTGCCGCCTGGAAATCCTGACCGTCAGGCTTGATGGCCGGGCCGGCGATAACGTTGATGACGCCACGCCGGGGGAAAAATTGATTGCCCCGCAGCACCGATCTGGTGCCCCGGATAGCCAATGGGATAATCGGCACACCGGACTTCACCGCCGTTTCAAACGCCCCCATGCGAAATGGCAGCAGGCCCGGCGTTCGGGTGAAGGTTCCTTCGGCGAAGAACATTAACGACTGCCCGGCGCGGCCTGTTTCGGCGATGCTACGGGCCCCTTCGATACCTTTTGCGGCGTCGAAACGCTCGACAAATTGGCTTTCAAAGCGCTTCAACAGGGTGCGTAGAAAGAAACTGTGCAGGACTTCGATCTTGACAACGAAGCTGGTTCCGGCCGGCAGCAAGGCGAACATGACGATGGCGTCGATATAGCTTTGATGGTTGGATACGTAGATGCAGGGGCTATCTTTGGGGGGCAGGTTTTCCCGATGCCTGAGCGTCATGGGAATGCCGCACAGGCGCATCACCCCCTTGGCGGCGCCCTGCGCCACCGACCATCGCCAGTTTTCACGCGGCAGGATCATCGCCGCCGTCCATACGGTAAACGCCGCAAGGCCGAATGCCGCCAAACATCCGCCAGCGTACAGCGCCGAAACAAACATCGCCCAGCCACGCCGGAATTTCGGCATCACGGTGCCCAGGGTCAGGCGAGCCATCTGTAACCACACGGCCCTTTTGGCTTTTTCAATGTCGCCACTTTCATACATCTGGCGGCTGGCGGCGCGGCGAATTTTTCCACTGGACGTCTTGAGCACGGTATTTGGCGGGGCCAGCACAATATCGTCAGGCGGGGCCCCGGTCAGGTCGGTGACGATAGCCGATACCCGGGCTCGCTGCCTGGCGACAATTTGTGGGTCGCGTTTGCGGGTTTCGGCCAACACGATCAGTGACTCGGTGCCCGATTTTTCATCAAGGCTTCCGAATACGGCGACGTTGCCCTCCCGTATGCCGTCAATCTTGCCGACTTCCTCTTCCACTTCATGGGGATAGATATTGCGTCCTGCGCGGATAATGATGTCTTTGCTGCGACCGGTAATGTAAAGGTCACCGTCGGCGAAATATCCCCTGTCGCCGGTTGCCAGCCAGTCGCCGTGGAACATTTCCTTGTTTTTGTCCGCCGCGCGCAGATAGCCGCTGGTGGCCGATGGGCCGCAGAACTGAATATCCCCTTCGTGGCGGTCCGGCAATTCCAGATCGGCGGCGTCAACGATCCTGATCTGGTGCCCCGGAAGGGGACGGCCACAGGCGGGAAACCGCAAGGCGGCGGGGTCGCCCGTGGCTGCTGGTTTGGCGTGCCCGTCGTTCATCAACGCCGCACGGTCGACGTAATCGATCAGCGGTGGGCGGTGCAGTGGCGGGAAGGCCAAACCGACCGAATTTTCGGCCAGACCATAAACCGGAAACATGGACTCAGGTTTAAAGCCGGCCGGCGCAAAGTGCTCGGTAAAACGCTCAATGGTTTCCGGGCTGACCGCCTCGGCACCGTTCAGGGCCAGCCGCCAGTTACTCAGGTTCAGTCCCGCAATCTGCTCATCGCCAAGATGCCGCACACATAGTTCGTATGCAAAATTGGGCGCCGCGGATATGGTTCCGCCGTAGCGGTGAATGGCCGTTAGCCAGCGGCCGGGTCGGGCGATAAAAGCGAGCGGCGACATAAGCACCAGATGGGCCGCGTAATACAGACTACCCAACCAGGCCCCGATCAGGCCCATGTCGTGATACAGGGGTAGCCAGCTGACGAAAACGTCTTTCGACGATGCCTCCAGGATGGTTCCCATGGCGCGGATATTGGCGAGCAGATTGGCGTGGCTCAGCACCACGCCCTTGGGCGCGCCGGTGCTGCCAGAGGTATATTGCAGCAAGGCGATATCGCTTGTCTTCAAGCCGGGCAGGGGGACGTCGGTCGTGGTTACAGCATAGACGTCTTCGGGCGTGACCACGTGGCGAAGGCTGGCTACCTGACTGCGCAGCAATCGCGAAAATCGCAACGCCTCGGGCATGGTGATCATGATTCCGGTAAGACAGTTTTGGGCAATGGCGACATGACGCAGCAGGTGTTCTTCAAGCTGGCCGATCCGGCCCGGCGGATAAACCGGAACCGGTACGCCGCCGGCCAGCAGGACGCCCATGAAACTGTAAAAATAATCCCGCCCGCTTGGCAGCATGATCATCACCGACTCACCGGGTTCCAGGCCCAGCCCCTGCAATCCCTTGGCGATTTTTCCGGCTCCGTTTCGCAAATCGCCATAGGTGATGATCTCGCCATCGTCATCGTCGCTGTAAAGCCGGATATGCGGTCGGTCCGGGTGGCTCGATACATGCCAGTCGAGGACTTCGGGTAGCGTTGCGGCGCTATGGGGAGCGGCTTCCGCCTCGCCAAGGGCGAGCTGTTCGACGGCTGGCGGTAGATGGCTCGCCGTGCGACCGCCGCCGAGAACGGCGCGCAACAGCTCGCGTGGCGTTTCGGCGTTCATCAGCAGCTGTTCGGATAGCGAGATGTCGAAGGATCGTTCGAGGCGAACCAACAGTTCGACCCGTCCCAGACTATCGAATCCCAGATCGCGGTCCAGAATGCTGTCGAGCGTTACCGGGCCGGGAGTCATATGGCGGGGGTTAAGCTCGGTCGCCAGAGCATGCACGGTTTCAAGCAGATGCGCCGTCGTTTTTGCAATGGCTTCGTCATCTTGCCCGGTTCTTTCCATGCCATGTTTCCTTGTATGAATCCGTGCCTTCAATGATCAAAAGATATTATAGTGATGTCTTTACGGCCATGCCTGTTTTCATTTGATTGCCCGGTGTACCAGTGTCATTAAATCTCCCCGAGAGCCGGCCTGACGATGTCGGTCGTTTTCGCCATATTATCTGGCCGTTCGCCGTTGCGGAAACCATCGTTTGGGCGTCGTTCTATTATTCGTTTCCGGCGCTGCTGCCGGAATGGGAGCAGTCTCTCGGCTGGTCGCGGACGGAATTGTCGGCGGCGTTTTCCACGGCCTTGGTGGTGTCGGCCTTACTGGCACCCAGCGTCGGTCATCTGATCGACCGGGGCCTGTCCCGTTTCGTGTTCACCGGCAGCGCCGTTCTGGGTGCCGTTATGCTCGCGCTGCTGTCTTTGGTTAGCGAACCGTGGCAATTTTTTGCCGTTTGGACCGGCATCGGCGTTGCCATGTCCGGGGCGCTGTATGAAGCCTGTTTCGCCATCGTCACCCGGTCGATGGGCGCTAGCAGCAAACGGGCTATCACCCTGATCACATTGGTTGCCGGGTTTGCCGGGACGGTGTCGTTTCCGGCGGCTCACGCATTCGTCGGCCTGATCGGCTGGCGCGGCGCCATCTTGGTCTTCGCCGCGGCGGTTCTGATACTCGCCGCGCCGTTGCTGTGGTATGGCTGTTATCATGCCGAACGGCATTTCAAGGATAGCGCCGAACATCAAGACGACAACCCGGCGCGGGTCCGGCAGGTCCTAAGGTCTCCGACCTTCTGGCTGTTGGCCATTTCATTTGCCGCCATCGCGGTCGAACACGGCGGCATTATTACTCATATGCTGCTGATACTCGAAGATCGCGGCGTCCATCAGGAGGCCGCCGTTCTGGCCGCCTCGATGATCGGCCCAATGCAGGTGACCGGGCGCCTGGCGATGATGGCGGCGGAACGATATGTTTCCATTGTCGGTATCACCGTCGGATGTTTCCTGGCGATGGCGGGGGCGGCGACGTGCCTGCTGTTTGCCGGGGGCTCTGTCGGGTTGATCGCGGCATTCGTTATTCTGCATGGGGCGGGCTACGGTGTTACCAGCATCGTCCGGCCCGTTGTCACGGCGGAATTTCTGGGTCGGCAAGGATTCGGCGTGATTTCGGGAATGATCGCGCTGCCGTTTATGTTTGGCTATGCCGCGGCACCGACATTGACGGCGCTGACGTGGGAAGTGGGGGGGTATGATCTGGTTATCGGTCTGGCAATCGCCATCACGGTCTTTGGCGCGTTGGGGTTCCTGGCCGCGAAAAGAACCTCGACGCGAGAAGGATTGTGAAAATGAACGATGATGTAATCGACCCGGTCATCCGGCAATTGACCGACTGGATCAAAGAGGGACACGCCACGGCTCTGGCCACGGTTGTTGAAACCTGGGGATCATCGCCGTGCCCGGCCGGTAGCAAAATGGCGGTCAATGGCAAGGCTGCTTTCGCCGGTAGCGTATCGGGCGGCTGTATTGAAACCTCGGTGGTCTCCGAAGCGCTGGAAATAATCCGCGAGGGCGGCTTTGAGGTTCTTGGCTACGGGATTTCCGATGAACAGGGCGCAGCGGCGGGGCTGGCTTGCGGTGGCACGATACGGGTGTTGGTCGAACCGGTCGATCAACGGCTTCTGGCCCTATTGTCCGGGCCGCGTCCGGTTGCCAGAATCGTCGATCTTGGAAATCTGGAATGGGGCGTGCTGGCGGAAGCCAACGCGCCAGGTTCCGGTGTCGAGGGACTAAGCGCCACGCCCGCCGCCCTGGTGGCCGCAACGAAGGCGCTGGGCGATGGCCGCGTCGCGCACCTGGTGGACGGCGACCGGGAATTTTTCATCGACCCCATTGTCCCCAATTACCGGATGATCATTGTTGGCGCGGTCGCCATTGCCCAGGTGTTGGCGCCGATGGCCCGCGCTGCGGGGTTTGACGTGGTGATTGTCGATCCGCGGCCCACATTTGCCACTGAGCAACGATTCCCGGACTGTCGGATTTTGCAGGTCTGGCCCGACAAGGCGATGGCCGATTTACGGCCGGACCGGCACACGGCGGTGGTCACCCTGACCCATGATTCAAAACCCGATGATATGGCGCTGGATTTGGCGCTGAAGTCCGGAGTGTTCTATATTGGCGCGCTGGGCAGCCGCAAGACTCACGCCAAACGGTGCGAGCGCCTGAAGGAAAAGGGGTGGGACATCGATGACCTGGCGGCAATTCATGCCCCCATCGGTCTTGATATCGGATCGGCGACCCCGGCCGAGATCGCCGTTTCCATCCTGGCCCAGGTTATCGAAGAAAAAAATCGAAAAGACCCTGAATGAGCGAACCGGACGGGGCTCAGAAATAGCTCGAAAGATAGCGCGAGACCATGGCAAAACCCCGATCGACGTCCTTTTGGGTGTAGCCTGCCATCATTTCTTTCAAAGCGTTTTTCTTGAGGTAAAACAAGTCCGGTTTCTGATAGCACGCGGCCAACAGGGCGAGGTCAATGTCTTTGCCCCGGGCAAAATTTGTCAGCAGGCGAGCGACACCATCCCCTTGCTGGACAATTTGACACAATCCGGAATTTTGTTTTTGCAAGCCCTGGACACTGCGGGCGAACATATTCATCAGCAGCGTGTTGTCGGATTCCTCGGGAGGGAACCATCTGCCGGTGTCGGCGGAAATTTCTGACCAGATGGCGGCGGCGGCCTTGTTTTTGCGCTGGATTTCTTTCACTGCCGCTTGCCATTCTTCGGGCGTTTTTTCCCGTTTCCAGGCGGGAATTTTCTTTTCTTTTTTCAGGGAAAGCGCCCCTATCAGGCTTTTTTTCTGTTTGCCCTTTGGTTTTGGCGGCAGCGATTTCTGCTGCGTCATCTCTTGCCAGGCGTCTTGCCACTTTTCCCACAAGACCTGCCGTCCATTGCGACTTTCAAGATATTTACTCAGGAATTCCCGGCGCGTATCTTCTGGTTGCTCGTGAACCATTTTGGTCAGGCCGCGCGAGGACTCGAGAATGGCCGGAACCAGGTGAAGACGAACGATTCCTTCAAAATGTGTCGCAAAGTCTTTCGACAAAATAAATGGCAGTTTGTCGCCCGCTTCGCGTTTTTGCTCAATCGGCAGGTATAGCGCCTTTAACCGTTCGCCCAATGCCTCCCAGAACACATCGGCAAAAATTTGCAATAGGTCGTCAAAGGATTCCGCGGCACTTTCACTCGCATGCTGTTCTAATTCCGGCTCGGTCAGGCCAGGCATGGCGGGCGGGGCCTCCAAATTCCTGTTTTCCGGCTGTTCAGGTTCGGCGTCGCTGGGGTTGGCGGCGCCGTTTGCCGCTTCCTTGCTTGCCATCGAGGCTTGGGCCGTATGTTCCGCGGACTTGAGTTGGCGATGCTTTTTAATATCTCTCAGCAATACGACGACCCGCTTTTTGCAGTAGGAGAGATCAACGTCTTCACTGTCATTGGTTGGTAAAAAACGATCAAGGGCGTCGTGGTATGCGGCTCGAAACACCGAATCGTCTTTGCGGGTGAATAGATTGTTGATGATCAAGCTGGTGCATTGCTTCAGACTTTTTACCGTCTGAGCCTGTTCCACTAAGGTGATGAAACCCTGGACCGGCGACTCGAAAACGCTCTCCCAGTCGGTCTCGCCAATACTTTCCGAATGCATGTCTTGCCTGGCTGTCTGGTTCATATCGTTAGGTCTTTAATTCAGGGCCGTTCATCAATCTTGATATGCACTTGATTAACTTTAATATGGGTGTCGTGCTGTGACGGCGGTCACTTACCCGTATAAAATCATCGGCGACTGGGATCGCCGTCGTCGGCATATGAGGCGGCGTTTGGCGCGCGCCTGCCAATGTAAGGGAAGATAATGAGCCTTTCATATCTGGCGCGGTACGCCTTCAGTCTGTCGCCGCAAGCCGCTGTTTCGAAGGCTGCCAGCTATGCGTCCCGGATCGTTCGGTCCCGGCTGCGCGAGGTGCTCTGGAGAAACCGCGAAACCTATACGACGCTTGAAAATGCCGCTTTGCCAATGGCGAGCCTGCTTGGTCCCGTCAACGTCGATCCCTTATCGCCAGATTTCGATACCCTGAAGGCCCTTTGCGATCATGTGTTGGCCCATCGCTTCAATGTGCTGGGCTCCGGTTGGACGGATGTGACCGCCGAGGCGGCAAGCGGGACATCGTTATCGGTGGGGAACCGCAGGCGTTCCGCCGCCATCGGCCGCCTGATCGATGCCGGTTACCGGCCAATCGACTGGCAGGTTGATTTCAAATCGGGTTACCGATGGCGGGCGGATCGGTTGTCGGGATCGTTGGCGTACGGCCATCGGCCGGGCGTTGATGTCAAGGTCCCGTGGGAACTGGCGCGATGTCAGCACCTTCCCTGGCTGGCCTGCCGCGATAGTGCCGAGCCCTCCGAACGCGGGGCCGCAGAGTTCCGTAATCAGGTTCTGGATTTCGCTGCCGCCAATCCACCGGGCTACGGGGTCAACTGGATGTGCACCATGGACGTGGCGATCCGCGCCGCCAATCTGGTTGTCGCTCATGATCTGTTCGGATCGTCCGGAACGGTTTTCGATGCGCCCTTTCGCGGGGAGTTCCAGTCACTGATCGTCGCCCATGGCCGTCATATTTTCGCCAATTTGGAATGGAGCGAAGATCATCGCGGAAATCATTACTTGGCGAATTTGGCCGGATTGCTGTTCGTTGCGGCGTATTTGCCGCCAACCCCGGAGAGCGATGGCTGGCTAAGCTTCGCCGGCACGGAATTTGTCGCCGAGGTCGAGCGTCAGTTCACCGCCGATGGTGCAAATTTCGAGGCATCGACCAGCTATCACCGGCTATCGGCGGAGATGGCCATTTATGGAACGGCGGTGTTGCTGGGGCTGAATGGGGGCCGGCGTTTGGCGACGTCGTTCCCGTCCGGCTATTTCGAGCGACTGCAACGCATGGCCGAATTCTCCATGCATGCCACCAAGCCGAACGGCCGGGTGGTGCAAATTGGCGACAATGACAGCGGTCGCCTTTTCAAGCTGTGTCCGTCGTTCGATCTCGATCATCGGGCGACGGTCGGGGCCATCAATGGCCTGTTCGGGCGGGCCGATCTGGCAAGGTTCGCGGGCGAGACGACGGTGTTTGAAGGCCATGTGGTTTCGCTGCTGGCGGGTGGGTGGTCGATGGCGGCGACGGCGGGTCCGGTCGCGCTGGACCGCTTTTCAGACCCGATCGAATCGGCTCAATCGACACTGGATATTATCAGCGAGATCAGGATCGAACCGCCGGATCCAGCGGTGTTGCAAGGACTCCAGGCCTTTTCTTATCCGGATTTCGGCCTTTACGGTTGGCGCTCGGAACGCTTCTTTCTGTCTGTCCGCTGCGGCCCCATTGGCCAGAACGGCAACGGTGGTCATGCCCATAATGACCAGTTGGCGGTCGAGTTGAACATCGATGGCGAGGACTGGATCAGTGACCCGGGAACCGGCGTTTATACCGCATCGCCCCAAATTCGGGACTCCTATCGGTCCGCCAGGGCCCACTTCGTGCCGGGGAAAGACCGGGGCGAACCGGCCAGCCTGAAGCTGGGATTGTTCCGACTGGAAGACCGCGCGCGCGCGGAATGTTTGGCGTTTTCCAGGGAGGCGTTCGAAGGTCGGCATGTTGGTTACGGCAGACCCCTGCACCGGCGGGTGGTCATTGGTGATGGCGGTATTCGCATCACGGATGGTTTTGTTGCGGCGGGCGGCAATCGCGGCCCTGCGGTTATCCCTGAGGTGTTTTTAGATGGTGCGACGTTGCGCAAACAGCTGGGGCTGGATCTTGCCTTTTCGCCCGGATACGGAAGCTACGACAGGCCTTAGTTACCTCTCACCGTTCGGACCAATTGATAAACGATGAGACCGCCGGAAACGACGGCCACCGGGTATATCAGGTATCGCTGGCCGAACGTCTGTTGCGCTTCGAATTTGGCGGCCTCAACACCCTTGATACGGGCTTGTCCCTGCCGATAGAACGCCGATAGCAGGGCCGCCGTTTGTGGAATGCGAAGGTCGGCAAAGGGTTTTTCCTGGTTGATCAGGGCGATGTTGTCAAACGCCGCCGCCGCCGTTGTGCCGTGTAGCGAGTTAGCCCATACGATTCGTTCGGCAAAATAGTCGGCGTAGTTGGCGCCACTCGTATCGCCCGCCATTTTGTAGGCTTGGGAGAGCGCGGCCCAGCCGGGCTGATGGGCTGGCCACAGGGCAAGGCCCGGTTCAAGCGACCGAATAGCACCCTTGTAATCGCCATTCTTTATAGCCGCCTTGCCGGTATTAATGTCCGCGACGGCCTGATTGAAGTCAAAATGATGCGGCTTTTCGGCAACCCGCGGCTTGCCGGATGACGTGCCGGCGGTGCAACCGGCAAGCGCCAGAGCGATAAAAATGATGGAAACGATTTTGTTCATCGACGGAACTTACCGCAACGGGCAGGATTATTCATCCTTGAAATCCAATGATGCCGAGTTGATGCAATAACGCAGCCCGGTCGGCTGTGGGCCATCGTCGAAGACATGCCCGAGGTGGGAGTCGCAGCGCGAACAGGTAACCTCCGTGCGGGTCATACCGTGTGTGCCGTCCGCATGTTCATCGATGCGGTCGCCGCCTATGGGCTCCCGGAAACTAGGCCAGCCACAACCGGCGTCGAACTTGGTCGTCGATTTGAACAGATCCTGGCCGCAGCAAATGCAGACATACGTTCCGCTGGCGTTGGCGCTGTCGTAGGCACCGCTGAACGGTCTCTCGGTCGCCTTTTCGCGGCACACGGCATATTGTTCCGGGCTCAACTGGGCCCGCCATTGCTCTTTGGATTTGGTGATTTTATCGCTCATCCTGATGCTCCGTTTTCAAGGCGTTGTGGCCAGCAAGGCCCGCACGGCATCGTCGAACCCGACCGCGTAGCGCCCATCGATATCGAATACCGGACGTTTGATCAGGGCCGGATGCATTTTCATCAGCGCCAGCGCCGTACTTTCGTTAACATCCTGTTTGTCCGCCTGGGGCAGGCTCCGCCACGTGGTGCCCCGCCGGTTCAGCAGTCTTTCCCAGCCAAGCGCGGCGGCCCAGGCGGCCAGGGTTCCGGCACCCAACCCGTCGGCCCGAACGTCGTGAAAGCCGTGTTCCATACCATTTTCACGAAGCCACTTACGGGCCTTGCCGCAGGTGTCGCAGTTCTTCAAGCCATAGACTGTTATCATCTGCTGCCGATGCTTTCTTGTCTGGAATTTCGACGCTGGTGTCACGTTGGCAAACTTGTTAAAACCGTTCTAGATTTTGAACCACCAACGAACATTGATCAACGGAGTTCTTCGTCCATGCTAGCTGTTGTGTCACCTGCCAAGAAACTTGATTTTACCGACGTCGCAGCCGATTTGCCACACAGCCAGCCGCAGTTTCTGGACCAGTCGGTTGTATTGGTTGAAGCCGTGCGGCGGTTGAGCAGGGCGGAGCTACAACGCCTGATGAAGTTGAGCGATAAGCTGACGGATCTTAACTTTGAGCGCTTTAAGGCCTTTTCGACGCCCTTCACCAAGGCCAATGCCCGTCAGGCGGTGCTGGTCTTCAATGGCGATACCTATGTCGGGCTTGATGCCAAAACCCTGAGCGCCGCCGACCTGGCCTTCGCTCAGGATCACGTGCGTATTTTATCGGGCCTGTACGGCGCCTTGCGTCCGCTTGACCTGATTCAGCCCTACCGCCTGGAAATGGGTCGCCGCCTGAATAATCCCCGTGGCGCGGATCTCTACGAATTCTGGGGCGATGACCTGGCCGATGCCATCGATGAAACGGTCGCCGGTGACAGCGATCCGGCGGTTATCAATCTTGCCTCGAACGAGTATTTCAAGGCCGCGAAGCCTAAACATTTGAAAAGTCGGGTGATTACTCCGGTATTCAAGGAAGTCAAGAACGGCGAAGCGAAAGTGTTGGGGATGTTCGCCAAAAAGGCGCGCGGCATGATGGCGCGTTACATCATTACCAATCGCCTGGAGAATTCCGAGGACCTGAAAAAATTCACCGGCGGCGGTTACGTCTGGAGGGATCATTTGTCAGACAGCGATACATGGGTCTACACCCGTGAACGATAATGAACCCCCAAAATATAATTGCCGGGGGCCCTGTTCCCGGGGGAACCGAAAAATTGAACATGGGTTGATTGATATTCTATAGGTTGCCTTATTTGATGCGGCTTTCCCGGTACCACACGTAGAGTCCGCTGCCGACGACGACGCCCGCGCCGGCGAGCGTCCAGGGGCTCGGTATATCGGTGAACACCAGCAGCCCCCACAGGATGGAACCGACAACCTGGGAGTAGGTGAACGGCGCCAGCATCGAGGCTTCCGCCGAATGAAACGCCTTGACCAGCATGAAGTGGCCGATCGCCCCGGCGGTTCCCATGGTGACCATCAGTCCCCAGTTCAGCGGGCTCAGAGCCTGCCACTGGAACGGTACGATCAGGCTTAACACCAGCGCGCCGAGCGCGGTTGAATAGAAGGTCGTCGCGGCGGGGCTGTCTTTGGTCCGGATGACCCGGGTCATCATCATGTAGACGGCGAGCAGGCCGGCCGTCATCAGCGGCAGCAGGGCGGCCCAGCCGAGAACCCCGGAACCGGGGCGGGCGACCAGCAGCACGCCGATGAAGCCACAGACCACGGCGGCCCAACGCCGCGGGCCGACATGCTCGCCCAGAACAAGCCCGGAAAGGGCGGTGACCAGCACGGGGGCGAGAAACTGAATAGCCGAGGCATCGGCCAACTGCATTTTGGTAATCGCCACATACATGGTGCAGGTGGCGCCGAATAACGCCCCGGCGCGGATCAGTTGCAGGCCTGGCCTGCGGGCGCGCAAAAAGTCAAACGAACGGGTTTTTCCGGCGTAGATCGAGAACGTCAGGACCGTATGGAAAAAATACCGGCCCCATAAGATCATCACCACCGAAACGTTCAGCGACAGGTACTTGGCGGTCGCATCCATTCCCGACAACACCAGTCCGGTGATCAGGATCAGAACAATGGCAAATGCCGGCGAACTTTCGGTACGCAACAAAAAGGGCTATGCGTTATCGGCGATGAAGCTGGCGATACGAGGTTGGATTTCAGTCTTCCAGCGGCGACCGTTGAAGACGCCATAATGGCCGACGCCTTTCTGCACATAGGCAATCTTGCGATCGTCGGCCAGGCCGGTGCACAGGCCGTGGGCGGCGCTGGTTTGACCGACGCCGCAAATATCGTCGTTTTCGCCTTCGACTGTCATCAGCGCGGTTTTCTTGATTTGCGACGGATCGACCGGAACACTGTTATGGGTCATCTCCCCACGGGACAGGCAATGCTCTTTAAATATGGTTTCGATGGTTTGCAGGTAGAATTCCGCCGGCAGGTCCATTACGGCCAGATATTCGTCATAAAAATCCCGGTGCTGGTCGGCCGAATCCCCGTCGCCGTCAACCAGATGGTTATACAGCCCGACATGGGATTCGATGTGACGGTCCAGGTTCATGGTCATGAAGCCGGATAGCTGGACGAACCCCGGATAGACCTTGCGCATGGCACCCGGAAGCGGAAATGGAACGCGAGAAATGACGGCATTTTCAAACCATGACAGAGGCTTTCCTTCGGCGTGACGGTTGACCTCGGTTGGATTGATGCGGGTGTCGATCGGACCGCCCATCAGCACCATGGACCGCGGCTGATCCGGGTCGTTTTCGGCCGCCATCAGCGCGACGGCCGCCAGCACCGAGGTCGTCGGCTGGCAGACTGCGATGACGTGAACATCGGGGCCAAGGAAGCGAATGAAGTCGATGACCGTATCGATGTGGTCGTCCAGGGTGAACGCGCCTTGACTTAACGGTATCTCGCGGGCGTCCTTCCAGTCGGTGATGTAAACGTCGTGTTCGGGCAGCATCGCCCGGACGGTGCCGCGCAACAGGGTAGCGTAGTGTCCCGACAGCGGCGCGATCATCAGAACCTTTGGCCCCTTGCCGATGCGTTTCCCGGCCGTGGTTTCCTTGCGGAAATGAATCAGGTCGCAAAACGGTGTACACAGCCGGGTATTGATGCTGACAGGAACCGTTTTGCCTTTGACGTCGGTGTCGGAAATATCCCACTCCGGCTTGTCATAGCGCTTCGTCATCCGGTCGAAGACCTCGCACGCCGCCGCCATCGACTTGCCGAACGGCGTATAGGACAGCGGGTTGAGCGGGCTGGCATAGAACCACTGCCCGGCCTGGCTCAGCTTTTTCAGCGGCGCCATGGTGGCGTGATTGAGTTCATAGCTGTGGTAGAGCATTTAAGGGTCCTTGATTCGAATTTGTTCGCACTTGCGATGTCGCACCCGCGAACAGAATACGCCGTATTGAGCCCCCCGAACAACAACCAAATGCCGGAACAGCCAGATTAACCATTATTTATAAATGGATAAGGCCTTAGTCCAGCGATGCCTTGTGGCGCAGCCATTCGCATAATTCGAAGGCTATTTGGCGGCGTTCCCCGGCTTCGGAAATCTGCATTTCGCCCAGTTTCGCCGCGATGTCTTCCACCAATTTCCGATATTGAGCACTCATACCGGCTTCGACCATCAGTTCGGTTGACAGTCGGTGGACTTCATCGAGCAAGTCTTGTTTGGATGAAGCCGCATCGCCGCTGTGGATTCGCGCCACGGGGTTCTCGCGGATTAGTTCCAGGCGTTCTACATCCGGGTCGGCTAGGTTGAGCGATGGCGCCAGGCATTTGACTTTTTCCAGATCGACCTGGCCTTCGAAGGTATCGATTCCGGCATGGGCCAGTCGTTTGCTCAGGTCGGATCGCGAGACGCCAATTATCCGGGCGGCTTTCGATACACCAATCATTTCTCCCATAGGCTGTTCTCCCTGGTGCGCCTACCGGTAGGCGACGTCCTTGCATAGTTTGACGAAATTGCGTTTTGAGATCCGGTTGGCAAAATCGTCCTCGGCGGTCCGCTCGATAATCGCCTGATATAGCGCCGGAGCTTGCTTGACCAATTCCGAAACGGCCCAAGGGAAGCGCTCGAAGGAATCCACGGCCACGGCGAGAACGGCGCGGGTCTGTTCACTGAAAGTATCTCGCGGGTCGTCGTCGGAGTCTAGCCCTACACTCAGTGTGGTTATTGCGTCGGCGATGGCCAGCAGCGCCGCTTTTGACCAGCAGTCAGGCGAGATCATGGAATTGAACCGCTCCAGCAGGGCTTCGTTTTCCGGGCTCAAGGAAAAAAGGATGTCGAACTTGTCGGTGACGCCACTGTTGAACAGTCGGAAGACTTGGACCAGCACCGGATGCAGATTAGTTGCGGCGCAGTCATTGTTGCCGGGGCAGGTGTCGCACGATTGCATCGATTTCTCCATCTCAACTCATGCAAGATCATTGTCAACGAATGCTGAGAATGCAACAGTCCCGGCATAATTAACCGATAAAACACGGGGAGAGAAGATGTCCGAAGCGACGCTCTATTTTGATCGCACCGAATTCGCCGACCGAGTGAACGGCACGCGCCGTGTCATGCAGGACAAGGGGATTGATTTACTGATCGTTACAGACCCGTCCAACATGGCATGGCTGACCGGTTATGATGGCTGGTCGTTTTACGTTCATCAGTGCGTATTGCTGCCGGTGGACGGCGACCCCGTCTGGTATGGCCGCGGCATCGACGCCAACGGCGCCAAGCGTACGACATGGCTGAACCACGACGACATTATCGCTTATCCCGATCATTATGTGCAGTCAACGGAGCGCCATCCGATGGATTTCCTGTCCGACTTCATTGCCGGTCGCGGCTGGGACAAGGGCAGCATCGGCGTCGAGATGGACAACTATTATTTCAGCGCCGCCGCTTATGCCTCTCTGCTCAAACATTTGCCCAATGCCACGTTCAAGGACACCACCGGCCTGGTCAACTGGCGTCGCGTCGTCAAGTCGCCGACGGAAATCGATTACATGCGCAAGGGCGGCCGGATCGTCGATGCCATGCACGCCCGTATTTTCGAAATGATCGAGCCCGGCTTGAAGAAGAACGAACTGGTCGCCGAAATTTATCGGACCGGCATTAACGGGGTCGATGGGTTTGGTGGCGATTACCCGGCCATCGTTCCTCTGTTGCCCTCGGGTGAAGATGCCTCCGCCTCGCACCTGACATGGAACGACCTGCCGATGAAGTCCGGCGAAGGTACCTTTTTTGAAATCGCCGGTGTCTATCGGCGCTATCACTGCCCGTTGTCCCGTACGATTTTCCTTGGCAAGCCGTCGCAAGCGTTCCTGGATGCGGAAATGGCGGTTCTGGAGGGTCTCGAAGCCGGGCTTGAACAGGCTAAACCGGGCAATGCCTGCGAAGATATCGCCGCCGCCTTTTTTACGGTCCTGCAGAAGCACGGTATCGTCAAGGACAACCGTACCGGCTATTCCATCGGCCTTAGTTATCCGCCCGACTGGGGCGAACGGACCATGAGCCTGCGCATGGGCGACAAGACGGAGCTACAGGAAAACATGACCCTGCATTTCATGCCCGGCCTGTGGATGGACACCTGGGGGATGGAAATCACCGAAAGCTTCGTCGTTACCAAAACAGGTGCGGAATGCCTGTCGAACAGTCCGCGTAAGCTGATGATCAAGGATTGATACACCATGCCGAAAGCGATGCGGCTTTGGACGGCGGCGGCACCGGGTGTTTTTGTGCTGCTGTGGAGCACCGGTTTTATCGGTGCCCGGATGGGCATGCCTTATGCCGACCCTTTTACCTTCCTGCTGCATCGCTTCGCCATCCTGACCGTGGTGCTGTCGGCGATCGCTTTGCTGTGGCGGGCTCCGTGGCCAAAAAGTCTGGCCGACGCCGGGCATATGGCGGTGATCGGCCTGCTGATCCATGGCAGCTATCTGGGCGGCGTGTTCTGGGCTATCTCGCAGGGGGTTCACGCGGCGGTGGCGGCATTGATCGTCGGCGTTCAGCCGCTCCTGACGGCCGTCGCCGCCGGACCCTATCTGGGTGAGAAAGTTTCCGCCCGGCAGTGGATCGGTTTGCTGATCGGCTTCGGCGGTGTCGCCCTGGTGGTCGGCGATGATTTAAATCTTGCGGCTGGCTCGGGCGCCGGCATTCTGGCCTGCATTGTCGCGCTGTTGGGAATCACGGTCGGCACCCTGTACCAGAAACGCCATGCCCAGGGGATGGACTTGCGGACCGGGTCGGCGACCCAGTTCGCCGCCGCGGCGCTGGCCATGCTGGTGCTGTCTTCGGTTTTCGAAGAAGGCCGCATAGAATGGACCGGCGACTTCATCTTTGCCATGGCGTGGCTGGTGGTGGTGCTGTCACTAGGCGCCATGACCCTGCTGTACGTGCTGATCCGTCAGGGGGCCGCATCGAAGGTCGCCAGCCTGTTCTATCTGGTGCCGCCGGTGGTGGCGCTGGAAGCCTGGCTGCTGTTCGACGAGACCCTCAACCCCGGCGACATCGTCGGCATGGGGCTGGCGATGGCCGCTGTGGCGCTGGTGTTGCACACGGGACGGAAAGGGTAGGGCCTGAGCGAGGAGGCTGATCGGGAACGAGGATCCTGTCAGCCTGATTTGCAACTCGTTGAAACCGCAGAGTTCACTCCGCCGCTTTCAGGTAGGTAGCAAGAAGGTGCCGGCTATTGGTCAGAATTGCAATCTGACTGTCCAGATCATCCAATTTTCGATGCAAGCTACTCTTGAATTCTGCGCAAGGATGAAAACTCATTGATCCGGCGCGCGCGCAGGGGAGGATTTGCCGGATCGTCTTGAGCGTCAGGCCGGCGGCATTCAGCATCACGATGCGCTGAATAGTGCCGACATCCGCTTCGCTAAAATCCCGATAGCCGGATGCCTTGCGGACCGGGTGCAGGAGACCTTGCTTTTCGTAATAACGAAGCATCCGTACGCTGACGCCGCACCGGCGTGAAAGCTTTCCAATCTGCATCGCGTCATTCCCTTGACTCTGACAGTAGTGTCAGAGTGTAGCATCGCAAAATCAGGACGGAAAGGGTATGCGATGCTTAAGCTCACGATGATGGTCAAACGACAGCCACATCTCACTCGCGAAGAGTTTGATCGGCATTGGCGCGATGTTCACGGTCCTCTCGTCAGTTCTCATCGGGACGTTCTGCGCATCAAGCGCTATGTACAGACGACACCGTTGGACAAACCGGAGATACAAGAGGCGATCCGGGCTGGTCGAGGCGCGCTTAAAGCCGATTTTGACGGTTGTGCCGAACTTTGGTGGGATAGCTTCGAAGATCATATCGCCGCAAGAAGCACGGCGGAAGGACTTGCGGCTTTGCGTGAATTGATGATTGACGAACGGAAATTCGTGGATCTTTCTCACTCACAACTCTGGTATGGAACCTCGCGGGAAGTCATTCCCGCGTAACATGATGGATGCCGTCGGCAAATCGCCGCGTTTTAAGTATTATGACTTATGGGGTTTGGGCAGTCGCAAATCCCTCGTTTACGGGCAATGTGTGCGCATCGGCGATCACCTGTCTGGATCGGTCCAAACCGAGGCGATAATTTTTCAATGATTTCAAAGGGTAATGCTGTTGTGCTGGCTGGGGAACGTGGATTCGAACCACGATTGACGGTGTCAGAGACCGCTGTCCTACCATTAGACGATTCCCCATCAGGTGATGGTTGCCGGTGCGTGTCCCGACCAGCGGCACGCTACATATCATACCGAATGGCGCTTGTGTAGCACGTTTTTGCGGAAATGTTTTCACCGCCTTGGCGCGACTCGGTCCGACCTGTAGTATTCGCCCATGACATCTGACCTCGGCGGGCACACTGACACGGCATTCCAGATGTGGGCGACCTATGGCCTGATCGTGGGGGCGCTGGGGCTTTACGTGTCGGAAAGGTTTTCGATCGAGGTTACGTCGATCGGTGTCATCTGCGTCCTGATGGTGTTTTTTCACCTGTTCCCGGTGGTCGATGCGGGTGGGCTAAATGTGCTGGGGGCCGAGCGCCTGTTGCACGGTTTCGCCAATCCGGCGTTGATTACCGTGCTCGCATTGCTGGTTGTCGGCCAGGGCATGGTGCGGACCGGAGTGCTTGATAAAGTGGCCCGTCTGGTGCTCGATCTGGGCCGCGGCCAGGCCTGGTTGTCCGTCGGTATTGTTGTGGTCATGGTGCTGTTCATCAGTGCCTTTCTCAACAACATTCCGGTCGTCGTAATTTTTATCCCCGTCGTGCAGGTGCTCGCCGACCGCATCGCTCGCCCGACATCCAAAATGATGATGGGGCTGAGCATCGCTTCCGTGCTGGGCGGCATGACGACGCTGATCGGATCGGGCACCAATCTGCTGGTTTCCAGCGCCCTGCTGGGGATGGGCGAGGCCGAACTTGGATTTTTCGATTTCACGGTACCGGGCCTGGTTCTGGCGGCGGCCGGGCTGGCCTATGTGCTGCTGTTTTTGCCGCGCCTGCTGCCGGACCGAACCTCGTTGGCGCACCGCATCATGTCGCGTTCGCCGAAGCATTTTATGACCCAGATCACCGTCGGGCCGCATTCCCGATTGATCGGCGCCATGGCCGTCGGTGGCGTCATCAACAAAATGCCGGATGCCCGTATCCGCATGATCATGCGCGGCGAGCAGGTGGTGACGCCGCCCTATCATGAGTTCGTCATTGAGGAAGGCGACCTGATCGTCGCCGCGGCATCGCGCAAGGCGCTGTCGGCCGTGTTGCGCGATGATCCCGGTATTCTTGAAGCGGCTTCCAGCGAGCCCGGTGGCGAGCAGGCGATGGCCCAGGGCGAACGCGTCATCGCCGAAGTGATGATCGCTCCGGCGTCGAGCATGGTCGGTTTGCGGTTGCGCCAGACCGGATTTCAGTTGCGCACCCGCTGCTTCGTGCTGGCGGTGCAGCGCCGCGCCCATATGATTCGCTCACGCCTGCCCGATACCGTGTTGCAGGCCGGAGACATCCTTCTGGTGCAGGGCGAAAGCGACGATATCAAGTCGCTGCGGACCGACCGCAACGTCGTGTTGATGGAATGGTCGACCGAGGAAATGCCGGTCGCACATCATGTCCGGCGGGCCGGAATGGTGTTTTTGGGGGTTATCGTGCTGGCCGCGACGGGGCTGATGCCGGTGGTCGGGGCGGCGTTGATCGGGGCCGTGGCGATGGTCGCTCTTGGCGCGCTTAATTTGCAGCAGGCGGCGCGGTCGCTTGATTCGAAAATATTAACGATGATCCCGGCGGCGCTGGCCATGGGGGCGGCCATGCAATTGACTGGCGGTGCGGCGTATCTGGCTGAAAACCTGATCGCAATCGTTCACGGGGCAGGTCCGGGGGCTCTTCTTTCGGCGTTTTTCCTGTTCACCGCCGTCATGGCCAACTTCATCAGTGCCAAGGCGACGGCGGTGCTGTTCACGCCCATCGCCATCGAACTGGCACGCGAAGTCGGGGTCGATCCGCATGTCTTCGCAATATCCGTGGTATTCGCCGCTAACTGCGCCATCGCGACGCCAATCGGCTACCAGACATCAATCCTGGTGATGGGGCCGGGGCACTATCGATTCGGTGATTATTTTCGCGCCGGCACGCCGCTGATTTTGCTCCTGTGGGTGGTCTTCTCGCTGTTCGCGCCGTGGTATTATGGCCTTTAAAATAAAATCAGACGCGGCCATGCCCGATCATAGGTTGCGCGCTTGTTGGCGCAGGCGGTTGACGTAAATTTCCAGCAGATGGCTGATCATCCGGTCCTCTTCGGCCAGCCAGGCGAGCCTCTTTTTGAAGACTTCCTGGGGAATGACGGACAGGGTTGTTTCGGTCGTGGCCGTGGCCGACGCCATTCGGGGCTGGTCATCGATAAGGGCCATTTCACCGATGATCTGGCCGCGCCCCACGGACGCCAGAACAACGACTTTCTCGTCGGATTTTATTGAAATCTCGACCTCGCCGGAAACAATCATAAAGGCTTCGTCGCCGGGATCACCTTCATTGAAAATGATATCCCCGGTTTGTAGAACCCGGTGGCGGAGGTCTGCCTTGGCCGGTTCCTCAGGAGCGCTCGGGTTTTCGGCGGGTGCGGCGACCGTTTCCATCGCTGTCGGTTCCAATTCCTTGACGAACCTGTCTTCCGACTTTGCAATCAGGGCGCCGATTTCCTTGCCCAGGGCGCTGGCATCAATCCGGCGACGCAGGTCTTTGACCGCGCCGAGAATGTCTTCGGGCGAACTGTCGGGCGGCAGCAATCCGCTTAACGAGGAGATAGTGTTGACGATGTCCATCAGGGGATTAAGAACGTGCCCCTGGTATTTGCCGCCAAATTCCGAGCGGCTGAGGTCCAGCAGATAGCCGATCTTGACCGCATCGTTGGGGAGCAACATCAGGATGCTGGCGATGCCTTCGGCGGGCGAAAGGTCATTGTCGCGGCTTTTCAGCACCAGACGGGCTCGCCGGGTGACGGCCTCGCTCATGACGGCGCCCCCCGCGAGGCCGCCTAATCCGATCAGATCGCCGAACAGGGCGAGAAAGGCCGCCCTGTCAGTCTCGTCATTCTCACGTGTCAGCGGTTTGGTACCCGAAATTGCACGGGCCACTTTTTCCAGTAATATGTCCCGACTGAATGGCATCCGGCGCGATGCCATTACGGTGTTGAAACGGCTCGGTAGCGTGTCACTTTTCTCGCCTGCGTTGTAGCGTCCGGCGCTCAATCGGGCCATGATCCGAAGGGCGGAAACCAGGTTTGGCTGTGGTCCGATCAGGGCTTTGACCGCCTCGGATCCGTCGATTATCTCGGCGCAAATCTGATCGAGCAGGGCGATCCCCTCTTCACCGGTTTCTTGTTCCAGCAAGGTGACGGCGAGCGCCAGTTTTTTCTTCCAGTCGCGCTCCTGTCCAAGGTATCCGGCGAGCACCGCACCGGTAAAAAAAAGGCGCTCGTTTGGCGCGATGGCTTTGTCGATGGCGGCGAGCGCTGCCGTCAGTCCCTTGTCTTTGATAACAGATACATACCGGGACGTATCGCGGGCTTCACGCGCCCGGTCCGCAACCTGGCTCGCCAATCCGTACAGCGTGTCGTTGCGATTCTTCGGGTCTTCGTTCAGGGCGCGGGCCTGTATCGAGGCTATTCTGTGCAGGGCGTGATCGTAGAGGGTTTCCGTCCGCATTAACTGGCGAATGTTTCCGTGATCGTGCAACAGTTCGAGTGCCGTGATGCCCCACTCATCAAGGTACTGACGAAGCAGGCGCCCGGTGGTTTTGCGGGCCTCGAAGCCGGAAACGTCATCGATACTGTTGCAGACGGCGGCCTCGTTGACGGGCGAAATGGAGACCGGCTTATCGGCCTTATGGGCGCACTCCTTTTGGTAGATCACTTCCTCGTTGGCGTCGTTTTCCAGTCGGGTCACCCTGACGGCGTCGTGGTGGTTCGAGGCCAACAAGGCCTGCGCCCTGCTCATGGCGCTGGTTTTGGCGCTATGGGTGGTGTCGAGTATCCAGCGGCTGCCGTCGCCAACCAGAACTTCATAGCTGATCAACTTTTTGAAGAGCAAAATTCCGTATCCCTGAAGTTTACTTCGGTTCACCGCGATACTACTACGGCATCGCCCGTTGTAAATTGTGTTTTCCATGCCACGACCTTCCGAATACTTTTTTTGGCACGCTATCTGAAATAGACATTCAAAAGCTGTTGACGGTTCCGGGGCCGGGTCCTATAAGCGCTGTGGGCCAACGCTCCCCAACGGGCGTCAGCCCTTCTGTAAGGAAGGGAGTACAAAATGAATCCTGTTCAGAAACCGGACATGTGTCCGGAAATCCCCAATTTTTCATCTGGCCCCTGCGCCAAACGTCCCGGATGGTCCGTGGACGCGCTTTCCAATGCCCTGACCGGTCGTTCGCACCGCTCACACCCCGGCAAGGCTAAACTTGCCGAGGTTATTGCGCGCACCCGCGCCGTTCTGAAAATCCCCGAAGATTACCGCGTCGGCATCGTGCCGGCGTCCGATACCGGCGCCGTTGAAATGGCCTTGTGGTCGCTTCTTGGCGCTCGCGGTGTCGACATGCTGTCCTGGGAAAGTTTCGGCGCCGGTTGGGTTTCCGATGTCAAAAAGCAATTAAAGCTGCAGGACGTCAGGGCCGTCGAAGCGGGATACGGCGCGTTGCCGGACCTGGCCCAGGTTGATTTCGACCGCGATGTCGTCTTCACCTGGAACGGCACCACGTCGGGTGTTTGTGTCCCCGACGGTGACTGGATTGCCGGTGATCGCGACGGCCTGACCATCTGCGATGCCACCTCGGCCGTATTCGCCTACGACTTGCCGTGGGACAAACTCGACGTCACCACCTATTCGTGGCAGAAAGTAATGGGCGGCGAGGCGGCGCACGGGATGCTGATCCTGAGCCCCCGGGCCGTTGAACGGCTGCACACATACACCCCACCGTGGCCAATGCCGAAGATTTTCCGCATGACCAAGGGCGGCAAACTGATTGAAGGCATCTTCAGGGGGGAAACCATCAACACCCCGTCGATGTTGGCGGTCGAAGACGCCCTGGACGGCTTGAAGTGGGCCGAAGACATTGGCGGGATCGAAGCCTTGATGGATCGGTCCAAAGCCAACTTGAAGGCCATCGAAGACTGGGCCGAACGGACACCGTGGGTTGATTTCCTGGCCGTGGACCCGGCCATTCGGTCGCGGACCTCTGTTTGCCTGAAGGTGGTCGACGGCGACGTCGCGGCGCTTTCGAGTGAAGACCAGGCGGCGTTTGCAAAGCGATTGGCGGGGCTTCTTGACAAGGAAGGCGCCGCCTATGACATCGGCGGCTACCGCGACGCGCCCCCGGGCTTGCGCCTATGGGCCGGTGCGACCGTCCAGACGTCTGACTTCGTACGTTTATTCCCGTGGCTTGACTGGGCGTTTGCCGATGTCAAGACCGCGATGATTGAAAATAAAGGGTGATCCGATGCCAAGAGTACTGATTTCCGATAAAATGAGCCCCCTCGCCGCCGAAATTTTCGCCGAGCGCGGGGTTGATGTCGACGTAAAGCCGGGAATGACCCCGGAAGAACTGATCGCCTGCATTGGTGATTATGATGGTCTGGCTATTCGCTCGGCCACCAAGGTCACCGCCAACGTGTTGAATGCGGCGACCAACCTGAAGGTTATTGGTCGGGCCGGGATCGGCGTCGATAATGTCGATGTCAACGCCGCCACGGCGGCCGGTGTGGTCGTTATGAACACGCCGTTCGGCAATTCGATCACGACGGCGGAACACGCCATCGCCATGATTATGTCGCTGTCGCGTCAAATTCCGCAGGCCAACGCCTCCACCCATGCCGGCAAGTGGGAAAAGTCGAAGTTCATGGGTGTTGAGATCATGGGCAAGGTGCTGGGCATTATCGGCTGCGGCAATATCGGCGCCGTCGTCGCCGACCGGGCGCAGGGGCTGAAAATGCGGGTCGTCGCGTATGATCCGTACCTGTCACCGGAACGGGCCGAAGAATTGGGCGTCGAGAAGGTCGAACTGGACCACCTGTTCGCACGGGCCGACTTTATCTCGCTGCACACACCGCTGACCGACGCTACCCGCGATATCATCGACGCCAAGGCCATCGCCGCCATGAAGCCGGGTGTGCGTATCGTCAATTGCGCCCGTGGAGGCCTGATTGTCGAAGCGGACCTCATGAAGGGTCTGGAAAGTGGCCGGATCGCGGGCGTCGGGCTGGACGTGTTCGCTGTCGAGCCGGCGATCGATAATCCGTTGTTTGGCATGGACAATGTCATCGCCACCCCGCATTTGGGTGCCTCGACGACGGAAGCCCAGGAGAAGGTTGCCTTGCAGGTGGCTGAACAACTGGCCGATTACCTGATGACCGGGGCCGTCACCAACGCACTCAATATGCCATCGGTAACGGCGGAAGAAGCGCCTCGCTTGAAGCCCTACATGAAGTTGGCCGAACAATTGGGCAGTTTCTCCGGTCAGGTCACGGAATCGGCCTTGAAGGGCGTCACAATTGAGTACGAAGGCCATTGCACGGAACTCAACACCCGGCCGTTGACGGCGGTTGTGTTGCAGGGGCTGTTGTCGCCGCTGATGGAATCGGTCAACATGGTCAACGCACCGGTGATCGCCAAGGAACGCGATATCGATGTCAGTGAAATCAAGCATGACCGGGCCGGGGCCTATCTGACTCTGATCAAGCTGACCGTGACCACCGAAAAGCAGACTCGCTCGGTCGCCGGGACCCTGTTTGCCGGTGCTCATCCGCGTATCGTCGAGATCAAGGATATTACCGTCGACGCCGAAATGGGGCCGAACATGCTGTTCGTAACCAATAAGGATAAGCCGGGCTTCATCGGTAACCTGGGCACGACGCTGGGTGACGCCGGCATCAATATCGCGACCTTCCATCTTGGTCGGGCGAAAGCCGGTGGCGACGCCATCGCCCTGATTGAAATTGATCAGGAACCGGATGAAGCGGTCATGGAAGCCGTTTGCAACCTGCCCCAGGTTGTGCAGGTCAAATCACTTAGGTTCTAGGCCTTCGGTTCAAAATCCAGTGACAGCAGGGCGACTTCCTTGTTTCCGCCCTCTGTCTGCTGGGTGCCGACGCATTTGAATCCGAAGCCTTCATGGAAGGCCATTGATTGTGGATTGGGTGGTTGTGTGTTGACCTCACAGGTCAGGCGGGGCGCGAATGCCTTGGCGATCAATATAACCTGCTGGTAAAGCGCGGCGCCCAGGCCTTTACCTTGGGCGTTATCTGCGATGACGATCCGGTCAATATAAAAGAAATCATCGAAATTGTCATTGAACCAGCGGTAATTGTCGCTGGCGTAGTCGTGTCCGGGGTTCAGCGCGATGAGAAATCCTGCCACCCGACCGCCGACCTCCGCGACACGAAAATAGCCGGCGATTTCGGCGAACCGTTCCATATCGGCCAGGGTTACCGAACTGACGTGGGGAACGGCCGCCTGATTGAGGTCCAGAACAGCGGGCAGATCGAACGTTTCGGCGTCTCGAAGAATGGGAGTATGGTTCATGGAAAGGGGCTGTGACTTGCTGAATTCCGGGTTGAAGCGTCGTAAACTATGATAATCGCGGCAATCGTTGCATTTTGCAATGCGAAAAGACTGCATAAATATTGTGGTTGGCAGTCGGCCGGAAAACAATGTTAAAATACAACCGAAGCTCGTGGTCTTGAACAATATACGGGCGTAGATGGGAGGAGTCAGGTGACAGCCGGGCTTTCTGTTATTTTCCTCTTTGAGTATCTACGTTAGTCGAATGATCCGGGACCGATTGATCGGAACCCGAAGGGGAGGAGTCTGAATGATTAAGGCACTTCATATGGACGTGAGCCACTGCACCGGTTGTCACCAGTGCGAGATGGCATGCAGTTACCATCATGAAAACGTATTCAATCCATCGAAATCGCGGATAAAGATTTTCAGCTTTCCTGAGACCGGGCGCAATGTTCCGTACACCTGCACCCAGTGCGCCGAGGCATGGTGCATGCAGGCGTGTCCGGTGGACGCCATTTCGGTCAATGTCAAAACAGGTGCGAAAGAGGTCTCCGACGCCCTGTGTGTCGGATGCAAGGTGTGCACCATCGCCTGTCCGTTCGGGACCATTAATTACAATCACACCACCGGTAAGGTCGCAAAATGCGATTTGTGCGGCGGTGATCCCGATTGCGTCAAGGTTTGCCCGACCCCGGCGCTTTCGTATATCGACGCCGAACTGACGGGAATGGGAAAAATGCGCGAGTGGGCGGAAAGAACAGATTCCGGGGCCCAGGCGACCGCCACCTGAAACAGGATTAATTGTTACGATCAATCTTTTAGGAACACTGAACAGGGAGAGACGTTATGGCGTGGACAAAGAAGATATTGAGAGTCGACTTAAGCGGCGGAACGTGCTCAACCGAGCCGCTTAATATGGAATGGGCGACCAAGTATTTGGGCCAGCGAGGGCTGGCGACCAAATATTTCGTTGAAGAATGTGACCCCAAGGTCGATCCGCTGTCACCGGAAAATAAAATGATCATCGCCACCGGTCCGTTGACCGGTACGGCCGCGCCGACATCCGGCCGCTGGTCTGTGGTCTGCAAGGGCGCGCTTACCGGCGCTATCGCATGCTCCAATTCAGGCGGATTTTTCGGTGCCGAATTGAAAAACGCCGGCTGGGACATGATCATCTTCGAAGGCAAGTCGGCCACGCCGGTTTATCTGGACATTGAAAATGATCAAGCCTCGTTGAAAGACGCCTCTGCACTTTGGGGCAAATCGGTGTGGGATACGGAAGACGCGCTGCGTGATATTCGGGGCGACAACGACATTCGTATCGCATCCATCGGCCAGGCCGGCGAAGCCGGTAACCTGTTTGCCGCTATCGTTAACGACAAGGACCGCGCCGCCGGCCGCTCCGGGGTTGGCGCCGTTATGGGCTCCAAAAATCTCAAAGCCATCGCCGTTCGCGGTACGCTGGGCGTTCAGGTCAGCGACCCCATGAAGTTCATGCAGGCGACTGGTGCGTGTAACCAGATCCTGGCCGACAATGCCGTCACCGGCGAAGGACTGCCGACATACGGAACCCAGGTGTTGATGAACGTGATCAACGAAACCGGCGCATTGCCGACCCGTAACTCCAGTGACGTGCAGTTTGAAGGCGCCTCGAAGATCGGTGGCGAGGCCATGACCGCGCCGCGTGAAAGCGATGGCAAGGCAAACCTGGTTTCCAATAGCGCGTGTTTCGGTTGCCCGATTTCATGCCAGCGTGTGTCGCAGATGGACCCCGAGCATTTTGCGGTGAGGGGCCAGCCCAAGTACCACGGCAAGGAAGGTGGCCTGGAATATGAGGCCGCCTGGGCGCTTGGCGCCGCGACCGGCGTTTCCGATCTGGAAGCCCTGACCTTCTGTAACTACATTTGCAACGAGAATGGAATGGACCCGATTACGCTGGGTTCGACCGTCGCCGCAGCCATGGAACTTTACCAAATTGGGGCCATCACCAGTGCCGATACGGGTGGACTCGTGCTTGAATTCGGCAATACCGAATCGTTGGTTGAAATCTGCAAGCAAACCGGCCTGGGTGAAGGTTTCGGCAAGGAAATCGGTCAGGGATCGCTTCGTATGTGCAAGAAGTACGGCCATCCGGAACTGTCGATGACGGTCAAGGGCCAGGAATTCCCGGCTTATGATCCGCGGGGCATCCAGGGCATGGGCCTGAGCTACGCAACGTCGAACCGCGGTGCCTGCCATCTGCGCGGCTATACGGTTTCGTCGGAGATTCTGGGCATTCCGGAAAAGACCGATCCGCTGACGTCGGACGGCAAGGCCGGCCTGGTCAAGGCCTTCCAGGACGTTACCGCCGTGGTCGATTCCTCGGGCACGTGTATCTTCACCACCTTTGCCCTGTCACTTGACGACATCACGCCGATGATTGATGCCGATCTGGAAGGGGACTGGACCGCGGAAACCCTGCTTGATCTTGGCGAACGCATCTGGAACATGGAACGCCAGTTCAATCTGGACGCGGGCTTCACCGGGGCCGACGATGCGCTTCCCGATCGTTTGCTGAAGGAAGCCGCGAAAACCGGACCGGCCGAAGGTAAGGTCAATGAACTGGGCAAGATGCTGCCCGAATACTACGAGCTTCGTGGCTGGACTCCCGAGGGCGTTCCATCCAACGAAACGCTGGCCCGGTTAAACATGTAGCCGGTACCTGGAAATATCCGCGCCCCCGATAGTGCCCTTTAAGTGCTGCCGGGGGTGCGGATTTTCTTTGTGAGTGAAAGCAGAGACCCTATGCAATACGTCATTGTTGGTGCCGGACCCGCCGGTGTTACCGCCGCCGAAACCTTGCGCCAGATTGACCCTGGCGGCAGTGTGGTGCTTGTCGGCAACGAATCCGATCCGCCTTATGGCCGGATGGCCATCCCCTATTTTCTGATCGGTAAGGTCGGCCAGGAAGGCACTTATCTGCGCAAGGACAAAAATCACTACGAAAATCTGGGCATCAAATATGTTCAGGGTGAGGCCTCGGCTGTTTCATCCGACAAGTCGGTGCTGACCCTTTCCGGCGGCGAGGAAGTCCCCTATGACAAACTGCTGGTGGCGACGGGATCACATCCGGTCAAGCCCCCGGTCGGCGGTCTCGATTTGCCCGGCGTGCATCATTGTTGGACATTGGAAGATGCCCGTGCCATCGCCAAATTGGCGCGCAAGGGTAGCGACGTCGTATTGATGGGGGCCGGGTTTATCGGTTGCATCATCATGGAGGCGCTGGCCCAATCCGGCGCCAATCTGACGGTCGTCGAAGCCGAGGACCGGATGGTTCCCCGCATGATGGATCAGACGGCCGGTAATCTGATCAAGAAGTGGTGCGAAAAAAAGAACGTCAATGTCAAAACGTCGGCGCGTGTATCCTCGGTAACCGAGGACGGCGGCAAGCTCAGTGTCCGTATCGACAATGGTGACATTATTGCCGCCGATCTGGTCGTCGTCGCCACCGGGGTCAGGCCGAACGTCGCTTTTTTGGAGGGTAGCGGCGTTGAAACCGATTTGGGTATCAAGGTCGACAACCATTTGAAAAGTTCCGTCGATAATATCTATGCCGCCGGTGACGTCGCCCAGGGGCCGGACTTTTCGACCGGCGGTTGGGATGTTCATGCCATTCAACCGACGGCGGTCGAACATGGCCGGATTGCGGCGTTGAATATGGCGGGCAAGGATGCCGCCTACAAAGGCAGCCTCAACATGAACGTGCTCGACACGCTCGGTTTGATCTCGTTTTCCTTTGGCTTGTGGCAGGGCGAAGAGGGCGGCGAAAGCGCACGGCGCCTGGATGAGGATACGTTCCGCTATACGCTGCTACAGTTCAAAGGCGATGTGATGGTTGGGGCCGTCTGCCTAGGCCGGACCGAGAATATCGGCGTGTTGCGGGGATTGATCCAGACACGGGTTGCTTTGGGCGCGTGGAAAGACAAACTGATGGCCGACCCTAATTTGATGGTCGAAGCGTATATCGCCTGCACGCGGGAGTGATCTTTCAATGCAGATTGAACTGAAACTCTACGCATCCCTTGGCCAGTATTTGCCTGAAACCGCCGTTCACAATGTCGCGCTTATCGATGTTGCCGACGGGGTGAACCCGGAAAAGGTGCTGTCCGATCGCGGCGTTCCGCTCGACCAGTGTCACCTGGTTCTGGTCAACGGTATTTACCTGGCCCCCAGCGAACGCGGGGGTCACGTCCTTGAGGATGGTGACGCGCTGGCCGTCTGGCCACCCGTGGCCGGCGGCTAAACGAGGGAAAATCGGGGATGCCTGCAACCGTTATCGACAAGGAAATGGGCCTCACCCATCAGGATTTTTATCGTGACATTGAGCGGGTCCTGGGCGTCGATGGGTACCTGCGGACGGCAAACGGGGTGGTCGCCGACGACGGTAACAGGCGATTGCAGATCGTCTTATCCGAACAAACGCAAAGGAAGATCGCACTGATCGTTCTGCCGGTTACCCACGTCAACTTTGCCTTCGAGAACTACAGCGAAGCCGACATCAGGGCTTTCATCACGTTGTTTGACCGGGTGTTCCGCCGTGGCGGAGGCTGACCTTGTGGTTCAGCCCTTGTCGGCGTATGGGTTTTTGCCCTTTCGGGTATGTAACCGGATGGGGATGCCCGCCAGCTTGAAATCTTCCCGCAGCGAATTGACCAGATACCTGGAATAGGATTCCGGTAGTCCTTCCGGACGGCTGGCGAAGACGACAAACGTCGGCGGCCGGGTCTTGGCCTGGGTCATATAGCGCAACTTGATGCGCCGTCCACTGCCGCTCAGGGGCGGCGGATGGTGTTCGGTGATGGCATCGAGCCAACGGTTGAGCTGGCCGGTCGAAATACGGCTGTTCCACAGGGTGTAGGTTTTCATTACCGCCGGCAGCAGTTTTTCGGTTCCCTTGCCGGTCTTGGCCGACAGGGTGATGACGGGAATGCCACGAACCTGCGGCAGGGATGTTTGCAGCCGGTCTTCTATGCGGCGCATGGCTTTTTTGGCGTCGGTGACCATATCCCACTTGTTGACGGCGATGATCAGAACGCGGCCTTCGTCGATCACCCGTCTGGCGATGGTCAGATCCTGTTTTTCGAGCATGTCATCGGAATCGAGCACCAGCACCACGACCTGGGCGTATTTGATCGACCGGATTGAATCGCTTCCCGACAGGCCTTCGACCTTTTCCGTCACCTTGGCCTTGCGGCGCAACCCGGCTGTATCGACCAGCTTGATTTCCCGGCCCTTGTAGTGCCAGCTGGAGGCGATGGCGTCCCGCGTGATCCCGGCTTCCGGTCCTGTCAGCATACGATCTTCGCCAAGCAGGTGATTAACCAAGGTCGATTTGCCGACGTTGGGCCGGCCGACGATGGCCATGTTGATCGGGCGGCGGCTCTCTTCGTCGTCGTCATCCAGGTCGAACGGTTCGTCTTCCAGATCGACGTCATCTTCAGGTTTGGCGCGATCGCGTTTGCGGAATCGGACCCGTGGCTCGGACCGCTCATCGCCGGCAAAGGGTAGTAAGGCATCGTATAAGTCGCCGATCCCTTCGCCGTGTTCTGCCGAAATGGCGATCGGATTGCCAAGCCCAAGCTGGTAGGAATCACCAAGGCCCGATGCCCCGGCGCGTCCTTCGCATTTATTGGCAAGCAGGATTACCGGCACATTCTGTCGCCGCAGCCACTGGGCGAAATGGGCGTCCAACGGCGTCACTCCGGCCCTGGCATCGATCAGCATCAAAGTGACGTCGGCGTCAAGCAGGGCGTTTTCGGTCTGTTTGCGCATGCGCCCCTGCAGCGAGTCATCCAGTGCGTCTTCCAGCCCGGCGGTATCAACAATGGTAAACGCCAGATCCGATATCCGGCCTTCACCTTCGCGGCGGTCACGGGTGACGCCGGGGGTGTCATCGACGATGGCAAGGCGTTTGCCAACCAGCCGGTTAAACAGAGTCGATTTGCCGACGTTGGGGCGTCCGACGATGGCGACGGAAAAAGTCATGTTTTACGATCTTTAAATTAGCGATACGCGACAAGCGTGGCGTTATCTGTCAGAAAATAGAGTGTCTGATTTGCGATCACCGGCGGCACCGAAACACCGGACGGCATGTCGATCTTGCCAAGGAACTTTCCTGTATAGGGAGAGATAGCCTGGATCTCGCCGTTCGATCCGGCGACGATGAGCCGATCACTCGCCAATAACGGGCCGTTCCAGATAATCGGCTGGTCCTTACTTTTAGGATCGGTGAACCGGGGCAGGCTGGTAACCCAATAAACCCGACCGTCATCGCGTGAAATAGCGGCAATTTCAGCCTCATTGGTCAGCATGAAAATATAATCACCGGCGACCCAGGGGCTTGTCATGCTGCCGACTTCTTTTTGCCAGATGCGTCGGCCGCTGCGCAGGTCGATCGATACCATAAGGCCCCCGTGCGAAACCGCAAAAACCCGCCCCCGGTCAATGATCGGACGTCCGCGGATCTGGGCAATGGTCGAGACAACGTCGGTGCGCCTGGCCGTTGACAAGGAATCGCTCCACAGGACATGACCGTTTTCCGCCTTTAGGGCGATCAGCTCACCAGAGGCGAACGGAGCCACGACAACGCCGTCATCGACGGCAGGGCTGGCCCCACCAAGCAGGCTGGCGATTTCGGAAATCCCGGAATAGGTCCAAATCTCACTGCCATCGTGAGCGTCAAGTGCATAAAGGCGGCTGTCCACGGTGATCGCGAAAACGCGTCCGGCACGGACCGTTGGCGCCTCGTGTATGGGGCCGACAACTTGTTTGCGCCACAGAATCTTGCCGTCCGCGGCATTAATGGCAATGACCTGGGCAAAGCCGGTCGTCGCGAAAACGACGCCGTTTTCAAAAGCCAGTCCCCCGCTGATGTGGCCGTCTTCTTCCTCTTTCGGGGTTAGTCCCACCCGCCACAGTTTCTTGCCGGACTTGCTATCAAAGGCACTGACGTCAGATCCGGAATCCATCACGAAAACCCGGCCGCCGGAAACGATTGGCGAGCCGAGGAGGCGAGCTTCATCGGACGCCCCGGCGCCGGCGTTGGCTCGCCAGGCGACGCGCACGTTGTCGGCAATGGTGATGTGGTGCATGGCGTGGTTGGCGTATCCACCGGCCTGTGGCCAAGCTGCATCCGGGGTCGGGGCAGGTAGAAGAATGTGTTTGCCTGCCAGTTCCGGTGACGGTGAAAGGGACCGATGGTTCAGCAAAACGGAAATACGGTCGCCTTCGAGCGGTATTTTGACGTCGTCGCCAAAAATCCCCCCCGGCCCGGTCAGTGACTCACAGCCGGCCAGCAGCACGAGTCCTGCTATCGCGGCAAATTTTCGGACGTTAGGGAAGCCCTGCACGGTCATCGGTAATTACTTTCCACCAAGGGCGGCCAGCATCTCGCCGGCCCGTTGCCGGATGCCTTGCGGTGCGGTCGCATCCTCGGTCAGGGATTTGAACAGCTCACGGGACTTTTTCTTGTCCCCGCCATGCTCGGCGATCACGGCCAGCAATTCCCGGGCGCTATGACGCCATGGGTTGTTGTTGTCGGTCAACGGTTGCAGCCGGGCCAGCAGGCTCTGATCGCCGCTGTCTGAGTTGATCAGGACGGTGGCGGCAAGCAGGCGGGCTAAATCACGGTAAAGAGTATCATAACCGCCATCGTCGGCGATGCTGTCGAAGGCGGCAACGGCGGCGGCGTTATCACCCTTGCGGGCCAGCAAGCCCGCAGTATCGAAGGCCGATAACAGCCGGTAGCCGGAATCGCCGTCGACACGCAGTGCGTTCAGTTCCTCGAGTGCCGTATCGATGCTGCCTGTCTGGGCCATCTTGGCCGCGGCGGCATAACGTTCGCCCTGTTTCATACGATTGTTCAGGTCGTAGGCGTGCCAGCCCTGATAGCCACCGACGGCGACGACAAGGACGACCGCACCGGCGACAATGATATTGCCATATCGCTTCCACAGTTTGGCGAAATTTTCCTGACGCAGTTCTTCGTCAATTTCGCGAAAGATGCCTTCTTCTAGTGGCTCGGACACGGGGCACTCCAATTACGCATGTTGCGGCTAATTCTGTGAATGAAAGAGAATTGCCAGTAAAACCGATGGCTAAAATATCCACCTCTGCCGTGGAACGCAAACCCCATATCCACTATCGGGAATTTAAATCAGTACCCGTCATCCGTCCATTTGATGGAACACCCCATCGACGGTATCTGATCGACCGGGCCGTGGCCGGTTTTCGCAACCATGCTCATGGCTTCGTACAGGTCGCGCCGTGCGTTGGTCGGGCCGGGTTTCTTGCCTGATGAGTCCAGCCGTCCGCGGTATTGCAATTCCATATCCTTGTTGAATCCAAAGAAATCCGGGGTGCAGACGGCACCGTACTTTTTTGCAATTTCCTGCGTGTTATCAATGACATAGGGGAACGTGAAACTATTCGTCTCGGCCACGATTTTCATGTTTTTAAATGAATCTTCCGGGTGATCGGTCGGGTCGTTGGACATGATGGCGATGACGCCTATGCCCCTATCCTGAAGTTCTTTGACATCCCGAACCAGTCGATCAAGGATCGCCTTGACGTAGGGGCAATGATTGCAGATGAAGATGATCAGCGTGCCGTTCCGACCGCCGACGTCGGCCAGTGTCCAAGTCTTGCCGTCAACCCCTTGCAGGCTAAAATCAATGGCTTTCCAGCCAAAATCACAAATCGGAGTCTGCAATGATACCATGGATACATCTCCTGTCCGGGCCCGGACGTCTTTCTTAGCGGGCCTTGAATAACTCATTGCCCGCCTGGTGTTTATGGCCGATCGCGTGGCCATTGTTCGCTGATCGGCGGCGTTATTAACGGGGTCTTAACCGGCAATGAGTCATTTTAGCGGGTGTCGTGTCGATCTGTAAAATTTGAAAAGCGAGCATATGCCAACCCTCTTTGCCCGTGCAGGCATTATCTTCGCCGGACTGATGTTGCTTTCAGCCTGCGCGTTTATCCCGCCAATCGCCGCCGTCGAAGGCGTTTCGGCGGTTGGCACCGGCAAACCGTTGAGCGATCATATCATATCGTATTACAGCGGCAAGAATTGCTCGACCGTGCGAAGCAGTACCGGGCGCAGCTATTGCGAAGAAGAAGAACTCAATCCGTCACCAAGGGTCTGGTGCTACAGAACGCTGGGCAATGTCAGTTGTTACGACCGTCCCGATCCTTATCATGACAACCAGCGCAAAATCGGCGACAATTCGCACAACACGAATACTGAATAAAATACTTTTGGCGTTTTCCGCTTTCGGCGGCAGTCTTTCCGGCTCATATTGCCCCTATGACGCGATCCTTTCCACGCCTCCTGACTGCATTGATTCTATCCGTGCTCGCCCTCACCGCCGCGTGGTGGGTGTTTCTGTATGATCCCGGTGACGTTTCTGCCGGCACAGCGGCTATTCAGGCGCAGGCGGAAGCCGGGAATATGAATTCCAGGCACGCTTTGGGCGAAATGTACCGTCTTGGCCGGGGACTGAAAAAGAACATGCTGCTGGCCTATCAATGGCACAAGAAAGCGGCGCTCCAAGGCCATTCCGGCTCACAGTACGCGCTGGGCCGGATTCTCGAACAGGGCGATGGCGTGCGTCAGAACTTTGGTCGGGCCTTTGAATGGTATCGCCTGGCGGCGGAAATGGGGGGGAGTCCGGACGCCGACTTTGCCATGGCGCAAATGTATTTTCATGGCCGCGGCGTCGCCCAGGATTACGCCGAGGCCTACGCCTTGTATACGAAAGCGGCTCACAAAGGGCATCGGATCGCCCAACATATGCTGGGCGCCATGTATGAAGAAGGTTGGGTCGATAAAAAGGATTTTGTCGAGGCCTATAAATGGTACACCTTGGCGCTGCCGGGGCGCGACCAGGCTATTGCGCTGAATCCTTTATATGATCCCAGGCGGGCGCTTGACAGGCTGATGCCACGGATGACCAAATTCCAAATCCGGCGCGGCAAACAACGAGTCAGGGATTGGCGTGCCGAACATGGTGACCCCTTTGCCCAGAATTGATAGGCATTTAACTTTCAGGAGGCTTGGATGAACGATGACCCAATGACGGCGCCCCGGTATATGGGCCTGCCAACCTTTATGCGGACGCCCTTTGCCGCCGATCCGGCCGGGCTGGATATCGCCCTGGTCGGCGTTCCCTATGACGGCGGCGTGACCAACCGCCCGGGGGCCAGGCACGGTCCCAGGGAAATTCGCAATATGTCGAGCCTGTCACGGTCGATCCATCATGTCTCGAAGATCAATCCCTACGAACTCTGCTCCGTCGCCGACGTCGGCGATGTGGCGTTTTCTTCCGTTTATGATCCGGAAAAAACCATCACTGAGATCATGGAATTTTATGGCGGAATTCACGCCGCGGGGGCCGCACCGCTCAGCGCCGGCGGTGATCATTCCATCAGCTACCCAATCCTGCGGGCGATCGCCACGGACGGCCCCGTGGGAATGGTTCACATCGATGCCCATACCGACACCTGGGATAGCTTCCAGGGGTCGAAGTTCCATCACGGTGCGCCGTTTCGCCGCGCCGTCGAGGCCGGTGTTCTCGATCCTCACCGAACGGTGCAGATCGGTATTCGCGGGGCGCAAAATACCGATGAGGGCTGGGCCTTTTCCCGTGACAGCGGCATGCGGGTCATCTTCATGGAAGAATTTACCGAGCTGGGCGTCGAAAACGTCATAAAGGAAGCCCGTCGTATCGTTTCTGATGGTCCGACGTATATTTCGTTTGACGTCGATGGCCTTGACCCGGTCTATGCACCCGGCACCGGTACGCCGGAAATCGGTGGCATCACCACCATCGAGGCACAGGCGCTGATCCGCGGTTTGCGCGGTCTCGATCTGATCGGCGGCGATGTTGTCGAAGTCGCCCCGCCGTTTGATCAAACCGGAAATACGGCGCTGGTCGGGGCGACGATGATGTATGAAATCCTGTGTGTCCTGGCCGTTGCCGTACACTCACGAAAAAACGCCTGAACGTTGTTGACGCCGGTGGCGAGTTGACGCAACATCCCCGGCCTAAATTCAATTTCAGGACAACACAAGATGACCCTTAAAGCCGTGACCTTCGATCTTTGGGATACCATCGTTGACGATGATTCCGATGAACCCAAACGCAGGGCGCAGGGACTTCGCAGCAAGTACGAAGAACGTCGCCATATTGTCTGGCGGGCGCTGAACCAACATCAGGCGACCGACGAGGCGTCGGTCAAGCTGGCATTCGATGTCGCCGACGCCGCTTTCAACAATGTCTGGAAACGGCATTTCATCAACTGGACGGTGGCCGAACGGGTCGATGTCATTTTGAAGGGCCTGAAGCGTGACCTGCCGAGTGCCGACCGCGAGGCGGTGATCGGGGCTTTGGGGCGCATGGAAGTGGATATCTATCCCGATGCCATCCCCGACATCAAGGATGCGCTGGAAGATCTGGCCGGGCGTTACAAACTGGCCATTGTTTCCGATGCCATCGTTACACCGGGCACCGGCCTTCGGGATCTACTCGAGGTGCATGGCCTTAAACAATATTTTAGTGGGTTCGCCTTTTCCGACGAGGTCGGACATTCGAAACCGCACCGTTCGATGTTTGATGTCGCCGCCGAACAGCTGGGCGTTGCGGTCGAGGAAATGGTCCACATCGGCGACCGCGACCACAACGATATCAAGGGGCCGCACGCGATCGGTATGAAAGCTGTCCTGTTTACGGCGACTCGGCCCGACGACAGGAACGACACGACGGCTGACGCCATCTGCGAGCGGCACGCCGATCTGGCCGGCATCATCGATGCCCTGGCGGCGAAATAGACATTGGCGACGGGAGAACGGCATGGCCGACCAACTACGATTTCTAATCATTGACGGCTATATCAAGGCGTCGCGCGATGAATTGTCGGCGGGCGGTGCTTCAACGGCGGGCGACCTGTACACTAACATGCTGCGCCGTTATGCGCCCGGCGCCCATTGCGATATTGTTTACCCTTCCGACCCGGGGGCATCGTTGCCGACCGGCGCCGGGATCGCCGATTACGACGGTATCGCCTGGACCGGTTGCAGTTTGACAGCCTATGACAGCAGTCCGGAAGTTCGCAACCAGATCGATTTTTGCCGCGCCGGGTTCGAGGCCAGGGTCCCCAGCTTCGGCAGTTGCTGGGCGGCGCAAATCGCCGTTGTCGCCGCCGGGGGGCTCGTTCAGGCAAACCCGCGGGGACGGGAAATGGGCATCGCCCGAAAAATCAGCCTGACCCCGGAAGGCCGCACCCATCCGATGTACGAGGGCAAGGCGTCAACGTTCGATGCTTATATCAGCCACGTAGACGAAATTACCCACCTGCCGCCCGGCGCGACGCTACTGGCATCGAACGCTTTTACCCACGTGCAGGCGGTGTCGGTGCTCTACAAAGGGGGCGTGTTCTGGTCGCCACAGTACCATCCCGAATATGACCTGCATGAGTTGGCGCGGCTTAGCTGGTGCCGCCTTGCGAAACTGCAAGAACTGGGCTTCTTCCGCAGTCGCGAGGACGGCGAGGCCTATGTCGATTTGCTGGAAACGCTGCACCAGGACCCGTCCCGTTACGACATCGCCTGGATGCTGGGGATCGACGACGACGTTATGAACACCGATATCCGTCAGTTGGAAGTCAAGAACTGGATTGAACGATTGGTAATTCCGTCGGTTCGACGATAGGGGTCATTCCCCGGCGACGATAATTTCCGTGCCCGCGCCCGCCATCATATCGCGGTAGTGCGGCGGCGGCGGGCGGTCGCTGATCATCGTGCCGATACGCTCGAACCCGCACACCCTGACGACGCCGCGCCGACCGAATTTGCTGTGGTCGGCGACGATGATGCATTTTTCGGCCCGATCGATGATAGCGCGCGATAGTTCAGCTTCGTTCAGATGGTAATCCATCAGCCCGTCATCGGCGTCGATGGCGCCAATCGACATGATCGACATCTGGACCCGGAACTGGCGCACGAATTCGGCCGCCGATTGACCCAGCGACGCCCCGTCGTCAGCCCGAAGCTCGCCGCCAGCCATGTAAACCCGGTTACCGCGCCGGGTCGCCAGGGTGCGCGCAATGTCGACGGAATTGGTAACGATCAGCAAATCCCGGTGATTGAGCAGGGCGCGCGCGACGTAGGCGGTGGTACTGCCGGTGTCGAGCATGATGGAATCGCCGTTTTGTACCTGTTCGGCGGCGACCCGGGCAATGGCTTCCTTCGCCGCCGCGTTTTCAGCCAATCGCTGGTGGAATCCGGGTTCCTCGAATGGGTTGGGCTGCGTGGCGCCGCCGTGGGTTCGCCGCAGCATGCCGGAATCGGACAGGGACTTGATATCACGGCGGATTGTCTCGCCGGAAACAGATAAGCCGGCGGCCAGATTCGTAACCGAGACACTGCCGTTCTCAGACAGCGCCTGCAAGATCGCCGTATGTCGTTCTCTTCGTCTCATTTCATCAATATCCGTATCCAAATCCTGAAAAAGTCACTATGTGGATTATGTTGGACTTCCACAATAATAATTTGGTTTCGTGTTGATTTAGATATCCGCATGCCGGAAGATAAATGTTCGGTAAAAGATAAAAGAGGATGCCCGGGCCATATTTTTACAGGGGGCTTGGGAAATCCATAATCCGAATTATTTCTCAAGGGGAGGAACAATCATGAAGAGAACATTGCGGACCATCGCGGCGGCGGTTTCGCTGGCGGTCGTTCTGGCTTTCGCCGGGCACGCCAATGCGGGCGTCGAATCCAAGGATCCTATAAAACTGACGATCCACGACTGGACCGGTCAGTACATCACCACCCACATCATGGGCGAAGTGCTGAAAAAGGCCGGTTACAATATCGAATATGTTCAGGCCGACTATATCGCCCAGTTTGCCGGACTGGAGTCCGGTGACCTGGATGTGGCCATGGAAATGTGGGAAACCACAGGTAAAGACGCTATGGACGCCTCGCTGAAAACCGGCAAGACGGTCGACTTGGGTGAAACCGGCATGAACGCCAAGGAAGAGTGGTGGTATCCTCTTTACATGAAGGAACGCTGCCCGGGCCTGCCCGATTGGAAGGCCTTGAACAAGTGCGCCAAGGCTTTTTCGACCGCCGAAACGGCGCCAAAAGGTCGCTATCTTGGCGGACCCGTCACCTGGGGCGGTCACGATGACGAACGGGTTGAAGCCCTTGGGCTGAACTACGAAGTCGTCCATGCGGGAACCGACGCGGCCCTGTTTGCCGAACTTCAGTCCGCCTACGAACGTAAGGCGCCGATCTTACTGTGGATTTATGCGCCGCATTGGGCCGTCGCCAAGTTCAAGGGCGAATGGGTCAAATTTCCAACCTATACCGACGCCTGCTATAATGACCCGAAATGGGGCGTTAACCCGAACATGAAGTATGACTGCGGCAAGCCGTTCGGCTGGATCAAGAAGGTCGGATGGAGGGGCGGCGAGAAGAAATGGCCCGGCGCCTACAAGGCTATTCGGAAATTCCATATCGAAAACCCTGAAATGAGCGCCATGATCGTCGAGGTCGATCTCGACGGGAAGAAGCTCGAGACCGTTGTCGATGAATGGATGGCCAAAAACGAGAGTCGCTGGAAAGCCTGGATCAAGTAGTAGTCCAGACCGTCGTGTTTGGTGGCCGGGCCTGACACTCCGGCCCGGCCACCGTTTTGTTGTCTTGAATTCTTCCGGGTCTCGACCATGCTTGCCTGCAATAATCTGTGGAAAGTGTTCGGCGATGACGCCCGTGCTTTTCTGGCGGCCGGTGACAGGCTACCAAGTCCTGACGAGCTTTTAAGGCGCGGTCTTGTCGGCGCCGTTCGCGACGTCAATCTGAACGTCAAAGAGGGCGAAATTTTTATCATCATGGGGCTGTCTGGCTGCGGCAAGTCGACGCTGGTCCGCTGTATGAGCCGGCTGGTCGAGCCGACCGCTGGTGAAGTGTTGTTCCAAGGCCGGGACCTGCTTAAGACCGGCGAAAAGGAATTGATCGAAATCCGGCGCCACAAGATGGGGATGGTGTTTCAGCATTTCGCGTTGTTGCCGCATCTGACCGTGCTGGGCAATGTCGCGTTCCCGTTGGAAGTGCAGGGGGTTAACCGCGACACGCGGGAAACACGGGCCCGCGAAGTGATTGAACTGGTTGGGCTGGTCGGGCGCGAGGACTATTATCCCCGCGAGCTGTCCGGCGGGCAGCAGCAACGGGTCGGCATCGCCCGGTCGTTGGCCGTCGAGCCTGACATCTGGTTTCTCGACGAACCATTTTCGGCACTCGACCCATTGATCCGGCGGGAAATGCAGGATGAATTTATGCGCTTGCAGAACGTCCTGCGCAAAACCATCGTCTTTATTACCCATGATTTTGACGAGGCCATTCGGCTTGCCGACCGCATCGCCATTATGCAAGACGGCGAAATCATCCAGACCGGCACGCCGGAACAACTGGTGCTGGCTCCGGCAACGGACTACGTTGCCGAATTCACCCGCGGCATCCCTCGCGCCAAGGTGCTGACGGCAAGCGCCGTTATGACCGCACCCCGTGGCGGTTCCATCGCCGGACGGGTGCTCGGCACGGACCGGATTGAGAAACTGTCGGCCCGTGTGGTCGCGGCCGACGCCCCCTTCGCCGTTGTCGATAATGATGAACGGGTCATTGGCGAGATCGACCGCGAAGCCATTATCGCCGTCCTGGTAGAGCAGGACCGGCGAACATGAACGGCCTCACCGCCACCGCAATGCGTCCCCGACCCGTCAACCGCTGGCTGATTGGCTGGATGGTGGCGTTGGGACTGGCGGCGGTATTGCAGATGTACGGAAAAGAGACGTTTGCCTGGGCTTTCAAGGTCCCGCGCGACTGGATCATCCCGTTGCGGTTCTGGATCAGCGATTTCATGAAGTGGTTGCTGAACGATTTCGATTTGGGAATATTCACGTTCCGGGACTTCACCCGGTCCATCGCCTGGCTTATTGATCAACCCTATTGGCTGGTCAAAAGCCTGCTGTCAACAGGCTTCCTGCACGGGCAGGGCAGCGGTGCCGTCGTTGTCTTTCCGCGCATCTCGTGGGTCGCCGTCACCGGCATCGTCGCATTGATGGGCCTGTATACCCGCGACGTCAAACTGGCGTTGCTGGTCGGCGGCTGTTTTCTGTATCTAGCGGTATTTGGCCAATGGGACAGCGCCATGGTGACGTTGTCGTCGATCATCATCGCCGTTCCGTTCGGTGTTGGCGGTGGTCTGGCACTTGGTATTTTGTCTTATCGATCATCGGCGTTCGAACGAAGTATTCGACCGTTGCTGGATCTTATGCAGACAGTCCCGGTGTTCGCCTATCTGGTGCCGGTGCTGATTCTGTTCGGTTTCGGGCCGGTGTCGGCGATGATCGCCACCATCATTTACGCCTTGCCGCCGATGGCGCGGGTATCGACGCTGGCATTGCGTCAGGTGCCGGCGGAGGTGACCGAATTTGCCGCCATGGCGGGCTGTTCGCGCAGTCAAATCCTGTGGAAGGTACACATTCCCGCGGCCAAGGCGACGTTGATGGTCGGCGTCAATCAGGTCGTCATGTTGTCGCTGAACATGGTCATTATCGCCTCGATGATCGGTGCCGGGGGGCTTGGGTTCGATGTTTTGAACGCCTTGAAGCGCCTTAAAATTGGCGAGGGCGTCGAGGCGGGACTGGCGATCACCCTGTTGGCCATCGCCCTTGACCGCCTGAGCCAGGCTTACGTACGAAAATCACCCCCGGTTCATCGGGATGCCACATCCGGCATTGTTCGCGGCAACCCGAATTTGATGATCGCGGGTGGATTGATCGGCCTGACCTGGATCGCGGGCCTGATGCTGCCGTTTTTCAATTCCCTGCCGGACTCCTTGCAGTTGACGATGGGTGCCGCCTGGGGTGACGTGGTGTCGTGGATCAACATCAATTATTTTGACCAACTGGACGGCTTCAAGAATTTTCTGCTGCTCAACCTGATGATACCGTTCAAGCGGTTTTTATTGGGCTTGCCCTGGATCGCCGTTATCGGGCTGGTTGCGCTGGGCGGGTGGCAACTTGGCGGTTGGCGGTTATCCCTGCTGACGGCTCTGCTGGCGCTGTTCATAGCCGTTGTCGGGCAGTGGCCTAAATCGATGGTCACCGTTTACCTGTGCGGTTTGTCCGTTGCCATCGCCTGCCTGATCGGCATTCCGATAGGGGTTATGTCGGCTCGGCGCGAACGGTTGCACCGGATCGTTCAGGCGGTGATCGATACCCTGCAAACCTTGCCGTCGTTCGTCTACCTGATGCCGGTGGTGATGTTGTTTCGAGTCGGTGATTTCGCCGCCATGCTGGCGGTCATTGTCTACGCTCTGGCGCCGGCCATTCGGTATACCGATCACGGTATCCGCAAGGTGCCCCAACATTTAATCGAGGCGGCGACGGCGGCAGGCTGTACCCGTCGTCAAATCCTGTGGAAAGTACAACTGCCGCTGGCCTTGCCTGAAATCATGCTAGGCGTTAATCAGACCATCATGATGGCGTTGTCGATGCTGGTTATCACCGCTCTGGTCGGGACCCGCGACCTGGGCCAGGAGGTCTATATCGCGCTGACCAAGGCCGATACCGGACGCGGCATCGTCGCCGGTATCTGTGTCGCCTTTATTGCCATTATAGCGGATCGCCTGATCAGCGCCTGGAGCAACCGGCGCAGGGCGGAACTTGGACTGGAGTAAGAGCAATGAGAGCGATTGAAAAAGCGGCCACGCTTTCCTGCTGGTCCGGCCCGGTTGAGCCGGTCCGTATTGAAGGCGGGATTTCCAACGACAATTTCGTGATCGAAGACGGGGGGCGAAAATATGTCGCCAGGGTCAACGGTGATGTGCCTGTTCACGGTGTGCTCAGAATCAACGATTACAACTGCAATACCGCCGCCGCCGCCGTTGGCGTCGCGCCGGCGGTGTTTCATTACGAACCGGGGGTAATCGTCGCCGACTTCATCGACGGGCGCACCTATGGCGAAGCAGATGTCCGCCGGCAGGTAAATCTGGACCGTATTATCCCGCTGATTAAAACGACCCACCGCGACGCCTTCATGAATGTGCGGGGGCCTGTCTGCGCATTCTGGCCGTTCCGGGTGTGCCGCGATTACGCCTTTTATCTGGAAGAACATTCGAGCCGCATGACGCCGGACCTTCCGCGGTTGCGGCACATTAACGAAGAACTTGAAAAAGCCATCGGCCCGATCGACCTGGTGTTGGGGCATAGCGACCTTCTGGCCGCGAACTTTATCGATGATGGCAGCAGGATCTGGCTGATCGACTGGGAACACGCCGGCTTTTCGAGTCCGCTGTTTGACCTCGCCAATCTGGCCTCCAACAACGGGTTGTCTCCGGATCAGGAGGCCTGGATGCTGGAAAGCTATTACGAACGCCAGCCCGATGCGCACCTACGTCACCGCTACCAGGCCATGAAATGTGCCTCGCTGTTGCGGGAAGCCATGTGGAGCATGGTTTCGGAAATCAATTCAACGCTGGATTTTGATTATGTCGCCTACTCAGACGGCTACATGAACCGCTTCCTGCAAACATATGCATGGTTCCAAAAAGAGGAGTACTTCGAATGGCTAAAATAAGGGACGCGGAAATCGTCGTCATCGGCGGCGGTATCATCGGCTGTTCCATCGCCTATCATTTGACCAGGATGGGTAAAAAGGATGTTTTGCTGATCGAAAAGAACGGCCTGACCCAAGGGGCCACATGGCATGCGGCGGGACTTGTCGGGCAGCTTCGGTCCTCACGCAACCTGACCCGCATGCTGCAACGAAGTGTCGCCGTCTATGACAGTCTGGAAAAGGAGACCGGCCAGAATCCGGATTGGAAAAAGGTCGGCAGCCTGCGTTTGGCCAGCAGCGAGGAACGGATGCTGGAAATCAGGCGGTCGGCGACGCTGGCGAAAAGTTTCGGGCTGGACCTGCATATAATTTCGCCCAAGGAAGCCCAAGCCATGTTTCCGATCATGAGCACCGACGGTGTGTTGGGAGCGGCGTTTATTCCAACTGACGGATACATCGATCCATCGAGCGTTACCCAGGCGATGGCCAAAGGGGCACGGGATGGCGGTGCCGAAATCGTTCAGGGCGTCCGTGTCATCGACCTGATCGTCAAGAACCGCCAGGTCACGGAGGTGGTCACCGACCACGGTACGATCAAGTGTGATATCGTTGTAAACGCGGCCGGTATGTGGGGCCGCGATGTCGGCGGCATGGCCGACGTCAAAACACCGGCGGTCGCCCTTGAACACCAGTATATCGTGACCGATCCGATTCCCGGCGTGCCAGATAATATGCCGGGCATGCGTGACCCTGATTTGCTGATTTACTACAAGCCGGAAGTGCGTGGCATCGCCATTGGTGGCTGGGAACCCAACACGGTTTCCTTTGGCGAAAACGGTATTCCCGAACCCTTCGCACAGGAATTGCTGCCGGAAAATTTCGACCGGTTCGAACAGCTGGCGATCAATGCCGGTATTCGTACGCCGCTGGTCAACGAGGTCGGCGTGCGGCAGTTGATTAACGGGCCGATCCCGTGGTCGGCCGACGAAGGTTTCGTGCTTGGCTGGGCCCCCAATGTCGACAACTTTTTCTCGGCGACCGGTATATCGATCGGCATTGCCGGTGGTGGCGGCGTCGGCGAGATGGTGGCGGAGTGGATCGTCGATGGCGAGCCGAGCCTGGACTTGTGGCCGTTTGATATCCGGCGTTTCAACGATCATCACAACACGCCGGAATTCCTGTATCCCAGAACCATCGAATCCTATGGCAACACCTATCATATTCACTACCCCGGCGAGGAAAGCGAAAGCGCCCGCGGCATTCGCAAAAGTCCGCTATATGACACCTTGAAGGATGCCGGCGCCGTCTACGGCTCGAAAGCCGGATGGGAAAGGCCGAACTGGTTCGATGCCGGTGGCGATGGCACCATGGGCCAGGGAAATTTCTTGCGGCCCGCTTGGTTCGGTCACACGGGGGAAGAGCACAGGGCGGTGCGCGAACGTGTGGCGTTGATTGATCAGTGTTCGTTCAGCAAGTTCGTGGTTTCCGGTCCCGCTGCGCTGGCGACGCTGCAACGCCTTGCCGTTTCGGATATGGACAAGCCGGTCGGCAAGATCATCTATACCCAGTTCTGCAATGAACGCGGCGGTATCGAGGCCGATTTGACGGTCTCGCGGTTGGCCGAAGCCAGCTTTTATCTGGTCACTGGCAGTGCCTTCGGCCTGCACGACCGCAGCTGGATTGCGGGCCATGCCCCAGACGACGGCTCGGTGACGATTACCGATTTGACGGACCGGAACAGCGTTATCAATCTGTGCGGACCCGATGCCCGCAACGTGTTGGAAAAATGTTCCAGCGATGATGTTTCCAACCAAGCCCTGCCGTTTGCCAGCTTCAAGGAGATCACCATCGCGGGGCGGCCCGTGCGGGCTCATCGGATTGGTTATGTCGGTGAACTGGGCTGGGAGTTGCACATGCCCGCCGAACACGGGCTGGCGGTTTATCAGGCCTTGAAAATCGCCGGCGCGGATTTTGGCATCGCCGACGTCGGCTACAAGGCCATTGATACGTTGCGTATGGAAAAGGGCTATTTGTACTGGAGCGGCGACATTACACCCGACTACAACCCGTATGAAGCCGGCCTTGGCTTTAAGGTCAATCTGAAGAAGGGCGATTTTATCGGTCGCGATGCGTTGGTTCGGATCAAGGAGGAAGGGGTTGCGCGAAAGCTTTCGATGTTCACCCTGGATAGCCCGGCCGCGGTTTACGGCGGCGAGACGATCCTTCGCAAGGGCAGGGTATTGGATGTGACCACCAGCGCCAACTTCGGATATTCCATCGGCAAGCCGATTGTCTTTGGCTACCTGCCGGTCGAAGAATGTGTCCACAGGGACTTCGAGATCGAAGCGTTCGGTAAAAGTTATCCGGCCACACGCCATGATGTTCCGCTATACGATCCAGACAACGAAAGGTTGAAATCATGAACGAAGCCCTGCAAACGCTTGGACGGATATCGCTGTTTGCGGGCGTCGACCGCAAGGGCATCACATGTGAACGGCTGGGAGGGATGACCAACCGGAACTACAAGATCGTCGTCGGCGTCGATTCCTATATGTTGCGCATCGCGGGCGCGGGTACCGAGGAGTACATTGACCGGGTTGCCGAAGAAACCAACGCCAAAGTCGCGGCGCGCGCCGGTGTCAACGCCGAGGTTCTTTTCTTCGACCCATCCGATGGCGTCCAGCTAACCCGGTTTATCGAAGGGGCCGCGACCATGAGCCCTGCGTCATTTAAAGACCTGGGCGCCGTCGAAAGGGCCGGTCGGGCCGTGCGGGCGATGCATGACTGCGGCGAGTTGTTCGCCAATGAGTTCAATATCTTTCGAATGATGGATGAATACCTGGGCATTCTTGAGGCCAGGCAAGCCTGGGTGCCGGCTGGCTACCGGCAGGTTCAGGAGGAAGCCGAAAGCGTCCGCGCCTTGCTTGCCGCCCATCCGGTTGCACTGGCGCCCTGTCATTGCGACCCACTGGCCGAAAATTTCCTCGATACAGGCGAGTGGATGTATATCGTCGATTGGGAATATGCCGGCAATAATGATCCCATGTGGGATTTGGCCGATCTGTCGGTCGAAGCATCCTTCGGGCCCAAACAGGACGCGGTGCTTCTGGAAGCCTATTTTGGCGGCCTGCCCGACGCAGCCCAATGGGGGCGGGTGGTTCTCCATAAGGCCATGTGCGACCTGCTGTGGACCCTGTGGGGAGCCTTGCAGGTCGCCAACCAAAACCCGGCCGAAGATTTTACCGTCTATGCCCAAGGCCGTTTCGAACGCTGCAGGAATTTGATGACGTCAACCGGGTTTCAGGACCATCTGGCTGCGGTAAAAGCAGGGACGTGAAGCCTCAGATGTTCGTTTAATGAGAATAGTTCTATGAAATGTGTGACGTTTGTCACATCTTTCGTGTGTTTTATTGCGGTAATTTCTTGAATATGGTGAAATTGATCATAAATCAGAGCTTATAGCAGTTTTTATCTTAGAGAATCATCTGGAAGACTTTTTCAATAATCGAATAGATAGGGGTAAGGTAATGTTCTCCAAAGGGTTGAAGTTTGCGATCCTGGCAGTGGCAGGGTTGACGACAGCGTGTGCCAGTTACGATCTTGAAATGGTGAAGGGAATGCCGGTATCAGGGTCCACTTTCAAAGACTCACTGCATCGTGAATATCTAAAAGTCGCTTACGAAGAAGATCATGAAGATGACTGGAAAGATGCCGATTACTTCGCCGCAAAGGCGACAATGGCCGCCAAGGGAATGGATGTGGCGCCTCAGGAAATTGGCGAACGGACGATTCCGGACGCCAATCGAAAAGAGCTCAGCTTCGCTCGTTCGGACCTGATGAATGCCTTGGCGCAGATGGACAAAGTCGGCAATCTTCCGGCTTTGGCCCGTGCTCAGGCACAGTTTGATTGCTGGTTGCAGGAGCAGGAAGAAAACACCCAGCCAGCGGACATTGCGCAATGTCGTTCGGCGTTCGAAAAATCCATGAGCCTGCTCAATATGGCCAAGCCAGCGAAACCAATGGCAGCCATGCCGATGGCGCCAAAGCCAATGGCCGCGAAGCCAATGAAACCGATGATGCATAAAGACAAGAAATTCATCGTTTTCTTTGGTTTTGACAGCGCCGCCCTGTCGGCCAAATCAAAAGCCAGAATCGCCGATGCGATCAAGGAAGCCAAGGCTACCAATCCCAAGATGATCCAGATTGGTGGGCATGCCGATACGTCGGGCGATCAGGTTTACAATAATGTCTTGTCGGAAAAACGCGCCAAGGCGGTGGCCAAGATGATCGGCGCCGCGGGGTTTGGCAAGAAGCAGATCAAAACCGCGATGTTTGGCGAAGATTTTACGGCTATCGACACCGGTGACGGCGTCAAAAATGGCGCCAACCGGCGCGTCGAAATCATCCTGAAGTACTAACACCTTTCAGGACGACTGAATGAGCGGCGGCCCCTTATAAAAAAGGGGTCGCCGTTTTTCTATTTGGGAAGGCGCATCCTGACGATACCCTTGAAGTCCCTGGGATCGACGACGTCGCCCTTGCGGGTGATTTCGATCCGTCCGGCCTTTGCAAGGTGCACAGCCTGCTGCCTGACGGCGACAAGATAGCGCCGCCACAGGTTCGGCCCGTCTTTGGGCGCCCGGCGTTGGTCGGCGATAATCCGCGCGGCATCCTGGAAAGTCGGGGTCAGGTTATCGGCCAGGATGTTCAGAATGGCGATGGCGACGGGATCGTCGGTCGCCGCGAGTTCTGTTTCATCCGTTTCTTCGGGTACGTCAGTTCGTTCATTCATGGGCGCGTGTTTAGCCGAATACGGCGCTCGAGGCAATGCCGTCGAAAATGAACTGTACCGCCAACGCCGCCAGCAACACGCCGACCACCCTGGTAATGACGTTGAGTCCCGTCACGCCAAGTAATTTTTGTATATGGCCGGCCATCAGCAGCAGGGCGAGGGTAATGACCAGGATCGCTATGATGGCGACAATGATTGCCAGGTCTTTGGCGATGTCGCCATTCGCCTTGGCCGACAGCAAAATGACGGCCCCCATGGTGCCGGGGCCGGAAATCAGCGGGGTTGCCAGTGGGAAGACGGAAACATCGGTCTTGTGGCCCGCTTCCTTTGCTTCGTCTTCCGTCGTTGACGAACCGCCCGATGGTCGTGCGAACACCATGTCGATGGCTATTAACAGCAGCAGGATACCCCCCGATGTCTTCATGGCCGGTAGCGTGATGCCAAGACGCGTCAGTATTTCATCACCAAGCAGCGCAAAGGTCAGCATGATGCCACCGGCGATCAGCGTTCCTTTGATCGCCATAGCCCGGCGCTGCGCGTCGGTCGCCTTCGGCGTCATCGCCGCATAAAGAGCGGCGACATCCACCGGGCTGACCGTCGCGAAGAAGGTCGTGAAGGCCAGCAGGCCGATTTCGATGACCGCCGGATCCAGCATGCTCTTACCCGAGCCGACCTTCCATCGCCGCCTGATACATTCTTTTCATATCCGCCGCGCCGACCTTGATCGGATTGCCACCGGCCGTCGGGTCGTTGGCGGCCATTTCGGCCAGTTCGTCCAATCGGCTTTCCTCTACCCCGAGCTCGGCGGCCGTGTGGGGGATATTCATTTGCCGGCGGAATTCCAGGGTCCATTTCATGACGCCGTCGAAGTCAGATTTCGTCAGGCCCATGTAGCGGGCCAGTCGCCGCATGCGTTTTGATATGGCGTCCCGGTTGAAGTCCATGACGTAAGGCCAGAACACGGCATTGGCGAGGCCGTGATGGACGTTGTAAACGGCGCCGACGGGGTGGGCGAGCGAATGGATCGCGCCGAGGCCTTTCTGGAAGGCGGTCGCTCCCATGGAAGCGGCGGCCAGCATGTTGGCCCTGGCGACCAGGTTGGAGCCGTCTTCGACGGCGACCGGTAGCCAGTCCTTGACCAGGCGCATGCCTTCGACGGCAATGCCTTCGGCCATCGGGTGATAGCCGGGCGCGCAGAACGCTTCGAAACAGTGGATGAAGGCGTCGATTCCCGTGCCGGCAGTAATATGGGGCGGCAGTCCAACGGTCAGTTCAGGGTCGGAAATGACCACGCCCGGCATCATCTTGGGATGGAAAATGACCTTCTTGACGTGAGTTTCCTCGTTGGTGATAACTCCGGCGCGGCCGACTTCCGAGCCGGTGCCGGATGTCGTCGGTACGGCGACGATGGGGGCGATACCATCGGGGTTGGCGCGTGTCCAGTTGTCGCCGACATCCTCAAAGTCCCACATGGGGCGGCTCTGACCGGCCATGAAGGCGATGACCTTGGCGGCATCAAGCGCGCTGCCGCCGCCAAAGGCGATAACGCCGTCGTGGCCGCCGTCGCGAAAGACCTTGATGCCGTCTTCAACATTTTTGCTGATCGGATTGGGCTGCACATCGCTGAACAGGCCGGTCGGCAGGCCAGCGGCTTCATTGGCCGCGATTGCATCGCTGACCATCGGCAGGGCCGCGAGGCCGGGATCCGTAACCAGCAGCGGATTTTTCATGCCGAGCGATGCGCAGGCTTCGGCCAGTTCCGAAATTCGACCGACGCCGAAGCGCACGGCGGTCGGAAAGTTCCAGTTGCCCATCAGGGCGGGGGCGGTGTCGGTCATCGCAAATTATCCTTAAATCGATGTTTTCAAGTGAAATGATTTGGGCCGGGTCAGGTGATCGTAGCCGAGCGTCGAGAGCGTGCAACCGCGACCGGAATTTTTGACTCCGGTCCAGGCCAGCGCCGGGTCCAGATAGTCGCAGCGGTTCATGAACCAGGTGCCGGTATCGACCCGATCGCCGATGGTTTGGGCCGCATCTACGTCGGACGTAAAGACGCTGGCCGTCAGTCCATAGGGGCTGTCGTTCATCAGGGTGATGGCTTCTTCGTCGGACGCCACTTTCATAATGCCGACGACGGGGCCGAAGCTTTCTTCCATCATCACTTCCATTGAATGGTCAACGTCAACCAGGACCTGTGGTGCCAGATAAGGGCTTTCCTCCCGGTTTTCGGGGAAGTTAGCCGGGTCGATCAAGGCACGTGCGCCGGCCGCTACGGCATCCCGGATCTGGCCGCGAACGTATTCCGCCGCCCCCGTGCGGACCATCGGTCCGATGCTGGTCGCGGGGTCCAACGGGTTGCCCAGGTTGTATTTATTGACCAAGTCCACGGCGCCGTTGACGAAGGCGTCATAAACGTCGGCGTGGGCGTAAATACGTTCGATGCCGCAACATGATTGGCCGGAATTGAAGAAGGCGCCATCGACCAGGGTTTCGATCGCATGTCCCAAATTGGCGTCGGGGCGAACGTAGCCGGGGTCTTTGCCGCCAAGCTCCAGTCCAACGCCGATGAACCGACCGGCGGCGGCCTGTTCGACCATCTGGCCGCCCGGAACCGATCCGGTAAAGGCGACAAAATTGACCTCGCTGGCTTTGATCACGCGTTCCGTATCGGCGTGGTTCAGATGCAGGTACTGAAAAACGCCCGTCGGCAGCCCGGCGGCCCGGAAGGCATCATTAATGCGTTCGGCGCACAGCGGTGTCTGCGCCGAATGTTTCAGGATCACCGTATTGCCGGCCATGATCGCAGGCATGAAGGCGTTGACGGAGGTCAGGTACGGGAAATTCCACGGTGCGACGACGAACACGACGCCAAGCGGTTCGTGACGGATGTAACGGGTGAACCCGGCCTTTTCTTCGATGGCGATGTCAGACAGCGCATCTTCTGAAATGGCGATCATGTGGCGAGCGCGTTCTTCGAAGCCACCGACTTCCCCCGCGGCGTAGGCGATGGGGCGGCCCATCTGCCAGCTTATTTCCTCGGCGATGCCTTCCTTGCTCGCGACGAAACAATCGACGGCCCGGGAGCAAATGGCGATCCGTTCTTCGATCGGGGTTTTCCGCCAGGTCATCCCGGCTTCCCTGGCGGCGCCCAGGGCCTTGTCGATCATCTCGTGGTCGGCGTAGGGGCGTTCGACATAAAGCGACCCGTCGACGGGGCTGATGGTTCTGAGTGTTGATGACATTGGTAAAATTCCGTATCAGATGATTTCGAAGTAGCGTTGCATTTCCCAGTCGGTGATGTGCTTGCGGAACTCGCGTTCTTCCCATTCACGGGTCGCGCTGAAATGGTCGATAAACGGGTCGCCGAACAGCTCACGTGCCGGTTTGGATGCTTTGATCCGACCGGCGGCTTCCATCAATGACCTGGGGATCTGTAGTTTTTTCGGGAAGGCCTTGTCATATGCACTGCCTTCGACAGGGGCCTCCGGTTCGATCTTGTTTTCAATACCCCAAAGGCCCGACCCGACCGATGCCGCCAATGCCAGATAGGGATTGGCGTCGGCGGCGGCGATTCGGTATTCGACCCGTTGCGATTTGTCGCCGCCGGGAATGGCGCGTAAGGCGCAAGTTCGATTATCGATCCCCCAACTGGCTTCCGTCGGCGCCCAAAATCCCGGAATCAGCCGTGTGTAGGAATTGACCGTCGGGGCGATCATCGCCAGCACATCGGGCATCAGCATCTGTTGGCCACCAATGAAGTGGCGCATGCGGTCGCTCATTTTTCCTTCTTTGCCGGCATCGAAAAAAACTGATTTATCGTTCTTGTCGCGCAGCGACATGTGGATGTGGCCACTTTGACCGGGCCAGTCGGGCGAACACTTGGCCATGAATGTCGCCATCAAACCGACTTTCTGAGCCATGATTTTGGTAAATGTTTTGAACATGGCGGCTTTGTCGGCGGCCGCCAGACATTCCGAAACGCCAAGGGCGGCTTCCATAACGCCGGGACCGGTTTCTTCATGCAGGCCTTCGATTTCAAAGTCCATGTGATTGCAGGAATCCAGAAGGTCCGTATAGAAATCGGAATGGACGGAACTACGCAGCATTGAATAGCCGAAGTTGCCCGGCGTCATCGTTTTCAGGTTGCGGTAGTTTTTTTCGCGGATGCTGTCTGATGTTTCTTCGAACACGAAGAATTCATACTCCAGGCCAGCGTAGACATCGAAGCCCATCCCTTTTGCTTTTGCAAGAATTCTGCGCAGGACGCCACGTGGGCAAATTTCCTCTGCCTTGTCTTCGAACTCACCAAGGAAGAACAAGGCATCGTCTTCCCACGGAATTTCGCGGCAGGTATCGGGCAAAATGCGAACCGGCGCATCGGGATATCCTGTGTGCCAGCCGGTATACTTGACGTTGTCATAAAGAACATCGTTTGAATCCCAGCCAAGAACGACGTCACAGAAGCCGAAGCCGCCGTCAAGAGCCGAAAAGAACTTTGATTTCGACATGTACTTGCCGCGCATGATGCCGTCGATATCGAACACCCCGACCTTGACGTAGTCGAGCTTGCGTTCGTTGACGATCTTGCGGGCGTCGGCCGCCGTTTTGACCTTTCTCGGGTCCATTTTCAAATTTCTCCTCATGATTTGGCCAGGGTGTCGAAGTCTGTTCAAATTTTCCCCGGCCCGTCAATACTTGTGGTCGATTGTCGCACGCATTCACAGAACCTTATGCCTGCCTTCGTCCCGTTGCGGCCGCAAGCGCAAACCGGGGCGGAGCTTTCGGTATGTCAGCGCCGCCGGATCCGCGACGGCGGGGCCGGGGGCTATGGCGATCAGGATATGCGGTGACACGGCGTTGAAATCGGCTCGGAAATGCACGGAACTTTTCAAGCAGAGGATCGATTGCTCTGAAGGCTCGATGCCAAGGTGGCGGAACATCGCCTGGTCGGCGGCCTGTTGGCGAACACTCGAAACGATAACCCGGACATCGGCTTCACCGATCACCCGCAGCAACGCCATTGGGCCCAAATTCATATGGCAGCCCTGATAGAATGGGCCGGTGGCCTCGAAAATGCCGTCGCCAAGGTGCTCGACCCGGAAGCGGGCGAGAAGGGGGCGCTCGCCCTGATAGGAGGAACCCGCACCAAGGGCCAGTTCGATTTCCGCTCCGATGCCGGCGGTGTGGACTGCATCGGCCGCCGCCGGATCATACATCAAGCCAACGACGGCCCGCTGGGCGTTGTTTCGGATCAGGGCGCGCAGGATGCCGGTGGTGTCGGAATTGGCGCCGGCGCCGGGATTATCCTGGGTGTCGGCGATGATTACGGTCTCGCCCTTGTCGATAACCAGTGACATGGCGGCTTCGACAGCCTCGTCGGGGCCGTATAGGCGACCGGCGAAGGCGGCTTCGCGCTTCACAATGAACCGGTAGAGGTCGTTAACGGCATCCTCGACGGCTTTTTGATCCGTGCCGTAACCGATGACGGACGGCCCGCAATCGGCGATATCGGCGAGCGGGAAGCCGGGCGCGAAGGAAAGCCCCAGCAGGCTGTCCGCCGCGGCCTTTTCGAGTTCCTCCAGGTGTCGGTAAATGCTTCGGCACGGCTCGCCGAGGCTGGATTGCCAGGGCAGTGGGATCAAAAACGGGAGCCGTCGAAAATGCCGGAAGACGTCGCCGGTCCGACCGATAATCCGGTTGACGATGTGGGCGGCGCTGGCTCCGGTATCGGCCATATCGACATGCGGATAGGTGCGGTAGCAAACCAGCGCCGAACACCGGTCGACCATCGCCTTGCCGATGTTGGCGTGCAGGTCCAGGCTGATAACAATGGGCAGGTCCGGGCCGACCTGTTGGCGGATGCGGGCGAGCAATTCAGCCTCGCCGTCGTCGTAACTTTCGCTGACCATGGCGCCGTGCAGGTCCAGATAAAGGGCGTCGACGGGGCCGGCATTGGTAATGTCCTCCAGCAGCATGCCGGTGATGGCCTCAAAAGCGTCGTCGGTGACGGGGCCGGATGGCGCCGCTGAACACCAGAGAAGCGGGACAAGGTCGTGTCCGTGACCCTGTGCCGCGTCGATGAAACCGGCAATCGGAATGTTAATCCCGGCGACGGCATCAGTCAGGGCCGCGCCCCGGCTTAAGGGTGGCCAGGCGTCCGCCATCGTGAAATCGTCGATGGTCGCCTTGTTCGATGCGAAAGTGTTGGTTTCGTGCTGGAAACCGCCGATTGCGATACGCGCCACGTTGCCGGTCCTTGATAGCTGGGTGGGTGGTTTCCCGAACATTAATCCGCCGTCGCCGTCAGGACAACACGCATGACGGATGATGTGGTGTTTTGTGCTTTTATGTTGTAAGCCTCGGCACACACCTTTTGCCAGGGACTTACGTTCATGAATTTGACAGTGGCCGGGATGGTTTTGTTTTCGGCGCTGCTTCACCCTTTGTGGAATGCCCTTATCAAACGCGAAGAGCGTCAGGATGGGGCCTTTATCGGCCTGGTCTCGGTGATGATCGGGCTGTCAGCGGTCCATTCCCTGATCGCCGGTTACGATTTGTTATCCGGCGCTTCCGTATGGCCGTTGCTGTGTATTTCCGTCCTTGGGCAACTGTTATACGGATATTCGCTAATTAGCACCCTGCAGCGGGGCGACCTGTCGCTGTATTATCCGATCATTCGTTCCTCACCGCTGTTTATCGTTGCCGTGGGGCTTTTGTTTCTCGACTATTCATATTCCTGGTCGCTGCTGATCGGCATCGCGTGTGTTTTGGTCGGGGCGTTCGCTTTGTTGTACCGGCGCGGGGTGCGGTATCTGGACGATCCGAAGGCATTGATGTTTTCGCTGTTTGCGTTGTCGGGGACCGGCGTATATTCCATCGTCGATTCTCGCGCCATGCAGGTGATCGAGCCGCCGGTGTTGTTTTTCTGGGTCGAACTTTCCATTCTGCCCGTCTACGTCGTGCTCTTCCGGCTCGTTGGGCCATCGGGAACCGTGGTGCCGGACCTGTTCCAGTGGCTCAGGAAGCCGTTTTTCTTCCTGGGGCTGGGAAGCATTTGTTATCTGTCGTATTTTCTTATCCTTACCGCATACGCCATGGGTGGAGATGTGGCCGCCGTGACATCCGTGCGTCAAGCGTCGATCCCCGTCAGCGTGTTGATTGGCGGGCTGCTGTTAAGAGAAAAAAGCATGGTCCGCCGATTGTTGGCCTCATTGTTGGTGGCCTCGGGCATCGTCGTTATCATTATATCCGGGTAATCAAGGCAGGTCCTGATGAGCGTTAAAAGAACAGAACCCAACCATCCCAGCGAAGGCGACAGCAATCTTAGCCCGGCCCGTCGCGACTGGGCAGAACGGCGCCTGGGTGGGGCCGGGCGGGACCTGGTGGAAAAGGACGCCGGGCTGTTCCTGCACCAGGTGTTGTCAAGCCCCTGCCTGAACGCCGTTAAACGGGCCGAGGGAATCTGGATCGAGGATATCGCCGGCAACCGGTACATGGATTTTCATGGCAATAATGTCCATCACATCGGCTATGGCCACCCCCGTCTGATCGAGGCGGTAACCGCCCAGATGCATGATCTGTCGTTTGCACCCCGCCGGTTCACCAATGAACCGGCGGTGGCGTTGGCCGCCAAACTGGTTGAAATCGCACCGGCCGGACTCGACCGGGTGCTGTTTTCCACCGGCGGTTCGGACGCCAACGAAATGGCACTGAAGTTGGCGCGTGCCGCGACCGGACGGTTTAAGACACTGTCATTCTGGGACTCCTTTCACGGTGCCGGGTTCGGGGCTATCGGTGTCGGTGGCGAAGCCTTGTTCCGGTCCGGACCGATCGGACCGCTGATGCCGGGCGACGCCCATGTGCCGCCGTTTTGTTGTTACCGCTGCCCCTATGGTCACGCCGAGCGGGATGGCGGGCCGGACCTTGATGTCTGCAAAATGGCCTGCGCCGACATGGTTCGCTATGTGTTGGAAAAAGAAGGTGATGTCGCCGCCGTCATCGCCGAACCGGTGCGTTCCGTCCCGTATCTGCCGCCGCCCGGATTTTGGCAGGCGGTGCGGCGGGCCTGTGACGATCATGGGGCGTTGCTGATTTTCGACGACATCCCAAGCGGCCTTGGCAAAACCGGCAAGATGTTTTCCTGCGACCACTTTGGCGTCGTTCCCGATATCATGACGCTCGGCAAGGCGCTCGGCGGCGGCATGCTGCCAATCGCCGCGATGATCGCGCGATCGGATCTGGATGTTCTCGGCGACCGGGCGCTGGGTCACTACACCCACGAGAAAAATCCCGTCACCGCAAGGGCGGCGCTGACCACCATCGAGATCATCGAAAGCGAGGGGTTGGTCGAAAATGCCGCTCGCCTCGGCGTCCATGCGCTGGATCGGTTGCAGGAAATGAAAACCCGGCACCCGCTGATCGGCGATGTGCGCGGCTTGGGGCTGGTGATCGGGGTCGAACTGGTCGAGGATCGCGCCGCCAAAACCCCGGCTAATTCGGCCGCCGACCGCATCCTTTACCGAGCCCTAGAACGGGGCCTCAGTTTTAAGACGACCATGGGCTGCGTGCTGAGCTTGACACCGCCTTTGTGCGTGAGCATGGCGGAAATGGATCGGGCGCTGGATGTTCTGGAGGCCTGCATCGCAGAGGAAGAGGCTTAAGCCACAGGCGGAATTTCAAGAACAAGCTTGCCGATGTGCCGTTTGGCGAGAAAATCCCGTTGCGCCCTGACGATGGCCCGCAAGGGATAGGTTTTCGCAACAAACGGCCTGATTTCGCCTCTTTCGATGTAGCCGACAAGGTTCGCAAACACCCCGGGTTCCAGGATGGTGCAGCCGAATAAGGTAAGATCCTTCAGGTAAAGTGTGCGCACATCCAACGCCACCATCGGTCCCGCGATGGCCCCGGAAACGGCATATCGGCCGCCGGGTTTCAGAACGTCCAGAAACTGCGGCCAATCGGTGCCCGCCACTATATCGACAACGGCGTCAACATGATTAGGTCCCAGAGCCTCGACAAGACTGTCGCCCCTGGGGATGACTTTGTCGGCCCCGAGCGCCTTGACGCCGTCCGCTTTCGACGGGCTGGATACGGCGATGACTGTGGCGCCCCGCCTTTTCGCCAGTTGGATCGCCGCCGAGCCGACGCCGCCCGACGCGCCGGATATAAGGACTGTCTCGGTTGCTTTGAGGGAAATGCGGGTCAGCATGTTTTCGGCTGTCGAATAGGAACACGGGAAACTGGCGAGGTCGGTATCCGAAAGAGGGCTCTCGATCTTATGGGCAAAGGCCGCGGGGGCCTTGGTGAACTGGGCGAACCCGCCGTCGCATTCCGAACCGAAAAAGCGGGCCCTGCGGGCCCCATCCTGATCGGGTTCGCGGAAACAAGGCTCGATTAGAATACGTTCGCCGATTCTTTCGGGAGCGACGCCATCGCCAACGGCGACGATGCGCCCACAAACATCGATTCCCTGAATTCTCGGGAAACTGAGCGGCTCTCCGGCCCAGGTGGCGTCTTGCCCGACGGTCTTCGAATCCGCTGTCGCGGTCGTTGCCCCCGCGACGGACTTGGAATACCACCCTGTTCGCGTGTTGATGTCCGTATTGTTGATCGCGGCGGCGCCAACGGCGACGAGCACGTCTCCCGCCGCCGGCTTGGGAACCTTGACGTCTTCCCGATATTCCAGTTGTTCGAAGTCGCCATGACCATTCAACAGGACGGCAGACATTTTTTCCGCCAGCATTCCAATTTGCCCCGGTTTGACTGTTGCCTGAATAGAGTTGTGACAGACTTCCGGGGGCAAATGCAATCTTCTTGAAAAAATCCGATGAGGTCCAAAATCCGGATCTTTCGCCGCTGGCCGGAAGGGCGTTGATGTCGTCTGTCACCTTCGGTAATTTGGCAACGCCGCATCGAGCCACCCAGGTTTCGTTGCTTCGAAGCGGCATGGTTACTGTCAAGATAGATCGGGCGCTGGATATCCATGCGGCCCGCATTGCAGAAAACGGGGCTTGGGTTAAGAGAATGGTCGTCGTATTGGAAACGCTGCTGCCGATTTTTGCGCTGGTCGGATTGGGGTTGCTGTTGCGCAAGCGCGATATTGTGCCGCAGGAAAAATGGGCGGGAATCGAGCAAGTTTGTTTTTGGCTGTTCTTTCCATCAATCCTCGCGACGACGCTCATTCGGGCCGATTTGAAGAGTGTTCCACTGACCGGCGTGGCGTCGATGATGCTGGTGGCGGTGATGACAATGTTGCTGGTGATGCTCGCCTTCAAACCGGTGTCGTCCTGGCTTTGGGGCATGCAGGGCCCTGCCTATACGTCGGTCTTTCAAGCCAGTACGCGCTGGAACGGGTTTATTGCGCTGGCGATTATCATGAAGCTGTTCGGCGACCCCGGCGTCGCCATTGTCGCCGTGGCGTTGGCTGCCATGGTGCCGGTTATCAATCTGGAAAATGTCGTGGTGCTCGCCACCTTCGCGTCATCGGAACGGCCGTCGCCGAGGCGCGTCGCCAGAATGGTCCTGTTGAACCCGTTGATCTGGGGTTGCCTTATCGGGCTATCGATCAACCTGCTGAACATACCCGTTTGGACCCCGATCATGACGCTGCTTGACCTGCTGGGCCGGGCCGCGTTGGGGGCCGGGTTGTTATGTGTCGGGGCCGGCTTACGGGTTCGCCATGCCCTGAAGCCATCCCGGGAGGTCTGGATTGGGGTGGTTATGAAGCTTGTCGCCATGCCGGTGTTGGTCGGGGCCTTGGCGACGGTGTTCGGGATTTCCGGCATGGCGTTTCAAACGGTGATCGTCTGTGCCGCGGTGCCGACGGCGATGAACGGATTCTTGCTGGCCCGCCAGATGGGCGGGGATGCGGAACTTTTCGCGGCGACCGTCACCGTGCAAACGATCTTCTCGTTTGTGACCATTCCCCTGCTGTTGTATCTGGCCAACCACATTTCATCCCTGTGACGCGTCATATTTCTGTCAAACGCGGCGTGTAAGATTCGCATTTAAATGTGGTAAAATGCCCGTTTATGACCGATAGTGCGTTTTCCAATTCTTCGTATCGAGAGGCACCGCTATGACCCTGACCCCAAATGATCCCCGGCTATTGACCCCAGGCCCTTTGACGACGTCGCAGGAAACCAAGAATGCGATGCTGCATGATTGGGGCTCCCGCGATCAGGACTTTATCGCCGCCAACGACCGGGTCCGCCAGCGCCTGTTGGCGATCGCCAACGCCACCGATAGTCATGTCTGTGTGCCCCTGCAGGGCAGCGGCACCTTTACCGTCGAGGCGGCGTTGGGCACCCTTGTCCCGTCGGGCGGCCGGGCGTTGATCTTGGTCAACGGCGCGTACGGCAAGCGGATGGCGAAGATTCTGGATTATGCGGGCCGCGACTACGATATTCAGGAAACTCCGGAAGACACCGTTCCGGACCTTGATTTGCTGGAACGGACTCTCGCGGCGGACGCCGGTGTCAGCCATGTTCTGGTTGTACACTGCGAGACAACGTCGGGGATTCTCAACCCGCTCGAAGCGATCGCCGCCATCGTGGCGAAGCATAAGCGCAGCCTGATCATCGACGCCATGAGCGCCTTTGGCGCCATCGAGTTGGATGCCGGCAAGGTACGGTTCGACGCCGTTATGGCATCATCGAACAAATGCCTTGAAGGCGTGCCGGGCATGGGGTTTGCGCTCATTCGCAAAAGCGTGCTGGAAACCTGCGAAGGCAATGCTCATTCGCTAAGCCTTGATCTTTACGACCAGTGGCGGGCCATGGAAAGTAATGGTCAGTGGCGTTTTACCCCGCCGACCCATGTGATCTTCGCCTTCGATCACGCCATTGATGAATTCATGCAGGTGGGCGGCGTCGCGGGTCGATTTGCCCGGTATTCGCAAAACTGCCAAATTTTGCTCGATGGTATGGCCGACCTGGGTTTCGAGAGTTTGCTTCCCGCCAACGTACAGGCACCGATCATCGTCACCTTCAAGATGCCGGAGGACCCGGCCTTTGATTTTCAGGTGTTTTATGATCGGGTTCGCGACAAGGGATACGTTCTTTATCCCGGCAAGTTGACGGTCGCCCCCAGTTTTCGGATCGGTTGCATCGGTCATTTGGATGGCGAGGACATGCGGGCCGCCCTGGCTGTGATGCGTGGCGTGTTGGATGATATGGGGGTCCGTTCCGGCGCCCCGGAAAAGGCGGCTTGATATGACCGATCGCAAACCCGTTAGCGTTAATGGCCGTCGCTACGCCTGGCCGAAGGACCCGTTGGTCGTCGTTTGTATCGATGGCTCGCAACCGGAATACATCGAACAGGCAATAGCAGCCGGCGACATGCCGTTCCTGGAAAATGCCATCAAGAGCGGAGCCGACCTGCGCGCCAGTTGCGTCGTACCCAGTTTCACCAATCCCAATAACCTGTCCATCGTTACGGGCGCGCCGCCCGTCGTGCATGGAATTTCCGGCAATTTCTTCCTTGATCCCGATAGCGGCGAAGAAGTGATGATGAACGATCCCAAGTTCCTGCGCGCCGGCACCATCTTCAAGGCCTTTCAGGACGCCGGGGCGCGTATCGCCATCGTCACCGCCAAGGACAAGCTGCGCACGCTTCTGGGGGACGGTCTTGACCTCGCCGGGGGCAGCGCGGTCTGCTTTTCATCCGAACACGCCGACCGCACGACCGTGGCCGCAAATGGCCTTGATGAGGCCGATAAATTCGTCGGTCGGCCCATACCGTCGGTCTATTCGGCGGACCTGAGTGAGTTCATCTTCGCCGCCGGCGTCAAGCTGATGACCAGCCATCGCCCGGATATCATGTATCTGTCCACCACCGATTACATTCAGCACAAGCATGCCCCCGGTACCCCCGTCGCCAATGCTTTCTACAACATGATCGACGGCTATCTGGCGCAACTCGATGGCCTTGGGGCGACCCTTGCCCTGACCGCCGATCACGGCATGAATGACAAATACAATGCCGCGGGCGAACCCGATGTAATCTATTTGCAGGACGTCTTCGATGGCTTGCTGGGTGCCGGCGCGGCGCGGGTCATCCTGCCGATTACCGACCCCTACGTCATCCACCACGGGGCGCTGGGGTCGTTCGCGACCGTTTATCTGCCAACCGGCGCCGATGCTGCTGACGTCGCCCACAAGGTGTCCGAAATTGCGGGTATCCAGGCCGTCTATACCAATGCCGAAGGCTGCGCGCTGTTCGAGTTGCCGCCGGACCGGCTGGGCGACCTGATTGTTGTATCGACGGTGCACAAGGTGCTGGGCACGACGGCCGACCGGCATGATCTGTCACAGCTGAAAGAACCGTTGCGCTCGCATGGCGGCGTTACCGAACAGACCGTTCCGCTGATCGTAACCCGGCCATTATCCGGTTTGGAACCGGGTCGTCAGCTTCGCAATTTTGACATTTTTGATGTCGCACTGAATTACGCGACCTGAACCAGAAAAGGACATTCTGCCTTGAAAACAGAAACCATGCGCATCGCCGGGAAAAAAGTCGAAGGACACGGCCCCGGCGTAATCGAAGTGATCAACCCATACAACGGTGACGTTATCGGTACCGTGCCACGGGCCAGCCGTGAACAGGTTGCCGAGGCTTTCAAGATCGCCAACGATTACAAGCCGACCATGACCCGCTACCAGCGCCAGCAAATATTGACGAAGACGGCGGAATTGCTGGTTCAGCGCAAGGACGAAATCTCCGACCTGATCACCGCCGAAAGCGGCCTCTGCAAAAAGGATTCGCTGTATGAAGTCGGGCGCGCCTTCGATGTTTTTCATCTGGCCGGGCAACTGGCTATTCTGGATGACGGCGAGATTTTCTCCTGTGATCTGACGCCGCACGGCCAGCGCCGCAAGATTTTCACCCAGCGCGAACCGCTGCTTGGAGTGATCAGCGCCATCACGCCGTTCAATCATCCGCTGAATATGGTCGCCCACAAGATCGCGCCGTCTATCGCGACCAACAATCGTATGGTCTGCAAGCAAACGGAACTGACGCCGTTGACGGTGCTGATGCTGGCGGACGTGCTGTATGAAGCGGGCCTGCCGCCGGAAATGTTCTCGGTCGTCAGTGGATTGCCGGAAGACATCGGTGATGAGATGATCACCAATGAACATATCGATCTGATCACCTTCACCGGGAGCGTGCCGGTCGGCAAGATGATTGCCGAACGGGCGGGGTATCGACGCACGGTTCTGGAACTGGGCGGCAATGCGCCGCTGATCGTCATGGAAGATGCGGATCTCGATCGCGCCTCGACCCTTGCCGTTAACGGCGCCGTCAAGAACTCCGGGCAGCGTTGCACGGCGGTCAAACGGATTCTGGTGGTCGAAAGTGTGGCCGACGACTTCGCCCGCTTGGTCGTCGAAAAAGCGAAAAAAGTGGCGTATGGCGATCCCATGGATCCGGCGACGGATGTCGGCACGGTTATTAATGAACGTGCCGCCAAGCTGTTCCAGCAGCGCGTCGTGGACGCCTGCGATGCCGGAGCCAAATTGCTGCACGGTAACAATCGCGAGGGGGCGGTCTTCCCGCCGACGGTCGTCGATCACGTTCCGGCCGATTGCGAACTGGTGGTCGAAGAAACCTTCGGCCCGGCGATTCCGATCATTCGGATCAAGGATGTTGACGATGCCGTGGCCGTCGCCAACGGCACCAGCTTCGGCTTGTCATCTGGCGTTTGCACCAACCGGCTCGATTATATCACCCGCTTCATCAACGAGCTTAACCACGGCACCGTCAATATCTGGGAAGTGCCGGGGTATCGCATCGAGATGTCGCCGTTCGGCGGGGTTAAGGATTCAGGCCTCGGCTACAAGGAAGGCGTTATCGAAGCAATGAAAAGCTATACCAACGTCAAGACGTTCTCGCTGCCCTGGGCGTAGTCCTTAACGGGTGCGCCAGCTTTGGGTTTTGCGCAATAGACCATGAGTAAGGGTCGCGTGCAGGAGCCTGACGGTTGCCGAAGCCAGAACGATCATCATGCACATGGCGGCGGCCGGGGCGATGTCCCCGGCGTCGTCCATGTTCAGGGCCGCCACCGATGCTAGTTGGGTATCGGATGAATACAGAAAGATCACCGCGGATACGGTGGTCATGGCGTTGACGAACAGATAGATCGATATATCCAGAATAGCCGGCAGGCAGACCGGCACCGACACCCTGACGAAGGTCTTGTAGAAGGGCACCTTCAACGATGCCGATACGGATTCGAATTCCGGGTCCATCTGCTTTAACGCGGTCAGCGATGTCAGGTGGCTGACCGTGTAAAAGTGGCTGATGGTGCAGATCACCAGAATTGCCATGGTCCCGTACAAGAAATTGAACGGGTTGTCGGGGTGATTGAAGAAGAAAATATAGGCCAGGCCCAAGACCATTCCGGGCACCGCCATGGGCAGGATACACAGGAACTGAATGGCCCCCCTGACGGTCGTGAACCCTTTGGTCTTTTCGACCATATAGGCGCCAGTGAATATGATGATGGTGCCGAACACTGCGGTGTAGGCAGCCATGCGGATAGAGTTGTAGAACGCATCCCAGCCGCCGCCGTCCATCACATCGAAATTGTAGTTGTTCAGTGAGAACGACATATCGTAGGGCCAGAACTTGATCATCGAGGCATAGGCCGCCATGCCCAGAATGGCCAGAATCAAAAAGCCGATGAAGGCGCAATATGCGAACATCAGGGTATCAAAGGTGCGGGCCGGTTTTGCTTCATATGGCACCGCGCGTGCCGTTAACAGCGACACTTGCTTGCGTTGAACAATACGGTCAACGATGAAGGCGGCGATGGCCGGGATCAGCAGGACGACGCTGACGACCGCGCCCATTTCGAAATTCTGCTGGCCGATCACCTGCTTGTAGATGTCGGTCGCGAGAACGTCAAACTGGCCGCCAATCACCTTGGGAATACCGAAATCGGTAATGACCAGAGTGAAGACGACGAAAATTGCGCTTATCAGCCCATACTTGACGCCGGGCAGGGTGACGGTGAAGAAAATCCGGGTACGACTGGCCCGCAGGCTGACCGCCGCTTCGTACAAACGCCCGTCGGCGGTCGCCAGTGCGGTGATCAGGATCATCAGGGCGTGGGGGAACGTATAAAACACTTCGCCCATGACGATGCCGATGGGCCCATAGATCTCGCCACCGAACAGCAGTTCCCGCGCCACCCCCTGCTGGCCGAAAAAATAGACGAAAGATATCGCCGGCAGCAGCGATGGCGCCAGAATAGGGATCAGCGCGATGGCCCGGAATATGCCTTTTCCCGGTATGGCGCTACGGGTCAGGGCGTAGGCGAATACGAAGGCCATGGAAATCGTAAAGACGGTCGAGACAACGGCGATGAAGAGGCTGTTTTCAATGGAATAGAACAATGCCGGCGTCGAGAAATATTCGGCGTAGTTGGCCAGTCCGACAAAAACGCCGTCATGGCTCTGGGTGCTTTTTGACAGCATGAAATAAAGCGGTAGCAGGACCGCGAAGACCATCCAGGCGCCGACCAGCAGGATGAACCAGCGCATGATTTTGTCATCGCTGCTCAGTTTAGGTGTCAGGCCAGCGGTCGTGGCCGTTGCTGCGATGGCGCCGTTCATGCCGCGGCGTCCCTGGCTCTGTTTGTCTGGGTGGTCTCGCCGGGAAACACGCGCAAGCGGCCTTCGGGTAGGCTGACGGCGATGGTCATGCCGTCGGTGACATTGATGTCGCGTACCAGGTTAATCGAAAAATCGGCCATGAATTCGATTTTGCCGTCGTCCGTTGTGGTCAGGGCGGCGCGGTAGAACGATCCCAGGAATTCCAGGTCGTCGACCGTCGCCTCGATCATGTTGGCGGATGTTTTGTCGATGGCGCGGGTGGTTACGTCTTCCGGTCGTATGCAGACGGTCACGGTCGCACCTTGCGCACTGCCATTCAGACCGCCCGTAACGGTCAGATCGGATGCGCCGATGCGGACGCTGTTCGGGCCGGTTACCGTCGCCGGAAGGAAATTCATCGCCCCGACGAAGTCGGCGACGAAGGGACTGGCGGGATGACGGTAGATTTCAAGTGGCGTTCCGACCTGTTCAATGACGCCTTCGTTCATCACGACAATACGGTCGGCCATGGTCAGGGCTTCTTCCTGGTCATGGGTGACCATCACGGTCGTAACACCAAGTTTGTGTTGCAGGTGCTTGACCTCGTGGCGCAAATGAACGCGAACCTTGGCATCAAGCGCGCTTAACGGTTCATCCAGCAGCAGCAGGCCGGGCGATGTCGCCAGCGCGCGGGCCAGTGCGACGCGTTGCTGTTGCCCGCCTGATAATTGAGATGGATACTTGTCGCCCTGGTCGGCCAGGCTGACAAGGCCCAGCAGTTCCCGTACGCGGGCGGCGGTTTGGGCCTTGGCGACCTTGCGGTTTTCAAGCCCGTAAGCGACGTTGCGTTTGACGTTCAAGTTGGGGAACAGGGCGTAAGACTGGAAAACGATGCCGAAATCTCGCTCGGACGGCGGTAGCGCGGAAATATCCACGCCGCCCTGTTCGACAGACCCGCGGGTCTGAATGTCAAGGCCGGCGATGGCCCGAAGAAGGGTCGTCTTGCCGCAACCGGACGGTCCAAGAAAACAGATGAATTCGCCTTTGTTGATGTCGAGCGAAACATCGTTGAGGGCGGTAAAATCGCCGAACATCTTGGTCAGATTTTTGATCCGCAGATATGGATTGTTCCCGCCGGATTTACCCGTAGAAGTGTCAGACACCGCGATTCCCCTGTAGCCGATCGGTATTGTTGGTGCATGTATAACACAGGAAGGGCCGGCGAAACACCGGCCCTTCCCGCAATATTACAGAAGCTTTTTCCGGTTATTTCGGATCGGACTTCGAATCGTAGCGTGACTGCCATTCGCCAAGGATACGTTTGCGGTTTTTGGCCGCCCAGGCGAAATCGTTGTTGATCATCTTGGCGCCGACTTCGGGCGGGAAGTACTTAACCGGCTTGGCGACGCCTGGCATGGCAACGACGGCGTAGCCTTCATTGTACATTTCATTAGCCTTTCTGGAAATCGACCAATCGACCAGTTTCTGAGCCGCTTTCAGCTTCTTGGTGCCTTTGATGATAGCGGTCGCTTCCATATCCCAGCCGATGCCTTCTTCCGGAATTACGATTTTCAGCGGCGCACCCTTGGCTTTTGACTTGGCGCCACGGAAGGCAAACGAAATGCCGATCGGGGTTTCACCGGAAGCCGCCAGTTTGCACGGCTTGGAACCAGAGTGAGTGTAGCGCGAGATGTTCTTGTGCAGGCCGTCCATGAAGGTCCAGCCGCCGCCCTCACCGAACAACTGCAACCAGGAAGAAACGTCAAGGAAGCCGGTGCCCGACGAATTCGGATTCGGCATGATGACGTGTCCCTTGTAGACAGGGTTCAGCAGATCACGCCATTTTTTAGGTATCGGCAGGTTGTACTTTTTTGCTTCGACCGTGTTGACGCAAATCGAAGCGACCCAGGCGTCCATGCCCGTCCACGATGGCGGATTGGCGGCGTCGCGGAACTTTTTGTCGAGTTTGTCCAGTCCCACCGGCGCATAGGGCTGCAACATGTTTTCACTGCCCAGCAGCATCAGGCTGGTCGCGGCCAGACCCCACACCACGTCGGCCTTCGGGTTGTTCTTTTCGGCCAGCAATTTGGCGGTGACGATACCTGTGGAATCACGGACCCATTTAATTTTGATGCCGGGATTGTCTTCGTTGAAACGGGCGGCGTATTTTTTCAGATCTTCGGCTTCGACGGCGGTGTAGACGGTCAGTGTTTCAGCGTGAGCCTTAAATCCGACACCGGCGACGATGCTGATGGTCGCGGCGGTCATCGCCAGTTTCGTGATACGAAGCGCGGACAATTTTGTAAGCATGAGTTCGTGTCTCCCTCTTCCTGGTTGAAATAGAAACAAATCCGGCTGGATGGGCCATCCGGTGAATTTATTGTTTCACCAATAACGCGCATATGCGTTTCGTTGTATTCTTGCCGTAACCTGTATCCCTAGGCCGGCAGTCATTGTTCCACAAAAAAACAATAAATGCCAAACGGCAATTGATGATCGTATAATATTTTTCTATGACACTATGATGACGAATTACTTCTGGGGATTAAGGCATGTTTGCCGAACAGCGGCGCAATACTATTCTGGAGTTGCTGGGCCGAATGGGCTCGGTATCCGTCACCGAGCTGCACCGTCGCCTGAAGGTGTCGCGGGAAACCATCCGCCGTGACATCAACACGCTGGCGGCTGGCAACCGACTGCAAAAGACTCATGGCGGCGCGTTGTCCATCGAATCCGTTGAACCGGGATTCGCCGAACGAATGTCGGTCAACATCGATGGCAAACGGGCGATTGGCCGGATGGCGGCGACGTTGGTTGCCGATGGCGCGTCGCTGATTATTGATTCGGGAACGACGACCCTATGTCTGGCCGACGCCTTGGCCACGCGCCACGGTTTGACCGTCTATACCAACGATGTTCAGGTCGCCGCCCGGCTGGCCGGCCGCAATGAAAACCGTGTCTTTATTGTAGGTGGCGAGGTCACGGGCAGCGAGGGGGCGATGCTTGGGCGCGATGCAACGGCGATGTTGGAAAACTATTTCGCGGATTTCGCGTTCATCGGCGCCAGTGCCGTTTCGGCGGAGCGGGGCCTGACCGATTACACGCGCGAAGCCGCCGAACTCAGAAAGCTGATGCTGGCAAATGCCCGAACCACGGTGTTGCTGGCTGATCACAGCAAATTCAAACGGGTCGCCCCGGTCCGGGTGTCGGCGCTTGATGAACTGGATACCCTGATTACCGACAACCCTATGAAAGGGGATAGCGCGGTGTATTTCAAGGGATTGAAGTGCGATGTTCTGGTTGCCGGGAAACCGTGACGGGTCCAAAAAATACTGTCTTGAACACCGTGTTACTGACGGTTATCGCCATGGTGGCGTTTGCGGCCAATTCATTGCTGTGCCGGCAGGCCTTGGGGCAGGGGCTCATCGATGCGGCGACTTTTACCGCCGTCAGGGTAATCTCCGGCGCGGCGATGATTGGCTTGATTGTGATGCTTCGAAGGCGGCCGCGTGACCGCAGCACGGCCAACTGGCGCAGCGCCGCCATGCTGTTTACCTACATGACGTTCTTTTCATTCGCTTATCTTTCTTTGGGAGCGGGCACGGGCGCCTTATTACTTTTTGGCGCGGTTCAGTTAACGATGTTTATTGTCGCTCTGCGGCAAGGTGAACATTTCCCAATATTGTCATGGGCCGGACTCACTCTGGCCATTCTGGGGTTGGTCTACCTGGTCTCCCCTGGCGTGACCGCGCCCGATCCTTTGGGCGCCCTGCTGATGGCGGTCGCGGGCATCGCCTGGGGGCTGTACTCGTTGTCGGGCAGGGGAGGCGGGGATCCGCTTGAAGCCACCGCCAGAAACTTTGTCTATTCGGTCCCTCTCGTGCTGATTGTCAGCCTGTTCTTCCTGGCAGATTTTCACACATCTTCATATGGACTGGCTCTGGCGGTTGCCTCAGGGGCTGTAGCGTCTGGCTGCGGTTATGTCATTTGGTACGCGGTGTTGCCCAATCTGACGGCCACCCGGGCGGCGACCATTCAGCTCTCTGTACCGGCGATAGCCGCCTTCGGCGGGGTCCTCATGCTCTCGGAACAATTAACATTACGCTTGGTGCTTGCCTCGGCTGCAACGCTCGGCGGTGTCGCAATCGTGTTGGCGCAGCGCGCCCCCAAGATCTCCCAAAGATGATAGGACGCCTTCGTGGGATCAAAGGAGAGGGCGCTTGAAATTTGGACCCATTATGGGCATGTAGATCAACCAGACACAATTGGGTGACGAATTATGTCGGCAAATTCAGACGGAAAACGCCGAAAGCGGCTCAACATGACGAAGGCCCAGCTCATTGAGGAGTTGGAATGTCTTGAGAGCAATCAGGCCAAACAAGCGGATTTGTTGCAGGCACTCTCTAACAGCAATAGGCGCCTTCGCGATTTCACCGAAGCTTCGTCCGACTGGTACTGGGAAATGGGGGCGGACCTCCGGTTTACGAGCGTCTCGGAGCAATATGAATACATATCGGGAATCTCTCCCGGCGCCGTCGTTGGCTTAACCCGCGAAGAGCTTTCTCGTGGTGACGTCAACGATGAATACTGGATGCGTCATTTCGCTGACTTAAAAGCACACCGGCCATTCCGTAACTTCAGATATGTTTACACGGCAGAAGACGGGAACGTTTTTCACTATTCAACAAGCGGGGTTCCCGTATTTGATGAACGCGACTGTTTTCTGGGATACAGAGGAACAGGCAGCAACGTTACGACAGAGGTGGAAGCCGAACGGGAAGCCATCCGCGCAAGGGACCAGCTTCAAGAGGCGGTGGAGGCGGTTCCGGACGGGTTTGTTTTGTATGACAACGAGGACCGCCTAGTCCTGTGCAATCAAAAATACCGTGAAATTTACGCCGGTCATTCAGACCTTTTCGTTCTCGGAAATCTGTTTGAAGACATGCTGCGGGAAGGCGTATCCAGGGGGGATTTTCCTGAGGCAATCGGCCGCGAGGAGGAATGGATTCGTTCGCGTGTTCACAAACATCAAAATCCGACCGGCGGAGCGATTGAGCAAAAACTCTCGAATGGCACGGTCATGCGGATTGCCGAGCGTCGCACCCGGGATGGCGGCATCGTTGGCACTCGGACGGATATAACTGGAATCAAGGCGGTCGAAAATGCCCTTACGGAGAGCGAAGAACGCTTCCGCGATATTGCCGAGTCATCATCCGATTGGTTTTGGGAAATGGGGCCGACCTTCAAATTTACGTATGTCACCGAGAGCTTTCACGACATTGTCGGTATCGATCCAAAAATATTGATTGGAAAGTCCCGTCAGGGACTTGAGGTGAAGGGCCAGGACCCCGAGAAATGGGAAAAACACCTGGATGATCAGGCAAGTCATCGTGCATACCGTAACTTCGAATATGAAATTCAACTTCCAGACGGGACGTCTCGGCATATCAGCGTCAGCGGCAAGCCGGTTTTCGGCGTGGGCGGAGAATTTAAGGGGTATCGAGGAACGGGTACGAACGTGACGATGCAGGTTCTGGCCGAACGACGGGCGGCACAGGCACAACAGAGGCTTCAGGACGCGATTGAAGCGATAGATGACGGTTTCGTCCTCTATGGCAGTGATGATCGTCTCCTTATATCCAACAGCAAATATGAGGAATACTATAAGGAATCGGCGGACCTCATCGTGCCAGGTGCGAAATTTGAGCACATCATCAGCGAAGGCGCAAAGCGGGGGCAGTACATTGACGCAATCGGTCGCGTCGAGGAGTGGGTCGCCGAACGTATGCAGAGGTATCGCAAGGCGGGTGAGGTCTATGAACAAGAACTGGACGATGGGCGGTGGCTTCAGGTCTCCGAACGAAGGATGCGCGACGGCTGCACCGTTGGATTACGGGTCGATATTACTGAATTAATGGAAACCCAGAAACAACTGCGGGCATCCAAGGAGGAAGCGGAATTAGCCAATCGGACCAAGTCCGAATTCCTCGCCAACATGAGCCACGAATTAAGAACGCCGCTAAATGCCATCATCGGCTTTTCCGATTCCATCCGGCACGAGATACACGGCCCTGTCGGCAATGAGAAATACCTGGGGTACATCGATGATATCTATAGCTCCGGCAATCACTTGCTCGATCTTATCAACGACATCCTCGATGTCTCGGCCATAGAAGCCGGCAAGCTGGAACTCCATGAGGAAAACCTGGATGTCGGCAACGTCATTGCAACGACCATGCAACTGATCATTGGCCGTGCCGATGCCGGAAACGTTCGCCTCGTCGGCAACACGGACGACGACCTTCCCATGCTTCGTGCCGATAAACGGCGAATGATGCAGATATTGCTCAACCTGTTGTCCAATGCCGTCAAGTTCACGCTCCCTGGTGGCCGGGCGGTATTGACCGCTTCCCTTGATGGCGGCGGCGGCCATACATTCACTGTGACCGACACGGGTGTTGGCATGGACAAGAAAGAAATGGCCAAGGCGATGTCCGAGTTTGGCCAGGTCGATAGAAGTCTCTCCAGGAAACAGGAAGGGACGGGCCTTGGCCTGCCCCTCACGCAAGGGCTAACCGAACTGCACGGCGGGACATTTGATATCGAAAGCGAAAAAGGCAAAGGCACGACCGTCAGGGTGCGTCTTCCACCGGCAAGAACCGTGGTTTCCTGAGCCGGAAAAGTCCTCGAGCCGCCGGCCGGCCATGAGCCTCTAATGGATATCGGAAACGCCTTGCTGGCTTATTTCTCGTCGTCGCGCGGTGTTTCGCTATCGGCGGCTATGGCGGCTTTCGCCTTGTCGAGTTCGCCGGCCTGTTCCAGAATCGGGTAGCAAATGGCGACGATGTGGGAATGGATACGTTTCAGGTCGCGCAGGATATCCATATGCAGCGCGCTGGTTTCGATGCTTTCCGGGCGACCCTCGCGCAGGCGGGCCATATGGTTTTCGGCGCCCCTGCGTTCCATGGCGTTGACGATCTTTTTTTCCGCCAGCAACTGATGAGCCAGCTTGACGTCGTCTGAAATAAAGATGCCAAGCGCCAACTTCAGGTTGTCGGCGACGCGGTGGTGCAGAGCCTCAATCTCCTGCATGCCGTCGGGTGAAAAATGCATTTTGCGCTTGATTTTTTTGGACGCGATATCCATCAGGTTTTCAATGATGTCGCCGATGTGCTCCAGGTCGGTCGTGAAGGTCAAAATATTAGTGACCCGTCGGCTGTCGTCTTCGTCCAATCGCTCGCGGCTGGCTTCGGTCACATATAGTTTGATCGCTTCATGCATTCGGTCGACGGAGTCATCTATTCGGGCGACTTCGCTGGCCAGATTACGGTCATCAATGCGTAGAACGTCAATGCTCCGGCGGATCATTTGTTCGACCAGGTCGCCCATCCGCATGGTTTCTCGCGCCGCGCTGGCCAGCGCGATGGTCGGCTTACCTATGTTGGCGCGATCCAGGTGACGCGGCACCCCGGGGTCGCTGGATACAGGTTCGGGCGGCAGCAGGGCGGTCGTCAAGCGGGCGACGTGGTCGGTCGCGAAGATGAACAAGACCCCGATGGTCAGGTTGAACAGGGTATGAAAATTGACGACCTGACGCGCCGCGTCGGGTTCAATCATTTCAATATAGGGCGCGATGATTCCGATCAACGGCAGTATCAGAATGCAACCGATCACCTTGAATATGGCGTTGCCGAGCGGCACCCGACGGGCAACGGCACCTTCGGCCCAGGTCGCGATGATTGGCGGCAGGGTGCCACCCAGGTTGGCGCCAATGACCAGGGCAAAGGCCAGCGGCAGGGATGTCGCGCCGCCGCTGGCAAACGACATCACCAGCAACACAACGGCCAGACTGGAATGGGCCAGCCACGTCAGCAGGGCGGCGAGCAGGACGGTCAGCACCGTCTCATTGGCCAAGTCGACAAAAATTTCTTGCAGGACAGTCGAGTCCCGCATCGGTTCCGAAGACGCGACAATCAGCTTTAGCGCCAGTAGCATGATACCCAGCCCGATGGCCGCGCGCCCAAGCTGCCGGATCAGCGTTCTTTTCGAGGTGCTATGAGCGAGCATGCCGCCAAAAACCAACACCGGCGACAACAAACTAATATCGAAGGACAATATCTGAGCGACAAGCGTTGTGCCGATATCGGCCCCCAGCATCACCGCCAGGGCGGGTGCCGTCGCCATCAGGCCACGACTGGCGAAGGAGGTCACCATAAACGCCGTTGCCGTACTGCTTTGCAAAACCCCGGTGACGCCGATGCCGACGATCAGCGCCCGGAACCGGTTCGACACCGCACGGCCAATGGCCTGCCGCAGGTCGGAGCCAAATGCACGTTCGATGCCGGTACGGACCATGCGCATGCCCCACAGCAACAATGCTACCGCGCCAAGCAAATTGATCAGTAAATGTGTTGCGGAAATGGTCCGGGGTTCCTTATTCTTGCTATTATGGTCGCCGCAATACGGGCACAAGCGGTCAAACTGACACAGAACCGTAACTTAACCGTTAAAAGGCCGGGGCCATAATTGAAAAATTACCAATTCGGATGGAGCGATGAATAATACATTTATTCGTAAGCTTCCATTCTTCTATGGCTGGATTGTTGTTGCGACGGCTTTTGTGACGATGGCGATTGCCGTTAACGCACGGACGTCATTTTCCTTGCTGTTTCCGGCGATGCTCGATGAATTTGGCTGGAACAGGAGCATGACGGCCGGTGCTTTTTCCGTCGGATTTGTCGCCTCCGCCGCCTTTACCCCGGTCGTCGGCATGTTGATGGATCGCTGGGGGCCGCGCGTCGTCATCCCCATCGGCGCCGCCATGGTTATTGCCGGTCTGTTGGGGGCTCTGTACGTGTCGACGCCGCTTGGGGTCTATGTAACCCTGGGTATTCTGGTGGTCAGTGGCTCCATCGCCATGAGTTATATCTCCCATTCCATGTTTTTGCCGCACTGGTTTGTAAAACGGCGTGGAATGGCAATCGGAATTGCGTTTTCCGGAGTCGGGGTAGGTTCCATTTTCCTACTGCCCTGGATCGGAAAAGTTATTGCCGGCGCCGGGTGGCGCGAGGCCTGCATTGCCCTTGCCGGCGCCGTTGCCCTGATCATCCCGCTGAACATCGTCCTGCAACGCAAGGCCCCGAAGGACGTCGGTCTGAGGGCCGATGGCGAGGTTCACGGCGACGAAACGTCGCGCCTACCAACGTTTGATCCGGTGGTCGACCGGGCCTGGGTTGAAACGGACTGGACGTTGAGGTTAGCGATGCGAACGGCCCGCTTCTGGTGGATCGTTCTTGCCTACTTTTCCTCGTTGTTTGTCTGGTACGCGGTGCTTGTGCATCAGACCGCATATCTGATCGAGACGGGTTTTGATGGGCCGACGGCTGCGATGGCGTTGGGTCTGGTTGGCCTGTTCGGCATCGCGGGTCAGATCGGCATCGGCGCCTTGTCGGACCGGATCGGTCGGGAATGGGGCTGGACCATCGGTCTGTGTGGGTTTATCGGCTGTTATGGAACCCTGATTCTGTTGGCCGACGGCGCGTCGCTATTTTTGCTCTATGTCATGGTGATTTTCCAGGGCGGGCTGGGGTTTGGGCTGGCGTCGATCTACGGGGCCGTCACCGCGGAGATCTTTTCCGGTCGGCGGTTCGCGACGATATTTGCCATGACCGGCCTGGGCGGCAATCTTGGCGCCGGTGCGGGGCCGTGGGTGATGGGATATATTTATGATGCGACCGGCAGTTACCTGCCCGCGCTTTGGCTTTGCATCGCGATGTCGGTGGTTTCGATGGCCGCCATCTGGCAGGCTGCGCCGCGCAAGGTACGTCTGGTTGCGGGACAAGCGGCAAAGGCCAAGCGTCGCTGAACGGTCTCCCGTTTATTGCGGATCAACCTTGATGCCTGATCAACTCGCCATTCAGGTGACACGATGGTAGCGCCAGTTCGACAATTTGTTCCGTGACGTCCTCCGGCGGTTTCAGGCTTTCCGGATTTTCGCCGGGATAGGCGATGGTGCGTAGTCTTGTACGGGTCGGTCCCGGATCGAACAAATTGGCGCAGACAGCGGTCTTGGTGTTTTCGGCGGCATAGGTTTTGACCATGCTTTCCAGCCCCGCCTTTGATACCGCGTATGCTCCCCAGTAAGGCGTATGCTGCCCGGCCGCCGCCGCGGTGACAAATATGGCGCGCCCGGCATCGGACATTCTCAACAGCGGATCGAAGCTATGCAGCAGTCGCCAGTTGGCGGTCAGGTTGATGGCGATGGATGCCTCCCAGTCCCTCGGCGGGACCTGTGCCATCGGGCTTAGCGGAGTCAGCAGACCCGCATTTCCAACCAGAATATCAAGCCGTCCGAAACGCTCGAAGATCGAGGCTCCCATGCGGTTGATGAGATCGAAATCGGTCAGGTCGCTGGGCACCAGAGTGGCATGTTCTCCGGTCATGTCGTAAATTTCGTCGTCCAGTTCCTCTAGCGCGCCCTGGGTGCGGGAAACGGCAATCACGTGTGCGCCCTCGCGGGCGAAGCGGACGGCGGTGGCTCTGCCAATGCCGCGTGAGGCACCGGTAATCAGCGCGATGCGTCCTTTGAGGCGTTCTTCGTTCATTAGATTATCCTTGGCCCCGTTCACGTAGTAATGATAGTTGCAGCGGCGCCGGGCCTTCTTCGCGGTCGGTCAGGCGGAGCGGGTACTCGCCGCTGAAACAGGCGTCGCAGAACTGAGGCGCATTGTCGTCGCGGCCTTCCTTGCCGACGGCCCGGTACAGCGCGTCGAAGGAAATGAAGGCGAGGCTGTCGACGCCGATGGTGCGGGCCATTTCCTCCAGGTCCATGCGCGAAGCCATCAATTCCCCGTCCTCCGGTGTGTCGATTCCGTAATAACAGGAATGTGTGGTCGGCGGACTGGAAATCCGCATGTGCACTTCCGCCGCGCCTGCGGCCCGGACCATATCGACGATCTTGACCGACGTCGTGCCGCGGACGATGGAATCATCGACCAGCACGACCCGCTTGCCTTCCAGGTATCGACCGTTGGCATTGTGTTTGAGCCTGACTCCCAGATTGCGAATTTGTTGCGTCGGCTCGATGAAGGTGCGTCCGACATAGTGATTGCGGATGATGCCGAGTTCGAAGGGAATTCCCGCCTGTTCGGCATAGCCTAAAGCCGCGGGTACGCCGGAATCCGGCACCGGAACAACAACATCGGCCTCGACGTGGCTTTCGCGGGCCAACTCGGCACCGATGTTTTTGCGCACCTGATAGATATTCCGGCCTTCGACGTTGCTGTCCGGACGGGCGAAATAGATGAATTCGAAAATACAGAACTTGGTTGGCACCGGTGCGAACGGGTTATGGCTCTGGATGCCGTTCTTGTCGATGACGATCAACTCGCCGGGGGCGATGTCGCGGACAAAATCGGCGCCGATGATATCCAGCGCGCAGGTCTCCGAGGCAAGAATATAGGCGTCGCCCGTCTTGCCCAGCACCAATGGCCGGACCCCGTGTGGGTCTCTTACACCGATCAGCTTTTCCCGCGTCATGGCGACCAGCGAATAGGCACCGTCAACCTGCCGCAAGGCATCGACCATCCGTTCAACGACGCTCGCACCGCCGGATCTGGCGATCAGGTGGATGAAGGTTTCCGTATCGCTTGTTGATTGGAAGATGCAACCCCGGTCGATCAATTGCTTACGCAACACGCGCGCGTTGGTCAGGTTCCCGTTGTGGGCAATCGCCAGGCCGCCGAACTTAAATTCGGCGAACAATGGCTGGACGTTACTGATCATCGTCTCGCCGGTTGTCGAGTATCGATTGTGACCAATCGCCATTTCGCCCGGCAGGCGGGCAATCACGTCTTCGGAATTGAAGTTATCGCCGACCAGCCCCAAAGCTCGGTGGGAATGAAATTGCCGGCCATCGAAGGAGACGATGCCGGCGGCTTCCTGGCCTCGGTGCTGTAGGGAATGCAGGCCGAGGGCTGTATGGGCGGCGGCGTCAACGTGGCGATAGATGCCAAAGACGCCACATTCTTCGTGGAAGTGATCGTCATCCGGGTCGGCTTGCGGGGCGGTGGCGGGGAAGGACGGTTTCGGCATGGGGAGGAGGTGTTCCAGGTCTGGTCTTTGTTTCGTCACTGTGAATTGCTGTCAATCAGGCGTTCCATTTCCTTGCGGATTTGCACGCCGTAGCCTTCGGTTGTAGCGGCGTCGTCGCCTTTTGGTGACGGCGACACCAGCCCTTCCATCAGCTTTCGGGCTTCGTCAATCTTGCGGGCCTGTTCCTGTGCGTCAGTGGCGGCCTTATCGGCGTCGGCGACCGTTGTCGCCGGAATTAGGGATTTCAGCCAGTGGGCGCCGGTTTCGATCAGCGGCATGGTACGGGCGGTTCGCAGCCATGTCGGGTGTTCGGTCGGTGGCATTGCCAATTCGATTCCCAGGTACAGCAGGCAGATGACGACGGCGCCGCGGGCCAGCCCGAACAGGAAGCCCAGCGACCGGTCCAGCGCATTTAACTCGCTGTCCTGGACGCGTTTCGAAATCGTGCGGGTCAGCAACGACAGGACGGCCAACGTGACGACGAAAACGATAACGCCCGCGGCCAGGTCGGCAAGAAGTTCGATGGCGATGATGCTGCGCGCGTAGGGCTGCACATAGCCGAAGCCGTAGATGGTGAGGAATCCGGCGCCGACCCAGCCGCCGACGGATAAAATTTCCTGAACGAAACCGCGGGAATAGGCCAGAAACGCCGACACCAGAAGGACAATGGCGACAGCAATATCGACGATATTGACCGGAAGATCACCCATTCGCGGCGTCCAAGGTTATGAGTTTCAACAAAGCTGACCCTATATTAGTCATTCTGGCCGCCGATTCCAGTCACCTTCGACGGCTGATGGAATATTGCCAGCAGGTCGGCCAGGTGTTCGATCTCGCGAATCTGGAGATCCGCTCCGCCGGCGTGCTTTTTACCGGCGCGTTTTTTCGGAATGATGGCGCTGGTAAAGCCCAGTTTTGCCGCTTCTTTAAGGCGTGCATCGGTATGGGACACGGGGCGAACTTCGCCCGACAGGCCGATCTCGCCAAAGACCACCGTTTCCGGGGGAACCGCGACGCCGCTTAAGCTGGATGCCAGCGCCGCCGCCACCGCCAGATCGGCCGCCGGTTCGCCGACGCGCAAGCCGCCGGCGACGTTCAGGTAGACATCATTGGTGCCGATCACCAGACCGCAGCGGGCTTCCAGCACAGCCAGCACCATTGACATCCGACCGCTATCCCAACCAACCACGGCGCGCCGTGGCGTGCCAAGGGCGCTGGGTGCAATCAGGGTCTGGATTTCCACCAGCATGGGCCGTGTGCCTTCGATACCGGCGAACACCGCCGCACCGTTGATGTCGCTCCGATGATCGTTAAGGAACAAGACCGATGGATTGCTGACTTCCATCAAGCCGCGTTCCGTCATTTCGAACACGCCGATTTCATCGGTTGGCCCGAAGCGGTTTTTGACGGCGCGCAGAATGCGGAACTGATGGCTGCGCTCGCCCTCGAAGTAAAGCACGGTATCGACCATGTGTTCCATGACGCGGGGACCGGCGATTTGCCCCTCCTTGGTGACGTGTCCGACCAGGATCACGGTAAAGCCGCGCCGTTTAGCCTGCCGGATCAGTTCCTGCGATGAGGCCCTGACCTGCGACACCGTGCCCGGTGCTGAATCAAGGGTATCGAGGAACATGGTCTGGATGGAATCGATGATGACCAGGCCAGGCGCTTCGCCTTCATCCAGCGTCGTGATGATATCGCGAACCGACGTGGCGGCGGCCAACTGTACGGCGGATTTGGCCAGCCCCAGCCGTTCCGCCCGCATGCGGAGCTGATCAATGGCTTCTTCGCCCGAAATGTAGATGACGGCCATTTGGCCCGACAGGGCGGCGGCGGCTTGCAAGACGACGGTCGATTTGCCAATGCCCGGGTCACCGCCAATCAGCAGGGCGGAACCCGGAACCAGACCGCCGCCGGTAACGCGGTCGAACTCGTCGATACCACTGATCCGTCGGGGCGGCCTTTCACTACTGCCTTCCAGTCCGACGATGGTGATCCGGCGACCGCGCCTGGCCCCCAGGCCCTTCGGCGCATTTTCGACAACGGCCTCTTCGGAAAGGGAATTCCAGGCCTGACAGGATTCGCACTGGCCGCTCCATTTGGCATGGCTGGCGCCGCATTCCTGACAAACGTAGCGGGAAGTATTTTTGGCCAAAGACGGTCCTTTAAGGCAACTCGCAGGGCGAATGGGGCGGGGGCATGCCAGCCCGAGACGAAGACCTCTGTCATTTAAGGGATTCCGGCGGCAATGACAAGGATGCAACCAATCTCAGGCGCGCTCAGGTTATTGAGTACTCGGCAGCATTGCCATTTTAGAGGGCAGAACCCGCTGTCACATATATGGCGTTGATACCTGCAAACTATCGGAATAAAGTTCCCTTCTTAATAACCGGAGGACAGAAAAAATGAAAACCCGATTCCTGCTGGCTTCGGCGCTCGCCGCCGTGGTCCTTGCCGCAGGCGCCTTGAGTGCGCGTGCCGAAGATCCCTTTATCACCGTCGCTTCGACCACGTCGACGCAGAATTCCGGATTGTTCAAGGTAATCCTGCCGGCGTTTAAGAAGAAAACCGGCATTGATGTCCGGGTCGTTGCCGTTGGCACCGGTCAGGCGATTCGCCTGGCACGGAATGGTGATGCCGACGTGTTGTTCGTCCATCACAAGCCCTCGGAGCTGAAATTCGTGGCCGACGGCTTTGGCGTCAAGCGTCTGGATGTTATGTACAATGACTTCGTGGTTGTTGGCCCGAAATCGGACCCGGCCGGAATCAACGGCATGAAGGATGTTATCAAGGCGTTCCAAAAGATTTCGGAAAGCAAGTCGGTGTTTGCATCGCGTGGCGATGACAGTGGCACGAACAAGAAGGAACTGGACCTGTGGAAAAGCGCGGGAATCAACATTAAGGCCGTATCGGGAGGCTGGTACCGGGAAACCGGATCGGGCATGGGCGCAACCCTTAACACCGCAGCAGGCATGGGGGGCTACGCCCTGACCGACCGCGCCACGTGGCTGAACTTCAAGAACCGTCAGAACCTGGTGATTTTGTCACAGGGCGACAGCAAACTGTTCAACCAGTATGGTGTTACTTTGGTCAATAAAGCCAAATATCCGCATGTTAAGAGTGCAGAAGGACAGGCCTTCATCGATTGGCTGGTCTCGAAAGAAGGACAGAAGGAAATCGGCGCTTACAGCATCGGCGGCCATCAGTTGTTCTTCCCGAATGCTGCGGGCAACACCAGCAGCTAATGGCTGACATCAGGCGCGGTTAGGCCCGCACCGCCATTTTAATTGGCCCTTCGGCACGACCGTTGATGAATTGATCGACGTATTCGTTGCCGGAGTGGTCGATGTCGGCGACCGGACCGACCCAGATAATCTTTCCTTCATACAACATGGCGATGCGATCGGCGATCTTGCGCGCGCTGGCCATATCATGGGTGATCGACAGGCCGGTTGCGCCGACGTCGCGTGTCGTCTTGACAATCAAATCGTTGATGACGTCGGCCATGATCGGGTCAAGTCCGGTGGTCGGTTCGTCAAAAAAGATGATTTCCGGATCTGCGGCGATGGCGCGCGCCAGGCCGACACGCTTTTGCATGCCGCCGGACAGTTCGGCTGGTGACAAGTCTGCGACATCGGCATCGAGGCCGACCTGGCCCAGTTTGGAAATGGCTATTTCGCGGGCTTCGCTCAGGTTGACCCGCTTTCCGGCCAGCAATCCGAACGACACGTTATGCCAAACCGGCAAGCTGTCGAACAGCGCGCCGCTTTGGAACAGCATGCCAAACTTGTGATTGATTCGCTCGCGGTCGGCTGTCGATGCGCCGACGGTCTGCTCGCCATCGACTTCGATCGAGCCCTTGTCCGCATGCAGCAGCCCCAGGATACATTTCAGCATCACCGATTTGCCGGTGCCCGAACCACCGATCACGACGACCGATTCCCCGACGCCAATGTCGAGTGACAGGCCGTCCAACACGACCTTGGGGCCGAACGCCTTGCGAACGTCCTTCAGTGATATTTTTGGCGTGGATTCTGTCATGGTTGCGGCCAGTCGTCCAACTTCACTTGGCGAAGAACATTTCGGTGAGAATGTAGTCGAAACAGAGAATCAGGATTGACGACGACACCACGGCATTGGTCGTTGCCGTGCCGACGCCCTGGGCGCCGCCCTTGGAGTGGTAGCCATGGTAGCAGCCCATCAGGGTGACGATGAAGCCGAACACGGCGGCCTTGACCAGGCCCGAATTTACGTCTTCGGCCTGCAGGAAATTATAGGTCTGTTGCAGGTAGTTCGACGCGTTGAAACCAAGCTTGTAGACGGCGACAATATAGCCACCGAAGACGCCGATAATGTCGGCCACCAGGACCAGCGCCGGGAACATCAGGAACCCGGCGACAATGCGTGGCGCAACCATGTATTTCATGGGGTTGGTCGATAACGTTGTCAGGGCATCAATCTGTTCGGTAACGCGCATGGTGCCGATTTCGGCGGCCAGCGAGGCGCCGATGCGCCCGGCCACCATCAAACCCGCCAGAACGGGGCCCAATTCACGGGTGATCGACAGGACGACGACGTTGGCGACAGCGCCTTCGGCGGAAAAGCGGGCGAAGCCGGTGTAACTTTGCAGGGCCAGCACCATGCCGGCAAAAATCGCGGTCAGGCCGACAACCGGCAGCGAATAGAAGCCGATCTCAATCATCTGTTTTCCGAGGATGCGGAAGTAGAAGGGCGGCCGCAACACATGAGATGCAGCGGTACCGGTGAACAGCGTCAGCCGGCCCGCGGTATCCAGGAAGCCCAGCACGAAACTACCGATCACTTGCAAGAATTTCATTGTACGGCGCCGCCTCGATAAATCCGATGGGTGCGCCGACCAAGCCCGGTCAGGATCTCGTAGCCAATGGTGCCTGCCGTCGCGGCGATCTGATCGACCGGATTTTCCGGCCCGATCAGGTCGATCATCGCACCGGGGTGAGCGATGTCCACCGGAATATCGGTCACGTCGAAAGTAATCAGGTCCATAGAAACCCGTCCCACCAGCGGCACCCGGTACGAACCCAGGAGGCCAAAACCCTTGTTGCTCAACGAGCGAAGATAACCATCGGCATATCCGATCCCGACGGTGGCCACACGGCCCTTTCGTCGAATCAGGTGTGTCGCACCATAGCCAACGGTCTGGGGGGTGTCAACGTCACGGATTTGCAGGATTTTCCCTTGTAATCTAATGACTTGAGCCATCGGATTCGGCATTTCCGGGGTTGGGTTTATGCCGTAGAGCGCACAGCCCGGACGGGCCAGATCAAAATGGTATTCGTCGCCCAGAAAGATTGCCGAGGAGTTCGCAAGCGAGGCGGCCACGCCGGGGAAAAGATGCAAGGCGTGATTAAAGTCGGCGAGCTGCCGCCGGTTCTGCGCACTGTCACAAACGTCAGCCGACGCCATGTGACTAAGCACGTGGGAAATATTCATTCGGGCGATACGTGCCGGGTCGGCGGCAAGTGTCATCAGGTCGTCCGGTGACAGGCCCAGTCGCAGCATGCCGGTATCGACGTGGATATCGGCAGGGGCATCCGGGCGGAAATTTCGCCAGGCCGCAATATCTTCCAGCGAATTGAGAACCGGCGTCAGGCGATGTTCGGCACAGGCCTGCATGGTCGCCATCCCGCTGTGGGGCAGGGGGCCGCTCAGAACGTGAATGCCGGCGTCTTTTGCAGCGGCATCGAGCGTTTGGCGCAAGGCGATGCCTTCATCGGGCAGGGCGACGAAAAAATGCCGGCAACCGGCGTCAGCCAGCGTCATCGCCGCACGTTCCGCCCCCAGGCCGTAGGCGTCGGCCTTGATGGCGGCGCCGCAATCGGCGCCGTTCAGGCGCTCTTTCAACAATCGCCAGTTGGCGGCCAGTGCGGCAAGGTCGATGTTCAGAACTCCGGCGCTGGTTTCCAGGCTCGTCACGACTGTTCTCAATAATCTTGCGTGTCATCGTGATGGCTTGCCAGATCGCCGAAGCGGGTGAATTCGCCGGTAAACTGCAAAAACACGGTGCCGACCGGTCCGTGCCGCTGCTTGGCGACGATGATTTCGGCCATCCCGCGGACTTTTTCCAGGCGATCGTCATTGCGTTGCTGGCGGTCGGCGTATTTGTCGTTGCTTTCGTTGTCATGCTGGGCCGTGCCCTTGCGTTCCAGGTAATACTCTTCGCGGAAGATAAACATGACCACGTCGGCATCCTGCTCGATCGAACCCGATTCCCGAAGATCCGATAGCATCGGGCGTTTGTCTTCGCGCTGCTCGACGGCGCGCGATAGCTGCGACAGGGCGATCACCGGAACGTCCAGTTCTTTGGCCAGGGTCTTCAGGCCACGGGTGATTTCCGAGACTTCCTGCACTCGGCCATCGCTGCGTGACTTTGAGCTTCCGGATATCAATTGCAGGTAATCGACAACGATCATGCCCAGACCGTGCTGGCGCTGTAGTCTGCGGGCCCGCGTCCGCAGGGCGCTGACGGTCAACGCCGGCGTGTCGTCAATGAAGATCGGCAGGTCGTGCAGCGTCTGGCTCATGGCCGCAAGGCGGTCAAATTCCGGTGTCGTGATCTTGCCCTTACGGATGCTGTCCGATGGTGTTTGCGTCTGTTCGGAAATAATACGCGTCGCCAACTGTTCGGCCGACATTTCCAGCGAGAAGAAGCCAACAACGGCGCCTTCCTGGCCACCGGATTGATAATGCGAATAGGCGGAATTGTAGGCGATGTTGGTGGCTAACGCCGTTTTCCCCATGGATGGGCGTGCGGCCAGGATAATTAGATCCGATCGGTGCAGCCCGCCGAGCATGGCATCCATGTCGGTCAGGCCAGAGGTAACGCCGGCCAGCGCGCCGTCGCGCTTGTGGGCCGCTTCGGCCATTTTAATGGCTTCGATGACGGATTCCCTGAAGGGTTTGAAACCGCTTTCGGACTCACCCTTGGTCGCCAGATCGTACAGGGTCTGTTCGGCATCTTCGATCTGCTTCACCGCGGAATCCACAACATCGCCGCCATAGGCGCGATTGACCACGTCCTCGCCCAGTCCGATCAGTTCGCGCTTCAGGAACAGGTCATAGATGATGCGACCGTATTCGCCGGCGTTGATGATCGAAACGACGCTACCGGTCAAATCGGCCAGATAGGTGCTGCCACCGATGTCGGCCAAGGCTTCGTCCTGCTCGAAATACCGCACCAGGGTCACCGGATCCGCAATTTGCCCGCGTTCCATCAGTTTCGAAGCCGCTTCGTAAATGCGACCGTGCTCGGTCAGGGCGAAATGCTCGGGACGCAGAAATTCCGACACCTTCTCGTAGGCCTTGTTGTTGGCAAACAACGCGCCGAGCAGGGATTTTTCCGCCTCGATATTATAGGGCAGGGTGCGAAGGGTGCCGCGCGCGGTGTCTGCCGCGGCACTGTCTGTATCGTTGGCGGGCGAAAATGGGACGGTTTTCGGCATCGGCTATAAATGTTTCCAAAATTAATGAGGCAATATAATCGGCCCGATTGTCATAGACCATCGGAATAGATGAGTGAGTATAAAGGATTCTCTGGCCCTGTGGATACCGGGGATGTTGTGTGGACAACTGGCGCGCCCTCAAGCCGCCTTTTGGCCTGCCTTCGACTTGCCGGCCTTTTCAAATTTATCGCCAAGCAGATAATCGCGGGTCAGCGGTACCGCGTCCTGGCGTTTTGCCAGTTGAATCTGGAAAACAACACTGTTCAGATGCCGGAACGCCACTTCGCTGGCGGCAAGATAGTATTCCCACATGCGGCAAAAGCGTTCGTCATAGAGGGCGGCAACCTTGCTGCGGTTGGCCCTGAAACGTTGCCGCCAATGCCGCAGCGTTTCGGCGTAGTGCAGACGCAGAATTTCGATGTCGGTGGCGATAATACCGGTCTTCTCGGTGACGCTGACGATTTCGGAAAGCGCCGGGCTGTATCCACCCGGAAAAATATATTTGCGAATCCACGGATCCGTGAGACCGGGGCCGTCGGTGCGACCAATGGTGTGCAGCAAGGCGACGCCGTCCGGGCTTAGCAAGTCGCGCACCTTGGCGAAATAGGCCGGGTAGTGGCCAAGCCCGACATGTTCAAACATGCCGACCGAGACGATCCGGTCATAACGGCCCGTATGCTCGCGGTAATCTCGCAAGTGGAAGTGCACCCGGTCGTCCAGTCCGGCCTGCTTGGCCCTGTCGCGACTGAACTTCAATTGCTCTTGGGACAGGGTCAGGCCATCGATCCGAATACCGTCCGCCGCTTGCGCCAGATGCAGGGCGAGACCGCCCCAACCGGAACCAATATCAAGGATGTGCTGACCGGGCTGCAGTAGCAGTTTTTTTTGGATCAGGCGCTTCTTGTTTTCCTGGGCAGTCTCGAGGCTGTCCTCCGGAGTCTTAAAATAGGCACAAGAATATTGCCGGTCGGCGTCAAGGAACAGGTCATACAATTCACTCGACAGGTCGTAATGATGGGCGACATTGGTTCGGGATCTGCCGAGTGGGTTGAACTGGTGGAAGCGCCTGAAGAGGCGGCTGTAACCCACGGATAATTTGTTGAAGGTGTGCCAGTCGGCGATTCTCACGTTGCTGCCGATCAGCGTCAGCAAATCAAAGATATCGCCATTTTCGACGGTCAGGGTGCCGTTCATATAGGCGTTGCCGGCGGCCATCTGCGTGCGCAGGAACAGGCTGTAATGCAATCTGCGATTATGCAATCGAACGGTAAGGCCGGTATAACCGGGTTCACCGGCGCCAAAATGGTGGGAATCACCGTTGGCGTCGATGACGGTCAAGGAGCCCACCCCGATCAGATGGTTCAACATTCTCGCAAACAACATCAGACTAAACCCGCGACGTTCTCCCAATGACGGATATTCAATTGGTTCGACCGGTTAACCATCTGCCCGGCCTTATCCCGACCCGCGGTTAACATAATAAAAAACGGCGCCCTGTATTTCAAGGGCGCCGTTTTCGTATTGTCGTCTCGAAAGTTTTCTTCGGGATCAGTCTCCGGACTTTTCCGCATCTTCTTCCGCTGCCGCCTTTTCGGTTGCGGCGGCGGCTCGTTCGGCCGCTTCTGCTTCCGCTTCTGCTTCTGCGACCAGCTCATCGGCGGCCATATCGGCGGCGGCGGCATCCTCGAGGTTCTCGAATACTTCTTCTGTTTCGGGCGCCTGATCTTCTTCTTCATCCATGCCGGTAACGGCTTTGCCGGTCTGGCTCTGAACCTTGGCTTCTTCTTCCGAGCGGGCGACGTTGACAACGACGGCGGCGGAAACTTCGGGGTGCAGGATGGCGTTGACGTCGAACAGGCCAAGGGTCTTGATTGGCTGGGCCAGGTCGATTTGCTGACGGCTGACGGTGAAGCCTGCCTCGGTGATGGCCTCGGCGATGTCGCGGGCATTGACCGATCCGTAAAGCTGTCCCGATTCGCCGGCCTGACGGACCAGAACGACGCTCAAGCCAGCCAATTTTTCGGCGACTGTTTCGGCTTCGCCACGCCGTTCCAGGTTGACCGCCTCAAGCTGGGCGCGTTCGACTTCGAAGTGGTTGCGGTTGGCTTCCGTCGCCCGCAACGCCTTGTGTTGCGGTAACAGGAAATTGCGCGCGTATCCCGGTTTGACGCTAACCACATCACCCATCTGACCGAGCTTTTCAATTCGTTCCAGCAGTATAACTTCCATCTTTATTCTCCTGACCCGATCACCGGGCGCACATTAAAATTCGTTTGTTTTACACCTGACCGCGGTCAGGTGCCTTGAAATGCCGGCGAATGCCGACCCATTGTTCTATCAATCCCGCGGCGACAGCGACCAGGGCCATCCAGCTGGACAGTAACAAAACCAAATAAAATACCGTTAGCAGCACTCCCGGTTGCGGCGTCAAGCTGGCCAGATTATGGGCAACCGCCAACCCCAGGAAGAAAAACGGCAAGGCCAGAATCAAAACTAGATTTCGGCCTATATACTCTACGTCTCCAAGTCCGGACATGCTCCCGACCAAGGTCAGGGTCGCCGCACCAATCAAAAACCAGGACATCTTGTCCGGCAAGGTCAGTTCGGATAGCCCGAACGGTGGCCTGACCGAGGCCTTCATCCTGTTCAACAACGCCAACGCTATCGACCCGTTGGCGATGTTCATTACCACCCATGACACTCCCATATATCCCGGGAACAGGGCCAATAAGGCCTCCAGCAGAGTCCCGCGGTCGCCAGCCTGCAAACCCGGCATCAGGTAGGCAAAGACCTTTTCCAATACGGAACGGATCAATCCCTGCAATCCGCCTTCCTGGCCGGATGCCAGCAAATAGGCTGATGCGAACAATGCCCCGGCAAACAACGCCAACATAACAAGAATGGTCCCGGCGGGGGTCCATTCTTCTTTTATCGCGCCCGAACCGTCTGTCACTTGCCAGCGAACCAGCGCCAGACGGACGGCCATCCACACAGGCAGCGCGTAGATCAGGGCAAACAGCAGGCCTGACACCGCGCCGCCGACGACCGCGGCGGTAATGCTGCCGCTGACCCCGGCGACGGTTTCCAATTTCACGCCGAAAGCGAGACCAATCAGAAACAACGGCAGTGGGGTCATGTAGACCGCCAGCATCGCCCCGGGAAAACCCGCGACGAAGGCCAGCGAGACCAGGCCACTTAATGTCCCACCACCGAGGGCGATCATCATGTCCTTGGACATACGGTTTTCCCCGGCGACGTTTCAGGAAACGGGGCGCTGCCGCCCCGCTTCGCAATAACAAGTCCTACTTTACGACGTAGGGAATTAGCGCCAGGAAACGTGCCCGTTTGATTGCCGTCGCCAGTTTCCGCTGATTTTTGGCGGAAACAGATGTGATGCGGCTGGGAACGATCTTGCCACGTTCAGACGTATAACGTTGCAAAAGGCGCGTGTCTTTGTAATCAATTTTCGGAGCCTTGGCGCCCGTGAAAGGGCAGCTTTTGCGACGCCTGAAAAACGGACGGCGACCGCCTGTGGCTCCGGATTCTGTCGGTTCACTCATGCACTTTCTCCTGCTTTGGCGACGGGTGCGGCCGTTACAGCTTCGGCGGTTGCCGCCGGGCGCGGTTCGCGGGGAGGCCTGTCATCGCCACCGAACGGACGGCGCGGGCGATCATCCCGAGTGTTGGCACGCATCATAACGGATGGGCCTTCGGGAAATTCGTCGAGCTTGATGGTTAACTGGCGAAGAACGTTTTCGCTGATACCCATCTGACGTTCCATTTCACGAACGGCTGCCGATGGGGCGTCAAGGTGCATCATGACGTAATGGCCCTTGCGGTTCTTCTTGATTCGGTAAGCGAGGCTGCGAAGACCCCAGTTTTCGACCAGGGCGACTTTGCCGCCTTCATCGTCGATGATCTTGGTGAAGAGTTCGATGAGTTCTTCAACCTGGGTAACAGAAAGATCCTGGCGTGTAATAAACACGCTTTCGTAGTAAGCCAATATATGTCTCCCTCTGGCTTTTCTCATCCCGTTCCGGCCAACCCGGTCTGGGCATAGCCAAACCATGTGGTTCGGCAAGGAGTTGCGAAGGCGCGCAATATACATGAAACGCCTAATCGTGCAAGGATGAAGGTGAGGTTTTATTCAGGGGCCGATTTATGTATAAAAGGGCTGCACTATTCAGCGGGAATCTGTCAGGTTCAACAAACAGCCATGAACAAGAATATTTTTTCGATCATCACCAAACTCGCCATCGGTTCACTGTTGCTTGGACTGTTGTTGTCGTTCTTTTCAGTCAATCCGCGCAATCTGCTCAAAGGCCTGGGCGATACGGCCCTTCAGATTTTCGATATCGTGGCCAGCATGATGGCCTGGGCCGTGGATTATATTTTGATCGGTGCCATCGTTGTCGTGCCGGTCTGGCTGGTGATGGTTGCCTGGCGAGCTTTTCGGGCTAAATAGCTGGTGATGACGATCACATCGGCGGACAATTTCAGATTTCTTGACAGGGAATGCTGAATCGCTATGACTCGCCGCCTCTCGGACTCAATGTAATGACGGGACGACCCTTCCGATGACGCTAAATTCAAAATCGCTCGCCTTCGTTTTCCCCGGACAGGGGTCTCAAGCCATTGGCATGGGGCGGGATTTGGCCGCTACCTACACGACCGCGGCCGATGTTTTCGCGGAGGTCGATGAGGCCCTTGGCCAGAATCTTTCGAAACTGATGTTCGAGGGGCCGCAAGATTCCCTGACCCTGACCGAAAATGCCCAGCCGGCACTGATGGCGGTCAGTATTGCCGTCGTCAGAGTGCTGGCGGAAAATGGCTTTGATGTCGTCGAGCAGGCTCGGTTCGTTGCCGGTCACTCTCTCGGTGAGTATTCGGCGCTGGTTGCGGCGGGAACGTTTTCCCTGACTGATGGCGCCCGACTGCTGAAGACAAGGGGGCGGGCCATGCAACAGGCGGTGCCGGTCGGCGATGGCGCGATGGCGGCCTTGCTGGGACTCGATATGGATGCGGCCAAAGTCGTTGCAGATGAAGCGGCCCAGGGTGAAATCTGCACCGCGGCCAACGATAATGCGCCCGGTCAGGTGGTTATCAGCGGAGCCAGAAAGGCCGTCGAGCGGGCTATCGAAATTGCCAAGGCGCATGGGGCCAAGCGCGGCATGTTGCTGCCGGTCAGTGCGCCTTTCCATTGTGCCTTGATGGCCCCGGCCGCCCAGGTCATGGCCGAAGCACTGGCCGTGGTCAGGATGGAGTCGCCAAAAGTGCCGCTGGTCGCTAACATCACCGCCGAGGTGGTTAATAACGTTCCGGAAATCAGACGGCTGCTGGTCGAACAGGTTACGGGCATGGTGCGTTGGCGTGAAAGCGTCCAGTATATCAGGAACGAAGGCGTCGAAAAACTTATGGAGGTCGGTTCAGGCAAGGTGTTGTCCGGCCTAACGCGACGCATTGACCGCGATATTGAAGCGCTGAGCATTGGCACGCCCGAAGATATTACCGCTTTTATTGGGGAACTCGAAAATGTTTGATCTGACAGGTAAACGCGCTCTGGTTACGGGGGCTTCGGGCGGCATCGGTCGCGCCATCGCACGGGCCTTGCATGGGCAAGGGGCGGAAGTGGCGCTGTCGGGCACCCGTATCGAGGCGCTTGAGGCGCTGAAGGCGGAACTGGGCGACCGGGCACATGCCACGCCGTGCGATCTCGGTTCCGCCGATGGTCCGGCAGCCCTGGTTAAAGATGCTCAGGCGGCTATGGGCGGCGTCGATATTTTGGTCAACAACGCCGGCCTGACCCGCGATACCCTGGCGCTGCGAATGAAAGACGAGGACTGGCAACAGGTGCTTGACGTCAATCTGACGGCGGCATTTTGGTTGTCGCGAGAATGCCTCAAGGGAATGATGAAAAGCCGTTGGGGGCGAATCGTTTCAATTACCTCGATCGTCGGCGTTACCGGTAATGCGGGCCAAGCCAACTATGCGGCGTCCAAGGCTGGATTGATCGGTATGTCCAAATCACTGGCTCAGGAAATCGCCAGTCGCGGCGTGACAGTCAATTGTCTGGCCCCCGGGTTTATCGAAACGCCCATGACCGACGGCCTTGGCGATGTCCAGAAACAGGCACTGCTTTCGGGTATACCGAACGGCCATTTGGGGCGGCCGGAAGACATCGCCGCCGGCGTCGTCTATCTGGCCAGTGACGAGGCCGCCTATGTGACCGGGCAAACGCTTCATGTCAACGGTGGCATGGCGATGATCTGATGTCGTTTTTGATCGTAAAGTGCTCTAGTCAGGCCAAAAGAAGTGTGTTAGGTAACGAAACCTTTTGCTGCCTTGGCGTATGGCGCCGGGATTTAACGGCAAAATTGTTAATCCACTATTCTATACCAATAGAGATTTTAAGGAATAAGACATGAGTGATGTTGCCGATCGCGTGAAAAAGATCGTTCTTGAACATCTTGGTGTTGACGAAGCGAAGGTTACGGAAAACGCCAGCTTTATCGATGACCTGGGCGCCGATAGCCTGGATACCGTTGAACTCGTTATGGCTTTTGAAGAAGAATTTGGCGTCGAAATCCCCGACGATGCGGCGGAAAAAATCCTGACAATCAAGGATGCCGTCGATTTCATTGGCGCTAACACCTGATATTCTGGTCGTATCGGGTTTACGCTCGGTTGGCCTGAATCTGTTTGTGTGTTTTGATCTGAATGCGGAATCCCATGAGACGTGTGGTCGTTACCGGTTTGGGACTTGTTACGCCCCTTGGAAACGGGGTCGAAACGAGTTGGAATCGCTTGATCAATGCCCAGTCGGGTATTGATTCAATCGAATCGTTCGACGTGTCGGATTTGCCGGCTAAGGTCGCCGGGCAAATTCCGCTTGGCGAGGGCGTTGGCGAGTTTAACGCCGATGAAGTTCTCACTCCCAAAGAGCGCCGCCGCGTTGACGATTTTATCGTCTATGGCATGGCTGCGGCGCAGGAAGCCGTCGTCGATTCCGGCTGGCAACCTGATGGTGAGGAAGACCAATTCCGCACCGGGGTGTTGATCGGTTCCGGAATCGGCGGGTTGCCTGAAATATCCCGCGGCGCGTTGACCGTCGATTGCGAATCCGGTGGTGGTGTGCGGCGGCTGTCGCCGTTTTTTATTCCGGCCAGCCTGATCAATCTGATATCCGGCCAGGTTTCCATTAGATATGGCTTCAAAGGCCCCAATCACGCCGTCGTGACGGCGTGTTCGACCGGGGCGCATGCCATCGGCGATGCGGCGCGCCTGATCATGTGGGAAGACGCCGATGTGATGGTTGCCGGTGGCGCCGAAGCCGCCTGTTGCCGCGTTGGAATGGCCGGTTTCTCGCAATCCAAGGCACTGTCTACCAAATTTAACGATACGCCGCAAAAAGCATCCCGTCCTTGGGATCGCGATCGCGACGGGTTCGTTATGGGCGAGGGCGCCGGCGTCGTGGTGCTCGAAGAATTAGAGCATGCGAAGAAACGTGGCGCCAAGATTTACGGCGAAATTGTTGGGTATGGGCTGACCGGCGACGCCTATCACATCACCGCCCCGACGCCAGACGGCAACGGCGCCTATCGGTGCATGATAGCGGCGATGAAGCGGGCCGGGATGAACCCGGAAGAAATCGATTACGTCAACGCCCATGGAACATCAACCATGGCGGATGTTATCGAACTCGCGGCGGTCAAACGGGCCTTCGGCGATGCGGTAAATTCCATTTCCATGTCATCGACAAAGTCGGCGATCGGGCATCTGCTTGGCGCCGCCGGGGCCGTGGAATCGATTTTTTCGATCCTCGCCATGAATAATGGCGTCGTGCCGCCGACCCTTAACCTGGATAATCCGGACGAGGGCTGTGATATTGACCTGGTGCCGCGCCAGGCCAGGGAACGCAAGGTAAGTGCCGTGCTGTCCAATTCCTTCGGATTTGGCGGTACCAACGCGACGCTTATTTTCAAAGAATTTTCATAAGCCTAAGATGGGCGGCATGAGTCGCTTCTTATATCCACTGATCATCATTTCCTTCCTGGTTGGCCTGGCCGGGCTTGGCGTTTTCGCGTGGGGCTACGGGCAGTACGTAAGACCCGGACCCGCCTTGGCCGAACGTACGGTAATCATACCCCGTGGGCGAGGCGTCGAAGGCATCGCCAATGTACTCGAACGCGCCGGCATCATCCGTGACGCGCTGATTTTTCGCCTCGGGGTCCGCTTTAGCGGCACCGATAAAGCCTTGAAGGCGGGCGAATATGTATTCCCGGCCGCGGTCAGCCCGGTTCAAGCCGCGGCCATTCTGACCAAAGGCAAAACGGTGGTCCGACGCCTGACCATCGCCGAAGGGCTGACGACCCGACAGGTTCTGGAACAGCTTCTCGCCACCGCCGGACTGGTCGGGGGCATCGATCGGCATTACCGAGAAGGCGACCTGTTACCGGAAACGTATCATTTTTCCTTCGGCGACGCCCGTGACGGCATCGCCGCCCGGATGGCCTCCTCGATGGCTGCGACGGTCGAAAGGTTATGGGCCAACCGGGCGCCGGACCTGCCGTTCCGCACGCCGGGCGAAGCCGTGGTATTGGCATCCATTGTCGAAAAGGAAACAGGAATAGCGATCGAGCGACCCAGAATCGCGGGTGTTTTTGTGAACCGACTGAACAATGGGATGCGGCTGCAATCGGACCCGACCGTGGTCTATGGGCTGACCAGGGGAGCAGGACCGCTGGGCCGGGCTTTGAGTCGTGCCGACCTGAAGCACGAAACGCCCTACAATACCTATCAAATTAGCGGCCTGCCGCCGGGACCAATCAGCAATCCGGGCATCGCGGCCATCGCCGCCGTTTTGAATCCTGAAAAAACAAATGCCCTATACTTCGTCGCCGATGGCAGCGGCGGACACGTTTTCGCCAGAACCCTGAAAGAGCACAACCGGAATGTCGCGAAATGGCGCAAGATCAAGAATTCCCAAACCCAATAGAGCTTGGGAAGTTCGGATAACTTACCGCCGGTACAGCCCCATCAGGGACGCCTTGGCGATGGTGTGGCGGTTCAGATAAAAACCGACCAGCGCGGGCGAAGCGTCGGCGTTGACGTCCAGTTTGTCAACATCCAGCGCATACACGGTGAACATATACCGGTGGGCGTGATCGCCTTTGGGAGGGCACGGGCCGCCATAGCCTGGAGCGCCAAAGTCGGTACGAACCTGGATGGCGCCTTTGGGAAGTCCCATTGAGTCGGCGGCACCGGCGCCTTTGCCTAAGCCCTCGGTATTGGCCGGAAGATTAACCACCAGCCAATGCCACCAACCACTGCCGGTCGGGGCATCGGGGTCATAGGCCGTTACCGAAATGCTTTTGGTGCCGGCGGGGATGTTGCGCCACATCAGTTCCGGCGAGATATTCTTGCCACGACAGCCAAAGCCAGCAAAAACCTGTTCGTTTGCAATGAAGCCGCTCTCCTGAATTTGCGGGCTCGAAACCGTGAACGCCGCCGCCGCTGCTGCGGCCGACTGCGGTGTGTTTAACAAAAACATCAGTCCCGCGGCGAATGCGGAATACGCAATAAGTCTCTTACCCGTCATGGTCCTGATCTCCTTGGAAGCGAATACCTGGAAATACCAAGCTTAGGGTGATCAGTTTTCCGGGGTGGGTCAAGTGACGCCCACAATTGTATAAAACGATTGATAAATTTCAGGCCGGGACTCCTAAGACATACCCAGAAATTCACCATCCCACCAGCGTTTGCGCCAACGGACGACCATTGTATTAAGGTGCAACCCGGCGATGGCGTAAGGGTCCGTCGCGGCAAATTGTTCAGCTTCGGACCGGTCGTCGGTATCAATGATCGTCATGCCGCCAACGATGGTCTGTCCGTCATCGGCCAAAATGGCACCGGAGGCGAGAATTTTTTCGCCTTGTGCCGCGAGATGAGCCCGATGGTCGTCGCGCAGGGTCTCGCGCAGTTCGGTTTTTTCCAGATTGTCACGGGCCTGGATCAGGTAAGGCATCAGTTCTTCCTTGGCAATCGGCTGATAAGTCGGTTGGAGAGCGCGACGGGCATCAGGTTCAAGAACCGTATCGCGGTCGCCATTGGCCAGGGAAAGGCGATGATGATTTTATTTCGGGCCAGCCCCCTGGCGATGATGCGAGCGGCCTTGCCGGCCTTCATCAGCATTGGCATCCTGAATGTGTTGTTAGCCGTCAGGCGGCTTTCGATGAAGCCGGGGCAGATCACTGAAACTTCGATGCCGTGGTGCCTGAGGCGACCGCGCAACGCCTCGCCATAGGCCTTGACCATGACCTTGCTGGTCGAGTAGGCGGGTGAACTGGGCATGCCCATGAAGCCCGCCAGCGAACTCATCAACGCGATTTGCCCGGCGCCGCGCCGTTGCATACGTTCGATTACCGGAAAGGCGGTGTTCAGGACCCCCGCCATGTTGACGGCGAAGATATCGCGGGCGGCGTTCTCGTCCTGACCTCCACCACCAATACCCGCGTTGGCGATGACCAAATCGAGGGGCTGGTCGTCGTCCACGCGTTCAATCCATGCCCGCATGGAGTCCCGGTCGGTGACATCGACGGTTTCGGCCATGACATCGGCGCCGCGCGCGCGACAGGCGTCGGCAACCGCCTGAAGCCGGTTATCGTTGCGTCCGGAAAGGGCCAGAAACACCCCCGGCCCGGCGTATTCCAGGGCCAAGGCCTCGCCGATACCGCTGGACGAGCCGGTGACAAGAATGGATTTAGGATTTCTCATGTTTCCTTTATACGGGCCCGCAACGCCTAAGGAAACCCGTTGAGCGCTTGTTGCCGTAGCCTGTGGCGGGTTATAAGATTGCGACGTTTGGGGATATCAGGAGTCTTTCGTTGCCAACATATTCGATGACCGGTTTTGCGCGCGCCGAAGGTTCTAATGAACACTGCTCCTGGGAATGGGAGGCGCGAAGCGTCAACGGCAAGGGGCTGGACGTACGCTGCCGGCTGCCCTCGGGTTTTGAAAACCTGGAACAGCCGGTCCGCGAGCGGGTCAAAAGCGTGCTCCGCCGGGGTAACGTTTCGGTTAATCTGAGCATAACCTGGGGGCAGGCGGCGGGGGCCTACCGGGTCAACGAAGATGTGCTGAATGGATTGGTGGCGATGCTGCCGAAGCTGTCGGCCATGGTTCCCGACGCCACACCGGCCAGTCTTGACGGCCTGCTGGCGCTAAAGGGGGTGATCGAGCTAAGCGATAGCGTGTTATCGGACGATGGTCGCGTCGAACTTGAGGCCGATATCCTGTCCGGGTTGGACGATGTCCTAAGGGCGCTGTCGGCCATGCGTCGGGAAGAAGGCGACCGCCTGGCCGACGTGCTAAGCGGGCAGATTGACGGTATTGAAAACCTGTGCGCCGAGGCGGGCAGGTTGGCGGCGCTGCAACCCGAGGCCATTGCCCAACGCCTGCGGGAACAAGTGGCGGCGCTGTTACAAAATGTTCCCGAGCTACCGGCCGAACGGTTGGCGCAGGAAGCCGCGTTGTTGATAACCAAGGCCGATATCGTTGAGGAACTGGACCGCCTGACGGCTCACGTCGGTGCCGCCCGTACCCTGTTGACGGCCGATGCCGCAATTGGTCGCAAGCTGGATTTTCTGTGTCAGGAATTTAACCGCGAGGCCAATACGCTTTGCTCAAAGTCGCCAGACGTCGAGTTGACCCGCGTCGGCCTTGACCTGAAAGCGCTCATCGAACAATTCCGGGAACAGGTGCAAAACATCGAATGACGAAATCCAACGATCTCGATCGTCGCGGCTTGATGCTGGTATTGTCGTCGCCTTCCGGGGCCGGTAAATCGACTATTTCGCGTGCGCTGATGGAACGCGACGACAATCTGACCATGTCGGTTTCGGCAACCACCCGTGCGCGACGCCCGGGCGAAGTGGACGGCAAGGATTATTTCTTTGTCGATAAGGAGGCTTTCGACGCGATGGTTCAGGGCGGCAGGATGCTGGAACACGCCCGCGTTTTCGAAAATTATTACGGCACCCCGAGAGAACCGGTGGAGGCGGCCTTGGCCGCCGGACGGGACGTCATGTTCGATGTTGACTGGCAGGGCACCCAGCAACTGGCGGACAATGCGCCGCAGGATCTGGTGCGGGTCTTCATCCTGCCGCCAAGCATGGAAGAATTGGAACGTCGATTATATGCCCGCGCCCAGGACTCCGAAGCGGTGGTAAAAAAGCGGATGGCGGAAGCAAGTTCGGAAATGAGCCACTATGCGGAATACGATTATATCGTTGTCAATAGGGATATCGACGACAGTATCGCCAAGCTCGAAGCGATCTTGGCCGCTGAACGTTTGAAACTGGAGCGCCAGATCAGCGTTCGGGACTTCATTACGAAAATGTGCGGTGGAGACGACTAATGGATAGCGACCACATCAATCGCGCCGCAGCCTACCTTGGCGAGGCGCGCCGGACCCGCCAACCCGTGGCGTTCCCGCAAGAGCTTCGCCCCGATGGCGAAGACGACGCCTACGCCGTGCAAGCGGCCCTGCATCGGTGGCAGCGGGACAACGGACAGGGCGATATCGCGGGCTACAAGATTGGTTGCACGACGCCGGTGATGCAGGAAATTTTACAGATCGACAACCCGGCGTTTGGTGGTGTGCTGGACCGTCGCATTTACCGGCACCGGGCGACCTTTCCGTTCACCGAATTTCTGGAACCCGGTATCGAATGTGAAATAGCCGTACGTCTTGCCGCCGATCTGCCGCCCCGGGGCGCGCCTTATGACCGTGACGCCGTGACGCCGGCGATAGGGGCTTGCATGGCGGCGATTGAACTTGTCGATAACCGATACGGCGATTTGTCGTCGGCCGGGACGCCCGTGATGATGGCCGACGATTTTTTTCAGTCCGCCTGCATTTTAGGGACAGAGGTGACCGACTGGCAGCGCCTCGATCTCGCTGCCGTCGAGGGCCGAACCTTCATCAATGGCAAATTGGCCGGCAGCGGCCCGGGCTCGGACGTGTTGGGGCATCCGCTACAAGCCGTTGCCTGGCTGGCCAATCGCTTTTCCGCCCAGGGCCGAAGCCTCGAGGCCGGGAATCTCATTATGACCGGGTCGCTGACGGCGGTTCAGTGGATTGAAGCAGGCCCGGCCGAAGCCACGATATCCATTGATGGCCTTGGCGATGTCGCCGTGCGGCTGGAATGACCTGTTTATTCGGCGACGGCCCTGGCGATGGCGCAGAATTGCTCGACGGTGAGCGTTTCCGCCCGTGCCGTTGGGTCGATGCCAAGATGTTCGAGGTCGATGTTCAGGTTTTTTAAACTGGCCCGCAACATCTTGCGGCGCTGCCCGAAGGCGGCCGCCGTGACTTTTTCCAGAATTTTCATGTCCGCCGGGGCCAGCGGTTCAGGGCGGGGGATTAAAGTAATCACCGTGCTGTCGATTTTTGGCGGCGGCGTGAAGGCCGTTCGGGAAATATTGAAGTCGTGCCGGGTCTCGCACAGCCATTGGGTTATCACCGACAAACGCCCGAAGGCTTTGCTGCCGGGGGCGGCGGTGATCCGGTCGGCGACCTCCTTCTGAAACATCAGGGTCAGGCTTTCGAATTGCTCTATCTGTCTCAGCCACCTCAGCAGTAACGGGGTGGCGATGTTATAGGGCAGATTGGCGATGATCCGCCGGGGTTTCGGGCACAGCGTGGATAGGTCCGTTTGCAATGCGTCGGCTTCAATCACCTGCAATTGACCGGGATAGGCCGAAGCAAGTTCGCCAAGGGCGGCGACGCAGCGGGGGTCGGTTTCCACGGCGGTGATCTGTTTGGCCCCCGCCGCGAGAAGTGCCCGGGTCAAGCCGCCGGGGCCGGGGCCGATTTCGATGATATGGCAATCGGCAAGACGGCCCGCGGCACGGGCGATGCGGCCGGTCAGGTTGAGGTCGAGCAGAAAATGCTGGCCGAGCTTTTTCCGTGCATCGAGGCCATATTTTGCGATTAACTGCTTCAGGGGCGGCAGGTCGCGGTCGGTTTCGGTTGCTGTCATCGGGCATTCCGTCTGTGTGCCATATCGGCAGCCATGGCGATAGCGGCGAGCAGGCTGGTTTCTTTGGCCTGGCCACTGCCGGCGATATCGAAGGCGGTGCCGTGATCGGGGGATGTTCGCACGAACGGTAGGCCGAGCGTTACATTGACCGCGCCGTCGAAGTCGATGGTCTTGATCGGAATCAGCGCCTGGTCGTGATACATGCAGATGGCGGCGTCATAGCCGCTGCGTGCCGCGGCATGGAACAGTGTATCGGGTGGCCACGGACCGGATGAGTCGACACCGCGTTTTTGCAGTTCGTCGATGGCGGGGCCAATGATGGTTTCTTCTTCGCGCCCCATGCCGCCGCCCTCGCCGGCGTGGGGATTTAGCCCGGCGATAGCGATCCGGGGTTTGGCAATGGCGAAGTCATTTTTCAGGGCGTCGGCGGTGATCATGCTGATGGCGACGATGGTTTCCGTGCTCAGGCTATTGATAGCCTCGCGTAAGCTAACATGAACCGTCACCGGCACGACCCTTAGCGAGGGGCAGGCCAGCATCATTACCGGCGGTGTCGCAATGCCGGCGAGAGAGGCCAGGAATTCGGTGTGGCCGGGAAACCCGAAGCCGGCCTGATACAGGCTCTGCTTGTGGATCGGGTTGGTGACAACGGCGGCGGCCTGTCCCGCCTCGACAAGCCGGACGGCCGTTTCGATAGATGCCAGAACGGCCCCGGCATTGCCCGGGTTTGGTGTGCCGGCGATGGCTTCGATGGGCAGTGGTGTATGAAGCACGGGCAGGGCATGGGGGAACACGTCGGTTGCTTCCGCCGGACTCTCAATGATCTGGATCGGCGCGGCGATGGCTGAATTCCGGGAAACAGATTCCAGATGGTTCGCATCGCCGATCAGAAAAAAGGGCAATGCGGCGGCGTCGGTCCGTAATCTCCGCCACGCTTTAAGGGTGATTTCGCCGCCGATTCCCGCCGGGTCGCCGATGGTAAGCGCCAGGGGCGGGGGAGGCGTGGCGTTATCGACAACGCCAGACATCGCTAAATCCTTATATCCAGAAAGGCCGTCCGGCGAAGGTCGCGCAAATGGCGTCGGGCCAGGATATCGAGCCGGTCGTTAAGAAGAGATGTTTCAATGTTGTCCCGAATTTGGCTTAAGGTCAGCTTGCCTTCGCGCCCGCAAACCATCAGAACCGCGACGCCGTCACCGGAGCGAATCGGTTGGCTGGGCTTGTTGATCGCCAGGTCTCCCACCAGTTTGCGGGTTTGCGCCGGGAGCGACGCGGTCTTCACCTTGCCTAGCCTGCCGGATAGCTTGGACCCGGTTTTCTTGGCAATATCGGCCATTGCATCACAACTTGTCGCGCCTGCGGTCATCTTCGCCGCCGCATCCAGCCCTGCCTTGACATCGTCAGCGGTGGCCGATGGTGGCAATGGCAGGTATACCTGAAACAGGTCGACCTTTTCATCGTCGGAAGTCAGGCCCTGGCCGATACGCGATTTTCGTTTGAGCAAGATATGGAACCCGGAAAGGGTTTGCAGCGGGGGCGAAAGGCTGCCATCGGCCATGTTAGCAATGGCTTTATCGAGTTTGGGGGCGAGTTGGCCCTGCCGAATCCAGCCAAGGTCACCGCCAACGGCGGCGGAGGCGCTCTGCGAAAGGTTCCGGGCCAAAACGGAAAAGTCGGCGCCGGCTTTCAACTGGGAAATGATATTGTCGGCGACTTTCCTGAACTCGCCTGCATTTTCCGGTTTGTCGATCGCCAGAAATATTTCGGCGACAAGATATTCCGGTTTGCCTTTGCTCTTCGATATTTCGTTTATGATATCATCGATTTCTTCGCTGCCGATGGATATTTCGGAACGGAATAGTTGATTTACCGTACGCCCCCAGCCTATCTGGGCTCGTAGCTTATTCATCAGAACGTCCTTATCGACGTTGATCTGCGCGAGGTATTCTGTAAGCTTTTTGGGCGTCATTTTGCTTCTGCGGGCGATGGTGGCGAACGCACGATTAACTTCTTTATCCGAAACCTTGATGCCAAGGCGTTTGGCTTCCTGTATCTGAAGTTTTTCGTTTATCAGCTGGTTGAGGACCTGACGGGCATGCCGCCGTCGGTTCTCCGGAGTGTTTTTCTGATTAGATGTGGCGATCAGCAGATCGATCCGGGATTGAAGGTCGAACAGCGAAATAACGTCTTCGTTGACCACGGCCGCAATGCCAAGGGTTTCCTGTGCCTTGGAAGCGTTCGTCGAAGCCACGGCAAAAACAAGAAGCGCCATCGCCGCTACTGAAAAATAATATCGAGATAGGGATAATTTCATTTTTGGCCGTGGTTTTTCGTGTGTTTCAAATGACTATGGTAGCGCCGCTTTAATCAGGCGGGAATAGGAGACTGCATTTTTCGAGTTCCTGGCCGCTAATTGTTGAACAGACTGACGCTGGGCGAGACCTCGCCGAGCGTTTTAAAGAGGATACGGAAAATGACGGAATTTTCCGGGCGCAGATCGCGATTCACGAAAAAAGTTCGTGAAAACTCGGACGTAAACAGAAAGCATTCATCTTCATACGTCAATCCGAGATTGGCTGAACGAAATTCGCTGGCGGCGACATCCCGCGTCGCCCGGACCGATCCGCGCCAGTAACGGCTTAACTGGGATGACAGGTTACCGGATAATTCCTCGCGACCGGAAAATTCACTGCCTTGCTGAGGGTCGATGAAGGTGTAATCCGAGTTGAGCGAAAGGGCCGGGCCCCCGACGGAAACGCTCAACTCGTTCCGCTTGAAATTCAGGCTTCTTTTGTCGATGCGGGTGCGGTAATTCAACCTCAGGAAACTTCCGGGTGAGGCGTGCAGGCGACCGACAATGTCGGAAAAATTGTCTTCAAGCCCTGAATTGCGAGAAAATGTGTCGTCGGCCTTGTAACGATAACTTTGGCCGATCAGCAAGGTCGTGTTGCCGCCCTTGCGGCCAAACACACCCCACTTGAAACCGTAATTGATGCGGGGACCGCCTTCGACCCGGTCAAGTCCGGAAAACCGGTTGGTGCTGAACAGGTTGGTATCGTCGAACTCGAAATTCTGGCTGTCTTCATCGGGGATGGTATTCGGGTTGCCGCCGTAGGGGCTGACGACGACCGAAGCGATTGGTTCGAACAGCTGGTAAACGCTGCCATTTTTGCCTTCCTCGCGGACAAACGGATAGCGCCAGTCCAGCGCGATCTGGGGCCGCACGCGGTACGACAGGCCGGTGTATTTGTCGCCATTGTTCTTGACCAGACCGTTGACGTGGTACAGGTCACCTCTGAGCGATGTTGACAGCGTGTAGGAATCCCCAAACGGCGAGATGTAGGGAAGTTGCCAGCTGCTTTTAAGTGAAAATCTGCGGGTGTCGGTCCCCTGTGAGCGGCTTAAGGCAACGGCATTGATGTCCAGCTTGGTCTGGCCGCCAAAACGGTCTGGTTCGCTTTCGTGAGCGTATTCAACGTACGGCAATATCAGCGGCGTCGATAGATCCCCTGTCGTGTCTTGCAGGGACTGGAAGCCGGTCGCGTTGGCGTACAGGTAGTTACGCTTTCTGAAGCCTTCGATAAACGCTTGCGAGGCCAGGGAATTTCTGGTCTCCGGCAGGGTGTTATCGGTGGTGAATTTATACCGGGACATATAGGTCGAGTCAGTGGCCCGGTTGATGTCAAATCCCCAGCGCCATGTTTCGTCATAATTAAACCGCCCCTTGGTGGCGATGTGCCCCCTGATTCCATGGGTACCATTTTCGGTGGAATAGGTTTGCTTGTTCGTGGCGGTGTTTCTGGTGATGGAGCCTTTGGCCATGAACTCACCGTCGGTAAAATTATGGCGATATTCACCGGCCATCACGAGGCCCTGTTTGCCGGTGAATATCGGGATCAGGGTTGCATCCGAATTGGGCGCGATACTGAAGAAATAAGGGGTGGCGATCGCCGCGCCCAGAGTCGTTGAACCGCCGAATATCGGCGCCAGAAATCCGCTTCTTCGTTTTACCGTCGGGTCGGGGTGCGACAGGTACGGGGTGTACAGCACGGGTACCCCCGCGAACTCCAGCCAGGCGTCGGTATATTCGACGGTCTGCCGATTTTTGTCATGAACGACCTTGACCGCCTTGATTTGCCATAACGGCGGGCGGGACGGGTCTGCTTCGCACAGGCGGCAGGGCGAGTAGACGACCTGGCTCATTTCAAGCCGGGTGCCATTGATTCGCCGTCCGCCGCTCGATGCAATAAGCGCCTTGTCGCTTAGAATTGCTCGCAGGTTCTCGATGATGCCGTTCTTGATATCGCCACTCAGTTCCATAAATTCCGCGAAGACGACTTCGCCGGTCGGTTCCATAAGGGTGACATTGCCTGACGCACTCAGCAAGTCCTGCCGCCGGTTGTAGACGACGACGTCGGCGTACAGAATGCGCGGGTCACTTATAACCTTCACGTTTCCGCGTGCGGTGACGATATCGAGATCACGATCATATTGCATTTCGTCGGCGGAAAACCGGACATCATTATTGATCGGCGTATCTGTCTGGCCGACACCGGTCGCCGCCATCGCATGCGAAGACAGGGTTGCCAGCAGCAACAGGACGGCCCAGGTAATGGCGGCGCGGACCGTCGTCATGGGCCTGAATGGTATTGGCGTCAGCATCATCGGTTAACCATCTTCGAGATGAAGTAACATGGCAAGGCCCAGTAACGTCGCGACGCCCGAAGGCGCCCAGGCCGCAAGCGTTACCGGTATGCTGTCGGAAAGACCGAGCGCGAAGACGACGTCGGAGAAGAAGTAGAGCACAAATCCGGCTAAAACGCCGCCCGAAACAACATATACCGTACCGCCGCGCCGCGATTGACGCAGCGTGAATGTCGCCGCGATCAAGACCATCGCGCACATTAGCAGCGGCGTCGCCAACAGACTATGCCAGTGCAGCCGATGCCGAATTGCCGAAAACCCGGCCTTTTCGAGGGTCTTGATGAAGCCCGGCAAATCCCAGAATGACATGGTCTCCGGCGGCGCAAAGTTATCCTGGATGGATGCCAGCGTCAGGTCGGTTTCCAGCCAGAATTCATCTGAAAACGTCGACGCTTGATCGGGGGTATAGGTCCATACATTCCGCATGTGCCAGAAACCGTCCTCTAACTTGGCGCTTTCGGCATCAATGCGCCGGATGAATTTGTCGGTTCCTTCATAGACAAAAACGTTTACCGTTCCTAATTCCACATCCGATCCCTGCTGCAGGACATTTTTTGCGAAAATGACCGATTGCCCTTCCTTGTTAGACTGGCGCAGCCATAATCCGGTATCCGAAAGCGCCAGGAAGCTGGTCTGGCCTTTGAAGACGGCGGCTTCGATGCGTTGGAAGCGGGACAACGTGACGGAGGTCAGCGGATTGAAGACCGCCACCTGGAGAATCCCCATCACCAGCGCCAGCAGGAGTACGGGCAGCATGAACTGCCAGGCGGAAACACCGGCGGCGCGCGAAACGACCAGTTCATGATTCCGGGTCAATCGCCAGAAGGCCGCCATGCCGCCAAACAAAACGGCGAACGGAAATAGTTGCTGGCCCATATTGGGTAACTTTAGCGCCGCCATTTCCATGACAAGTGAAAAACTGACATCGGGTTTCGATGCCGCACGGCGGAGAAGCTCGATACTGTCAACCAGAAAAATCAGTGTCAGCAGCATGACAAACACCGATGCAAAACTGAGCAAAAACTGCCAACCGATATAGACGGACATTGTCGGTGATAAACGCATGTTCCGCCCCTATATCGACATCTTTGACGTGTTCGATCGTTTGGCTTTCGGCATGCCCAGCACGAAATAGAAACCGCCGAAAATGGGTAAGAAGCCAAGGCCATACATCAGCGGGATCAACGACAGGTTCTTGGCGGCAGCGTTCTCCAGAGCCAGCATCGAGCCCAGATATATGGCGGCGACGATGGATGCCAGCAGAATGCGGCGTGATTGCGTTCGGCGCGTGAAGCTGCCTGATATAAGAAAGGCCAGCCCTATCATTGTATATCCCAGCGACGATACCGGTGACAGCAGACGCTTATGCCCCTCGACGGTGAACTTGCCGTAATCCTTGACGTTGAGGCCAGGGTCGTCCTTAAGGTGAAAAAGCTCATAAACCGTGCGTTCCCTGGCTTCACGGTAGCGCCCTTGCCTGACCTTGCCGTTGACGTGCAACTCGAAAATGTAACGGTCGAAATACAAAATTGAAAGTTGATGGGTCTTTTTATCGACGGTTTGCCTGTTGCCGTTGAACATGACGACGCGAGACCCTTTTTCGGCGTCAACCAGGGCCCCTCTTTCGGCCAAGAGGGTCACCGCCCCGTCCGGGTCGCGTCCATCGTGAACCAGAATGCCGTGTAATTGTCCATCACTGGAACGCTCACGGACGTAGACCGTGACGTTCTTCGATATCTCGTTGAATGCGCCCTCCTGCAGCAGAACATGGGAGTAGCTGTCGAGCACTTCCCACTGCATTTCCCTGAATTTACGATAGGATTCCGGCAGGAAATACAGGTTCAGGGCATAACCGATAACCATCACACCGAGGGTCAGCGTGATGGCCGGAATGGAAAGCCCTATCTGGCTTTGCCCCGACGCCCGCATAACCACCAGTTCCCGATCCGATATCAGTTTCGAATAGACGAAGACAACGACGATGAAGAGCGCCACCGGCAGGACGATTGTCAGAAAATTTGGCAGCAAAAGCAGGTTTAATTTTATGAAGACACCGGTGGAAATTCCCCGGTTGACGATCATCTGGACCAATCGGAGAGACTGGGTCAGCCAGATAATGCTCGTCAATCCAGTCGTGACCAGCACCATCCCCATGAACAACTGCATCAGGATGTATCTATTGAAACCGTTCATTTTGTATGATTTACCGTCGAATTGACCGCCAAAATGTGCGAGAAACTCCGAAAAATCAAGGTCTAAACGGTTTTTGTTTATATTTCGTCAATGTTGGTTTCGGTTACGGACGGGCCGCCGTGGATGACTTTCTCGCATAATCCCGAAACATCGCTCAGGACATGATCGGCATAAAACCGGGCGGTGGCAATTTTTGCCGAGTTAAATGCGCTGTTTGCATCGCCTTTCTGTCCTGAACGGGTGACGGCAAGCGCCGCCGATCCCATCATCCAGCCACCGGCGGTGTTGCCCAACAGCGCCAGGTAGGGCACGGCGACGGCCAAGGCGCCGTCAACGTCGCGCGAGTAGCTTGTGACAATCCAGTCCGTTGCCGTTTCCAGCGCCGCCAGGGCGTCTTCGAGGCGCCGGGCGATGCTGGCCAGGGTGTCGTCCCCCATGGCGAACAGGTCTGCGACAACGGTCTTTATTTCGGCCATCAATGCCTTGGCCGTATCGCCGTTTTCCCGAGCGATCTTGCGGCCGATCAGGTCGATTGCCTGAATGCCGTTGGTGCCTTCGTAAATGGTCGCGATCTGGGAATCACGCAGGTGCTGGGCGGCGCCTGTTTCCTCGATAAATCCCATCCCGCCATGAACCTGGATACCGGTGCTGGCGATGTTGACGCCGTTGTCCGTGGACCAGGCCTTTACCACCGGGATCAACAGATCGACCAGGCCCTGGGCGCGGCGGCGTTCGGCTTCGTCGGGGTGGCGCTTGGCGGTATCGAGTTTGGCCGCCGTGAAATATGACAGCGCGCGGGCGGCTTCCGTTCGGGCTTTCATGGACATCAGCATGCGTTTGACGTCGGGATGATGAATGATCGTCGTCGGGGCTGGGTTATCGCCGCTGGCGGCGCGGCTCTGGACCCGTTCGCGGGCAAAATCACGGGCCTGCTGGAAGGCGCGTTCGCCGATCGCGACACCCTGCAGGCCAACGGCCAGCCGGGCGTTGTTCATCATCGTGAACATATAGCGAATTCCGTTGTGTTCTTCGCCGACCAGGTATCCGAGCGCGCCGCCATTGTCGCCGAACGCCATCACGGCGGTCGGGCTGGCGTTGATGCCCAGCTTGTGTTCAATGGAGACGCACCTCAAGTCGTTGCGTTCGCCGAGAGAGCCATCGTCGTTGACCAGAAATTTAGGCACCGCGAACAGCGAAATACCTTTAATGCCGGCCGGGGCGTCGGGCAGGCGGGCCAACACCATGTGAACGATGTTGTCCGTCATGTCGTGTTCGCCGTAGGTAATGAAGATTTTCTGTCCGGTGATCCGGTAGTTTTCCCCATCCCGTTCGGCCTTGGTCCTGAGTTGGGCGAGATCGGTGCCGGCCTGAGGTTCCGTCAGGTTCATGGTGCCGTTCCATTCGCCCGTCACCATTTTTTCCAGGAAGCGAGCCTTGAGGTCGTCCGAGCCGTGGGCGGATAGCAGCTCGACAGACCCTTGGGTCAACAACGGGCAGAGGGAAAAAGCCATGTTGGCGGAATTCCACATTTCCGATAGTGCCGTCGATACAAGCCACGGCAACCCCTGACCGCCATACTCGGGGTCGAACGGTACCCCGTTCCAACCGCCCTCGACAAATTGCGTGTAGGCTTCCTTGGCGCCCTTTGGCGTTCTGACAATGCCGTTGTCGATCTGGCAGCCCTCGACGTCGCCTTCGTGGTTCAACGGTGCCATAACGTCCGCGGCCAGCTTGCCGGCTTCCTCAAGGATGGCATCGACCAGGTCGGGCGTCGCGTCTTCATAGCCTGGCATGTGGTTGATGGCGTTTAAGTCACAAAGTTCGTTGATAACGAAACGCATGTCTTCGGTTGGGGCCGCATAATCGGACATTATAAATAGACCTACTGCAAAAATGATGAATTTCAGGAAGGGCCAATGGGGGGCCCTTTTCAAGGTGGAAGTTTAACAGCGCGTGGTTTAATCACAAACTGCAATTACGGACGTCAGGTGCGCCGGAAAATGCCATTGAGTTAGTCGTGGTGGTTAACGTGGGCGCGAATATTTGCGCTGATTATAGCGGCAATTCTTCCCGTTTCGTCCAGTGCCGGGTAGGTCCAGTGCTGCAGTTCCCCGTCAAAAGTCCTTATTATTCCGGCCTCTCGCATCATCGCGTGAAAGCGATCAAATTTTTTCGACCCGCCTGCCAGCGGCAAAATCATGACAGGCTTTCCCGTCGCCGATGCTTCCGTGATCATTGATGCGGAATCGCTGGTGACGAGGATATAATCGGCGATCGCGAGCATTCCCGGATACGGGTTTTCACCCTCGCCATCCCAGACGAATATAGGATCCCCTTGCAGCGCCGTGCGGATACGCTTCGCATTTTCCGCACCTGTGCGGGACGAGCACGTGACGATCAATCCGCATCCCCTGCCTGCCAGGACTTTCAAATTATCGATGATCGTGGTCGTAATTTCCGATGTGAGTTTGTAGGATTTGCTATTGCCGCCGATCAATACGGCGACAAGGGGACGGGGCAAATTAGCAAATTTGCCGTGAAAGTCCCGCCTCGCCGCTGCGAGTTTTTCTTGGCTGATTTTATGTAGAGCCCCAAGCGTGGAGATTACATTTTCGCCGCTCAGGGAATCGTGACGAGGCGGGGCCAGCAGATCGAAATATTTCGGCGGAACGCGCGGATCCTGAATGTGGACCGTCATCGTCCTGCCGTGGCTCAGTCTCTTGATTGCAATCGAAAGGGCGACGCTCCTGCGGCCACAGGTGATTAAAAGGTCCGGCCACGGCGGCAACAGCGGATCGGCGCCTTTTCCCACCCCCTTAAGTGCAAAAGGCGCACGGTGTCCGGGCAGCCATCTCCAGGGTGCCTTCAGGCTGACAATTTTTTCCTGATGGGGAATGCCAATCCGGTCCGCCAGACCGGTCACCTGAGACCGCATTCCTGCCTCGCCCGTTGTCATCGTCCAACATTCAAGACGTGTCAGCGGGTCGCGGGGAGGCTGGGTTGAATGTGTATTGCTGGCTATCGAATTCGGCCTTGTCTGTTTGTCGCTGCGTCTATCGAACCGAATTAACGGGGGTGTCGGCAAACGCCAGCTCTTCCCGGGCGCGCCATTGATCGGTCACATAATTAATGATCAGGCTTTTCCGGATACCGGACATGGGCCGTTTTTCATACCCATGCCACGTGTCGTCGGCGGGGATAAAGATGGTTCCATGGTTGGTATTGGCATTGGACATGCCCCAAACCGTATTCGCGTCCTTGTAAATCGTCGTACCCCAAAGGTGAGCATCTTCATCACGGGACAAGTGAACGAGCATTGTGAACTTTTTGACCCTGATATCCGTGTGGGGCTCAAGCCAGAAACCGGGTCCGTCCTGCGTATATTCGATTCTAAGATAGGTTCCCCCAAGGTCGATCTCACACAGGTCCTCGATGGCCCGGATTGTCTCGGGGCTTTGGAGGGCACCGGCAATTTTTCCGCAAATCGGAAATTCGCGCTGACGGGCGGCATCGAAATATCCACGTTTGTCGTTATTGCCCTGCCGCTGCCCGCTGGAATAATCCATTTGCGGCACGGCGATTGGAAGCGCGAGAAGGTCATCAATGTGGTTATCGGAGAAAATATCGTTCAATAGCCAGTGCCGATAGGGAATATCTTTTCTGTCGCTGTTTTTCAGCGCCCCGATAAAGCTTTTTTTCACGTCGGCGGAACCGCTCATGACATATCCTCAAAAACCCCGGTTGCAGGCTGCGTAGGTGTGTAACGCGGCGATCATACGCAATCGGCGCGGCAATTCAAACAACTTCTCCCGCGCTATTGCGAACGGCAAAAAGGGGATGCTCCAAATCGGAACATCCCCCATATTGCAGTGCTTTGGATCCGGGTTTAGTAAACGTCGTTGCGCGTGTTGAAGACGTTGAATTTACCCGTTGGCGTGATCAAGCGTTTGTCCTTGATGACTTTTTTCAATTTGCGCGTTTTGTCATCAATAACGACGATCGCCGATTCCTGAGTCTTGCCATTCCAGACAGAGAACCAGACTTCGGTGCCGTCCTTGTTGTATTCACCCTGGACAACCCGGCGAACACCTTCGCTGATGCCTGACATTTCACCAATCGGAAGAACCTCGTAAGGTTTATCCAGATTATTGATGTCGAACACGGCGACCGAAGAAGAGATTTCGGCGTCCGGGTTCAGCGGGGTATCGACCCACAGGTTTTTCGATTTCGGGTGGGTTTTGACGAACAGCGATCCGCCACCCTGGCCTTCAAGGTTCTGCACGACCTTCCATGCATATTGCGGATGGCCCTTGGGATCGGTGCCAATCAACGTGATCGCATCGTCGCCAAGATCGCTGGTCGCCCAGACAGGGCCGTACTTCGGATGAATGAAGTTCGCGCCACGGCCCGGATGGGGTTTATTGCCGACGCCGGCTTTTTCGTTGATCAACTTGACCAGCTTGCCTTCCTTGGTGTCGATAACGACAATTGTATTACGCGCATTCGCCGCGACCAGGAAATAACGACCGGTCGAATCAAGGCCACCGTCATGCAGGAACCGTTCGGCGTCAATCGTCGTCACCTCGAGGTTTTTCAGGTCCGTATAGTTGACCAGCAGAACTTTGCCGGTTTCCTTGACGTTGACGATGAATTCAGGCCGGTAGTGCGAACCGACAATAGAGGCGACACGAGGTTCAGGATGGTACTCCTGGGTGTCAACCGTCATGCCGCGGGTCGAGACGACCTTCAACGGTTCGAGCGTGTTGCCGTCCATGACCACGTATTGAGGCGGCCAGTACGCGCCGGCAATGGCGAACTTGTCTTCATACCCTTTGGCCTTCGACGTTTCGACCGAGCGGGCTTCCATGCCGATCTTCAGGGAAGCGACCGTTGCCGGTGTCTTCATCCAAAGGTCGATCATGCTGACCAAACCATCGCGACCGATCACGAACAGGTAGCGGCCACTCGCTGAAATTCGGCTGATATGAACGGCATAGCCGGTTTTAATAATGGTTTTGATTTTGTAAGAGGCACCATCGATCAAGGCGACTTCACCGGCATCACGAAGGGTTACCGAGAACAAATTATCGATATCCATGTCGTTCATTTTTTTGGTCGGCCGTTTTTCAGGTGGGATCATGACCTTCCAGGACTTCTTTATCTCGACCATGCCCCATTCCGGTGGAACCACCGGTTCGTTCAACAGGTAGCGGGCCATTAAGTCGATTTGTGCTTCGCTGAGTTGCCCGGACGTACCCCAGTTGGGCATGCCGGCGGGTGATCCGTAGTTGATGAAGTCCTTCAGATAATCGTAACCCAGTTTTTGGGTGATCTTGGTGGTAAGTGGCTTGCCGGTAGCGCCTTTGCGCAGCACGCCGTGGCAGCCGGCGCATCTTTCGAAAAATATCTTGTTCGCAGCCTTAAATTCCGCATCGGTAAGCGTCGGTGCGCCTGCCTTGGCGCCTGGCCGATCGACCTTGGGCATGACGTCAAGAGACGGCTGATATTTGCCGCCGGGGGATGTTTGATGACTTTTCAGATTTTTTGGCTCGGATTTCTCTGCTGCCCCTGCCGGTACGGCCACGATGGCAGCAAGAACACCCGCCAAAATCCAGCGGCCTTTGAGTAAATGCCTACTCATTTGAACTCTCCAATTTAACCGTTAAAAAAAACCCGCCCCCCGGTCGGAAATTGTCAATAGCCTGGGTATTCCGATCTTAGAAGAGGCCGCGTGACCGAAACCGGCAAATGGATGGCTCCGATTCACTATCATAATTTGAACACAATTCACGTCCTGTTGAGTTGACTTCCGTCAAGGCTCAACATGAAATTGGAGGCTATCAGTATTCGTTCGTACGGGTTCTGGTCGTTACTGTTCGTGAATTAAGTATGGGAGCCGGAATTGCGAGACATCTGGCGGGGGAACATGCATGGCTCTGAAGCGGTGCCTCGGATTTCTTTTTCTGATCATTGTGACGTTGCCGGCGCATATTCCAAATGCCGCCGCAGCCGAGCTTGAGCGTTTTCTGACACCGGAGAATCTGGCCAAGGTTTTCCCCGGCGCGGATCAAGTCGGTAACGTCGTCGAACAGCCGCCGTCGGCGCCGGTGTTTAAAGCTGACCATCTCGTTGGCTACGTCTATTTGACGTCCGATGTCGTCAATTCCGCCGGTTACTCAGGTAAGCCGGTAAAAATTCTAGCGGCGTTTGATCTTGCCGGTCGGGTTACCGGCGCCCTTGTCGTGGAACACCAGGAACCCATACTGATTCTTGGTATTCCCGAAAGCAAACTGGACACCTTCATTTCCCAGTTCAAGGGCAAGGACCTGCGCCAGCGGGTCAGGGTCGGGGGCGCTGCGGGGGGCGGCGAATCCCGTGTCGATATGGTCAGTGGCGCGTCCATTACCTCATTGGTGTTCGGCGACAGTGTCATGCGGGCCGGTCGCATGGTTGCCCGGGCCTTGGGCGTCATCGGCCCCGCCGATCATCTGGCGCGCGGTGATATCGACATGGAAATGTTTGTCGTTGCCGACTGGCCGACGCTTGTTGCCGACGGGTATCTGAGGCGCCTGCGCCTGAGCAAGGGCGATGTTGCCGCGGGCTTCTCACGCCACGAAACCGACGCCGAGAAGGACAAGCTTTTTATCGATCTTTTTACCGGGCTGGTCACGCCGGAGATGATCGGCCAAAACCTGTTTGGTTTTGCGGCTTACAATATGTTAATGGCGGCACGGCCACCGGACGCGCAGTTGATCATGGTTGCGGGGAACGGCTTTTACTCTTTCCGTGGGTACAGTTATCGGCGGACGGGGTATTTTGAGCGGCTGCAATTGGTGCAGGGGAACAAGACGATTCGTCTAACCAGAGAAATGCACCAGAGGGCGCCCAGGCTTATGATAGCCAACGGCATCGAATTCAGGGAACTCAGCCTTTTTACATTGCCGGTCGAAAGTGGATTCAATCCGGCGAAGCCATGGCGTCTCGAACTGCTGGTCGAAAGCGATGAAGCGGATGGCGAGCCGCAGTATACCGGGTTTCCTCTTAACTACGTTATCCCCAAGAAACTTCTCAAGGCATCTGCCGCCTCTACCGCCAGCATCAAACAGGCATCGATTGATCGACCGTTGTGGGAACGGCAATGGTTGGCTAATGCCCCTCATATCGTCATTCTGGTTATTGCCCTGACGCTACTTTCGGGCCTTCTGGTGATCGAAGACTGGGCGACCAAGTGGGGGAAGTCGGTTGACATGTTCCGGATCGGTTTTCTGATCTTCACGCTGGTCTATCTAGGCTGGTTTGCCTCGGCCCAGTTGTCGGTGATCAATGTTCTGACGTTTATCAATGCCCTGTTGAGCGGGTTCAATTGGGACTTCTTCCTTTTGCAACCGTTGATTTTTATCTTGTGGGGGTTCGTCGCCCTGGTGCTGTTGTTTTGGGGGCGGGGTGTCTTTTGCGGCTGGTTGTGCCCGTTCGGCGCTTTTCAGGAATTGATCAACCGGGTCGCCGTGCGATTGCGAATACCGCAATTTCAATTGCCCTTTGCCGTTAACGAACGTTTGTGGGCCGTCAAATACATCATTTTCCTGGGACTTCTGGCGTTGTCGCTGGGGCCGATTGAAACGGCCGAGAAATTGATCGAGGTCGAACCCTTCAAGACGGCTATTGCACTGAAATTCATACGGGCCTGGCCGTTCGTGGTTTATGCCATCTCGATCCTGGTTATCTCGTTGTTCGTCAATCGGGTGTTTTGCCGGTACCTGTGTCCGCTTGGTGCAGCGCTGGCGATCCCGGCCAATAACCGTATGTTCGACTGGCTCAAGCGCCACCATCAATGCGGCGTCGATTGTCAGGTATGCGCCATTCGCTGCCCGGTGCAGGCAATACACCCCGACGGTCATATCGATCTGCATGAGTGCATTTACTGCCTCGATTGTCAGAGCGTCTATCATGACGATACGCTCTGTCCGCCAATGGTTGAAAAGCGCAAGCGGCGGGAGCGGCGGCAGGCGTTGGACCGTGGCGAGAATGTAGTGCGCGCGACCGCCAGGGAGGGCGCCGAATGATCACTCGCCGTCGATTTATCTCGATCACGGCGGCCTTTGGCGCCGCCACAGTTGCCGGCGGCATTATGCCGGGCGCTTCCTCCGCCAAGGCGATACGCTGGCGGGGTGAGGTGCTGGGTGCGGATGCTGAAATTATCATTCATCACCCCGATCCCGAATTAGCCAGGCAATTGATCGCACTCGGAATCGACGAAGTGGGGCGGCTGGAACGGGTGTTCAGCCTGTACCGTTCTGATTCGGAACTGGCGGCGCTCAACGCGACGGGCATGCTTCGTCGGCCAAGCCATGACATGCTGCGGCTGCTTTCGCTCAGCCGTCATATCGGGCGCCTGACCGACGGTGCGTTTGACGTCTCCGTGCAACCGCTATGGCGCCTGTATGCCGATCATTTCGGCCGACCGGGCGCCGACCCTGCCGGTCCCGGCGCGGACGCACTTTCAGCCGCCACGAAATTGGTCGATTATCGGGCGGTTCGTTTCGACGCGGCTGCGGTCCGGTTTGACAAATCCGGCATGGCGCTGACGTTCAATGGGATTGCCCAAGGATATATCACCGACCGGGTCGCCGATATCCTGCGCCGGGGCGGGCTGACCCACGTCCTGACAAATATGGGTGAGATTTATGCCGCAGGCGGGGCCGGCGAGCGGCCATGGCGGGTTGAAAGCCGGGCGACCGGCGGCGTTCTCGACATAACAGACGGCGCCCTGGCGACCTCGGAAGGGGCGGGCACGCGGTTCGATGTATCGGGCCGGCATCATCACTTGCTGGAACCGCAAAGCGGCAGATCCGCTCACTACTATGACGCGGTGACGGTCCGCGCCAGGGATGCCGCCACGGCCGACGCCCTGTCGACCGCCCTTTACGTAATGCCGCCGGAACGGGCCCGGCGGGTGTTGGCGGCACTGCCGGGGACGCAGGCTTATTTTAGAAAAGCGGAAAAAAATTCGGTCTAAAGAATTTTGCCCGGATTAAAAATTCCGTCCGGGTCGAGGGCCTGTTTCATCCGTCGCATCAGGTCGATTTCGACATCGGATTTATAACGTGCCACATCGTCGCGTTTCAAAATGCCGACGCCGTGTTCGGCGCTGAAGCTTCCGTTCATCTGCATGACCAGATCATGGACCTTGCGGTTGATGTCCTTCCACTTGGCCAGATAGATATCGCTATCCATGCCGACCGGCTGGCTCAGGTTGAAGTGAATGTTGCCGTCGCCGGCGTGCCCGAAGGCGCAAACACGGATGCCGGGAACCTCATTTTCGACCAGGGCGGTGGCGCGTTCCAGGAATTCGGGAACGCTGGAAACCGGCACCGCGACATCGTGCTTGATCGATCCGCCTTCGTATTTCTGGGCTTCCGGTATGGTTTCACGCAGCCGCCATAAGTCGGCGGTCTGCGCGCCGCTTTCGGCGAACACGGCGTCGGTGATAACGCCGTCTTCAAGCGCCTTCCCGAGGACTTCTTCCAGGGCCAGGCGTAGATCCTTGCCCATGCCGCCGGCTTCCACCAAGGCATAGTGCGGGTGGGGTTGGTCGAACGGATCGCTACAGCCATCGATGTGCCGGACGGTAATGTCGAAGGCGAACCGGTTGATAATTTCGAACGCCGTCAATCCGTCGCCGACGGCATTGCGGACACGGCGGAATAGCGCCAGCATGGCTCGCGAATCGGGGCCGGCGCAAAGCGCGGTTTCGCGGTGTGTCGGGCGGGCATACAATTTCAGAACGCAGGCGGTGATGATGCCAAGCGTCCCTTCCGATCCCATGAACAGGTGCTTCAGGTCATAGCCGGTATTGTCCTTGCGCAGGCGGCTCAGGCCGTCCCAGATGCGACCGTCGGCCAGAACCACCTCGAGTCCAAGGACAAGGTCCCGGGCATTGCCGTACCGCAGGACCTGCACGCCTCCGGCATTGGTCGCCAGATTGCCTCCAATGCGGCACGACCCTTCGGCTCCCAGGCTAAGCGGGAAAAGCAAACCGGCATTTTCGGCCGCTTGCTGGATATCGGCCAGGATGACGCCTGCTTCCACCGTCATGGTCTGGTTGATCGGGTCGATGTCACGGATGTGGTTCATCCGCTCCGTCGCAAGGACGATACCGCTACGATCCGTGAACATCGGAACGCCGCCGCCGACCAGTCCGGTGTTGCCTCCTTGCGGCGTGATCCCCAAACCGGTTTCGGCGCAGATGCCGACGACAAGGGCGGTTTCTTCGCTGGTCGCGGGACGTGCGACACCGGCGCAGACACCCGTGAACAAGCCGCGCTGTTCGGACAGGTAACGGCTCATGTCATCCGGTCGGTCGATCCATCCGGGCGGACCCAACAGGTCGCGGAGTTTCTTTATCGCGTCATTCATCCCTCGTTTCCCGCCGCTGCCCGTCGCAGGCGGTCGTTGATGGCGACTCCCAGACCTTCTTCGGGGACCGGCATGACCGCGATGCCGTTGAAGCCGGGCTGGTCGAGCATGTGAAGCATGGCGAACAGGTTGGCCGCCGCTTCCTTCAGGTCGCCGTTGCGGCTTAAGTTGACGTAGCGGCTTTTTACGCCGGGACCGAAGGCCAGCAGGGCTTCGCCGGTATTGGCGCTTTCGGCATTGATCCTGATCGGGATGGCCGGTGCGTAATGGCGAGACATCATACCCGGCGATTTCGGTGCGTGGTCGTCCTTACCGGCCACGAGAAGCGGTCCGATGACAGCTTCGATATCAGCCGTCGCGACGCCGCCGGGGCGCAGCAGGGCGGGGGTGTCGCCGCTTAAGTCGACCACGGTCGATTCGACGCCGACGCGACACGGGCCACCGTCAAGAATAGCCGCGACCTTATCGCCCAGATCGCCAAGGACGTGCCCGGCGGTGGTCGGGCTGATCCTGCCTGAGCGATTGGCGCTGGGGGCCGCAACGGGGAACCCGGCCTGTTGTAGCAGGGCGTGCGCCATCGGGTGGGACGGCACGCGCACCGCCAGGGTGTCGAGACCGGCGCTGGCCAATAAAGAAACCGGGCAGCCATCGCGGCGCTTCAAAACCAGGGTCAGGGCGCCCGGCCAAAAGGCCGCGGCCAGCCGCTTCGCCCGATCGTCGAAAATGACGGTGTCGGCGGCCGCTTCGGCGTCGGCAAAATGAATGATCAAGGGGTTGAACGTGGGCCGGCCTTTGGCCTCGTATACGGCGGCGACCGCCTGGTCATTGCGGGCATCGGCACCCAGGCCATAGACGGTTTCGGTCGGAAAGGCGACCAGCTTACCGTCGCTAAGAAGGGCTGCGGCCCGAGCGATATCCTGAAGGCCCAGAAACATCCAAATGATCCATTTCCAGAAGGGGGAATTTCGTCAAGAGACGGGGTGTCCCCGACAGTAAAGAGCCGCCGGACCAGCCAACGGCTCTTTGGTACTCTCTTGCTGCTTTTGGCCCGACCATCCGCGGTAATGATCCGACTCTGCAGTCACCGTAAAGGATTACGGCGGCTAATTCGTGGAGGGAAAATCCCTTATCCACGACTATATTGTGCGCCTCCTATAGGGGGGCGTCAAGACTTGAAAATTCAGAAATTGTGACTAAGGGCAGTCAGGATTCAGTCGCGTGCAGGCCCCTGACAACGAAGTCCGGATTGTCCATTCCGTTCTTGCCGTAGGTCAGCGGGCTGCCGTCCAGTTTGCAGACCGATCCGCCCGCCGCAACGACGACGGCGTGACCGGCGGCGGTGTCCCATTCCATTGTGCGGCCAAGGCGCGGATAGATATCGGCCTCGCCGGATGCGACCAGGCAGAATTTAAGAGAACTGCCGGCGCTGGTTGAATTCTTGACATTGAGATTTTCAATGAAGGCTTCCAGTTCCGGGGTGCGGTGGTTGCGGCTGGCGACGACGACCAGACCGTCATCGGCTGGTTGGCGGCACGAGATGGTTTTTGCCGCCTCACCGCCTATTTCGGCGAACGCGCCCGCCGGACCACCCCAATAAGTATTGCCCAGTGCTGGCGCGTGAACCACTCCCATAACCGGCTTTCCGGCGTCGATCAGGGCGATGTTGACGGTAAATTCGTGGCTTTTGGTGATGAAGCTCTTAGTTCCGTCCAGGGCATCGACCAACCAGAAAGGGCCAGACCCGACGTCCGGGGCTTCACCGACGGCAAACGCTTCCTCGCCGACGATCGGATATTTGCTGGAAATGTTTTCGCGGATGCCCTGGGTGATAATCTCCTCGGCAATGCGGTCGGCTTCGGTCACCGGGGATGAATCCGCCTTGTGCTCAACCTTAAAATCGGTGTTGTAAATTTCCATGATCGCCAGACCGGCCTGTTTGGCCAGATCACCGACTTGTTCCATCAGCGAGATGGTAATGTTAAGGGTCAATTGTATTCTCCTTGGCTGCGGATTCTAACCGTCGGCGCCAGCATAGGAACAACATGGCCCCTCACCAAGGGGTAATATCTACCGGTTAATCTGGCGGCGGAGGAACGCGATCACGGCGTCGCGTGCCTCGGGCAAACTCGATGTGTCGTGCTGGTAGCCCGGCAGCAGATTGATTTCGACGGATCGTTCGCCCGCCATTGTCGCGCATGATGCCGCGTCGGCGCCGTTGAACAAACGGTCGTCTTGCGAGGCAATGACCAGGGTCGGGACGTCGGTCGGGCCGTTGATCCCCCATCGGCACAATGCAGCGCTGACCACTCTGGCCCCGTAGCCTGTGCCGTCATAAGCGGCGAGCGCATCCGCACCTTCGCCCTGGCCCATGACGAACAGGTTTTTGGTATCGGCCCACCCAAGTTTTCCAACCATTGTCAGGGCATGGGCAATTTCCGACTTGCGCAGGGCGTGTACTTTATCGAACGGCGCACCCGCAAGGGGCCGGAACTGCCAGTGACTGCAGGTTTCAATCCGGTTGGATCGGGCGAAACTGTCGGGCAGGATTACGGCGAAACCGGCACGGGCCATGAAACGGGCGTAATGCCAGCCGGCCAATTTTCGGTTCTTTCCGCAGTCGTGAAAGAAAATCACCGTCGGTAGTTTCCGTCCAGCCTTGATCAGGCGCTGATGCAGGCGTTGGTCGTCCATGTGGCTGTTGATCAGGCCGCCGCCTGCCGGTTTGACCCATATTTCGGCTTTTTCCCACGTCCTTTGCAGCTCCGGTGAGGCGCTTGCTTCGACACCGATGATCGCCATCACCGCGACAAATGTGAATGACAGCAATGCGGTTCGAACGAACATGTTTCCCTCCTCGCTAAATACCCGGCTCAACAGCGGAAATTTCGCCGACGATGAACCGTCGAGCGCTAAAAGTGTCCGACCAATGATCGGTGCTTAAACCCGCTTTTGCGATCAGATGACTCAAAAACTCCCGGCGGTCAGGCAATTGTTCCCAGACCGACGGTAAGAACAGGGCCCGCCTGCCCTGATCTTCGATGATCAGCCCGTCGGTGCCGGGGCGCAGTTGGCGGATCAGGTCGTCCCGGTCGACAAATGACATTTCAACGGGTGGGCTTAAGACCGATATGGAAAGACCAAGACCGGGTAGATCGTCACGGGTCAGGGCCGGAAATCTTGGGTCGCGGAAACCGGCGGCGTAGCCGTTTTCAACAACGTCTTCAATCAGCGGCCGGTAGGCTTCGACTGATCCGATACATCCGCGCAGGCGCTCGCCGTGTTTGAGCGTAATGAAACAGGCGCCGTCCTCGGCCAGGGCCGCCGGATAGTCTTGCGGGGCCACGGCCAGTGGCGTGCCGAATTCAAGACCATGGCGGATCGAGGCCGCGGCGCTTTCCAGCAGGGTGGTCCCGTGTTGGTTCAAAAGGGCGCGGGTTTTGCTTTCGAAATCGTCATTTTCGTAGAACGCCCAACCGCCGTATCCGACGACCCGATCACGGGGGCCCGCGGTATCGCCGGAATTGCACAGCCCGACGGTTTCGACGCGCATGCCTCTGGTTTTGGCCACTTCAAGCAAGCCCTTCAGTGGTATTCGACCGCAAGCCTGGCCGTCGCCGATGGAATGAGCATCCATTCGTTCGATGGATTTGCAGGTTTGATCGTCGATCCTGCGGGCACTGTCGTAATCCAGGAAGTGGCTCAAGTCGGATGAAATAACGATCAGCGTTTCCGGGCCGCCCCAGACGGCGTCAAGAACATCGGCCACTTCGCCGGTGGTGGCGTCGCCAACGACCAACGGCAACAGGCTGAATTGGCCCAGCAGCACCTGCAAAAATGGAAGTTGGACCTCCAGACTGTGCTCTTGAGCGTGGGTGTCTTCGAAGATCCGGACTTGCGGCAGGTTTAGAATTTTTTCGGCGCTGGTTTTATCGATCGGGATATCGCCAAGGGGTGTAGCAAAGGCGTCGGCGCCGCTTAGGGCGAGGCCACGAAGAGGAACTCGGTGGCAGGGTCCCAAAAGAACGACCCGGCTGATCCTATCGGCGGCGGGCTTGATGCGGGCAAACACCCGTGCCGCCAATGCCCCGGAATAAACGTATCCGGCATGTGGTACGACGACGGCCTTCGGCGCGTCGGTCCTGACCGGCGGGGTCGGGTCGGTGAAAGCCCCGGCAAAAAAGCCCCGAACCGTGCCGTCAAGATCACGCGCGCTGCCCGGATAAAACGCACCGGCGACGGCGGGAGACCTGATAACTGTCATATGATCTAGGTAGTCTCGGTCGCCGCGCTTGTAAAGAGGTGCGCCAGGCTATTCGCAGACTTCCAGTTCATAAAGAATGATCGTGACAGACTGCCCGCGAATGGGGATTTCGCCGATTCGCTTCAAAGGGAAGCCCTCCGTTTTGCCGGCCGTTGATTGGGTGGTCAGAATTCGGGTTCCGTAGTTTTTGTTCAGGGTTTCGATGCGGGCCGCCAGATTGACGGCATCCCCGTGCACCGTGTAGTTCAGCCGACCACGGGCGCCGACGGCCCCGGCGATTACGGTGCCCGTATTGACTCCGATGCGGGTGTTGACCTTGCCGCCGCCATAGGTCCGCCGCGCGCTGGCTTGCTGCATTTCAATGGCGGCCTGCAGGGCATTGCGGGCATGATTCGGGTCGGTGATGGGGACATTGAAGGTGGCCAGGATGGCGTCGCCCTGGAATTGTGTGACAACGCCGCCGTGGCGTTCCAGAATTTCCACCATATCCGAGAAATATTCGTTGAGCAGGGAGACGATGCCTTCCGGACCCAGGTGCTCCGTCATTTCCGTGAATTTTTCGATATCGGAAAACAGCACGGTCGCTTCGGTTTCGACGGTGTCAATCCGCCCGCCATCGCGCAGCAGCGACTCGGCGACTTTTTCCGGCACATACCTGCCAAGGGCGCGGCGGATCAATTGGCTCTCGCGCAGGCCATCGACCATTTGGTTGAAAGACCGGGCGGCCTGATCAAGTTCAAGGATGCGGCTGGGTTGCAGCGTCGGGACGTCATCCAGATTGCCTTTGCGGACCAGGCCGGCGGCGATGGCGATGGAACGCACCGGCCTGCTGACCCACCGTCCGCCGATCACCGCAAGCGTGAGGGTGATGACAAAGAAAGCGACGCCGACCAGGAATGTGGTGCCCAGGCGATTAATCTGTTTGTCGACGGCGCTGGTATCCAGGTACAGGCCGACGGTCCATGGCTTGCCGCCATATTTGTCAATATCCCGGTATATATAAATGTACTGTCGTTCGCCGAGCGCGACGATGTTGCTTTTCGTCGCGCCAACGTGTTTTCCCCTGAACGTGTGAAGCATACTAAGGGCGCCGGAAGGTGGGTCCCAGATATGGCTGAGCACTTCATCCCCGACGTTGTCGAAATCCGGTGTGTCGGAATTAAGGAAATTTTCGGGCCGCCAATCAATCAGGAACGGATGGGCGAGCAATCGGGTTTTGTCGTAAATAATGAACGGCACGACATCCGGCATCGCCTTATTGGCAAGGAATTTCGATAGCCCGGCAATGGGAACTGTCAGGTTAAGAACGCCTAGTAAACGGTCGTTCCTGCGAATCGGCGTCTGCAGGATAACGATCATTTGCTTGAGGTCTTCCGACCAGATCGGGCTTCGCCAGGTCGGCGCCGTCAGGCGCTCGGTTTCTTCCAGCAATAAGTCGTAGCGTTCGCCCTCGGGCCAGGACATGTCGGAGGCTCTCTTGGCGGCTCGGATATAAGCGGTCATGGCGCCGTCGGGGCGAACGAACCCGATGGCGGAAACTTGCGGCGTCGCCGACAGGGCGCCTTCCATGAAGATTTTCAGTTGCGGGCCGTCGTCAATGGAAATACGACCGTGCCGGATCGCATCGCTGATCCACTCGGCCTGGTATTCGACGGGCTTCAGTTGGCGGTCGATCTGGCCCGTGATCACGTCAATGGATGTTTGCGCCTTTTCGGTCAGCAGTTCGATGGTATTTTCGCGGGCTACGGACAGCCCAAGGAACAGCACGCTGCCGATAGCGGCGGCGACCAGGACGCCCAATCCCAGAACGGCAATTACGTTAATGGGGATGCGCGTTTTTCGGATGATGGTATCGCTCAACGGTCGGTCTCTCACTGGTCAATCGGATGACAGATATACGATGCTGCACGGAAAATACCATCATTGGCGTGAAAAATGACAGATAAGGATGTAGGAGGGCGTGTTGACGTAGCCGCAATCGCAACATATCTCAAAGTGTATGAACGAGACATCGACACTCGAGGCAACAGGCAGCCATTTTCCCGGCCGCTACTGGCACGTACTGGAAGATGGGCGGGTGCAGTGTGATTTGTGTCCGCGATTCTGTAAGTTGCACGAAGGACAACGGGGCCTGTGTTTCGTTCGCGCCTGCGATGGCGGCAAGATCGTGCTGACGTCCTATGGCCGGTCGAGCGGCTTTTGTGTCGACCCCATCGAAAAGAAACCGTTAAACCACTTCTTGCCCGGCACCCCGGTGTTCAGTTTCGGTACGGCGGGCTGCAATCTGACGTGCAAATTTTGCCAGAACTGGGATATCAGCAAGTCTCGCGAATTTGACAAGCTGCAGGATGCCGCCAGTCCAGACATGATTGCCGATGCGGCGATGAGAACCGACTGCCGGTCGGTCGCCTATACCTACAACGACCCCATCATATTTCATGAATACGCAATCGACGTCGCCAAGGCTTGCCACGCCCGTGGCCTTAAGAACGTCGCCGTTTCATCGGGCTACGTTTGCCCCGAACCCAGGGCTGAATTCTACCGGTATATGGATGCCGTTAACATAGACCTGAAGGCATTTACCGAGGAGTTTTACAAACGGCTGTGTTCGGGCGAATTGGCGGTGGTGCTGGAAACACTGAAATACCTGAAGCGCGAAACCGATGTTTGGGTCGAGACGACGACCTTGCTGATTCCCGGGGAAAATGATTCCGATGCGGAACTGGACGCCATGACTCGCTGGGTGGTGAAGGAATTGGGGCCGGACGTTCCCATGCATTTTTCGGCCTTTCATCCGGCCTGGAAAATGCTCGACACGCCATCGACGCCGAAATCGACCCTGACCCGCGCCCGCGGCATCGCGCTCAAAAACGGTGTTCGGTATGCTTATTCCGGCAATATCCATGACTACGAGGGCGAGAGTACGTATTGCCATTCCTGCGGCGAACGGTTGATCGGGCGCGACTGGTATGTCCTGTCGGAATGGAATTTGACCGACGACGGTCATTGCACAAAATGCGGAACGGCCTGTGCCGGGGTGTTCGATGGTCCGGCGGGGGACTGGGGAGCGAAGCGGCTGCCGGTGCAGTTGAGCGCGGGCACTGAATGAGTTTGGGGCTTCGGTCTTTCGTGCTATCAGTCTTGTGTAAATAATAATTACAGAAAAAGTTGAGCCGAACACCGTCGGCGGGTAAATTCCCGGCACGGTATTTTCGATGAAAAAATTAAAGGGACCAAGCCTGTGCGAACACTGACATTGAGCGTTCATGAATTTCTCGCCATCATGGGGGGACTCGACGAACAAATGGAGGAATCGAATTTCAAGGCCGAATCCGGTATCTACGATGCTTGGTACCAGCAGTGGCGCGACCTGGAGGCCAAGATCGAAAAGCTGCCGATGATGGAACGCGCCGATATGTATTTTGACGGCAAGGTCAACATCAATGACCTGCCCGATTCCCAACTGGCCGAAGTCAAGGAACAGGTGCAGCGGCAGATTGATATCTGCCAGACCATGATCAACGAAGAAGATATCGATGCCGACCCCGACGATCTTGAAATCTGGATGCAACTGATGTCTGTCATCAACAAATTATAATCAGGCCAACCCCCAGGAAGGACCCCCCCGGAATGAAAATCACGTTCGCCAACCCCACCGAACCACAAGAAGGCGTCGCCGTTGTCGGCGTGCTGGACGGCCGTAAATTGACCGCTGGCGCCAAGGACCTGGATAAACGGATGGGTGGGGCGTTGAGCCGCGCCATCAAAGCCAGCCGATTCAAGGGCTCGAAAGGCCATACGCTTACCGTTCTGGCTCCTGCCGGGACCAAGCTGGACAGGGTTTTAGCGGTGGGCCTGGGTAAGCCGGGCGATATCTGTGTGGCGCAAATGCAGGCGCTCGGCGGGCATATCTATGCGGCCCTGGCGACCAAGGGGCACGCGTCGGCGCAGTTGGTGGTTGATGCCATCGACAAGTGCTCCCTGACGCCGGCGGCCATGGCCGCCGAAATAGCATTTGGCGCCCGGCTTCGTTCATATCGGTTCGATAAATACCGCACCAAGGAACTGCCTCACGACAAGCCCAGCCTGAAAAGCCTCAAGATCGCCGTTTCGGGGGCGGCCAAGGCGAAAACGCTTTACGCTACATACGATAAAGTCGCCGATGGCGTCTTCATGACTCGTGATCTGGTGTCCGAACCGTCCAATGTTCTTTACCCGGAAACATTGGCTAAACAGGCCCAGACACTCGCTAAACTTGGCGTCAAGGTCGAAATTTTGGGCGAAGCGCAGATGAAAAAGCTGGGGATGGGCTCGTTGCTGGGCGTCGGCCAGGGCAGCGAACGCGAATCCAAGCTTGCGATTATGCAATGGAATGGTGCACCGAAAACGGCCAAGGGGAAGGCCGAACAGCCGATAGCGTTCGTCGGCAAGGGGGTTACCTTCGACACGGGTGGCATTTCGATCAAGCCATCGAGCGGCATGGAAGACATGAAATGGGACATGGGCGGTTCCGGCGTCGTCATCGGCCTGATGAAGGCCTTGGCGGGCCGTAAGGCCAAGGTTAACGCCGTCGGTGTCGTCGGGCTGGTCGAAAACATGCCCTCCGGCAATGCTCAGCGTCCGGGCGATGTTGTCACGTCGATGTCCGGTCAGACCATCGAAGTGCTTAATACCGACGCCGAAGGCCGCCTCGTTCTGGCCGACGCGCTTTGGTATACCAAGGAACGCTTCAAGCCACAGTTCATGGTTGATCTGGCGACCCTGACGGGAGCCGTTATCATCTGTCTCGGCAGTGAAAAAGCCGGCCTGTTTGCCAATGACGACAAGCTGTCCGAACGGTTGATCGCGGCCGGTGATGCCGTCGGCGAAGACCTGTGGCGCATGCCGTTGAGCGACGCCTACGACAAGACGTTGAAATCCGACATCGCCGACATGAAGAACATTTCGGGCGGACGTGGCGCCGGGTCTATTACCGCGGCGCAGTTCCTGCAACGGTTTGTCGATAAAACGCCGTGGGCCCATCTTGATATCGCCGGGGTCACCTGGGCAACCAAGGACCGCCCGACTGTCCCCAAGGGCGGCACCGCTTTCGGCGTTCGACTGCTTGACCGTTTGGTCGCCGATAACTACGAGAAAAAGTGACCGAGGTCTCATTTTATCACCTGCAGCTTTGGCCGCTCGAAAGGGCGTTGCCAAAGTTGTTGGAGAAAACGTTGCTGGCGGGCAAGCGGGCGCTGGTTATGGTTGGCACGAAAGCGCGTGCCGAGCAGCTTAATGATGTTCTGTGGACGTATGAGACGGGATCGTGGCTGCCCCACGGAACGGCCAAAGACGGCAGGCCTGCCGATCAGCCGGTGTGGCTGAGCCCCGATGAAGAAGCCCCTAACGGGGCGACGTTCCTGTTTTTGAGCGATGGCGCGACACATTCGCGCATCGGCGACTTTGAACGCTGTTTTGAATTGTTTGATGGCAACGACCAAACCCAGGTTTCCGCCGCACGCGAGCGCTGGAAAGCCTACAAGGAAGCCGGTTTCGGCCTGAAATACCTGCAACAGACCGAAAACGGCGGCTGGCAGGAAAAAGCGACGGGGTAAACCATGAGTCTGTTTGCCGATATGTTGGCAGAAGGTGACCGCAAGCAAATCGGGCGGTCGGGAGAGATCGCCACCATCATTGTGGAGACACCGCCACTACTGGAAGATTTGCTGAATTGTTTGATGGATGGTGACGAAACTGTCCGTGCCCACGGGACCCACGCGCTGATGCAGGTGGGAATTCGGCATCCGGAGCTTATTGAACCCTTTTCAGGCCTTATTCTGGATAAAATCGCCGGGTTGGAACAATGGGAAGTCCAGCAGCAGGTCCTTAAAATACTGCCGAAAATGAAACTGTCTTCTGGCAACCGGGCCATCGCCATTGATCATGCCCGCCGCCAACTGAACCACAAGGCGGCGTTCGTGCGCACAGATGCCTTGCAGGCATTAGCCGACTTCAGCAAAAGTGATCCATCCCTGAAAAAGGAAGTTCGGGCGGTTCTTGAGAATGCTTCTGAAAATGGCGCTAAGTCCATGCAGGCGCGGGCGCGCAGGTTGCTGGCAGACCTTTAGCCGACGTTCGCCTTCTCGATGACTTCCTGGGCCTTCATCCAGATTTCTTCGGCCTTGCTTACGGCCGATTTGATCTCACCTAGTTTGAGTTGCAATTTTTGGAACTCCGCAGTCGAGCCCCCATATATGTCGGGGTCGGCGAGGCGGGCTTCCAGGGCGGCTTTCTCCTGTTCCAGATTTTCGATTTTGGCTTCGGCCTGTTTGGCATTTTTGCGGATGTCAGCGGTGTCGGCGCGGGCCTGGGCACGTAGCTTGCGGGCCTCCTTGCGGCTGACATTGCTCTGGCGTGTGGTGGTGGATTTGCTGCCGCCGCTGCGGCGGTCGTCCAGCAGTTTGCTACGGTAGTCGGCCAGGTCGCCATCGAAGGACGTGCAGGTGCCTTTGTCGACCAGCCACAAACGGTCGCAGACCAATTCGAGCAGATGGGGGTCGTGACTGACCAGAATCACCGCGCCTTTATAGTCGTTCAGCGCCCGAACCAGAGCCTCGCGGGCGTCAACGTCCAGATGATTGGTCGGTTCGTCGAGCAACAGTACGTGCGGCGCATCCAGGGTCATCACCGCAAACAGCAGGCGCGCCTTTTCCCCACCGGACAAGTTGGCGACGGTGGTGTTGACTTTGTCGGCGCCGAAACCGAACCGGCCTAACTGCGCCCGCACTTTCGATTCCGGGGCATCTTCGAGCTTCGAGCCCATCACTTGCAGGGCGGTCTGTTCGGGGTTCAGCTCTTCCGTCTGGTGCTGGGCAAAATACCCGAAGCGCAGCTTGCTTGATTTCCTGAACAGGCCCGATAGCGGTTGCAGACGACCCGACAGCAACTTGATCAGGGTCGATTTACCGTTGCCGTTGGCGCCGATCAGGGCGATGCGGTCATCCATGTCGATCCGCAAATCAAGGCCGCTTAGCACCGGCTCGCCGGGGGCGTAGCCGACATCGGTGTCGTCGAGCGTGATCAGCGGCGGGGGCAGTTGGTCGGGGGCGGGAAAGTCAAACGACGTCGTGCGTTCCTCTATCATCGAGGCGATCGGCTGCATGCGGCCCAGCATTTTCAAGCGACTCTGCGCTTGCTTGGCCTTGGTTGCCGATGCCCGGAAGCGGTCAACGAAGGACTGGATGTGGCGCTGTTCGGCGACTTGCTTGTCCCGCAATTTGGCTTCATTGGCCATGCGTTCGCTGCGCGTGCGTTCGAATCTGTCATAGCCGCCGGCATAGCGAGTTAGTTTTTCACCTTGCAGATGAACGATGCCGTTGACCGAGGCATTGAGCAGAGTGCGGTCATGGCTGATCACCAAAAGGGTTCCGCGCCAGCTCGCCAGATAACTTTCGAGCCACATTGTGGCTTCCAGATCCAGATGGTTGGTCGGTTCATCCAGCAGCATCAGGTCGGGGTTCGAAAACAACACCGCCGCCAGCGCCACGCGCATTTGCCAGCCGCCTGAAAAATCGCTGCACGACTGCGCCTGCGCCTCTTCGCTGAAACCAAGGCCCGCCAGGATGATCGCGGCACGCGATGGCGCTGAATGGGCATCAATATCGGCTAGTCTGGTATGAATGTCGGAAATGCGACCGGGATCCTCGGCGGTCTCTGACTCGGTAAGCAGGCGGGCGCGTTCGGTGTCGGCGGCCATCACAGTGTCAAGCAGGCTGTCGGTTCCGGCCGGGGCCTCCTGTGCGACCGTGGCGATTTTTGCCCGCTTGCGCACCGAGACACTACCGTCATCGGCCGACAATTCACCCAGGATCAATTTGAACAGGGTCGTCTTGCCGGTGCCGTTGCGACCGACAAGGCCAACTTTATGTCCTTCGGGGATGGCGACGGTGGCATGGTCGAACAGCACGCGGCCGCCAATTCGGTAGGTAAGATCATTTATGTGCAACATGGACGGGGTGATAGCATACCCGGTATCGGCTGTCCCAATTTTTTGTCATAGCGGACCCTTGCCAATCCGGGAAGATGGGCGTATAAACCGCCGCCTCATACAGGATTTCGGTGCGGAACGGCTCGTCAGGGCCGTGGACACTCCGGAACGGAATTTTAATCACTCAGACAAATGAAAATGGAGGGACCTGGGGAATGGCCACCGAACGCACCCTGTCCATCATCAAACCGGACGCGACCGAACGTAACATCACCGGCAAAATCAATACGAAATTTGAAGACGCCGGCCTGCGCATCGTCGCTCAGCGCCGCATTCGCCTGTCGCGCGAGCAGGCCGAAGCCTTCTACGCCGAACACAACGAACGCTCATTCTTCGGCGAACTGGTCGACTACATGATATCGGCCCCCGTTGTCGTGCAGGTTCTGGAAGGCGAAAATGCCATTTTGAAGAACCGTGAAGTGATGGGCGCGACCAATCCGGCGAACGCCGAAGAAGGCACCATCCGCAAGGAACTGGGCCTCAATGTTCAGGAAAATTCCGTGCATGGTTCAGACAGCCCGGAAAGTGCCGCACGCGAAATCAGCTTCTTTTTCAGTGATGCCGAACTCGTTGGTTGATTTTTAGTCGCCGGACGATGAATTCAAAAAAGGCCCTCCGGCTGAAACCGGAGGGCCTTTTTTTGTCTAACATTTTATGTCACAGAACTATTCGGCGCTGACCAGGCCCGTTACGGGCTGACTGGTCTGGTGGTCGATCAGGAAGTGGGTAAATCCGGCGCCGACCCACATGGCAGTCAGGGCAACCCAGGCGGTCATCGAGAAAACCGAACCACCGGTAACACCGGCCCCGACGGCGCAGCCACCGGCCAGCATGCCGCCAAATCCCATCAGGGCGGCGCCGATGATATAGCGGGGCATCCGGCGCTCATCGTTGAAACACTCCATCTTCATGTCGCGGCTTAGCAGCGCCGCCAGCAGGGAGCCTGCGAAAACCCCCGGAACCAGTCCAAGGCTGAAGTTGAAGGGCAATGAGGGGCTGTTTATCAGTGACATCAGGGTGTCGGCGGAAGGACCAATGAAGCTGATGCTCATCACCTGAACTTGATCGAATGACTGATAGGACATGGAATAAGTGAACAGCCAGCCGACCGCGATCATCAGGCCGACGCCGAGCGCACTGATGGTTTGCCACACGCCAAGCCGGTTGCGGACGGTGAAGAACACGGCAACCGCAAGAAAGGTAAGGCCGAGGCCCAGCGCCGTCGTGCCATCCAGCCCGAGAATGGCGATCAAATCGCGGGAATAGCCGCCTTCGACGGTCCAAAGCTCGGAAAGGTAAAGCCGGAGAGGCGACAACATTCCCCGTAACGACGCTTGTGCCGTGACGGTCAGGATCAGTCCCGCCACCAGCGCCCGGAGATTCCCTGTCGCCGACAGGACCAGCAGCCGACTGGCGCATCCACGGGCCAGAATCATACCAATTCCGAACAGCAGTCCGCCGATGACGGCCCCGGAAAGGCTGCCGCGGCTAGCCAGTTGCCGGGCGGTGGAAACATCAAGCGCGTCGCCCGCTATCAGCAACTGGGTTCCGGCGACCGCGGCGGAAAATGCCAGCAACCACAGCGTGACCTTTGGCCCAATGAAGCCGCCGCTGAATTCGATGATCGCCGCCCGCAAACAGAACTTGCTGCGTTGGGCGAAGACGCCAAACAACAGGCCGATAGCCAGACTACCGAGAGTTAGCGTAACCCCGCCACCCAGTTGGTCGATGTATTTAACGAGGTCCATAGACGCACCCTGCCAATCGGGAGAAAAAGCATCCTCGGTACTTAAGGATATGTATTGAATGAATTATATTACATAATTCTAATATATATCGCGGCCGAGATCAACCAATGATGTTTCCGGCCAAGGATCTACAGCAGGACTATTCAACTCCCGGGTTGATTATTGATGTTTCTGTAGAACTTGAATTTTTCACCATAACACGTTCATTTATAATGGAAATTCTATTTTCAGCAATCAGCTTAACCGCCAACGGGTAGATCTTATGTTCCTGCTCGAGGATGCGTGCGGCGAGGCTGGATGCGTCGTCGTCGCCGTTAATCGGGACCGCAGCCTGGGCGATAATCGGGCCGCAATCCATATCCGGACGAACGAAATGTACGGTGCATCCGGAAAACCGGACGCCTGCGTCAATCGCTCGTTGTTGGACATCCAGCCCCTTGAAGGCCGGTAGCAGCGAGGGGTGAATGTTGATCATCCTGTCGTGCCAGCGGCTGACGAATGCAGCGGTCAGCAGACGCATGAATCCGGCCAGGCAAATTAGCTCTGCTCCCGACTGATCGAGCGTCCCGGACAGGGCGTCTTCGAAGGCCTGGCGGGTGGCGAACGTCTTGTGATCGATGACGGTGGTGGCAATCCCGGCTTGCTCGGCGCGCCGAAGGCCCATGACACCGCCAACATTGCTGATGACGTGGACAATTTCAGCCGGATAATCCGGTGCCTGGCAGGCATCAATCAGCGATTGCAGGTTTGACCCGCGTCCCGAAATCAGGACGGCGAGTTTCAGCTTTGCCATGACGTTTCGATGTTCGAAATATCGACACCGCCGTTTTCTCGTCTGATAACTTTACCAATTATCGAAACGGCTTCTCCCGAATTCCTGAAGTTATCAATCAGCGTATGGGCGCTGTCCGGCGAGACGATGACGGCCATGCCGATACCGCAGTTGAAGGTCCGGGCCATCTCGCGCGGCGGGATGCCGCCTTCCTTCGCCAGCCATGAAAATACCGCAGGCAAGGCCCAGGCGCCGGCGTCGATATCGGCCCCCAGATTATCCGGCAGGACGCGGGGAATGTTTTCCAGCAGTCCGCCGCCGGTGATATGGGCCAAGGCGTGAACGCCGCCGCACGCCATGGCGGCAAGGCAGCTTTTGACGTAAATCCGGGTCGGCTCCAGTAATGCCGAGGCCAGGCTCATGCCCGGTGCGAACGGCGCATCGGCGGTGTAGTCAAGGCCGGTTCGTTCGACCACCGCGCGGACCAGCGAAAATCCGTTGGAATGAAGGCCGCTCGATGCCAGGCCAAGAATAAGGTCGCCGTCTTTGACATCGGCGCCGGTCAGGATGGCGTGCCGTTCGACGGCACCGACGCAGAATCCGGCCAAATCGTAATCGCCGCTGGCGTATAACCCCGGCATTTCCGCCGTTTCGCCGCCGATCAGGGCGCAGCCGGACCGTCGGCAGCCTTCGGCGATGCCGGAAACGACAGCGGTACCGGCCTCGACATTCAGCTTCGCCGTCGCATAATAATCCAGAAAAAACAGAGGTTCCGCCCCTTGGACGATCAGATCGTTGACGCACATGGCGACCAGGTCGATGCCGACGGTATCATGGATACCGGCTTCGATGGCGACTTTAAGCTTGGTGCCGACGCCGTCGGTACCGGCGACCAGAACCGGGTCCTTGAATCCGGCGCCTTTCAGGTCGAACATGGCGCCGAAGCCACCAAGGTTGGAGGCGACACCGTCACGGCTCGTCGATTTGGCCAGCGGCTTGATAGCCTCTACCAATGCTTCGCCGGCATCGATGTCGACTCCGGCTTCTTTATACGTCAGGCCGTTAATGGCTTCCTCCTGCGATTTCATGCTGCTAGGGTCCCAACAGATATATTCTTTGTCCCTTTATAGCCTACAATATGGACAAAATTGGACCCTAAATTACGCTTCACGCTCCGTGGGGCAAAACATACTTTATCTGGTACCGTTTGCAATGACCGATCGTCGTTATATCTCACAACAGAATCAGGCCGGGATCAATTCGGGCCTGATGTCCCTTTTAATCGGACTTCTGGTTCTCTTTTCACCAGGCATCGGGGGCGCGCAGCCGACCACAGCCCAGGCCGGTGGCGTGTTCGAGGTTCGAGGCGTAAACGTCGATGTTACGGCAGCCTCGACGGAGGCGGCACGAGACAAGGCGCGGGTGCTGGGCGAACATACGGCGTTCAAGACCCTGCTACAGCGCCTGACCATGCGGGTAGATTATCCGAGGCTGCCTGATTTTTCGACCGGCGAGATCGCCACCTATGTGCAGGATTTTGAAGTCGCCAGCGAAAAGGCCTCGGCGGTGCGCTATCTGGCGACCCTCAACTACCAATTCAAGGCCGACAAGATCAGGAATTTGTTGATTGAGCGTGACATTCCGTTCGCCGAAACGGAATCCAAACCGGTGCTGGTGCTGCCGGTCTATCAGGCCGCGGGGACGCTGCTGTTGTGGGACGATCCTAATCCCTGGCGCGACGCGTGGGTCGCCCGGCCTCGGTCCTTTTCGCTGGTCCCGACGGTATTGCCGCTGGGCGATCTGGCCGACATTGCGGCGATCGGGCCGGAACAGGCCGTCGCCGGTGACGAGCAACGCTTGGCCGTGATATCGGCGCGCTACAAAACCGGAAGCACCATGGTCGCCCACGGGACTGTGAAAATGGACCGGGGACGACCGGACCTGGAAGTCTATGTCACTCGGTATGGCAGTGATCAGCAGGAACAGACGGTGGTCAAGGATTTTGCTTCCGGCGATGGCGAGACGCTCGAACAGTTGCTGTCTCGGGCTGCAATCGAACTAACGTCCCAGATTGAAGACAACTGGAAACGCGATAACTTGCTGCAATTCGGCGACCGGGCGGTGATTGCCGTGACGGTCAAAATCCATAGCCTGGAAGATTGGTTGAAGGTCAGGAAACAACTGGCCGAGGTGGCGGTTATCCGACGTAGCGATGTGGTTATTCTTTCGTTGGACGAAGTGCGGGTCAATCTGAATTATATAGGGTCTCCCGAGCAGCTTTCACTGGCCCTGGAACAGGCCGACCTGAAACTTCGCCGGGAAGGGGATGGCTGGATTCTGGAACTCGTGACCGCCGGTGGTAAATCTTGATAAGACTGCTCCCCAACATCATCACCTTTAGTCGGTTGGCGGCGGTTCCGCTGGCCGTCTGGCTGATCCTCAATGACCAGATCCTTTTTGCCTTCTGGTTGTTTATTGCCGCCGGGATCAGCGACGCCGTTGATGGCTACATCGCCAAACGCTTCGATGCGGTGACGGTACTGGGGTCCTATCTGGACCCGTTGGCCGATAAATCGTTGCTCGTCAGCGTCTACATCACCCTTGGGGTCGTTGGGTATCTGGATAACTGGCTGGTCATTTTGGTGGTGTTCCGCGATTTGCTGATCGTCGGCGGCGCGCTGGTGTTTCAGACGATGACCCAGTCGCTCATCATGCAGCCGCTATTCGTCAGTAAAATTAATACGTTCGCCCAGATCGTTCTCGCCGCCCTTGTGCTCGGTGCCGGAGGATATAATGTGGACGCCGGCGTGGTGATGGAGATGATGTTAATTATTGTGGCCGTGACGACCTTTCTTTCGGGATTGATGTACGTCATAAAATGGACTCAAAAAGCCAACGCCATGGAGGACAAGTAATGAACCCGGACACGTCCGGTTCTGGATCGCAAAAAACGGAAACGACGATTGCTAACGCCGAAAGACAGGCGCTGTTCTGGATTGCCGTGCTGCTTGCAATAGGGGGGCTGGTGTATGCCCTGAGCGGGGTTCTGGCCCCCTTCATAGCCGGATTAGCCGTCGCCTATTTCTTCGATCCCGTCGCCGACCGGTTGGAACAGGCGGGATTTTCGCGGGGAATCTCGGCGGGTATTGTGATCGTTGCGTTTTTGGGCATCGCCGCCGCCGCGGTGGTGACATTGTATCCCTTGTTGCAGGCCCAGGTGATGGGGCTGCTGGCCCGCATTCCGGATCTAGTCGATGGCCTACGGCATCTGGCCGCACCGTTGATCGAACAACTGAACGATAAGCTGGCGTCTTCACAGGCCGCCGATCTCAAGGGGGCGGCGGGAAAATACGCCTCCGACGTGCTGACGTGGGCTGGTGGTTTGTTGCAAAGCCTGTGGAGCGGTGGGCTTGCCTTTTTCAACGTGCTGTCGTTGATGGTCATTACCCCGTTGGTGGCATTTTATCTTTTGCGAGACTGGGATCGAATGGTCGCCCGGTTCGATGAGCTGTTGCCGCGCGCGTCCGGAGAGACGATCCGCGAACAGATGCGCGAAATAGACAGCACCGTCGCCGCCTTCGTTCGCGGTCAGGCGACCGTCTGCCTGGTTCTCGGTGTCTATTATGCCATTTCCCTGAGCATTGTCGGGCTGGATTTCGGCCTGCTTGTCGGGCTTGGCACCGGACTGTTGTCGTTCATTCCCTATCTGGGGGCGGCGACGGGCTTGCTGACCGGCGTCGCTATCGCCCTGCATCAGTTTCCGGACTGGATTTCCGTTGTCATCGTCGCCATCATCTTCCTGGCCGGTCAAACGGCTGAAAGTTATTTCCTGACGCCGCGCCTGATTGGCGACAAGGTAGGTCTGCATCCGGTATGGATCATCTTCGCACTGCTGGCCGGTGGTGCGCTGTTTGATTTTACGGGCGTTCTGTTGGCGGTTCCGGTCGCCGCCGTTATCGGCGTATTGGTGCGGTATTCAGTTTCGCGCTACCTGAACAGTCCGTACTACAAGACCGATAATTCCTGAGACATAACCCGTGAACGTTCCGCCCCAGTTTGTCCTGAATTTTCAACATCGCCCGTCCCTGGGCGGCGATGATTTTCTCGTTGCCCCGTGTAACAGCGAGGCCGTCGGCTGGCTTGACCGATGGCCGGATTGGCCCGGTCCGGCGATCGTCGTCTATGGTCCTGGCGGATGCGGCAAGACCCATCTGGGGCAGGTCTTTTTGGGACTTAGCGGCGGCGTCAGGATTACCCCGGAAATGCTTGCCGCCAATGATCCCCCGACGGTGCTGGCCGACGCGCCCGCGTGCCTGATCGAAAACGCCGACCTCATGGTCGGCGGCGATGGCGGATGCGGGCAGGAACAGGCTCTTTTCCATCTGTACAACTGGGTTCGCGAAGAAGGGCGGCATCTAATGCTGACGGCGAGCACACCACCGGCCCGCTGGACCTTTGCATTGCCGGATTTAGGCTCCCGGTTGCGGGCCGCGTTGGCGGTCGAAATCGGCACTCCCGACGATGCCCTGATCACAGCGGTCATGGTCAAGCAGTTCGCCGACCGGCAATTGGCGATTGACGGCGATGTCGTTGCCTTCGTGCAGGCGCGGATGGAAAGGTCTTTTTCATTTATCCGGCAACTGGTAGAAACCACGGATAAACTGGCGATGGCCGAACATCGGGCGATTACGGTGCCATTGATGCGCCGGGTTCTGGAACACCTTAACGATGATTAAAGGGACAACGCTATGGATCTCGGAATAGCCGGAAAGACGGCCCTGGTGTGCGCATCGAGCCGGGGGCTTGGTCGCGCCTGCGCATTTTCACTGGCTCGTGAGGGGGCCAACGTCACCATCAACGGGCGCACTGCCGATACCCTTGAGCGGACGGCGGACGAACTGCGCGCGGCGACCGGGGCCGACATTACGGCGGTTGTCGCCGATATAGCAACCGAAGAAGGCCGCGCCGCCGTTCTCGGGAAATGCGGCTCGCCCGACATTTTGGTCAACAATGCCGGCGGACCGCCGCCCGGTGATTTTCGGGATTGGGACCGCGACGACTGGATTGCCGCTTTGGACGCCAATATGCTGAGCGCGATCTTTATGATCAAGGCGACGGTCGATGGCATGATGGAGCGGAAATTCGGTCGAATCGTTAATATCACCTCGGTCGCGGTCAAGGCGCCGATAGATATTCTCGGGCTGTCCAATGGCGCACGGGCCGGCTTGACGGGGTTCGTTGCCGGACTGGCGCGCAACACGGTTATCGATAACGTCACCATCAACAACATTCTGCCGGGGCCATTTGAAACCGACAGGCTGAGGCAAACCCAGATTGCGGCGGCGCAGAAAACCGGTATGGATCTGGATCAAGTCATTGCTCGTCGCCGGAAGGCAAGCCCGTCCGGGCGGTTTGGTGATCCTGCCGAATTCGGCGACTTGTGTGCGTTTGTTTGCGGCGCCCAAAGCGGCTATATAACCGGTCAGAACTTTGTTATTGATGGCGGCGGATACCCTGGAACATTTTGAAGGCGAGAACATTCTGAAGATGAGAAAAGTCACCTACTTTCACGCCGGCACCGTCGCCGATTTTGCTATTCCCGATGATCGCTTCGATGAATTTACGAAGGCGATGACCTGGGAAAAATCCCACTCGGAAGATGAAATCCAGAAAGCGCGGGCCGTTCTCGGCGATTTTATGATGGCCGACGTCGTCCCAGCGGTCGGGCCGGGACATATTCTCGCCGCCTGTTATATCTGGAACTTCTTCAATACCAATCCCGACGAGGAAATGCATATCGCGGGCGATATCGTCGTTATCGATCTGGAAGGAAACGGCGCCCATATCGATTATTCCGCCGCCAGCGATATCAATATCTCCCCGGAAAATTAAATATACCCCTTGCCGTCTTCCCCGGGCGCGGGTGGGCACGAACCGGAAATGCTCCAAGGTTGAGAAAAGCGGCCTTCCTGCGCCCACAGTGACCGCTTGCGGCCATCTCCCAATCATGACCGGGAACGGGTTGGAACATCTGTATTTGGACCGAAGGCGACGGTCGGCGAGCGTTTTCATGTCCGGCGCTATTTGTGCCAAAAGGCCAATAAGTTATGGGCGACATAACATAAATCAATGCTGGAAGCCGTGGATTATGGTTCGCTGACGGAACCAAAGGGTCGCCATCCTCTCCGAAGGTATCCTTTTGGTTTCGTGTACGCCATTCCCGCAGGGTTGTTGGTCTGTTAACGGCGGCCTTTTGTTTTAGTCCTGCCCCCATGTAAGGAAACTTCAATGAAAATGACAATCCAGCTGCTCTTTGCCTTGATCCTGACGGCTTTCATCTCCACTGCCATGGCGGCTGAAAGCGTGACGGTAGCCGATTTGCATGCCAAGCGTGCGGAGCTTGCCGGCAAGCAGATCACCATTACCGGCAAAGTCGTCAAAGTGAACAACAGCATCATGCATCGCAATTTTATCCATGTGCAGGATGGTACGGGCTCGGGCAAAAAGGATCGAGTGGTCTTTACGAGTCAGCAGACGGCCGAGGTAGGCGATACGATCGCGGCGACCGGTATCGTCAAACTCGATATCGATTTTGGCATGGGCTACTTCTATCCGACGTTGGTTGAGGAAGCGACTCTCAAGCCCGCCAAGTAGGGGCTTTGCCCACGGCGCTGCAGAAGGGCGCCGCTTGCCGCGACGTTCTATCCAGGCACTGTTGACAATAGCCTTTAGAAGATCACTACGGAGCGAATGCTTTTTCCCTGGTGCATTAAGTCAAAGGCCGAATTGATGTCTTGCAGTCCCATGGTGTGGGTCACCATTTCGTCGATTTTGATTTTGCCGTTGAGATAGTTTTCGACGTAGTCCGGTAATTCCGTACGGCCCTTGACGCCGCCGAAGGCTGACCCGCGCCAGACCCGTCCGGTGACAAGTTGGAAGGGCCGGGTGCTGATTTCCTGACCGGCGCCGGCGACGCCGATGATGACCGATTCTCCCCATCCCTTGTGGCAGCATTCAAGGGCGGCGCGCATGGTTTGCGGGCGACCGATGCATTCGAACGAATAGTCGACGCCGCCGTTGGTCAAGTCGACAATGACGTCCTGAATTGGCGCGTCGAATTTGGACGGATTCACGAAATCGGTCGCGCCCAGCATTTTCGCCATTTCGAATTTGTCTTCGTTAATATCGATGGCGACGATACGCGATGCCTTGGCCATGACCGCGCCCTGAATGACGCTCAGTCCGATACCGCCCAGGCCAAAAACCGCGACCGTCGCGCCCGGTTCGACCTTCGCCGTGTTGAGGACCGCACCGATCCCCGTTGTGATGCCACAGCCCAGTAAACAAACCTTATCGAGGGGGGCGGCGTTGTTTATCTTGGCGACCGAAATTTCCGGCATCACGGAATATTCCGAGAACGTCGAGGTGCCCATGTAATGGAAAACCGTTTTGCCGCCATAGGAAAAACGAGACGTTCCGTCGGGCATCAGGCCCTGCCCCTGAGTCGCTCGAATTTTCTGGCAAAGATTGGTTTTCCCGGATCTGCAAAAATCACATTCACCGCATTCGGGTGTGTAAAGCGGGATGACGTGATCGCCGGGTTTGACCGTGGTAACTCCGGCACCGATTTCTTCGACCACGCCGCCGCCCTCGTGGCCCAGGATCGCCGGAAAGATGCCTTCTGGGTCGTCCCCCGAAAGGGTGAAGGCATCGGTATGGCAGACACCCGTCGCGACCATTCGAACGAGGACTTCGCCCGCCTTCGGTCCTTCAACGTCAACCTCGACGATCTCGAGGGGCTTGGCGGATTCAAAAGCAACGGCGGCACGAGATTTCATATCTAGTTCTTCCAAATGGAGGTGTCAGGCGAACCCGGAGTCGATTTTGGCGACTGTACGTTAAAACCACGGCGACCTTACAAAGAATTCTTGTACTTTAGAAGAGTTGGTTGCGACCATATCTGGCTCGTTTCGGCAAAAAAAAAGGCCAGCCCTCCGAGCGGGGGCCGGCCTTGCCTTGTAATTCCGCGATCGGACGAGGCTTATTTTGCCGCCTGGATCATCGTTGCCGCCAGGGTGCCGTAGACGTTGGCCCAGGCGTCCTCGGCTTCGCTTGTAAAGGCGTCGCCCAATCCTTGCCCAAGGGTCCACAGCAGGGCTTTCCCAACGGTATCGTAGTGGCCGTCGGTTACGCCGTAATCGGCGTGGCGTTTCCCAAGACTTTCAACAGCCGGTAAAATCGATTCCAGCCTGTCGAGGCCGGCCACCGCGGTCTTGATCATAGTCATCAACTTGCGGCCTTGCGTGGTCATATCGCCCTTGAACATCGCACGAACGCCGGGATCAAGCTCGAACAATCGATTGTAGAATAGTTCGGCCGCCTGATCGGATATCGTCTCGACCTGGGCGAAGGTAGACCTGACGACGGCGATCTGGCGGTCCGAGAACGGGCCGGTGTTCGTTGTCGTGGGTGCCCCTGCGGCGTTATCTACTTTTTTTTTTGAATCCTCGCCATCTGAGCGGATTTCAACCAGGAAATCATCGACCTGAGAACCCAGGTGTTCGGCCTGTTGCGACAGTTCGCGGGCCGCTTCCAGAACCTGGGTCGCGGCTGATCCTGTTTCGGCGGAAGCAGTGGTGACCCCGGTGATGTTGCCGGTGACTTCCTGGGTCGCGGCACTTTGTTCTTCGACGGCGGACGAAATCGTCAGGGTGATTTGGCTGATTTCGTTGATCGTGCTGGTAATCCCTTGAATGGCTTTGACCGAGTCGGATGTCGCCGACTGGATTGAATTGATCTGCTCCGAGATTTCATCCGTCGCCTTGGCCGTTTGGCTGGCCAGGTTTTTGACTTCCGAAGCGACCACGGCAAAGCCTTTGCCCGCTTCCCCCGCACGCGCGGCTTCGATGGTTGCGTTCAGTGCCAGCAGATTGGTCTGCGATGCGATATCGGTGATCAGGCCGACGACCTGACCGATCTTGTTGGCCGCTTCAGCCAGGCCCAGGATCATTTCGTTGGATCGTTCCGCCTCGACGACCGCGTTCTTGGAAATATCGGAGGAACGTGAGACTTGCTGCGATATCTGGTTGACCGATGCCGTCAACTGTTCCGACGCCGAAGCAACGGCTGCGGCTTGATTGTTGGTTTCTTCCGCTGTCGCCGCCATCGATTCGGCCGTTGACTGCATTTCCGTTGATGCCGCCGAGACCGATCCGACGACCGCCCCGATATTTGATTCGAAATCATTCGCCATCTTGACTTGCCGTGTGACAACCGACCACGTCAGCATCGCGCCGATATAATCGCCTTCTCTGCTGTCGATGGCGTTAACCCTGAGATCAAGAGTTTCGTTGCCCAGCGGGATTTTGGCGTTGTGGGGCAGGTTCTTCGGATCTACCAGGATACCGCGCTGATGACCGGGGTTTTTGTGGAAGATATCGACGCATTGGCCTAGAAGGTCATCGACCTTGCAGGGCAACAGCGATTCCAGGGGCCGCAGGGTATCGTAACTGGTCTTGTTGACGTAGGTGATGGTGAAGTTTTCCGGTTCCAGGAACATTACGTTGATCGGCATCTGGTCGAGCATCTGTTGCTGGCGGTTGGATTCTTCTTCTGCTCTTACCTTGTCGGTGATGATGCTCCACGACAGCATCGGGCAGATATACTTGCCCTTGTCATCGACGATTGCCGTGACAAGCAAATCCAGGGTTTCATCGCCGAGCTTGATGTGTGTCTGCCACGGCAAATTGGCGGGATCGCTGAGAAGGGCCCGTTGATGGGACGGTGTTTTGTGGAACACGTCAATGCAGGTGCCAACGATTTCGTCCGCACGGATGGGCAGGAGTCCTTCGATTTTGGCCAACGTGTCCTTGCTGGTCTGATTGACATAAGTAATACGAAAGTCTTTCAGGTCACAGAGCATGACGTTGACTGGCATGTTTTCGACCATTTGTTGAAACATCTTTAAATCGACCGGTGATTTTTTCAGCATCTGTATAAATTCCCAATAAAACGTGTGGCGATAATTACCATTAGCCCGTTTCTTGCACGCGACCGCGGAAGTCTATTGTCGTAAGGTCATGTAAGACGCTGTTGCTGCATTTCAAGTTCATTTTTTTGCAGCGGGATATTGTTCCGGGGAATACCAATATTCAGGTGAACCGAAGCCGTCACATGACAAGACGTAGCGATGGGTACTATATTGCCGGTATGGGACATAATGTTACACCGATGCAAACCAGCAAGGCTGTGGATTTGGCTGTCCGGGAGGGCGTGGCCGAAACCGAGTCTACTCGGGTGATCGACCTCAAATCTCAAAAGCGGTTCTTCAACAGGGAGCTATCGTGGCTGACCTTCAATACCCGGGTCCTGGAAGAAGCCAGGAATGAGCGCCATCCATTGCTTGAACGGCTCAGGTTTTTGTCGATTTCGGCGACCAATCTGGATGAATTCTATATGGTCCGCGTCGCAGGCCTGAAGGGTCAGGTTAGTGCGGGCGTGTTATCGGTAAGCCAGGATGGGTTGACCCCGTCTCAGCAATTGCAGGCAATACACACCGCGGCGGAAAAGTTGATCGCCGACCAGCAGGTATGCTGGCACGAGATTCTACAGGAACTTCGGCAACGCGATATCCTGTTGTTGCGGCCGGACGAACTTTCCAAAAAAGATATGGCATGGCTCGAGGACCACTTCATGGGGCAGGTGTTTCCGGTTCTGACGCCGCTGGCCCTGGATCCCGCCCACCCGTTTCCGTTCATGCCCAATCTAGGCTTTTCGCTTGTCCTGCAACTCAAGCATCTGACCGACGGCACGGAATTGAACGCCCTGGTGCTGGTACCGAATATCCTCAACCGGTTCGTTCGGCTTCCGGGAGAAAATATCCGGTTCATTCCGGTCGATGACTTGATCTCGCTGTTTCTCGATAAGTTGTTTCCCGACTACGAACTTTTGCAAAAGGGCGTCTTCAGGATCATCCGGGACAGTGTTGTCGAAATCGACGAGGAAGCCGAAGATCTGGTCCGCACCTTTGAGTCGGCGCTCAAGCGCCGCCGCCGCGGCACCACCATCATGCTGTCGTTTAACACGGGAATTCCGGTTGAATTAAGCGACCTGGTTATCCAGAACCTGGGTCTCAGTCTCAATGACGTTATTTATCAGGATGGCTTCCTGGGCTTGTCTGAAACCAGACATCTGATCGTTGAGGAACGACCGGAACTTTTGTTCCAGCCGTTTCATGCCCGGTTCCCGGAACGCATTCGCGATTTCTCCGGGGATTGTTTTGCCGCCATCCACGAAAAAGATATTATTGTCCACCACCCCTATGAAAGCTTTGATGTGGTCGTGCAGTTCCTGTTGCAAGCGGCGCGGGACCCAAAGGTCGTTGCGATAAAACAAACGCTTTACCGCACCAGTAAAAATTCACCGATCGTCAACGCCCTGATCGAGGCCGCCGAAGCTGGCAAGTCGGTTACGGCGATGATCGAGTTGAAGGCGCGTTTTGACGAAGAAGCCAATATCAGATGGGCGCGTGATCTGGAACGCGCCGGTGTGCAGGTGGTTTACGGCCTGCCGGACAAGAAAATTCACGCCAAGATCAGTCTGGTCGTCCGGCGTTCCAGGGCAGGCAGGGAATTGCGGCCCTATGTCCACATCGGTACCGGCAATTATCATCCGGTAACCGCCAAGGTTTATACGGACCTTTCGTTTTTTACCTGCAACGAAGCCTTGTGTCGGGATGTCGCGCGGATTTTCAATTTCATGTCGGGCACCGCGTTGCCCGACAAGATGGAGGCTATCGCCGTCGCACCGCTCAACCTTCGAGATACCATTATCGGTCTTATCGAAAGCGAAATTGCCAACGCCGAAGCGGGAAAGCCCGCCAACATATGGGGCAAGGTAAACGCGATTGTCGATGAGGCGGTGATTGATGCGCTATACCGGGCATCGAATGCCGGGGTGAAGATTAATCTGGTGGTCCGCGGTATTTGCTGCTTGCGTCCCGGGGTTTCCGGTTTATCGGAAAATATCCGGGTCAAGAGCATTGTCGGCCGGTTCTTGGAACATACCCGGATACTGGCGTTTGGTAACGGGTACGATCTGCCGTCGAGAAATGCGAAGGTCTATATTGCCTCGGCCGACCTGATGGAGCGGAACATGGATTGGCGGGTCGAAGTCATGGTGCCGATTACCGACCCGACCGTGCATGCCCAAGTGCTCGACGAAATCATGGTCGCCAATATGAATGATGTCATGCAGAGCTGGATATTAAAGCCTGATGGTGCCTATGTCCGTATTGCCCCGACAACCAACAACGATGCCGGTGGCGATGAGGCATTTAACGCCCATACCTATTTTATGACCAATCCCAGCCTTTCCGGCCTTGGCAGCGCCAGGGACAAGAGTTCCGGTAAGGCCCCCCGTCTGGTTTTGAGAAAAATGCACAAATGAACGTCGCCCGGTCCCGGATTTCGAAATCCAAAATCAAAGCCGCGCGCCGGACCCGGACCGGTAAAATGGCAATCGTCGATATCGGTTCCAACACCGTTCGTCTTGTGGTTTACGATACGCCGCAGCGTTTGCCGATACCCGTTTTCAACGAAAAGGCGCTCTGCGAACTTGGCCGCAACCTGACCAGCACCGGTCGCCTCAATCCGGACGGGGTGGCGATGGCCTATCAGAGCCTGACGCGCTTCATCAAGCTGTGCGACGCCATGGGTGTCGATCGATTGAAATTGGTCGCGACATCGGCCATCCGTGATGCCGAAGACGGACCGGCTTTCGTCGCTGAAATCCAAAAACGCCTGGGCCGGGATGTACAGGTGTTGAGCGGTCCCGACGAGGCCAGGCTGGCCGCTATGGGGCTGTTGTGTGGCGTTCCTTATGCCGATGGGGTGGCCGGTGATCTGGGTGGCGGCAGCTTCGATTTGGTGGCGCTGAACAAGGGCAGTTTCGGTGAACAGGCGACCTTGCCCGTGGGGCATTTGCGGTTGGCGGAAATGGCCCGCAGTGGCGATGTCGAAAAAATCGTTCGGCGGGAATTGGAAACCCTGCCGTGGATCAAGGCGGGCAAGGGGCGTACATTGTATGCGCTCGGCGGGTCCTGCCGGGCCCTGGCTCGGGTCATGATAGAGCAAACCCGCCACCCTTTGCATGTGGTTGATAATTATTCCATCCGCGCCGGCGATGCTCGCAGCCTGTGCCGGGTTATCGGCGGACTCGGAGGGGACTCGCTTGGAAAGATCAAGGGGGTGCCCCGAAGTCGCATGAAAACCCTGCCTTATGCGGCGATCCTTTTAGAATCAATTTTGGACGTGGTTGAACCGGAATTCCTCGTATTTTCCGGTTTCGGCATGCGAGAAGGGCTGCTGCTGCAAATGCTGCCCAATGACTTTCGCGCGCAGGACCCGTTGATCAGTGGCTGTAAGAGTATGGCTGAACGCACGGGGCGTTTTTATCTCAAGGGAACCCGGCTTCTGGACTGGATGTCGCCGTTGTTCGAAGGTGAGAGCTTAGCTGAAAAAAGACTACGCTGGGCAGCCTGCCTGCTTGGCGATATCGGTTGGAGCGAGCATCCGGATTATCGGGCGGAGCACGCTTTCCACAGGGTGTTGAGGGTGCCGTTCGCGGGGTTGACCCATCGCGAAAGAGTGCTGCTGGCGGATGCGATTTATGTCCGTTACAACGGTGAGCCTGAATCCGAACTGGTGGAGCCGCTTCGTGGGCTGCTGGATGCCGGACAGCTTTCCTGGGTCAGGGTCGTCGGGCTCGCCCTCAGGCTCGCCCACACCATTGCCGGCAGTGCGCCGGGCATTCTGTCGAAATGTGAATTGAAGATCAGGGGCGGCATGCTGGTCCTGAAACTACCGGAAGACCGGGATGTCTACGTCAGCGAGACGGTCGAGCGGCGTCTAAAGACGCTGGCGGCTGCCCTTGGGCTTGAAGGTGATTTCGGTTAAGCAGGTTCGATCAGGATCAGCTTCTTGTCCTTGATGGCGAAGCCGACCTCGCCGCGCCGAACCCTAAGGGCATCTTCGCCAAACAGGTCGCGTCGCCATCCCTGCATGGCCCGCACATCGGCTTTTTCGCCAAACGCGGCGATCCGTTCGATGTCATCGCTGGATGCGATCAGTTTTTGGGCGACATCGGATGTGTCGCATTTGACCTTCAGCAACACCTTCAGCAAATCGATCACCGGGCCCAGGCCGCGGGGCAGTTCGGTCTTGCGGCGCGGTTTTGGGCAATCGGCGTCGGAGACGTCGAGCCCGCGCTGGATGGCCTGCAAAATCATTTCACCGGCCGAGCCTTGCGCCATACGGTCGCCAAGTCCGCGGGTTCGCGCCAGATCATCCGCCGTTTTTGGCGTGTGATGGGCGATTTCCAGCAGGGCTTCGTCACGCAGGATACGGTTTCGAGGCAGGTCGCGTTTGCGGGCTTGCAGTTCGCGCCATGCCGCCAGTTCGCGCAAAACCGCCAGCAGTCTGGGGGTGGCGCCCCGGGTCTTGATCCGCCAGAACGCACTGTATGGATCGGGGTCATAGGTTTCGCTGGACGTCAGGGTCGCCATTTCCTCTTCGAGCCAACTCGACCGACCGCTTTTCCCAAGGGTCTCTGTGAGCTTCCGGTAGGCCTCCCGCAAGTGGGTGACATCCGACAGGGCGTAGGTGACCTGGCGTTCGCTCAAGGGCCGGATCGACCAGTCGGTGAAGCGGGATGACTTGTCGATCTTTGCCTTGGTCAGTTTTTCGATCAGGGTCTGGTATCCGACCGAGTCGCCGAATCCGCAGACCATCGCCGCGACTTGTGTGTCGAATAACGGGGCCGGAACTTGCCTCATCAGTTGATAAAAGATTTCCAAATCCTGGCGGGCCGCGTGAAATACCTTGAGCACCCGGGGGTTGGCGAGCAGGTCAAGGAGTGGGGTCAGGTCCAGGCCCGGCGCCAGCGCGTCAATCGCCCACGCTTCATCGGGGCCGGCAACCTGGATCAGGCATAGAATCGGCCAATACGTCTTTTCTCGCATGAATTCGGTATCGACGGTGATGAACGGGGTACTGGCCAGGCGGGTGCAAAAGGCGTCCAGCGACGCTGTATCGGTGATAAGTTCCATGGGGCAGACGTATATAGGGAATCGCGGCGAAGGGGAAGCCCGTGTCTGAATCGGCGACCAAGAACGAGGCTTTGCGCCGGTTGGCTCCCAATCAGTCCTTGACATTCGGGCCGCTTCGGTGTGCTTTGGCGCGCCCGGATGACGGGTGATGACACCTAGGCCGCACGCAGGCCCTGAACCAACGTATCTAATGGAAAAGATAAGCCCCATGCCTTCTTCGATGCACCCTTATCGCACGCATACCTGTGGTCAACTGAGAATCGAAAACGCCGATCAAACGGTCCGGATTTCCGGCTGGATTCACCGCAAGCGCGATCACGGTAATCTCTTGTTCGTCGACCTGCGCGATCACTACGGCATGACCCAATGTGTCATCGATATTTCCAGCCCGCTTTTTGCAATCGCCGAAAACGCCCGTCCTGAAAGCGTGATCATCGTTACCGGCAAGGTTGTCGGACGTTCCGATGACACCATCAACCGGACGTTGCCGACCGGTGCGGTTGAGGTGGCGATTGAAGAATTGAGCGTCGAAAACGCGGCCGACGTCCTGCCCATGCAGGTTGCCGGTGATGCCGAATATTCCGATGAAATGCGTCTGAAACACCGGTTTATCGACCTTAGGCGGGAAAAAGTTCACGCCAATATCGTGTTGCGCAGCAAGGTGATCTCGTCCATTCGTCGCCGCATGACCGATCAGGGTTTTTTGGAAATGCAGACACCGATCCTGACGGCGAGTTCGCCGGAAGGCGCACGTGACTATTTGGTGCCAAGCCGCATCCATCCGGGGCGCTTTTACGCGTTGCCGCAGGCACCGCAACAGTTCAAGCAGTTGTTGATGGTGTCGGGGTTCGATAAATATTTCCAGATCGCCCCTTGTTTCCGCGATGAAGACGCTCGCGCCGATCGCAGCCCGGGTGAATTTTACCAGCTCGATTTCGAAATGGCCTATGTCACCCAGGATGACGTTTTTGCGGCGATTGAGCCGGTTCTGCACGGGATTTTCGAAGAATTTGCCGATGGCCGCTCGGTGACCCCGGTGCCGTTCCCGCGTATTGCCTATGCCGATTCCATGTTGAAATACGGCAACGACAAGCCCGACCTGCGCAATCCTTTGCTAATGGCCGACGTTACGGACGCGTTCCGGGATTCAGGCTTTGGTCTGTTCGCCAGGAACGTCGAAAAAGGCTCCGTCGTTCGCGCCATTCCGGCGACCGGTGCGGCGGGCCGTCCGCGCAGCTTCTTCGACAAGTTGAATGACTGGGCCCGTGAAGAAGGCGCCGGTGGCCTTGGCTACGTCATCTTCAGCGATGGCGAGGCGAAAGGCCCCATTGGCAAGAATCTCGAGCCCGAACGCATCGAGGCGATCAAGGCGGCGTTGAACGAGGTTAATGCCAGTCCGGTTGGTGATGGCGATGCGGTGTTTTTCGTTTGCGGCAAGAAGGCCGATGCCGATCGGTTTTCCAGTCTGGCCCGGACGCGTATCTGTGACGAACTCGATCTGCTGGAACGGAATTGCTTCAAGTTCTGCTGGATCGTCGATTATCCGATGTTTGAACTGGACGAAGAAACCGGCGAGATCGAATTCAGTCATAATCCGTTTTCGATGCCACAGGGCGGATTGGAAGCCTTGGAAGGCATGGATCCGCTCGACATTCTGGCCTATCAGTACGACATCGTATGCAATGGCATCGAACTGTCCAGCGGTGCCATTCGGAACCACCGGGTCGATATCATGTACAAGGCGTTCGAAATTGCCGGCTATGGCAAGGACGTGGTGGAAGAAAAATTCGGCGGCCTGCTGCAAGCCTTCCGCTACGGCGCACCACCCCATGGAGGGTCGGCCCCCGGTATTGACCGCATCGTCATGATGTTGGCTGATGAACCCAATATCCGGGAAATTATTGCCTTTCCGATGAACCAGCAGGCCGAAGATTTGCTGATGGGCGCCCCCGCAGCAGTCGAGGATAGCCGCCTGAAGGAATTGTCGGTCAAGCTCAACTTACCGAAAGAAGCGAAAATCGTCGCCGCGGATCGCCCGGAATAGAGCGCTTGCTCTTATCAATTTGGAAAGGTTTCAGCGGCTACTTTCAGGGTGTTGACATAATCTGTGATGGCTGAAACACGTGTATTTCTGGTGATTGTTGCCAATGTCGTTTATACTGCTAAGGGTTGTCAGGCCGATGTCGGTTTGGTGGGGCGATAAACCCGAAAAATCAGGATCGAGCAGGGGATGAGAAAGCCTTTTTCAGGCCGGAGTTTGTTGGTCTTGCTCGGCGCGCTGTTTGTCGGTGGGTGCGCGGTGCCGGTTCCCGTTCAGATCGCATCGTGGGCCCTTGACGGAATTTCATATCTGACGACGCAGAAGTCCATGACGGACCACGGTCTTTCGTTCATCACGCACAAGGATTGCGCCTTGTGGCGTGGGGTTCAGGGCAACAATATTTGCGACAGTATTGATGACGCCGGAACGGACGCAGTTGCCGCGTTGGACGCTCCGAACGATCCGATGGAGCCTTCGGGCGGCGCCGTATCTTCTGATCAATCGATAGATTTCGCGGTGCTTGAAACCGCTTCCGGACCCGTCGAAGACCTCGGGCCTGCTGCTGTCGTTGCACCGTTTGCGAGCGGCCCGTCGGCGGTTCCTCTCGAACTCGCCGCCGTTGTGGTTGAGCCACTGCGCATGGCGCCTCCGGTCGCTCCGGCTCCGGTCATTGCCTCCGCCGCGGCTACCACGCCGGCGGCGCAACGCATCCTGATTTCCGGGCGGCGCACATGGTCCGATAATCCCGATGCCGATCTGTATTTTGTCGTCGGCAGCTTCCGCAAGCGCGATAACGCCAAACGTCTGGTGAAGCGGCTTGGCGTCATTGATCCTTCGGTTATGGCGAGCCGTGTGAACGGGGTGGAGACATATCGGGTGGCGGTTGGCCCCTTTAGTCGGGCCGAGCGGAAGGCCGTCGACCGGGAGATCCGGGCGGCGGGCATGAAAGATGCCTGGGCGATCCGTATCAATCAGTCCGAATGGATGATTGCCGGCCCGATGGAGTTCAGGAAGCTTCCTGTCCCTGATCATAAACAATCCAGTACGCAGACGGCATCGCTGCCGAATGGCTTGAATATCGGCGGCTGATGGCGGCCCGCACCGGGCCTATTCACGCGACAAGATTGGTCGGTTTGTCGATTTGGCGTAAAATCGAGACCAAATGTTCCGTCTGTCGAATTGTTCTGGTGTCGCCGGGGTTGTATCGCCGTTCGTGTTCCAGCCGTTTTTCCCAAATGTTGATATAGTCCCGCGGCCGGTCCGGCTGTGCCGTGTCGCCGACCAGTGAGCCGATGGTTTTGTCGAAATCCGGATGCAGTTCCGCCTGGAAGGCCAGCATTTCATATTCGTCCCACCCGATGGCCCCGATGGTGTACAGGTCGTGGCCGGTTTCCATCATCTTTCGGGGGCTGATATGGCGGATGTTCAGCGCTACCGTGCGGATATTTTTTCCGTCACCTTGATCCGCCAGGCCGTCTACCCGCGACCCGTAAATGACGGGCGGCGGCGTTTTTCGTACCGGTACAAGGTCGCGACCGGTGACACCCTTATCCCCGGCCTCGCCGGTCGCTTCGGCGTCAATGGCGCTTTGGCCTGCCTGATGGCCTGTCGTCGGTTGTATTCTTACTGTGGGCGGGACGTAGCCGTTGATCTTCATTGGCGTTCCAGTCCAGTCCTTTCCCGGTACGTCCTGTGAAATCCGCCCCGCCCCCGTTCCAGGGCCGGGGCGATCGGTTCACGGCGGGACGGAAGCCTGCCGATCAGGGGGGTGGGCAGGAGGGTTCGGTCTGCCGCGCCCACAATCAGGAGGCGGCGTACAGAAAATTCTGTAGCGAACGTCCGGCGGGTTCTTCGTCGATGTCCTGTTGACCGATGTTCCGGGTGGCCATAGCCGTGCGAAATTTTTTCGTTTTGTACATGGCCGCGTCGGCTTTTTGCAAAAGCACAGACGGATCGTCTCCGGCGGAATACCGTTGCAAGCCCAGGCTGGCCCGAATGTCGATTGTTCTACCTTCCCAGATGGTCGCGGAGGCGTTCAACAGGTCTTCGATGACGCTCGCCCGTGTTAATCCGTTTCCCCATATTGTTCGCGGCATTAGCACCGCGAATTCATCACCGCCGAGACGCGCGATATAGTCGGTGTCACGGATATTGTGCGCCAGCAATCGCCCCACATAGCGCAGTACTTCATCTCCGGCGGCGTGGCCGAGTTGGTCGTTGACCGGTTTGAAATCATCCAGATCGATGTAAATCAGGACGCCCCGTTCATTGGACCGCCGGGCAGACGAAAGCGCCCGGCTTAATTCAATTTCGAAGCCACGCCGATTCATCAGCCCGGTCAGTTCATCGGTCATTGCCAGTTTTTCCAACTCGCGGACCCTGCCCGACAGTTCTTTGATCAGGCGTTCGGCCTGGGTTGCGGCAACAAGCGCATTTCCGGCGACGGAGTCATCGACCGTCCCGGCCCCGATATGGAGATTCCCTTCGGACTGGACGAAGCATTCTACGAGTTCGCAAACGTTTCTGATAAGTTCACAATCGTCGTCGGTTCCAGGAGGCTTCAGGCGATTGTTGGTGTTATAAAATCCCACTTCTTTTTCCCTATTCGGTCCCACCATACCGGCAAACGTTAACAAAGCATTCGCTGATTTCCCGGTAACGGAAGCAAGGCCCGTGCCAATCGGAAATGCTAATTGTAGTGGGGGGTGATTGCCTCGACCGGCGGCAATATGTGCCGCGCATTGGGCCGATTCAAGCGCACCCGGAAAAAGCTGCCGGGTAGAATAAATGGGGGAAGAGATGCCTTGGGGCTACATAGGCCACAACCATGCCGCGCCGCGAACGCCACTGGAGTCGCCATGGCGATTGGCGATCAAGGTGGTGGTGACAGTATCGGAAAATACCCATTCCTGCCACAGTCGCGGCACGTTTTCGTAGATCCTGCCGATATTGGACAGGCCGCCACCGAGCACGATGACGTTCGGGTCAATGATATTGATAACGCCGGCGAGCGCCCGTGCGAGGCGATGTTCGTAGCGTCCAAGGACGGCGTCGGCCCGTTGCGGATCAATGCCCGGCGCTTTCGATGCGATTTCGGCCGCTGTCCCGGCGTGGGCCGAACGATGCCGGTTGCCGGAACGTCGATAGTCATCGGCTAGCGCAGGGCCGGATAGGAACGTCTCGATGCAGCCCCGTTTGCCGCAATAGCAGTCCGGGCCCGGCGTTTCCCACGAATTGCCGGGCCAGGGCAGGGCGTTATGCCCCCATTCGCCGGCGATGGCGTTCTTGCCGGTCAAGGCCTTGCCGTCGATGACAATGCCGCCGCCGACACCGGTGCCGAGAATGACCCCGAAAACAACGTCGGCGCCGCTGGCCGCGCCATCCGTCGCCTCGGACACGGCGAAACAATTGGCGTCATTGGCCAGCCGCACCGGCCGACCGATCGCCTCGGTCAGGTCGGTATCCAGCGCCCGGCCGATCAAACAGGTGGAATTAGCATTTTTAATCAAGGAAGTAGAAGGTGATATAGTGCCCGGAATGCCGACGCCGACGGTCGCCGTTCCATGCCGGGGGACGAATGGCCGCTCCAATTCAAGGGCCATTCGGGCGACGGCGTTGACGGTGGCTGCGTAATCTCCGGCGGGGGTGGCGATGCGGTTGCGGGCCAGTACCTGGCCATCATCGGACAAAAGAATGCCTTCGATTTTGGTTCCGCCCAGATCAATGCCAATTCGCATGTCTTGGATTCTATCCACTAATCGCCAAGCGCATCCAGTTCTAATTCGTCCTGGCAACTGGCGGCGCGAAATTCACCGTTAATGAAGCGCGCCCCCGGGAGGCCCTCAAGAGGGGGCCGACGACCGCTGCCGGTGAGCGGGGCCGGATCGTTGGCGTCATCGTCGGAGCCGACGCTGCGCACGTGCAAAATCATGCTTCCTTTATGGTTTTCGGCGGTGATTCGCTCAGCCTCACCCGCATCGGAAGCCATGACGGTATCGGCATGAATGGCCTTTGGCATCGCTTGGTGGACGTAAAATACGCAAAAGGGTCTATTCGCGGCGTCCTCGAGTTTTGCGGGCGGTTTCATGATCGTATTATTTGTTTCATTTTCCATGTGACTCATTGAAATCAATGGACTCTTTTAAGGCGATAAGCAACAACCCGATTAAAATATATGCTGGATATTGTCAACAGCCGACGTACCGTATGTTGTGTCGTGGCGGCTAAATATTATTCAGTACAGCGCGCAATAAAGGGAATCCAAAAGCGGGTGATAGTTCTCCTGATGTTAGGGTTTGCCTGCGATACCGGTGATTTATCGCAACAGATAAAAATACCCTTCCGGTACGGCGCGGGTGTGGTTTCCCGATACTCCCGGGCGGTGCGAAATCTCGCGGATCGCACCGGAATTAGATCGCCGGATGCTTGGTGTTCGCCCGGATTCCCTGTTTGGATTCGGATAGGCTGGCGGTGTGGAGTTTCCCGATATATGGGGCCGCGTAGGCAAAACACTCTATGGATGGTAGCAGTATCCAAGGGTAGTATTTATTAAGAATACAGGAGCATAATTTGTGTTAATATTGTCTTCCGTTGGGTAAAAGATTCGGAATTAATCGTTTTGAAGCGTCGATCGTGTTGTTCGGGGGTGAAGATGAAAAATGGCGGGCAGGCCATCGCCGAGGGGGATGGTCAAATGTTGCCGGTTTTTCGCGGCTTGGCTGATGCAAGAATCCCGGGAAATGTAATGGCTGGTATCGTCGGTGTTGCGGCGCCTACGTATAGCAAGTGGCGGACCGGAAAATCGAAAATACCGGCAGCGACGCTGGTCTTTATGACGTTATTGCTGGCCAACAGAATCGAAGAGATTCAGGAAGAGGGCGCGAAAAGCCTGCGTTTCGAGGCCACCTTGAAGGTCATTCACCGGCATTTACGGCAGCAGGAAATGATCAACGGCACCCTGCATCCTGGCGCCATGCGCGAAGGTGCGCGCCTGTTTCGCCAGTGGTGGCAGAAAACGTCCGGACAAAGACCGACCGAAACCGGGCCTGATCCTTTGGGAACCATATCTCCGGCGATGATATATCCAGCCCACATGGCCGCATACAATAGAGCCCGGTCAGATAAATCCCAACCTGTGGACGGGGCGTCATGAGCAATCTCGACGGCTTCACCCACGCAGGACTGAAAACGGCCCTTGATATCAAGGAAAACTACAAGAAGGGCGAGCCGATCTGTGTGCCGGGCAACAAGAACAGCATCCTCGTCCCGGAATATTTACTGAACCATCATCTGGATTTACAGTCGATAGAAGACCCGATCGCGCTGGCAATGATGGCGACCCGTGATCCGGAAGCCCCGATGGCGCTGGCTGCCGCCGCACGGATGAGCCCGCTTGGCCGAAAAACCCGGTTGCTGGCTGGCGTCTATGGTGTGGTCGGAGAAACCACCCGGCATCCCCTAGTGCAAAAATGTATCGCGATGATCACCGATAAGGCCTTCGATCCCGACGCCATTGCATCGATCAGAGGGCACGCATCGAAATTCATCATCCAGTCGCGCCGGGACTATACCGGGGCGTTGCGGGCGAACCTCAAAGCGCTGCTGGACGGCAGTATCGCCCCGCGTTTGTTTGTCCGTCAGTTTTTCGAGCTAACCGAAGCTGGCAATATGCGCACAGAAATCCGTAAAAAGCTTGTCGTCAGCCTGTTGTTGTCGGCGAACGTTCGCCCGGCGATCAAATTTCTGTTTTTGGAGCATTTGTCACGGTTTCCGATGACAGTTCGCAACGCCATCATTACCGCCGTTGTAACGGCCGACCCGAGCCACCACATGGACGTGCTCAAAGATGAAATCCGCTGGATATTGAACAGGGAAAGGGAAGAGAAAATCTCCAAGGACGACTTCAGGGGGGCGACAACGGCCGCTGGCCAAGGGGGCAAAAAGGTCGACGAAATGCGCTGGAATTAGGACCCGTTGGAATTAGGGTCCATCGGCTTGCCGCGGCAACGTCAGGTTATTCAGAGGATCGCACGTTGTGGCGCCGTGTCATCCACATCGTTATAGGTCAGCGTTGCTTCCGTGGCGCAATACAATCCATACAGCGTTTCAATTACCGCGCTGGCTTCCTCGCCGGCCAATTGATAGTAAATCGTCTGGGCTTCGCGACGTGTTTTGACCAGATCATCGCGGCGTAGCCGCGCCAAGTGCTGGGACAGGGCGGATTGGCTCAATCCGACGACTTTTTCCAACTCTCCGACGCATTTCTCACCCGGCACCAGTTGGCACAAAATCATCAAGCGGTGTTGGTTGCTCATCGCCTTTAACAAGGTGCTGGCCCGGCGCGCGTTATCTTGAATGCGCTCCAGGTCAATCACTGGCTGATTGTCGTCGAGCATTGCCCTATACCTTTCTTATCAAAACAACATATCGGTGCGCCATGGGCAATCCAAGCCTCACGAACTCTCATTATTCATGAGAACGCTAATATAACACTACATAATATAGAGGCGCCGGGCTAGGAAAAATTCTGTTGAAATGGTGCGGTGCAACAATTGCGGATACGATCAGCTTCGGACCCCCGTGCATGGAATTAATATTTGTTGGTGTAATTTTATCAAGCTTTACAGGCATATATTTTTTTCAGGATGTCATGTAGGATTGTGCTGTCCGCAGTTTATAGTGGGTTGATCTGTTTTTAGCCGCCACGTTGAAGGAAAAAGAGCTTCCGTTTCGCGTTGATTTATGCTGCACCGCAGCACGTATTCGGGGGATTTGTTGCAATCTGCGTACTGGCGTAGCCAACTATATATCCTGTAGATTGATCGTCGTGTTTTTTTGATGGGCGCTGCTTGAAATGACCGAGACAACGACGCTGGATGTAAGAGGACTTGGCTGCCCGGTTCCTATTCTTCGCGCCAACCGGGCGATCAAGGAACTGATTCCCGGTGACACACTGGAGGTTCTGACCACCGACGCCGGCGCACCACACGATTTTGAGATATATTGCGAGACCACCGGGCATAAACTGCTGCAAGGCAGCGACGTCGATGGCGTGTTCACTATTCGGATAGAAGTTACCAGTTGATCTATTCGTCCGCCCCGGTGGCAGGCGTCGCTGTCCGTCGTTTTTCGGTAAAGCCGGAAACCAGCGACATCAATGGCGGAATGATCGCCAGCGTCAATACCGCCGACAAGGCCAGACCACCGACGACGACGGACCCCAGGCCGCGGTAGAGTTCGGATCCGGCACCGGGAAAGACGACCAGCGGCAGCATCCCGAAAATACTGGTCAGGGTTGACATGAAGATCGGCCTGATCCGGTTGCGGGTCGCTTCGATCAATGATTCCTCGAAACCGAGGCCTTCCTGGCGATAGTGATACAGAGTCTGGTGGACCAGCAAGATGGCATTGTTGACGACGATGCCGACCAGGATAACGAATCCCAGCAGGGTCAGCATATCCAACTGTTGGCGGACGAATAAATTCAGCACGGCCAAGCCGCCGACGCCGCCCGCCGTCGCCAACGGTACCGAGAGAACGATGATCAGGGGATATATGAAGCTCTCGAACAGCACCGCCATCACTAAATAGACGATGATGACGGCGATCGATAAATTGATCACCATGCTTTTCCAGGCTTCCGTCAATTTATCGGCGGTACCGGAAAGCTCCAGCGAAATGCCCGGTGGCAACCCCTCGTTTTGCAACGGCGTGATGACCTTTTCCGACAGGGTGTCCATCGCCGCTTCGAGTGGTATCCGTGCCGACGGGCGGACTTCGAGTGACACCGTGCGTTGTCGTCCCTTATGCAAGATTTCGGTCGGACCGGACGTCACCTCGATATCGGCCAGGGAATTCACCGGTACGATGTCGCCGGACCGTGTCACCACCGGTAAATAGCCGATTCCTTGAGTTTCGCTCACCCTGCCTTTGAGCCCCTTTAACACCAAATCGATGCGCTTGCCCTCGATCGTAATTTCGGCAACCCGGACATCGTCATTGAAGGCGTCCACCGTCTGGCTGAATTCCCTGGCGGTGACGCCATTGTCGGCCAGGCGGGTCGGGTCGGGATAAATTCTGACTTCGGGCGCGCCCAGTTCCAGGCCGGGTTTCGGCCGAAGCTGGTTACCTTCCTCGCGGGGCAGCACCCTACCGATGGTAGCGGTGGCTTTCAGTGCGACGTCCAGAATCTTTTCAAGGTCTGGCCCGGAAATATCCAAATCGATGGACCGGCCGCTACCGATGGACCGGCCGAACAGCGACGGCTGTGTGATGAAGCCGAAGGTGCCCGGTTCCTTGAATATCGGTTTGCGAATGACCGGAATCAGTTCGGCAACCCGGCTGGGATCTACGCTGCTGGCTCCGACGAATGTTGATGACGGCCTAGCGACAAAGAAAAAGTTATCAATTTTCGGTGGTTCCCCCGGTTTCGATTCCGGCCCGGTTTCGCTGGCCCATAGGGGCCTGACGGCGTCTTCGACGTCCTTGGCGATACCGGATGCGGTTGCCAGATTGTAGCCCGGTGGCGGCATCAGGGCGCCGACCACCAAATTCCGGTTGCCTTCCGGCAGATACTCGAGTTTCGGCAGAAAGAGCGCGGTGGCGGCAGCGGCGGTACCGCAAATGATTAGGACAGTGCCGAGCGCCACCGGTTTGCTGTTAACGCAAACGTGGGTGTACGCGACGACCCTGTTGACGAACCACTCGGCGAAATCATCAATCAACGGCAGCCTTCTGGTTGCGGTGCTGGCCGGTACTTTGCGGAGCAGCCGGTTAGCCAACGCCGGGATCAGGGTCACCGAGACGATCAGCGACAATGTGACGGCGACCGAAATGGCGACGGCGATATCGCGGAACAACTGCCCGATTTCCAGTTTCATGACCAGCACAGGGGTAAACACCAGCACCGTGGTCAGGGCCGAAACCAGAACCGCGCCCCAAACCTGCTGTGCCCCGATGTAGGCGGCTTTGGCGGCAGAGTGCCCCTGTTGGCGGTGCCGGTAGATATTTTCCAGCACGACGATGGCCGCATCGACGACCATGCCGACGGCAAAGGCGATGCCGGCCAGCGAGATCACGTTGATCGACCGGCCCATGGCGGCCATGGCGACAAATGATCCGATAACGGAAACCGGGATGGCCAGCGAAATAATCAGGGTCGTTGCCCCTGACCGCAGGAACAGCAACAAGACCAGTGCGGCCAGCGTGCCGCCGACATAAATGTTTTGTTGCACAAGGTCGATGGCCGAATTGATGTAGGTGGTTTCGTCATAGACCTGATGCAGCTTCAGCTTCTCCCTGGGCAGGAAATCGCGGTTCAGGTCCGCAACGGCTTGGCGAATCCCCTTCATGGTATCGATCACGTTGGCGCCGGTCTCGCGGACCGTATTGATCACAATGGCCGGCTTGCCAAGGTAGCGGATTGTCGCCGTGGCCTTTTTGTAGCCGAAACGGACGTCCGCGATGTCGCCGACGGTGACCCGGGCGATGCCGCCTGTAAGCCGGTCCATGTTGCTTCTCAGGACGACGGCGCGAATTTGATCGATGCTGGAGAGGTCACCTTCCGTACGGACCACGTAGCGACGTTTTCCTTCATCGATGTCGCCGGCGGAAGCCGAAGAATTGGCCGCCGCCAACGAATTGACCACCCGCGGGACGGTCAAGCCGTACAGAGCCATTTTCGATGGATCGACAATCACCTCCATCTGCTTTTTGGTGCCGCCGTAAACATTGACCAGCGACACGCCGGCAACCCGTTCCAGTCGTTCCTGAATGACGTCTTCGACGAAATTGCTATAGGTATGAATATTGCGGTTGTTGTCGCCGGTGCGGGTTAACGTCAGCCACGCGATGGGAGTGTCTTCGCTGCCGGCGGTGTCCAGGGTCGGTTCGTTCGCTTCCGCAGGGTAGCCGCTGACCCTATTAAGCCTGTTGGACACCAGCAACAGCGCCTTGTCCATATTTTGTCCGACCGAAAATTCCAGCGATATGGATCCCTGGCCGTCCCGCGAGCGGCTCGAAATTTGCTCCAGACCCTCCATGCCGCGCAACACTTCTTCCTGCCGATTGATGATCTCGCGTTCGATTTCGGCCGGTGCGGCACCGGCCCAGCTTGTCCGGATGGTGATGACCGGTTTGCGAACATCAGGCGTTAGCTGGATAGGGATGGTCCGCAACGCGATCAGTCCAAACAGGATGATCATCAACACGGCGGCGATAACGGCGATGGGGCGATCGATGGCAATCCGGATCAGGTTCATAGTCGTGTGCCCTTATCCGCTGTGACGAGGCGGTTCACGGTTGGACCTTTTGGCCCGGTCGCAGCCGTTCGTTGCCCCGAATGACGACCAGATCACCGCTTTTCAATCCTGACAGAACGACAAAGCGTTGCCCCAGCGCCTGGCCCAGGCGGACCGGACGGACGTTGGCCTTGCCATCTTCGACGATGAAGACAATATCCTTGCCTTTCTTGTTGAGCACCGCGTCCTTGTGGACGGTGGTGACGGTTCCGGCTTTACCTGCGGGCAGGGCGAGGACGACGCTCTGGTTGGATGCGAGGCCCTGCATGTTGATGCCGAAATTGGGGGTGAAGCGAACCGTACGGGTGCGGGTCAGAGGATCCTCGCTGGGAATGATGGCGCGAACGGTTGCGCTATGATCGATTGCTTGGCCGCTGTCATATCGTTCCAGCCGAAAGTTGACTTTCTTCCCCTTCGTCAACCCGTCGATATTCGAAGCCGGGACATGGGCTTCGATTTCCAGATGTTGGTCGTCGATCAGGCTGATGACCGGGCTGCCGACGTTGACATAGGCCCCGACGTTGATGTGGCGTTCGGAAACGACGCCGCCAAACGGCGCCTTGATCTCTGCATTATCGAGATTGATTTTCGATAGCCGCAAATTGGCTTCGGCGCTCAACAGGGCCGCTTGCGATTGCGCCGTGGCGCTCCGGGCGCTCACCACTTCCAGTTTTTTGTCTTCCAGACGGGCCTGACTGAAGGCCGCGGATTTCTTAAGTTGGCTTAACCGGGTCATTTCCTGGACACGTAAATCGACAACCGATCTTGCCGTCGCAAGGGCTGCTTTCGCCTCGCTGACACGGGCCAGGTTCAGTTGATGCTGCCAGTGGAGTGTGTCTTTGACCAGGACGGATATGACGGCGTCCTTTTTAATGCGATCACCGACTCTGACCCGCATTTCGGCGATAGGCCCGGATATCCGGGCCGCAACAACGCCGGTCTGGGCCGCGACCAGTCGCCCGATGACCGGCACCGTTTGGATCAGGGGCTCACGTATTACGGCGTCAACGCCGACGCTGGCGGCCTCCTGGGCGGCCGCGATCGTCGTCAGGGACAGGGACAGCATCAGGGCCGGAAACAGAGATTTATAGCGCACGGATTTATCCCGAGTTTATTTTGATTCCAGTCTACCTATAAAGGTTAATTCAGGAGCGTGAAAGAATAACGAACCAAGGCCTTGGCAGACAGGTATTCTTTCCGCCACAATAGACGATGACGACTCTTCTTTACAGCCATCCGGTCTGTGTCGAACACAGCCCCGGCGCGCATCATCCGGAACGCCCCGAACGGCTGCAAGCGGTGATGACGGCGCTGTCGGGCGATGCCTTTCAAGGATTGATCCGGCGCGAGGCGCCAAAGGCCGAACTCAGCCAAATTGAGCGCGTTCACTCACCGGCGTATGTGGCTGAAATACTTTCGATGGTTCCCGAAACCGGCCTTGCCCGGCTGGACCCCGATACGGTGCTGTCGCCAAAAAGCGGCGAGGCCGCGTTGCGGGCGGCGGGCGGCGTCATCGCGGCCGTCGATGCCGTGCTGGACGGCCAGGCCGCCAATGCCTTTTGCGCCGTCCGTCCACCCGGTCATCACGCCGAACCGGACCGGGGCATGGGGTTTTGTCTGTTCAATAATGTCGCGATCGGGGCGAAGCGGGCACAAACGGCGGCGGACGTAAAACGGGTCGCGGTGGTCGATTTCGATGTCCACCACGGCAATGGCACCCAGGCCGCGTTTTACGATCAAGAGAGTCTGTTCTATGCGTCATCGCACCAGTCGCCGTTTTATCCCGGCACTGGTCTGGAATCGGAAACGGGCCTGTACGACAATATCGTTAATGCGGAATTGCCGCTGGGAGCGGGTTCCGAAGCCTTCCGCGGCGCCTACCGGGACCGTATCCTGCCCGCGCTCAGGAGGTGGAAACCGGATTTCCTGCTGATCTCGGCTGGCTTCGACGGCCATGCGCGGGATCCGCTGGCGCAGATCAATCTGGATGAACAGGATTTCGCCTGGGTCACACGCGAATTGTTGAGTGTTGCCGATGACTGCTGCAAGGGCAGGGTGGTGTCGGCTCTTGAAGGTGGATACGACCTGGACGCGCTGGCGGCGAGCGTCGCTATGCATGTGAAGGCGTTAATGGCTTGAATGACGACGAATTGAAGGTTGCCCCGGTCGTCGCGGGCTATTAGAAGGTAGTGCACTATGGCAAAAAATGACATTCCCCCTGAAATTTCCGACCTCAGTTTCGAAGACGCACTGGAGCAGCTTGAGGATATCGTTCGGGAACTTGAAGAAGGCGCGGGTGAACTTGACGCTTCGATCAAGGCCTATGAACGGGGCGCGCACTTGAAGCGTCATTGCGAAACAAAACTGCAGGAAGCGCGCCAGCGGGTCGAACAAGTCGTTCTTGGCCCGGGTGGCGAGCCCGGCCTGGAACCCGCCGATCTGGACTGATAGTCACATATGAACGATTTCACGAGCAGCCTTTCCAGCGCCGCCGGAGATGTCAACGACACCTTGGACGACTTGCTGACAAACCATGACGACCCGGAAGCCCGGCTGATCGAAGCCATGCGGTATTCCGCGCTGGACGGGGGCAAACGGATACGCCCATTTCTGGTCCTCGCCAGCGCCGCGTTATTCAATGTCGAGCGACCCTCGGCGCTACGCGTGGCGGCGGCTATTGAAATGGTGCATTGTTATTCACTGGTTCACGATGACCTGCCCGCCATGGATGATGATGACCTCCGCCGGGGACGGCCCACCTGCCACAAAAAGTTCGACGATGCGACGGCGATCCTCGCCGGGGACGCGTTGCTGACGCGGGCTTTCGAAATCCTGGCGGATGAAAAGACCCACGACTCATCAAAGGTGCGGGCGGATCTCGTGCTGGCGCTGGCCCGCGCCGCCGGTCCCGAAGGCATGGTTGGCGGCCAAATGCTTGATCTGGTGTCCGAGCATCACACCCTGAACATGCCCGAAATCACCCGCCTGCAAAGGATGAAGACCGGTATGCTGATCGCCGTTTCCTGTGAAGCCGGGGCCATTCTTGGTAAATCCACCGAGGGTGCGCGTAATGCCCTGCACGCCTATGCTCACGACCTGGGACTGGCTTTTCAGATGGTCGATGATTTGTTGGACGTCGAAGGCGACGAAAAGACCGTCGGCAAGGGTACCGGCAAGGATGCAGAGGCCGGCAAGGCGACGTTTGTCTCCCTGCTGGGGGCCAAGCGGGCGCGTGAACAAGCGGAAATGCTGGCGGTTCAGGCCAGCGAACACCTTGATCTTTTTGATGAAAAGGCAGACCCTTTACGAAATCTGGCCGATTTTGTGGTAAAACGCAGGGCCTGAGTTCTCGGTAGGAATTGAATATTGAGCGATAACAGCCAAACTCCCTTGCTGGACGACGTCAACATTCCAGCCGACACCCGTGATTTTTCCGGCCCGCAGCTGAGCCAGTTGGCCGATGAGCTACGGCGCGAAACCGTGCGCATGGTGTCGATCACCGGCGGGCATCTTGGGGCCAGTCTGGGGGTGGTCGAACTAACCGTCGCCTTGCACCATGTGTTCGATACGCCGCGCGACCGTTTGATCTGGGACGTCGGGCATCAGTGTTATCCGCACAAAATCCTGACCGGCCGGCGGGACCGTATGTTGACATTGCGGCAGGGCGGCGGCCTTTCAGGCTTCACCAAACGGTCCGAAAGTGCCTATGACCCATTCGGCGCCGGGCACAGTTCGACATCCATCTCGGCAGGGCTTGGCATGGCCGTGGCGCGGGATTTCAAGGGCGATGACAACCATGTCATCGCGGTTATCGGCGATGGCGCCATGAGCGCCGGCATGGCCTACGAGGCAATGAACAATGCCGGATCCATGGACTCCCGCCTGATCGTTATCCTTAATGACAATGACATGTCGATCGCGCCGCCGGTCGGCGCCATGAGCGCCTATCTGTCGCGGCTGATTTCGTCCAAGTCTTATCGCTCGCTGCGCCACTTCGCCAAGGAAATGAGCAAGAAGTTCCCGCAACGCCTGGAAGACATGGCCCGCCGGGCGGAAGAATATGCCCGTGGCATGGTCACCGGTGGCACCCTGTTCGAAGAAATGGGGTTCTTCTACGTCGGCCCCATTGATGGTCATAATCTGGAACATCTGTTGCCGGTGCTGAAAAACCTGCGCGACGACGAATTGGCGGGACCGGTGCTGCTGCATGTGGTGACGAAAAAGGGGCACGGCTACGAACCGGCGGAACAATCGCCCGATAAATATCACGGCGTTGGCAAGTTCGACGTGGTGACCGGAGAACAGGTCAAGGCTAAGAGCAATGCGCCGACCTATACCAAGGTGTTCGCCAAGGCGCTGATCGCCGAGGCGAAAGATGACGACAGAATTACCGCCATTACCGCCGCCATGCCGTCGGGCACCGGGCTGGATGAATTCGGGGCCGAGTTTCCTGGGCGTTGTTTCGATGTCGGCATCGCCGAACAGCACGCGGTGACGTTTGCCGCGGGCATGGCCAGCGAAGGCTACAAGCCGTTTGCGACCATTTATTCGACCTTTCTGCAACGCGGTTACGATCAGCTTGTCCATGATGTGGTGCTGCAAAAATTGCCGGTGCGTTTCGCGCTGGACCGCGCCGGGCTGGTTGGGGCCGATGGCGCGACCCATGCGGGTGTTTATGATCTGGCCTATCTGTGTTGCCTGCCGGGTATTGTCGTAATGGCGCCTTCGGACGAGGCCGAAATGATGCATATGGTTGCGACATCGGCAGCCATTGATGATCGCCCCAGTTGCATCCGTTATCCGCGCGGCGAGGGCGTTGGCGTCGACCTGCCTGAAAAGGGTACGGTGCTGGAAATCGGCAAGGGCCGGATCGTCCGCGAAGGCAAGACAGTGGCGATCCTTAGTCTTGGTGGACGCTTGCAGGAGGCACTCAAGGCCGCCGATGACCTTTCGGCCAGGGGAATTTCCGTAACCGTCGCCGATGCCCGTTTTGCCAAGCCCCTGGATGAAGACTTGATCGCCCGATTGGCGACAACCCATGAGATTCTGATCACCATCGAAGAAGGCGCCCCCGGCGGCTTCGGTGCGCATGTCTTGCAGTTGATGTCGACCGAAGGCCTGCTTGATGGTGCGGTACGGGTGCGGGTTATGACCTTGCCGGACAAAATGATCGATCACGACAGTCCCGCCGTCCAGTACGAAAAATCCGGCCTGACCGCGCCACATATCGTCGAGACAGCCCTGAAAGCCCTTGGGCACGGAGTGGCGTACGATATGGGGAAATCCGGGAAAATCGTCGAACCCGCGCAAGCCTGAAAATTCCGGGGGTCCAATTATGAGCATCCAGGTCTGTATTGCCGGTGTGACGGGTTGGACGGGATCGGCGGTCACGCGGAGCATTATCGATAGCGATGACTTCAGCCTCAGCGGTGCCGCGGCGCGCGCTGCCGCCGGGCGAGATGTCGGCGACGCCCTGGGGCTGCCCCGGAAGACGGGTGTGACGATTTGCGACAGTGTTGCCGAAGCTCTCAAGGCCGGTGCGGATGTGTTGATCGACTATACGACGGCGGCATCGGTCAAGGGTCACGTGTTGCATGCCATTGATAACGGCGTCGCCGTTGTCGTCGGTACGTCGGGAATGAGTGCCGCCGATTATGACGATATAGCCGCCCACGCCGACGCCAGGGGGATCGGGGTTATTGGCGGTGGAAACTATAGCCTGACGGCGACCCTGATGCAGCATCTGGCGCTGATCGCCGCCGAACATGTTCCCGAGTTCGAGGTCCTCGATTTCGCCTGGGCCGAGAAAGAAGATGTGCCCAGCGGTACGGCGCGCGAGCTGGCGGAAAAGCTGGGCGATGTGCGCCAACCCGATAAAGGTCGCGCCATCGACAGCCTGCACGGGCCAAAGGAAACCCGTGGCGCCGCGATCAACGGTGTGCAGGTTCATTCGGTACGGATGTCGGGCTTTACCCTGCGCTGCGAGGCGGTGTTCGGCATGGCCGGCGAGCGGCTGGCGGTCAGCCATGAAGCCGGGCAGAGCGCCGAACCTTATGTGTCGGGAACCCTGTTGGCGGCCAAACGGGTCGTCGATGTCACAGGGCTGGTGCGGGGGCTGGGCGACCTTTTGTTCAAATGAGCAAGCCCGGAAAAATGCGACTGGACCAGCTTTTGGTCGACCGCGGGTTGGTTGAAAGCCGGGCTCGGGCGCAAGGCCTGATTATGGCCGGGAATGTTTTCAGCGAGACCCGGCGGCTCGACAAGGCGGGGCAACAGGTCGCGCTGGATATCCGGATTGATATCAAAGGCCAGGATCACCCATGGGTTTCAAGAGGCGGCTTGAAACTGCTCCATGGCTTGGAGACATTCCATATCGATCCGACCGGCCTGACCTGTCTTGATGTCGGGGCTTCGACCGGCGGGTTTAGCGATGTTCTGCTGACAAACGGGGCGATAAAGGTCTACGCCGTCGATGTTGGTCATGGCCAACTGGCCTGGAAGTTACGACAGGACGAACGGGTCGTCGTCATCGAACGCTTCAATGCCCGCAATCTGACCACCGAGCAAATATCCGATCCCATCGACCTGATCGTTTGCGATGCCAGTTTCATCGGCCTGCAAACGGTGCTGCCGGCACCACTGGCGCTCGCGGGTCCCGGTGCCCGCCTGGTTGCGTTGATCAAGCCGCAGTTTGAAGTGGGCAAGGGAAGGGTCGGCAAGGGCGGCGTCGTCCGCGAACCGCACTTACACCAGGAAGTCGTCGACAAAATTCGCACCTGGCTCGGTAGCCTGCCGGGGTGGCGGGTCATCGGCGTCACCGAAAGTCCAATCAAGGGACCGGAAGGCAACATCGAGTTTTTGATCGGCGCGGTGTTTGCGGGCGCCGACGCGCAAGTCTAGGCTACCGAAGATCCTGACGCGTCGGCTTTATTTTGAACCGGCTTGTCTTTGCGCGGCGTGACGGTTTGGGCGATTTCCTCGGCGGAGCGTTTGCGGGTGCGATCCAGGTCGTAGGCCATTTGCAGGCGTAACCAGAATTCTTCCGTCGTCGAGAAATAGCGGGCGAGCCGGAAGGCGGCGTCGGCGTCCAATGGCCGTTCGCCTTCGATTAGGGCCGACACATGGCCGACCGGCAAGCCTAAGTCGTGGGCCAGTTCTCCGGCGTCGATTTCGTGTGGAGTCAGGAATTCGTCCTTCAGGATTGTTCCCGGCGGCACGTCGGACGGTTTCAGGATGTCCTGCTTCGGATTTTTTTCCGGCGGTGCCGGGGGCAGGTCGTAGATTTCGGTTTCCAATCCTGCTTCCCGCCATGCCTTCAGTCCGCCTTTCAAGTTGATTGGCGGCGTATGGCCCGCCTGAATCAACTGCTTGGCGGCGGCGGCCGAACGCTTGCCGATGGCGCAATGCAGCACCAGCTTCTTGATGGTGATGCGGGGGAAACTGTCCGGGTCGATCGCCGACAGGGGCACAAGCATCGATCCGGGGATGTGCTCCTGTTCGTATTCCGACGTCTCGCGAACGTCAATCAGCAGGGCTTCACCGTTGGCCATCCATTTGGCCACCGTCTCGGGCTCGGCCTCGACAATCAGGGATTCAACGTTGCTGGCAGTATTCAAAACAGCGCTCATCTCGCATTTCCTTTTGGCCGCGGACAACCGGGCGGGCCCATGAAAGACCGTCAATGATAGATTAGATATAATACACAAATATTTAATGTCAATAAAAATAAATTAACTATAAATATATGTATAATATATACAGCAAAAAGAGATGCTGTTTCAGACAGTGCCTTCAGTTAACGATCCATCGCGTGATATTCGGGGTTTGGCATCATGCCGAGGCCGTGGTTGACTCCGTGTCGAGGGCTCAAGAAACAGACAAGAAAGCAGATCAACGGCCACACTGACCTTTGTGACGCAGCAGGTGATCGGCCAGCACACAGGCAATCATTGCTTCGCCGATTGGCACGGCGCGGATGCCGACGCAGGGATCGTGACGGCCACGAGTGGCGATTTCAACGTCTTCGCCCCAGGTGTTGACTGATTTTTGCGAAATCGAAATGCTGCTGGTCGGCTTGACGGCGAAACGGGCGACGATGTCCTGACCGGACGAGATGCCACCCAGCACGCCACCGGCGTTGTTGCCGGCAAAAACGACTTTGCCGTCTTTGCCGAAGCCCATCTCATCGGCGTTTTCGGGGCCTGTCAGGCTGGCGGCCCCGAACCCGGCACCGATTTCGACGCCCTTGACGGCGGGGATGCTCATCAGCGCCTTGGCGATATCGGCGTCCAGCCGGTCGAACACCGGGGCCCCCAGTCCGGCTGGAATGCCGTTGGCGGTGACTTCAATAACCGCACCGGTCGATGACCCTTGCGAACGGATATCGTCGAGATGGTTCCGCCATGAAGCGACCGCGGCGGCGTCGGGACACCAGAACGGGTTCGCCGATACCTCGTCCCAATCCCAGTTGTTGCGGTCGATCCCCAGCCCGCCCATCTGAACCAGTGCGCCGCGGATAATCACCGGGGTCTCGAGAATTTCGTCGAGAATTTTCCGCGCGACGGCTCCGGCGGCGACCCGCATGGCGGTTTCCCGTGCGCTGGAGCGGCCACCGCCACGGTAATCACGAATTCCGTATTTTTGAAAATAACTGTAGTCGGCGTGACCGGGGCGAAACTTGTCTTTGATGTCGCCGTAATCCCTGGACCGGGCATCCTGGTTGACGATCATCAAGCCGATCGGCGTCCCGGTGGTTTGGCCGTCGAACACACCCGATAGAATCTCCACCTTATCGGGTTCCTGTCGAGCCGAGGTGTATTTCGATTGGCCGGTTCGGCGCTGGTCGACATAGGGCTGGATATCGTCCTCGGTCAATGGAATACGGGGCGGAACGCCATCGATAACGCAGCCGATGGCAGGCCCGTGGCTTTCGCCGAAGCTGGTAACTTTAAATAGCTGGCCCAGGGTGTTTCCGGACATGGATATTCCTTAGATCACGACGTCGTTATGTCGGGGGCATCAACGGCCTTCATGCCGACAACGTGGTAGCCGCAGTCGACATGGTGGGTCTCGCCGGTGACGCCGCTGGAAAGGTCGCATAACAAGTACATACCGGCGCCGCCGACATCGTCCAGCGTGACATTGCGCCGGAGCGGCGAATTGTATTCGTTCCACTTTAAAATGTAGCGGAAATCACCAATGCCGGACGCCGCCAGCGTTTTCATGGGGCCGGCCGACAGGGCGTTGACGCGAATATTTTTATGGCCCAGATCCTCGGCAAGATACCGAACGCTGGCCTCAAGGGCCGCCTTGGCGATACCCATGACATTGTAATGTGGGATCACTCGTTCGGCGCCGTAGTAGGTGAGCGTGACGATCGACCCGCCATCGGTCATCAGCGGTTCGGCGCGCTGGCAAACGGCGGTAAAGGAATAGCACGAGATATCCATCGAGCGGCTGAAGTTCTCGCGGCTGGTATCGACGTAACGGCCCTTCAGTTCGGCCTTGTCCGAATAGGCAATGGCGTGGACGACAAAATCAAGCTTGCCCCAGCGATTCTCGATCTCGCTGAAGACGGCGTCGATGCTGTCCATATCGGTGACATCGCATTCCAGCAGGATGTCGGACCCCACTTTCTCAGCCAGCGGACCGACCCTTTTTTTCAAGACCTCGCCCTGATAGGTGAATGCCAGCTCCGCACCGTGATCGCGCACCGTCCTGGCGATACCCCAGGCGATAGAGTGATCATTGGCGACGCCCATGATCAGTCCTTTTTTGCCCCTCATCAACTGTTCACTAGACGACATTGATCCCCCATTAATTCCAAAATTCCATGGTTACGAGCATTTGAACCACGCCGATTCGAATGGTTAACCAGCCGCATCGTACACGAAAGCCTTGCCATGAATAAAGCGATGCATCTTATAGTGATTTGATATTGTTATCGTCAATCCTTGGTTCAGCACAAGGTCACCCCGAAATGGCCGCTTTAATGGAATTGAAAAACGGCGTCCGCACGCTTGGGTCAGTCGTATCGTTCGTCGGTCGGCGGTTCGGCGAGGGGCGGTGCCAGGTTGTCGCGGCCTCACTCAGCTACACCTCGCTTCTGGCCATGGTGCCACTGCTGGCTATCGTGCTGTCGGTGTTGGCTGCGGTGCCGCAACTGGAGCATTTCTGGGAAGAAATTAGAAGTTTTATCCTCGAAAACCTGATGCCCGACTCCGGTGACAGGATATCGGGCTATCTCGACGGGTTTATTGCAAATGCCCGAAAAATGAGAGGAGTCGGTATTGTTGGACTTGGCCTGACGGCGATGCTTTTGATCAACACGATCTTTAATGAAATCAATATAATCTTCCGGGTCAAACGCGCCCGCTCCCTGTGGCTGCGGCTGCTGGTATACGCGGCGGTTCTGGTCGGGGGGCCGTTGTTCCTTGCGACAAGCTTTACGCTGGCGACTTACATATTTGCCCTGACCACGGTGCTGAGGCCAGACCAGTTTGGGGTCGCGGCTTTTAGCGGTATTATTGGTCATCTTGTCCGGATTGCCCCGGCGCTGATCCTGATCGCCGGATTTACGTTGTTTTTCAGGGTCGTGCCGAATCGTCGGGTCGCCTGGGCTGACGCGTTGATTGGCGGGGGGCTCGCCGGGGTGTTGTTTTCCGGGCTTCGATGGGCTTTCGCCATTTATCTTGTCTATTTCCCGACCTACAAGACCCTCTACGGCGCCTTGTCCGCGGTGCCGGTGTTTCTGCTGTGGACGTTCCTGTCGTGGCTCGTGGTTTTGCTTGGCGCGGTTACCGCCGCGTCATTGCCGGATTGGCGGGCGAGCAGGGCGAAGAAAATGCCCTAATCGGCATCTGCCTTGCGGCCCAGCCATTTGGCGAAGGCCGGCCCGGAACGCACGTCGTAGTCGTTTTCCTTTGCCCACTGTTCGATGAACTCCGCCAGTTTTTTGTCCTTTTCCTTCGGCAAAATGACTTTTAGCGTTACCAGCTGATCGCCGGTAATTTTCGATTTAGGGTCTCTGACGCCCTTGCCTTTTAGCCGCAACGTCGTGCCTGAGTTCGATCCGCCGGGCACGGTGACCGTCACCGCACCATGAACTGTCGGCACCTCGATGCGCGCGCCAAGAACGGCTTCGGGAAGGGTTATCGGGCATTCCATCAGAATGTGATGGCCTTCGCGACGGAACAGGGAGTCTGGCTCGACCACAATTTCGACATGGGCATCGCCGTTCAAACCACCCCCCAAACCGCTCATGCCCTGGCCTCTCAGGCGCAGCACCTGGCCGCTTTTCGTTCCCGCCGGGATGGTTACGGCCAGGCGTTTTCCATTGGCAATGCTGACATTCTTGTTGGCGCCAAGAACGGCGTCGGCAAATGATACTTTCAGGGAATAGGAAACGTCCGCGCCGTCGATTCTGATGTTGGCCTGATCGCGGCTGCTGCGTTGTCTGAAAAAATCGTCGAACGGGTTACGACCGCCTGCTGCCGGGCGGGCACGGCCGCCACCAAAGGGGCCGGCGCGCCGGGTTGGGTTGCCGTTGGCGTCGATTTCTCCGCGATCGTAGCTGGCGCGTTTTTTGGAATCGGATAGTAGTTCGTAGGCCGCCGACAAATCCTTGAAACGGTCTTCGGCGCCGGGGGCGTCGCCGGCGCTATCGGGGTGGAGCTTCCGCGCCAGTTGACGGTACGTTTTCTTGATCACGTCGGCACTGGCGTTGCGGGGGACGCCGAGGATGTCGTACGGGTCCTTCATGGGGGCGTTACCATCATCATTGGATAATTTTCCACGATCCGTCGGATTGGCGGCAGGCGCGACCTTTGGCTGTCTGTTCTTCACCATCGATGACCACCGTTGATTCAAAATCGCGGCAGTCTTCGCCATTGACCTGGCGGGGGTCGGTGGTCGGTTTATAGGTGCCGGAATTCCCGGAATCAGGGTTGCTCCATGTCACGGTGTGGCCGGTGTCGGCCGTTTCCATGGCGTCTTGGGCGGTTTCATCGGCCTGCTTCAAGTCGGCTTCACTTAAGGTTTTGGCGATTTCCTTACCGAGGATCGCACCGAAGATGGCGCCCAGGCTGGCACCCAGTATCTTGCCGGTATTGTCGTTGAACGATCCGCCAATTTTGGAGCCGACAACGGCGCCGATGACGGTGCCCGTGGCCGCGCCGATCTTTTCATTGGTACCCTGATCCGTTCCCGAACAAGCGTTCAGGAAAAAGAGCATGATGAACATTGAGGTAAATGCTTTATGGATCATTCCCGATTGGGCTCTTGGCCTCAATGTGATATCTGAATGAAGGTTGGGTCGGATCATTCTTATAGATAGCTTTCAACCTGACGAATCAAGCGATGATTGTAAGGCATGGACACCATGACTGTCACCACGGACGACCCGATAGACCGTTTTAAGCAATGGCTGGCTGAAGCCGAAAAGACCGAACCCGCCGATCCCAACGCCATGACACTGGCGACGGCGAGCGCCGATGGGATACCTTCGGCGCGAATGGTGCTGCTTAAGGATGTCGATCAACGGGGTTTCACATTTTACACCAATCTGGGCAGCCGCAAGGGGGCTGAGTTGCAAGCGAATCCTAACGCCGCCCTTTGTTTCCACTGGAAATCCTTAAAAAAGCAGGTTCGGGTCGTCGGCACGGTCAGTCCGGTCGATAACGCCGAAGCCGATACCTATTTCGCATCCCGTCACCGGACCAGCCGGATCGGCGCCTGGGCGTCGAAACAGTCGCAGCCGTTGCAAGGCCGCTTCGAATTGGAAAAAAGGGTTGCGGAATTTACGGCCAAACATCCTGTCGGCGAAATTCCCCGGCCCGATTTCTGGTCCGGCTTCAGGGTTCTGCCGCAAGAAATGGAATTCTGGTCGGATCGGCCCTTTCGGCTGCACGAACGCATCGTATATCATCGCTCCGGCAATGGCTGGACGACCGAAACCCTGTTTCCCTAATTTGAAGATATGTTTGACATGATGAATCCCAAGCCGCGGCCTACCGGGCAGAAAAACGACAACGCCGGTTTGATGAAGGCCGCTACCTATGCGGCCGTGGCGGTGGCCTCAGTGCTTGTTGCGCTGAAATTCGCCGCCTGGATTAGTACGGATTCGGTCAGCCTGTTGTCGACGCTGATCGATTCGCTGCTCGATATCGGGGCCTCGATGATCAATATGGTAGCGGTGCGTCACGCCCTGCAACCGGCGGATGAGGATCACCGCTTCGGTCATGGAAAGGCGGAACCGTTGGCCGGTTTGATGCAAGCCGCCTTCATAAGCGGTTCGGCAATGTTTCTGCTGATTGAGGCTGGTTCAAGAATCATCAATCCACGCCACATTAGCAATACGGAGTGGGGCTACTGGGTGATGGGCGTATCGATTGTTCTGACCCTGGGGCTCGTTGCTTTTCAAAAGTATGTCGTCAAAAAAAGCGGTTCGGTCGCCATATCGGCGGATTCCATGCACTATCGCATGGATGTCCTGGTCAATCTTAGCGTTATTGCTTCCCTGTTCGTTGGTTCCAGGTTCGGCTGGATGATGGCCGACCCGCTGTTTGCCGTTGCCATAGCGGCCTACATTTTCCGGGGCGCCTGGGGCGTCGGCCAGCAATCGATGAATTTATTGATGGACCGGGAACTGGCCCCCGAAGACCGGGAGCATATAAAGGAACTGGCGTGTTCCGAACAAGGCGTGCTTGGCATGCACGACCTAAGGACCCGCTCGTCGGGGCAAGACCTGTTTATTCAGCTACATCTGGAACTGAATCCCGAAATCAAGTTGCGTGACGCCCACGCCATATCCGAAAGCGTCATGTACAAAATCGAGAGTGCCTTTCCCAACGCCGAAGTGCTGATCCATGAAGACCCGGAAGGCATTGTGGAAAGGCAATCTGATTTGGACTAAAATGGCTTAGCCGAAAGCTTTTCCGGGCGCCGCGCCCAGTTTCTTCAAGATCATCGCCAAGGGGCAAAAGCGCGTGAAGGCTGCCTGCGTCAGGTTGGCCCCGACAAAGGCTGTGAACCACAGCCAGTTGGCACTATGTATTTGCGACAGGGCGAGGCTGGCAAGAATGAAAACACCGGCAAATGCGAGAACGAGGCGGTCAACGGACATGGGAGATATTCCTTTTATGATTTTCGGATCGACAAGCAAATAATTAGAACTTGCTAAATTAGTAATAGCTAATGTATTGATTGTCAATACCTCGAGCCAGCCAGGATGGAATCTCATGATGCGCGTTGTTTTTCGATTACTAATTTTGCCGCTTCTTGTGGCCACAAGCGTGAGCGCGCCGGCGTTTGCCGGTGGCGAGTTCACGGTCGTTACATCGACAATCGACGACATGAAAGCCGTTTTCGCCACGGTTGAGACGGCCGATGTTATTCGTGCCCGGGCGCGGATTGGCGGGACGCTTGGCAAGCTTACCATCGACGAAGGGTCGCGGGTCAAAAAGGGGCAGGTTATCGCGACGGTCGGGGACCCCAAACTGGAATTGCGAATGAACGCCCTGAAGGCGCGTATTCAATCGGTTGAATCCCGGCGCAAGCTGGCGCGTACAGATCTGGAACGCGCGAAGAAGCTCTATAAGAGCGGTACAATTCCCCAGAGTCGGCTGGATCAGGCCGAGACGGCGCAGGACGTGGTTGAGCGTGAATATGCGGCGCTCAGCGCCGATCTGTCGGTCATTTCCGAACAGCAGGGCGAAGGTGTCGTTCTGGCCCCGGCCGACGGGAGAGTCATCAAGGTTTATGTCACCGAAGGGTCCGTGTTGCTGCCGGGCGAAGTTGTCGCGACCATCGCCGCCAAAGGATACATCCTGCGCCTGATGCTGCCGGAGCGCCACGCCAGACATATCGCCGAAGGGGATACCGTCCAGATTGGCGGCCATGGTTTGGCGGGCGACGACGGTATCGGGAAGGTCGGCCATATAACGCAGGTATACCCTGAATTGCGCCAGGGGCGGGTTGTTGCCGACGTCACCGCCGAAGGGATCGGTGACTATTTCGTCGGCGAACGGGTCAGCGTTTATGTCAGTACCGGCAAGCGAAAAACGATTGTTATCCCGTTTGGCTACACGATGCTGCGCTATGGTCTGACCTTCGTTCGTCTGAAGAACGGCAATGAAATTGTCGTTCAGACCGGCCAAAAGTTGGCAAACGGTGTTGAAATTCTATCGGGGCTCAATCCCGGCGACGTGCTGGTACCTGCCGATGCCAAGTAATCCCAATTCCGCACCCAAAAGCATTGGCATTTCCGGGGCGCTGACCAAGGCGTTCATTCGGTCACCGTTGACGCCGTTGCTGCTGCTGGCGTCCATCGCCGCCGGGCTGGTTGCCTTGATGGCTCTGCCGCGCGAGGAAGAGCCGCAGATCAGCGTGCCGGTGGTCGACATCATGATCAAGACCAATGGCTTCAACGCCACCGACGGTGTCGAAATCGTGACCAAGCCGCTGGAGGAAATCATCAAGGGCATCGACGAGGTCGAGCACGTCTATTCCCTTAGCCAGGACGACCGCGTTGTCGTCACGGCGCGCTTTAAGGTCGGCACGTCGGAAGATGTCGCCATCGTTCGTGTCCATGATCAGATACGGGCAAATATGAACCGCTTGCCGATCGGCATTCCGGAACCGTTGATCGTCGGGCGGGGCATCAACGATGTTCCGATTATCACCCTTACCCTGAAGCCGAAGGCCGACGTTGCCGACCGCTGGAACGATAATTCGCTTTATGATGTGGCCGACGAACTGCTGTCTGAACTGGTCAAGGTCAAGGACGTAGGACTGACATTCATCGTCGGTGGGAGGCCTGACGAAATCAGGGTGGAGCCAAATCCCGAACGCCTTTCACTGTACGGAGTTACCCTCAATCAACTTGTCGATAAGGTTCGAAACGCCAACAGATCGTTCCTGCTGGGCAATGTGCGGGACGGCGGCAAGTCGCTGCCTGTCGTCGCCGGGCAATCTCTCCAGGGTGTTTCGGATATTGGTATGCTGCTGATTACGGCGCGTGATGGCCGGCCGGTCTATGTTAAGGATGTCGCCAACGTGATTGTCGGTTCCGGCCTTGCCGAACACCGGGTCTGGGATATGGAAAAGGGCGGCGACGGCAAGATGATCCAGTTGCCGGCGGTCACCTTGGCGTTGGCGAAGCGCAGCGGGGCCAATGCGGTTTTAGTCGCCGACCAGATCATCAAGCGGTTGCACATCGTCGAAGGCGGGTTGGTGCCGCCCGGCGTCGATGTTTCCATTACCCGGAATTATGGGGCTACGGCGTTGGAAAAATCCGATGAACTGTTGTTCCATCTGGGCTTAGCGACGATTTCAATCGTTTTGCTGATCACCATCGCGCTGGGGTGGCGCGAGGGCGTTGTCGTCATGGTGGTGGTGCCGACAACCATTTTGCTGACGTTGTTCGCGTCTTGGGTGATGGGGTACACCATCAACCGGGTCAGTTTGTTTGCGCTGATTTTTTCGATTGGTATTCTGGTCGATGACGCCATCGTCGTCGTTGAAAACATCGTTCGCCACTGGAGCAAGGGCGGCTCGGCGAGGCCTCTCGAATCGACGATTGAGGCGGTCGCCGAAGTTGGTAACCCGACAATCGTCGCGACCCTGACCATCGTTGCCGCCCTGTTACCGATGATGTTCGTATCCGGTCTGATGGGACCATACATGAGTCCGATTCCCGCCAACGCCTCGGCGGCTATGGTATTCTCGTTTTTCATCGCCATGATTGTGACGCCGTGGCTGCTGTATAAGATTACGTTCGGTGGCAAGAAAAAGGCCGGCACGACCGATTTCGGCGACCATCATGACGAAGGTGGCGGTATTCTTGCCCGCATCTACCTGTCTTTGGCGCGTCCGTTGCTGAAGGGACGCACCAGATCCAAGGTATTCCTGACCATTGTCGGGCTGTCGACGATTGCCGTAATGGGCTTGTTTGCGACCAGCAGCGTGACGGTCAAACTGTTGCCGTTCGACAATAAATCGGAACTTCAGGTGGTCGTCGATCTGCCGGAAGGGGAAACCCTCGAAGCGACCGAACGGTTGCTGCTCGCCGCTGCCCGCAGGCTTAAGGATATTCCGGAAGTGACCAACATGCAGGTCTATGCCGGAACGTCGATGCCATTCAATTTCAACGGGCTGGTCCGCCATTATTATTTGCGGCATGACCCGTGGCAGGGGGATTTGCAGATCAACCTGAAGCCGAAGCATGACCGTGACCGGCAAAGCCATGATATCGCCTTGCAGGTCCGCACGTTGCTGGCTGGTTTGCCTGCACCGAAGGGAACCTCGGTCAAAGTCGTCGAGGTGCCGCCCGGCCCACCGGTCCTGAGCACCCTGATGGCCGAAGTATATGGGCCCGATCAGAAATCCCGTCGTCTGGCGGCACAGAAAATCCGCAGCGCTTTCGAAAGTGTCGATTTTGTTGTCGACGTCGATGATTCTCTTGGCCAGCCGCCGGAACGCCTGCGTATCGAGCTTGATCAGCAGGGTATGGAATTTTACGGTGTCCAGGAACAGGCGGTCTATGACACCATCGACGCCTTGGTCGGCGGCGTCGCCGTCGGTTATTCGCAACGCGGATCGGGGATTAATCCAATCGAAATCGCCGTGCGCCTGCCGAAGGACGCGCGCAGCATCAGCGAACGTTTGCTCTCAACACCGTTGCCTGCACCCGGGGTGGCCGGTGACAGCGGCGCCATTGTCGAATTGGGCGATGTCGTCCACCTGAAACGTGAACGCGCCTCCTATCCGCTGTTTCGCCATAACGGTCGGTTTGCCGAACTGGTGACGGGCGAGCTGGCCGGCCGGTTTGAGGCGCCGATTTATGGCATGATGGCGGTCGAGGACGCGCTGGCGAAGGTCGATTGGCAGGGCGTGTCCCGGCCGGAAATTTCCTACCACGGCCAACCGATTGATGAAAGCAAGGTAACGCTGTTGTGGGATGGCGAATGGGAAGTCACCTACGTCACCTTCCGCGATATGGGCCTGGCGTTTGTCTTCGCGCTGATCGGCATTTACTTGCTGGTGGTTGCGCAGTTCGGCAGCTTCAAGTTGCCGCTGGTGATTTTAACTCCGGTCCCCCTGACGCTGATTGGCATCATGTTCGGTCATTGGATATTCAACGCACCGTTCAGCGCCACGTCGATGATCGGGTTTATCGCGCTGGCCGGAATCATCGTCCGCAATTCGATCTTGCTTGTTGACTTCATCCGTAACAGGCAAGGGTCCGGCGATGCCCTGCGTGATGTGTTGCTGGAGGCCGGTGCCATTCGGTTCAAACCGATCCTGTTGACCGCCCTGGCGGCAATGATCGGTGGCGCCTTCATCTTGCCAGACCCGATTTTCCAGGGCCTGGCGATCTCTCTGGTCTTCGGGCTGGCCTCATCGACGGCGCTGACCCTGCTGGTTATTCCTTCTGTCTATGTGGTGCTGCGCGACGACGGGCGGGAAATGTCGGAGTAATTTTGCTGCCCCTGATCGGTCACTCCCGTTTATAGTGGAGGCGGAGGCCTTTGATGAAATCCGTATTGATTACCGGGGCGGCAAGACGGCTTGGCCGGGGTATGGCCGTTGGCTTTGCCAGGCGGGGCTGGCACGTTTTTGCCCATTACAACACGTCCGTCGATGACGCCCGTACGCTTGCCGGCGAAATCGACTCCCTTGGCGGTTCGGTAACCCTTGTCAATGCCGACCTGAACACGGCGGACGGGGCGCGCGGACTGGTGGCGGACTGTGTCGCCGACGGACGGCTCGATTGCGTTATAAATAACGCGTCCGTCTTCGAATACGATTTTCCCGGTGAGCACAACGACAATACGTGGCGGGACGCGATGAACGTCAATCTGCATGCCCCGGTTATCGTCTCCGAAGAATTTTTCATCTATGCCAGGGGCCACGACATACCGGGCTGCATTATCAATATGCTCGACAACAAGGTGTTTGCGCTCAATCCGGACTTTTTCTCGTACACAGTCGCCAAGGCAGGGCTGCTGGCGGCGACCAAAATGATGGCCATGGGGTTCGATCCGCATGTCCGTGTTTGCGGTATCGCGCCCGGAATTACGTTGATCAGCGGGGATCAAAGCGAAGATAACTTTGCGGGAACGCATGCCATCAATCCCTTGAACAAAGGCTGCTCGGTAGACGATATTGTGCGTGGCGCGTTGTTTATCGCCGATGGCCCCTATTCAACGGGGCAGGTTCTGACACTTGACGGAGGCCAGGTTTTGATGCAGTTGCCGCGTGATGTCGCCTTTTTAGAACCGGAATTTCGGAACGACGCAAAATGAACGAGACATTAAATTCAAAAGTCACGGTGCGGCACCGGAAAATCCAGTTGATTCAGTTTTCCGTCGACTGTGAAATCGGCATTCATGATTTTGAAGTCGGCAACAAGCAGCGGGTGACGATTGACGTGGAACTGGAATTGGAACCACGGATGTCACACGTCAATGATGATATTAACAACGTCGTCGATTACGACTACATCCGCGCCGAAGTGTTCAAGCTGGTGGCGGATGGCCAATACAATTTGCAGGAACGCCTGTGCGAGGATATTGCCGGAATTTGCCTTGATAAGGAAGGTGTGTTGGGGGCGACGGTGAGAACCTGCAAACCCGACGTATATCCGGATTGCGCCGCCATTTGCTATGAAATCAGCGTCGCCAAGTGACTTAAACCTGCCCTTCGTAAGATATTTCCAGCACCTCGATATCGACCAGGCCGGCCGGCGTCCGTAACGTGACGACATCGCCTTCGCAGGCTTTCAAAAGCGCCCGTGCGATGGGGGAAATCCAACTGACTTCGTTCTGTTCCAGGCGGGCCTCGTCGACGCCGACGATGCGCACGGTCTTTTCGTCGCCGTGGCCGTCGACAAAGGTGACGGTGGCCCCGAAGAAGACCTGATCGCGGTTTTTTTGTCGTGACGGCTCGACGACTTCGGCGATTTCAATGCGCTTGATGAGGAACCGCAGTCGGCGGTCGATCTCGCGCAATCGTTTCTTGCCATAGATGTAGTCACCGTTTTCCGACCGGTCCCCGTTGCCGGCGGCCCATGAAACGGTCTCGACCACCTGTGGCCGTTCGACCCTGCGTAACTGATGCAATTCTGCGTGTAACCGCTCCAGCCCCTGCGGGGTGATGTAATTCTTCAGCCCTGCCGGAAGGGCGTCGGGGGCATCGGGCAAATCTTCGTCTTCGCCGTCGCTTTCCCTGGTAAATGCCTTGTTCATGGTTGACCCCGCAATGGTTTGGTTGATCATACGGCGTTAGGTGCCTTGCGGCAATTTGATCCGGTTCATATATCAATGTTGCCCGCTCAATCAGAATGGTCAGGTGATGATGGTCGACGATCAATCCGCGGTTATCGAATTCTTGTCCCGACCGGAAAGCTATGGCGGCGGGGTGGTGGCGGTTGACAAAATCGAAACCCATATCTCTGTCGTGTTTCTGGCCGGCGAGCGGGTCTATAAGTTGAAGCGGGCCGTCAGGTACCCCTATGTGGATTTTCTGAGTGCTGATTTGCGGCGGCACTATTGCGAGGCCGAAGTGCGCGTTAATCGCCGCACCGCCCCGCATATGTACAAGGGCGTCGTTGCCGTGACCAGAACCGGGGACGGCGCGTTGCATCTTGGCGGCGAAGGAGATCCCGTCGACTGGCTCGTTGAAATGACGCGCTTCGATCAGGACACGCTGTTTGACCGGTTGGCCGAGGGTGGCATGTTGAACCGGCGACTGATGGGCGAACTGGCGGACGTGATCGCCGCCTTCCACGGGCAGGCCGAACCACGGCCTGATACCAATTTTCGGGATGTCCTGTTGCGCACGATCGCCAGCGATGCCGCCGCCTTCGCCAAATTCGGCGCGGGTGTGTTTGATGGCGATAAGGTGGCTCTTCTGATCGCCGACGAAAATCTCGCCGTTCGCGGCCGTTGCGGCAATCAGGCTGCGCGGCGTCAACGCCAGGGATATGTTCGTCACTGCCACGGCGATTTGCATTTGCGGAACATTTTTCTGCACCAAGGTCACCCGACGTTGTTTGACGCCATCGAGTTCAATTCTCTTTTTTCGGAAATCGACGTGCTTTACGATCTGGCCTTTCTGCTGATGGACCTGGATCATCGGGGGATGCGTCGGTTGGGCAACCATGTCCTTAACCGCTATCTGGATGTTACCGAGAATACCGCCGGGCTGGCTTGCTTGCCGCTTTACATGTGCATGCGTGCGGCCATTCGAGCCCACGTCGCCGCGGCGGCCTCCTCGGCCATTGAAGATACGGCGGCAGTGGAACTCAAACGCAACGAAGCACGCACCTACCTGGATCAGGCCATTGGTTACCTTAAGCCACAGCAACCACGGCTGATTGCTGTCGGCGGGTTATCGGGCAGCGGTAAATCCCGGCTGGCCAGAGAACTGGCGCCGCATCTGGGGGGTGCTCCGGGGGGGCGTGTCGTCAGGTCCGATGTATTACGGAAAAAGTTGGCCGGGGTCGATCCGCTGACCCGACTGGGGCCACAGGGGTACACCAGGGAAATGACGGAACAGACCTATCATGCTGTCTTTGACGAGGTAAGGACCGCACTCGATGCCGGACAATCGGTGATCGCCGACGCGGTTTTCGCCTCGCCGGAAGAACGCCGGGCCGTCGCCGCCACTGCGCTCGACCGGAATGTGCCTTTTCAAGGGATCTGGCTGGAAGCCCCGCCCGACGTCCTGGCGGAACGGGCCGGCTCACGCCAGGGCAATGTTTCGGACGCCGATGCCGAGGTTGTGGCGAGACAATTGACCTATGATCTTGGCGTCATTGATTGGTCGCGCCTTGACAGTTCGGGGCATTGCGATGAAACCCTTGCCGGGGGATTGGCTATAGCGGGTCTGTCCTGACAGGAGCTCGTCTGCCAAATATGCACGTCATGCCAAACGGAGGCTTTTAAAATGCGTCCAACCGGTTGATAATGATGAATTAATAATAACGAGGCCAGGACCCTCACACATCCTGACGGGAGAACATCATGCCGATCAAAACCATTCTGACACCCCATAACGGAACCAACGAAGCGCGTTCGGCGCTGGATGCGGCCTTCACCTTGGGCCGGGATCTGGGGGCTCATGTGACTGTTCTTAACGTCACATCCGATCCGCAGGATGCCGTGCCATTGCTGGGGGAGGGGATGTCGGCCGCGATAATTGAGGAAATGTTACAGCTGTCCGAACGGGAGGCTTCGGAACGAGCCGCCCGTGCGGCCGCCGCTTTCGATGATGCGTGCACTCTTTATTCGACGGCCGTGGCCGGCGTGGCCACCGCTGACGGCGGTGCCAGCGCGTCGCTTGAACGGGTGACCGGCCGCGAGGATGAAGTCATCGCAATGAAGGGCCGACTGTCCGACCTGATTGTCGTGGCCCGACCGGTCGGCGATGGTCAGGCCGTTTCGATGATGACGGTCAATGCCGCCTTGTTTGAAACCGGACGGCCGGTGATGGTCGCGCCGCCGTCGTTCCCGGTCGTCGACGGCGTTGTCGGGCGCAAGATTGCCGTATCCTGGAACGGCAGCGTCGAGGCGTCGCGCGCCGTTGCCGCGGCGATGCCACTGATCGCACGTTCCGAAGGGGTGGTTGTGTTGACTGCCGACAGCGACAAGACCACATCCAATCTGGCGGCTGAACTGGCGGCTTATTTTGCCTGGCACGGGGTCGATGCGGAAACCAAGGAACTGGAGGCCTCCGGCGGGCACGTCGGCGAGGCGTTGCTGACTGAATGTGGCATGATCGGCGCCGATTTGCTGGTCATGGGGGCCTACACACATTCCCGCATGCGGCAGATGATCCTGGGTGGCGTCACGCGCCATGTTCTCGGCGAAGCGGAAATACCGGTTCTGATGGCGCACTAGAAAGTTCTGACGGCACGGCTATGAAAAATTCTACACATACAGAGCCAAAAACCGTGATCGTGACCGGCGCCAGTCGTGGCATCGGCCATGCCATCGCCCTGTGTTTTCTGCAACGGGGGTGGCGGATCATCACTTGCTCGCGGGAGGAAACGCCAGAGGAATGCAAGCGCGACAGGAACTGGACTCATCATATTCCGACCGATCTGGGCGATGACGCCAGCCTGCAGAACTTTATCGTCAAGGCGAATGAGGCGCTGGACGGCAAACCCTTGCATGCGCTGGTCAATAACGCCGGGATGTCGCCGAAAGCGCCGTTCAAGGAAAGGCTGGGGTGCCTGAATGGTGATATCGGCGCTTGGCGGAACGTCTTCGAAATCAATTTCTTCGCGGGCCTGAAACTGGCGCGTGGATTTGCCGGTCCGTTGCACAAGGGCAAGGGAGCGATCGTTAATATCACGTCCATCGCCGGGCATAAGATTCACCCGTTCGCGGGGTCTGCCTATTCCATTTCGAAGGCGGCTTTATCGGCACTGACACGGGAACTGGCGAACGAATTCGCGGCACTCGATGTGCGGGTCAATGCCGTCGCGCCCGGTGAGATCGAGACCGACATGATACAGCCGGAATACGAGGCCCTGATCCCCCGGATTCCGTTGGAGCGCATGGGGTCGCCGGAAGACGTCGCGAAGACCGTGTATTATCTGTGTTCTGACGATTCCAGCTATGTCACCGGCACAGAAATATGGGTGACCGGTGGTCAGCACCTGTTTTAGGATACTTATCCACAATATTTTGGGGGCTTCCGGTGTTTACCGACAATATGTAGATGGTGTATTCTGTGTTGTGCTTTTCTTGAGGCACGAACCGCAGGGGTAATGAGGTCGGCCATGGTTAAAAAGTTCACGGAACGGAAAAACAGCAGCACGCCGTTGCCAGCCGATGAGTCCGCTGGCGATATTGACGATGACATTGCGATTGCCGCCCCCAACGCGGGAGATCAATCGGCATTTGAAGACGGTCCGGGGACGGTCGATCCCTGGTTGCCGCCGATTTATCTTCGGTACCGTTTTCCGACCATCGCCGGAACGATGGTCAGTGCTGCGTGGCTATGGCTGACCCTGACGTTCATAAATGATCGTATCCCGTTTGCCGATCTGGGCGAACTTCTGCCCCACGAATTGGGGGGCATGGCGGCCGGGGTCATGACGCCGCTTGCCCTGTTGTGGATGGTTATCGCTTTTTTCGAGAGAGGGCGCGCCCTGCGCCATGATACCGAGGCATTGCGATGGCAGTTGACGCGCCTGACATACCCGTCCGGCGGATCGGAGAAGCGGGTCCGTGAGATTACCGAACTGATGCGCCGTCAGGCCCGTGACCTGTCGCGCGCCTCGGACGATGCGGCCAGCCGGGCGGAAAAGGTCGTCGAACAGGTCCGTCAACGCACCCTGGCCCTTTCCAAGGTATCGGAAGACGCCGATTTGCGGACCCAGGCTATCGCTGACTCATTGGGCCGTCAGGCCGAAGACCTGCATGCGGTTTCGGAAAAGGCCGCCGACCGGGCCAGCGCGACCGGTGACGCGCTTTATCAAAGCGCCCATCAGTTGGTCGCGTCTTCCGATCGTGCTTCGGCGCGCGCCGAAGACATGAGCGAAACGCTGCGCCGACGCAACGACGAACTGACAAAAACGTCCGAAGATGTCTCCAGTTCCGCTCGTCTGGCGGTCGATGCGTTCGGTGAGCGGATGGAAGAATTGCATCAGCTTTCCACTGACACGGTCGGCGATGCAGACCGGGTCGGCGAAACGCTCGATCAGCGGCTGATTGACCTGCTGAGCGCATCCGAGGAAGCGATGGACAGAGTGCAGGGCGGCGCTGAACTGCTGGACGGCTATACCAAGGACTTGACGCGACGTTCCGACCGGGTTGCCGAGCAGACATCCCAGATCGAAGCGTCCCTGAAGCGCCAAACCAATGAATTGACCGATACGGGTGCGTTGGTTGCCGCCACGACGTCGGAAATTGAAGCCCATATCAGCGGTCAGTCCCGTTTACTGAACCAGACGTCGGACAAAGTCGCCAAGGATGCCCGGGCCATCGGTGAGACGCTGGCCGATCAGGCGCGCGAACTTGTCAATACGTCGGAACATGTCTCTTTGCATATTAAATCCAGTGGCGATTCGTTCCGCGAGCAAGCCGAGAGCCTGAACGATATTGCCGATCGGACGGCCAGCAAGACCGCGGCTATCGGCGACACCTTGCGCCAGACTTCCCACGATCTGTCGCTGGTGTCGGCCAAGGTGATGGAACAGGTCGAACGGGCCGGTGAAAACATCCAGGTGCGCAAGCAGGACCTGGCCGACGCGTCGGAAAGCGCCGTTGTCAACGTCGGCGCTGCGGGAGCGGCAATTCAGGATAAATCCGAACAACTGGCAAAAATTTCCGATCACGCCGTGCTCAAGGTAAATGCGGTGCGTGAAGCGTTGCGCCATTCGTCGCTAAATGTTGCCGCCGCTTCGGGGGGAGCGCGTGACGATATCGGAAATGTAACGGAGATTTTGAACCGCACGGCCGGTAACCTGACGAACGTCGGCGCGAAGGTGGCCGGCGATATTGGCGGGGCCACCCAGGCTTTGCAGCAAAGCCAATCGCTGGCCGAGGCAGCGGCGCAGCGGAACAGGGAATCCGTCGATGACCTGGCGACGCGGATCGATGATGTCAGCGAAACCTCGGAAAAGGCGACCCGGCGGCTATCGGACCTGGGCGAAGCCATCGAGGAGCGCCAGCGTGGCGTCGCCACGGCGACCTTGCAATCAGCGGAAATGATTGCCGAAGCCTCCGATATGGCCCGTAACAAAATCAATTCGGTTTCGGGATTGGCGGAAGAAAAGGTTGCGGCAACGTCGAAGCTGTTAGGCGAAGAGGCTGAAAAACTCGATCAAGCCAGTCTCAGGGCCGCAAAAATGATCGCCGGCGTTGGTGATACGCTGAAGGAAAATTCAGCAGAACTGGGTGATGTGTCTGAAAGGTCGGCGCTTCAGCTGCGCGGTGTCGCCGAGGAAATTCGTCGTAGCCTGATGGCGATGACGTCGGCGTCAGACAGGGCGGCGGAACGGATGCTGGCGGCCGGCGAGATATTGCAGAAAAACACCGATGGACTTGGCGTCGCATCGGACGACGCCCTGAACGAAGTCGGCAAGGTGGGCGCGGTATTGCAGGAACGCTCGCGGGAAATCACCTCGGCGTCGGATCGTGCGGCGCGCCTGATCGCATTGGTGTCGGGGGCCTTGAACCGCGAGGCGGGCGATCTTGTAAAGGTTACCGAGGAATCGACCGATCGAATTCGCACCAGCGGCGATATCTTGAGCGAACGGACAAATGCATTCGGTGAGTTGGGCGACGCCACGGTCAGTCGCCTAACCGATGCGGGTGAAACCATGTCGGAGCGAACGGCCTCCCTTTCCGCCGTTTCACAGCAGGCTGTTGAGTCTATCCAGGCCGCCGGCGATGCGTTGGTCGCGGGCGAGGCCGAGCTTGGGAAGACATCGCAATCGGCCTCTGAAAATCTGAAAAAAATAGGCGAATGGCTGCGCGAAAATGTGACCGACGCGACGGAAGCGACCGACCGGGCGTCGGCTCGTCTTGACGGCATGGTCGGCATTCTGAAAACCCGGACGGGTGAACTCGGGAACTCGCTGGACCGGGCAACGGAACGTCTGGATGAGGTCGGAATTCAATTGCGCCAGCGGACCAGGGATTTAAATGACTCCTATTCTGAATCCACTGAATATATCCGCTCGTTCGGTAGCGAGCTTCAGAATCAGGCCGTTGGCCTGAGCAACGTGTCGGGAGAAGCCGGCAAGCATATAAGCACCATCGGGGAGCAACTGCATGATCGTTCGCATGAGGTGACGATCAGCGTCGACCGCACGGCGAAACTCATGACGCTCGTCTCGAACGCCCTGAGCAGCCACTCGTCCAATCTATCGAACAGCACGAAAAAGGCACAGGTCGAAATGGAGGCGATTGGTGGGGTGTTTAAGGAAACATCAAGGGAAGTGGACGAGACCAGCCGGCGATTGAAAAGTGATATCGGTGGCGTTGGCCAGGCGCTGGAACGAAATTCACTGCAAATTTCGCAAGTTGCAAAGCAGGCGGCCGACGATATCGGTAATGTCGCCGGCAACCTGGAACAGCGGGCAGGCCAGTTGAACAATTTGGCCGAACAGTCTGTCGCCAAATTGGCGAAGGTTGGTCAATCCGTATCGCAACGGGCCGATGAAGCGTCAAGGACATCGGATCAGGGTGCCGCAAAACTGCAGAAAATCGGCGATCTGGTGCGCCATTACGCGGCGGAGGCGACCAGCCGAACCGAGCAGGTTTCGGCAACCATGGACACCGCTTATGATAAATTGCGGAACCAGTTGCAGGAGCTTTCCAGCGCAACCGACACGGCCGAGTCCGGCATTAACAGCCTGTCGGAGCGGATCGGCGATAGCGCCGGAGAGGTCGCGGCCGTGACCGCCACGGCGCTCGACAGACTTAGTAGCTGGGATGAGATCGTTCGGGAGAGCTCGAAGATTTTGGACCAGACATCCGAGCGAATGACCGAACGAACGCAGGCTGTCAGCGAAACCATCGGCGCCCGCACAAACGAACTGAAAGGCACCATTAACGAGGCCGAAGATCTGATCAAGGCCCTGAAGGCTCACGTCAGGGAAGAAGGTGTGGACGACTTCCTGCGCCGCGCCACGTTCATTTCGGAACGTTTGCAATCGTTGGCCGTCGACATGAGCCGCCTGATGGAAACGACCATTAGCGAAGATGATTGGAAGCGATTCAACAAAGGTGAAAAAGGCATATTCGTCCGTAAGATGCTGGGCTTCAGGGAAAAGGCCAGGCTCGCCGATATCAAGCAGAAATACCAGACCGACAGCGAATTCAGAAGCTACGTGTCGCGTTACATGAGCGAGTTCAAGACGTTCCTGAGTGAAGCCCGCAAGCGCGATCATCAGGGAGTTCTCGGCACCATCTTCCTGTCTTCGGACATGGGAAAATTATACATGATCCTGACCCAGGCATTGGGCCGCGAACTGCTGGCGGATTAACCGGCGGGTCAGGTCAGGTTGAGCGGGCGGATTTCTCGGCGACTTTCGCGTTGAACCGATCCAGCCCGATAATGGCGCGTTGATGATGCCCGCGGCTGATCAGATCAAGTCCGTCGTGGGCTTCGACCGCGAACGTCAATTTCCGATCGTCAATGGACTCCAGTCTGACGTCGACGCTGACGGTCATGCCGGGCGGCGTCGCGGCTTCGTGGGATACGTCGACATGAATGCCGAGGGACCCTTCACCGTCGTCCAGGTGCGGGGTGATCAGTTCGATGCAGGCCCATTCCAGCAAGCCGACCATAAAACCGGTGGCGAACACTTCCGGAAAATCCTGGAACAAGTCCGATTCCGGGTACAGGTTCCGTACGATCTTGCTTTCCGGAACGCTAAAGATGTGTTGGTATTCAAGGCCGGGAACAAGGGTGCTTTTCACGGTGCCGCTTTCACAAGATCGAGGATCATTTTTGCCAGTTCCGGTGCTTGACCGAACGTCCGGCAATACCATACCTGACGATCGTGGGCGTGCAAAGGCCCGGCGACCGACAGATCGGCGCCCAGCGCCAGCAGCGCGGGGTTCCGTGGGGCAAGGCCTATCATGTTCGGCACGTCTTCGGCGCCATGTAATCCGCCGCCAATCAGGAACGGCAGGACGATCAGGTTTTCAATGCCCGGATCCCTGTGCCAGTCCGAAATGAATGGCGCTTCTTCGATAAAGGCCGCATTTATCGCAACGCCGTTACTATTTTCGCCAACTGCCGCAGCCAAGGCCTTTACCTGCTTAGCGCTTTGCGGGTTATTGCTGTTGCCGTGCGCCGCCAACAATACCGATACGGTGCCACGATCAAGATCGTTGTCGTCGATGATCGAACGGATCTGACCGGCCAACAGCGCTGGGGTGCTCGGGTGGCAGCCTATCGGATCGCACATCCGAATATGTGTATGATCGGAAATTTCCGACAGGGCGTTGGGAATCAATTCGTCGGTGATATAGCCGTGGCCGGTCAGCATCGGCACGACGAACAGCTCGCCGGTCGTGATATCCGGAAGAACGTCCTCCAGCAACGGGGCCTGTTTCAGGTAGCCTTCGAAAACCGCGGCGAACTGCCCGCCGGCCCGCAGGGCTTCGGCGTGGGTGTGGACAGGGTTATCGCCGCCGGGCTTGGACGAGCCGTGCCCGGCGAGCAGCAAGCAGCTTTCCTTGAGGGATTTAGCCGAGCGCTTCGACATCGCAATCGAATGCCGGACTGTACCAGCTTAAGTCTTGAGCCAAGCTGACGACGCGTCCGATGATCAGCAGGCTCGGCGCCTTCAGGTCCGCCTTTTCGATGCAGTCCGGTAACTCGGCAAGGCTCGTCAGGATTGTCCGCTGATCGGCCGTTGTGCCCCGTTCGACGGCGCCGGCGGGGGTGTCGGCGGGTAATCCGGCCTTGATCAGCTCGTCCCTGATCTTCACGACGTTGATCAGCCCCATGTAGATAACCAGCGTGGTGTCGGGGTCGGCCAGGCTTTTCCAGTTCAGGTCCAGATGGTTGCCATCCCTGCAATGGCCGGTGACGAACCGGACACCCGTCGCCATGCCTCGGTGGGTCAGGGGAATGCCGGCGTAGGCGCCGCAGCCGGCGGAAGCGGTAATGCCGGGGACGATCTCGAAGGGTATGTCGTGTTTGGCCAGCACCAGCGCTTCCTCGCTGCCGCGACCGAAAATGAACGGGTCTCCGCCTTTCAGACGCACGGCCCGGCGACCGCTTTTTGACAGACTGACCAGCAATTCGTTGATGTCATCCTGTGGCATGAAATGGTCGCGGGCCGCTTTCCCTGCGAAAATCCGGGTCGCCCCAGATGGTACAAGGTCAAGGATTTTGTCCGAAACGAGCCGGTCATAGACCACCACGTCGGCTTCCTGGAGAAGCCGCATCGCCTTGACGGTCAATAGCTCCGGATCGCCCGGACCGGCGCCGACAATGTAAACGGGAGTAGGTTTTTCCAACAAAATGCTCCTGACGATTAACGGGAAACCCCGGTGCAACGCGTCGCCTTGTGCCGGCGGACGAAGCTGGTGAAACGGCGTGTCCAATGGTTGGCCTGAACGTCTCGCAAATGGGCATAGCAGGCAAGAAGATTGTGCATAACGATCCCGTCGCGCTGACCGTCTATTCCATGCCCGCGCATCACCCGATAAGCGAACGCCGGTTTTCCTTCCAGGTTTTCAAGGCTGGAATAATGAAATTCATGGGCCGGAATGTCATCGGTGTTTTCGGTTTCGTTTTCAATTTTTGGCCATAATCCGTCGCCGGTTTCCTGCAGGCGGACATAGCCGCGTCCCTGCGGAATGTCGTGCATGACGATGTCGCCGGGGATGACGCCCGCCATCCGCCGGGTTACGCCCTGCCAGGTCAGGCTGCGGGCGAGATACATCAGGCCACCGCATTCCGCGTAAGACGGCAGGCCGTTTTCAATGGCGTGCAGGACCGCGGCACGCATGGCGGAGTTGGCTTCCAGTGCGTCCATTCTGGTTTCCGGGAAGCCCCCACCGATAAACAAGCCATCGATCTCCGGCAGCGCGGCATCGTTCGTCAAGTCGATGGGGATCAGCTCCGCCCCGGCGACCTCAAGGGCGCCCAGGTCATCGGGATAGTAAAATCCAAAGGCGCTGTCCCGGGCGATACCGATTTTGATGTCGGGCGTCGGAACGACAGTGAGGGGCGGCGGAGCCGATTCAATCGCCGGCGCAGTCTTTGCGATCCCTGCTATCGCGTCCATATCCACCTGGGCGGCGACCAGGTCGCGGATTACCTCGATCTTGGCTTCGGCTTCCGGCGCTTCGTTACTGGGCATCAGGCCCAGGTGCCGTTCCTGAATTTCCAACCGGGGGTCCCGGTGAACGGCGCCTAGCACCTTCAGGTCGGTGTAGTGCTCGATGATGGCGCGCAGTTTTCCCTCATGCCGGGTTCCGCCGACCTTGTTAAGAATGACGCCCGTGATGTTGATGGCCGGATCGAAAGCCTGATAGCCAAGGATCAGCGGTGCGATACCGCGGGTCATTCCCCTGGCGTCGATCACCAACACGACGGGGGCGTCCAGAAGGGTCGCCAGTGCCGCGTTGGAATTGCTGCCGTCCAGATCAAGCCCGTCATACAAGCCCTTGTTGCCTTCGATCAGCGAAATATCGGCTGCCTGACTCTGATGTGTGAAGGTGGTCAGGATTTCAGCCCGGCTCATGGTGTAATAGTCCAGATTGAAGCACGGCCGCGTGGTGGCGTGCCCCAACCACATGGGGTCGATATAATCAGGCCCCTTTTTGAAGGTCTGCACGACCATTTCCTGGCGCGACAACGCCGCCGCCAGCCCGATCGAAATGGTGGTTTTTCCTGATGATTTATGGGCCGCCGATATCAGCAGGTGCGCCATCGGATCAGCCCTCGAATTTCGCCTTGTCGCGGCTGTCCCACATCTGCCGGGCCTGCGCGAGCGCATCATCCGGACTTTCTGCGCGTTGCATCAGTCGCAGGGCGATGGCGACGGTGCCGTTTACGGCGGCGGCGCCACAAGCATCTTCTTCGGCGTCGCTCCAGACCCTTTTCAGGCGGGACAGGTCCATGTCTTCATCGACCTTGACGCTTTCTTCGGGCAACAGGGCTGGCCATTCTTCTTCGCTTAATTCGCCGTCGTGCAAATACTGAACCTGAACCGGCTTATGGGGGCGGCGTTCGGCTTCCCCGCCTTCACCTTTGAAGACCGCCATATGCGGCTGGCCGAGCAGCTTCGCGGTATCCCTGTGAACATCCCGGTAATTGGGATGAAAGACGGTTTGCAGTTCATACGGTGCGGCAAACGGGTTGATCATGCGGCCAAAGGTATTGACCGGCGTGCGCAACCCCAACACCGGCTTGAGGTCGATGATGTCTTGCAGCTTGGGTGACAGCGCCGCCAGTGGCAGGTAGGCGAAATTGCCGGCCGCGATATGATCCGCCGCCTCGGCAAGCGAGCTTGCGATGGTGACGCCCAAAAATTCGAGGGCGACACGGGAATAGATGCGGTCGGGCGTGTGGCCCTCGGTTCCCTGCATGAAAATCCGCACGCCGTTATCGGCCAACAGCAAAGCGGCCAGCAGGTACCAGGGAAGCTGACGTTTCTTGCCGGAATAGGACGACCAGTCCAGATCGACCGCAGGCGGGGCAGGGGGCAATTCCAAGGTGTCGCGCACGGCGCGCACGAAGCCTTCGCCTTCTTCGGGGACCTCGGTGCGCATGCGCAAAATGCACAGGAATGCGCCTAGTTGCAGGGGTTCAATTTCGCCTTTCATAATAAGGCTCGCGGCTTCGTACATCTCGTCATTGGTCAAGGGACGGGACAGGTTCGGGCCTTTGCCGATGATGCGGACGTATTTCGCGAATGGGTGTTCTTCAGTCATTTCGGGCCGATCTTTGCGTCAGTTTGAAACAAGTTGGTTGAGGGAGACATCGGCGCCGCGTGAGCGTAGCACCATCTTTTTTATCAGCGGGGCGCCTTCTTTGCCGTTGCCGATAATCGCGTGCCCCTTGGGGACCGCTTGCCAGTCGTGTTTTTGTTCGTCCAGGGGCTCTGAAACGATAAGTAGGCAGTCGTTTTCCTTGCAATGGTAAAGGGTCGGCGCCATTTCATCGCTGCTGTAGCGGAAGGCATAAATATCGTCGCCGTCGGCGAAGGCGGCGGTGAAGCGCAGGGGGGCATTGACGCCGGCTTCCTCCATGATGTCGAGGACGTCATCGATGGTCGCGCAGACGGCGCCGAAAGGATCGTCATCCAGTCCATTTCCACAGATTGCCAGGAACAGTGCTTCGCTATCGGTGGTGCCGAGGCGTTTGTTATAAAGGTCGTCCGGGATCATGGCTTCCAGGCGGCGGCGCGTCTTGCCGTAGTTACCGACCTGGCCATTATGCATGAACAGCCAGCGCCCTTGAACGAAGGGGTGGCAGTTCGAACGGTTGGTGGCCGTCCCTGTCGATGCGCGGATATGGGAAAAAAACATCGGTGAGCGAATTTGCCTGGACAAGCTGCGCAGGTTTTCATCGTTCCAGGCCGGCAGAATTTCCCGGTAGTTGCCCGGTTCCTTCCGATGCGCATACCAGCCAAAACCAAATCCGTCACCGTTGGTTTCGACCTTGGCTTCGCGAGCGTGCAGGCTTTGTATCAAAAGCGAGTTCTCCGGCTTGGCGATCAGCTCTTCCAGGAAAATTGGCTCTCCGCTATAGGCGATCCATCGGCACATCGAGTGTCTCCGCAACTGGTTGGGATCTTATATAAGGTCCATATACCGCAATTACCGTAAAACAGGCAATCATACGGGCACTCCGTACGCCTAAACCGTTGCCGATGCCTCGCTGTCATCGGCAACGTCCGCCGACACCGAAGTGTCCGGTTTCGGTGGGGCCACGTAGTGGGGGTCAATGTCGGCATCGGACAGAGATTCAGCCAGGAACGGCAGTACCTTCACCCCAAGGCTGACGATCAGCAAGGCCACGGCGACCCCGCCGAGGCCGAGAACGATTTCCGGCAGGCTGGGCGTATAGGCGTTGATCCGGCCATCGAAGAACGAACTGCTGACCTCATAGCCCGGGAAAATCACCAGCGGGTAGGCCTGGCCGCCGATGATGATGACATAAATCTGGATAAAGCCGCCGATGATGATCATCGCCGCGGCAAGTCCGATCATTGACCGATCCTTCGCTGTAACCGGGTGATACAGCAAGGCCAGTGGCACAAATCCGCCAATCAGGACCTGGCCGATCCAGAACAGGCCGGTATAGAGACCGCCACTTCGAAGGATGAAATCCTCGACGCCGCTGTGTTCGGCGGCATACAGGTTGGTCAGATGCTGAACGGTAACAAAGTAGAGGACACCGGCGACGAAAACACCCAGCAGGTTTCGCAGTTTAGCCATCACGGCGTCGCCAAGAGGCCGCTTTGTTCCCCGGCTAATCGCCATCAGCACCAGAATAAAAATGGCCAACCCGAACGAGAACGACATGACGATGAACATCGGTGCCATGATTGCGGCGTCATAGGCCTGGCGGGCGACCAGAAAGCCGAAAATCGAGCCGGTACCGGTGGTCAGCGCCAAGCGCCAAACGAAGGCGGCGAAGCCGGCGATTCGGGTGTAACGGTTCATCCGCCGTTCCATCATCATCCACAGGTAGACGGCAACGACCCCGAAAAAGCCGGTGTACAGGTAGATGTTCCAGGAAAAAATGGACCTGAAGTTATAGGTCGTCATGGCTACGATCAGGCGATCCGGGCGACCGAGATCAAGCACCAGAACCATCAGGCCACCGGCCAGCAGCGCCAGAGCCAACAGGGCCGACAGGCGGGCCAGCGGTTTGTACATGGGGCGCCCGAACACCGAAGAAATGGACGCGACGTTAAGCGCACCCGATGCCGCGACAATCAGGAACACGGCAAAGACATGCGGCGTGCCCCAGACGATCTGGTTGGTCATGCCGGTGACGTAGTGGCCGTTGTGTTCCATGTACCAGGTCGCCCCAAGTGCCGCGGCGGCAAATGCGGCGAGCCATCCCAACCAGGCATAGTAGCCGTTGGATGTTCCGGTGATTTGGCTGAAGGTGATATGTTTCATGATGCTGTCGTCTTCTTCCTACAGGCCCTGATAGTGGACGCCGGGGGCAAGCCCCAGGTCGGCGCGCAGGCGGGTTGTGGCGCGCTTCGCCAGGTCTTTGGCAATGTCGCTTTGCGGGTCGTTCAGGTCGCCGAACGTCATCGCGCCCCTGCCGGCTTTTTCGGTGCAGGCTTCGACGCAGGCGGGAATGCCGCCTTCATCGATGCGATATACGCACAACGTGCAGGACTCAACGGTGCCCTTGCCGCGTGGCATGTACTGCTTCTGGCCGGTGATATCTTCGTGGACAAAGGAACGCGCCTTGTAAGGGCAGGCCATCATGCAATAGCGGCAGCCGATGCAGACATGCTTGTCGACCAGAACGATCCCGTCGGCCCGTTTCATGGAAGCACCGGTCGGGCAAACATCGACGCACGGTGGGTTTTCGCAATGCTGACACATGACCGGTAGGGAATGAGTGGCACCGGTTTTGTTGTCTTTCAAATTGACCTTGCGGATCCATTGCGGATCGGTTTCCGGGCGGTTGTGACCGTCCCAGCCGTTTTCGGCTTTGCAGGCGACGACGCATTCATCGCAACCGGCATCGCACTTGTTGGAATCAATCAGCAGTCCCCATCGGTTTTTCGATGTTGCGGGTCCAGTGACGGCACCTGCCGGACCGGTTGAAATCAGGGTGACCCCCGATGCGATGGTAATCCCGGCCAGTGCGCCAGCACCGGTCAGCAAGGCCCGCCTGGACGGGGTGAAGTCAGATGTCCCGCTCATTGGGGTAAGTCCTTTTTCTCGGTCTTGGTATCCAGTGGCCCCGACACGCCATCGCGGAGGTGGGAGGCGATCATCCATTGCAGCGTGGTGTCGTCACTTTTTGGCAGGCGACGACTGCTTTGCTTCAGCGGCAGCGTCGGGTTGTGGCACGAGAAGCAATCGAGGCTGACGGCGGCATATTCGTGGCACTGCGCGCAGAACGGTTGCAGCGTGCGGACTTTGCCGCCCTTAATATTGGGATCGGCCGTAGCATGGCATTCGACGCACTGCTTCAGGCTATATTTCTTGCCGCGAATGCCCTCGCGCAGGGTTTCGTCGCGCTGATGCTTCAGAAAATTCATGTGCTCGCGCCGCATGACGTTCGCCGGTTCAACGCACTGTTCGCCCTTGAACGCTTTCGACAAGGTCGGCAGGGGCACTTCACTCGCTTCGGTTGCCGCCTGACCGGGACCGGCCAGCAGCGCCAGCATTACCGCGAGAGCGATCACTACCGATCCCGACACTTCTTTCACTTGCTTCTTCAAAACTACCTGTTCCTCATCAAAATCAATAGATTATTCGCCTAAACCCATCTGGATATGGCCGGTCGGGCAGACATCCATGCAGATCTGGCAGCCAACGCATTTGCCGTAATCCGTTTCAACGTATCGGCCTATCGTTATTTGATCTTTCCTTATCCGGTGGATAGCTCCCTGCGTGCAATAGATGATGCAGTTGCCGCATTCGAAGCATATGCCGCAACTCATGCAACGTCCGGCTTCGAGGGCCCCGTCCCCGGACATCGTGTCCCGACGGGCAGCTCCCCTGACACGGCGGAGTCTTGTGAACATAGGTCGGGCACGTATAGGATACACCGGAATGGACAACATCGGCATCCCACGCGAGGTGAGCCGTGTCGCCATCCTTGTCGCGTCTGAAAGTCAGCACTTTATCTGCCTTTTCCATCGTTCCGTTCCCCCGCCCCCTGTTACAAACTCCTCAATTCATCCTCGGTTATTCTCCCAGGCCCATCTGAATATATCCGGTCGGGCAAACATCCATGCAGATATGACAGCCGATGCACTTGCCATAATCGGTATCGACATACCGTCCAACGGCGGCCTGGTCCTTCTTGACCTTGAAGACGGCGTCCTGCGGGCAGTAGATAATGCAGTTATCGCACTCGAAGCACATACCGCAGCTCATGCAGCGACCGCCTTCGGCCTGGGCCTGTTCTTCGCTCAGCGCACTGATGCGTTCCTGGAAATTACCCAGAACGTCGTCGGCCTTTATCTGGATTTCCTCCCGGTGGTTGCGATCTTCGAAACCGAAATGGCCCAGGAACAGTTGGTCGTGCGGAATGATCTGTTTGGCTGACCGGTCTTCGTAGTTATGAACGGCGAATTTTTCTTCCGATGTGCCACGCAGCGGTTGGTGAGAATAGTCCTCCGGGTCCAGATGCCGCTGATGCAATTCCGCAAGCAGGTTGAAGTGATGCACATCGACCTTGGGGCGCCGCTCGGCCAGTTCTTCACCGGCCAGGAAATGATCTATCCCTTCGACGGCGATGGAAGCGTGGCCGATCGCGGTGGTCAGCAAATGGGGGCGGATGATGTCGCCGCCGGCGAAATGATTTTCCTTACCGACAAGGCGGTAGTTCTTATCGGTATCGATGAAGCCCTTGCCGTTATCAAGCGGGGCGAGACCTTCCAGATTACCGCTTTGGCCGATGGCCGAAACGACCAGGTCACAGTCGATTTCGAACTCGGTGCCGTCGCGGATGATCGGCGTCATGCCGTCCATGTCGCATTCGCACATTCTCAGCGCGCGGGCCCTGCCGTCGGCGTCGAGCAAGACTTCCAACGGCATGATGCCGCCGCGCAAGTCGACGCCTTCGGAAATCGCATCTTCTCGCTCACGCTCGGCGGCGGTCATTTCCTCGATCGGGAACAACGACGTCAGGGTCACGGTTGCGCCTTCGCGGACGGCGGTGGCGGCGACGTCATGGGCGGTATGGCCCAGAACCACCATTTCAGGACGGTCCGCTTCGTTGACGGTGTTGATGTGACCCAAACGGCGCGCTACCGAGGCGACGTCGATGGACGTGTCGCCACCGCCGACGACAACGATCCTGCCGGTCACGTGTTGCAGCTTGTTCTGGTTGAAGGCATCCAGGAAGGCGACACCGGTGATGCAGTTTGGTGCATCGGCGCCTTCGATGGGCAGGGGCCGACCGGTCTGGGCGCCAATGCCCCAGAACACGGCGTCGAAGTCACGGTCGATGTCTTCCATGGGGATGTCGGCGCCGACCCGGGTCGACGTTTTGACCTCGACACCCATGTCGATGATGCGGCCGATTTCACTGTCCAACATGGCGCGCGGCGTACGATAGCCGGGAATGCCGAAGCGCATCATGCCGCCCAGTTCCGGATGTTCGTCAAAAATGGTGACGGCGTGACCTTTCTTGCGCAGTTGGTAGGCCGCCGCCAGACCCGCCGGGCCGCCACCGATGACGGCGACTTTCTTGCCTGTTTCGGTTTCCGGCTTGACGTAGCCGATCTTGTTGTCAATGGCCCAGTCGCCAACGTAATGTTCGACCGCATTGATGCCGACAAATTCATCGACTTCATTTCGGTTGCAGCCGCTCTCACAAGGCGCCGGGCAAACCCGGCCCATCACGCTGGGGAACGGATTGGCTTCGCTCATGCGCTCGAAGGCGTACTGCTGCCACGGGGTTTCGGCGTCGGCAGGTTTGTCCATACCGCGCGCAATGGCCAGCCAGCCGCGAATTTCATGACCGGACGGGCAACTGCCCTGGCACGGCGGTGTGCGGTGAACGTAGGTGGGGCATTTGTGGGAATGCCCGGCCGTAAAGATTTTATCCGTCCAGTCATCATACTGCGTGTCACCTTCTTCGTAGCGGCGATACGTCAACTTCTTTTCAGTGGAGACGGTCATGGTCTAATCCTTCCTACATTCACTCTATATCTGGCGGTCGGGGTAACGACCGTTATTCCTTGGCACCCAAAAGGATTGCATCGCCGACCAACTGGTGGACGCTGACAATCATGTCCATCGGGAAACCGTAATACGGCATGACTTTGGCAAACTGACTTTTGCAAATGGCGCAAATCGCGGCCATATGGGTAACGCCATGGTTATCGACGACTTCCTGCAAGGCTTCCATGCGGGGCAGTGCGCCCTTGACGCGCAGTTCCATCAGGTCATCGGTCAGCAATCCGCCACCGCCGCCGCAACAGAACGTCTTTTCGCAGGTGGTCGAGGAGTCCATTTCATAGAACTTGTTGACGCTGGCCTTGATCACGTCGCGCGGAATGATGAACTGTCCGCCTTCGACGTCACCCATGCGCGAGCCGCGGGCGACGTTGCATGAGTCATGGAAGGTCAGGACCTTGTCATCATTGGCCGAAGGATCGAGCTTGATACCGCCGCGCTTGATCAGATCGTCGGTCACTTCAAGAATATGCTGCGGGCGCGGGTAGCGGGGGTCAAGGAAGTCCCACGGGCCGGCCAGCGAATTCAGGAAGCTGTAGGCGACGCGCCAGGCATGACCGCATTCGCCGAAAACAACGCGCTTGACGCCCAGGTCCAAAGCCGCCTGACGGATACGGGCGGCGACCTTGTACATCTGTTCGTAGGAGCCGATGAACATGGCGAAGTTGGCCGCTTCCGAGGCGTAGGAACTGACCGTCCATTTGATGCCGGCCTGGTGAAAGACCTTGGCGTAGCCGATCAGTCCATCGACGTGGGGTTCGGCGAAGAAATCGGCCGATGGGGTCACTAACAGCACATCGGCGCCGACTTCATCGACCGGGAAGCGAACGGTAAAGCCGGTCTCTTCCTCGACGTCTTCTTCCAGGCCCTCCATGGTATCGATCAGGGCAGGCTTGGGCAGCCCCAGGTTGTTGCCAATCTTGTGAACCTTGCCCAGAATCTCGTTGCAATATTTTTGGCCGATACCGATGTGATCCATGATCTCGCGGGCAGCCATGGAAATTTCGGCGGTGTCGATACCGTAGGGGCAAAACACGGAACACCGGCGGCACTGCGAACACTGGTGGAAATATTTGTACCAGTCATCAAGCAGGTCTTTGTCCAGGTCGCGGGCGCCAACCAGTTTGGGGGCTATTTTGCCGGCCAGCGTGAAGTTGCGGCGATAGACCGACCGCAATAAATCCTGGCGGGCGACCGGCATGTTCTTGGGGTCGCCGGTACCGATGTAGTAATGGCACTTGTCCGTGCACGCGCCACATTTGACGCAGCTGTCCAGGTAAACCCGCAAGGCCTTGTTCTTGTTCAGCAAGTCGCCCAGTTTTTCGACGGCTTTTTGTTCCCAGTTATCGACCAACTCGCCCGGAAACCCCAGGTCCGCCTGATGTTCAGGGGACGCCATGAACGGTTGCGAATGATCCATCGCGCCTTCAACCATAACTGGATTGGCACGGTCTTCACGGTATTTCGGCGTTTCGAATTGTGGGGCTTTTGCCACGTCGTTATCCTCGTTCGCTCTTGATTATTCGGCCGGTGTGCCGGTTGAGTTGTCCCGTGAGGCATCAAATGCGGCCGTCCAGGGCACCAGATGGCGTTTGTCACGGGCGTCATCGACCTGATTGCGGCTGGGGCTGAAAAACACGCCGGGGGCGTGCAGCAGTTTGCTGAATGGGAAAATGATCATCAGCAACATGACCAGACCCAAATGCACCAGCAGTGCCGGATCCTGGGGGAGCGGCTGCCAGTCAAACCGTAACAGGCCTAGGAAAAACGCCTTGACGGCGATGATGTCGGTCCGCGCCACGTAGTTCAACGTCAGGCCACTAAGGCCGATGGCCACCAGCAAGGCCAGCATCAGATGATCCGACGGGCCGGTGATATAACGAATACGGTTGACCAGAACACGCCGGGCCCACAGCCCGGCCAGACCGGCGACCATGGCGAAACCGGCGTAGATGCCGAAGGGCTGGATCAACACGACCCAGAACCATACGGGCTCGATGAAATAGCGAAAATGCCGCAGTACCACAAGCAGCAGCCCGGCATGGAACAGGACGCCGAACAGCCATATCCATTTGTTGGACTTGAACAGGCTTTCAAACAGCATGACCTCGCGGGCAACCCGGAAGACAACGCCTTGACGGGTCAGCGGGGCGGGCATGGTCGGAATTTTCAAAGGGGCAGGGGTGGTGGCGTACTGCCTGATCCTGAAGGCCAGGCCGGCCAACAGCAGAGCGACCGCGCCGTAGAAACCCAATGCGTACAGTGTTGTCAGGAATGACATGTCTTAACTCGTCCTCCGGGGAAAAACGTCAAGAGAGCGTTGGACAATAGCTTGGGGGCCAGGCTCAAGGTATTGTCAAACGGTCCCGGCAGGGTGGCCGGGGCGGGACGTTTGAACGTCTTCCCGCCCCCAGGCCTTCACTGGCCGAGGCGCGTCAAATCAGACGCAACCGGTCGGCTTTGGCAAACCGGCGATTTTACAAGCCTGCTTGGCCGGGCCATATGGGAACAATTCGTACAGATATTTGTTGGAGCCCTTGTCGGCGCCGAATTTTTTCTTCACGGCCTTGACCAGAACGCGAACCGCCGGGGCGATCTGGTATTCGTTGTAATATTCGCGCAGGAAGTTGACGACTTCCCAGTGCTCGTCGGTCATTTCAATGTCTTCATCCTTGGCGATAAGGGCCGCCAGATCTTCATTCCATGCCGCGAGGTCAACCAAATACCCTTCTTCGTCGGATTCGAAGGTTTTTCCGTTCAGTTCGTATGCCATATTTTTACCTACTCCTTTTCTTGAAATCTCAATGTTGGGTCAATAGGGGGGACCCCCCGCCGCTCGTTTCTTGATTCCTGTTATAGCCAGGATTGGACGGTGCCGTGTTCGACGACCAGGTCGACGAACCCGCCGTAATCAACGACGGTAATGCCGTCCATGATCCTGTCTTCGCCAATGCCGCGTGCCTGCAGGTCCGGCCCCAGCACGAACATTGGATGGTTTTTTGCAGCGTCTGCCACTTTGTCCGATACAGAGGTGTTGCTGGTGGCGGCGTAGACGCCGTCTTCGATCAATAAAATCGGCGATCCCTCGAGTGAAAGACGCAGGCAGCTGTCGAGGCTGTTGCGTTCGAAGGGCGATTTGTTAACGGTATGAATCATCTCTCACTCTCTCTCGTTCAGCCTGAAATCACGACTTCTTGTTCGGCCATGATCTGGGCCAGTTCCGCGCTGGCGATGACTTCGACATCGACGATGAAGTCATCGGCGTTCAGGCCGCGTGCTTCCATCGATTCCCTCTCGACGATGATACGCCAGACCATATCCATGTCCTCGTCCTCATCGGCGTCTTCCTTTTCCATTTCGATGATGCCGTAGGTTTTCGAGAAATTTTTCATGTTGACGGCTGCGGTGTCCTGACCCTTTTTGATCTGGTAAACGCCATCGTCGACAAACACGATACAGGCGTGTTGCTCGAAAGCGGCGGAGATCAAAACGGCTTCAAGAACCTCAAGGGCGTAGATCGTTCCGTACGGCGCCTTGCGGTTGACGTACATGAATTTTTTGACGACGCCCTCTGTGTCGTATTCGATTTCGGTATCACTCATAGTGTTCGCCTTCTTAAGTTAATCGCCGAATACGACCAGCCGGTCGGCGGCCATGCCGACTTCGGTCAGCTGACCCAGGCCGGAAATACGAAAACCCTCGGCCAGATTGTCTTCGACGATGCCCCGGCGTAAAGCCGCGGCGACGCAGACGACAAGATCGACGTTGTGTTCTTTCGCCAAATCGCCCCAAAGCTTGACCAGATTGCGGTCATCGGACTGTGGCGCGGACAGTTTGTTGGCGTTGTTGACGCCGTCGTAATAAAAGAACACGCGCATCACCTGATGGCCTTTTTCGATCGCCGCCTTGACGAATTGGTAGGCGGAATCAGAAGCCTGATGCGTGAACGGTCCTTCGTTGACCTGGATACCGAATTTCATATGTCGAATTTCCTCGAGCGTTGATCCATCATGCCGCCTAGAAGTGAACGTGCGACGACATGTTGAGGGCGTTACGGCCACCGCGCCAGTCTTCGATGTGGTGTTTGGTGAACGGCAGGTTGGTCATTTCGAAGAACCGCGGCCAACCGATACGTTCAATCCATTCGGACATGCGTTCCCAGTAACGGGCATCTTCCTTGTAGGCCTTCAAAATCGTTTTGACGACTTCTGCCACTTCCGGCCAACGCGGGGCGTTGTTGGGAAGACCGGAAACGACCAACTTGTGGAAGGTCGGCTTGGTCCGCGTGCTGGAGTGCTTGCCACCGACCCAGATCGCCAGTTTCGAGTGCTCGGGATCGTTGATCTGCATGGGCGGGCAGGGGGGGTAACAGGCGCCGCAGCAAATGCATTTCTTCTCATCGACTTCCAGGCTCGCCTTGCCGTTGACCAGGGCCGGACGAATGGCGGCGACCGGGCAACGGGCAACAACGGCCGGGCGTTCGCAAACGTTGGCGACCAGGTCGTGGTTGATGATTGGCGGCTTGGTGTGCTGGATATTAATGGCGATATCACCCTGGCCACCGCAGTTGATCTGGCAACACGACGTGGTGATCTTGACTCTGTTGGGCATTTCTTCTGCCCTGAATTCGCTATACAGCTCGTCCATCAGGGATTTAACGACGCCCGAGGCGTCGGTGCCGGGAATGTCGCAGTGTAACCAGCCCTGGGTATGGGAAATCATGGAGATCGAGTTGCCGGTGCCACCAACGGGATAGCCGCCGTCTTCCAGTTTTTCGATCAGTGGGGCAACGCGACTTTCATCGGTAACCATGTATTCGATATTGGAACGGGTGGTGAAACGAACGTGTCCGTCGGCAAAGTCGTCGGCGATGTCGCACAGGTTTCGAACGGTATGAATGTCCATCTGGCGCTGTGTGCCGGCCTTGACGGTCCAGATTTCGGCGCCGCTTTTGGAGACGTGATGCAGGACGCCGGGACGGGGCCTGTCGTGCCATGCCCAATTGCCATAGTTTTCGCGCATCGACGGATGCATCAGCGGCAAGGGGTCGGGGACGCCACATTCGATCGGCATTCTCGGTGGTTGCTGTGCCTCGCTCATAACCTGTACTCCAAGCTGTAATATACTATCTCTTTGGCGTGTGATGGACGTATCGCAACTGCGGCTGCAGTGCGCGTTCGCCACGCGCGGTCATTTAAAAAACGCAAACGTCAGCCGGGGGCCTGGATAATAATTCGAGGCCCCCGGCGCCCGTTACTCGGCCGCAGCCGAATTAGCCTTGCGCTGGTTCCATTTATCGGCCTGCTCGTCCCAATCGTCAGACCGGAAATACGAACTGGTCCGCGGATGGGCGACCATATTCGGGTCCACTTCGATGCCAACGCCTTCGAGGTAGTTAATCAATCCAATGCGATCGATCATTTCACCTGTACGCTCATGTTCCAGGGCGTTGTCGGCGAAGAACTCAACCATCGCTTCGGAGAGTTCTTGCAGTTTCTCGAAATCTTCATCCGTTTCGAGCTTCATAAACGGGACCACCATAGATCCCATCAAGTCACCGATTTTCAATGTCCGTTTACCGCCGACAAGGATCGAAATACCTTTGTCGTTACCTGCGCTTAAAGCTTTGGTGCAAACATTGATGCAATGCATGCAACGGACACAGCTCTTGTTGTCGATATCGAGAGTGTCGTCATCGTTTAGCGACAGGGCCCTGGTCGGGCACATGTTAACGACTTGATCGTTAAACCCCTTGCGACCGATTTCCGCGACTTTGTTCTTAATTTCTTCCTGGTTAACGATAATATCATCGCGCCATGTGCCAATGATCGCAACATCGGCCCGATGGGAGGCATTAACGCAATCGTTGGCGCAACCGCTAAACTTGAACTTCATTTTGTAGGGCAAGCTGGGACGATGCATATCATCGAGCAGGTTGTTGATGACCGTTCTCAAGGCCCTTTGTTCGTCATAGTTGGATTGCTCGCATCTAGCGGCACCGACACAGCTCATCGACGTTCTGATTGCGGCGCCGGCGCCGCCCAGATCAAAGCCATTGTCATTAAACTCATCGAAACAGGGCTGGATGTTGGCCGTCGAAATCCCCTGGAACATGATATCGCCGGACTGGCCATGGAAGGCAATCAGGCCGGACCCATATTTTTCCCATATATCGCATAACATGCGCAGGGTCTTGGTGTCGTAGTGCATACCGGCGGGTGGCATGACGCGCATGGTGTGAAATTCCGACGATTCCGGATACTCACCGGCGACTTCTGAAAAACGCGGAATAATACCACCGCCGTAGCCACGGACACCGACGGTGCCACCTTTCCAATAGCCCTTGCGGGTTTGGTAAGAATGCTCGAGTTGGCCGAGCAGCGACTTCATCATCGGGGCGTAGGGCTTGTCTTTATCAGTGGCCAGATGCTTGATACCTGTAATAAAGCTGGGCCAGGGGCCGCCTTCAAGCTGATCAAGCATGGGCGTTTCGGGCATTTTCTTAGCCATGGACATCCTCCACAGAATGTTATGCGTTGATCCGTACCCAGGCACGACGCCCAAGCATGGAAAACACTGTTAATAAGGGGAATATTCTATCCGATGACCGTACCCCCCCTCCACATATCATTTGAGTCAGTTCGCCAGCATACCTGTAGACCCCTGGCGGCAGCGTCGCGAAAACTGAAAACCCACTGTGGCGGGATGACCCTGCAATTCAGGATCATCTGGCATCAGACGATCTTTCCTCCTAGACGTTCTCTCCAATATTAGTCGACCGGTCTTTATTTTATTGTTGCGGACCGTCCAACCGGCAACGGACCCGCTTTAATTCGCTATTAGATGTATATTACTATAATCTAATATGGTGTTGTCAATCTATAGCTTTCTTTCATAAAATTCCGCTTCTGATTAATTTTCTTTCAGTCCTTGATTTATATGAGTTTTTTTCCACCTTATTCCATATATTTCTATGTCAAATTGAATCGCCGTGGAATTTTGTCGGGGCTCTTTGAAGCAAGTTTAACACTATAACTGACCGTGTGGTTTTATGAAAAGGGGACGATTCTATGGGGTTTGGCGGAATGGAAGATAGGGATGCCTATGGCCGCTGGCGGGATGCCAAGCTGGCGGCATATGGTGGCGGGCCGTATTTTCCCGTTGTCGAACTTGCCGATACGGCCCATCCGAGCGCGGCTGAAACCGATAAAATGGCGGAACTCCTCAGGCGGTTTAATATGGCGATGTATGTCGGCGTACCAACCCCACTGGAAAAGGCCAAAACGGATTTGCTGTCCTTTAGTCGGCACATGGGGCTGACACATCTGGACGCCAATTTGTGCGCCGACGAAGACGCCATCACGCCCCTTGCCGTCTCCGAAGGTGTCAGGCGGCGGCGCTACATCCCCTATAGCAACCGAAAAATCAGTTGGCATACGGACGGCTACTATAACACGCCCGCCAGACAAATCCGTGCGATGACGCTGCATTGCGTCAGCCCGGCGGCGAGTGGTGGGGACAATCAACTGATGGACCCGGAAATCGCCTACATCCTGCTGCGCGAGGAAAATCCCGACTATGTCCGGGCCCTGATGCACGCCGAGGCCATGACCATTCCGCCAAACGATGAGGGGGCGATGGAGGGTGGCGGCGGTCTTATTCGGCCGGCCCGGAGCGGCCCGGTATTTTCTTTCGATCCCGCCAATGGAGCGTTGCATATGCGTTATACGGCACGCAGTCGCAGCATAGAGTGGCGAAATGATCGCGCGACGGCGACCGCGGTCGCTTTCCTGGGCGATATTCTGAGCAAGCCTTCGCCTTATATCTTTAGCCACCGAATGGAAGCCGGCCACGGGGTTATTTGTAACAATGTCCTTCACAACCGCAGCGCTTTCGAGGATACAGACAGCAGCCACCGAATGGTCCTCAGGGGTCGTTACTATGACCGGATCGCCGCAACAGCAGAAAATTAAGGAGTCCGCACCGTGAATGCCGACCAAACCGTTACCGATCTGGAAACCATTGATGCCCCCTGGAACAAGACCGTGACCCTGCAGGAGATCTCCTATGAAGGCGGCATGAATATGCTGCGTCTGAGGATCAGGGAAGGGCGGCGGTTTACCGACCTGGAACTCGACAGCGGCACACTGGAGAGGCTTTCCGGTGCCCTGCGGCGCTGGCTTGACGGCAATGCCGTCGCCAATACGAATAGCGAGGAATCGTGAAAATGGTTTCCGAGGTTGAAAAACGGCACAAGATCATCGCCGCGTGGCTGTTTGTGCTGGTTGCCATGGTTCTTGGTATGGTCGTGCTGGGTGGTGTTACCCGTTTGACCCATTCGGGTCTGTCGATGGTCGAATGGCGGCCGGTTACAGGCTGGCTTCCACCGCTGGGCGATGCCGAATGGATGGCGGTGTTCGAAAAGTACCAGCAATCGCCTGAATTCCAGAAGATCAACGCGCACATGGGTCTGGCCGGTTTCAAGTCGATATTCTGGCTGGAATTCCTGCACCGCCTGTGGGGGCGCGTTATCGGTGTTGTTTTTGCCGTTCCTTTTGCCTTCTTTCTGCTCAGGCGGTGGATCGATCGACCGCTTGTGCCCAAACTGATCTTGATGTTTGTGCTGGGCGGCTTGCAGGGCTTGATGGGCTGGTACATGGTGAAAAGCGGCCTGGTCGATCAACCGGATGTCAGCCAGTACCGATTGACGGCGCACTTCGGGCTGGCGCTGCTGATTATCGGTTATATGATCTGGGTGGCGCTGGGATTGCTGTTTCCCGGTCGTCATGGACCACGGGAATTGAGCCGATTCGCCGTCCTTATCGCCTGTTGGGCGTTCCTGACGGCCATGTCCGGCGGGTTCGTCGCCGGGCTTGATGCCGGGTTTGCCTACAACACCTTTCCGCTGATCGATGGGGCGATCGTGCCCGATGGACTGTATGCGTCGTCGCCCTGGTTTCACAGCGCCTTCGAGGACATACTGACGGTTCAGTTTAATCACCGGGTGCTGGCCGAATGCCTGCTGGTGCTGGTCGGTATTTTCTGGCTGAAGGCGCGTTATCATGTGCTCGAACCGCGATCCCGGCGGGCCGTTAACGTCCTTGCCGGGATCGTTGGCGCGCAGGCGCTGCTTGGTATTACCACCTTGCTGTTGGTCGTCCCCGTGCCTTTGGCCGCCGCCCATCAGGCCGGTGCGGTGTTTGTTTTCATGACGGCCTTATGGGTTGCCCGCGAAATGCAATCTGAAAAACAGGCCCGGATTGATGCCTGAAATACCGGATTAAATTCCCGATATTGTTGACACGTGGCCAATAGGTCATAAGTTGTTTGTTAGGTTATTTCTGATTTGATGTTATTAGGCGAAATATCAATTAATCGGGGAAATAGAAACGAGCGATGATTATAGTCAAATTAGAAGAGGGAATGTCATGAGCGACAGCAAATACCGTCTGGTGACCAGAAGCGATTTTGATGGTCTTGTCTGTGCCGTGCTGTTCAAGGAAATGAACATGATCGATGAGATCAAGTTCGTTCATCCCAAGGATATGCAAGATGGGACGATCCTGGTATCCGATACCGACATTACCACAAACCTTCCCTTTATCAGGGGGGTGCATCTGGCTTTCGATCATCATTTGAGCGAAACCATCCGTCTTGAGGGCGCTTCCGACAACCACATCATCGATGCCGATGCGCCGTCGGCGGCGCGCGTTGTCTATGAATATTATGGCAAGGATTGTTTCCCCAATATCACCGAAGATATGATGGATGCCGTTGACAAGAGCGATTCCGCGCAATTTTCCACCGAGGAAATTCTCAATCCGACGGGCTGGGTTTTGCTCAACTATATCATGGATGCTCGTACCGGGCTCGGCCGTTACCGGGATTTCAAGGTTTCCAACTATCAACTGATGATGCAACTAATAGATTATTGCCGCGACCATACCGTGAATGAAATTCTGGCCCTGCCCGACGTCAAGGAGCGGGTTGATTTGTATATGGAACATAATAACCCGGCGAAAGAACAGATCCGTCGGTGCACCACGGTCACAGGCAACGTCGGCGTTCTCGATCTGCGGTATGAAGAAAAGATCTACGCCACCAACCGTTTCATGTTGTATGCGCTGTATCCGGACATCAATATTTCCATTCACCAGATCTGGGGCCTGAACCGGCTGAATACGGTCTACGCCGTTGGCAAATCCATCGTCAACCGGACGTCGAAAACCAACATTGGTGAATTAATGCTGAAATACGGCGGCGGTGGCCACGAAAACGCTGGTACCTGCCAAATTGACAATGACGAAGCGGACGGTGTGTTGGAAGAGCTGGTCCAGGGTATCACCGCCAATGGCTGATTGCGCCCATTCATGATTGGTAACTCTCTCAAATGGTTGACCCGGCTCGGTCGGGCACCCCGGTCGGCATTGCTGCTGCTGGGGATGGCGCTCGGCGCGTTTCTGGCTCCGTCCCTGACCGGATGTAGCTTCGGCAGCGAGGAGTCGGCGCTTCGAGCGATGCTGGGGCAACGGGACGGTCTGTCTCAGGAGAGCGAAAACCAGCTCAATCGTTTTGTCGCCGCCTATGCGACCTACGCCAGCCTTGCACCCGGCGCCGACAAAACGGAATATAACCGTCAGCTTGATCATTTCCGCGACGCCTTTATTCTTGTGCGACAGGATTACGTGCGCGAGGTGCCGGCCAGCATATTGATCGACGCCGCCCTTAAGGGAATGGCTGACGGCGAGACCAAGGCGCAAGCGGGATCCATGAAACCCGGCGCGTTGATCGAGGCGGCACTCGATTCGATGACGACGTCGCTCGATCCCCATTCCAGCTATCTGAACCAACGGGAATTGCGGGAAATGAATGTCACCAATAGTGGCGAGTTCGGTGGCCTTGGCATCGAAGTTTCGACACGGGACGGGTACGTCCTTGTTGTCGCCCCCATCGAAGATTCGCCGGCTTTTGAAGCGGGTCTTAAGGCCGGCGACCTGATCACCGGCCTGGACGGTAAATCGATAAAAGGCAAAACCCTGATGCAGTCGGTGCGGATGATGCGGGGCAAACCCGGATCGGTTATTCGCCTGACCATCAGCCGCGCCGATACGGCTCCTTTCGATGTCGACCTTACCCGCGCCGTGATCAAGGTGCGCTCTGTCCGTTGGAAAATCGAAGGCAATATCGGGTACGTCCGGGTCACCAATTTCTCGGAAAGGGTCGAACCCGGTATTGTTCGGGCCATGGCGGAAATAAGGAACGCGCTGGGGGACAATCTGGTCGGAATCGTGCTTGACCTGCGCAACAATCCGGGCGGTCTGCTGCGTCAGTCTCTGGCGCTGTCCGATGCCTTCCTCAATAGCGGAACCATCGTTTCCGTGCGCGGTCGGAATAACAGCCACGAACGCGTATTCCAGGCCATCGACGGCGATCTTTCCGGTGGCCGTCCGATGGTTGTGTTGATTAACGTCGGTTCGGCGTCGGCCTCGGAAATCGTTGCCGGAGCCTTGCAGGATCGTGGCCGCGCCATCATCATGGGGCAGCGCTCTTTCGGCAAGGGGTCGGTGCAGACGATCATGCCCTTGAAAGATGGCGGCGCGCTTCGGCTGACGACCCAGTTGTACTATTCGCCGTCCGGCCGCGCCATACAGGCCCGTGGCATTGATCCGGATATTGAAATCATCCCGGCCCTGAAGGCGGCGAACGATAACGTCCGGACAGATGCGACGAAGAAAGTCGCCGAGCGACGGCGCGAAGCCGACCTGCCCGGCGCACTATCGCCGGTCGGCAAAGACGGCCGGCATCCTCACCCGGCTCTTTCCGAAGAAAGCTGCGTTCCCGTCGGGGTTAAAAAAGATCGCACTCTTGGCTGTGCGCTGGCACTTTTAAGGGCTGGCTCGACGGAAAAATTCCTGGCCTCGATTTCCCAACAAAAGATTATGTAGGTTGATGTGTCTGATCCTCTCTTGAATGTCATTGGCCGGTTACCTGAAACCGGTGATGTCCTCGAAGTTGCGCCAGGCATCCTGTGGCTGCGTATGCCGCTGCCGTTTGCGCTCAATCATATCAATCTGTGGGTGCTTGAAGACGGTGACGGCTGGACGCTGGTCGACACCGGCATCAATCGCGACGATACCAAGGCCGCCTGGGAAGCATTATTCGCGGGTCCCTTGGCGGGGCGGCCGGTCAAACGCCTGATCGTCACCCATTTTCACCCCGATCACATGGGGCTGGCCGGTTGGCTGACCGAGAAATTCGGCATCGAGATGTGGACGACGGAAACCGAATGGCGGACCGCGAGCACCTTGTTTGACGATGCCCACCGCGATGAGCTCGTCCATCAGGCGCGGCAATTTTATCAAGCCGCCGGGTTTGACGCGACCTTGATGGCCGAGGTCGAGGCGCGGGGCAATCCGTATCCGAAGCGGGTCTCGTCAATCCCCAAGACCTACCGTAAAATCGCCGGGGGCGAGACGATCGACATCGGCGGGCGTGGGTGGCGGGTGATGATTGGCACCGGCCATTCACCGGAACACGCCTGCCTGTATTGCGCCGACGCCGGGGTGTTGATTTCGGGCGATCAGATTTTGCCGAAAATCACGCCTAACGTCAGCGTCTGGCCGCAATTCCCCGAGCAGGATCCGCTGGCGCTTTTTCTGGCCAGCCTGAAAACGTTCCTGCCCCTGCCGGAAGCCACCCTGACGTTGCCCAGCCATAACTGGCCGTTTCTGGGCCTGCGGGAGCGCCTGAATATGATGGCCCATCATCATGATGAGCGACTTGACGATGTGGTGCGCGCCTGCACCGAACCGCTGAACGGCTTCGATGTTTTGAAGCACCTGTTCAAGCGGGATCTCGATTCACATCAGCTCTTCTTCGCGATCGGCGAAAGCCTTGCCCATCTGCACTATCTGATGGGGCAGGGCCGTATCAGCCGGGAAAGGGGGGGCGACGGCGTCGATCTGTTTCGCGCGGTGCCTTGAAAACCGATCAGAGGTTCCGAATTTCCACGTAGTAGATCGGGATTGCGCCGATTATCGACAAGGCAAAACCTGCTTCCGCCTGCCAATTGGGAAGGAACTGTATCGCCCAGTCAGGCAGGTATAGCGGCCAGTTGATGAGTGCCGCCCCGCCAACGGCGAAATATCCATAGCAATAAAGCGCCGCGCCGATGATCGAAAGCACCCAGCCGACGGCCTTGAGGCGCCGATCAACACGTGGCATCGTCGAGCTTTCTTCCATATTGCCCCCCGATTCTCAAAACAGGAATTTCCTGTTCACCCCTCCCGAATTCCGTGAATGCTACACAAAAGGTATGCCGATTGGAAAAGGTTTGTTGCCGTGCCGTCCCGGAAAGCCGTTTGCGACAGTCCGTCAGCCCACCATAAACACATCATACCGGGTGGTTTTGCCTGTGATCCGGTGCGAGGGAATGCCAATACCCCCCATCGGTTCGGCCCGCCGCGGCCATTTCAGCACAACCCGATTGCCGGCCGTCGCCAGCGCCACCATCATGAGCTCTACAGCATCGTCATTTTCCCCCACGATCTCGCGGATCAGCCGCATTTCGCTCTTCACCAGGGCCGATTTTTTTCGCGGCGGATGCATTGGGTCAACGAGCACCACTTCTGGCGAAAGGCCGGGCAGCAGGTCTCTGCCATCGCCATACAGCAGGGTCATGCGACGGGTCACGTCTGCGATATCGCCGCCGGCGGCACGGGCGTTTGCCAGGCCTTCTTCCAATAGCCTGTGCATATCGGGGGATCGTTCAATCATGGTCACCGCCGCCCCGAGAGAGGCCAGCAAGAAAGCGTCACCGCCGAGCCCGGCCGTCGCATCCACCACCGTCGGATTTTTGCCACCCTTCATCCCAACGGCCTTGGGCAAAGCCTGACCGCGTCCACCGCCATATAGAAAGCGATGCCGCACGGCGCCGCTTGTGAAATCACAGACGAGCTGGTTTGTTTTAGGGGGCTTGGCTTTGCGCGGCATCCGTTACTTATGCGGGATGAGATCGCCAAGGCAAGGAAAAATTAGGTCGATAAACGGGCTATGTGGCTTAAACTCAGTTGGCGATGTGTCGCCGTCACGGCAAGCGCCAAAGCCGTCGGAATGACCAACTTTCAGGGGGTTCCGCTGACGCTCATGGCCAAGCTTCCCATGGATTTCAAATTACTTGGCAAGTCGACCCATCGGGCTTTCGATATCCTGGCCGGCGAAGCGCGGGACACGGCGGATCGGAAAACCGTTCTGGCGAAACTGGGCGATGTGATGCTCAATTGCACATCCTGCCATGCGGGATATCGGTTTGTCGTAGAAGGCGGCGGTCCGCCGGAAAGGTTGCACCGCTTGTTTGATCGTGATCGTTGATCATGGTTGTGATGCCGGTCCTCGCATCGCTGTCAGTTGGTCACACGTTATCGGCAATAAAGGATTTAGAGCTGAAAAATAATTGCCAACCATATAGTAAGTATGCTTATTATGTGGCGCCATGACGATAACGAAAGACAGCACCGACAGTTTTGGGTTTCTTCTCAGCGATACCGCCAGATTGCTTCGTCGGCGGTTCGACCAGAAGACCCGGGCCCTTGGGCAATCGCGCGCGCAGTGGCATGTCCTGGCGTATCTTTCCCGCCACGAGGGAATTAATCAGGCGGGCTTGGCGGAATTACTTGAACTGAAACCAATCTCCTTGTGCCGTCTGCTTGACCGTATGGAAGAAGGCGGATGGATCAGTCGTGCCGTTGATCCCAATGACCGGCGCGCCAAGCTGATTTTCATGACCGACAAGGCGCGGGATATTCTCCCGCAAATGCGGCGAACGGCTGAAGAAATCTATTCCGAGGCGTTGAACGGGCTACCGGAAGGCGTATGCGATGAATTGATGAACAGATTATCGCACATTCGGGCCAATCTTGCCGGTGACCAGATCGGCGCCACACGTAAATGAACAGAAAAGAAGAAATGAATACGAACCCGACTGATCTTGATGATCCGCAAACCCCACGTCCACGTCGTCGCTGGTCGCGCGCCGTTCTGATGTTTATGCTCCCCTTGGCGCTTCTAACGGGCGGCGGCTATGCCTGGCTTACCGGGGGGCGCTACGTAACGACAGAAAATGCTTCCGTGGGACAGGACAGAATTACGGTCGCCGCCGAAGTCACGGGCCGTATTATGGCCGTGGCCGTTCACGAGAATGAAATGGTCGCGCCCGATCAGGTTCTTTTTCGAATCGATGACGAACCTTTCCGGTTTGCCTTGCAACGGGCGAACGCCGAAATTGCATCGGCACGGCTGAAGGTCGAGCAGCTTCGCAGTGTCTATCATGCCGGGTTGGCGTCGCGCCGGGCAGCGAAGCAAAACTTGAGCTTTCGCCAGCGTGAATTCGCCAGGCAGAAGACGTTGGCTAAAAGCGGTAACGCGGCTCAAGCCAAGTTTGATGCGGCCCGCCATGAATGGCAGGCCGCCGGGCAACGCCTCGCTGTTTCCGAACAAGAGGTGAACAGTGCGCTGGCGGCCCTGATGGGCGATCCCGATATTGCCACTGAACGCCATCCGTACGTGCTCGAAGCGTTGGCCCACAGAGACGGCGCGGCTCTTGATGTGGAACACACGACGGTCCGCTCGCCGATTGCCGGTATCGTGACCCACACGGCGCGCCTTCAGGTCGGACAGTTCTTTCCTGCGGGGTCGCCGGTAATGAGCATGGTGGAGACCCGAAACACCTGGATCGAAGCCAATATCAAGGAAACGGAGTTGACCTACATGGCGGTCGGCCAGGCCGCCACCGTCGAACTTGATGCCTATCCGGGCCGAACCCTTACCGCAACGGTCGAAAGTATTGGCGCCGGCACGGGGGCCGAATTCTCGATCCTGCCGGCGCAAAATGCTACCGGCAATTGGGTCAAGGTCGTTCAGCGTGTGCCGGTGCGCCTCAAACTCGATATGCCGCCGCCGGGCCTGACCTTGCGGGCGGGCCTGAGTGCGGCGATATCGATTGATACGGGTCACACGCGCGGGCTACCCAGTCCGATTCGCTCGGCGCTGGCAATGACCGGCATCGTTGCTGCGAAAACCCCGTAGTAAGAACTCCGATGCCAACCCGTTCAGAAGAAATGGTGGTGGTCGCGGTCCGGCATCGTGGCATGTTAACGGCAGCAATCATGCTGGCGACCATCATGCAGGTCCTCGATACGACGATTGCCAATGTCGTGTTGCCCAGCATGCAGGGCGGACTTGGGGCGTCCCTCGACACCATTACCTGGGTTCTGACATCATACATCGTCGCCGCCGCCATAATGACGCCGGTGACCGGTTGGCTGTCGGACCGGTTTGGCCGCAGACGGCTGTTCCTGACCTCGGTAACGGGCTTCACGATCGCATCCGTGCTTTGCGGTCTGGCGAGCGGGATAGAGCAGATGGTCCTGTTCCGAGTTCTCCAGGGCGTGTTCGGGGCGGCTCTCGTACCGCTTTCGCAATCCGTTCTGCTGGACATCAACCCCAAGGAGCGGCACGGACAGGCGATGGCGCTATGGGGCGCCGGGATCATGGTGGGACCGATTATCGGCCCCACGTTGGGTGGTTGGCTGACGGAAGTGTTGGATTGGCGCTGGGTATTTTACATAAATCTGCCGGTCGGCATTTTGGCGTTTGCCGGTATTCTGATTTTTATGCCTGAGATCGCTAAACGGGCGCGGCGCTTCGACTTTTTCGGTTTTACCATGCTGGCGGTTGCCTTGGGATCTTTGCAGATGATTTTGGATCGGGGCCAACAACTTGATTGGTTCTCTTCGGTGGAAATCTGGATCGAGTCCGGTCTGTTGGCAGCGACATTGTGGATTTTCGTCATTCACACGGCGACGACTCACGAGGGTTTCATCGATCCCGGAATTTTCAAGAACCGCAACTTTGTGACCGGCCTTATTTTTATCTTTATTATCGGGATCATCTTGTTGGCCAGTATGGCTCTGCTGCCCCCCATGCTGCAAAAACTGATGGGGAATTCGACAATTTCGACGGGGCTTGTGCTTGCGCCGCGCGGCATTGGAACGATGGTCTCGATGATCGTCGTCGGTCGTTTGATACGAAAGATCGATCCGCGATTGTTGATTTTCGCGGGATTGCTCCTGATGGTGTGGTCGCTATGGGCGATGACCGGGTTTACCTTGGCGATGGGGCACGGGCCGGTCATCGAAAGCGGACTCATTCAGGGGCTGGGGCTGGGCTTGGTGTTCGTCCCGTTGAGCACGATTTCATTTGCAACGCTCGAGGCGCGTTTTCGGACCGATGCGGCGAGCCTGTTCAGCCTGGTTCGTAATTTGGGGAGCAGCATCGGCGTTTCCGTGGTTTTTACGATGTTGGCCCGGAATACACAGGTCTACAGGGCGTCCCTGGTCGAACATATTACGCCCTTCAATCCGTCGCTGTATCTGCCCGGCATGGCAGTACCCGGGCCGGGTGCGGAACAGGCGCTGATGTTGTTCGATATGGAAGTTTCCAGACAGGCGGCGATGATTGCCTACCTGAACGATTTCAGATTGATGATGTTCATCACCCTGGCCGCTATTCCGATGCTGCTGCTGCTGCGCCATCCACGTCGGCCGGCACAGCCAACGGCAGATGCAGCGGCACTTGCCGATTGAGGCGAAGACACCCGCGGCGATCAGAAACGGAAGTAAATGAACGTTTCGGACCTATCCAGAAACAGCAAGACGGCGACAAAAATCAGGGAAAACCCGACATTCGTCACCGCCGCCTTCCAGGCGACGGTCGACCCATTTTCGGCCAGCGGCTCAAGGCGAACGGCGAAGGTAACCACGGCTGAAATGGCCAGGGCGGCCCACATCTCAATGCTCGGATCTTGCTGAAGCACATCGACCGAACCGGCGAAGCTGGCAAATATTTTCGCGCCACCCTCGAAATCGAACAAAAATAACATCCATCCAACGGACACCAGCGTAAACGTCTGCGTCCTTTGCAGCACAGGGGGTAAACGATCCCACGTGGCGTGCCCGTAGTGGTAGGCGGCGACCAGACAGGCGTGGTAAAGCCCCCAGACGACAAAATTCCAACCCGCGCCGTGCCATAACCCGCAAGCCGCCATCACGATGAAGATGTTACGCAGGTAAGACTCGTTTCCGCCGAGTGGAATGTACAGATAATCGCGAATCCAGAACGACAGCGTGATGTGCCACCGACGCCAGAATTCTTGCGGGTTCAAGGCGGAATAAGGCCGCTTGAAGTTGTGCGGGAAATCGAACCCGAACAGGGTTCCCAGACCAATTGCGATCAGCGAATAGCCATAGAAATCGAAGTATATTTGAAAGCTATAGCCAAAAATCGTGTACAGGACGGCCAACCGTGACAAATGTCCCGGGTCATTTCCGTAATCTGTAAGGTAATGGCTGAGGGTGTCGGCGATCAGCACCTTGGCCGCCAATCCCAAGCAGATATAGCCAATGGCGCGGGCCGCGTGTTGACCGTCGAGGCGGAAGTGTTCCAGGTGTCGCAGCGAAACGGCAATGTCTCTGTAGCGTAAAATTGGGCCTGCGACGAGTTGCGGAAAAAGCATGATGTAGGCGGCGAAATGGGACAGCGAGGGAAGATCCCTAACATCACCTCTGTGCCGATCGATGGCGAACGAAATAACCTGAAATGTGAAAAAGGAAATTCCGGCCGGAAGCAGGACATCGACAAAAAGGCTAAACTGCTGATGCTTCAGCGGATCATCAAGATCATTCAACGACCCCAACAGGAAGCCCAGGTATTTGTAGTACGCCAGCCCGAGCGCGGGTGGAAGCACTGCCGCCACCAGCATTGCCCGGTTGTTGCAAAAACCCGGTCTGGTCACCAGAAAATAGACCCAGAGAACGTCGGCGCACAAAACCAGGGCGTGCTCAATTCCGGAAATACCGTAAAATACGAGTGACGCCGCGATCAATGTGTGGGCGCGCCAACGTCGTATGCCGGGCATAAAGAACAGCACAAGGACCGCAGGAAGGAATACGAACAGAAAGCCGAAATCGTTAAAAATCATCCGCCGCACCTGCCGAGCAGAGAACGGGAAACGGTGCCGAGCCACTGGCCTAGGACGTCAGGCGGCGGGTGGCTCACATCGCCCCAACCTTCGGCGTTTCGAAAGATTCCCGCCGGCGTGGCGCGGCAGGTTACGCCGAACGCATCGCATGCCTGCTTCAAGGTTTGCCTGTTTGCTTCGGCAAAAGGGGACGGTGCCTGATTGAAAACGGCGGCACTCACCGGATGCAGCGGCGATTCATAAAGAAAGAGTTTCAAGTTGGTTCTTCGCGCCATACGAAATAGCCGTTCAAGATCGTTACGGAAGACCGCGTTGATAATCTGTGGCGTGCTGCGGGGCATTTCGGCGATTGTCGAAGATAAGGGGGGCGGCGCGTATAGGCTGCCGTCCGGTCGATAACCGGGTCGATCAGCCGCCGCCGCGGCGAAGGGGACGGTGTTCAGTCCCAGTGCTTCCAACACCGCGCGGCGGAAATAGGAGAACTCAAACTGCCTTTGAAAGATGATCTTTTCCGTCCAGATATACCGCCACAGGACGCGCACTTTACCGCGAAGGCCCGTGCCCGTATTGCCGAAGGTAGCCGCAAGGTCGGCGGCGAGCGTTTCCAGGCGTTGACGCCAGCCGGTCCAAACCGGACTGGTGGACATCTGTAGCTCGAAATTGTCGACACTGATAATGGCGAGGTCAGGCAGCAAGTTCTCGCGCGCCAGACGCTCCAACAGGTGCACACTGCTGCGAAAGGATTGCCCCGAAAGGGCATAGTTGAAGACCGAGCATGCGGCTGTGTCCAACTGCTGGCGGCCGACGGAAAGGATGCGGCTGTTTCCGAAAAGACCGATATCGTAGGGACGGCCACGCAGCGCGCCGTGGTGGATTTTCATAAGTGCAATTTGCCGTTCTCCGTAGCCTTCAAAGTCCAGCGCCTTGTCGGAGGCGTGATCGTCAAACGGGTCGATGCCGGGAACCTTGTCTCCGATCATCAGAACCATCGCGACGAGGGCGATGGAGCACACGAGGAATATCAAGGTTTGTCTCATTCAGCTTATTCCATAAGGCCACCGGAGCCGGGACGGTCAGAGTCGACACTCGCTTGAATTTAATAGTCGATTTTGGATTTTCATGCGACAGGGAATGACCGAACACGAAGTCCGAAGCCGTAAAACTCCTGCTTTAGGGGGAGGGCCGGAATGGATATTATCCTACCCGATTTTAGCGCCATGGAACGGGGATATTTGAACCCGACAACGTGTTCTGATTTCGGTTACAAAAAGGAGTTTACCGCCCCGTCTTATTAACGCTATATCGGCACTGATAGCTGTCGGACAGATCACCGTAGCGGCCACACACACTCACCAGGGATTACGTCATGAACGCACCTCTATTGTCGGTTTCCAGACGAACCCGTCGAACACCGTTTTCCAACCGTGTGACCGAAAGCGGGGTGAAGGCGTACACCGTCTATAACCATATGCTTTTGCCAACGGTTTTTGAATCGGTGGAGGCCGACTACCGTCATCTCAAAGATCACGTCCAGGTCTGGGATGTGGCGTGTGAGCGGCAGGTTGAGGTTCGAGGCCCCGACGCGGCTCGGTTGATGCAAATGCTGACGCCACGCGATTTGAATAATATGACGTTTGGACAATGCTTCTACACACCGATGGTCGACGAGACCGGCGGTATGTTGAATGATCCGTTGACCCTGAAACTGGCCAATGACAGGTATTGGGTTTCCATTGCCGACAGCGATCTGCTGTACTGGATAAAGGGATTGGCGTGTGGCCTGGGTCTGGAGGTCGAGGTCGAAGAACCTGACGTTTCCCCGTTGGCGATACAGGGGCCGAAGACTGACGAATTAGCGGCACGAGTCTTCGGTGACGCCGTGCGGGATATTCGTTTCTTCCGCTTCGCTGTCCTGCCATTCCACGGGCGGGACCTCGTTGTCGCCCGGTCAGGGTATTCCAAACAGGGTGGTTTTGAAATTTATGTCGAAGGCGCCGACCTGGGTGAGCCTCTGTGGGACGCGTTATTCGCCGCCGGTGAAGGTCTTGATGTACGGGCCGGTGGACCCAACCTGATCGAGAGAATTGAGGCCGGGCTTCTTTCTTACGGCAATGACATGACGCGAGAAAACACACCGCACGAATGCGGGCTTGGAAAGTTCTGTCATACTCAATCCGCTATCGGATGTGTCGGGCGGGACGCCCTGTTAAGGGCCGCAACGGAGGGACCCCTCCGGCAAATCCGCAGCCTGGCCATTGATGGTCGGGCATTGCCATCATGCGCCGGCATTTGGCCCGTATACGCGAGCGGAAAGAAGATTGGGCGGGTTACTTCGGCGGCGTGGTCGCCGGACTTTGAAACGAATGTAGCTCTTGGAATGATAGAGACGGCCCATTGGGACGACGGCACACAGGTGGACGTCGAAACCCCGGACGGGACGAGAACGGCGACCGTCCGGGAAAAGAGCTTCATCTGACGGCAAGAAGCGGTCTGCGCGACCTGTTTCGATAGAAATCCTCTTGCGAAAGGCGCCGCCTACGTCTTGGCCTTGGCCACCAATTTATCGGCCTTGATGATGTTCTGGTGCAGGGCGGCGTCTTTGCTGGCGTCCATGCCGAAGGCGAGCGCCATCAACTGGCTGTAGAAGACGACCGGAATGTCGAAGTCGGTACCGAATTTCTGATTGATGGCGTCCTGATACATTTCCACGTTGGTCTGACACAGCGGGCAGGGGGTGGCGATGGCGTCGGCGCCTTTTTCCTTTGCCTCGTCCAGTATCTTCTTCATCAGGTGCAGGGTTTTATCCGGACTCATCACCGAAACCGAGCCGCCGCAGCAGGATGTCGCGTTGTCGAAGTCGATGGCTTCGGCACCGGTGGCGTTGATGAAGTCGTCGAGGAATTCAGGATCGTCATAGCTGTCGTAATCGCCGCCGCGTTCGGTCGCGGCGAACGGGCGCACCGTCTGGCAGCCGACGTAACCGGCGATCTTGATGCCGTCCAGGGGATTGGTCACCTGTTCGCGGATGGCGTCCAGACCGACATCGTTGACCAGCACTTCGCAGGCATGGCGCACGTGCAAGTCGCCATCGTAGGATTTACCGGCGGCGGCGAGCGCTTCGTTCAGGTCGTTCTTGAAGGTGTCGTCTTCGCGGATGTGTTCGTTGGTGGCGTGGGTGTTGAGGTAACACGCGGCGCACGGCGTCATCAGGTCCTGATCGCCTTGTTCGCGGGCCTGGGCCAGATTGCTCGCTGACAGGGCGGCGTTGGTCAGCTTGCCCGCCGCCAGTTCGCCAACGGAAGCGCCGCAGCAGTTCCAGTCCTCGATATCCTCGATCTCGATCCCCAGTTTCGGAGCGATCGCGCGGATCGAAGTATCCAGATGTTTGGCGCTGCCCTCCGAGGAACAGCCGGGGTAGTAGGTATATTTTTTTGCCATGTCTATCGCTCTCCCGCGCCGCTGGTCCGGTCCTGAATTTCCGTCGCCTTGGCCAGGATCGCTTTCAGATTTTTCTGCTTTTTTGTCTTGTGTGGCATGCCCAGGTGCATGCGCTTGGTTTTGATCATGCCAAGTGCAATTCTCATATTTCCCATGCCCTTTTTGATGCCCTCGCCGATGCCGCCCGAAAAGTAATACTTGGCGGTGACCAGGCGTTCGTCGGTTTTGCCAAATTTCGTGACAGACCACCAGAAAGCGTCGGCAAAACGGGAATTTTCAACTTCCTTGCGATCCGCGTAGCCTTCCGTGATAGCGAGGCGACCAAGGTCGTGCAGGATGTATTTAACCGGCACCGAACGGGGGCAGCGGACAACGCAATTGTAACAGCTGACGCAGTTGAACATGGTGTTGGACTTCAGCACCGCTTCCTTCATGCCGGCGCGGATCATCATGAACAGCTTGCGCGGGCCGTGGTCCATTTCCGTGCCAATCGGGCAAGACCCGGAACAGACACCACACTGCATACACATGGAGAGCTTGTCGCCGCCATCGATGTTATCGCGAACGTAGCGGGCAAATCCAAGATCGTATTTCTGTTCAGCCATATCCTAGAACCCCTTGAACGGGTTGGGACCAATGTCGTCGATGTTGGCCATGAAGTCGTCAATCAGCTTGCCGACCTTGGCTGAATCGGCGATGGAAACGTCCATCGTCGTCACCCGTTCCGGTTCCAGCATCATCGAAGACAGGGTTTCGGAAATCTTGCCCATGCGTTCGGTCGCCAGGCCGGAGCCCTTGACGAAGTGACATTGGTAGTCATCGCCCGATTTACACCCCATCAGGATCACCCCGTCATATCCTTTGGAGAGCGATTCCGACACGTTCAGCAGGCTGACGCTCCCCAGGCATCGGACAGGAATAACCCGTACCATGGATGAATAAGTGTGGCGATTGATCCCGGCCATGTCGAGCGCCGGATAGGCATCGTTCTCACAGGCCAGGATCAGCACCCGCGGTTTCTCATCGAATTCATCTGGAATTTCAACTGCTGCCGCCATCTCATTGATCATATTGACAGAATAGTTGTCAAAACTGATCGTTCTGACCGGGCAGGCACCCATGCAGGTGCCGCAACGACGGCACCGCGACTGGTTGACCACGGGGAAGTCCTCGGCGTTTTCGTCAATCGCCCCGAACGGGCATTCGACCGTGCAGCGCTTGCATTTGGTGCAGATATCAAGCCCGAATTTCGGCAGCGACAAATCACCGACGCGGGGATGCACAGACGCCCCGTCGCTAACCGTCCGGATGGATTGAATGACCTTCAGGGTCGCCCCGGTCGCATCCAAAGCCGCCTCGCCGAAGTCCATCGGACGACGGACCGGACCGGCGGTGTAAATGCCGCTGCGGCGCGTTTCGTAGGGGAAGCAGATGTAATGACTATCGGAAAAGCCATCGGCCAGAATGGGAATATGCGGTCCCTGGCGGTATTGCAGGTTCAGGATCGAGCCGCCTTCGGGCAGGGCTTCTTCGGCCCGGACAATCGGTTCGGGGGCTTCGGTTCCCTCGGCGTAACCGGCAACGGCGAACGGGGCGACCGGATTGATGTCGCTTTTAACGTAAACTTCCTGAAGGTCGTCAATGCTTTGGGTCGGCGCGTCGACATTGGTGGAATTCGGCACCATGCCGGTTGCCAGCACGACCATATCAAGACCCGACATCGGGATATCATCGCCCAGCAATTCGTCGTGATAGGTCACGGTCAGGTCCGAGCCGACGCTTTCGACCTTGCCTTTGACGAAAATGACGCCCTTTTCCTGGGCGACCCGGTAAAACTCTTCGGCCGTACCCGGCGTGCGTAGCTCGTCAAAGATGATATAGGCCATGACATCGGGGTCGGCATCGACCAGCTGGATGGCGTGCTTGATCGAAGCGCCACAGCAAACCGATGAACAATAGGGCAGGTGGGCCGTGTCGCGTGATCCGGCGCACAGCACGAAGGCCACGGTTTTTGGCGCGCCGCCGTCGGATTTTCGTTTCACGGCGCCGTTGCCCAGCATGTCTTCCAGTTCGACACCGGTGACAACGTCCGGCGACGCGCCATAGCCCAAATGCCCCAGCTTGGTGGCGTCATACGGGCGCCAGCCGGTGGCGATGACGATGCCGCCGATGGTTTCAATGGAGGCCGTGCCGGCCTTGGTCAGCTCGACCTCGAACATGCCGGGGCTGCCGGATGTCTTGGTCACCAGAGTATCGGTCATGACGGTGATGTCGGCGTCGGCTTCGACAGCCGCGATCAGGCTCGGCACCGGATTATCCGCAAGGTCCCGGTAGGGCGGCCGTTCGGGCATGACTTTGGACCAATGGGCGGTCATTCCGCCCAACCGGTCGGATCGTTCAACCAGAATGGCCTTGTGGCCGGTCTTGCTGGCCTCGATAGCCGCCGTCAGGCCGACAAAACCGCCGCCAACGACAAGCACCGTTTCCGAATGGCTTTGCTGGGGGGCGGCGACCGGCGCGTTGGAATTCATCGTCTGACTAAGCCCCATGCGGACTTGGTCGGAGGCCAGCATCTGGGTGTCTTCGTCGTTGGCCGTATGGCACCAGACGACCTGTTCACGCAGGTTGGCGCGGACGACGTTGACGCCGTCAAACTGGAACTTGTCGGTCATCACCCGGTGCGAACAGGCGGCGATCATCGGTTTCGTCGTTTCGCCCGAAGCGATATCGTCCGCAATCAGCTTGACGCCGGCCTCCGAGCACAACGCCTCGTGGACCTTGCAGCCGGCGGCTTTCATTTCGCTCGTGGCGACGGTGGACAGGGCCTCCATATCGATGGCCTCGCCGATGCCGCAGCCGCTGCACAGGTAGGCGCCGATTTTGTGTTGATCACTCATTTTCTTAATTCCTCACGGCTTGGATGGCCTTCAACGCGGCGGCGGTCGCCGATTGCACGGACATGGAAACGTCGATCGGTCCCATGGCGACACCGGCGGAAATCATTCCGTCGTTGCTTTCCTCCAGGTCGGGAACGATGAAACCGTAGTCATCCATTTGCAGTGAAACCGGCGGTGCGTTCTCGGCCGACGTCGGCTCCATACCGGTTGCCAGAACCACCATGTCGTAGGGCGTTTCATAGACGTCGCGGGTGATCGTGTTTTCGCCCTTGACCAGCACATCGCCATCTTCTCCGGCGACGATCTGGGCCGGCTTGGATTTTATGAAGTGGACCTGCGGGTCGTTCTTCAGCTTCTGATGGAAGCTTTCCAGCTTATCGTGAGCCCGGATATCGATGTAATAGATATCGACTTCCGCGTCGGCGTACTGTTCGCGAATGTAGGCGGCGTGTTTAAGGCTGCCCAGGCAGCAAATGCGCGAGCAATAGGGCAGGTGGTTCATGTCCCGCGACCCGGCGCACTGGATCATCGCGACTTTCTTCACTTCCTTGCCGTCCGACGGGCGGACGATCTTGCCGTCGGTCGGCCCGTTGTGGGCGGCCAGCCGTTCCATCTGCACATTGTTGATGACGTTGGCGACGTGGCCAAAGCCGTACGGGGTGATCTTGGCGGCGTCGTAAGGCTGCCAGCCGGTGGCCCAGATGATCGCGCCGACGTTCAAATCGAAGGATTGCTCGGTTTCATCCAGGTCGACGGCGCCGTATTTACACGATTCCCTGATCGCATCGGCTTCCGGCGTGCCGATCACCGAACCGTCGATGACATATCGCATGGGGAAGGCCATTTCGTGCGGCAAGTAGGCCGCCTTGATGGTGTTCAGGCCATAGTTATGCGGATTGGGTACAACCGATTGGGCCGCTTCGCCACAGGCGCCACACGCGGTGCAGTTGGCGTTGACATAGCGCGGCCGGGTTTTCACGGTGACGGTGAAATTGCCTTTTTCGCCCGCGACCGCATCGACAGCGGCCATGGTGAAGACCCGAAGCCTCGGGTTTTTCTTGATTCGCTGGAAGTTGATTTCAAGCCCACAGGTGGGGTGACAGAGCTTTGGAAAATAGCGATTGAGCTGGGCGACGCGACCGCCGAGAACCGGCGATTTTTCCAGCAGGACGACATCGTATCCCGCTTCCGCTGCTTCGAGTGCGGCGCTGACGCCCGCTATGCCGCCACCGACGACCATAATCGTCTGGCTGCTTGGCCCTCCGTTAGACATGAAATCCCTCTCTTAAAATCAAAACGTCCGATGATTTTGTTATTTCCGGAAACATGTACGCCCGGCTTGGCACCGACTCTTACACCAAAATCGTATATTAGAAAAATAAATTTTAACAGTTTGGTTGTTCGTCAACCCTCAAGGCTGTGGGTGAACGCCTTGGCGATATTCCGCCAACGCATGCTGACTTTCAGCAACGTCAGGTAATCGGTGAACATCTTTGGGCCGACGCTCAACCCGACCTTGGCCAACGTCATGTCCGGGGCGGCGATATCAATGGCGTAAATGACATCCGTGTTCGTCGCGTTCCGGCTTGCCGGCGAAGGACGATTACGCACGATCTCCAGATAATCGGCGATGGGAATGGCCGTCAAGGGGCCGTCGGAGGCCGAAAATAGGCTGGCTTCGGGCAGGAATATGCTGGCCAGTTTTTCCGTATTTCATTCGTATATCCCGGAAAAATAGTCTTCCAGCGTTTGTGTGATTGACTGGATTTGATCGTCGCGGCGGTTCGTTTTCAGGCTCTTCGCAGGGGCAAGCCGGCCGCCGACGGTAGGGGGCTTGACGGTCCCGATCAAGCGCCCGGAACCGTCAAGAACCTGAATGCGCGCTAGACGGTCGTCAAATGGGCCATCATTTTCATTTCTGAAATTTTCTCCATGACACTGCCAAACTTTGGCCATGCCTCGAAAGCCCTGGATGCGGCACGTGCGTTGTCCAAGCTGTCCCATAGGGCCAGTTTGACAAAAGTATTTTTATCTTCCACTTGGTTCAGTTGGATACTGGAAATGTAGCCCCGCATTTTACTGACGTAGTCGAGGATGTCTTGCTGGATTTCCCCGAACCCGTCAAGCGCCTCCTCCTTGACCGTATAGGCCACAACTTCCATGACGGCGCCGTCGGGAATGGACTCACCGGTTGGGATAAATTGAAAACGGTCGGACATGTTCGATTCCTTCATTCTTGCTGGTTGATCTCGAGTTGATATTCGCCTTGCAATAAGGTCGAGAGGCGTTTGTACTGTCATGCAACTGTCAGCATGGTGGTAGTTGCCGTGTTCGATGATGAATCGATCCGCAAAAACATGGGCAAAAACATGAGACGGGCCGACCGCCTTTACCGCTTGATCGAACTACTGCGCGCCCGCAAGCGGGTGATCAGGGGCGCCGATATCGCTGAGGCGATGGAGGTATCTCTCAGCACAGTCTATCGGGATATCGCCGACCTGACGGCCTCCGGTGTCCCGATCGTCGGCGAGCGCGGTGTCGGCTACATGCTGCAAGGCCATTTCCATGTGCCGCCGCTGATGTTTGATCTGGAAGAAATCGAGGCCGTCGCCCTGGGATTGGCGATGGTGCGTAGTTGGAGTGATCAGGAAATGCGGGCCGCCGCCGATCAGGTGATAGGCAAGATCGGCGCCGTGTTGCCGGCGGACCGGACGCGATACCTGCAGGATGCTCCACTGTTATCGGAACAGACCGCGGCGTATATCCCCTGGACCGTCGATATGGCGATGATTCGTCATGCCGTTCGCGACCGCAACAAAATAGCCCTTGATTACCGGGATGAAGCGGGGCGCACGTCCCGACGCATAATCTGGCCGCTGGGATTGGCGTTCTTCGCGCCGGTGTGGATGGTCATCGCCTGGTGTGAAAAACGGGCCGATTTCAGGAACTTTCGCATCGACCGAATGGAACAAGCCGATCGGTTGGATGGTGTTTATCCCGACACACCGGGCCGCCGGTTGGCCGACTTCCTGAAAAGCGTTAAAATGGATAAACAAAAGGGCGGCCATTCGACCCGACGGGATTGAGTACCGCGGCCCTTTGGAATTGGCGGTTTGGTCGTGTTCCTGAAAGCCGCTAAATAAACAGGTTAGGGTAGGCCGATAGACTCAGGCGGCGGCCGGAATGCAGCGGGCGCTCATGCGGGCGCCCGGGGCGACTTTCAGGTTATTGTAGCGCAATTCACCTTCGACCCGGGCGGTGGCCAGCAGTTCGATGCTGTGGGCTTCAATAATGCCGCGAACGATACCTTTGATGATGACGCTTTCAGCGCCGACGACGCCATCGACCGAACCATTTTCGAGAACGGTGATGTTGCGCCCGGTGACGTCGCCATCAATGGCATTGGATATTTTCATGTCCTGTATCGACCGACCTGCCGCAGGTCCGGTGTGTCGGCCGGGAATGTCGTCTTTACGAGCCGCGTAGGCCATGATTGTCCTCCTGCAACGGGTATTTGCGAATCTGTTGTCTAACCATATGGATTCCTTGGTAAATACTTCGTAAAGGCGAAATCGTGGGTAATATCGCACCTTTGTTTATTAGATTTTTGTAATTTAATGATGGTAATGAATGTGGGGTTTTTGTTAAAACCTGTGCTGATCAATAACGTCAACCATCTCGTTCAGGAGGGGATACATGTCCAAGTTGGTAGCGCCGCACGGCGGCGGAGAACTGAAATCACTGCTCGTCCCGAAAGTCGAAAGGGCCGCCGAGCTTGAGCGCGCCAGGGGACTGAAGCAGGTGCCGATGACGTCGAAGGAAACATCCGACGTCCTGATGTTCGCCATGGCCGCGTACACCCCGCTGGACGGTTTCATGGACGAAGCCGACTGGAAAGGCGTTTGCGGCGACATGAAAATGGCCGACGGCCTGTTCTGGCCGATCCCCATCACCCTGTCGGCCAGCCGTCAACTGGCCGACAGTATCGGTGACGGCGAGGAAGTGGCCTTGGTCGATGGCGGCAGCGGCGAGATCATGGCCGTTATGCAGGTCGGCGAAAAATATTCCATCGACAAGGCATATGAATGCCAGCACGTATACGCCACGACCGATGCTTCCCATCCCGGCGTTCAGAAGGTGTTGGAACAGGCCGAGGTCAATTTGGCCGGTCGGGTGCGGGTGCTGAGCGAGGGGGAATTTCCGGTGAAGTACGCCGAGCTGTATTACAGCTGCGCCGAATCGCGTGCCCTGTTTACGGAAAAAGGCTGGTCGCGGGTCGCTGCCTTCCAGACCCGAAACCCGATGCATCGCAGCCATGAACATCTGGCCAAGATCGCCGTCGAGGTTTGTGACGGCGTGTTCGTTCATCAGGTGCTTGGTAAGCTCAAAGCGGGCGATATTCCGGCCGAAACCCGGACCAAGGCGATTCAGGCGATGATCGACAACTATTTCGTCGAAGGCACGGTCATTCAGGGCGGTTACCCCATCGAAATGCGCTATGCGGGTCCTCGCGAGGCACTGATTCACGCCTTGATCCGGCAAAACTTTGGCTGTTCGCATCTGATCGTCGGGCGCGACCATGCCGGCGTCGGCGATTACTACGGCCCGTTCGATGCCCAGCATATTTTTGATGAACTGTGGGAAGGAGCACTGGAAACCCGGCCGCTAAAGATCGATATCACATTTTATTGCAAAAAGTGCCACGGCATGGCGACCGCCAAGACCTGTCCGCACGGCGAAGCAGACAGGATCAATATTTCCGGCACCAGACAACGCGAAATGCTGACCGCTGGCGATGATATTCCGCCCGAATTCAGTCGCCCGGAGGTCGTCACCGTCCTGCGCGAATTCTATGCCTCGCAAAAATAACAGCCTTGAAAACGGCCCGTGACGGAATAATCTAAAAGGAGAGGACATTATCCCCTCCCTTACCGCATTGAGGCGCCATGCCAGCCGATCCCGACAAAGCGGAACGCCGCCAGTTCATCGTTGTCACCCGTGACCGCAAGGCCGTCGGCGGTTTCGATAACCTGCCGGGGGCCGAAGCGGCGGCGGTCGCTTTCGGCGAGGGCACCCATGTCATTGATACCAAGTCCGGGCCGTATCAACCGGCGGTTCAGGTGGTCGAAGGCGGGGCGCTTCTGCTGGTTGGGCATGGCGCGTTCGATCGGCGCCAGGGACTGGACGGCAACCTGGTCGAGGCGGCCAGGAAGGGCATCCTGCCCGCCGTCATCGCCTTTCTGGCGCGCGGTGCGAACGTAAACGCCGTCGGCCCCGGCGGCGGATCGGCGCTGATGTGGGCCGTCGCCCGCGGACATGCAGATGTTTTCGATATCGTCATGGCCGCCGGAGCCGACCCCGACCTTGCCGACAACGCCGGACTGACGCCCCGGCAACTGGCGGTAAAGAAAAACAGAACGGCTTTTCTGGATCGCTTTAATGCTTAAAGGTACAATTTTATAAAACGTTATAAGTTTATAATTTTGTGTATTTTTTGGCGTTTCCGCGTGCCTTTTCTATCGGGTATTTTGCCGCATTGATGGCGATCTTTTTTGATGCCGCCTGACCCAGGTCAATACCGGCTCGCTCGCAGATCATCAGGAGATAGAGCAGGACGTCGGCGGTTTCTTCTTCCAGCTTTTGTTGAAACTCCGGCTCGCCGATGCGGTGCTCCAGTTCCGTGTCATTCTGCCACTGGGTCAGTTCCAGAAGCTCCGCCGATTCCAGATTCAGCGAAACGATCAGGTTTTTTAGTCCCTGAAACTGCCGCCAATCCCGTTCATCACGGAAGGCGAGGAGTTTGTCGGTCAGGCCGGCGAGTGTTTGCGGCATTGGAATTCCTTGATCATAACGTACCCGAGAAGGCGGTAAGACAAGACCCGAATGTGTCATTTAACCGTGAGCGGTGGCAAGAGCCGATATATGCCGTTTTTGGGCCGAAATACCACCACCGGCCTGGTTTTGAAATTATATTACCAAGCGCCTGGGTTGGGTATTTTAATTCATTAAAACAATGGGTTGTCTGGAGTAATTTTATTTCTTCGGGAAACCCTGATTCGTCGTTTGACAGCCCAAAGACTCCCGTATATGAATTATCTGTAATATTCGGGTGTACCGAAATACCCAGGGAGAGTAGCAAACAGCATACGCGTGATCAATGTTGGGCCGTCTGTGCCTGTCGTGTGCGTTTTTTTAAGCTTGTTCCCCTGACGTTGGTGCGTGTCGGTTGGCCCGATGTTTGGTTTTTTTATACTTAAGGGAACTGCTTTATGCCCACATTTGTTCACACAGAAAAATGCGATGGCTGCAAGGGGGGTGATGTCACCGCCTGCATGTACATCTGCCCCAATGACTTGATGAAGCTCGACACGGATCGCATGAAGGCGTTCAACCAGGAGCCGGAACAGTGCTGGGAGTGTCAGTGCTGCGTCAAGGCCTGCCCGCAGCAGGCGATTGAAGTTCGCGCCTACGCCGACGTCGTCCCCATGGGCGGCGCCTGTATTCCGTTGCGTACCGATCAGGCGATCATGTGGACCATCAAGTTCCGCGATGGCGAGGTCAAGCGCTTCAAGTTCCCGGTCCGCACGACGGCCGTTGGCACCATCGACCCCTATGGCAACAAGCCGGCGCCCGGTGATCTGACGGACAATCTGCTGTTCACCGAGACCGGCAAGACGCTTCCGACCCTTTAATTCTTTGTTGCATCGGCGGCAGACCTGTCCTGGGTGACAGGGGACCGCCAAACTTGGAGGACATCCCATGAGTGAGGGAACTTTCGGTAATCCCGAAATTATTGAAATTGAAACCGACATTTTGCTCGTCGGTGGCGGCATGGCCGCGTGCGGCGCGGCGTTTGAAGCCAAACGCTGGGCCGGAGACGATGTTAAGATCACCCTGGTTGACAAGGCCGCGATGGACCGCTCCGGCGCCGTCGCCATGGGGTTGAGCGCGATCAACACCTATCTGGGCGAGAACAGCCCGGACGATTATTGTCGCATGGTCAGCGCCGACCTGATGGGCATCACGCGCGACGATCTGGTTTATGACGTCGGCCGCCACGTCGATGGCACGGTTCATCTGTTCGAAGAATGGGGATTGCCCATCTGGAAATCCAAGGAAACGGAAGGCATGCCGCTGGCCGACGGTGGCAAGCCGGTTCGTTCCGGTAAGTGGCAGATCATGATCAACGGTGAAAGCTACAAGCCCATTGTTGCCGAAGCAGCCAAGAAGGCTCTCGGCATTGAAAACATCATGGAGCGTATTTTCATCGTCAAGCTGCTGCTTGATACCAATGAAGACAATCGCATTGCCGGGGCCGTCGGCTTCAGCGTTCGTGAGCACAAGCTGTATGTCTTCAAGGCCAACGCGATCCTCAATGTCGCCGGTGGCTGCGTCAATATCTTCCGCCCGCGCTCGATGGGCGAAGGCATGGGGCGGACCTGGTACCCGGTTTGGAATGCCGGATCGACCTACGCCATGGCCGCCGAAGTCGGCGCCGAATTGACGATGATGGAGAACCGCTTCGTTCCGGCCCGTTTCAAAGACGGATACGGCCCGGTTGGCGCGTGGTTCCTGCTGTTCAAGTCAAAGGCAACCAACGCCTATGGCGAGGACTACACGGTCAAGAACGCCGACATGCTGAAGGATTTTGCGCCCTACGACACGGCGACCGTAATTCCGACCTGCCTGCGTAATCACGCCATGCTGAAGGAAATGAAGGACGGTCGCGGCCCGATCTTCATGGACACCCCGACGGCGATGGCCAAGCTGGCCGAATCCATGACGCCCAAGGAAATCAAGCACCTTGAAGCCGAGGCCTGGGAAGATTTCCTCGACATGTGCATCGGTCAGGCTGGTCACTGGGCCGGTATGAACATTCGTCCGGAAGAAACCAAATCCGAATTGATGCCGACGGAGCCGTATTTGTTGGGATCGCATTCCGGTTGCTGCGGCATCTGGGTTTCCGGTCCGACCGATGTGGGCGCTCCGGCGGAATGGAGCTGGGGTTATAACCGTATGACCACGGTTACCGGCCTGTTCACCGCCGGTGACGGCGTTGGCGCATCGGGTCACAAGTTCTCGTCCGGTTCACACACCGAAGGCCGTATCGCCGGTAAGGAAATGGTCCGTTTCGTCAAGGATCACGCCGGATTTAGCCCATCGCTCAAGGGTGACATCAAGGAAATCTCGGAAGAGATCTACCTGCCGGTGCGTAATTACTTCGAGCACAAGGACAAAACCACGGCGGAAGACATCAATCCGTTCTACATCACGCCGAAGATGTTCCAGATGCGTATCCAGAAATACATGGATGAATATGTCGCGGGCACATCGACCTACTATCAGACCAACGCCGTCATGCTGGATATCGGTCTTGACCACCTTCGCATGTTGAAGGAAGACAGCGCCAAACTGCGCGCCAAAGATCTTCACGAATTGATGCGCGCGTGGGAAAATTATCACCGTATGTGGGCCGCCGAATTGCACCTGCGGCACATCCAGTACCGTGAAGAAACCCGTTACCCGGGATTCTTCTACCGGACGGATTTCCCGGATCTGGATGATGATAACTGGAAAGTTTTCGTTAACTCCCGGCACGATCCGGAAACCGGTGAGTGGGAAATGAAGAAAATCCCGCATGTCGATCTGGTTGAAAAGAGCTATGGCGGCGCAGGACACTGATCCTTCGTTTCCGCTCAGGCAATTAGGGGGAGGGGGCACCGGAATTCCGGTGTCCCTTTTCTTTTTGATCTTTTTATTATCGCCCCGGACGCTTATATAGCCCACGATAACCAGCCTCAAAGGATACGTTCTCATGACGTCACAGGATAATTTCGAAAGTGCGGCCGATCGGGCGCGCATCGACAAGGAAACCGAAGTTGAACTTATCAGGGCCGTCAGGTCGTCTGATTCCGACAACCCGGTCATGCCGGTCAAGCTAAAGCCCGCCGATATGTTCTGTTTTTCCTGTCACAAGGGCGTCTCCTGCTGGAACGAGTGTTGCCATGGCGCGGATATCACTTTGACGCCGATGGATATTCTGGGGCTATCGAAACGGCTGGCGTTAAGCCCGCGTGAGTTTTTGACGAAATATACCGTTCCCGACACATGGGACAGGGCCGACCTGCCGGTCGCCAAGCTTAAAATGACCGGCGAGGACGGCAAGGGCGCCTGCCACTTTATGACCGATGAGGGCTGCTCGGTCTATCAAGACCGCCCGGCGACGTGCCGCTATTACCCCTTGGGTCTGGCCAGTATCAAGCCAAAGGGCTCGGATATCAAAGAAGACTTCTTTTTCCTGGTCAAGGAGCCTCATTGCAAGGGGCATGACGAGGATAACCTGCAATCGGTGACTGCCTTCCGTGACGAACAAGGGCTCGTGGAATACGACAACGCCAATCGCGGCTGGATCGACATATTGATGAAAATGGCCTCATGGCAAAGCATCGGTGGCCCTGGCGGCAAGGAACTTCCGACCCAGACCAAGCAGATGTTCTTTTTGGTTTCGACCGATGTCGATGGGTTGCGTCAGTTTATTCTGGAAAGCAAGTTCCTCGATACCTACGACATTGACCCGGAAGCGATCGACATCATCAAAACGGATGACATCGCTCTGCTGCAATTGGGCTTCGACTGGATGAAGAACGTCCTGTTCAATGAGCCGACCATCAGCCTGAAGGAATCGGTGATGCATGGTGCGATCGCCAAAGCCCGTGAAGACATGGGGGCATCCTAGCCCTTTTTTTGCCGGCATCCTGTGGCTTGGCGAAGGCCGTTGTTGTTGAAAAGACGTTTTTTTTCAAGGGTGTGACGGTTATCACATCCGTTTCCATAAAACTTTAATAAAATCGCCTCATACTTTCGCGAAGGGTGTCTCTTTAAAGGGCCTTTTTGTGCCGTGGGGTGTCGCGATTTGATTAATGGTTCCAATCTGTTGGGCTGAATATATGGAGAACGATAATGGCTTCCGAAAACGATAGTGCCGGTCCGGTTGAAAACGCCGGTTTTGCCTCTGGTGGTGCGATCTTGTCGAATGCCGGGCAATCGGAAGCGGCCGGTGTCGTGGAAGTCGGGCAGGCGGCGGCGCTCGGTGGGGCGCAATCCATCGGCACCGTTAATACCGTCGCTGGCACCGTTATCGTTACTCATGTCGATGGTTCGAAATCCGAACTGGAACCCGGATCGCCGGTGTATCAGGGCGACGTTCTGGAGACCGGCCCTCAGGGCAGTGTCGGTGTCACCCTCGCCGATCAAACCAATTTCTCAATGGCCGAAAACGGCAACATGGTTCTTGATGAAATGGTCTACGACCCCGTCACCCATGACGGCTCTGTTTCCATTTCCGCGGTCGAGGGTGTGTTCACTTTTGTCAGTGGCCAGATCGCCAAATCAGATCCCGATGCCATGACCCTGAACACCCCGGTGGCGACCATCGGCATCCGCGGTACGCAAGTTGGTGTCGAAGTGGGTGACAGCGATGTGACGACGGTTGTCCTGATGGAAGAATCCGATGGTTTCGTCGGTGAAGTGATTGTTTCTAACGATAGTGGCGTGCAAATTCTTAATCAGGCTTATCAGGGCAGCACGATCGCCAGCGGCAGCACCGCCCCTGGAGCATCGTTTTTCTTCGCCCCATCGGATGTCATGCAGCAGTTCGGAGGCTCGCTGAAGTACCTGCCTGAGAGCGAAAATGGTAACAATTATGATCAGGGCGACGCTGCCGGCGCGAATGTCCCGGATGGAAGTTTAGCCGAAGGGGCACAGCCCGGAAATGATGGCGGCGCAGATGGAGCGGCGCTGGCCGATGCTGGAGGACAGCAAGATGGCATTTTTGAAGAGCAGTTAGCCTCGGAAACCCCGCCCGATAATACGGATCAGGTAGTCGCGACAGACGGAGGCGCCGATGGGGGCCTTGCCGGTTTCGATACGGCTTCGGGTGGAGACGGCACCCCCCCTCCAGGCACGATTAGTGTCGTCGGTCAGGATTATACGGGCTTCAATACCTTTGGCGCCAACACTTCTGGTGTCGCCGCCCCTGCCGGTGCCGGTGCCGCCGGAAATGCCGATGACCCGGCCGCGGCGGCTCAAGCCGCAGCCGAAGCCGCCGCGCGCGCCGCCGCGAATGCCGCCGCCCGTGACGCCGCCACCGCCACCGCTCAAGCAGCCGCTCAGGCCGCCGCCGAGGCCGCCGCTGCCACTGCCGCCGCCGTAACGGCTGAAGCCGAAGCCGCTGCCGCCGCGCAGGCCGCCGCCGCCGCGCAGGCCGCCGCCGCCGCCGCCGCCGAGGCCGATGCCGCCGCCGCCGCCGCCGCCGCCGCCGCTGCCGCTGAGGCCGAAGCAATCGCCGCCGCCGCCGCCGCCGCCGCCGCTGCCGCCGCAACTGCCGCCGCCGCCGCCGCCGCCGCCGCCGAGTTGGCCCTGCTTAATACGGCCGATGCACCTGTACTGAATTTTTCCACTGCCGCGGGCGAGGAAGACACGGCAATTGCCTTGAACATCTCTGTCGAGGCGACCGATACCGTTGGCAATGAAGACATTACCATCGCCGTTTCCAATGTTCCCGATGGGGGTGTTCTATCGGCTGGCGTGGAAAACTCAGATGGGACATGGTCGCTGACGACGGCTGACCTCGCCGGGCTGACGCTGACACCTCCTGAAAATTATAATGGGCATTTGGAACTTTCCGTCGATGCAACCTCTACCAATCAGGCCAGTGGCGAAACGGCGACGACCTCAGGCGCGCTCAATGTGTCGGTCGCGGCCGTTGGCGACGCGGCCCTGATTGGCGGCACTGGGGCGGATGGGTTGACGGAGACGGACGCGGCCCAGCAGGCGGCCGGTCAGTTGACGGTCAGCGACGCGGACGGCGCGGCCCAGGAAGTGTTTGTCGCCCAGAGCGATGTCGCCAGAGACTACGGCACCTTCAACATCGATGCGGCGGGTCACTGGACGTTCGACCTGAACGCGGCGGCGGCCGATGGCCTGAACGCCGGTGAGGAGGTCGTCCAGACTCTGACGGTCGCGACGGCGGACGGCACATCGACCCAGGTCGACGTGACGATCACCGGCACCAACGACGCGCCGACGGTTACGGGTCAACAGTCGTTCACGGCCGCCGAGGACGGCTCGATCATCATTCCCCAATCCCATCTTCTTGCCGGAGCGTCGGATGTGGACGACGGCGCCAGCCTGAGCGTCGAGAACCTCAGCGCCGACAACGGGACGATCACGGACAACGGCAACGGCACCTTTACGTTTGAACCCGCGGCCGACTTCAACGGCGCGGTCAACCTGTCTTACGATGTCAGCGACGGGACGGCGTCGGTTGCCGCGACGGCGACGGTCAACGTCGCGGCCGTTGGCGACGCGGCCCTGATTGGCGGCACTGGGGCGGATGGGTTGACGGAGACGGACGCGGCCCAGCAGGCGGCCGGCCAGTTGACGGTCAGCGACGCGGACGGCGCGGCCCAGGAAGTGTTTGTCGCCCAGAGCGACGTCGCCAGAGACTACGGCACCTTCAACATCGATGCGGCGGGTCACTGGACGTTCGACCTGAACGCGGCGGCGGCCGATGGCCTGAACGCCGGTGAGGAGGTCGTCCAGACTCTGACGGTCGCGACGGCGGACGGCACATCGACCCAGGTCGACGTGACGATCACCGGCACCAACGACGCGCCGACGCTGGTCTCATCGATTGGCGAGCAGACCGTTTCCGAAGGCGACGCTTTCAGTTTGGATGTATCCGGGAATTTCAACGACGTAGACTCCGCCGACGTGCTGAGCTACAGCGCCACACTGGCGGACGGCAGTCCCTTGCCATCGTGGATGACGATCGATCCGGCTACCGGAATTATTTCAGGAACGGCGGAATCCGATGACGGAGACCGTCATGACGATGGCGACAGTCGTCACGGTCGTGAAGACCACGGTGATAACGGTCATGGTGATCGCCGTCACGGTCGTGAAGACCATGGTGATAACGATCATGGTGATCGCCACCACGGTGACGAAGATCATGGGGACGGGTCTCTTTCGGTGACGGTCGTGGCAACGGATAGCATAGGCGCGACTGTCAGTAACACCTTCGCGATGCAGGTCGATGAAAAGGGCGTTGTCCTTGTCGGCGGCAGCCACGACGACACGCTTATCGGTACGGATGGCGGAGATACCCTGACCGGCGGAACCGGGGCCGATATGCTGGACGGCGGCAGTGGAGATGACACGTTCAATTATAGCGCCGATGGTGTTTGGCGGAACGCGCGGGCGGTCAATATAGGCGATCCGGGAGAACATCGGGATGGCGGTTCGGCCAGCATCAGAGGCGAGAACCAGAGCTTCGATGTTTTCCATGGTGGCGAGGGCCATGACACCCTGAATATGACCGACGGCAACGATGCTCTTTTTCTGGATGACAGCTATTCCAGATCGCCGGAAAGCGGTCCTCGAGTATCGGGTATCGAACACATTAGCGCCGGCGGCGGAAATGACTTCGTCGATCTGACCAGCCGTACTTATGAGTATGGCGACGTTACGGTTGATGGCGGCGCGGGAAATGATGTGGTCTGGACCAATACCGGCGATGACAGGTTATACGGCGGGGTCGGAAACGATTCTCTGGATGGCGGGTCCGGTAACGACACCCTGAATGGCGGGGCCGGAAATGATTATCTGAACGGAGCGTCCGGGAACGACACGCTGTTCGGCGGTGACGGTAATGACTGGCTGTATGATAGCAAGGGCGATGACTCCCTTTCCGGCGGGTCCGGAAACGATTACTTATTCGCTGGAAAAGGTGCCGATGTCGTGGATGGCGGCGCCGGAAACGACCATTTATGGGGTGGCGGAGGTAACGACGTTTTCGTTTTTCATGCTGGTGACGGTAGCGATACCGTTATGGACTTTGGCGTCGGCGACACGTTGATGTTCGAAGGAAATGCCTTCGATATGAGTACTTTCGACGTCAAACAGCAAGGGAGTGACGCCGTTGTCACCTTCGGTTCTGGGCAAGATGCGGTTTCCGTTACTGTCACGGATGCCAATGCCAGCGATATCGGCAGTGGCGATAACGGATATCAGATCAGCATCAACGACGACGATACGGTGACCATTACCCTTGATGGCACATCTTAACCGCCAGGCGGTCGTCGCACCGGGTTTTGGAAAAATATTTCTGGTCGTTTTCCGTTAAAAGCGGTACATCCGGTGCGTCCTCGTTGCCCGTCAATAACCCAAGCAGAAATTCATGGATGATTTAGCAAGCCAGGTATCGCGGCGACGCACGTTTGCGATCATATCGCATCCCGATGCAGGCAAGACGACGCTGACCGAAAAACTGCTTTTGTTTGGCGGCGCCATTCAGCTTGCCGGCGCCGTTAAGGTAAGGGGGGCCCAGCGCCGGGCTCATTCGGATTGGATGAAGGTCGAACGCGAACGGGGTATCTCCGTCGCGTCGTCGGTGATGACCTTCGAATACGAGGAAAGGACATTCAACCTTCTGGATACTCCCGGTCACGAGGATTTCAGTGAGGACACGTACCGTACACTGACCGCCGTTGATAGCGCGGTGATGGTGCTTGATGCCGCCAAGGGGATTGAAACCCAGACCCGTAAGCTGTTTGAAGTTTGCCGTCTGCGCGACATGCCGATCATCACATTTATTAATAAGCTGGACCGGGAAGGGCGTGATCCGTTCGATATTCTCGATGAAATCGAACAGGCATTGGCCCTTGATGTAACGCCAGCCAGTTGGCCCATCGGCATGGGCCGGGATTTTCTGGGGTGTTACGATTTGTTCGCCGATCGGCTCGTTTTGATGGCTAAAGGCGCGAAAGACGCCTTACCGGAAGAAGGCGTCGTCTGTCAGGGGCTGGACGACCCGAAGCTGGATGAACTCCTTCCCGCCGACGCCGTCGCAAGATTGCGCGAAGAGGTCGAGATGGTGCGCGGCCTTACCCCGCCGTTCGATATGCAATCCTATCTGGAGGGGCATCTGACACCGGTCTATTTCGGCAGCGCCATTAACAACTTCGGGGTTCGCGAATTGCTGAACGGCTTGTCAACGATCGCGCCCTCGCCGCGACATCAGCCGACAACGGCCCGGATGATTGAACCGCTCGAGGAAAAAGTCAGCGCCTTCGTCTTCAAAATTCAGGCGAATATGGATCCGAAACACCGTGATCGCATCGCCTTCATTCGCATCTGTTCCGGCCATTTTAAAAGGGGCATCAAACTCAAGCATGTGCGCTCGGGTAAAGCCCTGAACGTCCATAATCCAGTTTTGTTTCTTGCTCAGGACCGGGAGCTGGCGGAAGAAGCCTGGCCCGGTGATATCGTCGGTATCCCTAATCATGGGGGCTTGCGTATCGGCGACGGGCTTAGCGAAGGCGAAGACCTGCATTTCACCGGCATCCCCTGCTTCGCACCGGAATATTTAAGGTCGGTCCGGCCGGAAGACCCGATGCGCGCCAAGCATCTGGGGCGCGCCCTGCAGCAATTGGCGGAAGAGGGGGCCGCGAGCGTGTTCAAACCGATGGTCGGGGCAGACTGGATCGTCGGTGCCGTCGGCCCGCTGCAATTCGAGGTCATGGCCGACCGGATCCGCACCGAGTATGACGTGCCGGTGCATTTTGAACCGACCAGCCTGTTCACCGCCCGCTGGGTCGAGGCCGACGACACCCTGGAAATGAAGAGGTTCATTGCCGCCAGCAAGGGCAGTCTGGCCGAGGATCATGATGGTGAGCCGGTGTTTCTGGCCCGCAACGCCTGGCACCTGGATCGGGCCGGTGAAGATTGGCCACAGGTCCGGTTTCTCAAGACCCGCGAGCATGTCGAAAAAGCGGACGGGCCGGCGCCCGAGTAGCCGGATAAGCGGCTATCGGGCGCAGTCGACGCAAACGCTGGCCGTCGGATCAATTTCCAGTCTTTTTTCCGGTATTTCCTCATCGCAGGACAGGCAATAGCCGTATGTCCCATCTTCCATCCGTTTCAGCGCGGCATCGATATGCAGCAATTCGACGTGCCTTCTACGGTTCGTCTCCAGCGCCATGGCCTGATCCTGCAGGGCATCCATCCGTGACAAGCGACCGACGGAGGTTTGATCCAGTTCCACCGGTTCGCGAGATTCTTTGCTGGTCTGGGTGTCGTCCAAAATCTCCTGGCGGTGGGATAACAGTTTATTTTTCAAGGCTTTTTGGTCGATATCTTTGCGTGTTGTCATCGTTCCATATCTTACATCCGTATGTTGACAATGTCGAAACATCGTACGAATCCATTAATTTGGTGTATAATTAACAGGTTCGATTTTACGTGTTTATTTGACATATCAGACAGGAAATTCACAGGAATGATGAAAAGAACAATTCCCTCGATTCTGTTGGCCGCGGCGCTACTGGCCGGATGCGCCGAAGGGCAGGGCAATAAGCAAACATATGGAACGATCCTTGGCACTGGCGTGGGGCTTCTCGTCGGTTCCCAGTTCGGTAGCGGCAAGGGGCAATGGGTCGCCGCCGCCATTGGCGGCCTTGCCGGCGCCTATGCCGGCAGCGAGATCGGCAAGAGCCTGGACGCAAACGATCGGAAATTATCCAGTCAAACGGCTCAACTGGCGCTTGAAAGAAATCCGACGGGGCAATCATCGAGTTGGCATAATCCCGATACCGGACATTCCGGCACCCATACGCCGACAAGCACCTACCGCGATGCCGGTAAAGACTGTCGTGAATTCAAAACAACGGTGGATATCGAAGGCTCAACCGAAACCGCGACAGGGCGCGCCTGTCGCAATGCCGACGGATCGTGGATCGTCGTTCCGTGACGGAAGTTGACCGCGCGGACAAATTAACGTGACTCTTCGGTGGCCATTTTGCTACCGTTCAAAGTGCGGCCGGGAAGGATACTCCGGCGGGGAGACGTCACTTGAACGTCGGTGCCGGACGGCGCCTGACGAAGGTGTATCCAAAGGGGCCGTTTAAAAGGCCCATTAACGATAGGGTGGAGTTATTCAAATGAAAATTAGTTTGTTCAAGGGGCTGGCCGTCGGGCTGGCCCTGGTGGCCGGTGTGTTGTCGACGGGGACAGGCGCGCGTGCGGCTAAAATCAAGGTCGCCGGAATTTATACCCAGCCCATTCAGCAGAAATGGGACGCTCGCCTGCATCAGGCGCTTGATGCGGCCGCCAAGGCGGGCGAAATCGAATATGTGTTTTCGGAAAAGGTCGCCAATACGGATTACGTCCGGGTTTTGCGTGAATATGCCGATAGCGGTGTCGATCTGGTCGTTGGCGAAGCCTTTGGCATTAGTAAAGAAGCCCGCAAGGTGGCCGACGATTACCCGAAGGTCGCCTTCCTGATGGGCGATCCGTTTAAGCCACATGGTAAGAATTTCTCGGTTTTCGATAACTACATCCACGAACCTTGCTACCTGATGGGTGTTATCGCCGGAACCATGACCAAAACCAACAAGATTGGCATGGTCGGCGGCTATCCGATTGGCGAGGTGAACCGTCTGTTCAATGCCTTCATGGCGGGGGCTCGTTCGGTCAATGCGAATGTCGAGTTCAAGGTCAATTTTATCGGTTCATGGTATGACCCGCCGAAGGCCAAGGAAGCGGCGTTCGCCCAAGTCGAATCCGGTGTTGATGTTCTTTATGCGGAACGTGCCGGCGTCGTCGATGCGGCGCGTGAAAAAGGCATCCTGGCGTTCGGTAACGTCAACGACATGAACAAGGAAGAAAATGGCAAAAACGTTGTCGTTACCTCTGCCCTGTGGCACATGGAATCGGCCATTGCCAAGGCTATCAAGTCGGTCAAGGCCGGTACTTTCAAGGCTGAAGATTACAAAGAATGGACGATGATGGCTAAAGGCGGCGCGTCGCTTGCGCCTTACTATGAGTTCGATGGCAAGATCGAGCCGGTTATCAAAGCCAGGGTTGCTCAGCTAACAACTGATATCAAGGCTGGAAAATTCGTCGTTAAAATCGACGACAGTCAGCCCAAGTCCACGTTTTAGCCGGACTTTTAGGGGACGCATGGGGCGAGGTCGGGGCAAGCCGTAATACTGGCTCCGGCCTCGGTCGCGCCTGCCCCGGTTGCGTTCAGGGGGGCATGTCAATGAAGCAGATACTTAATCTGTCGGGGATAACCAAACGCTTCGGCGATCTGGTTGCCAACGATTCCATTTCCCTGTCCCTTGGCGAAGGTGAAGTGCTGGCGCTGCTGGGCGAAAACGGCGCCGGCAAGACGACATTGATGAACATCCTGTTCGGCCATTACACGGCCGATGCGGGCCATGTCGAAGTGTTTGGCAAGCGGTTGCCGCCCGGCCAGCCCGAAGCCGCGCTGGAGGCCGGCATCGGAATGGTTCACCAGCATTTCAGTCTGGCCGATAACCTGACCGTTCTTGAAAATATTACGTTGGGGACCGAATCGCTGTGGTCGTGGCGGCAAGATGTTAAATCGGCGCGCCAAAGGCTGGCGACCCTGTCTTCGGACTTTGGTCTCGTCGTCGATCCCGACGCGCGCGTCGTCGACTTAAGCGTCGGCGAACGCCAACGGGTGGAAATCCTGAAGGCGCTGTATCGCGAGGCCAGAATACTTATTCTGGACGAACCGACGGCGGTGTTAACGCCCCAGGAATCCGACACCCTTTTCGATACATTGCGCAGCCTGATCGACAAGGGCATGTCGATTATTTTTATTTCCCACAAGCTGCATGAAATTCTCAGGGTCAGCGACCGCATCGCCGTCTTGCGGCGGGGTAAGGTTGTGGTCGAAACTGAAATCGGATCCGCCGACCGCGCCAGTTTGGCCGAAGCCATGGTGGGGCGCACGGTGCATGACCCAAAAGGCAGTCCGATGAACCCCGGCGATACGGTTTTCGAACTGACCGACGTCAGCATCTCACAGGCGGCGGCCGGCGGGATGCTCCGTCATGTCAATCTGGCGTTGCGGCGGCATGAAATTATCGGCCTGGCCGGCGTCTCGGGAAACGGACAACAGGCGTTGGCGGCATTGATCAGCGGACTGGCCCGGCCCGATCACGGAGTGATGAAGCTGTTCGGCAAGGAACTGACCAATCCAAGCCCGGTCGGCATGGTGCATGCCGGTGTCGGCCGTATTCCGGAAGACCGGAGCAGCGTCGGCGTGATTGGCGAAATGACAGTTCAGGAAAACATGATTTCCGAATGTTTTCGTGATCGTCCGCAGTCGCGTTTTGGCTTTTTTGATGCCGGGGAAATCGCCGATAAATCAAAACAACTGATCGAAAAATACGACATTCGATGCCAAGGCGCGGACGAGGAAACCCGATTGTTGTCGGGCGGTAATGTGCAGAAGTTGATTCTGGCCCGTGTGCTCGATGCCGAACCGGCGATCATTCTGGCCAATCAACCGGTGCGCGGCCTGGATGTCGGCGCCATCGCCTATGTCCACGGCAAATTGCTGCAAGCCCGTGAACGGGGGGCGGGTATTCTCCTGATTTCGGAAGACCTCGAGGAGTTGCTGGCGTTGTCGGACAGGATTGTCGTTATCTATCACGGCAAACTCAGTTCACCAATGGAGGCGCATCACGTGACGGCACGCGATATCGGGCTGATCATGAGTGGCCAGACGGAGGCCGCCTGATGCGCCTGGAGCCTCGCCAGTCAACACCCTTGTGGATGACCCTCGCCGCACCCCTGGTGGCGATTGTGGCGGCGCTGGTCGTTTGCGCCGCTCTGGTTATATGGGCTGGTGAGCCCGTGTTGCACGCCTATGGCCTGCTGTTCAAGGGGGCGGCGGGCTCTCGTTTCGCCCTGACCGAAACCCTGACCCGGGCGACGCCAATGATCCTGACCGGGCTGGCGGCGGCAATCGCCTTTCGGGCCAAGCTTTGGAATATTGGCGGCGAAGGGCAATTTTATGTCGGCGCCCTGACGGCGACCTGGCTCGGTTCGGGGATGGTAACCCTGCCGCCCTGGCTGATGATACCGTTCCTGTTGCTGGCGGGTGCGCTTGCCGGGGGGGTATTGTTGCTCGTTCCGGCAATCCTGAAAAACAGGTTAAAGGTCGATGAGGTTGTTACGACGCTGTTGCTTAATTTTATCGTATTGCTAATCGTCAACTATCTGTTGGAAGGGCCCCTAAAGGATCCGATGTCGATGGGCTGGCCCCAGTCGGCGCCGATCATTGACGAAGGCGTGTTACCGGGCATTGTCGCTAGAAGCCGGTTGCATCTGGGGTTTGTTATCGCCCTTGCGGCGGCCGTTGTGACGTGGGCCATCATGCGTTTTACGGTCTGGGGGTATGAAATTCGGGCCGTCGGGTTTAATGCGGCGGCGGCGGCGTTTTCCGGCATCGGCGTCAACCGCACGATCATCCTGACGGCATTGCTGAGCGGTGGTTTGGCCGGCATCGCCGGGGTCGGGGAGGTCGCCGGAACCAAAGGATATCTGACGTTGGATTTATCACCGGGGTTTGGCTATGCCGGTATCGCGGTCGCCATGTTGGCGACCTTGCACCCATTGGCGGTGATCGCTTCGGCCTTGTTTTTGGCCGGCATTTACGTCGGCGCGGATTCAATGAGTCGGGCGATCAACGTGCCGACGTATATTGCGGACGTCATTGTGGCCAGTTGTGTTCTTTCGGTCCTGGTCAGTATCATGCTGACCCGATTCCGGTTGCGATGGAAATAGGAGCCGGTCGATATGGACATACTTGAAATTCTGCTGACCGCCGGCTTTTGGGCCGCAACGTTGCGGATTGCGACACCGTTGATCTTCGGCACGCTGGGAGAGCTGATCTGTGAACGGGCGGGGGTTCTCAATCTGGGCATTGAGGGTATCATGACGATGGGGGCCATGAGCGGCTGGATGTGGGTATACATGGGTGGCGATCTGGTCACCGGGGTGCTGTTCGCCGCGTTCGTTGGTGCCTTGTTCGGACTGCTGCACAGCATTTTTGCGGTCCACCTTGGTCTGTCGCAGCACGTTACCGGGATCGGCATTACCATGTTGGCTTCGTCGCTATCCTACTTTGTCTTTCGCATGCTGTTACCCAATGCCACCACGCCGCCGAAAATCGATGCCTTCGATATCCTGCCGGTCCCCATATTGTCGGAAATACCGGTGCTGGGTGTAGCCCTGTTCATGCAGACGCCTATGACCTATGCGGCATTCGCCGTGGTCCTCATCGTTTGGTACGGGCTCTATCGCACGCCGCTTGGATTGGCTGTTCGGATGGTCGGCGAAAACCCGCTGGCGGCGGAAGCCCAGGGTATCAACGTGCTGGGTCTGCGCACGGGCGCGGTTATGGCCGGCAGCGCTTTGATGTCGGTCGGTGGCGCGTTTCTGACCATGTCGGCGTTTGACGCCTTCTTCTTCGGTATGATCAACGGTCGTGGCTGGATTTGTGTAGCGTTGGTCATTTTTGCTTCATGGCGGCCCGGAAAAGCCCTGTTCGGGGCCTTGCTGTTTGCCGGAATCGATGCCTGGCAAGTGCGGGTTCAGCAACTTCCCGGCGTAACTATTCCATATCAGTTCTTCCTGATGGCGCCATATGTGTTATCCATCCTGGCGATGATCGTGGTGTCGCGCAAAGCGCTGTATCCGAAGGCGCTGTTGGTGCCGTTCCGGCGGGGCGAGCGAACATAATGAATTAGGTGCTAAATGCTTGATCTGATTGTCAGAAACGCGATGTTACCGGACGGCGATGAAACCGATATTGGCTGCCGTGATGGTCGCATTGTCGATATGGCGGCGAAAATTGACGGAGCCGCGCGCGAAGAAATCGACGCGGCCGGAAATATGGTCACGCCGCCTTTCGTCGACAGTCACTTTCATATGGATGCGACCCTCAGTTTCGGCCAACCGGGAGTCAATCAAAGCGGCACCTTGCTGGAAGGCATCGCCCTTTGGGGGGAACTGAAGCCGACCCTGACGGTCGAGGCGGTCAGGGACAGGGCGCTCAATTTCTGCGATTGGGCCATCGCCCGCGGCACGCTGGCGATTCGTAGTCATGTCGATATCTGCGATCCACGTCTGTTGGCGGTCGAGGCATTGCTCGAAGTCAGGGAAAAGGTCAAACCCTATATCGACCTGCAATTGGTCGCGTTTCCCCAGGACGGCTACTTGCGAGACCCAAACGCGGCGAGGCAGTTGGCCCAGGCGCTCGATATGGGGGTCGATGTGGTCGGCGGAATTCCGCATTTCGAGCGGACCATGGAAGATGGCGCCGAAAGCGTTCGGCAGTTGATGAAAATTGCCGCCGACCGTGCCCTGATGGTCGATATGCACTGTGATGAAACCGATGATCCGATGTCGCGTCATGTTGAAACGCTGGCACGCGAATGCCTGGCCCTTGGGATGGCGGGCCGGGTCGCCGGGTCGCACCTGACCTCAATGCACTCCATGGACAATTACTATGTCAGTAAATTAATTCCGCTGATCGCCGAATCCGGTGTCGCGGCCATCTCTAACCCGTTGATTAACATCACTATTCAGGGCCGTCACGATGGCTATCCGAAACGTCGTGGGTTGACGCGTATCCGTGAGTTGGGCGATGCCGGGGTGCCGCTGGCTCTCGGTCACGATTGCGTCATGGATCCGTGGTACAGCATGGGTAGCCATGACATGTTGGAGGTCGCCCACATGGCGGTTCATGCCGCGCAAATGACGGGCATGGATGATATTCGCAAGATGTTTGATGCCGTGACGGTCGGCGGCGCCCGGGTACTCGGGCTGAAGGATTATGGCCTGAGGGTTGGCGCCAACGCCGATATGGTCGTCTTGCAGGCGGCCAGCCCGTTTGACGCCATTCGCTTGCGTCCAGCGCGTTTGTTTGTGATCCGGCGCGGGAAAATCATCTCAACCACCCCCGCCGTAAAAGCCGAATTGAACCTGGGCGGTCAGTCCCGCGCCGTTAATTTCACGTTACCCTGAGACAATTTCTTTGAGGAGTTCGCAATGTCCGACCTGTCCGCAACCGCCCACGGTGAATTTCCGACCCTTCACGTGCTCGGTCATCCGCTCATTCAGCACAAGCTGAGCATGATGCGGGATAAGCAAACCTCGACACATAATTTCCGGGATTTGCTGAAGGAAATTGCCCTGTTGATGGGCTACGAGATAACCCGTGACCTGCCTTTGACGACGAAGGAAATCGAGACCCCGATGAAGAAGATGGAGGCTCCCGTCATCAAGGGGAAAAAAGTGGCTATCGTGCCAATCTTGCGGGCCGGAACGGGCATGGCCGAAGGCTTGCTGGAATTGATGCCGTCGGCCAGGGTTGGCAATATCGGCCTGTACCGGGATGAAAAGACGAAAAAGCCGGTGGAGTACCTGGTCAAGTTGCCAACCGCCGCCGGTCGGCGGTTTATTGTCGTCGACCCCATGTTGGCGACCGGCAATTCGGCCGCTTATGCCGTCGATATCGTCAAGCGGCACGGCGTTAAAAGCGCAAATATCAGTTTCATGTCGCTGGTGACGGCGCCGGAAGGGATGCGTGTCTTCGCCAGGGCGCATCCCGATATTCAGGTCTATACGGCGTCGCTGGATACCAACCTGAACAAAAATGCGTACATCGTTCCGGGCCTGGGAGACGCCGGAGACAGGCTCTACGGCACGAAATAGGACCGTTGGATTGCGCGACGTTTTTTATTGTTGGCACCCTTGTTGCTTGCCTGGGTTGTATTTCATATAGTGGCATCCACGGATCGGGCGACGTTCCGCCAGCCGGCGAATTGCGGATGAGTTAGAGGGCAGGCCAGCACCAGATGAGCATCTACACATTGTTAGGCGATTACCGTTCCGGTAATTGCTATAAGGCCGCGTTGTTTTTCGCCGTGTCCGGAACCCCGTATCAGTATCGGCATGAGGATCTTTCCTTGCCACGCGACCGCCGTTCGGAAGATTTCCGAAAATTCAGCCGCTTTGGCCAGCTCCCGGTGCTGCTCGACGACGGCGCCGCCATGTGCCAGTCGAACGCCATCCTGATCTTTCTGAGCAACCGGACCTGCCAATTTAATTTCAAAGAATATGCGTCCCGTCAGCAGGTTGCGGAATGGCTGTTCTGGGAGACGGCTAATATTGGGAATTCGGTGTCGAACCTGCGTTTCAAGACGAAATTTCTAAAGAATACTCCGGACGATATTCTAGCCTATTTTCGCGATCGGGTGACCAGTGATCTCGATCTCCTGGAACGGGAATTGACCGGTAAATCATTCCTGGTGGATGGGGCGCCGTCGATCGCCGATTTTTCCATATGCGCCTATCTATACTGGCTCGAAGACATCGGCCTGGACACCGCCCGGTGGCCGCTAATGAAGGCATGGCTTGGCAGGATTTCAGGTCTTCCGGGCTGGTTCCATCCCGATGAAATGCCAAGGGACAACAGAATATTCGAATAATCTGTCGCATTCGGGAATGGTTCCGGCGTGCGGGCCGTTAACCATGTTTTCGGCGCACGGGATTCCAATTTGAATACGGATTCAGAACAGATTCGTGTGGAATTGTAAGAATATCACGCCGTATCGAATGACTCCTTGGATTCTATTTGCACCATATCTAGTGCACTCCGACTCTATACATACCATTTTTTCCATATTCAAGGAGTCGTATTCTATCTCATTGATTCATAGGACTCTTTTGGTTAAGTTGTTTCGACGTTTCTTGGTTAGGCAAATGTTAAGCTTGGCCGCAAATAATGATGGTCTAGGATTGGTAAATGATTCGGTTTGCCGGCAATGAACTGGGGATTGATTTGCTGAACAGCGAACACCTCTTCAAACTGGCGCACTTAAAAAGCCGGGAAGGCCGTTCTGCCTTGGCGGAAACGGTTACGGACCTGTTTCTCGATGAAGGTGATTTAACCGACATCGAGCGCGCGATGATGTTCGACATCTTGCACAGGCTTGTGCGGGATGTCGAACTGTCTGTGCGCAAGCATCTGGCGGAAGTCATCGCCGATGCCGAGGATGTTCCCAAAGAGCTCGTTACTTTCCTTGCCAACGACGATATTGACGTGGCCTATCAGGTTTTGGTCAAAAGCAAGGTTCTCGAAGATGTGGACCTGATCGAAATCATTCGCCATCGTACGCAGGAACATCAACTGGCCGTTTCCATTCGCGATGGCTTGAGTGAGTCCGTGTCGGACGCTCTGGTTGAAACCGGCGATGAAGAAGTCATTCGGTCGTTGCTGGAAAACCAGAACGCCAAAATCGCCGAAGGCACCATGAACTATCTGGTCGAACAGGCCATGAGGATTGATAGTTATCAGGGACCAATCCTGCGGCGCGAAGAACTTAATCCTGAACAGGCAAAAAGATTGCTGCTGTTGGTGTCGGCGGCGCTCAGGGAATATATCATCGGACGTTTTGATATCAGTGCGCAGGAATTAGACCAGCATATGAACAATGTTGTTCGGGAGCGAATTCAGGCGCTGCCCAGCGGCGTTAAATTGATCAGGCCGTCGGAGGAGTTGGTCAAGGAAATGGAGGCAGTCGGTCTGTCGGGGCCGGATTTGATGTTGACCGTTCTGGAAGAAGGGGCCGTGCCCTTGTTCATCGAGCTCTTTCGGAACTGGACGTCATTGAGTTCCAAATTGGCACAGCGTATCCTGTACGAGCGAAGGGGTGAGGGGCTGGCTATTGCGTTCAAGGCGATGGGCGGGGAGCTTGATACCTTCATGAAAATTTTCGTTCTTACCCGCAAGGTATGGCCGCAAACCGAAAAAGTTCTGAAAAAAGAAAGCCGCAAGATTTCGGAATTGTATAATGCCATGACACAGTCGGCTGCCGAGGCCGTACTGAAAATGTGGCAAAACGATTCAGATTATCTGGCCGCCATCAGGGAACTGAGGCTAGGGGAGGCGAAAGCCGGGGATGACGTCTGACAACAGCAACAGCAGTTACATCGATACGCATGGTGATGCCGTCGCGATGGATGATAGAGAGCCTGCGCCGGATGACCGGGTATTGGCCCGTTTTTCTGCGGAAAAACGTCGTTTTAAGGATATCACGAGACTGGTTTCCGACTGGATATGGGAAACAGATCACCAGTTCCGGCTGAGTTACGTATCTTTGCGGGTGATGGATGTCCTTGGTTTTCACCCGTTTTCGTTGAAAAACAGAACGCTGAACGATCTGGGTCAGTTCGTTCGGGAAGACGGTGACCGATCCATTCTGGACTGGAAAAGGCCGTTCCGCGATGAACTCTACCTCATCGAAGACAGTGACGGCGAACCCCGCCATTTCCTGATCAGCGGTGTTCCCGTGTTCAATCAAAGATCAGGCGGTTTCGTTGGCGTTCGCGGCACGGCTGAAGATATCACCCAGCGTCGCAGAACGGAATTTTTATTGAATAAAAGCGAGGAACGCTACCGCACTCTTTATCGGAAAAGCCCAGTGATGGCCTACTCGACAAACGCCGAGGGGATTGTTACCAGCGTCAGCGACTACCTGTTGTCAAACCTTGGCTACAGTGAAAATGAATTTGTTGGGCAACCGGCAAGCCACTTCATGCCGTCGAATTTCCGGGACATATTCAGTGCCGCCGAACGTCCGACACAAACCCGCGAGGGCCTCAGCCGTGATGTCGATTGCCAGTTTTTCAAGAAAAACGGTGAAATAATCGATGTTCTGATTTCAACGATAAATGATGACGCCGACGCCGATGAAATTCAGTCATTGAATGTCGTCGTCGATGTGACCGAAAGAAAGCACTACGAAAGCGTGCTCTTGCGTCAGGCAAATTACGATTTTCTGACCGGATTACCGAACCGCGGGCTGGCCATGGATCGGTTGTCGCAGGCTTTTGGCCGGGCCCACAGAAGCCAAAGGTCGGTCGCCTTGTTGTTCCTTGATCTCGACAAGTTCAAGAAGGTTAATGACACGTTCGGTCATGCCATCGGTGACAAATTGTTGTGCGAAATTAGCGAACGGATCGGCACCTGCATCCGTGAATGCGATACCGTTGCGCGTGTGGGCGGCGATGAATTTCTGGTCATTCTGCCAGACCTCGAGTCAGGCACCCATTCTGAAATCGTCGCCAGAAAGATCCTGCATGCTTTCGAGCAGCCCTTTATTCTTGGTCAGCGGGAGATGGTTGTAACCACCAGCATCGGTATGGCCATTTATCCGGCCGATGAGAGTGAACCTGAACAACTCCTTCGTAGCGCCGATGCGGCAATGTATCGGGCCAAGGCCGGGGGTCGGAACAATTTCAGGTTTTATGCTGCCAGCGGCGTCGATGAGGGATTTGATGATCATTTGACAAGAGAAAACTGCCTCAGGCGGGCCCTTGACCGGAACGAATTATTCCTGGAATTCCAGCCGGTCGTGCATGCGGCGGACAAAAAGGTAATCGGTTTTGAGACCTTGTTGCGCTGGGAAAGTCCGGAGCTTGGGCTGGTCTATCCCGATCAGTTCATCCCCATGGCCGAAGATACCGGTCTTATTGTCTCGATCGGCAAATGGGTCCTGGAGCAGGCGTGCTGGCAGGCGCGAGAATGGAACACCCGGTTCAATGCGCCCTTAACCGTTGCGGTCAACGTATCGCCGCGGCAGTTTCTGGGGCCGAATATGGTTCGTGATGTCGCCGAAGTGTTGGCCGAAACCGGCTTGGATCCTCGCTGTCTTGAGTTGGAAATCACCGAAAACCTGCTGGTCGACGATGGGCCGGAAACATTGGCGATCATGCAATCCCTGAGCGCCATGGGGGTTCGTCTTTCCATCGACGATTTCGGAACGGGATATTCGTCCCTAAGTATTCTTAAACGTTACCCGTTCGACACACTGAAAATTGACAAGGCTTTCGTCTACAACGTTACCGAAGACGTCGAAAATGGCGCTCTCACCAAGGCGATCATCGCCATGGCTCATGGACTGGGGTTGAAGGTGACGGCTGAGGGCGTTGAGACGCAGGAGCAACTGTCCTTCATGGAAGGGCATGCATGCGATTCCATTCAGGGTTACTACTTTGGACGACCGATGGGGTGCGGCGCTTTTACCGACGTTCTCAAGGATACGCGACTGGTCGCGGTTGAATAACTCCGGTCCGGAATTCCCGGAGCGGAACCTTCACGTCAATCCGCAGGCGATGACCGGGATTTGTCCCGTATCCGGTATCGTTATCAGGAGTCACCACGTTCAAGGTGTCGAACCCGGGGAGCAGGTTTAATGAAATCCGAATACGATGTTATCATAATCGGGGCCGGAATTATCGGAGCCAGCATCGCTTTCGAACTGTCGAAACGAGGCAAAAAAACACTCAATGTCGATATGCTCCCGGCCGCCGGATACGGGTCGACCAGCTATTCCTGCGCCATCATTCGTACCCATTATTCCAATCTGGATAGTACGGCGCTGGCCTATGAAAGCTATTTTGGCTGGCTGGACTGGGCCGGGCATCTGGGTGTCGAGGACGAACTCGGTCTTGCCAGATTCCATCAGCCGGGATGCCTGGTGATGAAAACGCCCGCAAACAACGGGCTCGTCCATATGATTGAGCATATGAAGACCCTTGATATTCCGTGGCAGGATTGGACTGCCGAGGACATCATCAACAAATTTCCGTTCATCGATCTGCGAAAATACGCCCCGCCAAAATTACCCGACCATCCTGATTTTGCCGAACCGAGCGGTGGTGACATAGAGGGAGCGATCTACTTTCCCCGTGCCGGATACATGAGTGACCCGCAGCTTTGTACCCACAACGTTCAACGAGCCGCAGAGCATCACGGCGCCGAATTCCGCTTCAACACGAGGGTAGCGGACATTAGAATCAAAAACGGCAGGGTCGCCGGCGTGATAATGGAAAATGGTCGGCGGTTCGATGCCCCGGTGGTCGTCAACGTGGCCGGTCCGCATTCCAGCAAGATCAACGAAATGGCCGGCGTCGGCGGACAAATGGCGTTGACCACCCGCGCATTGCGCGAGGAAGTGGCTCAGATTGCGGCGCCTCAAGGGGTCGATTTCGAACATGGCGGCGTCATTCTTTCCGACAGCGATGTCGGTTGTTACGCTAGGCCGGAAATTGGTAACCGCATGGTGGTCGGCGGTGAAAACCCGGAATGCGACCCGGAAGATTGGGTGGACCCAGATAATTATTCAGAAGATCAGACCGACCAGATGCGGAACCAGGTGATGCGACTGGCCCAGCGAATGCCGAACCTTGGTATTCCGGGGCAGATGCAGGGCGTCGTTTCCTGTTATGACGTGACGCCTGACTGGATCCCCATCTATGATCGCTCCGACCTTGACGGGTATTATATGGCCGTTGGCACCAGCGGTAATCAATTCAAGAATGCGCCTGTCGTAGGCCCCTTGATGGCTGACTTGATCGAGGCCTGTGAAAGTGGACACGATCACGATCATGACCCGGTAATATTCCATCTGAAACGCTTGAATCGGCCCCTCAGTATCGGTTTTTTCTCTCGCAACAGAGAGGTTAATACAGAGAGCAGTTTTTCCGTTCTGGGGTGAGTGTTCCCTTGGATGAATCTGCTATTGTACGGTGATATAGCGCAATTTTCAGCATTATTTTCCCCGATATGGCGACATATTTTAATATTAGCATTTTACAATATTAGACTGTCTGTTATGCTGCCCCCGTAAGCTGCCGCGGGCGGGGAGTGGATCCGTTTGGGTTTACATGGTGACGCAAGACAAGCCGGGGGGCCGAGTCGCCTCGTCGATTTTGCCACAAACGATCAGGACCGAAGGGGGGTTCGAGTGTCCAGAAAGCATCCGATTATCGCAGTTACCGGCTCATCCGGGGCCGGGACGAGCACCGTTAAAGAGGCATTCGAACACGTATTTCGCCGCGAAGGGACGAACGCTGCCGTCATCGAAGGTGATAGCTTTCATCGCTATAACAGAGCCGAAATGAAGGTGGCGATGGCCAACGCGGCCACTCAGGGCAACTTTGATTTCAGCCATTTCGGTCCCGGCGCCAATCTGTTTTCCGAGATCGAAAAGCTGTTTAAGACGTATGGCGAAACGGGGACCGGAAGGCGAAGGCTTTATCTTCACAATGATGAGGAAGCCGCGGATTACGAAGGCCTTGGCGCCGGTGAATTTACCCCGTGGGAGGATATCCCGGACGGAACGGATCTGTTGTTCTATGAAGGGTTACATGGTGGAATAATCACTGGCGATGTTAATGCCGCCCAGTATGTCGACCTGAAAATCGGCGTCGTTCCGGTGATCAATCTTGAGTGGATTCAGAAAATTCATCGCGACACGAGCCAGCGCGGATATTCCGAAGAGGCTGTTATGGACACCATCCTGCGGCGGATGCATGATTATGTCCACTATATCATTCCCCAGTTCAAAAGTTCCGACATCAACTTCCAGCGGGTGCCGATCGTCGACACGTCCGACCCCATTATTGCCCGCGATATCCCGACCCCTGATGAAAGCCTGGTGGTCATTCGATTCCGCGACCCCGATGATTTTGGCATCGAATTTCCCTATCTGCTGCAAATGATCCACAATTCATGGATGTCCAGGCGGAACTCCATCGTCGTCCCCGGCGGTAAAATGGGATTGGCCATGGAACTGATTTTGGAGCCGATCCTGCGCCATATGATGGCCGGCAAGTGAGCCGCTGAATGTCGGCAAAACACCCCATACTCGCCGTTGTGAGGCCTTCCGGGGCCGGGACTCCCATGGTCCGGGATGCGTTCGAGCATGTCTTTCGTCGCCAGGATATTTCTGTCGCCCGTGTCGAAGGGGAAAGCTTCCACCGTTTCAGTCGCCAGGACATGATCGAAGAAATCATCAAGGCGGCCGACCGGGGTGACAACCATTTCAGTCATTTTGGCCCGGACGCCAATCTGTTCAAGGATCTTGAAGAGCTGTTCCGGTCTTACGGTGAAACCGGATGTGGGCGGAAACGAAATTACCTGCACAATCATGACGACGTGGCCCGGTTCGGTCATCCGAATATGAAACCTGGCGAATTCACCCCCTGGGAGGACCTGCCGAGCGGTGCGGACCTGTTGGTGTATGAAGGCTTGCACGGGTGCGTCGCCACCGACGATGTTAATTTGGCTCCCCTCGTCGATTTGAAAATTGGTATCGTGCCGGTCATCAATCTTGAGTGGATACAGAAAATTCATCGCGATACCCGTCAGCGGGGCTATTCGGAAGAAGCCGTGATCGACACGGTCCTCAGGCGTATGCACGATTACGTACACTACCTTATTCCGCAATTTGCCCGCACCGATATCAACTTTCAAACGGTGCCAGTGGTCGATACCTCGGACCCGTTTGTGGCAATGGATGTGCCGACGCTCGATGAGTGCGTCGTCGTTATCAGGTTCAAGGACCCCGACAGGTTCGACGTGGACTTCCCTTACCTGATGTCCGAAATTCACGGTGCATGGATGTCCAGGCGGAATTCGATCATTGTCCCGGGGGGCAAGCTGGGGCTGGCGATGGAACTGATTATGACGATGACGCTGTGTCCGATTGTCCGTGCAAGCAAAATGCAATCCTGACCGAGTTTTCGATGAAAAAAAACGCGGTGCCCGCAACGGGGTACCGCGTTTTTTATTTTGGATTATTGTATCGGATTATGGACGAATGTACGTCCAGCCTTCTTCCTGGCGTTGCGTTATGTGAATAACACCGGCCGGAACCACCTGAGCTTGGGAAACAAGCTTCACCGGTTTGCCGGTTTTCTTCGCCATATTTTTCATGGTATTGCCGCACGCCTTGAAGCTGATGTTGTCGAAATTCTGTCCGAACGAACCGACACGTTTCTGAACGGGGGACTTGCCATCAATAAGCATCTTCAGGCCAGGGCCGTAGGCGACGATCTCGATATTAACTTCCTCGCCGGCGGCCTTGTAGAAGGCGTCGACATTGGCCGCGTTGTTAAGAACCAGGTTCATTCTCGCCGGATCGTTATCATCAATTTGGAAAACGATGTTATGGACCTTGTTACCGGCCGCCGAAGCATACGAAGATAGTGCCGCAGTCGAGCCGCCGATCGCCAGGACGACGGCGAGTGTCTTGAACATTTTTTTTAACATTATTGAATAACCTCCAAAATTTTAGACAAAGTCCCCTCAAGTTTCGATCTGCCGATGATAGTCGTTCCCACTCTATTCTGTTTCATCGGTCCCGTTGATTGCGACGGTCTCACCGGTATCTGCAACCACATGGGAAGCCGCGAACGGATCGCCCCAAAACGGCGAACCATAACCGCTCGCCCTTTGGTGTTGTTAAAAATCGCCGGCTGTATCGCTAATTAAGATCCCCACAAATAATTCTTAGCAAAGAAATCCTATGGCGAATAGGGCAAAGGTTAAATTAGGGATATCTTGCGGAAAGCTCAGGGGATTCCCTAATCCTGGTTCATTGATATGACCATTTTGACAAGCGCGGCCAGTGATTTAGCCTGCATTTTGCTCATGACTTTGGCGCGATGAGCTTCCACGGTCTTTTCGCTGATTTCAAGTTGATGGGCGATCTTTTTGTTTGAGTCCCCGACGGAAATCATATCCAGAACCTGTTTTTCTCTTGGCGTCAGCATGTCGATCCGGGATTTGACCTCGGCCTGTTCGATCTGTTCTCGTAAGGATTCGACGCTGCTCGCCACCGCTCGATGGACCAGGTCGAGCAACAACTGGTCGTTAAACGGCTTTTCAATAAAATCAAATGCGCCGGCCTTCATTGCCCTGACCGCGGTTTGGACATCCCCGTGCCCCGTGATGACGATAACGGGGATATCGCATCCTCGCCGGTTGAGTTCGTCCTGCAGTTCCAGGCCGCTTATTTCCGGCATGCGGATATCGGTAATCAGGCAGCCGGCCTGCCCCGGGCGGCACTGGTCCAGGAATTCGGCGGCCGACGGAAAGCACTCGACCTTCAGATCGACCGAGGAGATCAGCCAGGTGATCGATTCTCGGACGGCGTCATCGTCTTCGACGATAAAGACCAGGGGATCAGGTTGAGACATCGTCGTTATCCGGCAGTCCTATGACGGGAATTGTAAAGCTTACAATAGCCCCTGCGCCGGGGAAATTTCCAGCGCGCAATCGCCCACCATGGGATTCGACGATAGAGCGGCTGATGGACAGTCCCAGACCCAGCCCGTCTGCTTTGGTGGTAACGAAAGGATCCAGCATGTCGTTCAGGCGGTCGACCTGTATTCCCGGTCCAGTATCAATGACCGAGATCTCGATATATCCCTTTTCCATTTCCAGGGTACGAATGGTCAGGGTTCGAGGACTATTGTTTTCGGTATTCATCGCTTCAATGCCGTTGCGCACCAGGTTCAAAATGACCTGCTCGATCTGCACCACATCGATTTCGACCTTCGGCAGCGCTTCGGCGAAGTTCAGTTCGATACGGGTTTGCTGCCGTTCGGCATCTGATTTGATGAATTCGAGCGTTTCGTGAATGACCCGGTTGATGTCATCGCGTACGCGTCTCGGTTCTTCTTTTTTTACGAAAGTCCGAATCCTTTTTATGATTTCACCGGCCCGTGTCGATTGCGCCGCGACGTGTTCGAGGGCGGACAGGAGTTCTTGGGTGCTGATGCTGCCCTTGTTGATTCTGCGGATCGATCCGCGGGCAAAATTGGCGATGGCTGAAAGCGGTTGGTTCAATTCGTGGGCAAATCCAGAGGCCATTTCTCCCATGGTGTTCAGGCGGTGAATATGGGCCAGTTCGGCGCGCCGCAGGGTGGCTTCTTCCTGGGCTTTCTGTCGCACTCCGATTTGCCTTTCCAGTTCGGCGTTCGATGCCGATAGCTCGCGGGTCCGCTTCGTCACCAATACCTCGGTCCACGACGCCCAAACGATGATAATAACCAGGGTCGCCACGACAAGAATCAGCGATTGTCCGTACTGTCCAAACAGATCGGCAAGCGTGATTTTACCAATGTCTTTGTATGGCCCGATGCGAAGTTCGCGAAACAGTTCATGGACCGGTTGGTAGTCCAGGGGCACTGTCCAGCCGCCGTAATTTCCGGCGATGGCCGCCGTGTCGTCCGTCGGCATTCCCAACAAGCCGATTGCGACTTTCTGGGCCAGATCCTGGGACGTGTTCTTCAGTCGGGCGAAGGGCCATTCGGGATAAAGCCGGGTGCTGACGGCGAACGGAAAACCGGGGTATTTCTGTGGATTAAGGATGCGGAAATCGTTGATATTGATCAAACCCTCCCTGGCCATATTCTCAAGCGTATTGGTGCGAAAGGTCGCCGCATCGATGTTTCCATTGAGAACGGAAAAGGCCGCTTTATCCTGTGGGAAGCCGCTGAACTCGAGTCTCGAAAAATCCTTGAAAGGATCGATTCCATTCTTTTTCAATTCTCGCCAGGCCATCTGGAAACCGCCGAACCCCTTTTCCTCGACGGCCATGAAGGACTTTCCCTCCAGATCCTTCAGGGATTTGATGTCCTGCCGGTCGGCGCGGCAAAAAATCACCGCCCCAAACACATTGCCGGCCTGAACATTGGTCGGTGTCCGGAGTGTGGCGATCCTGGAAATGCCGAAACTCGCCTCAAGTTCGACGTAGTTGCCGGTGTTGGTCAGGACAAAATCAACATCGCCGTCGGCAACGACTTTTTTCATATCTTCAAGCGAAAGCGGAACCACTTCGAAGGAATGATCGGGGATGACCCGCTCCAGGTACCTGGCCGTCGCGGACCAGCGATTGAGCGCCTGTTCGGCACCGCGGAAAGCCAGCACGGCAATTTTTGCAGGGGTGACGCTGGCCTGTTCGCCGGCCCGGGTTTGGGTGGAGAGGGCCAACAAAATCAAGGCGGCGAGCGGGAGCAGCGGCGGGCGGATTATGGACGGTATCTTCATCTTGAACAGACATACATGGCGGCTACAGTGTTCCGGGTCGGAATTACATGATAAAGGTAGCCCCTTATAATATATACAGCTATTGGAACACGGCGCGTGCTTGAACATATTGTCGAAAATGAACCGGTCGTACGGCTCGGATTTTTTGTAGGAATTTTTGCCGTTGTCATTCTTTGGGAGGGACTCGCTCCCAAGCGCCCAAGGCTTTACAGCCGCTGGTCGCGATGGCCTTCCAACCTGGGCATCGTCGCCTTGAACACGCTATTGGTTCGTCTTGTGTTTCCGGTGGCGGCCGTCGGATTGGCGCTGGTAGCGGCAGAAGCCGGCTGGGGCCTGTTTCATCTCGTCGATTGGCCTTTGTGGCTGGAAGTTTTGCTCGCCGTTGTCCTTTTGGATTTCGCCATCTACATGCAACATGTGATGTTCCACGCGGTACCCTTGTTGTGGCGGCTGCATCGAATGCACCATACCGATCAAGATTATGACCTAACGACAGGAGCCCGATTCCATCCCATCGAAATTTTGGCGTCGATGATGATCAAGCTTGCGGTTGTCGGGTTTCTTGGGGCGCCGCCGGTCGCCGTCATCATATTCGAAATCTTGTTGAATGCGACGGCGGTCTTCAATCATGGCAATATCGGTCTGCCGGGGCCAGTTGACAAAGTGCTGCGCTGGCTGGTCGTGACCCCGGACATGCACCGTGTACATCATTCCGTCGTGGTCAATGAAACCAACAGTAATTTCGGTTTCAACCTGCCCTGGTGGGACCGCGCGTTTGGTACGTACGTTGCCCAACCGGCGGCCGGCCATGATGGCATGACCATCGGTCTCGATATATTTCGGCAACCTGAAGATCAACGATTGGACAAAATGTTGATCCAGCCCTTCCGTCCCGAAGGACGGTCTTATGCGGTAAATCGTAAAGTTCAGGATCAATAGTCGGGTGGCATCGTTGCGATTTATTGGCGGATAATCCTTGCCAAACGGGATAGGAATATATAAATCCAAACTCGAATAATGATTTTCCCGTATGCGTAGCTGCTTCTTCCTTGCTTGCTTGCCTGGAAACCTTGAGTACGCAGAACTCTAACAAATAGAAGGAGATCCGAATGAAGTTCGCAAAGGAATTTGCCGTTGCCAGCGCCCTGATGTTGGGGCTTGGTGTCGGCGTAGCCCATGCTGCCGGCGACGCCGCCAAGGGTGAAAAAGTCTTTAGGAAGTGCAAGGCCTGCCACACCGTCGATCCAGGCGACAAGCACAAGGCAGGCCCGAACCTGTTCGGTGTTGTTGGCCGGAAAGCCGGTTCCACCGACTTTAAGCGCTACAAAGGTCTCAAGGGCGCGGATTTTGTTTGGACCGAGAAAAATCTGGATAAGTGGCTTACGAACCCGAAGAAATTTATCGGCAAGAAAACGGCGATGGTGATCAAGCTGAAAAAAGAGAAAGATCGTAAGAATGTTATCGCCTACCTGAAAACGAAAATGTAAGTCAGCGTTTTCGATTATCGATCAAGAAACCCCCGCCAGCCCATCGCAGCGGGGGTTTTTGTTTTCCCGAAGACATCTTGCGTTCGTGAAACGATTGTTAACCTTTTGCCTGGAAAATGGCGATGTCTGTAGACTCGGCATTGATAGTGGTGATTTTATCGCCAATTGCTTAAAATGGCCAACGTCCTGAGGTGAGGGCTTCAGGCCACCTGTTTAATAATTTTGGGATAGGCATGGAAATGTGGGCTCGGCGTAAACTTCTTTCGGCAATCCTGCCGGTATGTTTCCTGGTTGTCGGTGTATCCTTTGGCACGCCTTCGCTTGCCAGAACGCAGAAAATCGAGTTGCAAGCCAAATCGTTTATCGACGGCCTTGCCGGCGCTGCGATCAGCGCGCTGACGGCACCCGGAAGCACGGAAGCTCAGCGGGCGCAACGTTTTCGTCAGTTGCTGGATGAAAATTTTGCCGTAAATACGATCGCCCGCTGGGTGTTGGGTCGGCATTGGAGGAACGCGACGAAGGCCGAACGGGTCGAATATCTGAAGCTGTTCCAGGAACTGCTGATCGCCACTTATGTCAACCGGTTCGCATCTTACACCGGCGAAACCCTGAAAATCGACAAGACCGTGCTGACCGGGGATAACGACGTTACCGTTTATTCCAGCATTGTCCGTGATACCTCCCAACCGCCCTTGCATGTGGACTGGCGGGTTCGCAGCCGTAAGAATTCCTTGAAGATCATCGATGTGATCGTCGAAGGTGTCAGCATGGGGCAAACCCAGCGGTCTGAATTTTCCTCCGTAATCCGGCAAAATGGTGGAAAGCTGGAAGGGTTGCTGATCGAACTGCGCAAGCGAATTGGCAGTAACTCTTGAATTGAAGGCATCGTCGCGGGCCAGGGCGGCACCTGGCCGAAATGCCGGGTCTGAAAATTTTCCGGTTGGGTCGTGGTTGCTGCCGGCGCGACTAAGGCCGCATGTTTTCACATTCTACAATTTCGCGCGCGCCGCCGACGATATCGCCGATGACCCGGAACTGTCGGCGCAACAAAAAATTTATCGCCTCGACCGTTATGAACGTATTTTGCTGGGTGATGATGAGCGGGGCGCCGGTGATTGCGTCCCCGCCTTGAAAATGCGGAACAGCCTTGCCGCCACCGGGGGTGTGCCCCGGCACTGCCTGGACCTTTTGCGTGCTTTCAGGCAAGACGCTGCCAAGGACCGGTACCGGGACTGGGCCGATTTGATCGGATATTGCCGGTTGTCGGCCGCACCGGTCGGGCGTTACATGATCGATCTGCACGGTGGTTCGCATGCCGGATACGGGGCGTCGGACGCCTTGTGCATGGCCTTGCAAATTCTAAATCATGTGCAGGACGCCGGCGACGATTACGATCTTTTGGGCCGGGTATACCTGCCCGCCGACTGGATGGAAAAAGCCGGGGTAAACGACGATGTGCTGGCCGGCGATGCCTGTACACCGGCCCTGCGACGGGTTCTGGACTGGACATTGAGTGGCGTTGACGGACTCCTCGCCGATAGCTTGTCGATGACCGTGGCGCTAAAATCCAGCCGATTGGCTCTTGAGTCCGCGATCATTATCGCGATTGCGAGGCGACTGAGAAAGAAGCTTGCCGCAGCCGATCCCTTGGCGGCGCATGTCACTCTCGATAAGTGGCAACTGGCGGCGAGCGCGGCACACGGCGTCGCTGCGGGTCTGGCGGCAAGGTTTTAAGCGATGAACAACCAACAGGACCAAGGGGCCTCGGGTGCCGAGAAAAACGTCGAGGCGGTGGTTCGAAAATCCGGGTCATCCTTTTATTGGGCAATGCGGGTTTTGCCGCGACGGAAGCGCATGGCGATGTACGCCATATACGCGTTCTGCCGAACCGTCGATGACATCGCCGACGGCCCGGACCGTGAGGCCGACAAAGCGACGCGGCTGACTTTCTGGCGGGATGAACTTGAGCGTCTCTATCAAGGGGCCCCTGGTGATCCCGTTAGCGTCGCCTTGCTAAAGCCGGTGCGGGACTTTGACCTGGCGCAACAAGATTTCCTGTCGGTGATAGAAGGAATGGAACGGGATGCCGCCCCTCGAATGCGGATAACCGATGAACGGGATCTGACCGCATATTGCGACGCCGTTGCCTGTTCCGTCGGTCGCTTGGCGAACCAGGTGTTCGGGGTTCGGCGACAGGATGGAAATGCGATTGCCGATTCGTTGGGTCAGGCGCTGCAACTGACCAACATCCTGCGCGACGTTGCCGAAGACGCCGCCCGCAATCGTGTCTATATTCCCCAAACCGTGCTGGCTCGTCACGGTATCCACGGCGACGATCCTGCCGAGCTTCTTTCCCAACCCGGATTTTCCGCCGCCTGCCGTGAGTTGGCTGAGATAGCACTGGCTCATTTTGAAGCCGCAGATCAAATGCTCGGTCGATACGGCGGCTCGGCGATGCGCCCTGCGGTGCTGATGATGCAGACATACCGGGCTATCCTGCACCGATTGCAAAAGCGCGGATGGGATGACAACTCCCAACGGGTCAGGCTGTCGGCAGTGGAAAAATTCCTGATCATGCTGCGTTATGGACTCCTCCCGCTATGATGTCCGCGGCCCGGAAAGAGCGCGTCCATATCATTGGTGCGGGGCTCGCCGGACTCGCCGCCGCCGTCAAACTGACGGCGGCCGGTCGCGCCGTCAGGATGTACGAAGTTGCCGGGCATGCGGGCGGGCGGTGTCGCTCATTCGACGATGCCGCGCTTGGGCGCCGGATCGATAACGGCAACCATCTGCTGTTGTCGGGCAATGGCGAGGCGATGGCCTATCTTGCCGCGATCGGCGCTTCGGACACCATGTGGCAACCCCGGCAGGCAGCTTTTGCATTCGTGGATTTAGAGACGGATCAGCGATGGTCGATCCGTCCCGGCAAGGGGCGGCTGCCTTTCTGGCTTTTTGATAGCGACAGGCGCGTTCCCGGTAGTACGGCGTTTCAGTATCTGGCGGCCCTTAAGCTCTTGTGGGCACCGGCATCGGCGACGGTCGCCGATTGTTTCGACGCGAACAGCCCGCTCTACAAACAATTCTGGGAACCGCTCGCCATTGCGGCGTTGAACAGCAAACCCGAAGAGGCGGCCGCTCGCTTGCTGCTGCCTGTCCTGATGCAGACGCTGGGTCGTGGCGAGGTGGCGTGTCGTCCGTGCATTCCAAGGGTTGGATTGAGCGAAAGCCTGATTGATCCGGCCGTGGCCTTCATTGCGGCCAAGGGAGGTGACATTCGTTTCCACCAACGGATCAATCATTTCGGGTTCGGCGGTGATCGTCTCGATCACCTTGATGTCGATGATGGCCGTGTCACACTCGCCGAAAATGATTTCGTGGTTTTGGCGGGTCCGCCAGAGACGGCGTCGGAGCTGGTTCCGGAATTAACGGTGCCGCAGCAATACCGGGCCATCGTCAATGCTCATTTCCTTTTGGAAAATCCTGTAGCCGATCCGAATTTCACAGGGGTGATCAACGCTTTTTCCCAGTGGATTTTCGTTCGTGGCAACGTTGCCTCGGTAACGATTAGCGCGGCCACCGGGGTGATCGATCAAGGGGCGGAAAAGACGGCTTCCCGGCTATGGCCAGAAGTTTGTCGGGTATTAGGTTTAGCCGCCTTGCCATTGCCCCCCTACAGGATCATCAAGGAAAAGCGGGCGACCATCGCCCAGACACCGGCACAGGAATTGCGGCGCCCCCCGACCGCGACGCGCTGGAACAACCTGATGCTTGCGGGAGACTGGACGGCGACGGGCCTGCCAGCGACGATTGAAGGGGCCATTTCGTCGGGCAACAAGGCCGCCGCTGCTATTTTGCGAAATCGCTAAGCCAGTTCCCTGGGCAGCTTGAAATGCATGTTTTCAGACACTCCCGCCAGCTCTTCGACGGTGACGTCGCCGTATTGGCCAAGCCTGGATATCAGTTCGCGGGTTAATTCTTCGGGCGCCGACGCGCCGGCCGTGACACCAACAGTCTGGACATGCTCAAGCCAGTCCGGATCGAAAGAATCGGCGTCATCGATCAGGTAACTCGGTATTCCGCTTTCCTGACCAATCACCCGCAGGCGGTTTGAATTGGAACTGTTGGCCGCGCCGATGACCAAAAGCAAATCGATTTGCCGGCACAGATCCCGCACCGCCTGTTGCCGGTTCTGGGTGGCATAGCAGATATCCTTCAGGTCCGGGCCGTGGATTTTTGGGAAACGCTCTCTTAGCGCATCGATGATGTCGCGGGTATCATCGACACTAAGCGTCGTCTGGGTGACGTAGGCCAGGTTGTCGGGGTCTGCCACCGAGAGTCCGGCGACGTCATCGAGAGTCGAGATCACCGAGACGCCGCCGGGAATTCTGCCACGTGTGCCTTCTACTTCCGGATGCCCTGCATGACCGATCAGCAGCACCTCACGCCCTTTGCCGCTGTGGTTGCGGCCTTCGTGATGAACCCGCGTAACCAGCGGGCAGGTGGCGTCAATTACCGGCAACTGGCGGTCTCTGGCTTCGATTTCGACAGCATCGGACACGCCATGGGCGCTGAACACGGTGACGACGCCATCGGGTATGTCGTCGACTTCCTCGACAAAGACGGCCCCCTTCGCCCGTAACGTTTCAACGACGCGTTTGTTGTGAACGATCTCATGACGGACGTATACCGGGGCGCCATGCTTTTTTAGCGCCCTTTCAACAATTTCAATGGCCCGTTCGACTCCGGCACAGAAGCCTCGGGGGTTGGCCAGAAGAATTTTCAATTTTCCGCTCATCGACAGGGCCGCCCTTATTGATGTTAATTCCATCCCATAAATAGGCCGGTTGCGGCGGAATACAAAGCAATCTCTGAAAAATGCCGAAATCGTCGCCGGTGGTTCTTTAAACCCTTGTAAATATAGGCTATTAGCGAAAAACCATTGACATAGGTTGGGTATTTGCTAATATTGTCCTGACGGTGCTCATGTGAGGCCGTTCCAAGCTGTTTCCTGGCCGTTTTGGCAGGATAGTCGGTGCGGGCAACGATTTACGATTGCCTATCATAGTATGGACACAATTACTGTCTATGACGTGGGAATAGATAAAGTCGTTGCGCAAGAAAACATATTGCTTCGCCTAGGAGGGTATGCCCATGAAGACGAATTTTCCGAAACAGTCTCCCATGCGGAAGCGGGGCCATTGTTGGCGCCTGCGTCCATAAGCGGCGTCGATCACACCTTGCTGACTTGCCTCCGGGCCGTGCCCGAAAATTGGGAGATTTATAAATGACATCCATGAGATTGCCGACTGTACCCGTAGAGGGTGGCCTTTCTTCTTATTTCAGAGAAATATGGAAATTCCCTGTTCTTGAAAAGGATGAGGAGTTCATGCTGGCGACGCGCTGGCGTGATCATGGCGATTCAGATGCCGCCCATCGGCTCGTAACGTCCCATCTCCGGCTGGTTGCCAAAATGGCGATGAAGTTCCGTGGCTATGGCCTGCCCGTGGCGGACCTCGTTTCGGAGGGTAATATTGGCCTGATGAAGGCCGTCAAGAAATTCGAACCGGACCGGGGCTTCAGGCTTTCCACCTATGCCATGTGGTGGATCAGGGCCTCAATCACCGAATACGTTTTGCGATCCTGGTCGATGGTCAAGTTGGGCACCGTCGCGGCGCAGAAAAAGTTGTTTTTCAGCCTGCGCCGGACGAAAAACAAGTTGAACATCATCGACAGCGGCGAACTGGCCCCGGAGCAAACGGCGCTTCTGGCGGATGCCCTGAATGTCACGGAACGTGAAGTCGGTGATATGAACCGACGCCTGATGGCCCGGGATGCCTCGCTTAACGCCCCGCTGACCCAGGATGGCGAGGGTATGGAATTTCAGGATACCCTGGTCGATGCCAAACCATCGCCCGAACAGTCGACCGTCGATGGGCAGGAGCTGTCGTTCCGTCAGGATTTGTTGTTGGCGGCCCTTTCGCAGTTATCGGACCGCGAGCGCGATATCATGACCGAGCGCCGTCTGAGCGATACCCCCATGACTTTGGAGGAACTGGGCGTGCGATACGGAATCAGCCGCGAGCGTGTTCGTCAGCTAGAGGTGCGCGCTTTCGAGAAAGTACAGAAGTCCGTCATCGAGGCCGCTAACGACAAAGAACAGGCCGCGGAAAATGTTGACTTGGCTTCCGTCACAGCCTGAGTGCCTTCCTGATATAGACTTTCTAAAAAGGGTACCGGTAATTTCCGGTGCCCTTTTTTTTGCGATAAGCAGGTTTAGAAGCGCGATGATCGGGGGGGCCGGTCCGAAGAGTCGTGCGGGATGACCGAAAACGTCGTCAACAGCGGTGGGAAACGGGGCTTTGGCCGCGTGAAATTCAAACGATTGGTTCGGATGAATAAATATGTATTGTGACCGTGGTCACTGCTTGTACTGTGAGATACATGGTTCGTTAAGACGGCGACCGTAGAATATCTGCCACCATGCGCCGAAATCAAGTGCTGGAGATGTTATATCTGCGAATGTGATAACCAGGAAATAGCGGATACAGGATATGACCTTCGAGATAAAATTCTGGGGCGTTCGCGGTTCCATAGCTTGCCCGTCGGCGGATCATATCCGGTATGGTGGGAATACAAGCTGTATCGAAGTTTTCATAGGTGACCGTATATTCGTTCTTGATGCCGGTACGGGAATGCGCGAACTCGGCCAGGAATTTCTCGACCGGGACGTGCGTGAGGCGCATCTGTTGCTGACCCATACCCATTGGGACCATATCAACGGTTTCCCATTCTTCACTCCCGCTTATGATCCGAAGCGGTCGATCCATATTATGGCGGGGCATCTTTCTGACGTTCCGGGCGGTATACAAAGGGCCTTATCGGCGCAGATGGATAGTCCGATGTTCCCGATTCCGCTGGAAGCGATGCAGGCTAATATCCGTTTCGAAGATTTCCGGGCTGGCGAAAGTTTTGACCTTTACCCGGATGTCAAAGTCAGAACCGCGCCCTTGAACCATCCCAACGGGGCAACCGGATACCGTATCGAATACGACGGCAGATCACTGTGCTACATCACCGATACCGAGCACGTCCCCGGAAAACCCGATCGGAATATCCTGGCCCTAATCGAGGGCGCCGATTTGGTGATTTACGACAGCATGTACACCGAAGAGGAATTCCCATCGAAGATCGGCTGGGGGCATTCCACCTGGAATGAAGGACTGCGGCTTTGCCGGATGGCCAACGTCAAGCGAATGGCTATCTTCCACCACGAACCCGTTCACGATGATGATTTTATGGATAAAGTTGAAGCCGAGGCGCACGCCGCCTGGGACGGTTGCTTCGTGGCCCGTGAAGGCATGACGGTCAGCATAGACCGGCCGCTTTAGGCATCATTTGTCGATCGGCAAGCCGGTAATGGAGCGGCTCTGTTGCGTGTTGTCCTTATACTGTTTGACCAGTCCGTAAGCCGGGTCGCCGAAGATCTTCCCGCGGTCCTGCAATGACATGGGATAGACATTGATCACGACGCGACGGTTGTCTGACATATTTTCAGGTATCGGCGTGCCGTCGGGCTTTCTATTCGGGAGTTTCGGTCTGGTTTCAGCATAACCGATGGCTTTGAGGCGTCGAAAATCCATCCCTTGCTCGATGAATTGCCGGACGACGCGGGTGGCCCGGCCTGCCGAAAGTTCCCAATTGGATGGGTATCTATCGGTGTGGATCGGATCGTCATCGGTATGGCCTTCGACCTCGACAGTATAGGCCTGATATCGGGGCGCTATCAGCAGTTTACCGATCTTGTCGAGCACCGGAAGGGCTTCGGGGCGGAAATCAGCCGACCCCGGCAGGTAAAAAGCCGAACTGGCGAGTTCGATGGTGATGCCCTTGTTGTCCGTTCTGACCTGAACAACTTTATCGGCCTGCATATCGTAGACAACGTCGATGATGTCGTTTTTGATCTTTTCAATCGGGTTGCCGTCCCGTCCCAAGCCGATTTCATTTTTGATGCCGGCGGCGGCTTCTTCGAAGGCGGGAATGTCGATTTTTGAGAAGGTCAGCAGCATCACGAAGAAGGCCATCAACAGAGTGATCGCGTCGGCATAGGTGGTCAACCAGTCTTCGGATTCTTGTTCTTGTTCTTCAATCGGCGGCGGGCGTGACATCTTTCTTCTCCCGCCTGATCAGCGTTTCATCTTGTCGATGTTGAAATGAATGGCCGGGTCGAGATAGCTGTTCATCTTGTCCTGGATATATCGGGGGCTTTTATTGTCGGCAACAAGGGCAAGCCCTTCGCAGATCAAATAGTTTCGAAAACGGATAATTTGTTCCCGCTGCATGAATTTCGCCGACGCCGGCATGAAGATCATGCGCGCCAATAAAACGCCGTACAGGGTCGTTATCAGCGCAATGGCGAGTCCCTTGCCGAGTTGCGACGGATCACCGCCCATGCCGTCCAGCATAACGACAAGGCCAATTAAGGTGCCGATCATACCGAATGCCGGTGACGCGCTTGCCATGGCCTTCAGAATATTGACCTGGACGGTATTTCGGCTGAACGTGGTCTCGATGGTGTTGGTCAGTATTTCCCGGACTTCCGCTCCGGTGTAACCGCTAACGACCATTTCGATGCCGAATTTCAGAAAACGGTCGCCTCGGATGGCCTTTTTCGATTCCGATTCAAGAGCGGGAATGCCGTTCTTTTGGACGATATAGGACCATTTGATAACCCGACCGACTTCCGATTTGAGCAGGTCCCGGCCCATTTTTGGCGTAAATATGATCTTCCAGATCAGCTTTAGCGACAAGATTACATATCTGGGTTCGTAGGAAATGAATGTTGCGGCCAGAGTGCCACCGAAGACCAACAGGAAGCTGGAAAAACTGACGAAGATGGTGAAATTGCTGGTTTGTAGCAAAATCGCCCATATAAAGAGGCCGAAGGCTCCGATAAAGCCGAGAATTGTAGCGAACGACATGTCTACCCCTGATCAACGTGCCCTGTTGCTTCGGCATCATAGGCGAATTTTTTGATCCAAACCTCTATTATTGATTTATCACGGCATACCGGCATCGCTGGTAAAGGATCAGATGATTGGATCATATCCTACCGCTCGCGGAAAGCTTCATCCTTGAGTTTCAAGACCGGCTTGATGAGGAATTCCATGATGGATTTTTCGCCGGTATGGATATCGATCGTGGCTTGCATGCCTGGGGTGATCTTGTACAAATCCGGGTTGTCCCCTAAATAGGTCTTATCGACTTCCACCAGTACCCGGAAATAATGTTTTCCGGCATCGTCGGGCGAGGTATCCGGTGCGACCATCATGACGTGCCCGTTAAGTCCGCCGAAACGGGCGTAGTCGAATGTCGACATTTTCACCACGACGGGTTGTTGAAGGGTCACATATCCCCTGTCGACAGGGTCCAGCCTCGCATCAATCACCAATTTTGCGCCGGTCGGGACAATTTCCATAATCGGCTCACCCGGGCGAACGACGCCGCCGATGGTATTGTATTTCAGGTTCTGCACGATTCCGTCGATGGGGCTGCGGATCAACGCGCGGTCGCCCTGTTCGGTTGCAGAAGCCAGCAGTTCCCGGACACGCCCGATCGACTGTTCGGTCTTGCCCAGTTCCTGGCGGGCATCGCTGCGGAAGCGGTTCTTTTCCTCGTCAATCCGGGCGAGGGCCTCCGATATGGCGGATTTGGCGCTTGAAATAGAAGACAGCAGGCCTTTCGCGTCGCCGGACATGCTCTCGACTTCCGCCTTCAGTTGCAGGTGGTCGATCTTTGCCGTCAGACCGTCGGCCAGCAGCGACGTGGACAGCCGCAGTCGCTCCTTGGCCAGTTTGAGGTTGGATTTGATCGACTTGTAACGGGTTTCCAGTTCTTTTACATCCTGCCGCCGCTGGCTCACGGCTTGCGACAGAACATTTATTGTCGAGGTCAGTTGACGTCGGCGCGCCTCGAAATTCTGGCGCTGGGCAAGGACCTGCTCGGGGCGGCGCAGCGCCGCGTCTTCCGGAAAATTCGGGGTTTTTTGATTTTGCGCCTCCGCTTCCAGTCGCGCCTTCAGCAAGTACTCCCCGTCCAGGCGAACCTGAAGCTCCTCACGGTTGACCCCGGATGTCGCAAGGTTAAGCAGGATCAATGGGTCGCCTTTTTTGACCCGTGACCCCTCGGCGACCTCGATTTGTTTGACAATACCACCTTCCAGATGCTGCACCGTCTTGACGTCGCCCATGGGAACGACCACCCCTGTGGCGACGGTAACTTCTTCCAGTTTGGCAAAATTGGCCCAGACGAAAAGTGATGCGATCAGAATCATCACGGGCCATGCTACCAATCGCCATCCGGGCAGTCGGTAGTTACCGAGCAGGCTGTCCAGTTTAGAGGGACTCATGCGTTAGACCCCTCGACAGCGGCCTTGTTTTCGGCGGCAGGCGAGGGCGGTCGCCCTTGTTTGTTCGCCGGCCTGGGAGCCGCGCCAAAAAGCCGCGGAAGAATGTCCTTGGACGGGCCGGCAAGGGCGATGCGACCTTTGTCCAGCGCCACCATATCATTGCTGCCGGACAGAAGGATGGGGCTGTGGGTGACGATGATGACGGTTCGCTCCTTGCCGATTGCCGATAGAGTCACGCGTAATTCGTGTTCCGCCTGACGGTCGAGGCTGCTTGACGGCTCATCGAGCAGCAGTATCGGGGGATCGCCAATCAAGGCACGTGCGATGGCGATGCGCTGCCTTTGGCCGCCCGAAAGCCTGCTTCCGGCCTCGCCAATTTCGGTGTTGTAGCCATTCGGCATGTCGATAATAAACTGGTGAACGCCGGCGTCTTTGGCCGCTTTCAGAATTTCTTCATCGGTGGCATCTGGGCGGCGCTGGGCAATGTTGTCGCGGATGTTTCCGGTAAATAAAATGCACTGCTGTGGCACGTAGCCCATCCACGACGCCAGTTGTGGCCTGGAAAACTGAGAAATATCCGCCCCATCGATCAGAACCCGACCCGTCTGAGGGGTATATAGGCCCTGGATTACCTTCAACAGGGTCGATTTGCCACTGCCATTGCGCCCGACCATGGCGTGGACGCCGCCGGCGGCGAATTTGTACTGAACATTGTCAACCACCTTGGGCAGGTTTTCATCATAGGCGAAGCTGACGTTGTCGAGAATGATCTCACCCTTCGGGCGGTCGAGTTCTATTTCGCTTACCTGGCGTTCGCTCTTCAGGCCGAATACGTCACCAAGGCGGTCGACAGACTGCCGCAAAGAGGCAAAGTTCCGCCACTGCGATACCAACTGGTTGAGCGGTCCAAGCAGGCGGCCGCTCAACATATTGGCGGCGATCAGCGAGCCGATGGTCATTTCCTGGTTGATGATGGCGATGGCGCCGACGGTGGTTAACGCGATCGACGTGCTCATGGACAGGCTGGCGCCAAAATTAGTGAATCTGTCTGTCTTGCGGCCTCGCAGGATCGACGTTTCAATGTTGTCCGACTGTGTGTCTTCCCACATCGGACGCATGGCGCCGTCGAGTGCCAGCGCCTTAATGGTGGTCCTGGCATTGATCATTTCCGAAACGAGTGAATCCCGGGTATGGGACGCCGCCCGTTCGGTTTTATTGGCCGACGACATGACGTCGCTGGATCGCCATGCGACAATCAGAAAAGCCGGAAGGATGATCGCTAGGACCAGGGCGATCGGTTGGGCGATGGTGACAATCAATATCAGGAAAAGGACGACAAAGGGCAAATCGGCGACAAGGACGGCACTGCTCCCGGACAAGGTGTTCCTGACTGTATCGGCGTCCCGGAACAGGGATAGCCAGTGCGCCGAAGGTTTTCCCTCAAGCGACGGCAAGGGAAGCGACAGGAATTTGTCAAACAGCTTGCGTCCGATGTGGACATCGATGCGTAGCGCCACTGTCTGCATGATACGGGAACGTGCCTGGCGCAGGATATAGTCAAACAGCACGATGATCGCCATGCCGACGATCAGCCCATACAACGTGCTGATTCCACCTTGGCGGACCACGCGGTCATAAACCTGCAAGGTGAAAACCGGCACGGCCAGAGCCAGAATGTTGACGAACGCCGATATGGCGACAACCTCGTAGAAGGTCGAACGCAACGGTTTGAGAATAGGCTTGATCCAGGAACGGTCTGATGAGTTCGCCATTTATATGATGAGGGCCGGGCCCGCATTCCCTGCGTTAATTTCCTGCGTTAATTCATAAACCTCCACATCTTAACAGGTTGTTTATATCTTGACCTGTCTGATCTGTCCCGCTGTAGTTGTCGATACCGGTTCGTGCCTCGGCGCGTGCCAGGGGCGGACCGGGGAGGGAAGGGGTGACGGATGCTGCGATTGCATAGAATGGCGGGGGAAACCTGATGTGGGCGAGACTGCGCCGCGCATTCAGTGCCGAGAGACTTGTTGGCCTTGCCATGATCGTCGCGTTTGTGGCGCTCTATCGTCTCGACCCCTATCCCGTGCAATTTGTCAGGGTCAAGACGTTCGATTTTTACCAGCAACTGAAACCCCGGGAAATCCCCGAACCAAAGGGAAAGCCGGTGACGATCGTTGATCTTGATGAAAACAGTTTGTCGGAAATCGGTCAGTGGCCGTGGCCGCGCAATATCATCGCCAAGATGGTCCGGAACCTGACGCAGATGGGGGCAGTTCAGGTGGCCTTCGATATTGCCTTTCCGGAACCTGACCGGATGAATCCCTCCAGTATTGCCGAGACGATGCAGGGATTGGATGCCGCGACGAAAGATAACCTGCGTAGCTTACCCGGCAATGACCAGATTTTTGCCGATGTCATAAAGAAGTCCCGGGTCGTTCTGGGGCAGGCCGGCTTCTGGGAAAAGCGTGACGCCGATGAATCCGGGCCGCCGCCGGTCAAGAAATCAATCGCCCTGAAGGGGGCAAAGCCCAATAAACTGATCCCTGAATTTCAATCCCTGGTTCGCAACGTGCCGATTCTTGAACAGGCGGCCGCCGGGCATGGCATCTTTACAGTTGTTCCCGAAGGGGATGGTATCGTCCGTCGGGTGCCGACCATTTTTTCCTACAACGGGGCAATCTATCCGGCGCTGTCCGTCGAGATGTTGCGTGTTGCCTTCAATCGCACGACGACCCTGATCACGACGCAGGCCCACGGTGTGGAATCCATCGGCATCGCATCCAGGCGGCAGTTTCCTCCGAACGGCCTGATCATACCGACCGACCGCAACGGTCGCGTATGGCCGTATTTTTCAAAAAGTGACAAGGCCAAATACGTTTCCGCCCGCGATGTCCTGTCCGGTACCGTCGATCCGGCTATGATTCGCGGCAAGTTGACCATCATCGGCACGTCGGCGGTCGGTCTGCTCGATATCCGGTCAACCCCTGTCGACGCCATCATTCCGGGGGTCGAGGTCCATGCCCAGTTGATCGAAGCGGCGTTGCACGGAACTTATCTGTCCCGGCCGGGATGGTTCGATGTGGCCGAAATGTTCATGATCATCGTCGGTGGCCTGCTGATGGTTGTTCTGGTGCCGTGGATTGGCGCCAAATGGACCGTGGCGCTGCTGATTGTCGTCGCCGGCGGGGCGGCTGAAATGTCCTGGTATCTTTTTACCGAACATCTGTATCTGTTCGACGCCGGCTTCTCCATTGCCTCGACTTTTTTGCTATACACGACGCTGACGTATGTCGGTTATGCGAAGGAAGAAGCCCAGCGCCAGCAGACCCGCAACGCTTTTTCCAAGTATTTGTCGCCTGATATGGTTGATCGGGTCGCCGAAGATCCATCAAGCCTGAAGCTGGGCGGTGACAAGCGCGAGATGACTTTGTTATTTTGCGACGTGCGCGGCTTCACAACCATATCCGAACAATTCGATGCTGTCGGTTTGACGGCCCTGATCAACAAGCTGTTGACGCCCTTGACCGATGCCATTCTGGATCGTCAGGGTACCGTTGATAAATACATGGGCGATTGCATCATGGCGTTTTGGAACGCCCCTCTGGATGACGATGATCACGCTTATAACGCCGCCGTTTCGGCTTTGGCGATGTTGGCCGAAATGAAACCCCTGAACGACCAGTTGGAATTGGAGGCGAAAAGAGACGGCCGCAAGCATATCCCGCTGAAGGTCGGCCTTGGCTTGAATTCCGGCGAATGCGTGGTCGGCAATATGGGATCCGATCAGCGGTTTGATTATTCCGTACTCGGTGACACGGTTAATCTGGCGGCACGCCTGGAGGGGCAGTCCAAGAGCTATGGCATGGATGTCGTGCTTGGCCGGACCACCAACGATGCGGTAAACGACCGGTTGGCGACAATTGATCTCGACTTCATTCAGGTCAAGGGCAAAACCGAAGGTACGTATATCTACGGCCTGATGGGCGATGCGGAGGTCAGGGCCGACCCTGGCTTCGTGAAACTGCAAGAAATGATTTCCAGGGCACTGGAAAGCTATCGCCGGCAACGATTCGATGAGGCCGCCGCGATGTTCAAGGATATCCGGGTGCTCGGCGATGATGAACACAAGCCCTGGCCTCTGGACACCAATCTCAATGTGCTCTGCGATCTCTACGAGGACCGTATCGCCGAATACAAAATCAACCCGCCCGATTCCGATTGGGACGGAGTTTTTGTTGCTATGACGAAGTAGGATCACCATCTATACAGACATGTCCACTTCCGATCAGCATACGGGGCTTTCATCCTGCGAGCCGGGGTACCGGGCACTGCTGAAAAGCGGTGAACTGGCCGAACGTGTGGCGCAGGCCCGCAAAAGAATGACGGCGTGTGATCTTTGCGCCCGATACTGCCGCGTTGACCGCTTCAGAACCCTGGAAGGGGTCGCTTGTCGCACCGGAGCGGAGGCTCGGGTCGCTTCCTATGGGCCTGATTACAGCGGGGAAGATCCGCTACGCGGGATAAATGCGACCGGCGCCATTGCCTTTTCATGGTGCAATATGCGCTGTGTGTATTGTGAAACATCCTATATGAGCTGGCAGGGTGAAGGCGTCGATGCCAGTGCCCGACAGCTTGCCGATATGATGCTCGATATGCAGGCGCAAGGCTGTCATAACATCAATTTTCTCAGTCCGAGCCATGTGGTCTTTCAAATACTCGAAGCCGTGCTAATAGCCGCCGACGAGGGCTTGCGGCTGCCGCTTGTCTATAACTCCGGCGGCTACGATAGCCCGGAAGCGCTCGCGCTGCTGAAGGGCATAATCGATATCTACATTCCGGATATGAAATACGGATCATCGGAGGTCGCCCGCAAATATTCGAAGGTGGAAAATTACGTGGCCGTCAATAGGGCCGCCGTGCAGGAAATGTACGCCCAGGTTGGCGATCTTGCGCTCAATGAGAACGGCATTGCCCGACGCGGGCTGCTGGTCCGTCATTTGCTGTTGCCCGGCGGTCTTGCCGATACGGAACGGGTTCTGGAGTTCCTTGCGCGGAAAATATCACCCAATACCTACCTGAACTTAATGACCGAATATCGCCCCAGGAACCAGGCTATGGAGTCTCCCGAGATCGATCACCGGCCTTCCGTGGCCGATCTGCGAAGGGCCCAGGAGATGACGGTCAAGTTCGGCCTAAACAGGTTGGAGACGCCGCTGCCGGCGTGGGTTAAGGTGGGCGACCCGGTTGTTACTTAGATGTCATCACCCAGACGCCCCGCCAATCTTTAGGCCCGGATTTTTTTTCAGGCGCCGGCAACGCTTGATATACGTACTTGATAGCGCGTCGCCGGGGGTGGCTTTCAAACATTCCCTGAACGAAGCGATTGTCTTGTCCCAATGCCCGGCACGGTGGTGTTTGCGTCCGTCGTTGAAGAAACTTACGTTGTCCATCAGGTTGGGGAACGTTTCCTCGCTATGATAATCGAGCACCTCGTATAAGCCGACTGGTTCGGTCCTGCCCTTGACGATAACGTCGTCGATATCGCGGACACCGGAAAACAGCACGGTGGCAACGGTACCGACACCGCCCAGAAGGTCTTCGCCACCACTCATCAACGATCGGCGACACTCGGGTCCATATAGCGCGACATGGTCGATTTCATGCGTTTTTCGGAGCTGATATCCTCGACCATCATCATTGAGCCCAGTTTTTTCTGCTCGGCGTTCATCAACGGCAGGAACGTGACATTGATTGAAAGCGTCTCCGTTCCCTCGGCATCGCCGGCGTCAATCATCATCTCTGCATCTATGACCGGATCGGACACTTGTTCTTCGCCGACATTCAGGAGTCTAAGTCCGGCCGCGTTGCATGTGATGATCTTGCCGACGTCATCTATCGTAATCCCCGCGTTGGACATACTTTCCAACATGCTTTCGTTGTAATTCTTCATGTTCTGGAGGTCGTCGAACAACTTGGCATTTTCAAGGCTGATGGCGACTTGGGCCGTAAAGGCTTTGAGGCGCCGTTCGTTTTCGGCGCTGAACGGGCCGCCTTGTTTGTTAAGCACCTGGGTGACGCCGATGGTCTGCTTAATATCCCGGATTTCGGCCTGCGCGTGACCGGGTGTACCGGCTTCGGCGTTAGCCAAGGGGCCGGTATCGCCACGGGAATTCGGGGCTAAAGGTATCAAGGGGAGTTCGTTTAATCGAAATAACGATCCGCTAGCTCTCGGCTGCTATCTTGTCATCAATCCACTCAAGGCAGTGTCCGGCGACGTCCTCCCACGCGGCGCCGCCAAGGACCCAGTGGGCATGGTTGGGAAATTCTTTGTAATCGGAATTTCCTTTATATTTTGCCGCTATTTTCCGAATCACCGAGGCCGGAGTAATCCGGTCCTTACCGGCGCCGATCACCAATACCGGACACTGCATCTTGTCGGCGTCAACCTCGGCGGCCCTGGCCGCGTCAAGCAGGGCGAAGCCAATTTCAAATACCGCCCGGCCCGATTCGTGGCTCAGGCGTCCATGCTCCGTGCGGGCTTCGGCTTCCGGCAGCAGGTTGTAGACGGAATACCAAGCCTCTTCGAAGGTCGGGAAGGTCGGTTTGCGCCAAAATCCCCAGGTCATCATGATGCGGCGAAAGGACTTGATAACGCTTGGCGTCAGCGCGACGATGCCGCGCGGCGCGGCCGGAGTCAGGAATATTCCCGCCTTGCCAAGGCCGCGCGCGCACAGTTTTTGCGCCAGCAAGGCCCCCATGGAATGCCCCATGATCACGGGCGTGCGGGGCAGCGCCTTGATTTCACGTTCCAGGTCATTGGTGTAATCTTCAAGACTCATGGCGCCAAGCGCCGGGTTCGGTTGCTGGCCGACAACGTGGTGACGCAGGGTAGGGGTCACCACCTCGTATCCCTTGGCCTCAAAAAGGGCGCGGTAATTGGACCATTGATCGCCGGTTCCCCACATGCCGTGGATCATGAATACCGTTTCGGCCATTTAGCGCCTCGCTTCCGGTCAATTGTTGCTCATCGGTCAACCATTGTATGCCCGTAGTATACAGGGTGAGGATTCTAAATGTATTCAACCGATGTACAAAAAAAGTCAACGCCCCGGCCGTTCCCAGCCAGAGCGTTGATTTAACGCGCTTCGGCGGCAGGCCTGAAACATGCGACAAGCGGGTCAACGGACATAACCGCCGCCGAAGTCTTGGTCGGCTGTAAGGTTGTTGTCATCTGTATCCCTTAGAGTCCTCGCCGTATACGCTGCTGATGTTGCCGCGAGTGGACAAGGTGGCGCAGATAATGCTTAGATCGCCTGGATCTTTGCAACGACGTCGATTTGGCAACCGGAGGGATGGCGACATGTCTGAAAAAGTAGAGAATAAGACCGAGGAAGAAGACGAAGCTCGGCGCGCATTTTTGAAAAAGGCCGGCAAGGTAGCCGCCGTGGTTCCCGTGGCGACGTTGCTGGTTGCCGCTACCTCCAAGGGCGCACATGCGGTGCCGCAATTAGGACTATATGGCCAAGCACCGTAAGGTTTGATGATATTGCATCCATTCCAAAGTCGCCAATTAGGCCTGCCACGGCCTGCGACCAATCTGTGATATAGGAGGGGGCGTAGGCTTGGCTGTCTTGCCCGAATGTATTCCGGCGCCCCGTTGTCAAGGGGCGCTCCTCCGTTCATCCGCCACCGGGGCCGCTGCCGATGCCACGGCGCGCTTTGAAAAAATCAGCACTCACAATTGAGGATATGTGAATTGCGTCCAATCGCAATCACCGGACTACAACCTGAAGAGAGGCTTCTTTTTGGGTGTCTCAAACAGCACCTGAACGAGACGGAAGCGAGCGCGTTGGCGGCGACCTTTGAGAATGAGCCAATCGTTTGGGAGGCCGTTTTCAGTATCGCTTTTGTGCAAGGCGTTGCGCCGTTGGTCCATGTGAATTTGATAAAGTGCTCCGAAAAAGGATTAACCGTCCCAACGGAGACTATGAAAAATTTCGAGTCCTGCCGTCTCGCCGCAGAAAAACTGAATGGTCATAGGAGCGAGAAGCTAAAGGAGATTCTCCTGTTTTTTTCCGGTTCGGGAGAAGACGTGATGCTCCTGAAGGGCGCCGCCTACGATGCCATCGTTTTTCAGGAACCCGCGTTAACCGTTTCGGGAGACATTGATTTACTCGTTCGATGCGGGGCCGATCATTTCACTGAAAGCCAGTTGCACTACATTTACGGTTTTAATGTAAAAGAATCTTTTGAGATATCTTTTCAGGGGCATCATGATCTTGACCTGAACCAAACGCTGCTTCTGGATTACCGACAACTTTGGGACGATGCTCAATCTGTCGAAATGTTTGGTTCGACATTTTTTGTAATGGCTCCCGAGGACTTATTGATATTCGCCTGCGTGAACAGTAGCAGAAAGCGATTTTTCCATCTTAAAGCGCTTCTGAATATTTCCGAAATCGTCAGGATGCACCCAATAATTGATTGGGATGTGGTGGCGAGTAAATCGCGACTTTACGGATGCGAGAAGATCGTCTTCGCGGCGTTGCTCGTCGCTTTTTGTACGGTCGGCTGCTCTGCTCCAAAAAACCTGTCGGATCTTTTCGGCATCAATTTTTTGCGCCTTAAGTTGATCCGGTATCTCGTTGAAAACATGTCTTTTTCAGATTTGGCTGATCGGACCCTATGTCTAAACGGCGGCGCATCCGCGACGCGGCTTACGGACAAAGCCAAGTGGAATCGATCCGGCTTGCTGCTGTTGGGAGTATATAGCGGCGGGCAAGTCATGAGGCGACTAAGCGCTCTTTTTCGCGGTTGAGTATTGAGGTATTGCGTTGGCAGTTGAGAAAATATCGGATGGCATGCATCTCTTTCTGCTGGAGAACTCGGGCATCCTGTTTTCGGAAACCAGGCAGCAAATCCATATACTGAACACCTCGGCGGCGGTTATCTGGTGCCACCTGGAAGACGGGAAAAGTGCGGCGGAAATAATACCGAAACTGCGTCAGACCTTCGATCTGAATTCAGCCGATGCGAAGCTTTTCGTCACGACGGCGCTGAATGACTGGCGCCGGTTGGGTTTTCTGGAGGGTGATGGCGCCTCGGTAAACGGGGAAGCAATAGCAGGCACCGATCAACACGGCGCGCCCGACCTGCCCGAATGGACCGACGTCCCCTTCTTTGCGGAACGGTCCTATCGCCTGTTAAGTTCCCGTCTGCGCCTGCGGTTCAGCCGGCCCGAACAGGAAACGATCGTTCACCCCGTCCTCGCTCATTTGGCGTGCGAAGCAGCGGATACGGCGGCGGAAACGCTGATTGACATCATCTCGTCGGCCCACGGCATGGTGCTGTACCGCGACAGGGAACCCGTGGCGCGTTGCGACAGGATCGACGAACTGGCGCCCGTCGCCAAGGGGATCGTATGGAACACGACGATCCGTGATCACAGTTTCTTCCTGGATATCCATGCCGGCGTGGTGTGCGACGAGCAGGGCGGCATTCTGTTGCCCGCCCCACCCGGTAGCGGCAAATCGACTTTGACGGCGGCGCTGGTGAGCGCCGGGTTTCAGTTCTTTTCCGACGAAGTGGCACTGCTGGAAGAGACCACCTTTAACGTTTTTCCGGTGCCCCTCGCGCTCTGTTTCAAGGATACGGGGCTGGAAATGGCAAGCCGGTTCTTCCCGCAGGTCAAAACCTTGCCCATTCATAACAGGGGCGACGGCAAGCGCGTCTGTTACATGCCACCGCCCGCTCATGCCCTGCCGGCGAGCACTGCCCCCAAACCCGTCAAGGCCGTGGTTTTTCCGCAGTTTCAGCCCGGCGCATCGAGCAAACTGGACCGCATGGATACCGTCGATGCGCTGAAGAAGCTGATGGATGAATGCCTGGTCGTCGACAAACGCCTCGACAGGCAAAAGGTCGCCGGGCTGATCGACTGGATCGGCAAGGTGGACTGCTATCGCCTGGTGTTTTCCGATGCGGAAGACGCCGTCAGGAAAATCAAGCGCTTGTAACCGGGGGCCAACGGAGGAACGTTCGTCCCGGCTTGATGTCCGACGTCAAACTCTTCGGCAAAAAAAAACAAGGGGCCGAAGGATATTCAAATTCCCTCAACCCCTTGATTTAATTGGCTCCGGCAGCAGGACTCGAACCTGCGACAAGCTGATTAACAGTCAGCTGCTCTACCAACTGAGCTATGCCGGATCAGTACCCCTTGCGGGGCAACTGGAGGCGCGGACCGGATTCGAACCGGTGTTCACGGCTTTGCAGGCCGCTGCGTAGCCTCTCCGCCACCGCGCCGATCCTTGGGTCGTGGTCACATCCAGATCGGTGCGGCTTCGCACCCTTCCAGACGCCTCCTACCATCGAACCCCAAAGAGTCCGTCAGCAGAGGAGGGGGAACTTAGACTTTCAAATACCCCCGGTCAAGGGATGTTGAGGCCGGTCAGGCAGACTTTTTTTCAGAGGCTAAAACAGGAGATCAACGCTGTTCATTTCCGACCGCTTATCCTATATATTGATCAGCGTATTTACGAGCATTTGGAGTCGTCATGGATTTTGCTATTGCCCGACACAATATGGTGGAAAGCCAGATACGTCCCAACCGAGTGACGGATCCGTACGTTCTTGACGCCATTGCCGCTCTTCCGCGCGAAGCCTTCGTCCCCAAGTCGTTGGCCGGGGTAGCCTATGTTGACGAGGCGATCCCGATCGGCGGCGGTCGCTATCTGATGGAGCCGATGGTCCTCGCCCGCCTGTTGCAGGCCGCTGAGGTTCAGGAAGACGATATCGCCCTTTTGGTTGGCTGCGGTAGTGGCTATGAAGCGGCGGTGCTTTCCCATCTGGCGAGTACGGTCGTTGCCCTGGAAAGTGATCCCGAACTGGCCGAGAGCGCCTCCGACCTCATGTCGGAACTGGGTATCGATACGGTTGCCGTGGTTGATGGTGGGTTCGCCCAGGGATTCGCCAGGCAGGCGCCCTACGACGTGATCATCTTCAATGGCGCGGTTTCGGAAATTCCGGTGGCCATTTTGGAACAGCTTTCCGAAGGCGGTCGGCTGGTCGCCATTGTCGGCGAAGGCCCGATGGGCAAGGGTACGCTGGTGACAAAAAATAGTGGCGTGTTATCGTCCCGTGTCGTATTCGACGCCGGAACCCCTTTGTTGACTGGCTTTGAGCCGGCCCCGTCTTTTTCATTTTAGGTTTGACCAGGTTACACAGGAATAAATGATGCGCGCTATTTTGACCCGGTTTCGCACTGTCGCCTCTTATGGCGTCGTTGTTGGCAGTGCCGTTATCGCGGCCGGGCTGGTTCAGCAGGCCAATGCCGAGACGCTGGAGCAAGCCTTGGCGAGTGCCTATACCACCAACCCGACGTTGTTGGCGGGAAGGGCCTTTCTGCGGTCCGTCGATGAGGGCGTGCCACAGGCCTTGTCGGGATGGCGCCCATCGCTGTCGGCCGGTGCTGAAACCGGGGTGTCTGACGTCGAAAGTTCGACGGCGACCAGTCGTCATCAGGTGCGTCACCCCCATCTGGGGAGTTTGTCTGTCAGCCAGTCTCTCTATGCCGGCGGGCAGACCACGGCGGCGATCAGACAAGCGGAAAATACCGTCGTGGCGCAACGCGCGGTTCTGCGCGGCGTTGAGCAGACAGTGCTGCTCAACGCGGTCAACGCCTATTCCAACGTTTATCGGGCAGAGGCTCTCCTGTCGCTCAACGTTCATAACGAACAGGTTCTCACTCGCCAATTGGAAGCAACCAGGGACCGTTTCAATGTCGGCGAAATCACCCGCACCGATGTCCATCAGGCAGAGGCCCGACTGGCGCGCGCGACGGCAAACCGGATACAGGCGGAAGGCGATCTTGCCGCCTCCCGTGCAGCCTATCGCAACGTCATCGGCAAATTCCCCGAAAAACTTGACGCTCCGACGGCTGTGACCTCCCTGCCGGGGAATGTTGAAGACGCCGTCCGTTTCGCTCTTGACCAAAATCCGGATGTAATCAGCGCCGAATATTCTGAACGGGCCGCCCAAGACGGCATCGCCGGCGTTCGCGGCAAATTATTGCCGTCCATCGATCTGACCGGCTCGGCCAGTAGGTCGCTCAACTCTTTGGGCAATAGTACGCGCATAGATACGCTTTCGGCCAAGGTCACACTGTCCATACCGCTTTATCAATCGGGGTCGGTCTACTCGCAATTGCGGCAGGCCCGCCAAACGGCCAGTCAGCAGCGGCGGCTGCTTGAACAAGCCCGGCGTAACGCCACGGACACGGCGACCCAGGCGTGGGAAGGACTGCAAACCAGTCGTGCCCAGATCGAATCCTTTCGGGCCCAGATCACGGCCGCTGAAGTCGCACTTGAAGGGGTGCAGCGTGAAGCCGCCGTCGGGTCGCGCACGGTTCTTGACGTTCTTAATGCCGAACAGGAACTGCTGGACGCCAAGGTGAGCCTGGTCAGTGCCAAACGGGATGAAGTCGTCGCCAGATTTAATCTGAAAAGCGCCATTGGCGAGCTTACGGCGAAGAATTTGGGCTTGGCGGTCAACCTCTATGATTCAGAAAACTATCTGGGGACCGTCAAGTCGAAGTGGTTCGGTGGCCAGATTAAAACCGAAGAATGATGATTGTTCTAGGGTAAAGTAACGGAAAATAAAGAACTTTTCCCGAATATCGGTGTCGGACAACCGCTATCCACAAACGGATGGCGTTCGCCAGGGTTCTGAATTAACCTTAGTGAAATCAGGCGGGGATTCTATGCGGGTGCGTTTCAAATGAGCGAAGAAGAAGGCCAGGAAGACACGGACTCGGAAGATTCGGGCGCTGAACCTTCGATGGAGGATATTCTTGCGTCTATTCGGCGGATTTTGTCCGAAGAGGAGGCAGAGGACGAAGGTGGCGAAGAAGCCGACGCTGCGGAGCCTGAGCCCGAAGAAGAAATGGATATGGCGGCGGCCATGGAAGAAGCTGCCGCCGAACCTGAGCCGGCACCCGAGCCTGAGCCTGAGCCTGAGCCCGAAGAGGAAATGGATATGGCGGCGGCCATGGAAGAAGCTGCCGCTGAGCCAGAGCCAGAGCCGGAGCCCGAACCGGAAGAAATGGAAATCGAGATGGAGGACATGAAACCGGAGCCTGAGCCTGCTCCGGAGCCGGAACCTGTTCCCGAGCCGATTGTCGCACCACCACCTCCGCCGCCGCCACCTCCTCCGCCACCCGCGCCGGCGGTGGTTGCCGAACCCGATGATGTTCTTGAATTGACCGAGGCGATGATCGCACCGCCCGATTCGCTGGTGTCCGGAAACACGGTGCGGGCATCGACCGACGTCCTATCCGATCTGGCGCGTGCTATTTTAGACCGCCGCGAGATGGGACTTGGCGACAAGGATGTCACGCTCGAGGGTATGGTTCGCGAAATGCTGCGGCCTTTGTTGCGAGAATGGCTGGACCGCAATTTGCCGTTCCTGATCGAACGCCTGGTCAAGAAAGAAATCGACAAAATGATCAACCGGGCTGAAACGCAAGGCGACTAAGTCCCTAATGAACGCAAGAACGTACCGGATGGCCTGGCGGTCATCCGGTTTTTTTGTTTCTTCATGCCTTTGGCAATGGTATTCAGCAGAAACTTCTTGCACGTCACAGATATAGAATGAGCCCATAAGATGCTGGACAAGACCTATAGCCCCGCCGGAGTCGAGGAAAAACACTACAAAGCCTGGGAGGAATCCGGTGCGTTTGCGTGCGGAACCCGCCCCGAATCCGATACCTATACGATCGTGATCCCGCCGCCTAACGTCACCGGCAGCTTGCACATGGGGCATGCGCTGAACAACACCCTGCAAGACATCATGATCAGATATCAACGCATGAAGGGGCGTGATGTCCTGTGGCAGCCGGGTACCGATCACGCCGGCATCGCCACCCAAATTCTGGTCGAACGGCAGTTGGAAGCCAAAGGGATGAGCCGTCATGACCTGGGCCGTGACAAGTTCACCGACGAAGTCTGGAAATGGAAGGCCGAATCCGGCGGCACCATCACCGGTCAGCTGCGCCGCCTGGGCGCCTCGTGCGACTGGTCACGCGAACGCTTCACCATGGATGACGGCCTGTCGGCTGCGGTGCGGAAAGTCTTCGTGACGCTTCACAAACAGAATCTTATTTATCGCGATCAGCGGCTGGTTAACTGGGATCCGATGATGCACACGGCGATTTCCGACCTGGAAGTCGAGCAACGCGATGTCAACGGCAAGATGTGGTATTTCAAATACCCGGTCGATGGTGTGGAGGGCACTTTCATTTCCGTCGGCACGACCCGCCCCGAAACCATGCTGGGCGATACCGGCGTCGCCGTTCATCCCGATGATGAGCGGTATAAGGACCTGATCGGCAAGTTCTGCGTTCTGCCCATCACCGGGCGCAAGATTCCCATTGTTGGGGACGAATATGCCGATCCTGAAAAAGGCTCCGGCGCCGTCAAGATCACCCCGGCCCATGACTTCAACGATTTCGAAGTCGGCCGCAGGCAGGACCTCGACGTCATCAATATTTTGGACCGCAACGCCTGCATCAATGAAAACGCCCCCGATCATTACAAGGGGCTGGACCGTTTCGAGGCCCGCGACGCCATCGTCAAGGAAATCGAGGGCTTGGGCTTGCTCGAAAAGATCGAGGATAACCTGATGACGGTGCCGTACGGCGACCGTTCCGGCGTTGTCATCGAGCCGTGGCTGACCGATCAGTGGTTTGTCGACGCCGCGACAATGGCAAAACCGGCGATCGAGGCGGTCGAAAAGGGTAAAACCAAATTTGTCCCGGCGAATTGGGACAAAACCTATTTCGAATGGATGCGTAACATCCAGCCGTGGTGCATCTCGCGGCAAATCTGGTGGGGCCATCAGATTCCGGCCTGGTACGGACCGGACGGCGAAATCTTCGTTGAAATGAGCGAAGACGAAGCGCAAGCCGCCGCCGACATTCACTACGGCGAAACCGTTGAACTGATACGTGATCAAGATGTTCTAGATACTTGGTTTTCCTCGGCGCTTTGGCCGTTTTCGACTCTCGGTTGGCCCGAGGAAACACCCGAAGTCGGCCGCTATTACCCGACGGATGTTCTGGTCACCGGTTTCGATATCATCTTTTTCTGGGTCGCCCGGATGATGATGATGGGGTTGCATTTCATGGATGAAGTACCGTTTCACACCGTCTATATCCATGCCCTGGTGCGCGACGAGAAAGGCCAGAAGATGTCCAAGTCCAAGGGCAATGTCATGGACCCCTTGGACATGATCGACACGTTCGGCGCCGATGCGTTGCGCTTCACCCTAACGGCCTTTGCCGCCCAGGGTCGCGACGTCAAGATGTCTGAATCGCGGGTCGAAGGCTACCGCAACTTCTGCACGAAGTTATGGAACGCGGCCCGTTTCGCCGAAATGAATGAATGCAAGCTCGACCCTGCCTTCGATCATACCGCATGTAAGCTGACCCTGAACCGCTGGATTGTTGGCAAAACGGCCGAAACCGCCCGCGATGCAGCCAAGGCGCTGGAAGCCTATCGTTTTAACGACATGGCGGGGGCGCTGTATCAGTTCACCCGGGGCACGTTCTGTGACTGGCATCTGGAATTCGCCAAGCCGGTGTTTCAGGGAACGGATGAAGCCGCCAGGGCCGAAACCCGCGCCACCACCGCCTGGGTGCTGGGGCAAATTTTGCACCTGCTGCATCCGATCATGCCGTTCATTACCGAAGAGCTGTGGCAGGAACTGTCGGGCGACCCCGATGCCATGCTCATCAGCGCACCGTGGCCTGACCTGGGTGCCTCGTTGATCAATGCCGAGGCCGAAACTGAAATGGACTGGGTGGTGCGGGTGATCAGCCAGATCAGGGCGGTTCGTTCGGAAATGAACGTCTCGCCCGGCGCCAAAGTGCCGATGTTCCTGAAAGACGCCAGCGACGTAACCAAAGCCTGGCTGGAAACCCACCGGGGATTGCTCATGACTCTGGCGCGCCTCGAAACGGTCGATGTGCTCGACGGCGACGTGCCGAAAGGCTCGGTTCAGGATGTGATCGACGAAGCCGCCATCGTTCTGCCGCTGGCCGGTATCCTGGATCTGGATGCCGAAAACGCCCGTCTGGGGAAAGAGGTCGCCAAGCTGCAAGGTGAAATCGCCAAACACGACAACAAGCTCGCCAACAAGAAGTTCACGGACAAAGCACCGCGGGAGGTCGTTGAAACTGAACGCGCCCGCCGCGACGAAGCGGCGCTAACGCTGATCAAGGTCAATGAGGCATTGGATCGACTGAAGGCGCTTTAAGTTTATTGTGTTGATCAGCAGGCTCAAGAGAGGCGGAACGGCCTCAGCCACTTTCCGCCACAAACCATCGAACCAGATCGTTGCGCATCCCGCCGCGCTCCGGTGCGGCGGGCAGAAACAGGTTCAGGGCCTTACCGGACGGTACCGGTTGTCCGAACGGGGCCACCAGGCGTCCGTCGGACAGTGCATCGGCGACGAGAATCTCATGCCCCATCAATACCCCGGCGCCATCTATGGCGGCCTGCACCGCCAGGCTGTACAGGGAATATTTGGGGCCCGAGGTGGGATCGACGGCCGTTAGGTCTGCCGTCGCCAGCCAACGGGTCCAGTCGTCCGCCCACGTCGCGTCGTGCAACAGTATATGATGGGCGAGATCGGCGGGTTTGCTCAGCGACACGGGGCCTGTAAGTAATGCCGGACTGCACACGGGAAGCATCACGTCCGTCGACAACTCGACGACGTCGCCCGCGGCATTGGGCTCGGTCAGGAACAGTGACAGGTCATAGAGATCGCGGTTCAGATTGGGCGGTTGCTCCAGCGCCGAAATCGATATCTCGACGTCGGGCAGGGCTTTATACAGACGCGGCAATCGCGGCGTTAGCCATAGTTGGGCGACGGCAGGCAGGGCGGCTATGCTGATTTTGGCTGCTTGAGGCTGATCTTTCAGCGACCGCACGACCGCGCCAAGGCTGTCGAAAGCCGAAATCAACGCCGGCAAAGCCACCCGTGCTTGTTCCGTCAGGCGAACGCCGTGACCGTACCGCTGAAACAGATCCCGTCCGAACCAGGCCTCGAGAGACTTTATCTGCTGCGAGACGGCTCCGGCGGTGACACCGAGTTCTTCCGCCGCGGCGGCGAAACTTTCGTGACGGGCGGCCACTTCGAAGGCGCGTAGCGCGTTTAGTCGGGGCAGCGATAATCGTGGTGATGTGAGTGACATTTTCAGCCTCAGTTTATCTATGTCTGGGGCCGAGATTAACTGGTTTGCCTGTATCGTTCCAACCTATTAAAGCTGAACACTCGATCAACGCGTTCATTTTATTAGCTTGAGGAGCAATCGATATGACCATCCAGCCCATTGCCGATAAAACATGGCTGCCGGAAAACTGCCGGGCGGTTATTGCCGGTCTGGAAGAACGCCTGACGGAGGGCTCTTTTGATGATATCGAAGCCCGCATCATGGGCTTGATTGACGACCACGAACGTCACATGGATCATGAGACCATCGGCCTTAACGCCGGCACGAATGTCATGAACCCGCGCGCCGCGGCGCTGATGGCGCGCTCGCTGGGCAATCGGCCCAGTTTGGGATTTCCCGGCGACAAATACGAAATGGGCATGGAATACGCCGAACAGCTGGAGGTGGTCGCCGAGGCCCTGATCAAAAGGCTGTTCGGCGCACCCTATGCGGAAATACGGGTAGGCTCGGGGGCGCTGGCCAATTTGTACGCCTTCATGGCGACCTGCCAACCGGGCGACGACATCATGGCGTTCCCCGGCGAAATGGGAGGCCATGTGACCCATCACGGGGCCGGTTGTGCCGGGTTGTACGGGCTGAAGGTTCATCCCGTGCCCTACGACGCCACCGCCATGACCATCGACCTTGACCGTTTGCGCGAGGACGCCCGGCGAATCCGGCCGAAGCTGATTACCGTCGCCGGGTCTCTGTGTCTGTACTCTTATCCGGTGGCGGAGGTTCGCGCGATAGCCGACGAGATCGGCGCCTATGTCTTGTATGACGCGGCCCACATGGGAGGATTGATTGCCGGCGGCAGGTTTCAGCAACCCTTGAGCGAAGGCGCTCACCTGATGACCATGTCCACTTACAAGGCATTCGGTGGGCCGCCGTCGGGTCTGATCATGGCGACCGAAAGTGACTTGGCGAAAAAACTGGATGCCATCGCCTTTCCGGGGATGACGGCGAATTTCGATCTGGGCAAGGCGGCGGCGCTAATTCTGTCAACACTCGATCAGCTGGAATACGGCGCGGCTTATGCGGATGCCTGCATCGCCACGGCCCAGACTCTGGGGGCGGCGTTACAGAATGAAGGTTTTGCCGTCCATGGCGCGCCGGGCAGGGCACATACGGAAAGCCATCACCTGGCTCTGCCGGCGGCACCTTTCGGCGGCGGCCAGACGGCCTCGAAACTGATGGCGCAGGCGAACATCTTGCTCTGCGGCATTGGCCTGCCGATCGATCCTGTCGCAGGTGATTTGAACGGGATCCGGCTCGGTAGTCAGGAAATTACCCGCCAAGGCATGCCCGCCACCGCGATGACCGACATTGCAGGCTTCATGTCACGGGTCTGGCTAAAGAAGGAAGCGCCGGAAGCCGTGCGGCCCGACGTCATCGACTTCCGCAAGGCTTACACCGAACTGGCGTTCGTCCGTTAGTTAGTTGGCGTGGCTGGGCGACAGGATGTAGCGGCCTTCGGTGAAGCTTTCGAAGAAATCTTCGGTATTTGGGTGGGAAACCGGCTCGCCGCTTTCGTCTGGAACCAGGTTCTGTTCGGAAACATAGGCGATATAGCTGGATTCCGCATTTTCAGCCATCAGATGATAAAACGGCTGCTCCTTGTGCGGGCGGATGTCCTCCGGGATCGACTGCCACCATTCTTCGTCGTTATCAAATTCCGGGTCGACATCGAATATGACGCCGCGGAACGGGTAAACGCGATGGCGAACCACGTCTCCGATGCGGTATTTGGCGGTACGGATATTGTATTCGTTATGTTTCATACCCCTAATCTGGGCTTATATGATGGTTTTCGCAAGTCCTGTGGCGTAATGATATTCACCGGCATCCTGAAAAATAGATGTTGGATGCCTCGACACCCTTGCATGCCCCTGAAAACAATCCCATTTCTAGAAAAGTTCGCCAATCAAATCACACCGAAGGGAATCCCGTATATGAGCTACCATTTCACCAAAACCGTGGCGCAATCGTTTGAAGACGCCGTTGAAACCGTGACCGCACACCTCAAGGAAAAGGGCTTCGGCGTGTTGACGACGATTGACGTTCAAAAGGCCATGAAGGAAAAAATCGACAAGGATATCAATCCCTACACGATCCTTGGGTCATGCAATCCCGGTTACGCCTATCAGGCCTTGCAGCACGAAAACAAGATCGGCACGATGTTGCCGTGTAATGTCGTCGTGCAGCAACTTGATGACGGCACCGTTGAAGTTTCAGCCGTTGACCCGGCCGCCTCCATGCAGGCGATTGACAACCCGGCCCTTGGCGAACTCGCCATGGAAGTCCGCGGAACGCTGAAAGAAGTCATCGAAGGTCTTTAGAATTCGGCCTTTCCGGCGGAATATGCCTATCATGCGATGATTCCATAGGATCGGCGGGAAAATCCGCCTGTGACAGGGACGGGAAGATAATTTCCGGATCAATCCGGAGGTGTCCCGGCATCCGAACCGGGTAGTTTCTCGACGATTACAATTTTGCGCGGCACTTTGTATTTCGCCAACTTGACGGCCAGCAGGCGGGCCAACTTCTCGACCAACTCGGAGTCCGGTGACTCACCCGTCGAGACGACATACGCCACGACCATCTCACCCCATTTATCGTGGGGTTCGCCGACCACGGAAACGCCGTCGACGCCGGATATATCGGCGATGACCGATTCAATTTCGTCCGGGTAAACGTGGTATCCGGTGTTGATCATCCGGTCCAGGCGACGTTGGTAAAACAGATATCCCTGCGGATTCCGTCGCATCACGTCGCCGACCGAACACCATCCATCCGAGGATGTGTAGCCGGACGACGCCATCTTGGTCTTCACCTGAAGTTCTCCGACGTCGTCGGGTTCTCCGGGAAGGGGGCGAAGTCGGGTTTCCACCTCGTCTACCGGTCGACCGCAACTTCCAAATAGCCCAGGCGTCGCCGGCGTCATCGTGGCGTGATCGTCGGGCGACAGAACCGATATCGGCCAGCCCGCTTCAACCCGCCCGTATACCTGGCTCAGGATCGGACCGACGCAGGCGATGGCGCGCAGCGTTTCATCGCCGGTCACCGGGCCGCCGCCGTAAAGCAAGTGGCGGAGCGATCCGGGAGCCGGGCCGCCGTCCTCGATCGCGCCGATGAACCCGCGCAACATCCCCGGCACGAAAAAGGTTCCGGTTACGTCGTGCCGTATGATGGCCTCAAGGACTTTCTCGACATCAAAATGATCGACAATGACCTGCGGAAGAGCCATTGACAAAAATGGGAAAAGTCCCAGCATTCCGGTGCCGTGCATGATTTGCTGGGTCGAGAGAAAGACCTCCGATTTTTCATCCCACCGGCCATATCGACCTGACCGGTACAGCGCCGAATTCGTGTCGACGATGGCCTGCCAGTTGGTATAGGAAAGCGATATGCCGAAAAGCTCGCCATTCGCCACGGACCGGGGATAAATCAAATAGGTTTGATCGCCGTCGACCGGGTCAATCGCCGGACGTGGTCTCGCCGTCAGTGGTTTGGCGTCGTCATGAACCAGGGCGGCACCGGAAAATTCAACGGCCCGTTCCGTATCGGTCAGGACAAGATCGACACCGGCGGCCTGAAATATTTCCTTTGCTTCGGTTACCGAGGCGCCGGGGTCAACGGCTACCCTGGCCCCGCCAATCCATTCGACGGCGGTGAATGCCTCGACCGCCGCAATGCTGTTGCCGTACCAAAGCCCGACCCTCGCCCTCGGATGCGACGCTTCGACGATCGCCCCTGACAGATGATCGACCGTTTCGACAAATTCAATCGCGCTTTGCGAACGCCCATGGAGATCGTGGAATAACGGTCGACCCGCCAGATCGACAAGCTTTGCCCGGGTCAAAGTCGCGGACATCGTTACGCCTCCCTGCCCAAGGCGGCAATTTGCGCTTGCAGTTCTTCCCGCTTAACTTTCGCGCCGCCGAGAACGGTCGGCAATTCATTCAGGAAGACGAGTTTTGAAGGCCGCTCATTGTCGGATAACGCCGCGCCCGTCATGGCGAGAATATCTTCGGCCAGGTCCGATGATTTCGACACGCCGTCATGCAGCAAAACACCCGCCACGACGGCTTGCCCGCCGACGTCACCCAATCCGACGACGCCGCAGTTGGCGACCGCCCGGTGTTGCAGCAAGGCGGTTTCGATGACGTGAGGATAAACCACGCCGTTGGCCGTTCGGATGCGATCTTTCGCCCGGTCCAGATAGTACAAAAACCCGTCGTCGTCGATATACCCGATGTCGCCCGACCGGAACCAGTCGCCCGGAAAGAAGGCTTCCGTGGTCTTCTCGTCAAGCTGCCAATAGGCGCTGGCCGACATTTCACTACGGACAACGATTTCCCCGACCGTCCCGGCGGGAAGGCGTTCGGCATTTTCGTTCATGATCGCCATCTCGAAAAACGGCGAGGCATTGCGACCGACACTCGACAGCCGTTTGGGCGACTCCTCGGCCTCTTCACAGGTCAGCCGGGTCGTCGGCGCGCCCTGTTCGGTCGAACCGAAACCGTGACACCATACGTGGCCAAACACCTCGGTTGCGCGTTCGAGCAAGTCCGGTGTCGCGAAGAAAATCACCATTCGGCGAATGGCATGCGTGGCGCCTTCGCGTTTCTCATAGGCGTCCATGATTGACGGCAGCATCGGCGCCGGTACCAGGAACCCGGTCACGCCGTCTCCGACAATGGCGTCGACGATCCGCTCCGGATCGAATTCCGCGTCGTCCAGAATTATACTGCGGGCGCCGCGCAGCATATAGGGCATGAACGTCTGGAACCCCGTCGCCCACTGCAAGGCGTGAAAATGCAGATTGACGTCGTTCGGCGCGAGCGCCGGGATGCCGCCGCCGAAGGTGTCCAGGTGCTCCAGATTATTGGCGACCACCGCGCGCCATGATCTATGAGTGGCGATCCAGGGCTTGGGAAACCCCGTTGTACCCGTCGTTAACTGAATAAAACAAGGGTCATTTTCTTCGACGTCGATGTGAGGGTGATCCGTATTTCCACCGTTAAGTATATGGTCATATCGAAGCGCCCAATCCGGCGCATCTTCGCCGATCGCGATGAAATGTTTAACCGTACTCATCGACCCCCGATGATTTTCAACTTCGGCAGTAAACCGGCTGTCGAATATCAATACCGTGGCGCCGAGATCATTAAGCGTCCGTACGTGAACCGCCATATCGAAATGACTGTGCATAACGAACCTGACGATATTAAATCGCTCCAGACCCAACCAAATTTCAGGCACCTCTATCCGGTTATGAGACAGGACGCCGACGCGGTCCCCTTGCGCCACGCCGCGCATGGAAAGACCGGATCCCAATCGATTCGCGGCGTCACCCAAGGCGTCGTAGGTTAATGTTTCGCCACCCGCCCGGATTGCTTGTCGGCCACCGAATTTGGCGGCCGCCAGCGTGAAGGGTGCTCCGGCTTCAATAATCATCATTTCAATCCCGTCATCTGTCGTTCAACTGATCGCCCATCTAAACGCAAAGTCTTCCGGGTTTCTTTTTCGAGAGAGAACAAATGCTTTACCGACGCGGAATTGAACGGCTTCTCGTTGACTGGGGACAAGGTCGACAATACGATCGGAGCCTGGAGGAACAGCGATGTGCGCGAATTACGTGTCGACGGAAGGTGTCAGGGCCCGGGAGGCGTTTGCCTTTTGGCAGGATGTAATCTGCGGCACTTTTGTTCACCTTGACTGCGTCTCGCCCGACCGTGACCGATTCGCCGGGCGCGTCAGCAATGTCTCATTTGCCGATTTGCAGGTGTCTTCGATGGCGTCGGATCAAATCGATGTTCGTCGCTCGAAGTCGCGCATCGCCGCCGCGCGCGAAGAATATGGCTTGATTGTCGTCCAGGGCCGCGGCCGCACATTGGCGGAGCAGGACGGTCGCGAGGTTGTGCTGGAAACCGGTGATGTCGCGCTTTTTGATAGCGTTCGCCCTTACCATGCCGAACTCCAGACAGGTTTTCATCATTTCGTCCTTAGGATACCGCGCGAGAAATTGCGCCGACGTCTTGGACCGCTGGAGGCCGTTTCCGCCATGAAAATTTCCGGAAAGGCCGGTATCGGCCGCGTTGTCGGCGCCTTCATCCAATCGCTTCCACAAGAATTGGATGGAATTGACGGGGCGACGGCGGAGCAGGTGGCGAACAGCTGTGTCGACCTGACCGCCGCGGCGCTGGGAACCGTTATTTCTGGCGTGAATGCCAGCGAGACGACGACCAGAATTGCCCATCTCGCCCGCGCGAAAGCCTTTATCGCCGCCAACCTTCAATGCGACGAATTGTCGCCCGACATGATTTCCGGCGCATTGGGAATATCTACCCGGTACCTGGCCGCCCTGTTTGCGACAGATGGGAATTCCATCTCGCGATACATTTGGAAACGTCGCCTTAATCGATGTAAAGCGGCGCTTGCCGATACCAAACAGGCGCATCGATCCATAAGCGAAATAGCCTTCGCATGGGGGTTCAGCAACATGTCGCATTTCAGCCAGATGTTCCGCCGGCAGGTCGGATATTCACCCCGTGAATTCCGCAACATCGAGAATGCCGCCGACGGCCGTTAGAAGTCGGCCCCTGCCGCGGAATATGCTACAGTCTCGTGGTGATTCCTTCGGATCGGCAGGACAAATTGCGTGGCCTCAGTGAACGACAGCAATCTACAGATTTCGCCCACCCCGCCCGTTGATGTGCCGGGCTATGAAGACGGCAATCCACCGCTTGATGAAAATACCGACCCGTCGCCCGAGCAGCGGGCCGATTTCGTCGTCAAACGGCTGGAACAATTCATTCGCGAAGGTCGCACGCTGGCCGAAGGCATGAACCTGAAACAATGGCAGGACATGGCGCGGTTTGAAATTGCCAATGCCCTGATTGCCGCCGAGAACGTTCATCGCGACAAGGATGTCATCAGCAAGCGGCTGCTTTTTACCATTGCGGCGTCATTGGTGACGATAGGCTTTTGGGGCACCTTGTTCGCTTTTGATAAAGTGCATTATCTGGTCGTCGCGATCATTTTCGCCCTGACCGGAATCATCTTGTTGGCGATTGTCGGGGAATGGCGGCTGATGAAGTATTTTCGCCGCCACCAGGCCCGCCAACGCCAACAGTCCTTGTACCGGGTCGAAGACCTGACGCGCCGGATCAAGCGGATGGAGAAGGAACTGAAAGCGGAATCGAAAGCGCTGCAAAGCAAACTCAAAAGACAATTCGACCGGGCCCGTGAAGAGATTCTGGACAACATCGAAGAGTAGTGGAAAAAGCCCTTTCCACCTGTCGGACCTGACACTAAAGTGCCGGGAACCACAGCTATTTCCGATAAGGATTATCAATCATGCCTGAATATCGTTCGAAAACGTCCACTCATGGCCGTAACATGGCCGGCGCTCGCGGATTATGGCGCGCCACGGGAATGACCGACGACGATTTCGGCAAACCGATCATTGCCGTCGTTAATTCCTTCACCCAGTTCGTGCCCGGTCATGTTCACTTGAAGGACCTGGGCCAGATGGTCGCCCGCGATATCGAGGCCGCCGGTGGCGTCGCCAAGGAATTCAACACGATCGCCGTCGATGATGGCATCGCCATGGGCCACGACGGCATGCTGTATTCGCTTCCCAGCCGTGAACTGATTGCCGATTCGGTGGAGTACATGGTCAATGCCCACTGCGCCGATGCCATGGTCTGCATTTCGAACTGCGACAAAATCACGCCGGGCATGTTGATGACCGCCATGCGCTTGAATATCCCCGCCATCTTCATTTCCGGCGGCCCCATGGAAGCGGGCAAGATGATTGTCGATGGCAAGGAAAAGTCCGTCGATCTGGTCGATGCCATGATCCAGGGCGCCAATCCCGATGTGTCAGACGAAGAAGCCCTTGAATATGAACGCTCCAGCTGCCCGACCTGCGGCTCGTGTTCGGGCATGTTCACGGCGAATTCCATGAACTGCCTGGTCGAAGCCCTGGGTCTGGGGCTGCCGGGCAACGGCTCATTGGTGGCGACCCATGCCGACCGCGAAGCCCTGTTCCATCAGGCCGGCAAGCTGATTGTCGATATCACCAAACGGTATTACGAAAACGGCGACGAGAGTGTTTTGCCGCGCGCCATGGGGTGCTTCAAGGGTTTCGAAAATGCCATGACCGTCGATATCGCCATGGGCGGTTCGACCAATACGGTGCTGCATTTACTGGCCATCGCCAGCGAAGCCGAATGTGACTTTACCATGAAGGATATGGATAGGCTCAGCCGCAAAGTCCCCAACATCTGCAAGGTCGCGCCGTCGCATCCCGACTATCACATGGAAGATGTCCACCGGGCCGGAGGCATCATCGCCATCATGGGCGAACTGGAACGGGCCGGGTTGATTCACCGGGATGTACCGACGGCCCACGGTGGCTTGATCGGTGACGTTATTGACCGCTTCGACGTCGGCCGGACAAATTCGGTAGGCGTTAAAGCCTTTTACATGGACGCTCCGGGCGGCGTGCGGACGACAGAAGCCTTCAATCAGGCAAACAAATACGACGGCCTGGACTTGAACCGCGAAAGCGGCTGCATCCGCGATACAGACCATCCCTACAGCGCCGAAGGTGGCCTGGCTGTGTTGTATGGCAATATCGCCGTCGATGGCTGTGTCGTGAAGACAGCCGGTGTCGATGAAAGCTGCTTTACGTTCTCCGGAAAGGCGGTGGTCATGGAAAGCCAGGACGAAGCCATGGCCCGTATCCTCGGCGGTGATGTCAAGGCCGGTGATGTCGTGGTTATCCGTTACGAAGGACCGAAGGGCGGGCCGGGCATGCAGGAAATGCTGTATCCGACCAGCTATCTTAAATCGCTCGGTCTCGGCAAGGAATGTGCGTTACTCACCGACGGCCGGTTTTCGGGCGCGACATCCGGCTTAAGCGTCGGTCATGCGTCGCCGGAAGCCGCCGCCGGCGGCGCCATCGGCCTGATCGAAGACAATGACATCATCGAATTCGATATCAGAGCGCGCTCGGTTAACGTCAAGGTCTCCGACGACGACCTGGTCAAACGCCGTGAGGCCATGGACGCCAGGGGCAAGGCGGGCTGGAAACCGGGCAAACGCGACCGCAAGGTCAGTCCGGCGTTGCGGGCCTATGCCGCCATGGCGACCTCGGCCGACAAGGGCGCGGTCAGGGATGTCGGTCAGGTCGAGCGCTAATTTTCATCGCGCTCGCGCGGGTATTGCGGTTTGCCGTCATTAATGGCCAACCAGGAAGGCTTGCTTGCCGTATAGATGTGATCGGCAGGGGGAAAGGCGTCGGGATCGTCCATGGCGGCGGCGGCGAGGTCGAGGGTTTCCCCCGCGCAGTATTGATATGTCAATGTCGAGCCGCAGTCGGGGCAAAACCCGCGTTCCGCTATTTTTGAAGACTTATACGTCGCCATTGGACCATCAGAAATGCTGACGGCGTCCACCGGGAACTCGACCCAAGTGACGAAGGCCGCGCCGGCGGACTTAGCGCATTGTCTGCAATAGCAATTGGTGACGCGGACGGGGACTCCCGTGGTTCGGAACCTCACCTTGCCGCACTGACAGCCACCTTCCTGAATAATAACCTCGGTCATCAGTCCTCCAGTTGACACCAGATCGGTGTGTGGTCGGATGGTTTTTCCCAACCGCGCGGGGTGCGGTCGATGTCGCAAGTGACGAGTTTATCCGCCGCTTGCGGGCTTAACAACAGGTGATCGATCAGGACGCCATGGTCCTTCGGCCAGCCACCGGCCCTATATCCCCACCATGAAAAGCGGCCGGTTTCGGCTGTGGTGGCGCGGAAGGCGTCGGTCAGTCCCAGATTGATGATTTTCCTGAGCGCCGCACGGGATTCCGGCTGGAACAGGGCGTCCTTTTCGAACGCCTTGGGGTCATAGACGTCGCCCTCCTGTTGAATGACGTTATAATCGCCGCCCAAAACGAATACATCCTCACCCTTCAAGAGCTCTTTGGCGTGCGCGTAAAGACGCTCCAGCCAGGCCAGTTTGTAGTCGAATTTTTCACCCGGCACAGGGTTGCCGTTGGGCAGGTAAATCGAGGCGACCCGGACATTGCCCGTGAAGGCTTCAAGGTAGCGGGCCTGTTCATCGGAAGGGTCGCCGGGCAGGGCGGTCCGTTCCACGTCAATGGGGGTTTTCGAGAGGATGGCGACACCATTGTAACTTTTCTGGCCGACCACGGCGACGTTGTAGCCAAGGTCTTCGATTTCCATGCGTGGGAAATTTTCCTCGATGCATTTCAGTTCCTGCAATAAAACGACGTCGGGGCCGGAGTCAGTCAACCATTTTTTCAGGTGTTCGAGTCTGGCTTTGACGGAATTAACGTTCCAACTGGCGATGCGGGGCATGGTGGCTCTCGATTGAATCCTGAAATAAGAAAGGCCCGCAATGGCGGGCCTTTCTGTCTAGCACAAACGGTCTGTTAGATGGCAAATGATGATCCGCAGCCGCAGGTCGACGAGGCGTTCGGATTTTTCATGGCGAAGTATGATCCGATCAGGTCTTCGACATAGTCGAGTTCCGAGCCCTTCAGGTATTCCAGCGACATTTCATCGATAACGACGGCGATACCGCCCTTTTCGAACAGCAGGTCGTCGTCGTTTTTCTGATCATCCAGGCTGAAGCCATACTGAAATCCGGAACAGCCGCCGCCTGAAACGGACACCCGCAGGCGCACGCCGTCTTTTTCTTCCGCCGCAACCAGGGCGGAAATCCGCTTGGCGGCGTTGTCGGATATGCTGATTGTATCGATTTCGAGGGTGGTGTCGGGCATTGTTCGCTTCCATCGTTCGTCGTGTCTGGCGGTCCTATAGTATACCTATTTAGTGCGTCATAGTCGATTGTCAAAGCGGCAAACGGTCGTGGCGACCAAACAGCCATAATATTCCGTCGTTCTCCGTTGCCTGAAAGCCATTCGCGCTGTACCTTCCCGACATGAATTCATCCAACCCATCGGTCCAGGCGCTGGCGTCTTATGCCAGCCATCCTGCTGACAGTCGCGGCCGCCTGTATGACGAGCCCGAAAGTGCGACGCGCACCTGTTTCCAGCGGGACCGCGATCGTATCATCCATTGCGGCGCCTTCCGACGGCTGGAATACAAGACCCAGGTGTTCGTTAATCACGAAGGGGATTTTTTTCGCACCCGCCTGACCCATAGCCTGGAGGTCTCGCAAATTACCCGTTCGCTGTGCCGGACGTTGCGATTGAACGAAGATCTGGGCGAGACACTGGCGCTGGCCCACGATCTGGGGCACCCGCCGTTCGGCCACGCGGGCGAAGACGCGCTGAAGGAAATGCTGGGCCCATATGGCGGCTTCGATCATAACGCGCAGTCCTTGCGGGTCGTCACATCGCTGGAAAAACGATACGCCGACTTTCTTGGCCTGAATTTGACCTGGGAAACCCTCGAAGGTGTGGTCAAGCATAATGGGCCGTTGTTGCGGCAAGGGCAGGGGAGCGAAAATCTGCCGCGCGGCATTCCTGAATATGTCGCCCAACACGACCTGGAACTCGCCGGGTTTGCCGGTGCCGAAGCCCAGATTGCCGCCGTTTCGGACGATGTTGCCTACAATAATCACGATATCGATGACGGCCTGCGTGCGGACTTGTTTACGATCGAAGATCTCGCCGATGTGCCCTTGGCCGGCCCTGTTTTCGCCGAAGTCCGGAAGACCTACCCGGACCTGGACCTGTCGACGACAATTCACGAGGCCGTCCGTCGCATGATCGGGGACATGGTAGACGATATTTTGACCGAAACCAGCAGCCGCCTTTTGGATCTGGGGCCGAAAGGCGTGGAAGACATCCGCGCCCATAGCCACGCAATCGCCGGCTTTTCCGAGAAAATGAGGGCAAATGACGCCGCATTGAAGAAATTCCTGTTCGAAAACATGTACCGGCATTACAAGCTGAACCGGATGACAAGCAAGGCCAAGCGTGTCGTTCGCGAACTGTTTCGGTTGTTTGTCGCTGAACCGGAATGTCTTCCCGGGGAATGGCGGGCAAAAACCGCCGGTCCGAATACCGAAATTACGGCGCAGGCCGTGGCCGATTACATCGCCGGAATGACCGACCGCCACGCCATGGATGAATACAAAAAATTGTTTGATATACAGGCTCGCATTTCATGAATTTGTTTGAACATTTCTCCGATGCCGTTGAAGGCGTCGTTCAATCGCTTATTAAAGATGGCGTGTTGCCCGAAGGAATCGACACCTCGAGGGTGGGGGTCGAACCGCCGCGAGAGGCGTCCCATGGCGATATCACCACCAATGCCGCCATGCTGCTGGCTAAACAGGCGGGCATGAAGCCGCGTGATCTGGCTGAAAAGCTGCGAGAACGGATCGCATCGGTGGCGTCGGTCAGTGCCGCCGAAATCGCTGGGCCCGGATTTATCAATATGCGGCTCGACGATGCTTACTGGCATGACAGGCTTGCCGACGTCTTGCGGGCGGGCACCGCCTACGGCGATTCGACCGTTGGTGGCGGCGAAAAGGTCAATGTGGAATATGTCTCGGCCAATCCGACCGGCCCCTTGCACGTTGGCCATGGCCGCGGCGCCGTCGTCGGTGATGCTCTGGCCTCGCTGCTGGCCAAGGCCGGATATGACGTGACGCGGGAATACTACATCAACGACGCCGGGGCACAGATCGAAACCCTCGCCCGATCCCTGCATTACCGCTATCGGCAAGCCCTGGGCGAAACGGTTGGCGACATGCCGGACGGCCTTTATCCCGGTGATTACCTGATTCCGGCGGCTCAAGAACTGGCCCAAGATGAAGGCGACAAGTGGAAAGATGCGCCGGAACGAGACTGGCTGGAAACGTTCTCGCTCTATGCCATCGGCGCCATGATGGTCTTGATCCGCAGTGATCTTGAAGCGCTTGGGGTCAAACACGATGTTTTCACGTCGGAACGGGCGCTGGTCGCCCGTGGTGGCGTCGAAGCGGCCATGGAAGGGCTGGTCAAGCGCGGCCTGATCTATGAAGGCGTTCTCGAACCGCCGAAAGGGCGCAAGCCCGACGATTGGGAACCGCGCCGGCAGACCTTGTTCAAGGCGACTGACTTTGGCGACGATATCGACCGGCCCGTCAAGAAATCCGATGGCTCGTGGACCTACTTCGCCACCGATATGGCCAACCATGAAGACAAACACCGGCGCGGCTTCAACATCATGATTGATGTCTGGGGCGCCGATCACGGCGGTTATGTCAAACGCATGGCGGCGGCGGTCAAGGCGCTGACGGAAGGGCGCGGCGAACTGGATGTCAAGCTGTGTCAGATGGTCAATCTGTCCGAAGGCGGCAAGCCGGTAAAAATGTCGAAGCGGGCCGGCACTTTTATTACCATGCGCGATGTCATCGACAAGGTCGGCAAGGACGTCGTGCGGTTTATCATGCTGACCCGCAAGAATGACGCCCAACTGGAATTCGATCTGGCGAAGGTGACCGAACAATCCCGCGATAATCCGGTCTTTTACGTACAATATGCCCATGCACGGGTTTGTTCCGTCATACGTCACGCCGCCGAGATGTTCGAAGCCGATCAACTCAGCGACGAAAAACTGGCCCAGGCGCCACTCGAAATGCTTGTCGCACCGGCTGAACTGGCCCTGATCAAACTGATGGCAGGTTGGCCACGACTTGTTGAAAGCGCCGCCCTGGCCCATGAACCCCACCGTGTCGCCTATTATCTGGGCGACGTGGCGGCCGAACTGCACGGTTTGTGGAACAAAGGCAACGAAGATGCTTCGCTGCGCTTTATCTTGCCCGATAATCCCTCGTTAACACTCGCCAGATTGGCCCTTGTCAGGGGGGCGGCTTTCGTGATCGCATCGGGATTAGAGGTTATCGGAGTCACCCCGGTCGAGGAAATGCGTTAATGAGCCCGTCAGACCCGCCACGGATGGATGACATGGACGATGATATCATTCCCGATCCGTCGGAGGCGCTCGAATTCGAACCGGTCTTGAGGTCTCGCCCGAAACGGCGGATCGGCGTGCTGCTGGCGCTCCTTATCCTGGCAGGGGGCGGCGCCGGTGCCGGTTGGTACTATTACGGCGATATGGTGATGGTTGGAACGGATGGTGAGGCGCCGGTCATTCGGGCCGCCGACGGGCCGGTCAAGGTGCGACCGGAAAACCCGGGCGGCATGGCAATCCCTAATCGCGACAAATTGATTTATGAGCGTCTGAAGGGGGCCGATCAGGAATTTCGTGTGGAGCGTCTGTTGCCGCCACCGGAGACGCCGTTGGCGCCCCCGGCACCGAAAGCCAAAGTGGCCTCCCCCGCGACGCCTGCGGTGGTCAAAAAACCGGTAGCCAAGCCCATCGTTGACCCGGCCAGTATTCCCCGGATTGAAGCTCCGGTAAAGGCCGCACCGGCGCGGACGCCGTCTGCGGTGACCGCCAAATCCAGCATGGTCTATCGAATCCAGCTCGCCGCCGTGCGGTCGAAAGAGGCCGCGATTAGCGAGTGGGGTCGCCTGAAAAAGAAAAACGGTGATCTGCTTGGCGGTCTGAATCTGGACGTCATCAAGGTCGATTTGGGGGCCGGAAAAGGGGTTTTCTACCGATTGCGCGCCGGTCCGCTGAAAAATGAAGCGACGGCAAAAAAATTGTGCGAGCAACTGTCGAGCCGAAAGATCGGATGCCTGATCGTCCGGCCCGAAGGGCTCTAAAATGAGCGACCGGCTTCCACTTGCGGCGATTTTTGGCTGTCGGGGACTGCAACTGGATGCGCGGGAAAAGCGGTTTTTCAGCGATGCCGATCCTGTCGGTTTCATTCTGTTTCGGCGTAATTGTGACAACCCGGCGCAGGTACGTCGGCTGGTAGACGACTTGAGAGAGTGCGTCGGGCGTGCCGACGCGCCGGTCCTGATCGATCAGGAAGGGGGGCGGGTCCAGCGCCTGAAACCGCCGCATTGGCGGGATGCACCGGCGGCGGCCCGTTTCGCCGCATTGGCCGCTACCGATCTTGACCGGGCCGTCGAAGCGGCTCGCCTGAATGCCCGACTGATCGCTCGCGAGCTTTCGCCGCTTGGCATTACGGTCGATTGCGCACCGGTGCTCGATCTGCCGAAAGCGGATGCCGATCCGATCATCGGGGATCGTGCCTACGGCAGCGATCCGGCAATTGTCGCCAGCCTTGCAAGGGCTGTCTGCGAAGGTTTCCTTGCCGGCGGGGTGCTGCCGATCATCAAACATATTCCGGGCCATGGTCGCGCCGATGTCGATAGTCACATGGCGCTGCCGGTCGTTTCGGCGGCTGTGTCGGAATTGACAACCACCGACTTTTCCCCGTTCGCGGCACTGGCCGATATGCCATGGGCGATGACGGCCCATGTGGTTTACACGCAGCTTGATGCCGAAAACCCGGCGACGACGTCGGCTAATGTTATTGATGTCATTCGCCGTGAAATCGGTTTTACTGGTATCTTGCTATCGGACGACCTGTCGATGCAGGCCCTGTCGGGGGGCATGGGGCAGCGGGTGACGGATAGCCTTGCCGCGGGATGCGATATTGTCCTTCACTGTAATGGAATAATGGCTGAAATGACGGACGTCGCCAAGGCTTGCCTGCCGCTTGGCGATATCGCCCTGGGACGAGTTGCACGGGGCGAGGCGCTGCGCTTGGAAAATAGGTCAGCGTGGCAGGAACCGGAAGAAGAAGCAGTCCGGCGTTTGGCTGTAATGCTCGAAGGAAAGGGTTAGATGTGTCAGTGACCGATTTGATTTTCGCGGCATCCGTATGGACCATACCGGTGCTGCTGGCCGTTACCCTCCACGAGGCCGCCCATGGTTTCGTCGCCTGGAAGCTTGGTGACGACACCGCCTATCGAATGGGCCGGGTGACCTTCAATCCCTTTCGTCATATCGATCCCGTCGGGACGCTGCTGATGCCGGCCTTTTTGTTGTTGGTGTCGGGCGGTCGGGTGATGCTTGGTTTTGCCAAACCGGTGCCGGTCAATTTTCATCGCTTGCGCCGCCCTCGTGGCGACATGGTGCTTGTCGCCCTTGCCGGACCGGGAACGAATCTGGTGCTGGCGCTGCTGTCGGCGTTGCTGTTTCATGTTGTGCGTTTTTTACCCCCGGATGTCGGTTTGTGGTTGGCCCACAATCTGCAAAATTCCCTGCGGTTGAACGTTATTCTGGCGGTCTTCAATATGCTGCCCATTCCGCCGCTGGATGGCGGGCGGGTCGCCGTTGGGCTGTTGCCGGATTTTCTGGCGCTGCAACTGGCGCGCCTGGAGCGGTATGGGATTTTTGTTGTCCTCGGGGCAATATTCGTGTTGCCGTGGATCGGTGATAAAATCGGCATGGAACTGGATATTTTTTGGCTGCTGGTTGGCGAACCGGCTTCCTATATTGCTTATTTCATCATGAAACTCGCTGGAATTGGCTAGGGAAATGGACGACATCGGAGATTTCGAGGAGGCGGAAGAAACCGGCGCACCGAGCGGCACGGCCTTCGTCGTTGATATCGATGGCTTCGAAGGTCCCATTGATGTGCTGCTGAATATGGCGCGCAGCCAGAAAGTCGACATCACCCAGATATCAATTGTTCAATTGGCCGATCAGTATCTTGCTTTTGTCGCATTGGCGCGGAGCACAAACCTTGAATTGGCCGCCGACTATCTGGTGATGGCCGCCTGGTTGGCGTATCTGAAATCCCGGCTGCTGCTGCCGGATGTTGAAGGCGAAGATGAGCCGAGCGGCGAAGAAATGGCCAATGCACTGGCGTTTCAACTACGTCGGCTTGAGGCGATGCAGGATGCCGGGGCGCGCTTGCGGGGTCGCGATTGTCTGGGCCAGGACTTTTTTGCTCGTGGCGCACCGGAGAAATTCGTCGTCACGGCCCACACGGTCTATGATGTATCCCTGTTTGACCTACTGAAGTGCTACGGTGAGCAACGAAGCAATCAAACGGACGGCATATTGCACATTGAGGCGTCGGATATTTACAGCGTCGATGATGCGCTTGAACGGCTTTCAAAAATTATCGGTAACCTTCCCGACTGGGAAACGCTGTCGAAATTCCTTCCCGCCGGGCTAAAGCAGGGCATGGCGTACAGGTCTGCCGTCGCATCGACCTTTTCAGCGACTCTGGAAATGGCGCGGGCGGGCAAGATAAGATTGCGGCAGCACGAGGCATTCGCGCCGATTTATATCCGCAGCACCCCGGATGACGTCGAGTTCCGACCGGATATGGAAGCCCGCCCTGCCGTGCGGGGCGACAATGACAATGACAATCAGGAAGACGAGTGAACATCGGCCAATGACAGAAACACCGGACCACAACCTCAGATTGCTGGAAGCGATCTTGTTCGCGTCGGCCGAACCGCTTTCCCGAAAATTTCTGGTCCACCGGCTTCCGGAAGGATGCGATGTGGGGGCGTTGCTGGCGAAGTTGAAGGAAGACTATACGGGCCGTGGCATTCACCTTGTGCAAACGGGTGGTTCCTGGGCATTTCGCACGGCAGATGATCTGAGACCGGTGCTCGACAAGGATATCGAAGTGGCTCGCAAACTGGGTCGGGCGACGATCGAAACGCTGGCAATTATCGCCTACCATCAACCCGTTACACGGGCCGAGATTGAAGAAATCAGGGGCGTTTCCCTAAGCAAGGGAACGCTGGACACGTTGTTCGAACAAGGTTGGGTGCAACCCCGTGGGCGACGAAAAACACCCGGGCGCCCCGTCACGTGGGGCACGACGGACGCCTTTTTGGATCATTTCGGGCTTGAAAACATCAAGGATCTGCCGGGCATGGACGAGTTGAAGGCGGCAGGCTTACTTGATGCCCGACCGGCTATTGACGCCTATAGGGTGACGGGGGGCCTGTCGGAAGCCGCAGACCGGGTTGATGTTGGGGGGGGGCCGGAAGAACAGGAAGACGAAGGCATCCTGCCCGAAGCCTCTCACCTGCTTGACCCCGACGAAAACTTCGATGATACGCCGTTGGACCCCGACGCCGATTAAGATATTTTCCGTTATAAATGGGGCGCGGGGCGGGTTATTATAAATCTCCCTTGGTATTGGTTGCCCTTACATTTTGTTTCTGCCATTATCCGCGCACCTAATTTAGTGAGTTATTTAGAGAGTTTAAGATCATGGGTTCATTCAGCATTTGGCATTGGCTAATCGTTTTGGTGGTCGTTCTCGTCTTGTTTGGCGGGAAAGGCAAAATTTCGGCCCTTATGGGTGATTTCGGCAAAGGCTTGAACTCCTTCAAAAAGGGCATGAAGGAGGACAGAGACTCTGCGGAAGATGAGTCAGACGAGGCCCCGAAGGTATTGAAGACGGATGCTCAGGAAGCGGCTGATCAGGCTGCCCGAAAGAACGACAAAGCCGCCAACGGTTAATTGTTATGCGGGGGCGATCTTTTATCTGCTCCCGTGTAATCCGTTATTTCTGATCGATTTGTCCTTTTTCTCAATCCAGGATCGCTAATCGCCATGTTCGACATCGGCTGGCAGGAGCTATTTATCGTTGCAGTTTTGGCCGTCATCGTCGTTGGGCCAAAGGAATTGCCGCGCGTCTTGCGCACCGTTATGGGGGTCGTGCGGAAGGCCCGGATGCTGGCACGCGACTTTCAGGACGGCCTTGACGAGGTCGTGCGTGAGGCCGATCTGGAAGATATAAAAAATCAGATCGGAAACCTCGGCAATGGTGATCTCGCCAAGACCGTCGAGAGCACGCTTGATCCAAATGGCGATATTGCCAAGGAACTGGATATGACGGAAATTCAGAACGATATTGGCAAAATGGCGGCGGATAGCTCAACGTCGAAACCCGGCGATGACGGCACGACGGACACCGTCGCCACCGACGCAATGGCAGCATCGACCGCCGAATCGACCGCCGATACGGCGGACGACAAGAAGGATGGGTAGGGCGCTGTGTCTGATCACTTAGACGTCGATGGATCCAAGGCGCCACTGCTGGAACATTTGGTCGAACTGCGGACCCGGCTGGGTTATTCGCTGGCATCGGTACTGGTCTTGTTTTTTGTCAGTTACTATTTCGCCCCGGCAATTTATAATTTTTTGGTGCAGCCGCTGGCCGACATCCTGCACACGATGGGTGGCAATCGCAGGCTGATCTTTACGGCCCTGCACGAGGCGTTCTTTACCTATGTTAAAGTCGCCTTCTTTTCCGCCTTGTTTTTTTCCTTTCCGTTTATCGCCATGCAGTTTTGGCTGTTTGTAGCCCCTGGCCTCTACAAAAAAGAAAAGCGCGCCATGCTGCCGTTTCTGGTGGCGACACCGATCCTGTTTTTCATGGGCGGATCACTGGTCTATTACTACATCTTTCCATTGGCCTGGCATTTCTTCCTGGGCTTTGAATCCGTCGGTGGCCCTAACTCCCTGCCCATCCAGCTTGAACCCAAGGTCGATGAGTACCTGTCGCTGGTGATGCGCCTGATCTTCGCCTTCGGCCTGTGTTTCGAACTGCCGGTTCTGATGACACTGCTGGGCCGCGTCGGTATGGTGACCGCCGATGGTATGCGTAAAAGACGCCGCTATGCCGTTGTGTTGGCTTTTGTTGCCGCCGCTGTTCTGACACCGCCGGATGTGATTAGCCAAATCGGGTTGGCGTTGCCGACGATTCTGCTTTATGAAATTTCTATTCTCTCGGTTGCCTTTGTCGAACGCGGACGAAAGAAGGAAGCCGAGGAAGGATCGGAAGACGAGGACGATAACCTCGACACCTGATACCCCGGATAGCGCCCCGCCAGTTTAAGAGACGTCGATCATGTTTGATATAAAGTGGATTCGCGACAACCCCGATGCATTTGATGCCGGGTTGGCGCGCCGTCGCCTTGCGGCCTTGTCGGCGGAGCTGATTGGCCTGGATAAAATCAGGCGCGAGGCTGAAACCCGGGCGCAGGAAATTCAGGCCGAACGCAATAAATTGTCCAGGGAAATCGGACAAACCAAGGCCCGCGGCGAGGACGCCTCGGAGATTCTCGCGCAGGTCTCACGCTCCAAAGAAGACCAGGCCGAGGCGGAGGAACGGGCCCGTAAGGCGACCGATGATTTGACCGCCGCGCTGTCGGCGATCCCCAATCTGCCGGCCGCCGATGTGCCGGATGGCGTCAGCGAGGACGACAACGAACAAGTCCGCACCTGGGGTGTCCCCGGCGCGTTCGCTTTTGCGCCGAAGGAGCATTTCGAACTGGGCGAAGCGCTGGGGCTGATGGATTTCGAAACGGCGGCGAAGATGTCGGGTTCCCGTTTCGTTATCTTGAGCGGCGCACTGGCGCGCATGGAACGCGCGCTGGCGTCCTTTATGCTTGATTTGCATACGGGCGAGCACGGCCTGACCGAGGTCAATCCGCCGGCCCTTGTTCGTGATACTGCGCTTTACGGAACGGGACAGTTACCAAAGTTCGGCGACGACCTGTTCAGGACAGATGACGGCTATTGGATGATCCCGACGGCTGAAGTGCCGCTGACCAATATGGTCGCCGGGCAAATTCTCGAGGAAGAAACCCTGCCCAGGCGCTCGACTGCGATGACCTGGTGTTTCCGGTCCGAAGCCGGCTCGGCCGGTAAGGATACCCGCGGCATGATCCGGCAGCACCAGTTCACCAAGGTTGAAATGGTGTCGGTGACGACACCCGATCAATCGGACGCCGAACTCGAGCGTATGACCGGGTGGGCCGAAGAAGTCCTGAAACGGCTCGATCTTCCGTACCGGGTCGTCAAATTGTGCACCGGTGATTTGGGTTTCGGTGCGTTGCGCACATACGATCTGGAAGTCTGGCTGCCGGGGCAAGGTCGGTATCGCGAAATTTCGAGCTGTTCCAGTTGTGGGGATTTTCAGGCCCGGCGCATGAAGACGCGATGCCGTGCAAAGGGCGAAAAGGCGACCCGGTTCGTCCATACGCTCAATGGGTCCGGCCTTGCCGTCGGACGGACGCTGGTCGCAATCATGGAAAACTATCAGCGGGCCGATGGCTCAATCGTCATCCCGGAAGCCCTGCGGCCCTATATGGGCGGGTTGGAGGTTATTGCCGCCAATGCGTGAGCGGGTTCCCGATCTGTCACGCGCCCGCGTGCTGCTGTCAAACGATGACGGCATCAATGCGCCGGGGCTTAAGTCACTGGAACGGGTCATGACTCGGCTGGCGCGCGAGGTCTGGGTCGTCGCGCCGGAAACCGAACAGAGCGCCGCCAGCCACTCCCTGACCCTACGTCAACCGTTGCGCATCCGCGAGGTTTCGGCGCGGCGTTTTGCGGTCAACGGGACACCGACCGATAGCGTCTTGCTGGGGATCAGTCAGGCGATGAAGGACAGCCTGCCCGATTTGATTATTTCCGGCATCAACAGAGGCGGTAATCTGGGCGAGGACGTCAGTTACTCCGGCACGGTGGCGGCCGCCCTGGAAGGAACCCTGTTGGGCTTTCCCGCGATTGCGTTGAGCCAGGTCACGGCCGACCAGCATCCGGCGAAATGGTCGAGCGCCGAACATTGGCTCGAAAAAGTGCTGGCCGGACTGGTCGGCCTGACGTTTCCGGAGAACGTGATGATGAACGTAAATTTCCCGGATGTTGCGGCCGGCGCCGTCACCGGTATCGAGGTGACCCGTCAGGGCAAGCGCAAAATCGGCGGCGATTTGACACCCGGTGTCGATCCGCGCGGCGATACCTATTTCTGGGTTGGACCGCAGCGTAATGAAGACCGCTACCGTAAGGGGACCGATCTGGAGGCGACGAGCCGCGGCGCGGTTTCGATCACGCCGCTGTCCGTCGACATGACCCACTCGGGCATGCTGAAAAAATTGAAGGAGATTTTCTAGGTGTCGCTGGACGAGGGACGGGCGCAACTGATTATGGAACTGCGGCGTGGCGGCGCCATCGACAAAATCGTCATGGACGCGATGGAAGCCATTCCCCGGGAATTGTTTGTGCCGGAGGCAATCCGTGACAAGGCCTACGAAAATATCGCCCTTCCGATCGGCCATCACCAAACCATCAGTCAACCGCAGACGGTTGGTCTTATGACCCAGGCCCTGGCGGTCGGAGATCGAATGAAAGTTCTGGAAATCGGCACCGGATCCGGTTACCAGTCGGCCGTGCTGGCCCCGCTTTGTCGCCGTCTTTACACCATCGAACGCTTCAAGGAATTATTGCAAGGCGCCGAAGCGCGCTTCGCCAGACTGCGCCTGACCAACATCACCACCCGCTGCGGCGATGGCAGCCTGGGGTGGTCCGAACAGGCGCCCTTCGAACGTATTATCGTCACCGCCGCGGCGCATGACATTCCACCGCTGTTAGTCGAACAATTGACCATCGGCGGCATTATGGTGGTGCCGGTGAACGACGGACGGCACGAAAACGATCAACGACTACTGCGGGTGGTCCGTAAAAAAGATGGCGTCGAAACGGAAGAATTAGGCATCACCCGGTTCGTTCCCCTGGTCGAGGGCGACCGGCCCTGACATCCAGCACAATTGAAGTATGTGCCCACCTTGGCGATAATCAGCGGATGATTCGCAGATTGCTCCAATTGTGCAGGCGTTCGGTGCTGGTGGCGTTGTTGCCGTTGGCTGCCTGCGGCGGCGCTGAATGGCCGCCTTCGGGAGATGGGGCGAGGCGTTCCGACAGGCCGGTATTGTCGCGCGGTGCCTCCGCCCTGTTTATTGGTGCCGACGCGGTGATCGTCGGAAAAGGCGATACGGTTTATGATATATCCCGCCGTCACCGGATTTCAGTTCGTGCCATCATCGAGGCTAACAATCTGACGCCGCCATATTATCTGACGGTCGGGCAGCGCCTGGTGCTGCCCCGCAGAAAAACGTATGTCGTCAAACGTGGCGACACCCTGGGCCAGATCGCCAAGGCCCATGGCGTCAATATGTACGATCTGGCGCGGATCAATAAACTTCGACCGCCCTATATCATACATGTCGATGAGCGCCTGTTTCTGCCTGATCGGGCTTCGATACAGACGGCGGCCAAATCCAGGCCAGGGATTTCCGGAACGCCATCCGATCCGCCGCCGCCGGCTCGGAAATCCATCTCGATGGCGAAGAAGACGACGGCTCGGGCTGTCGCTGCGCCGCCACCGACGTCGGGCAATGGTTTTTTGTGGCCGGTCAAGGGCCGCGTGATATCCGGTTTCGGCGGGAAATCCAAAGGTCTGCAGAATGACGGCATCAATATTGCGGCCGTTCGCGGCTCGCCCGTGCGGGCGGTCGAACATGGCATCGTTGCCTATGCGGGCAATGAACTCAGGGGTTTTGGCAACCTGTTGCTGATCAAGCACTCCGGCGGCTGGGTCACGGCCTATGCCCATAACCAGAAACTGATGGTAAAGCGCGGTGACAAAATCACCAAAGGCCAGAACATCGCCACTGTCGGGTCTACCGGGAGCGTCAAGACACCGCAGTTGCACTTCGAATTACGTCGCGGAAAACTCGCCGTCGACCCCATTAAATATCTGCCGAAACCGAGCGCCTGACGAAGCTTGTAGCGGATTTTGATAGAGCCTTCCTTGGTAACGGGGCGTGCATGCTTCCGCCAGAACCGTTTGTGATCGGCTCAAATTTGTTTCCTGCCGTTTGCCGGGCGTGAACCTGGGCGACGCTCGCTTGTCCGTTCGGTCGGTCTATTTGGGATCGTCCAGCCGCTTGCCGAGCCGGCCGGCAAGATCCTGAATAAATTGCCAGGCGGTCCGTCCGGAACGCGAGCCCCGTGTCACCGCCCATTCGTTGGCCTGGGCGTGAAGTTCTTCTACGGCGATATCAAGACCATAGTGATCGACGTAGCCCTGAACAATGTTGAAGAAGGTTTTCTGGTCGCAGTTGTGAAAACCAAGCCATAGCCCGAAGCGATCGGAAAGCGACACCTTTTCTTCGATGGCTTCCGCGGGGTTGATGGCGGTCGAGCGTTCGTTTTCGATCATATCGCGGGGCATCAGGTGGCGGCGGTTCGACGTTGCGTAGAACACCACGTTGTCCGGTCGTCCTTCGATGCCGCCTTCGAGAACCGCCTTTAGCGATTTGTAGGCGGCATCGTTGCCATCAAACGACAGGTCATCGCAGAACAATATGCAGCGCCGATCCGAGTCGCGCAGAATGGAGAGCAACTGGGGCAGGGAAGGGATGTCCTCTCGGTGGATTTCGACCAGGGCCAGCGGGTTGACGATGTCACAATTGACCTTGGCGTGGACCGCCTTGACCAGGGAACTTTTACCGGTGCCGCGGGCGCCCCACAGCAAGGCGTTGTTGGCGGGCAGTCCGGCGGCAAAATTTGTCGTATTTTCCAGCAGGATACCGCTTTGGTGGGCTATTCCCTTAAGGAGCCCGTAGTCAACTCTGCTGACCGATACAATCGGCTCCAGCCGCGTCCCTTCGGCGCGCCAGACGAAGGCATCGGCGGCATCCAGGTGGGCGTCGGCGGGGATTGGCGGCGAAAGCCTTTCAAGGGCCTCGGCGATGCGAGCCAGCAGCGGGCTAAGGTCCTGGTCGATCATGATGGTGAAATTCCTGGCGATAGAGGGTACAAATACAATAGAAGCTTTGTATGGCAGGCGGTTAGCGGTTGCAAGTCGCGTCGGGAAGGTTATAGTCCGCACTCTTGCCGGTATTCGGTAAAATTGACTGTATTTTGCTATTTCAGGAGTCTGATAGATGTTCGTTTCTCCCGCATATGCTCAAGCCGCAGGCGGTGCCGGTGGTGGCCTTGAGGCAATGTTCCCGCTGATTCTGATCTTTGTCGTTTTCTACTTTCTGCTGATCAGGCCGCAACAGAAAAAAGCCAAAGAACACAAAGCGATGCTGGAGGCTGTTCGCCGCGGAGACAAGATCGTCACGGGTGGCGGTATCATCGGAAACGTGACCAAGGTGGTCGATGATAACGAAGTCATGGTTGAAATTGCCGATGGCGTCAAAGTCCGTGTGCAGCGTGGCATGATCGCGGCCATCCTGACCAAGCCGGAACCGGTCAAGGGCGACAAGAATAAAGATAAGGACAGTAACAAGAACACCGATGTCGCCGCTGCCGGAACCACGGACAGCTCGACCGACAGCCCCGTTTCCAAGCTCAAGGGCTTGCTCGGGCTTAAATAAAAGTACCAACAAGGGCTGGATACCACCATGATCTACTTCGCCAAGTGGAAAATTTTCACAATTCTCGGCGTTTGCCTGTTCGGTTTGATTTTCGCTGCGCCGAACTTCCTGACATCACGGCAGGCCGCGTCGTTGCCGTCGTGGGTTCCGTCCAAGCAATTCAGCCTGGGCCTCGATCTTCAAGGCGGCTCGCACCTGTTGCTTGAAGTCAAGGTCGAGACCGTCATCAAGGAGCGGTTAGCCTCCCTCGTTGACAGCATGCGGACAGAGCTTCGCAAGGCCCGTATCCAATATGGAAATTTGGGTGTCACGGCGACCGGCGCAACGGTGACGATCAAAAATCCGGCCCAGCTGGAACAAGCCCGTACGCTGTTGCGGGTTCTCGACGGTGACACAACAATCGCGACATCGGACGCGGGCCGGATCGACTTGACGTTGACCGAAAAGGCAATCCGCGACCGCAGATCGGCGGCGATTGATCAATCCATCGAAATCGTCCGCCGCAGGATCGATGAAACCGGTGTCCGCGAGCCGACAATTCAACGTCAGGGCGACAATCGTATACTGGTCCAGTTGCCGGGGCTCAACGATCCGGAACGGGTCAAGCGGCTGCTTGGGAAAACCGCCAAGTTGGCGTTCCATATGGTCGATTCACGACCGGTATCGGAATCCCTGGCGGGCCGGACGCCGCCCGGCTCGATCCGCTTGCCCTCGGCCGACCAGGTCGGCCCCGGTGGGCGCCCGCGGGAGTATTTGCTGAAAAAACGGGTGCTGGTCAGCGGCGATACGCTGATTGACGCCGAACCGACATTCCAGAATAACGAGCCGGTCGTCAGCTTCCGGTTTGACACAATTGGTGCCAAACGATTCGGCAAGGCGACGTCGGAAAACGTCGGCAAGCTGTTCGCCATCGTGCTGGATGGAAAAGTCATCAGCGCGCCACGAATCAACGAACCTATTCTGGGGGGCAGTGGCGTTATATCGGGTAATTTTACGGTGCAATCGGCGCAAGATCTCGCGCTGTTGCTTCGGGCCGGCGCCTTGCCGGCACCGCTGAGCATTCTCGAAGAACGGTCCGTCGGCCCCGGACTGGGGGCGGATTCCATCGCCGCCGGTAAAATTGCCAGTATCGTTGGCATGCTTCTGGTCGTCGTGTTCATGGTTGTTGTTTACGGTCGATTTGGGCTAATGGCTGACATCGCGCTGATCTTTAACGTCATTCTGATCATCGCCGGACTGTCCGTTTTGCAGGCGACGCTGACGCTTCCGGGGATCGCCGGGATTGTCCTGACCATCGGTATGGCGGTTGACGCCAATGTTCTGGTGTTTGAGCGCATCCGCGAGGAAACCCGCGCCGGGCGGACACCTATTTCATCCATCGATGCCGGCTATTCCCGGGCCATCAGGACCATTATCGATGCCAATGTCACGACATTGATTGCGGCGGTGCTGATGTATCAGTTTGGTTCCGGGCCTGTTCGCGGCTTTGCCGTGACATTGGCCATTGGCATCGTTACATCAATGTTTACGGCGATCATGTTGACTCGCCTGATGGTCGCGACCTGGCTACGCCGTACGCGCCCCGACACGTTACCGATCTAGGAAAATAGAATGCGTGGACTTCACCTGATACCCCCCGGCGTCAATATCGGATTCATTTCACGGAAAAACCTGTTTTTCGTTTTTTCGGCCTTTCTCGTGCTTTCCTCGATTGGCCTTTATGTCGCCAAAGGTCTGAACTACGGCATTGACTTCAAGGGCGGCATCCTGATGGAGATCAAGACAACGGCCGGTCCCGCCGACATCGGAAAGATGCGCGGAACACTGACAGGGCTTAATCTCGGTGATGTCAGCCTGCAGGAGTTCGGCGCGCCGAACGAAATAATGATTACCGTCCAATCCCAAAAAGGCGGCGAAAAAGCTCAGGCAGCGGCCGTCAATAGCATCAAGAAAGCGCTTGGTGACAACATCGAGTACCGTCGAACGGAATTTGTTGGACCGAAAGTTAGCCAAGAACTGCTGATGGACGGTATTTACGCCGTTAGCGCCGCCATGTTCGCTATTTTGCTGTATGTCTGGTTTCGTTTTGAATGGCAGTTCGGTTTGGCCGCGGTCGTGGCTCTTGTTCACGATGTTATGAGCACCATCGGCATTTTTTCGTTGCTGGGGATGGAATTTAACCTGACGACCGTAGCCGCCGTTCTGACCATTGCCGGGTATTCCATCAATGATACCGTCGTCGTTTTTGACCGGGTCAGGGAAAATCTGCGGCGATACAAATCGATGCCGCTGCCCGAACTGTTGAATAAATCCGTCAACGAAACACTATCGCGGACGATTATGACCAGCTTTACAACGCTGCTGGCGTTGTTGGCGTTGTATGTGCTGGGTGGTGAAGTTATCCGCGGATTCAGTTTTGCCATGATTTGGGGTATCGTGGTCGGTACCTATTCGTCGATCTGCCTGGCCGTTCCGATGCTGCTGTACCTGAACCTTCAGCGTCGGGGCGGTGCTAAAGACACCGACTCAAACAAGCAAGAGGCGGCCGTTTAAAGCGCTGCGGTCGAAAGGTTATCCCGCTGGATATCACCCCTGTTATTGCCGCCGGACGGCAATTAATCGAAGGCTACGGCGATGGCGGTTTTGTCATTGCCGGCACACGCTACAAAGGCTCGGTGCTGGTTTTTCCGGATCGTTCGCTGGCGTGGGACGTCGAGAGTACGGCAAACCTGACCCTTCAATCCCTGTTGCCCGTGACCGATGTGTCAGAACAGGCCGGCATCCTGATCATTGGATGCGGGCCAACATTCCTTGCCGTTCCGCCAGGATTACGCGAGGGGTTGCGGCAACACCGGATCGTGCTGGAATGGATGGATACGGGGGCCGCCTGCCGGACCTATAACGTCCTGCTCGCGGAAGACCGTCAACTGGCCGCGGCGTTGATTGCGGTAGATTAATAAAAATTCAGGCCGAAGGTCCCGCTGCCTGAAACTGTCTGACGGCGCAGCCAAAAAAAAGAAGGCCCGGACGATACCGGACCTTCTCGTGACGATGGTATGCGCAGAGGGGTCAGGCGTTGGCTAAATTCCCTGCCGCAAAATCCCAGTTAACCAGGTTGGCGAGGTAAGCATCGACGTATGCCGGACGCAAATTCTGGAAGTCCAGATAGTAGGCGTGTTCCCAGACGTCGCAGGTAATCAATGGAGTCTGGCCATCGGTCAGCGGGCAGGCGGCGTTGGCGGTTTTGACGATCTTGAGTGAGCCGCCGTCGGCGACCAACCAGGCCCAGCCACTACCAAACTGGGTAAGGCAGGCGTTCTTGAATTCTTCCTTGAAAGAATCGAAGGAGCCAAAGGCTTCATCGATTTTTGCGCCAAGGTCACCGCTCGGTGCGCCGCCGCCATTCGGCGACATGGAATTCCAGTAGAAGGTGTGGTTCCAGACCTGGGCGGCGTTGTTGAAAATGCCGGCCTTGCCGGCATCACCCGCTGTTGCTTTCATGATCTCTTCAAGCGACTGGTCGGCCATCGGCGTGTCCTTGACCAGATTGTTCAGGTTGACCACATAGGCGTTGTGATGTTTCCCGTAGTGGAATGAAATGGTATTCGCTGAAATATGCGGCGCCAGAGCGTCATCGGCGTACGGTAAGGCAGGGAGTTCGAAAGCCATGGTTTTCCTCTTGTTAATGTCTTTGGGATAGATTGAATCAGGTATCAGGAATGTATGAATTCCCGACGTGAGTTTAAAGTGGTCTCAGGCGTTATGATGCATTTTTTTATCGTTCTAAGTACAGCCCTGTTTCGATGGTAGCGGCATCTCATTCGGCGACCCTGGTTCGTCGTTACGATAAGGAGCGCTATATGGCTGTTCTCATCGCTCCCGCCGAGTGTCGCGAGGCGTTGTTTTCTCTGCTTGCGTTTAATCTGGAAATTGCCGGCATTCCGGAATTGGTCAGCGAAACGATGTTGGGCGAAATCCGCCTGCAGTGGTGGCGCGATACCGTCGCTTCCATTTATGCCGGGGCCGATGTCGATCATCCCGTCGCGCTGGGGCTGGTCCATGGAGTTGAAACGTACGGCCTGAGCAGAGCCCTGTTCGACGAATTCCTCGATGCTCGTGGATTCGATTTACGCGGCGAGGCCCCGGCCTCACTGGAGGCCCTTGAAGGCTACGCCGGCGGAACGGCAGGGGCGTTGAACGAATTGATGGCCGGGGTTCTGGGTTTGGCGACGTTGGCCGAACAGCCGCAGGCCATCGCCCGTGCCGCCGTTCGCCATGCCGGGGTCGCGTGGGCGCTGGCGGGATTGCTCAGTTCCGTCACCTTTCATTCCCGGCAAGGGCGTCGTTATCTCCCGACCGACCTGGGGAACGACGACCGGACCGCCGCCGCTGCCGTCGCGGACGTCGCTCGCCGCAATATCGATCAGGCCCGTGCCGCCCGTAAAACGCTGCCAAGAACCATGTTGCCCGTAATGCTGTCGGCATTCCTCGCCGATCAACGACTGCGGCGGCTGGCGAAATCCGAATTCGATACGCTGCGACACCCCGACCGGCGTCCGGGGGCCGCTCACCTGCTGCGGTTCTACGGAAAGGTTCTGACTCGCTCGTTCTGATCCTGTCCATTTAGCGGTGTTCTTGCGCGCTGAGCATCATCAACTCGATCGTCGAAACATCGGGGAAAATCGGTCGGGACCATTTGTCATACAGCAAGGCGACGCCTCGCCGGGTGTCGGGGAACCCACCCTTCGTGTCGTCGAATGTGCGGATTTCCAGCGTTTCCCTGACCCGGGTTTTGGGCGCCAGACTGTCCCATATGACTGTGGGGTTGGCGATGCGGGGGGACGCCAGCGGTGCGATGGAACGCTCGATCATTCTTGTCGGTAGGCCATATCGGCGCGTGAAATGAGCGACGATGGCGGCGAACGAGGTTGTCGGAAAGAGCGTCTGGTAAAAGGTTGCGCGACCTTCGTCGTACCGTACGATTGATTTCGTTCCATCGTAAAGGATGGTGCTGGCCGCAAAAAGACGGGAGATGTCAGCGGGCCAGCGCAGTCCGACGATGCAAAACGCGACGGCGCCGGATTTTTTGGCGATGCAGGAATCCTTGAACGGTGCGGAATTTAGGGCAGGGGACGGTAGCCCCAGGACCAGGTCATTTGCAAACGACAGTGGGGTGCCGTCGAGCGGTGGAACGGACGGCTTCGCACTTTGGCTTGCTGGATGTCCGGGATAGGCCCCGATGGCTGCCAATTCGACTTTCCGAACCGTCCAGCCGTTGTCCATTTCAGGCCCCTGATCTGGCTGATGTGGCTTCGGTATGTCCATGACGATGCGACTGCGGGGCGGCTGATTTGTTTGTGGCGCATCATTGCCCGATGAAAAGGCCGAGTTGATTTTGTCAACGAAGCCTTTCTCATCCTTCCGCTTGCCGGGATTGGCGCGGCCGCCTTCGGTCGGCCGAAGGGGGGGTGTCGGCTCGCCGATGTGAGTCGCGTCGGCGGCCGGCCCGGTTTTTGCGGCGGCGGTGTCGTTTCGATCATCAAATAACGGGTTGGCCGCGGACGGGGGCGCGACACGAGCCGCCGCCGCTATGACCGTCGCTTGCCGGGCGGGGGCAGGTCCAGTTTCAGGAGCGACCTTGACGCCCGCATCAGGAAGGGCCGGGCCGCGAATGTTGCCGATGATTTTCAGTCCGGAACCCGGCGCCCTGCCGTTCGGGTCAAACGGGCCCGGCGACGATGGCGCCATGGTCGGCGGGGCGGGAGTGATGACCGTCGCCGACCAAGAGGGCGATTCCGGTGGTGGCGTGTGAATGCCGGTAACCGCGGGGACGGCCGGGGGGGTCGGAGCTTGTCGTTTGATCGGGGGGCGCTGGCCGGGGACCGCTTCTTTCTTGAGAGCGTCACGATAAGCGAGCAAATAGTAAACGATCTCGAAATGGCCGCTGCTGATCGCTGCGTCGATCGGCGTCATGCCCCGCTGATTGACCGCCGCAAGATCGGCACCGCCGAGCGTGTTGATCTTGACGGCCTGAAGATTGTTTTCGGCAATGGATTCAAAAAGGCGGGCGGTCGCTTCCGGGCTGACCTTCGGCTGCGCCACCGCCGGACTGGCGATAATGACGGAAAGCAGGAGTCCCATAACAGCAGGAATTTTGAGGCTCTTGTCAATCCAATGAGCAATTAGGCGGGCTTTGTTGATCATAATGGTAGTGGCCTGCGACGTTCCCGTTTGTTTCTCTGCGCACGGTTGCGATTCTATAGCGTGTCGGCACTATGGCATATAGTGAACCGGTCTTTTAGCCCGATGCGGGGCATATTCATTTTCTGTTGGAAGGCAAAAAATACGGTGAGGCGGGCCGCATATCGATAATTGCCGGCACGACGAAGCTTGACAGCGTCGTCGGGGAGCCGTATTTGACACATGAACATAGTTGGAGCATTCCTTCGTGACACACGGACAAACACTTTTGCAGCGACGAAGAAGCACGCGTACCCGCGCTGTGGTTGCTTGACCCTGTCCTGTCCGTTTCTTTTCTGAATTAACTCGCTTTATTTCGGGAAGTCCGCCAGTCGGGCGGCGCGCCGCAGCACTTTCCTGCCCGTGCCGTTCCTCAAGTTTGCGGAGACCTGTTCGATGTTCAAGATACTTCCCGAAAGACCAAACGACGCCCTCCAGATCGAAACCCTGCTGGACCGGGTTTTTGGGCCAAACCGGCAGACCAAGGCGTCCTACGCGTTTCGCCACCCGGTCGCTCCGATCGCCGATCTTTGCCTCGTCGCGCGGGACGGTGAGGATATTGTCGGGACGCTCCGGTTTTGGCCGGTGCTGATTGGCGGCGAATCAAATCCTGCGCTATTGCTAGGCCCGATCGGCGTTTCGCCGGACAGGCAGAAAACCGGAATCGGTCGCGCCTTGATCTCCCGCGGACATTCACTGGGGCAGTCCCTTGGACACAAGATTGTGCTCTTGGTCGGGGACGTGAATTATTATTGCCGTTTCGGCTACTCGCCAGCCATGGGTCATGGCATCACCATGCCGAATGAAGCACCGGAGCGATTGCTGGTCCATGAACTGCTGGCCGGTTCGTTGAACGGTGTAACCGGCGACATACTAGCCTGTGACGGACCTCAGCCAGTTGGAAAGATCGCGGCGGGCGCGGTCGCTTAAACCCTGCTTGCGGTCTTTGCCTTTCAGTCGGCGGCCTTTTTCGTTAACGCCTTCGGCGCCTTCCAACGGCGGAAACAAGCCGAAGTTGACGTTCATCGGCTGGAAGGTCTCAGCCTCGGCGCCACCGGTGATATGATGCAGCAGGGCGCCGAGCGCGGTCGTCGCGGGAGGGGCGGGGATCGGTGTCTGTATCATTTCGGCGGCGGCAAACCGACCGGCGATCAATCCCACCGATGCGCTTTCGACGTAGCCTTCGCAGCCGGTGATCTGACCCGCGAAACGAATCCGGGGCTGAGATTTCAGGCGTAACGTTTCATCGAGCAGGGTCGGCGAATTGAGAAATGTGTTCCTGTGGAGTCCGCCGAGGCGCGCAAATTCCGCATTTTCCAGGCCGGGAATGGTCCTGAATATTCGCTTCTGTTCGCCGTAGGTCAGCTTGGTTTGAAACCCCACCATGTTGTACAGGGTGCCAAGTGCGTTGTCCTGACGTAACTGAACAATGCCATATGCCTTCACCGTTGGATTATGGGGATTGGTCAAGCCGACCGGTTTCATGGGTCCGTAGGCGAGGGTCTTCTGGCCGCGTTCGGCCATCACTTCGACCGGCAGGCAGCCTTCGAAATAGGGGGTCCCTTCCCATTCCTTGAAGTCGGTCTTGTCGCCGTCGAGCAAGGCGCCGATGAAGGCGTCGTACTGATCCTTGTCGAGCGGGCAATTAATGTAGTCCTTGCCGTCGCCGCCACCGGGCACGCCCAATGCGGCTTTGTCGTAGCGGGATTGAAACCAGGCTTTGGAAAAATCGATGCTGTCTTTGTGGACGATCGGGGCAATGGCGTCGAAAAAGGCCAGGGAATCGCGCCCTGTCAACGCGCCAATGGTGGCCCCGAGAGCGTGTGAGGTCAGTGGGCCGGTCGCCACGATGACGCTGTCCCAGCTTTCCGAAATCGGTCCGCAGACTTCGTGCCGATCGACGGTAATCAGCGGTTCGTCGTCGATGGCTTTTTCGACGGCGTGGCTGAAGGCGTCACGATCAACGGCGAGCGCGCCACCGGCGGGCACCCGATTGGCATCGGCCATGGCCAGGATCAGGGATCCCAAACGGCGCATTTCTTCGTGCAGCAGGCCAACGGCATTGAAGACGGCATCGTCGGAGCGGAACGAATTCGAACACACCAGTTCGGCCAGGCCATCTGTCTGATGGGCATCGGTTCCGCGTTCGGGCCGCATTTCGTGCAAAATGACGGGAATGCCCATGCGCGCCGCCTGCCAGGCGGCCTCGCTTCCGGCCAGGCCGCCGCCGACGACGTGAAGAGGATTAAGTTCTTTCATCATGGCGGGGACTCATATAGACAGCGCGGGCCCCTTGCAACGACGAATATCGGGCACTACGTTTCCGGCACCGAACTCTCTTGCAGACAAAGGAAAATATCGTGGACTTATCGCTCCTGAAATCAATTAAACCGGATTACCTGATGGCCGCTGCCGTTCTCGTTGGCGCGTTCATGATGATGAAGTTTCTGCCACGGTTGATGGCGGGGGTTCCGTTCGTCGATCCAAAAGCCGTTCATGATATGATGCAAAGCGGCAAGGAGGTTCTGATCATTGATGTCAGAACACCGGGCGAATTTACCGGCAATCTGGGGCATATCGGCGGCGCGCTTAATCTTGAAGCCGGAGCCTTGGCCAGCCGCCTTGGTGACTCCAGTGGTCAGTTTGACGGGCTGAAGGGCGAGCCGGTCTTTATAACTTGCCGCACCGAAAACCGTTCGCCACGGGCGGCAAAAATGCTGACCAGGGCGGGCTTCACCAATGTCTGCATCATCAAAAGCGGAATGGCGGGTTGGAACCGGCAGGGACTGCCGACTGAAAGGTAGGCGTCAGGCCTTCTTCTTGTCGCTTCCGGCCCGCTTTTTAAGGAGCGCCTTCAGGTATTGCCCGGTATAGCTGCCCTTGGTGGCGGCGACATCTTCGGGCGTGCCGGTGGCGACGATTTTGCCGCCTTTCGATCCGCCGCCGGGGCCCAAGTCAATGATCCAGTCGGCGGTCTTGATGACCTCCAGATTGTGTTCGATGACGATCACCGTATTACCGGTATCAACCAATGCCTGAAGCACTTCCAGCAGTTTTTCGACATCGGCGAAATGCAGGCCGGTGGTTGGTTCGTCGAGAATATACAGGGTTTTGCCGGTCGCCCGCTTCGACAGTTCCTTGGCCAGCTTGACGCGCTGGGCCTCGCCGCCCGACAGCGTCGTCGCCTGCTGACCCAGGTGGATGTAGCCAAGGCCGACTTTTTGCAGGGTCGTCATCTTGTCGCGGATTGACGGCACGGCCTTGAAAAAGTCGGCGCCCTCGTCGATGGTCATATCAAGGACGTCGGAAATGGATTTGTCGCGGAAGCGGATTTCCAGCGTCTCCCGGTTATAGCGCCTGCCGTGACAAACATCACACTCGACATAGACATCGGGCAGGAAGTGCATTTCGATCTTGATGACGCCATCACCCTGACACGATTCGCACCGCCCGCCCTTGACGTTGAAGGAGAAACGCCCGGCCTTGTAGCCGCGCGCCTTGGCTTCCGGCAAGGCCGCGAACCAATCACGGATCGGGGTGAAGGCGCCGGTGTACGTTGCCGGGTTGGACCGCGGCGTGCGCCCAATCGGCGACTGGTCGATATCGACAATCTTGTCGATCAGTTCGACGCCGTCGATGCCGTCATGTTCGCCGGGATGGACGCGGGCGCCATGCAGTCGGCGGGCCAGCGCCTGATACAAGGTCTCGATAACCAGCGTCGATTTACCGCCACCGGAAACGCCGGTGATGCAGGTGAAGGTGCCGAGCGGAAAGTCGACCGTAAGATTTTCCAGATTGTTGGCGCGTGCGCCTTTAAGGCGCAGCTTGCGGCTCTTGGCGCCTTTTCGGCGTTTGGCCGGGATGGGAATGCCCCGGACGCCGGTCAGGTATTGCCCGGTCAGGCTCTCGGGCGTGGCCATGACTTCCGCCGGTGTGCCGTGGGCGGTAACGTGACCGCCGTGAATTCCGGCGCCGGGGCCCATGTCGATCAGGTAATCGGCGGCAAGGATGGCATCTTCGTCATGTTCGACGACGATCACCGTGTTGCCGAGATCGCGGAGCCGCTTGAGGGTCACCAGCAATCGTTCATTGTCGCGTTGATGCAAGCCGATGGAAGGCTCATCGAGCACGTAAAGCACGCCTGTCAGCCCCGAGCCGATTTGCGAGGCGAGGCGAATACGTTGGCTTTCGCCGCCCGACAAGGTGCCCGACGCGCGTGACAACGTCAGGTATTCGAGCCCGACATTGACCAGAAAGCCGAGCCGTTCCTCAACCTCGCGCAGGATACGTTCGGCGATTTTCTGATGCTTCGGGATAAGCTGCCTGTTCAGGTCGGCAAACCACTTGTCCGCCTGATCGATGGACATCTCGGTGATTTGGCCAATGTGCAAGTCGGCGATTTTGACGGCCAGGGCTTCCGGCTTCAGCCGGTTTCCGCCACAAGCCTCGCAGGTCGTGACGGTCTGGTAGCGGCCAAGTTCATCGCGTACCCATGACGAGTCCGTTTCACGCCAGCGCCGTTCCATATTGGGAATGACACCTTCGAACGGCTTCTTGACGTCATAGGATTTGTGGCCATCGTTGTATCGCATGGTCACGTCTTGTTCGCCGGTGCCGAACAATAAGACTTCACGCACTTTTTGGGATTGGTCCTTAAACGGCGTTCCCAAGTCAAACTTGAAATGCAGGGCAAGGCTTTCCAGCGTTTGGCGGTAATATTGCGATGTCGAATTAGCCCAGGGTGCGATAGCCCCTTCGTTCAATGACAGCCGTTCGTCGGGGACGACCAGGTCCGGATCGAAAAACATTTCCGTGCCCAACCCGTCGCAGGATGGGCAGGCGCCGAAAGGATTGTTGAAGGAAAATAAACGGGGTTCAATCTCGTCGATGGTGAAGCCGGAAACGGGGCAGGCGAATTTGGCGGAAAACGCCGTGCGTTCCCCTGTCTCGCCGTCAGCCGCGGCCAGTTCGATAAAGGCCAGGCCGTCGGCCAGTCCCAGTGCCGTCTCGAAGCTGTCTGCCAGCCGCGTTTCGATACCGTCACGCACGACCAGTCGGTCGACGACGACGTCGATGTCATGTTTGAGCTTCTTGTTGAGGGACGGAACCTCGTCGATTTCGTAAAACACGCCATCGACCTTGACCCGCTGAAATCCGCGCTTGGCCAAATCCTGCAATTCGCGGCGGTATTCGCCCTTGCGACCGCGGACGATCGGGGCCAGCAGATATAGCCGGGTATCCGCCGCGATCGACATCACCCTATCGACCATCTGGCTGACGGTCTGGCTTTCGATGGGAAGGCCGGTAGCCGGTGAGTGGGGGACACCGATGCGGGCGAACAAAAGACGAAGGTAGTCATAGATTTCGGTAACGGTACCAACCGTCGAACGTGGATTGCGCGAGGTCGTTTTCTGCTCGATGGAAATGGCCGGCGAGAGGCCCTCTATATGGTCGACATCCGGTTTTTGCATCAACTCGAGAAACTGGCGGGCATAGGCCGACAGGCTTTCGACGTACCGGCGCTGCCCCTCGGCGTAGATGGTGTCAAACGCCAGCGACGATTTTCCGGACCCCGAGAGTCCGGTGACGACGGTCAGCCGGTCGCGCGGTATATCGACATCGACATCCCGCAGGTTGTGCTCCCGTGCGCCGCGGACGCTGATCTGAGGTATCTTGGCTTTGTTGTTGGACGACATGTCGAGTCCGTTTCGTGGAAACAATTGTTAAACGGCATAGAGGCGAGGCGCTTATGGGGGCACAGATACAGCGGTTCTCCGGTTACGTAAAGAGAGAGCGACCGAATCACGAGCCGATAAGCTATGTTCTCCAAATGTTCCGATTGTTGCAATACCTAATTCATCGCCGGATCAATTAATGCCGTTATCTGAATTGTGGATAAAACGCCGCTGGCGGGGAGCCTGGCGAGCGTGTAATATCGCCCTTCACAGAGTCTATATTAGCATTTCAGGGGAGTTTCATGGCAGGCAGCGTTAACAAGGTCATTCTGATCGGCAATCTTGGCCGGGATCCGGAAGTTAAATTCGCCCAGGACGGCAAGAAGATCGTTAATATTTCGATCGCCACATCGGAGTCCTGGAGGGACAAAAGTTCCGGCGAACGCCGGGAAAAGACGGAATGGCACAGGGTCGTTATCTTCAATGACCGGCTCGCCGATGTCGCTGAAAAGTACCTGCGCAAGGGCTCCAAGGTGTATGTGGAAGGCGCGCTTCAAACCCGTAAATGGACCGGTAACGATGGCGTCGAGAAATACACCACGGAAGTCGTCTTGCAGAACTTCCGGGGCGAATTGACCATGCTGGACGGCCGCAGCGAGGGTGGCGGCTACTCTGGTGGCGACAGCGCCGGCGGCTCCAATTGGGGTGGCGACAGTGGCGGCTCATCAAGCGGCGGCACTTCCGGAGGTGCGGCGCCCGGTGGCGATCTTGACGACGAAATCCCGTTTTAGCGGCCAGATCCTGGTCGATTTGACGGGGCATGGGTCGCTGATGTCAAGGCGGCGCGGCCAAATGATCCACCGGTCGACCCTGATGCCGGGAGGCGGGCTTTAACTTATTGAATTGTATGGATGTTTTTCGGCCCGGATCGGGCCGGGGCCGGGTCTCTATTTGTTGTGTTCAGGCCCTTGACATGGTACATTTTCAAACATCGAATCGGCTCTTCGAAAAAAGGGCCGGTTAAATTTTAATACGTTGATTTTGCTTGGAAATTTCTTTTGACGACGCCATCTGATGCTTCCCCTCCCGGACCCCCTCCGAAAACACCTCAGGATCCCCCGCAAGACCCCCCGTATGAATCGGATGTGACCCCGGTCAACATTGAAGACGAAATGCGTGGGTCTTACCTGGATTACGCCATGAGCGTGATCGTCAGTCGGGCCTTGCCTGATGTTCGCGACGGCCTGAAGCCAGTGCATCGGCGCATTCTCTATTCGATGAAGGAAAACGGCTACGAGTACAACAAGCCGTTCCGTAAATCGGCCCGCGTTGTTGGTGACGTGATGGGTAAGTACCATCCTCATGGCGACCAGTCGATCTATGATGCCATGGTTCGCATGGCGCAGGATTTTTCCATGCGGCTGCCGCTGATCCAGGGTCAGGGGAACTTCGGTTCCATGGACGGCGATCGCGCTGCCGCCATGCGTTATACCGAAGCCCGCATGGCTCGTTCGGCGCACGCTCTGCTCGAAGATATTGGGAAAGACACCGTCGATTTCCAGCCAAACTACGATGAATCCGAAAGTGAGCCGACGGTTCTGCCGGCCCAGTTTCCAAATCTGTTGGTCAATGGCGCCGGCGGCATCGCGGTTGGCATGGCGACAAACATTCCGCCCCATAACCTGGGCGAAATCATCGACGCTTGTTGTGCGATGATCGACAACCCGGGTTTGGACGTCGACGAGATCATTCGGGACTATGTGCAGGGACCGGATTTTCCGACCGGCGGCATTATCCTCGGCCGTCAGGGGATCAATTCAGCGTTCCGCACCGGGCGGGGATCCGTGGTCATGCGGGGCCGCGCGACGATAGAAGAAATACGAAAAGACCGTCAGGCCATCGTCATTACCGAAGTGCCCTATCAGGTCAACAAGGCCAGAATGCTCGAACATATGGCTGATTGCGTGCGCGACAAAAGGATCGAGGGCATTTCCGACCTGCGCGATGAATCCGACCGTGACGGGGTTCGTGTCGTCGTTGAAATCAAGCGTGACGCCATTCCCGAAGTCGTTCTCGCCCAGCTTTATCGATTTACCCCGTTGCAGACCAGCTTCGGCGTTAACATGCTGGCCCTTGATGGCGGTATGCCGAAACTGATGAATCTGCGTGAAATCATCAAGGCATTCCTGAATTTCCGGGAAGTCGTTATCCGCAGGCGTACAATCTATGAACTCGGCAAAGCCAGAGAAAAGGCCCACGTCCTGGTTGGCCTTGCCGTTGCGGTCGCCAATATCGACGAGGTCATTGCCTTGATCCGGGCCGCCGATGATTCCGCCACCGCCCGTCGGCAATTGATTGAGCGGGATTGGCCGGCGGCCGATATCGAACCGATGATCCGGTTACTGGATGAGCCGGGACGTCAGGTTGTCGATGGCGCATACAGGCTTTCCGAAGAACAAGCCAAGGCGATTCTTGATCTCAGACTGCACAGGTTGACGGGACTCGAACGGGACAAGATCGCCGCGGATCTCGCCGAACTGGGGGGCGAGATTTCAAAACATCTGGCCCTGCTGGCATCACGAGAACTGCTGCTGGATGTGATGCGGACGGAACTGCTCGAAATGCGCGAACAGTTCGCTACGCCGCGTCGTTCGGTCATCGAGGAAAGTGAATTTGAACATGATATCGAGGACCTGATCGCCCGCGAGGATATGGTCGTTACCGTCACCAACACCGGTTATATGAAGCGGGTGCCGGTGTCGACGTACCGGGCGCAGCGCCGCGGCGGCAAGGGGCGTAGCGGTATGAGCACCCGGGATGAGGATTTCGTCACCCAGGTGTTTGTTGTCAATACTCATACACCGGTGCTGTTCTTTTCGTCGACCGGGATCGTCTACAAGCTCAAGGTCTACAAACTGCCGCTTGGCACGCCGACCTCGCTCGGCAAGGCAATGGTCAATCTGTTGCCCCTCGACGATGGTGAAATCATCACGACGTTGATGCCCCTGCCGGAAGACGAAGACAGCTGGGGCGACCTGTCGGTGATGTTTGCGACGGCTTCGGGGAACGCGCGACGCAATTCACTTAGCGATTTCTGTAACGTCAAGTCGAATGGCAAAATAGCCATGAAACTGGATGAAGGCGATCAGTTGATTGGTGTCCATACCTGTTGTGAAGATGATGATATCCTGCTGTCGACCCGGGATGGAAAATGCATCCGGTTCCCGGTCACCGCGGTTCGCGTTTTCAACAGCCGCTCATCGACCGGCGTTCGTGGCATACGGCTTGAGGGTGATAACCGGGTTATATCCATGTCCGTGCTCTCCCATGTGGCGGCGGAAGTATCTGATCGTGATGATTTCTTGCAGGCTCGTGGTGCGGGCAGGCGGCTTGCCGGCAGCGATTATACCGGCAGGGATGATGACAAGGCCCGCGACCAGGAGTTGGCGCGTCGGCTGGATGAGGATCTCTTTGCAAAAATGGCCGAAGATGAAGAATTCATTTTGACCATAACGGATGACGGCATGGGCAAGCGCTCCTCGGCCTACGAATACCGGATTTCAAACCGCGGCGGCAAGGGCATCACCAGTATCGACCTTAAACGCGGCAAGGGGATAAGTTCCGTGGTCGCTTCTTTCACCGTGGAGAAGAAAGATCAGTTGGTCATCGTTTCCGATGGTGGTCAGTTGATTCGGTGCCCGGTCGCTCAAATCAGTACCGTTGGTCGGTCGACTCGTGGCGTTACGATCTTCAAAGTAGCGAAGGACGAACACGTCGTATCGGTTAGCCGCCTTCAGGAAGACGGCGACGAAGATTCGGAAATAGAGGAAAATACGGTTGGTGACCAAGCCGACTAGGCACTGAACTGACGAATCAGGATCTGAGGACTGGAAGATGAGCAAGCTCCGTATCGGTATTTATCCCGGCACGTTTGACCCGGTTACCAATGGCCATATGGACATTATTGCCCGCGCCGCCAAGATCGTCGACAAGCTGGTTGTCGGTGTCGCCCGGCATACGGGGAAGGATCCACTGTTTTCAGTGCAGGAACGCCTGGAAATGGTCACGGAAGAAGTTGCGGCGCTTGGCAACGCAAGCGCCAACGTCGTCGTTCAGGACTTTGATTCGTTGCTGATGAATTTTGCGGAAAGCGTCGATGCCTCCGTTATCATTCGCGGGCTACGCGCTGTCTCGGATTTTGAGTATGAGTTCCAGATGGCGGGGATGAATGCACGGCTTAACAACGCCATCGAAACCGTCTTCCTGATGGCTTCGGACCGGCATCAATTCATCGCTTCGCGGTTCGTCAAGGAGATCGGGCGCCTGGGTGGCGATGTCGGTCACTTTGTCCCGGTACGGATAAAAGACAGACTGGAACAGCGGTTTTCCGAGCTGGAAACGGCTTCCTTGGCATAATGGAAAAAACAGCCATTTTAGGGGATTGACCGGCGCGTCTCCGGTCCTTATGTTCCGGGCTTCCTGACCCTCTGGGGGCACTTAGCTCAGTTGGTAGAGCATTCGACTTTTAATCGAACGGTCGCAGGTTCGAATCCTGCAGTGCCCACCATGAAAACAACGTCATAACCATGATTGGTTAGGGCGTTTTTTCAGGCATTCCCCATATGGCGGCGATGGAAACGGCTAGCCATGCTCGCCGGAAGACGGCGGCGGAGAGGCATATCTCGACGCTGGATAAAACATCGTATCGATACAATTTTCCCGGTGCGCTATTAAAATGAATATTGCCTGGTTTCAGTAAAGAAAAATGTTTTGTTAACAAACGTGACTTAGAATCGAGAAAATAACGATCAGCGGACGGAATAAGTCCGCTTCACAATCACCACCATTTTCTACCCCGGACGAAAATACCAGAAGGAAACTTCAACCGGAAAGGTGCAAAACAATGTTGCAAATACCCGTGAACGGACACCACATCTACGAAGTGTCCATATATAATAAAGAAGTTCGCGCCATGGTTAAGGAAAATCAGCATCATCATTTCTTCGATGACCAATGGGCCGACGTTCACATACGAAACGTTACCGCGCGGAACGAAAATGAGGCGAAGAGCTTTATTTTCAAACGTTTTCCGCCTGAAGAAGGTTTCGTGATTCAGCAGGTCTCCGAAAGTCGCTACTGATTTTGGCCCCGGCGGTCAGATTCCGGGTGATATGAACGAACTCGAGTTACCCGTTACCCGTTTTGCGAATGGCGGTCCGTTTAAGGGCGCTTCGGAACTGGCGATCAATCCCTGTTGATTTCGCCGTCGCGTAGTTCCTTGCGTTTTATTTTGCCCGTTGCGGTCATCGGCAAGGCATCGACAAATTCGATATGGCGCGGGTATTCATGCGGCGACAGGCGCGTTTTTACGTGCTCACGGATTTTACTTTCAAGCGCCGAATTACCGGTTTGCCCTTCCTTAAGCAGAATGAAGGCCTTGATTGCCTCGGTTCTTAACGCATCTGGAACGCCGACGACGGCGGCCAGCGATACGGCCGGATGCGTGCCCAGGCAGTCCTCTATTTCACCGGGGCCGATCCGGTACCCCGCCGATGTGATGACATCGTCATCCCTGCCGGTAAACCACAGGTAGCCGCCTTCATCCTTTTGGCCAAGATCACCGGTTAGCAGCCAGTTTCCGTTGAATTTATCACGGGTCGCCTGCTCGTTGTTCCAGTATTTCAGGAACATCACCGGATCCGGTCGGGCGACGGCGATGGCCCCAATGCTGCCGGGCCCAAGAATGTTGCCGTCGTTGTCGATGATTTCGACCCGGTGGCCGGGAACCGGGCGTCCCATCGAGCCCGGCTTGACATCCATCAGGGTGGCGCAATTGGCGACGATCAGATTGCATTCCGTCTGACCGTAATATTCGTTCAGATTGACGCCAAGGGCGTTGCGACCCCAGTCGAGCAATTCCGCGCCCATGGGTTCGCCGGCGCAGGTCACGGTCCTGAGCGAAAATCCAAAACGCTCCTTTGGGCGTTCGACCTGCGCCATCAGTTTCAGGGCCGTCGGTGGCATGAAGGTGTTGCGAACGCCGTGGCGGGCCATCAGGGCCAGGGCCTGTTCCGGGTCGTACTTTCTGGCCCGGTGGGCAAGCACCGGAACGCCGTGATACCAGGACGACATCAGGACGTTCATCAGGCCACCGATCCAGGCCCAATCGGCAGGGGTCCACATCAGGTCGCCGGGCTGGGGGAAAAATTCGTGAGGGAACTCGGCGCCGGGAAGGTGGCCGAGAAGCGTCCGGTGAGCATGCAACGCCCCCTTGGGGTTTCCCGTGGTGCCCGACGTGTAAATGATCAGGCCCGGATCTTCGGCGTCTGTCGTGACGGGGGCAAACGAATCCGCGGCGCCGTCCATTGCTTTCCACATATTGACCGGCCCGGATGCCGCATCGGTGTTTGCAGTCGAGCCCGCATCGGTCAGCAGAACCTGATCCAAATCCGGAAGGCTATCTTTAATCGCCTCTATCTTCGGCCAGTTATCGGCATCCGTAATCAACGCCTTGGCGCCACTGTCGGTCAGGCGGTATTGCAGGGCATCTTCGCCGAACAGCGTAAACATGGGGATCGATATCAGGCCGGCTTTCCAGGCGGCGATATGGGCGATGCCGGTTTCGACGGATTGGCTAAGAAGAATAGCCACCCGATCACCGCGTTTAAGACCTTTGGCGGTCAGGACATTGGCGAGTTTGTTGGAGAGTCGTTTCAGGGCAAGGAAACTGTACTGGACAACGTCGCCGTCCGAATTCTCAATAATGAGGGCAATTTTTTCGGGCGTTAGGGCTGCGTGTTTGTCGCACACAGCGACCGCCATATTAAAGGTCTCGGGGATTTGCCACTTGAGGGCACGGTAGACGTCGTCGTAAGTATTGGCTCTCGTTAGCATGTTTCCCCCCTGGCGCATCATCGGTTAGGCGATGACAATTTGATGTGGCGTTTCGTGTAACTATATTGCCGTCTGGCTCGCGTGTCCGCAACGAATGTCGGTGTCATGTCAGTCGTATTCCGGGGCTTCCTTGACCTTAATCAATACGGCGGAAGCAATGAGCTTCTAGTATCGACGGGCGACCATGCATGACTTGGGTGACCGATGTGCCTCCACCATCAAATATGACGCCGCCGCTTTCTCCGGTCTTGTTGGCCGGGTTCGCGTTAAGGCCCGTTCCGCCGTTTTTGTTTCAGCCGGTTCTGAATGCCGCCATGGCCGTCCTCGGCAGGCAGCATCCGGGCGTCTTTGAGCGAATTTCGGCCTATGGCCAGCCGGTGTATCTGATTGATCCGATTGATCTTCCTTACGTTTTCACCTTCAAGCCAGACCCGCGCGCCGCCAGCTTGGTCGTTAACTATGCCGGAGAGTCCCTTGAGGTTGATGCCGCAATCCGTGGCCCGGCGGCCTGTCTGCTGGCGATGCTGGAAGGGCGGATCGATGGCGATGCCCTGTTCTTCAGTCGCGACCTGTCGATTGAAGGGAACACGGAAGCCGTCGTGGCGTTGCGAAATGCGATTGACGATAGTGAAATTGATTTGAAGGCCGATCTCCTGTCAATCTTTGGCCCGTTTTCGGGTCCCCTGGCGTCGGTCGTCGGGATGGCGGAACGTGTCGCGGGGGTGGCGGCTCAAGATCTTGAAACCGTGCGTCAGGCGATCATATCCCCATCCATGCGACGCCACGATTCCCAGGCGGCCAGGCTGGATGATTTATCAGACAAGATGAAAGCCAGGAGTCGCAAAGTATGACTGATCCACTGGAACTGGTGTGCCCGGCCGGGACGCCGGCGGCGTTGCGGGCGGCTGTGGAAGCCGGGGCCGATTGCGTTTATCTGGGGTTTCGGGATGAAACCAACGCGCGGAACTTTCCAGGGCTGAATTTCAGTCGTGATGAACTGGCCGCCGGTATCGAGTTGGCCCATCGCCAGGGTACGAAAATTTTAGTGGCCATCAATACCTACCCGGAAGCCGGCAATTCATCACCATGGCATCAGGCCGTCGACGATGCCGCGACGTTGGGGGCCGATGCGGTGATTCTGGCCGATGTCGGGTTGCTTGATTATGCGACCAACAAACATCCAAATCTGCGCCGCCATCTTTCCGTGCAGGCCTCGGCGTCAAATCCTGAATCGATCAATTTCTATCAGAAAAATTTCGGTGTTAAGCGAGTTGTGCTGCCACGGGTTCTGAGTGTCGCGGAAATCGCGAAGCTGAACAAGCAGATCGATGTCGAGACAGAAGTTTTCGTGTTCGGCGGGCTGTGCGTGATGGCCGAAGGGCGGTGCGCATTATCATCCTATGCGACCGGCATATCGCCGAACAAAAATGGAGCCTGCTCGCCGGCCAGTCACGTTCGCTATGAGGAAACGGGGGACAGGCTGATCTCGAAACTTGGCGACTATGTCATCAATGAATTTTCAAACGACGAACCGGCCGGCTACCCGACCCTGTGCAAGGGGCGTTTCGTTGCCAACGACAAGGTATCCTACCTGTTCGAGGAGCCGACCAGTCTTAGTGTCTTCATGATGCTGCCGGAACTCGCCGAAGCCGGTGTTACGGCATTGAAAATTGAAGGGCGGCAACGGGGCAAGGCCTATGTCAAATCCGTCGTAACGTCGTTCCGGCAGGCCGTTGACGCCGTCTCGCAAGGCAAATCGCCACCATCGATGGACCTGTCATCCCTAAGCGAAGGCGGCAAGCAGACCACCGGCGTATACGAGAAGACATGGCGATGAGGAAGCTTGCGAAAATGGCGTCACCGAAATTGAGCCTTGGCCCGATCATGTTTAATTGGCCCGCGGAAAAATGGCGGGATTTCTATTTCCGTATCGCCGACGAAGCCGCCGTCGATAGCGTGTGCATCGGCGAGGTGGTTTGCTCGAAACGCGTTTCGTTTGTTGAACCACACCTGCCGGAGGTCATTGAACGGCTACAGGCCGCCGGTAAGGAGGTCGTGCTTTCGACCCTTGCGCTGGTGATGACCGATCGCGAAATGGGGCAGATAAGGGCGACGACGCAGGGCGATGACTTTCTAGTCGAGGCCAATGACGTTTCGACCGCATCGCTATTAGCCGGACGACCGCACGTCATCGGGCCGCTGGTGAATGTCTATAACGAGGGGACGCTTGAGTTTTTTGCCCGTCAGGGCGCCAAGCGGATCTGCCTGCCGGTTGAATTGGCGGCCTCGACGCTGTCTGTTTTGGCCGGCAAGGCGGAACGGATCGGTCAGGAAATCGAAGTTATCGTGTTTGGGCGTTTGCCGCTGGCTGTATCGGCGCGCTGTTATCATGCCCGCGCCCACAGCCTTCACAAGGACGGTTGCGAATTTGTCTGCACCGAAGATCCCGACGGGATGGAGCTTGAAACGCTCGACGGAAAGCCATTCCTCGCCGTCAACGGCACCCAGACTCTGTCCTATTCCTGTTGTAATTTATTGGCGGAAATAGAGGACATGCGGGACATGGGAATAGGGCGCTTCCGCCTGTCGCCACAGGATGTCGATATGGTTTCCGTGGCGCAAATTTTTCGAGACGTTATCGATCAGCGCTTAGAGATATCACAAGCCGGTGTTCGGCTCGAACAACTGGCGCGGGATTTTACGTTTTCAAACGGCTATTTTTATGGCGCCGAGGGCCACAAGATGGTCGCCCATCAGCCTCATGATCCAGGCTGACAGGGCCTTACTGATTTCCTTCATCGTCGTTGACAATGAAGGATTTATAAGCCTCAAGGCCATCGACAACGACGCCGTCGAAGCCTTGGGAAATAAGTCCGAAGATATAAGAATTGTCATCGCCGAAGATGATGCTTTGCCAGCCTGGGTGCCAGTACTGGACAAAATATTTGTCGGGGTTGTCTTTGTGTGGCGAGCTGATCCAGGAGGGTGAACCTTCGCGCCAGTTGTTTTTCCAGAAATAATTATAGACCGCCGCAGAGCCGATATCCAGGTGTGCCAGAACGAGCCGCTTGGCGCCAACTTTCTTGTATTTCAGGGTTTCAATAGCTTGCCGGGTCAGCGCTCTGTCGCCGTGAAAGGCATCAACGACCAGCATATCGAAATTGTTATCGTGCATCTTGAGGGCAAATTCATCCTGATGGCCGTAGCCGGACGATTCCCCGAGATAAAGAAAGTTCTTAACATCTCTCAAGGACAGGATGCTTTTCGGGTTTTCGTTTACGGGCGTTCTGCTGAAAGGCGGAACCGAGTTGAGATATTCTCCGTAGGCGTTCGCCGCATACGGGATATAGCCTCTTTTCAAATTCAGGCGGTAGCTCTTACTCGCCTGTTTGCCGTTCTTGACGTAATCCATAACCAGCACTTTGAGCCGGCTTTTTTTTGCCAATTCGGTCATTTTCAGGCGTTTTTTCAGCCTGTCTTCGGGCGTCGCCTCACCAATCGTCTTTGCCCCGAAGAAAAGTCCCTCGGCGATAACACCATTAAGCGACCGCATGTAGGCCCGGGCCGGAGCGTTGCTGGTATCCTCGCTCGGGGCAATTTTTTCCAGGAGTTCCAGGTCGCCCTTTGCAATAATAATGAACGTCCGTTTTTTCGAATGGGCATAGGACGAAATATTCTGGATAAAGGTGCGCATCAACTCACGATGATCAAGAAAGGTCGCCGGGTCGGCCTGGCTTTGTGCCCGGGCCGGCGCCGACAGGATTTGCAATGCGACCAGCAGGACCGCCAAAGAACTGTGAGTGCGAAACATTAAGTAATCCGCCTGTGATGATTCGATGCCACTTCATAACAAGATATCGGAGTTAGAGTCTCGTTTCCACCTCATCGGCAATTGCCAGCGACGCCGTTAACCCAGGGGATTCGATACCGTACAGGTTGACCAGACCGGCTACCCCGTGGGTCGCGGGGCCTTGTATTACGAAATCGGCGGCACTTTCACCCGGGGCCTGAATTTTCGGGCGGATGCCGCAATAGGCCGGGTTTAAGGACTCGTCTTGCAGATCCGGCCAATATTTCCTGATAGCGGCATAAAATTTGTCGCCTCGCTTGGGATCGACGCCATAATCGATTGCCTCGACCCATTGGACGTCGGGGCCAAATCGACCCTGTCCGCCAAGGTCACGGGTGTAGTGGATGCCAAGGCCCGCCTCTCCGGGGACCGGATAAACGAGATGCCGGAAGGGCGCCTTTCCGCCCAGATTGAAATAATTACCCTTGGCAAGATATAGCGGCGGGATCAGCTCTTGCGGTGCTCCGCGGAGGGAGGCGGCGATTGCCTGCGCGCCAAGTCCGGCGGCATTGATGACGGTACGGCAATCGAGGGATATGGGGTCGCCGTTGCTCGTAATGTCCAGCCGTATTCCCCACCCGGTGACGGCGCCGCCGGTGACGGTGCTCAGCAACGCCAGCGTTGCGCCGCTGTTTTCCGCGTCTCCCAGCAGGCTCAGCATATAGCCATGGGAATCGATGATTCCGGTGGACGGGGACAGCAGCGCCGCCGTGCAGAAAAGGTCGGGTTCAATCGCACGGGCATCAGCGCCCGACAAAAATTGCAGGTCATCAACGCCATTGGCGCGCGCTTTCCGTTCAATGGCGTGCAAATCGGGTATTTGCGCCTCATCGGTGGCGACGATCAGCTTTCCGCACTGTTCGTGGTCAATGCCACGTTCTTCCAGGTATCGATAGAGTTGAGTGCGTCCCCGCACGCACAGGCCGGCCTTCAGGCTGTCTTTCGGATAATAGAGTCCGGCGTGGATAACCTCGCTGTTACGGGCGCTTGTCGCCGTGCCGATCGCATCCGCGGCTTCGATGATCAAAACCTCTCGCCCGGCCATGGCCAGACGCCGCGCAATTGCCAAACCGACCACGCCAGCACCGATCACAGCGCAATCAATTTTTTCGACCATAGACAATCCCGTTGGACAATTTCGGTAAGATATTGCGTTCCGGAAGGCGCAACGGTCAATATCTCACGTGGTCATCATGGCATCGACGTCCATAAAATTGCGATCCCGCAACGGGTTACTGCCATGGCAGTGCGATATTATTCGATGTGCGCGCCCGCATCAGTATATCTATTGCAGATCGCTGTTACTTTTTCCATGTTGCCGAGAAGTATGTCGACAAGGCGCGGGTCGAACTGTTGTCCCTGTTCTTCTTTCATCAAGTCGATAACTTTGTCCATTGGCCACGCTTCCTTGTAGCATCTGGCGCTGCCAAGCGCGTCAAAAACGTCGGCTACTGCCGTAATCCGGCCGTAAATGTGAATATCTCTATTTTTCTTGCCGTTCGGGTAACCCGCGCCGTCCCATCGTTCATGGTGTTCGTTGGCGATGATGGCCCCGGCCTGCAGAATGCGCCGCTTTGAACCGGCGAGCATATTGCGGCCAATCTCCGCGTGCGTTTTCATGATTTGACGCTCCTCGTCGGTGTGGCGACCGGGTTTATTGAGGATCGCATCCGGAATGCCGATCTTTCCGACATCGTGTAACGGTGACGCCAATTTGATGATTTCGGCTTCTTCTAGATCGAGGCCATATTCCAGCGCCAGCAGCTTCGATAATTCGGCTACCCGCTTGACATGATTGCCGGTTTCCTTCGAGCGGGTTTCCACCGCTTCACCGAGCATGTAGACAATCTCGCGTTGGGTGGCTTCAAGGTCTTCGTGCAGATGGATATTTTCGAAGGCGATGGAAACATTCCTGGTGAACAGTTCAACCAGATTTCTGTCCAGCGGATCAATTTTCTCGATACCATCCACATAAAGCAGATTTTCATTTCCGATCCGGTCATCAAAGAAACCGATAAAGGCATGATCCGCATAGACATTTGCCTTCAGGTCGCGGACGTCCGACAAGGTGTTCAATTGTTCTTCATTTAGCACCAAATCTGCATTTGTGCCGTTTTCGACGGAATACCCCCCCGTTCCGGCGATGACCCGGAGGCAATCGTCTTCGTACTGGGCGGCCAGTCCGCCGCTATTCATGTACAGTGCGCCCGGCTCAATGTGCAGGAGGGCAGTCAATTGTTCCAGAACTCCTCCCGCGAATTGATCGATGGAAGACAGTTTGAAGATGTTCGCGGAAGCTTCGATGATATGGGTCAATCCGCGCTTGCTGGCCTCGATCGTCTGGATATCGCGATAGGAACGTAGAACCGAATGCATGAGTGTGAAAAGCTTGATGGATGTCAGTTCCGTCTTTTCTTTGTAATCGTTGATATCGTAGTCGCGAATTACGTCACGTTCTGGTGCCTGCCCGGGTTGGCCTGTGCGTAGAACGATCCGGACCATCGTATTTCCCTCCTCTTCCCGGATTTTCCTGGCTACATCCAATCCGGCCGAATCGGTTTCCATGACCACATCAAGCAGGATGCAAGCGGTATCCGGATGTAGGCGGATGGCTTGCATCGCTTCCTCTCCGGAAAAGCACTGAACGAATTCGAGGTCTCGGTTGCCGAATGTGAATCCGTCGAGGGCGAGCATAGTCACATCATGAATTCCCGGATCGTCATCGACGATCATAATCTTCCAGGGTCGGTGTTCTTTGTCGTTTGCCGACGCAGGGGTGTCATTATCGGCGAATACCAGCATCTCATTGGCTCTCGATTGGTCCAACATTGCTAAACCTCCTGTTGCTGAATGGTGCTATGGGGAAACGTAATGGTTATTCGGACGCCGTCGCCGGGAGCTGTATCGCAGGAAACGCTGCCGCCAAGCGACTGGGTGACCAGATTGTAAAGAATGTGCATGCCAAGACCGCTACCGCCACTGCCGCGCCTGGTGGTGAAAAACGGTTCGAAGACCTGTCGCGCGGTCTCCTCGTCCATCCCCTTGCCGTCGTCCTGATAGATCACAGAGATCATATCGCCATCGATGCGCGAGGAGATCGTGATGGCCCCCGTTTCCGGCTGATCGTATCCATGGATCAGGGAATTCATGACCAGGTTGCTGATGATCTGCGAAATCGAACCGGGATTCGTCGTGAGCATATGTTCCGGACTGATATCCACGGCGACGTTGATCGATGTGTTCTTTAACTTCGGGCGAAGGCTGAGAATAACTTCGCTGACGTACTCCATAAGTGAAATTTCGCGGACGCAATCATCTGACTGATCGACGGCTACCTGTTTGAAACTACGAATAAGATCCGACGCTCGATGCAGGTTTGATTCCAAAATCTCAGTCGATTGAGTACAGGTCTGAACAAATTTTTCAAGGGTGCCACGCGTCATATCCCCGTCCCGGTAACGGGTGGCGAATTCTGTTGCTGATTCTCTCAAGTGCGATGCCGCGGTAACACCGATGCCGACGGGGGTGTTGATTTCATGCGCCACGCCGGCGACCAGATTGCCAAGCGAGGCCATTCTTTCCTGTTCGATCAGCGTTGATTGAGTCCGTTGCAACTCTTCCAGGGCTTCACGGAGCTTTTTGTGAGCAATATCTCGTTCTCTGACTTTCTCCGCCAGTTCCGAGGTTCTGATGCGGACCTGAAATTCGAGACTGTGCTGTAGCTTTTGGTGTTTCTTGATCGCCTCATTGCCGGTAGAATTATCACGAACCGCCAGGACGCACAGGGTCGGCGCTTCGCCGCCGAGCCAATTGGCGGTCAGCTCTGCGGGCAGAGCCTTGCCATCGCCGCGTGCCCCGTTGATATCGATGGAATCTGTACCGTTAACCTGTTGCCGTTTAACGAAAATTGCGCGTAATTCTGCGAGTGTCGCACTTTGCAAACTGGGGAACAGGGCGGAAATATGTCGCCCTTCAATATCACCTTCCCGATAATCGAAAATTCGGCAGGCGGATCCGTTGATCTGCCCGATTTCGCCTGCCTTCCGGATCAGGATCAAGCCTGCGGGGGACCCGTCGAAGATTGTTTCGAACAGGGAACCACTCTCGACGTCGATACCGCCGTCAATTTGCGGCGCTGCATTGTGTGCGTGCAGGGTTGAATTCATCGTTCAATCTCTTCGTTTGTTGGTTCCGTATTTCCGGGAGACATGTGAAGATCGCCGATAACTAGTCTCCGAAATATTCCCTGCCCTCGGCGGCTTCGGCCTCATCGGTCGACCGGATATAGACGGTTACCTTGCAGCCCGGATCACCTCTCGCGATGGTCTCCTCAAGGGCGACTTTGGCATAGCCCAGGTTGTTGGATGCGATTGTCCCAAAGACGTTGGATGTCATCATGCAAAGCGACGGTCGATCTTTCACCTTGTCTCCAAATGGGCAGGCCTTATTGCCGAAGACGATCTTGTCGTCGGTTTCCTCTATGACGTAAAACTGTCCTTCAATACGGCGCTTGAGATCGACGAGCACGTCGGAAACCGTTTGCCGATCGAGGTTTTCCAGGGACAATGCATTTTTGTATTCGGTATTCAGGTAATCGCCGACGTTTTTACCCACAACGCTGATAAAGCCGGATGCCTGTTCAATTCCGACGAGATCCTGAAGGGTTCCCGAAAGTTCCCCCATCAGGGTGCGCATGAACGTGTCCCGATCAAGGTCCAGATTAGCTTCCGCCGCGACTGTTTCGCCGACCGCCGCTGATTGCGCTTGATTTGAATTGGTCATTCTCGTTGCCCTTTCTCTCCGGTTAGGTCTGCCAGCTCAAGTTTGATGTATTCCCGTGCGCGTTAACAAACAGATTGTATGCGCACCACTGGTCACTAAATATTCAAGAACTGTTAAATCGACGCGCGGTTATGTTAAGTTGTGTAAAGATTGAATTTGAAGGCGTGGCATTCACTGCTTGGTTGAGGAGCCGGTTGTGTTAGGGATTAGCAAAATCCAGCATCACATCGTCGTCGTCGAAGACGACCACGCGATGGCACGGCTGATTGAAACCATTCTTGTTGGCGATGGCCATGCCGTGACCCTGTGCGCCTCAGGATCAGATGGTATGGCGAACGCGCTGGACCCATCTGTCGATCTGCTGATGCTGGACCTGGGTTTGCCGGACGTTGACGGCATTGATGTTGCGCGTTTCGTTCGATCTCGCTCCAGCGTGCCAATTCTGATGCTGACGGCTCGCAGCGACGTCTCCAGCAGGGTTAAGGGGCTCGACGCCGGTGCTGACGATTACCTGTCGAAACCCTTCAACCCCGAGGAAATGCGCGCGCGCGTGCGCAGCATAATCCGGCGTGTGAGCATTGACGGTGCGATTGCGAACTCTACCGAGGAATTACTCTCTATTGCCGGTTGGCGCCTCAATCAGCAAAAAAAGGAGATCGTCGCGCCAAGCGGTCAGGGGACACAACTGACCGAAAGGGAATATCTGATCGTTGCTTCACTGATACATAGTGCGGGTAGCATCGTTACTCGCGACATACTTCAGCGCCAGGTCAGCGGCCGCCAATGGACTCTCGAAGACCGAAGCCTTGACGTTCATATCAGCCACATTCGCAAGAAGCTGGAAAGCGTATCCGAAGGCGAGGCGCCCATTCGGACCGTACGCGGAAAGGGTTTCTGCTTCCAACCTTAATGCCAATCGCCCAATAATGCCCCATAGAGATCAGCGCTGCAGCGCTGCAGCAGAAGCCACGCATCGTCAGGGCGTCTCAACCCAATTCGGGCGTGCTACGGGACCGATCTCTATGAGTCATTATTTCAGCAACTTGGTATAATACCAGTTTGCATTAATCAAAACCCATATGCCCATTTCCGCTGTCCGATGGACATTATCTTCCACGGCAAACCTCCGAATCTGTTCTCCTCATTGATTCAGACTTTTGGCCGCTTGGAAATCCCCTAAATGAGTCTTACTTAACACAAGTTGGTATAAGGTCTGATGCATCTGGATTCGCGATCAAAAGGCTCAAATGACAAATCATCGACCCCATATTATCGTGACCGGCAATGAAAAGGGCGGCAGCGGTAAATCGACGACCGCCATGCATCTGATTGTCGGACTGTTGAGAGACTCTCACTCGGTTGCCTGTATCGATCTTGATGCCCGTCAGGGCACCCTTGGCAGGTATATCGAAAACCGCAGGGGCTTTTCAAAAAAGCACGCTATCGTTCTTCCCACGCCGGATGTCCATGCAATTGAAAACGGCACCCCCGGCGAAACGACGATACTTGACAATTTGATCGGCGATCTTGCCCTCGGCAACGAATTTATCATTATCGATACGCCGGGCAACGACAGCCCGTTAAGCCGTCATGGGCATTCTTACGCCGACACCCTGATTACCCCAATGAATGACAGCTTCATCGACCTGGACGTTCTTGCCCGGGTTAATCCATCGACAATGCGGATCGAAAAACCCAGTCACTACGCCGAAGCCGTATGGCAACAGAAAATGATCCGTGCCAAACGCGATGGTGGCTCTGTCGATTGGATCGTCATGCGCAACAGGCTCAGCAGTTTGGATGCGCGTAATAAACGACAGGTCGAAGGCCTGCTCGATGAACTGGCCAAGCGGGTCGGGTTTCGCCTGATTCCCGGCTTCGGCGAACGGGTGATTTATCGCGAATTGTTCCTCAATGGGTTGACCATGCTTGATATTCGCGATGTCATTGACCTTGGTATTGGTATTGCTGACGTCGGTGGCGGACTGAACATGTCCCATCTCGCCGCCCGTCAGGAAGTACGAAGTCTGTTGAACGCCGTTAAGATGAGTTGAATATTTTTTTTGAATTTGGACCCAAAATTACATGGTCGATAAAAAAGGATCTGTGCCCGAAAAAAAAAGAGGAGGACTCGCAAGCCGTAAGTCCGGCAGATCATCCGTTTCGGAAATAGATGCATTCCTTGACACGCTGGCTCGAACTCCGGCCCCACCGACCGGCGATGACCGTGGCCGATTGATCTTCGGGATGGATGCGACGGCCAGCCGCGAGGCGATGTGGGATCGGGCGGCGAAGATACAGGGTGAAATGTTTGTCGAAACCGCGGCCCTTGGCGGACTCGATTTGCAATTGGCATTCTACCGTGGATTCGGCGAGTTCAAGGTCAGTAATTGGGTCAGTGACGGTACGCAACTATTATCGTTGATGACGTCGGTTTTTTGCCTGGCCGGCGAAACCCAGATCGCGAAACTCTTAAAACATGCGACCAACGAAGCCGAACGGCATAAAATCAATGCGGTTGTCTTCGTTGGCGATTGCGTCGAAGAAGACGTCGACAAGCTGGGCGGAATTGCCGGGAAGCTTGGGATTTTAGGGGTCCCGGTTTTCATGTTCCAGGAAGGAAATGATCCCATAGCCGCGTATGCCTTCAAGCAGATTGCACGGTTGTCGGGGGGAGCCAGTTGCCATTTCGATGCGTCCAGCGCAACCGTGTTGGCCGATCTTCTGAAGGCGGTCGCGGTATTTGCCGCCGGTGGGCGACCGGCACTGGAGGACTTGGGGAAGAAACGGGGCGGCGAGGCTCTGAGAATAGCCCATCAACTGAAAGGAACGTAAAAACCGGTGTTACCTTTATTCATTCTTGGCGTCGCCCTGCTTATCGGGTTTTTGCTGCTTGGTCGCTGGTATATCGCGGCCGATCCGAAAACCCTGGTCAAGGTGTTCAAGTGGACATCGCTGGTCGTCCTTGTGGCGATCGGACTGTTTTTGTTGCTGACCGGAAAGCTCGCCTGGGCTTTGATGACCTTGCCGGCGCTGCTTGGCTGGTTTATGCGTTTCCGACTGATCGCCCGGACAGCGAAAAATTTCTCACGAATGGCGTCGGCCGCGGCGGGGAACACAGGCACGGGCAACTCCGACACGTCGGAAGTGGAAACCCGCTTTTTTCGTATGGTTCTCAATCACGGAAGTGGCGACATGGACGGTGAAGTCCTGTACGGAAGATTTCAGGGAAGATGGCTCAACGAACTCGATGAATCCGACCTGCTTTCCTTGTTGGATGATTGTCGGCAAAGCGATCAGCAGTCGGTATTGGTATTGCAGGCCTATCTGGATCGCCTATATCCTGATTGGCGCCGTCGCGATGATCACGGCTCCTCCGCCAATGAAAATGGGGGGCGCCGTTCGGTCGATGACGCCATGGACCGGGGGCAGGCGCTGAATGTCCTGGGCTTGAGCGAGGGGGCGACGGACGATGATATCAAGGAAGCGCACCGTCGATTAATGTCGGGTTTACACCCCGATCATGGTGGCTCGACGTATCTGGCAAGCAAGATCAACCAAGCCAAGGACGTTCTGCTCGGAAAATAGCCGGTCCAATGAGAGAAATGCCCGTATTCCGGCGGTTGCGGGGGGCGACGGTATATGGCAGATTGTCGCACCGAATTAACGACGGAATTTCTGTTCCCAAGGAAAGGTGATCCAGCGCATGGTCAAACCCATCAACAAGGCGGTATTTCCCGTCGCCGGGTTGGGAACCCGGTTTCTTCCCGCGACCAAGGCGATGCCCAAGGAAATGTTGCCTGTTGTTGATAAACCGTTGATTCAGTATGCGGTGGAAGAGGCGCGGGAAGCCGGTATTGATCAGATCATATTTGTCACCGGGCGAGGTAAAACCGTTTTGCTTGATCATTTCGATCACAGTTTCGAGCTTGAATATGTCTTGGGCGAAAGGGGCAAGAACAGCGTCCTGACCGAAATGCAGCAGGCGATGACCAAGCCCGGCCAAATCAGTTCGACCCGGCAGCAGCAGCCGCTGGGACTGGGCCATGCCGTATGGTGTGCCCGTAATTTCATTGCCGACGAGGCGTTCGCCGTTTTGCTGGCCGATGACCTGATCATGGGTGAACCGGGATGCCTTAAACAAATGATGGACGTCTATCAGGAAATCGGCGGTAACATCGTCGCGTCGGAAGACGTTCCGCCGGAACACACCGATCGTTACGGGATACTCGATGTGGTTGAAGATGATGGCAAGCTGGCCCGGGCCAAGGGGCTTGTCGAGAAGCCGGCTCCGTCCGATGCTCCGTCAAATCTTTGCATCATTGGGCGTTACATCCTGCAGCCAGAGGTGTTCGAACATCTTAGCCGGCAAAGCGAAGGCGCCGGCGGCGAAATTCAGTTGACGGACGCACTGGCAAAAACCATTCCCGATGTACCGTTCCACGGCCTTCGTTTCGACGGCAAGCGATTCGACTGCGGCACCAAGCTCGGATTTTTGGAGGCGAACGTCGCATTCGCCCTTGAGCGGGATGATTTGGGGCCTGGCGTATCGGAAATGCTGAAGAAATATGCCTAGGCTTTCGTCTTTATTACCCGTTTTTCACAATAATTCCTTCGATTATTTTATTTAGGAACAGCCATGCGTATAGCGATGATTGGTACCGGATATGTCGGCTTGGTATCCGGGGCCTGTTTTTCTGAATTTGGCGTCGACGTGGTTTGTGTCGATAAGGACGCCGGCAAGATCGACAATCTGCATCAAGGGATCATGCCCATTTTTGAACCGGGCCTGGAAGATTTGGTTGCCAAGAACGTCAAATCCGGCAGTCTGACTTTTTCCACCGATCTTGCTCAATCGGTGAGGGGGGCCGATGCGGTTTTTATTGCCGTCGGAACGCCAACCCGGCGCGGTGACGGTCATGCCGATCTGTCCTATGTTTATGCCGCCGCGAAGGAAATAGCCGAGGCGCTAGACGGCTATACCGTCATCGTCACCAAATCGACGGTCCCCGTCGGCACCGGGGTGGAGGTCGGGCGTATCATTCGGGAGGCCAGGCCGGATGCGGATTTCGATGTGGTTTCCAATCCGGAGTTCTTGCGCGAAGGGGCCGCGATCAATGATTTCATGCGGCCCGACCGAGTGGTTATAGGCACCTCCAGCGAGCGCGCCCAAGACGTTATGAAACAGCTCTATCGCCCCCTGTACCTGATCGAAACGCCTATTCTGTTCACCACCCGATCGACGGCGGAATTGATCAAGTACGCCGGTAATACGTTTCTGGCGACAAAAATCACTTTCATTAACGAAATCGCTGATCTCTGCGAAAAAGTCGGCGCCGACGTCCAGGATGTGGCCAAGGGGATTGGCCTTGATGGCCGTATCGGTTCCAAATTCCTGCATGCCGGGCCGGGGTATGGGGGGTCGTGTTTCCCCAAGGATACCATCGCACTGGTTCACACGGCTCAGGACGTTGGTAGCCCGTTGAAGATTATTGAGGCCGTGGTCGAGGCCAATGAAGAGCGCAAGAAAAGCATGGCTGGGCGTGTCATCGCCGCCTGTGGCGGATCGCTCGACGGCAAGACGGTCGCCGTGCTCGGGGTGACGTTTAAGCCCAACACCGACGACATGCGGGATTCTCCCAGCCTCGATATTCTGCCGTCCTTGCAGCAAGGCGGGGCAAAGGTCCGGGCCTATGATCCGGAAGGCATGGGTGAGGCCAAGGAGATGTTTGAAAATGTCGATTGGTGCGAAGATGCCTACCAGACCATGGAAGGCGCCGACGTGCTGGTTATCATCACGGAATGGAACGCCTTCCGGGCGCTCGATATCGAACGGGTCAAGTCACTGATGAAAACGCCGATCCTGGTTGATCTCCGGAACATCTATATTCCAGAAGAAATGAAGAAGGCTGGCGTTAGCTACCATTGTATCGGTCGCGCCACGGCATAACGAAGGGAGAGTGGAACGGATGCCCGCGTCACACATACTGGATCAATCGATTCTCCGCGAATACGACATTCGCGGGATTGTTGGTAAAACCCTCAATGCCGAAGATGTCTGCACGATCGGCAAAGCCTTCGGCAGTATTGTGGTCAGGGAAGGCGGCGAGACGGCCGTGGTCGGCTACGATGGTCGCCTGTCATCGCCGGAACTGGAAGCCGCCATGGTCGATGGCCTCAGGTCGACCGGCTTGACCGTTTACCGCTCCGGCCTTGGCGCCAGCCCGATGCTTTATTACGCGACGCATATGCTGTCGGCGGATGCCGGTATTATGATTACAGGGTCCCATAACCCGCCGGAATATAACGGCATCAAGATGTCGTTGGGCGGCAAGTCATTTTTCGGAGAGGACATTCAGCGGCTTGGTCGAGTCGCCGCCGACGGTGATTTCGTGACGCCGGAAGACGGTATCGGTGAGGCAGTCGAATACCCCGTATTTGATGATTACGTGGCCCGCTTGCTGGAGGATTTCAGGGGAGATCGACCACTCAAGGTGGCGTGGGATGCCGGCAACGGATCTGCCGGTGAGGCGATGGTCAAGCTAATTGCCGGATTGCCCGGCGAGCATATTCTTCTCAATGAACAGATAGACGGGACGTTTCCCGCTCATCATCCCGACCCGACGGTCGAGGCCAATCTGGCGCAACTGAAGGAAGCGGTTAAAAACGAAGGCTGCGATCTGGGGTTTGCTTTTGATGGTGATGGCGACCGCATCGGCCTGATCGACAGTCAGGGCCGGGTTTTGTGGGGTGATCAGATGATGGTGATCCTCGCCCGCGACGTGTTGGCGGACCTTCCCGGTGCGACGATTATTGCTGACGTCAAGGCGTCGCAAGTGTTCTTCGATGAAATCACGCGGATGGGCGGCAACGCCATCATGTGGAAAACGGGCCATTCGTTGATCAAGTCAAAGATGGTCGAAGAAAATGCGCCGTTGGCCGGAGAAATGAGCGCCCATATTTTCTTCAAGCATCGCTATTACGGCTATGACGATGCGCTTTACGCGGCGGTTAGATTGCTCTCCATCGTCAGCAGTTCGGATCAGAGCCTGGATGAGATGCTCGACGCCATGCCGCAGATGGTTAACACACCTGAACTTCGCTTCGATTGCCCGGAAGAACGCAAGTTCACGGTCGTCGAAGAGGTGGCCGAACGGCTCACTTCCGTCGAGGGCATTACGGTGCACGATATGGATGGCGTCAGGGTGCAATCAGACGATGGCTGGTGGCTGCTGCGGGCATCCAACACCCAGCCGGTTCTCGTCGCACGCTGTGAATCAACAGACGAGGCGGGACTGGATCGGCTGAAAGCGGCCCTGGCCGATCAATTGCAAAAAAGCGGCGTCGACCTCCCCAATTTTGATTAACGGACGGAATCGGACCCTAATTGGAACCGGCCTCGGCGAGTTGTTGCAGTTCCTTCTTCATCCGCAACTCCATGCAATTGATCTTGCGGCGCTTGAGCACCCGGCACGCCCTGTAGGCCTGTCTTTTGCTCAGCCCCAGGATGCGGGCCCGGTAAACGGGGCGTCGCACGCCCTTAGTCAGGGGAACTACTTTAATATATCCGTCCATTAGAAGGTCAGGGGCCTTTTCGACGGCTTTTTGGGCGATTGAATAAGCGGGCTGGGTTGTTTTATAAGCTCCAACCTGTATGCCCCATCTGACTTTCAGTGACGCGACGGTTCGCTTGCCAGATTTCCTGGCGCGGTTTGCCGACGCTGTTTTGTTTTTTAACAGGTAGTTGGCGTTCGCCAGCGCCGGGTCGATTTTGGAAAAGCCCTTATCGAGAAGCTTCGACATGAGCGCGTTACGCGAACGGGATGAGCGGCCACCGAAAACAACTCCGATAATGCGCCGCTCGTTGCGCTCGACGGATGCAACCAGATTGAACCCCGATGCCCGGATGTATCCGGTCTTGATGCCGTCGGTGCCCTGATAGGATTTCAGTAGCTTATTATGGTTCGAATGATTCTGGCCATGAAACGAGAAATTGGCGGTCGAAAAATAATGGTAATACTGCGGGAAGTCCCGCAGCAGGCCCAGCGCCAGCTTCGACATGTCTCTGGCAGTCGACAACTGCCCCCTGTGAGGCAGGCCCGAAGCATTTCTGAACGTGGTGTTGGACATGCCGAGTTTTCGGCCTTGCGCGGTCATTTTGAGGGCGAAATTTCGTTCGCTTCCGGCCATTTTTTCCGCGATGGCGGAGGCGACGTCGTTCGCGGACTTGGTGACGATGGCGAGAATCGCCTGTTCGACGGTCAGGCTTTCGCCTTTTTTTAGCCCAAGTTTTGCAGATGGCTGGCGAGCCGCGCGGGCGGAAAATACAATCGAATCATCGAGCGATAACGCGCCTTTTTCGATGGCGTCGAAAACCAGATAAAGGGTCATCATCTTGGTTAGGGAGGCCGGATAATTCCGGGTGTCGGCGTTGACTTCATAGAGGACTCGACCGCTATTGGCATCAATGACGAAAGAGGCGTACTTAGCCGCTGCCGGCTGATGAATAGCGATCAGTAAGGATGCGGCGACAACCAAAGCCGGAGCCAAACGACCCGCAAGGGACCGTAAATTGAGAAAATTAAACCCAGGCCACGAACCCCCCACGCAATCACCCCATCATTCTGTGCCGTACAGCGACGACTTTTTTTTAAAGAGTATGTAGTTTAGGTAATATCTACCCGGCGTATCCATAACAAATGATTAAAACGTTCGGATTCAAGCTCATTCTAAGCTGCAACGGCCCTAAAAGAACAGTAATATCAGAGGCCGTTTTGAAGTGCGATTCCCTTTGGATGTAAATTTATCACCGACGGGATGGTTTTATAAATTGGATTCGATCCTATATAATCAATGTCCACACAGCGAAAAACCGCTGCGTTTGCGGGCACACAAGGTATTATGAGACGACAGCAATGACCAGATTATCGACAGACCCCGTTTGTGCGGAACCCGGTAAGCCCCCCGTACGGACAAACGTTCCCGACGGACCCGAAATCGGGGTCGCTGTCAGGGCGCGGGCGAAGACCAAAAAGCCCGCGATGTACAAGGTGTTGATGCTGAATGACGATTACACGCCGATGGAATTCGTCGTGCATGTCCTTGAGAAGGTCTTTTCGAAAGGGCAGGAAGAGGCCATGAGCATCATGCTCCATGTGCATCAGCGCGGCGTTGGTGTCTGTGGCGTGTTTACTTACGAAGTAGCCGAAACCAAAGCAAACCAGGTTATGGATCTGGCGCGCCTGAATGATCATCCTTTGCAATGCACGATCGAAAAGGACGGAGACGAGTAAATGTTGTCGCGTAATCTAGAGCAAACCCTGCACCGCGCCTTGGCCTCGGCGACGGAGCGGCGCCACGAATTTGCCACCTTGGAGCATCTTTTGATGGCGTTGACGGAAGATCAGGATGCCATCGCCGTGCTTCGCGCCTGCGGTGTCGATTTGGACCGGTTGCGGCATGACCTGAGCTCCTTTATCGAAGACGAATTGGCTGATATCTCGTTGCCGTCGAAGGCGGGTAAACCCGCGGAGGAACCCAAGCCGACAGCCGGTTTCCAGCGTGTCGTGCAACGCGCCATCATTCACGTCCAGTCGTCCGGTCGGGAAGAGGTGACGGGCGCCAATGTGCTGGTCGCGTTGTTTTCCGAAAGAGAATCCCATGCCGTTTATTTTCTTCAGGTCCACGATATGTCGCGCCTGGATGCGGTCAATTATATTTCTCACGGCATCGCCAAAGTCCCCGGCGAGTCCCGCCCGCATACGGTCAGCGGTGCAAATGAGGACATGGACGGTGAAGACGTCGCCAAAAAAGGCAGCGAGGCGCTTGATGCCTATTGCGTCAACTTGAATGAAAAAGCCGCCAACCACCGGATCGACCCGCTCATCGGTCGCCATGCCGAAGTCGACCGGACCATTCAGATCCTGTGTCGACGCAGCAAGAACAATCCGCTCTACGTTGGCGATCCCGGGGTCGGCAAAACGGCCATCGCCGAAGGCCTCGCCCGTCGTATCGTCAAGGGCGAAGTGCCTGACGTCCTGTCGGAAGCGACGATCTACGCCTTGGATATGGGGGCGTTGCTCGCCGGGACACGTTACCGCGGTGATTTCGAGGAACGTCTAAAAGCGGTCATTACCGAACTCGAAAACATGCCCCATTCGATCATGTTCATCGATGAAATCCACACCGTTATTGGCGCCGGTGCAACCAGTGGCGGGTCTATGGATGCCTCAAACATCCTGAAACCCTCGTTGGCCAACGGCCAATTGCGCTGCATGGGGTCGACCACCTACAAGGAATACCGGGCGCATTTCGAAAAGGATCGGGCGCTGGTCAGGCGTTTTCAGAAAATCGATGTTTACGAACCTTCGATCGAAGATAGCGTCAAGATCCTGAAGGGGCTGAAACCCTATTTTGAAGACCATCACAAGGTCAAATATTCCAATGAAGCCCTGCGCACGGCGGTCGAGCTATCCGCCCGCTACATCGGTGATCGCAAGTTGCCGGACAAGGCGATTGACGTGATCGATGAGGTCGGTGCGGCCCGGATGTTGCTGCCCGAATCCAAGCGTCGCAAGACGGTGACGGTCAAGGATGTTGAAGTCACGGTCGCGACCATCGCCCGGATTCCCCCGAAAAGCGTTTCCAGCGATGATCGTGAGGCCTTGAAAAGCCTGGAGCGTGATCTCAAGACCATGGTGTTCGGCCAGGACAAGGCCATCGACGCTCTTTCAGGGGCTATCAAAATGGCGCGTGCGGGCTTGCGGGAGCCCGAAAAACCGGTTGGTTCTTACCTGTTTTCGGGCCCGACCGGTGTCGGCAAGACCGAAGTCGCTCGCCAACTGGCGCACACGTTGGGCATTGAACTGGTCCGGTTTGACATGTCGGAATACATGGAACGTCATAGCATTTCACGCCTGATTGGCGCCCCGCCGGGGTATGTCGGCTTTGATCAGGGCGGGCTTTTGACCGATGCGGTCGATCAGCAGCCCCACACCGTGTTGCTGCTCGATGAAATCGAAAAGGCCCACCCCGACCTGTTCAATATCCTGTTGCAGGTGATGGACCACGGTAAGCTGACCGATCACAATGGCAAAAGCGTCGATTTCAGGAACGTCATTCTAATCATGACGACCAATGCCGGGGCATCCGAAATGGCGAAACCGGCCATCGGTTTTGAACGTTCGGAACGGTCCGGCGACGACACGGAAGCCATTGAGCGCATGTTTACGCCGGAATTCCGCAACCGGCTTGATTCGATCATCACGTTTTCCAGCCTGTCGCCAGACGTCGTGTCTCGCGTTGTCGATAAATTTGTCATCGAACTGGAATCTCTCCTTGAAGATCGTCAGGTTACCATCGAACTGACCGACGAAGCACGGATATGGTTGGCCAAGAAAGGCTATGACAAATTGTTTGGGGCGCGTCCTTTGTCGCGCGTCATTCAGGAACACATCAAGAAGCCGCTGGCCGAAGAACTATTGTTTGGCAAGCTGGCCGGCGGCGGAATCGTTCGGGTTTCCATCAAGGACAACAAGCCTGCCTTTGATTTTCCCGCCTCCGGAACCCCCGTTGTGGCGAAGAAAAAAAAGCGCAAGGGCGGTGGCAAGGTTCCCGCCTTGGTCGACTGACCCCGATGCCTGAAGGTTTCCTTAAGGGGATCCGTGTCCTCGATCTCAGCCAGTATTTGCCGGGGCCGATGGCGACGCGGATTCTTGCTGATCTGGGGGCCGATGTGCTGAAGGTCGAACCGCCGGAAGGCGATCCCCTGCGTCATATGAGTCCCGTTTCCGGCCTGCAGGAAAGCGGGGCAGGGGATCGCTTCTACCGTTCGGTCAACGCCGGAAAATCGGTCATCAGGATTGATCTGAAATCCGCCGATGGCGCATCGTCGTTCGAACGTCTTGTCGAACGGGCCGACGTGTTGCTGGAATCGTACCGGCCTGGCGTCCTGAAACGCCTTGGATTTGGTCGGGATCGGCTGCACGAGATCAATCCCGGCCTGATACATTGTGCCCTGACCGGATACGGTCAAACCGGGCCAAGGGCCGCCGACGCCGGACATGACATCGGATATGCGGCCTTGAGCGGTGGATTGGCCGTATCGGGGGCGACCGATATGCCGTCGTTCAACTGGCCGCCCGTTGTCGATCATGCGGGCGCCCAGCAGGCGGCTATCTCGATGCTTGGGGCGTTGGCCTCCCGCGACAAGGGACAGGGCTGCTTCATCGATCTGGCGCTGACGGATAGTTACCTTGCGTGGCAGGATTGGGGATTAACGGCCGCGCGAACCGGTAATCCGACCGATCGCCCCCGGCGCGGTGGGAACGTGCTGAATGGAGGATCGGCTTGCTATCGGCTGTATCGGACGTCCGATGAGCGTTTTATCGCCCTCGGTGCGTTGGAAGCAAAATTCTGGCGGAATTTCTGCGAGGCGGTGGGAAAGCCGCAGTGGGCGGCACGACAGCAAGAACCGCTACCGCAGACAAACCTTATTGCCGAGGTCTCGGCCCTGATTGCGAGTGAATCGGCGCAGCATTGGGGAGATATTCTATTCGGCGTCGATTGCTGCTTTCAGGCGGTCCTGGACTATCAGGAAACCATCGCGGATGAACACGTCAGGCACCGCCAATTGCTACAGGATGGCGATGATTTTCTTCAGGTGTTGTTTCCCGCTCATATCAATGGCAACCCACCACAAGAGCGCGCTGCCGTGCGAGAATTGAACTTCACCCAGGCTATGAGTTCTTGGTCGTAACCTACTGAAAACAAACTATCGGCAGTTTTTTTCTGTTAGTATGCGAGCGTAGGCGGCGCCTTTTGCCGGCAATCCGATGGCCTTTCCGGCATCGATGACGACGGTTTGCATGCGCTTGCCGCCCCTGCTGTCCAGGCGCTCGATGACGGCCGCTCTGCATTGGCCGCAGGCGTTGGCCAATGCCAATCCGTTTGCCGACCGTGCCAACTGAATACATCTTCTGCCGTCGCTTTGAGCGGGATTCGGTGCCGCGGCTTGAGTTCCGGGAGACGCCTTGCAGGGGATATCGGTGGTTATTCTGGACTGTCCGGGCCCCCTGAAGGACAGAGTAACCCGGGCCCTGGAGGGGATGGTCACCGTCCTTGAAATCGGGGCGTCGTTGCCGGGACGTTTTCTCTGAATGCCGACGATCCGGCATGAAGCGCAGGTATTGATAAGGATTTCCCTACCGTTTTGGGTGCCCAAACGGGAACATTTGAGGGCCACGGGGACCCGAAGCGGGGACACGGAACCTGCCTGCGCCACCTTGAAGCCTGCGGCGTTGGCAGTGGCGGGCGTCCATATGGCCACCGTGACAAGCGCTGTAACGGCAAGAATGAACGGCCGAAAGGGCGGAAAGAAAAGACGAAGAAGCATGGCTTCAGTTTACGGCGGTATTGGTTAATCGCAGGTGAACATTACCCCTGGGCGACATCTTTTTCAGGACTTAAAGGGTGAAAACGTGGTCAGCGCCTCAATTTCGTCATCGACGGCCTCGCGCTCCTGCTCCAGAAAACGGGCGACGGCTTGACGGAAACCGGGGTCGGCGATCCAGTGGGCGCTATAGGTCGTGTGAGGCAGATACCCGCGTTGCAGTTTATGCTGTCCCTGGGCGCCGGCTTCAACCTTGCCGAGACCGGTCTCGATGGCGAAGTCGATGGCCTGATAATAGCAGGCCTCGAAATGCAGGAAGCGATAATGATCGAGGCATCCCCAATAGCGACCAAACAGGGTGTCGCCACCGATCAGGTTGAGTGCGCCGCCGACCGCCTTCCCGCCATCTTCGGCGATCACCAGCATGATTTTGTCGGCCAGTCGTTCCCCCAGCAGGCTAAAGAATGTGCGGTTTAAATAGGCCTGCCCCCATTTTCGGTCCGAGGTATTACAATAAAAGGAGTAAAAGGCATCCCAATGCCGCTCTTCGATATCGTTGCCGGTCAATCGGGATATTTTGACGCCACTCGCCAGGGCCGTCTTGCGTTCCTTTTTAATGCTTTTGCGTTTTCTGGATGTCAGCGTGGCGAGGAAATCGTCAAATTTTTCATAGCCATCGTTCAGCCAGTGGAATTGCCGATCGATGCGCTGTAGCAGGCCGTATTGGCCGCACATTTCCCATTCCTGCCTGTCGATAAAAGTCATATGAAACGACGATACGCCTAACTGTTCGGTCAATTGCGACAGACCTGAAATCAGGGTGCGCTGGATTTCGGTCCGGGCGTCGGGCTGTAACGACGGATCAACGAGCAGGCGACGTCCGGTTACCGGTGAGAAGGGGACGGCGACCTGTAATTTCGGATAATAGGCGCCACCAGCCCTGTGATAGGCATCCGCCCAGCTCCAATCGAAGATGTATTCGCCGTAGGAGTGGCTTTTCAGGTACAGCGGGACGACGGCGGCAATCTTTCCGTTGCCGCTTTCCAACACCAGATGCCGGGGGTGCCACCCCGTTTCGGCGGCAACCGACCCACTGTCTTCGAGGGCAGACAGGAACGCATAGGATACAAACGGATCATCGCCGCCGGCACACCGGTCCCATTGTTCGGCCGGGACCTCGCCGATTGCATTTAAAACTCTGATAACTGCTTCATTCTGGCCGTCGGGCATGGGGTAGAAATGAGGCTTGTCGGTGCTCAAGGCAACATTTTATTGGCAGGAGTCCATAAAGAGTTAGTCGATTTCGAAGATTCCGTCGATTTCAACGGCGATGCCAAGGGGTAGGGATGCCGCGCCGACGGCAAATCGTGCGTGTTTTCCAATATCCCCGAAGACCTCTCCCATGAGATCAGAGGCGCCGTTAATGACCTTTGGTTGATCCGTGAAGTCAGGCGTGCAGTTAACGAAACCGCCAAGCTTGACGACCCGCTTAACCCGGCCAAGATCGCCGCCGCACGCCGCCTTGATCTGTGCCAGCAGGTTGATGGCGCAAATACGAGCCGCCTGATAGCCGTCGTCGGTGTTGAGGTCATCGCCGACTTTACCGAGATATTTCAACTCGCCGTCGGCCATGGTGATCTGGCCGGATACGAACACCAGGTTCCCTGTGACGACATAGGGAATGTAATTCGCCGCCGGTGCGGACGGTGCCGGCAGTGTGATTCCAAGGTCGTTCAGGCGTTGATCAACGGAGCCGGTCATGGTGAGAATTCCTTATACGATTGCGGATGATATGAGGTGATGCGGATATTAGGGGCCGAAGACGGCTAGCGGCAATTCTGATTGCGGCCAATTCAGGCCGTTTTTCGCCATGGCAACGGTTCAGATTTTAATGTGGGTCTTTTCCGTGGGCGCCTCACAGTTGACGTCCGAGCCGCGTTCCTTCAGTGCCGCGCGGGCAAATGCCAGTTTGGCGTCAATGTCGTCATCTGTCTGGTCGGGATCGTGATGGAACATGTACAGGTTCTTGACGTTTGCCTTGGCGGCCAGGTCGACGACCTGCGACACGCTGGAGTGGCCCCAGCCAATTTTGGAAACATATTCTTCATCCGTATAGGTCGTGTCCGTGATGAGCAAATCGGTACCTTCAATAAACCGGACCAATCGCTTCACATAGAACGGGTCATAATGATCTTCATCGGTTTCAAGAAACATTTCGTTATCGGTAATGTAACAAACCGATCGCCCCCTGTACTCGACGCGGTAGCCAAGACATTGCCCTGGGTGGTGGAGCAGCATGGTTTTAACGGTAATTCCGTTCAGATTGAGGGATTCCTCGTGTAAATCCCTGAACGTGACGCTGGAGGCAAATTCCTGGATGGTGATCGGGAAGTAGACTCCGTCCATCTGGGCCGAAATCAGTTCGTGGATTGTTATGTCGCCGTGTCTGGGGCCAAATATTTCGAATATATTTCCCTGAATATACAGGGGGGTAAAAAACGGCAGCGCGTTGATATGATCCCAGTGAGGGTGGGACAAGAATATCTTAGCCTCGATCTTCTTTTTGCCAAGGCTCATCAGCCAGTTCGCCAAGGGTTTGATCCCGGTGCCGGCGTCAAAAATAAAGAGGTCCCCGCGGGCGAATTCCATGGTCACGCACGACGTATTGCCACCGTATCGTACACTATCGATTCCCGGAACAGGCAGCGTGCCGCGGATGCCCCAGAAGGACACGTCGATCTTGTCCTTGATGTAGCGTTCTACCTTGTAGGAAAAATTCTTTTCGCTGATTGGTTTGGTTATGAAACCATCGATTCCGTTGTCAAAGGCGCGCTTGCGATCGAAATTGTATGACTTCGAGGAAACCAAAATAACCCTGGTGTCGTTCAGGCTCTCCTCCTTGCGGAGCCGCGTGCTCAGTTCCATGCCATCCAGTCCCGGCATCATCAGGTCGCAAACAACGCAATCGGGCTTCTTGGCGACGATTTCCGCAACAGCCCTGGTGCTGTCACCACAACTCGAAACATCATGGCCCGCCGCAGTCAGCAGGCTGGTCATGAATTCGATCATTTCCGGGTCGTCATCGACGACAAATATACTGTACGTGGAGGAGTCAGACATTATCAGGCCCAGGGGATTTGTTTGAAACTCGCAATTTGCAGAAAATTATGACAGCGGTATGTTACAGGAAAAATTGGGCATTAAACAATCAATAGGGTGCCATCCGAAGGCAAACTGACAATCGAATACCGCAAATTGGGGTATTTATTGAAAAAAGGGCGGCTCCGGAGGATTTACCCCGGAGCGCGCCCAAGTTTCCCAGGGAGAATCTCCCTAATCCAGTGCTCCCCGTTACGAACAGCCACTCGTTCCGCCGCATGTCAGGCATTTCATGCAGGTGCCGTTGCGGACAAGCGTGAAGTTTCCGCATTCTCCGCAGGCATCGCCTTCATAGCCCTTCATTTTGGCTTCCCGGACGTGCCCCATCCGGGTGTCGGTGCTGCTGACAACGCCGGCGGAAACCTGAACGGATTCTGCCGTCACGGATTCCACCATTTGAATGCCGCCGCCGCTGACGGCGGCCGTTGCCGCCGACGCCGTCATTGTTCCTCTGACGGTTTCGGTGGCGCCATTTCCCTTGGCGCCCTTGATGACCCGAAACCTGGACCGTACGTAGCCCTTGCTGGCGATGCGTTCGACCGCTTCCATAGCCGTCGCGTCGGCGCTGATGGGGATATCGCCTTCGTCATCGCCGCGACCGATGCTGTCGGGGGCCAGGTCATCGGGCTCGACGTGGGCAAGGTCATTCCGGCCCAGGTAAGAAACAGCCAGTTCACGGAAAATGTAATCCAGAATAGACGTCGACATTTTGATGGTGTCATTGCCCTCGACGATCCCGGATGGGTCGAAGCGGGTGAAGGTGAAGGCCTCGACAAATTCTTCCAGCGGCACGCCGTATTGCAGGCCGATGGAAATGGAGATGGCAAAATTATTCATCAGACTGCGGAAAGCGGCGCCTTCCTTGTGCATGTCGATGAAAATCTCTCCGAGCCGCCCGTCTTCATATTCGCCGGTACGCAGGTAGACCTTGTGGCCGCCGACGACGGCCTTTTGGGTGTATCCCTTGCGTCGATGGGGCAGTCGACCGCGAGTGGTGACAAACCTTTCGACGATCCTTTCCGCGATAATTTCGGCCCGAACCGCTCCGGGCGCGGCGGCAACGGTTTCCAGGTCGTCGATTTCCAGCAATTGCGCCTGTAGCGGTTGTGATAATTTGGAACCATCACGGTAGAGTGCATTGGCCTTCAGCCCCAATCGCCACGATAGCATGTAGGCGTCCGTGCAATCCTCGATGCCGGCGTCGTTCGGCATGTTGATGGTCTTGGAAATAGCTCCCGAGATGAAGGGTTGCGAGGCTGCCATCATGCGAATGTGGCTTTCGACGGACAGGAACCGTTTGCCGGTTCGTCCGCACGCGTTGGCGCAGTCGAAGATGCCGATATGTTCATCTTTCAGGTACGGCGCGCCTTCCAGCGTCATCGTGCCGCAGACATGAGCATTCGCCAGTTCGATTTGATCCCTGGAAAAGCCTATTTCAGCGAGAAGGTCGAATGAGACATCGTCGAGTTGTTCGGGCTTGAAGCCCAGGGTTTCGGTGCAGAAAGACTCACCCAATGTCCACTTGTTGAAAGCGAACTTGATGTCGAACGCTTCCGCCAATTCCTTTTCAACCGCTCTCAAGGCATCGTCGGTAAAACCTTTGTCGCGAAGCGTCTGATGATTGATGCCAGGCGCGCCATCCAAAGTGCCGTGACCCTCGGCGTATAGCTTGATCTCTTTGATCTGGCTTTCCGAATACCCGAGACGCCTCAACGCGGTTGGCACCATGCGGTTAATAATCTTGAAATATCCGCCACCGGCCAGTTTCTTGAACTTGACCAGCGCGAAATCCGGTTCAATGCCGGTGGTGTCGCAGTCCATGACCAGCCCAATGGTGCCTGTCGGTGCGACGACGCTGACCTGGGCGTTGCGGAAGCCGTGTTCCTCGCCCAATTCGAGGGCCCTGTCCCAGGCAGTTCTGGCGGCGGCCGTAAGATCGCGATCGGGAGATCCTTCCGTGGTCAACGGAACCGGGGAAATATTCAGTCCCTCATACCCGGCAGCTTCGCCATGGGCGGCGCGGCGGTGGTTGCGGATCACCCGCAGCATTGCCTCACGATTATCCTGATAGCGAGGGAAGGCCCCCATTTCAGAGGCCATCTCCGCCGATGTGGCATAGGAGACACCGGTCATCAGCGCCGAAACAGAGGCGCAGATGTTGCGCCCTTCGTCTGAATCATAGCCGATACCGGCCGCCATCAGGTAGCCGCCAATATTGGCGAACCCGAGGCCCAGAGTGCGGAACTCATAGGATAACTGGGCGATTCGTTCGGACGGAAACTGGGCCATCAGAACGGAAACTTCCAATGTGATGGTCCACAGGCGGACGGCATGTTCGAACGATTTAATGTCGAAGGCGGCGACCCCGTCGGCAGTGTTCGTCAAAAAAGACATCAGGTTGAGAGAGGCCAGATTGCACGCCGTGTCGTCCAGGAACATGTATTCCGAACAGGGGTTGGAGGCATTGATCCGGCCGCTTTCCGGGCAGGTATGCCAGTCGTTGATTGTGGTGTCGAATTGTAACCCCGGATCGGCGCAAGCCCACGCCGCGTGACCAATTTCTTCCCACAAATCGCGTGCCTTGATACGCTTGGCGACGGCCCCGTCGGTCCGGCGGATCAGTTCCCAGTCACCATCTTCCAGAACCTTTTTCAAAAAGGCGTCGGTTATGCGGACGGTGTTATTGGAGTTTTGACCCGAAACCGTCAGGTAGGCTTCCGAATCCCAGTCGGTATTGAAGACCGGGAAGGAAATTTCGGTGTAGCCCTGTTTGGCAAACTGAATGACCCGCTGGACATAATTTTCAGGGATCATGGCGGCGCGGGCAGCCAGTATGGCTGTTTTCAAGCTATCGTTCTTCTTCGGGTCGAAGCGGCTTTCGTCGTCTTTGGAATTCCCTTCCTGCTGGCAGGCTTGCATGATTGTGTTCATATGGACTTCGGTTACACGGGAACCGGTGACGAGGGCTGCAACCTTTTGTTCTTCGCGAACCTTCCAGTTGATAAACTCTTCGACATCAGGGTGATCGACATCGACAACCACCATTTTAGCCGCACGCCGGGTGGTGCCCCCCGATTTAATGGCGCCGGCGGCCCGGTCGCCGATTTTCAGGAAGCTCATCAAGCCCGACGAATTTCCGCCACCTGACAGGCTTTCCTTTTGGGCGCGAAGACGGGAAAAGTTCGTTCCGGTTCCGGAGCCATACTTGAACAGGCGGGCTTCACGCACCCACAGGTCCATAATGCCGCCCTCGTTGACCAGATCATCGCTAATGCCCTGAATAAAGCAGGCGTGTGGCTGGGGATGCTCATAAGCCGATTTGGATCGCGTCAGCTTGCCGGTGCGGTAATCGACGAAAGAATGACCTTGAGCCGGGCGGTCGATGCCGTAGGCCCAATGCAATCCGGTATTGAACCACTGCGGAGAATTGGGCGCACCAATTTGACAGGCCAGCATGTAGCGCATCTCATCGAAATAGGTGCGGGCGTCTGCTTCCCGATCGAAAAAGCCGCCTTTCCAGCCCCAGTACGTCCATGTCCCGGCCAAGCGATCGAAGATTTGCTTGGCTGACCCTTCGCCGGTCGTGCGCTCGTCTTCGGGAAGGGCGCTTAACGCCTTTTCGTCGGCGGTGCTGCGCCAAAGCCATGACGGCACGTTCTTTTCCTTGACGACCTTCAGCTTCGCCGGGACGCCTGCCTTGCGGAAGTATTTTTGCGCCAATACATCACAGGCGACCTGCGACCATGACGCCGGCACTTCCATCCTGTCCTGATGAAATACGACGGAACCGTCGGGGTTGCGGATATCGCTGGATGTGTGGCGAAATTCGATCGAATCGTAAGGCGATTCGGATTTGTTCGTGAAAAGACGCGTAAGTCGCATAAAGCCCCCAAAATGGCCCGGATTGTTAGTGTTTGGCCAATCTTCGTGTCATACGAATGCCAGCCGGCTCTGATGTTAATTCCATGGCGTGCGATGGCACCCCAGGAACCCTTTCGACCCGCGTCCGAAAACCCGCCAAAGCCCTGCGTTCCAAGTGTGATGCCGCGTTATATATTCGAGGCTGACACTACATAGCGTGTTTGTCCGGGGTCGAGGCACAAAATGTAGATTAACGGTCTTCCCGACGCAATAGAATTTCGGTTCAACCGGCACAAAAAATAATTCTAAATCAAAACCGGATCGGCCAATTCCGGAATGATTCCAATGCTTTCCGTGGGTCGGTTGACGGCCGGTATTAGTGCGAAACGAAATTACCCACGGAAAATCATTGGTTAATGGTCGCCGCTTTCCCTGAACCGAAATGGCCTTGTATTTGGGCCGCTTACGGTGAAAAATTCAGATCCGTCATGGTTAACGACGACAACCATCCAAATTCAGAATCCGGCGGCGAATCGCTCGAGCGGCGGCATCCGGTCAGCCGTCGGTTTTTTCGCAGGAATCAGGCTCATCGTTCAGAACATGTCAGCCATCGCGACAGATATCTGGACGCGCCACACGGCAAATGCCATATTTGCGCCACTTGATTCCGGTATATCTGTCAGAAGCGGCTATATTGGGATTGCCCGATCAGCCCTACGTAACGGCGATTGGAAATTCGACGAGAGGCGCAAATGAAAATCAGTACTCTTCTCTTCACCTGGTTCAAGGGTGATCTGGTTGGCAAGGATATATTTTCGAATCGATACTACCGCTCGAAGGGAGCCAAGTTAAACGGCAGAGAGCGTCGTTGGGTCCTCTACAAGGGCGGGAACGACGCCTCGTCCGTGCCTGCGGAATGGCATGCGTGGCTTCATCACACCTGCGACGCTCCGCTGACCGACAAGGCCGCTGTCATACAACCATGGCAGAAGGAGCATCAAGCGAACCCGACCGGCACGGATACTTCCTATTTGCCGGCAGGTCATGATTACCAAGGTGGGAAAAGGGCGTCGGCAACCGGCGACTACCAGCCTTGGTCGCCGACCTGATCCCGATCCGGGCGGCGACAAGAAGGTTGGCGTAGGAATGCAGACATCTGAGACAAAATCGATCATCGTCGGCGGGATCGTCGTTCTGGTTGCAGCTTTTGTGTTTGCGGTGATCTCGAGCAAGCAAAGCCTGTCCACTGGTCCCGGTGTTGGAAAATATCGAATTAACGCCATGTTTAATCGGGTCGATGGCCTTGTCGAAGGCGACGACGTACGGGTAGGCGGCATCAAGGTTGGCTCTGTCTCCGTCCAGGCGCTGGACAAGGATTACCGTGCGATAATCGGCATGGATATCGACTCCGCGGTCAAACTGCCGAAGGACACATCCGCGGCGATACATACCGACAGCCTGTTTGGATCCAAGTTTGTTATCCTGGAGCCCGGCGGCGACGAACAGAACCTGGCTTCCGGCGATACGATCACGTTCACCCAGGACGCCTTGGTTGTCAGTGATTTGCTCGATCAGATCATCGCCGAGGGAGAACGATCAGCGAAAGACGCGGCATCTGCCCGTGAAAAACTGAACGCTATTGAAAAAGCCATGGGGAAACAGGGAAACAACTGAAATGGGTAGGAACGCCATTGAAACCGTTATGGGCGGCGTCGTGCTGCTGGTCGCCGGGATGTTTTTGTATTCCGCCTACACGACGGCCGAAATATCGACGGTCCAGGGCTATAACGTCACGGCCGCATTTTACAAAATCGGCGGACTGAACACGGGCAGTGATGTCCGCATCAACGGCATCAAGGTGGGAAAGGTCACCGATCAGGCATTGGACCCCCAAACATTCAACGCCGTCGTCAGTATGTCGATCAGGCCTGATATAAAGCTGCCCGTCGATACGACGGCGGCAATCGCCAGCGAAGGAATTCTCGGCGGCAAGTACGTTCGCCTGGAACCCGGAACGGAAAAAACCTATCTGGCCGACGGCGGCACGATCACGAAAATCAAGGATTTCAAGTCACTTGAAGACCAGGTCGGAAAGATCATCTTTCTGGCTACCGGTTCCAGCGGCAACTAGAGCCCTTCCGGGTTAATATGAGGCATTCTGATGGGGCAGATCGATCTTTCGGGTAGGCGCGGCACGCAGCCCGATGCCGTCGCATCGGGCAAGGGGCGGAACGACCCCGAAAGGCCGATATGCCCCACCTGCGGCCCTGTTCTTTTGCCTCGTGACGTCGTCGCCCGTCTGACCCGATGCCCCACATCGCGTGGCGACGCGCTCCTAGTGACGAAACAAAATAACATGGTCAGAATGCCTCATATTAACCCGGAAGGGCTCTAATGACGTGGCGGCTGATATTTTCGCTGGCGGTTCTGCTGCTAAGCAGTATGAAACCGGCGTCGGCTGAAAAATATAATACGGCCGTTTTGCAGGGCCTGGACAAAGTGACGGCACGTGTTTCGACCATCGAAGCACCGGTCGGCGACACGGTGACCTTCGGGGCGCTGCAAATCATCGTTCGTACCTGCGACAAGCGCCCGCCCGAAGATCCACCGGAAAGCGCCGCATTTCTCGATATTTGGGAAATCCAGCCCGGCGAGCCGGCGGTCAGTATTTTTCGGGGCTGGATGTTCGCCTCATCCCCTTCGCTATCGGCGCTCGAACACCCGGTCTATGACATCTGGGTTTTGGATTGTAAAAATACCCCGCGCCCGGCGGAAGGCGGTTCCTGAGCCCTGATAAGCTTGAATATAGGTTGGCGACATTATGATGGTTTCGGGTCCGTTGTTGGCCGGCTGATACGCATCAGCAGCAGGATCGTCGCCAGCGTCGTCACGTAGAACGCGACCTGGATACCCATCGGCCGGTCCGTGTAACCGATCAGGATGTGTAGCAATGTGCCGATCACGCCGTCTTGCCTCAGGATATCCGAACTATCCCAGACCTGCGGCATCAGCGACGGCACCAGCCCCGCCTGATTAAGATAATCGGCGGCATTGGCGGCCAGTCCGGCGGCCAACACCAGCACCATCCAGCTCACCACCGACATAAACCGGCTAACCGGGATTACCAACAGTCCCCGATAGATCAACCCACCCAAAGCCACGCCGCCGCTCAGGCCCAGAAAACTTCCGGCGAGCAAGCCGGTTCCGGCGGCGCCGCTGGCGATCAGGCCGTACATGAACAGCACCGTTTCCGACCCTTCCCGCAACACCGCGAAGAAGGTGACCAGGGCCAACGCTGACAGTGGTTTGAGGCCGACACTGACGTCATGGCCGACCTGCCGCATCCGTGCCGCTAGTTCGCGTCCGTGCGCACTCATCCAGGTGTTGTGCCACCCCAGCATCACCACGGCCAATAGCAGGACGCCGGCATTTAGAAGCTCCTGACCGCGACCATCCATCGCGGAGGAGATCGCACTCGCGAAGGCCGCCACCAGGCAGGCCCCAAGACCGCCGGCGATGATGCTGCCTCCAACCCATCGCCCCCGACCGGCAACGCCGCGCGAAGCCCCCATCACGATGGCAACAATTAATACGGCTTCCAGGACTTCACGAAAGACGATCAGTGCGGCACCAAGCATATCAATATTACTCCACGATCAGCGTGCCTTGCGCCGTGTCTTCGTTGTATTCACCCGAGAAATGATACTCGCCGGTTTTCAGCGGTCCGATCCAGACTGTTGCCTTGGTGTTACCGGGGACGATCTTCTCGCGTCTCAGGTCGCGGCTTTCGAACTCCTCCGGCGTGGGATCCTGGTTGTCGATCAACAGTTTTACCCGTTGATCCGCGGGTATTTTTACGTCGGTCGGCTCGAAGTGGTGGTTCTTGATAACGATAACCCGTACAGCATCGTTGGCAGCAAGGGCCTGACCACTGGTCAAGGCTAACACTGCGGCGGTAATCAGAAAGGCTTTCCGCATGTTTTTATTCCATATGTTTTCGGTTCGATGAGGTCGCGTAGATGTTCTATTCAGCAAATGCTAATGCAAATCATTCTTATAATCAACAACTATCTGAATACGTAATCGACACGACCAAAAACGATAGCCGCTGGGGCCTGATTCAGACGACGTAGCGGCTTCCGGCCAGAGTATCCTCGATAACACCGGCGAGCCGATCGGCCGGTATCGTAATCTGAAACTCGCCTTCGCACGACAGCGCCTTGTCCAGTCTGAGCAGATAATCTCGCGCCGGGATTTCTATAGCCCCGAAACGGGCAAGGTGGGGCGTTACGAATTGCGTATCGAGTAATTTGAAGCCATTTCCTCGAAGACGTGCCACCAAATGAACCAGGGCTACCTTGCTGGCGTTGGTGACATGGGAGAACATACTCTCACCGCAAAAAGCCCCTTTCAGTGATACCCCGTATAATCCGCCAACGAGTTTTCCATTGAGGCGACATTCGACGCTATGAGCGAGCCGCAGGTGATGCAATGCTGTGTACGCGTCGATGATCTGATCATTGATCCAGGTGCCCTGGTCTTCCCTTGGTGTTTCGGCGCAGGCGTTGATGACGGCGGCGAAATCGGTATCCACCGAGACCTCAAAATAGCCTTGGCGGACGATTTTTTTCAGAGACCGGGGAACGTGGAAATTATCCAGCGGCAATATTCCCCTGACGTCCGGATCGACCCAGAAAATGCCGGGGTCGTTGCGGCTTTCAGACATCGGAAAAATTCCGGCGGCATAGGCCCGGATCAGAATTTCAGGCGTTAGAATGTGCGGTCCCGGTGTGCTGCGACTCATGGAGGGAATGGACCCTTTTGTTCAGTCGTCCCGGCCGACGAATTTCTCCAGCCAATGAATGTCGTACTCGCCATTGACGAAATCAACTTCCGACATCAGTTGTTGGTGCAGCGGCAGCGAGGTATCGAGCCCATCAATGACGTACTCGCCTAGAGCACGACGCAGACGCATCATGCATTCATTCCGGTTGGCGCCGTGAACGATCAACTTGGCGATCATGCTGTCGTAATAGGGCGGCACCGTATACCCGGAATAAATGGCAGAATCGACACGAACGCCCAAGCCTCCCGGAGCATGGTAATCGCCGATGGTTCCCGGCGAGGGGACAAATGTTTCCGGATGTTCGGCGTTGATCCGGCATTCGATGGCGTGACCGGAAAAGCGAACGTCCTTTTGTTCGTAGCCGAGTGGCGCGCCGGCGGCTATCCGGAGCATTTCACGCACCAGGTCGAGGCCCGTGATCATTTCCGTTACCGGGTGCTCGACTTGCAGTCGGGTGTTCATCTCGATGAAATAGAACTCACCATTTTCATATAAATATTCGACGGTACCGGTGCTTCTATAACCCAATTTCTTAACCGCATGGGCGGTGATGGTTCCTATTCTTTCACGTACATCGGCATTCAGGGCAGGCGATGGGGCTTCTTCCAGTACCTTCTGATGGCGACGCTGCAACGAACAATCGCGCTCACCTAAATGGACGACGTTTCCGAACCCATCGGCAAGAATCTGAATTTCGATATGGCGAGGCTTTGTCAGGTATTTTTCCATGTAGACTTCGCCGTTGCCGAAGGCCGCTTCCGCCTCGCTTTTCGCCATTCTGATGGCGTCGGGGAGTTCTTCGGCAGAATGGGCGAGTTTCATGCCGCGCCCGCCACCGCCGGCCGAGGCCTTGATCAGCACCGGGTAGCCGATGTCCTTGGCGACCGCGAGAGCGCTTTCATCATCTTCAACGGCGCCGTCGGAACCGGGAACGACGGGGATTCCGGCCTCCATGACCGCTTGTTTGGCGGCAATTTTGTCGCCCATCAATGCGATGTGGTCGGGCTTCGGGCCAATAAATGTGAAGCCGTGTTCTTCAACCTTTGCCGCGAACCCCGCATTTTCCGACAAAAATCCATAGCCGGGGTGAATGGCGTCGGCGTTGGACAGGGTCGCCGCCGTCAGAATGGCGGTTTCGTTAAGGTAGCTATCTTTCGCCGCAGGTGGTCCGATGCAAATACTTTCGTCGGCAAGCCGCACGTTCATGGCATTGGAATCGGCCGTCGAATGAACAGCGACCGTACGGATACCCATTTCGCGGCAGGCGCGTTGAATGCGGAGCGCAATTTCACCGCGGTTGGCGATCAGGACCTTTTCAAACATCGGGTAATCCCGTCCGTTATTCGATGATCATCAGCGGCTCGCCGAATTCCACCGGTGTTGCATTGCTGACGAATATTCTGGAGACCTTGCCGGCGCGGGAGGCCTTGATCGGATTGAAGACCTTCATGGCTTCGATCAGTACCAATGTGTCGCCTTCCGCAACCTGATCGCCGATTTTAACGAACGGCGGCTGATCCGGCTCGGATGTGGTGTAGACGGTTCCGACCATGGGCGAAACGACAACGCCCGGGTGTTCCGCGTGGTGGTCTTCGCCGGCGGACAGCTCGGGCGCCGAGACGGCGGGAGCGGTGGCGGCGATGGCGGTCGCAACCGGCATGCCGCCTTTGGTGACACGCACGTGCCAGTCGCCGGAACCGTATTCGATTTCGCTCAAACCTGTTTCTTCAAGTAGTCCCGCCAGTTGTCGTACCAGATCGGAATCAATCTCTGTCTTGGATGTCGTTTTCTTGTCTACCATGTGAAAAATCTACCAGCGTTATACGGCCAAGTGGTTATTTGAGTATTTTTGTCGCGGCATCCAGGGCCATTTCGTATCCGAAGCCGCCGAATCCGCAGATCATCCCGCGGGCCGCCTTGGAAACATAGGAATGGTGCCTGAATTCCTCGCGTTGATGGATATTTGAAAGATGAACCTCGATCACCGGAAGGTCGCACGATAACAGGGCGTCCAGCAGGGCGACGGATGTGTGGGTATAAGCGCCCGCGTTGACGATGATCAGATCGGCACTGTTCCGCGCCTGCTGAACCCAGCCAACAAGTTCACCTTCCATGTTGGTTTGGCGAAATTCGACCTCCAAACCGAGCGGCCCGGATTTATGACGGCAGGCGGCTTCGATGTCAGCCAGTGTTTCATGGCCGTAAACGTCGGGTTCACGCGTTCCCAGCAGGTTCAGATTAGGCCCGTTAAGGACCAGAATTCTTGACGTCATGGTATATCCGGAATCATCGGTCAGCTTTCGAGGATTTGTATAACACGCACCGAAGGGCTCTGTAACAAAGACTTTATCTGAAATTTATCTTCGGGGCGTCTTTTTGCGGCTTGTCATGCGTTGTCAGGTTGAATGCGGCGCGCGTCGGTATCATACTGAGCCAAATAATAGTTAAGGAACGGTAACTCCTATGCAAGTGACAATAAACGGCGAATTACGGAGCTTCGACGCGGTTCTGACGGTCGAGCAACTGTTGGGCGAAATGGGCGTCGATTCGCGGAAAGTCGCGGTCGAGAAAAATCTTGAGATCGTGACTAAATCGGCTTACGGCGACACCAGCCTGAACGACGGCGACAAACTTGAAATCGTCCACTTTATCGGTGGCGGCGGGCCCGACAGCGCCGATGCAACCGCCGATGATGACGTCCTGATTGTCGCGGGGCGGCGACTGACATCACGTTTGATCGTCGGCACCGGGAAATATGCCGATTATGAACAAAATCGCCTGGCCGTCGAGGCGTCGGGTGCCGATATGGTGACGGTCGCCGTCCGCCGGGTCAATTTAACGAATCCGGATCAACCGATGCTGGTCGATTACGTTTCACCCGAAAAATACACCTACCTGCCAAACACGGCGGGGTGTTTCACCAAGGAAGAGGCGCTTCGGACCCTGCGCCTGGCGCGCGAGGCGGGCGGCTGGGATCTGGTCAAGCTGGAGGTTTTGGGCGATGAGAAAAGCCTTTATCCACGGATGATAGAGACCCTGTCGGCGGCCGAGGCCCTGATCGCCGAAGACTTCAAGGTGATGGTTTACTGTTCCGACGATCCGATCCTTGCCAAGGAGCTTGAGGATATGGGCTGCGTCGCCATCATGCCGCTTGGGGCGCCGATCGGATCGGGGCTGGGTATCCAGAATCCGGTTAACATCCGGATGATCGTCGAACAATCAAAGGTGCCGGTGATTGTCGATGCCGGTGTCGGCACGGCGTCCGATGCGACCGTGGCCATGGAACTGGGCTGCGACGGCGTCCTGATGAATACCGCCATTGCCGGCGCCAAGGACCCGGTCCGCATGGCGCGCGCCATGAAGCACGCAGTGATCGCCGGTCGTCAGGCCTATCTGGCCGGGCGAATGGCGAAAAAAATGTACGCCGATCCGTCGTCGCCGCTGGCCGGGCTGATCTAGCTTAAGGGAAGCTATTTGCCGGTTTTTTTGGTCGGAGCCATCATGAAGGCGGGGACGTGGTCGCCCATGCCGACAACCGGATCGGAGACAGAATTTTCCCGTTTTGGCCGCATAGCGTCTTTTTTGCGTCCGGCTCGTCCGGATTTCGCCTCGGGTCCGGAGTCGGTCTTGGTCTCCGGCGCCGGCTCCGCCTTTGGCACGGGCGCGGAAACGTCCTTCGGGGCTTCCGGGGCGCTGCGTTGCGGGACGGACTTTTGCCTGCCGCGTTTGCGCGGCGGACGCTCCCGGCTTCCGTCGCTATGGGGCGCCGATTCTGTCTTGGCCTGAGAGGCGGCACGAGGGGGCGCCTGCTCCACACCGCTTAATTGAACTTTGGGAATGTCCCTGCCGATCAGTCGGGTGATGGCATCGATATATTTTCCGTCTTCCGGTACGGCGATGGTGAAGGCGTGGCCCTTCAAACCGGCCCGACCGGTGCGCCCGATGCGGTGGACATAGTCTTCCGCGTGGGTCGGCACATCGAAATTGAAGACATGGGACAGCGCCGGGATATCGAGACCACGGGCGGCGACATCGCTGCACACCATGTAGGTCACTTCGCCTCTTTTAAATTTCTCCAGCATTTCCATGCGCGCCGATTGCGCCATGTCGCCATGGAGCTGTCCGGCGGAGAACCCGTGCCGGAGCATGGAACGATGGACAATGCTGACATCTCGTTTGCGATTGCAGAAAATGATGGCGTCCTTAACGTCTTCCTGAGCGATCAGCTGACGCAGCGCGGCCCGTTTTTCCTTATGGCCGGCACCTGGCTTCCTACCGTCGCCGTGTTTGACGACAACCAGTCCCTGGGTAATCGTCTCGGCACTCAACGCCGGTGCCGCAACCGTGATTTCTTTCGGATTGATCAGAAATTTGTCGGCCAGACGACGAATTTCCGGTGGCATTGTAGCCGAGAAAAACAGGGTTTGGCGCATCGGTGATATCAATGAAACAATTTTTTCCACGTCCGGGATGAACCCCATGTCGAGCATACGGTCGGCTTCATCAATGACCAGCGTCTTGACGTCGGTCATCAGCAGGCGTCCGCGTTCGAAAAGGTCGAGAAGTCGACCCGGCGTGGCGATCAGAACGTCCGGCCCGCGGTCGACCAGCTTGATTTGTTCGGTCATGGAAGATCCGCCGATCAGCAGGACCTTTGTCAGCTTGTGATATTTGCCATATTTGTCAAAGTTCTCGGCGACCTGGGCGGCCAATTCGCGGGTCGGCTCCAGGATCAGCGAACGGGGCATGCGCGCCTTGGCTCGTCCGGCGGCAAGGATATCGATCATCGGTAGGGTGAAGGATGCCGTTTTGCCGGTTCCGGTTTGGGCGCAGCCGAGGATATCGCGACCCATCAGAACGACGGGTATAGCCTGCGCCTGAATGGGAGTGGGGGTGGTGTAACCGGCATCCTCAACAGCTTTGAGGACGCCTTCACCGAGTCCGAGATCAGAAAATTTCATATGGTTCCAAGTGGGCGGTGCGATGAATTTGCACCGATACTTTCATTTCTTAAGTTCAGGAAAAGCGGATATTAGGCTTTCCGGCCCTTGAGTCAATGTAATGGTGCGATTCTTATGCGGTTTCAGTCGAATTATCTAACAACCGTCTTCCGCCGACGAGCTGTTCAGGCGACGGGTAGGGTATCCGGATTCCTTAAGTTTTTCGATGATTCTGTCGACATGAGCCGTGTCCATCGTTTCGACGACGACATCGACATCTGCGGATTTGACGGGCACGTCATAGAACATGCGTTGGTGGTACACCTCGACGATGTTGCCGCCGCAGTCGCCAATCAGGCCCGACACTTGAGCGAGAACACCCGGTGCATCCGTAATCCCGATGCGCAGGCGAACCAACTGACCTCCCCGCACCAATCCGCGCAACAGAATGGAGGACAGCAGGCGCGAGTCAATATTGCCGCCGGATACAATAATGCCAACTTTTCGTCCCTTGAATCCGGCCGGATCATCCATCAGTGCGGCCAGTGTCGCGGCACCGGCGCCTTCGACGACCAGACGCTGGGATTCAAGATAGGTCTGGATGCTTTTTTCGAGCGATGCCTCGCTGACCGCGATGTAGTCCGACACCAGGCGTTCTATTATCGGGCGCGTCAGGGCGCCGGGAACCTTGACGGCGATACCCTCGGCCACGGTTTGCCCGCCACTGGTATCGGCAACGCCGGTGACGGCGTTCCGCATCGACGGATAGGCCTCCGCCTCGACGCCAATGATCGTGATATCGGGCTTTAATGCCTTGGCCGCGATGGCGCTTCCGGCAATTAACCCGCCGCCGCCGATGGGGATCAAAAGTGTATCCAACTCGGGGTGATCGGTTAGCATCTCAAGCCCGACGGTACCCTGGCCGGTGATAATTTTTTCGTCGTCATACGGATGGATGAACAATTTGCCGTTGGCCTCAGCGAAGGCCGTCGCCATCTCCCGGGCTTCGGCAAGCCCCTCACCGGACAGCACGACGTTGGCGCCCAGGTCTTCGGTACGGCGGACCTTGGTAAAGGGCGTTCCGACCGGCATATAGATGGTGGCGGGAATGCCAAGCGCTTGCGCATGAAAGGCGACGCCCTGGGCGTGATTTCCCGCCGAGGCCGCCACAACACCGGCTTTTCGGGCATGGTCGTCGAGGCTGAGCAATTTGACCAGCGCGCCGCGGGGTTTGAAGGACGATGTGTGTTGCAGGTTTTCCAGTTTCAGATAAACATCGAAGCCAAGGAGTCGGGACAGGGGGTCCGATTTGAAAGAGGGCGTGCGCAGGACATGCCCTTCAATCCGGGCTGCGGCGGCTTTGATGTCCTCGAAGGTGACGCTCATGGCGGCATTTTCCCATTAAAATTCAGCTGCTGGAACATCGACGATATTCGGCGGTTTATATGGCCGTATAGCGGCGAATTGTTGTCGTAATCCGCCATGCCTATATGTCGCTTGAGCTTAAGTCGGACAGTATTTTGTCGCGGTCCGCATCAAGCCCTGGCGCCGGTCGGCGCGTCGGTCCGTCGTCAAACGCAGACATTTTTATTGGGTTTCCGGCCATTTTCAGCGCCCCGGCGGCGGGGTCAACGGCGGTAACAACCATATTACGGGCGACGACCTGAGGGTCGGCGAGAACCTGCCCGACATCGTTGATCGGGCCGCAGGGAACCCCGGCGGCCTCAAGAAGGCCAAGCCAGTGATCGACCGGCTGATCGATCAGGGACTGTTCTATCTCGTCTTTAAGGGCGGCCTGATGCTCGCTTCGTTTGGCGTTGCTTTCAAACAACGGATTTTCCGCCAGATCGGGCCGGCCGATGCCACCGCACAGTTTTCCAAACAAACCATCATTGCCGGCGGCGATGATTAAATACCCGTCGGCCGCCCGGAAGGCGTCGAATGGTGTAATCGATGGGTGGCGAGCCCCAATCGGGCCGGGAACCTCGCCGGTCGCGGCATATCTGGCGATGGCGTTTTCGAGAATAGCCACCTGGCAGTCGAGCATGGCGACGTCGATCTTCATGCCTTCCCCCGCCGTTTGGCGATGATACAGCGCGGTGTTGATCCCGACCGTGGTGAACAATCCCGCCGTGATGTCGCCAACGGATGTGCCGACGCGGGTTGGTTCGCCGCCGGGGCGACCGGTCAGGCTCATGACACCGCCCATACCCTGAACGACCAGGTCATAGGCCGGTCGCTTCGAGTAAGGCCCGGTGTGACCGAACCCCGACGCGGCGGCATATATCAAGCGCGGGAATTTCCGATGCAGGCGCTGCCAGCCGAAACCGAGTTTTTCCATGGTGCCGGGGCGGTAATTCTCGACCAGAACGTCGGCAGTTTCGAGCAATCGATCGAGGGTTTTCTTGTCGCTATCGTTTTTCAGGTCTAGCGCGATGCTTTCCTTGCCCCGGTTGAGAGACATGAAATAGGCCGATTTTCCTCCGTCCGGCGTATCGACAAAAGGTCCGAAATGGCGCGCATCGTCTCCGCCATCGGGCGTTTCCACCTTGATAACGCGTGCCCCCAGATCGGCCAACACCATGGTGCAATAGGGGCCGGCGAGAACCCGCGTCAGGTCGATCACGGTAATGCCGCTCAGGGGACCTTTTTCGGTCATATTTTCAATTCCTTGTTGTTATAATGTTCATGGCCATGGACCATAAGATAATCGATTCGCGCAGGCGGTTAATTGATGTTCGATTTTATGTATCTGGGTAAAGGATTTCCAAAATGGAACACAAAGAAAGCGGTTTTTTGAGTCTGGGGCCGCACGGCTTCCATCGGATAGCGTATACCCAATGGGGAAATGGCCACAACAAGCGGGCCGTTATTTGCGCTCATGGCGCGACCCGCAACGGTCGCGATTTCGATGACCTGGCCCGCGACCTTTCATTGGATTTTCGTGTTGCCTGTCCCGATCTGCCGGGGCGGGGGCACAGTCACTGGCTGATCAATCCTGACGATTACGCCTTGCCCGTTTACATCGCCGACATGGCGGCAATGATCGCTCGTGTGGGGGGCGAACAGGTTGATTGGATCGGCACATCGCTCGGCGGATTGATCGGCATGGTGCTGGCGGCGCAACCCAATTCACCGATCAACGCGCTGGTGATCAACGACATCGGGCCCTTTGTACCACATGAAGCGCTAAAACCCATCGCCGAATATATCGGCAGGGACGCGCCGTTCGCGGATTTCGATGCGCTGAAAAGTTATCTGATGAATGTTCATGCGCCATTTGGAACGCTCACCGATTCGCAATGGGACCATCTTGCCCGGCACAGCGGCCGCCAAAACGAAGACGGTTCCTGGGCTCAACATTATGACCCGGCCATTGCCGCCAACTTCAAGGAGTCGGCGTCCGAGGATATTGACCTGTGGCACGTGTGGGAAGGTATTCACTGCCCGGTGCTGATTTTACGGGGTGAAAATTCCGATGTCCTGCCTCGTGCCGTCGCCGAAGAAATGCTTGAACGGGGACCGGCCGCTGATCTTGTCGAGTTTCCCGACGTCGGCCACGCTCCGGCACTGATGGATGAATACCAAATTGACGCGGTGCGACATTGGCTGATGGCCAAGGGACAGGACTAATGTCAATGCCCCTCGGTATAATACGTGTGCCGGAAAATGGGGCAGAGCGCACTGGCGAATGAAAAGCCTTGGGAACGGCGGCGGCGATACCATATATTCTTCTGTTAGGAACGCCTTAATCGGTTGTATACATTGATCAACCGGTTTCGGTGGACGTCAATATTCGGAGGTACCTTATGGAACAAGCTGTCGCGACGACAAGCAGTCACGATTTGGACGCCATACATGGCGACGATCTTGAAAATTATGTCACCTTCATCGTCAAGGAGCAGTTGTTCGGAATTCCCGTTCTCAAGGTTCAGGATATCCTGACCCCGGACAGGATCGCCTCCATTCCGCTGGCACCGCCAGAGGTCACCGGTGCGATCAATCTGCGGGGCCGCATCGTTACGGTGCTTGATGTCCGGGTCCGTCTGGGCCTGGAGAAAAAGGACACCGTCAAGGACAGTATGGGCGTCACCGTCGAACACCAGCATGAACTCTATACCCTGCTGGTCGACAAGGTCGGCGACGTGATCGGCCTGGAAAGCGATTTGTATGAAGGCAACCCAAGCACGCTTGACCCGGTCTGGCGTGATTTTGCCTCCGGCGTGTTCCGGCTGGATGGGCGAATTATGGTTGTACTTGATGTCGAACGTCTGCTCGACCTCGGAGATACCCTCAAGCCAAAATGATGATGACGATCATTTTATAAAGAAAGAAAGCGGCGCCTTGGGGGTCGCTTTTTTTGATTTCAGGCCTGATTTTCCAGCAATTTTGCCGCTTCGATGGCAAAATAGGTCAGGACCCCGTCCGCTCCGGCCCGTTTGAAAGCGACCAGACTTTCCAGAATAACCTTGTCGTTATCGAGCCATCCATTGTTGGCGGCACCCTTGAGCATGGCGTATTCGCCGCTGACCTGATAGGCGAAGGTTGGCACCCCGAAGGCATCCTTGACACGCCTGACAATATCCAGATACGGCATGCCCGGCTTAACCATGACCATGTCGGCACCTTCGGCAATATCCAGGGCCGTCTCGCGCAGCGCCTCATCGGAATTGGCCGGGTCCATCTGATAGGTTTTCTTGTCCCCTTTGAGCGCACTGCCGGCGCCGACGGCATCGCGAAACGGGCCATAAAACGCGGACGCGTATTTCGCCGCGTAAGACATAATGCGGACGTGTTCGAAGCCTTCGCCGTCGAGCGCCTTGCGAATGGCGCCGATGCGACCGTCCATCATGTCCGACGGCGCGATAATGTCACAACCGGCGGCGGCCTGAACGATCGATTGCTGGCACAGGATTTCGACCGTCTCGTCATTCACGATAATGCCATTCCTGACAATGCCGTCGTGGCCGTCGCTGTTGTACGGATCAAGCGCGACATCGCAGACAACGCCGATATCCGGAAAGGACTCTTTCAGCGATTTTGTCGCCCGGCAGACCAGATTATCCGTATTAATGGCCTCTCTGGCATCCGGTGTCTTAAGGGCCGGGTCGGTGTACGGGAACAGGGCCATTGCCGGGATACCAAGACGGTGGGCTTCGGCGGCGGCTTCTGGAACCAGATCGACGGACAGTCGCTCAATCCCCGGCATCGATGCGACCGGGTCACGCCTGTTTTCGCCATTGACGATGAAAATCGGCCAGATCAAATCATCCGCAGAAAGCTTGCTTTCGGCGACAAGACGCCGCGAGAAGACATCCCCCCGGTTGCGCCGCAGTCGTGTGGAGGGGAATTTACCAAGCCCGTATTGACCGTTTGATGCCACGTTGTTCAGCCCCGCTGCTAAAAATTTTAGAGTGTTTGGAAAATAGCATCGAAAACGGCAAAAACCACATTAAATTCATTAAATGCAATTGATTGGCGCAATGGTGCCTTTACGATCTATAATTCTTGCTTTACGTTAACGTAAACGTCAACCAGCCGATCCGCGACAGAATACCCGTTTTGTGGGATGATTAATGTCCAGGTTCGATGATAAGGAGCCATGCCGTGCCAGATGAAGGTGCTATCGGAAGATCGATGGAAAATATCACCCAAAACGACGCGCCACTACGCTTTGTGACGGCGACAAGCCTGTTCGACGGCCATGACGCGGCGATCAACATTATGCGCCGGATCCTGCAGTCGGCCGGAGCCGAGGTCATTCATCTTGGTCATAACCGCGCCGTCGATGAAGTGGTCAGCGCGGCGATCGCGGAAGACGCCGACGCCATCGCCATCAGTTCCTATCAGGGCGGACATGTTGAGTATTTCAAATATATGATCGATCTGCTGAAGCAACACAAGCGATCCGACATACTGGTTTTGGGCGGTGGTGGCGGGGTGATCACGCCGGAAGAAATGGATGAACTTCACGCCTACGGCGTCAGCCGCCTGTATTCCCCGGAGGACGGACGCCTTATGGGATTGCAGGGTCTGATCGACGACATGATCGAACGCGTCAGAAGGGCTCCTGAAAAGAAAATTCCGACCGATCTGGAACCATTAAAGGCGACCGAACATGCGTTTCTGGCGCGGCTGCTGACATTGATAGAAGCGGGCACATTGCCGAAACCGATGATGGAGGGCATTTTCAAACGGGCCGGCGCGAATACTCAAACGCCCGTTCTCGGCATTACCGGCACGGGCGGTGCGGGCAAATCATCGGTGACGGATGAGATCATTCGCCGGTTCCGGATGTATTCCGATGAACCTGCTATCGCCGTCATCGCCATTGATCCGTCGCGTCGCAAAACCGGTGGCGCCTTGCTGGGTGACCGCATCCGCATGAATGCCATAAGGGGCGGTAACGTCTTCATGCGCTCGGTCGGTACCCGTGGGGCAGGGAGCGAAGTGCCGTCTCATATTCCGCAAATGATCGAAGCCTGCAAGGCCGCCGGGTTCGATCTGATCATTGTTGAAACACCCGGGATCGGACAGGGGGACGCCGGCATTGTCCCGTTCAGTGACGTGTCGCTCTATATCATGACCCCGGAATTTGGCGCCGCCAGCCAGCTTGAAAAAATCGATATGCTGGATTTCGCCGACATCGTCGCCGTCAACAAACTCGACCGCAAAGGCGGCTTCGACGCAATCCGCGATGTTCGCAAGCAAGTTCAGCGCAATCAACAGAAATTCACCGCCCAGGCTGACGAGATGCCGGTTTACGGGACCATCGCGTCTCGATTTAACGACCATGGAATAACCGCTCTATATCAGGGTATTATCGATCTTTTCTTAAGTAAAAATTTCACAAATATTTCATGCCAGATCGCCCCCGTTTCCGGCAAAGTGTCGGATCCCGGAGACGCCATCGTGCCGCCGGAACGCCAGCGCTATCTGTCGGGCATTGCCGAAACCATCCGCGACTACCATAAAACCATCGTCGAGCAATCCGGGATTGCCCGTGAACGCCAACAATTGCTGGCCTCCCGGCGGATGCTGGAAGGGAGCGGCGCGGACACCTCGGGCTTGATGTCGCTAATTGCGGACCGTGACGACACCCTCGATCCGCGCTGTCGCAAGATGCTGGAAAACTGGCCGACCGTGAAGGCGTCCTATGAGGGCGACGAAATGGTGACCAAGGTCAGGGACCGGGAAATCAGGACCCAGTTGAAACGTGAAACCCTGTCAGGCAACAAGATTTCAAGGGTGTCGCTGCCGCAATATGAAGACGACGGAGAAGTTCTGAAATGGCTGCTAAAGGAAAATCTGCCCGGCTATTTCCCGTATACAGCCGGTGTCTTTCCCTTCAAGCGCGCCAATGAGGACCCGACCCGCATGTTTGCCGGTGAAGGCGACGCCAAACGTACCAACGCGCGTTTCAAGTATCTGTCGCAACATTCGGACGCCAAGCGCCTGTCGACGGCCTTTGATTCCGTCACGCTCTACGGCAATGACCCGGATGAACGGCCCGATATCTATGGTAAAGTAGGCAATTCCGGAGTTTCGATTGCGACCTTGAACGACATGAAAGAGCTGTATGACGGGTTTGATCTATGCGACCCGGGAACGTCGGTATCGATGACCATCAACGGCCCGGCGCCGACGATTCTGGCGATGTTTATCAATGCCGCCATCGACCAGCAGATGGATCGCTTCCGCACCGAACACGGCAAGGAGCCGTCGCCGGGCGAAAGCCAAGATATCCGCGCCTGGGTTCACGAGAATGTTCGCGGAACCGTCCAGGCCGACATTCTGAAAGAAGACCAGGGACAGAACACCTGCATCTTCTCGACCGAATTCGCCCTCCAGATGATGGCCGATATCCAAAGCTATTTCATCGATCACAAGGTGCGGAATTTCTATTCCGTGTCCATCTCCGGCTATCACATCGCCGAGGCCGGAGCCAATCCAATCACCCAACTGGCGTTTACTCTGGCCAATGGCTTTACGTTCGTCGAAACCTATCTGGCCCGCGGCATGGATATCGACGATTTCGCGCCCAATCTGTCGTTTTTCTTCTCCAACGGCATGGACCCGGAATATTCGGTGATGGGGCGGGTGGCGCGGCGGATTTGGTCGACGGCCATGCGGTTCCGTTACGGCGCCAATGAACGCTCCCAGAAATTGAAATATCACATCCAGACATCGGGCCGCTCCCTGCACGCTCAAGAGATGGATTTTAACGATATCCGCACGACCTTGCAGGCCTTGATCGGCATTTACGACAACTGCAACTCCTTGCACACCAACGCCCATGACGAGGCCTTCACGACGCCGACCGAAGACAGTGTCCGTCGGGCGCTGGCCATTCAGATGATCATAAATCGCGAATGGGGCCTGGCGATGACCGAAAACCCCAATCAGGGTTCTTTCGTTATCGACGAATTAACCGACCTTGTCGAAGAATCCGTGTTGCAGGAATTTGAGCGAATTTCCGAACGCGGCGGGGTTCTGGGAGCCATGGAAACCGGCTATCAGCGGGGCAAAATCCAGGACGAATCGCTCTATTACGAAACCAAAAAACACGATGGCAGCTATCCCATCGTCGGGGTTAATACGTTCATCAACCCGAACCAGGATCAGGCCGTCGTCACACCGGACCTGGCCCGTTCGACCGATGTGGAAAAGAAAAACCAGATCCGCAGGTTGAATGAATTCAAAGAGCACCACAAAGATCAATCGCGGATCATGATCGACCGCTTGAAGCTGGCTGCGACCAGCGGCGAAAACGTCTTTGCCGTTCTGGTCGAAGCGGTAAGGCACTGCTCGTTGGGTGAAATAACCGATGCCCTGTTCGAAACGGGTGGCCAGTACCGTCGCAACATGTAAAATATCGCGGTAATTTGTGATAGACGGTGCCCGATGCCCCCAAATGCCAACAAGCCCATGGAAGTGCTGTTTGAATTCTACCCGAGCGGCGGGCGGTCCGTTCGGGTTGTCGCCATCGATGCCCTGTCGGGCACCGAAGTGGTGATGATTGGCGACAATCGGGTCGGGGAGGCGATGTTGAAAAGAACGGCCGCCCGCAAGCTCCTGTATGTTCTGAATAAAAACAAGAAAAATTCCAAAAGATAGACGACCGGCTCTTGTGGTGTGTTGGCAAGTCAGGCCGACATATGGTATTCAATCAGCCTGGGGTCGCCCGATTATTGGATTTTTGCCGCTAGCCAACTGGATTGCCTATGTCTTCGCATGTCAATGCGCAAACGCTTCCCGTCGCCATCGCCTGCGATCACGGCGGGGTATCGCTCAAAACCGTCCTGATCGAAGAATTGCAAGGGCTTGGCTACGACGTTCTCGATCTTGGAACGAATGGACCGGAATCGGTTGATTATCCCGATTTCGGGTACGCCATGGCGCGGGCCATTCGGGATGGCAAGGCGGCGCGCGGCGTCTTGATCTGCGGCAGCGGTATCGGCATTTCCATCGCCGCCAATCGCTTCCCGGACGTCCGCGCGGCACTGGTTCATGACGGTCTTGGCGCAAGATTGGCGCGCCAGCATAACGATGCGAATGTTATTGCTTTCGGCGCGCGCACAACTGGTGTAGACACGGCGAAAGATTGCCTTAAAATTTTCATGGAAACCGAGGCGGAAGGCGGTCGTCACCAAGGCCGCGTCGCCAAACTATCCAATCCGAAATATTAATAACAGGGTCCCCGAAGATGTCAGGAACTACCTCCCCTTATCCGTCTCGCTTCCATGAAGACTTTTTCAACCAGTCGCTGGCAAGCAGGGACCCGGAACTGCTGGGGGCTATTAATAACGAATTGAAGCGCGAACAGGATCAGATTGAACTGATTGCATCGGAAAACATCGTTTCGCGCGCCGTCATGGAAGCCCAGGGCTCGGTGATGACGAATAAGTATGCCGAAGGGTACCCCGGGCGTCGGTACTATGGCGGTTGTGAATATGTCGATGTTGCCGAGCAATTGGCTATCGACCGGGCGAAAAAGCTGTTCGGATGTGACTTTGTAAACGTCCAGCCTCATTCCGGGGCGCAAGCCAATGGCGCGGTTATGATGGCCTTGTTGCAGCCCGGTGACACCATTCTGGGGATGTCGCTTGCCGCCGGTGGCCACTTGACCCACGGCGCGCCGCCGGCTCAGTCCGGCAAGTGGTTCAACGCCATCCAGTACGGTGTCCGCCGTGAAGACGCGCTGGTCGATTTCGATGAAGTCGAGAGCCTGGCGCGGGAACACAAACCAAAATTGATCATCGTCGGTGGGTCCGCCTATCCAAGGACATTGGACTTTGCGCGCTTTAGGGAAATCGCCGACGAGGTTGGCGCGTTAATGATGGTCGATATGGCCCATTTCGCGGGACTCGTGGCTTCCGGCGTTCACCCCAGCCCCATCGGAATTGCCGATGTGGTGACGACGACGACCCACAAAACCCTGCGCGGCCCTCGCGGCGGTATGGTTCTGACGAATAACGAGGACATTGCCAAAAAGATTAACTCCGCCGTTTTCCCGGGGCTTCAGGGGGGCCCGCTGATGCATGTTATTGCCGCCAAGGCGGTTGCTTTCGGCGAAGCCCTGCAGCCGGAATTCAGAAAATATTCCGAAACCGTTGCCGAAAATGCAAAAGTGCTGGCCGCGACGCTGGTTGAACGCGGGCTGGACATCGTTTCCGGTGGCACCGATACGCACCTGATGCTGGTTGACCTGAGGCCCAAGGGGTTGACCGGTCGCGATGCCGAACACAGCCTGGATCGGGCCCGTATGACCTGCAACAAAAATGGCATACCGTTTGACCCGGAAAAACCGATGGTGACGTCGGGCATTCGGCTCGGAACGCCAGCCGGAACGACGCGCGGCTTCGGACCGGAAGAATTCAGGCAAATTGGCCACCTGATCGGCGATGTTCTCGACGGTCTGTCGGCTGGAGCAGAATCCAATGACGCGATCGAGCAGGCGGCGGCGGTCAAGGTATTGGAACTCTGCCGGAAGTTCCCGATCTATTCATGACGCTGATCGCCAATGGGGGCGGCGCCGTTGGGGTGAACAGAAGCCGGAAACGGTTAACATTGAGGAGACTATCTGATGCGCTGTCCGTTTTGCGGTGGAGATGACACGCAAGTTAAGGATTCACGCCCGACCGAAGACAATGCAACGATCCGGCGCCGTCGGTTTTGTCCCGACTGCGGTTCCCGGTTCACGACCTTCGAGCGGGTTCAATTACGGGAGCTGACCGTGGTCAAAAAAACCGGCGAAAAGGCTCCGTTTGACCGTGATAAGGTAACCCGGTCATTGCGCGTTGCTTTACGCAAGCGGCCTGTTGACGACGACCGTATCGAACGCATCGTTAACGGGATTCAACGCCGCCTTGAAACGCTCGGCGAGAATGAAATACCGACTAAGGTCGTCGGCGAAATGATTATGGACAACCTGCTTGAACTCGATCAGGTGGCGTATGTCCGGTTTGCCTCTGTTTACAGAAACTTCCGTGAAGCCAAGGATTTCGAGGCGTTTATTGGCGAATTGGGTGAAGACGAAGAGGGCTGAGCGGCTTAATCCCGGCTGTTGCGCCGAAACGAAGGAAATCTGCATGACGGTCGGCCAAACCGACTCCCGTGATCTGACGCACATGCGTTCGGCCATCACCCTGGCGCGGCGCGGTTTGGGCGCGGTAGCGCCAAACCCTGCGGTCGGCTGCGTCATCGTCGACCGGATGGGGCAGGTCGCAGGGCGTGGCTGGACGGCGAGAGGCGGCAGGCCTCATGCCGAAGCCATTGCGATCGAACGCGCCGGAGACCAATGCAATGGCGCCACGGCGTACGTCAGCCTGGAGCCTTGTGACCATCAAGGACAAACGCCGCCCTGTTCGGCCGCCCTGATTGACGCGGGGATCGCCAGGGTCGTCGTCGCCTGCACCGATCCTGATCCCCGGGTCGCAGGCAAGGGCGTCAAGCGCTTGCAGGACGCAGGCGTCGAGGTCGCCAGCGGCCTTTGCGAGGAACAGGCCCGCGAATTGAATGCCGGTTTTTTTTTGACCGTCGAGGAAGGCCGTCCGATGTTCACCCTCAAGGCGGCGACCTCACTCGATGGCCGTATCGCCACCGCAAACGGTTCCAGCCAATGGATAACCGGGGCCAGGACCAGGACCGCCGGTCACATGCTGCGTGCCAATCATGACGCGATCATGGTCGGGATCGGCACCGCGCTCGCCGACGATCCGGGCCTTGATTGCCGGTTGCCGGGAATGAGCGACTGGTCGCCCGTGCCGGTGCTCGCCGATAGTACGTTGCGTGTGCCGGAAGCGGCCCGGATGCTGGATCGAAGCCCGATCATACTGACGCTCGGGGATAGTGATCCGGACAAACGGAAACGGCTGACCGACCGTGGCGCGACCGTCATTGTTGTTGACGCGGATGCCTCCGGTCGGCCAAAAGCACGTTCGATGGCCAGGGCCCTCGCTGCACGGGGCCTGACGCGGGTTTTGATCGAAGGTGGTGGTGTTCTGGCCGGGGCCTTCATGGCCGATCGACTGATTGATCGGTTGGAATGGTTTTTGGGGCCGAAGATTATCGGTGGCGACGGGCTTTCCGCCATTGCCGGGTTGGGCATCGATAGAATGGACGATGTCCCGACGTATAGTCTTGCCGGCGTGCGAGAAATCGACGGCGACGTGTATCAATCGTACAGACGGGACGTATAGCGTAAAAAATGTTTACCGGAATAATTACCGATGTCGGTTCGGTCCGCGCCATCGCCAAAGCGGGCGACACGCGTATTGAAATCAACACATCTTATGATACAAGCAGCATCAACATAGGCGCCTCCATCTGTTGTTCCGGGGCGTGTATGACGGTCGTGGAGACGGGCCCGGACTGGTACGCGGTCGAGGCCTCGGAAGAAACCCTGTCGAAGACGGCTCTCGGTTCGTGGCGGGTCGGTACTCGGGTCAACCTGGAACGCGCCCTGAAAGCGGGCGACGAGCTTGGCGGGCATATTGTGTCGGGGCATGTCGATGGTACCGCCACGGTTGAAGGGACGCAGGTGGAAGGTGAGTCACTGCGTGTCAGCCTCAGGGTGCCGGATGATTTGAAGAAGTACATTGCCGCAAAAGGGTCCGTCACCCTCGACGGGGTGTCCCTGACGGTCAATGAAGTCGATGGGGCGGTGTTCGGTGTTAACCTGATTGCCCATACCCGGGACGTGACGACTCTTGGACAACTTTCCACCGGGAGCATCGTCAACATGGAAATTGATATGCTTGCGCGCTATGTTGCGCGCCTTCTCGAAAATAAGTAGGGGCCAGACTTTGCCATATAGTGATCAGCTATCCTCCATCGAGGACATTATCGAAGACGCCCGCAACGGGCGAATGTTTATTCTTGTCGATGACGAAGAACGCGAAAACGAAGGCGACCTTGTCATCCCGGCACAAATGGCAACCCCCGAGGCGATCAATTTCATGGCCAAGTATGGCCGCGGCCTGATTTGCCTGACGCTGACCCCCGAACGGGTCCGCGAACTGGAATTGCCGTTGATGTCGAAGGAAAATGATTCCCGCCATCACACAGCCTTCACAGTCTCGGTCGAAGCCAGAGAAGGCGTGACGACGGGCATTTCCGCATCCGACAGGGCGCGCACCGTCGCCGTCGCCGTCGATCCGACCAAGGGCAAATACGACCTCGCCAGTCCTGGCCATGTGTTTCCGTTGGAAGCCAAGGAAGGCGGAGTTCTCGTCAGGACCGGCCATACCGAAGCCGCCGTCGACGTATCCCGGTTGGCGGGGCTTAATCCGTCGGGTGTTATCTGCGAAATCATGAACGAAGACGGCACCATGGCGCGCATGCCGGACCTCGTCTCCTTCGCCCAGTTTCATAACCTGAAGATCGGCACCATCGCCGACCTGATCGCCTATCGCCTCAAGCATGACAGCTTGATAAAGCGTACCTTGGAAACAACGTTTCAAAGCGAATACGGTGGCGAATTCAAGATGGTCCTCTACACCAACAAGATTGCCTACGCCGAACATATCGCGCTTATAAAAGGTGATATTTCGACAGATGAACCGGTCATGGTCCGCATGCACGCGATGAATGTGCTGGGTGATGTGTTGGGTGATTCATCCGATGGAAAGTCATATGACCTGCAAAGGGCAATGGAAATGATCGCCTCGGAAGATCGCGGTGTCGTGGTCTTGATCCGTGAGCCGCACCCGACGGCGCTGTCTGACCGGGTTCGCGCCAAACTTGGGCAGCCCGTTACATCGAGCGAACTCAGGGACTATGGCGTCGGCGCGCAAATATTGCTGGACCTTGGCGTTAAAGACATGATTTTGCTGTCCAATACCAGGTTAACCATCATCGGGCTTGAAGGGTATGGCTTGAGCGTCGTTGAACAGCGCCCGATCACGGCTTGAGGAGAAAGAGAAGATATGTCCGATGCTCCGAGTGTTTTGATCGTCGAGGGCCGATTCTACGACGATATTGCCGATGAACTGTATAAGGGCGCTTCACGAGTGCTCGACGAAGCGGGAGTGGCCTACGAACGCCTTGCCGTGCCGGGTGCTTTTGAGATCCCGCAGGCTATTCGCTTTGCCATTCGGTCCATGGAAATCGGTTCGGCCAGTAACCGTTATGCCGGTTTCATCGGTTTAGGATGTGTCATTCGGGGCGGGACCACCCATTACGATTACGTGTGCCAGGAATCGGCGCGCGCACTGATGGATATTCCCATGACCTATAGCGTCGCGCTCGGCTACGGCATTCTGACCTGCGAGAATTGGGATCAGGCCTGGGAACGTGCCGATGTTACCCAAAAGAACAAGGGCGGCGCCGTCGCGTCGGCCTGCCTGCGTATGATGGACGTAAAAAAACATCTGAGGCTTGTCCTTCGATGACTAATAATCACGCGCCGTCGCAGGCCATTCGTGAGCGAAGCGCGGCCAGGCTTGCCGCCGTGCAAGCCCTGTACGAAATGGATATGACCGGGGTATCGCCGGATCAGGTTCTCGAGGATTTCCTCAAACAACGCTGGAAAGCCCAGCCGGTCAAGCTCGACATTCTTGAAGAGGGTGAGCAAGACTTGAGCGGCCTCGAAGTCCCCGACGGTGGACTTCTGGCGGAATTGGTTCGCGGCGTTGCGATGCGTCGCGAGGACCTCGACGGAATGATTGAGCCGTCCCTTTCCGGTGAATGGACGATTGAGCGCCTTGAAATGCTTCTACGGGCCATTCTTCGCACCGGAACCTTCGAACTTTTGGCCATGTCGGACGTTCCGGCACGGGTGATCATCAACGAATACGTTAATGTTGCCAAAGCCTTTTACGAAGAAACCCAGCCCGGTCTCGTTAACGGCGTTCTCGACAAGCTGGCCCGAAACCTGAGGGCGGACGAGATGGAAGAAAGTTCATCCAAGGATAACTGACGAATGCCAGATACCGAAACGCCGGGTGAATTTGAACTGATCAAACGGTACCTGGCTCCTTTGTCGGCGAATGAACCGGGGGCGTATTCCCTGACCGACGATGCCGCCGTTATTCCGTCGCGGGCGGGTCACGACGTCGTCATCACGATGGACACCCTGGTGTCCGGCGTTCATTTCCTGGCGGACACCGAACCTGAGCACATCGCCGCCAAAGTCGTGCGGGTCAATATGTCGGACCTGGCCGCGATGGGGGCCCGACCGGCATTCTATACCCTGTCACTGGCCTTGCCAAAAAATCCTCGGGGCGGATCAGGGCAAAAGACCGACGGTCTCTGGCTCGAACGTTTTTCCGAGGCCCTTGGAATCGAGCAAAGGATATATGATATCTCGATCATTGGCGGTGACACGGTTTCCACACCCGGCCCCCTGACATTGACGATTACCGCCTTCGGCTACGTCGAGGCGGGGCAGGCCATTCGACGGTCAACGGCCAACCAGGGTGATCTCGTGGTTGTTTCGGGGACGATCGGCGACGCCGCCTTTGGCCTGTCGGCGCTTAAGGGGGAATTGGCGGCGCTTTCGAAATCATCTCGTGAAATCGTGGTCGAACGTCACAACCGTCCACTTCCGCAAATTGAATTGGGGCTGCGGTTGCGAAACTTTGCCGGCGCGGCAATTGATGTGTCCGATGGATTGATCCAGGATCTTGGTCATATTTGCACGGAATCGGGTGTCACGGCGGTTGTCGAGCTTGAAAAAGTGCCGACGTCACCTGCTGTCCGTGAAGCCATGGAACGAACGCATCGGGAAAAAAAAGATATTCTGAGTGGCGGAGACGACTACCAGCTGCTGTTTACCATTGCCTCATGGCGGCAGGCCGAACTGCAAGAGATATCGAAAGAGATCGGGGTGGAATTGACCGTCATCGGTAAAATCGGACAGAAATTGCCGCCGACGGGCGTCGATAATCTTGTTTCGGCGTCGGCGGGGGTGGTCGTTGTTGACGGTGACGGCTCTCCGATTGACTCGGCATTCGCCGGGTTTCGCCATTTCTGAAGGCGTGGTACGCGAATAGCAACTGTGAAGGGCCGACGTCGATGGACATGAAAAAAATTGTGATTGCCTTTTCCGTCCTGCTGATGATTTCAGGAGGCACCATCAGCGTTCTGAAATGGCTTGAAATTGGGCCTTTTGCACCGGTTGTCGTGGAAGAGGCCGTCGATAAGCCAAAATCCGACGGACCACCGCTATCGATCCCACTGGACGACCTCATCGTACCGGTGCTTGGCGACGACACTGTGGCGGCGACGGTCATCATTAAATTAAACCTCGAAGTATTGGGATCGGAAAACGAGGGAAGGGTTAACAAGGTACTGCCTCGGCTGAGTGACGCTTTTCTTCGCGATCTTTACACCTTCATTCCGCGGGTCGTGCACAAACAGCGAAAAGTTACCGCAGACCTTTTGCGGCAGAGGCTTTTGATGACCGGAAAAAAAGTCGTCGGAAAGGATGTGCTCAATAACGTTGTGATCGAATCTGTGAGCGAAAGATAGTTTGCCGTTTTTTTAGCCAATACCAACGATTTACAGCTAAATTCCGGTTCGTCACGAATAAAAATTCCCATCGGCTTTAAACATAAGAAAATCCTAATAATGGCGCATATTCAATGCTGTAGCGGCATGACTATGACTGTTCCATAGTTGCTTCACGAATTACCGGGAAATAGTCGTCCCAGCGTGTTGCTTTGCCATATCTGTTCTGTCATTTTTTTGGCTGACTGAGTTGATTGAGGCTAAAGCTTGTCTTTTATTAGGGGAAGAGCCCTCACATTCAAATGAGGCTCTGTACACAAAAAAGGGTATTTGAAGCATGTCAAACGTCTACTTTCTAATTATTGCCTGCGGTGCTGTGGCACTATTGTACGGCGCTTATGCGATCCGTTCTGTGCTGGCGGCGCCTGCCGGCAACGAACGGATGCAGGAAATTGCGGCCGCCATTCAGGAAGGCGCTAAAGCTTACCTGAACCGACAATACACCGCGATCGCCATGGCCGGTGTTGTCATCGGCGTACTGCTCGGTTTGAAACTAGGAATAACCGCCGCCATCGGTTACTTCATCGGCGCCATCTTGTCTGGATTGGCCGGTTATATCGGGATGAACGTTTCGGTTCGCGCCAATGTACGTACCGCCGAGGCGGCTCGTTCGGTGGGGCTTGCCGGCGGTTTGGACGTCGCGTTCAAATCGGGCGCCATCACCGGCATGTTGGTTGTCGGCCTGGCTTTGTCTGGCATCGCGGTTTTCTATGTCATCCTGCGTTCAGGCGGCGCCGGAGATACGCCGGAGGGCCTGCGACATATCCTTGAATCCCTCGTCGCATTTGGCTTCGGGGCGTCTCTTATTTCCATCTTCGCCCGCCTTGGTGGCGGTATTTTCACCAAGGGAGCCGATGTCGGGGCCGATCTGGTTGGCAAGATAGAAGCTGGCATCCCTGAAGATGACCCACGGAATCCTGGCGTTATCGCTGATAACGTTGGCGACAATGTTGGCGACTGCGCCGGCATGGCCGCGGATCTGTTCGAAACCTATGCCGTGACAATTGTCGCGACCATGTTGCTGGCGGCCATCTTCTTCACCGGACAGGCCCAGGAATCCCTGATGGCCTTGCCGTTGGTTATTGGCGGAGTCTGTATTCTGGGGTCGGTCGTCGCGACCTGGTTCGTCAAGCTTGGTTCTTCCAACAGCATCATGGGCGCTCTCTACAAAGGGTTGATCGCCAGTTCCGTGATTTCGGCCGTATTGATTGCCCTTATCATAAACTGGATGTTCGGATTCGACGCCGCCTTCACAGTCGGCGATCGCGCCTTTACCGGCATGGATCTGCTCATCTGCGCCGTGACCGGTCTTGCCGTTACCGGCCTGATTGTCTGGATCACCGAATATTACACCGGCACGGAACATCGTCCGGTGCAAAGCATCGCCAGTGCATCTGTCACCGGTGACGCCACCAATATCATCCAGGGATTGGCGATCTCCATGGAGGCCACGGCGTTGCCCGTGATTGCCATCTGTGGCGGCATTCTTGTCTCCTTTATTACGGCGGGCCTGTTCGGTTTGGCGATTGCGGCGACGACCATGCTTGCATTGGCCGGCATCGTGGTCGCCCTCGATGCCTTCGGTCCCGTCACCGACAATGCCGGCGGCATCGCCGAAATGGCGGACCTTCCGGAAGACGTGCGCAAAATTACCGATGCACTGGACGCGGTCGGCAACACCACCAAGGCCGTTACAAAGGGCTATGCCATCGGTTCGGCCGGCCTTGCGGCGCTGGTCCTGTTTGCCGCGTACACAGAAGATCTGGGGCATTACTTTCCCGATATATCTGTGACCTTCTCGCTACAGGATCCCTTCATCGTCGTCGGACTTTTCATCGGCGGCATGCTGCCGTTTTTGTTCGGTTCCATGGGGATGATGGCGGTCGGTCGTGCCGGCGGCCAGCTGGTGGTCGAAATTCGCCGCCAGTTCAGGGAAATTCCCGGGATCATGGAAGGCACCGGTAAACCCGAATACGGTCGTTGTGTCGACATGCTGACAAAGACGGCGATCAAGGAAATGATCCTGCCGTCGATGCTGCCGGTATTTGCACCCTGGGTCGTCTATTTCATCATCAGCCCGATTGCCGGTCAGGCCGCCGCATTTTCGACGCTGGGGGCTATGTTGATGGGAACCATCGTTACCGGGCTGTTTGTCGCCCTGTCCATGACGTCGGGCGGTGGCGCCTGGGACAACGCCAAGAAGTACATCGAAGATGGTAATCACGGTGGCAAGGGTTCAGACGCCCATAAGGCCGCCGTTACCGGCGATACGGTCGGTGATCCCTACAAGGATACCGCCGGCCCGGCCATCAACCCGATGATCAAAATCATCAATATTATGGCCATCCTGATGTTGGCCATCCTGGCCTGATAACGGGCGACCGACAAAAAAAAGGCCCCGGAAGTAATCTTCCGGGGCCTTTTACATACCTGAACGTTAGTTAAATCGACCTAAATTGCCGAAAAGCTGATCCCATAAGCCGACGGTGCTTCCCGATGTCGGCGTTGTGCGTTCGACCGGAACCACGTCCTGGCCATCTTTAACGCCAAGTTTCCGGATGTCGGACACGATACCTTTTTTGTCGAAATGCAAGACAACGACATTACGTTCCTTGATTTCGGGCTTAAAGAAAGCGACGGTTTCCGTGCGTTGGGAAACGTAATACCAGGCTTCATTATCGAACATGGCGATACTGGACGGCGTCCCGAGGATTTCCGCGACCTCGTCGCGAGACTGTTTACCCGGAGAAATTTCGCTCAGTCGTTCCGGGTCGAGGAGATTGCCGCGCAATTCAATTCTCGGCGCACAGGCGCTCACGGCGACGACAACACCGATTGTTCCGGCTATCGACAATAATTTTCTTGATCGTGTATATTTCAGCATTATTACTAGCCGCCTGATTGCCTGCTATCCGACATAAACGGGCAACTCCTCATGTTTTTTGCGATGGACCTGATTCGCAGAAGCTTTTAATTTACCATATCAGCCCCGACCGGACGCTTCATTTTATGGCAATCGGGGACTTTAATACATCGAGAATTCCATGTTCAATCATATATTTTCCTTCAGCGATGAAAAGAAGACGGCTCACAGGCTGTATATAGTTCTGGTTAAGCAAGCACGCCAGCCTGAGTTTTATGTGGGTTGCGGCGTCGACGACACCGTCGCCGGGCGTTTCGATATGATCGTTTTGCACGCGGTGCTGCTGTTGCGCAGACTCGGTCGTCAGCCAGAGGCAACCAAGGACATATCCCAAGCCCTGTTTGATTATATGTTCGACGATTTTGACTTGAACTTACGCGAAATCGGGATTGGCGACACAGGAATCGGAAAACGTATCAAAAAGATGGGAACCGGATTTTATGGGCGTATGGCCGTATATAATGAAGGATTGGATAGCGGCGACGAGCAGGCCTTAATGGATTCCCTGGAGCGAAATTTGTACAGAGACATGCAGCCGACGACAGAAAACCTCAAAGATATGACCGATTATATGCGGCGAGAGGCTGCCCGTTTGGAAGAAATCGATCTCGATACGATGATATCGGGGGCGTTTCAGTTCGGCGCGCCCCCCGTCGGCGGATCAAACGTGAGCGACGGGGGCGCCGTGAAATGACCCAACCCGATCTCCCGCCGCAGCCCGAATTCAGCCGTATCGTTAATTGCGAAAAACTTCCCTCGAGTGGAAAATCATATAATATCGAGGCTTCCCCCGAAGAAAGGGCGGCGCTGGTCGAAAGACTGCCTATCGACTCGCTGGAGTCACTGGAGGCGGAATTCTCGGTTGTCCCGGGCGCCGGGGATCGGATTTTGCTGACCGGACGGCTGCACGCCGCCATCAGGCAAACGTGCGTTGTCACGCTGGAGCCGATAGAAAGTGAGATAGACGTATCCATTGATCGAACCTATAGCGCCTCTGCAAAGCCCTACTGGGGGCCGGAAGACGAACCCGATGAAGACGGTAATTCGATTCGGGGCGGTCCGACCAAAAACGTGCCGGACCCATTGGAACCTTTGGAAAAGGGTGGTATTGATATCGGTGAGGTGGCCAGTGAAGAATTGGCTATTGAAATTGATCCGTTTCCACGGCGCCACGGTGCAGAATTGAAGGCGAGCCCCGCTGTCAGTGGGGAATATCAAGGCGAAGACGTAAAAAATCCGTTTGCCGTTTTGGAAAAGTTAAAAAAGAAACGTCTATAACCAATCGAAGCTTCTTGCCCTAACGCCATTTATTGGTTAATAAGCAGCGCTTCCGACACCGGTATTTTGATCCGAGAGATTTATTACAATGGCTGTTCCTAAAAAGAAAATTTCCAAATCACGCCGCAACATGCGCCGCTCCCATGACGCGCTGAAAGCGAACACCTACGAAGAATGTTCCGCATGCGGCGAATTGAAGCGCCCACATCATGTCTGTGCATCCTGTGGCCAGTATAACGGCCGTGATGTCGTGGAAGCTGCCGACGCTGCCTGATCGCCTTGATCTGGCTATCACTGATAGGGAGTTTCTCTTGAGTACGCGTTTAACGCTGTCCCTCGACGCCATGGGCGGTGACAATGCCCCCGAGATGGTTATCGAGGGGGTGGCGCTTGCGCTTGAGAATCTCCCGCATGTGGATTTTCTGCTTGTCGGTGACGAACGGTTGCTTGCCCCACTACTTGAGAAACATCAGCGGGTAAAAGCCGTCTGCCGGATACGCCATACCGAAGACGTCGTCGGCAGTGACGAAAGGGCCGGCGCCGCGCTTCGCTCAGGGCGAAATTCAAGCATGCGTTTGGCGATCAACGCCGTCGCGGACGGCGAGGCCGCGGGGATCGTTTCGGCCGGAAATACCGGCGCCTTGATGGCGATGGCAAAATTTGTCCTGAAAACGCTGCCTGGAATTGACCGTCCGGCGATCGCCAAGAATTTCCCGACCTTGCGTGGTGAAAGCCTGGTCCTTGATCTCGGTGCCAACGTCACCTGTGACGCCGACAATCTGGTCCAATTCGCGGTGATGGGCGAGGCCTACGTGCGAAACAACTTCGGCATCGAAAAGCCCTCGATCGGGATTCTCAACGTCGGCTCCGAAGAACTGAAGGGACACGAGTCAGTTCAGCATGCCTATAATGTATTGCAGAGCAGTGACTTGCCGATACATTTTCATGGCTTTGTTGAAGGTGATGATATTACCAAAGGTACGGTCGATGTTGTTGTGACCGATGGGTTTACAGGAAACATCGCGCTAAAGACGGCCGAGGGCACCGCCAAGATGTTTGGTTCCTACCTGAAAGAGGCTCTCTACAGTTCGACGCTGTCAAAAATCGGCGCGTTCCTTGCGAAACCGGCACTGAAACGATTTAGCATGCGTTTCGATCCGCGGCTTCACAATGGCGCTATGTTCCTGGGGCTGAACGGAATCTGCGTAAAGAGCCACGGCGGCACGGATGCGCTTGGCTTTGCGAGCGCGCTTGAAGTCGCCAGCAACCTGATTTCTGAAAATCTGAACGACGTCATCAAAAAAGAGTTGTCCCATCTTGAAGCAACCAGAGAAACGGCACTCCAAGAACAATGACCTACCATTCCCGGATTATCGGTTGCGGGTCTTGCCTGCCTGATCGGATCGTGACCAACGACGAACTCGCCGCCACGGTTGATACCACCGATGAGTGGATCGTCGAGCGCACGGGAATTCATCAGCGTCATATTGCCGCGGACGGACAAACGACGGGTGATATCGCCTATGAGGCATCGCTGCGTGCTTTGGAATATGCGGGAATTGAGGCCGACAAAATCGATCTGATCGTGCTGGCGACGGCAACCCCCGACAACACGTTTCCGTCAACGGCGACAAAACTGCAAGCCCGGTTAGGCATTACCCGCGGGGCGGCGTTTGATGTTCAGGCGGTTTGTTCGGGTTTTATCTACGCCCTGGCGGTTGCGGACAATTTCATCAAGGCCGGACAAGCTGAAAATGTGCTGGTCGTCGGCGCCGAAACATTTTCTCGTATCCTTGACTGGGAAGACCGTTCAACGTGTGTGCTGTTTGGCGATGGGGGTGGCGCGGTTGTGCTGAGCCGTCACGACGGTGCGGCGGAACCGGCGATGGAAAGGGGCGTGCTTTCGACCCACCTGCATTCCGATGGTCGATATTCGGATCTGTTGTATGTCGATGGCGGGCCGTCCAGCACTCAGACGGTCGGGCATTTGCGGATGGCTGGCCGGGAAGTCTTCCGCCACGCCGTGGTTAATCTGGCCGCGGTCGTCAACGAGGCTCTCGAGGCCAATCAACTGACCCGCGACGACATCGATTGGCTGGTGCCTCATCAGGCCAACAAACGCATTCTGGATGGCACTGCGCGTAAGTTGGGAATTGGTCCGGAGCGGGTCGTCGTGACAGTGGATCGCCACGCCAACACCTCGGCGGCGTCAATCCCGTTAGCACTTGATGAGGCGGTGCGCGATGGACGTATAAAAGCCGGACAACTTGTCCTGCTGGAAGCGATGGGCGGCGGGTTCACCTGGGGCTCGGCACTGGTGCGCTGGTAACAACATCGGGCTCGGGCGCTAAAAGCTGAATTCGGACGGCGCCCGCATCAATCATTTTTTCAAAACACAACCCTTTGATATTGACGGATTTATTTCGTAGATATAGGCTTCAACTCTCATTTGGAAGGCGGGGCTGATAGTTATGTCTGGACGAACCATAACGCGAGCGCAATTAGGTGAATCCGTATATCAGGAGGTTGGCCTGTCGCGGAGCGAGTCCACTGATCTTCTTGAAGCGGTTCTCAATCACATATCCGAAGCTTTGGCGAGAGATGAAACGGTGAAAATCTCTTCGTTCGGCAGTTTTTCCGTAAGGCAGAAGGGACAGCGGATCGGGCGCAACCCCAAGACCGGCGAAGAGGTCCCGATCCTGCCGCGCAAGGTTCTCGTATTCCGTCCGTCACAGGTTCTGAAGAACCGAATCAACGATAAAAGACACCCCGGTTAATAGTGATGGTGACAAGAGCTTCAACAGACAATCGTAAGGAAAAATCCGCAGCGGCGTTCAGGACGATCAGCGAAGTCGCGACTGAACTTGATCTCCCCCAACATGTCCTGCGCTTCTGGGAAACCAAATTTCTTGTCATTAAGCCGATGAAGCGGGGTGGTGGCCGCCGTTATTACCGCCCGGAAGACGTTGGTGTTCTACGCCGTATCCGTAGCTTGCTGTACGATGAAGGTTACACCATCAAGGGCGTTCAAAAGCTGTTGCGTAACGGCGGGCAGAGCAAAACCACCGAACCGGACGTCAACGTGCCGGAGCAGGCGGGGAACGCCATCGATGACGCCAGGCGCTTGCAACTGAAATCAATTCTGGATGACCTCCTGGACATGCGCGACCAGCTTCAGGCTATCTGATCGACCGGATTTTCACACTGTTTCAAGACTTGAATACGGCCATTGCACTGTCTCGCATCGGCCAGTATAGTGCGCCGTCCGTGAGGCGGAAATGGCCGCTGGATAATAGTATCGGAGCGTGGCGCAGTCTGGTAGCGCACTACACTGGGGGTGTAGGGGTCGTGGGTTCGAATCCCGCCGCTCCGACCAAAATATAGAGGGGGGTGGTCCGGTTCGGGCTGCCCCCGTTTTGCTTTATTGCCCCCATGGCGCCGTCGGGCGGTTGTGTCTGCCCCCGATAACCGAACATCCCTTTCTAAACCAGCGCCAAAACACCACTCGGTGAGGGTTCGAGGATTGGCCAGGAAGGAGTCTAAAAAAAAGCCTTTTTGCAAGCGGACTCGCCCCATATATTAAGGGTCGGAATTCGTTATCATTGGAAACGGGCCTTCGATGACAATCGACGGTAAAAAAAACAATGTCTGAAGCTAAAAAATTGCTCAAAATCGCCGAAGAAAAACTGCATCAGTTGCAGGAAGAAAACGTCAATCTTTCGGCGTCGTTTTTTGAACTGATGGAAGCACAAAAATCGGAAGCGGAACAAATGGTTCAATTAACCGAACAGCTCTGGGCTCTTGAAGAAGCGCTTGCCCAGAGCAAGGAGCAGGCGATGATTCAGATGGCGTTGATGAAATCGAAAATCGAGTCCGTCAATACCTATGTCAAGGATACGTTGGATGCCGCCAGTAACAACGCTTCCCGTATGGAACTGGCCGCGCGTGTCTATGAAATGGGTCAAATCGCCGATACCGACGAAATCGATAAACAAATAGTCGAATACAATCAAAAGCTGGAAATAGAGAAGAAATGGTAATTGCCATTTGCTTTTTCATGAATGTTTGTGATCAAACTGGCCACGAGCCACTGCGGGTCGCCGGGGCAAATTTATAGAAGAATCTCCCGATAAACCATCGTATCTCGGGGTGTATGCGGAAATTGCGGTTTCAATAAAATAACGAGGAGTTAGCCAATGGGGTGGCAGGGTAAAGTGTTGCGAGTGAACCTGACGGATCGCACATGCGCCGGTGAAGACTTGAATATGGGCTGGGCTCATGAATTCCTCGGTCAGCGCGGCCTTGCGACCAAATATATGATGGCCGAAAGCGATCCTGCCGTTGATCCATTGTCTCCCGAAAACAAATTGATCTTCGCTACAGGTCCCTTGACCGGAACATCGGCGACGACCGGCGGACGTTATTCCGTGATAACCAAAGGGGCGCTGACCGGCGCCATCGCGTGTTCTAATTCGGGGGGCTATTTCGGGGCCGAATTGAAGTATGCCGGGTGGGATATGGTGATCTTCGAGGGCCGCTCCGAGACTCCCGTATACTTGCTTATTCTCGATGAACGCGCCGAATTGATCGACGCTTCGGAATACTGGGGAAAATCGGTGTGGGAGGTCGAACCGGCGCTAAAAGCCAAACACCAGGACTCGCTCATCCGGGTTGCATCTATCGGCCATGCAGGAGAGACGGGCGTCCGTTACGCCTGCATCGTCAACGACCTTGACCGGGCGGCGGGAAGATCGGGAGTGGGCGCCGTGATGGGAGCGAAAAACCTGAAGGCCGTCGCCGTTCGCGGCACCACCGGTGTAACGGTTGATCAGCCGGCGTCATTCCTGTCCGGGTCAACGACCATCAATCAGCGGATCGTCGGAAGCAAAGCACGGAAGCGGCTGGAACAAAGCGGCACGATGCCGATGATGGACGTGACCAACGCCTACGGCAGCCTGCCGACACGAAATAACCGCGACGTTCAGTTCGACGGCATCGATAAGGTCAACGTTCACGCCATGAAGGCCGTACGCCGAAGCGACGGCAAGCCGAACCTCAAGTCCAACAAGGCCTGTTTCGCCTGTAGTATCGGTTGTGGCCGGGTCGCGGAACTCGATCCGACCCACTTCAGCATTGCCGACAAAAAGGATTATCCGAGAATATCCGGCGGCCTGGAATATGAATCGGGCTACTCCCTGGGCGCCATGGTCGGCGTCACCGATATCGAGGCCGCTACCTATGCCAATTTCGTTTGCAACGAACATGGGATGGACCCGATTTCATTTGGGGCGACGCTATCGGCGGCAATGGAATTATTTGAAACCGGTGTCCTGACAGTCGAGCACACCGGCGGTGTTAAACTGAATTTCGGCTCGGCGGAAGCCCTCGTCAAAATGGTTGAATTGACGGGCACCGGCGAAGGCTTTGGCGCCGAACTCGGAATGGGTTCCCGCTTGTTATGTGAAAAGTACGGCCATCCGGAATATTCAATGACGGTCAAGGGGCAGGAAATACCGGGCTATGATGGTCGCGCCATGCAGGGGATGGCACTGGCCTATGCAACCAGCAATCGGGGGGCCTGCCACCTGAGAGCGGATCCCTATAGCGCCGACTTCGAACGCGTTGACATCGACGGCAAAGCGAAAATCGTGGCCGTGTCCCAGAATGAAAACAGCATTGTCGATTCTGCTGGCCTGTGCGCATTTCCCGGCTACAGCCTTGACGACCTTTCAACCCTGATTACCGCGGCCTGTGAGGGCGACTTTTCGGTCGATGACTTGACTGTCATGGGCGAGCGCATCTGGAATCTGGAACGTCAATTTAATCTGGCCGCAGGGTTGACTAAAAAAGACGACACCGTCCCCGAACGCATGTTGAAAGAACCGGCTAAATCAGGAGCCGGCAAGGGGCGGGTGGTCGAACTCGACAAAATGCTGCCTGAATATTACGCCCTGCGGGGCTGGGATGAAGCCGGTGTCCCGACGGAGGCAACGCTTGGTCGCCTCGGCTTATCAAAATAAGCCCCATATGCGGCAAGCGTGTGCAGGCAACCATGGGGGACGGGTGGCATGAAAATACGACTCAGGTTTATCTCTGTCGACGCACCGAACCTTCCGCCTGCCGGGGACGATGGATGCGCCGTTATGGATGTTGCCGACGGCCTGAGCGTTGACCGGGCCCTGGCGAGTTTAAAGCTTCCCAACGGTTCCACCTACCTGACATTGGTAAATGAAGATACCGTTCCTATCGCCCAACGCAGTGGGTGGACCTTGCAAGACGACGATCTTTTGACCGTGTTCATCCCCATCAAGGGTGGCTGACGTGGCTTCGCCCGACGCCGGTCACGTGAAGCAGAACACGACATCCGGCATTTTGCTGATTCTGGTGGCGATGACGCTGGTGCCGATGATGGATGGGTTGGCGAAACTTCTCAGCGCCCGATATCCGGTTATGGAAATCGTCTGGGCGCGATACTTTTTCCATCTGATGATTTTGCTCCCTGTGGTTCTCTCCAGATACAACCGCCGCGATCTGCTGCCAAAGCGACCGTTATTGCAGGTCATCCGGGGCGGGCTCCTGCTGCTATCAACCATTCTTTTCTTCGCCGCTATTGCCGTTATGCCAATCGCCGACGCATTGGCATTGGTTTTTGTCTCGCCCTTGCTGGTGACGGCACTGTCTCCTTTTTTGTTGGGTGAAACTATCGGTCCAAGACGTTGGGCGGCGGTCATTGTCGGTTTCGTCGGCGCCCTGATTATCATACGCCCGGGAATAGCCGACATTGATACCGGCACGGTGCTGGCGCTGTCGGCAGGAATAGTCTACGCGCTCTACATGGTCGCCACCCGCAAACTGTCGGGAACAGCACCCCCCCTGATTACCCTAGCGTACACGGCGTTGATGGGGGCCATTGCCATGTCGGCGGCTGTGCCATTTTTCTGGGTGGCGCCAACGCTGGACGATCTGGCGATGATGATGGCGATGGGTGGCCTCGCGGCGCTCGGTCATTATTTTTTGATAAAGGCGGTCGAACGTGCTCCGGTATCGCTGTTGGCGCCTTTCGGATACAGCGAAATCGTCATGGCCACGCTTATCGGTTATGTCGTGTTTGGGGATTTTCCCGACAACTGGACCTGGGCCGGCGTTGCCGTCATCGTCGTTAGCGGTATATACATTTCGCTCAGGGAACGGCGGCGCAAGGATCACCCGGCCGCAGAGGCCACGATTGTCGCTCAGGCGCAGGGTTTGTTATCCCTTTCCGAAGCCGAAATGAACGCACGGGAATAGGTCTAGATATCACGGTTGGGAGCCGAGGTGGATCCCGTGAACGTCGGAAAATCAGGGCTGCTTTCACCCTTCACCCATTTGATAACGGCATCGGCCTTTATTTTTCTGTTTACCACCCATTCCATTAGAATATCGTAGCAAGGTCCGCTTTTCCTGGGGCGCATTTCATGGATGCCTGCGGCGAGATTAGCGGCGACATCCATTTGCTGGGAAAGCCAGTCGGTGATTTCCGGCTCGTTCAGGAGTTTCATGAGATGATCACGAACGCGGCACCATTGCTCACTGCGCGGAATTTTTGTCGTTACTGTGAACGGGTTGGCAATGAGAAGGTCGTGGATGATGGCCCATTTTTGTACGTTTAGTTCTGCCAGTTGATCTGACGCGACTTTATCGGCCTCCAACGACCGCTCTTGGGAGCGTATGTCGGCGAGCAGTCTGAAGAGCGGAGAGCGGTTTTTATCGATACGCATGTCTGACGTCAATTTTCAGATGATTGAAGCGGCGTAAAACACGACACCGGCGGCCCAGATAAGGTAATTATGCTCGAGACGCTGGTTCTTCAATTAATTTGTTGCTAACAACGACAGGCAAGATGTGATCTCCTATCGCTCCGACAAGGACTTAATTATGACAGACAAAGATGAATACCGGGATTTGCTGAAGCACAAACATTTTCTTGACGAGGTCGAGCAGGGCATTCGTTTCGCAAACAACGAAATAATCCATCAGAAAATTCCGACGCTCGGCAAGGACAACATCCTGGCCTTTGCCGTCGCCGTCGGGCGGTTGCGTGCCAATTACCTTGAGGCGGCTTTCAACCTGGGCATTGACGAGACGGGAGAAATGCCGGGGCCACTTATTGTTGAAGAACTAAAGCGGCGTCGAGAGTTGTACGAAGAATCCCGCATGGCATTTGATGCCCTGCGTGAAGCGATCGAAAAAGGCTATGTGGACGTGGATATTTTGCTTCTTGAGAAAAATGCAGAGGGAAAATCCTGATGGTTCAGGGCCGGGCTTTTTTCATGCCGTCGCCGACATTATCGACGATTTCAAATACTGTTTCCAGACGCGCCAACTTTAACACCCTGAAAACCGACTCGGTGACGGCGGCGATATAAAAATCATTGCCCTTGGCGCGGGCCACCTGGAAGGCTTCCAGCAGACTGGCAACGCCGGAACTGTCAATCACGTTGACGCCGGACATGTCGATAATCATCGTCCGGCCTTTTTTTAATCCTTCAAGCAGCACGTCTCTTGCCATTGACGAATGCTCCAGGTCTATTTCCCCGGCAAATGTGACGATAACGAATTGGCCGTCAACTTTTGTGTCGTGCTGCATACGTTCATGTTTCCTGAGGCTGATCGGAACATTCAATCAGTCAATATGACCTAAATACCAGAGGATTGATCAATGCCGCAATCCGCTTCGTCAAATTTATCGCAACGGATGACATGGGTCTTGAATTTGTTTTGGATGCGGTTTGGTCTACTACAATGGTGGTCTCGACGAGGCTTGCGCTCATTTTTTTTTATGATGTTCCAGAATGGCGCGTCCGGAGTCCGTTAATTTGCAGATTATCCAATCAGGCTTCAAAGGGTTATTGAACCAGGGTTCGGCCCAGCCTTTGTCGATGCAACTGCGAACCGTCCTGTCGCTCACTTTTCGACCACTTCCGTCGAACAGCGGCAGTTTCCCGCCGGGTTCCCGCTCGCCGCGCTCCAACCAGCGAATTTGCGCGGCCGTCACCTTGTCCGCACCGGCTTTCTTGTTTTTCGCCTCAGACATGATCCATCCCTCCCTGCGGATATGCTACGGCAGACGTTCAAGGCTAGGCAAGGGCATGAGCGGGATATTGGCGCTACCTGCCCCCTGGGAGCTCTATGGACGCAACGGCTTGAGCCGCTATTCCTTCGCTTCGTCCGGTAAAACCAAGCCGTTCCGTCGTCGTCGCCTTGACGCTGACCCGCGCGATATCAATATCGAGAATATCGGCGATGCTTTCCCTCATGGCCGTGCGATGAGGGCCTATCTTTGGGGTTTCGCATATCAGGGTGACATCGACGTTTACGATCCTGCCGCCCGCGTTCGCGATAAGCTCGCAGGCTTTTTTAACGAAGATATCGGAAGAAACGCCTTGCCATTGAGGATCGGTCGGCGGAAAGAAGAACCCGATATCGCCTTGCCCCGTAGCTCCCAGCAGGGCGTCGGTCAAGGCGTGCAGTCCGACATCGGCGTCCGAATGACCGGCGAGCGAGGCTGTGTGCGGTATACGAACGCCACAGAGCGTGACGCCGCCGCCATCCTCGAATCGATGCACGTCGAAGCCGCTGCCGGTCCTGGTCTCTTTGCCGTGTGTTTCCATTCCTGCTAGGCCCCGTTCGGCTAATCGTAAATCCTGTTGAGATGTGATTTTAACATTTTCCTCGCCACCATCGACGATGTTCACCTCAAGGCCCGCAAATTCAGCGATTGCGGCATCGTCGGTCATTTCCGTATCCGGACTGGCCTTGCGGGCATGCCTGTGGGCCGCCAGGATATCGGGAAAACGGAATCCTTGCGGTGTTTGTGCACGAACCAGTTCGGAACGGTCAACCGTGCCGACGATAAGGGTACCGCGTTTTCGTTTCAGGGTGTCGTTGACCGCAAGGGCAGGGACGACGGCGACATGGTTTTGCAGGGCGGCCAACACCCGATCAATCAACCGTGATGAAACAAACGGTCTGGCGGCGTCATGGATCAAGACGCTGTCCGGCGCCATTTCAGGCGCGCGCGCCAAGCTGTCAAGGCCCAGAAAAACGGATTCCTGACGGGACGCGCCGCCGTAAACCGGATCGAGCAGGCAGGTCTCAGCGAACGAAAAACCGGACTGCGACAGGCTATCGAGCGTTTTTCGATACAAATCCAGGTCATCGGGATGAATGACTGCGCCGACCATCGTGATGTCGGGATGGCTTGCAAGTGCTTTCAGGGTTCGCGCCAAGACCGTCTCCCCGGCAAGAAGGCTGTATTGTTTCGGCACGTCGCTGCCAAAGCGGCAGCCGCGTCCGGCGGCGACAATAAGGGCGGCACAGCGATGCATGGCCCTATAAATGCCCGAATTGTTCGTATGATGACAAGGACGAAAACCTTGCCAAGAACAGGTTTCGGAGCGATTGTGCGCTCTTCTTGGTAAACAGGATACCGACGCCCATGACACAGGATCTGATTTTCGGCCTCGCGGCCTTCGCTTCCCTATTGCCATCCGCTCTCGTCGCCTTGAAACAAGGTGAATTGGAAAGGGGAAAGGATGGCCGCACACCCATTTACTGGCTTACCCTGAGTGTCGCCGTCTGTGGGCCTCTGGTCTGGGTGGTCGTGCAAAGCTCCGGCGCATGGCACACCGGCCTGTCAACCTCGCTATGGGTGACAATCGCCGCCTGCATGGTCATGTTCACCGTGATCGTTCTTTTGAACCCGGCCGCCTGGCGTCTGACGCCCCTGTTAATCGGCTACATGGCGGTGCTGGCGTTGCTGGCCCTGGTGTGGCAACACGCGCCGGAAAGTCGGCCTCTTGCGGCCGATGCCGTACACGGTGGCGCAACGAGTTGGGTCGAGGCTCATATTCTGGTTTCGATCACGACCTACGCCCTGGTGACCATTGCGGCCGTCGCCGCGCTGGGTGCATTTTTGCAGGAAAAAGCCCTCAAGAATAAGAAGCCGACCACTCTGTCACGCCTGTTGCCGTCGGTATCGGAAAGCGAATGGCTGCTCGTCAGGCTGCTCGCCTTGGGCGAAATTGTCCTGGCCCTCGGCATGGCCACCGGCATGGGGGCGCAGTATCGGGAGACCGGCGCATTGATCGTATGGGATCACAAGACTCTCCTGTCGATCAGCTCCTTTGTTGTTATCGGAGTATTGCTTGTCGCGCATTTTATAAGCGGTGTACGAGGCCGCCTGGTAACGCGCATCGTCCTTGTCGCTTACCTGCTGCTGACCCTCGGTTATCCGGGGGTGAAATTTGTTACAGACGTGTTGATTGGCCGATCACCCGAAGTATAAGTCGTGATATTCTTGCAGCGTTTGCCGGGAAAGTGTTGCTTTCTTGTTGTGAATGCCTAATAAGTAGGCAATATTTTCAACAGAACAAAAGCCTAATTGAATGAGCATTCGTATTGGCGACGTCACGATTGACGACCCGGTGATTCTGGCACCCATGTCGGGAGTCAGCGATCAACCCTTTCGCCGCCTGGTCAAGCGCTGCGGGGCGGGTCTCGTGGTTTCTGAAATGATCGCCAGCAAGGCCATGGTGCGGGCCGCGACAAAGACCATGCGGATGTCGTCCCATTGCAGCGAAGAACATCCGATGTCGGTTCAGTTGGCCGGATGCGAACCCGATGTCATGGCTGAAGCCGCCCGCCTGAATGAAGACCGGGGAGCGTCGCTGATCGATATCAATATGGGCTGTCCGGTCAAAAAAGTGGTCAAAGGGGATGCTGGATCGGCGCTGATGCGCGATGAAGTTCTTGCTGGAAAAATCATGGCCGCGGCCGTTAACGCGGTGAATGTCCCGGTAACCCTGAAAATGCGGACCGGGTGGGATATGGAAAGCAGAAACGCACCGCGTCTGGCCAAAATTGCCGAAGATTGCGGCATTCAGGCGGTTACCGTTCATGGCCGCACGCGCAACCAATTTTACAAGGGAAAGGCCGATTGGGCCTTCATCGGCGAGGTCAAAAACGCCGTTTCCATCCCGGTTATCGGAAACGGCGATGTCGTGACACTCGCCGACGCCCGCACGATGCTTGATCAGTCCGGCGCCGACGGGGTGATGATTGGAAGGGGCTCCTATGGCCGCCCGTGGTTTCCCGGTCAGGTTATTCAATACCTCAAAACCGGACGGGAACTGCCCGACCCGTCGCTGCGGGAGCAATTGGGAATTATCCTCGAGCATTACGATTCCCTGATGACCCACTACGGCAGCTTCGCGGGGGTGCGGATCGCGCGTAAACACATTGGTTGGTATTCGAAGGGATTGAAGGGGTCGGCGGAATTCCGCGCCACGGTGAACGCCTGTGACGATGATAAAAAGGTGGCCCGGATGATCAGCGACTTCTACCTGCCGTTGATGGAGCAACACGCCGCCTGATGAATGACACCTTGAAAGCCGTGGATGATGTGGCCTCGTCAAAGCCGGAAACACCGGCCGGGGTAGGCATGGAAGCCGTTCTCAATGCTCTGCCCGCAGCCGTTATCGCGATCGATCAAACGGGCGAGATCGCCTACATAAACAATGCAGGCGAACAGTTCTTTAAAAGCGGCTCGGCATATCTGATCGGCAAACGGATCGATAGCCTGATACCGAAAGACAGTCCATTGTTCGCGTTGTTAGAGCAGGCCCAGCGGGCTCGTGCGCATGTTTCCGAATATGGCATCGCCTTGGAAACGCCTCGCATCGGAGCCCATTTTGTCAATATTCATGCCAGTCCGGTAGCCGAACGGCCGGGAATGCTGATCCTGTCGCTGCAGGAAAGATCGATTGCCGATACCATTGATCGACAGTTGACCCATCGCGGAGCGGCACGGTCGGTGTCTGCCATGGCGGCGATGCTGGCCCATGAAGTCAAGAATCCGCTTTCAGGTATTCGGGGCGCGGCGCAACTTCTGGAGGAGAGTGCCGATCCACAGGACAAGGCCATGACGCGACTGATCCGCGACGAAACGGACCGCATCGTCGCCTTGGTCGACCGCATGGATATCTTTTCCGACAGCGGGCCACTGAAACGCTCGGCGGTCAATATTCACCAGGTCCTTGACCGTGTTCGCAAGTTGGCCGAAAACGGCTTCGCCCGGCATGTCCGGTTTGTCGAAAACTATGACCCTTCTTTGCCTCCGGTGCTGGGCGAGCGCGATCAACTTGTTCAGGTGTTTTTAAACCTCATAAAGAATGCCGCCGAAGCGATAGACGGGGACAATGGTGGCGAAATCGTCATATCGACATCGTACCGCCATGGCATTCGTTTCGCGGTATCGGGCAGCGCCTCAAAGGTCCATCTGCCGCTGGTCATCAGCGTGCAGGACAATGGCGATGGAATTCCGGAAGATATTCAGGGCTATCTTTTTGACGCATTTGTCACATCCAAACCCAAGGGGTCGGGCCTCGGCCTTGCGCTGGTCGCAAAAATTATCGGTGAACATGGCGGCATCATCGAATTTGACAGCTTGCCGAGCCGCACCGTTTTCAGAGTCATGTTGCCGGTCGATAATGAAATCGCCGATCATCGGGCATCGGCGGGGGACGCGTTATGAGCAAGCAGACGGTTTTGATTGCCGATGATGACTCCGCCATTCGCACGGTGTTGACGCGCGCCCTGAACCGGGCCGGCTACGACGTCAGGGCGGCGGCCAATGCCGCAACGCTTTGGCATTGGGTCAACGATGGCGAAGGCGACCTGGTGCTAACCGATGTTGTCATGCCCGACGAGAATGGCCTGGACCTGATTCCGCGTATCCGGAAAGTCCGGCCAGAGTTGCGGATCATCGTTATGAGCGCCCAGAGCACCTTGCTAACGGCCGTAAAGGCAACGGAAAGGGGGGCCTACGAATACATACCAAAACCATTTGATTTGAACGAGTTATTGTCGATTATTAAACGGGCTCTCGAGGTGAGTAGAAGGGGAGATGTCGGCCTCAACAGGGCATACGATGACGGCGGCAATTCCGAGGACGAACTGCCGCTGATCGGTCGTTCGCCGGCCATGCAGGAAATTTACCGGACATTGGCGCGTTTGATGGGAACCGATCTCTCTGTCCTGATCACCGGCGAGTCGGGGACTGGAAAAGAGCTGGTGGCCCAGGCGCTGCATGACTACGGCAAGAGGCGCAACAACCAGTTTGTCGCCATCAATATGGCCGCGATCCCAAGGGATTTGATTGAAAGTGAGCTTTTCGGGCACGAAAAGGGGGCCTTTACGGGGGCGACACAACGCAGTTCGGGGCGGTTTGCGCAGGCAGAAGGGGGCACACTTTTCCTCGATGAAATTGGTGATATGCCGCCGGAGGCACAGACCCGGTTGCTCCGTGTGCTTCAGGAAAGCGAATATACGACCGTCGGCGGGCGGACGCCAATCCGCACCAATGTCCGGATTGTCGCCGCCACCCATCACGACCTTCGGCAACTGATCCAGCAAGGATTGTTCCGTGAGGACTTGTATTTTCGCCTCAACGTCGTGCCAATCCGGTTGCCCGCGTTACGGGCCCGTTCCGAAGATATACCGGAACTGGCACGCCATTTCATTAAACAGTCGGTTGCAGAGGGGTTACCCGAAAAGACCATCGACCCATCCGCCATGGAACGACTCAAAACCTATCGCTGGCCCGGTAATGTCAGAGAGCTGGAAAATCTGGTGCGGCGATTAACGGCACTCTATTCCCAGGAAACCATCCGCATCGACGTGATCGAAGCCGAATTGGCCGATACGTCGGCTCCGCCCCCCGTCAGTGGCGGAAATTCCGATGGCCTTGGGGCGTCGATTGAACAACATCTGATCGCCTATTTCGCGGCCCATAGCGGGAGTCTGCCGTCGCCGGGGCTTTACGAGCGCGTCCTGAAAGAACTCGAACGGCCGTTGGTTGCCCTGACATTGCAGGCGACCCGGGGCAATCAGGTGAAAGCGGCCGATGTTCTTGGCCTGAACCGCAATACGTTGCGAAAGAAAATCAAGGAACTCGATATTTCGGTCGTCAGAGGCGCGAAATGACGGAAGACGTTAGCCACCAAGGGTCGCCCCCCCCGCAATCCCAACCGACCGGGATGGCCGTGGCCGCATACAATCGTATATCGAACTGGTGGCTTCGCTTCGGTTTGGGTCGGAAGCTCGCCATAGCACTGGCCGCCGCCGCCGCTGCTTCCGGCATTGCGACTGTCCTGAGCATGACCGGATGGCGATCCCATCCCAACCCGGATCCCGACACGGTTCTTGTCCTGCTTTATCTCGATGCCGTCCTGCTGCTTTTGCTGGGAGTCGTTGTTATCCGCCGGATGGTCATGATCTGGAGCGATCGCCGCCGCGGACAGGCCGGTTCCGGGCTTCATACCCGCCTTGTCCTGATGTTCGGGCTGGTCGCCGTCACGCCCGCCATTCTGGTCGCGATATTTTCCGGATTGTTTCTTAATTTCGGTATTCAAACCTGGTTCAGTGACAGAATCAGGACGGCGCTTGAAGCCTCGAACGCCGTTGCCACCGCCTATTTGCATGAACATCAGCAAAACATCCGCACCGATGCCCTGATTACCGCCAATGCCCTCAACGCCGATGCGCCGATGCTGATGAGAAACCCCAGGATTTTTGATAGTTACCTGTCAAAGCAGGCTGAAATCCGGTCGTTGTCGGAAGCGCTGGTTATCGATAGCGTCGGGCGCGTTCTGGCCCGCTCGCAATTCAGCCAGTCGCTCGAATTCGATCTGGTACCCCAAAATATGATCAAGGAAGCGGCGGCCGGCGCCGTGGCGGTCATCACCACGGCCAATGATGACCGGGTTCGCGCCGTTATCAAGCTCAGCCGTTTTGTCGACGCCTTCCTGTTGGTGGGGCGTTTTGTCGATCCGACGGTTCTTGAACATATCGAACGAACCAGGGGGGCCGTCGCAAAATATAAAAACCTGGAGAAAAAACAGGACGGCATCCAGATCACCTTCGTGATGATTTTCGGATTGGTGGCGGTCATGTTGCTGATGGTCGCCGCCTGGATCGGGATGACCCTGGCAGGGAAGATGTCCCGCCCGATCAGTAGTTTGATTTCCGCATCGGAGCGAGTCCGCGCCGGCGACCTGAGCGTTCGGGTCGACGAAACCGATGGAAACGACGAAATCGGCAATCTGGGTCGGTCCTTCAACAAAATGACAACTCAGTTGCAAAGCCAGCAACGGGTACTTGTCGAAGCGAACAGAATGCTCGATGAAAGGCGTCGTTTTACCGAAACGGTGCTGACGGGCGTTTCGGCCGGGGTTATCGGGCTTGACAGCGCCGGCAGAATCCATTTGCCAAACAGATCGGCTTCTGACTTGCTTGGACGTGACCTCGATCAAGCCAATTCCGAGATGCTTGGTGAGGTGGTCCCTGAAATGGGTGATCTTTTGCGGCGCGTTATGAAACGTCCGGAACGTCAGCATCAGGACGAAATTCAAATAGCGCGTGACGGGAAATTTCATACCCTGCACGTTAGTATTGCCGCGGAAAAGCTGGGCGGCGATATCCTTGGCTACGTTGTCACCTTCGATGACGTGACAGACCTTCTAACGGCGCAACGAACCGCGGCATGGGCAGATGTCGCACGGCGCATCGCCCATGAGATCAAAAACCCGCTCACGCCGATCCAACTTTCCGCCGAACGCCTGAAACGCAAGTACTTAAAACAGGTCAAAGTTGATCCTGAAACATTTTCTTCGCTAACCAATACCATCGTCCGCCAGGTCAAAGATATCGGTCGCATGGTCGATGAATTTTCGTCTTTCGCACGGATGCCGTTGGCGTCATTGAAAAATGAAAATCTGGTCGAAATATGCAAACAATCGGTTTCTCTCGAGCGTAATCGGCAACCGGAAATATCATACGAACTTGCGATCCCGGATTTCCCCCTGACGCTGCGATGCGACCGTCGCCAGATCGGTCAGGCGTTGAATAATCTACTGAAAAACGCGGCTGAATCGGTCACGGAATCACGCGGCGATCGTCAAGGGAAACAGGACGGCGGCTGGATTCGTTGCACGATCAACACCGAAGCCGGAGAAGACGGCGAGAAAAGCACCATATTGACAGTCGAAGATAACGGAAGAGGCTTGCCGCCTGAGAAGCGTCACCGCCTGACGGAACCCTATGTCACGACCCGCGAGGGTGGCACCGGGCTTGGTTTGGCAATCGTCAGAAAAATCATGGAAGATCACAATGGCGACCTGCATCTGGAGGACCGGGCCGAAGGCGGGGTACGGGCCAGCCTGACATTCCGGTCCGGGGAAGAAAAAAAACAGGAAAATGTCACCGACAAGCCGAACGGCGGAACGGATGGTATCGTGACAATCGGAGGAACGGCACATGGCGCTTGATATTCTGATCGTCGATGACGAGACCGATATACGAACGCTGGTTTCCGGCGTCCTGGAAGATGAAGGCTATCAAACGCGTCAAGCCTCGGACAGCCTCTCGGCCTTCGCCGCAATAGAGAAACGTCGCCCCAGCCTGGTTATTCTTGATATCTGGCTGCAGGGCAGCGAACTGGACGGCATTGGCATTCTTGAAAGGGTCTGCACGGAAAACCCGGGGATTCCCGTGATCATGATGAGCGGCCACGGCAACATTGAAACCGCGGTAACGGCGATTAATCTGGGCGCCTACGACTTCATTGAAAAACCCTTCAATTCAGACCGCCTTTTACTAATTGTCAGACGCGCCCTGGAGGCATCTAAACTGCGCCGGGAGAATGATGAACTGAGGATGCGAGCCGAGGTATCGAGCGAGTTAATTGGTAAATCGTCGGCCATTAATCATGTGCGACAAGTGATAGAGAAAGTTGCCCCCACCAATTCACGGGTTCTTATTTCGGGCCCAGCCGGAGCCGGCAAGGAAGTCGTTGCCCGCATAATGCATGATAAATCCCAACGCGCGGCGGGACCGTTTGTTGTTCTGAACTGTGCTTCCATGGAACCGGACCGGGTCGAAATTGAATTGTTCGGAACCGAGGCCAATAAAGGCGATGAAGAGTCCAGGCGAGTTGGAACGTTTGAGGCGGCGCACAACGGGACCCTGTTTCTGGATGAAATCGCCGACATGCCGATTGAAACTCAGGGCAAGATTGTGCGCGTCCTGCAAGAACAAATATTCGAACGCGTCGGTGGCGTCACCCGCGTCGAGGTCGATGTGCGTGTCGTCGCCTCCACCAGCCGTGATTTGACGGAAGAAATGGCATCGGGAAATTTCCGCGAAGACCTTTTTTATCGTTTGAGCGTCGTCCCGATAGAAGTTCCACCGTTGAGCGACCGGATCGAAGACGTGGAAATACTGGCGCGGAATTTTATTGAACGGTCTTCCAGTTCGACCGGTCATCCTTCCCGCCAACTATCAGGCAGTGTGATTGCGGCTCTACAGGCATATCATTGGCCAGGCAATGTCAGGGAACTGCGAAACGTCATTGAACGCATGTTGATCATGACGTCCGGTGACCCGGCAGGCCCAATCGGGGTCGATCTGCTGCCGGCCGACATTGGCGGCAAGGAGTCGACATCGGCGACACTTGACGATTTGGGCGAAATCATGGGGTTACCCCTGAAAAAAGCGCGCGAGGCGTTCGAACGAAAATACCTGAATTCACAGGTTGTCCGATTTGGTGGAAATATTTCCCGCACGGCGGCTTTTGTCGGGATGGAAAGATCGGCCTTGCATCGAAAGATGAAATCGTTAGGTATTCAGTCCAAGGGGGTAAGCCTTCCCGGCTCTGTCGATGGCGAGACAAAAATCGATATTGAACAGGCATGAAAATGGTTAGCAATGGTGGACAAAGAAAAAGGATCAAATCATGAAAGTGATTGTCTGCGGTGCCGGCCTGGTCGGCTCCAACATCGCCCGGCATTTGTCTATGGAAAACAACGATGTGACGGTTGTCGATCAGTCCGCTGATCTTGTTCGACGCATTAGCGATACAATTGATGTGAATGGCGTGGTTGGCCACGCCTCTCATCCCGATATTCTGGAACTGGCGGGCGCCGCCGACTCTGATATGATCATCGCCGTTACCTACGCCGATGAGGTCAATATGGTCGCGTGTCAGGTCGCTCATTCGATGTTCGACGTCCCGACCAAGATCGCCAGAATTCGTCACCAAAGCTATCTTCAACCAATGTGGGTGAACTTGTTTTCCCGCGATCATTTGCCAATCGACGTAATCATTTCTCCGGAACTGGAAGTCGCCAAGGCGATCACCCGGCGCCTTCAGGTCCCCGGCGCCTTCGAAATGATACCGCTTGCCGATGATAAGGTGAGATTGCTCGGCGTGCGCTGCGAAGATGACTGCCCATTGGTCCACACCCCCCTAAAGCAGCTAACGAAATTATTCCCCGATTTGAATATCGTTATCGTCGGCCTGATGCGCGACAACAAGCCGAGCGTTCCTACCGGGAATGACCAGATGTTGCCGGGCGACGAGGTGTATTTCGTCGTTGAAACCAGCCACCTGCAGCGGGCCATGGCGGCGTTCGGCCATGAAGAGAGCGAAGCCCGCCGATTGCTGATCTTTGGCGGCGGAAATATTGGGTTGTTTCTGGCCCAGCAGGTCGAACGAGAATTCCCGTCGGTCAAAACAAAGATAATTGAGACGGACAAAAAGCGGGCCGAAACCATAGCGGGGGAACTGGAGCAAACCATCGTGCTGAACGGGGATGCGCTGGATCAGGAGGTTCTGGAAGAAGCCAACGTCGGGGCCACCGAGACAGTTGTCGCGGTAACAAACGACGATGAAACAAATATTCTGGCCTCATTGCTTGCCAAACGGATGGGAACCGGGCGCGTTGTTACCCTTATCAACAAAGGAACCTACGAGCCGCTGGTCGCGTCGCTGGGGATCGATGTGGTTGTCAGCCCCCGACATATCACGGTATCGACGATCCTGCAGCACGTCCGGCGCGGGCGCATCCATTCCGTTCACACCATTCGGGAAGGGTTTGGCGAGTTGATTGAAGCAGAAGCGCTGGAAACCTCGTCGCTGGTCAACAAACCGTTGCGGGATGTCAACCTGCCCGCCGGCGTCTTGCTGGGCGCAATCGTCAGGGGAGATAAAATCATCACGCCGCGCGGTGGCACGATTATTGAGGTCAAAGACCGCGTTGTTCTTTTTGCCGGTGCCGGTTCAATCCGGAAAGTCGAAAAGTTATTTTCCGTTCAACTCGAGTACTTTTAGGTCTCTCATGTCGCGCATTGCATATGTAAACGGGCGCTATGTGCCCCACAGATCCGCCGCCGTTCACATCGATGATCGGGGGTATCAATTTTCCGACGGCGTCTATGAAGTGATTGCCGTGCACAACGGGGGACTCGTCGATGAACAAGGGCATATGGTCCGCCTTGAACGATCACTGAACGAACTGGAAATCGCCTGGCCGATCTATCCAAGCGCCCTGGGCGGTATCATTCGGCAGGTTGTCCGGCGTAACCATGTTCGCGACGGGATTGTCTATCTGCAAATTACCCGTGGCGTCGCACCCAGAAATCACGCCTTTCCTGACCACAGTGACAGCGCCCTGGTCATCACCGCCAGACGAGGGACGCCGTTTAATGCGGATCAGGCCCGGCGCGGGGTTGAGGTTATCACGATTCCCGAGATCAGATGGAAGCGGCGGGATATCAAGACCATATCCTTGCTCGGCAATTGCCTGGGCAAGGAACAGGCCGTCCGTGCCGGCGCCTATGAAGCGTGGTTCGTCGGTGACGACGGGTTGGTCACCGAAGGGACATCGTCGAACGCCTGGATTGTCGATTCTGCCGGCGTCCTCAGGACCCGCCACGCCAATACGGATATCCTCAATGGCATCACCCGAATTTCAGTCCTGCAAATTGCCCGTGATCTTGGCCTGAAATTTATCGAAGAACCATTTTCCGTAGCCGAGGCAAAAGCGGCGAGGGAGGCTTTTGTGACATCGACGACATCTTTCGTCAAACCCGTGGTGAAAATCGACGGGGAGGTTATTGCCGACGGCAAACCGGGTCAACTGGCGGCAAGGTTGCTGGCGGAATACGGCCACCATATGAACCGGCAAACGGCCGACGCCAAATGAGCCATGCCGGACTCATGGGAAAGCCCAAGGCCATTCTTTTCGATTGGGATAACACCCTGGTCGACAGTTGGGATGTGATCCGCACGTCGCTGAATGCGACACTGACACATTACGGCATGGCGCCATGGACGGCGGCGGAGACGCGGCTGCGGGTCCGGAAATCTCTGCGAGACAGTTTCCCGACGTTGTTCGGTGATCGCTGGCAGGAAGCCGGGGAGTTTTTTTACGACTATTTTGAATCCATTCATCTGGAAAAACTGTCGCCCCTTCCCGGCGCGGCGGAACTTCTCGCGGACATCGCCGCGGCCGGCATTTATCTGGGGGTGGTCAGCAACAAGCAGGGAACATATCTGCGGCGCGAGGCCGAATACTTGGGATGGGACGGCTTCTTCGGAAAAATTGTCGGGGCCAACGACACAAAGAATGATAAACCGGCCCCTGATCCTGTTCATTTCGCGCTATCAGCCAGTTCGATTATCGCAGGATCGGAGGTTTGGTTCGTTGGCGATGCCGATATCGATATGGAATGTGCGATCAATACCGACTGCGTTCCGGTGCTGCTGAGAAAAGAATTTCCCGCAGGACAAGAATTCGATTTCAAACAGCCCGTTTATCACGTAGTGGGATGTCAGGAACTAGGCAACCTGCTTAAATCAATGTAAAGTACACCGTAGCCAAGTGGGCCGGATGAAGGTACATTCCGGTTCATTTTTGGCTTGGGGATAAAAAAACCGAACAAGGGTGGTGCTTCGCGTCATGCGGGGTTTATGAAACTTGTCAAAGAAAGGGTTGCGTTATGTCACCCGAAAAAACACAAAATGTTCAAGACGTCTTTCTAAATCATATCCGTAAGAACAAGACATCTGTCACAGTTTTTCTCGTTAATGGGGTAAAATTGCAGGGGATTGTCACGTGGTTTGATAACTTTTCGGTATTGTTGCGCCGGGATGGACACACCCAACTGGTTTATAAGCACGCCATATCAACGGTCATGCCGGCTGAACCGGTTCAGCTATTTGAGCCCGAAAAAGGCGATAATTCAGAATAACATTCAATGGCGGGCCGGTACGACTGCGTATTAGTCCGAAACAGCAATAGACGGGACTGATTTGAGCGTTTCGAAAAAAGATAAGGCGGGCTACGACGCGGCGCTGCAAGCGGATTCAGATCGTTGTCTCGTTATCCATCCCTTTATCAGGCAGATAAGCGGCGATATCCGCACACCGGAAGCCCGGCTGGACGAAATCGTCGGTCTGGCGATGGCAATCGACCTGAATATTGTTCATGCCGATATCGTTACGGTACCGAAAGTGCGGCCCTCGACACTGTTCGGCAAAGGGACGGTCGAACAAATCGGTGCCCTTGTCGCGGGTGACGTGCCATTCAACCGCGACAACGGGCAAATCGATGAAGACGACCGCTGGATCGACATCGTCGTTATCGATGCCCAACTGACACCCGTGCAGCAGCGAAACCTGGAACGCGCCTGGAATTGCAAGGTGATCGACCGGACCGGCCTGATCCTTGATATTTTCGGCGAACGGGCCCGCACGAGGGAAGGGCGCTTGCAGGTTGAACTCGCCTCGCTTTCTTATCAGCGTTCCAGGCTGGTCCGCAGTTGGACTCACTTGGAACGGCAACGGGGCGGTGCCGGTTTCATGGGCGGCCCCGGAGAAACCCAGATCGAATCCGATCGACGGCAAATCGACCAAAGAATTACACGTCTGAAGAATGAGCTGAAAGACGTCAAAAGAACGCGCGACCTTCATCGCAAAGCCCGCCGCAAGGTTCCGTATCCCATCGTCGCGCTTGTCGGGTACACCAACGCCGGGAAATCATCGCTGTTCAACCGCCTGACCGATGCCGATGTCGGCGTCAAAGATCAATTGTTCGCAACGCTGGACCCGACCATGCGTGAACTGAAACTGCCGTCCGGGCGCTCGGTTGTGTTGTCCGATACGGTCGGTTTCGTCTCGAATTTGCCTCATGAATTGGTAACGGCCTTCCGCGCGACACTGGAAGAAGTTACGGAAGCCAATATCATTATCCATGTTCGCGATTGCGCACACCCTGATACGGCAGCGCAGAAATCGGATGTGCTGAATGTCCTGGCCGAGCTTGGCATCGAGGAATTTTCCGGCAACGGGGCCGTCCCGATGATCGAAGTTCTCAACAAGATCGATGCCGTCGATGAGGAAGAACGCGACCTCCTGATCAGAACAGCGGAACGTTCCAATGGATCATCGTTCGCGCTTGCCGCATTGACCGGCGAGCGATGCGACCTGCTTGTCGCCAATATTGATCAACGCATCGCCGCGTCCGAGATAATCCGGAATATCGATCTTGCGTTGTCCGATGGCGCAGCACTTGCGTGGCTTTACGATCATGGCGAGGTTATGGAAAGACGGGACGATGAATTGGGGATTCACATAAAGGTCAGGCTGGATCCCATTAACGCCTCGCGCTTCGAAATGCGGCGGGCCGACCTCGATGCCCCTGCCTGATCCTCAACAGGTCATTGATATTGTCAGGGATACGGCGGAAAAAACGATCCTGCCCCGGTTTCGGCGCCTTGCGGACGAGGACATCAGCGAAAAATCCCCGGGCGATATCGTCACGATCGCGGACGTCGAATCAGAACAACGCCTTGAAGCCGCCCTGACCAAACTGGTTCCTGGTAGCCGTTGCGTTGGCGAGGAAGCGGCCGAAAACAATCCCGACGTCCTTAGATTGTTAGATGGCGAGGCGCCTGTCTGGGTTATCGACCCGCTTGATGGTACACGAAATTTCGCCAACGGTCGTTCCCCCTTCGCTGTCATCGTCGCCTATTGCCTGGGCGGCGAGACGCTGATGGGGTGGATTCATAATCCGGTGAGTGGAGACATGGTCTGGGCCGGCCGGGGGCAGGGGGCGTGGGATGGTAACGGCGAGAGACGATATATCTCGCCGCCTGTAGCCGTTTCCGCAATGAAGGGCTCATTAAGCAAGGCCGGCGCCTCTAAAATAGTCGGTGCTAAAGGTGCTCCTCGACATATTTCACGGGTCGGCTGTGTCGGTCAGGACTATCTGGATTTGTCCAGTGGCGCGCTGCACTTTGCCCGATATGCCGTTACCCTGAAACCGTGGGATCACGCCGCCGGGGTACTGATCCATCAGGAAACCGGCGGCTACAGTTGCCTTGTCCGGTCGGGCAAGCCGTACACGCCGGTTCTTGATGCCGATACCGCCAGAAGCGACATGGAAGTCCTGATGATGACCCCGGACATTGAGTCCTGGAAGCAGTTGGCGAGCATGCTCGGCGATCTATAACGGTCTCATCATGTGGAAAACGACGGCATCTTCATTGATTGCCGTGGCCCTGAGTCTTTAGTATGCAATTAGAATAATATTACCGCTTACCTGAGGAGACAGCCAAATGGAATCCAGGAAACTTGCCTTCATCGGACTCGGCGTCATGGGATATCCCATGGCGGGCCACCTGATAAAAGCCGGGCATGATGTATGCGTCTATAACCGCACCGCCGCCAAGGCCGAAAAATGGGTCGGCGAGCATGGTGGATCGAAAGCCGACACACCGGCGGCGGCGGCCGAGGGCCGGGACATCGTGTTCGCCTGTGTCGGCAATGACGATGACCTGCGTGGCGTCACCTTCGGCGATGACGGCATCCTGGCGGGCATGGATGAAGGCGCCATCTTCGTTGACCACACAACGGCATCGGCAGGTGTGGCACGGGAAATTTACGCGGCCGCGAAAAAACTCGACAAGCGCTTCCTCGATGGCCCCGTTTCCGGCGGTCAGGCCGGCGCCGAAAATGGCATGCTGACGATTATGCTCGGCGGCGACCGGGGGGCTTTTGATGAAGCAGAACCGGTAATGGCAGCCTATGGCCAGGCCGTGACGCTGCTTGGTGACTCTGGCGCCGGGCAATTAACCAAGATGGTCAATCAGATTTGCATCGCAGGCCTTCTTCAGGGATTGGCGGAAGGACTTAATTTCGCGACGCTGGCGGGGTTGGACGCGAAAAAAGTGGTTGATGTGATTTCCAAGGGCGCGGCGCAATCCTGGCAGATGGAAAATCGCGGCTATACCATGATCGACGATCAGTTTGACTTTGGCTTCGCTGTCGATTGGATGCGCAAGGATCTAGGAATTTGTCTTGAAGAGTCAAAAAATAACGGGGCCAAGATTCCGGTTACCGAGATCGTCGCCGGATATTACGACAAGATCGCCGAAAAGGGCGGTAACCGGTGGGATACCTCCAGCCTGATCCGGTTGCTAAAGGATTGATCATCGCAGATTGAAGGTCAGCAACGGAGCCTTGTCGTAGGGACTTTTGATATCCCAGATATAGATTTTGTTGCGACCCTTGCCTTTTTTGATCCTGTTGGCATTTTGTTTGATCACATTGGCATCGGTCTTTATCCGTATTTGCCCCTTCATGCCCAAACCCGAATCGGTCAGCCGTTTGGCATTAAGCTTTGAAATTGACTTTCCCTGAACGGTAACCAGTGCCTTCTCCTTATTGTAAGAAATGGACAGCATATTTTCGTTGCGGCGGGCGAAAGTGACCATCTTTGAAACGAGAATATCACCCTCTTTTACCCATTTGACCTTGAAGTGGCCTTGTTTGAAGTATTTGAATTCCTTGGTCGAGGAATCCCGCAGGAAGTCGGTTTTCAGGACTGCAACCCTTGCAACCTCCTGTTCCTTGGTCAGTTTCCCGGATTCGATGCCGTTGTACAGATTGACGTCGGCCAGGTAGCCTTCGAACACCATTTTGTAATACCCACTACGACTGATTTCGATGCTGGCGTCAAAACTTGCGGGCAGATAGCAGCCCGTTAGCCCGACTAATATGAGAAGCGCGGCGGCAGTGCTCTTGATGATCGATTTTTTCATGGTCGGCATACTAGCGGGATGTCCGGGACTTTGCGAGCGGCCATAGAGATTCCATTTCATCAAGATTGCTTTGCTCCGGGGATTTGCCCTTTTCCAGAAGCAGTTCTTCGAGCATGCGAAAGCGGTGATCAAACTTGGCGTTGCCGTGGCGCAAGGCCGTTTCCGGATCGATATTGAGTTTTCGGGCAAGGTTAACGCAGGTAAACAGCACGTCGCCTAATTCATCTTGCAAGCGGTCCTGGGCACTGCCAGCCTGCATTTCTTCCGTTAATTCCAACACTTCCTCGCTGAACTTGTCCAGCACGTCGCTGGCTTGATGCCAGTCAAAACCAACGCGTGCGGCGCGTTTTTGAAGCTTTAGCGCCCGGGTCAGGGCAGGCAGGCCCGTCGTGACGCCATCAAGGGCGCTATGAGGGACGTTGGCGGTATGTTTTTCGAGCCTCTCTTCGGCTTTCAGGGCCTCCCACGAAACCGTCTGGTCTTCGGCGGTGATGATTTTTGCTTCGGCGAAGATATGCGGATGGCGGCGCACCAACTTGTCGGTGATAGCCGATACCACGTCATCGAAGGCGAAATGGCCCAGTTCTTCTGCCATACGGGCGTGGAAGACCACTTGCAGCAATAAATCCCCCAATTCATCGACCAGCGAGGCCATATCGTCCTGCTCTATGGCCTCGGCGACCTCGTAAGCTTCTTCAACGGTGTGCGGCGCGATGGTTGCGAAGGTTTGTTCGATATCCCACGGGCAGCCTTTGTCGGGATCCCGTAGCAGGGCCATGATCTCGATCAGGCGGTCAATTTTTGGCGTGTTATTGGCTGCGGGTGCAGGCATGGGGCAGGGGTCCTATTTAATCAACTGACGTTCGATCAGGCAGGCTTCCAGATCGGCAATGCTATCAAGAACGACATCGGCGTGGGCGCTCAGTTCATCATGGTCGGACGTACCGGTCAACACGCCGACCAGCAAACCGGCCCCGGCGGCTCTGCCCATGTCCATATCGTGATAATTATCGCCGATAACGGCGACTTCGGCGACCAAAAGGCCGGTGGTATCGCAAAAAGCGTGAACCGGAGCCGGGTCGGGCTTCGCCGTCGGGCCGCTGTCGTAACCGCAAACGAACTCGAATTGCTCAAGAATCCCGAAAGGCGTCAGCGAGATTATCGCACCTTCCTCGCTGTCCGCGGTCACCAGCCCCAGTTTGATACCACGCCGGGCAAAGACGTCGATCACCCGGTTTAAGCCTTCAACCGGCGTCGAATGGTGGGCCAAATCCCGCTGGAAGACGCTGTCGACCAGGCCTGGGAGGTCGTCTTGGCCGTGATCTGGATGAACGTGCGCGAAGGCCGTCGCGATTTCAATGGCCGTGCCGGCCGCCAGATCCGAGCCCGGACGGACTCTGTCCGTCAGCGGGTCCTGGCCTGCATGATCCAGCATCCGTTCCGCCAGTTCCAGATCACCGCCAGCGATATGCAGTGCAGCCGAACGATTAAGCGGCGCCCAGGTCTGGTGATAGTCGAGCAGGGTGCCGTCTTTATCGAACAGAAGTCCTTTGATGGTCATCTTTGCCAAACCTTTTGATGAATTAAAATCGCATAATGTTTATTATGGAAAATTGAGAAGATTTTTAGAACGTCAAATGTTTAGCAGGATTTTGATATATTTTACAAGGGCTTGCCATGATTAACATGGCCCGGTTGGATATGTCCAAAAACAGCCGGGAAAATGACGTGAACCAGTTACCAGAAATCGCCGTGAGCTCCGTTCGGCAAATGCTCGAAAGGATGTTGAAAGAAGTCATCAGACTTGAGGAAAATAACAAGCAACGTGAGGCCGACAAGGCCAGCGTTAAACGCCACAAGAAGCGCATAACCGATGCCGCAAGCCTACTTGCAGGAAACCTGTATGCACTGCCATACAGACGGGCGATAACAGCAACGTCGGCTGTCTGCGGGTTTTCTGAAAAACAACTGATGGCCCTGATACCAAAAGCAAAGTCTATAGCCGAGCGCAAGACAAAGCAGGTTAGAAACCGCCAGATCATGCAAAAGGTTGCAAAAGGTTGGACCAATAGCCAGATCGGTGACTTTTACGGGCTGCACGGAAAATCTATCGCCAGAATTATCGCCCAGATCCGGGCCGGCGGGATCTAATATACCTTGACAGTAAAAAACGGCAGAAATCAGGTGAATTTCCAGATCAGGGCGCCGGAAACCAGGGCGATGATAACACCGACAAAGCGCGAATCAGCGCCGACGGTCGACACTGGCGGCCCGAACATGACGCCATAATCAACGCCAACAGGCTGAATACCTGAGATCACCAGACCACCACTAAACCCACCGCCGGGAGCCGTGTCCTTCGCGTCGATCAGATCACCAGGCTTGAACCATTGACTAGCCACGACTCCGCCTGGTGGTCTTTTTCTTGCGATTGGCCGCCTGAGCCTTCTTGATGTTGCGCTTGGCCGCCGCGATCTGTTTACGAGTTGCCATTATCGGATCCCTTCCAAAGTTTAATGCCCTTTTCACCGGATCGACCGACAATATAGCCGCCGATCCCGATTTTTAGGAGATCCCACATTTCTGGCGGCAAGGGCATCATTAGGCCGCCGAAAATGGGTGAAACGATGTAGTTGTTAGCGATAATGATGCCGAACAAGCACATTAAAATCGGTCGCCAGTTGCGTTGTAGCCAGCTATCGCCCTGGGCTTCGGCAACGATCACCTGAGCCGCTGCCTCGATTTCCTTTAGCTGGCCGGTTAAGACTAGGGTTTGCAATTCGCCCTTGATCTTGGTCGCTTGATCGGCATCTGGGACAACCTTATCGACGATCCCGAATATCCCCTGGATTACGGGACCGATCAAACCGCTAAACATCGCCCTTCCCCGCCTGAATGGTCGTTTCGATAAACAACAAACGGCGATCAAACCGCCACATGACATACAGCAATATGACGTTTGCCAGGTCACTGGCCCCGCCTAGCAAATCTTTCAGGGCCAGGAGATCGGACATCACCAGGCTTTCACATATTTGCCGGCAACGTAGATCCCGCCGCCGATCATTGCCAGTTTTATAAAGTCTTCAGCCTTGCTAACACCGTATATACCAACCGCCAGGCCGGCCCCAAAAATCACTAAATAGGGCATTACGCAAGTCCTCCTTGACGGCGATATCGGGCCACGTTGTATTTTTCCAGATGATGCCTGGTAAGTGGATTGTCTTCTCCAGGGCCGCCGTTATAAGACATGACAATCCACTCTTCTGATCGGGGCTTGCCCTTCCAGGTCGATAACCAGTTGACATAGGCCGCACCGAAATACATCGAAATCGCCGGATCGGCCAGGTCCTGCAAATCGGGCGTTCCGTATTTTGCATAGCCCATATCCGAAGCCAGCCACCTGGCGGTCCCGGATAAGGTTTGCATAAGGCCGACCGACGCATCATTCAGGTTCGGTTCGTAACGGACCGCCAGCGGATTGCCTAAACTTTCGATCATCGCCATGGCCGCCAGCATTTGCGGATCGACATTGAACTTGTTTTCCCGAACGACCTTGGCCGCCAGGGCCGCGGCCTCTGCCTGAGTATATGCCAGGCCAGGGATCCGAACCGTCTTGTTGGTCAAAAAGAGAAACAAACCGGCCAGGCCGGCCAGAATGAAAATACCGTTTTCGGTCTTGCTCATAATTTCGCCCTTTTTGTCTTGCGATCCGCCGCCCAGGCCAGTGCAGCCGCCGGCAAGGTTGTGCCATTGGTAATGGAATCAATCACGTCTTCCAGTTTCCTAGCTACAGATCCGAGCGTTTCAGTAGCTAACAATGCTCCCATGGAATCCCGCGCCGTTGCCGCAATGATTTCCGCAGCCTCCTCGGCATCGCGTGCGGCTTCCTGGGCCGCCGTGAACGGGATTTCTCCGTGTTGATCATGTCCAATACGAGGCATGACTTAGCCTTTCAATCCGTAAGCTAAGAGTGATCCGGCGACGATGAGGCCGGCTGAATAGAAAATTCGCACACCGTCAACAGCGTTTGTATCGCCAGCATACTGGCCGTAGAATTGTGCGGTGGTCCACTGATCGGCAACCGTGTAAATGCGATTGCTGCACTCCCCATTTAAAGAGCGTCGCACCGCAACCGCCGGTGTTTCAATCTCTGCCGTGAACCGAGTCAGGTCGGTGACAGCATTCCCCGTTGGTGCTCCTATTGAAGAGATAGGAAGGCTCGCGGCAATTATGGCGCGAGAGAACGCTGCATCAATATCGGCAATTGCATAAATATAACTGGCCGTACGTAAAACACCTGCGGTGTACAATTGCATCTGCAAGATGACATTAGACGTGTCTGCAACCAGCCCCTCTCCTTTCAGAATGATCTTCTTGAAATCATTTTTCAGCCCGGTTAATTCAATGAACGTGCTGGAAGCTGCATTAACCGACGCTAAGAAGCGCAATGTCGATGGGGTCGCGGGTTGTTCAAACATCGCCCTAACCTTCTTCCAGGACACGAATGTCCATGCCGGTCGTCGCGCTGATCGCCCAGAACGCGCCCGTGTAGGTCTTTGTCGAATAGGATCCGCCAGGTGCCAGGCCATCCGGCGACTTGGCCAGAACGCCACCGTTAGCCACAGTCACGGCATTGTTGAAACCGATTGAAACCTCTGATGTTCCCATATTTTGGATCGTAATTTTCTTCCTGGTCAAATTTGCCGGCGCGACTTCAACCGCCGCCAGCAACAGAGGAACGGCAGAATTTGCGCCGTCGGTCGTCATCGCCAAAGCGACGGATCCACCAATATTCACTTCATCATCACCATAGGATCCATAGCCAACGACGACCTTAATATTCAGATCCACACCGTTTGGATTTTCGAACTGGATTGTTTCGAAGTTGTCGCCATCGGGCAACTGACGCTTGGTGCGGAACTTAGCAAAATCGGGTGTTCCGCCGTCTATCCCGATCAAAAAACTGGGCTGATCACATTCCAGCACATAGTAGAATTCACCGGTTACATCCAGGCTATCGGCACTATTGGCCGCGATTTTCAGGGGGTAGGTTCTTGATGTTTTGATCGCCATGACTAACCTTTCTTAATGGCCCCGGAAGCGGCCACGGCCAGAGCAATGACCGTCCCCCATTTTAACAAGCTGCTATAATTCTGGGTGTCCTGGGGTTTGTTTTGGTCTAGGGCTTTTGCAACCAGGCCGGTCGCCTTGTTGCTTTCAGCAGAGGCAAAATCAACCGCCGATTGCAAGATATTTTCATAACTGCCAACGACCACGCCCAGCGCATCCCAGGCGGCGGGGTCGGTGACTTGTAAACTGGCACCGCTATCTAGTTGCAGGACAATAGCGTTATCAGACGCTGCAATACGTTCATCGGATTGCTTGGTCGTCGTCGTACTCGATGAGTGTCCGCCGCCGGCGCCGGTCATTGGTTGATATCCTTCCGCATGGTGATCGTCGACGGGCGAAATGCGGCCTCTTTGGCCATCTTCCTGACTAGGCCAAGCCTGGCCGTATCAAAGGCAACCGACAGGCACTTAGTTTGCTTGGCGATCCCTTCCAAGGCCGGCATCACGGACAGAGCCAGATCAACGCCAGGCAAATGGCCACCAGCTCCAATAACGTACAATTCGGATCCCGTATGGCCGTCGTTGAATTGATAAAAAACGGTGCCGACATGCCGGCCCTGGTGAAAAACTCCCAAGGCAAAGATATCATTCAACGCCAGGCCGGCTTCTATCCCGACCGCTGACATTGTCGGCGGCATATAATCAATCATCGCCAAGTGCCCGGCGGTCGTTTCCGACCAGGAGACCCGTTGTAGGATTATTTCTTGAGGAGCCATATCGCCGCCAATGCGATCACGCCGGGAACGATCCAGGACGCAACCCGTTCCGCCGATGAACCGCCAGGCTGAAAAATGAAAGGAGACCCCATCGTAGAGGTCGAACCGGCCGACGATGGCCCCGCATCGCCGCCGGCTCCACCCGTCAATGATGGCGGCCCCATGCCTGAAAATGGATCCATCGGATTGCCCTTCGTGCCTGGCCATTCTGCTATGCTGCCATTGTCGTTTCGCAGCGACATAACAGCCCCCTATTTTTTGAAAAAGTAGACGGCTCCGCCAATCGCCACAGCACCAAGGATCCAAGGAACCAAGGGACGGATCGGCGACTGATAATTGGCCGCAACGGGTGCGGTCTGCTTGGCGTTTTCGGCTTGCCATTTCCAGCGGTCATTGGCCAAGGTCTTTTCAAATTTGAAACTTTCAAAGTCGATATAGTCCTTGAAAACGCCCTTGCTCGCGTCCCACATATCGCCGAACAGATTACTTCCCGTGGTCGGAACGGATGTTGGTGCGTTCATATTTCACCTTTTCTTGATGGGTCGCCCCAGGCTTACGCTAGTCGCGCAGGCCCAGGGTTTCAGTGATGAGCGTGAACGACGTCGCCGCCGACATATTGAAATCGACCTGGAACTCATCGACCATGCCACCGGCCGGATTAACCATAGAAAGGCTATCGGAAGCCCGACTTGTGAAGTCAAAATCAACATGGAACCAGCCTGCAACTGGCGTTAGCCCCATATCGGATTGCAATTTGTCATTTTCGGTAACGTCACCGGTCCAGTGATCGGTGCTATCAATGGTCACTTTTATGTCCAGGATATTGGCGGAATGAGCATGGAGGCCATAATAGCTGTCATTCTTGTTCAGTGTCGTAACATTGACGATACCAGTCGCCGATACAGGAATCGTGTGTTTACGCCACTTGACGATCTGACCCATGGGCCGTTGATCCGACGTCCACAAGGCTTTACCGGTAAATGTCGGACTGGTTGCACCGGCCGCAATGTCAATTTCCACCTGGAACGTATTGACGTCGGCCATGCCCCAGGCCAGTGCGTCTTCGCCCTGGGCTGTTCTCCGCCAAGGTTCCGCGAAATAGATCGGCAAGAAGCCGGTCGCAAATGTGATATTACGATGGACGTTCAGATCGAACAATTCAGTCGCCGAAAAACGCCGCTGCACCTTATCGTTGACAACTAAGCGCACTTCTGTGATTTCGGCAATCATGTTCGCCTGGGTCGCGCCGCCGACAGTCGCCGTGCCGTATTTAAGCAACAAGCCGTGATAAGTGCCACGGGTCGGAAGCGTCAAGGTAGCGGTCTGCCCGGCCGCAACGGAATTGAAGCCATTAAGAGGAATTAGTCGTTTCGTCATAGGGTCTACCCTCCTAATTAGCGATCAAAAGCTTCGCGCAGTTTGTCGATTTGCGGGATACTCTGGCCATAAGACAGGATGGCCGCGCCCAGCAAGAACCCGGCCGTCACAACCAGTACATTTTTCACCAATGTCCTGTTCATACCGTTGGCCCCTTGTTCAGAAGCGGCTTAAGAACGACTTCCCACAGGCCAACGCCCAAGGCCGCCGTGATCGCGCCGGATACGATGGAATTGAAATTGAGTTTCACAAGAAAAATCCCCGCCAAATGTTAATGTTTCAGATGGCGGGGATCCTGGGCGTCTTAATCGCTGATCGTCAAACCTACTTATGTGAGATATCTACATAGGAAAATTCACGGTTTTTTAGTTTTTTTCAAGGTCGCCTTGCCGCTGATAACGTGAAGGTATTGGCCCTGGGGTAAATTCCTGATCTGATCACGGTATTCATTCCCTATGTACTTACATACTGCATCAACATCGTTGATCAGGTCCTGGCGAAAGACGAAAAATTCCTCGCAATTTCCCCGAAATTTTGTTGATACCGTGGCCATACGTTGTGCCAGGCCGATCACTTCCACACCGGAATGCCGGCCGCGCTCACACATTTCTGTCATGCCCCAGAAACCGGCCGGCAACTTTTCAACCGGATAACTGACCGGCATTTCTTCCACCGCCAGAAGCATTTGATCGATTGGTGGTTTACCAGGCCGGCCCCTCGCCATCCAATCGGCATAGGGCTCCCGCATGTGCAGGATCTTGTCACAAAGCAGGTGCAACGCTTCCGGCGCCGCGCCCCTGGCCGGCTTATAAGATAACCGGAACCTGGACTTTTTCATTTCCCTGGCCAGATCCGACCAGGCAACGGGTTTGAAACCTGGCAAATAGGCATATTCACCTTGTGGATCGAAAACGATTACACGCTCCATCGCCTTGACTTTTTCCTTAGCCAGGGTCGATTTACCCATGCCGCGAACACCGTAAATCCCCGCCATGATTGCATCAGCCATTGGCCTTGACCCCTACTTCCAGGATCGTAACGCCCTGATCAACGCCCGGCTTGTCATCATTCGCCCCTTGAGGTTTTTGCTGCTCTGGATCCCGATCTGGTTTTTCTTCGCCCTTCAATTCTTTACCTTCGGATCTGGCTTTTTCGATTACCCGCAGAATTTCAAGTTCTGCCCTAACCAGGCGGAACTTTCCCCAAATAAACAAACCGACAACCATCAGATCCTTAGCCCATTCGGTTTCTGGGGCCAGCATGAAACGCAACCAGCGCACCTTCAGGCAGGTTTTATAGAGAGCATCCGACGCCTTGCGAGCTTGCGGGTCACCAGGCTCGACGACCAGACTTTCCAGAGGATCAACGCCTTTCATAGTCAAGACAATATTCGGGCTTTCGATCAAACCAGAAAACAATTCAAAAAAATCATCTCTAGACATGATCCCGCTTTCACCGTCTTGCGGCTTCTCGTGCGGATCCGCACCGGCCTCGTCGCCGGCCTGGTCGGAAGCTGGAAACTCGACACCAGGTTCCGGCCCCATTTCCAAGTCTGGTTCAGGATAGGAAATCGTCGCCTTTTCCGGCTCCGGTTTCGTTTGTGGTGATGGCGGCGGGTTCGGTACGTCCTTCACGGTCTGCCCCATGGGTGTTTCCATTTTCGGTTTCAGCATCGGCCGGTTCTCCTATTGTTGGTTTGTCCACTTGTTTTTCAAGGTTCCGGGCCTCACGTTTTAACGCTTCAGTATCATTACGACCGAACTTGCCGCGATAGGAACAACCCATCCCGTCCAGTCGGCCGTCGCAAATATAATAGGCCATGCCGGTTCCCTCTTTTTCCAACTGGATGGAAACACGTGTTTCACCACGACCCATGCACCTGCACGCCTCACAGGTGCTCTCGCCAATCGACGGATTTTTAGCCATATTTTCTTAGCCCTTTGCTGTATTGACATACCGATACTGTTCAATTTTCCGGGATACCTTTTTGTCCTGGTCCGGATCTGATCTGATCGTTTCCTGGATTTCTTTGATGAATTCGTCGGCCGTGCCTTCGTCATAGTCGCCAACGTGCAAAACCACGGCCGCCCGAAGATTGCCGGCGGCATTGAGGATTAATGATCTTCGGATGGCGTCGCCGGCCTGGGTCACTTGGCGGCCCAGGGGGAGCATTTCCCGCGCCTGTGGAGTCGCCTGATAGGCAACCGTCCATAAAGGGTGTAAAGGCCACCTGGCCCGGTTCTTGTCGTCTGTAGGGCTCGTCAGGCGTCTTGTGTATAAGGCTTCAGCCAGTAGTTCGGACAGGTTTTGCCGCAATTCTTCAATTCTAAGGATCCCACGGCCGCGCAAAAATTTATTTCTCATGCGGATTTCCAGCCGCCAAACGTCTGAAATTTTGGAGGATTCCTCCTTTTTCCACCCGGATCTGGCCCATAGATCCAGCATCCAGGTCTTGCCGCTGGCTTCGGTGATTTCCTTGCCCTTATCATAGACCTGGATCGTCAAGGGTGCGCCCTGGCCGATTGTCAGGGTTTCCAGGTAAACACCCCTTCCCCATTCATTGAGCATGATTTCCCTGGTCTTCGTCGTGTTGGTCTTCTTGGTGCTGGAATGGCAGACGACATTTTTCATCAAGCCAGGTTCCATTTGCGCCGTGAAAGCTGGTGAGTGAAAATCCCAACACCAATGGGCTTCAGATATGCGCTTGCAATCCTTGCTTTTTGGCTGACATTCGCGGGTTAGCATTTCCCATACTCGTTCCCTCAAAGCATCTAATCCGTATTCCCAAAGGCCGCCGGCTGAATACCTAACCGTGACGCACCAATCCATTTTTGGGGATCTGAAGGTGATCTGGAAATCATCGTTTGCCAGGGACCACTTGCCGCGCTTAGGCCGCCTGGGATTGATCTGGATCTCTTCGCCACCGAAACCGATCAATTCCGGATCCTGGTTATCGCGGATATCACGATCCTCCGCCAGTTGCCGGGCCGCTTCCAATTGGATCTGAAGGATCTCTGGAATGTGCAGATCGAAGGTTTCCGCCACCGTATCCCAACCCTGGACCAACAGCTTGAAATCGTCGGATTTTACGGTTGAAAGGGCAACAAGGGGGAGATTGCGAGAAACGGCGGTTTTCTGGGTTTTATTCTTCTTTTGTGTATCTCCAACCCCCCCTGTTAGCGGTCTGGGGGATTGGGGATTTTCCCCTTGAAATTTCCCAGTCATGGATCCGCCTAAAAGTTATCGATGGCTTTAATTGTGCGGATGATCAGCCCTTGCAAAGCTATCAATTGCTCTTTGTCCAGGTCGATTTTTTGGGAATTGGCCATGGTGGACGCCAGGACCCGCGCCCTGCCACTGGACAGCGGCATGGTCTGGACCTGGACATCCAACGGAATGCCCAGAATCCTGACCTGCAGGGCTAACGCCAAGGGATCCGTCATCCGGTTATTGCCTTTACGCCCCACATGACGGCTTCGGCCAGCCTGAATGTCGATTGATCGACTTCATCATCCATATCCGTCATGTCTGAAACCTCGGACAATACCGCCTCGAATTCACCGGCCAGATTTTTTAGTCGATAAATAGCGTCAGCTTCCCATTCCGACAGCTCGCGATATTCCTTCCTGAAAGTATCGCTCATTAGATCCGCACCGTGCGAAGGCGGCCGCCGATCCGCTTGGTCTGATATTCGGCAATCGCTTCCCGGCCCTTTTCGGTCAGGACAATTCCTTCGGCCGGTTCATCCAGGGCCAGATTAGAAGGCCGCACCATTAAAACATTACACAGCGCATCAATCTTTATGTCTGAAGGATTGTTTGCCTGATCCTTTTCTATTTGCGAAATGTATGCCCTGGAAACCCCGCTCGCTTTCGCTAATGCATTCATCGACAAGCCGGCCTCCTTCCTGGCCGCCGTCAGTTTCGATCCCTGAATGTCCATTTAGTTGTTCCTTCTCAAATGCGGCCGCCGGATCTTCACCGGCGAACCTGTTAATGAAAATCCCCAGGCGACGGATCGGCCCCCTCGGGATTGCTACAATTCTTTCCCAATGCATCGGCGCATTCGGCCGGCCCAATTTCACCTGGATTTTAAACACCACCGCGCCGGCATCGAATTCAGTTGCCGTCAAGGTGATCCAGAGATCCACCGGCCAGGTGTACAAAACGAAGGTGAAAGCCTCCGTTTGCAGATACGAGGCCGATGGCATAATCAGGCCGCCCGTTCGTCGGTCGTGGTTTCTTCCTCTGGCTTTGGCGGGGTGTAAACGATCCGGCCCATAATTGCGGGATCCTCCGGAGCATCAAAGATCGGCATGAAGCGATATTTCTCCGGAATGCTATCGTCCGTGAACTGGATCTGACGATAGGTTTCGCCGGTTTTCTTGGCCACTTTGTCGCGAATAACGCCAATTTTGCAGGGCTCGCCCATGGGATCTTTAGCCATAACCAGATGCGTTGGCGTCTTATCTGACCGCTTCGGTTCCGGATTTTCAACCAACCAGAACGCCACCGCGAAAGACAACGTGCCAGCATGGCCATACAGATTGCCAGCCGGTGATTTCTTGATATATCCGATATTTGCCATTTTCATTTTCCTTTCCAGGTCATCGAAGGTTCCGCCTCCGGCGGGATGTTTTCTGGACGCCAACGGGATCAGGTTTTTTTTCCCTGGGTAGGTCGGGACCGGATTTGACACCGGCCCCGATCCCGTCATGGTCGCCGGATTTGGTCATCACACCTCACCGGCATAGGGCTTTCCAGGATCGACCGGCGGTTTTCGGGGCCGCCGGCCTAGTGATCCCGGAAAGGTCACAACACCAGATAAAGGGGATACCCCAACATCTAGTGTCTTGCGGCAGACGTTAGCGTACGAAATTGAGCATTGTCAATGTCGTTTGACGTACGACAGTGACACCCCTACGGTGTTGTTACCGATTAAAAGGAGAACATCCGATGGTAAACCCAGCTCACACCTATTTGAAATCCGCACTCCCTAGGGAGACAAAAGAAATTCCGCGAACCGTTGATGACTATGTCAATGCGGCTATGAAAACGGGAAAATTCAAATCAGAACGGGAACTTAGCCGGGCTCTAAAACTTGGCCCTACGGCCGTGAATAACTGGCGCACTGGCCGCGCCTGGCCCAGTGACAAGACCATAATCCAGTTGGCTTATGTCGCCATGATTTCAACGCCAGAAGACGCCTTAATAGATCTCGCGACCTGGCGATCCAAAGATGATTATGTTCGCAGTGTCTGGGTCCGGGTGCATGAAATTATGCAATATGCGTCGGAAACTTCGAGAAAAACGGCCGGTGTTCTTGCTCTGATTTTGAGCCTTACCATACCGGGAACAGGACAGGCACAAAGTAACGTTCAGAACGGATCCAATGTTTATTATGGAAAATTGAGTATTATATTTTACTATCAAATTATTAGTATACATCAGTATATATATTTATAAATTTACGGATCGTCGATAACAAGCCCGTCAAAGGCCAGACTTACGCCGTCTGGGGTTCGGTCGTTCAAGGTTTCGTAATCGAGCTCCGGCCCAAGATGGGTGAGAAAGGCGCGTTCCGGTTTGACGATTTTTATCCAGTCGAGGGCTTTGTCGACGTGGGCGTGGGTTCGGTGAGGATGATCAAACAGCGTTCCGATGATCCACGTCCGCACTCCTTCCAACGCCGAAAACGCGGCGGCGTCGAGTTCGACAACATCCGTTGAATAGGCAATAGAGCCGAACCGGAACCCAAGAGTCTTGCAAACCCCGTGATCCTGTTCAAATACGGTAAAATCGATATCGCCAATGCCGAGGCGATCGCCAGGCTCGATTTGATGCGGAACCAGGGTCGGTTTGTAATAAAACGTCGCCCCTTCGGCCAGCGGCTCGAGCACATAGGCGAAGCGCCTCTGAATTTGCTCCAGCGTGGCGGCGTCGGCGTACATATCGATGGGCGCACTCATCGCCCTGTTAATGGGCCGCAGATCATCGATTCCATGCAGATGATCGGCGTGATGATGGGTATAAAGGACGCCATCAAGGCGGCTGACATCGGCGTTTAGCAATTGCTGGCGAAGATCGGGCGAGGTATCGACAAGGATGGTCGTGGCGCCATTTTCGACCAAAATCGAGGGCCGAAGACGGCGGTTCTTGGGGTTTTTCGGGTCGCAATCGCCCCAGCCGACGCCGACAATCGGTATCCCGGTCGAACCACCGCATCCCAATATGGTGATTTTCATGCCCGTGTGGCCTTGGTAAACAGCCTGAAGAAGTTGTCGGTTGTCGCATCGGCGACGGCGGAGACGTCCAACCCTTTGATTTCGGCTACTTTTGCCGCCGTATGAGCGGTAAATGCGGGCTCATTGCGTTTGCCGCGCTTGGGCACCGGGGCCAGATACGGGGCATCGGTTTCGACCAGCAAGCGGTCCAGCGGCACGTTTTTGACCGTTTGGCGTAAATCTTCGGCGGTCTTGAAGGTGACGATCCCCGAAATAGAGATATAGAGACCTAGGTCCAGCGCCGTTTCGGCCAGTTTTTCACTACTGGAGAAGCAATGCAGGAGGCCTGTAAACGCCCCCTTCTCTGCTTCATCCGTCAGGATTTTGGCCATATCGTCATCGGCATCCCGGGTGTGAATGATCAGCGGCAAGCCTGCCCGCCGTGACGCATCGATATGAGCACGAAACTGGCGTTGTTGAACGGCGCCGGGGCTTTTATTGTAGTAGTAATCGAGGCCCGTTTCGCCGAAGCCGACGACTTTCGGATGGCCCGCCAACTCAATCAAGCGCTCGGAGGTGACATCGGCTTCGCTCAGCGCGTTGTGAGGGTGGATGCCGACGGTGCAAGATATATTATCGTAGCGTTCGGCGACGCTCAGCACCTGCTGAAATTTGCTGACATGGGTGCAAATGGTCAGCATATGGCCGATCCCGGCATCCCCGGCGCGGGCTACGACGGCGTCAAGTTCGTCGGCGAAATCCGGAAAATCGAGATGACAATGGCTATCGACCAGCATGGCGCTCATTCGGCCTTCTCGTCGTCGACAAATCTGGGAAACACGCCTTCCGGCGCCGGCAGCGCGGTGCCGGGTATCAGTCGGTGGGCGTCCCCCAGGAAATCGAACGTCCGGTGCTCGGGGCTAACGGCCAGCTGGTCGAGCATGCGATCCATGCTGTCCGGCATAAACGGCCACAGCAGGAGGGCTATATGGCGGATGATCTCGGTCAGTACGTAGAGCACGGTTCCCATGCGGTCCGGGTCTTCTTTTTTCAACTTCCACGGGGCCTGGGCATCGACGTAGCTATTCGCCATTCGGACAGCGACCCAGATCTCTTCCAGTACTTCGTGAAATGCCTGCCGATCGACACTGGTCCGTACGCCTGTAATCAGGTCGTGCATTACAAAATCCAGAATTTTTGTGTCGTCTGCATTCAGTTTCCCGTGTTGCGGGACCGAGCCGTCGCAATTCTTGGCGACCATCGACAGCACCCGCTGCGCCAGGTTGCCGAGATCATTGGCCAGTTCGGCATTCGTGCGGTTTATCATGGAGGTGTGTGAGAAGTCGCCGTCGTTGCCGAACGGCACCTCACGCATCAGGAAATATCGCACCTGATCGAGGCCGTATCGTTCGACCAGATCATAAGGCGAGATAACGTTGCCAACGGATTTGGATATTTTTTGTCCTTCGTTGGTCCACCAGCCGTGCGCGAACACCCTTTTTGGCGGTGCGAGCCCGGCCGCCATCAGAAATGCCGGCCAGTAGACGGCATGAAAGCGCAGGATGTCCTTACCGACCATATGCAGGTCGGCCGGCCAGTAGGTGGCGTATTCGCCGCCGTCAATTTCCGGATATCCGACGCCGGTGATGTAGTTGGTGAGGGCGTCCAGCCAAACATACATAATGTGTTCATCGTCCCCCGGCACCGGCACCCCCCACTTGAAGGTGGTGCGGGAAACAGACAGGTCGCGCAGTCCGCCCTTGACGAAGCTGGTGACCTCGTTGCGGCGGCTCTGCGGAGCGATAAAATCCGGAGTGGCGTCGTAATATTCGAGCAGCCGATCGCCCCATGCAGACAACCTGAAGAAATAGCTGGGCTCTTCGACCCACTCGACTTCGGCCCCGGATGGCGCGATTTTCTTGCCGTCGGGACCTTTGGTCAGTTCCCCTTCATCGTAGAAAGCCTCGTCGCGCACGGCGTACCAACCGGCGTACGACCCGAGATAAATCTCGCCCTTGTCGATTAACTTTTGCCAGATCTCCTGGCAGGAACGCTTGTGGCGTTCTTCGGTCGTGCGAATGAAGTCGTCATGGCTGAAATTCATGTAATCGGCCAGGTCACGGAATTTCTTCGACACTTTGTCGGTGAACCTCTGCGGATCAAGACCTGCCGCTTCCGCCGACTTTTCGACCTTCTGGCCGTGTTCGTCGGTGCCGGTCAAGAATTTGACGTCATAGCCATCCAGCCGCTTGAACCTGGCCAGTACATCGCAGGCAAGCGACGTGTAGGCGTGGCCGATGTGCGGCAGGTCGTTGACGTAGTAAATCGGCGTTGTCACGTAAAACGGGGTTTTAGCGGCAGCCGGCGTGTTAGATGGCCCGCTCATGGGCTTTACTCCCAGGAAAAAATTAACGCGACCGCCGGGCTGCGGTTGCGAGGCCCAGCAGGATATCGATAGCGACCTGCCGACGGTCCAGATTAATCGGATCTGTACGGGCCAGCAGATGATTGATCTTGTCCCATACCTCTAGCCAGCGATCAAGGCTGCTGAGCGCACCAAGTCGGGCGAAAAGGGCTTCTTCCTCTTCGGTTCCGGACGTGCCCCCTGCCCCGGCACCTTTCGAGACGGCGAGGATCAACCGCCCTAGCCAGGCCCGCAACAGATCGCCGAAGGTGTGAAAAGCGTGATCGGCGCCGGCCCGGCCGATTTTCGCGGCAAACGAATGGACGGCGTTGATATCGATATCGGGCAACGAGCCCAGAATGCCGGTCAGTTCCCGATACAGTTCCAACCCGCCTTCTTGCTGTAACTCCAACGCCCGACCGATACTACCTTCGGCGAGGCGGGCCAGTTCCGCGGCATCGCCCGGCGACAATTCGGGATAGCTGTCCAAAAGCAACGCGACCACTGCTTCAGTCCGTAACGGCTTGAGCGCAAGCCTGCGACAGCGCGACCGAATGGTCGGCAGCAGGCGGCCCGGTGCGTGGCTGACAAGCAACAGCAGGGCTTTTCTTGGCGGTTCTTCAAGAACCTTCAACACGGCGTTGGCGGAACTTCTGTTCATCTCGTCGGCGCTGTCGATAACCACAACGCGCCAACCGCCTTCGGCCGGAGTGAGAGACAGAAAAGCACTGATGGTGCGGACGTCATCGACGACAATTTCCGTTCGAAGCTTGCCGGTTTTAACATTAACGGAACATTCGATGGCCAGAAAATCGGTATGGCCGCGACTGGCGATCCGTTTGAAAACGGGATCGTCGGGGGCCATGTACAGGCCGTCGTCGGGCCCCTGCGGCAGATCGTCCCCAAACAACGAGCCGGCGGCTTCCTTACCACCGGTGGCCAGGACATGACGCGCAAACCGGTAGGCCAGTGTCGCCTTGCCGACCCCCTTGGGCCCGGTGATTAACCAGGCGTGTGGCAGACGCCCGGAATTGAGAGCCTCAAGCAGCGTTTGTTCGACCCCTGGATGGCCAGAAAAATTCGGATTTTCACGCGGCGGTAAATAATCGTCGCCGGAATTAGATACGGCAGTTGACGCCTTCATGACGGACCCAACTGTAACCGTTGGCGGGCCGCCTGCCATACACTGTCGGCGATGTTTTCGATGCTGGCGGTCGCATCGATGACGACACAGCGATCGGGTTCCCTGGCGGCGATGGCCTTAAAACCCTGACGCAGGCGTTCGTGGAAATCGCGCCCCATACGTTCGTAGCGGTCTTCGCCGCTACCGCGGGTCAAGGTCCGTTCGAGGCCCATTTCAAGCGGCAGATCGAGCACAATCGTCAGGTCCGGCGTGAAGTCACCCAGTACGGCCTGCTTGATCTGATCCAGCGCCGCGAGGTCCATGCCATGACCATACCCCTGATAAGCGGTGGTCGAATCATAAAAACGGTCGCAAACAACCCACGTCCCCCGGTCAAGCGCCGGCCCTATGGTTTTGTCCATATGCTCGGCACGGGCGGCGTAATTCAGAAGGGCTTCGGAAATTGGCGTCCAGCGATCGATGTCGCCATTAACCAGTAGCGTGCGAATATCTTCGGCGCCGGGCGCACCGCCGGGTTCTCGCGTGGTCAGTGTTTTTCTGCCCATCCCGCGCAGGCGTTCGGCAATGAGGGCAACCTGCGTTGATTTTCCGGCCCCCTCGCCGCCTTCAAAGGTAATGAACCGCCCGCGTTCCATTTGGTCAACCAGCGCCGCCCCAGACAATAAACTGAAATGCGGCGAGCAGGCGTCCGACCAGACCCAGTTGGTCAACGTCGTTGGCGGCAACCAATGGGACCTCAACAGGGTCGGATCCCGGAGCCGTGAAGGTCAGAGTGGCCAGCGTGGTGCCCTTAACGATTGGCGCCGGCACCGGGCCTTCATATTTGACCGTTGCCTTCAAGCCGCGGCGGGCTTTTTTGGGCAATGTCACGGTTAGTTTATTCTCCACGATCAGGGGCACAGTGGCGTCCTTGCCAAGCCAGACGGTCGCATCGTCGATTTTTTCACCCGCCTTCAGCAAGGCGTAGTTGTCAAATTCCCGAAATCCCCATTCGAGAAGGCGCTCGGGCTCATGAGCGCGAGACTTCTTGCTCGGCAGGCCGTTAACCACCAGAATCAATCTGCGGTCCCCGCGCAGTACCGAGGCGGTCAGTCCATAACCGGAACTTTGCGTGTGGCCGGTTTTCAATCCGTCGGCACCCATATTTTTATAGAGCAGAGGGTTTCGGTTTGATTGCTTTATGCCATTGTAAACAAAGCTTTTTTCAGAAAAAAAGTGATAATACTCCGGAAAATCTCCGATTATTTTCTGGGCTAGCCGGGCCAAATCCATCGGTGTCATGAGTTGACGTTCATTTGGCCAACCGGTCGCGTTGACGAATGTCGAATTGACAAGGCCGATTTGCCGGCCTTTTTCAGTCATTTCCGCGGCGAACGCTTCTTCGCTTCCCGACAAGGCCTCGGCGACAACGATGCAAGCGTCGTTGCCCGATTGGATGGCTATTCCCCTGATCAGATCTTCCACGCGGACCCGTTTCCCCGGCTCAAGAAACATCGTCGAACTGCCACTTTTTGTACCGCCTTTCCGCCAGGCATTTTCGCTGACCGAGAACTTGTCATCCAATGACAGGCGGCCATCGCGAAGCCGCTCGAAAACCATATAAAGGGTCATCAGCTTGCTCATCGAGGCCGGCGGCATGGTATCGTAGCCATTTTTTTCGAACAGCACTGCCCCCGTTTGCATGTCGATCAGCGCCGCCTGCTTGGCGATGGTTTCGATGGCCTGGGCTTGAACGGAAACGATAGAGAGAAACGCAATGGTGAAAAGCGCCTTCATGGAAACAGACGGTACCATGAAGCGCCGGGCGAATTGATTGATTGGGTAAGTCATGAGTTCAACCGGAAAGGTGTGAAAGCGAAAATGGTAATAGCGAAAAAACGGGCGCGAAGGAAATGTTAATCAACAAGTGTCCTTGCATCGGTATACCCGGCATTGATGACCTGCTCAAGCATCAGGTCGGCGTCATCGATACTTGTCATTGGCCCGATCCGCACACGGAACAGATCACGCCCATTTACCAGCACCGGGGAAATTTTAACAGGGCCAACATCGATCAGGCGGGCGCGGACCCGGTTGGCGTTTTCGAAGTTACTAAACGCCCCTGCCTGGATATAAACATTCGTCGGTGATACCGGCTCAACGGTAACGACGTCGATGGGCGGGCCGCTCAAGCTGGAAACCAGTTGCTGTTCGCCCTGTGTTTTTCGGTCGTCGGGAGCAAGAGGTGGCGGCGCGGTATCGCCGCCGGCCAGAACAGGAAGGGCCTCGCTGCTGACTTTAGCTTTCGGTAGACTATCGATGGTGATCGGCGAACCGATGCTTGCCAGTTGGTTTTGGCCTTTCAGGCGGACGGCGGCGGCGAGAGTCTCGTCTTTCAGCACCGTGACCCGAACCCGCGCCGTCCCTTGTTTCTCGAATCCCAGCAGTTGGGACGCACGGCGGGAAAGGTCAATAATACGGCCATGGGCGTACGGACCGCGATCATTGACCCGTACCTTCAGCGTCCGGCCATTTTCAAGATTGGTCACGCGCACCAAACTGGGCAACGGCAACGTTCGGTGCGCGGCCGAAATTTCGTTCATATCGAAAATTTCACCATTGGCGGTTTTACGTCCGTGAAACTTCGCTCCGTACCATGAAGAAATACCCGTTTCATCATATTCTAGATTTTCCGCGGGATAGTACCAAACGCCCTTTATTTGATAAGGTTTTCCAACCTTGTATACACTGCTTGAAGATTCCCCCTGGCGGTCCTTTTGGGTTTGACCGACAGACTTTACCGTTTGCGCGATAAACTGGGTTTCGGCACAAGCCGCCATGAACAATGCGATAAAGGCAAACGTCAGGCAGTTTTTGATTACTCGAACGGAACGCGGCCCACAGGCGTAACCAGCACTGACGATCTTGCCACTGGTCGTTAACGGCCTGTATTGCACTCTATTCTCACCCTGATGCGACGTCTGAAGCTGACGACACGATATGGTACACAGGTAAACCAACAGTTAAAGGGCCTTGTTTAGATATTGTTCATTGTCCGCCAATTTTTTCAGCCAATGTGCCGACGGCAACGGCAAAGTAGGTCGACCTGTTCCATTTCATGATGGCACGGAAATTGTCGTAAACCATATACGCCGGACTGCCCGGGCCGCTCACAAACACCACAGACGCCATGAGGTCCCGCTTTGGCAGGTCGCCGCCATTGCCACGGCGGACGCCCAGTTTTTGCCACTCAGTTATCGGTTTGCGGACCTTCAGGGCAGCGAGATCGGTGTTGAAGCCGTCGGGCAGCGTGACCGCCCGTCCCCACGTCTGATCCCCTTTCCAGCCGGAACGGGATAGATAATTGGCGGCCGAGGCGAACACATCGGCCTTGGTTGTCCAGATATCCTTACGGCCGTCGCCATTGTGGTCAACGGCGAAATTCAGGAACGATGACGGCATGAACTGGCATTGCCCCATGGCGCCCGCCCAGGAACCAACCATGTCCCTGGCCTTGATGTGGCCCTGATTGAGGATTTTCAGCGCGTTTAACAATTCCTTGCGAAAATAGGCGCTACGACGACCATCATAGGCCAGCGTGGCAAGCGCGGGAACCAGTTTAAAGCCGCCGGTAATTCTGCCAAAATCGGTTTCGATACCCCAAAAAGCGACGATATATTTCGGTTGAACACCGTATCTGGCGCCGACTTCTTTCAGCAAAGCCCGGTTTGCTTCCAGTCTCTTGCGTCCCTTCTTGACACGAGAGTCCGGTACGACCCGAGTCAGGTACTGTTCGAACGTCAGTGTAAATTCCGGTTGCCGGCGATCCAACTCGATGACCCGCGGTATGGCGGTAATGCCAGTCAGTGCGTCGTTCAGGACTTCCGGGCGGATGCCCGATGCCGCGGCTTCGGTCCTGAAGTCCTTCAACCATTGCTCAAACGAGACATTCGTTGCGGCGTTTGCAAAGGGCGCGAACAGAAATACAGGAAGAAATATTACGATCACACCGAGCACACGGGCGAGTGCCCGCGTACCGCGTCGTCTTACCGCCCAAAAATTCATCCGCATTCTTAGCCCCTGTCAACGCATTGTTACGGGTTGCACGTGCCGAAAATTGATTCGCCCGTTGATCCTACTCTTCTGCCATAGGCAGGCGAGTGGAGCAATCGTTCTGAAAGACCCTAAAGCCCCTAAAGACCCTATGGGGCGGGGAAAAAGTCGTCGGTCTTTCCGGTCAGCCGGTAAAAAATCAGACCCAACCATTCATGCAAACCGGCGGCAAGCGTGACAAGCCCGCCTGACAGATCGAAAATAGGCAGCAGCGGCTCGTCGGCGGCATAGGAGTAACCGGCAGGGTGCGGGATCACGTGCCAGCCGGCCTTACGAAAAACGCCCATTGATCTTGGCATATGAAATGCCGATGTGATCAGAATCCAGTTTTCGTCCGGCCCCGGTTTGACAAGCGATTTTGTCAGGGTCGCGTTTTCGTATGTGTTGCGGGACTGGTTTTCGTAAATCATCCGGTTTGGATCGATGCCGAGGACATCCAGCAGCAGCTCAATAACATCCGCCTCCTTGATATTTTGGCTTAGAATTTTCCCGGAACCCCCTGTAAAAACAAGCTTGGCGTCCGGGTATTTTTTTGAAAGAGACGCCAACTCGGTTAATCTGCTGATACCGCCACCAATCGATATCTGACCTCGAGACCGGGTGACGACCTCGTCGACGATACCGCCCAGAGCGATAATCCCGTCAATCTTTTCGGGCAATGAATGGTTGGTCGGGAACCGGTTCTCAAGGGTCATCAGCAAGCCCTTGCCGAGCGGCACGATCGATACAAACACTGCGGCAAGGGCACAAGCGAGCAGCACCCGACGGGCAACCCGGTGCCAGCGGGTCCACAGCAAGAAGACTCCGGTAACCAGTGCCATCAACAGGATGTTTCCGGGGTTGGCCAGGAACCAGAGAATTTTCGATAGATAAAAAAACACCGTCCCGTCCTACCTGTTTGCGCTGGCGGCAATCAGCATTTCGATCATTCGTTGGTAGATATCGTAATATATTTCTCCGCCCTGAATGTCGAAGAATGCGAGTTTCTTCCTGGCTTTATCCAGCGCGGTTTCGCCAATTTCATCCCGGGCGTGGATATCGGCGCCACGGGCCAAAAGTATCGAAAACACCGAAAAACTGGCACCATCGGTCGCGGTAATCAGCGGGGTCTGATAAATGGCGTCCCGACATTCGATATCCGCGCCGTGTCGGATACTGTCGATAAGCTCGCCCGGCTCGTCCATATAGGCAGCGGCATGCAATTCCAGACAATCAGCGTGTTCGGCCCGAGCATCCGTACCTGATATCGACAAAACAACTATCACGACGGCAATCTGCAAACGACTCATCATGTCCCTCATATGTCCTTTGACCGTGAAATCTTTTCAAGAGCATAATTTTGAGCACGACAGCCATCGCGATGTCTAATCAATTCCGGCGCCGGCGCCGGCCCGCGAAGCGGCCCTTCTATTTCACTCGCTATCGGCGGCATTGTCGTGATAATTTCCGGCTCGCCCCGCTCCGGGCGGAAATCAACTGAAAGCGTACGGTCAAAATGGCGACACCCACAGATACCGCGGCATTTCCCCGCGCCACCTACGTTGGCTCCTTGACCGCGATCCTCGCATTCTCTCTGTGGGGCATCTTTCCGGTCTATTTCAAACTGATGTCCGACGTGCCGCCGTTGGAAGTGCTGGCGCACCGCGTTCTGTGGTCGGTGGTGCTGGTTGGCATCTTGCTTGCAATAACCGGACGACTTAAGGACGTCGCGGTGGTCTTCGCACGTCGAAAGCTTTTAGGGTTGTTGGTGTTGAGTTCGCTGACGATCACCGTCAACTGGCTGATCTTCATCTGGGCGGTCACCAACGACATGTTGCTGGAAACCAGTTTGGGCTATTTCATCAACCCGCTTGTCAGCATCGGGCTCGGCTATATATTTTTGAAAGAACGGCTTCGCGTCTGGCAATGGGTGGCGGTATCGATTGCCCTTATCGGTGTTGGAAATCTGGTCTATCAGCACGGCAGCCCGCCCTGGATCGCCCTCGGCGTCGCTTTTTCTTTCGGATTCTACGGGCTACTGCGCAAAATCGCCGTGGTTCAGGCCTTTACGGGCTTGTTCGTCGAAACCCTGATTGTCCTGCCGCCGGTGCTGGCATACCTGATCTACGTCGGGTATCAGGGAACCGGCACGTTCATGCGGGTCAGCCTTCAAATGGATGGAATGTTGGTCCTGGCCGGGGTGCTGACGGCGACGCCCCTGGTTCTGTTCGCCGTGGCAACCAAACGGCTCCGGTTGGCCAGCATCGGCTTCTTTCAGTATATCGCCCCGACGGGCCACTTTCTGCTTGCCGTACTTGTCTACGGAGAAAGTTTTACGACCGCCCATGCCATCACGTTCGGGATGATCTGGCTGGCGCTTGCCATCTATACCGTGGACAGCATCGCCATTATCGGAAAATTTCGTCGAACTGCCTATTCCACACAAGAAAGCTGATATGAACTGGATAAACAAGATCCCGACCGGCCTGCTGGCCATGGCCGCCCTGTTAATGCTGTTTGCACCAGTCACCCCGGAACCGCATCTGGTTCAGAAATTCAATATGTTGATGGCAGGAAGCCTGACCAAACCTATCGATATTTTCGACGTATTCTGGCATTTATTACCGGCGACCCTGCTTGTTATCAAGCTTGTCCGCTCCCGTCGGTAAACCCTCGGGTGGATGCTTCTGGGGTCACCATCGGAGCAAGGCTCAAACCGGCGGCGCAAAAATGATCTCCGCTTTCCTTGGCATTCTTTTTCAAAACGCCAATAAGCGACGAGACATCATCAAACGAGAATAGGGACGCCCTTTTCGGCAACTGCAGCATTGCCGCGGAAACTGTCATTAATGGGATGCGGCGACTCTCTCCGTCTCGGCTCACACCCTGCATAAACCCCGCCGAGCGTGATTCCGAATCATAAAAAGGCGTTATTCCCTGCCGGAACGCGTCCAATACCTCTCGCACCCTGGATTTAGAGTCTTCCCACGTCAGGTTTTTCGACCCCAGGAAAAAGTCGTCGCCGCCGATATGTCCGATAAACCAGTTTTCCGTGCTCATTGACTTCCTGAGAATATCGGCAAACAGATTAATGGCGCGGTCGCCCTGCCGAAAGCCGAAGGCATCGTTGAAAGGTTTGAAGTTGTCGAAGTCCAGATAGTACAGGCAGTGCTCGCCACCCTCCTCCATCAGCGCCTGGGACGCATAACGGAAGATCGCATTATTGCCCGGCAACTGGGTCAGGGGATTTTGATCACGGGCGGCGAGTGTGTTCTTTTCGTTGAGCATTTCCAGCAATGCCCGACTATCGAGGAAGCCGACGTAACACAAGTTATCAACAACAAGGACGCCGTCTTCATTACTGGTCATCGAAAAGATTTCCAGTATCCGTTCGACCGTGTCGGATAGGTTGGCGACCGAAGAGCGTTTGATAAATCGTTGCAAATCAGATTTCGCCCCGGAATTGTTCAGGAGTTCCCGCCCGAACGGGGAGTACAGGAACCCCTTGAAATCGGTTTCACGGATGATCCCGACGGGGTGACCGTGGTCATCGACAACAGGCAGAACCGTTGCCTCTCTGTTTTCAAGAAAATAGCTCAGAAGCGCCGCCACCTCGGTGTAGATGGATACAGGTTCGATTTCTTTCATTCGAGAGCGGATCAGGGTCGCGTCATTGTCTTCCGTGCGACGGTCGGATTCCGCCAATTTTTCGACAAGACCATATTGGCTTCTAACCTCTGTAATATCGGTCGTGGGCCGTTGGACCAAAAATCCCTGCAACAAGTCACAGCCAATTCTCTTGCAGGCAAAATATTCCTGTTCGGTTTCAACACCTTCTGCGACGACCATGAGTCCGATCAGATGGGCCATACCGACCACCTGGGAAACCAGAAGTTCCTTCTTCTTGTCGCTATGGATATTGGAAATAAAGAAGCGATCGATTTTGATGATGTCCGGCTCGCACTGATACAGTGTCTTCAACTGCGAAAACCCGGTCCCGTAGTCATCCAAGGCCAGCTTGTATCCCTGCGCCCGATAGTTTTGCAGGTTTTTCATAACCAGGTCGGCATTACCGACGTCGTGATGTTCCGATATTTCGAGATATAAGACAGACGGCGGCATTCCGTTTGCTTCCATCAGCAATCCGGTGTTGCCTGGTTGGTATCCCGGCATGGTGATGCAGCGATTGTCGAGATTGTAAAACAGTTTTAATTGCTTACTGCCGGGGATCGATGCGAATTTTCGGATCGCCTTGCATCGCAGCAACACGTCGGCATGATACAATAACCCTTCATCGTACGCCTCATCGAAAATTGACCGGATGTCGCTGAAACCGGCTTCTTTCCAATTGCGAACAAGCGCCTCATAGCCAAAGCAAATACCGTTGTGGATATTGACGATGGGCTGAAACGCAAAATCCAGTTTCCGGATGACCGAAACCCAGTCACGTCGTGAGGCTTTCGATTGATTCAGTCCACGAATGGCTTTGTCGATAATGTCAACATTGCCGGTCATAGGGTCTACATCCTGCACTTCCCGGTCAAATGGGATATCATACTGGGCGACAGCATCATTGTGGCCCCAAGATTCCCGCACGTTCGTTAACCCGAGAGTATTCATATCGTCCCCATGTTTCTCCGCCGACCGGTGGCAGTCGGGCAAGAGTTAACCCTTTCTTAAGAAGGGACAGTACCGCCAGTCGATGACATATTTGTGACAGTTTCACCGATCGCAATAACATCGGTGATCGCGCCGTGCGCCAACTGAAACTGCAAATATGGTGGACATTGCACCACCGAGCGCGCTAAAAAATGCATCCTCTGACGGTGCCGGAGAAAACCGGTAACAAGGGGCGGAAATTCCCAAACCACGGGAATTCACTTATTGAATAAAATCAATAAGCTATACATATGCGGAGAGGTGGCCGAGTGGTTTAAGGCAGCGGTCTTGAAAACCGCCGTGCGTGAGAGCGTACCGTGGGTTCGAATCCCACCTTCTCCGCCAATTCCTCTTGGTCCGAACGGAACTCTCTGGGCTCGGCGGGCGGAATTTCCCCCACACCTCTCTTCCGCCCGTCTCACCTTGAACCGGAGCGAAAAAGCAAACTACCGAAGAACCTGTCAAAAATGTCAGCTCGAACTTTATGAAGGCCAGAAGCGGGCTTTACCCAATGATGACTTAGTGAGAAAATTCGAAGTAAAACACACCACCGTTACCAAGATTGAGAGCGATGTGGCCGTCAAGTCAAGTGTCCAAACGCTCGCCAAGGTCGCCAACTTGTCGAGTGTTCCAATGGAAGACTTAGTGGAATAATTTATGAAAAACTTCGATCATATTTCCGGACAATACGTAAGCATAGACAAGGCAAAAATCTATTACGAAGTAACCGGCAAAGAAGATGGACCGGTTCTGTTATTTTTGCATGGCGGGTTCGGCACCATTGAGGATTTCAACGGCATACTTCCGGAGTTCCGCAAAAAATTCAGAGTGCTTGGAATCGACAGTCGAGGACACGGTAGATCGACGCTCGGCTCGAAAGTGTTAACTTACGAACGGATGCAAAAAGATGTTGAGCGCGTTCTCGAACATCTCGACATCGGAACTTTAAGCATCATCGGTTTCAGCGACGGAGGAATTATCGCTTACAGACTCGCCGCGCTGACGTCGTTAAATATCGAAAAGCTCGTTACCATTGGTTCGAGTTGGCATCTGAAAAATACCGAACCGACGAGAGAGATGTTTCTGAAAATCACGGGAGAAAGTTGGAGAAATAAGTTTCCCACCACTTACGACGCTTATCAGGAACTAAATCCGGAACCAGATTTTGAATTTCTTGCTCAATCTCTTATCAAAATGTGGCTTGACCCAAACTCGTCTGGTCGTCCGAATGAAGCCGTTAAGAATATTTCTTGCCCCTTGCTTGTCGTTCGGGGCGATAATGACCATCTCGTGTCGCGAGAGGCAGTTGTGGCGTTAGCGGGAATGGTAAAGGGCTCATCATTGTTAAACATACCATTCGCGGGGCACACGGCATTCAAGGATCAGAAAGAGATATTCCTAATAAGTGCGAGGACGTTCCTTCTGATGAACGGCAAAAAATATCCATGAATAGAGACGCAGTTCTCTCGAAAGGAACTCGCCGCCAAAGAATAACTTGAAATCGCCCTTTCCGCTCCGGTTCAAGGCAAGGCGGGAGGTGTGGGGGGAGTTCCGCCCGCCGAGATCAGGGAGTTCCGTTCGGATATTTTCAAACAGACACCGCCATTTCCCGTCAGTGACAATCGCGCCCTCATTTATCCATCTCCGTGATGGGAAACATACGATATTTAGGGGTGTGGTCGGGGGACCGTTGCTCATAAAATAGTGGCTTGCCAGGTCCACTATTCAGGAGAATGTTTCATGAAAGTCTGCGTTGCCGGCGCCTACGGTGCCTTTGGTATCAAACACCTCGATGCGATCAGCGCCATCGACGGGGTCGAAGTGAGCTCGATCATGGGGCGGAATAGCGACAAGGTCCAAGCCCTCGCCAACCAACGCAACATTGGCCACGCGACCACAGACCTGAAGGAAAGCCTGGGGCACGACGATGTCGATGCCGTCATTCTATCGACGCCGACCCAGCTTCACGCCGAACAGGCCATAGCCTGCATGCAGGCCGGCAAACATGTGCTGGTCGAAATACCCATGGCCGATACGCTGGCGGATTCACAAAGAGTCGTCAACGTACAGAAAAAAACCGGGCTGATCGCCATGGCCGGGCATGTGCGTCGCTTCAATCCGAGCCATCAATGGATACACAACAGGATCATCGCCGGTCAACTGAAGCTACAGCAGCTTGAGGTGCAAACCTATTTCTTCCGCCGTTCCAACCTGAATGCAAAGGGTGAGGCCCGGTCCTGGACCGACCACCTGCTGTGGCATCACGCCTGCCATTCGGTTGACCTGTTCCAGTACCAGACCGGCGAGATCGCGACCGAAGTTCACGCCCTGCAAGGTCCCGTGCATCCGGATCTGGGCATCGCCATGGATATGAACGTGATTATGAAAGTGCCGTCGGGATCGTTGTTCACGCTGTCGCTGTCATTCAACAACGACGGACCGTTCGGCACCTTCTTCCGCTACATTTGCGACAATGGCACCTATATCGCAAGCTACGACGACCTCACCGATGGCAACGGCACTCCCATCGACCTGTCCGGCGTCGGCGTTTCCATGAACGGGATCGAACTGGAAGACCGTGAATTCTTCGCCGCCATCGCCGAAGGCCGCGAACCCAACGGTTCGGTCGCCCAGGTGTTGCCGGCGATGGATACTCTGGATCGGATCGAACGCAGTTTGTCCTGACGCCCGTTACATCGATGAAGCCGACGATGATCGCCCCGCCGGCGTAACGCTCATTCCGCTCGTATCCAGATGGCCGTGTCATGAAAAGCGGCCCCGCCAACCGGGGCGGCGGGGTCGGCCCCGGTCAGCACGTTTATTCCGATGCCCTCCCGAAACGCTTGGTTGGGCCACACGCTTTCGACGATAACGACACCGCGTTGCAGTCCATCGAACAGCTCGATATCGATCAGAACGGACCCACGCCTGTTCCCGATCCGGACCGGATGACCGTCGCTAAATTCCAGCAGGCGGGCATCTTCGGGATGGATTTTCAGGCGCGGCCCTGACTCTTTAGACCCGGACGTCGGTGTTTCGGTAAACGTCGTATTGAGGAAATTACGGGCCGGCGCGGTGACCAGCCGGAACGGCATTTCAGCGGTAGCACTGTCTATACTGTCCCAGTGATCAGGCAATTCGGGCATCGAACCAACGGTGTCAGGAGAGACGGCGCCCTGCCCCGTCATACCTGCCCAGTCGGCCATGAAATGGAACCGGCCATCATCGTGACCAAAGCCGTCAATATAATGCGATGTCTTGAAATCGGGCTGACAGTCGACCCACCTGGTATCGGTCAGTTCTGCCGCGCCCGGGCGCCCCGAGGCCTTGAGTGTCCAATCGGCTAGTTCGAGCGCGGTCATATCGAAGCCCGGATGATGCGCGCCCAATCGCCCGGCCAAGGCGCAAATGACGTCATGGTTGCTGCGACACTGCCCCGGCGGGTCAATCGCCTTGGGGCCCATGATATTAAACTGATGACCGCCGCCCTGATAGATATCGTCATGTTCCAGGAACATCGTTGCCGGCAGCACGATGTCCGCCATTTTTGCCGTATTGGTCATGAACTGTTCGTGGACGCAGGTAAAAAGATCGTCCCGGGCGAACCCCCGATGGACCGTCCTCAGATCCGGCGCGACGTCCATGGGATTGGTATTCTGCACCAGCAAGGCCGTCACCGGCGGGCCGTCGCCCAGATCCCGTTTATCGCCGCTCAGGACAGCGCCGATGCGGGATTGATCGAGTTTGCGGACCGATGGGTCGAGCGCATCGAGACCCTCTATCATTGACTTGTCCCAGCCATAAATGCCGCCGTTGTTATGGAAGCCGCCACCGCCTTCATGCGCCCAGGCCCCGGTAACGGCGGCGATGGATAGCACCGCGTGCATGTTGACCGCACCGTTACGGCTACGGGTAAAGCCATAACCCAGCCGAAGGTACGTACGTTTGTGGCCCCCGATCAAATGAGCCACGGCGGTTATTTGATCGGCATCAACGCCGCATATGGCGGATGCCCATTCGGGAGTTTTGCCTTGCAGATGGATTTCCAGTTCCTGCGGGGCGTCACAATATTTTTCAAGGTAGCCACGGTCGGCAAACCCGTCACGGAACAACACATGCATGATGCCACAGGCGAGCGCCCCGTCTGTTCCCGGCCGCACGCACAGGAAATGGTCGGCCTGACGCGCCGTTTCAGTGCGGTAGGTATCGACCACGACGATTTTGGCGCCCCGGCTTTTCCGCGCCCCACTGGCATGGGCCATGACGTTGATCTGGGTGCTCACCGGATTGGTGCCCCATATGACGATTACGTCGGAACGGGCCATTTCGCGCGGGTCCGGCCCCGCCAATTTACCGGTACCGGCGATAAACCCTGTCCAGGCCAGAGTGGTGCAGATGGTCGAATACTGACCCGAATATTTTTTGACGTTGCGCAAGCGGTTGACGCCGTCGCGCATGACCAGCCCCATGGTACCGGCGTAGTAATAGGGCCATACGGTCTCGGCGCCCCATTTCTGTTCGGCCTTCAAAAGACCTTCCGCGACGGCATCCAGCGCGTCGTCCCAGCTGATTTGCTGAAAATCACCATCGCCCCTGTTACCTGTCCGACGCAGCGGGGTCAGCAGGCGGTCGGGATGATGCAGTCGTTCCGAATAGCGGGCAACCTTGGCGCAAATAACGCCGTCAGTGTACGAATTGTCCTTCGCCCCACGAATGCGGCCGATACCGCCATTTTCGGCCAGATCAACCTCAAGCGCACACGTGCTGGGGCAATCGTGGGGGCAGGCGCTATAGGCTTTTCCCGTTACGTCCGGCATATTGGCTGCTCCTATTGCTTCGGCTTGATGCCGCACCCCTTGAGGACGATGTTGGTGATGAAGTCGGTGGCAAGGTCAAAATCCCCCGGCTTCAGTTTCGTCTTTCGGCCTAACACGGCGGCGACCTGACATTCGAAATCGGCATAGGTCTGGCTTGCCGACCAAATCAGGAAAAATAGGTGTTCGGGTGGAACCGGGTCCATTAGCCCCTGCTCGATCCATTTCTCGATAACGGCGGCTTTCGAATCGACGCGGTCCTTTAGCTGATTGCGCAGAAATTTTTCCAGGTATGGCGCGCCATGCAGAATTTCGCTGGCAAAGACCTTCGATGCATTCGGGCGGCTGCGGGAAAATTCGACCTTGGACCGGATGTAGCCGGCCAAGGCTTCCGCCGGGTCAGCGGTTTCGACGATGACATCGGCGGAATCCAGCCACAGGGTCAGAATGTTTTCCAGAACGGCGTGGATCAGGTCTTTTTTGGTGCGAAAGTAATAATGGACGTTGGCTTTCGGCAGCCCAGCCTTCTTTGCGATGACCGATGTGGTGGCGCCGGCAAACCCCACATCCGCAAAGACCTCTTCGGCCGCCTGCAGAATCCGTTGCTCATTGGCAAGACGCGTTTTTTCGCGGCTTTGAACATTCCCTCGTTTGCGCACCAGCGGCTTTTTGTCCTTGGCGATGATCTTGGTGTCGGTCATGGAATTCCGTATAGCAGATTTTTCGATGTTTATGAAACTTGACCACAAGGTCAGCTTTTTACTAAGGTCTGTGTTCCAGGGAGAGATAATCCAGCACCTGCACGAAGTGTCAAACGATAATGGGGAGTTTCGCGCAATGAAGAGCGATATCGCGGCGGGCCGCCTGCCTGTGGATCAATACGAAGCCAATTTTTCCGATATCAGCGCAGGCCTTAGCCCGTGGGAGGCAACGGTTGAAAGCGAGCGGTGTTTGTATTGCTTCGATGCGCCGTGTGTCGAAGCGTGCCCGACCGATATCGACATCCCCACTTTCATCCGCAAAATCTCGAACGGCAACGTCAAAGGTGCGGCCGTTGAAATTCTCAAGGCCAATATTATGGGCGGAAGCTGTTCCAGAGTTTGCCCAACTGAAATCCTGTGTGAAGAAAAATGTGTTCGCATGGCGAAGGAAGGCAAGCCTGTTCTGATCGGAAAGCTGCAAAGATTTTCGACCGATCACCTGATGGCAAGCGGCGTTCAACCGTTCGAACGGGCCCAGCCAAGCGGTAAATCTGTCGCCGTCGTTGGCGCCGGCCCCGCCGCAATGTCGTGCGCCCACCGTCTGGCCGTGCATGGTCACAGCGTGACCGTATTCGAGGCTCGTGAAAAGGCCGGTGGCCTGAACGAATACGGGATCGCGTCCTATAAGATGGTCGATGATTTCGCGCAGCGCGAGACGGACTTCATTTTGTCTATCGGCGGCATCGAGATATTGTATGGCCAACGCTTGGGCGATACCCTTTCGCTGGATACGCTGCGGGCCGATTTCAACGCTGTTTTTCTGGGGATCGGCCTTGGTGGATCCAATGATATCGGTGTCGCAGGTGAAGACCTGGATGGGGTTGTCGATGCGGTCGATTACATCCGCGAGCTTCGCCAGGCGACCGACCTGTCGGTTTTGCCGGTTGGCCGCCGTGTCGTGGTGATCGGCGGCGGCAATACCGCCGTCGATATCGCCATTCAGTCCAAATTGCTGGGTGCGGAAGACGTCACCATGGTCTATCGCCGCGGCCCGGAACAGATGGGTGCGACCGGCCACGAACGGGAACTGGCCCAGACCCGGGACGTAAGGATTCGCTTCTGGGCCAAACCGGTCAAGTTCATCGGTGACGATGGCGCCGTCACGGGTGTCGAATTTGAGCGTACGGCCCTTGGTAGCGATGGCGGGCTGTCCGGCACGGGAGAGCTCTACACGGTCGATGCCGACATGGTTTTCAAAGCCGTCGGACAGACCCTGGTGCCGTTTTCCAGCGATGGTGACGCCCCGGAAATCGACGGCGGGCGCTTCAAGATCGATGAAAATTATCAAACGACCCTGCCCGGCGTTTATGCCGGTGGCGATTGCGTCAAGGGTCTGGATTTAACGGTTGAAGCCGTACAAGACGGCAAGCTGGCGGCGGAAGCGATCCACCGCCGGCTGACGCATTTGAATGGGGGGTCCTGAGATGGCTGATCTGCGTAGCGTATTTGCCGGGATTAAATCGCCAAACCCGTTCTGGCTGGCGTCCGCGCCGCCGACCGACAAGGAATATAATGTCGTCCGCGCCTATCGAGCCGGCTGGGGGGGAGTCGTATGGAAGACCCTTGGCGAAGATCCACCGGTCGTCAACCAGACATCGCGTTACGGGGCGCTCCATGGCGCCGACCGACGGGTGATCGGCTTCAACAATATCGAACTGATCACCGACCGTCCGTTGGACGTCAACCTGCGGGAAATAAAGAAGGTAAAGAAGGATTGGCCGGATCGGGCGTTGGTCGTCTCGCTGATGGTGCCGTGCGAGGAACAAAGCTGGATCGACATCCTAAAAAGAGTCGAAGAGACCGAAGCCGATGGCGTTGAGTTGAATTTCGGCTGTCCGCACGGCATGTCCGAACGCGGCATGGGCGCCGCCGTCGGACAGGTGCCGGAATACATCGAAATGGTTGTGCGCTGGTGTAAAAAGTACACCCGCATGCCGGTGATCACCAAGTTGACGCCGAACATCACCGATGTCCGCTACCCGGCCCGCGCAGCGCTTTCCGGCGGCACGGATGCGGTTTCGCTGATCAACACCATCAATTCCATCACGGCCATTGATCTTGATGAAATGGCGACATCGCCATCGGTCGACGGCAAGGGCACCCACGGTGGATACTGCGGCAAGGCGGTCAAGCCGATTGCCCTGAGCATGGTATCGGAAATCGCCCGCGATGCCGAAGCCGGAAAGCTCCTGATTTCGGGTATCGGCGGCGTTGAAACATGGCGCGACGCGGCCGAATTCATGGCGTTGGGGGCATCCAACGTGCAGGTCTGCACGGCCGCCATGTTGTATGGTTTCAGGATCGTTGAAGACATGCTCGATGGCCTTAACAACTGGATGGATGAGAAGGGACATACCCGGTTATCGGATTTCATCGGCGCCGCTGTCCCCAACATCACCGACTGGCAACATTTGAACATCAACTATGAATCGATCGCCGTTATCGATCAGGATAAATGTATCCAGTGCGGTCGTTGTCATATTGCGTGTGAGGACACGTCCCATCAGGCGATCACCGCGTCCAATGTGAATGGTATGCGGAAATACGAGATTGATGATCCGGAATGTGTCGGCTGCAACTTGTGTTATCATTTGTGTCCGGTGCCCGATTGCATCACCATGAAGCGGGTGGAAAACGGCAAGCCGCCCTTGCAATGGGTCGATGACCCGCGTAATCCAGGCAACCAGGCCGCCGAATAGAACGCTCATAAAGAGGTCACGGAACAAGGGGAGAAAAACGTGAAAAACGTACAGATAAACGGTCAGCGGCTATGGGATAGCCTGATGGAAATGGCGCAACATGGCGCCACGGAAAAAGGCGGCGTCTGTCGCCTGGCCTTGACGGACATCGACAAGGCGGCGCGCGATCTGTTTGTCGATTGGTGCAAGGATGCCGGCTGCACCGTCAGTGTCGACAAGATGGGCAACATTTTCGCCAGGAGGCCCGGCCGCGACAACACCCTGCCCCCGGTCGTCATGGGCAGTCACATCGATAGCCAGCCGACCGGCGGCAAGTTTGATGGTATCTATGGTGTGTTGGCCGGGCTGGAGGTCATCCGCAGCCTGAACGACATGAATTACGAAACCAACGCGCCGATCGAAGTTTCCGCCTGGACCAACGAAGAAGGCTCGCGTTTCGCCCCGGCAATGGTCGCATCCGGCGTGTTCGCCAAGGTCTTCGACCTGGACTACGGCCTTAGCCGCGCCGATGTTGACGGTAAAACCATGGGTGAGGAATTGCAGCGCATAGGCTACGCCGGTGATGAAGAAGTCGGTGGCCGCGAATTCACGGCGTTCTTCGAAGTCCATATCGAGCAAGGACCGATCCTTGAAAACGAAGAAAAGACCATTGGAGTCGTCACCGACGCCCAGGGCCAACGATGGTACGAAATCACCCTGACCGGACAGGAAGCCCATGCCGGCCCCACCCCGCTGCCGACCCGCCGGGACGCCCTTCTTGGCGCCGCCAGAATCGTCGATGTGGTTAATCGCATCGGTATGGACCATCAGCCCAATGCCTGCGCCACCGTCGGCATGATGCAAATCCATCCGAATTCCCGCAACGTCATTCCGGGCAAGGTTTTCCTGACCGTCGATTTTCGGCACCCCAACGCCGATATCTTGAAAGACATGAATGACGAGCTCGAAGTTGAAGCCAAAAAGATCGCCGATAAAATCGGACTTGAAATGGACTTCGAGGAAATCTGGTACTCGCCGCCCGTCGCGTTTGACAAAAATTGCGTCGATGCGGTGCGCAACGCCGCCGAACAGGCAGGATATCCACACCGGGATATCGTCAGCGGCGCCGGGCACGACGCGTGTTACATCAATCGCGTTGCACCAACCGGTATGTTGTTCGTTCCCTGCGAAAACGGCATCAGCCACAACGAAGAAGAAAACGCCACCCCGGGGGATATAACGGCCGGCTGCCAGGTCTTGCTGCAAGCGGTGATAGAGCGGGCCAACTCAGTCGGAACGGCCGAATAATAACAATAAAAAAATATAACAGACCACAGGGGAAGGAATCGCACATTGGCAGGGGACGATATAATGGCGGACGCGATTATCACCGCCGAGGGCTTGAATCTTGTTTTTGAAACGGCAGACGTTCCCGTTCATGCCCTTTCGGACGTCGACCTGAAGATCAATAAGGGCGATTTTGTTTCCCTGATCGGACCGTCCGGTTGCGGCAAGACAACGTTGCTGCGCGTTATCGCCGACCTCGAACATCCGACGTCGGGCAAGGTCGAAATCGCCGGTGTGTCGCCGGAAACCGCAAGAATCAACCGGCTCTACGGATATTGCTTCCAGGCCCCGGTTCTTTACCCGTGGCGGACGGTCATCCGCAACGTCATGCTGCCCCTTGAATTGATGGGCATGTCACGCGGTGAATGCGTCGAGCGTGCCGAAAAACACCTGGCGCTGGTTGGCCTTCAGGGGTTCGAACGTAAATTCCCGTGGCAGCTTTCGGGCGGCATGCAGCAGCGGGCGTCGATTGCCCGGGCACTGTGTTTCGACCCTGAATTGATGTTGATGGACGAGCCGTTCGGCGCGTTGGACGAAATTACCCGCGACCACCTGAACGAACAGTTCCTCAGGCTTTGGGAACGCACCGGCAAAACCGTGGTGTTCGTCACCCACTCTATTTCCGAAGCCGTGTTCCTGTCCAACAAGATCGTCGTCATGAGTCCCAGACCGGGGCGCATCCTCAAGATCATCGAGAGCAAGCTGCCGTCCGACAGGACGCTCGAATTCCGCGATACGCCTGAATTTATCGATGTCGCCCATCAAGTCCGTCTGGCGCTAAAAGAAGGCCACAGCTATGACGATGACTGAGGCCATGGCTGCGAGTCCCCCTTCCGGGCCGACGTCGCTTTTCCGTCGCGCCTGTCAAGGACGCACAGTGCCGGTTTCCGTGGTTATCACCTTTATCATTATTGCGTGGTATGCGGGCGCCGTTTATCTAAATTCGCCGCAGGTCATCGAGAAATTCGAACGCAATAACGTCGAATGGACGATGGGCCAAATGATCGCCGATAGCTGGGAGATGAAGCGCCCGGTGCTGCCGTCGCCACATCAGGTCGTTATTGAACTCTACAAGACCACGGCCCAGCAAAAATTGACCAGCAAGCGAAACCTGCTTTATCACGCATACGTCACCGGGACGGCGACCCTGCTCGGGTTTGTCCTCGGCGTTATACTGGGGGTCTCTCTGGCGGTCGGAATCGTTCACGTTCTGACCTTGGAACGCAGCCTGCTGCCGTGGATCATCGCCTCGCAAACGGTCCCCATTTTGGCCATTGCGCCGATGATTGTCGTTATTCTCGGCAATATAGGATTCACAGGATTACTCCCTAAATCATTAATATCAATGTACCTTTGCTTTTTTCCTGTCGTGATCGGCATGGTCAAGGGACTGCGGTCACCCGATCCCCTACAGATGGATCTGATGCGTACCTACGACGCCACGCCGGGGCAGGTTTTCTGGAAGTTGCGGTTGGCGGCATCGGTTCCGTTCCTGTTTGCCAGCCTGAAAGTGGCCGTCGCCATCAGCCTTGTCGGGGCCATCGTCGGTGAACTGCCGACCGGCGCCCAGGCCGGTATCGGCGCGCGGCTGCTAAGCGGATCCTACTACGGCCAAACCGTGCAAATCTGGTCGGCCCTGGTTGTGGCGTCCGCATTGGGCATGGTTCTGGTGTACGCCGTTGGGCTGTCCGAACGCTACGTCGGGCGCAGGATGGGGGCGCGACCATGAGCGGCCCTGGAATCAAGCGACGGATTGATGACACCCTGTGCCTTTTGCTGATGGGATCGGGATTCCTGCTGCCGCTGGGCGGAATTGACGAGCAAGGCTCCGCCGCCGCCGGCTGGCTTGATCTGCCTGGTGCGCTTGTTCCAGCCCTCATTGCCTTTGCGTGCTCGATCTGGCTCGCCTTCAGGCCGCAGGGCGCCGGTCTTACGGCGATTGGCATTTCGGTGGCTGGCGCGGCTTTTGGAATTGTCGTTCCGTTGACACTGTTGTCATCGGGCCTGGTACTGGGCGGACAGGCGCCGGGCCTTTGGCTGTTTCTGGCCGGTCTTTCCATTCTGGTGTGGCGAGCATTGGAAAATCTGTCTACCCACCAAGGCGCCGACAACGTAATCAGCCTGCTGGTCCCCGCCCTGTTTGGCTTATGGTTATTGTATTTGTGGGAAGTTCTGGTCGTTGGTTTCGATGTGCCCAGGATATTGCTACCGGCCCCCACTCAGATCGGTGCCGCCATCGTCGCCAAGCAGCACATCTTGTGGGCCGATTTCCAGCAGACGTTCCTCAAAGCGGTTGTCAGCGGCTTTATCCTGGGCTGCGGCTCTGGCTTCCTGATGGCCTTGATCGTCGACCGCGTGCCATTTCTGGCCCGCGGGTTGCTGCCGTTGGGTTCCGCCGTTAGCGCCATTCCGATTGTCGGCATCGCGCCGATCATGGTCATGTGGTTCGGCTTCGACTGGCAATCAAAAGCCGCCGTCATTGTCGTCATGACTTTTTTCCCGATGCTGATTAACACGCTGGCCGGGCTCAATTCGCCTGACAATATGCAGAATGACCTGATGCAGTCCTACGGCGCGTCGCACCGTCAGAAATTCCTGAAATTGCGGCTGCCGAGCGCCTTGCCTTTCATCTTTAACGCGCTCAAAATAAATTCGACGCTGGCCCTGATCGGCGCCATCGTCGCCGAATTTTTCGGCACCCCGACGAAGGGCATGGGGTTCCGAATCAGTACGGAAGTGGCCCGGATGAATGTCGACACCGTTTGGGCAACGATAGCGGTTGCCGCCGTCGCCGGTTCCGTTTTCTATGGGGTGTTAGCCTTGCTGGAACGCAAGCTTACCTTCTGGCATCCTTCATACCACAAATAACCAACGATAATCATAAACCAGGGAGAAGACAGAATGAAAAGAACCGTAAAATTCGCAAGCGTACTGGGCGCCGCCATTTTGGCGTTTGGCGTCGTTAAGGCCGAAGCCGCCGACAAACTGACGCTGCAACTGAAATGGGTGACACAGGCCCAGTTCGCCGGTTACTATGTCGCCAAAGACAAGGGCTTCTACAAGGATGTCGGCCTCGACGTCACCATCAAGCCCGGTGGACCCGACATCAATCCGTCGCAGGTTATCGCAGGTGGCGGCGCCGACGTGGTCGTCGACTGGATGCCGTCCGCCCTTGCGACCCGCGAAAAAGGCGTGCCGCTGGTCAATATCGCCCAGACCTTCAAGAAATCCGGCATGATGCTGACCTGCCGCAAGGATAGCGGCATCAAGAGTCCCGCCGACTTCAAGGGCAAGACCCTGGGTGTCTGGTTCTATGGCAACGAATATCCGTTCCTGTCATGGATGGCCAAGCTGGGCTATTCCACCGATGGCGGCCCCGACGGCGTGACGGTCCTCAAACAAGGCTTCAACGTCGATCCGATCCTGCAAAAGCAGGCTGACTGCGTATCGACCATGACCTATAACGAATACTGGCAGATCATTGACGCCGGCATTCCGGCGTCTGAATTGAAAGTCTTCAAATATGAAGATCAGGGCGTTGCCACATTGGAAGATGGCCTCTACGTTCTGGAAAAAAGCCTGAAGAACCCTAAAATGGCCGATAAGCTGGCCCGTTTTGTGAAGGCTTCCATGAAAGGTTGGAAGTATGCCATGGACAATGTCAACGAAGCCGCCGACATCGTTCTGGAGAACGATGCCTCCGGCGCCCAGACCAAAAAGCATCAGCGCCGCATGATGGGCGAAATCGCCAAGCTGATCGCCGGTTCTTCCAAGGGGATTGGTTACCTGGACGTGGCGGATTACGACCGCACCGTCAACGTTCTGTTATCCAGCAAATCCGCCCCGGTTATCACCAGGAAGCCGTCCGGCGCCTGGACTCATGACATTTGGAACAAAGCCATGGGGATGTAAATCCCGGCTTTGCGACGGACAAAATTAAAGGGGAGGCTTCGGCCTCCCCTTTTTTTTGTCGTCTTAAGCCAGATAGATCAGGCCATATATGGCGCCAGATTGCGCCTGATCCGCTCCAGCACGGGAATATTTCCGCTGTCGCCTTTGAATTCCAAAGCGGTAACCGTTTCAAACAAACGAATATAGCGCCCGGCAAATTCGATCAGGGTATCTTCCGGAATTTCCGGAATTTCATCTTTGTAGGGATCGCAGCGCTCGTTGACCCAAAGGCGCAAAAATTCCTTATCCAGGCCGTCCGGGTTTTCCCCGGCCGCCATTTTGGCCGCGTAGCTGTCGTTCAGCCAATAGCGACTGCTGTCAGGTGTCAAAATTTCATCGGCCAGGCAGACCTCGCCGTTTTCATCCAGGCCGAATTCAAACTTCGTATCGACCAGTATCAGGCCCCTTTTTTCCGCCAGTTCCCTGCCTCTGGCAAAAACGGCCAGTGAAAGTCTTGCCAGTTCATCCCACCGGTCCTGACTTAACAGCCCCTGTTCTACAATTTCAGCCGGACTCACGGGGGCATCGTGTTCGCCCTGTTCGGCCTTGGTGGTCGGGGTCAGGATGGTGTCCGGAAGTCTCTGATTTTTTACCAGACCGTCAGGGAATTTGATGCCGTACATGTCTCGCACGCCGCGTTCATACATCGGCCAGATCGATGTGTTGGTCGACCCCGTCATATAATCGCGCACGACCATTTCGACGGGCAACATGTTCAGGTTCTTGCACACCAGTACATTGGGGTCCGGGTACTCGATAACATGATTGGCGCAGATGTCGCGGGTCGCGTCGAACCAGTAACGCGCCGTTTGCGTCAGAACCTCCCCCTTGAAGGGAACGGCGCCCATATTCTTGTCAAACGCGCTCTGGCGATCCGTCGCGATGATAATCATCCGACCGTCGGGCAGTCGGTATGTATCGCGGACCTTACCCTGATAGTGATTGGGCAGTTCGGGGATCGTCGCGTCGGTCAGGACATTACCCAGCTGTATGCGAAGTGTCTCTGTATCGATCATTGTTCGGCAACCTGCATTATCGGAAAGAGGCTTTCATACATTTATCAGGCCCGGTTCGCAATTCTATTTCAGTGGCCGCCCTTCCCTGTTTTTATCGATCAACGGAGCCTAGTCCCGTTTGACCCTGGTCGGCGCCAATAGCTTGCTGCGCTTATCCATCGCAGAATAGTAGGGCGCAAAGGTTGGGCGGTCGATATAACGGCCTGCCCCGCGTTCGGTCTTCAACTCGCCGTCTTCCCAAACCACCTTGCCCTGAGAGATTGTTTTTTCTGCGATTCCAGTGACTTTCATGCCTTCGAAGATGTTGAAGTCGATGTTCTGGTGATGGGTTTCCTTCGAAATTGTGCGGCTGGCGTTCGGGTTCCACAGCACGATGTCGGCATCGGCGCCGACGCTGATAGACCCTTTACGTGGGTAGATGTTGAAAATTTTGGCCGTATTGGCCGACGTCACCGCGACAAATTCGCTGGCCGTCAACCGGCCCGTCCCAACTCCCTGGTCCCACAGCACCGACATCCGGTCTTCGACGCCGCCGGTTCCGTTGGGAATTTTGCTGAAATCGTCTTTGCCGGCGGCCTTTTGCGGTGCGCAGAAGCAGCAGTGATCGGTCGCCGTGGTTTGCAGGTTACCCGACTGCAGGCCCCGCCAGAGTGCTTCCTGGTGTTTTTTCGGGCGGAACGGCGGACTCATCACGTGGGCGGCGGCAAATTCGAAATCCTTGTTCCAATAAACACCGTCATCGACGACCAGATGACCGGCCAGAACTTCGCCGAACACGCGCTGCCCTTCGCCCCTGGCGCGGGTGATCGCCTCGAGGGATTCTTCGCAGCTGTTGTGGACAATATAGATCGGCACGTTGAGGACCTGGGCGATGCGGATCGCCCGGTTGGCGGCTTCGCCTTCGACCTCTGGCGGTCGGGACTGCGGGTGGCCTTCCGGCCCCGTAATGCCTTTCTTCAGAAGTTCCTGTTGAAGATGGAAAACGAGTTCGCCATTTTCCGCATGGACCGTGCAGATTGCGCCAAGACCCCGGGCCCGGGTGAAACTGTTCACCAGGACTTCGTCATCGGCCATGATGGCGCCCTTGTAGGCCATGAAATGCTTGAAGCTGTTAACGCCATGATCGCGGGTCAGTATCTCCATATCGCGATGAACGGTCTCATCCCACCAGGTAATCGCTACGTGAAAGGAATAGTCCGTCGCCGCCTTTTCCGACCATTCCCGCCATTGATTCCAGGCTTCCATGATTGGTTGTTGCGGGCCGGGAATGACGAAGTCGATGATCATCGTCGTGCCGCCGGCGGCCCCGGCCGATGTGCCGGTGAAAAAGTCTTCGCTGGCGACCGTCCCCATGAACGGCAGTTCCATATGGGTATGCGGGTCAATCCCGCCCGGCATGACCAGAAGGTCACCGGCGTCGATCACCCGGGCACCGGCGGGCGTCTCCAGATTTTCCCCCATGGCGACAATTCTACCGTCTTCACAGTAAACGTCGGAACGGGTCTCGCCATCGGCATTAACGACAGTTCCGCCACGGATCAAAATAGACATGGTCGCCCCCTATTTGTTGTAAATTATGTCAGGCTGTATGTTGCCGAAATTTCGATGACTTGTCCAGACGGTCAGGTTTTTTACAAGGCTCATTTTTGTCTAATGCTATTTGATACCGGGGCCTTCACATGTATCATAATTCGGCATGCTGTTTCGGGTTACCCGGGAACTGGATACCATGGAAATCGATTTCATCTTTGACGCCGCCTGCCCCTGGAGCTACATCGGCAAGCACCGGTTGGAACGGGCCATCGCGAAACGACCGGTGATCACGGCCAGAATCAAGTGGGTTCCGTTTATCCTGAATCCGGAAATTTCCGATCAGGGAGCGAACCGCCAATTCTTCTTGTCGAAACAATTTGGCAGCGATGCAAGAATCAGGCGCATGCACGAGACCTTGATCAATGCCGGTAAACCGACGGGGATTGAGTTCAATTTTGATTTGATCGAAAAAGTGCCCAGCACCCTGTCTGCTCACCGCTTGATCCAGATGGCGGCCGTCGCTGAAAAAGGCAACGAAGCGGCCGAGGAGATATTCAAAAGCTATTTCACCGACGGCTCCGACATCTCCGATCACCAAATCCTGGTCGGTATCTCGGAAAAAATCGGCCTAAACGGCGATGAAATTCGCCAGCGGTTGGAAACCGAAGAATTCAGCAATTTGGTCTTCAGCGAAAATTCACGGGCCCACCGCCTTGGCATCAATGGCGTGCCATCGTTCGTGTGCAACGGATCCATGGTTATTTCCGGCGCCCAGGGCACAAAAATACTGACACGGGTAATGGATGCCGCAATCGCCGAAATCAAGATTGGCCGAACGCAAGCCTCCTTCGGCTAGCGTGCTACGCCGCCGCCGCAATAACGGCCAATTCCTTCAACAATCCGCGAACACCGGCCAACCTGGCCGCCGCATCATCCCAGCCCCGCATGAACACCAGCTTTTGGTCGGGCCGCAACTTGGCTGTGCCGGTCTGAGCCGTGATGAACTGCACGAGACCGGCAGGATTGGCGAAATCGTCGTTGTGAAAGGTAATGACGGCCCCCTTCGGTCCCGCATCCACTTTTCCAACACCGGCCGCACGGCTAAGCTGCTTAACACGGACAATTTCCAACAGGTTCTCGACTTCGCTCGGAAGGCTGCCGAAGCGGTCGATCAGTTCGGCGGCGAAGGATTCGATTTCGGCGGCCGTCGTCAAGCCGGACAGGCGGCGGTACAGCTCCATCCTGACGTTCAGGTCGGCGATATAGCGCTCGGGGATCAACACCGCCATGCCGATACCGATTTGCGGACTCCATTCTTCATCGACGCCCGGTCCACCGTCCAGACCACGGGCTTCGGCGACGGCTTCTTCAAGCATTTGCTGGTAAAGTTCGATGCCAACTTCCCGAATATGGCCCGACTGCTCATCGCCCAACAGGTTTCCGGCCCCGCGAATGTCCAAATCGTGGCTGGCCAGCGAGAAGCCGGCTCCCAGATTATCCAGCGTCTGCATGACTTCCAGACGCTTTTCGGCGGCGGCGGTCAGCTTCTTGCGTTCCGGTAATGTCAGATAGGCATAGGCGCGAATTTTCGATCGTCCGACCCGTCCACGCAGCTGATACAACTGAGCTAAACCGAACATATCGGCCCGGTGAATGATCATCGTGTTGACGTCCGGCATGTCGATGCCCGACTCAATGATATTGGTCGACAACAGTATGTCGTAGGAGCCCTCGTAAAAGGCCGTAATGGCGTCTTCAAGATCGGTCGGTGACATCTGGCCGTGGGCGACGATGAACTTGACCTCGGGCACCAGTTCCTTCAGCCGGGCGGCAACGCTATCAATATCCTTGATGCGCGGGCAGACATAGAAGGTCTGGCCACCGCGAAAGCGCTCGCGCATGACGGCCTCGCGAATAACGACGGGATCGAACGGCAGGATAAAGGTCCGCACCGCCAATCGATCGACCGGCGGGGTGGCGATGATGCTCATCTCCCGAACCCCGGTCAACGCCAGTTGCAGGGTGCGCGGTATCGGCGTCGCCGTCAGTGTCAGGACATGGACGTCAGATTTTATTTTTTTCAGTTTTTCCTTATGAGCGACACCGAAGTGTTGTTCTTCATCGACAATCAACAGACCCAAGTCCTTGAAACCAACGTCCTTTGCCAACACGGCGTGCGTACCGATGACAATATCGACGGTGCCGGCCTTCATTCCCTGCTTGATCGCTTTAACGTCTTTCGCCGTGACCAGCCTGGATATCTGTTCGACCCTGATCGGCAAGTCGGCGAAGCGTTGCAGGAAGTTCTGGTGATGTTGACGGCACAGCAGCGTTGTCGGAACGACGATGGCAACCTGCTTGCCCGACATCACCGAAACGTAGGCGGCCCGCAACGCCACTTCCGTCTTGCCGAATCCGACATCGCCGCAAATCAGCCGGTCGGCAGATTGTCCGCTGGCCAGATCCCCCAGCACATCTTCGATGGCCGATCGCTGATCATCGGTTTCCTCGAACGGGAAACGAGCGCAGAATTCATCGTAGGAACCGTCGGTAGAAACGATTTTCGCGGCCTTCCGCAATTTTCGCGCCGCCGCTACCTTTATCAACTCATCGGCCATGCCACGGATGCGTTCCTTCATCTTCGCCTTGCGAGCCTGCCAGGCGGCGCCGCCAAGGCGATCAAGCTGCACCCCGGCCATTTCCGACCCATACCGCGAGATCAGCTCGATGTTTTCCACCGGCAGAAACAGCTTGTCGCCGCCGTCATAAATCAGGCGCAGGCAATCGTGCGGCGCACCGCCGACGTCGATGGCTTCCAACCCGTCGTAACGGGCGATACCGTGATCGACATGAACGACGAGATCGCCGTCCCGCAAGGCTGAAGCCTCGGCTATAAAGTTTTCAGGTTTGATCTTTCGCTTGGCGGCATGGCTCAAGCGTTGACCCAGAATATCCTGCTCGCTGAGGACGGTCAGGTTATCGGTCTCGAACCCGCGTTCGATATCAAGCACGCCGAGGGCGGTGACATTTGCCCCAAGGCCATCCAGTTCATGCCAATTCCGGATCGCGGCAAGCCCCGTTATGCCGTGTTCGCGCATGACATGCTCCAGCCGTTCCAGGGACCCCCGCGACATGGCCGCAACCAGTACTTTCTTACCGGCCTTATGCCGATCGTTAATGTGGCTGCTAACGGCATCGAAAACGTTGGTGTCCGGCTTCATCCGGGCTTCGGCAAAGTCCCTGCCCGGTCTGCCGCCGAGATCCATTCTGACGATACCCGGCTGACTGGATTGTTCCGGCATTGCGAAGGGAGAAAGGCGGCCGACGGCACGGGACGCCAGATGTTTGGCCCATTGGGCCGCGTCCAGAAACATCTGATCCGGCTTCACCGGGTGGTAGGGAACATTTTCGCGAGCCGCACCGGATGCGACATTCAGCCGGGCGGTATAGTATTCGGCGATCAGGTCAAGTCTGGCATCAAGGGCCTGCCGCCATTGGTAATCGAGCACAACCGGAGCATCGGGAAGATAGTCAAACAGGGTTTCCAGCTTTTCATGGAATAACGGCAACCAATGCTCCATACCGATATAGCGCTGCCCTGACGTCACCGCCTGATACAGCATGTCTTCGCCGCCGACGGCACCGAATGCGGCACGGTATGCCGTTCGAAAGCGCGCTTGCGCCGCTTCATCCAGAGACACTTCGTTGACCGGCCTTAGGGACAGGCGATCAATTTTTCCGGTCGTCCGCTGATCCATGCAGTCAAAGGTCCGAATGGCATCGAGATCGTCACCAAAAAAATCGAGACGAACTGCCTGTTCGCCACCAGACGGGAAGATATCGACGATGCCGCCCCTGATCGCGAATTCACCGGCTTCCATGACGGTTTCAGCCCGGCCATAGCCATTGGCGATCAGGAATTCGATGAGCGTGTCAGTCGGCAAACGGTCGCCGACAGTGACCGCCAGGGTCGAGCCCTGAAAAGTCGCGCGCGGCGGTACCTTTTGCAACAACGCCGAAACGGTGCTCAGGACAACCCGATAGCCGGCGGCCGGTTCCAGCAAACTGGTCAGAGTATCGATGCGTTTGCCAAGAATTTCGGTGTTGGGCGAGGCCCGGTCATAGGGGAGGCAATCCCAGGCAGGAAACTCAAGGCATTCAATATCGGGAGCGAAAAACGCCAGCGCCACGGACAGGCGGACAAGATGGACATCGTCACGGGCGACGAACAGGGCTTGACCGCCTTCTCTTGCTAATTGCGCCAGGGCAATCGCGTCGCACCCGCCAGGGGTTCCACCAATGTCGGTGGCCTGACCGGGCGTTAGCTTTATTTTATTGATAATCAATTGTTTGCTACAGTTTATTTGTGTTTTTGATCAGATCAAGAAGAGTGCTGCTGATATCATCAGGGGCCGGTTCCTTGCCGGTGATCCAGTTAAGAATATCGATATCGGTCTGCGCCATCAGATGTTCGTAATCCGCAAACTGCGCATCATCAAGTCGTTCGATGTATTGGTCGGCGAAGCGCCCCAGCAGAAGGTCGTTTTCCTTCATTCCGCAATGATGACTTCGAAACAGCAGGCGTTTACGTGAAGGGTCCAAAACAGGGCTCCAATAGAATTCAGGTTGCCACCGGATGCGGCGCTTAGGATATAGTCTGTTCGGTCAAAGAAGTCAGCATCATAGAATATAGAATTTAAACGGATATGCGCCCCTCAACCCTGAATTCGGCATTTTTGCCGGTTACCGGCCTGACAGGTATCGGCCCGAGAATCGCCAAGGGCATCGAAACCCTTGCCGGGGCGCGGATTGTCGACCTTTTCTGGCACCTGCCAAGCGGCATCATTGACCGCCGTTACGCCCCGAAGATTGCCGAGGCCATACCGGACACCATCGCGACGATAACCTTGACCGTCAACCGCCACGCCAGGCCCGCCAGCAAGCGGCTGCCCTACAAGGTTTTTTGTTCCGATGATACCGGCGACCTGGTGTTGGTGTTTTTTCACGCCCACGAGGACTATCTGCGAAAAAGCCTGCCGGAGGGCGAGACACGGGTGGTCAGCGGCAAGGTCGAACTGTTCGGTAACGCAACCCAGATTACCCACCCCGATCATATTGGCACATTGGATGAGCTGGACCAGTTGATGTCGGTCGAAGCGGTTTACCCATTGACCGCCGGAATATCGCAAAAAATACTGCGCAAGGCCGTTCGCGGCGCTTTGGCGAAGGCTCCGGAAATGGCGGAATGGCTCGACCCGGCATACCTTAAAGCCAAAGGATGGCCCGACTGGCGCACCGCGTTGCTGCGCGCCCATGCCCCTGAATCCCTCGACGATCTGGACCCGACAGCCGATGTGCGCCAACGCCTTGCCTACGACGAGTTGCTGGCCAACCAACTGGCCCTGTCGCTGATGCGGATGCATATGCATGTGGCCGTCGGCCGGGGTATTCGAGGGGACGGGTCGCTCTGCCGGAAAGTCAAGGACGCCCTGCCCTTTAGCCTAACGCCGTCGCAGGACGTGTCGGTTACGGACATCACCGCCGACATGGCTTCGAACAACCGCATGCTACGGCTGTTGCAAGGCGATGTCGGGGCCGGCAAGACCGTCGTCGCCCTGCTTGCCATGGTAACCGCCGTCGAGGCCGGGACACAGGCGGTGATGATGGCCCCGACCGATATTCTCGCCCGGCAACACCTGAAAACCATCAAGCCGTTGGCCAAGGCGGCGGGGTTGGAAGTCGCCCTGTTGACCGGACGAGACAAGGGAAAGACACGGCAAAAAATCCTCAATGGACTTAAAAGCGGCGATATCCATCTGGCCGTTGGAACCCATGCCCTGTTTCAGGATGACGTCGTCTTCGACGATTTAGGCCTCGCGGTCATTGACGAACAGCACCGGTTCGGCGTTCATCAACGCTTGACGCTGGCGGCCAAGGGCAAGGCCGTCAATGTGCTGGTGATGACGGCGACACCGATCCCGCGAACCCTGATGTTAACGGCCTATGGCGATATGGATGTCTCACGCCTGACCGACAAACCGGCCGGACGCAAACCGGTCGATACCCGCACCATACCGCTGCAGCGCCTGGATGAAGTGATCGGGGCCGTGAAACGCGGCATTGCCGAGCAAGCCCGCGTTTACTGGGTCTGCCCGTTGGTCGAGGAATCTGAAATTCTTGACGTCGCCGCCGTCGAAGGGCGCCACCGGGAACTGGCGGTCAACCTGGGCGAGGACCGCGTCGGGCTTGTCCATGGACGCATGAAGGGGGCCGAAAAAGACAAGGTCATGGCAGCCTTCGCCGCCGGTGACATTGATGTGCTGGTCGCGACAACGGTGATCGAAGTCGGTGTTGATGTGCCGGAAGCGACGATCATGGTGGTCGAGCACGCCGAACGCTTCGGATTGGCCCAGTTGCATCAGCTACGGGGCCGCATCGGGCGTGGCGACCGGCAATCGGTGTGTCTGCTGCTGTATCAAACACCTTTAAGCGATACCGCGCATTCCAGACTGACCATCATGCGCGATACCGAAGATGGGTTTGTGATCGCCGAGGAAGACTTGCGCCTGCGTGGCGCCGGTGAGTTGCTCGGTGTCCGCCAAAGCGGCTTGCCGAATTTCCGACTGGCCGATCTGACCGCCCATGCTGACCTGTTAGCCGTTGCCAGAGACGATGCCAACCTGATCCTGAACAAGGATCCAGACTTGCAATCCGATCGTGGCAAGGCGCTAAGAACGCTGCTGTATCTGTTCGAACGCGATGCCGCCGTCAGGTATCTGAGGTCGGGATAAGTGTTATGGGGGGCATCTCACGACAAAGTGAATCCAACGTCATGGATTGATCGGATAATATCTCTCACCTGAACTTTATAAACCAAAAGGAAAGGATGAGATGAGTGTGGTGCTCATCAGCCCCGGCCCCATGATCGCCGCCATCGTCGCGGGATTGTTGATGGGTCACAGCGCCCGTCTGTCCTGCGGCTGAAACGCATGAATGCCAATTCCGCGCCGTCATCGGCCTGGCTTTAAATACTGGAAAACATGATGAACCGTTTCTTCTTAATGCCCTTCTTTCTGATTATCTTGACCTTGTCCTCCGGCTTGTCATCGGCAACTGAGGTTATCGAACTGACCCAGGTACCGTGTCAATTCCTTGAGAGCGAAGCTGATCAGGGCTTCAAATCCACCCGCAAGGCCGATTGCGACGCGATCAATGCCAAAACGGCGACGCAACGTCTGGCAGCGGCAAAGGTCCTGAAGCTGAAAGCCGGTGATTATATCTTTCGGGTGAGCAATAAAAACGTTCCCTATGAGCTTGGTTTCTGGCTCAGGGAAAAGGATTACGACTGGCGCAACCCGCTGCACAAATTAACGAAAACAAGTGTCTCGGGCGGTGGCCTGACGATCGGAACAAGCCAGGACTACAAGGTGAGCCTGAAGCCGGGTGAGTATTTGTACTCCTGCCCATTGAACACGACGCCTGATTACCGTCTGGTGGTTACAAAGTAGGAACGGGATTATCCTGCTTCCCGAACCAGCCGGAAGCCGATCAAAATATGTTTGATGTCGGCTGGGCGGGAATGTCGCGCCGCCGGACGGCAGACCCCGCAGCCCTTGTCGTCCCATGACCCACCCTTGACGATGAAACTGCCCTTTGCGGCCTCGTCACCGGTCCATTCAAAAACCTGGCCGCTGCCATCAAGCAGCCCGTATGGACTGGCGCCGGTAGGGAAACTGCCGACGGCGACGGTATCGAACGGCCCCAAATCGTCGGAATTCAGGCGTGCCGGGTCGAAGTCATCGCCCCACGGGAATCGACGGCCATCGGTACCGCGCGCCGCCTTCTCCCATTCCGTTTCCCTGGGCAATCGCCAGACCTGTCCCGTCTTATCGCTCAGCCAACGTGCATAGGCGCGGGCATCGGCATGACTGACCAATACCACCGGATGCGCGTCGCGTCCCCGCGGCGGGACAGGACCTTGCCAGGAAAATTTAATTGTCCGCGCGAAGGGATGGATCAGGCCATATCCGGCCCATGTCTTGGCGTCGACGGTCGGCGGCGGATACCCGCTTTCCTTGATGAAGATGGCATAATCCGCATTGGTGATCGGATTTCGGGTGATGGCAAAAGCCGGACTCGAAACTTTCTGGCGGGCACGTTCGTTTTCATACCAGCGACCCTTGCGGGTCGCGCTGTGACCGTAGGCCTTTTCGTCCAAACGGTAGGCGGCCTCCCGTTCGCTCCTGTCCGAGCCCATGACGAACGGTCCGGCGGCAATGAAAACGGTCTCCGGCGGTGCAAAAATATCGGCTCTGACGGGACCTGAAGCCCAGAGTGCGAAGGCAACTGTAAGGACGAAAATTGGTACGTTTGTCCGGATTACATTCATTGGCCGATTAAACCCCGGATTGCTGATTTTTTCATGTCACAAACATGTGAAGAGCTGTGATTGGAATAATTCGAGCAATTTTGGCATCAATTATCGCATCACTTTACTTTACCTAAATAATAATTATTGCAGGAGGTATGACCGTGAAATCTCTCAAGGTGACGCTACAGTCTTCCACTGTTTTGCCCGCGCTCCTTAGCGGCGGTGTCGTATTGGGAGGGGCTTTGGTTTTTACCTCTCCGATCCAGGCTGCAACCCCCGGTATCGGTAAACTGAACCCTCCGGCAATTTCCCGCACCGAGGCCCGGTTGCTGCAAGTGGCTGCAAAAATGAACCCTTGTAACCCCTGCAATCCCTGTGCGGCGAAGAAGAACCCCTGTAATCCCTGCGCGGCGAAGAATACCCCCCGCAATCCATGTGCCGCCAACCCGTGCGGTGCCGCCAGTGTCGACCCCAAGCTCGTCACCAGGCCGAAAGGAACCATGCTCTACAGCGGGAATATGGCATCACTGGTGCGTGAAGGTAAGAAACTGTTCATGGACACCAGCCTGTCAACCAATGAAATGGCTTGTCAAAGCTGTCATGCCAATCTTGACGCCTTCGCAAATTCGTTTGCGAAGGCCTATCCGCACAAGGTCGCCATGGCCGTCGACAACAGTGGCATCAATTCAGTCGACCTGGATGAAATGATTCAGTTCTGCATGGTTGTCCCGATGGAGGCTAAACCGTTGCCTTGGGGATCCCGCGAGTTGGCGGCACTAACCGCCTATACGGCATCGTTACAACAATCCTTTATTGCCAGAGGACCCAACCCTTGCGGGGCGAGTAACCCGTGCAATCCCTGTGCAGCGAAGAAAAACCCCTGTAATCCCTGCGCGGCAAAAAACCCGTGCGCGGCAAACTAAGCCAGAAAGGTGACGGCTTTATCGTTCCGGATCAAAACGATTCAAGACCTGCAAAAAAATCTGTATGTGTATGAATAACAAGGATATTTAAATTTTAAATTGAATTAGTTCTAAGCGATTTGACTCTAAATTCCCCACTAAGATGAACCAACAGGAGTACCATCAATTGTCTATTTTTAAATCGAAAATCACCACCACTGCATTCAGCTTGGCATTGTTGACCGGTGTTGGCGCCGCCGTCACCCTGAGCCCCGCCCAGGCCAATTCCGACGTTCAGCTAGCTGCCGCCAATTGCGGCAAATGCAATCCGTGCGCGGCCAAGAATCCTTGCTGTTCGCAAAATCCCTGCAATCCTTGCGCGGCGAAGAAAATGAATCCTTGCGCGGCGAAGAAAATGAATCCTTGCGCGGCGAAGAAAATGAATCCTTGCGCGGCGAAGAAAATGAACCCGTGCGCCGCAAAAAACCCTTGCAATCCCTGTGCTGCAAAGAAAATGACCAACTAGGATAGCCATTGCTCGAAACGGGACGGACCGGTCAAGGCCGGTCCGTTTTTTTGTGCCGTTCACAGGCCTCCCTCTTTCGGATATGATTACGACGATGAAAAAAGAATTCGCATTCGATTTCCGGACGTTGCCGGTGCAGGACCTGGAAACCATGCGCGAAGCCGGGTTGCAGATTCTTGAGTGTTATCGGGTGTTGCTGAAGTCGAGCGACAACGTGGTCGGCGAAGTGCTGCGCGGAAACGAGCCTTTTGTCGAATATGACCACTATCCGCCGGGTGATATTTACGATCCCGAAAGCCACAGCCAATACTACTATCATGCCCATCGCGAAGGGGAGCACGGCCACTTCCACACATTCCTGCGGGAAGAAGGGATTGCGGCAGCGGTAAAGCCCATCGAGCAGTCCCGCATGGATTATATGGACGAACGGGGCGACACCATTTGTCATTTGATCGCCATTTCAATGAACAATGCCGGTTATCCCTTATCGATGTTTACCACCAACCGCTGGGTGACGGCGGAAAACTGGTACAGTGCCGATGACGTTATCGGCATGCTGGACAAATTCGAGATTGATCTGGTGCCGCCGTCATGGCCCGTCAACATCTGGCTAACGGCCATGCTTCGCCTGTTCCGCCCACAGATCGACACCTTGGTTCACGACCGCGACCGGGTGGTAGAAAGTTGGCGCAACGATCATCCGGATGTGGATGTCTTCGAAGATCGCGGTCTGGAAATATCCACCGAAATCGCGATTTCGGTGGAAGATCAAATTGTCGCCGTCAACGAGGCCTTACAGCCGAATTAGTGTCAAATTCACGTGCGCCGTTACGTGTCGGACCCGGGGACATCGCGACGATCCTTAGCGATCAAAACCGGGGCACGACCGGCTTCACGCAGGATATCAACATCCTCATAGGTCGTCGCGGAAACAACTGGATTCGCTTTTTTGTCGGCCGAGCGCCGATCGACCGGAGTAACGATCCCACCGGAAATAACCATCTTCATGGCTTCCTCGACCGTCATGGACAGGGGAACCAGATCCTTCCTGGGTACAAACAACAAGAATCCGGATGTCGGATTCGGCGTTGTCGGCAAGAAGATATTAATGCATTCCTCTTCCGTCAGATTCTGAACCTCGCCCTTGGTTGTGCCCGTGATAAAGGCAATTGCCCAGATACCCCGACGTGGGTATTCCACCAGAACGGCGTCGCGAAACGCATTTGATTTCTGCGCCAGTATCGTTTCAAGGATTTGTTTGATGGCGCCGTAAACACCCCTGATAATCGGCATGCGGTTAAGCAACCGCTCGCTCATTCGTACGTACAGTCGCCCGACAAAGCCAGCGGTCAAGGCGCCAATCATCGTCAACACGACAACCAAAACGATCAGGCCCAGCCCGGGCGTACCAAATGGCAGATATGTTTCCGGGTTGTAATGGACCGGGATAAGGGGCGTCACTTTGCTATCGACAAAATTAATAAACAGCCACGCCAGATAGAAAGTGATGAAAATGGGGGCCGTTATCAAAACGCCCGCAAGGAAATAGGCGCGCAGCCGACCCAGAAACCCGATCTTTCCCGGGGCAGCCTTGTCATCATCCATGCCCGGTTCGGGTGGCCCCGGATTTTGATCCGTATTGGTATTTTCAGTGTTCATCGGTGGAACATCTAACAGCGCGACCGAGAAAGCAACACATCACTGCCTAAAGAACTCAGAAAGTTCCTGTGCCGTTTCGTTTGGCGCTTCTTCCGGCAAGAAATGTCCGCAATCAATGGCGCGGCCACGGACGTCGCGCGCCCTTTCCCGCCATGTTTCGAGAACATCGTAACTGCGTTCCATCAAGCCCTTTTTGCCCCACAGAACCAGTAACGGGGGACGGTATGCCACATAACGTGGGTTTGCGGATAGCCGTGCAACAGCAATAGCGGTGGCCCGTCGCCGCCGTAAGAAAGGTTAATCATCGCGCCCTCAGTCTCTATTTGTCGGCTTTGAAAGCTTTCCAACATTACCCTCGTTGCTCCTTGGTTACCGGCGGGACCGGCTTCAGCCGGGATCGATCATCCAGGATTTCAGAATCGACCCGGCGACATCGCCATACTTCAAAAACAAGTCGCTGGGAGCCGCGTATGACCAGTAATGGACAATGTCCTCGTTCGGCCTGGCCAGAACGATTGACCATTGCTTGTAGGCAACGTTTCCCTGTTCATAGGAAACAACAAATTGGCCGCCGTGAAGACTCACCCCCGGCCTCGAGTATATATAGGGCCCTTCGTTCGAAAATTGGGCCTTGTTGTCAGCCGACCTGATCTGGGCCCTGAGGCTCCGCAACGCATCGGAAACGGCTTTCCCCATGCCCGCGGTGCGATCTGACGTCTTGATATTTTGCATGCTGACCGTCACATAATATTCCGGCGAGCCGGACTTTCCGCTGACCGTGACGACATGTTTTCCCTGACGTTCGACGATCCAGTCGTGGGGGTAATGGAAGCGAAAACCCAACTCCTTGTCATCAAAGACGTTAGAGGCTTGCTGGGCGGGTTGATCAATACTCTTGCCCGCCGGACCTTGAGGTTTCACAGTATCGTCGGGAGCCGGCCTGAAATTAGTGACCAGCCAATCGAATTCTGTAACGAGCTTTTTAAAATTAAGCGGCGATGCGAGGAAGATAAAAACGTAGTCAAGCGTTCGTCCACGCGCGATGATCACCAGAACCCTGGTTCCCGCCCCTTCGTACGTGGCTTCGACGGCGTTCAATCCGCCAATGCTCGCAACGTTCTGCCTGAACTTGCGGGACCAGGGCTTGCCCTCGCCCAGATACTTTGTTTCCAGACGAAACAGCATATCAAGCAAATCCATATTGGAAGTGGTCGGGTTGGTCTGAACCGTTATCTGGTATCCCTTCCGGGATTTTAATATGATTCCCCGTTTGCTTCCTCTGTCCTGCAAGGAAACGCCGGCTGGAACGCCGATGAGGTATCCTCGCCGCGGATGCTTGTAAAGGTATGCAGCATCGGTTTTGCCGTTTCTTCCAGACGGTTGACCCAGCTTCAAAGAGCCCTCGCCAGGACCGCTTGTCCCGGCATTGGCGCAGACAGATACCGGACTTGCCGCCACGGTCAATAGAATCCCGGCACGTAAAATCTTCCCGATCAGGCGCATATGTTTGTCCTCGGCCGGCCCAAATGGTCTGCATGGGCAAGAATACATCGCAATAGCTGACAAAGCCTGTAAAATTTGGATATATTTCTTCCCTGGTGCGTACCCCGCAAAAACCGTTGGACAGGATAGAACAAAATCATGGCAACCACAGTACTTGTCTCCATCATCTGCCCTGACAGGGTCGGCCTGGTTTCCACCGTTACGGGAGAGATATTCGATCTGGGGATTAATCTGGGTGACACCACGTTTGCCGTTCTTGGTGGCGGGGCCGAATTTACCGCCGTTTGCTCGTTGCCCGAAGACATCACCATCGAGCAATTCGAACGTAACCTGAAAAGTCTGGATGATCTCAGGGATGCGGACGTCACCATTACCAATTTTGATCTTTCTCCGACTCATGGCGAAACAGCCGTCATCACCCACAGAATTAGCCTTAGAGGCGGTGACAGGCCCGGCTTGATCGCCCGGCTTAGCGAAGTCTTCGTTCAGTTCAACGCCAATATCGTGCGGCTGAATTCAGAAGGTATCTCCGGCGGAAAAGGCGATCAGTACGAAGTCAGGATTGCCGCCTGGATACCACCCAAAAATGCCAAGACATGTCTCGCGACGATTGCCAACACGGCGGGAGAACTTCAACTGAGCTGCACCTGGAACGAGGCGTGATCTCGCCGGCTACCCTCGATTATTGAAATTATGATTTTTCAGAAAATCGGTCAATTGATCCGCGGGCAGTGGCTTGCTGATATAATAGCCCTGGATTTCATCGCAGCTATATTTTTTCAGAATGGCTAACTGTTCCTCGTTTTCAACACCTTCGGCGATAACCTTGCGGTTGGTGTTATGTCCATACTGAATGATCGTTTGAACCAGGGCCGTGTCGTCATTACTGGTGGCGATATCGGATACAAATGATCGATCTATCTTGATCGAGTGAATCGGGAAATTCTTCAAATAACTCAATGATGAATAGCCGGTCCCGAAATCATCCATAGAGATGTGCAAACCAAGATCGTTCAACTCCATCAATGCAGCAACGGCATTTGTCGCGTCCGACATCACCATGCTCTCGGTAATCTCCACTTCAAGACTGTTCGGTGTCGCCCCTGTTTCCTTCATAATATCCATGACTTTGGACACAAAAGTTTCTTCCCGCAATTGCCGGGCCGACAGGTTTACGGCAATTCGAATCGGCGGCAAGCCTTCCGCGATCCAGGTGTTATGCTGCTGGCAAGCCGTTCGCAATGCCCATTCACCGATTTCGACGATTGCGCCGGTTTCTTCAAGAACCGGGATGAATTTGACCGGCGATATGCTGCCCATCGTCTTGCTGTTCCAGCGCATCAATGCCTCGACACCCGCAATCCGCCCCGTTTTAATATCCATTTTCGGCTGATAATGGAGAAAAAATTCGTCGTTCTCGAGGGCTCTGCCAAGGCCGTTTTTAATGACGAGCCGTTCCTGTATTTCCTCGTTCAATTCGGATGTAAAGAATTCAAAATTCGCTTTCCCATTTTCTTTTGCCCGATACATCGCGACATCGGCATTCTTGACCAATTCGTTCGCATCGGAGGCATCGTTGGGGAAAATTGTCACCCCAATACTGGCCGACACGTTGGTTTCGTGGCCTTTTAAGGTAAAGGGTGTCGATATTGCGTCCAGTATCCGCTGCGCCAAAAGGCGAGCGTCTGCGGGATCTAAAAGATTTGGCATGATGACGGTAAACTCATCACCGCCCAACCGGGCGACGGTGTCGCCGTTGCGAGCGCATTCCTGCAATCTCGTCGCGGCTTCCTGAAGCAACAAATCGCCGACATCGTGTCCGTAATTGTCGTTAATTTCCTTGAAGCCATCGAGGTCTAGAAACATCAGACCCAGCTTGCGGCCTGAACGCGCCATGGTGAACAAACCTTGATGCAAGCGGTCCTGAAACAGCGTACGGTTTGGCAATTCGGTCAAAGAATCGTAGTTGGCCTGATAATAGATCCGCTCTTCGTCCTGTTTCCGCTTTGTAATATCGTTAAAGACGATAGCGTACTGTAGATCTTTGCCTGCATCGACGACGATCGCCGATATGGATATCCGGATAGCAAACTTCTGGGCGTTTTGTTTTTCGGTCCAAAGCTCTCCTTCCCAGTAACCTTTGGCCTTTAGATCCGCATTCATTCGCTGAAACAAGTCTCTGTTTTGTTTCAGCGCCTTGTAAAAGGGCGGACGTTTACCGATGATTTCAGCGGCGCCATACCCGGTTATTTCAGAAAATGCCGGATTGACACTCGATACTTTGAAGTTTTTATCAACAATAACAACAGCTTCTGTCAAATTGGCAATGACCTTTGCCGCCAACTCAAGATTTTTCTCCGCCGTCTTACGTTCGGCTATTTCCAGGGTCAACTCGCGGGTTCTTTCTTCCACCCGATTTTCAAGTTCATTATGGGCCTTGCGCAGTGCTTCTTCGGCCCGCTTGCGGTTGGTAATGTCGTGAATGATTCCGGTGAAGAATCTATCTGCCCCAAGGTGCAACTCGGTAAGGGATAGCTCAATAGGAAAGAGCGTTCCATCCGCTTTCATCGCTTGCAACTCGCGTCCTGTTTCGCCGATGACCTTTTTTTTGCCTGTCTTTAGGTAGCTGCGATAATACTGATTATGCCGTTTGCCCTGATTTCCGGGAATAACCAAATTGATATTCTTACCAATGATATCAACGGCTTTATAACCAAACATTTTTTCTGCCGCCGGGTTATAAGATTGAACAATCCCGGCATCGTCCGTCGTAATAATGGCGTCGGCGACCGTATTCATCACTCCGTTCAGGCGATATTCCCGTTCACGAATGGAGTTGGTCGCCCGCAGGCGGTTGGTAATATCGTGGGCCTCCAGCATGAATATATCTTCACCGGGGTTTCCAAAAGGAATGACGGCGACTTCGACGTCAATCACGTCCCCATCGACACAGACGAACTTTAGCGGCAACGAAGAATCGGACCCCGACGTCCCGTTCAGGTCCGCGGCGAGGTCAGCCAGGCCACCAGTCACAATTTCCTGATATTCGGGATGAAAAATACTTTTCAGATGACGCCCAATCATTTTTGAAGGCATCGTCTCATGCAAGGTCTTGGCCCCTGCGGAATTGATGTAGGAAATAAAACCGTCTTCACAGACGCAAATTAGATTGAGAGCCTTTTCGACAAGATCGCGATACCGGTTTTCGCTTCTCAGGAGTGTTTCGGTAATACGTAGCTTGTCCGTTATATCGCGTGCCAATACGGCAACCAGGCCGCTGTCCGGGTTACCCATGGGGGAGACCATTATTTCGACATCAACGCTGGCGTGTTTGCCGCGCTGGAATTTTACCGAAAATGCGCCGCGCTCAATGAATTTACGATCCAGCAAATCGTTGACCGTATGCCGATAATCGGGATGCAAAAAGTCGGAAAAAGGACGCCCCCGTACCCGCTTGGCCGATTTTAGCCCAAGCATTTCCAGGCCGGCACAATTGACGTGCGAAATTGTGCCATTGTGACATAGGCAGGCCATGTCCGGAATTTTCTCGAATAGCTGTATAGCCCAGTCGGAATGCGGCTGAGAGTCCCTATTTTTAGAAATTTCGATGTTATCGTCCATATACAGATTATTGATTGACGCGCTAAGAATCTATGCTTGATATCAAGCTTTTCATAAAACCATTAAGACAGTGTTATGATGATCCGGCGGCAAACAAACACGGTAATCAAAAATCAAGTACATCGCTGATCGAGTCTATTCCGGCCTTGGCACAGGCTTCATCGATGTCCGGACCCGGTGCGCCGGAAACACCGATTGCACCGACAATGAGGCCGGCGGCCTCGACCCTGACGCCGCCGCCAACGAACATGGCATCCGGAAAATTCCGCAAACCGGATGCAGGCTTGCCATTCATTGTCGGTTCGACAAGATTGCTGGTGTTCGTTTGGAAGCTTAGCGCCGTTCTGGCTTTCCGGATGGCAACGTCCGGCGTGAATATTCCGGCCAATTGATCCCGAAGAACCACCTGTGTCGCGCCCCCCTTTTCGATCACGGCGACGGAGACCTGATAGCCCTGATCACGGCAGGACCGCATCGCAGATTTAGCGGCCGATAAGGCCAGATCCAGCGACATCGAGGTGTAGGAAACAAGTTTTTCTTCGGCCGAAACAGCCGTGACGGAACAGAACATCAGGAGGGTGCCCGCTAAAGCGTGCAAGACAAGAGGTCGAATCATTACAAAATCCATTCGTTCGCCACCCGTTACAGATAGCATCCGTGAAGACTTATGATTTGCTCGCGTGTTTTTTCTCAACCTTTTTGACGATTTCTCCCAGCAATTGCCAAAAGAAATCCTCGCCGGGATATCCGGTAATCCGCCCTATTTCCGCGCCGCCTTCCAGAACGACGAACGTCGGCGTAAAAACAATACCACCAAGATGTTCCAGGTCGCCAGGCCGGACATCGTCGACATCGACCCTGCGTAACGGAAGCACTTTGGATTCAGGCGTCTTGTCGTAAATGACCCCGACGTCGGCGTTCCAGGCTTCACACCAGGTGCAGGACGCACTTTCAAACATAACCATTTCGGCGGCAAAAGCCCGAGACACACCACTTGGCGCCATTATAACAGTGAGCACAACGAGCAGAACCTTCGCCGCTCGCGCCAGCGAAGTTCTAACCTCTATAATTGGCAATGTACTCATGGCAATTCCGAAATGGTAAGTCCAACGGGGCCGATAAAAACGGGCCGAACCCCCTAAAGAATTCAGCCCGGATAATGTTTTATTTTCACATCGTTATGCAGATTTCTTAATGAGATAGGTGTAAACGCCCCCATCTTCGTTACTTTCAAGAAGCTCATTTCCTGTCGAGCGACAGAAAGCCTCGAAATCTTTGACGGACCCGGGATCGGTCGACAGAACCTGAAGGCTCTCTCCGCCCTCCAGTCCTTTGAGAGCTTTTTTCGCTTTAAGGATCGGAAGCGGGCAATTCATTCCCTTGGTATCAAGCGTTGTTGTCATTCCTAAGCACTCCACTATCAGTTCGTTAAAAACATACACTGTACATTAGCAATGCATCAAGTGCAGACATTGATGAATTTCAGGCATACCACACGCAAACAGGATGCCAGGTTCTTCTCGTTGGCGATCTGGCAATGATCGTGAATTCGGGTCACCAGCGAGGAAACGGTCACTTCTTCCTCATTCGCCAACAGCTCAAGAACGGTCCAGAAGGCGCGCTCCAGGCGTATTGTTGTCGAATGCCCGTGAATTCTGAATGAACGCCTTTCCGGTGCGAACTCCTTCTGTTGATCAACATTACAAAGAGCGAACAAACGGGAAAGCGGTTTTCCCGTCTCGCCGGTCGTCATATCCGTAACGTCATCAATATCGAAGGACAACGGAAGTTTGGCGCTAGCCGGATTCATTCCTCGACGCTCCCTCACCCAATCTGCGCGGCAACCTTAGATATAGAGATTGATATCCGATTTCAGGGCGTTCTCCATATACGTCGCGGCACCACCGATGGTGATATCTTCGATCAGATCTTTACTGTCCATTTCGAACAAATCCAGTGTCATCTGGCATCCAATCATTTCAACATCGGACTCAATCGCCGCTTCACGCAGCTCCGGAATCGACGCGACCCCTTTCTTCTTGATCAAATTCTTCATCATCGTCGTGCACATGGCATCAACGCCGGGAATGGCCGACATGATGTTTGGCATCGTCATATGCATCCCCATCATCGGCATTTCCATCGCCGGGTTGCCGAGTGTCGATATCTGAAGATGATCCAAATTTTTCTTGAGCAACTGCAAGCCGTAGAATGTGAAAAACATTGTGACTTTCACGTCCATGGCCGCCGCCGTGGTCGCCAGAATAAAAGGAGGATAAGCCCAGTCCAGGGTACCCTTGGTGACAATAATCGACATTGATTTGGCGTTTTTGCCATCTTCGCTCATGATAATCGCTCCTCGGCACCAGGCCGTCGCCCGGACGTTAAAATTATGACATCACTAAAATATGTCAAGAAATTAGAGACACCTAATATAACGCAACTTAGAGTGATCAGGCAAGTTGTGGGTAGTATATATTGACCACACTACAGCATCATCATTTTACCTAAAGTCAAATTCTTGTGAAGTGAGATTTAGAAAAACTGAATATACGAGGTCACAAAATTATATTATACACCACTGCTAACAACAGCCGGCCCCCACCAATAAACGAGTGGGCGGCGCCAGAATTGGCGAGGAAAAGAGCCTGGTGTGTAGGAAGATTTATACATTTCGGGAGAGTTTCAATGGAAGATATGCCTGTCACCACAGTCGTCGGTATCGCCGGGTTCGTTGCCGGACTGCTATTCGGCGCAACAGCTAACCGCACCAACTTCTGCACTATGGGGTCTTTGTCCGACATCGTTTTCATGGGTAACTACAACCGCTTCCGCGCCTGGATTTTGGCCATTGCCGTCGCGGTCATCGGGGCGCAGGCGCTGCATATTATGGGAGTGATCGACTTGTACAAATCGATCTACCAAACGACGAATTTTGGCTGGCTGGGCGCTATTATTGGCGGCCTGATATTCGGCTTCGGAATGACTATGGCAGGTGGTTGCGCCGGTAAAAACATGGTCAGAATCGGCAGCGGAAATCTGAAATCAGTCATCGTCGTTATCGTTATGGGAATCTTTGCCTATATGACACTACGGGGGCTGATCGGTGTCGCCCGCATCGAGCTCGAGAATTTTTCCAACATCGACCTTTCGACAATGGGACTGCAATCGCAAGGCATCGTCGATATGATCGCCGCCGCCATCGGCACCGAAGCAGAAAACGTCAGGCCAGCCCTCACTGCCATCGTCGCGGGAGTGCTGCTGGTATATTGTTTCAAGGATGCTTCTTTCCGATCGTCACGCGGCGATGTTCTTGGTGGATTGATCATTGGCGCGCTGGTCGTTAGCGGCTGGTGGATCACCGGCGTACTGGGCTTTGACGATTTCGAACCCCTGCCCTTGTTCTCGTTCACCTTCGTCAGCCCGGCGGGCGAAAGCATTCAATACCTGATGACCTTTACCGGGGCGACGATCAACTTCGGCATCGCCACGGTCGGCGGCGTCATTGTCGGGTCCTTCCTTGTGGCGATGGCAACCGAGTCATTTCGTATCGAAGCTTTTAGCGACACCGACGACATGAAACGTCACCTGTTTGGCGCCGCAATCATGGGAATCGGCGGCGTGCTGGCTCTCGGTTGCACGATCGGACAAGGTATCACCGGATTTTCCACCCTGGCGCTTGGCTCATTGATCGCCTTGATCTCGATCATCGTCGGTGGAATCATCGGGTTGAAGTACCTGGAAGAAGGCAGCTTCGGCGGCGCCCTCAAGGCGCTATTGCCAGGCCAGTAAGGCGCCCTAAAATGGCCTGGAATTCCGATTAAAATCTTGTTGGGGAATCCCCTTATATTGGCAGGGTTTTACGTAAGGGGAACCCCCTATTTCGCACTGAATGCCATTGGTTCTGCCGATTTTTTGGCGGGTTTCCACCGACAAACCCCCTTGCCTTTTATTCCAAGTTGCGGCTAGTTTATAATGTTATCATATAAGAAGCCTGAATAAATCAGGCCAAATGTTGCTCGTTCGGGATATGCAGGAATTCCGTCTTTTTGGATCCCGCAAACCCGCTCAAGCTTGATGTGGAGGCGCTTTCTTTATCGCCACACGAAACCGCTATAGGGAGGGATAATGGCCTACAGCACACTGACAGGCGCCGTACTCGGTGCCGTTCTCTGCGGAGCGCTTGTAACGAGTGCCCATGCAGGGGAGTACACAATCGTCAACAGCACGATTCCTGCGTCGTTGACCGGCAAGGCAGGCAACCCGGCGAACGGGAAGAAGCTCGCCATCAGCAAGAAAAAAGGCAATTGCCTGGCGTGCCACGTCATGCCTATTCCGGAACAGCAGTTTCATGGCGAGATCGGCCCGGACCTGACCAGCGTCGCCAGCTACATGAGTGACGCGGAGTTAAGGATGCGGCTTGTCGATCCCAAGATCCTTAATCCGGATACCATCATGCCGTCGTTCTTGAAGGAGCCGAAAACCAGGGTCATGAAAAAATTCAGGGGAAAAACGATCCTGAAGGCTCAAGAGGTCGAAGATATCATCGCATATCTAAAGACCCTCAAGGGCTGATCCAGAAAAATTCCCATACGATAAAGGAAATCAAATGTCTGTATTTACGAAAGCACACACAGCCATGGGGCGCCGGCAGGCGCTTAAAGCCGTTGGCGCTGGCGCCCTCGCTTTGGCCGGAAGCGGTTTTGCCGGCAACAGCGCACTGGCAAGCGCAGAATCTGCCGCGGCCTATCTGTCAAAAGTGACGGGCGGGGCAATGGCCAAGGAAGGTAAAATCACGCTGAAACTTCCTGAAATCGCCGAAAACGGCGCCACCGTTCCGATTACCATAAGTGTCGATAGCCCGATGAGCGATAGCGACTACGTCAAATCGCTGCATGTCGTCGCCGAAGGAAACCCCAGTCCTGAAGTCGTCTCCTTCAACATGAGCCCAGGCATGGGCAAGGCTGAAGTTTCGACACGTGTGCGGCTCGGCAAAACCCAGAACGTGCGTGCCGTGGCGATCATGAGCGATGGTTCGGTATACAGCGCCGCGAAGCAAGTCAAAGTCACCATCGGCGGCTGCGGCGGCTGAACCAGGAACTCAGGAGAACATAATCATGGCTAAAAAACCACGTATCAAGGTCCCCAAGAAAGCCAAAGCGGGACAGATCATTCAAATCAAGACCCTGTATTCCCATAAGATGGAAACAGGAAACCGTAAGGACAAGAAGACCGGCAAGTTGATCCCGCGGATGATCATTAACAGCTTTGCCTGCACGTTCAACGGCAAGGAAATCATCAGCGCGACCATTCACCCGGCGCTTTCCGCAAACCCGTATTTCGCCTTTTTTGCGAGGGCGACCGAAAGCGGGACGTTTGATTTTGCCTGGACCGACGATGCCGGAAAAAAGGTATCGGCCCAAGCCAAGATCAGCGTCTCCTAGGGAATACATACAGGGAAGGTTATATGTCATGACAGATGCTATGAACATCAAGCGAGCGGTCGGCCTTATCGGCTTGGGCGTTCTGCTTGTCGCTTGCGCGCCGGAGAAGAAAGAAACGCTCGATTCCGGGTATAATTACGCGACGGCTGAAACACAGGCCATGCAGAACGACGATATCGATAATCCCGGCTTCCTCTGGGTCGATATCGGCGAAGAAATGTGGTCGAAGGTTGATGGCAAGGCGGGCAAATCCTGCGCTTCTTGCCATGGTGCCGACGGTTCGGAAATGAAGGGGGTTTCGGTCACCTATCCGAAGTACAACGAGCAGGACGCAAAACTACGGACGGTTCAGGACGAAATCAATAACTGCCGGACGACCCGCATGCAGGCAAAGGCCTGGAAGTGGGAAAGTGACGCAATGCTGGGAACAACGGCTTTCGTCAAATTGCAGTCCCGCGGTATGCCGATCAATGTAGCCATCGACGGCAAAGCGGCGCCATTCTACGAAAAAGGAAAGGCGTTCTATAACCAGCGCCGTGGCGGATTGGATCTTTCTTGCAAGAACTGCCACACCGATAACGCCGGGATGTACATTCGCGCCAACCTTCTGACGAACGGTTTGCCCAACGGCTTCCCGACCTATCGCCTGAAGTGGCAGAAAATCGGTTCGTTGCATCGTCGCTTCCGGGGCTGCAACAAGAATGTCCGCGCAACGCCCTACAAACAGGGATCAGATGAGTACACCAATCTGGAATTGTATATCACTAATCGCGCGAACGGTCTTCCCAGCGAGACACCTTCCGTCAGGAATTAAACTCCGGGCGGTTTAAAGATGAACGGGCGGCGACACGGAGTACCCGGGTGCCGCCCGTTTTTTTACCTCTTTGTTTTTGACCATTTACGTTCAGGAGTTGCCCCTTTCAATGCTGACACGCCGAGACTTTTTGCAGGTAACGGCCGCCACGGCGGCTATGATAGGCCCCCTGGGTGGGGTCGGCGCCGCCGCTGCGTCGGGCAAAATCACCCAGGATGAAATCCTCAAATTCAAACCTGTCGGACAAGTGACACTGCTCAATTTCACCGATTGCCACGCCCAGCTTGTACCGCTCTTCTTCCGCGAACCATCGGTTAACATCGGCGTCGGAGAGGTCGCCGGATTGCCCCCTCACCTGACCGGCAAGGACTTCCTGCGTCAATTCGGATTAGCCCCAGGCACTCCTAATGCCTATGCCTTTTCCAGCGACGATTTCACCCGACTGTCCCGCGAATATGGCCGAATCGGTGGCATGGCCCATATGGCGACGATGATCAAGGCGATCAGGACCGAACGTCCCGGCAACACCTTGCTGGTTGACAACGGTGACACTTGGCAAGGCTCCTACACCTCGCTAAAAACCCTGGGCGAGGATATGGTAGACGTTCAAAATGCCCTTGGTGTCGATGTTATGACGGCTCATTGGGAGTTCACCTACGGTGCCGACCGGGTCAACGAACTCATTGAGAAATGTAAGTTCCCGTTCCTTGCCGGCAACGTCCGCGATACCGAGTTCGATGAGCCGGTATTTGAAAGCACCCACTATTTCGAACGCGGCGGCGTCAAGATCGCCGTGATCGGTCAAGCTTTTCCCTACACCCCAATCGCCAATCCACGTTACATGATTCCGGAATGGTCCTTCGGGATTCAGGAGGAGATTGTCCGGGGCCATGTTGAAGCTGCCCGCAAGGAAGATGCGGACCTGATCGTTCTGGCCAGCCATAACGGTTTCGATGTTGACCGCAAACTGGCATCCCGTATCGATGGTATTGACGTTATTCTGACCGGCCACACACATGATGCCATTCCCGGCGTGATCAAGGTCAACGACACCTTGTTGGTGGCGACGGGTTCTCACAGCAAATTCCTCGGTCGTCTCGATCTGGATGTGCAAAACAAGAAGATCAAGGATTTCAGCTTTAAACTGATGCCGGTCTTTTCCGATGCCATCGCTCCGGACCCGGACCTGGCCCGGGTGATTGCGAACATTCGCGCCCCACACGACAAAGAGCTTTCTACCGTCCTCGCGAAGACGGAAGGTACCCTATATCGGCGCGGAAATTTCAACGGCACCTTCGATGACCTGATCTGTCAGGCGATGTTGCAGGAACGGGACGCCGAAATAGCGTTGTCGCCGGGTTTCCGGTGGGGCCGCACCGTTCCGTCGGGATCCGATATCACCGTCGATGATCTTTATACCCAGACCGCCATCACCTACCCCGCCTGTTACCGCAACGAGATGAGCGGTGAATTGCTAAAAACCATTTTAGAAGATGTCGCCGACAATCTGTTCAATGCCGACCCCTACTATCAGCAAGGTGGCGATATGGTGCGCGTCGGCGGCATGGGCTATGCCATTGATGTTTCAAAACCAATTGGCTCAAGAATTTCAGACATGACCCTGCTTAGCACGGGAAAACCAATTGATGCCGCCAGAAACTATGTCGTCAGTGGCTGGGCGTCGGTCAATGAATTGACCCAGGGACCGCCGATCTACGATGTCGTCACCGATTACCTGACCAAGCAGAAGGTCGTCGCCGTCCCGGAAAATACCAACATCAAGGTCAGTGGTCTATAGGTGGCGGCCCCCTGAACACGCGAACGTTATTTGATGTTGGCGTGATCAAGGTGCAGCATCAGGAGCCTGATTTCAGACGGAGCGAATGAGTACAGATGGATCCATTTCAGATTAGCTACGCCGGCGCGTTGAGCGCCGGATTTCTCAGCTTTATATCTCCCTGCGTTCTGCCGCTAATTCCTGCCTACCTGTGCTTTCTGGGAGGCGCATCGCTTGACGAATTGACCGCCGAAGGGGGTGTAGACCGGGAAGTTTCCAAACGTGTCTTCATTGCATCCGTCGCCTTCGTTTTTGGATTCGGGACCGTTTTTGTGCTGCTAGGCGCGTCCGCGACTGCCTTGAGCCAGGTTATCGTCAGCAACATTGATGTCTTAAGCAAGATCGGCGGGGCCGTTATCGTCGTTTTCGGCTTGCATTATATGGGGCTGTTCCGAATAGGATTCCTGAATTTCGAGAAACGATTTCACATTGACAAGAAACCGACCAGCGTACCCGGCGCTTACATCTTGGGCCTGGCCTTTGCCTTTGGATGGACCCCGTGTGTCGGGCCAATCCTGGCGACAATACTGATGGTTGCCGCAGGCGGGGATTCGGTTTGGTATGGAGCGTCCTTGCTGTCGACCTATGCCGCGGGCATTGGTGTCCCGTTCCTGATCGCGGCCTTGGCCGTCAAACCCTTCATGTCGTTCATGGCCCGCTTCCGGAAACATATGGGTAAAGTCGAAATCACCATCGGAATTTTACTGGTGGTAACCGGCGTCGCCATCTTCACGGGCAACCTGGCCGATGCCTCGCAGTGGTTGCTTGATACCTTCCCTGTTTTCAGCCAGCTCGGATAATCGGGTCCCGTCAGAATCCCTCCGGCAAATTTACAGGCAATTTATCGCTCCACAAATCGTATTTAATTCCCGCCGCGTCCAACTTGTCGCCAACGCCGCCGAGCCACCGCTGAAAATTTGGTTCATCCACGTAGCCCTTTGAATAAGCGTAGTGGAACAGAAAATAAAAGTGGAACGGCTTGAAATACCCGGGAATGCGAACGACTTCCGCCTCGTTACCGGGACGGCCGGCGACCATCTCCAGGGTTTCCGGAAAAAACTGGATCGTCGGCGTAAACAGGATTGAATATTTGTTCGCCAACTTTTTCTCGCTTAAGACCTCTCCGTCAAAGTCGGTGACCTCGCGGTCGCCCCACAAATTCAACTGGATGACGACAAAGTTGTCCTTGATGTAGTCGACGATGCGGGGAATGCGCAAATTAACCTCGTGCATTCGTTTGCAATAGGGGCAGCCCTTTTGTTCCCAGAAGATAACAAGGCGCTTTCCCGCCGCCGACGCTTCCTTCAAATCGTCGGCAAGATCAAGAAACCCATCGTGAAACCAGGGCTGAACGTGCATCCCATCTTCGCCAACTGCGGCTTCCGGCAATAGATTGTCCGATGCCGAATGTGCCGCCTCCATTGTCGCGGTTTGGAGAAAAACAATGGTCAGGAAAGCCATGATAAATCGGGCCGGCATTCTGTGCGCTCCTTCATCAACAAGGGGGCCAAACGTGATCGCTACTGTACTCCGTATTGACGGCGCAAACCATGCCCCGGTACCGAAAATCACGATCAATTTACCTTCCGACCGGGCCTTCGGTCGCGATCGGTTAAAGACCACACTCTTGACATTGCTTATGTATTAGATTTATCTAATATTTATGACAGCGAAATCAAATGGCCAATATCTCGACATGGCGACCGAAATGGCTGGTCATGTGGAAGCGAGTGTCTTGCTGAAGGCCATGAGCAACGAAACCCGTTTGATGATTTTGTGTCATCTGCTCAATGGCCAAAAGACGGTTACCGAGATCGAGGAATTCATCGGCCTGAGTCAATCGGCGATCTCGCAGCATTTGGCGGTCTTGCGAGACCATCACCTGGTCGCCACTCAACGGGCCGGGCAGTCGGTTCGGTATTCCCTCGAAGGAACAAAATCCCGGTCGATTATCGAAGTCCTGTACCGTCTGTACGCGAAACCCTGCCTGGACAAAAAAAAGGACATGAATGAAGGCAAATCGCCGCATTTATGCCGTCCAGACGGTTGACAGATATAGCAATTTACATTAGAAGCGGCTAATCTTCATCTTCGTGATGTCGGTGCCTCCTGTCTCTACCAATTACTCTTCGGTTTCAGGTCATTAGCTTCTTTTAAAATGCTTAGCCTCCGGAGTGCCAGGATATTTCGGAATGATGAAGCCGTTTTCAATATCATATGTGGTCACCAGCGCCCGACCGTGCCTTCCGATCCCAGAAAATCATAACCAAGTATCGGCAGCCCCCCTAAAGGTCTGATCGCATCGTCATGCAAATTTACCTCCCCATCGCAGAAATATCGGTCAATATCTTTCTGATTCTCGGCATGGGGGGGGGCGTCGGGTTTTTGTCCGGCGTCTTTGGCGTCGGCGGTGGCTTCCTGATGACTCCGTTGCTGATCTTCATTGGCATTCCCCCCGCCGTCGCCGTTGCGACCGAAGCGAACCAAATTGTCGCATCATCCGTTTCCGGTGTGCTGGCTCACTGGAAGCGGGGCAATGTGGATTTCAAAATGGGATTCGCGCTTCTGGCCGGCGGTGTGATCGGATCGTCCCTCGGGGTGTTGCTGTTTGCATTCCTTCGTGGCCTTGGCCAACTCGATCTGGTGATTAAACTTTCCTATGTGGTTTTTCTTGGGGTTATCGGCTTTCTGATGCTCATCGAAAGCGCCAAGGCCATGCGCCGTAGAAAGAAGCAAATCGCGCCCGCCAGGCGCACGCACAACTGGATGCACGGGTTACCGTTCAAAGTGCGGTTCCGCCGCTCGCGTTTGTATGTCAGCGCTTTGTTGCCAATCAGCATTGGCGTCCTGGTCGGGTTGCTGGCCGCCATTATGGGCGTCGGGGGCGGGTTCGTCATGGTGCCGGCGATGATTTATCTTCTGGGTATGCCAACCGCCGTGGTTGTCGGTACGTCGTTGTTCCAGATTATTTTCGTTACGGCCAACGTCACGATTTTGCAGGCCGTCCACACCCAGACGGTCGATGTCGTGCTGGCCCTGCTGCTGTTAGCCGGCGGCGTTCTCGGCGCCCAGGTCGGCGCCCGTTTCGGAGGCAAATTGAAAGGCGAGCAATTGCGTGGATTATTGGCCCTTATGGTTCTCATGGTATGCGGCAAGATTTCATACGAATTGATTGCGACGCCCAGCACCATGTTCACTCTCGGAATTGTGGGGGGGCACTGACCATGCGGACGTTTTCAATATACGCGTTAATCGTTTGGGCCGTATTGGGAAGCAACACCCAGGCATCGGCAACCGATTTGGTTGTTGACCTTTCGAAGACTGTCGTACCGATAACAACCAGCTTTACGGGATCCGATCTATTGTTATTCGGATCCTTCAATAACGACAACAAAACCGATATCATCGTCGTCATCCGCGGGCCCTATTTCGACGATGTCGTACGACAAAAAAAGCGAATTCTGGGCGTTTGGGCCAACGGCGATGAAATGACTTTCGAAAAAGTGCCGTCATACTACTATATGGCGTCAAACAGACCCGTTGAGGAATTTCTGAGCGACGACATCGCCAAGCTTCGGCAAATCGGGATCAATGGATTGGATTTGTCGTTAAAGAACCCCGACCAGGTTTCCAGCCGCCTCAAGGCGAAAATCGGTGAGTTCCGGGCCGGTTTGATTAGCACCAAGCAGGCTCAAGGGCTGTTCGGAAGAAAGCTCGGCAACGTGCATTTCAAGGGCGACAAGCTCTTTCGCACAGATATTCATTTCCCCGCTAACGTCCCCGTCGGCGAATACGGCGTTGACGTCTTCGTGTTTCGCGACAAGCGCATCATCGATGAACATACGACGATTTTGGCGGTGCAGAAATTCGGGGTCGAAGCCAGCATTTACGATTTTGCCCACCGAAATGCCCTTTCCTATGGCATAATTGCCATTATACTCGCGACCATGGCGGGCTGGTTGGCCAGCGTCATATTCCGGAAATCCTGATCACTAGCAACGGGCATTGAAATGACGACCGATACCGACCAGAAGGACGCACCACAGACACCTGCGACGGACAAGGAGTTCACCTTTCTTTGTGTCGTCGACGAAAGTGAAGAGCTCGGCCAGGCCCTACGCTTTTCGTGCGCCCGCGCCAAGCGTGTGGGGGGGCGAGTGGCGCTGCTTTACGTCATCGAGCCAGCCGAATTCCAGCATTGGGCCGCGGTCGGCGACCTGATGCGTGAGGAACGGCGTCAGGAGGCCGAAGACCTGCTGAAAATCATTTCGAATATTGTCTACAAGCGCACCGGCAAAATGCCCATCGTCTACATCCGGGAAGGCATTATGTCAGAACAACTGATGGAACTGATTGAACAGGAACTGGATATATCGCTCCTGGTGCTCGGCGCCGCCTCCGGATCGGACGGTCCCGGGCCGTTGGTATCATATCTGATTCAAAAGATGGCTGGCCGCCTCAGGGTTCCGGTCACAGTCGTGCCGGGCAGCCTGACCGACGAAGAAATCGACGCGATTACCTGACGATCATCACCGACGTATAGGATTTCTGCAGGACCTTGAAGGCAACGCTTCCCATGAAGAAGCGTTTAATGCCGCTTTTGCCGGTGTCGGAAACGACGATAAGCGAATAATCCAACCCCGCCTCGACGATCTCCTCAACCGGATTACCAACTTTTGTGATTGTTTCCGCGGTGTCTATCCCCATCGATTCGAGTTCACTGCGCGCCTTTTCCACGAATTTTCTGGCGTCATCCTCACCTTCGACATCCAACGCCACCGAGATCAACGACACCGGGCACTCGCAGCGCGACGCCAGATAGGCGTCTTTGCGAACGGTATCGAGGGACCTTTCCGAACCGTCGGTACAGATCAAATGGCCATGGCCGACATCCAGTTCACGCGCGACGAGAACCGAGCAGGATGCATGTACGGCGACTTTTTCCGCCACCGCCGGGTCCCATAGTGATTTAGCCACCCCGCGCCAGCGTCCGGAACCGCCCAGAATGATCATGTCGTACCGGCCAAGTTCCCATTGCTCGAGGATCCCAGAGGCGATGTCGCCTGCGACTTTCAGCTTGAGAACGATCTTTTTTCCATCGTTGTTGATGTATTCGATCTTGTTGTCGCCCAGAGGATCGCCTTCGACGCCGACATGGGAGCTGCGTTCCTCCCAGTCATCGCCCATCACCCCCATTTCGATCAACAGGTCGCGGCCCTTCTTCAGATACTTGATGCCGGGGAGCTCGAGCCCCCATTTTATCATGTTTTCGCGCGCGACCCGGACCTGCAACCCACCCGAGCGTAGCCCCTGATCGGCGGGCCGAACATAGAGCAGGACGATATCGGCATCGACGCCACCGCCAAGTTTGGCCGCGTATTTCAGCGTTTGATACGACTCATCCGTTCCGTCGAGACAAACAAGTATGCGGAAACGGTCGTCGCGGCCCGGCCCTTTATCCGATTCATTCATCTCTCATCCCCCATCGCTATTGCTCCATATCTCGGTCAAATTCCCAACAGCGGCCAGTATAGATAGGCGGCAACGAGCACGATAATCGTCGACATCAGCACCATTTTCCAGCCAACGGCGAGAAAATCGGTCGTTTTCAGGTAGCCGGACGCGTAGACGATCGTGCACGCAGGTGTTCCAACGACGGTCAAATAGGCGAATGCCGATGAAATCGATGTGATAAAGCCGAGAATGATCGGGCTTTCATCGGCCACGACGGCAAGTTTCAGCACAATCGGCCCCAATACCGCGACGGCGGCGCCATTTGACATGGTGTTGGTGACAAGGGTGGTCAAGCCGGAAACGGCGGCCCACAGACCAAACCCGTGGTCGGCGCCAAGCGGGGCCAGGACTCCCAGGAAATGTTCGGCGACCCATTGGGCAGCGCCGGTGACCTTCATTTCAACGCCAAGGGATATAGCCGCGGCATATAGCAGAACCACGCCCCAGTTGACGCCGGAATTTATATCGTCCCAACGGACCAATCCGAAAATCAGGAATGCTGCAACACCCAATACAGCGACGGTCCCCATACCGATCTCATGGGAAATCGTGACCCAGCCAATAAGAATCAGGAAAAACAGCAGGATCGAGAACCAGTCGCCCTTTTTCATCGGGCCTTCCGCTTCCACTTGGGCCCGCAGTTTAACAACGGCCCGCGACAGGTCCCTGTATTCCGGGCGGAAGGTCATCAGCAAAATCAGCGTCACAAACGGAATTTGCAGCAGGAACATCGGATAGGCGTACATCATCCATTTCAGATAACCGATAATGAAATGATATGTTGCCGGATCGGTCGGATTGAAGAAAAACTCCTTCCAGTACCCGATCATGATGGCATTCCGGGCCCCGCCGGACGGCGTCCCGATACCGGCGATAGATGCCCCGTAAGAAATTGACAGAAGAATGACCGCAGCAAGATTGCGAACCTTTTTCGGATCATCCGACGTCAGCGTAATCAGGGTGATACCAACCGGCAGCATCATCGCGGCGACGGTATGTTCGCCGATGAACGATGCCAACAGACCCGAAAAAACGGATATCCCAAAGCAGATCCGCGAGGTCCTGGTACCGGTGACACGAACCAGAAGCCAGGCGATGCGCTTATCCAGTTTCTGTTTGACGACGGCGACCGCCAGCATTAACGATCCCATGATGAACAGGACGGAATCCGTCATCAGGCTTTTTGCTACCGTTGTCGAATCATGGCCCAGCAACAGCACCTGTGCGCAGATAATCATCAACGCAACGGTCGGCAATGGCACCGGTTCGGTAATAAAAAGAATGGTCGCCACGACCGACATGCTGAGGACGACCATGGCATCGTAGGACAGCCCATCGGGTAACGGCATGTTGAGCATAAAGGCGCCAACCGCCATGGCGATGAAGAACCACTTCTTTTCCCAGAAGTAGATCAAATTGAGGTTGGACCCGACGGCAACAGCGCCCTGGCGCAATTGGGCGGGACTGATCCAGGCAGCCGACCGAAGCTGGCGTAGCCGATGCAAATTATGATCCGGGTCAGTCGGTCGATGCGGGTGAAACACAAAAATTACCTTAACGGAGCCTGTTGCGAATTAATGATGTCCCTTACGTGGCCACTATATACTTTAATTTCAACTATCCGAGTATGGGTATTCTAAGTTAATGCCCCATGCAATGCGTTGATTGTCGCCTTGTAGTCATCACCTTTGAACACTGCACTGCCCGCGACCAGCACATCGGCACCGGCATCGACCACGGACTTGATGGTGTCGGCATTTACCCCGCCATCGACTTCCAGCTCAATCGGGCGGTCACCGATCATCTGGCGAATTCTTCCGATCTTGCCGAGTTGGGAATCAATGAAACCCTGACCGCCGAACCCGGGGTTGACCGACATCACCAAAATAAGATCGACCTGATCGAGCACATATTCGATAACCGATTCAGGCGTCGCCGGGTTCAATGACACGCCAGCCTTCTTGCCGAGCCCGCGGATCACCTGCAAGGACCGGTGCAGGTGTTTGTCGGCCTCGGCGTGGACGGTGATAATGTCCGCCCCGACCGCCGCATATTGTTCCAGATAGGGCTGCGCCGGATCGATCATCAGGTGAACGTCGAAAGGCTTGTCAGTCCACGACCGAATGCATTTGATGACTTGCGGTCCGAACGTCAGGTTGGGAACGAAATGGCCATCCATAACATCGATATGGATGTAGTCGCATCCGGCCACGTCAATAGCTTTGACCTCGTCGCCCAGGCGGGCGAAATCGGCGGAAAGAATGGATGGTGCAATTTTAACGGTCATTATCGGTCTCCGGTGGGCTGGGGGCACGGGGTTTATTGGTTCGTTCAAGGGCTGAGTCAAACGGCTGAACGACTGTCATTTGGTTAGCGACATAAAGAGTTGCGGCAATTTTTCAGGCAACCGTTCGACCCGGTCGATAACGGTGAAGTGGGTGCCGAAAATATCGGCGACGTAATCGTCGGCATTGGCGTCGAGATTGATGCAATAGGTATAGATGCCATCCCTTTCGAGTTCCTGAACGGCCTTGCGCGAGTCCTCGATCAGCAGGCGTTCATCCTGAACATCAATGTCGGCCGGTTCGCCGTCCGTCAACACCAGCAACAGCTTCTTGTCAGCCGGGCGCGCCTGCAGCGATTGTCCGGCATGGCGAAGGGCCGCCCCCATGCGCGTTGAATACCCGGCCTGAACGGCGGCCAGTCTGGCCTTGACGGTGTCGTCCCAATGTTCACCGTAGCCTTTGATATGCTGGAAGCGAACCTCATGGCGGGTGTTTGACGAAAACCCGGCGATCGCGAGGCTGTCACCGAGGCAATCAATCGCCCAAGCCAGCAAGGCGACGGCTTCCTGACTCAACTGAAGCCGGGTCTGCTCGCAACCGGGTGGCTTCTCGCCGAGGGATTCTGATAAATCGAGCAGCAGAGACACCGCGATATCACGACCGTCATGGCGGTGGCTCATGTTGATGCGCGGGTCCGGAGTGGTGCCGCTTTTCAATTCAATCAGGGAACGGATGGCAATATCAAGGTCTAACTCGCTGCCCTCCTCCTGGTATCGCTGGCGAACGTAGTTTTGGGGTTTCAATTGATCGAGGATCTGTTTCAGGCGTTTGGCCAGAACGCGGTTCTTGTCGAGCAGCAGGTCAATTTCCGCCCCGTCGCCGCTCGGATGCAGGTTCTCATACAGGCTGACCCAATCCGGGCGATAGGCCGCGGTGCCATAATCCCATTCCGGATAATGGCGCGGCGGCAAACCCGTCGCCTGATCGTCTTCGGTTTTCGGCTTGTCGTCGTGGTCGTCGAATGCCTCCTCTTCGTCGCCGAGTTCAATAAATTTCCACAGGTGCCGATTGTCGTCACGGTAATCGACTTCCGTATCGGTGAAGAAGACATCGGCCGACTGATCCGATTGAAGGCGTGTTCTGGCAATGAACGATACCGCCAACCGGGCCGCGTCTTCGGTTGTTGTTTCGCGTTCCATCATAGCCCGGAAAAGACCGGCGAATTCATGGATGTCCGGGTCTTCAAAGGGATGTTGCGGATCAAGAACAGCGTATGACAGCAGGGCCAGGCGATGACGGATACAGGATTGATTGTCCGGATCACAATCGCCCTCGATGGGTTTGGGGTGCAGTGCCCGCCACAATCTGGCGAGCCCCGGATAGTGCCGGATGGCGAGCGCCTCGACGCGGCAGTCTTCGATTGTTTCGATGGCGAGGCGCTGAGACGGGCTGTAGTTGTCGGCAAAAATGGCGTTCGACCAACGCCGGTGCGCCGCCATATGGGCCATCAAGGCGCGGTAGCGGTCGAGTCCCGACACCCCTGCCCCGTCGTTACCGGTGATGTCGTCGTAAACATCTGGCAGGCGGATGCCGTCGGCGTCGAAATAAGGCACCGGCCTGCGCACATCATCGAACCCCAGCGAATAAGGAACGAAGCGGCTTTTGTCATCCCACAGGGCCGTCATGTACAAGTCGAGCCTGCGTTCCTGATCGACAAACAGGGTTCCGTGGCGTTCGCGTTGCAGGATCGCCCGGCTGTCCGCCGACTGCAGGGAAAAATATTCGCGCTGGCGTTCCGGATGGTCTGGATAGGCAACGATGCCATAGTCGATCCAGTTCTTCAGCCCTTCCAATGACACCTGATTGAGTAAATAGGGAATCTGGTTCAGCAGATCGGACAGGCCCGGACTGGGGATGGTCATCTGAAAGCCGTGGATTGATCCGGTCGTGCGATCCATCATGTCGAGCATCAGGTCAACATAGCGGCATAGGTGTTCCTGTGACCCAAGTCGGCGGGACGCTTCCGCGATGGTATCCAGAAACGGCGGAATGGCCTTGCCATTGGGCGTCCGGGATATGGTCCAGACCGTTTCCGAAACCAGCGACAGCATGCCTTCGCCGAGCCTCTCGGCGACCTCGGGCATTTCTTCCAAATAAACCAGGACCGGCTCAAAGCCCCGCCCGATGCTACAGATCAGCGACGCCCCGGCCAGATAGTCTTCCATCCCGCGGGCGCTCAGGCGGGCGTGGGCGTTCGCCATGCAGTCAACGAAGACGCCATCGAGTTGCGAGAAACTGCATTTTAGTTTCTCGCGGTAGCCCGTCAGGTCGGCATCGCTCAGGGGCATGGTGTCCTCAGCCGAATACGGCGTCGATGGCGTGATGCAGGGTCTCGCGGATGTCCCGATCATCGGTGATCGGTTCAACCATCGACATCCGGCAGGCGGCCACGGGCGCGGTGCCCTGCCCGATCAGGCGCGCCGCGTAGACCAGCAGGCGCGTCGAAATACCTTCGTCCAGCCCGTGTCCCTTCAGGTTGCGCGCCGTACCGGCAACCTTCACCAGTTTTTCGGCCAGATCGTCGGCGCAACCGGTTTCGGTGGCAACGATGTCGGCTTCCATGCCGGCGTCGGCATAGTCGAAAACAAGCGACGTGAACCGCTGCTTGGTCGATTGTTTCAGATCCTTCATCAGGCTTTGGTAGCCGGGATTGTAGGAGATCACCAACTGGAAGTCGGCGTGAGCCGCGACCACTTCGCCCTTCTTGTCGATTGGCAGAGTGCGGCGGTGGTCGGTCAGGGGATGGATGACGACGGTGGTATCCTGACGGGCCTCGACGACTTCGTCCAGATAACAAATGGCGCCCAGACGCGCCGCCACCGTCAACGGGCCATCGAGCCAGCGGGTACCGTTGACATCCAACAAATAACGCCCGACCAGATCCGATGCCGTCATGTCTTCATTACAGGCGACGGTGATCAGCGGTCGCCCCAGCTTCCACGCCATATGTTCAATGAAGCGCGATTTCCCGCTACCGGTCGGCCCCTTGATCATCATCGGCAGGCGTTCCTTATAGGCCGCCTCGTACAGCGCAACTTCGTCCCCAATGGGTTGGTAATAGGGCTCGCTATCAAGCCTGTACTGATCGATCTGACGCTTGCTGGCGGTCATGCTACGCTTCCTTCGCCGAAACGGCCGGCTCGATAGAAAACCGACCGGGCCTTATTTGTGCACGCCAAGCTTATCACGCCAACCCGGAAACAGCATATCGGCATCGCCAGGAAAACTTTCGAAGGCGCGAGCGAATTCTTTGTGCTCTTTCGCATATTCAATCGGGTCGGCGCCCTGCTTCCAGCAATCGTATGCCTGATGCAGCGATCTGGCGCCATCGGCCGGGCTGTCGATGTGGCCATAGGCGCCGCCGCCGGCGGTATTGATGACGTTGGCATGACCCAGATTTTCGAAGAAGCCCGGCAGGCGCAGCGCATTCATGCCGCCCGAGATAATCGGCGTAGTCGGTTTCATACCAAACCATTCCTGGTGGTAGAACGGGCCATCGACGCTATCGCGTTCGATCATGTAGGCGATGACGCGGTCGTCCTGCTCGCCTTCCATCTTGCCATAACCCATGGTGCCGACATGAATGCCGGATGCCCCCTGCAGGCGCGCCATCTTGGCCAGCACGAAAGCGGTATAGCCGCGCATGGAAGAAGGGGACGTTACGGCGCCATGACCCGCGCGATGATAGTGCAGGTACTGGTTCGGGAAATGGCGGCGGGCCGTCGTAATCATGCCGGGACCGCCGACGTAACCATCGACCAGAAAGGCCACCTTGTCGGCGTCAACCCCGAAAGTTTCCAGAACAAATTCGCCACGGGCGAGCATTTCGTAATGATCATCAGCCGTGATATTGGCCGAGAATAGTTTGGCCTCGCCGGTTTCATCCATGGCGCGCTTCATTGAATCATGGACCAGGGGAATGGTCTCGCGCATCGGCGCAAACACCTGGTTGCCTTGCGGTTCGTCATTTTTAATGAAATCGCCGCCCAGCCAAAACTGATAGGCGGCTTCGGCAAATGGCTTCGGACGCAGGCCCAGCTTCGGCTTGATGATGGTCCCGGCAATATAGCCGCCGTCAACCACCGGCCGGCCGAGAATACGCCACAGGTCCGAAATGTCCTTGGCCGGGCCATCGAATTGCTGAATGGCATGCGGCGGCATCCAAAAATCGTGAATTTTGGCGTATGCGATATCGCCCATACCCTGGTTGTTACCGATAACGAGGGTCAGGAACGATACGATCATCATGCGTCCGTCGGTAATGTTGCGGTCGAACAACTCCAACGGATAAGCGATCTTCATGATTTCTTTTGCTTCATCGATTTCGTAAACCAGCGCATCAACACCCTTGGTGAAATCATCGGTGGTGCTGACTTCGACGTTGGTGCCAGTCGAACTTTCGGCGGCAAAATGGGCGGCGGCTTCCAGGTAACCATGGCCGGATTTCGGCTTCATGATATAGCTGACGAGGATATGCTTGCCGTCCTTGATCAGGTCCCCTTCATTGAGGCTCAGATCGGAATAGCGGGAGGATTGGTCCAAGGCCATCTGGCTGCTTCCTTACATAAAAAAAGTGTTGTCGTTTGGTTTGTCACCGACACCAGCTATCAGCCGGTGAAACATGGGTGTTTTTACCATTCCGCAAGCCATAACCAAAGAAAATAATCTTGATGATAATCATAAATTAAATTTATAATGATCCGATTATGACCCTGAACATCACATTACGCCAGCTAAGCACCTTCCACGCACTGGCCCGGCATCGCAATTTCACCCGCGTTGCCGAGGAACTGGGGCTCACCCAACCGGCCGTTTCCATGCAAATCAAGCAATTGGAAAGCCAACTCGGGATCGCCCTGATCGAACAGCGCGGCAAGCGTATCGACCTGACGGAGGAAGGCGAAGACGTACTGGCGCACGCACGCACCATGCTGCAATGCCTGGATGATCTTGAAACAACGCTCAACGAACGCAAGGGCGTCAAAACGGGCCGGTTGCGGATTTCGGTTGTGACCACGGTCAACACCTTTGCGCCGGATCTTCTGCTGATTTTTCAGCAGCGCTATCCGGGCGTTGGAATCATCCTTGACGTCGCCAATCATAATGAACTCCTCGTGCAACTGAACGACAACGACGTCGATCTGGTGATCATGGGGCGACCGCCGGGCAATCTTGATCTCGATGCGGGATCCTTCCTGGAAAACCCGCTGGTCGTTGTCGCCCACCCCGAACACCCACTGGCCAAACGCAACCGCCTGCCCCCAGCCGCCCTGACCGGAGAGACCTTCATTATGCGCGAACCGGGGTCGGGCACCCGCCGCGCCATGGAACGGTTCTTTTCCGAAAAGAATTTAACTTTTGTCACCGGCATGGAAGTTTCCGGGGCAGAGGCCCTGAAGCAAAGCGTTCAGGCGGGACTTGGATTGGGATTGATGTCCCGCGATGCCGTTCGCATGGAACTGGATGCCGGGCTTGTCGTCGAACTCGACGTCAAAGGTCTGCCGATCCCGCGGCATTGGTACCTGGTGCACCACAAAGGCAAACGCCTGTCGCCTCCGGCCCAGGCCTTCAAGGATTTCGTGCTCGGCGAGGCATCATTTTTACTAAAGGACAAGCGCCGTCAGACTTAAGCAATACCGATCAGCCTGTGCCACTGTATTCATCATACATTGCAGCGTCGAATTCGAACCTTTGCTCCATAACGGATTTTCCCCAGGTACTTTTTTCAGATTCCTCGACCAGGCGAAAGCCAAATTTTTCGTACAAACTCCTGGCCGTATTCAGGCCGGAAAATGTGCTCAGGAAGACTTTTTCGATCTTCGTTTTTCTAACGAAGTCCATCGCTTTTTTTATCAGTGCAAAGCCGACGCCGTGGCCGCGAATTTTGTCTGAAACAAAAAACCAGTGCAGACACGCGGATCGCTCTCCTTCAGGACCGCAATCGATCACAATTCCCCCCACGACATCGTTGTCGCATATAGCGAGAACAATGAGATCTTTTGCCGGGTCGTATCGCAACAAAAACGCGCTCATCCCGGCCGAGACGACCGCTTCATATCTGTGATCGAACCCCCACTCGTGGGCGTAATACGTCGATTGCATGGCACATAACTTGGCCAGTCCTCCCGATCGGTAATCATCTTCATACGTAATGATTTGTTGCGTCATAATGCGTTCCCCAACGTTGGGACCATACGGCAAAGACTCTTCCGAAACTTGCCGTCAAAACGCCTCGGTTTCGTAAGGATTTTGTGCCAGATTGCGCCAACGATCAGGTCGGCGATAAAATCGACATCAACGCCCTTTGCGATTTCACCGCGCTTACGCGCCCGAATTAGGGGTGCCGTCAACAGATCGCGGCGGCCAATTACCATTCCGCCTTTCAGGTTTCTGCGCGCATCTTCATTGTGCTGTGCGTCCGATATCAACCCGGCGAGAATTTCCGGGGCAACCGTCCGTCGGTAAATCTTGAACAAGGCATTAAGAAGATGTTGCATGTCTTCGTTCAAATTTCCGCTGTCGGTTATCAGTTCTTCTGGGGCGACCAGAACGTCATAGACCTCTGTAAACAAGTCAGATTTGGTCGGCCACCATCGGTAGATGGTCGTTTTGCCAACGCCGGCACGCTCGGCGACCGCCTCTATGGTTGTCGCCGCGTACCCTTTTTCCGCTACCAGTGATTTTACTGCGGTCAGTATGCTCCGATGGCTGCTCGATGATCGCCGACGCCCGCGAGGCGGGATAACCGTCGGGTCAATCGTTGTTTGCATGGTATTCATATACATTTATATATACGATACGCTACGTTTCGTATATATAAATCAAGCCAGTCCCCAAAGAAAAAGGGCGGGACCATCCGGCCCCGCCCTTCCGCAATTCCATCCGACGATCCGAAGGTCAGTTAATTTTAGGGTCCAACTCACCGCTTTCATAGCGCTCGAACATGATTTCCAGCGACAGCGGTTTAATCTTTCCGGCATTGCCCGCAGCGCCGAAGGCTTCGTAACGCGCCTTGCAGATCTCGGTCATACCCTTGGTCGCTTCCGCCAAGTACTTGCGAGGATCGAAATTGGATTTGTTTTCATCCAGATGACGGCGGATCGAACCGGTCGAGGCCATCCGCAAATCCGTATCGATGTTAACCTTGCGAACGCCGTGCTTGATGCCCTCGACGATTTCCTCGACGGGAACGCCGTATGTCTCGCCCATTTCGCCGCCGTGATCATTGATCACCTTAAGCCAGTCCTGCGGCACGGAAGACGAGCCATGCATCACCAAATGAGTGTTGGGGATGCGGGCATTGATTTGCTTGATACGGTCAATAGCCAGGATGTCGCCGGTCGGTGGGCGGCTGAACTTGTAGGCGCCGTGGCTGGTGCCGATGGCGATCGCCAACGCGTCAACATGGGTTTTGGAGACAAAATCAGCGGCTTCATCGGGATCGGTCAGCAGCTGATCCATCTCAAGTTTACCTTCGGCGCCGACACCGTCTTCGGCTTCTCCCTCGCCGGTTTCCAGCGACCCCAGACAGCCCAGTTCGCCTTCGACGGAGACGCCGCAGGCGTGCGCCATATCGACCGTCTTGCGGGTGGTTTCAACATTGTATTCATAGGACGACGGGGTCTTGCCATCGGCTTCAAGCGAGCCATCCATCATCACCGAACTGAACCCGGACTGAATCGAACGCTGACAAACCGACGGGCTGGTACCGTGATCCTGATGCATGCAAACGGGAATGTGCGGGTAGGCTTCAATCGCCGCCAGGATAAGGTGCCGCAGGAACGGCTCACCGGCATACTTGCGCGCCCCGGCGGAGCCTTGCAGAATGACCGGACTGTCGGTGGCGTCGGCGGCGATCATGATCGCCTTGACCTGTTCCATGTTGTTGACGTTAAAGGCCGGCAAGCCATAACCGTTTTCAGCCGCATGATCGAGAAGCTGTCGCATCGATACGAGTGCCATAACAGAATTTCCTCCCTTGGGAACCAGGTGTCTTCAATAAGATTACAGGCGACGGGTCGCTTCGGCGACAACATTTTCGGCCGTGATACCAAAATGTTTGTATAGATCGGATGCCGGGGCCGATGCACCAAACCCCGTCATCCCGACAAAGCCGCCATCGGGGCCAAGGTATTTATCCCATCCGAACCGGACAGCCGCTTCAACGCCAACCTTGACGGTGCCCTCGCCTAACACTTTGTTACGGTAGGCAGGTGTTTGAGCATCGAACAATTCCCAGCACGGCATAGAGACAACAGCCGTCTGGATGCCGTCATTCTGGAGCACCGCGCGCGCCGCCATGGCGATTTCGACTTCCGATCCGGTGGCGAGCAACGTGACCTGACGCTTGTCCGATCCAGCCGTGGCTTCAGCCAGCACGTAGGCGCCCCTGGCCGCCATGTTCTGTTTTTTGTGGGTGGTCCGTTGTGGCGCCAATCCCTGACGGGTCAGCACCATGCCCGACGGCGTTTTTTGCTGCTCGAGAGCGAGTTGCCAGCATTCCGCGGTTTCGACCACGTCACAGGGGCGGAACACGTTAAAGTTGGGCATGGCGCGCAACATGGCAAGCGTTTCCACCGGCTGGTGGGTCGGGCCGTCTTCGCCAAGGCCGATCGAATCGTGGGTCAGCACATAAATGACACGTTGTTCCATCAATGCCGACAGACGCATGGCCCCCTTCATGTAATCGGCAAAAACCGCGAACGTGCCGCTGTAGGGAATAAAGCCGCCGTGCAGCGCCAGGCCGTTCATCACCGCGCCCATGGCGTGCTCGCGCACACCGTAGTGAATGTATCTGCCGGAAAAATCCTTGTTGGTGATTGACTTGGTTGATGATGTCTTGGTGTTGACCGATCCGGTCAGGTCGGCGGAACCACCGATCATCGCCGGAATCGCGGCGGTCAGCACTTCAAGGGTTTTTCCGGACGCCTGCCGGGTCGCCAATTTCGGCTTGTCCGTCGCCATCTGCTTCTTGAAGGCATCGAGCTTGTCAATCCAATCGGACGGCAATTTGCCGGCGGCGGCGCGTTTGAATTTGGCGGCGCCTTTCATTTTGCTCAGACGCTTGTCCCAGGTCTGCCGGGCTTTACTGCCGCGGGCGCCCGCCTGACGCCAGGCGTCAAGCACGTTTTTCGGAACCTCGAACGGGCGGTAATGCCAACCGAGCCCTTCACGCATTCCCTGAATTTCAGCATCGCCGAGCGGCGCCCCGTGGGTATCGTGGCTGCCCGCCTTGGTCGGTGCGCCATAGCCGATCGTTGTTTTGCAAGCGATCAACGACGGCAGCGCCGATTTTTTGGCGTTGGCGATGGCCTGTTTGATGGCGGCGGGGTCGTGTCCGTCAATCGACTGGGTATCCCACCCGGAAGCCTCGAAGCGTTTGCACTGATCATCGGACGTTGTCATGTTGGTGCTGCCGTCGATGCAAATATCGTTGTCGTCCCACATGACGATCAGCTTGCGCAGTTTCAGGTGACCTGCCAGGGAAATGGCCTCCTGGCTGATGCCTTCCATCAGGCAACCGTCACCGGCAATGGCGTAGGTGAAGTGATCGACCGCTTTCGCCCCATGACGCTTGGTCAGCATTTTTTCAGCCAGGGCGAAACCAACCGCCGTGGTGATACCCTGCCCCAGCGGTCCGGTCGTTGTCTCGACACCGTCGATGTGTCCGTATTCCGGATGGCCCGCCGTTTTCGATCCCATCTGGCGAAAATTCTTGATGTCTCTGATCGTGAGTTTGTAGCCGGTCAGATACAGCAGTGAATACATCAGCATCGAGCCATGCCCCGCCGACAGGACGAAGCGGTCCCGGTCATGCCATTTTGGCGCCTTGGGGTCGAATTTCAGGAACTGGGTAAACAGGACGGTGGCAACATCGGCCATCCCCATGGGCATGCCGGGGTGACCCGATTTCGCGGCCTGAACGGCATCGACCGAAAGGAAACGGATAGCATTGGCCATTTCGTTATGGGTAGCAGTCATATCTTGAAGTCTCCCGTGTGGTACTAGAAAATCTAAAAAGTTATATCGCGTGGTGCCCCAGCGCCGCCTTGACCATGTGGTAGGTGATCATAAGTTGCGACAGGGCCAGCGGGTGGCTGATCGAAAGGTTGTTCTTCTCGTCCGTAAAGGCGCCGACGTTTTCGCGCAGGTGTTGGGCCTCCGGTATCAGGTTCCAGAGCAATTCTTCCATGGCATTGGCCCGCTCCGTTCCGACATCGCCCGCGATATCGAGGACATCAACCGGCTTGCCGTCAATATCCCTGGCCAGTTCAAGCCGCAAACCCTTCTTGGCGCCGACTTCCAAAATCGGCGTCAGATCCGGGTGCGGCAACGTCGGGCGCAGCGTATGCCGCACATTCAATTGTGCGCCGGTTTCCTGCTTCCGACCATTCGGTTGATAAAAGCTGACGACCATATCGGCAAATGTGCGCTGGGGCTGGATAAAGTCGAGGCTGTCGCTCTTTCTTTTTTCAAGCGACGTGAGAACGTCCGCTTCGGAGTATCCGCGCTTCGTACAATCGCGTTGAACCTTCCATTTTACCCGCAGACTTTCGGTCGGTTCCAAAAAAACCTTAACGTCGTAGGCGTCCCGCATGGCCCGGGTCGAGTACCCCAGCAGGCCTTCCATGATGATATATTCGCGGGGTTCCACATAGGCCGGCCGGTCGAGCGTTCCCCCAGCGTGATTATAGATCGGCTTGAGGATCGGCTTGCCTTCCCTGAGCAACTGAATGTGTTGTTCCAGGATATCGATGTAATTGCAGGCGGGATCCAGGGCCGAAAGGCCGTTTTCGGCCCGCTCCATCCGGTCGTACCGGTGATAATCGTCGGTGCAGATGGTAACGACCTTGTCGGGCCCGAGAATATTGGCGATGCCTGCCGTCAGAGTCGTCTTGCCCGCCGCCGAATCGCCGACAATTCCCAGAATGATAGGTCGGTCTACGCGCTTGAACGGCACCAGGCTACCTTCCATCGGTTAATCCACCTTGACGTAAAGAATCATCGCCGTAATCCAACCCGATCATTCTGTTTTACGGGCGTTTCAGGAACACCCGCTAGGGGGGGTAGGCAAACATCTTACGAGGGGGCTACCCCCTACCCGTCCGAGCGGTGCCACGGGGAACAAACCCACCCGGCTATCGTTAGTGGGATGTCCGGGTCCTGAGAAAACAGCCGACGGCCTGCGACCGGTTTTTGACGTTGAGTTTGCTATAAAGATTTTTGAGATGAAATTTCACCGTATTCAGCGATATACCCAGATCGGTGGCGATCTGGATGTTGGTGCGCCCTTCGGACAAAGAGGCCAACAATTCCTGCTCGCGGGAGGTCAGGGCATCAAATGGGTCATTGTCGGGATTGCTCATATCCATGAAGGGAAAGACCATTCGACCTTCGGCGACGGCCAGAATGGTTTCGACCAGACGTTCCGGGCTTTCGCTTTTGCAGCAAAAACCGGCACCGCCCAACTGCATCACCTGACGCGGCACATAAGGCGACGAATTGCCAGTGTAGATAATGATCTTCGGCGTCGGCTCGCGGGTTTCCGACAGCGCCTTCAACACGCCGCGACCATCCAGATAAGGCATGTCCCAACCGATGATACCGATATCAAAGGACATCCGCCGCACGGCCTCAAGGAAGCGGTCTCCATCCGCCGCCGTCGCCAGCAGTGTAAAGCGATCATCCTTGTCGATAATGCCGGCGATCCCGCCTTGTATCAGGGGGGACTTGTCGGCCACCACGATATTGATGGTATCGTTCGTCATAATTCATATAAGTATTTGTTAATGTATCGGGATACCTTAGCCCATAAGGGTAGGAATGCCTACCCTGTACAGTGTCAAAATAACAAATACCATTGATTTCGGCGCACGCCCCCTACCCGTTCCGGGGGCGCAAGGCGATATTGTCGGGGCATCAGGGGAGTCAGCCGAACATATCCCGAAAATGCGCTTTCGCCCATTCAAGAGCCTTTTTACCCTTCTCCTCGTCGCGATCATTGATGGCAAAGTTTTGATCGTGCGCCCATTGTCCGCTCGCCGGGTCAATCCGGTATTTACCGCTGACCATGATGGCCTCCAGCGGCAGCGTGTTGACCACCGAATAACAGAGTGTGTGCGGACTTTCCCAAGGGGTATTCCCCCCATTGGCACGGGCGGCGATCAATTTCGCCAAATACATCCCCTCGGTCCGCGCCGTCTGGCCACTTTTGGAAAACGGCATCGGACGGCAATCGCCGGCGATATAGATATTGGCCTCACTCTTTCCGTCGAACTTTGCATTGTAGGTCAGTGGATCAATCGCGGCCTCCTTCTGCTGACTATCGGGATCGACAAACCCAAGATTTTCCAGCATGCGCGGCCCGCGAATTCTTGGATAGATCGCCCCGTCATCAAAGGCGATATCATCGAAGCCGGTGGTGATGGTTTTTGCTTCCGGGTCGATGCCTTCGATAACGGTCGATGGCTGATAGTCGATATAATCGCCGTACAGTTCGGAAAAAGCCGTCAGGAACCCTTCGGCTTCGACCGCCGGTTCTTCCCTGGGGTCGAGCAGCACCACTTTGCCCCTGATGCCATCGCGCTTGAAAACAGAAGCGATCATGCAAGCGCGTTCGTAAGGGGTCGCCGAACACCGGTAAATTCCTGGCGGCGCGGTCAGGACAAAATCGCCACCTTCGAAGGCAAGCACCTTGTTGCGCATCGTAATGTGTTCGGACCCGGACACATACCCCGCAGGAAAGTGTGTTTTCAGGATGTTGACCGCATCCGGATCGATGACCCCGAAAGATTCATAGTCGTAGTCGATGCCCGGCGCCAGAACCAGGTCGTCGTAGGCAAGCCAGCCCTGATCGGTATAGGCCTTGCGGGCAACCCGGTCGACGTCGATCAAGCTGGCGTTGAAATAGATGTAACCATTGTTGCGGGCGCCATCGAGGTAACTGTGGGCCAGCGTTTCAAGGCCGGTGACGCCGGCAAGCCACAGCCCGCTCATGGGATGGGACATAAACGTGGCGCGCCGCTCGATCAGCACAACATCAAGCTTTGGATCATTAACCTTGAGATACTTGGCGACGGTAAGCCCCGACCACCCGCCACCGACGACGATGACGCGTCGCCCCTTCGCGGTGGGCAAATCCGCAGCGCGACCAACGGTATCCGTAATCGCCGCCCTGGCCGGGCCGGGCGAAATCACCCCGCCGCCGACACCGGCGACGGCAAGGCCGCCGGTCGCCAGTTTGCCAAAATCGCGGCGAGACAAGTCGTTGTTAAAGGTTTTGGTCATCATGTTTCCGTACGATATGCTCCGATCATAAAAGCGCATTCAACCATGGTCGGCAACGGCATTTGTGAAAAAGTCGAACAAAATGAAAGATCGTAAGAAAGGTGTCACCGTAAGGGCACTATAGTGGCATGCGCGGCAGTGAGCTCTATAAATGATCCAGAGGGCAGGTTCGATGATCGGATTTCGAAGACACATGATGGACGTGGCTCTGGCGGCCCTGATTGGCGGTTGGGCCTGGCTGGCGACGCCCCAAAATGCCATGGCGGCGAGCGTCGTATCGCTCGACCATATCTATCTTTCGCAAAGAAGCCATTTCAACGGCTTCGAAGCAATATCCAGCGACATCCTGACGGCAACGTCGTACACCGAACAAGGCATCGCTGTCAGCCAGATCAATGGCGATCTCACCGGCATCCTGACATCCCACGATCCGGGTGGCAGGATGGGGATTCGGACATGGTCGCCGCAGGGAGGCGACCATGGATATACCAGAATCACGCGTCAAAGCGGCGGCGATTTTTGGGATGTCGGGATGTTAACCGGTAGCAGTATGCCGGGCCAGGCGACCTTGCTGTTCGATCTCTTCAATAACGGGTCGTCAGCTCAATCCGGCTCGCTAAACCACAGCCTCTCGTTCAGCTACCTGGGATTCCTGGGCGGCGGGTTTGATGAAATTCGCCTACGTGACGCCGCCATCTCATCGGCAAAATTTAATGATGGCAGCTTCAATGCGCTTGCCCTCGATAGCATCGAACTACGCGATGTTTCCGCCGTTCCCCTGCCCGCTGCCCTACCGCTGTTCCTCACGGGTCTGGCCGGTCTCGGCTTGATTGGCCGGAAGCGCGCCAAGGCTGTTGGTGGCGGTCTGAGGTGAGGCTCGATACCGCCATTGCATCTGCCACAGGCCCGTCCAGGAAACTGGATCTGGCGATCTCGAAAACCCTGAACGTTCCCCTTCGCGATTACTCGTCATCGGTCGATGCCTGCCTCGAGCTGATTCATGAAAAGTTGCCCACCGCCCACTGGCACGTTGGCAGGGGCACCGATGGCGTGTCGATGTATGCCTCGCTGACCACTGGGCGGCAACGGATCGAACGCACAAACGTGACCGTGCCACTGGTTCTTCTGGCCGTCGTACTGGCGTCTCTGGACCGCCATTCTTAACCGCTCAGGCGACCTGTCCGCAGGCATGACCGGAGGCCCACGCCCATTGGAAATTAAAGCCCCCCAGATGGCCGGTAACATCGACGGTCTCGCCGATGAAATACAGGCCGGGGACAGCTTGGCTCTGCATGGATTTCGATGACAGTTCTCGTGTATCGACCCCGCCAACGGTGACCTCTGCCGTGCGCAGGCCCTCGGTGCCATTCGGTGTGATCACCCAGGCGTTGATGTGTTCGGCCAGTCGCCGCAGGGTTTTGTCGGATGTTTCCGCCAACCGACCGTCACAGTCCGCCCAGTCAACCATCCGCTGCGCCAGGCGTTTGGGGAGAAGGTGCGCGAGGGCGGTGCGAATTTCCTTCTTCGGCGTGCTCTCTCTGGCCTCCCTCAGGTGCCCGAACACATCAGTGTCGGGCAACAAATTAATGGTAATCGCATCGCCACCGCGCCAGTAAGACGAAATCTGTAAAATCACCGGCCCGCTAAGCCCCCGATGGGTGAACAACAGGGCCCCGGTAAAGCGCACCTTGCCCAATTTGACCGTCGCTTCCAACGACACACCGGCCAGCCCGTCGAGCTTGGCCAGGGTCGCGGGATCGAACGTCAGCGGCACCAGTCCGGGCCGTGGTTCGATAACCTTAAGACCAAACTGTCGGGCGACGGAATAGCCAAAGCCGCTTGATCCCATCCTGGGGATCGACGGCCCTCCCGTGGCGATGACCAATGATTCGGCGGTGAAGGTTCCGCAGTCAGTCTTGACGGAGAAACGATTCCCCCCTTTGGATACCTCAACGACGTTGGTTGACGTCTGCATCGTTACCCCGCGCGCTTCGTCAAGCAGCATATCGGTGATGTGCTGGGCCGGACCGTCGCAGAACAGTTGGCCGTGATCCCGTTCATGATAAGCAATTCCGTGCTTTCTAACCAGGGCTATGAAATCATGCTGGGTATAGCGTTTCAAAGCCGAGACGCAAAATTGCGGGTTGTCGGACAGATAGTTGGCGGCCGAGGCATATAAATTAGTGAAGTTGGCCCGACCGCCGCCAGAAATTCGGATCTTCTGGCCAACCCGGGCCGCACGGTCAAGCAGCACCACCCGGCGTCCCCGCTTGCCGGCTTCCGCCGCACACATAAGGCCAGCCGCCCCGGCGCCGATAATGATGAGGTCATAATCCTGCATGGGCGGAGTATAAGAGTTTACGATCGCAGAGCTATCAATAACATCACGGCGAAAGAACCCGACCTCGCGGCGACGGGAATAGCGGCCCGGCACCAAATTTCGATAATATTGGCGGGCGACATTGACGAGATAGCCTTATCCGGGGATGCTGGCACAGGGATAAATAAAAGGCCAGTTATGCACGTCGAGTCATATTCCAAGGGCGCTCGATTCAGCGAAAGAGGTAGCCAACTTTGTTCGGTTGAACGAACCTCACCTAAAATAATTCTCATTGCCGCGGTCGTCGCCGTGACGGTTTTATTTCTGGATTTGTCGCTACCGTCCGGCATCGCCAGCGCTGTGCCCTACGTGGTGTTGGTTTTTCTGGGCACCTGGTTCTCGATGGTGCGGCAGATATATGCCTTGGCCGCTTTAGGATCGGCGTTGACTGTTGTTGGCTTTCTGGCTTCTCCGGCCGGGGCTGCATTCTGGCTGGATGCCGCCAACCATGGGCTGGCCTTGTTCACCATCTGGATTACGGCGTTCCTGGTCGCCGCGCGCAAAAAAGCGGAAGAGCCCCTGCGCCAAGAGAAAAACCATCTTTTATCCCTTATTACCTCTAGCCCATCCATAAGCTACGCCTGCAAGGCAAGTGGCAATTACGCAACGACCTACATCAGCGAGAACGTTACGAACATAATAGGGTTCAGGCCGCAAGCGTTTTTGAACGATCCGGACTTTTGGGCCGATGGCATTCACCCCGACGATGCACCGCGTGTGTTTGAAGACTTGAAGCAATTGTTCGAACACGGATCCCATTCACACGAATATCGCTTTCGCAAACCCGATGGATCCTACATTTGGATGGAGGACAACCTAAACCTGATCTCCGATTCTGACGGTAGCCCGAAAGAAATTGTTGGCCTGTGGGCCGACATCACCAAACGCCGGGCCGCCAAGAGCGAGTTGACCAAAACAAAGAACAAACTGAAGGATACGATAGCCCAGCTTGGCGCAACATTTGAGGCTACCGCCGATGGTATTCTTGTCGTTGACGGGCAAGGGAAGATCAAGAACTATAATATCCGGTTTGTAGAGCTGTGGAAGCTTCCCGATACAATCGTTTCATCGCGGGACGACGAAAAGGCAATCCATTTCGTGCTCGACCAATTAACCGACCCTCAGGCGTTTCTTGACAAGGTGAATGAACTGTACGCCGCACCGGAAAAAATATCCTTTGATCTGCTTGACTTCAAAGACGGCCGAATTTTTGAACGTTATTCCAGACCCCAGAAAATTGAAGAGCGGATCGTCGGCAGGGTATGGAGTTTTCGGGACGTAACGGAAATAGAGACTTCCAGGCGAGACCTCGTCATAGCGAAAACAGAAGCAGAACGGGCCAACAAAGCCAAATCCGAGTTTCTGTCCTCCATGAGTCACGAACTGCGAACCCCGATGAACGCCATTTTGGGCTTCACGCAGATGCTGCAATTCGATCCCCTGACAGAATCCCAGAACGACGCCGTCGAAAATATTCTCAGGGGCGGGGACCATCTATTGGTCTTAATCGAGCAAGTGCTGGAGCTGGCAAAAATCGAAGCGGGACACCTTTCCCTTAACGTCGATCATATCCCGACACGGACCGTGATTGATAACAGTCTGAACCTGATCCAGGCGCGCGCGGCCAGAGACGGCATCAAAATTATTGACCGGATTGACGGGACTGACCTTCCCTTTCTGTGGACCGATAGCACCCGACTGACGCAGGTGCTTCTCAACCTGCTTTCCAACGCCGTCAAATACAACTGCGAGAACGGCACGGTGACGCTAACGTACCAGGAACGGCCCGGGCGAAAACTGCGGATCAGCGTGGCCGATACCGGCCCCGGCATCGCAGCGGAAAAACATGGCGATCTGTTCAAGCCATTCGAGCGCCTGGGCAGGGAAACCGGGGCCATTGAGGGCACGGGCATTGGCCTGGCTATCGCCAGGCAGATCATCGAAGTACTCGGCGGACAGGTCGGCTTCGAGAGCGAAGAAGACAAGGGCAGCACCTTCTGGGTTGACGTGCCGATGAGCGCACGGAAAGACGCTGATGCCGTCAATGCCGAAACAACGAGGCTGCCCGGCAAGATGCTCCAACACCAGGTTGAAGATGGGTCCCGGTTCACGGTTCTCTACGTCGAGGACAACCCGGACAATATGCAGTTGATGGAAATGATGATCGGCCGCATCGCCAACACGAAGCTCGTGACGGCTTATAATGCGGAACTGGGCATTGATCTCGCCAAAAGCGAGCAACCCGACCTGATCCTGATGGACATCAACCTTCCCGGCATAAATGGCATCGAGGCCCTGAAGCACCTACGGGACCAGGAGGAAACGAAAGATATTCCCGTGATCGCCATCACCGCCCGCGCCATGCCAAGGGACGTGGCGGTCGGCGGAAAGGCCGGGTTCAAGCACTACATCACCAAACCAATCAAGGTGTCGGAGTTCATTCGAACCGTCGAAGAGACCCTCGATTGCATCAAGAAGCCCGCCTGATTCCGGTCACGAACAAACACGGCTCAACCCCGCTACCCGCCATACGGAAATGGCATCACAATAGCCAAGCCGAACCATTCAACAGGATTTTTGTTGAAGCTTTTCGACTCGGACTTAAAGAGGAGATGGGGTGGCTGAAGGGATTTGAACCCTCGGCCTCCTGGACCACAACCAGGCGCTCTAACCAACTGAGCTACAGCCACCATCAAGATCTTCACGTACGCCAAACATCAGGCGGGCGCATTATGTAATCCCCCACGGCGGGGACGTCAAGCAAAGGGACATTATTTTCAAGAAAATGTCCGGCACATGAAATGCGCCGGACACAAAACCATACGGGATTAGCGATCATCGTCTTCGTAATCGTCAGGCTTGTTATGGGCGATAAACTTGTGACATTCGATACAGGTTTTTCCTTCTTTGGCAGCCGGACGCATCTTTTCAGCCGAGCGACGGCGCTGTTTGTCAAAATGCATGGCGTCGTAATCGTGGCAATTCCGGCATTCGCGTGAATCATTGGCCTTCATCCCGGCCCAGACATGCTCGGCCAATTCAAGTCGCTTGGCCTTGAACTTTTCCGGTGTATCAATGGTCCCCATAATCGTGTGGTAGACCTCGTTGGACGCCTTGATCTTGCGAATCAGCTTGGCGGTCCAATCTTTCGGCACATGACAATCCGAACAGACGGCGCGAACCCCCGACGGATTCTTGTAATGCGGTGAGTTCTTGTATTCCTGGTAAACGGTATCCTTCATTTCGTGGCAGGAGATGCAGAATTGCAGGGTGTTGGTGTGTTCCATAAAGGTGTTGAAGCCGCCCCAGAAAATCACGCCGACGATACCGCCAACAACAAAAATGGCCCCCCAGCCGTATCGCTGGCTGGGGGCCATAAACCATGTCCAAAGATTCTTTAGCAACCGCATATCGTCACCCCGTTCCGCCAACAAAAAGCCCCCCGCCGCGACGGCGGCGAGGGGCTGTCTCTACAGTACTCTTAATCTTTCGGCAATGTTTGCAGATAACTGCCGATATCGACGGAAACTTGCAACGGAAGCGCCCGCAGCGCGGGCATGTCTTCACCCGGTTGACCATTGAGTATCTTGTGCATGGCCTCCCACGGGTTGGCGTTGGAGAGTTTGCCGAGCTGTTCAATACCCTTGGGCATCTTGCCATCGGCGCCGTGGCAGTTCATGCACAATGTGCCGAAATAATCTTTTCCCTTACCGACATCGCCGAGGATTTTCTTGGTCTTGGAGTCGATGTATTTCGTCGTATCGATCTGCCCTTTGGTGACAAACATGGCCAGATCATTAAAATCCGCATCGCCCATTTTTCCACCGAAACCATGGGTTTCGTCTTTCATGATGGCAACGACATCGGCGGCGCTGCCACCCATATATTTACGCACTCCCGGAATCCCCGTCTTGTAAGAACCAGACCCATAGGCCCCGTCCTTCCCCAAAGTATCCCAGCCATGGCAGGATTTGCAGCGGTGCGTCGCATTGCCTTTTTTCCGGGTGTTGGATGCGGGCCAGGACTTGTGGGTGTCCGCTGGTTTCGGTGCCTTGATAACCTTGAACCATTTATCGTAAAGCTTGCCACCGCGCGCCAAAGCACCTTCGTCGGCGCTTGCCGGCGTCGCGGCGAGTAACGCTGGCAATGCCAGAACCGACACCGCCAGAATGGTCAACATACGTAGTGATACTTTGATAGACTCCATGGTCGCCCTTCAACTCCTCTATTTTTTCCAAAATATGAACATTGGAATAAGTCGCAGCAGCAAATTAGAAAACCGCGCCACAATACGCATTGACCAATATCAACCATTCTCCAAAGAATTTCACACTGAAATAAACCTGCAACAATTATTTGTTACGTTTGATCGCGCCTGAATTGTATAATATCGGGTTGGCTGAGTTACAAAACCATAGGTAGGGAGGGGGCTGAGCCTTTAGATAAAATGGCTGGAACAGAGAAACAGATACTCAAATGCAATCTCGGGACCATTGACGAGTTGTCCGCGCTGACCGATGAAAACATTGCCCTGATTAATTCCAAGATCATCTGCAAACACCACGCCGCCGGCGAAACTGTGTTCATGCAGGACGATCCCTGCAAGGGCCTATATTTTGTCGAACAAGGATTAATCGTCATTCGCAAGGTCGATAGCGAAGGCCGAACTGCCGTCGTCAGGCTTGCCTTCCAAGGCGATACGCTTGGATACCGCCCGATGCTGGCAAAGGAAAACCACCGGGCCAGCGCCGATGTCATCAAGCCCGCCGTCGTGTGCTTTATCGATACCGCGACGATGCTGGGTATCCTGCACAGCAATCCGGACCTGGGAATGAAATTCCTGGAGCGCACGGCAAAGGCGCTGGGCGACGTCGAGGAAAGATTTTTCGAGGTCGCGGCATTGAATGTCAGGATCAGACTCGTTCATTTGCTATTGTTGCTGAACGAGCGTTTCGGGCATATCTCCAGCGACGGCAAGCTAATCCTGGAACTCCCCCTGACCCGGCGGGATATGGCATCGATGATCGGCGCGCAACCGGAATCCGTTTCCCGCACCTTTCACGACCTTCAGGCCGAAGGACTGGCTAGTTTTTCCGGTCGCAATGTCCATGTTCCCGCGTATGACCGGCTGGTCGAAGAACTTCACACAACCCTGAACGGCTAAATTCAGCCGAAATGCCGCGCCAGTCGGGCGATGGCCTCATCAAGCAGCGCATCGCCCTTGCAGAAGCAGAAACGTGCGAAGTGATCAACGTCCGCCTGTTGGAAAAAGGCGCTGACCGGCACCGCCGTAACACCGGCTTCGGTGGTCATGTGGCGGCAAAATTCCTCATCGTTGCCATTAAACCCGAGAGGCCGAAAATCGACGGTCAGAAAATAGGTTCCGGCGCTTTCGAGAACGTCGAAACCTATTCCCGCCAGCCCTTTCGACAGCCGGTCACGCTTGGCCTGCAGGTCGACGGCCAGGTTCTTGAAATAATCGTCGCCCTTGCGCAATCCGTAAGCGGCGGCGATTTGCAGATTGGGCGGCGTCGTGAAGGTATTGAACTGGTGGGTCTTGGCGACGCTCGACAGCACTTCGGCCGCCCCCGTGATGTAGCCGATCTTCCAGCCGGTGACGGAAAATGTCTTTCCGGCCGACCCGATCCGCAGGCAGCGATCGCGCATTCCAGGCAGGGTCATCAGCGGGATATGCGGATGGCCGTCGAAAGTCAGGTGTTCGTAAACTTCGTCACAAACGGCATAGGCGTCATGTTGTGTCAACAGCCCGGCGATGAAGGAAAGCTCATCGGCGTTGAATACTTTGCCCGCCGGGTTGTGTGGTGAATTCAGCAGCAACAGTTTGGTCTTGTCGGAAAAAGCCGCGGCAAGATCTTCTCTCGGCAAGCGCCATTCAGGAGGTTCGATGCGCACCAGCCTGGCGACTCCGCCGGCACGGCGAACGATCGGCAGGTAGGAATCATACAGCGGTTCGATCATCACCACCTCGTCACCGGGTTCAATCAACCCGAACAGGCAATCGGCCAGCGCCTCGGTCGCACCGGACGTCACCATCACTTCGCTCCGCCAATCGATATCGAGATCGTAAAAACGCCTGTTCGCTTCGGCCACGGCCTGGCGCAAATCGGGAACACCCATCATCGGCGGATACTGGTTCGGTCCGTCAATCAGGACATCGGCCGCCTTCTGGCGAATATCCAGCGGGCCGTCTTCGTCGGGAAACCCCTGCCCCAGATTGATGGCATTATGATCGACGGCCAACTGGCTCATCACCGTGAAGATGGTGGTGCCATAAGTGGAAAAAATTGAATTGCCCGATTTCATGAATTTTACGCACTCCCGAAGCCTGGATAAACTGACGCGACATACTTACCTTACGGGCAGAATTGGCGCACCTATTTTTAGAGCCTTCCGATTGGGCATTTGCCCAATTTTTAGGCACTAGATGCGAGTCCGGTCGGCAAGGAAAATCGTCGAAAATACCCTTAACTCGCTGATTTATAATGATTTATTTATCTGCAAGAAAACTGGCACGAGTTATGCTAAAACGCGAGTATATAAAATACGTTTACGGATAGGCTAACGATCCGTGCGGTTTTTCAAGAAACCAGCTAGAGGCTTAACAAACATGAAAAAAATCGAAGCCATCATAAAGCCATTCAAATTGGACGAGGTGAAGGAAGCCCTGCACGAAATCGGATTGCAAGGCATTACCGTCGTCGAAGCCAAAGGCTTTGGCCGCCAGAAAGGGCATACGGAACTGTACCGTGGCGCCGAATACGTCGTTGATTTTTTGCCCAAGGTAAAAATTGAAATCGTGCTTGATGACGCGCTGGTCGAACGCGCCGTCGAAGCCATTCAACAGGCAGCCCATACCGGGCGTATCGGTGACGGTAAAATTTTCATCTCACCGATCGAGGAAGCCATTCGCGTTCGCACCGGCGAGCGTGGTACGGAAGCGATCTAATTTCCACACCAAACAATTATCTTGATTAAACACCCAAGGAAAAAAGGGAACACCCCATGTCTTGTAATTGCAAAACCGCCGCCGACGTTCAGAAATACCTGAAGGAGAACGATATCCCCTTCGTCGACCTTCGTTTCACCGACCCACGCGGCAAGTGGCAACATCTGACCATGTGCTCGGACTTCATTGATGATGACGCCTTCGCCGATGGCGTGATGTTCGATGGTTCATCCATTGCCGGCTGGAAAGCCATCAACGAATCCGACATGTCGTTGATTCCCGATGCATCGACCGCCGTGATGGATCCGTTTTCAGCGCAACCCATGATGATTCTGTTCTGCGACATCATGGAACCTTTGACCGGCCAGCCGTATGGCCGTGACCCACGCTCGATTGCCAAGAATGCCGTTACCTACCTGGCCAGCACCGGAGTTGGCGACACCGTCTACATCGGCGCCGAACCGGAATTCTTCGTGTTTGACGATGTTCGTTTCGACGTCAGCATGAACAGTTGTTCTTATGAGTTCGATTCCGAGGAGGGCCCCTATGTCACCGGCAAGATCCTGCCGGAAGGCAATGCGGGTCACCGGCCGCCGGTCAAGGGTGGTTACTTCCCTGTGCCGCCCGTCGATTCAGCCCACGATTTGCGCGCTGAAATGGTCACCGTGATGCAGGAAATGGGCCTGAAGATGGACAAGCACCATCATGAAGTAGCCCCTTCGCAGCACGAATTGGGATTGACGTTCGATACCCTGATCGGCACCGCCGACAACGTCCAGATGTACAAGTATTGCACCCATATGGTCGCTCACACATACGGCAAAACGGCGACATTCATGCCCAAGCCGGTTGTCGGCGACAATGGTTCGGGCATGCATACTCACCAGTCGATCTGGAAAGATGGCAAGCCGACGTTTGCCGGCTCCGGTTATGCCGATCTATCGGAAACGGCGTTGCATTATATTGGCGGCATCATCAAGCACGCCAAATCGCTGAATGCCTTCACCAACCCGTCGACCAACAGTTACAAGCGGTTGATCCCGGGCTTTGAAGCGCCTGTGTTGCTGGCCTATTCGGCCCGCAACCGGTCGGCCAGTTGCCGCATTCCGTTCGCGACCAACCCGAAGGGCAAGCGCGTCGAAATTCGCTTCCCGGACGCCACGGCCAACCCTTACCTGGCCTTCGCCGCGATGATGATGGCCGGCCTGGACGGTATCGAAAACAAGATCAACCCGGGCGACGCCATGGACAAGAACCTGTACGACCTGCCACCGCAGGAACTGGCCGACGTACCGACCGTTTGCGGCTCCCTGCGTGAAGCCCTGGAAGCCCTGATTGCCGACCGCGATTACCTCAAGAAGGGCGATGTCTTCACCGACGACATGATGGACTCCTATATCGAACTGAAATGGGAAGAAGTCTACAATCTGGAGCACACACCCCATCCGGTCGAATTCCAGATGTACTACTCAAGCTAAAATTGCTCGCGTTTTTCCGATCGTGATAAAAAGGGTTCCGTTGAAAGACGGGACCCTTTTTTTTATGGCCGATAGACGCGCCTTAAAAAATATTTCGTAATCTGCAAACAATTCCACTTGTCCATTGACAACATCGAAAAAGGGGCGGCATCCTGCCGTATCGAGGGCGAAATAATCCCTTGGAAAACCTTCATGGAGGGTAAATTTCCGGCATTTGCCCTCTCTCGCCATTAAAGAATCACACGGTCGGAATGATTGGGAGGATATCATCTTGAAAAAATTTGTTATCGGGGCCGCCATTGGGCTGGGCCTCGCGCTGAGTGCGTTTTCGTCGGCCGAAGCCGCGAAAACTCTCGTTTACTGTTCCGAAGGAAGTCCGGAAGGGTTCAATCCGGCGTTTTATACATCCGGAACGACGTTCGATGCGTCGCGTCCGATATTCAACAAGCTGGCGGAATTTGAACGCGGAACGACCAAAATCGCCCCGGCACTGGCCGAAAGCTGGGCTGTCTCCAACGGTGGAAAGACATACACCTTCAAGCTACGCAAAGGCGTTAAATTTCACAGCACGAAGAATTTTACCCCGAGCCGTAATTTCAATGCCGACGACGTCGTCTTCAGCTTTGCGAGGCAGTGGGACAAGAACCATCCCTACTACAAGGTTTCAGGCGGTTCTTACGAATATTTCAACGGCATGGGTATGCCCGACCTGATCAAGGATATTGTCAAGGTCGATGATTATACGGTCCGGTTCGACCTCAATCATCCCGAAGCGCCGTTCATTGCCAATATGGGCATGGACTTCGCGTCAATCATGTCGGCCGAATACGCCGATAAGATGATGAAGGCCGGAACGCCTGAAATGGTTGACCAAAATCCGGTCGGCACCGGCCCCTTCCAGCTTGTCGCCTATCAAAAGGATGCGGTTATTCGTTACAAGGCCAATCCGGACTACTGGGCCGGCAAGGCCAAAATCGACAATCTGGTGTTTTCGATCACCACCGATGCTTCGGTACGGTACCAGAAGCTGAAGGCCGGTGAATGCCATGTTATGCCCTATCCCAATCCTGCGGATTTGGCGGCCATGCGCAAGGACCCCAAAATCAACCTGCTACAGCAAGAGGGTCTGAATGTCGGCTATCTGGCTTATAACACCAAGAAAGCGCCGTTCACCGACGTGCGGGTTCGCAAGGCGCTGAATATGGCGATCAACAAGAAAGCCATTATCGATGCCGTCTTCCAGGGCGCCGGCAAAGTGGCTAAGAACCCGATCCCACCAACCATCTGGTCGTACAACAACGCCACCAAGGATGACCCATATGATCCCGCCGCGGCTAAAAAGTTGTTGGCCGAAGCCGGCGTTACCAACCTGCAAACCAATATCTGGGCAATGCCCGTGCAACGCCCTTACAATCCGAACGCCCGTCGTATGGCCGAACTGATCCAGGCCGATTGGGCCAAGGTTGGCGTCACCGCCAAAATCGTCAGCTTCGAATGGGGGGAATACCTGAAGCGCTCGAAAGCCGGCGAACATGACACCGTACTTTTGGGGTGGACCGGCGACAACGGCGATCCGGACAACTTCCTGGCTGTCCTGTTGGGCTGCGACGCTGTCGGTGGATCAAACCGTGCGGAATGGTGCTACAAGCCGTTTGAAGACCTGATTCAGGCCGCCAAGGTCACCAGCGACACGGCCGAACGGACGAAGCTGTACAAAAAGGCACAGTTGATCTTCAAGCAGCAGGCCCCCTGGGCGACGATTGCCCACTCCATTGTCTTCATGCCGATCCGCAAGGAAGTTGTCGGCTACAAGATCGACCCCTTCGGCGGCCATATTTTCTATGGCGTCGACTTGAAATAGGCCTGTTAAAAAAGCCTGATCTGAAATAAACGGGAGGGGCCCTTTTTTTTAAGGGCCCCTCCCTTCTTCATTTAAAGTAATCTAGCCCCATGTTTCGATTCCTTCTTGCCCGCATCGGAGTACTGATCCCGACTTTTCTGGGGGTCACCGTGATTGCCTTCGGGTTTATCCGGTTGATTCCCGGCGACCCCATCGAGGTCCTGGCCGGAGAACGCGGGGTCAGCACCGAACGCCACGCCGAACTGATGATTCAATACGGATTTGACCGACCGATCTGGGAGCAATACCTGAGTTTTCTGACAAACCTGCTGCACGGCGATTTCGGCCAATCCATCGTCACCCACAAACCCGTGATCGATGAATTCCTGACCCTGTTCCCGGCGACGGTCGAATTATCGCTGTGCGGCATTCTGTTCGCCATCGCAGTTGGCCTGCCCGCCGGCATCATCGCCGGCGTCAAACGCGGCTCGGTCTTTGACCATACGGTGATGACAACGGCGCTGGTCGGATATTCCATGCCGATCTTCTGGCTCGGCCTGCTGATGATTATCCTGTTTTCCTCGATCCTTGGCTGGACCCCGGTATCGGGCCGCATTTCATATTTATATTTCTTCGATCCGGTGACCGGCTTTATGTTAATCGACAGCTACCTTTCAGGACAGGAAGGCGCCTTCCGCTCGGCGGTAAGTCACCTGATCCTGCCGACGATCGCGCTCGGCACAATTCCGATGGCGGTGATCGCCCGCCAGACCCGTTCCGCCATGCTGGAGGTTCTGAGCGAAGACTACGTTCGCACCGCCCGGGCCAAAGGCCTATCGCCGCTGCGCGTGGTCGGCGTTCATGCCCTTCGCAACGCCCTGATCCCCGTGGTTACGACCATCGGGTTACAGGTCGGTGTCCTGCTGGCGGGCGCCATCCTGACCGAAACAATTTTCTCGTGGCCGGGCATTGGCAAGTGGATGGTCGATTCCATCTTCCGGCGGGATTACACATCGGTTCAGGGCGGCTTGTTGATGATTGCCGCCATCGTCATGGTGGTGAACCTGATCGTCGATCTGCTGTACGGCCTGATCAACCCCCGTATTCGTCACACTCGCTGAGGCCCACAGATGACCACCCCCGACACCACGACAGCGATTAACGAGGCCGACACCTCTTGGATTCGGCTGAAAGAATTCTGGTCCTATTTCCGGGAAAACAGGGGCGCGGTCACGGGCTTGACCATCGTCATCTTCGTCATCCTGTTGGCGGTTTTCGCCAATGTCGTCGCCCCGCATTCACCAAGCGAGCAATACCGAGATCATCTGCTGCAACCGCCCGCCTGGCAGGAAGGCGGCAGTTGGTCGTTCGTGCTCGGCACCGATGCGGTCGGTCGGGATATGCTGTCACGGCTGATCCATGGCACCCGTTATTCCCTTTTTATCGGCCTAATCGTCGTCTCCATTTCACTCGCCCTGGGCGTATCGCTTGGCCTTATCGCCGGTTTCTTCCGGGGGGGCGTCGATACGGTGATCATGCGAGTGATGGATGTCATTTTGTCCTACCCAAGTCTGCTGCTGGCCCTGGTCCTTGTCGCCTTGCTGGGACCGAGCCTGACCAATGCGATGATCGCCATTGCCATCGTTCTGCAACCCCACTACGTGCGCCTGACCCGGGCCCAGGTCATTACCGAGTCGACTCGGGACTACGTCACTTCCTCGCGCGTCGCCGGGGCCGGGTACTTAAGGTTGATGTTTATCACCCTGCTGCCAAACTGCATGGCGCCCTTGATCGTGCAGGCGACGCTGAGCTTTTCATCGGCCATCCTTGACGCCGCGGCACTCGGTTTTCTGGGCATGGGGGCGCAGCCGCCGACCCCTGAATGGGGCACCATGCTGGCCGAAGCGCGGGAATTCATCAGCAGCGCCTGGTGGGTCGTGACGTTCCCGGGCCTCGCCATTCTGATCACCGTGCTTTCCTTCAACCTGATGGGCGACGGCATGCGTGACGCCCTGGACCCGAAGTTGAAGCGATCATGAGTTTGCTGAACATCAAGAACCTGTGCGTCGATTTCCAGACCGCCAACGGCCTGTTCCGGGCCGTCGATGATATCAATCTGACGGTTGAACAAGGCGACGTCGTCGCCGTCGTCGGCGAATCAGGGTCGGGCAAAAGCGTCGCCATGCTGGCCGTAATGGGGTTGCTGCCGTGGACCGCCAAGGTCAGCGCCGAACGCATGGAATTTGACGGACGCGATCTGACGGCGCTGACCGGCAAGCAGCGCCGCCGCATTGTCGGCAAGGACATGGCGATGATTTTTCAGGAACCATCGACATCGCTGAACCCATGCTTCACCGTCGGTTTTCAGATAAAGGAAACCCTGAAAGTACACCAGGGCGGCAGCGCCGCCGAACGTCAGCATCGAGCCGTGGAGTTGCTGGACCAGGTCGGTATCCCGGAACCGGAAAAGAGGCTTTCGGCTTTTCCCCATCAATTGTCCGGCGGCATGAACCAGCGGGTGATGATTGCCATGTCGATCGCGTGCAACCCGAGATTGCTGATCGCGGACGAACCGACCACGGCGCTGGATGTTACCATTCAGGCGCAAATTCTTGACCTGTTGGTATCCCTACAGCAACAGCAAGGCATGGCGCTTATTTTGATCACCCACGATATGGGCGTCGTCGCCGAAACGGCTCATCGGGTCAGCGTCCAGTACGCGGGCCAACAGGTCGAACAAAGCGACGTTCGGACCCTGTTTTCCTCGCCTCGCCACCCCTATACCGCCGCCCTGCTTAATGCCCTGCCCGAACGCAGCAGTGGCGACCGGCTGCAATCCATTCCCGGTGTCGTCCCCGGACAGGGTGACATCCCCGACGGATGCCTGTTCAACCCGCGCTGCGCCATTGCGACCGAGCAATGCCGCACGATTCCACCGCCATTTGTAAATAATGTCCGCTGTCACACACCGCTGGAATCCGGCCGATGAAAACACCGATCCTGAAAGCGACCGACCTGACCCGCCACTATCAGATCAACCAGGGAATGTTCGGCGGCAAGGCGACCGTCAAGGCGCTGGACGGCGTTGGGTTTTCGTTGTCGCTGGGTCAAACGCTGGCGGTTGTCGGTGAATCCGGTTGCGGGAAATCAACCTTGGCGCGGTTGTTGACGATGATTGAAGAGCCGACCTCGGGCCAACTCGTCATCGACGGCCATGATATTGTCGGGGCCTCGTCAGAGACCATCAGAAAACTTCGCTCGACGGTTCAGATCGTTTTTCAGGACCCCTACAGCTCCCTCAACCCACGCCAGAAGGTCGGCGATATTCTTGAAGAACCGCTCAAAATCAACACGGCCCTGAACGCCGCACAGCGCCGTAAACTTGGCCAGGAGATGATGGCGAAGGTCGGGCTAAGGCCCGAACATTACGCCCGCTATCCGCACATGTTTTCCGGCGGTCAACGACAGCGCATCGCCATCGCCCGGGCCTTGATGCTCAATCCACGAATCATCATTCTTGACGAGCCGGTGTCGGCGCTTGACGTCTCGATCCAGGCCCAGGTGCTTAACCTGCTGAGCGACCTGCAAGACGAACTCGGCCTGGCCTATCTTTTCATATCCCACGACCTGAGCGTCGTTCGCCATGTCGCCGATGAAATCATGGTGATGTATCTTGGCCATCCGGTCGAAATTGGGCGACGGGACGATATCTTTAATGCGCCACGCCATCCCTACACCCAGGCGTTGTTGTCGGCGACGCCAAAAGCCGACCCGACGGCCAAAAAAGACCAGATCAAGCTAAGCGGCGAACTTCCGTCGCCCATCGACCCACCCAGCGGCTGCCCGTTTCACCCCCGTTGCCGATGGGCGACCGAGCTTTGCAGTCAACGAAGTCCCGTTCTTGAAGATGTCAAAACGGGCCAGCAAGCGGCCTGCCATCATTGGCGTGATCAGTAAGTAAGTGGCCGCGAATCGCTATTTGTCCGGCAGTTCCACCCTTAGCATCCGGGCGCCATCGCCGTGCACTTTATCATGACCGCGGATAGTGACCCAGGTGATACCGGCTGGAATAGCGATACCTGACATACTGCGGGTAAACGGTTGCTCCTGATCGTGAGGGTGCACCAGTACCCGGGTCGCGAGAACTTTGCCATCGGGGGCCAACACCTGCCAGCGATCGGCGTAGTGATCCCAGCCATTGTCAGCATGCAGCAACGTCACCGAAAAGCGATAGAGCCCATTCGATCCCCGGCTGACGTCGGCGTCCACGACCCGGACTTCGTTGGCAAAAGAAGCTCGCCCCGCCATCAAAACGATGAGCAAGCACACGACGCTCCTGATCCATATTTTCGATGACATACCCGCTACCGTCTCTTTGCCTGTTTCGCCATAGACAATCACCATAAGTCCGACCGAATATCAACACCAGTCACTATGCCGTGAAGGGTCAAAGCCACCGCCACGCATATCGTCAATTTCACCGGCGCCCCTTTAATTGTTGCCATTTTGTTCTATTTCAATTAATGTCTCCAACGAGAACAAAACAGAAACATAGAAAGGATCGACGATGGCCCGCTTTAATCACCTGTTACAGTCCGGCGGCGACGGCGCCAACAACGGCTTTGCGGCCGATCTGGCAGCCTTGAGCTGCCTGTGTTTTGCGGGATACCTGGGCTTGCTGGTATTCTGAACCGTCGGGTTAGGCTGGAATTTTCCGTTTGCCGCCGGTGTCGTCGATTGCGACATAGGTAAAGGTCCCTTCGGTGACCAGTACCCGACTGTCCGGATTGCTGTCCTGCAGGACCCAGGCCTGGATAAGAACGGAAACGGACGTCGTTCCCGTTTTCAGGATGTCGCCATAACAGCAGACGACATCGCCAACCTTTACGGGGCGATGGAATGTCATGGCCTCCACACCGACCGTAACGACACGGCCACGGGCCCGAGTATGGGCGGTGATACCGCCGGCGATATCCATTTGCGACATCAGCCAACCGCCAAAAATATCACCATTTGGGTTGGTATCGGCGGGCATCGCCAGCGTCCTGATGGCGAGAGTTCCCATCGGTTCCTTAATGATATCGTTCATACCCATCACCTTCGTTGCCTTGTTCATCGGAAATGTTGCTCACCATTGAAACCTGGTATAGACAGTCACAATATATTGCCCCAACACCCCTTGAATATACATTATCATGGGTAACGGTCCAATAAGCGGACTCCCGACGGAGACGGATTTAAGCGAAAAAATGACAGACCTCTTCCAAGCCGCCAAAAACAAGCCAAAACCGCCGAAGAAGGCGACACCTGAATCCGATAAAACAACCCTGAAAATGTCCGCCGAAGGTCGGGGGTACTCGGCAAAGGACATCGAGGTATTGGAAGGCCTTGAGCCCGTTCGCCTGCGCCCCGGCATGTATATTGGCGGCACGGACGAACACGCCCTGCATCATTTGGTCGCCGAGATTCTCGACAACTCCATGGATGAAGCCGTCGCTGGACATGCCAGCACCATCACCGTCGATCTGGCCGAAGATTACACGGTGACGATCAGCGATAACGGTCGCGGAATCCCGACCGACCGGCACCCCAAGTTCAAGGATAAGTCGGCGCTGGAAGTCATCCTCACCACATTGCATTCCGGCGGCAAGTTTTCCGGCAAGGCTTACGAGACCTCGGGTGGCCTGCATGGGGTCGGTCTGTCGGTCGTCAATGCGCTCTCGGACAAGCTTGAGATCGAAGTCGCCCGTGATCGTACCCTGTGGCGGCAATCCTACTCCCGCGGCATTCCCGATGGTCCGCTGAGCAACGCCGGTAAAGTCAATAACCGCCGTGGCACGACCATCGCATTCCACGCCGATCCACAAATTTTCGGCACGCAATTCCATTTCCGCCCGGCCTCGCTGTATCGCATGGCGCGATCGAAAGCCTATCTGTTCCGAGGCGTCGAAATCCGCTGGTCCTGCGCCGCAAAACTGATCAGGGGCGATGACAACACCCCCGAAAGCGCGACGCTGCATTTCCCCGGCGGGCTGGTTGATTATCTACAGGGTACGCTTGAAAACCGCAGACTCCTTACCCCCGCCCCGTTCTCCGGGCAGGCGGGGCTGAACGGCAGCGGCGGCAAGGTCGAATGGGCGGTTGCCTGGCCAATCGACGAGCAGGAATATTTCAATTCCTATTGCAACACGATCCCGACTCCGCTGGGCGGCACCCACGAAAACGGTTTCCGCGGCGCCCTGACCAAGGGGTTGAAGGCATATGGTGAGTTGATAAACAACCGCCAGGCGACAAAGATTACGGCCGACGATGTACTCGGCGGGGCCTGCGTCATGATGTCGGCCTTTATCACCGATCCGCAGTTTCAAGGTCAAACCAAAGAAAAGCTGTCGACAATTGAAGCCCAGAAACTGGTCGAGAACGCCGTCCGCGACCATTTCGACCATTGGCTGACCGGCGACCCGGCGGCATCGAAGGCATTGCTTGAGCGCATTGTCGAACGCTCGGAAGAACGCATGCGGAAGCGTTCAGCCAAGGAAACAAAGCGGGCCAGCGCCACCCGTAAATTGCGGCTGCCCGGAAAACTGACCGATTGCACCCGCAATACGGCCGCGGGCACCGAACTGTTCCTGGTCGAAGGTGATTCCGCCGGCGGATCGGCCAAGCAAGGCCGCCAGCGGCTGACCCAAGCGATCCTGCCCCTGCGTGGTAAAACGCTGAACGTTGCCAGCGCCACCGACGAAAAGATACATGCCAACCAGGAACTGCGGGACCTGACCGAAGCGCTGGGCTGCGGTACGCGGGATAAATACATTGACGAGGCGCTGCGGTACGAGCGTGTCATCATCATGACAGACGCCGACGTCGATGGCGCTCATATCGCCTCTCTGTTAATGACATTTTTCTTTAAAGAAATGCCGCAATTAATTGAAAATGGACATTTATATCTGGCCCTCCCTCCGCTTTTCAGGATCACCCAGGGGTCCAAGAGCATGTATGCGCGGGACGATGCCCACAAGGACGAGCTGCTAAAGACGGTCTTTTCCGGGCGCGGCAAAATCGAAATCAGCCGCTTTAAGGGACTTGGTGAAATGCCGCCCCAACAACTCAAAGACACGACAATGGACCCCGCCAAACGGACGTTGCTGCGGGTCACCGTGCCTCGGGGCAACAGCGACGATCAAATTCTCGAAGCCCGTGAGACGAGCCGTCTGATTGAAGACCTGATGGGCAAAAAGCCTGAGAAACGTTTCCGCTTTATTCAAGAAAACGCGCGTTTCGCCGAAGGGCTGGACATCTGACCACGGTCAATGCCGCCACCGACAAGACGTGACAGTATCCTGATCGGAGGACCCGTTTATGAAACTGACCTTTCTCGGCGGTGTCGGCACCGTTACCGGCTCGAAATATCTGATCGAAACCACCGCTAAACGGGTGTTGGTCGATTGCGGCCTGTTTCAGGGCTACAAGCAACTGCGCTTGCAGAACTGGGCGCCGTTACCGGTCGATCCATCAACGATCGACGCCGTTATCCTGACCCACGCCCATATCGATCATTCCGGGTATCTGCCGCTGCTGGTTCGCAACGGATTTTCCGGCCCCGTTTACTGCACCGAAGCAACCCGCGATCTATGTACCATCCTGCTGCCGGATAGCGGTTTCCTGCAGGAAAAGGACGCCGAGAGCGCCAACCGGTACGGCTACAGTAAACACCGACCGGCGAAACCTCTCTACACCCAAAAGGACGCCAGAGAGGCCCTAAAACATTTCAAGCCGATTGATTTCAATACGGACCTGACGGTGGTGAACGGCCTAACCATCCGTTTCCGGCCGGCCGGGCATATTCTTGGCGCGGCCATTGTGCAAGTGACCGACGGGGCGACAAAAATCACCTTCTCCGGCGACCTGGGGCGAACGGACGATCCCATCATGGTCGATCCAACCGCCATCGCCGAAACCGATTATCTGATCGTCGAATCGACCTATGGCGACCGGTTGCACGGAAATGGTTCCCCGATGGAGGAAATAGCCGAACTCGTGAAACAGACGGCATCGCGGGGCGGCACGTTGCTGATCCCTTCTTTTGCCGTCGGGCGCGCGCAGCTGATCCTGTATTACCTGAATGTCCTGAAAACCGAAAAGCGCATCCCCGATCTGCCGGTCTTTCTCGATAGCCCAATGGCCATCAACGCCAGCGAGATATTCTGCCGACATAGCCAATATCAACGCCTGAGCGCCGAACAATGCCGCGACACCTGCAATGTCGCCCGCTACACCCGCAGTGTCGATGAATCAAAAGCCCTTGTCGAAAACCTTGTCCCGAAAATCATCATTTCGGCCAGCGGCATGGCGACCGGCGGGCGGATCCTGCATCACTTGAAACGCTACGCGCCGGATCACCGCAACAGCATCCTGTTCGTCGGCTATCAGGCGGGTGGCACACGGGGGGCGACGATGATCGCGGGTGCGGACAGCGTCAAGATTCATGGCGGCTACGTCCCCATCAGTGCCACGGTCGCCCACCTGGACATGCTGTCAGCCCACGCCGACGCCGATGAAATCCTGCATTGGCTGGGAAATTTCAAACATCCGCCACGGAAAACCTTCATCACCCATGGCGAAGCGAAAGCGTCAGACGCGCTAAGGATCAGGATCAAAGAACAATTAGGGTGGGATTGCCAAATTCCCCAATACCGCGACGAGGTTACTCTGGCCTGATTTCGCGATACCCTTCGGCATCGCCATATTCCCTGAATTCGAAATACCGCTTGTGCTGTCCGGCGGCCTTGCGGGCATGCTTGATCGGGCAGAAATGAGCTTCGGCCCGCCCGGCGATTTCACGGCAATACGCCAATAGGCCATTGGCATAGCCGCAAAAGGCACAATTCAGCTTTTCAATCAGATTGAGATAGGCCAAATGCTGACGGTCAACGACGATGAAATCATCCCGTGGGACTTTCTCGATATCGTAAACGGGAAAGATGATGAATTGGAACAAGCTGACCGCAATATCGAGCAATAACAAAGGGATGATCTGGATATAGATCAGCGGCGATACGAAAATACGCAGCAATCCGGATTGCCTGATAAACCGCGACAAACCGACCTTCAGGGTCCTGTGGCGTCGCAGGACGGCTTCTTCGAAGCGGATACGTCTTTCTTCGATGGAATACCGAAAGCGCCGGCGTTGTCCTTCGATCTGCTGTTCGACTTCCGTTTCAAGTTCCTGGATTTTTCCGAGCAAAGCCCCGACTTTATGGTTCATCCTCGACTCCCTATGTGATCAATCCACGCCGATATCGCCGGCTTGCAGTCCGGTATCGGCGGCGACACCAAGCATCAGGTTGAGGTTTTGCACAGCTTGGCCCGAAGCGCCTTTACCCAGGTTATCAAGCAGGCCAACGATGACGGCCTGGCCGGCCTTCTCGTTGCCAAAAACATGCAGATGCAACTCGCAGGTGCCGTTCAGTCTTTGTGGCTCCAGCCCCGCCATGGCCGACGTTTCGGCAAGCGGAACGACGCGCACGAACCGTTGTCCGGCATAATGATCGGCAAGGGCCAGATGCACCGCTTGTAAAGTCGGTTTCGCGCTCAGCGACCACAGCGCCAACGGCACCTGCACGATCATCCCCTGACGGAACCGCCCGACACTGGGCACAAACAGCGGCGCGTGTTCGAGGCCGCTCCATTTTGTAATTTCAGGGATATGCTTATGCGTCAGGCCCAGCCCGTAAACCCGGAACGGCGTTTCAGTATAGCCCTCGGCACCGCTATCTTCGAATTCGGCGATCATCTTCTTGCCACCGCCGGAATAGCCCGATACGGCATTGATGGTGACCGGATAGTCGGCGGGCACCAGGCCGGCAGCGACCAGTGGATGCAGGATGGCCACGGAGGTCAGCGCGTAGCAGCCCGGATTACTGACCCGGTCGGCAGCCGCGATCAGACCGGCTTGAGCGGCATCATATTCCGGAAAACCATAAACCCAGCCCGCCGTGGCACGATGGGCGCTCGACGCGTCGATCACCCGGACATCCGGATTTTCGATCATCGCGACGGCATCCCTGGCGGCATCATCGGGCAGGCACAGGATAACAATATCGGCGCCGTTCAGCATTTCGGCGCGGCGTGCTGCATCCTTACGGTCGGCTTCGTCCAGCCGCAGGAAGGTAAGGTCGCCCCGGCCCTCAAGCCGTGAGCGGATTTGCAGGCCGGTGGTGCCGGCTTCGCCGTCGATGAATATTTTTGCGCCCATTGTATTTCCTACTTTTGATAGCGGCCATTGATACCCCAACTTGTCGGGCTTTGGAAGCAATGACTTGTGGCGGGCCGACCGATGCGCCGCTTGTATAAACGTCCGCCTGTTCCTGGTCTGGTGACTGAACCTGCGTCCGACCAGTTGAGCAACCTCTATTGGCAAAAACACAACGACCCGGACGAATCGACGGCGGTCGGATAAGCCCCTATCCGGCAATAAATAACCTTAAGTCATTTACAGCGGATACGTCGCTCCTTATAAGTAACCTTTGGTTATTTAATATCAGGAACACGAAACATGGACAAAATCGTCATTACCGGTGCCAGTGCCGGCATCGGTAAAGCATTCGCCCAACTACTGGCGAAACAAGGGCGCGGCCTTATCCTCGTCGCCCGACGCACCGATGCGTTGGAAGACCTTGCCAAATCTCTCACCCGCGACCATGGGATTGACGCCGATGTGATTACCTGCGACCTGAGCAAGCCCGACGGTCCGGCTTCGGTCCTAAAGACAATCGACGACAACGGCTGGACCATCTCTGGCCTGATCAATAACGCCGGGTTCGGTCAGCTTGGCGCATTTGGCGACCAGCCCCTAGATCGCCAGATGGAGATGATCCAGGTGAATGTTTCATCGCTTGTCAGCCTGACACATTCGTTGTTACCCAAACTGACGGTTGGCAAAGATCCGTTTATTGTCAATGTTGCATCGACCGCCGCCTTTCAGGCTGGCCCGGGAATGGCCGTTTATTTTGCCTCCAAGGCATTTGTTCTGTCATTCAGCGAAGCCCTGCGTGACGAACTGTCGCCCAAGAATATTGCCGTCAGCGCCTTATGCCCGGGGGCGACCGCTTCGGAATTTGCCGCGTCGGCCGACATGGAACAGTCCCTGTTGTTCAAGAATGGTACGATGACCGCCGAAGCCGTGGCCCGGACGTCGCTAAACAATCGCAACAAGGACATCGTCATACCGGGCATGGTGAACAAGGTCAGTGTTGGCATGACGAAATTTTCACCGCGAGGATTGACCCGTAAAATTGCCGGGTGGCTTTTGCGGTAATGGCCTGCATCTTCAAGCGTGCGATAAGCCCGGAACAAAAGGAAGTGCGACGAACGCAAATTCTTGACGCCGCCGCCGCGCGTTTTGAAATGAACACCTTCGATACCATCAAGCTGGCGAGCATCGCCGCCGACGTCGGCATTACCAAAGCAGCCCTTTACCGATATTTCCGGAGCAAGGAAACCCTTTTCCTGGCCTTGTTCGAGCGCGCCTTCGAACAAGTAAGCACTGATGTAGACAAGATCGATGGTGATCGTCTGGCCGACACCTTATGTGATATTTTGCTGGATGTTCCCCTCTACCCGCGCCTCAGCGCCATTCTGAGCATCGTACTGGAACATGATTTAACCGTCGAGGAGGCACGTGCCTTCAAGACATTCGTCCTGAAGCACCTGAACATCGTGGCGAAAAAATTGGCGGACAAATCGGACTTCGACGTCGAAACGGCATCCGCCAAACTGCTACAGGTCCAACAGGCGTTGATCGGCAGCTGGCACATGTGCCATCGCAGCAGCGTTATTGAGCGCGTCGTCATGGAACCGGCCCTTCGTTCGCTCGCCCTTGATTTCGAGGCCTGCCTGCGAGGGCTCGTTACCGCGATCGTCAACGACGGAAGAACATAACAACCCAAACATAAAAAAAGGGCCGCCCGAAAGCAGCCCTTTTCCGTATTCGGTTGTTCTGAAACCTAACGTTTCGCAGACCGGAAAGAATGATTTTATTATACTAAATCAACATATTGAAGCATCCGTGTGACGGACATGTGACAACATCAAAAAGGCAAGCGATCCTTTCTTTTATTGAGATGATAGGTCAGAGCCAGTCCAATACAATGACCCAACACATCCTCGGACAGGCTTTCATCCTGGGAAAATATCAAACCCCTTTTACCTTCGAAATTAAGTAACCCCGGAAATAATTCACGATAGGTCGATACCAATGATGTCTGGCAATGAACATACATCGCGTATTGATCCGGGTTGGATTTAATCTGATCAATACGGATCGTTGATCCACTCTTGCTTTCGGTAGTCAGATAACTCGGCTGTCCCCATTTAAGCGTTTCTTCCAATTTTCCAACGCCTTCAATTTCCGCTGCTGTATCGAATATTAGCTGACGCAAAGTCATTAACTTGGCTCTCAACTTGTCAGGAAAAGCATTAAAAACACTCGCAATTTTCGGATTTTGGAAAGGCTCCACAACAATGACTCCTTATGCCGCTATTAGGTATGGGGCAGTTAGTCAGTATCGTAAACGCGCCAATGGTAACAAAAAAAAGGGCTGCTTGAAAGCAGCCCTTTTTGTATTTGGTTCTCGCAGTTTCCAACTTACCGTTTCGAGAACTGGAAGCTCCGACGGGCTTTCGCGCGACCGTACTTCTTGCGTTCCACGACGCGTGAGTCACGAGTCATGAAGCCACCTTTCTTGAGCATCGGACGCAGCGGCGGTTCAAAGTAGGTCAACGCACGGCTAAGGCCATGACGAACAGCGCCGGCCTGGCCGGACAGTCCACCGCCGGTAACGGTGCAGACGATGTCATATGAGCCTTCGCGATTGGTCGCAGCGAAAGGCTGGTTGATCACCATGCGCAGAACCGGGCGGGCGAAATAGGCAACGACATCGCGGCCATTGACGGTGATTTTGCCGGTACCAGGCTTGATCCAGACGCGGGCAATAGCGTTCTTACGACGACCGGTCGCATAAGCGCGGCCCTGGGCGTCGATTTTCGGCTCGACCGTGACAGGGGCTTCGGAAACATCCGCATCAACGGCAGAAGCAGCGACGGTTCCTTCCATCACATCTTTCAGGTCTTCGAGAGTTTTGACGTCTTCAGACATCTCAGGCGCTCCTCTTGTTCTTCGGGTTCATCGCGCCGACGTCGAGAGTTTCCGGCTGTTGCGCTTCATGTGGGTGTTCGGCGCCGGCATAGACATGCAGCTTGCGCATCTGCTGACGGCCCAACGGGTTACGAGAGATCATCCGCTCAACGGCCTTGATCAGAACGCGTTCAGGATGCTCGCCATCCAGGATCTGTCCGGCAGTACGGCTTTTAATGCCGCCGGGATGTCCGGTATGCCAGTAGTAGACCTTGTCGGCGCGTTTGCGTCCGGTCAACTGAACTTTATCGGCATTGATGACAACGATGTTGTCACCGCAATCCATATGAGGCGTGAAGGTCGGTTTGTGCTTGCCACGCAACCGTGTGGCAATGATGCTGGCGAGCCGGCCGAGAACGATACCTTCGGCATCGACCAGGCACCATTTCCGTTCGATTTCCGAGGGCTTGGCGGAATAGGTTTTCATTTTTTTGTCCGTCACATTGAAACAAATTCAGGGCGAAACGGTGCAGGCGACAGTGCCTGACCACGCGAGGCTCGTTTTCTAGGTCAACTCTTGATTGGTGTCAAGGACAAACCCGTCAATTTAATCAACAATAACAGTGGCTTTAGAGTTATGGTATGATATTACCGTATATGTTGCCGCATAACTTTGCGAGCGTGTCGCCATAAATGTAAGGAGTGCGTTAAGGATTGCCGTCTATAGAATATATCAAGTCTGCTCCAGCATTGACAAAAATGGGAGATCGCCATGGCACTATTTGAGTGGAATGACTCCATGAGCATCGGCATTGATGATATTGATAAGGATCACAGGTTGCTGGTCGACCTGCTGAATCTTCTTCATGACGCGGTCACGGACGGTCAGGGCAGAGAAATAGTAGGTAGCGTCCTGAATTCATTGTCGGATTATACTGATTACCATTTTGCCCGCGAAGAGACGATGTTGCAGGCCTGCAAATACCCCGATCTTGATGGCCATATCAAGGCGCATGAATCCTTGAGAGCACGCGTCCGCGATATCCGTATGGATTTTGAACAGGGCGACACGGCCGACATTGACCACTATGTCCTGGAATTCCTGAAAGACTGGTTACAGGCTCACATTATGGGACGGGACATGCTGTATCAGGCCTGCATGCGGGAGCACATTGAGGAAGTCGAAGAGGCCTCGAGAGCCTATTCGGAAAACCCAATTTGGTTAAAACCGGGCAGCCGCGCGTTAGCCAACGGGGCTTAGCCGCCCTGCCCGGCCCGTTTTTTCTTGACGCCGTCCGGCTATCTCGGCGGAATGGAATAGGTTCCCGTCGCATGGGCCACCGGCTCGCGGGAAATGGCATCGCCGCCGCCGACCCCGGAAAACAGCGTTACCTCGATCACCGCCAGGCGTTTGCCCAGCTTGATGATACTACCGTCGGCGATCAAATCCCCGGGCATCGGCTTACGCAGAAAATTGATGTTAAAATTGGTTGTCACCGCCAATTTGACATGACCGATCATACTTAGAACCACGGCATACATGGCGCCGTCGGCAAGGGCCATCATCGACGGCCCGGAAACGGTGCCGCCGGGACGCAGCATAGTGTCGGCGAAAGGCAACACCATCGTTACCTTGCCGCGTTCAACCGTCTGCAGGCGCATACCGGCTTCCGCCGCCCATGGCAGTTCTTCGGCCATCAGTTTCTGAAATTCCTCGATGGTGATTTTTGCCATGCCGCCCTGTTGTCCTTTCGACGATTATTTCGGATATTGTTATACGCCGGCGGAAGGTTAGGGAACGCCGAAGCAAACGTCAAACCCTGTCCGCCATTTGCTTTCTTGCTTGAATTTCACCGACACAAAGAGTGACAATACGTTCAACGGCTACGCCATCATTACCGGATAACGTTCCATGAACACGCCAGACCAACCCATCGCCAATGACCCCGTTCTGTTGCGGCAAGACAAAGACCATATTTGCACCCTGACGCTTAACCGTCCGGACAAATTCAATTCCCTCTCCGAGGAACTTCTCGGCGCCCTGCAAAAGGCCTTTGACGACCTTGCCGGGGACAAAAACGTCCGGGCCATCATTCTGGCCGGAAATGGCAGGGCCTTTTGCGCGGGCCATGACCTCAAGGAAATGCGCGCCAACCCGGATATCGCCTACTACAAAATGCTGTTCAAAAAATGCAGCGCCGTGATGATGTCGATGATTCGATTGCCGCAACCGGTTATCGCCCGCGTTCATAGCGTCGCTACCGCCGCCGGCTGCCAGCTTGTCGCCAACGCGGATATGGCGGTCGCCGCCAGCGATGCCTCGTTCGGTACATCGGGGATCAATGTCGGCCTGTTCTGCATGACGCCGGGCGTTGCCCTGTCGCGTAACGTCAACCGCAAGAATTCATTCGAAATGCTGTTTACCGGCGATATCATAACGGCGGAACGGGCGCTTGAAATGGGACTGGTCAACCGCGTGGTGCCGGCCGACGATCTTGATACAACCATCGACAGGTTCGCCCGGTCGATCACCGGCAAATCCGCCGCCGCGGTGGCCGCTGGAAAGAAAGTGTTCTACCACCAACTGGAACAAAACATTGAAGAAGCGTATGACTACGCGGCCGAAGAAATGGCCTGCAACATGATGTTTCCGGATGCCGGCGAAGGCATAGACGCCTTTATCGGCAAGCGTAAACCGGTCTGGCAGGACACGTGATAAAATGAGCAAGCTCCCCACCACAGACAGCCCGCTTGTCTATTCCGATAGGATGCTGATGGATGTGCTCGGCACCGTCCGCAGCATTGCCATGGTCGGGGCCAGCGCCAACCCCGTGCGGCCTTCGAATTTCGCCATGAAATATTTACTGGGCAAGGGATACCGGATAATCCCGGTCAATCCCGGACAGGCCGGCAAAGAAATCCACGGCCAAATGACCTATGAATCGCTCGACGACATTTCCGAAAAATTCGACATGGTCGATATCTTCAGAAGCTCGAGTGCGGTCGCACCGATCATCGACAAGGCTATCGAGTTGGCCCCGGAAAAAGGTATCCGGGTCGTCTGGATGCAGCTTGGGGTTCGTGACGACGAAGCCGCCCGGAAGGGCGAACGGGCCGGGTTCACGGTTATCATGGACCGGTGCCCGAAGATCGAGTACGCCCGGCTGTACGGAGAACTCGGTTGGGGCGGTATCAATTCCGGCATTATTTCATCGAAGCGCCGAAAACTGACGCGGAAAGCCTGACACGATGAGCACGGACAGCAAAAAACCGAGCGGGCCGGGTTTTGAAACACGCGCCGTTCATGCCGGGGCGTCGCCCGACCCGGTAACCGGCGCGCGTGCCACCCCCATCTATCAAACGACATCTTACGTTTTTGAAGATGCCGAACACGCCGCCGACCTGTTTAACCTGCAAACGTTCGGCTTTATCTACTCGCGTTTGAACAATCCGACGGTTTCGGTCCTGGAAGAACGCATCGCCAGCCTGGAAGGCGGTCGCGCCGCCGTCTGCGCCGCCAGCGGCCATGCCGCACAATTCCTGACCTTTTTTACCCTGCTTGGGCCCGGCGACGAATTCCTTGCCTCGCGCAACCTGTACGGCGGCTCGATCACCCAGTTCGGCCTCAGTTTTGATAAGTTGGGCTGGAAATGCCATTTCGTCGATCCGACCGACCCTGAAAACTTCCGCAAGGCGCTGACGCCAAAATGCAAGGCGATTTTCCTGGAGGTGCTGGCTAATCCCGGCGGCATCGTCGTCGATATCGAACCAATTGCGGCGATTGCGCGAGAGGCCGGCATTCCGCTGATCGTCGATAACACCATGGCGACCCCGTACCTGTGCCAGCCATTCGACTGGGGCGCCGATATCATTGTCCACTCGACGACCAAATTTTTGGGCGGGCACGGCAACTCGCTGGGCGGCGCGGTCGTCGAAAAGGGCACATTTGACTGGAACCAGAACGATAATTTCCCGTCCATGACCAAGCCGGAACCGGCCTATCATGACCTGGTATTCTATGAAACCTTCGGCGACTTTGGTTTCACCATGAAGGCACGCGCGGTTGCATTGCGCGACTTTGGACCGGCGATGTCCCCGACCAATGCCTTTTACACCATCACCGGCATCGAAACCCTGCCGCTACGGATGGATCGCCACGTCGCCAATGCCCGTGTGGTCGCCGACTTCCTGGAGGGGCATCCGGCCGTCGATTGGGTATCCTACGCCGGACTGAAATCCAGCCCGTCCTATGACCTGGCCCTGAAATACCTGCCGAAAGGCCCGGGGTCGGTGTTTACCATCGGTCTCAAGGGTGGCTATGACGCCGGTGTCAAACTGGTGGAATCCGTCAATCTGTTTTCGCATCTGGCCAACATCGGTGACACCCGGTCGCTAATCCTGCATCCGGCGTCTACGACGCACCGGCAACTGAACGACGAACAACGCATCCAGGCCGGTGCCGGACCGGACGTCATTCGACTGTCAATCGGCATCGAAACCGTCGAAGACATCATCGCGGATCTGGATCAAGGGCTTAGCGGTAGCTAGAAATTTCGATCAGGTTGCCATCGGGGCCGCGGATATAAACCGGGACGATTCCGCCCCCCGCCCCGGTCCGCTCCACCGGGCCTTCTTCAACGGCGATCTCCTGGTTTTCAAAGTGGGAAACCAGTTGGGCCGATGAAATGGGGCAAGTCCAGATATGGTTGACGTTAATCATTCCGCGGCGACGGGCACTGTTTCGACCCTTTCATTGGGAAGCAACAGGCTAGCCGCCATGGCGACCGCGGCGACGCCGCCAAGGATGATGAACAACCAGAAAAATCCGCCCGTATAATCATAAAGTTTTGCCTCAAGAAAAATACCCAAACTACCAATACCAATGGTCAAAATATACTTCAAGCCGAACACCAGGCCACGCCACTGCGCCGGAGCGTATCGGGCCACCAGGGCATTTTCCGCGGGCAATGCCCCCGTATTCGCCGACACCATAACCACGGCGACAACAATGAGTGCGCCGCCGCCAAGACTTGCCGCCAGCGCCAGGAACGGCGCCTGCAGGGCGAAGGCCAGCGTGTAAACCAGTTTCAAGGGGTATTTATCGGCCAGCCTGCCGGCGACGATCTGCATCGCCCCGGAAACGGAATAGACCAGGGCTACCAGGACGGAAACCCCGAATACCCCGCCATTGGTCAATTCCGACAAGCGTTCGCTGAACGCCTTCGGCAGGGCTGGCTGCATCGCTTGATAAATCAGGCCGGTGCACAACATCGTCACCGCCAGCACCAGAAAGGCGCGGATCATGTCTTTGCGGGGGGCCGGTCGCATCGGCACTCGGTCCTCCTTGATTTCAATAATCAGCCGGCGCCGGATCAACAAGAAGAACAAGCAACCGGTGGCAATTATTAATATGCCGGGGACCAGGAAGGCCGCGGGCCAGCCATGCCATTGAATCAGGGCACCGGCGCTGATGGCGGCGACCGCCGGACCGACGCTGCCAAACACGCCGTTAACGCCAAGCGCCGCGCCTCGATTGACCGCATGACGAACCAGCCACGCGATACCGACGGGATGGTAAATGGATGAAAACAACCCGGTGACGGCCAAAGAAAAGGCAATCATAAACGGGCTCGAAGCCAAACCGGTCATCACCATTCCGGTCCCGGTCCCCAGGAAGAACAGGCTCATCATGCCGGTCGAACTCCACTTGTCGCCGATCCATCCGGCCAGTGGCGCCGCGACCCCGAATAAAACATTGCCGACGACAATCAGGGTGACCACGTCGCCGTGGCTCATCGACAGATCTTTTTCCAGACTCAGGGCGACGACGAAGAAAATCGGCCCGAACAAATGCGAACAAGAATGCCCGATGCAGGAAAATACCAGCGATAATCTGGCCGACAGCGTTTCAGAGCGCGTCATATCACCCCGACAATTCCTCGATTATGATTTGTTAAGGCCGGGTAATTTCCAAACCAAGGGTAAAATCACGGCAGCCAGCGCCAGCTTGGTCAAATCCCCCGTCAGGAACGGCACCATGCCCCAGGCAAGGATGGGTTTGTCCCAGCCGAACAACGTTCCCAGCCAAACCAGACCGGGGATATAAATCACCGCATTGCCGATCAACATGGCCAGTGCCGTGGTTGCAAATGAACGATCCCAACCGCGTTCGGCCAGTGCTCCGGTAACGGTGGCCGCCAGAAGGAAACCAAACAGGTAGCCACCGGTTCCCCCCAGCATGTAGGCCAGGCCGACGCCTTTTTCAGGGCTGCCGGAAAAAACAGGTAGCCCCATAACGCCTTCGGCCAGATACAACAGCACCGTCGCCGCCCCCAGCCGCCAGCCATAGGCCATGCCAATGGATAAAATGACGAAGGTCTGCATGGTCATCGGAACCGGATAAAAAGGCAGTTGAATTTTCGCCGATGCCCAAATCAGCAAAGATCCAATGACACTAAGGACGACGCCACGGAACGCTCCGACCAATTTTCCTTGATCTTCACCCACCGGCCAAACGCTGTCGGCCAGAGTTAATGCGGGGACGTACAATTGGGACTGCGAAGGCATAAAGGTCTCTCCTGAAGTAAATAATATCCGGCAGAATCCGAAACGACGGACCCCCCCCCTTACATACATCGGCGCGTCGCCGGCTGAAACCCTGTTTCAGGCCATTCTTTGATAACGGCTGTCGATGACAATTTCCTTCGACGGGCCGGTAACGAACCAGTTCAAATGCCAAATATCGGCGCCTTCGACCAAAACTCTGCCCCGATACGTATCATCCTTGCAGATATGGGTAACTTTTTGAAATCCGGCCGACAAATCCAACAGATGAAACAGCCCGCCGTGTTCAAAATGAACTTCCCCAAGATGCCCGGCATTGTAGCGGTCGGGGAATTTGTAAATATAGCTGCGATGGACGACTTCACGGTAGTCGCCGAATCGGAGCTCGCCCTGCTCGCGGTAAACAAGGTCGCCACCGTCGGCCACGGCGGTATCCTGAATAATATGGACATCCCCCTGCATGGCCCCCGGCATATTCAGTCGCAGGTCGTTCATGGTCCGATACAGGCTCCATGAGCCTTGCAGAAAGGAATACAGGTCATCGACGGGCCAGGCGCCAGACTCTGAAACATCCTTCATGTGAAAAGCCGCTCCGCACCAACAGATTACATCGCGACTGATAATATCGTTTTTTGCGGTGAACGGCTAGCCGATGAAGCTCCCCTCTTAGCCAGGAGCGGACATTTGCGATGGGACTTGAATTGGTTTTTTTATTCTCCGGGATCGGCCATTCCGATAAGGAGCGCTGGCGCAAAACCACGATTTGATTGCCGTCAAGGTCATAATTTCGGCTTTAACCTAGACAGGCGTATTGTTTGCCACGTTCATAATGAGGAAACCTCGCAAAAATGAATGACCCAAATATACGGCCACGATGGGTTATACCCCTTGCAATATTCGTAGGGATATTTGGCCTTTTGACCCTCAAATCAGGTGGTGAGGTGCTGTTTATTGATGGTGCGGGACGTGAAGCGGCGGGAGAATATGTACCGTTCGTCGTCTGGTTCAATTTCCTGGCTGGATTCGTTTATATCTTGGGAGCCGTCGGGCTGGTCCTCTGGCGACCCTGGATTACACCGCTGTCTGTTGCCGTCACAGTTCTGACAATTGCGGTTTTTATAGCCTTCGGAATTCATATCCTGACAGGTGGAGCATATGAGGCCCGTACCGTCGGGGCGATGTCCCTTAGATGTCTGGTTTGGCTCGGCGTTACGTTAGCGGTTCGCGGGAAAGTCCAATAGAGGGATAAGAGACTAAGAATCACCTGCCGTCAGCGTCATATGAACTGGCCAATGAGTGTCTTGATTGGATCAAAAGCGGGTATCATTTGATGATCGTTGTCTCGATGCTTCCGAATGGCTGGGCGTGCACGATGATAGAATCGCCGGGCTGAAGGAACTGCCCTTCACTATCGCTGGCGGAGGCAACTGCCGAAACCTTATCGAAGCGGTCCATCATTAGCAGTTTGCCGAGCCGTTTTTTCCAGCGTGGTGCGTTAAGGGCCACCCCCGCCGGCGAACCCGTGGTGATCGCCGTGCCCGCTTTAATGACATCCTTGCCATAGGTTTCGGCAACAAAACCCAAAATTTGGCGGTTTGTGTAGATGCGGTTTTTGGTGTTCTGGTTTTGCCGCAATTCACCATTGACGTAGGTTTGCAGCTCAATGCACAGCAGAGAGTTCGGAAGTTGTAAATTTGGCACCCACATCCTTTGACTAACCGGCAGGAAACCCGGAAAGCTGCCTTTTTGGTCCAAGAACACGGCTTCGCGTTCCGCACCGAACCCAAGAATGCCCACTGTCGTGGATTGCAGATCATTTGCCAGGAAATAACCGAGTTTCGGAGCGAAGTCCGGGTCGCGTATGTTATTGATCGTGATGTCTTCCAGTACAACGACGCCAAGTTCGACCTCGTAATCCAGCAGGACGGGTATCGCTGGAAGTTTTGCCTGCAACCGGTTCGCCAAACCGGGCTCGAGCCTATCGACTACTTCCAGTATTTCATGCTGAGCAGGGTATTTGATTTCACCGCCCATACTCAACGCCGGTGCTAACTTGCGGAAAATAGGAGGAGGTATCTGCGGATCGTAATCATATCCACCTTGGCGAATAATCCCGGGGTATGTGAGCGCAACGCCATACATTTGATCCCGATCCACTACCAAGGGGACAAGCTTGCCCGCATTCCCATTCAAGGACAGGCACGCGCTCGACGCCGGGACAGGACTGTGTAGGGCGGGCCAGAAAACGAACCCCACCAGGCCGACCGTCAAGGCTGATAATAATAGCGCTAAATATTTGAAGAATGAGAGCATAGCTATACCCCGCCTCCCAAGATACCGCCGTGTCCATCACCTAGTATAACCTGCTTGGCTGTCTCGGGGAATTTTGAGGCACTTTCACAATCGGACACACCATGGGCGGTGGCAGGCTTGGCGGAGGTAGACCGGCTAACACCGCGAACGGTGAGAATATCGGTGTTGGCAGATAATGTCTGCCCCGGGTCAGAAACAGACCTAAATACGAATTTCTGATAACGTCTGCTTAAACACCTAACAACAGACATGAGGGGCGCTCACGCATATTAGACGTGCGTCCCGGTTCGCCCTTGTTCAGGGGTGCCTGCTGGAGATTTTTCGGAAAACAATGGTGGTTTTCAAGTATTGAAAGCCTGAGCCATTGTGAGCCATTGAAAGTTTGGCGTCCCCAACGGGATTCGAACCCGTGTTGCCGGCGTGAAAGGCCAGTGTCCTAGGCCTCTAGACGATGGGGACCCTAGGAAGAGCGGATTAACTATACGTACCGGACAACAAAATCAAGCGTTTAGAAATGCGGGAGCGAAATAATTTTGGGGCCCTGCGGACCATCGCCTATTTTCCGCTATTTATTCCACCCGCCGGAAGTCCCTACCCTTTTGTGTGTTTGCTTAAGGGCTGGCGATACATACTATCGGGCTATAATTAATCGACGATAGCGCGCGGCCAACCCGTTTGGAGGATTTCAGTATATGTTGAAAGGTAAAGTTCTCGTCGCCCAGGGTGGCGGTCCAACCGCCGTCATCAACCAATCGCTGGTCGGCGCCGTGCTCGAGGCCCGGAAATTTCCCGGTGTCACTCACGTTTATGGCTCCCTTCATGGTATTTCGGGCATCGTCAACGAGGACTTCCTTGACCTGACGCAGGAAACCACGGCCAACCTGGAACGAGTCGCGGCGACGCCCTGTTCGGCGCTGGGATCGACCCGGGACAAACCGAACATCAAATACTGCAAGGAAATCTTCAAGATCCTGAAGGCTCACGAAATTGGCACGTTCTTCTACATCGGCGGCAACGATTCCTCGGACGCCCTGAAAATTCTCGCCCAAATGGCGGAAAAAGAAAATTATGACCTGACCGGCATCCATATCCCCAAAACCATCGACAACGACTTGCCGGTCAATGACCACACACCGGGATTCCCATCCGCCGCCCGCTTCGTCGCCAGTGCTTTTGCCGGTATTAATCAGGATAACATGGCGCTTCGTGGTGTCTATGTCGGCGTCGTTATGGGTCGCCATGCCGGGTTCCTGACGGCCGCCTCCGCCGGTGCACGCACCTTCGGTGGCGATGCGCCGCACCTGATCTACCTGCCCGAGCGCACCTTCGACATGAACAAATTCGTCACCGACGTTAAACGTGTCTACGACAAGCACGGGCGCTGCGTTGTCGCGGCATCGGAAGGCGTACACGATGCCAAAGGCACCGCCATCGTCACCAAGCTGGCCAAGAACGTCGAAAAGGACGCCCACGGCAACGTCCAGTTGTCAGGCACCGGGGCATTGGCCGATCTGCTGACCGACGCGATCAAGTCGAAAACCGGAATTTCGCGGGTTCGCGGCGACACATTCGGCTACTTGCAGCGCTCGTTCCTGGGCTGCGTTTCCGATATCGATCAAACGGAAGCCCGACAGGTTGGGGAAAAAGCGGCCCAGTTCGCGAATTTCTCGGACGCCAAAAGCGGCACCGTCACCATCCACCGGGTCGGCAATTACGCCGTTGAATACAAACTGAGCAAACTGGAATCCGTCGCCGGACTGACTAAAGTCATGGCCGATGGCTTCATCAACAAGGACGCCAACGACGTGACGCCCCGGTTTATGGATTACCTGACCCCGCTGCTGGGCAGCAACATGCCCCAGGTCGGGCGCCTTGACAGCAGTAACCGGGTCAAAAAGATCCTGAACGCGTAAGGCACGAGAAAAAATTCGGGGAGGGGCGGATGAGCGGGCCGCGTCAGGTATTGGCGTGGCCCGCTTTTCTTTTTTTATTTCACCCCACTACCAAACCGGTGCGGCGTCATCGACCAGCAGTTGCGGGGTTGAGCGGCCTTGCCAGGTGTTAATTCTAAGCTTTCCGGCAATGTGAAACGGCGCGCCGCCGTGATGGATCAAGGCCTGCCCCATTTCCGTTTCAACGGCACGGAAGGCGATTGCTTTCAATCTTTTTCCGCTCTCATCCGTCAGGGTCAGCCGCAGGTGAGATTGGTCGGCTCCGATGGCATCGGCATGGGCGATGCGCGCACTGGCGATGGCGAACCGGGGCTCGGAATTGCCCGCTCCATAAGGTCCGATGCTTTCCAGAACCTCCGCCAGACCGAGATTAGCCCCGGCAATCTTTAACCCACCGTCCACATACAGCGCCCGCACGGCCGGCAGGGCCGTCATCTCGCCCGTCAGGCGGTCGTTGAGGAAGGTCTTTAGAGACTCGACCTTGCCGCGCTCTACCGTCAACCCTGCCGCCATGGCGTGGCCGCCGCCTTTAAGCAACAATCCGGACTGCCGGGCGGCGATGATGGCGGCCCCCAGGTCGACACCGTTAACCGAACGGCCGGAACCACTGCCGGTCTCACCGTTGAGCGTAATCACCAGTGATGGGCGGTGGAATTTATCTTTCAGGCGGCTGGCGACAATACCGACAACACCGGGATGCCAGTTCTCGCCGACCACGATAACGACCGGTCGGCTGCCGGGCTGTTCGGATTCGGCCTGAGCCAAAGCCTGTTCCAGCACCGCCTTCTCGATTTCCTGTCGCTCACGGTTCAACTCGTCCAGATGGGCGGCGATCTCGCCAACCTCGGCCCGGTCATCGCTGCTGAGCAGCCGCGTCCCCAAATCAGATTGCCCGACCCGGCCACCGGCGTTGATCCGCGGCCCCAACAGGAATCCGGCATGATACGCTCCCGGTGGCTCATTAATTCCGGCGACATCGGCCAGCGCCGCCAGCCCGGCATTGCTACGTTTAGCCATGATTTTCAGGCCTTGAGTGACCAGTGCCCTGTTGACCCCATGCAACGGCACGACATCACAGATGGTACCCAGCGCGACAATATCGAGCCACCCCATCAGGTTCGGCTCGGCCCGGTTTGCATACCACCCCAATTGCCGTAGTTTTCGGTTCAGCGCCACGGCCAACAGGAACGTCACGCCAACGGCGGCGAGGTGGCCGTGCGGGCTCTCCTCATCCAGCCTTTTCGGATTGATCACGGCAAGCGCCGCCGGCAGCCCGGCTTCGGCTTCGTGATGATCGACGACAATAACATCAAGCCCGGCATCGTGCGCCGCCTGCAAGGGTTCGAACGACGTTGTGCCACAGTCAACGGTAACGACGACGGAAGCCCCTTCCCGCTGCAACTCCAGCAACGCCGCCTCGTTGGGACCATATCCTTCTTTCTGACGGTCCGGGATGTAGACTTTTGACCTGGCCCCGACCGCATTGAACAGCCGCCTCAACAAAGCCGAAGAGGTCGCGCCATCGACATCGTAATCGCCAAATACGGCAACAAGTTCGTTCCGGGTGACCGCCCCCGCCAATCTGTCGACCGCATCGCTCATACCCTTCAGATGATCAGGGTCCGGCAACAGGTCCTTCAATGTCGGGTTAAGGTAACCCGCCGCCTGATCCATTCCGACACCGCGGGCGGCAAGAATACGCCCAACAATTTCCGGCACGCCTAGTCGCTGGGAAATGGCGAGGGCGATACGGTCTTCGGCCTTGCGGACCGACCAGCAACGCCCCGTCAGGGACCTCTCGACACCCAGGAAATACTCATCCGGCACGGCTTATTCCGCCGATAGCAGTCGGCCAAACCGGTGGTGGCTTTCGACGAAGCGGAGCGTCCCCGTTGTCGAACGCAGCACCAGGGAGTGGGTGACGGCAATCCCGTTGATCTTGTGAACTCCGTTCAACAGCGCCCCTGTCGTGACCCCGGTCGCGGCGAACGTTATTCCGCCGTAGGCCATGTCGGAAATGTCGAATTTCCTGTTACGGTCTTCGAATCCCGCCTCACGGGCAACCCGGGCATCGTCTTCGTTGCGAATGACCAGCCGTCCTTGCATCTGCCCGCCGGCGCAACAGAGTGCCGCGGCCGATAAAACCCCCTGTGGCGCGCCGCCGGTGCCCAGAAACATATCAATTCCGCTACCGGCCCAGATGGTTGCAATGACACCGGAAACATCACCATCGGAAATCAGCATGATGCGGGCCCCGGCCTGCCGCACCTTGGCGATCACATCGCGGTGACGCGGCCGATCTAGAATGCAGACAACGAGGTCCCCGACCCGAACATCTCTGGCGGCGGCGAGGGCTTGCAGATTTTCAATCGGTTCCTTGTCGATATCAACAAGCCCCGGCGGCAATCCACCGCCAACGGCGATCTTGTCCATATACAGGTCCGGCACACCGAGAAATCCCCCATCTTCGGCCATGGCGATCACGGACAGGCCATTGGATTCACCTTTTGCGATGATGGTCGGCCCTTCGACCGGCATCAGGGCGACATCGACGGCGGGTCCTTGACCGGTACCGGCACGTTCGCCGACGACCAGTTTGGTTCCGCCATCATTCGGCCTCTCGCCAATTCGAATGGAACCGTCGATGGCGAGGCCATCCAGAGCCCGGGACATAGCCGATACAGCGCCCTGATCGGCTGCCTTTTCGTCTCCGCGGCCCATGAATTCGCTGGCGGCGCGGGCGGCCGCTTCGGTCACCCGAACGGCCTCCATCGCAAGATTTCGCCCTGCTGTGTTGGATTGCGTCATGATGGCAGCCTTATAAATTTTCGATACGGATCATAACCGGGCGCTCCACCACGCCGTCAAGGGCGGCAATCGCGCCGATGGTTTTCATAGCCTGGGCCTCCCCCGTTTCGTGCAAGGTCAGGATGACCGGAACGGCTTCGCCCGGCTCATGACCGTGTTGCAGGATCGATTCCATGGAAACGTTATTATCACGCAGGACCGCCGCAACGTCGGCGAAAACGCCCGGCCTGTCGACAACCATCAAACGGATATAATAGGCACCGCTGTGACCGGCCATGGGCACCGGCAGGGATGGCTTCAACTGGTCAACCGGCACCCCGAAGGTCGGAATACGGACGCTTCGGGCGATATCCACCAGGTCGGCGGCAACCGCCGATGACGTCGGGCCTTCGCCGGCGCCACGGCCTTCCAGGACCAGGCTATCGATGGAATCACCCTCGGCGACGACGGCGTTAAACACCCCTTCGACACCGGCTATCGGCGCCGCCAGCGGAACCATACACGGATGAACCCGTTGTTCGATGCCGTTTTCAGTCTCCGATGCGATACCCAGCAGCTTGATGCGAAAGCCCAGTTCCTCGGCAAAGCGAATGTCCTGTAGAGAAATATGACGGATACCTTCGACATGGACGGATGGGAAATCGACCTCGCGTCCAAAGGCGACGGCGGCCAGGATAGCGAGTTTATGGGCCGCGTCGTCACCATCTATATCGACACCCGGATCGGCCTCGGCATACCCGAGCTTTTGGGCATCCGCCAGGACGTCTGAAAATTCCAGGCCTTCGTCGCGCATGCGACTCAGGATGTAATTACAGGTACCGTTAAGGATACCATAGACCCGACTGATGGTGTTTCCGGCCAGCCCTTCCCGCAGCACCTTGATAACGGGAATACCACCGGCGACCGCGGCTTCGTAGGACAGCATCACGTCTGCCCGCTCGGCGGTTCTGGCGAGCGCCGCCCCATGGGTGGCAATCAACGCCTTGTTGGCGGTGACAACGTGGCGCCCATTTTCCAGGGCCGCCTCGACGACCTGCCTGGCAATGCCGTTGGCTCCGCCGATCAGTTCAACGACAACGTCGGCATCGGCATTTCTGGCCATGGCGACGGCGTCATCGAAGTATTCATAGCCATCCAGTGAAACACCGCGATCCTTGGTACGGTCCCGCGCCGATACCGCGACGACCTTGATCGCCCTGCCGCACCGGCGTTCAAGCACGCCGGAATGAGCCTGTAAAAGCTTAACGGTTCCGGCCCCGACCGTTCCCAATCCGGCGACGGCAATCTTCAATGAGGTGTCCATCAGGTTCTGTCCTGTATTTTTTTGAGTTGGAATTTAGCTGGAAGCGGCACGGCTACGTTCGGTTTCTTCAAAAACCTTGTCGTAACGCGTGAGGAAGGACTTGATATTCCTGACGGCCTGTCGGGTTCGATGCACATTTTCGACCAATCCGATACGGACATGACCGTCGCCATGTTCCCCGAAGCCAACCCCCGGGGCAACGGCAACCCTGGCCTCGCGCAGCAGCAACTTGGAAAATTCCATGGACCCGAGATGGCGGAAGGCGGGTGGAACAGGTGCCCACGCGAACATCGTCGCCGGTGGCGACGGGATTTCCCAACCGGCGGCGCCAAGGCCTTCGATCAACACATCGCGGCGTTCCTTGTACAACGCCCGAATGTCATCAACGCAGTCCTGTGGTCCATTCAATGCCGCCGTCGCGGCAACCTGAACCGGGGTGAACGCGCCATAGTCGAGATAGGATTTAATCCGGGTCAACGCCGCGACCAGGGTTTTGTTACCGCTGGCGAAGCCGATGCGCCATCCCGGCATATTGTAGGTCTTGCTCATGGACGTAAATTCGATGGCGATATCGCGCGCCCCCGGAACCTGCAAAATTGACGGTGGCGGCGGCACGTCGAAATAAATTTCCGAATACGCCAGGTCCGATAATATCCAGATTTCGTGATGCCGGCAAAAATCGACGACCCGGGCATAGAAATCGAGATCAACCAGTTCCGCCGTCGGGTTATTGGGGTAGTTCAATACCAGCGCCGTCGGTTTCGGCACACTGTGGGCGACGGCGCGTTCCAACGCGGCCATGAAATTTTCATCGGGTCTGACCGGAATATTGCGAACCGCAGCCCCGGCAATAACAAACCCGAAGGGATGTATGGGGTAGCTGGGATTCGGCACCAGAATAACATCACCCGGTGACGTGATCGCCGAGGCCAGGTTGGCCAGACCTTCTTTTGACCCCAAAGTGACGATCGTTTCGCTTTCAGGGTCTATGCCGACATTAAAGCGCCGCTCATAGTAGGCCGACACGGCCTTCCGCAGGCCCGGAATACCCCTTGAATTGGAATACCTGTGGGTTCGTGGGTCCTGTACCGCCTCACACAATTTATCGACGATATGTTTCGGAGTCGGCTGGTCCGGATTGCCCATGCCAAAATCGACGATATCCTCGCCCGCCGCTCTCGATCGGGCCTTCATCGCATTCACTTCGGCGAAAACATAAGGCGGCAAGCGCCGTATGCGATGGAACTCCTTGTCCATAAGCTTGATATCTCTTTCCTGTTTGGCCGGCCCACCGCGCTTGTCCGTAATCCGGAATTAGGGCGAATTTATGGATGTCGCCAGCGCAAGGCCGATGGTCAGTTTACGAAATAGACCTCGGCGCGCCGGTTGCCGGCTTCACCGGATGGCATGCTTTCGGAATACAAGGGCATTGTGTCGGAACGAGAATCGACCAACAGCATGTCGGCGGGAATTCCCCCGCGAACCAGTGCGGCGGCAACCATGTTGGCGCGGTCCGCCGACAGTTTGTAATTGACCATTGCATGACGGACCGGGTCCATATTCCGCGTCCGGGAACTGGAATACCCGACGACGCGAACCATGCCGCCCCGCTGCTTGTGCAAAAGGACAACCTCGCCAAGAATTTTTCTGTCCAGACGGTCCAGGTTATCGGACCCGTTGCCGAACAGGATGGTCGCGATCATGGTTCCGCCGGCCTCCTGCGGGTAGCGCCGCAATACCGGCGCCGCGCCCCCGGGCAGTTCCGGCTCGGCTTGCCGGGGTGGCGACACGCGTTTTTCCGGCACCGATACCGGGGCGCCATTCATTTCAATGCCGTTGGAAGAAACGACGACCGTCGCATATGGATCACCATCCAGCGGTAACATGGCATTGGCCGGTAATTTCGGGGCCGGTACCGCGACCTCCGTCGGCACGGCCGGCGCGACCGTCGCAGGCGCCGGAGCCTGCGACGGGACGGCGGCAACCTGTTTCGGCGCCGGTGCGGGTGCGGGCGTCGGCACCGGCACGGGCGTTACGGACAGTGTCGGGATAGCCGGGGGGGCCGGTTGAGTGGCAGCCGCCGAAGGCTTGGCATCCGGCACGGCCGTTTCCGCCAGTTGCCCCTGCCGGGCAATGGCTTCGGCGTACTTGCGCCCCTCGACATCGGGCACCAACCCCTGGTTCGTTGTCTTTACAGGACGCTTGGGAACCGTTGACAGACTTGGGAAAGGTTGACCTTCGCCGGGATTTTCCGGGCCGGCGACCTGCCCCTGGGCATCTTCTCCAGAGAAGAAATCTACCGTGCTGTTATACCATTGAGCCGGATTGAGGGCATCGGGCACCGAGGAACAACCGGAAAGCGCCGTCAGTGTGACGGCCATTGCGCCGCCGACAACAAGCCGCCTGAAAAGACCGTTTCCGGTAATCTGGCGTTCTGGTGATTCCGCTTGAATGTCTCGCGAATTGGAAGATCTTGTCGTCATCGGTAGCATCGCCCCTCGTCCCACGAAAAACTGTACGATAAACAAACTTTTTCGTACTTGTGCAAACATACCATAGCCGCATAATGGTTAACGCATAACTTACGGTGATAATGACACGACGGTAACTAAATCCCCAACTTTTTTCACGGTTTTCTACTTTCCGACCACAAAAAAACAGAGGATCGACCAATGGTCAAACTGCCAGAAGAACCCGGCCAACCAGACCGTGCTAAGGCCGCCCCGGAGGACATCTCCGGGGCCATTGCCGACATCGCCCAGCGCAGCCAGCAACTGGTCAATGATTTTCTCGCCAGACAGAAGTCGGAAAACGGCTTGAAGGACATCCAATCGACCTCGCACATTAGTAAGGCGTTTATGGAAATGACGGCGAAAATGATGGAAAACCCGGCCAAACTGGTGGAAGCACAGGCGTCGCTATGGAACGACTACATGAAGCTATGGCAGTCGGCGGCAACCAGAATGATGGGGGGGGAAACCGCCCCGGTCATCAAGCCTTCGAGCGGTGACAAGCGGTTTCGCGCCGATGCATGGAGCGAAAACGACGTTTTTGATTTCATCAAGCAATCCTACCTGCTGACCGCCAACTGGCTTCAGGATACAGTGCGTGACGTTGAAGGGCTCGATGACAAGACCGCAAAGAAAGTCGATTTCTACACGCGCCAGTACGTCGACGCCCTGTCACCAAGCAATTTCGCGGCGACCAATCCCGACGTCCTGCGCGCGACCGTTGAAACGGGTGGCGAAAACCTCATAGACGGATTGAAAAATCTACTTGGCGACCTGGAACGCGGCAAGGGCAAGCTGAACATCTCGAAAACCGACGACAGCGCCTTCGAAGTCGGCGTTAATATTGCCACAAGCCCCGGAAAAGTCGTTTACCGCAACGAGTTGGTCGAAATGATCCAATACAGCCCAAGCACCGACAAGGTCGTACGGCCCCCATTACTGATCGTCACACCATGGATCAACAAATTTTATATCCTCGACCTGCGACCGGAAAACTCGCTGATTAAATGGGCCGTCGACCAAGGGCATACGGTTTTCGTCACCTCATGGGTCAATCCGGACGCGAAACTGGCTAAAAAATCATTCGAGAATTATCTGTTCGAAGGTGTCCTCGAGTTGCTGGACGCCATTGAAAGCGCGACCGGCGAGAAGCAGATCAACGCCGTTGGCTACTGCATCGGCGGCACCTTGCTGGCCGCCACGTTGGCCTATATGGCGGCAAAAAAGGATCACCGCATCACGTCGGCGACGTTTCTGACGGCAATGGTGGATTTTACCGATCCAGGCGAACTGGGCATATTCGTGGACGAGGATCAGTTAGCCGCCCTGGAAGCAAAATTGAGCAAGCGGGGCTTTCTGGAAGGCTCTGAAATGTCCGATACGTTCAATATGATGCGTGATAACGACCTTATTTGGTCTTTCGTCATCAATAACTACCTGCTGGGCAAGGAACCCTTCCCGTTCGACCTTCTATACTGGAATTCGGACTCGACCCGTATGCCCGCCGCCATGCATCTTTATTATCTGCACAATATGTATCTGAATAACAAGCTTGTTGAACCGGAAGGCATCACACTTGGCGGCGTCGCCATCGATCTCCGCTCAATCGAGATTCCGGTTTATATTCTATCGACTCGCGAAGACCACATCGCACCCTGGAAATCTACCTACGCGGGGACAAGCCTGTACAGCGGCCCCAAGCGCTTCGTTCTCGCCGCGTCCGGGCATATAGCGGGCGTCGTCAATCCACCAACCAAGAAGAAATATTGCCACTGGACCAATGGCAAATTGCCGAAAAATCCTGAAAAGTGGCTGGCCGACGCCATATGCCATGACGGCTCGTGGTGGCCGGACTGGGACAAGTGGCTAAAAAAACATGCAGGAAAGAAAGACACCCCGGCCCGGCACCCCGGAGAGGGCCAACTGCCGGCCCTGGAAGATGCGCCGGGGCCGTATGTCAAAGTGCGTTCCGACGCCTAACTTCTGACATTAACGTTAACCCTGATCTTCCTTGAAACCATCAAGGAGTTGCATCGCAGCGGTGTGCGGCGCCAGCGCGCGAGCGGATGTTTTGTCGATCAGTTCGGCGAGTTTGCCTTGGCGTTGACGGTGCAGACGGGTCCGCACTTCGTCTTCGGCCGCTTTTAATATTCGCATCTCGGCAATGCGGCGCTTGCGGGTGACCATTTCGCCGCTTTCATTCAGGTGCCGGAGATGGCCGTCGATGGCCGCCAACAGGACGTCAATCTTCTCACCTTTTTCGGCGCTGGTGGGCACCACAGAGGGACTCCAGCCACGCGACCGCCGGTTCCCGCGCCCCAGCGTCAACATCGCCTCAAGGTCGGCGACCGTTCGGGCAGCGTCGTCCCGATCACATTTCGACACCGCATGAATATCGGCAATTTCAAGCACGCCCGCCTTGATCGCCTGAATATCGTCGCCCAACCCCGGGGCCGATACGACAACGACGGTATGGGCGGCACTGACGATATCCACTTCGTCCTGGCCGACGCCGACGGTTTCGATCAACACCACATCAAACCCGGCGGCATCGAGAACATCGACCGTGTCGAGCGCCGGGCGCGCCAGGCCGCCAAGGGCGCCCCCCGTCGCCATGGAACGGATGAACACGCCATCGTCCCCGGTCAGGTCGTTCATACGGACCCGGTCACCCAGAATGGAGCCGCCGGAAAACGGGCTGGACGGATCGACGGCGACGATCCCGACCTTGCGACCGCTTTTCCTGATTTCCAACGCCAGCGAGCGAACCAGGGTCGATTTGCCACTGCCCGGAACCCCGGTAATGCCGACGACATGGGCCTTGCCGGCATGGCGAAAAACACCGGCCAGGGCCAGACGATCAGCCGGGTTTGCCGTTTCCGCCCGTGACATCATTCTGGCGATGGCGCGGGGCTGGCCTGCCAACACCTGACGAATCAGGTCCTCGTCGGCGGCTGGCAACGGTGCGTCGGTTGCGCTCACGATTCCCCCGCAGCCGCTATCTGTCGCCGGTAGTTCGCGGCGAGGTCTACATAATGTGGGCCCGTATAACGCATGATATCCAGATCCTTATCGGAAAGCCGGCGCACCCTGCGGGCTGGTACTCCGGCCCACAACTCACCGCTTTTGACGATTTTTCCCGGCGGCACCAGCGATCCCGCCGCGACCATACTCCCCGCTTCGACGACGGCCAGGTCCATCACGGTCGCCTTCATACCGACAAAGCAGCCGTCTTCCAGCGTGCAGGCATGAATGAGCGCCATATGGCCGATGGTGACGTCATCACCGATATAACAGCCTTGGGTCTGGGTCGCGACGTGAACGATGGTTCCATCCTGAATATTGGTTCGCTTGCCAACCCGAATATCGTTTACATCGCCCCTGAGGACACATTGAAACCAGATACCCGTTTCAGAACCGATCTCGACATCGCCAATCAAGGTCGCGGTCGGCGCGATGAACGCGCCATCGGCGACTTTCGGCGCTAGTTTTCCATATGGCATGATCAAGCCGGACATCTACTTCTCCCCTTGCGTTTGCATCCAGTAACGGAGCGCCGCACTGACGGCGCGGGGTCGCTCCAACGGCGCCAGATGGCCGCAATCTTCGACAATGACCAGCGCCGCTCCCGCCGCCGCCGCCATCGCCCGATGCTGCTCCAAAGACGTCAACATATCCTGACGCCCGCACATGACAAGAACCGGGCACTCGATCCTGATTAAGTCATCCAGGCCGCTTTTTCGATTCAAAATGGCATTCTGCTGCCGAAGGAAAGCGTCTTTGCCCACATGCTCGGCCATCGCCATGATTCGGGTCGTCAGAACCTCGTCATTCAAACGGTTTTCATGGATCAACAGCGGCAACAAACGCGACGTCACACCCTTAAACGCCCCCCGATTGACCTGCTCGATGAAGCCGAGGCGGCGCTCCCGCTGTTCATCGGTGTCGGCGTCGGCCGAGGTATCGATCAGGGCGAGCCGTTCGATCCGCTCCGGCGCCTGACGCATGATTTCCTGGGCCACATACCCTCCCATGGACAACCCCGCCAGCGAAAATCTCCTGGGCGCGGTCGCCAACACCCGTGCCGCCATCGCCTCGATGCTGTCGTCAAGGGTCAGGTCGGCGACCGAAATTTCGGCAAGATCCGTCAGTGTCTCCGCCTGATGAGCCCACAACGCCTGATCCAGAAGGAGCCCCGGCAAGAGGACGAGAGGGGTCTTGTTGTTCATAATTTTATTTCTTAATTTATTGGTATATCTAATTGATTAATATTGATATTTTTAAATACGAAAAATACCAATCACAGGGCGGAATATCGAATCTGCGACATCTTAGAGTCTATCCGCTAGAATCGCCAGACGTGCAACCGGCTGGCCCGGGCATCATCAAGCTCGACGGTCTGATCCGCCACCTGCCCCGGCACGTCGAATGAATTACTGATGAACACCGCTCCCGGCCGCATCTCGGCTCTCGCCTTACTGTAAAGGTCCGCCATCGGCTGTGGCGAGAGAAAGGCATAGACCACGTCAAACGGCTCCAGGGACTGTTTCCAGATATCGCCATAAACGATCTGTACATTCGGGCGACCGGAAATAACCTTTCGAATCCACGAAATGACGCAAGGTATCGGGGCGGATTCGACCGAAACGAAGTTACCGTCAGGATGACGTCCGGCGAGATACAACGCCGTTCCCCCTATGCCCCCGCCAAGATCGATAAACCTGACCCCCGGTGTCTGCGGCAACATTTGATCAATCGCACGCCAGGCCGTTCCATTGCTGAGGTACAGCGGTACGCCACCCCGAAAACTGTTCCAGAACACCGCCAGCGTCAGCAAAAAAAGACCGAGCCAAACATAAGCGGGAAGCGCCAACCATAGCGCCCCGGCGATGGCGAAGGGAAAGCCGAACTGAACGATCGCCCACCACACCGCCAACCGCAACAGCCAACCGGATAGGGCCGCTATCGCCCCAATGACCGACAACCATGTGATGACGGAAAGAAATAAATTAAACTTTGCGGCCAGCGGAATCAGGACCAGAAAAACAACAGCCGCGGCGCCGCCTTGACACATTAAAATCTTATAAACGGGAGTATTCCGGAGATAGCGGCGCCCCGGTGCATCGGCGCGCCCCTCGCCCGCCTTGATTTTACCCTTACCGGACATCGCCAAACCGGGCATACTTGCCCCGAAAGTACAAAAGCGGATGACCGACATCCGACACCGCCAGTTTTTCGACGCGGCCGACGATAATTTTGTGGTCGCCAGCGTCGTAAACGGCCTCCCTCCGGCATTCCAGATTGGCCAGACAGTCTTTGAGAATGGGGCATCCCGTCTCCCAAACATCGTATTCAATGCCCATGAACTTGTCTTCCAAGGGTCTTGCGAAATTGTTTGATATGGACTCTTGATATTCCGACAGAACATTCAATGCGAAGGCGGAACAGTTGGCATAGATGTCGCAACTGGGACTCGACAGATCGACGCAAAACAGCACCAGAGGCGGATCGAGCGACACGGAGGTAAAAGAGTTCACGGTAATTCCGATGGGAGCGCTTTCATCTCCAAGCCCTGTCACGACGGTAATTCCCGTCGCGAACCGGCCCAAGGCGCCGCGGAAAGTCGACGGGTCAATGCTCAACGCCACGGCTCGCTCCGGAAAGTTATTGAATTCATTTTGTTTTGCTCCGTTAATCGGTTATCCGATATCATGCTTAAGAGTTCCTGGGCTGGCAACACATAGACTGCGGTGACAACGATCGAATACAAAGAGAAGTTTTTGTTAACCTTTGGACTGGCAAACTATAACCTTCGCGCGAAAAATGCGAGAATATCCGCGCGCCGTGGAAAAAGAAAAAATGGCTTCTGAGGGAATTTTATAGATGTTCGCCATTATCGGCTATGTCGTCGTTATGGCGAGCGTTGTTGGCGGCTATGTAGCCGCTGGCGGGCACTTGGATGTACTATGGCAACCGCTTGAATTTCTTATCATCTTTGGCGGCGCTGTCGGCGCTTTTGTCGCCGGCAACGCACCGCTTCTGGGCCGCGTCGGTGGCGCACTGGGGACATTCATCAAAGGCCCGGCGAGGAAACCGGAAGACTATATGGAGCTTCTGGGCGTTCTTTATTCGATTTTCAAACTCGCCAAAAGCAAAGGTGACCTGGCGCTGGAGGCGCACGTCGAAAACCCCGAAGACAGCTCCCTGTTTCAGAATTTCCCGACCTTCAGCGCCGACCACCATTCGGTTGAATTCCTCTGCGATTACCTGCGCATGCTGACCCTTGGCACCAGCAACGCCCACGAAGTCGCGGAAATTATCGACACCGAACTGGAACTGCACCACGAAGAGGACCACTTAACGGCCGCGGCCCTGCAGGGGATGGCCGATGCGACCCCGGCGCTGGGTATCGTCGCCGCCGTTCTTGGCGTTATCCATACCATGGGATCAATCACCGAACCGCCGGAAATCCTTGGTGAACTGATTGGCGCCGCCCTCGTCGGGACGTTCAGCGGCATCCTTATTTCCTATGGCTTTATGGCGCCGATCGCGCAGTCCGTGACCCTGAGCTTCGCTACGGATTCCCAGTACTTCAGTTGTATCAGGGCGGGCTTGCTCGCCCATATGCAAGGGTACGCACCACAGGTTTCAATCGAATTTGCCCGTAAGAACCTGCATGGAAAATACCGTCCTTCCTTCGCCGAGGTCGAAGAAATGATCAACGAGTTGCCCAGCGCGACATAACCGATGGCAGACCAACTCCAGCCCATCATTATCAAGAAGGTCAAGAAATCCGGCGGCGGCCATGGCGGCGGCGCCTGGAAAATCGCCTATGCCGATTTCGTGACGGCGATGATGGCGTTCTTCTTGCTGTTGTGGCTGCTCAATTCCGTGACCCAGGAACAACTTGAAGGCATTTCCAACTATTTTGCACCGGTCTCGACATCGAAAAGCACCAGCGGTTCCGGTGGAATCCTGGGCGGTAAAACCCTCGGCGAGCAAGGCGCGATGGAACAATCGGCATCGCGACCAAGCGTCACAGTCGATCTGCCGCCGCCAAAATCCGGCGCAACGGATCTGCAAACCAATCAGGACGCCGGTGCGACTCAAGATAACCTGGAACAGCTCCAGCAACAGAAGGAAGAACAGCAATTCCAAGAGGCCGAGAAATCCCTCAACACGGCGATACAGGGTATTCCGCAGCTTAAGGATCTTGCCAAAAGCCTGCTGATTGATGACACGCCGGAAGGATTGCGCATTCAACTGGTCGACCAGGAAGGATTGGCGATGTTCCCGAGCGGGGCGTCGGATATGTATCTGCATACCCGCAAAGTTCTTGAATTGGTGGCCAAGGTGATCAACAAGATGCCGCAAAAAATTGCTATTTCGGGTCATACAGACGCCACCAAATTCGTCAATGGAAGCGGTTACGGCAACTGGGAACTATCGGCCGACCGGGCCAACGATGCCCGGCGTGTTCTGCGGGAACTCGATGTGCCCGACGACAGAATCGCCCGCGTCGTCGGTCGCGCCGCGACGGACCCGCTCATGCCCGAGGACCCGACGAACGCCCGAAACCGTCGTCTTTCAATCGTTCTGCTACGCGGCACGGGCCAACAAAAAACGCCGGCCCAGACAGAAAATCAACCACCGCCAGATGAGCCGGTGCAACCACAGCCACAGTCAATAGTGGAGCCGATGACGGCACCCGTTGTCGAACCGACACCGACGCAACCTGACAAAGAGGCGCAGCCTCAGTAAAATACCTTCGTCATGAAGACAGGATCCCCGGAATGAGATATTCGCCGCCGTCCGGCGCCCGGTTTTTTTTCACCACGGCGCCCCTGCCCTGCCCCTACTTCCCGGATCGGGTCGAACGGCGTGTCGTCACGGAACTTCTTGGCCGGAACGCCAATACCCTGCACGATGTTCTAACCCATGCCGGTTATCGACGTTCTCACGGAATAGCGTACGTCCCCGCCTGTCCCGACTGCAACGCCTGCGTCGCCGTTCGTATCCCCGTTGACAGGTTCAGGCCTTCGAAGACGCAACGACGAATTCTCAACCGCAATACCGGATTACACGCCGCCGCCTTGCCGCCCAACGCCACGGAAGAGCAATTTGTTCTGTTCTCCGCCTATCAGTCCTCACGGCATTCCGGGGGCGATATGGAGAAAATGACCGGCGACGACTACCGCTCCCTTGTTGAAGAAACCAACGTCGCTACCCAAATCGTCGAATTTCGTGACGAAGACGAGACATTGATCGCCTGCTGCCTGATCGACCTGCTTTCCGATGGGCTGTCGGCGCTCTACAGTTTTTACGACCCCGATATACAATCGCGCCGAAGCCTTGGGACTTATATGATCCTCTGGCTGATACGGCACGCCAGGGAACAGGGCCTCGATTATGCGTATCTGGGGTTCTGGATAGAAGGGTGCGACAAAATGTCGTACAAGGCATCTTATAAACCGCTTGAGGGATTTACATCCCTCGGTTGGCTGCCCATGGAAAGCCTATGATGTATTTATACAAAAAGGATGTTGCTCTTGGTCCGGATGGCCGATAACGTGGCGTCGATCTAGCGTTGGCAGGGGCTTTGATTGTAACGCTTCTATTCTATGCTAAGCTTATATTCTCGTACAATAATTCCAAACAGGGAGAGTGTTTAATGAAACGTCGTCAATTTATCAAAAGCGCAGCAGCCGCAGGTGTCGCCGGGGCAGCCACGTCGGCTCTGTCCGCGCCCGCCGTCGCAAAAGAACGTATCGATATGGTTATCGTGTCCACGTGGCCGCGCGATTTCCCGGGTCTCGGCACAGGTGCCCAGCGTCTGGCCAAACGCATCGGCGACATGACCGAAGGTCGCATCAACGTTCAGTATTTTGCGGCTAAAGAACGCGTCGGCGCTTTTGATGCCTTCGACGAAGTCGCTTCCGGCAATGCCCAGGCTTATCACGGCGCCGAATACTACTGGAAAGGCAAGCACCTTGGCTTTGCGTACTTCACCGCTGTTCCTTTTGGATTGACCTGCAATGAAATGAACGCCTGGATTCGGTTTGGCGGCGGTCAGCAACTTTGGGATAAACTGAGCGGCGATTTCGGTTTGAAAGGCGTTCTGGCCGGCAATACCGGTGTCCAGATGGGGGGCTGGTTCAACAAGGAAATCAATACCGCCGATGACCTGAAGGGCCTGAAAATGCGTATTCCCGGCCTGGGCGGCGACGTCATGGCCAAGTTGGGCGCTTCTCCGGTATCCATTCCGGGTGGGCAGATCTATGAGAACCTTGTTTCCGGCGCCATCGACGCCACGGAATGGGTCGGCCCCTGGAACGACCGCTTCATGAAATTCTATGAAGCCGCCAAATACTACTACTATCCGGGCATGCACGAGCCCGGCGCCGCTCTCGCCCTCGGGATGAATGCCTCATGGTGGAGCAAACTGTCGAAAACGGACCAGTTGATCATTCAGGCAGCATCAGCCGCTGAAAATGATATGATGATGGCTGAATACAACGCCAAGAACGGTGAAGCGCTTACCGATCTTGTGGATAATCAAGGCGTTAAATTGCGTCAGTTCAGCGATGACGTTTATGACAGCTTCGGCGAAGCCGCCGCCGAAGTCTTTGAAACAGTGAAAGCTCACAGCCCATTGGCCGCTGAAATTCACAAGAGCTTCCTCGCTGCCCGTAAAGACCTTGGCGCCTGGTCGAAAATTTCCGATCAGGCCTACGTCGCGCAGCGCAACCGCGTTCTCGGCGTTTAAGCAAGACGGAATACCAGTACGATATGAAAGCGGGGCCCTCGGGCTCCGCTTTCTTCGTGACCAAATTAATTGCAAGCCGTTGGTTTTCCTAACCTGGCCTAAGTATTTCAGAATCCATGATCACAATTTCACACAAAGTCGCCAATGAATCTGCGGGGAGTTCTCTGGTTTTAACCATTCGCTTCCTCGCGCTCAGCGCCGCCGCCATTAGCTTGCTGTTTGTCCTCAACAACTTTCTTATCTTCTGGCAGGGTTGGCCCGGTATTTTCGGACTGTTCGCTCATCTCGGCTGGTTTGGTTTCGCCCCGTTGACGACGGCGCTTAACGACACATCCGTGTTGTTGGGCTGGCTGCAACTGGCTTTCTACCTGGTATCGGTCGGCGGTCTGTTAGTGCTGGTTCTGATGACCCCCGACCGTACGCTGCGAGCAGATTCAGAAAAACTGGCGTCGCTGGCGGCTTACATTGTCCGGGCGGCGTTTTGGTCGGTCCTGCTGATCGGAATTGCCGATGCGGCAATTTCATTTATGCGGGTCGAAGGTCTCCTGATCGATCTACTGGGGCCAAGTTTCACCCAGGACCTGGGCCGCGCCAGCTTTCGCGGCATGCACGTTCATTACCCGCTGATCATGGTTGGTTTTATTATCGCGCTGTTTACCCGGACGCTCGGTTTTGTCTGGCTGGCTCTGTTGATCGTCATAGCCGAGTTGCTAATCGTCATTACCCGTTTTGTTTTTTCTTATGAGCAAGCCTTCATGGGCGACCTGGTGCGCTTCTGGTATGCCGCCCTGTTTCTTTTCGCCAGCGCCTACACATTGATGCAAGACGGTCATGTTCGGGTCGATGTTCTCTATAGCGGATTTTCCGAAAGGCTGAAGGCGTGGTCCAACACCGTCGGAACGCTGATTCTGGGAATTCCGGTTTGCTGGACCGTCCTGATCCGCGGCATGTGGGGGAAATCAAGCCTCATTAACGCCCCGATCCTCAGTTACGAAGTCACCCAGAACGGCTATGGCCTGTACGTCAAGTACCTTATGGCCGGCTTTTTGCTGATCTACGCCCTTTCCATGATGATCCAGTTCATCAGCTACTTTCTAAAAAATGTCGCCGTTCTGGTTCGCGAACCAGAGGCGCAGCCGAACCACGGTCAGCCGACGACTTAGCTTATAATCTCGAAAGAACACCGCATTTATGGAAATCGTTTTCCTTCTGATACTAGTCTTCCTCATGATCTCTGCGCTGGGGTCTGGTTTTCCCGTTGCCTACGCCCTGCCGGGTTCGGCGCTGATCACAATCGGTCTGGCGGCGCTAAGTGGCTATATATTCGTCGGTGACACCGGTGCCTTCTTCGCTCAGGGTGGCCCCGGACAATGGCTGAATGCGGCCGTTACCAATTTCCGGGGGATCTATTACGAGGTCGAGCGAGACACACTGATCGCCATTCCCCTGTTCATTTTCATGGGGATCATGCTGCAGCGTTCCAAAATCGCCGAAGACCTTCTGATCGCCATGGCGCAACTTTTCGGCCCGATTCCGGGTGGACTGGGCATCGCCGTTGTTTTCGTTGGTGCGCTGCTGGCGGCGACCACGGGCATCGTCGGGGCGACAGTTGTCGCAATGGGCCTGATCTCGCTGCCGGTCATGCTGCGCCACAATTACTCCGTCCCCCTGGCGACCGGAACCATCGCCGCTTCGGGAACGCTTGGACAAATTATCCCACCTTCCATTGTCCTGATCATCCTGGCCGACCAGCTGTCAAGTGCAACCGATCGGGCGGCAACCCTGCGCAAACTCGATTTCAAGGAAGCGACCGGCAGCCTTTCCATGCCGTCAGCTTTTGACCTGACATCGACCAGTGCCGGAGAAATGTTCCTGGGCGCCATGCTTCCGGGGCTGGTCCTTGTCGGTTTGTACATGGCCTACATTCTGATCGTCGCCCTGATCAAACCGAAAGCCGCCCCGCCGGTGCCATTTGAGGGCAAGTACGACGCAAAATTCCTGAAACAGATTTTCCTGGCTCTGATTCCGCCGCTGACCCTTATTTTCACGGTTCTGGGATCAATCGTGATGGGTATCGCGACCGTCAACCAGGCGGGCGCCATTGGTGCCGCCGGTGCGCTGATCATGGCGAGTTACCGGCTGATGGAAGGCAAAAAACGCGCTTACTACCCGGCGATCCTGGCTATTATCACAATATCGATTGTTGCCGTGCTGGTCGGCAACTACAACATCAATATCAAGGCCGAAGGTGGCGAAGATCAACATCTCGTCATCCTGACCGCGTTGCTCGCGGTTATCGGCTTCCTGATATCGCTGGCATGGAGCGGATGGCGCACCTTCAAGATCGACGACACCCTTAAGGGCGTCATGGTTGAAACCGCCAAAACGACATCCCTGGTCTTTATCATTTTGCTTGGCGCGGCAATGCTCACCGCGGCGTTCCGTGCTTTTGGCGGCGAAGAGCTGGTTAAGGACTTTCTCAGCGCCCTGCCCGGCGGCTTTATAACCAAGTTCATTGTCGTCATGTCGGTGATTTTCTTTCTTGGATTCTTCCTTGATTTCATCGAAATCGCCGTCGTCGTGGTGCCAATCATCGCCCCGATATTGCTGGCCGATCCGGAAGCAAACGTTACTGGCGTCTGGCTTGGCGTCATGATCGGCGTCAACATGCAGACATCGTTCCTGACCCCGCCGTTCGGGTTCGCTCTGTTTTACTTGCGCGGTGTCGCGCCAAGTATGGTGAAAACCATTCAGATGTATCGCGGCGTCATACCGTTCATCACGTTACAGTTGATCGGCCTTGCTATCGTTGGGTTTTTCCCGCCCCTGGTCAACTATCTGCCAAATCGGGTTAACCTGACATCCGATACGGCTCCGCCACCAAGGAATCCGAGGCTGCAATTGTGCGTCGAGGACTTCGTTTTCGGAGAATACGACAATCAAAAGGAACAGCTACTGCGTCATATTGCGACCGCCAAGTCTCTCGATACAAGCTACTTGCCGGCCAAAATTCGTAAATCCCTGACCGAAAGTTTTGCGTCCGCCGAAGCAACATTTGGACTGGTCCAAAATGTGCGAACCGCCGAGGCCGCTTTGGCCAAATACGTCATCGAATATCGCCCGCTGCATCGTAAAGTTCGGAACATACACGCTAAGATTCTGAGATCAAGAACCAAGATAAAGAACCTTGAAAGAGACCTGAGACGCATCGATACGGACGTTTCCGACAGCAGTAAGGTCAACAGCTTACAGCAGAAAATCGAGTCCTTAAAAGCGGGAATATTGCAGAACGAAGCCAAGATTCCAAGCCAATGGGAAGACGCACGGGCGACCTTCCTGAAACTGTCGAAGGCCGAAACCAAGGCGCGCTTGAAATACCGGCGCAATGTTGACGATGCCTACGACCCGATCGCCGACGTCCGAAAGATTTTGGCCCAGACGACAGCCCTTAGCGGCCTTCAGGGCCAACTGAATGGACTTGAAACGGTCGTTCTCAGTCAGACGCCAAAGCGAGCGATGGAGACCATCAAGTTGGCGGAATCTGCGCTTGGGGCCGTCAGCGGCGCCAGTTCGATCAGATCAAAAATTTCGAAAGTGCGTCGAGCGCTGAAGGGCAACACGCCGGACCCGGACAAGGCGTTGAAGGAATTGGCCAAGGGACTGGCATTGTTTGCCGATGATGTAAAGTGGCGTCAGCGGGCGGTCAAAGAGTTGGCTAGCGGCCTTGCCACGTACGATGACGCAATCCGCGACTCGATTGGCCTGCGTCAGCAAGAGCGCCTGACGGCTGACCAGGCGGTCGAGGTTGCCAGTTGCCAATCCCATCACAGGGACATCTCGCTAAACTTCTAGAAAACTTCCCGGCTAAAACCGACGCCGTTCCGAGAGACGCCTTTGGGCGGGGGCCACGTGGCACCCCGCCCAAAGGGCATTTTGTTCAATAATAGGCCTTGAAAACTCAGCCAAACTTTCCGGATGTCGGAAAACCGCGGGGAACAATCAGGCCCGCCTGGGCGCGTTTGCCGACCCAACCGGAAATTTCCGTCTCCGTGCGAGTTCTCTCGCCATTTTTCCACGTCAAGCCATCGGCAAGAACGATGGTCTTGACATCGGCCAGCCCGCCCTTTGCGTAGCGCTGCAAAATATTGCCGCGCCCGCGGGCCATCGCAGGCAATTCGGCAAGCGGGAAAATCAGCAGTTTTCGATTTTGCCCAACGACCGCGACATGGTCATCATTTTCACCGATATCGACGGCAATACAGGCTTCCTCGCCGCCACTCAGGTTCAATATCTGCTTGCCGTTCTTGGTTTGGGCGATAAGATCATTTTCATCGACGATGAATCCACGCCCGGCGTCCGAGGCGACCAGCAAGCGTCGTCCGGGCCGGTGCACGAACATGGCAACGGGTTCGTGCTCGTTACCCAAATCGATCATCAGGCGCAAAGGCTCGCCATGCCCCCTGCCCCCCGGCAATTTATCACAGCCGACCGTGTAGAACCGTCCATTGGTGGCGAAGATTACCAGCTTGTCCGTCGTTTGGGCGTGCAAGACGAATTTACCCCGGTCGCCTTCCTTGTACTTCAAATCACCATCGTCTGTGACATGACCCTTGATGGCGCGGATCCAGCCTTTTTCCGAACTGACGATGGTCACCGGTTCGCGTTCGATCATGGCTTCCAGCGGCACAATCACGGCCGTCGGCGGTTCGCCGATTTCGGTCCGCCGCCTGCCCAGATCGGTTTTCTCCCCGAACTCCTTTTTGATATGGGAAAGCTCGCCGGTAATGGTCTTCCAGCGCTCGTCTTCGTTTGCCAGCAAGGACGATAAAATCTTCTTTTCGTCGTTGAGAGTCTTATCCTCTTTTCTGATTTCCATTTCTTCGAGCTTGCGTAACTGCCGAAGCCGCATGTTGAGGACCGCTTCGGCCTGGACATCGCTCAATTGAAAGACCCGGATCAATTCGCCCTTGGCGTCGTCTTCCTCGCGAATAATGCGAATCACCTCATCAAGGTTCAGAAAGGCGACCAGGAATCCGCCGAGAATTTCCAACCGGTGTTCAATTTTATCAAGACGGTATTGCGACCGACGGACCAGGACGTCTTGCCGATGATCCAGAAACGCCTGCAAGACCTCGCGCAGGTTCATCACGCGTGGCACATTGTTGGCATCCAGCACGTTCATGTTCAGACCGAAGCGGATCTCCAGATCGGTCTGCCGAAACAGGTGTTCCATCAACATTTCAGGCTCAACGGTCCGGTTCTTCGGTTCCAGAACGATGCGGATATCTTGCGCGGACTCGTCGCGAATATCCGCCAGCATCGGTAATTTTCGCAGCGTCATCAATTCCGCTATTCGTTCTATCAGCCGTGATTTTTGAACCTGATAGGGAATTTCGTAGATATCGATCTGATATTGCCCATGACTGAGCTTTTCAACCCGCCAGCGCGCGCGCAACCGAAAGCCCCCACGGCCAGTCTTGTAAGCCTCGGTAATGTTTTCGATCGATTCGACGAGCAGACCACCGGTCGGGAAATCGGGGCCCGGGATCATTTCGGCCAGTTTGGCGAAGGTGACCTGAGGGTGCTTGATCAGGTGGATCAGGGCAGAGGCCAGTTCGCCGACATTGTGTGGCGGAATACTCGTCGCCATACCGACCGCAATACCCGCCGCGCCATTGGCCAGCAGGTTCGGTATTCTGGACGGCAGGACTACGGGTTCAGAATCTTCGCCATCATAAGTTTCGCGGAAATCAACGGCGTCCTCGTTAATGCCATCGAGAAGCGCCATCGCTACCGCCGTCAATCGAGATTCCGTATAGCGCATGGCGGCCGCGTTATCGCCATCGATATTCCCGAAATTTCCCTGGCCATCGACCAGTGGATAGCGCACCGCAAATTCCTGGGCCAACCGCACCATGGTATCGTAAACCGCAACGTCGCCGTGAGGGTGATATTTGCCGATAACATCGCCAACAACGCGGGCACACTTCTTGTAGCCCGTCGAAGGATCGAGCTTGAGCTGCTGCATCGCGTATAGAAGCCGCCGATGAACCGGCTTCAGCCCATCGCGAACATCCGGCAAAGACCGGGCCATAATGGTCGAAAGCGCGTAGCTTAAATATCTTTCACCAAGGGCATCGGCGAGGCGGGCGTCACGAATGTCTCCGATCACGTCGGAGGAGGCATTTTTACTCATAAATAGATCCTGAAGCGGAATTGACTACCAGATAGAGTAGCCGATTGACGCCCGCGATTAAACAGCGGTGTGGCGTGTTCTTTAAAAAAAACCGTTCAAGGAACCCCGATAACGATCACGGGCACGACGGTGCCATTGTCGGGAACAACCATGCCGGGGTATCCGGGAACACGGGCCACAGTTCCGCCGAAAGGCGCCCGCAAGGTGGACCGTTCGACCTGCCAGGCGATGAGCGATGCGTGCGCTTTGGCGTCTGCAAGCTCTGAATTCGCAACGTCGGCCAACAACTGTGCATCTTCAACATTTTCCGTTGAAGCCGAAAGTGCATCAAAAAGCTGTTGGGTCTGCTCATATCGTCGAGCCAGCAGTTCATATTTCGCCGTTGCGACATCGACCTTCACGTCGCCGGCCTTTTTCAGGGCCAACAAAGGGCGTTGATCCAGGACGGCCAGAACGGCTCCTTTTTTAATTTGCATGCCGGGCTTGACCTTGATTTCGGCGATCACGCCGGAAACGGCGAAAGACAGACCGCGGTCCGCCGCAAGCGCCGACGCGGAGTGCATCACGATCACTCCGAGCATCATCGCGAGGGCCAGCACGGCATTCGCAGGATATAGGGCGTGTTTCATGGTTATTCCCGTCATTCTGTCTTCCGGTTGATCTTGTCCTGATCCGTCTGTCCAAAGCCACTGCCCGACTTCGGGGTATACTGTTCCACGGGACCGCCCGATTGTTCATTTAATGACGTCAGGAAATTGGCTTCCAGCGCCTTGGCGGGACTATCCCCCAACAACACCGAAATACGGGCCAAATCAAGAAGGTAGATGCCGGTCGCTCGCACAACACCGGCTTCGGCGGCCGTATTCTCGATCATCGCGCGGCCAAGATCGGCGACACGATCCTGCTGATACAACTGCTGACGCCGCAGCAGATTACGGCCCGCATAATCCAGCTTCGCCCGGGCGGCGACGACCTGCTGATAGGAATTCTGCACCTCCAGCAACGCTTCATTTGCCTGCACTCTCAGTTGGCTGCGTTTGTGTCCTATCGCCGCGTTGATCCGGCTTTCCTCGGCGGCAAGCTGCGATCGCCGGGACTGATTGATACCGCCATCGAAAATCGGCCAGGATAGCCGCGCGCCGATCGCGTAATCATTTCGCCTGCGTAATTTGCGGCTGGTTTTCCCCACGGTTCCATACGCCTCGATATTTGGCCGATTGCCGACGCCGTCGCGCAAAATACCCTTCGCCTCGGCCTGTTTGATCAATGACATCAATCCGGGATTTTTAAGAGCGACGGTTTCGGAGAATTTCTGCCGATCCAGGTCCGGTGGACTTGTCAAAGGAGGCTTTGGCGGTGAAATAAGTTCTTCCTCTATAAAGTGGCCGGTCAGTTCTTCGAGGCGCAATCGCAAGGCGACGTTACGGTTGCGTTCACGGTAATAATCCAGACGCGTCTGTTCAACCAGGGTCAATGCTTCGGCGACATCAATCGGGCTGCTTTGACCCAATTTCAGGCTCTCTTTCGAGCGCTCCCACCGCACATAGGCCGAAGAATGGGCCTCGTAGAAGGACCGCATTTCCAACTCGGAAGCATGCAGATCGAAAAACAGCGCCATACCTTCGATCAACACCGCGTTGCGAGCAGATATCAGAAGGTCGGCCGCCGCCGCCGTGTCCCTATTGGCGGCCTCAATCGCCGATGACGTCTTGCCGAAATCGTAGAGTGGCTGTATGACCTCCAGGTCGCCAAAAATTTCGCGGCGTTCATTCCGATACACATAGGGAGACGGGCGAAACGCTCGCCCGGCAACCGACAGCGTCAGTCGAGGATAGAGCCCCGCCATGGCGGCGTCACGGCGGGCATTGGCGATATCAATATCGGCCATGGCGGCGTTGATCGAGAAATTGCCGTTTTTTTCTATCTGTTGCAGAACGTCCGTGATCGTCGGCTGCCGATTTTCCGTCGTTTCCTGTGCGGCAACGTCATCGACGGCCCAAAGCCCAATGAACAGTGCCGGCAGGATCGACACGGCCCGAATAAAACCCGGTCGGACGCTCATTGTTGTTTTTGTTCCTGAACGAACCGGAAAAATGACTTTTTCGTCTTGAAAACGCCCTCCGTCACATATCTGCCGGCCAGGTAGAACATATCTACATCAAGGAAGCCCGTGGTCCTGAGCGCAACTTTTCCCTGCTTGTCAAAGAATACGATAACCGGGGTCGCCCGCACCCGCAGTTTCTTTGCCAGATCGTGTTCCGTTCCCCGGGTTCCGTCATACATGACCACATCAAGGTTGCCGCGAATATTGCTGTCGATCATGACGAAGTTCGGGCTGAAGTAATCGACGATCTTTTTTGCCGGAAACACCCGCGCCCGCATCTTGTCGCAATACGGGCAGCCTGCCTGATGAAAAAACACCACCAGACTCTTTCCATCTGCGGCGGCATCCTGAATTTCCTCGGGGAAATTGTTGTCCAGGCTTTCGATGCGGAAGCTGGCGGCGGCCATCGGCGCGTGTAGCAAAAGCCCACAAACGACAGTCAATAACGTTAATACTCGTATTTTCATGGTCAATACCTCGAAAAACAGACCTGAAACTATATGCAAAAAATAACATACACGCCATAGCGATCATTCCGCATTCACCAATTGACGGATTTTATCCGCCGGCTTGCCGTCGCATCCGATCCGCAAAACGTTGACGGGACGCGGGAAGCTTCCCCCCCAACAGATGCCCATAAACGTGGCGTTCGAGAAAATACCCGGTCAGCGAAAGGCCGTCGGATACGTCCCGGACAGAACCGCCGCCACCCGCCGCAAGCAAGAACGGAGGCAGGGTTAGCATTGATTTCCGGTAAGGCGCGCCGGCCGTGGCGGAAACCGCGCGCCCCGACTTCGGCGAGACATAAATCAGGTCGTCGATCCCGCCCGTCGCGGCGCAACGGCTGAAATCCAGGCCAAAGCCCAACTCGCCGAGCAGGCCCAGTTCCCATTTCACATAAGCCGACCGCCAGTCTTCAGTGCTGCCAATGGCTTCCAGCAAAATCGTCAGGCCTTCGAAAACCGCGGCATGGGGTTCCCGTTCGGGCAATGATGTTTCGGCAATACCAAGGGCAGCGCTAAGCGCCGCCAGGGCATCGGGCGTGTCCAGAACAAGCGCCGCATGGGCCTGGCGCAACTCGCACGTATAGGCGCCGAGATGGTCGGCCAATCGGGCCCGCCATTGGGCGCTAACGGCGTTTCCCGGTTGCAGATCGCCGCGTTTACGCACGCCGGCCCCGCCCCGGACAAGCCCGGCATGGACGCCATGATCTTGCGTCAACAGCGTGACAATGGCCGATGATTCGCCATGTTTGCGCGCCGATAGCACGATTCCCTGATCCGACCATTCCATAGGATCAATTTTACACGACGTTCGGCAATAAAGTATCCTGTACAATGATCGCCGACACCGTTTTTATTAGAGTCGCGACATAACGTCACGATGCAACCGCGCGAAATACGGCGGAGGGCCACGTTGCACAGAAAAATCATCGAGAAAACGATCGCATCCCTGCCCAAGGACAAGATGGGATATTTCGAAGCCGTCGCCCGGCAGTTGGAAAACGATGCACGCTTCGAGCATCAGGGGAATATCGTCTTTAGCATCCTCAAAGACATCATCCCGGATACCCCGATCTATCTGGACAAGGATGAATTTGTCGATCTTCTGTTCGACTTCATCCGCTACAATAACCCCGCTATTCGAGGGGTCATGTATAGCCGCCCGTTCATTCATGATCCGCACGTGCTCCGCACCGTCAGCGTTAACTTGATCTCGCAGATTATTGCCCGGTCGCTGGAGAAACATGAGCTTGGCGAAATTGAAACCGACGACCCGAGCGTTCATAAACTGACCTGGCCGTATCGGGATACCGATGTTCTGGACCCCGACGACGACCCGGAAGAATGGCTTGCGGCTATTCAACGCAGTGAGTTGTGGAAACGCGAGCAAAAGGTCGACCGGCGCAAGTCCGGGTTGTCCCGAATCGACGACAAGGCTATGGCGCTGATGACGGAAAGAAACGACAGGAAAGCCAAAGACGACAAAAAGAAATGAATTCGGACGCCTTGGCGCCTTTAAGCGTTGAAGTCCAATCCCCAGTCCCGGAACCGCTCGGGGTCATCGCCCCATTTTTCACGAACCTTAACGAACAGCTTGACGTGCACCGGGCGCCCGAACAGGTCCGTCAGTTCACGCCGCGACGATTCACCGATGGTCTTTATTTTGCTGCCGCCCTTGCCGAGAACAATCGCCTTCTGGCCCGGCTTTTCGACGAAAATAATCTGGCTGATCGTGACGGAACCGTCATCGCGTTCCTCCCAGCCCTCAGTCTCCACCGTTGTCGCATACGGCAATTCCTGGTGCAGTTGAAGATACAGCTTTTCCCGGGTGATTTCGGCGGCAAGCAACCGTGATGGCATGTCTGAAATCTGATCTTCCGGGTACATCCACGGACCGGGCCCCGCATTATCGACCAGCCGGGCGAGTAAATCGCTGACGCCATCGCCCGTTTCGGCGGAAATCATATAGATATCGGAAAACAGCCCGGTTTCATTCAGCCTTTCGGCCAGTGCCAGCAACTTCTGTTTATCGACAAGGTCAATCTTGTTGATAGCCAGCATGCAGGTCTTTTTTTGCTCCTGCAACTTCTTGAGAATGATAGTGCAATCGGCATCGAGCCCGCGGGTCGCGTCAATCATCAGAAGAACACTGTCCGCATCGGCAACCCCGCCCCAGGCAGACGCCACCATGGCCCTGTCCAACCGCCGCTTGGGCGCGAACACGCCCGGCGTATCGATGAAAATCAACTGGGCAGCATTCTCGATACAGATACCGAGAACGCGGGTTCGCGTCGTCTGCACTTTCGGCGAAACGATGGAAACCTTGGCGCCGACCAGCCTGTTAACGAGCGTCGATTTACCGACGTTCGGGGCCCCCAGTATCGCGATAAATCCACACTTGGTTTCGTTCCATTCGGTCATTGTCGATCCTGAAGTTCATTGAGCAACATGGCGGCGGCGCTTTGTTCAGCGGCCCGCTTCGAATTGCCGGTTGCGGTCACGGGATCACCCTCATTAATGGAGACCTCGATGGTGAAAAGCGGGTCGTGAGGCGGTCCTGAACGAGATATCTCCCGGTAACGGGGAAGCGTCAGCCCCTTGCCCTGAGCATATTCCTGAAGCGCCGTTTTGGCGTCTTGCGGCGGTTGCGTGTTTTCCGCCATCATCGGTTGCCAATAACGCCGGATAAATTTATCGGCAGCCCCGATGCCGCCATCAAGATAAAGGGCGGCAATGACGGCTTCGCAGGCGTCCGCCAGCAAGGCCGGATTTTTTCTGCCACCGGCGTCTTCTTCTGACGACCCCAAATGGATAAACGGCGCCAATCCGATGTCACCTGCGACGCGGCTTAAAGATTCGCTTCGCACAAGAGCCGTATGGCGGCGCGCCATGGCGCCTTCCTCTTCATCCGGATAGGCATCATACAGCATTTCAGCGATGATCAGGCCAAGCACCCGATCGCCCAGAAATTCCATTCGCTGGTTACTCTTCTTACGCTCGATCCGGGTCCGGGCCAGGCTGGGGTGAGTCAGTGCCTGATCCAGAAGTTGCCTGCTCCGGAACGCATGACCAAGAACGTCTTCAAGCTTTTTAACGGGATCGTTCATACCATCACCGGGCTGGTTGACAGGTGATTATTCAATGCCGTTAAACAACCGACCGAAACGGATTTTTGACGGCCATTTCCAGAATTCCCAGGCGTTCCAGCCTTTTCCGTCGATCGAGAAGAACAGAAAATTGGCGCGCCCGACAAGATTTTCTTTGGGAACAAAACCGACAACATTGAGGAAGCGGCTGTCCTGCGAGTTATCCCGATTGTCACCCATGGCAAAATAGTGCCCTGCCGGCACCGTATATACGCCGGTGTTGTCTGACGGGCCATTATCGCCCAGGGACTCCAGAATATAGTGACGTCGGCCACCGGGCAGGGTTTCGATATATCGTGGCGTCCGTCGAACGTTACCCATGCTGTTCGTGGTCAGGAAATCGTCGGTCCGCTCCCGCTCAACGGCCTTGCCGTTAATATTCAAGATACCATGAACGACCTGAATGGTGTCACCGGGCAAGCCAACCAGTCGCTTGATATAGTCGACACTGGGATCCGTCGGCAGCCTGAACACCGCAACGTCCCCCCGTTTGGGTTCGCTGAAAAATATCCGTCCCGAGATCAAGGGCAGCGACCACGGCAAGGAATACCGGCTATAGCCATACGATAGCTTCGATACGAAAAGATAATCGCCAATCAGAAGCGTCGGTTTCATGGACCCGGAAGGAATGTTAAACGGCTCGTAGGCGAAGGTACGAATGGCAAGTGCAATGATTACCGCATAGACGACGGTGACGACCGTCTCCTTGAAGCCACCGCTCGATTTTTGACTCATATTTTAAAATGCCATCCAACAAATTGATAAAAAACACAGCGGCCGGGAACCGGCTTGAAAAGCCAGGCAGATCAAGCCAGCCGGGGCGGCCAATGTCAAGGTGGATTGATACCTAGCGGGCCCGAGCGTCATCCATATGGCGGCGCATATCGGCAATGCTCCGTTCCAAGCCGATGAATATCGCCTCGCCGATCAGGAAATGCCCGATATTCAATTCGGCGATCGTCGGGATCGCCGCCACCGGCCCGACTGTATCAAAGGTCAGCCCGTGACCGGCATGGCATTCCAGTCCCAACTGATGACCATGGGCGGCGGCCTTGGTAAGCCGCGCCAGCTCTATTTCCCTGTTCTCGCCCGTCGCGTCGCAATAGGCTCCGGTGTGCAATTCGATGACCGGCGCGCCAAGGGCCTTGGCCGCGTCAAGCTGTCCGATGTCGGGTTCGATAAACAGCGACACCCGGATTCCGGCTTTCGAAAGCGTATCGACAAAAGGAACCAGCCGGTCGTGGCCGCCGCGTGCGTCAAGCCCGCCTTCGGTCGTTCGCTCCTCACGCTTTTCCGGGACGATGCAGGCCGCATGGGGAACATGGGCCAGAGCGATTTCCAGCATTTCTTCCGTCGCCGCCATTTCCAGATTGAGCGGCTTATCGATTTCGTTGCAAAGCCGAGTGATATCGGAATCGGAAATATGTCGCCGGTCCTCGCGCAAATGAGCCGTAATGCCATCGGCTCCGGCCTTGACGGCCAATTTTGCCGCTTCGACTGGATCGGGATGACCGCCGCCACGGGCGTTTCGAATTGTCGCCACGTGGTCGATATTGACGCCTAGTCTCAAATAATCGGTCATTTTCAGCTATCCATCTCTTTGGTTGCATCGGTGCGCCGCGTACGGCGTTTTACCCTGCGATGCTGATAGGACGCAATCAGCGGACGCAGGGCAAAAAAGAACGCCAGCCAGACGACGACGAAGCTGGGAATACTGCCAAGGAACATCGGCCACCAGACCGGCCAGACCGTGTGGAACAAATAAGCCATATCGAAGTTCAACATGGCTTCGAGCATCGATGCAAACATCGCCGAGAAATCCTGGATCCGCTCGCCGGTCTCTTTTCCACCGGTATGTATCCACAGGCCGATATTATAAATCCAGGCCCAAATAAACGGGAATGTCCAGGGGTTGCCAACGGCGGTGCCGATGGCCGAGGCCAATATATTGGACCGCATCAACCAGGCGCATAGGGCGCTGAGAACGAAATGCAGGCCAACAAACGGCGTAAACGAAACGGCCGCGCCACAGGCAAACCCGGCGGCCACGGAATACGGCGTGCCCGGAAGGCGCCCGACCCTGTGAAACAGGTACAGCGAGGAGCGCTTCCAACCGAGTCTCGGCCACAGAAAATCACGGGCCCGGTCATGCAGTCTAAGTTTATTGCGACGTTGAAACATGATCGGAACGTTATAGGACAAACAAGCGGCAACGGAGAAGCAAAAGAAGCGAAATCAACGCGCTTTTCCCGTTTTTTTGAACGTCGGTTTTATCAAGACGTTTCAACCCCTTGCGCGTTCAACGGTATTGATCGCCGGGGTCGCCCGCAGGGCCGCGATAATATCCGCCAAATGCTTGACGTCGCGGACCTCCACATCGATCAGCAAGTCAAAAAATTCAGGTGTCCGGTTAGTGATTTTCAAATTTGAAATATTTCCCCCGTTGCGGCCAATCACCATCGACAGTGTTCCGAGGCTCCCCGGCTCGTTCATCACCGTCAGGCGAATTCTGCCGACATGAAAGTCCGGCAATTCAGTTCCCTGCTGCCATGAAACATCAAGCCAGCGTTCGGGCGTATCCGCATATGTTTCAAGCGTATCGCAATCAATAGTGTGGATCGTCACGCCCTTGCCGGTGGTGATGATGCCGACGATGCGGTCCCCCGGCAGGGGATGACAACAGCCGGCATAATGAACCGCCATTCCCGGAATCAGGCCCTTGATGGCAATGGATGTACCGTCCTTGCCCTTGCCTTTTCCCTTGGCTGATTTCTTGTTGATCTGATCAAGGGCGTTAACCTTGTCGTCCCGGTTTTTCCTGGTCGCCGGAAACACTGCCTCGACGACATCGCGTGCCGAAACGTGCCCGGCGCCGACCTGGGCCGTCAGGTCATCGGTTGTCCCCTGCTTGAACACCGTCAACACACCCGTCAGTGCCTTTTCGGTGAATTCATAGCCTTCTTCACGGAACCCGCGCTGCAAGATCGCACGCCCCAATTGCAGGTACTGTTCCTTTTCCTGGGAATTGACAAATCGCCGGATCCGCGCCTTCGCCTTACCGGTAACGACGAAGCGTTCCCATGTCGGCGACGGAGTCTGGGCCTTCGATGTCAGAATTTCGACCTGGTCGCCGTTTTGAAGTTCACTGCGCAGGGGCACCATGCGACCGTTGACTTTCGCCCCGACGCAGCGGTCGCCGACTTCCGAATGCACGGCGTAGGCAAAGTCGACGGGCGTTGCCCCCTGCGGCATGTTGATCAAATCGCCCTTGGGGCTAAAGCAGAAAACCTGATCGCGGAACATTTCCAGTTTGGTATTCTCAAGAAATTCCTCCGGCCCGGCGGCATGTTCGAGAATATCCAGCAACTCACGCAGCCAGCGATATTGTTTACCCTCCGTTTTTCCCGCTTTTTGCTTGTACGTCCAGTGCGCGGCGACTCCATTGTCGGCGATTTCATGCATATCCTGCGTCCGGATCTGAACTTCGATCCGATGCTGGTCCGGCCCCAGCACACCCGTGTGCAACGAACGATAGCCGTTCGGCTTGGGTGTGCTGATGTAGTCCTTGAAACGACCGGGCACGACCCGATAGGAACTGTGGATAATGCCCAGGGCATGATAGCAGTCTTCAATACTGTCGGCGATAATGCGAAACGCCATAACATCGGAGAGTTGCTCGAAGGCGACATTCTTGTGCTGCATCTTGCGCCAAATCGAATAGGGCAGTTTCTCACGTCCATTGACCTTGGCCGCAACGCCGTTTTTCTTGAGAGTTTCGGTTAGCTCCTCGTTGATCTTCGAGACCAGGTCGCCTCCTTCTTCACGCAGATATTTCAACCGGGCCAGAATAGAGGCATGGGCTTCCGGGTTGAGTTCCGCAAATGCCAGATCCTCGAGTTCATCCTTCATTTCCTGCATGCCGATGCGTTCGGCGAGCGGAGCGAAAATTTCCATGGTTTCTTTAGCGATGCGGCGGCGCTTGTCTTCATTCTTGATAAAATGAAGGGTCCGCATATTATGCAACCGGTCGGCAAGCTTAACCAGAAGAACACGGATGTCCTCGGACATGGCAAGCAACAACTTGCCGAAATTTTCCGCCTGCTTGGCGTGGTCTGACTGCATTTCGATCAGCGTCAATTTTGTGACGCCTTCGACCAAACGACCAATTTCTTGACCGAACAGGGCTGAAATTTCTTCCTGGGTGGCCAGGGTATCCTCGATCGTATCATGCAACAGCGCAGTGATGATGGATGCGGAATCGAGTTTGTAATCGGTAAGGATACCCGCAACTTCGAGCGGGTGCAGGAAATAGGGGTCGCCCGAGGCGCGCTTCTGGTTGCCGTGCGCCTTCATGGAAAACACATAGGCGCGGTTCAGGGCGTCCTCGTCCGCATTGCTATCGTAGGATTTTACCTGTTCGACGAGTTCGAATTGCCGGATCAACGTGGCTTCTCCCGGTGAACGATCTCAAGAGAAAGGCCAATCATGACATTAATTTCGGGTTTCAGGCCTGATACTTAATAAATTAAGCCTCGTCTCCAGCCGGTTCGGACACATCAACATCCTGATACATATTCGACTGAAGTTTGATACCTTCGCCCGCCTCGCTATCAGCATCCTGGCCTTCGATGGCAAGAACGTCGAAATCCTCGTCTTCGGACTCGGTCATTTCAACATGCCGCTGCAAACCCTTGATCAGGCCTTCTTCAAGTTCGGAAAGATCGACGGTCTCTTCGGCGATTTCCCTGAGCGCAACGACAGGGTTTTTGTCGTTATCTTTTTCAACCGTCATCGGGGCGCCGGCCGCGATGTTGCGCGCCCTTTGGGCCGAAAGCATGACCAACTTAAAGCGGTTGGGAATTTTCAGGACGCAATCTTCGACTGTTACACGAGCCATAAATCAATTTCTCCGCAAAAAATCAGGACAGGTTGGCCGAATATATATTGCGAAGACCGGCAGAAAGCAAGGAAATACAGGTAGTCCTGGATGACCGGGGAACTATTTTTCTTCGGCGCGCACAGAAAGCCTCAACCCATAATTGGACGGGCCGAATCGGGGTCTTCCAGATTGGCTATCAACTGTTCGACCGTTAGCCCTGTTTGCGGATGCCGCCAGCCAGGGGCAACATCCCCAAGCGGACGTAAAACAAAGGCCCGCTGATGTAAACGGGGGTGCGGCAGAATCAGGGAATGGGCGCCATTTTTGTCGTTCAGGACCAAATCGTTATAGGCTATCAGGTCCAGATCGAGCGTCCTGGCGGCATTGCGTTGCCCCCTGACCCGCCCGAATCCCGCTTCAATAGAAAGCAGGCTCGACAGCACATCAGATGCAGGCGCGGGCGTTAGCACCGCGACAACGCCATTAACATACCAAGGCTGGGAAGACGCCGGAACGGGCGCGCTTTCATACCATCTTGATACGCCGGTTATTGTCATCCCGGCTTTTTCCAATTCCGGCAAGACGGCCTTACAGGTCGCCAATGGCGGCCCGTGTATCGGATTTGGAAGGTTGGCTCCTATGGCAATGAGGATCAAACGCGGACTCCGGTTACATCTTGCAGCTTCAGCGCAGCAAACTTAGCTATCTTAACTATATATGATTACATTGGCTGAACGGTATAAAGAAAACGACGGATACTCGTCACTACCTTTTGATTTTAGCTGTTTTTCTGCGCCTGCTATTTCTTATAACGTATTGTATTTATGGTTTTATATAATGGATTTTGATTCGAATGAACGCATCGGCCTGTTTATTGACGGAGCCAATCTTCATGCATCCACACGCGCCTTGGGATTTGATATCGATTACAAACAACTTCTAAAGCTGTTTCGCTCGCAAGCCCGGCTAATCCGGGTGATGTACTATACCGCATTGCTCGAAGATCACGAATACTCGCCCATACGCCCGCTTATCGACTGGCTCGATTACAACGGCTATACGCTGGTCACCAAACAGGCCAAGGAGTTCACGGATTCAGCCGGCCGGCGCAAGATAAAGGGCAACATGGACATCGAACTGGCCGTCGATATGCTTGAAATTAGCGAGCATCTGGATCACGTGGTGTTGTTTTCCGGCGACGGTGATTTTCGCCGACTGGTTGAAGCGGTCCAGCGCCGGGGAAAGCGGGTGACGGTGATCAGCACGGCTGTGTCCCACCCGCCCATGGCCGCGGACGAGTTGCGCCGTCAGGCTGACGTTTTTGTCGATCTCAGTTCGCTTAAAAGCAAAATCGCTCGCAAGAGTGGCGCTTCCGACACCGTTCCCGGTGTTCCGGAAGAATATGATCGCCTTGCCGGATCTTCGGAAGTGGAAGTGGTATAGTGACCTTAATCTCCGCCCAACAGCCTGCCCTGTTTCCGGACCGGGACTGTTCCCTGTGCCCGCGACTGGTCGAGTACCGTCACGCCAGCCGCAGGTCGCACCCTGACTGGCATAACGCCCCCGTACCGTCGTTCGGCGAGCTAGGCGCGGCCCTCTTGATCGTCGGATTGGCTCCAGGCTTGAAAGGCGCCAATCGGACAGGTCGCCCCTTCACCGGAGATGCCGCCGGTGACTTGCTCTACTCGACGCTACTCAAGTATGGCCTGGCAAACGGCGAATACCGGGCCAGCCCCGACGATGGCCTGAGCCTGCACAACTGCCGGATCGCCAACGCGGTGCGGTGCGTGCCGCCGCAAAACAAGGTTGTTGCCGCGGAAATCAACGCCTGCCGGCCTTTTTTGCGGGCCGAAATCGCCGCCATGCCAAACCTGAAGGTTATTATCGCCTTGGGCGGCATTGCCCACGGGGCAATATTACCCGTTTTCGGTTTGCAAAAGGCGTCCCGCGTTTTTGCTCACGAAGCCTGCCATCAACTGCCCGGCGAGATCACGCTTATCGACAGCTATCATTGCTCGCGCTACAACACAAATACGGGCCGGTTGACCGAAGCGATGTTTCATTCCGTCTTCGAACGGTCGCTGCCCCTAATATGACCGTATGAGATCAAAGCAATGGCAGACATCATCAACCTGAACAAAGCCCGGAAAGGCCGAAATAAGGTGGCCCGCGACGCCCGGGCAAAACAGAACCGCGTTACGTTCGGCCAAACCAAAGCCGAGAAAAAAGCCACCGCGCAGGCCCTTAAAAAGCAGTCCCGAGGGCTGGACGGCCGCAAACTGGATGAGCCATCCCCCGATCAGATGGGGAGGGACGAGTAAGGGCCGCCCCCCTACTCTTCCACATCCGTTTCCTTGCCGGTTTCCGGGTCAATTAAATGATGAACGTGGACGATGACGTATTTTACATCGGCCTCATCAACGTGTTGTTGCGAGGCGCCGCGCCAGGCGTCCAACGCTAACTTATAGTTCGGGTACATACCGACGATATCAAGGTTGTCGGCGCCAGTGAATTCCACACCCCGTGGATCGCGAACCTGGCCACCGAACACAAGATGCAACAGCGGTTTGTCAGTCATAAATTAAGTCTTCCCTGAAAATTAGATTTAAAAGCCGCCCCGTGCCGGCACTTTGGAATGGGCCGGGTCCGGCGGCACGTCAATGTTTTTCATGCAGCAAACGGCTTTGCTGGCGTTTCCAGTCCCGATCTTTGAGATCGGCGCGTTTGTCGGCCTTCTGTTTACCGCGCGCCAAAGCCAGATCGACCTTGGCGAGACCGCGTTCATTGAAATATATGCTGAGCGGAACCAAAGACATCCCCTTGCGATTGACGGCGATGTCCAGCTTGGCAATTTCGCGCCGATGCAACAACAGCTTGCGCGGTCGCTTGGGCTCGTGACTGAAGTGACTAGCCGCGTCGTATTCCGGAATATAGGCATTGAGCAGGTATAACTCGCCGTTCTCCTCCTGAGCGTAGGCCTCGGTAATGGTGGCGCGCCCGGCCCGCAAGGACTTAACTTCCGACCCGGACAACATAATGCCCGCCTCGAAATTTTCCTCGATCGAGAAATCATGGCGCGCCCGACGGTTCTGGGCGGCAATGTTTGCCGAATCCTTTTTCTTTTTCTTGGTAGCCATTCGACGCTTGCCCCTTACGGGATCTGCCTAGAGCATATCCGGGTTAATATGAGGCATTCTGACCATGTTATTTTGTTTCGTGACGAGGAGCGCGTCGCCACGCGATGTGGCGCATCGGGTAAGACGGGCGACGACGTCACGAGGCAAAATAACATCGCCGCAGGTGGGGCATATCGGCCTTTCGGGGTCGTTCCGCCCCTTGCCCGATGCGACGGCATCGCGCCGCGTGCCGCGCCTACCCGAAAGATCGATCTGCCCCATCAGAATGCCTCATATTAACCCGGAAATGCTCTAATTCAAAAGGCCGGCTGAAACCAGCGCGTCCTTGACCTGCTTTTTTGAGCTTTCGGCGATTTCCCACATTGGCAAACGCATTTCCGAAGAACTCTTGCCGAGCAATTCGGCGGCATATTTGACCGGGCCGGGGCTGGCCTCACAGAACATCGCGCTGTGCAGCGGCATCAAGCGGTCTTGCAGGTCCATCACCGTTTTCATATCCCCGGCCCGCCAGGCGTCGTGCAACCGGGCGCACATACGCGGCGCGATGTTGGCCGTTACGGAAATACAACCGTGACCGCCACCGGCCAGAAACGGCACAACCGTCGCATCCTCGCCGGAAAGCTGATTAAAATCGGCTCCGACGGCAAGCCGCGTCAGCATCGGCCGGGCGAGATCGCTGGTGGCGTCCTTGACGCCGACAATATTAGGCAGTTCGGCCAGCCGCGCCATCGTTTCGACCGACATATCGACAACACTGCGGCCGGGAATGTTGTAGATATAGATCGGAATATCGGCGGCATCGTTGACCGCCTTGAAATGCTGGTACTGCCCTTCGGGTGTCGGTTTGTTGTAATACGGCATGACCACCAACGCGGCATCGGCACCGGCCTTTTTGGCATGCTTGACCAGCGAAATGGTTTCCGCAGTCGAGTTCGACCCGGCACCGGCCATCACCGGCACCCGTCCGGCGACCTGCGCGATGCACAGTTCGGTCACATGCATATGCTCCGCATGAGATAATGTTGGAGATTCACCGGTTGTACCGCAGGGAATAAGCCCATCGGTGCCCTCGCCGATTTGCCATTCGACGAACGATTTAAAGCCCGCCTCGTCTACCTGGCCATTGGTAAACGGGGTGATCAGGGCGACGCACGATCCCTGGAACATGGCTTTCTCCTTAACGACGTTCAAATTCAAGGCGCGAACCATACTCTTACTGAAACGGCGGAGCAAGCGTACGGATACACTTACCCCTGTTTTCAATATCGATTTCCAGGATCGCTCACCAAAAGATGAACGCAACCCCGCTTGATATGTTAGGCTTGCCCATCATAGAGTTCGCTGTCGTCACTGACACCAGAAGTTATATTCATCCAGTTGGGAGCGTTGAATGCGGTATTCTTCTCGCGTCATAATTCAAGTTCTTGCCGTTGCCGTCGTTGTGATGAGCGGAATTCTTGGAAGTACCGGCGTCGCTACGGCCAATGTGCTGAGCGCTGATGATGCGAAGACGGCGAAAGCCGCCTTTAAGGCCGCCGCACAGGACCGCTGGAAGAAAGGCTCCCGGTTGGCCGCGAAGGCGAGCAATGGCCTCGTCCGGAAAACCTTTAAATGGTTCAACATCAGCCGCGGCAACAGCGCCGCGTCATTCGATGATATTTCCACCTTCATCGCGGAAAACCCTGACTGGCCGGACCAGAAACGGCTGGTCCGGCGGGCCGAAGAAGCAATGGACGACACGCTCCCTCCGGAAACCATCCTGGACTGGTTCCAGCGTCACTCTCCCCTTACGACCGATGGCCGCGTTCAACAAATACGTGCCCTGCTCTCCGTTGGACGAAAGAACGAAGCCCGTGCCAAAATCCGCGATACATGGATCAATGGCAATTTCGCCAGGCGCCCGGAAAAAACTTTCTATCGGCGGTATCGGCGTTACCTCCGCGCCGAAGATCACGTCAAACGGCTGGACCGGCTTCTTTGGGACGGTCGCAACGGTTCGGTCAGACGCATGATGTGGAAGGTCGGCCCGGATTACCGCGCCCTGGCCGAAGCGCGCCTGATGCTGCGCCATCGGTTCGGCAATGTCGACAAGGCGGTCGGGCGGGTCTCGGCGAAGTTAAAGAACGATCCGGGACTGATATACGAACGCCTGCGATGGCGTCGGAGCAAAGGGCGATTGAACTCGTCGATTGAACTGCTGACCCCTGCGCCGGAAAACCTTGTCAGGGCGGGCCTATGGTGGAACGAACGCTCCTATCTGGCGCGAAAGGCCCTGCAAAATGGCCGTATTACAGACGCTTACCGAATTGTCGCCGACCACCGCCTTAAACACGGCGCAGGCTTTGCCGATGCGGAATGGATGGCCGGATGGATATTGCTCAGGTTCCTAAACGAGCCAAAATCCGCCATGACCCATTTCGTGACCATGTACGATGGCGTCAAATACCCCGTCAGCCGCGCCCGCGGGGCATACTGGATCGCCAGATCGGCCGAAGCCCAGGGTAATCGGGAAACGTCGGAAAAGTGGTATCGCACCGCCGCCGCGTTTCCGACCACCTATTACGGCCAGCTAGCGGCTTCCCGACTGGGTCCGGGTCACGGATTACGGTTTCCCAAAAGCATTCCCGCAGGGCCGGAAGAGGTGGATCGTTTCAACGCGCAGGAACTTCATCAGGCGATGGCAATGCTGGCCCAGATCGACGAAAGGGACCGCCTTAAACCCTTCGCCATGGCCCTCGCCCGCAGCGGCGACACAGCATCGTGGCGCAAAATGTCCGCCGAATTCGCTCAGAAGCTCGGGCGTCCCGACCTGGGCATCACCATCGCCAAGACGGCCAGTCGGGACGGCCTGAAAACTGCCGGTGCCGGTTATCCTGTTATTGCGCCACCGCCGCTGCGGGTGCGATCATCCGACTACCAACTGGAAAAGCCGCTGGTGCTGGCCATGATTCGGCAGGAAAGCGCCTTTCGAACGACGGCCAGGAGCCATGCGAATGCCCGTGGCCTGATGCAACTGATGCCGGCGACGGCCCGGCGCGTCGCTCATACGCTTCACATCCCCTATTCGAAAAAACGGCTGACCGGCGACCCGCAATACAACATGCTGCTTGGCCAAGCCTATGTTGCGGGCCTGATCGACGAGTTTGAAGGGTCCTATGTCTTGTCACTCGCCGCCTATAACGCCGGGCCATCACGCGCCAGAAAATGGTCGCGCATGAATGGTATCCCGGGTGATAAAGGTGTCGATAACATCGACTGGATCGAAATGATCCCGTTGGCGGAAACACGTAATTACGTACAAAGGGTCTTGGAAAACCTTCAGATATACCGTTTGCAACTGTCCGAAACCGAAGTAGCGGAAACCCTCGAAAGTGACCTCTCTCGTTAATTTTCTAAATTAATATAGTCACCTCAACATATTGATACTGGATAAGAAATGGAAAATATTGACGCCTGTGTTTTCGATGCCTATGGAACCTTGTTTGATGTTGCCGCCGCCGCCGCCAATTGCAGCGATGCCCTTGGCCAGAACGCCGCGCCGCTGTCCGCCCTGTGGCGCACCAAGCAACTTGAATACACCTGGTTAAGAGCCCTGATGAATGAGTATGTTGAGTTCTGGCAGATCACCGGTGACGCCCTGGACTACGCGCTCGAAACCCTGGGCCTGGACGGCGATGACCAGCTGCGTCAGCGTTTGTTGAACATGTACCTGGAACTGGATTCTTACGGCGAGGTCAAAGACGTCCTGACTCGTTTGAAGAAGGGTGGAATGAAATGTGCCATCCTGTCCAATGGGTCTCCGAAAATGCTAAAATCCGCCGTCGATAATGCCAGACTTCCGGATCTTCTCGACGACGTCATTTCCGTCGATGATATCCGGACATTCAAACCCCATAGCAGTGTCTATCAGATGGCCGTTGACAATCTTGGCGTGCCGGCCGAACGCATCTGCTTTATGTCGTCTAACGCCTGGGATGCCTCGGGCGCCGCAAATTTCGGCTTCAGGGTCAATTGGGTCAACCGATTCGGACAAAAGAGCGAACGCCTTCCCGGCAAGCCTGAAAACGAGATCAGAACCCTGTCTGACCTGCCGCCCCTGTTCGGCCTTTAATCCCGTGACAGGCCTGCCATCGGCGAGCGATATTCAGCGTGCCGCACGAACCCTCGAGGGCAAGGCCCGCAAGACGGCCCTGCTGGAATCATACCTGCTGAACGAGCGCCTGGGATGCCGCCTGCTGGTCAAGCCGGAAATGCTACAGGTAACGGGGTCTTTCAAGTTTCGGGGGGCCTATAACCGGATTTCACATATCCCCGAAGCCGACAGGGTCAGGGGCGTCGTCGCGTTCTCCTCGGGCAATCATGCCCAAGGAGTGGCGTTGGCGGCGCGACTGTTTGGAATCCCGGCCTGGATCATCATGCCAAGCGATGCGCCATCGATCAAAATCGGCAACACCCGCGCTTACGGCGCCGACGTCGTAATGTACGACCGACAGACCGATGATCGCGAAGCCGTTTGCGAAAAGCTGAGACAGGAACACGGTGCGACCTTGGTTCGGCCCTATGACGATCCGGCGATCATTGCAGGGCAAGGCACCGTAGGGCTTGAGATCGCGGCCCAGACACGGGCTATGGGGATCAAGGCCGACCTGGTCCTGGTGCCGTGCGGTGGTGGTGGTCTGGTCGCCGGTACGGCCCTGGCGATGGCCGCGGAAAGCCCCGGCACCAGGGTGTTCTCGGTCGAACCGGAAGAGTTTAACGACACGGCGCGCTCCCTCGCCACCGGCAAACGGGTCAGGAACGAACCTGCCAGCCTGTCCATTTGCGATGCCCTGATGGCGCCGGAGCCCGGAAGGTTGACGTTCAGCATCAACAAAGACCTGCTCGCAGGCGGATTGTCCGTTTCCGATGAAGACGTCGGCACGGCAATGCTGACGGCCTTTAGTGATTTCAAGCTGGTATCGGAGCCCGGTGGCGCGGTGGCCCTGGCGGCCGCGCTTTGCGGGCATATCGATGTGCGTGGCCGAACGGTGGTCGCCGTGATGTCGGGCGGCAACCTCGACGCCGAGGTATTCCGGAAGGTGTTAAGTTCCGCTGGCCAGCTTCGCTGATCCCACCGCCGGTATGCCGGCGGCAGGCTGGGCAGGCTGGCCGGAAGATTGACCGCCGGAGCCGCCTTGAACCACATTCATTTTCGTGGATTCCGCCAATTCGGCTTCGGATATCCTCTTACACAGGCCTTCAAGGAAAGCTCCGGGCTCGATGGACAGATTTTCATGGAAAATATCGCCAACCACATGCGCCGTCTTGGCGAGAACGACCTGACGGGCCTTAATCTGGCCGTCGATCCTGCCATGCACCTGAATTGAGTCGGCAACAATCTCGCCTTTGATATCGGCACTTTCACCGACCAGGAGTTTTTTCGTCGATATGTCTCCCCGAATCGTTCCATCGACTTGAATTTCGCCCTTGCTGATCAAATTTCCATTGATTTTGAGGTCGGCGCTGATAATCGATGGCGCCGATGGCTTGACCGGTGCGGTCGCCGCCGCCGATGAGGAAGATCTCGATTGGTTTTTCTTATTCTTGGAAAACATATCGTCCCGCCTTAAAAAATTTACTCGGATCCAGGTTTCTGCCATTAAAAGCGATCTCATAATGAAGATGCGCCCCGGTGCTCCGGCCCGAGGAGCCCAACAAACCTATCTTCTCGTGAAAACCGACCTGCTGGCCTTTTTTGACAAGTATCTTATACAAATGTCCGTATCGGGTGACGATCCCGGAGCCGTGATCAATTTCGATGAACCGGCCATAATTACCTTTCCAGCCAGCTTTTACGACCTTACCCGGTGCGGCGACATAAACCCCTGACTTAAGGGGACTGGCCATATCGAGTCCATAATGTGCCGCCCATTTTTTGTTGACGGGATCGCGTCTCTTTCCAAACGGACTGGTCACGCGATAGGACGTCAGCGGCGGCGCCAGCGGCAGCTTGCTCATGGCATCCTGTAATGTTTCAGATTGCTGCAAATATTGATCAAGCTCGGCCAGGCGGGCCTTTAGCTTGCTGCCCGCCAATCCATCTGGCTTGGCGGGAATAAAAGGGCCACCCTGCCCTTTGAGGGATCCGCCATTCGCCTCGATCAGCTTGTCGGTATCGATCCCGGCCAACTGGATAACGCGCTGCAGGTTACCGATAAAACCAACGGTCCGTTCTTTGAGTTGCTGAACCGCTTCGATTTCCGTCGTTTGCAGATCAACCAGACGATTCTCCAGGCCGGCGATCTGGCGATGCATCCGCTTGCCTTCGAACAGCGCCTCGTTACGTTCGCCAAGAACTTGCTGCAAATCGCTTTCAACGGTACTGAGGTTGTCCTTAAGCGCAAAATTGTTGCTGTTAATGGTCAGCAGTTTTTGTTCGACTTCGGAGAGCTGCCGACGCAAATCTTCCCGAGCCAGGCGGACGCCTTCGCGTTCCTGTTCGGTCGATTGCAATTTCGCGGAAACAACCTTCAGGTTCTGCTGCAAACCCGCATTATGCTGAACCAGGCCGAGCATCAAGGAATGGTTTTCTTCAAGGTCGCGGGTTATGGAGGTAAATTTGCGCTGATATGTCGCGACTTCCATTAGCAGGCTGCGATAAGAAAGCCGGGCCGAGGCAATCTTGCTGTCCTTGCTCTCCAGGATTTTATCGTAAAGCATAAAACTGACGCTGGAATAGGCTGTCCAACTGCCAAACAGAAACAAAACACCGACGACACCCAACTGCAGGCGATGAGACAGGGTAACGAAAGAGACCCTTCCTCCGGTCCGCAGCAAAACCTGACGTTCGGGAAACAGCCTGAACGCGTAACGCTTCAAGCGCGCCAGAAAGCCGTCGTGCTCTGCGGTCTGCTGCATTAAACTACGCCCCTAAATATTCCCTACGGTCAGGCCCGGAATTGCCCCGGTATTTTTTGAGCCTATTGACGGTCGTTATCCAGAAAGAAAATATCGGTTAGGATGCGTCGTTGCAAGCCCGTTCAGCCTTTTTTTGCCATCCAAAAGGTGCCAACAGTATCATTTTTGTCACATTTTCAGCTACGTCGCCTATGCAGATCAGTCTATTGTGAGCCCCCTGAAATGACCGGCGCCTTGTTCCGACAATCCCGCCGTTCGGCACCGAAATTCGACGCTGGAAAAGATGAAATGACTGAAAACCCGCCCCAATCAGACGCTGCGGTCCCGAAACATCCGGCGTCAGCGCTGAAAAATCCCGCCGTCTTGCTGGCAACATGGTTCGGGTCGGGTTTGCTGCCGAAGGCGCCGGGAACGTGGGGATCGCTCGCCGCGTTGCCACCGGCATGGCTGCTTCATACAACGACCGGCTGGGTCGGGCTGGCAGTTGGTGCGCTGGTGGCCTTCGTCGTCGGGATATGGGCGGCAAACGGCTACACCGCGAAACTGGGCGGCGACGACCCCGGCCCGGTCGTCATTGATGAAGTCGCCGGGTTATGGCTGACGCTGCTGCCCGCCGCTTATTTTGCCCCCCTGTCACCTGATTTTGTCACCTACGGCGCGGCCTTCGTGCTGTTCCGGTTGGCCGATATCTTTAAACCCTGGCCGGTTTCCTGGGCCGACAGCCGCATCAAGGGCGGCTTGGGAATTATGCTGGACGATCTGCTGGCCGGGATCTATGCCGGATTAGTCCTGACCTTGATCATCCTGTATTAAAGGCGACAATCATGTATCCCGAAAATTTGCTGGAACTCGCCGAGCACGTGCTCACAGCCTGCCACAAAAATAACCTGAAACTCGCCCTTGCGGAATCCTGCACCGGTGGCCTGATCGCGGGCTGCCTGAGCGCCATCCCCGGATCATCCGAGGTTCTTGAGCGGGGGTTCGTAACCTATGCCAATGAAGCCAAAACGGACCTTCTGGGCGTGCCGAACGACATGCTGATATCATACGGTGCCGTCAGCGAAGAAGTGGCCCGGGCCATGGCCGAAGGAGCGATCCGATCCGATAGAATTGACATCTCGGCAGCCGTTACCGGCATCGCCGGACCGGGCGGTGGCAGTGATGAAAAACCGGTCGGGCTGGTGCATTTGGCAAGCGCCCGGAAGAACGCCCCGACCCTTCATCGGCGTCATATTTTCGAGGGTGACCGGAATTCCATCCGCCTGCAAGCGGTGGAGGCGGCATTGAAACTGCTGCTGATCCGGTGTCAGCGGTAAAGACTGGCGGCGCGGTTTTCAAACGCACCGACCATGCGATGCACGGCTTCGGTAAACACCCTGCCGATGGCTTTCTCCAGGATTTTCGAACGGAATTCGAAATCAACGTGGAAATCGACAACGCACTGTCCATCCCCATGGGCTTCGAAAGCCCAGTGGTTTTCCAGATACCGGAACGGGCCGTTCTGATATTCCACATCGATCCGGCGCGGTCGGTCCAACTTCACCAGCGACGTGAATTGCTCACGAAAGACCTTAAAACCAATCACCATATCGGCGACCATTGCCTGCTCATCGCTCGATTTAATCCGCGTCGCAATACACCACGGCAAGAATTCCGGATAGCGAGCGACATCGGCGACCAGATCGAACATCTGTTCAGGCGTAAACGGCAATATCTTGTTTTCGGCATGTGTCGGCATCAGACCTAAACACCAAGTGCCTTCAAACGATTTTCCTTGAGCGCCGCGAAATCACTGTCGGCGTGATAGGATGATCGGGTTAGCGGGGTTGCCGAAACCAGCAGAAACCCTTTGGACAGGCCAATGCTGCGGTATTCATCAAATTCCTCCGGTGTGACAAAACGATCGACCCCGGCATGCCGCGTGGTTGGTTGCAGGTACTGCCCGATAGTCAGGAAATCGATGCCGGCAATACGCATGTCATCCATCACCTGCAGCACTTCGGCGCGGTCCTCACCCAGGCCAACCATGATCCCGGACTTGGTGAAAATCTCTGGATTGATCCGTTTCGCCTGATCCAGCAGTCGGAGGGAATGATAATAGCGCGCGCCGGGGCGGATCGAAGGATAGAGCCTGGGAACCGTTTCCAGATTGTGGTTGAACACATCCGGCCCGGCTTTAACCACGGCTTCAAGGGCCCCGGGCTTGTCCCTAAAATCAGGCGTCAGGACCTCGACCGTGGTTTCAGGCGCATGGTGGCGCAAGGCCGTTATTGTCTGAACGAAGTGCCCGGCCCCGCCGTCGGCAAGGTCGTCCCGGTCGACCGAGGTCACCACGACATGGCGAAGTCCAAGCCTGGACACCGATATCGCGACATTTTCAGGCTCCAACGGATCGACGGCATCCGGCTTGCCGGTTGCGACATTACAAAAGGCGCAGGCCCGGGTGCAGACCTCGCCCAGGATCATCATCGTCGCGTGCTTCTTGCCCCAGCACTCACCAATATTGGGACACGCCGCTTCCTCGCAAACCGTGACGAGTCCATGCTCGCGCATTAACCGGCGGGTTTCGCCATAGCCCTTCGACGTCGGCGCCTTGACCCGTATCCAGGCCGGTTTCCGCGGGCTGGGATTTTCCGGCTTGTTGGCTTTTTCGGGGTGGCGAATGGTGCGAACAGTATTCATGAGTTCATTCTAATCTATCTTCGGGACACGGGGAAACGTTCAGAAGTGAATAACCCTGCCATACGCATCAAGGACGCTTTCGTGCATCATTTCGCTCAGGGTCGGATGGGGGAATACCGTATGCATCAGGTCGGCTTCCGTGGCTTCCAGGGTCTTGGCGATGCCGTACCCCTGGATCAGTTCGGTGACTTCGGCGCCGATCATGTGGGCGCCCAGCAATTCGCCGGTTTTGGCATCGAATACGGTTTTCACCAGACCTTCGGGTTCGCCAAGCGCAATCGCCTTGCCATTGCCCATGAAGGGAAAACGACCGACCTTGACGTCGTGGCCCTTATCCTTGGCCGCCTGTTCCGTCAGGCCGATACTGGCGACCTGCGGCCTGCAATACGTGCAGCCGGGAATACGCGACGGATCAAGCGGATGGACGTCCTTCACCCCGGCGATCTTTTCGACGCAAATAATCCCTTCGTGCGACGCCTTGTGGGCCAGCCACGGCGGCCCGGCGACGTCGCCGATGGCGTAAACGCCGGGTTCGCCGCTCTCGCACCACTGGTCGGTTTCGATATGAGTGCGGTCAACCCTGATTTTCGTTCCTTCGAGCCCAATGCCTTCGACATTGCCGACGATACCGACGGCCAGGATCACCCGATCAACCGTAATGTCCTGCGATTTACCCGCCGCCTCGACCGTCGCGGTGACATTATCCTTGCCCTTTTTCAGGGCTTTGACGGTGGCGGACGTGATGATCGTCATGCCCTCTTTTTCGAACGCCTTGTGGGCGAGGGCTGAAATTTCGGCATCTTCGACCGGCAGCACCCGGTCCATAACTTCGACCACGGTGACGCTTGATCCCAGCGAATTAAAGAAGCTGGCGAATTCGATACCGATGGCGCCGGAACCGACGACCAGCAGCCGCCTGGGCACACTGTCGGGCACCAGCGCGTTTTTGTATGTCCAGATCAGCTTGCCGTCCGGCTCCAGTCCCGGCAGGGTGCGGGCGCGGGCGCCGGTCGCCAGGATGATGTTTTTAGCGGTCAGGCTGGCAACATTCTTGCCGTCTTTTTCAACCGAGACCTTGCCCGCCCCAGCCAGTTTGGCGGCACCATCAAAGACCGTGACCTTGTTCTTCTTCAGCAGGTGCCCGACGCCGCCGTTCAATTGCCCGGCTATGGCGCGCGACCTGGCGACGATTTTTTCCAGATTATAGTCGGCTTTACCGACGCTCAGGCCATAGGCTTCTGCGTGCTTGATGTTCTCAAAAATTTCCGCCGACCGCAGTAATGCCTTGGTTGGGATGCAGCCCCAGTTAAGGCAGATCCCGCCCAGGTGTTCACGTTCGACCAGGGCGACTTTCATCTTCAGCTGGGCGGCCCGAATGGCAGCGACATAACCGCCCGGTCCGCCACCGACGATGACGAGATCAAATGAGGTGTCAGCCATGGCTAAATCCTTTCCACGGTAGCGGTTAGATCATTGGTGGCGGCGTCACCGGTATTGACCATGTTTTTGCGTTCGAGGAGCAGCATTTCGCATTCGCTATCGGCATGGGGTTTATGCTCAACGCCCTTCGGCACAACGATCATTTCACCGGCCTGTAAAACCACACGCCGGTCCTGGAAATCCATATTAAGGCTACCCTTGATAATCAGAAACATCTCATCGGCGTCATCATGCTTGTGCCAGACAAAATCGCCCTCGACCTTGACGATCTTGACGTCGTAGTCATCGACGGTTTCGACAATCTTGGGGTTCCAGTGCTCCGAAAACAGTGCGAATTTTTCGGCCAAATTCACTTTATCCATCGTCCGAAGCCTCACAACATCATGGTCAGCGGTTCTTCGACAATACGCTTGAAGGCCGCCAGGAACTGCGCCCCGACGGCACCATCGACGGAACGGTGATCGACCGAAAGCGTACAGGTCATGACGGTAGCGATAGCCAGGGCGCCATCGTTGACGACGGGGCGCTGTTCACCCGCACCGACGGCCAGAATGCACGATTGCGGCGGGTTGATAATGGCCGCGAAGTCCCTGATGCCGAACATTCCCAGATTGGAAATTGTAAATCCGCCACCCTGGTATTCTTCCGGCATCAGCTTGCCGTCCCGGGCCCGTCCGGCGAGTTCCTTGACCTCATTTGAAACCGTCGCCAGTCCCTTCTTGTCGGCGCCACGCACCACCGGGGTAATCAGCCCGTTGGGTGTGGCGACGGCGACCGATACATCGACATCGTGGAACAGACGAATGGCATCGTCGGTCCAACTCGCATTCGCTTCCGGCACCTGCCGCAAGGCCAGGGCGACGGCGCGGACAACGAAGTCGTTGACCGAAATCTTGTAGCCAGCCTTTCCTTCCGGGGCGACGGCATTCAATTTCCGGCGCATATCGAGCAGCCCATCGATGCGGCAATCGACCGTCAGATAGAAATGCGGCACCGTTTGCTTGGCTTCCATAAGACGTTTGGCGATGACCTTGCGCATGGTCGAATTGGGAACGTCCGTATAACCGCCAACGCCGGCCGCTGCGGGTGCGACGGTCGGCGCTTGCACCGCTGCGGCTGGGGCGACACGGCCTCCGGCGGCGACGGCCGCCTCAACATCGCGTTTAACGACACGGCCACCCGGCCCGGAACCGGTAATCACAGCGATATCGATACCCGACTGTTCGGCAATACGGCGGGCCAGCGGGCTGGCGAAGACACGGCTGCCCGTCGCAACGGCGGCAGGCGCCGCCGCCACCGCCGGGGCAGGAGAAGCCGTCGTTTCTGCCGGTGCGGGCGCTGCGGCGGCGGGAGCCGTCGCCGCAGCATCAATATCCGCCCGGGTCTCGCCTTCTTCCAGAACAATGGCGATAGGGGCATTGACGGCGACGCCTTCCGTCCCCTCGGCGACCAGAATTTTGCCAAGAATGCCTTCATCGACGACCTCGACTTCCATGGTCGCCTTGTCGGTTTCAATTTCCGCCAGAACGTCGCCGCTTGCCAGTGTATCGCCTTCTTTTTTCAGCCATTTTGACAGCTTCCCCTCGGTCATGGTCGGGGACAGCGCCGGCATCAGAATTTGAATCGTCATTTCGGTTCCCCTCCCCTATCTGTAACAGACCGATTTGGCTGCCTCGACAACGCTTTCGGGTGACGCCAAGGCCAGTTTTTCAAGATTGGCGGCATATGGCATCGGCACGTCTTCGCCATGCACACGCACGACCGGCGCATCGAGATAATCAAATGCGTGTTCCATCATCCGGGCCGCCAGTTCGGCCCCGATGCCGGCAAATGGCCAGCCTTCTTCCAATGAGACCAATCTGTTGGTCTTCTTGACCGAATTGACGATGGTTTCCGTATCGAGCGGGCGGATCGTCCGCAGATTGATGACTTCCGCCTCTATTCCCTCGGCGGCCAGTTTTTCAGCCGCGACCAGTGCGACACCGACCATCAACGAAAAGGCCACGATGGTGACGTCACTGCCTTGGCGTTCGACCTTCGCCCGGCCAATGGGAACGGTGTAATCCGGCTCATCCGGCACCTCGAAGCTTTGCCCATACAGCAGTTCATTCTCCAGGAACACCACCGGATTGGGATCGCGTATGGCCGACTTCAAAAGGCCCTTTGCATCAGCCGCGGACCACGGCGATACGACCTTCAGCCCCGGACAATGGGCGAACCATGATGCGTAGCACTGGGAATGCTGGGCACCGACCCGCGACGCAGCGCCATTGGGGCCACGAAAGACGATGGGGCAGCCCATCTGTCCGCCCGACATATAAAGCGTCTTGGCGGCGGAATTAATGATGTGATCGATGGCCTGCATGGAAAAATTGAAGGTCATGAATTCGACAATCGGTTTCAAGCCGGAAAAGGCGGCACCGACGCCAAGCCCCGCGAAACCGTGTTCGGTGATCGGCGTATCGATCACCCGTTTATCGCCAAATTCGTCCAACAGGCCTTGCGAGACCTTGTAGGCCCCCTGATACTGGGCGACTTCCTCGCCCATCAGGAAAACGGTGTCGTCACCCCGCATTTCCTCGGCCATGGCGTCACGCAGGGCTTCGCGGACGGTCAGCGTCACCGTCGGCCCGGTATGATTTTTTTCCACCGGCGGCGCGACGTCGGTCGGGGCCGCCGAAGCATTTGACGGAGCGGCGGCTTGCGGTGCCGGAGCGCTCGTGGCCGGGGCCGGTCCAACTGCAATCGACGAGGCATCCTCGCCTTCTTCCAAAATCACCGCGATCGGCGCATTAACGGCAACGCCTTCGGTCCCTTCGGCGACCAGAATTTTGCCCAGCGTCCCCTCGTCAATGGCTTCGACTTCCATCGTCGCCTTATCGGTTTCGATTTCAGCCAGGACGTCGCCGCTCGCAACCGTGTCGCCTTCGGCCTTCAACCAGCGGGCGATCTTACCCTCGGTCATTGTCGGCGACAGCGCCGGCATCAGGATTTGAATAGGCATTTTCTCAGGCCTCCAACAGAATGTCTGTGTAAAGCTCGGCCGGGTCGGGCTCCGGGCTTTCCTGGGCGAATGCGGCGGCTTCGGTAACGATGACCTTGATCTCGCGATCCATTTCCTTGAGCGCTTCTTCGGACGTCAATTTATTGTCCAGCAGCACATGACGCAGATTGTCGATGGGGTCGCTTTCCTTGCGCACCTTGCTGACTTCTTCTTTTGATCTGTACTTGGCCGGGTCGGACATCGAATGCCCACGGTATCGGTAGGTCTTCATTTCAAGAATGAACGGCCCCTTGCCGGACCGGCAATGTTCGAGGGCTTTTTCCGCCGCCGCCTTGACCTTCGTGACTTCCATGCCATCGACCTGAACACCGGGAATGCCGTGGGCCGAGCCGCGATCAGAAAGATTGGTTGTCGAGGACGCCCGTTCAATCGACGTTCCCATGCCGTATTTATTGTTTTCGATCACATAAACGATGGGCAATTTCCATAACGCCGCCATATTGAAGGATTCGTAAACCTGCCCCTGATTGATCGCGCCGTCGCCGAAATAGGCCATGCAAACGCCGCCGTCGTTCTTGTACTTGTGGCCAAACGCCAGTCCGGTTCCAAGCGGCACCTGGGCGGCGACGATGCCATGGCCACCGAAGAAATTCTTTTCGCGGCTGAACATGTGCATGGAACCGCCCTTGCCCTTGGAATACCCATCGGCACGTCCGGTCAGTTCGGCCATGACCCCCTTCGGGTCCATGCCGCAGGCGAGCATATGGCCATGATCACGGTAGCTGGTGATGACGGTGTCACCGTCCCGGGACGCCGCCTGCATGCCGACGACGACGGCTTCCTGGCCGATATACAAATGGCAGAAACCACCAATCAGTCCCATGCCGTATAACTGACCCGCCTTTTCTTCAAAGCGCCGGATCATCAGCATTTCACGGTAGTATTCCAGTAATTCGGCGCCATCACCGGCAGGCTTTTTGTGGCCCGGCCGGGTACGGGCCCTGGCGGCATTTTTTTTAGGCGACGCAGGACGTTTCGGCGTTTTCGACATCATATCCCCTCTGCTCTTCCCTGTTGATCCGTAGAAGGCTAGCGTCAGACTAATGGCAGGAAGAGCCTATTTCAAGAGTTTATAAACGCCATAACCAATTGTTATTATTATATTATTTAATTTTAACTCAATTTTGGTTATTTATCGGATTTTCGCCTGCTTTCAAAAGGTTATACGTTGATATTTATCCATAATTTCCGTTCCGGCGGGCCTAAAACGAGCCTGTCTTCAGGGGCCATCATAAGACCGCTCGACCCGGGCGATATGCAGACTGAAGGCCCGATACCAATCAGCCCGGCCCAGACGCTGCGCTTCGAGATGCTCGCCATTCTGTCTCCAGGCGGAAATAGCCTCCAGGCTTTGCCAATAGGAAACGGTGATGCCGAACCCGTCATCGCCACGGGCGGAATCAATCCCCAGAAAGCCCGGCTGTTCGGTCGCCAGTTCAACCATCCGATCCGCCATTTGCGAATAGGCCCCATCCTCGCCATCATTGCGCTGGCTCGGGAAAATGACGGCATAGTATGGCGGTTGAGGTGTTTTTGCAGGAAATGTCATGCGCCGGCTCCCTGGTGTACTCTCGGTTTTATTTATTGCCGGTGGCGGGCAGGATTACGGTCACGTCGGGCAGAACGACAATATCGTCCGGATACCCGTAGCCGAGCATCAGACGCGCCCGTTCATCCAGCATATCGGGATCGAGGCTCTCTGGATGCAGCAAGTGTACGTTGTGCTCCAGCTCCTTGCGTTCGGAGCGAACGACATCAAGTTCGGCGCTGGCGACCGCCACCTGCTGAGATAATTGACGCAAGGCCAGCATTCCGCGTTGCCCGCTGATCGCATGATAGGCAAAATAGCCAACGGCGCAGATGCCGATGACCGGGCCAACGACGTGCCGTGCGCGTAGGCGTAATTCAGAAAAAAGACCCATTGGACCCAGGTGCCAGTATCATTATCGGTGCGATGCACCCACCTGGCATTTAAGCGGGCAAAGGTTTAATAACTCGTTTACAGGTCAGAAATCAGTGATTTGAATCAATCCATTGGCTAGATTTTTTCAGAATCTTCCATAGCGAGAGACGGTCCCTAACTCTTCCTCGATCCGGATCAATTGATTGTACTTGGCCAAGCGGTCGGACCGGCTGAGCGATCCTGTCTTGATCTGACCGGCATTGGTTGCAACCGCGATGTCGGCAATGGTGGCGTCTTCCGTTTCACCGGAACGGTGCGAAATCACAGCCGTGTAACCCGCCTTGTGCGCCGTTTCGACGGCCTCCAACGTTTCCGACAAGGTGCCGATCTGGTTGACCTTGACCAAAATCGAATTGGCGACCCCCCGGCTGATGCCGTCGCGCAAACGAACCGGGTTTGTCACAAACAGGTCATCACCAACCAATTGCACTTTCGAGCCCAGCGCATCGGTCAACGCCTTCCAGCCGTCCCAGTCATTTTCGTCAAGCCCGTCTTCGAGCGAAACAATTGGATAGCGACTGACCAGGTCGTCGTAATAGATGCACATTTCCGCCGCATCCAGGATTTTTCCCTCACCCTTCAAGTGATACTTGCCATCTTTGTAGAACTCGCTCGATGCCGAATCGAGCGCCAAAGAGATATCTTCACCGGCCTTATACCCTGCGTTTTCAATAGCTTTCATGATAAATCCCAGGGCCTCATCGGTGCTCGACAGGCCCGGCGCGAAGCCGCCCTCGTCACCGACGTTGGTATTGTGACCCGCTTCCCGCAAGTCCTTCTTCAGGGTGTGGAAGACTTCGGCCCCCATGCGCACCGCCTCGGCGATGCTATCGGCGCCTTCGGGCACGATCATGAATTCCTGAATATCGATGGGGTTATCGGCATGTGCGCCGCCGTTGATGATGTTCATCATCGGCACCGGCAGCAAATGCGCCCCGACACCCCCAACATAGGCGTATAGCGGCAGCGCCGCTTCTTCGGCGGCGGCCTTGGCAACGGCCAGCGAGACCCCGAGAATGGCATTGGCGCCAAGCCGGCCCTTGTTTTCGGTCCCGTCCAGCCCGATCATGGTTTGATCAATCATCAACTGGTCTTCGGCGTCGAGCCCTGACAGGGCGTCGAAAATTTCGCCATTGACGGAAGCGCAAGCGCTCAACACGCCCTTGCCGCCATAGCGACCGGTGTCGGTATCGCGCAACTCCATGGCCTCGTGCTCTCCGGTCGATGCCCCGGAGGGAACCGCTGCCCGGCCAAAAGCGCCGGTTTCGAGCATCACGTCCACTTCGACGGTGGGGTTGCCGCGGCTGTCGAGAATTTCACGGGCATAAATATCGGTGATGGCGGTCATTTGTTTGGCACCTTCCGTTTATAGGGATACCGGCCGCTCTTTCGCGATCCGGTCGAATTCCATCAGGGTTTCCAGCAGTCCCGGCATGTCGGCCAGCGGAATCATGTTTGGTCCGTCGCTCAGCCCGTTATCCGGATCTTCGTGGGTTTCGATGAAGACCCCGGCAACGCCGACGGCGACGGCGGCGCGCGCCACGACGGGCGCAAATTTTCGTTCTCCCCCCGATGTCGTCCCCTGTCCGCCCGGTTGCTGGACGGAATGAGTAACATCGAAGATAACCGGGCAACCGGTCGCAGCCAGGGTCGGCAGCGCCCGCATGTCGGAAACCAAGGTGTTGTAGCCGAAACTGGCTCCCCGCTCGCACACCATCACCCGATCATTGCCGGCACCAATAATCTTGGCGACCACATTGCCCATGTCCCAGGGCGCCAGAAACTGGCCTTTTTTTACGTTGATCGCCAGGCCGGTGTTGGCCGCGGCAATCAAAAGATCGGTCTGGCGGCACAGAAACGCCGGAATTTGCAAGACGTCCACGGCCCCGGAATCAGCAAGGGTCGCGCACTGTTCGGCCGTGTGAACATCGGTCAGAACGGGTATCGAATAGGTTTTCCGGATATCGGCAAAAGCGGCCAGCGCATCACCTATGCCGACGCCGCGCGGGCTGTCGGCGCTGGTCCGGTTGGCTTTATCAAACGACGTCTTGAAGACCAGTCCGATCCCCAATGTGCGGCACAGATCGGCCAATGCTCCCGCCATATCCATCGCGTGGCCGTGGCTTTCCATGGCGCAGGGACCGGCGATCAGCGCCAGCGGCAGATCATTGCCAAACGTAACAGAACCGGCGGAAACAGGGCGGGACGCGCTCACCGGCCTATACCAGCCGCGACTGCACGACGGCAGCTTCGATAAACGAACGGAACAAGGGGTGGGGATCGAAAGGCTTTGATTTCAGTTCGGGGTGGAACTGAACACCGATAAACCAGGGATGATCGGGAATTTCGATAATTTCCGGCAAAACACCGTCAGGAGACTTCGCGGAAAAGACCATCCCGGCCTTGGTCAACGCCTGTTCATAGGCCAGATTAACTTCGAAACGGTGGCGATGCCGTTCGCTGATCGTATCCGTGCCGTAAATCCGCCGAATATGGCTGTTGGGCTGCAACCGGGCTTCGTAGGCACCAAGCCGCATGGAACCGCCCAGATCACTTTCTTCGGTCCTGATCTCGGTCACGCCATCGCGATTCCATTCCGTCAGCAGGCCGACCACGGGGGCGTCGCACGGGCCAAATTCGGTTGACCCGGCGCCCCTGATCCCGGCCAGGTTTCGCGCCGTTTCGACGACGGCCATCTGCATGCCGAGGCAAATACCGAAATACGGAATGCTGCGTTCGCGGGCGAATGTCGCCGCCGCGATTTTGCCTTCGACGCCCCGTTCGCCGAAGCCGCCGGGCACAAGAATACCGTTGACGCCTTCCAGATGACGAACCGCGTCCTCGCGTTCGAAGACTTCGGAGTCAATCCAGTTCAGGTTGACCTTCACATTATTGGCAATGCCGCCGTGGGCCAAGGCTTCGGACAGCGACTTATAGGCTTCCAGCAACCCGGTATATTTGCCGATGACGGCGATCGTGACCTCGCCTTCCGGTTTGAGGACCCGTTCCAGGATGCCGGACCAGCGTTCCAGATTGGGTTCCGGCGCTTCGATATTGAAGTGGCGGCAAACCTGCCGGTCGAGGCCTTCCCGGTGATAGCTGATCGGAACCTCGTAGATGCTTGACACATCAAGTGCGGAAATGACGGATTCTTCCTGAACATTGCAGAACAAGGCTATCTTCCGCTTTTCACTGGCCGGTATGTCGCGGTCGGCCCGGCACATCAAAAGGTCAGGCTGAATACCAACACTCAGCATTTCCTTCACCGAGTGCTGGGTCGGCTTGGTTTTAAGTTCCCCGGCGGTCGGAATATAAGGCAGCAAGGTGAGATGAATATACATCGTCCGGTCGCGACCGATATCATTGCGGATCTGGCGAATGGCCTCGAGAAACGGCAGCCCTTCGATATCGCCGACGGTGCCGCCGATTTCGCACAGGATGAAATCCTCATCCTCGATATTCGATAGCACGAACGCCTTGATGGCATCGGTAATATGAGGGATGACCTGAATGGTCGCTCCCAGATAATCACCCCGGCGTTCGCGGGCGATGACATCCGAATAAATCCGTCCGGTCGTGATGTTGTCGCTCTGGCGGGCATGGACGCCGGTAAAGCGTTCATAATGGCCGAGATCGAGATCCGTTTCCGCGCCGTCGTCGGTAACGAATACCTCGCCATGCTGGTAAGGCGACATGGTCCCCGGATCGACGTTGATATAAGGATCGAGCTTCCGTAGTCGCACCTTGAAACCGCGCGCCTGAAGGACGGCGCCCAGCGCCGCCGATGCCAGCCCTTTACCGAGTGAGGAAACCACACCGCCGGTGATAAATATAAACCGCGTCATGGACGTAGACTGTACAGGATTCGGAAGGGAGACGGAAAGGAAAGAAATGTTCCCGGACTAAGAAAATGTTTGAAAAAGTATAAAAAAAGGGGCGGCTGCTTTGCCGCCCGTGCCGCTACGTATTCGATTTGCTTCATTCTTGCCATTTTCCGTTGACGTTTTTGTTCCACAGGAAATTTATTCGGCGATCGGCGCCTTCGGTTGTTCCGGTACGGCTGATTTCTCCACAGGTTGCTCAACTTTTGCGGGCGCGTCCATGATCGACCCTTTTTCGCTGGGACTGCTTGCCAATATACCAAGCAGCAAACTGGTCGACATGAACACCGCGGCCAATATCCCCGTCGCCCGGGTCAACAGGTTCGCCGTCTCACGACCAGACATGAAACCGCCACCCGCGCCACTACCGCCCCCCATACCAAGCCCGCCGCCTTCGCTGCGCTGAAGCAGCACAGTTCCGACGAGCGCGATGGCAACGAGAAGATGGATAACGAGGATGACCGTAATCATGATGCAGTTCAGTATCTATTCAAGGATCAAATCATTGAGACATTTGCCGGTGCTTTTAGTCCCTGTTCACGCGCTTGGCTAGGGGAAAATACGAAAACGCCTCAATATAAATGAATCAGGCCGGGCAACTTTCGGCTATCGCCGAGAAATCCCCGGACTTCAGGCTGGCTCCGCCGATCAGCCCGCCATCGACATCGGCCAGCGCCAGCAACTCGGCGGCGTTCCCCGGATTCATCGAGCCGCCGTACAGAAGACGGATACCGTCAGCGATTCCCCGCCCCAGTTTGGCCGCCAACTCGGCCCGGATAAAGGCATGCACGTCCTGGACTTCCTGCGCCGTTGGAGTGCGACCGGTGCCGATTGCCCACACCGGTTCATAGGCCAGAACCGTATTATCGGCGGTGGCCGAACCGGGAACGGAACCGGCGATTTGACGTTTCACCACGTCCAGGGTCTTGCCGTTATCGCGCTCGGCCTCCGTTTCGCCGATACAAATCACCGCGACGAGGCCCGACCTGTTCGCCGCCACCGCCTTGGCGCAGACCTGGTCATCGGTTTCACCATGGTCGGTACGGCGTTCGGAATGCCCGACAATGACATGGGAGCATCCGGCATCAGCCAGCATATCGGCGCTGATATCGCCGGTATGTGCCCCCTTATCCGCGGTATGGCAATCCTGCGCGCCAAGCTTCAGTCCGGAGCCGGCAATGGCGTCATTTACCGGAGGAATCAGAAGGAACGGCGGACAAACCAGCATCTCGAAATTCGCCTCGCCCTTGGAGATCATGAAGCCGGCAACGGCGGAAGCCAACGCCTTGCCGTCTTCTTGTAATCCATTCATTTTCCAGTTTCCGGCGATCAGCGGGCGTCGCAATGTGGTCATCGTATGAAAATTCCTGTGTTGTTCGGGCGCTCTTAAATTGCGCCACATTCCTATCACAGCGGCTAACGGTATCCAATACTCCTAAGGGTGGGATGACGCGGCGATACGATGGACCTGTTTCGTAAACAGCCGTGAATTCCGGATACATGTGGAAAAGCATGGTTGCGGGGGCAAGGCGGCGCTTCTATGATGCCGCCGTTCAACCGGGGAAATTGCTTGATCCGACGGCATGCCCTGCGGCGCGACATCGTTAAAAACAACCGGATAAAAGATCACCTTCATGCTGGAAGCAATTCGCAACCGTTCAACCGGAATCGTCGTCAAGGGCCTGCTAACGCTTTTGATCCTGAGTTTTGCCCTCTGGGGTATTGCCGATGTCTTTAATCGCAGCGGCACGAACACCGTCGTCGCCACGGTCGGCGACGCGGAAATCGCGCCCGACCAGGTCAGGCGCGACTTTCAGCGTGAAGTTGAACGTCTGTCCAAGATGCTGGGAACCCGCATCGACACGGATCAAGCCCGTGCGCTGGGCCTCGTCAACGGGGTCCTGAACAGGATCGTCGACAGGACCCTGTACGACCTTGCCGCAACTGATCTGGGTATCGTTGTCAGCGATGATCTGGTGCGCCAGAGCATCCGTAACATTCCCGGCCTCAAGAACGAAAAAGGCGAATTCGACCGCTTCCGTTTCCAGCAAGCGCTGCAATCAAATCAACTGAGCGAGGCCGGATTCGTGGCGCTGACCCGTGGCGATATCCGCCGCACCCAGTACCTGAGCATGGTTGGCGCGTCCCCGGCGGCGCCCATGCGGATGGCTGAAATTCTGTTCGCCTATCAAAATGAAAAACGGGTCGCCGACATTCTCGCCATCCCCTATTCGTCGATCGCCGTTTCCGCAATCCCCGACGATGCCGAACTGGCGAAATATCATTCCGAAAACGCCGCCAAATTCACCGCGCCCGAGACCCGGAAACTGACCTATATCAGCCTGACCGCCAGTGACCTGGCCAAGGAAATAGCCATTTCCGACGATGAAATAGCGAAAGCCTACGAGGCCCGCAAAGATGAACTCACGACGCCCGAAAGCCGGGTATTGAAGCAGATTCGTTTCAAGGACGAAGTCTCGGCCAAGAAGGCCTACGATATGCTGAAAGGCGGCGCCGATTTCGCCACCGTCGCAAAAGACATCACCGGCACAAGCGCGGACAAACTCAATCTTGGTTCAATGACCAAGGCGCAACTGCTACCGGGGTTGGCCGAAGCCGCTTTTGCCCTGCAACCGGGAGCCTTTACCAAGCCGCTGAAAAGTGTCCTCGGCTGGCATATTCTCAGCCTGGTTAAAATCAATCCGGAAGCTCAAAAGAGTCTGGCAGACTCCAAAAAGACACTCTCCAGGGACCTGGCCGCGGAAAAAGCCATCGACGCCCTGTATCAGGTTGCCAACAGCCTTGAAGATGAACTCGGCGGTGGCGCGACGTTGGAAGAAGCCGCCAAAAAGATGAACCTGCCCTTAAGAACGATCCCGATCGTCGACCGCACCGGCAGTGCCGGCGCAAACGCAATGGTCAAAGGCCTGCCCGGTAGTAATTTCCTGGACGTCGCTTTCAGCACGCCGGAAGGACAGGACAGCCCGTTAACCGAAACCGGCAGCGACGGATATTTCATCGTCCGGGTTGACGGGGTAACGGCGCCTGCGTTGCGCCCCCTCGCCAGCGTCCGCAATGACGTTATCAAAGCCTGGACAGAAGATCAGCAGGTCAAAAACGCCAAGAAAAAGGTCGACACCCTGATCGCCAAAATCAAGTCGGGAAGTGACATGGGCACGCTGGCCAACACGATGGGCCTGACCGTCACCACAACGACGCCGTTCTTGCGACAGGACACCGTCAAGAACGTTCCCGCCGGGCTGGTTGCCGACCTGTTTGCATCGTCCATCGGCGATATCTCGGATGCCGCCGGAAAAGACGCCCATGTTATCGCCCGCCTGAAAGCGGTGACGGCCGCAAACCCGGTTGTCGATAAAGCCAAATTTGTCGGCATGCGCCGGCAATTATCGTCGGCCATGCGGGCCGACCTGCTTGGCCAGCTTGCCAAAGGGTTGCGCCAGGACTATCCGGTTTCGGTCAATCAGGCGGCCCTGAACGCGCTTTTCTAGCGGTCGATACGATGGAGATTTTCCCGGAAGCGGACGAATTCAGAGAGCTCTACGGGCAAGGCATGTCCCAGGTCGTCTGGACCACCCTGGTATCGGATCTGGAAACGCCCGTTTCGGCGTTTCTGAAACTGGCGAGCGACAGCCCGAACAGCTTCCTGCTGGAATCTGTCGAAGGCGGCGCCATTCGTGGCCGTTATTCCTTCATCGGACTTCGGCCGGATCTGGTCTGGCGCTGTTTCGGAAACAGGGCCGAAATCAACCGGCGCGCCCTGAGCACGCCCGATGCGTTCGAACCGTGCGCCGAAGGATCGATAGAATCGCTGCGTTCGGTTGTCGAAGAATCCCGTATCGACCTGCCCCGGGGCCTGCCGCCCATGGCCGCCGGTCTGGTCGGCTACATGGCTTACGATACGGTCCGCCTCGTCGAACGCCTGCCCGATGCCAACCCCGATGTTATTGGCACGCCGGACGGTATGTTCGTCCGGCCGACGGTGATAGCGGTGTTTGACACCATCGAAGACAAAATATCGCTGATTACGCCGGTCAGACCGGCGAGCGGACTCACCGCCCGGGAGGCCTGGGATCACGCGACCGACAGATTGGCTGTGGCGCTCGGTGCTTTTGAAAAAGCCCTGCCCCAGCAACACCGGCATTCGGACATCAGTATTCCCGAACCGGAATCGAACATGTCGCGGGAAAATTTCTACGCGATGGTCGCCCGGGCCAAGGAATACATCCTGGCCGGTGATATCTTTCAGGTCGTGTTGTCGCAACGCTTTTCCGTTCCCTTCACGTTGCCGCCGTTTTCACTCTATCGGGCGCTGCGGCGCCTGAACCCGTCGCCGTTCCTGTTTTTCCTCAATTTCGATGATTTTTCCATCGTCGGTTCAAGCCCCGAAATACTGGTCAGAGTGCGCGATAACAAGGTCACGATCCGGCCCATTGCCGGCACCCGTCCCCGCGGCGCAAGCCCTGAAGAAGACGACGCCCTTGCCGCCGAGCTGCTGGCCGATCCGAAGGAACTGGCCGAACACCTGATGTTGCTGGACCTGGGTCGCAACGACGTCGGCAGGGTCGCCAAGGTCGGCACGGTCAAAGTGACGGCCCAAATGACCATCGAACGCTATTCCCATGTCATGCATATCGTCTCGAACGTCGAGGGTGAACTGGCCCCGGAATACGATGCCATGCGAGCCCTGTTCGCGGGCTTTCCGGCGGGCACCGTTTCCGGTGCGCCGAAAGTTCGGGCGATGGAAATCATCGACGAACTGGAAAGCGAAAAACGTGGCATATACGCCGGCTGTATCGGCTACTTCGGCGCCAACGGCGATATGGACACATGCATCGCCTTGCGCACAGCCGTCGTCAAGGACAACACCATGTACGTCCAGGCGGGCGGCGGCATCGTCGCCGACAGCGAGCCGGAAGGGGAATTCCAGGAAAGTCGCAGCAAGGCCCGCGCCCTGATTCGGGCCATGGAAGAAGCCGTCAGGTTCGCCAGTTCAAAAAACTGACCCCGTTGACCTTAAGCCGCGCCGCCGAAGTCGAAACCGGCGTCGTCAACCGCCTGGGCAACCACGGCGTCATCGTTCACCCCGTCAACGGTGACCTGCCCGGCGTCAAGATCGACGCTGATTTCAGAGTCGGGCGCGAGACCCTTGATGGCGTTTATCACCGAATTGGCACAGCCCTGACAGGTCATGCCGTCTACTTTGTATGTTTTGCTCATAGATCTAATTCTCCAAAATCAAAAATCTATCTCATTAAGCCCCCTCCTGTCGCTGGAAGGTCAAGAGACTCCGAATTTTTTCACGATTGTCGAAATCGGCACCAGTCGAAACCCTCTGGACTGAACGCTATCGAGCCAGATTTTCAGGGCCTCGATGGTTGCCTCACGGGGGTGGCCGATGGCGACGGCGAAGCCGTTGCGGCGGGCAAACTTTTCGACCTCGGTCAGGCGGGCATTGACGTCATCCAGTTTATTGACGTTATCGATAAAGATATTGCGTTCGGCCATCGGCACGCCCATTCGCTTTGCCAGTTTTGCCCCGACGGTGCCCGCTGACGTTCGGGAATCGAGAAACAGCAGGCCGCGATGTTTGAGCGCATCAATCACCACCTGCATGCCTTTGCCGTCGGCCGTAAATTTCGATCCCATGTGGTTGTTGATCCCGACATAGCCGGAAAACCTGGAAAAGCCCCAATCGAGTCGGCGCCTGATTTCATCGTCGTCCGACCCGGTCAGCAAGACGTTCGGGCCGGGGTCAACCGCGCCGCTCGTCGGTTCCATGGAAACATGCAACATCAGTTCATGGCCGTTGGCCCGCGCCAAACCGGTCTGGCGCGCCAGATCTCCGGCGTAGGTCAGAAAAGACAAGGTCAGCGGGGCTCTCAAATTCATCACCTGGGCCGAATGAACTCTATCGACCCCCATATCGTCGATGACAATGGCGATCAACGGCTCGTTGCCAAGGGCAGGAACATTGACCGCATATCGCCGCCACGGCGGCAGGCTGGAGACGTCTACGTTGTTTTCGGGCGCGGGCGTGGCGTTGATTTCCGGCGCCTGTGGCGCCGGCCCGGGCAGCGGCTGGTAAATCTCCCCGGGCAGTGCTTCTTCATAAGCCCGCTTGGCCGCCGTCGATTCTGTCGCCTGATGCCGTGCGGATTCGGGGAACAGCGGATCATCCGGCGTCGTGATCAGGCTGGGCGGTGGGCTTTGGTTTTGATACCAGGGTTGTGGGCTGGACACCTGAACATCAGGCGCCTTTGGTTTGGGCATGAATTGTCTGACCAGAAAATAGCCAGCAAAAATCGATGCAATAGCGACGCCGGCATACAGCATTTGCCGCCGAAAATTCGGCCTGAACTTCTTTCCGTGTGCCGGACCGGGTGGCATGTCCCGTTTTCGCCTATCCCTCGCCACCAGGCTGATCCTTTCCATTCGCCAAAACGTTATGCATCAAGATTTGCACATCCCCGACGCCTGGAGCATTAAGAGGATGATTCGCAAACAGGCATAATTGCGATATAATATCTGCATAACGAGGCTTGTCTGCACTTTCACTGTCTCAGATAACGGTTGGAATTCATGAACCCGAAAAAGTCACCTTATATCATTCTTGTCTCCGCCCTGCTGCTGTGGGCGTTCAATACCGGTCCGGCCCATTCGGAATCCAGCATCGAGGCCTTTTACGGCGTCTATAAAGGGCAAGCCACGTCTGAAAGCAATACGCCCCGGAAATTGCTGCTTTCCATAAAGCCATTGAAGGAAAAGGGCTTCGAAGTTGACTGGTCAACCACGACATTTACGTCAGGTAGCGGAAAAACGAAATCCTATTCGGTTTCATTTGTCCCCAGCGGACGAGAACATATTTTTTCTTCTGCAATGCGCCGGAACCTTTTTGGCAAACTGATTCCCATGGACCCGTTAAAAGGCGATCCCTTCGTCTGGTGCAAAATTGAGGGGAACTCCCTGATCGTCTATTCCCTGCTGATTGACAATGACGGCGGCTACGAAATGCAGGAATACGACCGCACGCTGAGCGGCGACAAAATGAGCTTACGTTTTTCGCGCATTCGCAATGGCACCCCCCTGAAGGTCATCACCGGGGAATACGCCCGCGTAAAATAACATCACATCCGCCCCCTTGAATTAAGTTCAGGCGAATGGCGATTCGGTGTACATATCCGTACCCGCATCCGTTCGCCCCCGCGCCATCGTGGCCGATGCATCTCACTCTATAACCCAGAATCAGGAGGCCCCGGTTTGGCCAGAAATACAACACAGCAAGCGGAACGGCCGAAGGGCAAGGATATCCGCGCCTTGCGGCGAGTCGGCGGCTTCCTGAGGCCTTATTCGTGGCGCGTCGTGTTCGCCGCCATTGCTCTTGTGATCACGGCCATGGCCGGACTGGGGTTGGGCCAGGGGCTACGCATTCTGATTGACGGCGGTTTCGCGGAAGGAAACTCAAAAGCCCTGAATAACGCCCTTATTTTTCTGATCGGGCTGGCGGTGGTCATGTCGATTGGCACGTTCGCCCGTTTCTACTTTGTCTCATGGCTCGGCGAGCGAGTCGTGGCGGACCTGAGAAACGCCGTCTTCAAGCGGGTTCTGGCATTGCACCCCGGTTTTTTCGAGATCACCAAGACCGGAGAAATCCTGTCCCGCCTGACCACCGATACAACGCTGCTTCAGTCGATCATCGGCTCCAGCGCATCGATGGCGTTGCGCAATGCGCTGATGCTGATCGGCGGCATGGTCATGCTGGTCATCACAAATGCCAAACTGACCGGTCTGGTCCTGCTGGTCGTGCCGTTGGTCGTGATGCCGATAATGATTATCGGGCGGCGCGTGCGCAAGCTGTCGCGCGCCAGCCAGGATCGGGTCGCCGGCGTCGGCGCCTTCGCCGAGGAAAGCTTCAACGCCATTCGCACCCTGCAGGCCTTTACCCATGAAGAAGAAGACCACAAACGCTTCGACAAGGAAGTCACCGACACCTTCGACACCGCGGTCCAACGTATTCGCCTCAGGGGGATTCTGTCGGCAACCGTGATCCTGCTGGTTTTCGCCGCCATCGCCGTGATTTTGTGGATTGGCGGAAACGATGTCATGACCGGCAAAATCAGTGGCGGAGAACTGGCGGCGTTCGTCTTTTATGCGACCATCGTTGCCATTTCGGTCGGCGTTATATCCGAAGTATACGGCGAACTGCAACGCGCCGCCGGGGCGACCGAACGGCTGATGGAACTGCTGGAGGCCGAACCGGAAATAGTCGCGCCGGAAAACCCGACGCCCTTGCCGTTACCGGCGACAGGCCGGGTCCGTTTCGAAAATGTCACCTTCCATTATCCCTCGCGCCCAAACCAGGCGGCGCTGGAAAATTTCTCGCTGACCATCGAGCCCGGTGAGACGGTGGCCCTGGTCGGCCCTTCCGGAGCCGGGAAAAGCACCATCTTTCAGTTACTGCTGCGCTTCTACGACCCGGAAGACGGCAGCATCTTCGTCGATGGCGTCGATATCCGCGACACCGACCCGGAAGCCCTTCGCAAACGCATGGCCCAGGTCCCGCAGGATCCCGTCATTTTCGGAACCAGCGGACTGGAAAACATCCGCTATGGCAATCCAGAGGCCGATGAGGAAACCGTTCGCAACGCCGCCAAAGACGCCGCCGCCGATGAGTTCCTGGAAGCCCTGCCCGATGGCTACAACACGTTTCTCGGCGAAAAAGGCACCCGGCTTTCGGGCGGCCAACGCCAGCGCGTTTCCATTGCCCGTGCTATTCTGCGCGATCCCGCGGTGCTGCTGCTGGATGAAGCGACCAGCGCGCTTGACGCCGTAAGCGAACGCCTGGTGCAGCAAGCCCTGGAACGCCTGATGAAGGGCCGCACCACCCTGATCATCGCTCACCGGTTATCGACGGTGATCAACGCCGGACGCATCGCGGTTATCGATGAAGGACGGATCGTCGCCTCGGGAACTCACGCGGAACTCCTATCGTCGAGCCCGCTATACGCCCGCCTTGCCGAATTGCAATTTTCGCAGCCGGGAGTGCCGGCTGCGGCCGACTAACCGGCGCTGCCGACGTTGGCTAGGTTTTCGAGAATCGGACAGTCGGGGCGGTCATCGCCGTGGCAGGAATTTGTCAATTCGGTCAGGGTCGCGCGAATGGCGTTCAGTTCGGCGATGCGCCTGTCCACCTCGGCGATGTGATCAAGCGCGAATTTCTTGACGTCGGCGCTGGCCCGATGCTTGTCGTTCCACAAAGCCAGCAAATTTCCGACGTCTTTCAGCGTAAAACCAAGCTTGCGAGCCCGCTGAACGAAACGCAGCCGTTCTAGGTCCCGGTTCTGGTAATGGCGATAACCGTTTTCGGCCCGCGTCACCGGCGGGATCAGGCCGATTTCCTCATAATAGCGAATGGTCTTGGAAGGAATTCCCGATATTTCGGAAATGGCGCCGATATTCATCTCCGGTCTCCCTTGAAAGCAGTCATGGCCGAAAGCATACAGTAAACTGTAATGTTTGTCTCGGCAAAACACATAATCTTATTTTTCACTTTACTCACAATATATTACGATATTTCTAAAAATATTGAAATAATGAATCTTATCCGTTATAATCCGGGCTATGAACACAGTTGACGACAGCCTCACACGTGAAATGGCCAATTGCCTGAATGCGCTTGGCAACCCGACCCGACTTAAAATTTTCCGCGCCTTGGTCAAGGCCGGCAAGGGCGGCGCCAATATGGGCGCCATCCAGCAGGAAATAGGCATTCCCGCCTCTACCCTGACCCATCACATCCAAAGCCTGATCAAGGCCGGCCTGGTCGAACAGTCGCGCCAGAGCACGCAACTGATCTGCCAGGCCGAATACGGACTGATGGAAAGTCTGGTCGATTACCTGAATGCGGAATGCTGTCAGGGACTGGCGTCAACCAACGACACGGATACCGGAACATGACCGCCCTCGCCCTCTACGCCTCCACCCTGAATCATGCCGTTCGTCGGTTGGACCGGGCGGTTCTCGTCATCACCGGCCTGTTCCTCGCCATGCTCATCGCGATGCCGTTGCCGGCGGTGCGCGAAAGTCTCGAATTTACCCTTTCCAGCATGACAGGAATCGCCCCCTTCCTGCTGGCCAGCGCCATCGCCGCCGCCTGGTTGACCGCCGCCGGCGCCGACAAGGTCATCGGGCGGGTCTTCCAGGGGCACTGGCTCGTGATGATTGGTATGGCCGCCCTGTTCGGATCGCTGTCACCGTTTTGTTCCTGTGGCGTGATCCCGATCATCGCGGCCTTGCTGGCCGCCGGAGCGCCCCTGCCCGCCGTCATGGCATTCTGGCTATCCTCACCGATTATGGATCCCGAGATATTTATGCTGACGGCGGGCGGCATTGGCCTTGAATTCGCCATCGCCAAGACCATCGCCGCCTTCGTCATCGGCATACTCGGCGGACTTGGCACTCACGTTGTCCAATTTTCCGGATGGTTCTCCGCACCCTTGCGCGAGCAGGTGTCGTCGTGCGGAACCTGCCAACCCAGAATCAGCAGCGACAAAGTTCATTGGGCCTTCTGGAAGAATTCGGACCGGTTGGAAAGCTTCAGGACCACCGTCACCTGGACCCTGCTGTTCCTTGGTAAATGGCTGTTGTTGGCGTTCCTGCTGGAAAGCCTGATGGTCCGCTACGTGCCGCCGGAACTGATCGGTCAGTGGCTGGGCGGTGACAGCGCCTGGGCACTACCGCTGGCCGTCGCCGCCGGTGTGCCGGCTTATTTGAATAGTTACGTCGCAATTCCACTGATCGCAGGACTGCTGGACAGCGGCATGGCGCCAGGCCCGGCGCTGGGCTTCATGACCGCGGGCGCGATCACATCGATCCCCGCCGCCGTCGCCGTCTTCGCCTTGGTCCGCAAGCCGGTATTTCTGTGGTACGTCGGACTCGCCGTCGTCGGTTCCTTGCTGACCGGTCAGGCTTACCAAATTTATACGACAGGACTGTAGACTCTGTCCGCGGAAGCCATAATTCCACGCACCAACCGAGTTCAAGCCGTGAATGCAAGGAAAAGACTTTTCTATTCCCTGCGAAATTAGAGTAGTGTCCCGCCCGAAAAACAATATCCGAAATCAAAACAGGGCAATCAAATTGGAAAACCTGGATATAGCGCGGTCGGCGTTGGTTCTGACCGTCATACTCGCCAATTTGGCTGCGGCTCTGTTGTTCTATTTTATTCCGCGCGGGATGACACATAACCAACGCGTTTCGCTTCGTTATTTTCTGTCCGGTTTTGCTACTTTCGCACTGGGATATACATCCTACATAGCCCGGCAGTGGATCCCGTTGCCCGTGTCCGTTTTTCTGGCAAACCTGTTTCTGGTTTTCGCGCCCTACAGCATTTTCTTCGGACTGAAGTGGCGTTGGGGCGAGCGGGTCCATATACACAAGCATCTGCCGGTCCTGTCGAATGTTATCGGCATAAGCCTGTTACAGGTGCTGCTGCATCTGTATTTTCCCGACTCCCTGTGGGTTCGAACCCTCATTCTCTACGGCAATCTTGCCATCGTTTACAGCACGATAATTATACGCCTGCGTAAACGACTAAATGAAGAATTAAGCGGCGAGCGCATTCTTCTTTACAGCCTGTACTATGGCCTGGCCAATTTCGCCCTGATGCCAATAGTATTTTTTATATCTTCACGGCCAATATACTATGAAGCGACGGCCTTAATATTAGGAATTATTGGCGTTGTCGTTATGCTTAGCGCCTACTACTCTCTATTTCTATTTGATTTGGTAAAACTACATTACGATAACTCCATTACCGATTCTCTTACGAATCTTCCGAACCGACGCCATTTTACGAATGAGTTCAAAAGAACCATAAACGCCGCCCGTCGCCATAATTTTTCGATCTGCATCATTCTTTGCGATATCGACACCTTCAAATCGGTCAACGACAAGTATGGGCACAGCACGGGAGACAAGGTTATTCGGGAGTTTTCCAAAATGCTTCACGAGTCGGTCCGTGGCGACGATATTGTCGCCCGATACGGTGGTGAGGAATTCATCATCATGCTCGGCCACACGAATATAGATGACGCGACCGACCTGGCTGAAAGAATCTGTGAGAGAACGAGACACATTTTCGTTCCCACACGTGACGGGGTTCTTTCGTTTACCGCCAGTTTCGGTGTTTCTCAGTGTGGCCCGGAATTAGACAGTGAAGCGTGCATCAGGGCCGCGGACAAAGCGCTGTACGCCGCCAAGCAAACGGGCAGAGACAAGGTTTGCGTAACGAAAGATGGAAGGACGCCCCTTCCCCTCCAGGAAAACCCCGCAAGCACGCTTCGGCCTGGCTTATTTCAAGGTGTCCAAAAATGATGGTCGCATGCCCCCCCGTTGAACGACCAGGGTGGGGACGGAAAACGCTCCGGTTCCAACACATTTTTTATTATTGTTTCACGGGTCAGACTTTCGGCTTCCAGCGTTTCAGCAGTAGCGAGTTGGAGACTACCGAAACGCTGCTCATGGCCATCGCCGCCCCGGCAATCACCGGATTCAACAGGCCTGCCGCCGCCAGCGGGATGCCGATGGTGTTGTAGACGAAGGCCCAGAACAGGTTCTCGCGAATTTTGCGATGGGTCGCGCGCGACACCGCGATGGCGTCGGCGATCAACGTGGTATCGCCCCGCATCAGGGTAATACCGGCGGTATGCATGGCGACATCGGTACCAGTCCCCATGGCGACGCCAACATCGGCCGCGGCCAATGCCGGGGCGTCGTTAACGCCGTCACCGACCATGGCGACGGTCTTCCCCATGGCTTTCAAGCGTTCGATTTCAGCCGCTTTATCTTCGGGCAGGACCTCGGCAATAACCCGATCGACACCGACGGCCCGGGCGACACCCGCCGCCGTGCGCGCATTGTCGCCGGTCAGCATGACCGTCTCGATCCCCTGAGCTTTCAGCCCTTGCACGGCAGCGGCGGCCGTTTCCTTGACCTTGTCGCCAACCGCGATGATGCCCAGAAGTTTTTGCGCGGGTGACGTTTCGGCCACCCACATGACGGTCTTGCCTTCGTTTTCGTACGCCTGAACCTGCCGTTCCAGAGAATCCTGATCGATGTTCGCATCCGACAACAACCGCCGGTTACCGATTATCAGCGTGCGACCGTCAATTTCCGCTTGAAGCCCCATACCGGGACGGCTGGCGAAGCTCTCCAGGTTGATCAACGGCATGCCTTTCGCCCGATCGAGAACGGCCACCGCGAGAGGGTGTTCACTGCCCTGCTGTGCCGAAGCGGCAAGCCTGACAAATCCGTCCGCATCGCCACCCAGGGTGACAATGTCGCTGACCGTCGGCTTGCCTTCGGTCAGGGTACCGGTCTTATCCAGCACCACGACGTTGACTTTATGCGCCAATTCAAGCGCTTCCGCGTCCTTGATCAGGATACCGTAACGGGCGGCGGTGCCGGTTCCGGCCATGATCGCCGTCGGCGTCGCCAGCCCAAGGGCGCACGGACAGGCGATGACCAGCACGGCGACGGCGTTGATGATCGAGGGCGCAACCCCGATCTGGCCCAGGAAGTACCAGCCCGCGAACGTGAAAACGGCGACCACAACGACCACCGGCACGAAAACGGCGGCAATCCGGTCAACCATCTTTTGCACCGGAGCCTTGGTCGCCTGAGCGCTTTGGATCATCGAAATGATCCTGGCCAGCGCCGACTCAGACCCGACCGTGGTGGCCCGGACTTTAAGCAATCCTTCGCCGTTAATCGCGCCGCCGGTTACGGTGTCGCCCGGCGCCTTCCCTACGGGCATGCTTTCGCCGGTGATCAGTGATTCATCGACCTGCGATATCCCATCGACGATGACGCCATCAACGGCAACCCGTTCGCCGGGTCGCACGATCACCATATCGCCACTGGCGACCAGGGCGACCGGCACTTCGACTTCGGCGCCGTCGCTGAGAACCCTGGCCTTTTCCGGGCGCAGGTTCATCAAGGCCCGGATCGCTTCGGTGGCGCCCCGCTTGGCACGGGCCTCCATCCATTTGCCAAACAGCACCAGGGTTATCACCGCCGCCCCGGCTTCAAAATACAGGTGCCGCGCGGCGGTGGTTTCCGGCATCAAAACAAGATAGACGCTCAGCCAATAGGCCGCCGACGTCCCCATCACCACCAGCAGGTCCATATTGCCGGTGCCGGCCTTCAGCGCCGCCCAGGCAGGCCGGTAGAAGCGCGCCCCGGCGACGAATTGCACCGGGGTCGCCAAGGCCAGTTGCACATAGGGCGACAGGGCAAAACCAGTCGACCCGAGCAGCATCAGCATTTGGACGAAAAACGGCAGGGTCAGCAGGGCAGAACCAACGACGACCAACAGATCGTGGCGGGCTTTGCCATGCGCTTTACGTTCGTCTTCTTCAAACCGGGCGTCATCATCGGTCACGGCTTCGGCCCCGTAACCGGTTTTTTCGACGGCCCTGATCAGGTCGGCAACCGAAGCCCGGCCCGTTTCGACCTGAACAGTGGCCCGTTCCGTCGCCAGATTGACCGCCGCGGAGACGACACCATCAACCTTGCCAAGCGCTTTTTCAACGCGTCCAACGCACGATGCGCAGGTCATACCGGTGATGGCCAGCTGATGCGGCGTCGGCGGCACCCGGAAGCCGGCCTTGGCGATCGCCCCGGCGATATCGGCGCTGCCAACGGCACCGTCGACATAGGCAACATTGGCTTGCTCCGTCGCCAGGTTGACGCTGGCGCTTTCGATACCCGGCAACTTGTTGACGACGCGCTCGATCCGCGACGCACATGTCGCACACGTCATGCCTTCAACCGGCAATGTCACATGGATCAAATTTGCGCTATGTTCGCTGCCTTGGCCTGTCATCGTATCCATCGCTTTTTCAAACCTTCCAGTGAGATGTAATCTATATATGGAGCCTCCCCCAACCGGAAGGTCAATAGAGTCAAATGAAAAAACCGGCCAGACCGGAAAAACGCATAAAAGGCCGCGGCACTTGACGCTAACTTGGGGTATCGGCATTGTGTCCACAATAAACCGCGTGACCGCCTGGTGTCGCCGTTATCGGCGCTTGAAAACGATTAATTTTACTCCTCATAAAAAAACAGCAAGCAATTGATATGTTTCTATTAATAGATAATTATGACAGCTTCGTATACAATCTGCGCCATTATCTGGGCGAGCTGGGTGTCGATGTCGATGTGCGTCGTAACGATGCCCTTGGCGCCGAACAGGCCCTTGCGCTCAACCCACAAGCCATCGTCCTGTCGCCGGGCCCTTGCGATCCCGACCAGGCCGGTATCTGCATGGATATCCTGGCCAAGGCACCGGCGACCTTGCCCATTCTGGGGGTCTGCCTGGGCCATCAGTGTATCGGCCAGTTTTTCGGTGGCGCCGTGGTCCGCGCGCCCAGCCCCATGCATGGCAAGACCGATGCCATCAGCCACACCGGCAAAGGCCTGTTCGCCGATATCCCAAGCCCGTTTACGGCGACCCGGTATCATTCCCTGACGGTTCCCAGGGAAGGCTTGCCCGATTGCCTTGAGATCACGGCGACAAGCCCCGATGGCGTTATTCAGGGCCTGTCCCATAAGACCCGGCCTATTCACGGCGTTCAATTTCACCCCGAAAGCATCGCTTCGGAATACGGCCATGCCCTGCTCAAAAATTTTATCGATATGACCCACGAAAGGCTCGCGGCATGAGCGGACCGGAGACGAATTTAAAAACGTATATCGGCAAGGTCGCGACCGGCGCCAGCCTCGATCGGGACGAGGCAACCCAGGCGTTCGATATCATTATGTCCGGCGAGGCGACCCACGCCCAGATCGGCGGTTTTTTGATGGCGCTTCGGGTGCGCGGCGAAACGGTCGATGAAATCACCGGCGCGGCAACGGCGATGCGGGCTAAATCGCTGAAAGTCAAGGCACCGGATAACGCCATTGATATCGTCGGCACCGGCGGTGATGGCTCGGGCAGCTATAACATTTCGACGGCCGCCGCCATTGTGACGGCGGCGTGCGGCGTGCCGGTGGCCAAGCACGGCAACCGGGCGCTGTCTTCCAAATCCGGGGCGTCTGACGTTCTGGCCGCCCTCGGGGTAAACCTGGACGCCGACTTAAGCCATGTGGAAAAGGCCATCGCCGAGGCCAACATCGGGTTCCTGATGGCGCCGCTGTATCACAGCGCCATGAAGCACGTTGGCCCGGCGCGGGTTGAACTGGGCACCCGCACCATTTTCAATCTGCTTGGGCCGCTGACCAATCCGGCCGGCGTCAAGCGGCAGTTTACCGGCGCCTTCGCCCGCGAATGGATCGAACCGATGGCCAGAGTGCTGGGTAATCTGGGTAGCGAGCGGGCCTGGGTCGTCCATGGCTCTGACGGTCTTGACGAATTAACGACGACCGGCCCCAGCTATGTCGCCGATTTGAATAACGGCGAGGTCACAACGTTCGAACTTTCCCCGGAAGACGCCGGGCTGCCCCGTGCCAATCGCGGCGACCTGAACGGCGGCAGCCCCGAGCACAATGCGGACGCCTTGAGAACCGTGCTGGCGGGTGCCCCCGGCCCTTACCGCGATGTCGTCGTCTACAACGCCGGTGCCGCCCTGCTGGTCGCCGGTTGGACCGATGATATCGAGGAAGGTGTGGCCCTCGCCATTGCGGCCATTGATAGTGGTGCGGCCCAGGCGACCCTCGATAAATTGATCGCCATCACCAACGATGACTGACATTCTGGCGAAAATCTGCGCCGACAAACGCGACCACATCGAGACCCGCAAGGCGACAAGGCCGCTCAATGACGTCAGACTGGCGGCGGCGGACGCCTCACCCCCCCGTGGCTTTGCAGAGGCCTTAAGCGCCAAGGTCAATGCTGGCGGCTACGGCCTGATCGCTGAAATCAAGAAGGCGTCGCCATCCAGGGGCTTGATCCGTGCCGATTTCGATCCGCCATCGCTGGCCCGGGCCTATCAGGCGGGCGGGGCGGCCTGTCTGTCGGTGTTGACGGATTTTCCCTATTTTCAGGGCGCCGACGAATTTTTGATACAAGCGCGCGATGCCGTATCGTTGCCGGTACTGCGCAAGGATTTTATGCTCGCCCCGTATCAGGTGTATGAGGCGCGCGCCCTGGGCGCCGATTGCATCCTGTTGATCATCGCGGCCCTGGAAGACAGCCAGGCGAGCGAACTGGAAGCCCTGGCGATGGATCTTGGTATGGACGTCCTGATCGAAGTCCATAACGCCGAGGAACTGGAACGCGCCCTCACCCTCACGTCACCGCTGATCGGCGTCAACAACCGCAACCTGAAGACGATGGCCGTCGACATCGCGACAACCGAACGGCTTTCCCCCATGGTGCCGAAAGACCGGCATCTGGTGTGCGAAAGCGGGCTGCATTCGCCGCATGACCTGAACCGCATGGCCCGCGCCGGTGCGAAGCGCTTCCTGATCGGTGAATCACTGATGCGACAAGACGATGTGGAACGCGCAACACGAACGATATTAGGAACGAATTAATGGCCGACCTGACCCATATCGACAAAGACGGCAACGCCCTGATGGTTGACGTTTCGGCCAAGGAGCAAACCGCGCGCACGGCGACGGCAAAAGCCTCCGTGCTGATGCAACCCGCCACCATGGCCCTGATTCAGGGGGGTGATGTCAAGAAGGGGGATGTCCTGTCGATTGCCCAGTTGGCCGGTATCATGGGCGCCAAACGCACGCCCGACCTGATCCCGCTGTGCCACCCGCTGAATCTGACATCGGTCAAGGTCAATCTATCGTGCGACCCCGTGCGCAACGCCGTCGATGTTTCCGCGACCTGCCGGTTGACCGGGCGCACGGGCGTTGAAATGGAAGCCCTGACGGCCGTTTCGGTCGCCGCGTTGACCGTTTATGATATGTGTAAGGCGGTCGATAAGGGGATACGGATTACAGATGTCCGACTGACCCACAAAGACGGTGGGAAGTCGGGCGAATTCAAGGCCGAATGAGGAGGACAAACGTTGGAGCAACGCATCAGCCTGATCACGCTTGGCGTCGCTGACGTAGCCGCCGCCAGAGCCTTTTACGAACGGCTCGGCTGGACGGCCTCAAGCGCCAGCATGGACGAAGTGGTCTTTTTCGACATGGGCGGCATGATATTCGGATTATATGCCCAGCATGAATTAAGCAAAGACAGTGGAATGATGAATGAAACACCCAGACCAGGCGGCATTACACTCGCCTACAACACGCGATCTCATGACGAAGTCGATTATCTCATGGGTATCGTTGAAGATGCCGGCGCGACAATTCTGAAACATCCCGTGGAAATGCCGTGGGGCGGATATGTGGGTTATTTTGCCGATCCTGACGGACACCCCTGGGAAATCTCCTGGGTGCCGCAATTCCCGATTCTCGAAGATGGGAGCATCGAAATCCCCAAATGATTTCCGTATCCGAAGCCCTTCGTCATATCACCGATAACTTTTATACGCTGGAAAGCGAAACGGCTGCCTTAGGCGCATGCCTGGGGCGGGTGCTGGCCGAAGATCTCTCATCCAGGGTGTCCCACCCCCCAGCCGCCGTATCCTCGATGGATGGCTATGCCGTTCGGGCGGCGGACACGGCGGACGCGCCAAATACTCTGAAATTAATTGGTGAATCACAAGCTGGCGGTGGTTTTTCGGGAACCGTCGGGGCCGGTGAAACGGTCCGAATATTTACGGGAGCCCCCCTGCCGGACGGTGCCGACGCCATCGTCATGCAGGAAAACACCGAAGCCGATGATCACGGCGTCCAAATGCTGGAAAGCGTCCCGACGGGCCGGTTCGTTCGCCCCGCCGGAATGGATTTCTCAACCGGCGACGTTTTGCTTAAGGCCGGAACCCTGCTGAACGCCCGCCATATTGGCCTGGCGGCGGCGATGAACGCGCCGGAACTTACCGTTCGTCGCAGGCCACGGGTGGCGATTCTGGCGACAGGAGACGAAGTCGTAATGCCCGGCCAACCCATGGGGCCGTCCCAAATTGTCAGTTCGAACAGTTTTCTGCTGGCCTCGCTGGTTCGCGCCCTTGGCGGCGACCCGGTTGACTTGGGGATTGCCGGGGATACCGTCGATCAGCTAAAGGCGGCGGTTGAAGGGGCTGTCGGAACCGATCTGCTGATCACCATCGGCGGCGCCTCCGTCGGTGATTACGATTTGGTCGGAAAAGTCTTGCACGAAGCCGGGCTGCGGCAGATTTTTTACAAAATCGCCATGCGCCCCGGAAAACCCCTGCTGTTTGGTATTCTGGAAGGGCGATTCGGGGGCTTGCCGGTGCTTGGCATGCCGGGCAATCCGGTGTCGACCGGGGTCTGTTCGATACTGTTCCTAAAACCGGCGATCGCCGCCATGCTTGGCATCCCGGAAACAGGCGTCGATCGTCAGACGGCCCGATTGGGACAGGACCTGCCGGAAAACGACCAACGCCAGGATTATCTTCGGGCGTCCCTTTCCGCCGGCACGGACGGCGACAGGGTCGCCACCCCCCTTGGCAAACAGGACAGCGCCATGCTGGCCCGTTTCAGCGAAGCCCATTGCCTGATCGTTCGTCCGCCCTTCGCGAAATCGGCAAAAACCGGTGATTTGGTCGAAATTTTGCCCCTGCAAGGGTCCTGCATCTCTATTTAGCGCAATAATCGGGCTTGACGGCAAAACGGAACCAAAGTAGAACATTTATCAACGTTTTGCTTTTGTTCTACATTTTGCGTGGTCGTCAATTGATGCCCACAAGGGATGGAACCTCCGCTGATAGGGATCGCCATGCTCACAAAAAAACAGCACGAACTTCTGGTTTTTCTTGAACAGAAGTTAAATGAAAACGGCATTTCCCCTTCATATGACGAAATGAAGGACGCCCTTGGGCTGGCGTCGAAATCCGGCATTCATCGTTTAATTACCGGCCTTGAAGAACGCGGCTTCATCCGTCGGTTGCCGCACCGGGCGCGCGCCCTTGAAATTTTGCGCCACCCGGAAGACCTGTCAGGCACCCAACGCCCCGCCACGGCGGGCGGTTTCGCCCCCAAAATCGTTCGCGGCGATTTCAAGTTATCAGGAAACGGAGCATCGGAACGAGCGGACATTATCGATATTCCATTGTATGGGCGGATCGCCGCGGGAACGCCGATTGAGGCCATGCGCGACCCATCCAACACCATCGGAATTCCACCTTCGCTGATCGGCAGCGGCGAACATTACGCCCTTGAAGTCGATGGTGATTCGATGATCGACGCCGGCATCCACGATGGTGACACGGTGCTGATCCGCCACTCCGAAAAGGCTGAAAACGGTGCGATCGTCGTCGCCGTTGTCGACAATGAAGAAGTCACCCTGAAACGCCTGCGCCGCAAGGGCCAGTCCATCGCACTGGAAGCCGCCAACAAGGACTTCGAAACCCGTATCTTCGGCCCCGACCGGGTCAAGGTTCAGGGCCAACTGGTCGGCCTGATCCGCAAATACTGATCCGGAAATTTACGTCCCGCCCTTTGCCGCCATCCCCCTGTCAGGCCTTTGCACCCAGGGCCTGTCGCCCCGCTGCCCATTGACGCTTTCGACCCGGATTTCTTGTTTTCCGATCCATAACGCATGGGTTCCATTGCGCCACAAATCGAACCGGTCGATGACCAGATCGGGGCCACGGCAATGGCCTCGGGTCGCGATGGTGCTGAGCACAATGTCCGCCGTCGCGCAATCTTCTTGCAGTGCGGCTATATCCGTCACCAGGGCGATGTTTTTTCCCTTGGTCGCATAAAGGCATCCCAACCCATCACACGACAACGTCACGGCGTGCGTCCTCGGCACTGAACCGGGGCGTGGGCCGGGCCAGGGCGACGCCGCATCCAGGGCCGCGCGCCGAAGCCAGACACCGCTGGTAAATCGCCCAGCCCGCAACGAGGACACCGCGAGCCCGCCTGCCGCGTCTTTCACCGCCATCACCCGCCCACTATGATCGATCAATACATCGGGGCCATTGACGAAACCAAGAGCGGCGACACCGGCAAGCAGCCCGGAAATCCCCAACAGTCGCCACCTGGTTCGCCACAAACACAACCACAGCCCGCCAAGGGCCATCGATATCAGCGCCCAACCGGGGGTGGCCGGCAACAGCGATACGGCCCCGGGCCAGTGGGATATCCACTCGGCGACAACCAGCACCAGATCGACGCCCCAGCCCATCGGCGTCAGTGCCACGCTTTCGAGTCCGAACGGCAGCAGCGCAAATGCAATAACGGCCCATGGCATGATCCACAACGCCGTCAGCGGAACCGCGATCAGGTTGGCGAGGACCCCGTAATGAGGAAACTGATTGAAATGATAGGCCGCGAACGGTGCCGTTGCGGCCCCGGCGATCAGCGTTGTCAAGCCGACGCCGGCAAAATATAGCAACGGCCTCTGCCAGCCGGGGACGGACGAAAATCCGGCGCGGCCCCTGGTTTGGCGCCAACGGGACAGCGCCTCATAAGCCGCAATCAAGGCAATGACGGCGGCGAATGATAACTGAAAACTGGCGCCAAGAAGAGCTTCCGGATGAACCAGAAGAATGGCGCTTGCCGCGAAACCGACCAGCCGCAGGGACAGTCCCCGCCGGTCGAACAGAACCGCCACCAGCACCAGTGCGATCATCAAAAAGGCGCGGATCGTCGGCACCGTCGCCCCGGCCATCAAAGCATAGGAAAATGCGCCAGCCAAGGCCGCCAAGGCGGCCCATTTCTTGACCGGAAAATTAAGCGCGGTCGCACCGGCCAGGGCCAGCCCCGTCCGCACGCCGAAAAATACGATGCCGGCGATCAGGCCAATGTGCAGGCCGGAGATGGCCAGCAGATGGGCCAGTCCCGATTTCCGGAACGAATCCATGACCTCGGACGGAATTCCCCCGCGTTCTCCGGTCATCAACGCCGCGACCACCTGCCCCGTTTTCGCGTGCCCACCGTCGGAAAAGTAGCCCGACACCCTGAGCGCAATGTCATGGCGCAGGTTGATAACCGCCGACAACAGCCCCGAAAGCCCGTCTGAACTGGCTTTTTTTGAAACCGTCACCGGACCAAACGAAAACCCGACACCGCCGATCCCCTGAAAGAAGGCCTTGCGCTGAAAATCGAATGCCCCCGGGGCAGCGGGCGGCGGCGGCGGCAACAGCCCGACGCGGCCCCGGACCCAGTCGCCCAGGCTTAAGTGCGGCTGTTTTCCCACCAGTTTAAGTCTCACTTTATTCGGTGTCATGCGCGGTCCCAGCGTCGAAATCCGCAAATGGTCGAACGTCACACGCAGGCCCATTTGTCGGGTCTCGATATTGACAACCCGCCCCTCAAGGCTAACCGGACTCAGTCGCTTTTGAACAACCGGGGCGGCAACATAAAAAGTGCGCCACTGGCTGGCGCTGAATCCCAAACTGAACGCGAAAAGAGAAATGGCGAACAGCCAGAAATACGACCGGCCCAGGCGGGTTACCCAGGCCAGCCCACCCGTGACCATTAGCCCGAGCGCACCAAGAAAATAGGGCGGTTCAGCGGCCAGGCCGAAATAGACGGCGACTCCCGCCGCCATCGAGACCGGCAGCCACAAAATCCAACGATCCCGCTCGGCGATCAACCGATCCACCAGCAGCGCCCGAAAAACATCCCTGTTTTTCAACATGGTATTCCTAAACGTGCGGCCGAAATCGCTCATATGGATTGGCTTTTTTGCTGCAACTGCGAACCTGATGTGCTACATCACAGGCCAAGATTACAGGAACCGCCGACCCGATGCGTTTCCATCAAACCAGATAATTCCTTAAAACACCAAGACAACGGCATATAACCTACAATGACAGTCGTAACGCGCTTCGCCCCCTCCCCAACCGGCTTTCTGCATATTGGCGGGGCCCGCACCGCCCTGTTCAACTGGCTTTATGCCCGTCACCACCACGGAAAGTTCCTGCTTCGCATCGAAGATACCGACCGGAAGCGGTCCACCGATGAAGCCGTTCAAGCCATTTATGACGGCCTGAAGTGGCTGGGACTCGATTGGGATGGCGATGCCCTTTCGCAGGCGTCACGCGTCGAACAACACCGTCAGGCCGCCGCACGGCTGCTTGAAGAAGGGCACGCCTATCGCTGCTACTGCTCACCCGAAGAACTGACCGAAATGCGCGAGAAAGCCCGCGCCGAAGGCCGCCCGATGCGGTACGACGGACGCTGGCGGGACCGGCCGGGCGAAGATGCGCCCACGGGCATCGCCCCGGTCATTCGCCTGAAAGCGCCACAGACCGGCGAAACGATCATCAAGGACATGGTGCAGGGCGACGTCAGGGTCGCCAACGACCAGTTGGACGACATGATTTTGCTGCGCGCCGATGGCACCCCGACCTATATGCTGGCGGTTGTCGTCGACGACCACGACATGGGCATTACCGACGTTATTCGCGGCGACGATCACCTGACCAACGCCTTCCGCCAGGTTCAGCTGTATAACGCCCTTGGATGGCGACCGCCGCGCTTCGCCCACATCCCGTTGATTCATGGGGCCGATGGGGCTAAATTATCGAAACGGCATGGCGCCCTTGGCATTGAGACCTACCGGGACGACGGATTTATCCCCGAGGCGATTTGCAATTACCTGCTACGATTGGGCTGGAGCCACGGCGACGAGGAAATCATCTCCATTGAGCAGGCGATTCAATGGTTCGACATCGACGGTATCGGAAAATCGCCGTCCCGCTTCGATGTTGCCAAACTGACCAGCCTGAACGCCCATTACCTTCGCGAAGCCGGCGATCAGCGCCTCTGCGATCTTATTGTTCCGGCATTGACGGAACGGACCGGCGGAACCTTGCCCGAAGCGGCCGTGGCGCGATTGATAAAAGGGATGTCTGGCCTAAAGGAACGCGCCAAGACAGTGCTTGAACTTATTGATAATGCTTATTTTTATGTTGAAAATCGGCCCCTTCAATACACCGAAAAAGCACAAGCCCTGTTGGCCGGGGATAGCCTTGATGCGCTGGCCCAATTCGAGACCGTACTGGAAGGCCTTGACGAATGGACGCACGCAACCATTGAGCAGGCGGCCCGGGATTTCGCCGAAGCCGGAGACCTGAAGCTCGGCAAACTGGCCCAACCCCTGCGCGCCGCGCTGACCGGTTCGACAATATCGCCCGGTATCTTTGATGTGATGGAGGTTCTGGGCCGGCAGGAAACCATCGACAGGCTCAAAGACGCGCTGACTTAAGAACGAATTCTCGATATAATCGCCGCCAATGACGGTAATTCCCGCCCTGGAAAAAGAGGGCTTCAACAGGAGGATGTATATGCCTAACAAGATAAAAGAAGGTGACCCCCAAGCGTTCACCCTGACCAACAATGCGACCGGCGAAACCTATAACCTGCCCGTCATGCATGGCTCCGTCGGACCCGACGTTATCGATGTACGCAAGCTGTACGCCGAATCCGGGCATTTCACCTACGACCCCGGCTTTACCTCGACCGGAAGCTGTGAATCGGAAATAACCTTTATCGATGGTGAACAAGGTATCCTGTTGTACCGCGGCTATCCAATCAATCAATTGGCCGAAAGCTCCAATTTCCTGGAAGTGTGCTACCTGCTGGTATATGGCGACTTGCCGACGGCAGAAAAACTCGAAAAGTTCGAAAACCGCATCACCTATCACACCATGCTGCACGAGCAGATCAACTACTTCTTCCGTGGTTTCCGCAGGGATTCACACCCCATGGCAATTATGTGCGGCGTCGTCGGCGCGCTTTCGGCGTTCTATCACGACAGCACGGATATCAACGACCCGACGCACCGGTTTATCGCATCGACCCGATTGATCGCGAAAATGCCAACCATTGCCGCCACGGCCTATCGGTATTCCGTGGGCATGCCATACACTTATCCGAGAAACGATCTTAATTTTTCGGAAAACTTCCTGTACATGATGTTTTCCAATCCGTGCGAGGAATATGTGATCAATCCCGTGCTGGCCCGCGCCATGGACCGGATCCTCATCCTGCATGCCGATCACGAACAGAACGCCTCGACTTCGACGGTGCGTATTTCCGGATCATCCGGGGCCAATCCGTTCGCCTGTATCGCCGCCGGCATCGCATCCCTGTGGGGGCCGGCGCACGGCGGGGCCAACGAAGCCGTTCTCGCCATGCTCGAAGAAATCGGCCACAAGGATAACATCCCGGAGTTCATCAAGAAGGCCAAGGACAAGGATGACCCATTCCGGCTTATGGGCTTCGGGCACCGGGTTTACAAAAACTTCGACCCGCGCGCCAAGGTCATGCGACAAACGGCACACGAGGTCCTGAACGATCTCGGTATCGAACACGACCCGTTGCTGGAACTGTCGATGGAATTGGAGCGGATTGCGCTCGAGGACGAATACTTCGTTTCCAAGAAGCTTTATCCGAACGTCGACTTCTATTCCGGCATCATTTTCCGGGCCATGGGTATACCGACATCCATGTTCACCGTGCTGTTCGCCGTCGCCAGAACCGTCGGCTGGGTCGCCCAGTGGAACGAGATGATCGAAGACCCAACCCAAAAAATCGGTCGGCCGCGCCAGCTTTACACCGGCGCGACCGAACGTGACTTCGTTCCTGTCGGGGAGCGAACCTAACCGTCGCCCCTGCCGGAACGCGCTATTTTCGTTCGATCAATTCGATCTTGTAGCCGTCCGGGTCTTCGATAAACGCGATAACCGTGGTGCCGTGCTTCATCGGCCCCGGTTCGCGGGGAACGGAAACACCGTCGGCCCTCATTTTTTCGACCACTCCATAGATATCGGGAACGGCGATGGCCAAATGGCCAAAGCCGGAACCGGGATCATAGGCTTCGTGCTGATCCCAGTTATGTGTCAGTTCGATCACCGTGCTGTCGGATTCATCGCCGTAGCCGACGAAGGCCAACGTGAATTTGCCTTCCGGATAATCGATCCGGCGCATTTCCTTCATGCCCAGGTGGCCGGTGTAGAAATCGAGAGACTTGTCCATGTCAAGCACCCGGATCATGGTATGTAAAAAGCGGAAGTTCCCCGAAGCATCCGTCATGATGTCTGTCCTTTTTGTTGTTCGATAATTGAAAATATAACATTTGCCGCCCGATCAGAAGGCGATTTTCCGCCGCGACCGAGTTGCTTCAACGCCTCGCCGGCCGCGTCAATTTGCGCCTTCCGGGCCGCTCCGTCGTCGATCAGCCGCCCCAGGGCCGTGCTCAGAAGATCGGCCCGGCATTTGTCGAGAAGAAGTTCCGGAACCGCCTCGCGACCCAGAATGATGTTTATCAGATTAGCATAGGGTGTCCTGACCAGAACCCTGACCAGCCAGGTCGTGAGAAAATTGAACTTATAGGCGATTACCGCCGGGGTGCCGGACATCGCGAGTTCCAACGCCACCGTACCCGAGGCGGCGAGGGCCAGGTCAGACGCGGCGAAGGCGTCATACTTTTCGCCACTGCCCTCGACGACGATCACCCCGCCCGGCCAGTCCCTGGTTGCCTCGACCACCGTGTCCCGCAACGCGGCCACCGTTGGCACGACGATGCGAAGGCCAGGGCGTGAGGCGGCCAGCCGTGATACCGCGTCACGAAATACCGGCAGCAATCTTGATACCTCGCTGTTGCGACTGCCGGGCAGCACGCACAGTACCGTATCCGTGGCGGCGATCCCATGACGTTTGCGGAACGCGGCGCCATCGCCATCACCCGAACCACCCTCCACCACCGGGTGACCGACAAAAGTGGTCGCAAGGCCTTCTCGCTCAAAATACGGTGGCTCAAACGGTAGCAGCGCCAGGAGATGATCGAGAAACGCGGCAACTTTTTTTGCCCGGCCCGGCCGCCACGCCCAAACCGAAGGGGCAACGTAATGTACGAGCGGAATACCGCCGCCCCGCAATCGCTTCGCGACGCGAAAGCAGAAGCCTGGGGAATCGATGGTCACAAGGACGACGGGCCGCCTGTTTCTGATATCGCCGACGGTCTGCCCGATACGTCGGATAAAATGAGGTATGTGAGGCAGGATTTCCGCGACTCCCATGACCGACAATTCCGACATGGGAAACAAACTGGTCATCCCCTGCGCGGTCATTTCCGGTCCGCCGACGCCGGCGAACTCGACACCGGTGTTCTTCATCCGAGCCTTCAGCGAGCGCATTAACCGGCCCCCCAACAGATCGCCGGAGGGTTCGCCCGCGATCAAATATACAATAGGTGCGCCCGTCATGAGCCATGTTCCAGATCGATACCGGTAACGAACAGGCCGTTACGATTTGCCGCCGTAACGACATCGTCATAACCGATAACCAAGGCCGCCCCCGCCTGCACGGCGATGCCGCTTAACCCTGCGGCTGCGGCGGCTAAAACCGTCTTTACCCCGATTGCCGGGAGGTCCGCTCTTTTTTCCTGCCCCGGCTTGCTGACCTTGACCAGCACCCCGGAACGCCGGCCCAATGGCACTGGAGGCAGCCCGGCCAGCATGGCATCGGTCCCATTGGCGTTTTCTTCGGCGATCACCACGCCGCCACGGGCGACGGCGCCTTGACCGATATCCTGTTCGCCAATCCTGAGCGCCGCGCCCAGCGCCGCGTTGATATCGGTGATATCGGCGTCGCGCGGCCGGTAAACGCCGAACGGACCCGCCGGGGCGAGCATTTCAGGCAGCAGATCGTCCACACCGACAATGTTGAAGCCTTCGGCCTGCAGGGCTTTGATCACGGCGGTCAAGATGCCGTCATCGCCAAGTGCCGCGGCCCCGGTCTTCATAAAAAAACCGGCCGTCCACGTATCGGGCCTTAGCTGCCTCAGGCTGGGACGCTTGATCGATCCAGCCATCACCAAGTCGGCGACGGCTGCCTTCTTTAACATGCCCAGAGCCTTGCCGGCGGCCCCCAGGCGCACCCACGCATGAGGAACATTCTTACGATCGCCCTGAAAAAGTGTCTGGGGGTCGGCCTGCCCGTCGAAGGCGACAACAAATATCTCCCGGCCCGTCGCCAGACAAGCGTCAATCAGTCGCCGCGGCAGATCACCGCCGCCGGCAAGAATCCCTAGCTTAGGCAGCATCTTCCATAACGGGCTGGCAGATGGCGCGGGATGAATCAGCCCGGATAAAATCGACAATTTCCATGACAGGTTCGATGCCGCTCATCATTTCGGCAACATCTTCCAACCGTTCCGCCATCGTGCCTTCCGGAGCGAACAACAACCGATAGGCGCTTCTGAGGGCGTGTATGGTCTCGCGGTCGAAATTGCGGCGTTTCAAGCCAATCACATTCAAGCCCTGTAAGCGCGCCCGGTTGCCGATCACCGAACCGTAAGGAATAACATCGTTTTCAATGCCCGACATGCCGCCGATCATCGCGTGACGACCGACGCGAACAAACTGATGCACCGCCGAAAGGCCACCCAGAATGGCCCACTCGTCGATCTTCACATGGCCGCCAAGGGTGGCGTTATTGACCAGGATAACATGATCGGCGATCTGGCAATCGTGGGCGACATGGGCACCGATCATAAACAGGCAATTGTTCCCGACCGACGTCAACATCCCGCCGGCTTCTGTGCCGGGGTTCATGGTGACGTGTTCGCGAATCACATTATTGCAGCCGATTTCCAGCCGTGAGGGCTCGCCACCATATTTAAGATCCTGCGGTTGCAGCCCAATCGAAGCGAACGGAAAGACCCTGGTATTTGCGCCAATGGACGTAATCCCGTCGACAACCACGTGGGACACCAGTTCCACACCATCGTCCAAACGGACGTTCGCGCCAATCGTGCAATACGGGCCTATCTTGACGTCCGTTCCTATTTCGGCGCCTTCGGCGATCAAGGCCGTCGGATGTATATGTGTCATATCAGGCATTGTCCACAATCATTGCGGCGAACGTCGCTTCCGCCATCAGGACATCATCGAGGCGGGCCTCGCCCTTGAACTTCCAGACATTACCCCTGCTGCGCAGCTTTTCGACATGAATACGAATGCCATCGCCGGGTCCGATGGGCTTGCGGAAACGAGCCTGATCGACGGACATGAAATAGACCAACTTCCCTTCGGACTCCGTGCCCATGGTGCGGACCACCAGAACCGCGGCAGTTTGCGCCATTGCCTCGATGATCAAAACACCGGGCATGACCGGATGGTCCGGGAAATGGCCCTGAAAAAACGGCTCGTTGATGGTGACATTCTTGATCCCGACAGCGCTTGCGTCGGGGACGACATCGACCACCCGGTCAATCATCAGGAACGGGTATCGATGCGGAATCATTTCCATGATCCGGTTGATATCAATGATTTCGGATCCCGCCGCATTCACTTCACTCTGCACGTTATCGGCCTTTCTTTTTCGACAATTTTTCGATCATGGCGATTCCCCGCATCCACTCCCGGAATGGCATGGCGGGAGATCCGCCAACTTTCAGACCGGGTTCGATATCCCGCATCACCCCACTTTGGGCCGCAATCTGGACACCGCTGCCGACGTTCAGGTGTCCGGCCAATCCGGCCTGGCCGCCGATCATAACGAAATCGCCGATCATGGTCGAACCGGATATCCCGACTTGGGACACGACGACGCAGTTGCGCCCCAAGCGTACGTTATGGCCGATTTGCACCAGATTATCAATTTTCGTGCCTGCCCCGATCACGGTATCGGGCCCGGTGCCGCGGTCGACGGTCGTGTTGGCGCCGATTTCGACATTGTCTTCGATCAGCACACGACCGAGCTGCGGCACCTTCAAATGGCCTTGTGGGCCAAGGGCAAAGCCGAATCCATCCTGACCAATTCGGACGCCGGTGTGCAGGATAACCTTGTCGCCGATGCGGCAACAGGCCAGCGTCGTCAGGGGGCCGATGGAACAATCCGCGCCAATAACAACGCCCTCGCCAATAACGGCGTTGGCACCGATCAGGCAGCGATCACCGATTTCGACGTTCGCACCGATGACCGCACCGGACTCGACCCTGCAATCGATCCCGAGCTTTGCCGATGGATCAATGGATGAGCCAGCCCTCACAAGCGGTGCAAACTGTTTCACTGGATAGAAGGCGCACGCGATCTGGGCATACCCGCGATAGGGATCCTTGCACGTCAGCAAAGCCATCCCATCCGGGGCCTTGACGACCATCGTCGGGTGCACGACACAAACCCCCGCCCGGCTTTTTGTGAAAGCATCGATATAGCGCTTGTTGTCCAGAAAACTGACCATGCCGGGTTCAGCGGCATCAAGCGGCGCAACATCGCCGAACAGTGCCGTTGCGTCGGCACCGCCGGCGATTTCCGCACCGGCAATCACGGCCAGCTCTGCCAACGAGAAAGGACCGGAGGGCCTAAAAAAACGTTTGTCTGTCATAGCTGTCTAGCCGAACAATAAAATGCTATTTGGCGGGTTCAACCACGGCAACACTTGCAAGAACCTTATTCAGAGCCACCAGGACCTGCTCGGTAATGTTCAGCGATTTATCGGCCAGTATGGTCTGCTCACGCCGTAAAATCAGCTTATAGCCTTTGTCCTTGGCAATCTTGGTGACAATCTTGTTAAGGGCATCCTGCACCTTGCCCATGGATTCAGCCTGGGCCCTGTCCAGATTTCCCTTGCGTTCCTGAACCAGCAGTTGCACCTGCGACACTCGCTTCTCGAATTCGCGACGCTTCTCGGCGAAGGCCTCCGGCGATAACAGCGTCCGTTGTCGCGAAAGTTCCTGATTGGCATTGCGCAAGGCTTCTTCTTCTTTCTTGATTTCGGCTTGGAACGCGGAACGGTACTTGCCAATTTGTTCGGCAATGGACTTAATGGCCAATGCTTGTTGGCGAATGGCGTTGATATTTATGACGGCAATCTTGACTGTCGTCGAATTTTCCTGTGCCCTGGCGCCATCGGTGAAAACCAATAACATCAGGGCCAATATCAGCGTTGCAGAAAAGAATTTCAAGGCGATCTCCTAGAATCGAGTTCCAAAATTGATACGAACAGCTTCTTTCTTGTCAAATCCCTCTTTGATGACCGGGACGCCAAAGTCGATGCCAACCGGCCCAAACGGCGAGACCCAGACAATCCCGGTACCGACTGAAAGCCGCATGCTGCCGGTATCATTAATTCCCGCTCCTCCGGGGTTGACCGAACCGACACTGCCAAAATCGCTGAACAACTTTCCTGAAACACCCAGTTCCTGAGGAAATCCGAGTGGGAATGTCAGTTCAGCGGACCCCCTGTACTTCCACTCACCGCCAAGGGCGTCACCCGTGGCACTGTCACGAGGGCCAACACCGGACGTGGCGAACCCCCGTAAATCATCACCACCGAGGAAGAACCGATCCGTCAAGCGGACGTCCTGTCCAATACCGACGACATAACCAACGGCCCCGCCAAGCGAAAAAACCCACTGGTCAAAAATCGGAAAATACCTGCCGCCGCTAAGCTCATTGGTGAGATACCGCCGGTCGCCGCCAAATCCGGCCAGACCGTTGGATAATTTGATGACATATCCTTCGGTCGGTAACCTGATACTGTCACGCGTGTCGTAAACCAGATTGTGGGATACCTTGGAAAGAATCTGCTTGCCTTCTTCCGCCCTGATGTACGTGGACGCGCCGTCCTTGATGTTTTTAACTTCCACCTGTTTGGCGGTATAGACCCAGCTCTGCCGAAGCTTTTCGGTGATCGGATAACCAGCCCTGAGGTTGAAACCGGTATCTTTGGAGTCGTAGGAACTCGCGGCCTGTTGATTCCTGGTCGTCCTGAAAAGATCGAACCCGGCAGCAATATCCCTGCCCAGAAAATATGGTTCCGTGAACCCCAGATCGATCTCGCTTTTTCTCGCGGCCAGCGTCCCCTTGATGCTGAGACTCTGACCCCGGCCAAGGAGGTTACGTTCGCTCAAACCGATATCGGCCAAGGCACCACTTGTTGTGGAGAAACCAAACCCGAGGGAGAGCGACCCCGTCGACTTTTCCTGCACATCGACTTTTATCGATGTCTTGTCCGGGGCATCGCCCGGCACCTGTTCAACCTTGACGCTTTCGAAGAAGTCCAGGTTCTGCAATCGCTGCCGTGATCGCCGCAACTTCGAAGAGTTGAACGCATCGCCTTCGGCCAATCGAAATTCGCGGCGAATCACTTCGTCCGCCGTTCGAACATTGCCTTCAATATCGATTCGATCGACGAATATACGCGGGCCTTCATTGACTTCGAAGGTAACGGACACGGTCTTGTCTTTGCGATTGCGTTTAATACGCGGGCGAACATCGACAAACGAGAACCCCAATTCACCGATAGCATTGGTCAGGTTGTCAATTGTGTCCTCAACCCGTCCGACATCGTACCAGTCATTCTTTTCAATTTCGATGACCCCGGCGATATCCTCCTTTTTCAGCCCCTGCAGCTTAACGTCGAGCTTGATATCGCCAAATGAATATCGATCCCCTTCTTCAACGGTGAACGTAATAAAGAAATTCTTGCGATCCGGCGTCAGTTCAGCAACGGCCGATGCGACCCTGAAATCGGCGTAGCCGGACTTCAGATAAAATCGCCGGAGCAATTCGCGGTCGAGCGTCAGGCGGTCAGGATCATAGTTGTCATCGGAAGACAAGAATCGATACCAACGAGTTTCGCGAGTACGGATGATTTCACGCAACCTGGAATCACTATATTCGCGGTTGCCGATAAATCGAATATTCCTGACTTCCGTCCACTTCCCTTCGTCGATTTCAAACACCAAATCGACGCGATTTTGCGGCTGCTGGATAACCTTGGGCTCGACCGTCGCGGCAAAGCGGCCTTTACGGCGATACAGCGTCAGAATCCGTTTGACGTCGTTCTGGACCTTGGTGCGGGTATAGATAACGCGCGGGCGCAAGGAAATCTCGGACTTGATATCGTCATCTTTCAGCCGCTTGTTGCCTTCAAAGGCGATGCGGTTGATGACCGGATTTTCCACCACGTTGACGATCAACGCGTCGCCCCGCCGCTTGATCGTCACATCGGCGAACAGGCCCGTCCCGAACAAGGCTTTCAAGGATCGGTCGACACGACGGTTGTCGTAGGCGTCGCCTTCCTTGACCAGCATGTAGGAAAGAATGGTTCCCGTCTCGATGCGTTGGTTGCCTTCGACCACGATCTGACGGACCATACCGCCCTGTTCGGAGGACGCGGCACGAGACGGCGTTGACGCCAACGACACCGCAAAGGCCGGAAGCAGTATCAAGCAGATCAGACGAACGACGTGTTTCAGACGCCTCACGTAAACTTCCCCCCGCGGAATCAAATCGTTATCAGGTTATGAAATTTCTTATGGACTCGATAAAACTGGAATGAACCAGATCATTCCAAGTCGCAAAGACCATCAAGAGCAATACCAGACCCAACCCGAAACGGAAACTGTATTCTTGAATTTTTGGCTTCACGGGCCGCCCCAAAATGGCTTCGATGCCATAAAACAACAGATGCCCCCCATCCAGCATCGGCACCGGGAACAAATTGATCAGCCCAAGGTTAACGGACAGGGCCGCCAAAATGAAAACCAGTCCGACGGGATTGGAAAACGAGATGTCTCCGATTATCTGGGCGATACGGATTGGACCGCCCAGTTCGTCCGTACCGCGGGCCCCGGTGATCATCTGTCCCAAGGCGCCAAGAATTTGCGTCGTCAGGCCGTACGTGCGTTCAACCCCCATCCAGGCGGCATCAAGCGGCCCGACGTCAATATAATCGACCATGCCGGGGTCGGGGGTGACGCCAAGCAGTCCAATTTCGCTTTCCACGCCGTCGGCGTTGACACCGGCGTGCGACGTCGGCGTCGCCCGGAGCCGGATCACCTGTGCGCCACGTTCGATTCCAAACGTCAGTTCCGCCCCCGGACTGGCGCTGACGATCCGGCGCAGATCTTCGAACCACCTGACGTCCTTGCCATTGATGCTGACGACCTTGTCACCGGACTGGAAACCCGCAGTTTCAGCGGCACTGCCCGATTGAACGGTACCGATACCGGCCAGCGGCGACGGTGCGCCGACGGTCCAGAACAACAATCCGAGCACGACGATGGCGAAAATAAAATTGGCGGCGGGGCCGGCGACGACGATCGCGGCGCGCTGGCCCAATCGTTTGTGATGAAAGGAAACGTCCTTTTCTTCCTGCGTCAGCGGGCGCGTTTCCTCACCCTCCGCGTTTTCATCCTCCATTTCCTCACCTTCGCCGAACATTTTAACGTAGCCACCAAGCGGGATGGCGGAAAATTTCCAGCGCGTGCCGTGCCTGTCGTTAAAGCCGAACAATTCCGCCCCGAAACCGATCGAAAACACTTCGACCCGCACATTGTTGCGGCGGGCGACCAGAAAATGTCCCAGTTCATGAGCGAAAACCAGAATGGTCAGCAAGACCACCGGTATGATGATGAAGTTTACGAACGTGTCCACGGCAATGAAATCCAGTATGAAACAATGAAAACGATGTTGAGGCCCGGCTGCAGCCCTTAAGTAGTCCGAATGGCTATCCTATTCAAGGAAATCGCGGGCAATTTTCCGCGCCTCAAGGTCAACGGAAAGGACATCTTCCAAGGTTTTGATGGGAGCGCCGGAGGTTTTCTCCAGCGTCTGTTCGACGATGCGGACGATATCCAGAAACCCGGTTTTGCCGCCCAAAAATCCTTCGACGGCGATTTCATTGGCCGCATTCAGGACCGTTGGGGCGCTGCCACCCTCGGCCAGGCACTCACGGGCCAGCCGCAAAGCCGGGAAACGAAGGGGATCGGGCGCCTCGAAGGTCAACGAACCAATATCTTCCAGTCTAAGGCGCGCCGCCGGTGTTTCCAGGCGGCGCGGCCACCCCAGCGCATAAGAAATGGGGGTCCGCATGTCGGGCGACCCCAACTGCGCCAAGACCGATCCATCGACGTATTCGACCATACTGTGAACCACCGATTGCGGGTGCACCAGAATATCGATCTGTTGTTCACGGACGTCGAACAGGTGATAGGCCTCGATCAGTTCCAGCCCCTTGTTCATCATGGTTGCCGAATCGATGGAAATTTTCGCACCCATATCCCAATTAGGGTGATTGACCGCCTCTGCCGGAGTGACGCCGGCCATGAGTGACAGGGACTTTTGACGGAACGGACCACCCGAGGCGGTCAGGACAATTCGGCTGACCTTATCCGGATCGTCAAAATCGAATATCTGAAAAATAGCACTGTGTTCGGAATCAACGGGAATCAGTGTCGCACCGCACCGCTTGAATTCGGCCATCATCAAATCGCCCGCCGAAACCAGGCATTCCTTGTTGGCCAGGCCGACAATCGCGCCCCGTTCAACGGCCTTCAGAGTCGGCACCAGCCCCGCCGTGCCGACGATAGACGCCATCACCCATTCCGCCGGGCGCGATGCGGCGTCGGCCACCGCCGCGGCCCCGGCGGCAACCTCGATACCACTCCCGGACAGGGCCTGCTTGAGATCGCCATAGCAATCCGGATCGGCAACGACGGCGACCCGTGGCTTGAGGTTTAGCGCCTGGCGAGCCAGACCTTCAACATTACGGTTGGCCGTCAAGGCCTCGATGACATATTTTTCCGGCGCCCGTTCGATCAGGTCAACCGTGTTGGCCCCGACCGATCCGGTAGACCCCAGAATTGTCACCCGGCGCGGCGCCGTATCAACCTGTTTATGTGCTTCCATCACGACCATTGAACGATATTGCCCCCGAAAGCCAGCCTGATCAATGCTGCAAACAAGATCGCCGCCAACAGGGCATCGACCCGATCAAGAATGCCGCCATGCCCCGGAATCAGGTGACTCGAATCCTTGACCCCGAAATGCCGCTTAATGGCCGATTCAAAAAGATCGCCCCCCTGCGACACCAGGCCGATCACGGCGCTGAGCGCGGCCAACGTCAAATGATCGTCCGATCCCGCCAAATAAGCGACCGCGACGCCGACCAGGGCCGCCGACAAAACGCAACCGGCCAGCCCGGCCCAGGTTTTGTTGGGGCTGATTAACGGCGCCAGCTTCGGACCACCAATCAGCCGACCGGCGACGTATGCGCCGGTATCGGCGGCCCAGACCAGCGCAAACAACCAGTAAAGGGTGTTTCTCCCGTTATCGCCGTCGCCGCGAAGCCAAAGCAACGCCAGGGCCGGCAATCCGATGTAGAAAACGCCCAAGACCATCCAGCGAGCAGTCCCGCCCAAAATTCCCTGTACGGCAAACAAGACGGCAAGGGCACCCAGCACGGCAAAGGCAATGCCGTAGAGCCCCGACGAGCCGGCAAGCATTGCACCGCCCAGAAACACGGCGAAGATCGCGCCCGTAACGCCGAAATCGCCGTCGCCAACCAACCGCCGCCATTCCCAGGCCATCACCGTGACCATGACGATGACAAAAACATTGAAAACGGGATATCCGAAATGGACGCAAGCCAACACCGGCGGGATCATAACCAGCGCCATGGCCAGACGGACCATCACCTGCCGCCGTTTACGGACAGATGGCTCCGGGGAAACCGGAACGGAGTCCTGTCTATCCACTGGTTGCGCCGTAGCGCCTGTCGCGCCCGTGATAGTCCGATACGGCGGAATCAAAATCCTGCTTCGAAAAATCCGGCCACAAAATGTCAAGAAAGACCAGTTCGGTGTAGGCCAGTTGCCACGGCAAGAAATTACTGATGCGTTGCTCGCCGCTGGTTCTGATCAGTATGTCGGGATCGGGTGTGCCCGCCGTGTAGAGGTGGCGTTCAACCATGTCCTCATCAATCTCATCCGGTGATACGTCACCACGAACGGCCTTTTCAGCCAGCAACCTGGCGGCACGGGTAAGTTCGTCGCGACCGCCGTAGCTCAGCGCCATGGTCACCGTCAGATTTTGGTTATCCGCCGTCAGGGACTCTGCCTGATCGATCAATTTCACGATATCGGGATCCAGACGTTCACGATCTCCGATGATCAGCAGCCTGACACCTTTCTTGTGCAGGGTCTTGATCTCGCTTTTCAGATAAAGCCGCAACAATCCCATCAAGTCATCGACTTCGTCCTGCGGACGCTTCCAGTTTTCAGATGAAAACCCGTAGAGCGTCAAATACGAAACGCCGGCTTCGATAGCGGCCTTGATGGCGACCCGAACCGCCTGCGCGCCACGCTGATGGCCTGCCGCACGCGGCAGGTTGCGACGTTTCGCCCAACGGCCGTTGCCGTCCATGATAATGGCGACATGCCGTGGCGGCGTGGAATCGTCGGCAATGTTCTCGTAGATCGCGGTCATTGGATCCCCGGGCGCCATATCATCAGACCTGCATAATTTCCTGTTCTTTTTTTGACAGGGATTCATCGATTTTCTTGACGTATTGGTCCGTCAATTCTTGCATTTCCTGCGCGTAAGTACGGTGTTCGTCTTCCGAAATCTCGGCATCTTTTTCAGCCCGCTTCAGATCATCCATGGCGTGACGACGGACGTTTCTGACCGACACACGGGTTTCTTCGGCATACTTGCCGGCAATTTTTGCAAGCTCGATGCGTCGTTCTTCGGTCAGTGCCGGAATAGGAATTCGGACAAGTTGGCCATCAGCGCTGGGGTTAAGGCCCAGGCCTGCATCCATAATGGCCTTTTCGACGGCCTTAACCATCGATTTATCCCAGACTTGTACGGTCAGCATACGTGATTCAGGCACGCTAACGGTGCCAACCTGACTTAATGGCATCGCCGAGCCATAGGCTTCAACCGTCACCGGGTCGAGCAGACTGGTCGAGGCGCGTCCGGTCCGAAGACCGCCGAATTCCTTGTGCAGAACATCGACAGCCCCTTCCATACGGCGGCCAATATCTTTTTTCAGGGCGCTAATATCTGTGGTCATGGTTTACCCCAACTCCTTTTATTCCGGCGCGGACCGTTCTTCGGAAATAATCGTAAAGGTGCCATCGCCTTTGACAACATCGGCGAACGCCCCCGATTTGTGAATCGAAAAGACCAGAATGGGTACATCATTTTCCCGTGCAAGAGCAATGGCGGAGGTATCCATAACCCGCAAATTCTGGCTCAAAACTTCCTGATAGCTCAGTTTATCGTAGCGCACCGCATTTTCCACAAGAGCCGGGTCGGCATCATAAACACCATCCACCTGCGTGCCCTTCAACAGGGCGTCACAATCCATTTCAACGGCCCGCAAGGACGCCGCCGTATCGGTCGTAAAAAACGGATTTCCCGTACCGGCGGCGAAGATCACCAAACGCCCCCGTTCCATATGCCGAACGGCGCGGCGCCTGATGTACGGTTCACAAACCGTCGACATCGGAATGGCCGACATTACCCGGGTATTAATATTTTTGCCTTCCAGGATGCTCTGCACGGCCAACGCATTAATTACGGTCGCCAGCATGCCCATATAATCGGCCGTGGTCCTCTCGATCCCATCCGAGGCCCCGGCCAGGCCCCGGAAAATATTTCCCGCGCCGATGACCAGGCAAACCTGAACGCCCATCTTATGTACTTCGGCGATCTGATCCGCGATCTGATCGACCGTCGTCGAATCCAAACCGAATTCCTTAGGCCCCATCAGGGCCTCGCCGGACAGTTTCAAAAGCACTCTTTTGTATTTTGGTGCGCCTTCGGGCGTTGATGTCATATTACATTAATCCGCAAATAGGGTGTTTTAATGATCCCGCAAGGCGCGGGTCGGCAGGCGTAAAAAGACCCCGCCTCGTGTTGCCGGCGATCATACACCAACGTCCAAGGCGGGGTCTTGATTATTTTGGCCAAATTGGCGACTTTCAAGCCCCCTTTTCGGCCTTCTCCGGGAAGCCTGCTCAGACGCCGGAAACGGCCGCTACTTCCGCCGCGAAATCTTCTTCCTTTTTCTCGATACCCTCGCCAAGCGAGAAACGAGAGAAAGCCTTCAGCTTGATCGGAGCGCCGACATCCCCGGCGGCATCTTCAAGAACCTTCGACACCCGGCTTTCTCCATCGATGACGAAGACCTGATCAAGCAGGCAGACATCCTCGTAGAACTTGCGAATGCGGCCTTCGACCATTTTCTCGATGATCTCTTCCGGCTTGCCGGATTCACGAGCCTGATCGCTGAGGATTTGACGTTCGCGGTTGACCGCTTCCGGGTCAAGATCATCCCGCGAGATCGATTGCGGATTGGCGGCTGCGATGTGCATGGCAAGCTGTTTGCCCAGCGCATCGAGCTTGGCCGTGTCGCCATCGGATTCAAGGGCAACCAAAACACCGATTTTACCCAGACCTGCCGTCAGTGCATTGTGCACGTACGACGTGACCACACCCTTATCGACCGACACCGTATCGATGCGGCGGATATTCATGTTCTCGCCGATGGTCGAGATCATTTCGGTCAACTGGGCTTCCACGGGCTTGCCCGTATCGGCAAACGTCGCCGCCTTCAGGCTATCCATGTCGGGATTGCTTAAGGCCAGCGCGGTCAGAGTTTTAACAAACCCCTGGAACGCTTCATTCCGGGCGACAAAGTCGGTTTCCGAATTAACCTCGACAACGGCGCCGGTGGTCCCTTCGACGACCACACCAACAAGACCTTCGGAGGCAACACGGCCTGATTTTTTCGCCGCGGCGGCCAACCCCTTGGTCCGCAACCAATCAACCGCTTCCTCAAGGTTGCCGCCGGTTTCCGACAGCGCTTTCTTGCAATCCATCATGCCGGCGCCAGACGTCTCGCGCAACTCTTTCACAAGACTGGCAGTAATTTCAGCCATGCTCATCCTCTTTCTAAAATATTAAACATAACTCATTGATAAAAATGATTATGAAATAAAGAATATAACGGAGCCAACGGCTCCGTCAGATTGGTTCCCGGTTAGCCCTCGGCTTTGACATCCGCCGGCGCCTCGACAGCGGCAGCCGCTTCAGGGGCCGTTACGTCGGCTACCACGGCAAGCTCAGGTTCCGCTTTGGCGACCGACAGGTCTTCCGCCGGGGCGACGTCAGCCGCGCCGAGATCAATACCGGACGCAGCCGCTTCCTGAGAAATACCGTCAAGAACGGCATTGGCCATCAGTTCGCAGTATAGATTAATGGCGCGCAGCGCGTCGTCGTTGCCTGGAATCGGGAAGTCGATACCGTCGGGCGAGCTGTTGGAATCGATAATGGCGACCACCGGAATACCAAGCTTGTTAGCTTCGGCAACGGCGATGGCTTCCTTGTTGGTGTCGATAACAACCATCACGTCGGGCTTGCCGCCCATTTCCTTAATGCCGCCGAGAGCCTTGTCGAGCTTGTCCCGCTCACGGGTAACCTGCAACAATTCCTTCTTGGTCAGGCCAACCACGTCGCCGCCGAGCAATTCCTCCAGTTCACGCAGGCGTTTGATCGATTTGGAAACCGTCTGCCAGTTGGTCAACATTCCACCCAACCAGCGATGGTTGACGTAATACTGGCCGCAACGCTTGGCGGCTTCCGAAACGCGGGCAGAAGCCTGACGCTTGGTGCCGACAAACAGGACGCGACCCCCACCGGCGGCGGCATTACGCACGGTCATCATGGCGCGATGCAGCATCGGCGCGGTCTGCTGAAGATCGATAATGTGAATACCGTTGCGAACGCCAAAGATATAAGGCCCCATCTTAGGGTTCCAGCGGCGGGTATTGTGTCCGAAGTGGACGCCGGCTTCCAAAAGCTGACGCATCGTAAATGTGGGCATAGCCATATTGGCTGCTCCTTGTTTTTCCGGTTGAACATCCACGGGCGCCGTTCAACATCTTGAAAAACCAAGATGAAAAACACCGGAGCGACCTGTCGACGAATTTGCGCCGGGGCCACAAGCCCGCGTGTGAAATAGCACCTCCCATACGGAGGGTGCCCGCGAAGCGGTTTGATACAGCCCGAGGCCACGCAATGCAAGGACAAAACAACCGGCAGGGCTAGATTTCCTGGATGTCCTCTATTCCCGGTATTTCGCGAACCGTGCGCAACAAATCAGGAGTGATCGCCAATTTGTCATGCAGCGCGATTTCGACCTCCAGATTATCGTCGGCCCGCACGACAATGCTGATGTCACCGCGACCACGGTCCCCCGACAGCGCTTCGCGGAGTAACGGCACTGGCTTTTCCGATCCAATGAAGAACCTTAGCCCGGGGGTGGAACGGGCTGCCACCATATCGAGTGCTTCAAATGAATTGGCGGTGAAGCGCGGGGTTTCGCCTTCAAACTGAACGGCCGCCTTGATGAACAGGGATTGTCCCACGTCCAGCAACTCCCGCGATGTCGCCAACAATTCGGAAAAAACCATGACCTCGTATATGCCAGTCATGTCGGACAATTGCACGAACGCAAAACGGTTGCCCTTGGCCGACGTCCGTTCCTTCTTGCCAATCACCGTGCCGGCCATTTTGACCGCCCCCGGATGGCCTTCGCCGATGACTTCTGCGGATGGCTGCGCCTTGATGCGCTTAAGGCTTCGGCCATAAGATTCCAGCGGGTGGCCCGAAAGATAAAACCCGACGGCGTCGAATTCTTCTTTCATGCGGTCCGTCGGCGACCAATCGGCGACATCGTCCATGGGGATCGTCGTCTTGGGGGCCGCATCGCCCCCGAACAAGCCAATCTGGTCGCTGTTCCGATCCTGGGCCGCGGCACTGGCGTGGCGCAAAATCCCTTCTATGCCTGAAAAAACCTTCCGGCGGTTGCCTTCCAGGACATCAAAGGCGCCGGCCCGGACCAGGTTTTCCAGCTGGCGCTTGTTAACGACCTTGCTATCGACCCGGTCGGCAAATTCGGCGATATCGGCGAACGGGCCGTTTTTGTCCCGTTCGGCTACGAGCGCGCACATCGCCCCATCGCCAACATTCTTTATCGCGGACAATGCATATCGCAAGGCTTCGCCTTCGACCTTGAATTCGACTTCCGAAGCATTGATATCGGGGCCGTGGACGGGGAATCCCAGTCGGCTGAGTTCCTGTCGGAACTGATTGAGCTTATCGGTGTTGTTGATATCAAGGGTCATCGAGGCGGCCAGAAATTCGAGCGGATAATTGGCTTTGAAATAGGCCGTCTGGTAGGCCACCAGCGCGTAAGCGGCGGCGTGGGATTTGTTGAACCCGTAGCCCGCGAACATATTGACCTGATCGAAAATTTCCGACGCCTTGGATTCCGGGACCCCCTTGGCCTTTGCACCGTCAACGAAGGCTTGCCGCTGCTGGTCCATTTCAGCCTGAATCTTCTTACCCATGGCACGACGCAGCAGGTCGGCATTGCCAAGGCTGTAGCCCGACAGTTCCTGCGCCACCTGCATCACCTGTTCCTGATAGATCATGATGCCGAAGGTTTCCTTGAGAATACCTTCGAGGGTCGGATACAGGTAATCGGGTTCTTCCTCGCCGTGCTTCCTGGCAATATAGCTTGGAATGTTTTCCATGGGGCCGGGCCGGTACAGGGCCACGATGGCGATGATGTCTTCGAAGGTATCGGGCTTCATCTTGCGCAGGACATCCCGCATCCCCGCGCTTTCCAACTGGAAGACGCCGGTAGTTTCGCCCCGCCCCATCATCCGATAGGTCTGCTCGTCGTCGAGCGGCAGGGTCGACAGGTCTATTGCGACGCCCCGGTTAGCGATCAACTTGACCGTCTTGTCCAGCACCGTCAGGGTCTTCAGGCCCAGAAAATCGAACTTCACCAGCCCGGCAGATTCAACGTACTTCATGTTGAAGCCGGTCACCGGCATGTCGGACCGTGGATCGCGATAGAGCGGAATCAGTTCATCAAGTGGCCGGTCGCCGATCACCACGCCAGCGGCATGGGTCGATGCGTGGCGATACAGGCCTTCCAGCTTGAGGCCGGTTTCAACCAGCTTCTGAACCGCCTCATCGGCTTTTATTTCATCGCGAAATTGCGGCTCCTGTTCGATTGCTTCGCCAAGCGTTGTCGGATTGGCCGGATTGTTGGGCACCAGCTTACAAATGCGATCAACCTGTCCGTAAGGCATTTCCAGCACCCGCCCGACATCCCGCAACACGGCACGGGCCTGCAACTTACCAAAAGTGATGATCTGGGCGACGTGATCACGGCCATACTTGTGCTGCACATAGTGGATCACTTCGTCGCGCCGATCCTGGCAGAAGTCGATATCGAAGTCAGGCATGGACACACGTTCCGGGTTAAGGAATCGCTCGAACAGCAACCCCCACCGTAACGGGTCCAGATCGGTGATGGTCAACGCCCAGGCAACGACGGACCCGGCGCCCGATCCACGACCGGGACCGACGGGAATCCCCTGCGCCCGGGTCCAGTGAATAAAATCGGCAACGATCAGGAAGTATCCGGGAAACTCCATGGAATTGATAATGCCAAGTTCGTAATCCAGCCGTTCCCGGTACGGCTTGGCGACATCCAGCTTTTCCTGCTCGCTCATGCCGTCCTTGTAAACCTGACGATTGAGCCGGACATCCAACCCTTCGACGGCCTGACGACGCAATTCATCCGCTTCCAGAACACCATCACCGCAATCGTACGGTGGCAGGATGGGATCGATTTTTTCGACCGTGTAGGCGGTGCGTTTGGCAATAACGATCGTGTTTTCAATGGCTTCCGGTAAATCAGCGAACAGCTCCCGCATTTCCGCCGCTGTCTTGAAATAGTGCTGACGGGTCAGGCGGCGGCGCTCGGATTGCGAGACATAAGCCCCTTCGGCGATGCAGATCAGGGCATCATGGGCCTCGTACATATCCGGGGTCAGATAGAACGCCTCGTTGGTGGCGACCAGTGGCAGGTCGTGCTTGTAGGCCAGATCGATAAATTTGGGTTCGGTCTTTTTCTCGCCATCAAGGCCATGGCGCATGATTTCCACGTACAGCCGGCCCGGAAAGGCATGCTTGAACGCCAGCAGAAGGTCTTCCGCCGCCGTGTCCTGATCATCGGCCAACAAACAGCCGACCGGCCCCTTCGGGCCCCCGGTCAAAAGCAACAGGCCTTCGTGATGGGCCGTCAGATCATCGACAGAGACCCGCGGTTCCATCGGTGCCTGCGCCTCGTCGTCGTCCGGATCGCCATTCCCCAAGTAGGCGATTCCCAACAATTTTAATAAGTTGCGATAGCCCTTGTCGTTTTGAACCAGCACGACGACGGGATCGGATTGGTCGGCGTCCGGAACATGCCCAGGCTGAACACCGCCACGGACACGCCGGGAAACGCTCAACTGACACCCGACGATCGGTTGCACACCGGCCCCCATACAGGCGGTCGAAAATTCAAGCCCGCCGAACAGATTGTTGGTGTCGGTAATGGCCACTGCGGGCATCGACTGAGCCGCGCATACCTTCACCAGTTCATTGATACGCACTGCGCCTTCCGAAAGGGAATACGCCGTATGGACGCGCAGATGGACGAAGGCTGCGTGTGAAGGCAAGGAATCAGGCATGGTCCAAGGATTCCATATTGCGCCGCTCAAGTCACCCGCAAGGATGTGACCCGAACACGCTTATCCACAACAAATACCGCTCAACAAGACGGTGCAGGTGTGTCATCATGGCTGTCGGTAGCGATCAGACACAGGACTTCCCGATGCCGCATGATGGACCCAACGACGGGCACGACCACACGGAACCGCCAAAAGACATCGCGCTTAGAGTCAAGGCGCTGGAGAGCCTGCTCGTTGAAAAAGGGCTGGTCGATCCCGCCGCGCTGGACGAAATCATCGATACCTACGAGACAAAAGTCGGCCCGCAACGGGGCGCCAAGGTCGTCGCCAGGGCTTGGAGCGACCCGGAATTCAAGGCCCGCCTGCTCGCGGATGCGACGACGGCGATCGTCGATATGGGCTATGAAGGCCGTCAGGGCGAACACATGCGGGTCGTCGAGAATACCGCCGACACTCACAATCTGGTCGTCTGCACCTTGTGTTCCTGCTATCCGTGGACGGTCCTCGGGCTTCCTCCCGTCTGGTACAAGTCGGCCCCCTATCGCTCGCGCGCCGTTATTGACCCGCGCGGCGTGCTGGCCGAATTCGGCACATCCTTGAGCGATGACGTTAACGTCAGGGTCTGGGACTCGACATCGGAAATGCGCTATCTGGTGCTGCCGCAACGCCCGGCCGGAACCGACGGCTGGCCGGTGGAAGACCTTGAAAAGCTGGTTTCCAGAAATTCCATGATCGGGGTCGAACGGGCCCGTTCCGTAAATCAGAGTGAGTCCGAATGAACGGCGCGCACGACATCGGCGGCATGCAGGGGTTCGGACCGATCAACCCGGAGCCGGAGGCCAGTGAGCCGCTGTTTCATGCGGATTGGGAACGGCCTGTGTTCGCCCTGACCCTGGCCTGTGGCATGCTCGGAAAATGGAACATCGATATGTCCCGTCATGCCAGAGAACGCCAGGCCCCGGCGGACTATCTGCGCAATTCCTACTACGAAACGTGGCTGGCCGGGCTTCAGACCCTGCTCATCGAGGCAAATCTGGCGACCCGCGAAGAACTGGAAAGCGGCCACGTATCGTCCCCGGCACTCGATATCCAGGCCCCCGGACCACAACGAGCGAGAGACATTCTGGCGAAGGGCGGCCCGACGATCATGGACCTTCCGATGACGCCGCGCTTTCAAATCGGCGACGGCGTCCGGGTCATCAATGCCCACCCGACGGGTCACACCCGCATGCCCCGCTATGTCCGGGGTCGGGTCGGTACGATTGACCATTTCAACGGCGTCCATGTCTTCGCCGATGCCAGCGCCCTCGGCCACCGCGAAGGGCAGCCCCAGTACAGCGTTCGCTTTTCGGCCCGGGAATTGTGGGGCGGCGATGCCCCGGCGACGGACGGAGTTTATCTGGACCTGTGGGAACCGTACCTGGAGCCGGCCTGAGCAATGACTGACGTCGCCCCCCTGCCCCTGCAACCGCACGACGATGACGGCCCCGTCTTCGCCGAACCCTGGCAGGCGCAGGCCTTTGCGCTGGCCGTTAAACTTTCCGAACAGGGGCACTTTACCTGGGCTGAATGGGCCGAAACCCTGGGTGCCGAAATCCAGGCCGCGCAAGAGGCCGGGCAACCGGACCTGGGCGACACCTATTACGAACACTGGATGAGGGCGCTGGAAAGGCTCATTCTGGAAAAACGGCTGGTCACATCGGAAACCATCACCCATCGGGCTGACGAATGGCGACGAGCCTACCTGAACACCCCCCATGGCCAACCGGTGGCGCTATCGGCGGCCGAAAAATGACTCAAACCCGGCCGTCGGGTATCGAAACGCGCGCCGACAGCACCTATATCAGGGTCAGGACTATTGCCTAGGAGTAGGACAGATCATGCGCGAAAACAACATCGACGCGGCTCATCGGGTCAGATCACCTGTCGCAGTAGTTGCACTCGGGCTGGTCGCCCTGTTACTTACCTCATGCCAATTTGCCCCCCAATTTCCCCAAAACCTGGAATTCAGTTCCCCCTTATTCAAAGCGAACGACGTGACCAGGCGGGCCGGGAAAGTCGGGTTCGGCAGGCTGCAGTTTATCACCGCCCAACACGGACAACACCGCGCCGCGATTGTGTTTGTCAACGCCGATGATTTCAGCGTTATTTCCGACCACTATCACCAGTCCCGGATTTTCCTGAGAACCTGGAAGGAACTGAGCGAGGCGAATTTGAAATTCGGCGACGAAGGTTTTGTGGAAACGTCGATCGGCAAGATTAGCTACGAACATTTTTCCTACGCAACCAACCAGTGCTTCCAGTTCTATAGCGTTTTCGATCGTTCGCTGTCCGATGATCTATCCCGCGAAAGATCAATCATCGCGGGTTACTATTGCGATGATTCGGGAGTCCATGCGAACACAGGGCAAATATCGGATTTTCTGCACGGAATACGACTGTCCACATCGGATAGCTGGAATTTCGTTCCAAGACAGGATACATCCGACCTGTTTGCGCCCAAAAGGCGCCTGTTCGAGCTCCGCATCAATCCGACCGGAGGCCCCTATGTCTGGACCCGGTACTAAGCCGCCTGACAATCCCGGTTCAAAATCGGTTATTCCTCAATCAAATGACCGTCTTCCAACCTGACGATCCGGTCCATGCGGGCGGCCAGCACCGGGTTGTGGGTGGCAACCAGCGCCGCCAGACCGGCGCCGCGAGCAAGCTTCAACAAGACATTGAAGACATCATCGGCTGTGTGCGGGTCCAGGTTTCCGGTCGGTTCGTCAGCCAGCAGCAGTTTCGGCGCATTCGCCAGCGCCCGACCGATGGCGACCCGTTGCTGCTCGCCGCCCGACAAGCGGGCCGGGCGATGGGTCGACCGTTCCGACAACCCCAGCCAATCGAGCAACTCCAACGCCCGGCGGCGGGCTTCGCCGCGGCCGATCCCGGCAATGATCTGCGGGATGGCGATATTCTCCGTCGCCGTAAATTCCGGTAGCAGATGATGATATTGGTAAACGAAACCAACGTTGTGGCGGCGCTGATTGGTCCGACCATCATCATCCAGGCCGGTGCAGATTTCATTGCCGATGGTGACATTGCCGGAATCGGGCTGTTCAAGCAGCCCGGCGATCTGCAGCAGGGTCGACTTGCCGGCACCGCTGGGGCCAACAAGGGCAACAATTTCGCCCGCCTGAATTTTCAGATCGACACTGCGCAACACCTCGAGCTTGCTTTTGCCCTGCCGGAATGTCCTGCTTATTTTACTAAGCCCAAGGACGGCATTACTCATATCTGAGCGCCTCCGCCGGATCGATCCGCGCCGCTCGCCACGATGGGTAAAGCGTCGCCAGGAATGACAACCCCAACCCCATCGCCACCACCGCAACCACCTCACTGGGGTCCACGACGGCCGGAAGTTTCGACAGGAAATAAATTTCAGCGGCGAACAAGTCGGTTCCGGTCATCCCCTGGATCCACTGCCGGATGGTTTCGATATTTTGGGCGAACGCAAGGCCCAGCGCCAATCCACCGAACGTACCGATCACCCCGACGGCGGCACCGCTAAGGAAAAAGATTCGCATGATCGTGCCACGGGTCGCCCCCATAGTGCGCAAGATGGCAATATCGTGCCCCTTGTCTTTGACCAGCATGATCATCGACGAAATAATGTTAAAGGCGGCAACGACAATGATCAGCGTCAGAATCATGAACATGACGTTGCGTTCGACCTGGATGGCATTGAAGAAGCTGGCATTGGCTTGTTGCCAGTCATGAATGCGCAGAGGCCGTTTGCTGAGCGACCTGATCAGGCGATTGACCGCTAACGCCTGATTGGGATCATCGACGAAGACCTCAAGATTGCTAACGGCCCCGGGCATCCGGAAATACACTTGCGCCGATTCCAGCGGCATGAAGATGAAACCGGAATCGTATTCGTACATGCCAATATTGAAGGTTGCCGCCACCGTGTAGGTGCGCATCCTCGGCACCGTACCGAAGGCGGTGACATTGCCTTTGGGTGAAATCAAGGTGACTTTCTGACCGATCCTCAGCCGCAACTTTTGGGCCAGACGGGTGCCGATGACGACGCTGTTCTTGTTGAAATTTTCCAGGCTACCGGCTTCGATCTTGCTGGCGATGATCTTGCGGGAAAGCAGGTCTTCCTTGCGGAAGCCACGGACAATGGCGCCGCTGGCGATATTCTTGTTGGTCACCATGACCTGTCCCTCGATGATCGGCGTCACCGACTTAACCCCCGCCACCGTGCGGATTCTTTTTGCCAGACTGTCAAAATCGGTCAGCCGGTCGTTTTCACCATAGACACTCAGGTGTCCGTTAATGCCAAGAATTCGATCCAGCAGTTCAGCCCGAAATCCGTTCATCACCGACATCACGATAATCAACGTGGCAACGCCAAGGGCGATCCCAAGCAGGGAAAACCAGGCGATAACGGAAATAAAACCTTCCTGGCGGCGAGCACGTAAATAGCGCATCGCCATCATCCATTCGAAGGAAGAAAACACCGGCGCTTACCCCACTAACTTTGCAAGCGCGGCTTCGGACGAAAGCTCCTGACGCTCGCCGGTCTTGCGGTTTTTCATCTCGACAACGCCATCCTTGATCCCGCGTGGGCCGACAATGACCTGCCACGGCAAACCAATCAGATCCATATCGGCGAATTTGGCGCCGGCCTTGCGGTCCCGGTCATCATACAGCACGTCCAGACCGGCCTGACCAAGCGCGCCGTACAGCTCGTCACACGCCGCGTCACACGCGTCATCGCCGACTTTCAAATTGATCAGACCAACGTCATACGGGCTCACGCTGGCCGGCCAGATGATACCGTTATCGTCGTGGGAAGCCTCAATAACGGCGCCAACCAGGCGCGAAACGCCGATGCCGTACGACCCCATTTCAACCGTGATGTCTTCGCCTTCCGGCCCGGTGACGACGGCTCCCAGCTTTTCGGAATACTTGGTGCCAAAATGGAAGATATGGCCAACCTCGATCCCGCGCGCGGTGATCAGGTCATCGCCCAGCGCCTTTTCGGCTTCCGGATCCCGCTTTTCATCGGTCGCGGCGTATCTTTCGGTGAAGGTATCGACCGTCGCCTGCAAGTCACCGTCCAGATCGACCTCGCCCAGCCAATCATTCTCAAGAAAATCCCGGTGGCAGGCGATTTCGCTTTCCCCTGTTTCGGCCAGAATCAGGAATTCGTGGCTCATATCACCACCAATCGGACCGGTATCGGCGGCCATGGGGATCGCCTTAAGCCCCAGGCGCGCATAGGTCCTGAGGTAGGATACGAACATCTTGTTGTAGGACCGTTTCGCGCCCTGGTAATCGAGATCGAACGAATAGGCGTCCTTCATCAGGAATTCGCGGCCCCGCATAACCCCGAAACGAGGCCGGACTTCATCGCGGAATTTCCACTGGATATGATACAGCAGTTGCGGCACGTCCTTATAGCTTCTGACGGCATCGGCGAAAATTTCGGTGATTTGCTCTTCGTTGGTCGGACCATATAGCATATCGCGACCGTGCCGATCCTGAATCCGCAGCATTTCCGGGCCGTAATCATCATACCGCCCACTTTTACGCCACAGGTCGGCGGGCTGAATGGTCGGCATCAGCATTTCATGGCAGCCAATGGCGGCCTGCCCCTCGCGGACGATCTGCTCGATTTTGCGCAACACTTTCAGCCCCAACGGCAGCCACGAATAAATGCCGGCGCTGGACTGGCGGATCATGCCGGCGCGCAGCATCAAGCGGTGCGATGCGATTTGCGCTTCCGACGGGGTTTCTTTCAGGGTTGGCAGGAAGTAAGCGGACAGTTTCATGGACAAAAAGCCTTGGATTCAGGGGCGACAACGACAGGGCGGACTTTATGCCAACGGCGGGGCCGCCGCAATGGGGCAATGCGGTCTATTTCCGACCATAAACCCGTGCACATTCCGCGGCGATTGCCGCCTGATCGCCGGCATCGAGAGGCTGGCCATTCCAAAACACCTGCTTCCCCCTGATCGTGACTTTCCCGATCGTCAGGATACCGGTCGAGGTTCCCGACCTGCCGAGGCCGTACTTCTTTTCAAGATCGACGCCGTAATCAAAAGATATTTCATCGGGAATCTTGACCCGTGAGCCGCCGCCGGCATCGGCGCCAACCACCGTCTCACCATGGACATCGACGCCCGGCGTATAGGCGCCGCCGTCCGCCGGAACTTGCGTCGCAAGACGGTCGCAAATGAGTTTGGGGATTGTCACTTCACCCGCCCACGCCGAACCGGGCGAAATAACGCCACCGAAGAGAATCGTAACTCCGGCCAGAAGCAATCCATGTTTCATGGGCTTAACTTTCCGATAAATCGACGAACCCGAAGACACCAAGGGTCATCTGACTTCTTTATTAATACGATCAACCAATTGAAATATAATTAATTATTCCAGATAAAAGCCATCTTGGACGCGCATCCAGGGTGGTTTTTCCGTGACCACGCGCTGGTAGGCGGGGCAGCTTTCGCGGTGCGCGCCGGGCAGATATCCCAGGCTCATGAGAAACTCATTGACGATTTCCCCGCCGGTGAATTTGAACGTCCTCTTAAACAGTTTTACCCAGTCGGATTTCACCAAGGGGTGATGAGCCGCCAGAAAACGGGCGAAACCGCCGTGGCTTTCACGCATGGCGCGAATGCGGTTGGCGTTTTCGATGATCGCGGCGACCTTCAGGCGATTGCGGATGATGCCTGCATCCCCTAACAGGCGGGCGACGTCAGCGTCGGCGTATTCCGCCACCGTGTCAACATCGAAGCCGTCAAATGCCCTGAAGATGCCGGGCCGCTTTTTCAGTATCAGTTCCCACGACAACCCGGCCTGAAAAATTTCCAGCGCCAGAAGCTCGAACAAAACCGCCTCGCCTTCCCGTGGCAAGCCATATTCATCGTCGTGATAAGGCCCGTGCAGCGGGTGACCGGGCGCAGAGTCGCAATACCAGTTCATAATGGGTCCGTTTCGTTGGCTTAAACGCAATACGGTAACTCTACTGCACTTTTAGTTCAGAGCCAATCACCCCGGTCGGCGGTACGGACGATTCCCAGAGCTTTGCGGCGGCTGCGCCGTCCACGCTCCGCGGTGCGATCGATACTGCTGGGCCCGTTTGCCGTTGTGGATGTGCCAGACGCCCGCGCCGATACGGTCAGGCCTGTTCCAGTTCGATCAGGCTGCCGGAAAAATCTTTCGGATGCAGGAACAGGACCGGCTTTCCGTGGGCCCCGATTTTAGGCTCGCCATTGCCAATAATCCTGGCCCCCTTTTCGACCAACTGGTCACGTGCGACGAGAATATCGCCCACTTCCAGGCAGATATGGTGCATTCCGCCCGACGGATTTTTATCCAGAAACCCGCGAATCGGCGATCCCTCACCCAGCGGATAAAGAAGCTCGATCTTTGTGTTGGGGAGTTTGACGAAAGCTACCGTGACGCCATGATCGGGCTCGTCAACCGGGTCTGAAACCTGCCCGCCAAGAACGTCCCGATATTGTGCTATCGCCGCATCGAGGTCCGGCACCGCCATGGCGACGTGGTTGAGCTTGCCAATCATTATTCACTCCTGTGCACGTGTATCTGAGTAATCGGTTTTTTATCGATCGCGTTGCGAAAGGCACGGCGAACGGCAACGCGGATGGCCTCGGCCTCGGCCTCGACCGATAAGCGCCCGCCCATCGGCAGGTCATCAAGGGCCCGTTTGGCGGCATCAATGGCCCGCCCGATCAAAGGATCGGAATCACTTTCGACGATGCCGATCGTCGTCAGCTCCGGTTCGCCGACCAACTTTCCGCTGCCATCGACCACCAAAGACATGATGGCGACGCCGTGCCACAGCGCTTGTTTGCGCTGCCGGTTCAGCTCGCCGTTCAGCGGCACCAGCCGGTTGCCTTCAACCGCCAGGCGACCCGATGTTACCTGATCGATGATAGCCGGATTGCCGGGCGCTATGCGCGTCACCGAACCGTTTTCGCCAACGACGGTCGCCCCAACCTGGCATTGCGTGGCCAGACGGGCGTGTTCGGTCATATGGCGCAATTCACCATGCACGGGAATCGAAATTTTCGGCTTCACATGCTGGTACATACGGATCAGTTCATCCCGCGCCGGGTGCCCCGAAACATGAACAAAATGATCTTTTTCGGTCAAAATATTGATACCGCTTCGGACCAACTGGTTCTGAACCTGACCGATAGAGGTCTCGTTGCCGGGAATTTGCCGGGACGAAAAGACGACCGTATCGCCTTCTTCCAGCGATATCCGGGGATGGCCACCGCTGGCGATCCGCGACAAGGCGGCGCGCGGCTCACCCTGGGAGCCGGTGCAGATGATCAACGTCTTGTCCCGTGGCAGGTAGCCGGCGGCATCTTCATCCAGAAAAGCGGCGATACCGTCAAGGCAGCCGTGTTCCCGCCCGACTTCCTGAAACCGCCACAGCGAGCGCCCGGCCAGCACGACGTCGCGGTCATTGGCGGCGGCGGCGGCGGCGATGGTCTCTAATCTGGCGACGTTGGATGCAAAACAAGTAACAACCACCCGCCCCTTCAGACCCGCGATCAGTTCGGTCAGGCTTTCCAACAAGGCGCCTTCCGATCCCGATGTTCCCGGAGTAAAGACGTTGGTCGAATCGCAAACGATGGCGAGCGTGCCTTCCTCGCCAAGCGCATTCAGCGCCGCTTCATCGAACGGCTCGCCGACCACCGGGTCCGGATCAAACTTCCAGTCGCCGGTATGCAGCACCATTCCCAGCGGGGTTCTGATGGCGATGGCGTTGGGTTCCGGGATGGAGTGGGTCAGGGTAATTAATTCAAGGTCAAACGGCCCGACTGAAAACGCGCCCTTCAACGGCACGATGGTCACCGGCACCCGGCTTTCCAGCCCGGCCTCACGCAATTTGTGACCCAGAATACTGGCCGTGAACGGTGTCGCAAAAATCGGGCACTTCAGGCGCTCCCACAAATGCGCCACGGCGCCCAGGTGATCTTCGTGGGCGTGGGTTAGAACAAGCCCATCCAACTGATCCAGGCGTTCCTCGATAAACGTCGGGTCCGGCATGATGACATCGACCCCGGGTGTGCTGGAATTACCAAAGGTGATGCCAAGATCGATCATCATCCAGCGTTCGCGGCCCTTCGGTCCAAAACCATAAAGGTTCAGGTTCATACCAATTTCCCCGGCACCGCCGAGCGGTACAAATAGCAATTCGTCTTGTTCTGACATGTTTTCTACTTGTTCAATAAATGGATTGCATACAGCCCGCGCAACGTCAGTTCGGGGTCGGCACACTCGATGCGGTCGGTCGACTGGCTAAACAGCGGTGCCAGACCACCCGTCGCGATGACGGTCATTTCTTCACCGAACTCCTCGGCAATGCGTTGAACGATGCCTTCGACCAAACTGACATAGCCCCAGTAGACCCCCGACTGCATGGCCTCTATCGTCCCCTTGCCGATGACCCGATCAGGCTTGCCTATAGCGACGCGGGGCAGCTTTGCGGCTGCCATATGGAGCGCCTCCAACGACAGATTGACGCCGGGGGCGATAACGCCGCCACAGTAACCACCGCGACGGTCAACAACGTCGAATGTGGTGGCGGTGCCAAAATCGACGACAATCAACGGGCCGCCGTAGCGGGCGTGGGCGGCGACGGCATTTACCAGGCGATCAGCGCCGACTTCTTCGGGTTGATCCATCAACACATCGAGGCCCAGTTCAACGCCCGTTTCACCGACGACGATGGGTTCGCTGTGAAAATATTTCCGGCATAATGTTTTGAGGTCGAACAGGTTGGCCGGAACCACGGTGGCGATAATGGCCGCGTCGATGGCATTTCGATCGATATCGGAGATCGCCATCAGCTGCATCAGCCAGACCCCGAATTCATCGGCGGTCCGATAGGCGTCGCTTGATGAACGCCACTCACCCAGAATGTCGCCATCGTCGGAAAACACCGCGAAGACGGTATTGGTATTTCCAGAATCAATTGCCAACAGCATTTGAGATTCCCTTGCGCTCCTTAGGATCGAAGACCGAAATCATCGGAACGAAAACATCCCCGGCGGTAATCCGTTTTTCGATCCCGTCCTGCGACAAAATAAGGGCGCCATCCTTATCCAGTGTCTTGAAGATACCCGTCATAGTTTCGCGTTCGAGGCGCACCGTAATTTCCTTGCCAACGCCGGCGCCCCGCCGTATCCAGGCCCGGCGGATCGGCTCGAACCCCACGTTCTTCCAAGTCACCATACCCGCCGTAAAGCGCCGGGTGAAGGATTCCAGCATGTCTTCGGGGCTAACGCCCACGGCGCCCTGGGCCAGCAACGAAGTCGCCGGATATTCGACGTCTTCGGGAAAATAAGAAATATTGAGCCCCGCACCGACCACCAACCAATCCATTCCGCCCAAGGCCACGGCTTGGGACTCAAGCAATATACCGGACACTTTACGGCCTTCAACCAACACATCATTGGGCCATTTGCAGTGAACGAAGGTTCCCTTGGGCAAAACCGAGGCAACGGCATCAGCCATGGCAACGGCGGCAACGAAACTTAGTTGCAGGGCGCGCTGGGCATGGCATTTAGGGCGCAGCAGCACCGAACAGTATAGATTGCCTTCCTCGGACCGCCAGTCACGGCCGCGACGCCCCCTGCCGGCGCTCTGCGAGCGCGCCCAGACGACGGCGCCGTCATTTTCACCGGCCATAGCCAAACGCTTGGCTTCTTCGTTGGTACTGTCGATCCGATCGAATGCCAGCAGCCGAAAACGGTTTGGTAAGTCAACCTCGCGCGTCATCCTTTAAAAAGGGATGCCGCGGCGGTGCCTGCGGCATCGATGAACGGGCCGGGAATGAGGAAGAACAACAAGACGATAATGCTGGTGCCGATAAGAACGGCGACGATATCACGGTTGACGGGCCGGTCGAGCGGGTCCGACGGTTGATCGAAATAGACAACCTTGATGATACGGATGTAATAAAACGCGCCGACCACACTGCTCAGCACACCGATGGTGGCGAGCCCGTAAAACCCGGCATCAATGGCGGGCAGGAAGATGTAAAGCTTGCCAAAGAACCCTGCCAATGGCGGAATGCCCGCCATCGAAAACATGAAAATCGTCATCGCCGCCGCGACCAACGGATGGGTCTTGGACATGCCCGCCAGATCGTCGATATTTTCGACCATCCGGTCGCCCCGTCGCATGGTCAGGATGCAGGCAAAGGCGCCGAGGTTCATGAAAAGATAAATCGCCAGATATATCAATACGCCGCGCACCCCCGCCTCGGTGCCGACCGCGAGACCGATCAGCGCATAGCCAACATGACCAATGGAGCTGTAGGCCATCATCCGCTTGATGTTTTTCTGATTAATGGCGGCGAACGCCCCCAGCAGCATTGAAGCGACGGAAATCAGGATGATGATCTGTTGCCATTGCGCCACCAAACCGCCGAAGGGGCCAATCATCACACGCAGGAGTAAGGCAAAGGCGGCGAGCTTGGGGCCAACAGAGAAGAAGGCCGTGACCGGCGTTGGCGCGCCTTCGTAAACATCGGGGGTCCACATGTGGAACGGCACGGCCGATACCTTGAAGGAAAGCCCTGCGAGGATGAAGACGATGCCGACGATCAGGCCGACCGGCGCGTCAGGAATTGCGTGTTCACCCGAGAACATCACCGACAGAAGATCAAAATCCGTGGTGCCGGAAAAACCGTAAACCAGCGAACTGCCATACAGCAGCATGCCCGATGCAACGGCGCCCAGGACGAAGTATTTCAAACCGGCTTCCGTCGAACGGCTGTCGTCGCGATGGAACGATGCGATCACGTACAGCGACAGGCTCTGCATTTCCAGGCCAAGGTAAAGCGACATCAAATTGTTCGCCGACACCATCATCAGCATGCCAAGCGTCGCGAACAGAACCAGCACCGCGTATTCGAAGCGGGCGATACCCAAACGTTCCAGATAATCGCGGGACAGCACAAGGGTCAGCGTCGAGGCGATCAGGATCAGGACCTTGAAGTAAACGGCGAACGGATCGCTGATGAACATGCCGCCGAAGCTCGACATCACCCCACCGGAAACGGTGGCGACCAACATCAATGCCAGTACCAGCGAGACAATCCCCAGTTTGGTCACCAACTGGGCGGTTCTCACTTCGCCCTCCTTGTCGCTGGCGTTCTGGAACACGCCCAGCATTAGCAGCGCCATGGCGATAACGGCGATGAATATTTCCGGCAGGGCCGGCGCGAGATTGGGGACTTCAGCCATCATGTTACCTTCACTGTCCCACGACCAGGCTACCCGAGGCCGCCTGCGCCGTCATTACGTGGTCAATCAAATTACCGACTGAAACATGCATCACTTCCAGAAACGAAACAGGATAGATGCCCATCCAGAACACCAGCACAATCAGCGGTGCAAACATCGCCACTTCGCGTCGGTTCAAATCGGTGATTTTCAACAAATGTTCCTTGGTCAACTCACCGAACACAACCCGCCGGTACAGATACAACATGTAAACCGCGCCCAGTATTACACCGGTCGCCGCCAGCGCCGCCACCCATGAATTGGCCTGGAAGGCACCGAGCAGGACAAGGAATTCGCCGACGAAACCACCGGTTCCCGGCAGGCCGACGGATGCCAGCATGAACACCATGAAGACCAGGGCATAGGCCGGCATTCGATGCACCAGTCCGCCATACGTCGATATCTCGCGCGAGTGGGTGCGGTCGTAAACGATGCCGACGATCAGGAACAACGCCGCCGAGACAACACCATGGCTGAGCATCTGGTAGATCGCCCCTTCGACACCCTGCACCGTCAGCGTAAACGTACCGATGGTGACGAACCCCATATGAGCGACGGACGAATAAGCGATCAGCTTTTTCATATCCTGCTGGGCCAGCGCCACCAACGAGGTGTAGATAACGGCGACGATGCTGAGGGTATAAATCAGCGGCGTGAAATCAGCCGTGGCGACCGGGAACATCGGCAACGAAAACCGCAGGAAACCGTAGCCGCCGAATTTTAACAGGACACCGGCAAGAATAACCGAGCCGCCGGTCGGCGCCTCGACGTGGGCGTCCGGCAACCAGGTGTGAACCGGCCACATTGGAACCTTAACGGCAAACGATGCGAAAAACGCCAGCCATAACCAGGTCTGCATACCGGCCGGGAAGGTGTAGGTCAGCAAGGTCGTGATGTCGGTCGTGCCCGCAACGCTGTACATTGCCAGTATGGCCAGCAGCATCAGCACCGATCCCAACAACGTGTACAGGAAGAACTTAACCGCCGCATACACCCGCCGGGGGCCACCCCAGACGCCGATGATCAGGTACATGGGGATCAACACCGCTTCGAAGAAGATGTAGAAGACGACCATGTCAAGGGCGGCGAACGTGCCAATCATGATGGTTTCCAAAATCAGGAAGGAGATCATATATTCCTTGACCCGTTCGGTGATCGATTCCCAACTGGCGATGATGCAGATCGGCGTCAACAAGGCCGCCAGCAGCACGAACAGCATTGAAATGCCGTCCACGCCCATGTGATAGGCGATGTTGAATTCCGGCATCCAGGCGACGTATTCGACAAACTGGAAGTCCGATGTCGTCGTGTCGAAATTGATCCACAGCATCAACGACAACAGGAACACCGCCATCGAGGTCCACAGCGCCACGTAACGGGCGTTGCGCTTGACGACTTCTGCCTCGCCACGAATGCTCATGATAAAACCGGCGCCAATCAGCGGGATGAACGTCAGCAGCGAAAGGATGGGAAAGCTGTTCATGGTGTTCTCAACCGCCAACCAGAATGTACATGGAAATCAGCGCGACGACCCCGACCATCATGGCCAGAGTATAGTGATACAGGTAGCCCGTTTGCAGCCTGCCCGCACGGCGCGCAATGTTCAGCGTCACCGCGGCCAGGGCATTGGGTCCGACGCCGTCGATCAGCGCGCCGTCGCCGGTTTTCCAAAGACTGCGTCCCAGATAAAAGGCCGGTTTGACGAAAAGGTAATCATACAGCTCGTCGAAATACCATTTGTTGTAAACAAACGTGTAAACCGGGCGAATACGCGCGACCAGCATGCCGGGAAGCCCCGGCGCCACGATATAAAACAGGTAGGCGAGCGCTATTCCGGCGAGGCCGACAAACAGCGGCAGGTACTTCACCCAGAATGGAGCATGATGCGCCATTTCAAGGGACTGATGGGTATCGAGCACCAGCAGGGCGCTGCCCCAGAATTCTTCCGCCTTGCCGCCGACAAAGGATTCAAATCCGGCATAACCGGCAAACATCGCGCCCAGCGCCAGCACGATCAGCGGGATCAGCATGACCTTCGGGCTTTCGTGAACATGGGCCAGAACCGTTTCGTTGGCGCGGGACTTGCCGTGGAAGGTCATCAGCAGCAATCGCCAGGAATAGAACGCGGTCAGGAAGGCCGCAATAATCCCCATCCAGAAAGCATACCCGCCGGCGCCGGTATGGGCGCCCCAGGCGGCCTCGAGAATGATGTCCTTGGAATAGAAACCGGCGAACGGCCAGACCCCCGCCAGGGCCAGCGAACCAATCCACATCAACACATAGGTCACCGGTACCAGGCGCCAAATTCCTCCCATCTTGCGCATATCCTGTTCATCGGACATCGCGTGAATGACAGACCCCGCGCCCAGGAACAGCAGGGCCTTGAAAAAACCGTGCGTCATCAGGTGGAAAATTCCCGCCGAATAAGCCGAAACGCCAAGGGCAAAGAACATATAGCCGAGCTGCGAACAGGTCGAATAGGCGATCACCCGTTTGATGTCGTTCTGCGTACAGCCGATGGTGGCGGCGAAGATCGCGGTTGATCCGCCAACGATGGTAACCACCGTCAGGGCGGTATCGGAGTATTCAAACAGCGGCGACAACCGTGCAACCATGAAGACCCCTGCCGTGACCATGGTTGCGGCATGGATCAAGGCTGAAACCGGGGTCGGGCCTTCCATCGCGTCGGGCAGCCACGTGTGCAGGCCAAGCTGTGCCGATTTCCCCATGGCGCCGACAAATAACAGCAAACAGGCCACCGTCAGGGCATGAAACTCACCGCCAAAGACCTGAATGGTGGCATCCGCCTTACCCGGCGCGGCCGCGAATATGGCGTCCAGATTGACCGAGTCGAACAGGACGAAAACGGTGAAGATGCCAAGCACGAACCCGAAATCACCGACACGGTTGACGACGAAAGCCTTGATCGCGGCTGCGTTGGCCGATGGCTTCTTATACCAAAAACCGATCAGCAGATAAGACGCCAGGCCGACCCCTTCCCAACCGAAGAACATCTGGATCAGATTATCCGACGTCACCAACATCAACATGAAGAAGGTGAACAGGCTAAGGTAAGACATAAACCGGGGAACATCCGGGTCGTGGCTCATGTAACCGATGGAATAGATATGCACCATTGCCGAAACCACGGTGACGACGATCAACATTACGGCGGTCAGGGTATCGACTTTCAGCGCCCACGAAACGTCCAGTCCGCCTGAATGGATCCAGGTAAAGAGATCGACAGTCCGGACGTTTCCGTTCAGCGCCACATCGATGAAGATCAATATCGCCAGCACGGCCGAAATAACCAGCGAACCACAGGTCAGCCACTGAGCCGTGCTAAAAACACGAGCCTGTTTGGCCTTGTCGCCCTGAGTATCGGAAAAAGCAAGGAAACCGGTGAGGATGGCCCCCAGAAGCGGCAGGAATACGGCTGTGGCGATCATCGTCCCCTACCCTTTCATCACATTGATGTCTTCGACCGCGATGGTACCGCGGTTGCGGAAGAAGACGACCAGAATGGCCAACCCGATGGCGGCCTCGGCGGCGGCTACCGTCAGCACGAAAATCGCGAACACCTGCCCGACCAAGTCGCCCAGAAAGGACGAAAAGGAGACAAGGTTAATGTTAACCGCCAACAGCATCAGTTCCACCGACATCAGAATAATAATGACATTCTTGCGGTTCAGGAAAATACCGACAATGCCCAGCGAGAACAAAATCGCCGCCACGATCAGGTAATGGGTCAGGCCTATGTCAAACATCAGATGCCCTTCCCTATTTCAACTTTGCGAATTTCCAGCGTATCGTCGGGGTGCCTCGCGACCTGATCGGCGATCCGCTGTTTGCGAACGCCGGGACGGGTCCGGTGGGTCAACACAATGGCGCCGATCATGGCAATCAGCAGCACAATCCCCGCCGACTGGAACAGATAGATATAATCGGTATAGACGATACCGCCCAAGGCGTGGGTGTTGGAGACCTGACCGGGAATGGCCTGGGCGATATGGGACGCAGCACCCGGGGCAAAATGCCAACCGCCAAGAATAACGGCGAGTTCGACCACCAGCACGACGCCGATCAGAATGCCGACCGGCAGGTATCGCAAAAAGCCCTGTCGCAATTCGACGAAGTTGATATCCAGCATCATGACGACGAACATGAACAGCACGGCGACCGCCCCGACATAGACGATGACCAAAATCATCGCCAGGAACTCGGCCCCAAGCAGAATAAACAGGCCGGCGGCGTTGAAAAACGCCAAAATTAGAAACAACACCGAGTGCACGGGATTGCGGGCAGAGATCACCATCACGCCGGAGGCGATGGCGATCAGCGCAAACATATAAAATGTAAGTCCCTGTATTATCATCAAGCGTTCCTTAATTCACCGGTATGGCGCGTCGATCGAAAGCCGTTCGGCGATCTCAATTTCCCACCGCTCGCCGTTGGCCAGCAGCTTGTTCTTGTCGTACATGAGTTCTTCGCGAGTTTCCGTCGCGTACTCGAAATTCGGACCTTCGACAATGGCATCGACCGGGCAGGCCTCTTCGCAGTATCCGCAATAGATGCACTTGGTCATGTCAATGTCGTAGCGGGTCGTCCGGCGCGAACCATCGTCACGAGGTTCGGCCTCGATGGTAATCGCCTGAGCTGGGCAAATCGCTTCGCACAGCTTGCACGCGATGCAGCGTTCTTCGCCATTGGGATAGCGCCGCAGCGCATGCTCACCCCGGAAGCGCGGGCTTAGCGGGCCTTTCTCATACGGATAGTCAAGCGTCACCTTCTGGCGGAACATGTAGCGTAATGTCAGCGACATGCCCGTGAACAGTTCGGCCAGAAGAAACGATTTAAAGCCGCGTGCGATAAAGCTCATATCAACCTCCCACTACCGGCGACAGGTCGAACGCCACCAGCACCCCGGCGACAACAGCGACGGCAGCCAGCGAAATCGGCAGGAAGACCTTCCAGCCCAGACGCATGAGCTGGTCATAACGATACCGCGGGAACGTGGCCCGAACCCAGATAAAGACAAACAGCACGACCAGGATTTTCAACGCAAACCACAGCGGCCCCGGCAACCAGGTAAACGGCGCCATGTCGAACGGCGGCAGCCATCCGCCCAGGAACAGAACACTGGTCATCGCCGACATCAGGATGATGTTGACGTTTTCGCCCAGGAACAACAGCGCGAAGGCGATGCCTGAATATTCGACGTTGTATCCGGCCACCAGTTCGGCTTCGGCTTCCGGCAGATCAAACGGCACCCGATTGGTTTCCGCCAAGGCGGAAATAAAGAAAATCACCGCCATCGGGAACAGCGGGATGACGAACCACATTCCCTTTTGGGCCATAACGATATCGGACAGGTTCAGTGATCCGGCGCACAACAGAACCGTAATAAGAACGAACCCCATGGACACTTCGTAAGACACCATCTGCGCGGTTGAACGCAGCGCCCCCAGGAACGCGTACTTGGAATTGGACGCCCAGCCGGACATTAAAACGCCATAAACACCAAGCGAGGAAATCGCAAACAAATACAGGATCCCGACGTTGATATTGGCCAAAACCATGCCGTCACCAAACGGGATCACCGCCCAGGCGACCAGCGCCAGCCCAAACGTCAACATGGGTGCGATAACAAAGACACCCCGGTTAGCCCCGGACGGAATAATGAGTTCCTTGAGGAACAACTTAACGCCATCGGCAATCGGCTGCAGCAAGCCGAACGGGCCAACCACATTGGGGCCGCGACGCAACTGCATGGACCCGATAACCTTGCGTTCGTAGTACGTGAAATAGGCAACGGACAGCATCACCGGCACCAGAATGACGACGATTTTTATGACAATCCAGGCCACCGGCCAGATGTAGTCGTTCCAGAGCATAGGCCAGAGTTCAACCATCGGTACCGGTCTTTCCATGTGATTTGGTCAGCAATGATTCAGTGCAGTTCGCCATCGTTTCCGAGGCCCGGCTAATCGGGTCGGTCATATAGAAATTTTCGACCGCCGAGGCAAAGCCGCCGGGCTGAAGGTCGCCCTTGCCGCCGAAGTCTCCCCACGTAACGGACTCCAGCCCGTCGCCGCCGTCGAACACCGAATTGATCGCCGCCATGCGTTGCCGCACCTGAGCCAGATTATCAAACGGCAACTGGTGGCCCGCGACGGACGAAAGGGCGCGGAGGATAGTCCAGTCTTCGCGGGCATCGCCCGGCGGGAAGACCGCCATATTAGCCTGCTGCACCCGGCCTTCGGTGTTGACGTAGGTGGCATTTTTTTCGGTGTAGGCGGCTCCGGGCAGGATAACGTCGGCGGCATGGGCGCCATTATCACCGTGATGCCCCTGATAGATGACGAACGCCTTGTCCAATTTCCGGGTATCGATTTCATCCGCGCCCAGCAGATAGACGACGTCCATATCACCGGCGGCGGCGGCATCGAGGATACCGGCGACATCACGTCCCTTCGGTCCCGGCGTGAAGCCAAGGTCAAGGCCACCGGCCCGCGCGGCGGCGGTATGCAGCACGTTAAAACCGTTCCAGTCGTCGCGAATCATTCCGAATTTTTCCGCGACGGCGCGCGCCGTTCTCAAAATCGCGCCGCCGTCAGAGCGCATCAACGCCCCCTGACCAAGAATCAGCATGGGATGTTCGGCGTTTTCCAGCACCTTTGCGAAGGCGTGGCTGCCGTCGGCGATCTGAGCAAGGGTTTCCGCGCCCGCCCCAAGGGGATCAAAAGCGTACGACAAATCGACCGCTTCACCAATCACCCCGACCTTGAAGCCCCCCATCAGGTAACGCTTGCGAATTCGGGCGTTAATGACCGGTGCTTCGCGCCTGGGGTTCGAGCCAATCATCAGGCAGGCGTCGGCGTCTTCGATACCTGCGATGGTGGTGTTAAACAAATATCCGGCGCGAACCGACGGATCCAGTTTCGCCCCGTTCTGACGGCAATCAATGTTGGGAGAGCCCAACGCTGTCATCAGGTCTTTCAGCGCCGTCATTGATTCGGCGCAGGCCTGATCGCCGGCGATGGCCGCAACTTTGCTTCCGTCAACGCCCGCCAGCTTTTCGGCGATGGCGGCGAATGCCTGATCCCAGCCGGCGGGCCGCAGTTTGCCGTCTCGTCGCACATAGGGTGTGTCGAGGCGTTGCCGCATCAATCCGTCACAGGCGAAACGGGTTTTGTCGGAAATCCATTCTTCGTTAACGTCTTCATTCAGCCTGGGCAGCACGCGCATGACTTCGGGGCCACGGGCATCAACCCGAATGTTGGAACCGACGGCATCCATGGCGTCTATGGATTCGGTCTTTTTCAATTCCCACGGACGGGCCGTATAGGCGTAGGGGGCCGACGTCAGGGCGCCGACCGGGCACAAGTCGATCATGTTGCCCGACAACTCGGACGTCAGCGCCTTTTCGATATAGGTGCCGACTTCGATATGTTCGCCGCGCCCTGTCGTTCCCAGTTCCGGCACACCGGCAATTTCACTGGAAAAACGGATGCAGCGGGTGCAATGGATGCACCGGGTCATCACCGCCTTGATCAGCGGCCCAAAGGTTTTGTCTTCGACGGCGCGCTTGTTTTCGCTATAGCGGCTGCGGTCGGTGCCGTAAGAGAATGCCTGATCCTGCAGGTCGCACTCACCGCCCTGATCACAGATCGGGCAATCAAGCGGGTGATTGATCAGCAGGAATTCCATCACCCCCTTGCGCATTTTCTGCACTGCCGGGGTGTTGGTCCGAATGACCATGCCTTCGCCAACCGGCATGGCGCACGATGCCACGGGTTTCGGCGCGCGTTCCATCTCGACCAGACACATGCGGCAGTTACCGGCGATGCTGAGGCGCTCATGATAGCAAAAACGGGGAATTTCGATCCCGATTTGCTCGCACGCCTGCAAAACGGTCAAGCCGTCTTCGACTTCGATTTCCCGGCCATCAATGGTTAATTTCGGCATTCAGTTGCTCCTCATGCCGCTTCGCCGGCGGCCGAGCCTTGGCGCTCAGTGATGCGACGTTCAATTTCGGGGCGGAAATGGCGGATCAGGCCCTGGACCGGCCAGGCCGCGGCGTCACCAAGGGCGCAGATGGTGTGCCCTTCGATCTGGCGAGAGACATCTTCAAGAAGATCGATTTCGTCGATGCTCATATTGCCGTCCGCCATGCGTTCCATCATCCGCCACATCCAACCGGTACCTTCTCGGCAGGGCGTACACTGGCCGCAGCTTTCGTGCTTGTAGAACCGCGACAACCGGGCAATTGCACGAACCACATCGGTGGATTTATCCATGACGATCACCGCTGCGGTGCCAAGGCCACTGCCCAGTTCACGCAGGCCGTCGAAATCCATGATCGCGGTGTCGCACATCGCCTTGGTTATCATCGGAACCGACGATCCACCGGGGATCACCGCCTGTAAATTATCCCAGCCGCCGATGACGCCACCGGCGTGGGTTTCGATCAATTCCTTCAAGGGAATGCTCATGGATTCTTCAACGGTACATGGCGTATTCACGTGACCGGAGATGCAGAATAGCTTGGTGCCCGTATTGTTTTCGCGGCCAATCGAGGCGAACCATTTTGCACTGCGGCGCAGGATGGTCGGCGCGACGGCGATCGATTCCACATTGTTGACCGTGGTCGGGCAACCATACAGGCCAACGTTGGCAGGAAATGGCGGTTTCAGCCGTGGCTGTCCCTTCTTGCCTTCCAGGCTTTGCAGCAAGGCGCTTTCCTCGCCACAGATATAAGCCCCGGCGCCCAGTTGAACGTACATTTCCAAATCATAGCCCGAGCCACAGGCATTCTTGCCGATCAGTCCTGCCTCGTAGGCTTCGTCGATGGCCCGCTGCAGCGCTTCCGCTTCGCGGAAAAATTCGCCGCGAACATAAACGTAGCAGGCCCCGGCGCCGATGCCGACCGACGCCAGCAAGGCGCCTTCAACCAGCTTGTGCGGTTCGTTACGCAGGATCTCGCGGTCCTTACAGGTTCCCGGCTCGCCTTCGTCGGCATTGATGACCAAAAATACAGGCCTGCCGCCGGTTTCCTTGGGCATGAACGACCACTTCATGCCGGTTCCGAAGCCGGCGCCGCCACGTCCACGCAGGCCGGAACTCTTGATTTCATCGACGATCCACTGACGGCCCTTGGCGATCAATTCCGCCGTGCCATCCCAATCGCCGATACCCCGCGCCCCGGCCAGCGAGGTATCCTTGAGGCCGTAGATATTCTGGAAAATGCGATCCGTATCTTTAAGCATCAGGCATCTTCCTTATTACCTGCCAATGACGTCAGGCCACCCGCCGGTTCGCAGCCCTTACGACCGTTTTGTGGTCCGGGCTTGGGCGTTTCGCCGTTCGCCAGGGCCTCGAGAACCGCCGTCGTCGAATCGGCATCCAGGTCCTCGTAATAATCGTCGCCTATTTGCATCATCGGGGCGTTAACGCAGGCCCCCAGGCATTCGGCCTCGGACAGGGTGAAGTTTCCGTCCTCGGTGGTTTCGCCAATGCCAATACCGAGTCGGTTCTGACACGCACGAACAATCGTTTCGGATCCCCGCAACCAGCACGGCAGATTGGTGCAGACCTGAACGTGATGACGGCCGATCGGCGCCAGATTGTACATGGTGTAAAAGGTTGCAACCTCGAACACGCGAATTTCGGGCATACCGAGCAGGTTGGCGACATGAACCATCGCCGCGCGTGGCAGCCATCCGTCGTGTTGACGTTGGGCCAAATCGAGCATCGGCATCACGGCGCTTTGCTGGCGACCTTCCGGGAATTTGGCAATGATTGCCGCCACCTTCTTTTCATTGTCACTTGAAAAAGCGAAGCTGGCCGGCTGTTCAAAAGGGGTGCTGGGCGTACTCATCGATCTATCTCGCCGAAAACAACGTCCAGAGACCCGATATTGGCGACGACATCGGCCAACATATGCCCCTTGGACAGGAAATCCATGGCTTGCAGGTGCGCGAATCCGGGCGCCCTGATTTTGCAACGATAAGGCTTGTTGCTGCCGTCGGAAACCAGATAAACGCCAAATTCTCCTTTCGGAGCCTCAACGGCGGTGTAAGTCTCACCGGCGGGCACGTGGAAGCCTTCGGTAAACACTTTGAAGTGATGGATCATCGCTTCCATCGAGCCCTTCATATCGGCCCTCGGTGGCGGTGAGACCTTGTGATCCTGGGACTTAATGTGCCCCGCCGGCATGTCCTTCAGGCATTGCCGGATGATCTTAACGCTCTCGCGCATTTCAACCATGCGGATCAAATAGCGATCATAGCAATCGCCATGCTTGCCGACCGGAACGTCAAAGTCGATCTTGTCATAGGCGTCATACGGTTGGGCGCGACGCAGATCCCAGGCAACACCGCAGGCCCGCAAATTGGGGCCGCTAAAGCCCCTGTCCATCGCCTGTTCGGGCGTGATGATACCGATATCGACCGTGCGTTGCTTGAAAATACGGTTTTCCGTCAACAAGGTTTCCAGGTCATCAATCAGCTGCGGGTAATGGTCGCACCACGTCGCGATGTCGTCCGCCAAGCCATCGGGCATGTCGGCGGCAACGCCACCGGGCCGATAATAGGCCATGTGCATGCGCGCACCGGAGACGCGCTCGCAGAACTCCATCAGCTTCTCGCGTTCCTCGAACGCCCACAACATCGGTGTCATCGCGCCAACGTCAATCGCGTAAGACGTGATGTTAAGGATATGATTCAGGATTCGGCCAATTTCGGCATACATCACACGGATGTACTGCGCCCGGGGCGGCACTTCCAGCCCCAACAATTTTTCGACAGCAAGAACGAAGGCGTGTTCCTGATTCTGCGGCGCGACATAATCCAGACGATCAAAATACGGCACCGCCTGCACATAGGTCTTGTGTTCGATCAGCTTTTCCGTGCCCCGGTGCAAAAGCCCGATATGGGGGTCGGCGCGGGCGATGATTTCGCCGTCCATTTCAAGCACCATGCGCAACACGCCATGTGCCGCCGGATGTTGAGGCCCAAAGTTGAGATTCATGTTTTTAATCTGGGTTTCGGCCATCAGCCATCTCCCTTCGCGGGGGCATCGCCGGATGCGGCGGCTTTTTCATCACCGGGCAGAAGGCTTTCTGCCCCTTCCCACGGACTCGTGAAATCAAAGGTGCGGAAATCCTGGGTCAACTTGACGGGTTCGTAAACGACCCGTTTCTGCTCATCGTCGTAGCGCAGTTCGACATAGCCGGTCAGCGGGAAATCCTTGCGCAGCGGATGCCCTTCGAAGCCGTAATCGGTCATGATCCGGCGTAAATCCGGATGATCGGAAAAATAGATACCAAACAGGTCCCAGACTTCACGCTCCCACCAAACGGCAGACGTAAAGACACCGCTGATAGACGGGACAGGGGCGTCTTCGGCGACACGGACCTTAATGCGAATGCGTGAATTATGGGTCATACTGAGCAGATTGTAGACGACCTCGAAGCGTTCTTCCCGCTCCGGATGATCGACACCGCACACGTCCGCCAGAACCTTGAACTGGCAATTGACGTTATCGCGCAGGAACGTCAGCACCTTGACAATGGTTTCCGGGCGGACGGTGACGGCAAGCTCGCCTTTGCTGACATCGGTGGAGATCACCTCTGAAGAAAGCGTATCGGCAAGTAAGCCGCCTAAATCGTTTAACGCTAAATCCATCGCTTCCTGTGACCCCTTTCAGGCCGCGGCCATAATCATGACCGCCAAAATTAAGATACCGTCAGCGCCACAGCGTGCCGGTCCGCCGGATTTTCTTTTGCAATTGCAGAATACCGTAAATCAGCGCCTCGGCGGTTGGCGGGCACCCGGGAACATACACATCGACCGGAACGACCCTGTCGCAGCCGCGAACAACGGAATAGGAATAATGATAATAACCACCGCCGTTGGCGCATGACCCCATGGAGATCACGTAGCGCGGTTCGGCCATTTGGTCGTAAACCTTGCGAAAGGCGGGGGCCATCTTGTTGGTCAATGTGCCGGCGACGATGATAAGGTCGGACTGGCGCGGGCTCGGCCGTGGGACGACGCCGAAGCGGTCCAGATCGTAGCGAGGCATATAGGCGTGGATCATTTCAACGGCACAGCAGGCCAGCCCGAATGACATCGGCCACAGCGACCCCGTCCTTGCCCAGTTAACGACCTTGTCGAAGTTGGCGACAACAAAACCACGATCGTTCAATTCGCCGGTTACACGGCCCAACACGATGTCCTGCTCGGCGCCGGGTTGAAGCGGCACCCCTGCGTCCTGCCCGGGGATCACTCCCATTCCAAAGCTCCCTTACGCCACTCATAGACAAAGCCAATCGTCAGCACACCCAGAAAGATCATCATCGACCAAAACCCGAACACGCCGATCTTGGCGAGCGAGACGGCCCATGGGAACAGGAAGGCGACTTCCAGATCGAAGATAATGAAAAGGATGGCAACCAGATAGAAGCGCACATCGAACTGCCCGCGGGCATCGTCGAACGCCTCGAAGCCACATTCGTACGCCGACGTTTTTTCGGCATCGGGATGTTGCGGTACAACAAGATAGGATGCCCCGATTGCGACACACCCGATAACAACGGCAATTCCGATGAAAACCAGGATCGGGAAGTATTCAAGAAGTAGCTGGTCCATCAAGGGTCCTTTCGGCTCGCCACGCCGTACGTCGGGGAAGAAACAGCAAGATTCTGTAACAGGCTTAGCACATTTTGCAGTATCTAAAAAAGCCCGCAATTTCGAAACGGAAATTCAATGCTGAAATCGGGCCAGATATTGGGTTCCGAAGGAAATCTACAAAGGATAATGGCGGGAGTGACGGGACTCGAACCCGCGACCTCCGGCGTGACAGGCCGGCGCTCTAACCAACTGAGCTACACCCCCAAGAAGGGTTTCCATTGCTGGAATGCGTTCATGTAAAGCCACCCCCGCCGGGTGTCAAGCAATGAACTAATAAATTCATAAACTATCGTAATATTGCCTGCAGGGACGGATGCAGATAGCGGAAATGGTGGGCGATGACGGGTTCGAACCGCCGACATTCTCGGTGTAAACGAGACGCTCTACCAGCTGAGCTAATCGCCCCAAGGAATCATTATATAATGGATAAAATAACAAGGAAAGCAATGCCGGCGACATGTCACCATGCGCCGGCATTGAATTCAAAGGTGACTGTAATACTAGTTTACAGAATCCTTCAGGCCTTTACCCGCCTTGAACTTAGGCTGGTTAGAGGCTTTAATCTGAATCGATTCACCGGTGCGCGGATTGCGACCGGTAGAGGCCTTGCGATGGGCGACACTAAAGGTGCCGAACCCGACCAGGCGGACTTCTTCTTTTTTGGCAAGAGCGCCAGAGATCGCTTCGAAAACGCTATCAACAGCTTTGGCTGCATCGGCCTTGGACATTTCAGAACTATCGGCTACGGCGGCAACAAGGTCATTTTTATTCAAGATAAAACCCCCCTTTTGTTTGAGAGTAAGAGAAAATCACAATGCCTGGGACGGAGCATATCAGCCCCCCCCTGAAGCATGGGCAATACTATAGAGGGGCTTCCGCCGCCGTCAATCGCGCAACAACAGTTTTCCCCAGCTTTTTTGCGGCTTTCGGGAAGTTTGAAAAATCGGCGAATCGGATATGATTACGAAAATATAATTGGAATCAGGGCGTTAGCGATATGTCAGAAATTTAGCTCAAAATCGACCTGAAATGTCATCAAATTGATCGCAATAAAAAGCGCCGCTCCCCTGTTTGGAAGCGGCGCTTTGACGAGATTCGCGGATCTGTCGGCATACAGACTCCGCAGCAGATTCGGAAGTCGGCAGAATCTAATGAGTGACGACACCGCCAACATTATCCTTGGCTCCGGCCAAGGCAGCCGCCTCGCTTTCCATTTCCTCCGTCCACTCAATCGGGGTCAACGTGCTGACCAACGCATGCTTCAGCACTTCCCCGGCGTCGGAAACGGGAATAATCGTCATCCCCTTCTTCACATTGTCGGGGATATCGGCAAGATCCTTTTCATTGTCAGCGGGAATCAGCACTGTCTTGATGCCGCCACGCAACGCGGCCAGAAGCTTCTCTTTCAATCCGCCAATTGGCAGAACCCGCCCGCGCAAGGTTATTTCGCCGGTCATGGCGACGTCCTTACGGACGGCGACACCGGTGAGAACGGACACAATAGAGGTGACCATGCCAACGCCGGCCGAAGGTCCGTCCTTGGGGGTTGCGCCTTCGGGCACGTGAACGTGAATATCCTTATGGGTGAACATCGTCGGGGCGATTCCGAATTCAAGCGAGCGGGATTGCACGAAAGATCTCGCCGCCTGAATTGATTCGGTCATGACATCGCCAAGCTTTCCGGTAATCGTCATCTTGCCCTTTCCGGGCACCTTGACCGCTTCAATCGATAGCAGTTCACCGCCGACTTCCGTCCAGGCGAGCCCGGTCGTGACGCCGATCATGTCGTCGCTTTCAACCTCGCCGTACCGATACCGCTTGATACCGGCGTATTTACCCAGGTTCTTGGACGTAACCTTAACTGATTTGGCCTCGCCCAGCATGATTTCCTTGATCGCCTTGCGCGTCAGATTCGCGAGTTCGCGTTCCAGGTTACGAACCCCGGCTTCACGCGTGTAGTACCGAATAATATCGTGCAGCGCCGAATCCGAAATGCTCCACTCGTCTTTCTTCAGACCATGCATTTCAACCTGTTTACCGATCAGGTGCCGCTTGGCGATCTCGACCTTTTCATCCTCGGTGTAGCCGGACAACCGGATGATTTCCATCCTGTCGAGCAACGGCCCGGGCATGTTCATGGTGTTGGCAGTGGTCACGAACATGACATCGGAAAGATCGTAATCGACTTCCAGATAATGATCGTTGAACGTGGTGTTCTGTTCCGGATCGAGCACTTCGAGCAATGCCGAGGCGGGATCGCCACGCCAGTCCTGCCCCATCTTGTCGATTTCATCCAACAAGAACAGCGGATTGGAAACCTTCGCCTTCTTCATGCCCTGAACCACCTTGCCCGGCATCGATCCGATGTAGGTACGGCGATGGCCGCGGATTTCCGATTCGTCACGAACACCACCGAGCGACATACGCACGAAGTTGCGGCCCGTCGCATTGGCGATGGACTTGCCCAACGATGTCTTGCCGACACCGGGAGGTCCAACCAGACACAGAATAGGACCCTTGACCTTGTTCATACGTTTCTGAACGGCAAGATATTCAATAATGCGTTCCTTAACCTTCTTCAGGCCGTAATGATCGGCATCGAGAATAGCCAGAGCCTTCTTTATGTCTTTATTAATCCGGGTCCGCTTCTTCCAGGGAATGCCGGTCATCCAGTCGAGATAATTGCGCACGACCGTCGCCTCGGCTGACATCGGGCTCATGTTTTTGAGCTTTTTCAGTTCCGTCAGGGTTTTTTCCCGGGCTTCCTTGCTGAACTTGATCTTGTTGATGCGTTCTTCGTATTCAGCGGATTCGTCTTTACCGTCTTCGCCCTCGCCCAGTTCTTTCTGGATCGCCTTCAACTGTTCGTTCAGGTAGTACTCGCGCTGCGTCTTTTCCATCTGGCGCTTGACGCGATTGCGGATTTTCTTTTCCACCTGCAAAACGCCGATTTCCGATTCCATAAACGAATAGACACGCTCGAGGCGTTCCGAAACCGTTTCGATTTCCAGCAACTCCTGCTTTTCGGAAATCTTCAGGGCCAGATGCGACGCAATGGTATCGGCCAGCTTGCTTGGCTCGTCGATCTGGTTGATTGAAACCAGGGCTTCGGGCGGAATTTTCTTGTTCAGCTTGATGTATTGCTCGAACTGGCTGACCACCGAACGTGACAGGGCTTCCATCTCAACACCATCGCTGTCGGGTTCTTCCAGCAACACGGCTTCGGCTTCGAAAAAGGACTCGTTTTCCTTGTAACGGACCACCTGGGCGCGCTGGCTACCTTCAACGAGCACCTTGACGGTGCCATCGGGCAGCTTCAGCAATTGCAGCACCGTGGCGACGGTCCCCACTTCGTAGATGTCTTCCACGGAAGGATCATCGTCGGCGGCATTCTTTTGGGCCAGCAGCAGGATCTGCTTGTCGTCCTGCATCACGTCTTCCAACGCATGGACTGATTTTTCACGGCCGACAAAAAGCGGCACGATCATATGGGGAAAGACCACAATATCGCGAAGGGGAAGGACCGGGTAGGTGTTTCCTTGGAGTGCTACAGTCATAATGCCTCTATATACAGGTCGTCAGGGAGGTTACTCGCACAACATCACAAAAAAAGTGATATTGCGAAGCTGCAAAACATATCGCTCCCTAAAGGTGGGCTAAACGCCCCCGCCGTTCAAGGGGCGGCAGAGAAATAACGCGAAATCCGGTTCAGGCGCTGGTTTCGACCTCGCCGGCACGATCCGCATAGATGTAAAGCGGCTTGGCCCCTTCATCGACAACATCGCCATTGATGACGACTTCCTCAACGCCTTCGAGGCCCGGCAGATCAAACATCGTATCAAGCAGGATATTTTCCATAATCGAGCGCAATCCACGGGCGCCGGTCTTGCGGATAACGGCCTTCTTGGCGATGCTCGTCAACGCACTTTCCGTGAACGTCAGATTGACATCTTCCATCTCGAACAGACGCTGGTACTGCTTGACCAGTGCGTTCTTGGGGGCCGTCAGGATTTCGATCAGCGACTTCTCATCCAGATCATCCAACGTCGCCAGAACCGGCAACCGGCCCACGAATTCCGGGATAAGGCCGAATTTCAACAAATCTTCCGGTTCCACGTCGCGCAAAATTTCGCCGGTGTTGCGTTCTTCCGGGGCGCGCACGTCGGCGCCGAAACCGATACCGACACCCTTGCCCCGGTTTGAAATGATCTTGTCCAGCCCAGCGAAAGCACCGCCACAGACGAACAGAATGTTGGTCGTATCAACCTGCAGGAATTCCTGCTGGGGATGCTTGCGCCCGCCCTGCGGCGGCACACTGGCGACCGTGCCTTCCATGATTTTCAGCAGGGCCTGCTGCACGCCTTCACCGGAAACGTCACGGGTGATCGATGGATTGTCCGACTTGCGGGAGATCTTATCGACTTCATCGATGTAAACGATGCCGCGTTGCGCCCGTTCGACATTGTAATCGGCCGATTGCAGCAGCTTGAGGATGATGTTTTCAACGTCTTCACCGACGTAGCCGGCTTCCGTCAGGGTCGTCGCGTCGGCCATGGTGAACGGCACGTCAAGAATACGCGCCAGGGTCTGGGCCAGCAGCGTCTTGCCGCAACCGGTTGGTCCGACAAGCAGGATGTTCGACTTGGCCAGTTCCACATCGTTACTGCCACCGGTGTGGCTCAAACGTTTGTAGTGGTTATGCACGGCAACCGACAGCACTCTCTTGGCGTGAGCCTGTCCGATCACGTAGTCGTCGAGAACGGTATTGATTTCGGTCGGGGTCGGTACGCCTTCGCCAGATTTAACCAGGCTGGTCTTGTGTTCTTCGCGAATAATATCCATGCACAACTCGACGCATTCATCACAGATGAACACGGTCGGGCCGGCGATCAGTTTGCGGACCTCATGTTGACTCTTACCGCAGAACGAGCAATAGAGCGTGTTTTTCGAGTCACCGCCAGTGGACTTGGTCATGGATATTGCGTCCTAAATATTCTTTCTTTCCGGAAGGCATCAACACCGAGGAATGAGCCTTTCGGACACTTTAGCCGTTCGTTAGCGCCCCAGACAAGCCCCAGCTTGCCTTGCCCGTCAATTAGCACACTTTCGAAAATCATTTTCCGAGTGTCCATTGACGACGCTGACTGTCTATATGGGGTTCGTTAACGGTGAATTAATATATTTATTTAATCGCCGGATTTAACGCCACCTTCGTCGCCTTCGACCGTCGGGCGGCTGGTCACGACCTCGTCGATGATGCCGAATTCCTTGGCTTCAGCCGGAGACATGAAACGATCTCGTTCGACGGCTTCTTCGATCACCTCGAGCGGCTGGCCGGTATGATCGGCATAGATTTTATTCAGGCGTGACCGCAGCGACAGGATTTCGCGGGCTTGGATTTCGATATCGGTGGCCTGCCCCTGGGCGCCGCCGGAAGGCTGATGGATCATAACCCTGGCGTTCGGCAACGAAAACCGCTTGCCCGCCGCCCCGGCACACAGCAGGAACGACCCCATGGATGCCGCCTGACCGATGCAGACGGTTGAAATATCGGGCCGGATGTAGCGCATGGTGTCGTAAATCGCCAACCCGGAGGTAACGACGCCGCCCGGCGAGTTGATATAAAACGAGATATCCTTGGTTGGATTTTCCGATTCAAGGAACAACAACTGGGCGCAAATCAGGCTCGCGACACCGTCATCGACGGCGCCGGTCAGGAAAATGATCCGTTCTTTCAGCAGACGGGAGAAAATATCGTAGGCCCGTTCGCCACGGTTGGTCGTCTCAACCACCATCGGCACCAGGCCACTCATATAGGTCTCGATCGGATCGTTCATTTGGCCTCGTCCTTTTTTGCGTCTTTTTTGGCTGGTGCCTTCTTGGCCTTGGTCTTTTCAGCCGGAGCCTTCTTGGACGCCTTCTTCTTTTTTGCGCCGCTCTCTTCTTCCGGCAACTTCAACAGGTCGTCGATACTGGCATCTTTGTCGGAAACCTTGGCAATCTCAAGGATGAAATCAACAACCTTTTCTTCCATGATCGGGGCCGACAACGACTGCATGGCTTCCGGATTGTTGCGGAAATAATCAAGAACCTGCTGTTCTTCACCCGGATAGCGGCGGGCTTCGGCCATCATGGCGCGATTGACGTCTTCCTGATTAACCTGGAGATTGTTGGCCTGTCCGATTTCGGCAAGCAACAATCCCAGCCGCACCCGACGTTCGGCGATGTCGCGATACTCGACCTTGAGTTCGTCATCAGATTTATCTTCTTCGGCGTCCGCGTCCTGGCCTTGTTCCTTGGCCTTTTGACGGTGTTCTTCGAACTGCGCCCAAATGGCGTCAAATTCCGCATCGACCAATCCGCCCGGGACTTCGAATGTGTGGCCTTCGGCCAGAACATCAAGCAACTCACGCTTCACACGCTGGCGCGACATATCCTTGAATTCACGTTCGTGTTCTTCGCGGATATTCGCTTTCAGGGTTTTCAGATCATCGACGCCAAGCTTCTTGGCCAGGTCGTCATCAATGGCCGCCGGCGTTGACTGGTGCAGTTCCTTGACGTCGACCGAGAATTCAGCGTCCTTGCCGGCCAGATCTTCGGCACCGTATTCGGCCGGGAAGGAAACCTTTACGTCGACATGATCACCGACGCTGGCGCCAATCAGCTGGTCTTCGAAGCCGGGAATGAAGCTTCCGCTCCCCAGTTCCAGAGAATAGGCATCGGCCTTGCCGCCGGCGAATTCGACACCATCGACCTTGCCGAGGAAATCAATGATCAAGACGTCGCCGCTTTTGGCCTTGCGTTTGGTCTTCACCGGTTCGGATGTTTTGTGGGCGCTGGCAATCCGCTCGAGAGTATTGTCGATTTCCTTCTCATCGGCCTTCACGCTCAGCCGTTCCAGGCTAATCTTGGAAAAGTCCATCGGCTCGATAACCGGCAGGGTCTCGACAACCAAGGTATATTCCAGGTCGGAACCGTCTTCGAATTTTGTGATCTCGATTTTGGGCTGCAAGGCCGGACGCAGATCGCGTTCCTGGATCGCCTTCTGAGACGTCTCGTTGACGGTCCGTTCCAGCACTTCGCCCATGACGGACGGGCCGTATTGCTGGCGCAGCAACGAAACCGGCGCCTTGCCCGGGCGGAACCCGGGAACACGAACGGTCTTGGACAGTTCCGTCAAGCGACCGGTGACGTTCTTTTCGATCTCGGCGGCCTCAACGGCAATAACGAATTCGTGCAACAGACCTTCGGTCTTCGTTTCTGTAACCTGCATGGATATCCCAATCGGAGAGCTAGAAGTTCAAAAATAATCAGTGTTAAAGCGGCACGTATAATACGGCCTGCGTTCTGGTGCGGGCGGAGGGACTTGAACCCACACGACTTGCGTCACAGGTACCTAAAACCTGCGTGTCTACCAATTCCACCACGCCCGCATCATCAGAACATCGCCATTTCCATAGCGGGCGCTACCCTATACAAAATAAGTGACCTGTCAATTGCAATGGCGTGGCTTTTCCAATTCCGCTCAGCCCTTGAGCAGCGACCGCATGGCCGAAGACGCCGTTCTTTTGCCGCTCGAGGTATAGGCCTCGTGGTTGGTCTCGACGTCCGAAAGCTTGTACAGGTAATTGACCATAATCCCGGCAGACGCCTCCAACCCCTTGGCGGAACGGTCGCCAAGCCAATTCAGGCGTTCCATCCGGGCGCCGTTGCTTAAGTGAAAATGGGCGACGGGGTCGGCCGCCCGCGGATCGTTATCGCGCCTTTTGGCGCGCAGCAAATATTCCGCGCAAAGCCGCATCAAAACCCCCTTCAAGGCGCTATCGGATGCCGGATCATTGGCCCAGTCCGGTCGTTCCAGCACGTCCATCAACTTCCGTGCGGAATCACCCTTGACGCCATGCAGCGCCTTCAACGCCAGGGTATCGGCCTGGGTCAGCGCATCGTCATCGCTGTCGCCAAGCCGCTTCATCAACCAGTTTTTGAAGCCGGGAACCGGCGACAGGGTGGCGAATGTCTTCAAGCCGTCAAATTCAGCCGACAGCATGTTGGCTACCCGCTTGATCAGGAAATTGCCAAAACTGATGCCGGCCAGTCCTCGCTGGGCGTTCGATATGGAATAAAAAATGGCGGTATCGGCACTCGCCGGATCAATCACGGGGGCATTTTCATCCAGCAAGTCCTGAACGTTGCCCGCCAGCCCATCGACCAGCGCAACCTCGACAAATATCAACGGCTCATCCGGCATACGGGGGTGAAAATAGGCAAAACAGCGCCGATCGGAATCGAGCCGGTTTTTCAGGTCATCCCAGCTTTCAATGGCATGAACGGCTTCGTAGGAAATCAGTTTTTCAAGGACACTGGCAGAGGATTCTGTCCAGTTGATTTGACGAAGTTCGAGGAAATCCACATCGAACCATGTTTTCAGCAACCCCTTTAGATCCGCTTCCAGCGGAATCAGGGCCGGCTCGCTGCGTATCAGGTCGAGCAAACTGGCGCGCATATCGACCAGGAACTTAACCCCTTCGGGAAGGGCATTAAACTGTGTCAGCAGCCTGACTCGCGGCGGTTCCAGGGCTGCACGCAAGGCCCTCTCGGCCTTATGGCGGGCCGCATCATCTTTGGCGGAGCGCACCATATCGATGGCGGCATCGACCTTTTCACGTTCCACATCGAAATCCGTCGCCATCACTTTCAGGAACCGCTCGCGGCCCGTATTATTGAGCGCCATGTAGGCCCGCCCCAACGCCGCGGCCCGGGCCCGCGCCGAAACCTCGCCGCCACGGGTTTCAAGGCAGGCGTGCATTTGCTCGGCCAGCCGTTTGGCATCTTCATCGGGAAGGTCGGGTTGCAGGCTCGCCGCCGCTTCATCATAGGCCGATCCGGAGATCCCCTGCCAGGCCGTGCGCAAGTTGCTAAATGCCCGTTCCAGCAAACTGGCCTTGGCTATTTTCTTGGGTTTTATCGTCATTTCTATTGTATATCCAACTCCGACAAGACAAACGAAACGGCGCCGGCCAGATCCTCGGCGATCAGCCCCGAACCAAAGTGTGCCGCGGCCCGACCATGCAGCCACGCAGCGGCGCAGGCACTATCGAACGTATCCAGCCCACGGGCAAGCAGGCCGGTGATAAATCCGGCCAGGACATCCCCCGATCCCGCCGTTGCCAAAGTTGGCGGCGCCCCTTCATTGATCACGGTCTTGCCGTCGGGGGCGGCGATTGTCGTATCGGCCCCCTTCAACAGCACAACCGCGCCGCTGAGGTTGGCGGCCTGACGGGCGCGGGTTGCCTTATCGCCGACGACGTCAAACAGTCGCCCGAATTCCCCTTCGTGCGGCGTCAACAGGACCGGCCCCTTGATGGCGTTGAACAGAATGGCGGGATCGCCGGAAAAAACCGTCAGGGCATCGGCGTCCAGCACCAGCGGCTTGCCGGTCCCCAGGGCCGCCAGGGCGAATGCCCGAGTGCGATCGGTAACCCCGCTACCCGGCCCCACGAGGACGGCGTTGATGCGAGGGTCGGCAAGGAAATCGGCGAACGCCGGCCCGTCCCGGATCACCTTGACCAGGTTTCCGGGATCACCGGCGGCGTAGATGTCGAAGCTTTCTTGCGGCGTCGCGATACTGACCAGCCCTGCCCCCAGGCGCCGCGCCGCCGTCGCCGCCAGACGGGCCGCACCGGTCATTTCAGCGCCGCCGACAATCACGCCGTGGCCGCGCGTATACTTGTTGTCGACCGCCGCCGCCGGTGGAAAACGATCGAGCCAAAGACCCGGGCCATTAACAAACGTCATCGGTTGGATATCACTCAAAACGCGCTCGGAAATGCCGATATCGGCGACGATCACCTCACCCGCCAAGTCCCTGCCCGGCAACAAAAGATGGCCCGGCTTGCGCCTGAAAAACGTTACGGTGGCAACCGCCTTGATGGCCGCGCCGTTTTCATCACCCCGAATCTCGCCGGTATCGCCATCGACGCCGCTCGGAACATCGACGGCCAGGCACGCCAGCCCCCGCGTGTTGACGGCGTCAACGACCCGTTTGGCGATTCCCTCCAGGGGCCGGATCAGGCCCGCCCCGAACAACGCGTCGATAACCAGAACGTCGCCGTCAAGTGCTTCAGGACCGAAGGCCACGGTTTCCCCCTGCCACCGGTCGGCATTGACCGCAGCATCGCCGCGCAGGGCAGCCCGGTCGCCCAGCAAAGCGACGCGTGCCGGCCAGCCCCTGGCGAGCAACAGGCGGGCCGCGACGAAGCCATCGCCACCGTTGTTGCCGGGTCCGCATAACACAACCACAGACCGTTTCGGCCAGCGCTTGACGACCTCGCCGGCAACCGCCGCACCGGCGGCTTCCATCAGGTCCAGCCCCGGCGTTCCGGCGGCAATGGTGAGCGCATCGGCGGTCGACATTTCTTTGACGGTGAGCAGCGCGTTGTCGTACATGGCGATCATCATAACCGCTCGGGCGAGCGACGCCATCCTCCGCGTTTCATTTCCGTGCATTATCCGACATTAAAGGTATAAGAATGCCGTTATGAGTAAGAAAGATCAGACGGCTTTGGTGCTTGGCGCCGGCGTTATCGGCGTCACCACCGCCTACACTCTGGCGCGGGCGGGCTTGAACGTCACCGTGATCGATCGCCAGCCAGGACCCGGCCTCGAAACCAGCTACGCAAATGGCGGGCAAATTTCGGCCTGCCACACCGAACCATGGGCCGGACCATCAACGATTCCGAGAATCCTCAAATGGCTGGGGCGCGCCGACGCGCCCCTGGCGTTTCGCCTGAAGACCGATCCCGCCATGTGGTCGTGGTGCCTGAAATTCATCGCCAACTGCAATGAGCGGGCGCTCGCCATCAACATGGAACGGATGCTGCGCGTCGCCCTGCTCAGCCGGGACGCCCTCATCGCGGTGCGCGCCGAAACCGGCATCGAATACGATCAACTGAGCACCGGAATTCTGCACATCTACGAAAATTCAGACGACTACGAGCAGGCCTTGCGTCGGGCCGACGAGATGAACGAACTGGGCCTGTTTCGAAAACCGATGACCCCGCAAGGCTGCGGCGACCTGGAACCGGCCCTGAAATCGGCCCAATCGCGGGGCCTTTTGGCGGGTGGCATCTACACCCCGGAAGATGAAAGCGGCGACGCCTACGCATTCACCGCAAAACTGGCGGGCATCGCCGAACGGATGGGCGTCAAATTTCACTACGGGCAATCCATCGACAAATTGCTCACTCGGGGCCGGCGCATTGACGGAGTCCTCTGCGGCGATCAAAGCTTCGGCGCCGCCCACTATGTCATGGCCCTGGGCAGTTACAGCCCCCTGTTGCTGAAGCCGCTTGGCATCAGGGTACCGATCTATCCGGCGAAAGGGTATTCGGCAACGCTGCCCCTTGACGATGCCGCCAAGGCGCCGACGGTCAGCCTGATTCAAGATGAAAAAAAGCTGGTCTACAGCCGCCTTGGCAACCGGCTCCGTATCGCCGGTACCGCCGAAATAAGGGGCTATGATACATCCCTGGACCAGAGACGGGCCGGATTGATCGTCGATGCCGCGCTGGAATTATTTCCCGGCGCGGGCCGGGCGGAACGGGCGGAATTGTGGACCGGCCTGCGGCCCACAACGCCGGACAGCGTGCCGGTCATCGGCCGCACGCCCTATGACAACCTGATCCTCAACACCGGTCATGGCACCCTGGGTTGGACCATGGCCTGCGGTTCGGCCCGGATCGTCACCGATCTGGTGCTCGGTCGAGTGCCGGAAATCGCCATCGACGGACTGGATAGCGGGCGTTTTTAGAGTTTATCGAATGACACGGTGGCGATCGCACGATCGGTCTTTTTCTGTTTCCAGATCACCGGTTTCGACGGCGGCTGATCGGCGGAAGTAATCTTTGTGCCTTGGCCGACCGTCGATAATTCCACCCGTCCGGCCCGCGTCTCGACATAAATGCCCTTGCCGTCCAGCATCGCCACTTCGAAATCACCGTCAAGGACACCACCCCAGACCGTCGTTCCGCGGATGCCAATGGTCGCCCGTTCCGTTTCAACGACGAACGGGCCACTGTGATTTGCAACAATATCACCACTAACGGCCTTGAAGGCGCCTTGCATCAGCCTGAGCAGGGCATTGTCCTGTTGCCCGCCGACGGTGTAATCGACGATCACGAATACCGTCCTTTCGCCAAGCGTCAGTATCGCATCATCAAACATACGCACCTCAAGGCGAGCGCCCCTGCCGGTGGAAATAACATCGCCGCGCTGGATTTCGTCGCCAACCATAAGACGACGTGGCATGGCGTTCTGCATGGCAACCGACGTTCCTTGCATGCGAACGACGACTCCGGCGGTATTGTTTTCGGTGGCCACGGCCGATGACGTATCGGTGGTCAGGCACATTAACAGGACGATGAAACAGCCCAACCACGTACGGGCGCTTTGGGTCACAAACATTTTGATCTCCCCTTCTCGGCGCAAAGCCTCTTTGCCGCCAATGCATTCAAGCTATATAAAACTATATCCAATACCGGCCCCGAACACAAAGAAAGGCAACCGCAATGCCCGAGATCACCACACCTGCCACCCTGTTGCATTCCCTGGCCGCCATGATCTGGGTCGGCGGAATGTTTTTCGCCTACGTGGTGCTTCGGCCATCCTTGGGATTTCTCGAGCCATCACAACGCCTGACCCTGTGGGCCAATGTGTTCAAACGCTTTTTCGTCTGGGTCTGGCTGATCGTCTTTATCTTGCCCGTAACCGGTTATGCCCAGGTGATGATCGATTTCGGCGGCTTCGGCAACACCGGTATGCACATCAACATCATGCATATGACCGGCTGGGTGATGATTGCGCTGTTTCTGTACCTATATGTTGGCCCGTATGGCCGCTTCCGCGAATTCGTCGCCGCCTCGGACTGGCCGGCGGCGGCGGCTCAATTGAACATTATCCGGCGCATCGTCGGGACAAACACCGTCTTGGGCTTGTTGACCATCGCCGTTGGCGCATCCGGCAGATTCTGGGGATAGTCAAATGCCGGAAATGAGCAGAGACGACGTCGAGGTTATCGAGAAAAAGCAGGAATTCAAATCCTATGTGCGGGTCAATAGCTACCGGCTGAAGCACGCGTTGTTTGCGGGTGGCCAGAGCGCCGAAATTTCGCGCGAGGTCCTGGAACGCGGGCACGCCGCCGCCGTTTTGCTGTACGATCCCGATCTCGATTTACTGGTGATGATCGAACAGTTCCGCCCCGGCGCGTTCGCCGCCATCCAGTCCGGCCGGATGCCGGCCAGCGAAAGCCCCTGGCTGGTCGAATGTGTCGCCGGGATAATCGAAGACGGCGAATCCCCGGAAGATGTCGTCAGGCGGGAAGCGATCGAGGAAGCCGACTGCGCCATTTCTGAGCTGGTTCCGCTGTGTCATTATTACACGTCACCGGGGTGCGTTTCGGAATCGGTCTTTCTGTTTTGCGGCAGGGTCGATGCGTCGAACGCCGGCGGGATTCACGGCCTTGACAGCGAACATGAGGATATCCGTGTTTTCACTATTTCCCCCGACCAGGCCCTGCAGTGGTTGGCGACCGGACGAATCAACAATTCGATGACCATGATCGCCCTGCAATGGCTCCAACTGAACAAGGATAAACTGGCCCGGGAATGGCTCAGGTCGGGACAAACGGAAGCGGGTTCTTGATTGCCCGCGCTGTCATGGTTAGGGTCAATTTTTAGATCGAAAGAATTTTAGACATGGATATACGTAACGGTTTTATTGGCGCTATTGGCAACACCCCGCTGATCCGCCTGCGCGGTCCTTCGGAAGCCTCTGGCTGCGAGATTCTCGGCAAGGCCGAATACGCCAACGCGGGAGGATCCGTGAAGGACCGGGCGGCGCTTTACATCGTCCGCGACGCCGAAAAACGCGGCCAGTTGAAACCGGGCGGCATCATCGTCGAAGGCACCGCAGGCAATACGGGAATCGGCCTGGCGCTGGTCGCCAATGCGCTCGGCTACCGCTGCGTGATTGTTATCCCGGAAACCCAAAGTCAGGAAAAGAAAGACATGCTGCGGCTGTGCGGCGCCGACCTGCGCGAGGTTCCCGCCGTGCCCTACAGTAATCCTGAAAATTACGTCCATGTTTCCGAACGCCTGGCCAAGGAACTCAACGCGTCGGACGAGAAAGGTGCGATCTGGGCCAACCAGTTTGATAACACCGCCAACCGGCAAGCCCACATCGAAACCACCGGGCCTGAAATCTGGCATCAGACCGGCGGCAAGGTTGACGGCTTTATCTGTTCCGCCGGCACCGGCGGGACGCTGGCAGGTGTCGAAAAAGCCCTTCGACTGCTCAACAAGGACGTCAAGATCGGCCTTGCCGACCCCATGGGAGCGGCGCTGTACAACTACTACGCTAACGGCGAATTGAAATCGGAAGGCTCATCGATCACCGAAGGAATCGGCCAAGGGCGGATTACCAGGAATCTTGAGGAACTGAAGGTCGATATGCCCTACCAGATTCCGGACGAAGAATTATTGCCCGTCGCTTTTGACTTGTTATCGAAGGAAGGGTTGTGCCTGGGCGGATCCAGCGGCATCAACGTCGCCGGCGCCCTGCGGATGGCCCATGATTTAGGCCCCGGCCATACCATCGTCACCATGTTGTGCGATTCCGGCACCCGTTACATGAGCAAGATGTTCAATCCGGTCTTCTTGCGTGAAAAGAATCTGCCCGTCCCTGGCTGGCTATAGAAGGATACAAAAATGAATTTCAAGAACCAGGACGCTATCGTCGGCACCGATTGGCTGGCGCGGCACATGGACGCCCCCGATGTGCGGATCGTCGATGCGACCTTCTACCTGCCGCATGACGAACGTAGCGCCCGTGAGGAATACCATATCCGCCATATCCCCGGCGCCGTCTATTTTGATATTGACGATATCGCCGACAGCAACACCCGGCTTCCTCATATGCTTCCCAGCCCGGAGAAATTTTCGTCGAAAGTGCGTGAACTCGGGCTCGGCGATGGCAATCGCATCGTTATTTACGACAGCTCCGGCGGCTTCATGGCGGCTTGCCGGGTCTGGTGGATGTTCCGTTTGTTCGGGCATACCGATGTCGCGGTGCTGAACGGCGGCCTGCCGAAGTGGATTAAGGAAAAACGACCGGTGGACGACGCCGACGTCATCCCGCCGGAACGCCACTTTACGGCCCGAATGAACAACATGCTGGTCAAGAATATCGATCAGATGACCGCCAATCTCAACACCCACAAGTTTCAGGTTATCGATGCTCGCAGTCCCGGTCGTTTCGACGGCATTGACCACGAACCGCGACCGACCGAAAAGCGGGGCCATATTCCGGGCAGCATCAACCTGCCGTTCATCGCCCTGTTGAACCCGAAGGATAACTTTACGTTCAAATCGTCCGCCGACATCGAGGCGGCCTTTAGGGACGCCGGGGTCGATTTCTCAAAACCGATCATCACCAGTTGCGGGTCGGGCGTGACCGCGGCGGTCGTCGCCTTCGCCCTGCACCTTATCGGCTACGAAGATGTTCCTGTCTATGACGGTTCATGGGCGGAATGGGGCGACCATTCCGATACTCCGGTCGGACCGTGACGTCCGAAAAGCTGGTTGTCCGGCCCGTTGAAGACGGTGAAGAGGACGCCCTGATCGCCCTGTGGCGGGACTGCGACTCGCTGCGCCCGTGGAACGATCCCGTCCATGACATCGCCTACTGCCGGGCGAACCCGACCAGCGAAATGTTCGTCGGGCTTTTGAATGGCGATATCGTCGCCTCGGTCATGGCCGGTAACGATGGCCTCCGGGGCGCAGTTTATTCCGTCGCCACAGCGCCTGTTCACCGGCATAAGGGCCTCGGGCGACAGATGATGGCGCACGCGGAAACCTGGTTACGGTCGCGCGGCGTCTGGAAGATCAATCTGATGATCCGCGAGGGTAATGAGACGGTTCAAAAGTTCTACGAGGCGCTTGGCTATGAGGTCGAACCACGGACGGTAATGGCTCACAGAATCGCCGATCAGACCGCAGGCGCCACACTGAAGACGATCGTAACCTCACTGGAAATGAAACATCGACCGAAGGCCCCCAGCCCGCCACCGCCGATCAAGAATCTGGCCCTGCTGCGCGCCGAAAAGCCAACCGCCGCCTTTTACCGATACCTATATGGCAGCGTTGGCGCGCCGTGGTTGTGGTACGAACGGTCGATCATCGGCGACGCCGCATTGTTGCCGCTGATCAACGATGACAAGGTTGAAATTTACGTGCTGTATGTTGGCGGCACTCCGGCGGGTTACTTTGAACTGAACCTGAAAGTATTCCCCCAAATCGAGCTGGCATATTTCGGCCTGATGCCGGAATTTATCGGCATGAAACTGGGGCCGTACCTGCTGGGTCAAGCCATCGACACGGCCTGGGCGCATGATCCCGAACGGCTGTGGGTTCATACCTGCGATCTGGACCATCCGGGCGCCTTGCCGCTGTACCAGCGGATGGGCTTTGAGCCCTATGCCCAAAAAACCGAAACGATCGAAGATCCGCGCATCAGCCACCCCGAATTAAACTGGCCATCGCCACCCACGAAAGAAAAATAAGATAATGAAAATTGGTATCCCCAAGGAAATCAAATCAGAAGAAGGGCGCGTCGCCCTGTTGCCTGTCCACGTCGCGGAATTAATCGACGATGGCCATAGCGTGACAGTCGAGACCGGGGCCGGAATTTTATCGGGCGCTACCGATGCGGACTACACAGCCGTTGGCGCTCGGATCGCCCCGGGTTCCGCCAGCGTATTCGGCACCTGCGAGTTGATCGTCAAGGTCAAGGAACCGCAGGAAGCCGAATACGGACTGATGCAACCCCACCATATTCTGTTGACCAATATTCATGCCGCCGCCGACCGGCCATTGACCGATCAATTGCTGAAAATCGGATTGAGCGCTATCTCGGCGGAAAACACGCACCGTTACGGGTCCCCAAATTGCCCGCTGGCCGGTGAAGTCGGGGCTTTCGAAGGTGTGCGGATGTGCCTGTCGCCGCATGGCGGCAGTGGGCGTCACTTCATGCCCCATTTTGGCGCGCCGGCCTTAAAGGCCGTCGTTCTTGGCCTGGGTGCGGTCGGCAACGGGGCGCTTAGAACCCTGATGCGTCTCGGCTGTTCGGTCACTGGACTGGATATCAATGCGGGATCACGCAAGCGGGCCAGACTGGAATGGGCCGGGTCCGATTTCAGCGCCGGTGATATTGCCGCCCTGCCCGGCTTGCTCGCCGACACTGACCTGTTCGTCAATTGCGTGCTGTGGCCGAAACACCGTAACGACCATCTGATTAGCCGCGCCATGCTTGCGCAAATGAAGTCGACGGCGGTGATCGCCGATATTTCATGCGATGAAGGCGGTGCGGTGGAAACGACCCGGGCGACGACCTGGAGCGATCCGGTTTACGTTGAAGACGGCATTCGCCACTTTTGCGTCGACAACATTCCCGGCGCGGTGCCGGCAACGGCATCTGCCGGATATGGCGCGGCCCTGTTGCCCCATATCAAATCCATCGCCCGACACGGTGTAATAGCGACTTGCCGTCAGGATGACTGGCTGGCTCGAGGCCTGACCTGCATCAACGGCGAGCTAATCCTGGAAGAAGCGGGCATTGTGCAAAAGCGTCCCTTCACTCCTGTCGCGGAATTATTGTCCGATTGACGAACCTCGCGCCACCGTGTTAATCAAACGACCATGCGTACGTTGAATAAACGAATGATCGGTAAACGAATGTTGAGCACCGCCATGACTATGGCGACGCCGCTTTCGCTGATTTTGTTCGTTTATAAAAAGAGTACGCATTATGTCTCCCGACCCATCATCTGACGTTCCGCCTCCCCCCCGGGAACCCGCTTGTCCTGCTGAACAGTCGGTCGTCCTGGTGATCAGCCTGACGGCGGTGCCGTCTATTCGCCTGACGCACGACATCGGCGCCGTCCTGAAGCATCGTTTCGGGGCGCCCTATAGCTTCCTGGGCGAGATTAACGCGGGTCCGGGCCTGAGCCTGCGACTCGGCGATCCCGGTCCGACGGAGACCGAAGCACTGGCCCGGCGACTGTTGAAATTGAACGGGGTAAAAAAGATCGTGGCGGAGCGAGTCTGTCCCCGTCGCGGAAAAATCTATGCGATCAGTCTGCGATCATCTTCAGCGTAAAGACGAAAGATTAGCCATCAATGCCGTTTTGACCCGGCGGATTTCCTCGGCAACCTTGTGCGCCCGGTCGCGATCTTCTTCGCAGCACTCGTCAAAGGCAACGGTGGCGCAACGGTCGCGTTCCTCCAACAAGGCGTTGATGATCGTCTGTTCGATGGCGTCGGCAATTTCCTTCGGGTGCTCTTCGGGCGTTACGCCCAGGATTTCCTGAACCTTCCGGGTCGCCTCCTCGGCACGGTCTCTCAGACTCTTTGTCATTTTGCGCTCCTAGTGGGCCAATATCTGGCTGAGGAACAACTTGGTACGGTCGTTCTGCGGATTGTTGAAGAACTCGTTCGGTTCATTTTGTTCGATGATCTGGCCTTCATCCATGAAAATCACCCGGTTGGCGACGGTCTTGGCGAAGCCCATTTCGTGGGTAACGCACAACATGGTCATGCCTTCCTGGGCCAGCTCGATCATCACGTCGAGCACTTCCTTGATCATTTCGGGATCAAGCGCCGAGGTTGGTTCATCGAACAGCATGATCTTGGGGTTCATGCACAATGAACGGGCGATGGCGACACGTTGCTGCTGACCGCCGGAAAGCTGGCCGGGGTACTTGTGCGCCTGTTCCGGAATTTTGACGCGTTCCAGATACTTCATTGCGACATCTTCCGCTTCGGCCTTGGGCATTTTGCGTACCCAGATCGGAGCCAGGGTCAGATTGTCCAGAATCGAGAGATGCGGAAACAAGTTGAAATGCTGGAAAACCATGCCGACTTCGCGGCGGATCTGCTCGACGTGCTTGAGGTCCCCGGTCAATTCCGTGCCCTCGACAATGATCTGTCCCTGTTGATGTTCTTCCAATCGATTGATGCAACGGATCATCGTCGATTTGCCCGACCCGGACGGCCCGCAAACGACAATGCGTTCGCCCTTGTTAACCGTCAGGTTGATGTCCTTCAGCACATGAAATTCACCGTACCATTTATGCATACCGACCAACTTGATCATGACGTCATCGGAAACGTGCATTTTTCCGGTCGGCTGAGCGACGGCGAGTTCTGACATTGTTGTTCTCCGTAACCTGAAATTCGGCAATCAATGGCCGGTGTTTAGTTTTTTCTCAAGATGCTGGCTATAGCGCGACATACCGAAACAGAAGCACCAGAAGATGAAGGCCGCAAAAACATAACCCTCGGTGGAAAAACCAAGCCAGTCCGGGTTGGTTCCGACAAGCTGTATGCTGCCAAGGAGATCGAACAAACCGATGATCAACACGAGGGTCGTGTCCTTGAACAGCGCAATGAACGAACTGACGATGCCGGGGATCACCAGCTTCAACGCCTGCGGCATAACGATCAGCCCCATGATCTTCCAGTAGCTCATGCCCAGGGCCTGAGCGGCCTCGGTCTGCCCCCTGGGAATCGCCTGAAGGCCGCCACGGATGACTTCCGCCAGATAGGCGGCGGAAAACAGCATGACACCGATCAACGCCCTGACCAGCTTATCGGGGCTCATCCCCTCGGGCACAAATAACGGGAACATGACCGAAGACATGAACAGCACGGTGATCAGCGGAACCCCGCGCCACAGTTCAATAAAGCCAACGCACAGTGCCTTGACGATTGGCATTTCCGACCGGCGCCCCAGCGCCAGCACAATACCGATCGGCAACGACCCGACAATCCCCGTCAGCGAAATCACCAGCGTCAGAAACAGGCCGCCCCACAGGGGCGTTTCGACATTCTCCAGGCCGAAACTACCGCCGACGAAAAGATAATATGCGATCACCGGGTAAACGGCGAGCAGGAAGATCGATAGCAGACCCTTGCGGCTAAAACCCGGGATGAACAGCGGAATCATTGATCCGACCAGCAAAATATAGGCGGTATTGATGCGCCACAGTTCTGTATCCGGGTAGCGCCCGTACATGATCTGCTTGATCCAATGGTCGATGAAAACCCAGCAGGCGCCTTCGCGGGTGCAATCGTTGCGAGTCGTTCCAACCCAGTTTGCGTCTATCAAGGCCCACTGAATCAGTGGCGGCACCGAGATGTAGATAATCCACAGACAGAGCACCGTGAGCACCGTGTTAATGGGTGAGGAAAACAGGTTGGCCCGCATCCAGCCGACGAAGCCAACCATGTTAACGGGCGGCGCCATGTCCGGGTGGCGGCCCAGCTCATAGGTTTTTTGTTCAGACATCTTAGCGCTCCACCAAGGCCATTTTCTTATTGTACCAGTTCATAAAGGCAGAAATCAGCAGGCTGATCGTCAGGTAGACACCCATGGTAATGGCGATGACCTCGACCGCCTGCCCTGTCTGCATCAAAATTGTGCCGGCAAATACCAACACGATATCCGGATAGGCGATGGCGGCGGCCAGCGACGAGTTTTTGGTCAGATTCAAATATTGGTTGGTCAACGGCGGAATGATGACCCGCAGGGCTTGCGGAATGACCACCAGTCGCAACGTCGTCCCAGGTTGAAGACCGAGCGCATAAGCGGCTTCCGTCTGCCCGCGGCTGACCGCCATGATGCCGGCGCGGACGATTTCGGCAATGTATGTCGCGGTGTACAGCGCCAAGGCCAAAACCAGCGCAACCAGTTCAGGGATAAGGACGATACCGCCGGTGAAATTGAAGCCGGTCAGTTCCGGGTACTCCCAACTGAGTGGAAATCCCGTGACGGCTGCCACAACGAGGGGCAAGCCGACCAGCAGGCCGAAAGCGGCATAAGCGGTGTGAAATTGTTGTCCCGTTTCCTGTTGCCTCTTGTGGGCCCAACGGGCCATGAAAAAGACGGCGACAACGGCGACGACGAAAGCCCAGGCGACAAAACCGAAGCCGGGCAAGAAATGAGGATAAGGCGAATAAAGGCCTCGGATATTCAAGAAAAAAGTGTCAAATGCGTTCAGGCTTTGTTTTGGCCCCGGCAATTGACGCAAAACGGCAAAATACCAAAAGAAAATTTGCAGCAACAAAGGAATATTACGCAGTGTTTCAACATAGACCGCCGCCATTTTTGACAAGATCCAGTTGTTCGAAAGCCGGGCGACACCGACCAGAAAGCCAATGATGGTAGCGAAGAAGATGCCGATACCGGCGACCAAAAGGGTGTTCAGAAGGGAAACAATGAAAGCCCGAAAATAGGTGTCTTCCTCTGAATACTTGATCAATGTCATCAGGATCGAAAATCCGGCGGTGGTCTTCATAAAACCGAACCCGGACGCGATACCCTGACGTTCAAGGTTAGCCAGCGTGTTGGAAATCAAAACATAACCAAGGGCGACGACGCCCCCCAACACGAGCACTTGGAAAAACAAAGCCCGATAAACCGGATCATTCCAGATCGGTGGTTTGGCGGGTTTGGTGACGTCTGAAACGACCTCTGACACAGTAAGTCCCTCTCGGATTTTATATTAACCGAAACCAAAAATCGGAAACTAAAGCGATATGCCCGGCCTTTTTTGGGGCCGGGCATACACTTTAATTGGAGCGACTAAATCAACGAGCCGGCATTCCGTACATCAACCCGCCCTTCGTCCACAGGTTGTTAACGCCGCGCGGAAGCTTCAGCGGGGTGTTGAGACCAACATTACGGTCGAAGCTCTCGCCGTAGTTACCGACCTGCTTGACGATGTTGTAGGCCCAGTCACTGCTCAGACCCAGGTTTTTGCCGATATCGCCTTCGGTTCCGAGAAGACGCTTGACGGCCGGGTTGGTGGTGCTGCCCTTCATGCTATCGACATTGGCCGAGGTGATGCCCATTTCTTCGCTGTTGAGCATGGCATACAGGGTCCATTTGACGACATCGAACCATTGATCGTCGCCTTGACGAACGACGGGACCAAGCGGCTCCTTGGAAATAACTTCCGGCAGAACAAGATGGTCGTCAGGCTTGGCCAATTTCAGGCGCTGAGCAGCCAGACCGGACTGATCCGTGGTGAAGACGTCACAACGGCCAGCATCGTAAGCGGCGACAACTTCGTCTGCTTTTTCGAAAGCGACCAGCTTGTATTTCATCTTATGGGACCGGAAGAAATCGGCCACATTCAATTCGGTCGTGGTGCCAAGGTTGGTGCAAACGGCGGCCCCAGCCAATTCCATGGCGCTCTTCACACCAAGGCTCTTGCGAACCATGAAGCCCTGACCGTCATAGTAGTTAACGCCGGCGAAGTTCAACCCCAGAGCCGAATCGCGAGTCGCCGTCCAGGTGGTGTTGCGGGACAACACGTCGATTTCACCGGACTGCAACGCGGTGAAGCGTTCCTTGGCCGACAGCGGCGAGAATTTGACTTTTTTGGCATCGCCGAGAACGGCGGCGGCAACAGCCTTGCAGAGATCGGCATCGATGCCGGTCCAGTTACCGCTGGAATCCGGGTTCGAGAAGCCGGGAAGCCCCTGGCTGACGCCGCACTGAACGAAGCCCTTGGCCTTGACATCGTCTAGTGTGCCCGCATTCGCCGCGGTGCTGACAAACGCAGCAGCCGCGACGGCGGACAATAATTTAACGGATTTCTTCATTAGATATTCTCCCTGGAGGATTGATTGATTTTTTTAGCCCGCCCGATACTGTATACGATGCCATCGCCACATTGTATCGGAACAATAAAGCTGAGCCATGTAAACATGAACAATCTTGTCTCACAAGGATTTAACATTGAAGTGTTTCAATTTTTTTTTGTTCGACACATTTGACTCGCCCTATTTTCCCGCTGCATAGCAGACTGTGCCGCCCCTTCTTTCCGGTTTTGAATGGACACGTGTAAACAATGAAAAAGCAAACCAGACTCCTCCATGTCGGGCGCAACCCGAAAGACAACCACGGCGTCGTCAATCCGCCGGTTTATCATGCCTCGACGATTCTTTACCCATCGGTCGCCGCCGTGGAACAAACGATCCGCGCCCCGTTTGAAGGCGTAACCTACGGCTTGCGGGGCACCCCGACGACATTTGCGTTGGAAGATGCGATCACGGAACTGGAAAACGGTTTTCGGACCATCGCCGTCTGTTCAGGCCTGGCCGCCGTAACGGCGCCATTGCTGGCCTTCCTGAAATCCGGCGACCATCTGCTGATACCCGACAACGTCTATGGCCCGACCCGGCGGTTTTGCGACACCAAGCTGTCGCGGTACCAGATCGAGACGACCTATTACGACCCGATGATCGGCGCCGGCATCGAGGGCCTCTTCAGGGACAACACCAAGATATTATTCATGGAGTCCCCCGGATCACTGACCTTCGAAGTTCAGGACGTTCCCGCCATGGCGGCGGCGGCCAGAAGCAAGGGGATCATCAGCGTCATCGACAACACCTGGTCGGCCGGCCACTTCTTCCGGCCGCTGGACCACGGCGTCGATATCTCCCTGCAAGCGGTGACGAAGTACATCGGCGGTCATTCCGACCTGATGATGGGCAGCATCACGACCAACCAGGAGACGTTCCTGGCCGTCAAGGAAGAATGTTCATCGATCGGCTTTCATGCCGCGCCCGATGACTGCTACCTGGCCCTGCGCGGACTGCGCTCCATGCCGGCGCGCCTGTCCCGCCACCAGGAAACGGGGCTGATTCTCGCCAACTGGCTGGCCGACAGGCCGGAGATCGAAACCGTTCTGCACCCGGCCCTGCCATCCTGTCCGGGCCACGCCGTCTGGAAGCGCGACTTCAGCGGATCATCCGGCCTGTTCGGTATTGTCCTCAAGGACGGCTACACGAAAGCGGCCGTGACGGCGATGCTGGACGGCATGGAATTGTTCCCCATGGGATTCAGTTGGGGCGGCTACGAAAGCCTGATCATGACCTACGGCACGTCGCCCGAACGAACGGCAATTCCATGGGCATCGGGCCAATTGCTGAGACTCCACGCCGGCCTGGAAGCCCCCGAGGACTTGATCGCCGATCTGGACAAAGGGCTGGCCCGCCTTAACGCCGTATAGAAAGCGCGGCGACCGGGCGACTGAGGACGAACAACACCATCGAGGCGACGACGATGGACGGCCCGGACGGGGTGTCGAACACATAGGAGCCCGACAACCCACCGAGAACGGACAAGCCACCGCAAATGGCGGCCAAGGCCGCCATCTGTTCCGGCGTCCGCGACAGCGGCCGGGCCGTCGCGGCTGGAATAATCAGCAACGACGTCACCAGCAGGACACCGACAATCTTCATGGCCAACGCCACCAGTGCGGCCAGGATCAACATAAAGACAAGCCGGACACGGGCGACATCGATCCCTTCGACCTGGGCCAGTTCCGCGTGAACGGTCATCGTCAGCAACGGTCGCCATATCCACAACAGAACACCGCCAATAAGCGTGCCGACGCCGAACAGCCAATATAGATCGGTCATACCGACCGCCAGAATATCACCAAACAGATACCCCATCAGATCGAAGCGGGCATTGTCGGCAAAAGCGATCAAAACCAGCCCCAACGCCAGCGCCCCGTGCGCCAAAATGCCAAGCAGCGTATCCTCGCTAAGGTGCGCCGCACCATCGCCGCCGGAACCGGCGGAAAGCACGAGCGCCACGACGATACCGACTCCGGCAACGCCGATCATCGGAGAAATCCCGAGCAGTAATCCGAGGGCGATTCCAAGCAGCGCCGAATGGGACAAGGTCGCGCCGAAATAGGCCATCCGCCGCCACACCACAAAGGCCCCCAGCGGACCCGAAATCGCCGCGACGACAAGGCCGGCCAGTCCGGCCCGGATCAGGAAATCATCCATGAACGTGACCTTCGTGATCGCCATGGGGCACCACGTTGCCATGAACGTCATGATCGTGATCATGTTGGTGATGGTAGACGGCCAGCTCACCGGCTATTTCGGTGCCGAACAACGAGACGAATTCCGGATGACGGCTAACCATTTCCGGATGACCGGCGCAACAGACGTGATGGTTCAGGCAGACCACCTGATCCGTCGCCGCCATGACAACATGTAAGTCATGGGACACCATCAGCACGCCGCAGCCACGCTCGTCGCGTAATCGGCGGATCAAAGCATACAGTTCGGTCTGGCCCCAAACATCGACGCCCTGCACCGGCTCGTCCAGCACCAGTAAATCGGGATCTCGCAACAGGGCGCGGGCCAGCAGGACCCGCTGCAATTCGCCGCCCGAAATATTCTGGATCGCACTATCGGCGACCTGCGAGGCACCGACTTCCGACAGGACGTGCCGGCGACGTCCCATTTTTGCCTGGGCGCGGTCAAGCCCAAGGGCGAGAAAGCCATTGACCGTAAGGGGCAGCGATGGATCAATGGTCAGGCGTTGCGGCATATAGCCGATCCGCAAACCGGGGCGGCGACGGACCGTTCCACCGTGCGGCGGGATCAGCCCCAACATGACCTTGATCATGGTCGTTTTACCGGCCCCGTTGGGTCCGATCAACGTCATGATTTCGCCGCTTCTGACACTCGCCTCGGCATTTTTCAATATTGGTCGCCCGGAAAACGAGACATCGATGCCGGAAGCCTCGATGAGAATATTCCCCCCATCATCGCGCTCAGGCATGGGCGGCGTTCCGGCAATCGGGGCAATAGCCTTCGACTTCCAGGGTACGACCGGCGACCTTGAAGCCGGCCTCCGTCGCCAGATCGCCGATTGCTTCATCGATTCGCGGGTCGGTGATTTCGGCGGCAACACCGCAGTCGCGGCAGATCAGAAACTGCGACGGATGCCCGTGCCCGACCGCACCGCTGCACCCTATGTACGTGTTCCGACTTTCGATTTTGTGAACAAGACCGTGTTCGATCAGAAAATCCAGCGCCCGATACACCGTCGGCGGCGCCGCCGAACCGCGTTCATCCCGCAACATATCCAGCAGATCGTATGCCCCAACCGGTCGGTGACTGCCCCAAACCAATTCCAACACGCGGCGGCGCAACGTCGTCAAGCGCGCGTCTTGTTCGCTGCAAAACCTGGACGCCTGATCCAACGCGTTTTCGATACAGTGCACATGATCGTGATTTCTTCGCTTGAAAAGTCTCGCCATCGTCCAAATCCCGGTCTTGACTATGATTTGTAATAATATAACATTTCATTTCATGCCCTGCCAGCCCTTATTCATTTTCCGACGGATGCCAAGTCCTTGAAATTTTCCTGCCGTCCCTTTTGGATATTTCTGTTCGCGGGTCTGCTCTTCATGCCCTCTTCCGGCACGGTTGTAGCGGCGCAAAAGACCCCGGCCCTTTCCGTCGCCGTCAGCATCAAGCCCCTGCATTCGCTCATTTCCGGGTTAATGGAAGGAACCGGCAGCCAGCCATCCCTGATCGTACCGGGCGGCGCCTCTCCTCACGCCTACTCCCTGAGGCCATCCGACGCCCGCAAAATTGATCGCGCCCGCCTGATTTTCTGGATTGGCCCCGGCCTCGAAAGCTTCCTGGTGAAACCGCTGCAATCCCTGGCAGACAAGGCCCGCATCGTGACCTTCCTGCCACAACAAGAAGCTACAACGGCCCGGCAGGGTCAGGACCATAATCATCACGGCGCAAGCCCCCATATCTGGCTGTCGCCGATTGAAGCGATCGGCATTGTCAAAATCGCGGCGGCGCGCCTGGCCGAGGCCGACCCCGGCAACGCCGACCGATACCGACACAACGCCGCGGTGGTGAACAAACGGCTGCGCGACCTTCAGGCTGAAATATCCAATCGGCTGCGCCCCGTCAGATCAAAACCGTTCATCGTCTTCCACGACGCCTATGACCATCTGGCCAAGGCCTTCGGGCTGACCATCGCCGGTGTGGTGACGGTCAGCCCGGACCGCGCCCCCGGCGCCAGGCGCATCGCGACTTTAAGAAAACTGATGGCAGCGAGCAAAGCGTCCTGCCTGTTTGGCGAACCGCAGATTGGCCCCCGCCGCCTGAACATGATTGTCGAAAACATAAAGAATGCCCGCACAGGAATCCTCGACCCCCTGGGGGCCAACATACCGGCCGGCAAGGATATGTATTTTATCCTGATGCGGGCCAACGCCCAGGCCCTGGTTGACTGCCTGTCCGGTTAAGGACTCTTAACCACTTTCAGTCTCTGGCTCATCAATTCCTGGAACACGCCATAGGCTGGCGAGTCCAGTTCCAGGATCTGGACGGCCAAATTCCCGGCCGCGGAATCCGCACGAACGACCCGGGCACGAATATTGACCGCTGTCATCTCCTCGTCAAGCGGGCCAATTTCGGTGATCGTCAACAAAGATCCCGTGCTTAATTTCCCGTCATAGTCATCGACCAGAATGCCGCCCATGCTCCAGTTGATGGAACGGTATGGCGTCTCGCCGATCTTGAGGCTCATGCCGGGATCGGCGACCCTTTTATGAAGGCGTTTTTCTTTACCTTCCGGCTTTTTCTTCATATGTATTTGCCCCCGTGCGATCAGACTGTTTTGCAATTTACCGGAAATGCCTTATTTGATAAAGACTTAAACATTAATCCAGACAACAACGGATCGTCACCAATGACCGCCCACACCCGACCACAAGACGACACCATCGCGACCATCGTGCAGACAATCGCGTTCAACGCCGATGGGCTGGTCCCCGCCATCGCGCAGCAGCATGACAGCGGCGAGGTTCTGATGATGGCGTGGATGACGGCGGAGTCTGTATCCGAAACACTAGAAACGGGCCGCGTCTGCTATTATTCCAGATCGCGCGGCAAATTATGGCGCAAGGGAGAAACCTCGGGACAGGTCCAGAAGCTCATCGAATTTCGCTGGGATTGCGACGCGGATACCCTGCTGCTACTGGTCGATCAACTTGGCGTCGCCTGCCATACGGGACGGCGCAGTTGCTTTTTTAACGCCGTTCGCGATGGCAAGATTGAATCCATCGCCGAACCTGAAATCAATCCGAACGAACTGTATAAATAAAAATCAGCCGGAAACGATTGCCGCCGACGGGGCGTGAACTTGTCGGCAGCCGTTCGACGGTAGCGGACTCATCAGTCTCGGCTATCAAACACCGCAAAATCCCTCGTCGCCATCGGGAGGCAATCATCAATTCGTGGCACATCCTTTATCGGCTTATTGAAGTTCGCCCCGTCGTCGGTGGATGTTGTTCTTGATCTTGCTTGTTTTGCAGTCGTTTCCGAATCGCCTTCCCTTGATGTTCACGCGATTTCCGAGAGCCATTGAGGCAGTTGCCGGGACCGAACACCCAGGTCAACTGCCCCTGATCCGAGACGACCAGACCCGGCTCAGTCACTACTCGGACCGCGACACGGCCGTATCGAACCGGATGGAATAGACTTCTTCATCCGGCTGTTGATGCGACCGGCGCCCACGGATGGCGGTCACGGACGTTTTCTCTTCTAATCGCTTTCCACCTGCACCGCGAGGCTAGTTTCCGCCACCGCCGGCACCGCCACCACCACCGCCACCACCACCGCCACCGGCACCGCCACCGGCACCGCCGGCGCCACCGCCGCGGCCGGAACCTTGGCTCATGCCTGGATCGCGACGCTGTCGATCTTGCATTCGAGTCTGGTTCAGCTTCCGATATTCATTGCGTATGCGCAGGCGCTCTTCGTCGCTTTCAGCGTTACGGAGTCTCTCCCGCATCCGCTCCCGTTCCCGTCGGGTCAACATCTGCTGATCGGCGATTCCCTGGGACTGCCCCACGGTCGGAAACGTAATGATCATCCCAACCGCCAACATAAGCTTCAGTGTGTCCCTGCGTTTCATGTCGCTTCTCCATAATATTCATGAGACCGTGGAGCTGGAGCTTTAGGATCGCTATCTTGTCTCATGAGGTTAAAACTTCTCCATATTCGAGAACGACCTGTCCGGGCGCTGGCGTCGGGCTTCCGCCGTCGCCACAACCTGCCCCGCCAGATCCGGTTTCGCGGTAACGAGCTACCCCTTTTTCCGGTCATTCACGTTGAGAGTTCTACTGCATTATAGTCCTCTTTCTGGGCGTACTCAACGGGCGTCGGGCAACCCAATGAGCTATGTGGCCTCCGGGTTTTGTCATCGAACTTCCAGTCTTCAACGATCCGCCCGGCATCTGCCAGGGTGGTGACCCAGTGTTCGTCCAGGCATTCATCCCGGAACTTGCCCCGTTAAAGCTTTCGACGAAGGCGTTCCGGGCAGATTTTCCCGGTTCGATGAAGTGCGCCGTTTCGACAGGCCCATTCGCCCAACGTTCTGGATGCACCGTCGGTTGGTATGGCAGTCTCCTTTGCTATCAGGGCCCGCTCGAAGTAATCGGAATATTTGGAAATTGGGGAGTTCATTTACGGAGCTTCCGTGAGAGACCTGATGCCTATAGAAATACAGGGCGGTCATACACCGGCTAGGGTGTCTGGTTGATTGAGTTCATGAAGCCGTGGGAGTGGCGAAGGAGGTAAAGACATGTTTGGTTTATTGTCACGAGTGACTGGCCGTAAGGAGCGTGAACCCGACATTGAGTTCGTGGTATTCGACCTGGAAACAACCGGACTGAGCCCCAAGCGCAATGCCATAATTGAAATTGGGGCAATTCACTACACCCACGGCCAAGACAATCATCGATCATTTCAATCTTTTGTCGATCCAGGAAAACCCATTCCCAAGAAGATTTCAAAACTAACGGGAATCACTGACGATATGGTGACGGGGGCGGACGGGCCGGAAGTCGCGTTGAGAGAATTTCTTAAATTTGTTGGTGGCTGTACATTGGTTGCCTATAACGCAAGCTTCGATATGGGGTTTCTCAGACACCATGGGGGCAAGCACGGCCTAGATGTCGATATCCCAGCTATAGACGCTCTCCGGTCTGCCAGGCGGGCTTGGCCAGACCTTCCAAACCATAAACTCGCTACTGTTGCAAAACACTTGGACATAGATGTAGGGCAGTCCCACCGAGCACTAGATGATTGTCTGACAACCCTCCATGTTTACGCGCAATCTACATTTATGGGTAAATAGGATGACCACCGACCTCGACATCTACCGCACCGCTAACGAACTCATAGAGCAGCACGGCGACGATGCACCGGTCCACGCTGCTGCGGGCTGATGAAATGCCGGAGACCTGGACGGCCTGCGAGCAGGATGGACAAAGCTCCTCCATAAGTGTCCGTATGCTCGTTCTCTGATGTTCAAAAGGGCTTGAAACCGCAATCATTGCGAGGGTTCGACTAGGCAAGCCAAAGTAATACAATCCCGGATATCGATTTGAGCACAAATAACCCGTTTGCAATTACGCTCGCATATGCACCAAACGTCCCGCTATTAGCAATGGCGGTGATGACCGAATAGCAATGGCGGTGATGACCGAATCGGGAATATTGTTTTCTTTCCTTCCCCGGGTAACGGGCTTGAGTGAGCCCATTAATTCTCCCTGTACAGAGAACCCCGCGAGGATGATTCCAAGAATAAAGCATGACAGAGGGATCAGGGCTGGCCTGAACGGAGCATTTCGCGCCCAGGTCGCGCCTATGAAACTGAGAGTTGCTAATGCGCCCTCCCGCGTTAGTGACAAGGTGGAAACGAAGAACGGCCTCTTTCCACTTGCGGACTTGGGCAATCTCTTCTGGATTTGGAAGGGTGGGAATCTCGCTAACCATACCCCAAAGGTGCGGGAAACATAATAAGACGGCAAGGGAAAATTTAATCTGTGCAGATCCTGGCGGAGATATGTTGGCACCATCGGTACGGCGTAAAGAAAGCCAGATCAAATAGCCGCGAAACCGTTTCAGGTGGTTGCTAATTGGTTGCTAGACAAAAACAAGGCCCTAGCCGTTTCAAGCTAAGGCGTTGATTAAACTGGTGACCCCGGCAGGACTTGAACCTGCAACCTCGAGATTAGAAATCTCGCGCTCTATCCAGTTGAGCTACGGGGCCGGAATAAAGCTTTTCGGGCTAGATCAGGATTACCTGAGTCGGTCGAAAGCGAAATTATCTGAGTAATTCTTTGGCTTGATCCGGCGCGTTTTTGGTTCGCTGACGCTATAGGAAAGCTGGTTCTTTTTTGCAAAAGACACCGCATCATCGCGACTATCAAACTTCAATTTGATTTGGCGCAACGTACCCTGCGACCCGATCCACCCCATCAACGGGTCGGCCCGCTCAGGGGCCACGGGTACGTATTCCATCACCCATTTACGAGTATTACGGCGACCGGACTGCATGGCAGTTTTAGTCGGTTGGTAGATACGAACTTCAGGCATCGCCATCATCCTTTGACAAAGCACCCTAAAAAAAATGGTCGGGGAGGCAAGATTCGAACTTGCGACCCTCGGGCCCCAAATTACGGGTTTTTCTATTCAATGCAAGCTGGTTTGCCATTTTTCCATAATTTTCTTCATCATGGAATTTCAATGGCTTAAAGGAGAGATAGCAACCTTATGCCATGTCAGCGAGCCGAAAAAAACCGGAAGGGCTCGAGAATACATTTTCAAGCCTGGTGAATCAGAGCTGATGACTGATCCGAAATTCGCAAAGTTTGCTCAGCAGGCCATGGACGGGGGCTGTCCGGTTGATCCGGAGACAGGCGATGGTCCTGACGGAAAATATCCCGGGCGGCGATCAAATACTTCGGGCCGGATGAGCCTCTAACGTTGGCCTCCGAACGTTTACTTCGAAACCGGCCTTCCCGCCACGATGCCCGTTATCAAAGGCGAAGCGGAAGTACATTGGGACAGAAACTTTCGTCTCTTTTTGACGGTGACCAGGTGAGGTCACCACCCGACCCGGACGTTTCATAGCCCCTGGGCGAAATCTTTTTGTGGCTCGAGCGATGACGCCAAAGAAAGCCCCCGCTGAACCGGCTCAGCGGGGCTATTGATGTTCGGGATTATTATCGGCAGCCCTTTTTCATGCGGTCTTCTTTTTACGCCGCCGGCTGACGGCACCAATCCCTAGCAAAGCGGTTCCGAAGAGGATCGACGAGGGAGGAAGCGGGACCGCGCTCACCTCCATTCCCGACAGGTAAAATTGCTGATTGTCGTACATGACGTGGACGAAATCGCCGGTATTCAGGTTGACCTGACCCAAGCCGAGCAACGCCGCGCCGATCAACCCCCCGTCGGAGACGACGTCGAGCGCATAGGACGTAAAAGAACCGACATCGAGCGTCCCCATACCGTTGCTCACGGCGATTTTGACCGATTTGCCGGTGCCGAATGTCGGCGTATGTCCATCGTTCCGAAAGAGCAATTGCTCTAGCCGCAAGTCTTCCGTGAACGCAAGCGACAAAATTTCGGTGGGACCTCCATTGTCAGGGGGTCCCGTCACGTTGTCATCGCTGGCAGGAGCACACTGGGTGCCACTGAGAACCTGACAGACGCCGATCCCGGCGTTGCCATAATCGAAATAGGCATACGGAAAAGCGGAAAAGCTACCGTGGACCGAATTGTAATTCGTCCCGTGAGCGGTGATGGTGAGCGACTCGGTATTGGTGGTGTCCAAAATAGTAAAGGGAGAAATCACCCCCTTTTCTCCCCCGGTACCATTCTTAGCGCCTCCTTGACCATCGATGTACGAGATGAAATCATAGGTTGACGCATGCGCGCCCGTGGCTACGGAGCCTGCGATCAAAAGGGCCGCCGCACCTACCGCAATTATTTTAAGCTTCATTGCTCCCCCATATTGAAACAGTCTTAGCCACGGTTTCCGGATCAGTTCTTTTTTTTTTGCAAACTGGCCTTCAAAAGCCAACTGCCGATCCTCTCGACAATTCGCAGCGTATCGCCCCAACCTTACAACATCCTTACATGGCCCCAGCAATATTTAGCGGGCCTGGATCTAAATGGGCTTTGTTGGAAAATTGGGCGATCTGTATCGATCGAATAAGCCGTGAATATAAAGGCCTCTCACGGACCAATCTTGCCGGCTTCGCCAGCGTCACCCCAAATTTTATGGCCCTATGCAAAAAGACCGACACGTCTGATGGAAAATATCCGTCGCCAGTAAAGCTTATGAAAATTTGCGACGTTCCGGAACTCGACCCGCAAAGTGCGTTCCATGCCGTCAAACAAGCCGAAAAACATCCAGTGGCAAACCGCCAAACAACGGAGACCGCAATGACCGCTAACCCTTTGGAAAGATGGTCGGGGAGACAAGATTCGAACTTGCGACCCTCTGGTCCCAAACCAGATGCGCTACCAGGCTGCGCCACTCCCCGACGAGGGGAACCTAGAATTTTCGGGCGACTTTCGCAAGCCACCATTTAAAAAAACGGCAAGCCGTTGATTTTAAATCAATTGGCGGAATGACCGACCGCTTTCACCAGATCATAGATACGTTTGCGGACCCGAACGTCCTTAATTCTGTAGTAGGCCCTGACCAGCTCCAGGGTTTCGCGTCTTACCATCGGATCGCTTTCCATGTCTTCCTGAACCTGATCGGAAAGCCCCTTCATACCGGCCTTATAAGAACCGGCGACCTCTTTGGCCATGTCTTCGAAAAAATAAGAAATGGAAACGTCCAGAATTCGGCTGAATTCAAAGAGCCGCGATGCGCCGATCCGGTTGGCGCCGCGCTCGTATTTTTGGATCTGCTGGAACGTCAGATCAACCGCCTCGCCGAGTTTTTCCTGGCTGATGCCAAGTAAAGTACGGCGCAGCCTCAGGCGTCCGCCAACATGCACATCAACTGGACGCGGCCCGTCAACGGCCACCCGACGCCGCTGACGCCGCGGCTTTGCCGCTTTTCCAGTGGATAATTTCATACCTCATTTCCCATATACATTCTTACTAAACCCGAATTTTGTCCAAATAACACGCTATCGACTCGGCACAACAATACGCCACAAGTATTCATACGTATACATACAATTAAACCCCTGCGGAATTAGGTATTTACGACGCCGCGGGAAAACCGTCAGTCATGCCTTTTCCCAAAAATATCATGTTCGACCCGATCGCCGGTTTTCAACCCCAGGCGGGCGGCGCTTCCGGCGTTGATCTCAAGCACGGCCCTGGCTTTGCCTCCGGATCGAATCGCGGTCAGGGAATAGGGTTTGGTGTTTTCGGCGATCCGAATAATGCGGCCATTGGCGGCAATAAAAATCATGTCGAGCGGAATCAATGTGTTTTTCATCCACATGGCGACCAGACGTGGCTTGCCAAAATCAAACAGCATGCCGGCGTTCGCATCCATCCGTGGCCTGTTCATCAGGCCCAAACGACGCTGAGCAACGCTCGACGCCACTTCCACAGTCAGTTGATGCCGCCCGGACGCGGTGACCAAAACCACTTGTGACGCGGCGAATGCGGGGTGATCCATAACCCGAGGGCTTAGCGAACCAGCCTTTATGTTCTGCGCCAACACATCCGTGCCTGCCTGGCCCGTCATGAACAGGCACGTCATGAAGAAGAGTGCACGACCAAGCCCGATCAGACGGCGAACTGAATTTCGACACATTTTTCCACACCCGCTTGATGAAGGATTATCCAGCATACGGAAAACAAACCGGGTATTCTCTTTTTTTTCTGGCACAGCTATAACGACGCTTCTATTTTGTATTTGTCATTTCCCTGGGGTGAGCCGTTTCGAATGCCGGGTTCAAAGCCTTGCCGACGCCAACATCCCGCAAGGGCCGCCCAAAAGGACTAAATTAAGGGTCACACGTGTTACACGCATTAAGCCTCAGCGCCGTTATGTATGCCTTATGGATTCTGCTGTCAGGGTATTTCGAGCCCCTGCTGCTATCGCTCGGCCTGGCGTCGGTATTCCTCGTCGTTTTCATCGCCATCCGCATGGACGTCGTCGACCGGGAAGGGCATCCGATCCACCTCAGTTGGCGGGCGGCGTCTTACTTGCCGTGGCTGGCTTTGGAAATTGTCAAGTCGAGCATCCACGTCGCCCGGGCCGTCCTCACGCCACGCATGCCTATCAAGCCAACGGTTTTCCGGGTTAAGGCGTCGCAGGTCACCGAGCTTGGCCATGTCTTGTACGCCAATTCAATCACCCTGACCCCAGGGACGATCACGCTGGCCCTGCAAGACGGTCACATGGATATTCATGCGCTGACCAAGGAAGCGAAAGAAGGGCTGTTAAGCGGCGAAATGGACCGTCGTGTCAGCCAGGTCGAAGGTGGTGCCGGCGGCACCGTGGAGGCTGGCCAATGATGTTCGGAGCCGCCGCCGCCGCGGTGCTTGTGACAATGTCGCTGGCGATGGTGCGGGCCATCAAGGGTCCAACCGTCTATGACCGAATAGTCGCCGCCAGCAACTTCGGCACCCTGACCGTGGTTTTGATCGCGGTTTACGGATTTCTCAGCGGACGACCGGAATTTCTCGATATCGCCCTGGTCTACGCCCTGATCAACTTCATCGGCGCCATCGCCGTCAGCAAATTCGTGCAGTTCGGCGGCGTCCAGCGCCCGCTGGGCGAAGACGACCCGGGAGATATCTGATATGGAAAACGTATTGGACATCATCAGCTGGGGCCTGATGATCTGCGGCGGCGCGTTCTCCATCATTGGCGGCATCGGCATGATTCGTTTGCCGGACGTCTTCAGCCGCATGCATGCCGCCAGCGTCACCGAGACGATGGGGGCCACGACGATCTTTATCGGCCTGATGGTGCAGGCCGGTTGGACGCTGACCACCGTCAAGTTGTTGCTAATGCTCATTTTCATGATGTTCACCAACCCGACCGCGACGCACGCGATCGCCAGGGCCGCTCTCGGTGAAGGATTGGTCCCGCTGTCTGATGGTGACGAGGAAGATTTAAGCGATTACGTTCTGGCCGACACTGAAATGATGGCTCCGGAACCAGACGACAAGGAACCCGAACCATCGAAGACCTGATTGTTATTGTCCTGCTGACATTCCTGATGATCACGGCCTATACGCTTGTCCGCATCCGGTCACTGTTCGCCGTTGCCATGCTGTCGGGCATATACAGCCTGGTCGGGGCGTCGCTTTACCTCGTCATGGACGCCGTCGATGTCGCCTTCACCGAAGCCGCCGTCGGTGCTGGCATTTCGACGGTGCTGATGCTGGGCACCCTGTCGCTGACGACCCGCATGGAAAAGATGCCGAAGAAATTTTCTCCGCTACCGCTGGCTATCGTTACGGTCACCGGTGGCCTGCTGATCTATGCGACGCTGGATATGCCACCCTACGGCGACCCTTCGGCCCCGATTCACCATAACGTATCGATCCATTACGTGGAAAAGTCAGGCGCCGAAGTCGGGATGCCCAATATCGTCACATCGGTGCTGGCCAGTTACCGAGGCTACGATACGCTGGGCGAAACCAGCGTTATTTTCACCGCGGCAATCGGCGTCATGGCGCTGATCGGTCGTTCGCGGCGGCGCGGCGGACGGACAAAAACGTCAAGCGGCAAGAAGAAGGACGCCGCCTGATGTTGACACCGCGTTCCATCTTGCGCGTCGTTTCAAAACTACTGATTCCACCGATCCTGCTGTTCGCGCTTTATGTCCAGTTTCACGGCGATTTCGGACCGGGCGGCGGATTCCAGGCGGGCGTCATTTTCGCCTCGGCGTTCATCCTTTATGCCCTGGTCTTCGGTATCGAGAACGCCAGAAAGGTCGCTCCGGCCTGGCTAACCCGGCTCATGATGGCCGGAGGCTTGCTGCTCTACGCCGGGGTTGGCGTCGCGACGATGGTCATGGGTGGCGAGTACCTCGACTATTCGTTCCTGGAGACGGATCCCGTCGCCGGGCAACATCTGGGCATTTTCCTGATCGAATTTGGAGTCGGGGCCACCGTTGCCGGTGCGATGATTTCCATCTTCCTGATCTTCGACGGTCGCGATCGCGAGGAAGAGAACTAGAAAATGGGATTCTACTCCGGCCTTCTCAATTACTGGGTCGTCATCGTGCTGATGATGATGGGTTTTTACGTCGTCATCGCACAGCACAATTTGGTCAAGAAAATCGTCGGCCTGAATATTTTTCAGGTATCGGTTTTCCTGTTCTACATTTCCATGGGCAAAATCAAGGGCGGCACGGCGCCGATTCTTCATGAAGGGATGGAAGTTTATTCCAACCCCCTGCCCAGCGTCCTGATCCTGACCGCCATCGTCGTCGGTGTCGCCACCACGGCGCTTGGCTTGGCGTTGACGGTTCGAATTTACAACGCCTTCGGCACCATCGAGGAAGATGAAATCGACGCCCTGGAAACAGAAGACGACGCCACCGCCCAGCCAACGGAGCCGGCGACCGAACCCGAGTCAAACCAAGAGGCGATCCGTTGAACGCTACTCACCTGCCCATTCTTCAAATTATTGTCCCGCTGATAGCGGCGCCAGTCACCGTTATCCTGCGCCGGGCGGGCGCTGCCTGGCTGCTGGCGACGGTGACGACCTGGGTTGCCTTCGCCATTTCGCTGACCCTGATGGCGCATGTCCTGAATGACGGCCCTATTGTCTACAGCATCGGCGGATGGGCCGCCCCCTGGGGCATCGAATACCGCATCGATAAAATCGGTGCGCTGGTGCTGGTCATCGTTTCGGCAATCGGCTCGGTGGTCATGCCGTACGCCCGGTTAAGCGTCGGCAAGGAAATACCCGAAGACCGCACCTACCTGTTCTACGCCCTGTACTTGCTGTGCCTGACCGGCCTGCTCGGCATCGCCATCACCGGTGACGTCTTCAATCTGTTCGTCTTCCTGGAGATATCGTCGCTGTCATCTTATGTGCTGATCAGCCTGGGCCGCGACCGGCGGGCGTTAACGGCGGCCTATCGCTACCTGATCATGGGGACCATCGGGGCAACCTTTTACATCATCGGCGTCGGCCTGATGTATATGGCCACCGGCACCCTTAATATGACCGATCTGGAATCGCTGATGCCAAGCGTTATCGACCAACGCACGATCTACGCCGCACTGGCGTTCCTGACCGTCGGGATCAGTTTGAAACTGGCCCTGTTCCCGCTGCATCTGTGGCTGCCCAACGCCTACGCCTATGCGCCGTCCGTGGTGACGGCCTTCCTGGCCTCAACGGCAACAAAAGTTGCGGTCTACGTATTGATCCGCATCATCTTCACCGTTTTCGGTGTCACTCATATTCTGGAAATCCTGCCATCGGTGCAGGACCTGCTGATGGCTTTTTCGCTGGCGGGTATTTTCGCGGCCTCGGCCGTCGCCATTTATCAGAACAATGTCAAACGCCTGCTGGCCTACTCCTCGGTCGCCCAGATCGGCTACATCATTTTGGGTATTTCGATGCTCTCGACCCTCGGGTTGGCGGGCGGCATCATCCATCTGTTTAATCATGCGCTGACCAAGTGCGCCTTGTTTCTGGCCATGGGATGTGTCGCCTACCGAACCGGCGGTTCCGATCTGTCCGACATGCGGGGACTGGGGCGACGCATGCCATGGACCATGGCCGCGTTCGTCGTTGGCGGCTTAAGCCTGATCGGGGTGCCGCTGACCGTCGGCTTCGTGTCGAAGTGGTATCTGGTATCGGCGGCGTTGGAACAGGACCTGTGGCCAATCGCCGGGCTGATTGTCATCGGCTCGCTGCTGGCGGTGATTTATATCTGGCGGGTTATCGAAACCGCCTATTTCAATCCGGTGCCGGATGATGCGCCGGCGATCACAGAAGCGCCGCTGTCCATGTTAGTCCCGCTGTGGGTAGCCGCCGGGGCCAGCATCTATTTTGGAATCGATGCCTCACGCACCATGGATATCGCTCTTAGCGCATCCCAAACCCTGTTACAGGGGAACCTGCCATGATGTTCGGCCTGACCCCCGAGGCGACCCTGATCGCGGTCCTGACGACTCCGCTGGCCGGCGCCCTGTTGATTGCGCTGACCGGCAACAAGCCAAACCTGCGGGAAACCATGACCCTGCTGACCGCAAGCGTTACCTTCGCCCTGGTCGCCAGCCTTTATCCCTTGGTGATGGCCGGCGGAACGCCAAGAGTCGTGCTTGGCCAAATGCTGCCGGGCCTTGAGCTAACCCTGCTTCTGGAACCGCTGGGGATGCTGTTCGCCCTGGTCGCCAGTTTCCTGTGGATCGTGACATCGATCTACGCCATCGGCTACATGCGCGGGCATCACGAAGAAAACCAGACCCGCTTTTACCTGTTCTTCGCCGTCGCCATCGCCGCAACGCTCGGCGTCGCCTTCGCAGGCAACATGCTGACCTTGTTCACATTCTACGAAGTACTGACGCTGACCACCTTCCCGCTGGTGACCCATGCAGGGACACCGGAAGCCAAACGTGCGGGCCGGGTCTATCTGGGAATCCTGATCGGAACCTCTATCGGTTTCCAGCTGGTTGCTATCGTCTGGACCTGGACGTTGACCGGCACGCTCGATTTTCAGGCGGGCGGCATTCTCGAAGGAAAGGTTTCCGGGGCGGTCGCGGCGATTCTTCTGGTGTTGTATGTGTACGGCATCGGCAAGGCGGCGCTGATGCCGTTTCATCGCTGGCTACCGTCGGCTATGGTCGCACCAACCCCGGTCAGCGCCCTTCTGCACGCCGTCGCCGTGGTCAAGGCCGGCGTGTTCAGCGTGCTAAAAGTTTCCTACTATATTTTCGGCCTGGATTTTCTATCGACCGTCGCGACGGCCGAATGGTTGCAGTATATCGCGGCGGCAACGATCCTGATCGCTTCGCTGGTCGCCATGACCAAGGACAACCTGAAGGCCCGGCTCGCCTACTCGACAATCAGCCAGCTATCCTACATCGTTTTGGGCGCGATGCTGGCCGGACCGCTCGGCTTTATCGGGGGTGGCATGCATATCGCCATGCACGCGTTTGGCAAGATCACCCTGTTTTTCTGCGCCGGCTCCATTCTGGTCGCGACGCACAAGACCGACGTCAGCCAGATGCGCGGCCTGGGTCGCGCCATGCCGCTGACCATGTTCGCCTTTCTGATTGGATCGATGAGCATCATCGGCTTGCCGCCCATGGGCGGGATGTGGAGCAAGTGGTATCTGGCGTTAGGGGCGTTGGAATCCGGCAAGCTTTTTCTGGTTGGCGTGTTGATGGCTTCATCGTTGCTGAACGTCGCCTATCTGCTGCCGATACCGCTACGGGCGTTTTTCGGCAAAGTGCCTGCGGGTGAGGACGCCCCGAGCGGCATCAAGGAAGCGCCGGTGCCGATCCTGATTGCGATTTCAATCACGATGATCGGCTGCGTCGTCCTGTTTTTCTTTCCCGACCCTGTCTATGACCTGATCAAACAGTTGGTGATGTGATGACGAACCCTGACGCGCCGTCCGAAAAACAATACCTGTTCGATAACCCGAAAAACGTCAGGCGGGTGATCCTGGGCCTGTACATCGCGTGCGCCATCGCCTTCGCCGCCGACTTCTTTATCGACCGCCATGTCGAACACCCTTGGGAATCGCTGTTCGGCTTCTACGGCGTTTATGGCTTCATCACCTTCACTATACTGGTTCTGGGGGCCAAGGAAATGCGCAAGATCGTCATGCGCAAGGAAGACTACTATGACAAGTAGCCTCGCCCCGTTCGTCATCTTCTACCTGGGTGCGATGTTGGTCGCCGTTAGCCGTGGCCGTGTCCGTCAGGTGCTGATGCTGATGACCCCGCTGGTCGGCGCGTGGAACCTGTACATTCTGCCCGGCGACACGGTGATCACCTATCACATGTTTAATTACACCCTGACGCTGTTCCAAACGGACCGCCTGAGCCTGCTGTTCGGCTACCTGTTCCATCTGGCGGCTTTTCTGGGGGCCATCTATGCGATCCACGTCAAGACGACCAGCGAGACCACTTCGGGCATGCTGTATGCAGGCAGTGCATTAGGCGCGGTATTCGCAGGCGACTTATTGACCCTGTTCATATTCTGGGAATTACTGGCGATCACCTCGATCTTTCTGATTGTCGCCCGCCGCACGGAACGCGCCAACCAGGCGGCGATGCGCTATATCATCGTACAAGTTCTGTCCGGCGTAATCCTGCTGGCCGGTGTGCTGATGCGCCTGCACGACACCGGCTCGCTCGCCTTTACCCATATTGGACTCGACGGTAGCCTGGCATCGCTGCTGATCTTCCTGGCCTTCGGCATCAAGTGCGCCTTTCCGCTGCTGCACAACTGGCTGACCGACGCCTACCCGGAAGCGACCCCGTCGGGGACGGTGTTCCTGAGCGCGTTTACCACCAAGGTTGCGGTCTATGCGCTGGCCCGTGGATACGCCGGGACTGAAATTCTGGTGTATATCGGCGCGGCCATGGCGATGTTCCCGATTTTTTACGCGACCATCGAAAACGACCTGCGCCGGGTATTGAGTTACAGCATGATCAATCAGATCGGTTTCATGGTCGTCGGCATCGGGTTGGGCACGGAATTGGCCATCAACGGCGCCATCAGCCACGCCTTCAACGATGTCATCTTCAAGGCCCTGTTGCTGATGTCGATGGGCGCGGTGCTCCACCGCACCGGTAAAATCAACGGCTCGGAGCTGGGCGGGCTATATAAATCCATGCCGTGGACAACCGTGTTCTGTATCATCGGCGCAGCCTCGATTTCCGCCGTTCCGCTGTTCTCCGGATTCGTCTCGAAATCGATGGTCATGGCGGCCGCCCTTGAAGAAGGCCACGGCTGGGTCTGGCTGCTTCTGCTGTTTGCGTCTGCGGGCGTTATGGAACACGCGGGGATTAAAATTCCGTTCTTCGCCTTCTTCGCTCACGATTCCGGCATCCGTTGCAAGGAAGCACCGACCAACATGCTGATCGCCATGGGGCTGGCGGCGGCGATTTGCATCTTCAACGGCGCCTATCCGTGGCTGTTGTATTCGATGCTGCCGTTTCCGGTGGACTATTCGCCCTTCACCGCACCCCACGTCGTGACACAGATGCAGCTTCTGCTGTTTTCGGCATTGGCCTTTACCATATTGAAACTGACCCACGTCTACCCACCGGAGCTTCCGGGTATCAATATCGATGCCGAATGGTCTTATCGAATGGGCCTGCCGCGCGCCATCCGGGGCATAAAGGCGGTCTTCGGACCGATTGACCGCGGCTTGCGCACGGCCGGTATGAACCTGATCCATTCAACAATTGGCACCGTCGTCCGCCATCACGGACCGGGCGGCACGATGGCCCGAACAACCCTGGTCGGATCTATGGTCCAGTGGGTGATTATTCTGCTTGGCGTCTATCTGGTGCTGTATTTGATCGGCCCCGCCTGAACCCGTCGCAGCCGCCATTCTAATCCGTGACAGCGCCCAGATCTTGCAAAAAGCCAGAAAATATAGCCCTTGCTGGCTGACCGAGCCATAGGGAAAGCTGCGGCGATAGAGCCGCTGGGGAATGCCATCGACCTTTACGTCGGTGCGGCTGACGTGCGATGTGGCCGGCATGGCGTCGCCTTCCAATTCGATACTGTCTTTCTTGGTGCGACCGATCACTCGTTCCTGATCCCCGACCGCCAAGGCATTAAAGGCATCAAGGTCATGGACCCACTTCCGGGTCAGCATGTGGGCGCCACCGGCACCCGTATCGGAGGTCGCTGCGACGTCGTATTCCAGGGAATATTGATGGGGCTGGGTGGGCGCAAAAATACCGGGTTGTGGATCGGTCATTCGTTCTATTTCCCGCCACAGAATAAAACGCCCTACCCGCCCAGAAACAAGCGCCCGACTTCGGGGTCATCCAGAAGCTCGTCGCCGGGGCCGGCCATGGCCAGTTGCCCCGACACCAGGACGTAGCCGATATCGGCGAATTCCAGGCCCTTCTTGGCATTTTGTTCGACCATGATGATGGTCTTGCCTTCGGTATTTTGCAAATCGTAGAGGATTTCAAACACCTGATCGATAAATCTTGGCTCCAACCCAATGGAAGGCTCATCGACCAACAGGACGTCGGGGTTCATCACCAAAGCGCGAGAGATTTCCAACAAACGCCGCTCGCCGCCGGAGAGGACTCCGGCCCGTTGCCTGGCGCGTTCCCGAAGCCGGGGATATTTTTCAAACACCCGCTCCGTGGCGGCGTGGGCCTCGGCCCGGTTATCCTTCAGGAATCCACCCATCAGCAGATTTTCCTCGACCGTCATATCAGGAAAGACGGAGTTATCCTGCAGGATATAGGCGATACCGTTTTTCAGTTTCTGGTTCGATGTCAGGCGCGTCACATCGGTGCCGTGTATCTTGATTGCGCCCCCATAGATATTGGTGAAGCCGAAAATGGAATGCAGAATCGTCGACTTACCGGCACCGTTCGGCCCGATCAGGCACAACGATTGTCCGGCGCCAATGGCCATGTCGAGACCATGAATAATCTGCATCTTGCCATATCCGGCATCCAGTGCCTCGATGGATAGCAACGTCTCGCCATTGACGAGTCCCTGAAGTTTCGCCATGGTCGGTTTTTCGGCAGACAGATTTCTCGCCTGTTCATCAACCTGGTCAACGGACAGCACCGTATCGACAGAACCAAGACCGTACCCTCGAATCCGCTTGCCTTCGCCGTTTTCGGTGGGGGTGTTTTGTTCGGCCATCAGTGCGCTCCCAGGTACGCGTCGATAACGCGTTGGTCTTTCTGGATTTGATCCGGTGTTCCTTCGGCCAGCAATTCGCCGTGCGCCAGACAGTAGATATGTTCCGCCAAATTCATGATCACCCGCATGTTGTGTTCGATAACCAACAGGGTCACGCCAAGCCGTTCGTTGGCCGTTTTCAGGCGGTCGATCAGGCCGTTGATCAGGGTCGGATTAATCCCCGCCGTCGGTTCGTCCAGCAACAGCAGCTTCGGTTCATTCATCAGCGCCATGGCGAATTCCAGAAGCTTCTGCTGACCGAAAGAAAGATCTCCCGCCAGTAAGTTCCGCTTGGAATAAAGCCCGACGAATTCAAGAAGATCCTCGGCCTTGTCCAGTTCTTCACTGTCGTGGCCACGGAACATGTCCGACAGCCCCGTGTTCTTGTCCGGCACGCTGATCAGCATGTTCTTAACGCAGTTCATCTTGCCGTAGATGCGGGTCTGCTGGAAGGTCCGCAACAGGCCGCGCCTGGCAATCTGCGGCACCATCAATTCGGAAATTTCTTCACCGAGGAATTTGATCGAGCCGCTGTCCAGCGGGTGATAGCCGACGATGGAATTGAACAATGTCGTCTTGCCGGACCCGTTGGGACCGATCAGGCCGATGATCTTGTTTTCGGGAACTTCGATGGAAATATTGGTGTTGGCGACAACCCCACCGAAGGACTTCGAAACCTTATCGACGGTCAACATGGGGGTGCTCATGCCGCGCCCTCCTTGCTTTTATCGGCGGTCAGGCTTTTATCCACCGTCTGCCCCATCAGGTGCGGCCAGCGATCGCGAATGAAGCCCATGATGCCCTGTGGGAAAAACACCACGATGGCGACAATAATCGCCCCCAGCGCGACCCGCTGCCAACCAAACAACAACGTCCAAAGCAGTTCCTGGGTAATGTGGAAAATAATAGCGCCAATCACCGGCCCCCAAATTGTGCCCTTGCCGCCCAAAATGGCCATCAGCACCATCCAGACGCCAAAGGTCGATCCGGCGAACGCCGTATCGATGGGATCAATGTAACCAATCAGATTGCCCATGGCGCCACCGGCGATACCGAGAAAGAACGCCGATACGGCCCAGGCGACGGATTTGTAACGCGTCGTCCGCAGGCCCATGGCCTCGGCCTTGTCCTCGTCATCCCGAATGGCGTTAAGGGTCAGGCCGAAACGCCCGGCATAAAGCTTTTTCAAAGTAAAATGGCACAGCACCGCCAGGGTGAAAAAGATGATGTAGAAGAACAACCCTTTTTCGCCCAGGCCATCCGGAAACACGGGTGTTACCATTCCCGACCCGGCCCCGATGAAATCGATGCCGCCGGCAATTTCACCCGCCGCGATACCAAGGCCAAGCGTACAGATTGCAAAGTAATGGCCGCGCAATCCGAGCACCGCTGAACCCAACACGACAGCCACAATGACGCACAAAATCGCCGAGCCGGCGCCACCGACGACAAGACTGGTGACGTAATCCGATGCGGTTATGGCGTGCAGCGTTCCCGCCGTTTGTTCGTAGTCGTCGAAATTAAAGAACATGGCGCGCTGGACCACGGCGGTGGTGTACATGCCAATGCCGAAGAAAATGATATTGCCAAATGAGTTGTAGCCCATTTGCCCACCCTGGATATCCCAGGTCATTGCCAGCACCACCATCAGCCACATATAGGCCATTTGGGCCTGGTAATTAGGAAACAAAATCGGTGCCAGAACCGCGACGATCAGAAGGGTTCCATAAAGAACTTTATTGTTGGGTGGCCAGTTCATCGTAGCACCTGCCGATGTTTCTTGAGGCGGAAATTACGCCACACCAGGATCACCACCAGCAGCGAGAAGATAAACGCCATCTGGAACTCGATCCCGAGGATGAAACCCGCAAAATTTTCCAAAGCTCCCAGGCCAAGGGCCGAAATGACCACGGCCGGGAGATTACCAACACCGGCAACGACGACAATCATGAAAGACCGCACCGTGTACGCCAGCCCCTGAAACGCCTGCACATTCCAGGTCATCACGACCAAGGCCCCGGCGGAACCGCATATGGCGGCGTTCAGCGAATAGGTCACGGCATAGACCCGATCCGTATTAATACCGAGAATACGCGCCGCACGAGCGTTCTGGGCGGTGGCGCGGATCGCCTGCCCTATTTTCGATTTGGTCATAAAGGCACCAAGCGTCAGGCCAAGGGCGATGGCCAGAACGAATCCGACGACCTTGATTTCCGCGACGGTGATGGTGTTATCAAGCATAAAGTATGTGCCGAGTCCGGACTCAACGGTCCGTACGTCTGAATCGAATACCAGGTTCATCAACTGCTGAAGCAGGATGGAAATACCAAAGGTCGCCAGAATCGAAATGAACAGATCCTGATCAACCACCCGGCGAATGACGATCTTGTAGATGATCCATCCAACGACGAACAGGACGATGAACGACGCGGGAATGCCAAGAAACGGGTTCATTCCCTTGGAGGCCAACCACCACGTCACGAATCCGCCTAAAATAACAAACTCGCCCTGGGCGATGTTGATGATATTCATCACCCCCCAGACCAGCGCCATACCATAGGCAGCCAGCGCGAAAACAGCCCCGATCAGAATACCGTCAACCAGCAATTGCAGATTGAAAATCGGCGCTTGAACAAGGATAAGCAGATTATCCCACATATTAACCTTACCCGTATTTATATAGAGTCGACCCGCCTCGCCGAAATCGGCGAAGGCGGGTCTGAGGTTTCGCTAGATCAGCGTTGGTCCCACGTCGGCATCGGGAAGACAACTGGCTTCTCGGCCCACTTGGACGGCGCGACCACAACGTATTTTCCCTTGATGATCTGACGCAGAGCCATCGGCTTGGCGATGTTATTGCCGGCCTTGGCGAACTTGACGTTGCCATAGAAGGTCTGCATGTTCGTCGCCGCAAGAGCATCACGGACGTCCTTGGAACTCAACGACTTGGCGCGTTCCAGGGCGTCAACATAGACCAGAACCGACGCCGTCGATTCGGCCGCCTGATAGGGCACCACCGTATACCCTTCATAGGTCTTGCGGAACAGGTCGGCGTATTGTGCCGCCGTGCCAAACCATTTGTCGGAATACGCCATGCTGGCGGCCCACTGGGTCGCGCACAGGGTATAATCCGATTTACCCGGGAACTTGTCCTGAATCTTGGCCGCTTCGCAATGGGTCATCGCCAACATCGGCACGCTGACCTTCATCTGATCGAGTTGACGAATAGCCAGCGCGGCGCCCTTGGAATGACCGGAAACGACAAGAATATCGGGTCGCAACGCCTTGACCTTGGTCAGCGTCGCCGTCATGTCGTTCAATTCTTTCGGCAGCTTGTCATCGATGACAATCTTCATCTTGTACTTCTTGGCGTCATCAAGAACACCGGCCCGGATATCCTGGGAGAACGGATCGTTTTCCATGGCCAGCGCGACGGTCAGCTGGTTCGGCTTCTTGCCAACCTTGGCAGAATTCTGGGCCGCCAGGCGGATCGATTCCGCAAGGTATTGCTCGGACGTGGACAGCACGGCGAACAGGTACTTGTAGCCCTTGTTGAACAACGAACGGGAGGCTCCATTACCTTCGACCATCGGAATACCGTATTTCTCGCTGACCGGCGCCATCGCCTTGGTCAGGCCGGAACCATACGGCCCAAGCATATAGCGGACGCCGTCCTGCTTGATCAGGCGTTCAACCAACTGAGCGCCACGCGCCGGGGTTGATTCATCGTCGTAATATTTGACGGCCAATTTGTAGGTTTTGCCGCCAACTTTGACGCCGCCCTTTTTGTTGACCATCTTTACCGCAAGATCATATCCGTTTTTGGTGTGCTTGCCGTTGGTCGAATATTTGCCGGTGAACGACAGCGCCGCGCCAAGGGTGATGGTGTCGCCATCGGCTTTGGCCTGCGTCGGCACGAACATCAGCATGGCCGCGGTGGCGGCGCCCATGGTCAGCGTGGCCAGCAACTTGGTGTGTATTGACATTGATTTAGTTCCTCTCCCTGGTGATTGACATACCGGACGCCTTTTTGACGCCTTCCATTATTTCCTGGATATACTATCGCAGGTATTCTTTCGATTGTCGGAATTTTATCGGAGTCCGAATGAACCGCAACAGGAAATCGATATAATATTTCCAATTATCATGATGCGGGAAGCCTCAAGCCTTCGTCAGCCGCCGGGCACCCAAGCCTTGACGGCGACCGGGCGGCCCGATTGCGAGCGCATCAGCTTGGGCTTGACGATCTGATCCAGGGCCGGCGCATCATCGGCACGAACGAACGATAGCTGCATGGCGTCATGGCTGATTTCAGCGCAATTCCCCCTTTTGATGGCCTGCTTGTAGGCTAGGGTATCTTTGCACAGGCGGGTCAGTCGATCGGGAGAATAATTGCCGAATCGCCGCCAGATGCTGCCAAGAAAGGCCTCAACGCTCTCCGGCAGGAACAGTTCCGGCTCAACATTCGGCGTTCCCTTGGCGTATGCCTTGTAAATATTGGGCTCGATCGGCCCCATTTCGTCGGCAACGAAAAACGCCGGCATCAATTTCCGCCCCGCGTAAGCAACGGCGTAATACCCCTGCGAGAGAAACAGCAGGCGATGGAGTTTCTGCGGCTGAAGGTGTTCGCTCTGTTCAAGCGCAATATCGCCGAACCAAAGCGCAATATCGAAAGTCGACTTGACAGCAGACGGCATCCCTTAAAACTTCCCTGGCTATAATTTTATTCCTACCGTGACCGATAGCATAACACGCGTTGGAAAAATATAGTCCGGGACTGCGAACAAACTGTTAACGCAGCCCAATAAGCGCCGCCGGTCAGGCCTTGATGTCGACCAGTTCCTTGGCAAGCGCGTCGCCTGCGGCAATCACCTTTGCATTGGCCTTATAGGCAATTGTGGCTTCGATGATCTTGACAAATTCGCTTGCGAGATCGACGTTTGAGCCGCCGCTTAAGGTTGGGTCCGGCTTGGTTCTGACGACGCTGGAAACGCCGCCGGAAGCGTAGCCCGTTCCCGCCCGCTGCCGAGTCGCAATGGCGCTGGAACGGACATCCTTGGCTTGATAGCCGGCCGTATTGACGTTGGCGACATTGTCGGCACTGGCCGCTACCTTCGACGATGCGTAGGCGAGGCCGGAAACAGCGGCCGAGAGGATTCCTGAAAGTGCCATATCAAAATACACCCGGCGAGCGAAAGCATTGTTTCAAACAGGATGGAATGGCAAGCTGCGCTTCCATCGTCCGACGAAAAGAATAGCCGCCGGCGGCAGCCGTCCGCTGTGACGACCGTCACACCGCGAGAAACACCGAAAAAAAGGGCTACAGCGTCAAGCTGAGCGTCGAGCCTCGTGGATCCGGGCCTGAACCGTGAATGACCCGGGCATTGGTCTCGTAGATACTAATCGCCCGGCTCAGATATCCGGAAAATCCACGTTGAGCCGCCTGCCCCGATTCACGTTGCGATGATGCCAGAATGGACTCCTCCAGAATATTCGCAAACGTCTGATTGCTACCTGAATATTCGACCAGGGCCTTGCCCTTGGATGCCCCGTCCTGCTTGTCGTCGGCCGCATGGTTGTTCTGGAACAACATCGCCGTATCAAAAGAAACGTTAACCTGGGCGCTGGTCTCTTCAACGGGGGAACCATCGCCCGACGCGTGGGCGCGCGACGCCGCAGCCTGCCGTACGCTCGGTGCGCTGGCCGGTAAAGATGACGGCACTGCTCTCGGCGTTATAGCCATAGATACACAAACCCGACTTCATCAATCCTCGCGCCCGTCGCACGAGGCGCCACTAACCCATTGGCGTACAATAACAATACCCACGCCAGCAGGACTATCCGGGGGGAGTCCTCTCGCCCAGAATATAAACCTACGCATGGCATTATACCTTGGTTTCCCTACAAGAAAAAGCTTGTTTACGATTTGTTTACCGTAATTTCATGACTTGATAGATCAGCGGGCAATTATCTCTGGCGGGCGATAAATTCAAGAACGGCCTTCGCCGCGCCGTGCTCGAACAAGTCGTTGTGCCCCGCCCCCGCGACCCAAAGGCAGTCCTTGGGAGACGATGCCAGGCCATACAACTTTTTGCCAAAATGGATTGGCATAATCCTGTCACTGTCACCATGCAAGATGAACACCGGCGTTCCGACCTGACCGATGATCGACCCCGAATCGAAACGGTCCCGCAACAGCCACTTCACGGGAATCGCCGAAAAAAAATGTGACGCCGCCTCGGCGGCGGAGGTAAATGGCGCTTCCAGAATTAGCGCCATGACCGCGCCGCCGCCCTCGGCCGTTTGGGTCGCGAGTTCCGCCGCCATCCTGGTCGCGACGGCGGACCCGAGAGACTCGCCATAGACAACCAGGTTAGCCACCGATAATCCCCGGCGTTTGAGGAAATTGACGGCGGCACGGGCATCGGCGAACAATCCTTGCTCGCTGGGGGTTCCGGGATTGCCGCCATAGCCGCGATATCCGGCCAGCAAGACCCCGTACCCGGCGTCTAGAAATGGTCGTATTTTTTCGACCCTGTAGCCGATATGTCCGGCGTTTCCGTGAAAATACAAGACGGTCGGCATGCCCGGTCCGGGATCGGAATACCAGGACAGCAAGTGTCCGCCATCGTCCGTCTCGAGCCACACTTCTTCGACTCCGACCAGGCCGCTGCCCGCCAAATCCGGGACAGATGTGTCGGGAAAATAGAGCAAACGGCGCTGAAAGACATACAACGCGCCGGTTATAAGGACGCACCCAACGACCAGAACGGCGAGAACCGTCGCCATATTACCGAAAAACACCTTCATTTCCGAACCTCGGAAGACATCAGTACGAAAAGAGAATTCCGTCATAGTTGACTGTATGTGCCCCGCCCGCACCCGTTGTCGCTGGATTTTCGCGGGCCGCCCCGTCAGCCGTACCGCCAAGGCAGGAAAAATGAGCCGATACGGGGGTCGACAAAGGGCAACTGGCATAATCCTGGCCGGAGAACCGCGCCATCTTACCAAACTTGCCACATTCAGCCTGGGCCAGGGCGAGGACATCGGCCGGTGTCGACCCCCGCGAACTGTAACAGACGGTCACCGCCGCGATATCGGTCGGGTCATGGCCGAAATCGGCCGCGTTTCTGTTAAATTCCCCCGCGTGGTAAACATACGCAGGCTGGGCGCACGCCGCGGCAAGAGCGCAAAAACCGATGATGGTGACAATTCTGAACATGATTTCCTATACCGCCTTTTTTGCCCGACCACAATCGTTGCCCGATATCCGAGCCGACATCCCCCCTTGCCCCCCTTGGTCTCAAGCAAGTAAGAATGGGGCAGCAGGGTCCAAACCAATTTAGTGAGCGAGACCATTATGGCAGAACAGGGCACGGCCCCGGTGATTGTTGGCATATCCGGCGCGACCGGCGTCATTTACGGTGTCGAGATATTGAAGGCGCTGAAAGAAATTGGCCAACCCGCCCATCTGATCATCAGCGAGGCCGGCACCCGCACGCTGGAAATCGAAACCGATCATACTCTTGACGATGTCCGATCGCTGGCCGATGCGGTTCACAGCGTCAAGGACATTGGTTCGTCCATTTCCTCAGGCTCGTTCCGGACCAGGGGAATGATCGTCGCGCCGTGTTCGGTAAAGACCCTGTCGGGCATCGCCAACAGTTTCGACTACAACCTGTTGATTCGCGCCGCCGATGTGACACTAAAGGAGCGTCGCCCCCTGATTTTGCTGGTGCGCGAAACGCCGCTGCACAAGGGGCACCTGGAATTGATGACCAGGGCCGCCGATTACGGCGCGACGATCATGCCCCCCCTCCCGGCCTTCTACCACCGACCGCAGACCATTGACGACATCGTCCGCCATACCGTTGGTCGCGCCCTCGACCATCTGGGCATCGATCACGACTTGATCGACCGCTGGGAAGGAACACGGGGCTAGAATGGAGACGCCATGAGCCAAAATAGCGGCACCGATGACGGCTTACAGCCGAACAGAAGAAGGTCCGGAGATCGCCGAACCACTCCCGACCGGCGGCGCCATCGCCGCCGCGATGATGCCCCCAGGAAAGGCATCTCGACCCTGGTCTTTCTCACGACCCTGAGCACAATAACGCTCATTTTATTCCTGGTTTACCAAAGCGGCATCGGCGACGCCGTCAACTGGGGGAAATTGCTGTACCTGCAAAAACCATCGGACCATGAATTTCAAATGGGCGGCATTGAGTTGGGCATGAGCCCGAAAACGGCCGAACGCAAGCATCCGAACCTGGTCCTGACATCCGTCGTAAAAGGCGAAAAGGTCGCGACGTTCAAGACCGATGGCGGCAAATACACTGTCTGGTTCGTATCGATCAACGGCATCGAAAAGGCCTACCGGATTCGCTACGATCAGGTGTTTATCGGCAAGACGGAAACCGACGTCGTTGAAGATATCGGCAGGCGTCACGGCAAACCCGGCACCAGCGACTGCGCCAGAAGCCCACAGGACGAACGAAAATGCCATTTCCAGTGGTGGCCATCCGGCGGCATCGCGCTGGTCGTCCTCAGCACAACCAAAAAACCGGCCGGCACGCCCGTTACCGGTGTCACCATGATCGCGACCGACACCTATCTGGACGGCAAACGCATTCGCAACCTGGGGCTGGAATAATTTCAGGCTGATCTGCTAAAATAACTTCCGGTGGCGGTTTCCTCTGGTATGATCTTCCAACCTTTTTCAGCCCTTAATCAGGATCAATGATTTCATGAACGCCACACCAAGCTCGCGCCCTAAATTTCAATGGGACGACCCGTTTTTGCTTGAAGACCAGTTCAACGAGGAAGAACGTCTGGTCCGCGACTCGGCCCGGGATTACGCCCAGGAAAAGCTGATGCCGCGCATTCTGGAGGCCAACCGAAACGAACATTTCGACCGCGACATTATGACCGAAATGGGTGCACTGGGCCTGCTGGGATCGACCCTGCCCGAAGAATATGGCTGCGCCGGCGTCAATCATGTGTCCTACGGCCTGGCGGCTCGCGAAGTTGAACGGGTCGATTCGGGTTACCGTTCGGCGATGAGCGTCCAGTCTTCGTTGGTCATGCATCCGATCCATGCCTACGGATCGGAAGAGCAGCGCAAGAAATATCTGCCCAAACTGGCGACCGGCGAATGGGTCGGCTGCTTCGGCCTGACGGAACCCGATCATGGATCGGACCCCGGCGGCATGAAAACGCGGGCCGAAAAAGCCGACGGCGGATATCTGCTAACCGGCAATAAAATGTGGATCAGCAATTCCCCCATCGCCGACGTTATGGTGGTTTGGGGCAAGCTGGACGGCGTCATTCGCGGCTTCGTACTGGAACGCGGCATGGACGGCCTCACGACCCCCAAGATTGAAGGCAAGATGTCGCTTCGCGCCTCGATCACCGGCGAGATCGTCATGAACGGTGTATTCGTTCCGGAAGAAAACCTGCTGCCCAACGTCAGCGGACTGAGAGGCCCGTTCGGATGCCTCAACAAGGCTCGCTTCGGTATCGCCTGGGGCGCCTTGGGCGCGGCGGAATTCTGCTGGCACGCGGCGCGCCAGTACACCATGGACCGCAAACAGTTCGGCCGCCCCTTGGCCGCCAATCAGTTGATCCAGCTAAAACTCGCAAACATGCAGACGGAAATCACCCTTGGCCTGCAATCCTGCCTGCGGGTCGGGCGGATGCTCGACGACGGCACATGCGCCGCGGAAAATATTTCCATGATCAAGCGCAATTCCTGCGGCAAGTCGCTCGACATCGCCCGCATGGCGCGTGACATGCACGGCGGCAACGGAATATCCGACGAATTCCATGTCATCCGCCACATGGTCAACCTGGAAACCGTCAACACCTACGAAGGCACCCACGACGTTCACGCCCTGATCCTGGGCCGGGCCCAGACCGGGTTGCAGGCGTTTAGCTGCGCGTAAGGATTCCGCTTTAGTCGGCGGCTAATTCCAGTTCGACCAGCCGCGACCAGTAACTGGCCCCGACGGTCAGGATGTCGTCGTTGAAATCGTAATGGGGATTGTGCAGCATGCAGCCCCCTTCGCCCGGGCCGTTGCCAAGCCAGACATAGCAGCCCGGTTTTTCCTGAAGCATGAAGGCGAAATCCTCGGCCCCCATGGTTGGCGTCGGGTTGTCGATGACACGACCGGCCCCGATAACATCTTCGGCCGCCCGTTTCGCCGCCCTGGCCGCTTGCGCCTCGTTGATGGTCGGCGGATAGCGCCGCTCGTACCACATATCAAGGTCGGCCCGATGAGCCTGACAAACGCCTTCCGCGATGCGTCGAATCGCCGGCTCAATGGCATCCTGCACGTCGGGACGAAAGGACCGGGTCGTGCCGCGCAACACCACTTGATCCGGGATGACATTCCAGGCGTCACCGGCGTGGAACTGGGTGATGGTGACGACGGCCGCATCAATCGGGTCCGTATGGCGGCTAACGATGGTCTGCAAGGCGCTGACGATCTCGGCGGCAACGGGAATTGGATCGATTCCCAGATGCGGCATCCCGCCATGGGCCCCATGGCCGGTGATGGTGAGTTCAAAAATGTCAAACGCGGCCATTAACGGTCCGACGGCAACGGCGAAGACGCCGGTTTCCTGCCCGGGCCAGTTATGCATACCGTAGACGGCATCGACCGGAAATTTGTCGAACAAGCCCTGTTCGACCATGACCCGGCCACCGCCTTCATTTTCTTCGGCAGGCTGGAAAATAAAATGCACCGTACCCTTGAAATTCCGCGTTTCGGCCAAATACCTCGCCGCGCCGAGCAACATCGTCGTGTGGCCGTCATGCCCGCAGGCATGCATCTTTCCCTCATGGGTCGATTTGTGGGCGAAGACGTTGCCTTCGGGAACGTCGAGCGCGTCCATATCGGCGCGCAGGCCGATGGTCGGTCCTTCGCCATTACGCAGGGTGCCGACGACGCCGGTCCCGGCCAGACCACGATGCACATCAACACCGAATTCCGCCAACCTGGCGGCGACGATATCAGACGTCCGAACTTCCTCGAAGGCGGTTTCGGGGTGGGCATGCAAATCCCGTCGCCAGGCGCTCATATCGTCGTGAAAATCGGCAATCCGGTTGATGATTGGCATGGCGCAACTCCTTGGTTTGTGTGCGGCTCATAGTAGGGCAGCAAACAGGCCTCCTCCAAGTCCTGAATTATCCAGTCCTGCATGCTGGCGGAGCGGCCTTCTTGGCACTATGCTGTGCTGTCTGATTCTTCCGTCCTTGAACTGGCTAACCGCATGAACAACGATACCACATTCGATGTCTTGGTGATCGGCAGCGGGGCCGCCGGGCTCAGCTTGGCGCTTGCCGTCGCCCCGCACGCCCGCGTCGGCGTTATTTCAAAAGGAAAGCTTGAAGAAAGTAACACCTATTACGCCCAGGGTGGTATCGCCGCCGTGCTCGACGAAACCGACACCATCCAGTCTCATATTCAAGATACGCTCGATTCCGGAGCGGGCCTATGCGACCCCGAGGCGGTCCGGTTTATCGTCGAAAACGGGCGCGCGGCGATCGAACGACTAATCCGCTACGGCGTTCACTTCACGACGGAGGAAAATGCGGATACCGGCGCCGCGGAGTACCACCTGACCCGCGAAGGCGGGCACAGTCACCGCAGGGTCATTCACGCCGCCGACGCGACCGGCCGCGCCGTCGAGACCACCCTGATCGACAAGGTTCAGGACCAAGAAAACATCACGCTGCTGGACCACCATATCGCCATCGATCTGATCCGAGAAAAAGCGGCCGATGGAAAAAAGGGCCGTTGTATCGGCGCCTATATTCTGGATATCGAAAACGGCAAGGTTCATGCGTGCGGCGCGCGCGCGATCGTACTGGCCACCGGCGGTGCCTCGAAGGTATATCTCTACACCTCCAACCCCGATGGCTCGACCGGTGACGGCATCGCCATGGCATGGCGCGCCGGAGCCAGGGTGGCCAACATGGAATTCACCCAGTTTCATCCGACCTGCCTGTATCATCCCGACGCCAAATCGTTCCTGATCACCGAAGCTGTACGCGGCGAAGGCGGTCATCTATTGCTCGCCAGCGGTGAGCGCTTCATGAAAAAATTTGATGAGCGGGGAGAACTGGCCCCTCGCGATATCGTCGCCCATGCCATTGACCACGAGATGAAACGTACCGGCGATGCTTGCGTGTTCCTCGATATTAGCCACAAGCCCGCCGACTTTATTCGCGAGCACTTTCCGACGGTGCATAGCCGCTGCCTGGAATTCGGCTTCGACATGACCACCCAACCGATTCCAGTGGTGCCCGCCGCTCACTACACCTGCGGCGGGGTGATGACCGACCTGGCGGGACGGACCAATATCGACGGGCTGTACGCCATTGGCGAGGTCGCCTACACCGGCCTGCATGGGGCCAACCGCATCGCCAGCAATTCCTTGCTCGAATGCCTTGTGCTGTCAGAATCAGCGGGCCGCGATATCGTCGCCGGAATGGAGAAAATCGAACCGCCGCCGCCGCTGGCGCCGTGGGACGAAAGCTGGGTTCGCGATTCCGACGAAGACGTCGTGATTTCCCATAACTGGGAGGAAATTCGCCGTTTCATGTGGGATTATGTCGGAATCGTGCGGACCGACAAGCGGCTGGAAAGAGCAAAACACCGGATCGACCTGCTGCTCCGTGAAATTTCGGATTACTACGGAAACTACAGAATCAGCAGCGACCTGCTGGAGCTTCGTAATTTGTCGCAAGTCGCGGAACTGATCATCCGGTCGGCCATGGCGCGAAAGGAAAGCCGGGGCCTCCATTTCACGCTCGATTATCCAGACAAGGACGATAATGCCCTGCATCCGACCATTCTGACACCGGAATGCAAGCCATGACCAACCACAACAAATTATCGGGAAATGTCGCCCTCATTGTCGGTGCATCATCGGAGCTTGGGCTGGCTGTCGCCAAGCGGCTCGCCGCGGAAGGCTGCGGGCTTCATCTGGCCGACGCCAATGAAACGGTTCTCGAAGAGGTCGTCGAAGCCCTTGGCCTGGACGACGACAATGAACCCGAAACACACCCGACGGACCTGAGCGACGCCATCAACGCGGCCGCGCTGGCGCTAGAGTGTGAAGAGGCCAATATTCTGGTTAACACGGTACCATCACCGCCGGCGGGTACGATCGACGACTTGGACGTTATGGATTGGCAACAGGCATTCAACGAGACAATCCTGACGGCCATCAACCTTACCGGGGAGGTCTATGAGTCCATGCAGGAAATCGGCACGGGAATGATCTTCAATATCGGATGTTCGGGCCAGCCTGGCGGCCAGCCGGGCAGCCTGTGCCAGGACACTGTCAACGCCGCGCTGAGGACGTTTTCGGAAGCCCTGGACCGAGAAGCCAGCCTATGCGGAGTCCGTGTGTTCTTTCGGCTGCCGTCCCCGGAGCAAGCCCCGGATATTCTTGCCGAAGAAGTGGTAACCAGAATTCTCGGGCATCAGGCGTCGTGATCAATACAGGCGATCAGGCTCTGCCCGACAGTGCCGCTTTCGATGACGGTGTCTTGACCCAGGTTCTCAGGCCCTACGGCGGCTCAAGTAAACGCCCGGCGTTGTTTCTCGACCGGGATGGCGCCATCGTCGTTGAAGCCCATTATTTGCACAAGGTGGAAGATGTCGCATTGATCCCGGGTGCGGCGGCGACCATCGCGGCGGCCAACGCAAACGGCATTCCCGTTATTTTCGTTACCAATCAGGCCGGGATTGGATATGGCTATTTCGACTGGCCTGACTTTTTCGCCGTACAGGAACAGATATTTTCCGATCTGGCGGCAGAAGGAGCCTTTGTCGATGCTGTCTATGCCTGCCCTTTTCACGAAAAAGGCAAGCCGCCCTATGACCACGCCGATCATCCGGCCAGGAAACCCAACCCCGGAATGTTGCTAAAAGCGGCCCGCGATATGAACATCGACCTCGGCCAATCATGGATTGTTGGTGACCGGGCCGGCGACCTGGCGGCGGGCAAGAGGGCCGGCATCAAAGGTGGCGTCCACGTCCTGACCGGTCATGGCGGGCGCACCGGCGAGCATGAGCAGGCGTTGGCGCTTGCAGATAGCGACTACCGGGCCCTGGCGGCCGCATCCATCGCCGACGTCCCAACGCTGATCGATTTACTTTAGGGTTTGGCGACAACGACCCTGTTGCGGCCGGCATTTTTGGCTTCGTACAGAGCCTTGTCGGATGCTTCCAGGAGTTCCGCCTGGGTTCCGAACGCCGGAAATTCGGCGACACCGCAACTTAAGGTCACAGAAAACTCCCTGCCGTCGCCGATTTGGACGATGTTGGCGAAGGATTCCCGTATTTCCTCTAGAATTTCCGCGGCCTTTTCAATGGAGGCCCCAACCAGAACGGCGGCGAATTCCTCACCCCCCATACGACCAATAATGTCGACACTGCGCAGGCGCTGCTTTAGCAATCGCGCCAGGCTTTTGATGACGACATCCCCGACCGCATGGCCATAAGTATCGTTGACCGACTTGAAATGATCGATATCGAGAGAAGCCAACGCCAGTTGCCTTTTCTCACGTTTGGCGCGGCCGATCTCGTTCTTCAGGAATTCCTGCGTCGTCGTGTGATTGAGCAAGCTTGTCATGCTATCGCGAATCATCTGCGAGCGAAGATTTCGAAACCGCTGGCTGCGCGCCCTGACCGACGATATAAGGTGCGACGGACGGATCGGCTTGGTCAGAAAATCGTCTCCGCCGTATTCCATGGCGCCCAGTTGTTTATCGACATCGACCTCGCCGGACAAGTAAACGATAGGGATGCCGGCAAACACTTCCTGTTGGCGGACAACCGAGGCCAGTTCATGACCGTTGCAGCCCGGCATGTACAGATCCATCAGAATCAGTTCCGGTGAAAAATCCTCCAGGCGATCCAGAATATTCATCGGATTGGTTTCCGTTTGAACGATCATTCCGGCGCCATTAAGGATAAGTTTCGTATAGGTTGCCGTGCTTTCATCATCGTCAACGACAAGTATTCTGTAACTTTCACCGCCGTTTTCGATCTGTTCGACATCCAGTGAGTCAACCAAATCGGTAGACAGGATCGGTTTGAGCAGAAATGACGTCGCCTTCGCCCGCAGTGCCTGCAATCGACTCGGAACGTCCCCATTCCCGGAAATAACAATCAACGGGCAGGAAACCTTGCTTCTATCAAGGAGTGACCTGATGGCGGTCAGGGTCGAAGGGGTGGACTCATTATAATCGTCAGGGAAGTCCAGGTCATAGACAATGCCGGCGGGAGAAGGTGCTAATTCAAGGCCGTCAATGTCAGCATCGCCGGCAGTCGACAGTACTTTGAAATCAAATGCGGCCAATTCGGCGCGCAGCCGTGTGACCTGATCATCGTTGCTGCCGATCACGATAACGTTACGCGTTATTTGCGGCGCCGATTGCTGCCGCGAGTCGGCAAGCGAGGCATTTAATTCAGCCCCCTGCCGCTCCGCTCCGCCCGAGACGGCTGATGCGATGGCTTCTTTCAGGCCGCCAACCGCATCGCCCAGGCCATTGACGGCATCGTCGCCGGACAGGCTCCCGCCTTCCAGCAAAGAAGAGCACTTACTCTCAATCGCCCTCGCCGTCGCGCTGACATCGGGAAAGCCGAAGGTGGCGCCGGACCCGGCGAGCTTGTGGGCCAACGATGCCACCGTTTCCAGTGATGTCCTAACAGATTCCGGGGCCTGCCCCGCCGCCAGGTTAGCCGCTTGTTCGACTTCAGCCAATCTTGTCGGCAAATGGCTCAGATAAGATTGCTTGAGTATCGCAAGTTTATCCTGAACGTCGGTTTTCTCACTCATAACCGCATCGATTCCCAACCAGAAAGGTCATGGGCCAGATCTATTGCCCGCCGTAATGAATATAATCCGACCACATCCGTTCCAGTCGCCTAAGTGAATCGAGGACCTTCTCGGCTTCATCGGGATCCTTTTGCTGATCGTCAAAAATGTTGGCGTTTTTGTCCTCAAGCTCCCGGATCTTTTGGACGATTTGCATGGCCTTGTCAGTCAGCTTTATACTGACCGAGCGCTTGTCGTGGCTGGATCGTTCCTGATTGAGGTAGCCAAGCTCGACCAGTTTTTTGATATTATAAGATACGTTGGAGCCCTGATAATAGCCGCGCTCGATGAGATCCCGGATGACGATCTCCTCCTCGCCGACATTGGCCAGAAGCAATACCTGAACGCCGTTAATGTCCCGGACACCAAGCCTGTTCAACTCCATTCTCAGTACATCCAAAAAACGCCGATGCAGGCGTTCTATCAGGTGGGTAAGTTCGAGATAATTCTTTTTCACGCCGTCATTCCCAATTATCGTGGACATACTGCAAGTTTGCCTTTTTTCGACGAACGACTGCAACCTGTTTTGTTTTTTCCAAGAAATACACGATGCTCGACCGAATTGGCTATATGATTGAAGCGGTAATCAGGAATCAAGGCGATACCCCCGTATGACGACGCGAAAAACAAATAAACCGGCAGGTTTTGTTACGTATGCAGCGATTTTAATATCGTTCTTGTTTCTTTCATCATGCAGCGAACTGGTTAAAAATTTCCAGGAGATGCAAAAAGACGATACGCAAAGCCGAACGGCGCAACTTATGCGAATCGCCGACTCCACCCGTCAAGGTGGTGATTTGAAATCGGCCCTGGCTCTGTACCAGAGGGCCGGCAATTTGGCCCCAAAGGAGTTACCGCCGCAGATCGCGGTCGGTAACACGGCCTACGCGCTCGGTTTGCAAAATCAGGCGATCAAGGCCTATGAACGGGCGACCATCATTGATCCGGCCAGTGTCGAATCGCATTTGGGATACGGAAAATCCCTCATTGCATTGGGTCGGCCACAAGAGGCAATAAGCCAATTCGAAACCGTCATCACTCTCGCGCCGGCGGAATACGGCGGCTATAACGGCCTTGGCGTGGCGCTCGATATGCTGGGACGCCACACAGAAGCGCAGGAACAGTACAGAAAGGGACTGAAGGTTTCGCCGAATACGCTGACCGTTTATAGCAATCTGGCTTTATCACTGTCGATCGAAGGGAAATTCGACAAGGCCCTGGAAATATTGTCGCCTTTCCTGAATGATCCCGGAGCCACTGCCCGACTCCGGCAAAACCTGGCGTTGATTTACGGTCTTGCGGGCCAGGAGAACAAGGCGGCCGAAATTGCTTCCCGCGACCTCGATGAAGCCGGCGTTGCCAACAACCTCGAGTTTTACAAACGAGTACGAGCCCTGACCAAGCGCGACCGGGCCAATGCCCTGCTCAGCGCGCCGAAGAAGATCAGCGAGACTCCTTAAAAAAAATCAGAAATTTTTCAGGGCATCCATGGCGCGCAGAATCGCCGGCCCCAACAGCACCACAAACAACGATGGCATGATAAAGACAATCAGCGGCACGGTCAGCGTCGCTGGCAGTTTGGCCGCTTTCTCTTCTGCCTTGAGCATCCGCTCGTCACGATATTCCGCAGCCAACACGCGCAAGGACTGAGCCAACGGCGTGCCGTATTTTTCGGTCTGAATCAGGGTGTTGACGACGCCGCGAATGGTCGCCATATCGGTCCGTTTAACCAGGTTTTTCAAGGCGATACGCCGTTCGGGCTGGAACCCCAGTTCGACCGCCGTCAACCCGAATTCATCGGCAAGTTCCGGTGAGGATTTAATCAATTCCCGGCCAACCCGAGTCATCGCCGCATCCAGCGCCAACCCGGCTTCGGTGCATATAACCATCAAATCAAGCGCATCCGGCAACCCCTTCTGCATCGCCACACGCCGTTTCTGCGAGGCATTGCTGACGTATATTTCAGGCAGATAGGCCCCGGCAATGACACCAATCAGGGCTACCAGCACCTTGAAGATGGGCGCCATTTCGACATCGGCGAGGACATAAACCCCAAGCAGGGAGACGCCGCCAAAGACGAATGGCAGGCACAATTTGAAAAAAAGGAAAATTACAACGGCGTCCTTGCTGCGCCATCCGGCCTGGGTCAGACGATCGACGATCTTCGCAACGTGTTCGCCCTTCAGAAGATTCAGGCGCGTGATCACCGAACGCATAAACGAAACCGTCTCGTTTCGTTGGAACGTGTTACCCTTCTGGGCCATCAGGCTTCTTTTCAGAACGTCGCGATGCTTACCGAGAGACCGTGCCCTGGCCGACAGCGGATCGCGTTCGACCAATCCCTGCCAAACCACATACACCGTAATGAACGCGATAATGCCCGCGGCGAGGGTGATCAGCGACTCCGGCGTAAGGCCCGTAATGTCCAGAATCATCTTCATATATCGAACTTCACCATCTTGCTCATGATGGCGATACCGACCGTCATGATGCCGACACCGAAGCCAAGCATGGCCTGCCCGCGCGGATCGGTGAACAGTTCCATTTCATATTCCGGATTGAGCGCGAAAATAAGGGCGAACATAATGAACGGCAACGATCCCAATATCATCGCGCTGGCCCTGGCTTCGGAAGCCATGGCCCTGATCTTCATCTTCATCTGGCGACGGCGGCGCAGGATATCGGACAGATTGCCGAGGGCTTCGGACAGGTTGCCCCCCGTTTCGCGTTGCACCGACAGGCTGATAACGAAAAATTTGAATTCGGCCGTATCCAACCGCTTGGCGGTTTCCCACAAGGCGCTGTCCATGGACTTACCGAACTTGATGCCATCGGAAATCAGACGGAATTCGGCGCCGACGGGATTGGGCATCTCGCGACCAACATTGGCAATGGATTCCGTGACCGGAAGACCGGACTTCAGCCCCCGCACGATCAGGTCAATGGCGTCGGGAAACTGTGCCGTAAAGGCCTTGATCCTGTTCTCGCCCATTCGCCCGACAACCATGTAGGGCAAGCCGGCACCGGCGATTATTCCCATCAAAACCGCGACCACGATGGATTGCCCCAATATCAGCTTGGCCAAAGCGATGATCACCAACGCAACAACAATATTGACAAACACATAGCTGCCAACGGCAATTTCGCGCCCGGTCTTTTGCAGACGGTCTGACAATATTTCACGCCGCGGCAGAATTTTTTGAACCAGGGCATCCAGTATTTCGAAAGATCTCTTATCTTGCTTTTTAAGAGTCTGTTCGACGCCGCTGTTCAGACTGCCGTTGCCGTGCACAAACCTGGCGCGCACGCCGTCGATCCGGCGTTTCATCCGCTTGTCGGCTTTGGAAAACATATTTCCCAACGCCGCTCCCGCCCCGACGAAGGCAACGAGGATACCAAGAAATAGCAAGATAACGTTGCCGCTCATAGTCAACCGTTTCCATTTCCGCTAGCTTGCGGTGCCGATGACATGGCGTCGATCAAGGCACGATCGAGGCCAAAATACTGGGCCCGCGTCGCAAAATTCGGCTTCAGGCCGGTCGACACGAACTTTCCGAAAAGCTTTCCATCCGGCCCCTCTCCTTCAAATTCAAAGGTGAAAAGATCCTGTGTGGTGATGACGTCGCCTTCCATACCGACCACTTCGGTGATGTGGGTGATACGCCGCATGCCATCGCGCATACGCGAAATCTGCACGATCATGTTAACGGCCCCGGCGATTTGCGCCCGCACCGCTTCCGCCGGCAATTTGACACCCGACATGGCGACCATATTTTCGAGCCGGGTCAGGGCTTCACGCGGGCGGTTGGCGTGCAGCGTTCCCAGCGATCCGTCATGACCGGTGTTCATCGCCTGTAGCATGTCGAGCGCTTCGCCAGCCCTGATTTCACCAAGAATTACACGGTCGGGGCGCATCCGCAGGGCGTTCTTGACCAAATCGCGCTGGGTAATCTCGCCGTCCCCTTCCAGGTTCGCCGGCCGGGTTTCCAGACGCACGACATGGGGCTGCTGCAATTGCAATTCGGCGGCGTCTTCAATCGTGACGATTCTCTCGCCATTGTCAATCAGCCGCGACAGTGCATTCAAAAGGGTCGTTTTGCCCGAACCGGTGCCGCCGGAAATAAGAATGTTCAACTGGGAACGAGACGCAATTTTCAACACCTTGGCCATTTCGGGCGACATGTTCTGCTGCCGTTCCATTATATCGAGGGTAATCCTCTGCTTGGCGAATTTACGGATGGAAATGGTCGGCCCGTCGATCGCCAACGGCGGAATGATAATGTTAACGCGGGAGCCATCTTCAAGACGGGCATCGACCAGCGGCGAAGTTTCATCGACCCGCCGACCGATCCGCGTCACGATACGGGTAGCGATGTTCATAACGTGCTCGTTATCACGAAAAATCACATCGGAAAGCTCCAGCTTGCCGCCCCGCTCGACGTAGACCTGCTTCGGTCCGTTGACCATAATATCGGTCACGGCTTCGTCGGCCAGCAAAGATTCCAGCGGTCCCAGCCCCATCATGTCATTGATCAGGGCGGTGACAAGGTCGCGCTGTTCCAGCAAATTCAGTTGCATTTTTTCATCGGCCATGATTTCGCCGACGAGATCACCGATCTGTTCGGACAGTTCGGCTCGTGGCAACTGCACGGCGCGCGTAACATCCATCCGTTCCATGAGGATCGGCTGAACCTTTTTCTTGGCATCCTCGATACTGCTTTTGCTGGCCGAAAAACCGGGGGCCCCGTGCACGTGCGGTGAAATATGATCGGTCTTGATTTCCGTTTCCAGGTTATTTTCCTTGGCGAAAACCAACAGGTCGTTGAGTAACGTGGTGATCACATCCCGCAATTCCTCCGGGTCCAGCTCCAGGTCGATTTTTTGCGACTCCTCCAGGGCCAACTCGGAAATGAACTCAGACAGCTTGGCCCGAGACATCTTCAGGCAGTCACCAAATTCGGCGGCTTTCCGAAGTTTGTTAAAACAGTCCTTGATGAGTTTTTTCAAGGCATCATCGCGCCCGCTATCATCCCGGTCGGCTGCATGCTTCCGGGATGTCGCCATTTCGTCCCGGTCGGTCCGGCCGGTGCTCGTCGCCGGCATTTTAATGACATCGCCGGAATGCAAGGGACTCTCAGAGGTCCGCGCGCCACCTGCTCCGGGTTTACCGAACCCCGTCTTTCCCTTGTTGCGACGGCCAAACATTCAGGCTTTCCTCTTAAACAGACCGGAAAAAAGGGATTCTTTCTCAACGACTTTAGAGGTTCCGGATGCACGGCGGCTCAGGTTGCGGATGGCATTGGTGACCTTTGACTTTCCGGCAATTTCGGCAATTGATTTGCCCGCGCCTTCGGCCTTTATCGCCGACTTCCTGTCACACGGAATATGATAATCGACGCCAAGTTCGGCGCCACTTTCGAAATCGGCTACCGATAGCTCAGCCGATTTGTCCCTGCCCACTCCGTTAATGACAACCAGCAAGTCGGATTCCGGAGAGGACTCCTTGACGAATTTCCGGACTCTCATGGTGTCGCGCATTCCTGACAGGGTGGCGTCCGATACAACAACGATGCTGGCGGGCCCCGTGATCGTCTTGATCTGCGTTCTGGCTGCGAACCGGGGCAGGTCCAGGACGACGCAGTCAAAATCATTGCGCAAGGTTTCAAGCAATGTATCGAGGGCGGCAGGGTCAAAGGAGAACGAATTTTCCAGCCTTTCCTCCGCCGCCAGCACGAACAGATTGTCACTTTGGCGAGCCATCGCGCGTTCGATAAACAGGCCATCGATGCGGCTCGGGTTTTCCAACGCTTCGCGGAACCCCCGACCGGGTTCAAGATCAAGCGCCAAAGCGACCGTTCCGAAATAAAGATCAAGGTCGACCAGCGCCACCCTGAGCCCCTGTTCGTGCGCCATCATCCAGGCGCTATTGATCGCCAGTGTCGTCGAACCGACACCGCCGCGGGCGCCGACAAAACCGATCAATCGGCCAAGACGTTCGCCATCGTCCCTTGGGGCCGGAGTTTCTTCTTCGACGATGCGACGAATGGTCGCGTTCAGGATTTCCGCCGACAACGGTTTGACGAGATATTCATCGACACCGATATCAATGAGTTCCCGGTACAGACTGATATCGTTGACGTCGCCAAGGGCGATGACTCGCGTGTCGGGTTCGCAAACTCCGGCAAGGGCGACAATACCGGCCATCGGATCACTGTAATTGGACAGGTCGACGATTAAAAATTGCGGTGTAACGATGTCGCTCAGCGCCTCGACCGCATCATCCAGCCCACCTTTCAGGATTTGGCTTTCCGGCCATCCGTTATCGACCGCGACCCCCAGCAATGCCGCATGGGTCACGTCGTCATTAACAACGGCCAGAAAGGGTTCGCGCCCCGTGGATTGGCGAACGGCTCGTTCGACCATGGCTAATTGCCTCCTGAGCTGGCAGCGGGTTGTTGCTGCGTGCCTTTGATCGGCCCAACGTCTTCCAGTGTCAGCGGTTTGGTTTCGCCCTTGCGGTACAGGTCAATGGAACGGGTCGCGTATTCACCGTCGAAGGATCCCGGATCACGACCGCGGACGAGGTCTCCCGGATTGGCGACCATGCGGCCCAGATTGACGGCATTGGCGCAACCCCAGTTACTGGTCGGGACGTTGTTGTAGGTGAACCGTTCACTTGTCCAGTCAGGACATGCCGGTAATGTCACCACATACCGGCTGATGACGACGCTTATGGCGTCGCCCGGCGGTACACCGATGCCGACCCTGCCCGGCAAGGAGGCTATCTTGATATTGCTGGCGGCCAGGAGCGCGCCAATCGCCTGCGTGCGAAGCTTACCGAACCGGTTGTCGCCCGAAACCAGGTAAACCTTGTCGGTTTCGCCAATATGGGCATTATCGACAAATTCCTTCAGGCGCTTGCCCTCGCTATCGTTGACGGTCACTTCGGACGGGCCGAACAGGACATCGTGAGTGTAGAAGGCGCGGCTCGCCACCGGTTTCCGCATTTCGGGTATGCTGGACCAGTCCTCGATATGGCTCATCGCCAGGTCGCAGCCGCTTAACAACATCATGCCGGCAACAACCAGCACGGAGCGTCCGGAGTACAGTTTCCCGACCAGACCTCTGGCCGTTTGGGAGCCGATGTTCATACTCTTGTTCTCCAACATGCCCATATGCGCTAATCCAGCTGGAACCCGACGGGTCCGATCAGTTTTCTGCCGTCACCGTCAATTGTTTCGGGCTTCCCCTTCGTTGGATTGCGGCGGTTCAGGCCACCGGTAAACAGGCGTTCGATATCGTGTGGCGGCACGTACCCATCCGTCGGCGCAGCCAGTTTGTTATTGGAAACGGGGGCGACGATGTAGGGAGTGACGATGATCACCAATTCGCTTTCATCACGCTGAAAACGATTCGACTTGAACAAGGCGCCCAATACCGGAATGTCGCCCAATCCGGGGAACTTGGAAATATCGTGGGTAACGTTATTTTGCAGCAGTCCGGCGATAGCGAAGCTTTGCCCGCTACCGAGTTCGACCGTTGTTTCCGCCCGGCGCGTCGTCAGCGACGGTATCGAAAAATTCTGATAGGTAACGAAATTGGTCGTCGAAATAGCGCTGACTTCGGGTCGCACGTGCATGTTGATCCGGTTTTTCCCCAGCAACGTCGGGGTAAAGGCCAGCGACACGCCGAACTTTTTATATTCGATTGTCACTTGCTGATTGGCGCCGGGAACCAGAATTGGGAACTCACCACCGGCCAGGAAACTGGCTGTTTCGCCGGACAGCGCCGTCAGGTTCGGTTCGGCAAGGATGGTCACCAGGCCTTCCTGTTCCAGCGCGTCGATTACGGAATTAAAATTCCAGCCCAGGATGCTATTGGCGGTCGTTACCGTGTGCTGGGTGACCGTGCTTGCAAAGGAATTTGCGGTTGTTAAACCCAATCTGACGCCACCGAGGGAACCCAGGATACTCCAGTTGAATCCAAGTTGCTTATCGACCCCGCGGGTGACCTCGGCGACGCGCACGCGAAGATTGACCTGGTTCGGGCCGGCGACGCCAAGACGGTTGATGACGTTTTTCTCATCGCCGGTAAAGCTCGCCGCCAGACGACGGACGTTCTCGGCCTCCAAAGCCGATGATACGATCCCGTCGAGCACCAGCGAGCCATTAACGCTGGAAACCGTAATTCCGCTCCCCGGATGCAGATCCTCGAGAATGGTCCGCATACGGTCCAGATTATAAACAACCTGGATATCTACATTGGCCAGTACGCGTTCCTGGCGGTCAACGGCATAGAGCGTCGTCTTGCCGGGCTTTTTGCCGAACAAATAGATCAGTTTGGCGGACTTGACCTGAATATCGGCAACTTCGGGGTCCGCCACGAACACCGTCGCCGCCGGCCTTTCCAACCTGATCAGGCGCCCCCTGCTGGCTTCAAGTTCCAGCACGCCGCCGCTCCCCGAAACCACCACAATCTTGCCATCCCGTTGCGCGTAGGACATATCGCCACCAGACACCGCGGCTGTGGTTACCGTTCTGTCCCGGCCATCCCCGGCGGCGCGGACCTGCGCGGCGGCATGGGCCCCGGCGATGGTCAGGATAAACACCGCCAATGCCGCCAGCAGACCGGCATGCAATGCCTTCCAATATAGGGCATAGGGCATTTCATCAGCCATTGTTTTCGTTCTTTGTTGCTTCATCATGCCAATTATTTCGCCTTTTTATCCCCGCGCAGCACCGTCACCTTACGCCGCGCTGACGTCCTTTTTCGAATTTTCTTGCCGACCAGGGAATTGACTTCGGAATCCAGGGTATAGTGACCACGTTTTGTCATTTGCGCCGTGACATTTCCCAACTTTAACGGACCCGACGTAGCTTCGCTTGACGTTGCGTGATCGACCATTGCCACGCCAGCTTGCTGGTCGCCATTTCCCAACAAGGCCAGACTGTGCAAACTGAGAGACAACGTTCCCATGGCCATGCTGACGGCCACTTTTTCCGCCTGTTTCGGCGTCACCTCAAGTGTCACTGTCTTCGCCGGGTTGATTTCACCGTCCTTGCTTTCCGTTTTCTGATCGATGGCCAAGACCCTGATACCATTCAGCACGGTGTTGGTGACGTAACGCGCCTCACGGTCCTGGCCATCGGCGCTTGCCATGGAAAACCGCGAGGTCAGCAGAAGGTCGACCTTATCGCCCGGAAAAATAAAACCTGAAATTCCCGATGTCGCGTTAACGGGAACGGAGACCGCGCGCGCCCCCGGAATCAGAACGGCGGCGAGAAAACCACGGTCTCCCGGGTGCACAAGCAGACTGCTGGTGATCGGCTGCCCCGGCGCAATCCGATTGCGGACGACGGACCCGACATACTCGGCAATTTTGTGCTCGGTATCGATGACATATTCATCGTTAAGCGCGTCTTCGGGCCACGGCTGCCATTTCAAATGATCGGCGCGCACAAACTTACCGGCCGTCAATTCCTTGTCGGCGACCAGAATTTGGAGGGTTGGCTGGATTTTCTGTTCAACCGGAACAACCGCCCGCATCGCCGCTCGTTCGGCGTTGAGCCAATTGTTGGCGTAAAAGGCCGTCAGGCCGGCGGCCGTAATCGCAACAAGAAGGAGCAGAATGTTTCTAAGCGACATTATTTTCCATTCACCTAAATAATACGACCGTTGCCAAGCAGACGAGCACCAACGACGAATCCGCCAAGAGCGATGGCGACTCCATAAGGCAAGACACTTCCCAACAGGGCATCACGCGACGTTTTATCGTCGGACTTGTCAAATATCATGGCCAGACTGTATCGCATAGGCGACAACATAATCAAAGACATCACGCCGCCGACCAAAGCGCTAAAGACAACAAAATCGAGAATTTCCGCCGGACCCGCCCACAAAGCCGTGACCGTAATCAACTTGATGTCGCCCCCGCCCATGTAGCGCAGTGCGAACAAAGCGATCCCGAAAGCCAGTGCGATACCACCGACGGCCAGTCCGCCCAGCCAATCGACCGGCACGGGAGAAGCCAGAACATGGACGGGATAAAGGGCCGCGATGGCCAGACAGATACGATTGGGGATTTTGAATTCGGTGGCGTCGTTAATCGCCGCCAGGGCGAGAAGCCCGAGGAAAAGGGTGATGACAAAGATATGAGGAAGGTCGTAAATCATGGCTTGGGGGCCTGTGGCTTTATGTTACGACCGACGATTTTGGGTCCCTGGCCGACTCGATATCTTACTATCCAAACTATTATTCGGAAAGGAATGAAAAACAAGCTTATTGAACGAGTTCATCCTGCCTCCTGTCGCCCTCCCCCGGACCGGGCTTACGGCCCAGGGGAGAGGCAACCAGGAGCAACGTCGGCTTAGGTGGTGGCGGGAAGGGCACCCTTCAAAGCGCTCGAGACGGCCTCGAACATTGTGTTCAGCGACCCACCCATGGCCGTCAACGCGCCAATGGCGGCGACGGAAACGAGGGCCGCGATCAAGCCATATTCGATGGCCGTGGCGCCGGATTCATCATTGATCAGGTTCTTCAGGGTTTCGATTTTCATAGCGTGCTCCTAATTTGGTTGTGCTTGTGTGTAACAATTACTTATCGTGTAAACACTATACGAAGAAAAATTCACTACAGTCAAAATATTTATTCACCTGTAAAGTAATAATAAATTTCATTTAAGTTACTACTTATTTACATCTTATTAATTCCAATTTTTCGTAAAATTTTATATAATATTTTACCTTCAAAAACACACGCATCTGCGCCTTTGTAGTTAGTTCAGCTTGTCCAGAGATCCGAAGCGGGGTCGAAAATAGGACACATGGTAGAGCGACACGGGAGCAATAACGTTGGAAACGATGAGCGGGGAATAATCATAAAACACCTCTGCCACGATGACGTTTTCGGTATCGCGAATGACAAATCCCGCCGGTAGCGTCGGGGTACTTCCCTCGACACCGAACGCACTTGAATTCGCCAGCGCGCCAAAAGACCGCTGCCAGTTGATCCGCGGTGAATTTCCGTCTTTTGCGCCAATCGACGATACGATCACCTTACCGACCCCCGTCAAATCAAAGGGTTTCATGACCGGGCCAATAACCTGAAACAGGCCGACAAGGTCGGCTTCGGTTAAAGATTCAGCCTGGGACGTCAAATCGGCGACGGTCACCGAGACGCGTTCAAGCTTTTGATTGAGCAAGACAAAGCGATTGATTTCGACGCCACCCGTGATCAGCATGATCAAAATCGGCGCGAACAAAGCGAATTCGACGGCGATGGCGCCGCGCCGTTCGACCAGCAGACGCCGAACGAACCGAAACATGACGTTCTCTTTCATGTTCACGGAGTTTCCTTCGGTTCGTTTCGGACGGCGAGGCTAGCCGTTAGGGAGAGTGTGTTGCCGCCTACGATGGGGGCCATGATGGGCGTAAGGAACGGCCAATCGTAATGTATGCGATAGAGAACAATATCACCGGAAGTTCCGGTCCCCGGAACGCCGGAATCGGCATCCCAGGCGCCGTTTCCGTTGGTGTCGGTAAACGTTTCACCGGCGTCATACGTACTGTTCCCGTTGGCATCGACGAAGCCTTCCGGTTTGCCTATAGCTGCAAACGCGGGATATACGAGGACATCGATCTTGACCGTGGACATATCGACAAGGCCCAACGTGTTTTTACTGATCAATTCGCGTATGCGAGTGAGGCGGGCCGCCTCGGTGGCCCCTTGACCTGTGATACCGTACCGGGATGCATCGCGTATCGCTCCTTCCATCACGGTATCGGTAAACATAACCATACCAAATTCAATGCTTCCGACCATAAGCACGATCATAACCGGCGCCGCAAAGGCGAATTCGATTATCGCCGTTCCGGCCTGATTCCCGGCAACCTCGCCTGGCAAGCCGCGGATATATTTCCGGACTTTGGCGACCTGCCTATGAATGAAAATTAAGATCGTCATTTCGATATTCGTAACTTCGACAGGTGATTGGCGATTTCCCGGAAAATATTCTCCAGCGTCGCGGCATCCGGCGCGTTATGATAATACGGCGGGGTTGGCGCCGTGGCGACCTGTGATAGCAATGTCTGCAAACTGGATCCGCTATTGGCGAACTGAATGACATAGATCGCGACGCCATCGGCCTTGATATTTCCGGCCAGCGTCAGCAAACGGGCATCCATGGTCGGACGCGCGGCGCTGCCGTAGCCGAAAACGGTCTTGTAGCCGTCTCCGTTGCCGCCAAAATTTTCACCGTCCGTTAACAGCACGATGGCTTGCTGTCTTTTATAGGGCGGATTGAGAAGGGCTTCGGTGAAAGGAGAGGTCGGTTTCAACACCCTCCAGGCCCAACCGAGCCCTTGCGGAATATTGGTCGTGCCCGTTGGCGTCGTGAGACTGGCTACTGCATCCAGGACAGTTTGCTTGGTATTGTTCAATGGCGTGATGCCGGCTGACAGGCAGCGCGTGCACTCACCGCCATTGACGGACATCGCGCATGTTCCGCCACTCACGGGTTCGCCTTCGGGACCAATAGGCTGCCACGCCGGCCAATCGACACCACCGACGCTCGTCGGCGACAGGAGCAGGTCCGCGTCGGTCGTATTATTCCCGTCGTTCAAGAACCGCGAAAAAACGCAGCCTTTCCAGTCGTCGTCCGGCTTCGCGAGCAGCGGGACCGGGGAATTGTTTGCAACGAAGACATTACTTTGAACGGCGCCGGTTTCCGGATTTACGAAGACGCCGGTAAGATTGGAAAGCGTCGCGGCCGGATCAAACGTCGATCCATTCAACGTAATGTTGACCTTGCCGTTCCAGGGAACCACTCCAATATTCAACCGGTCTTTGGTCGCACTGCTTCCATACAGGACATTGACTAGCAAGCTGGCGGCGTTACGGGCCGCCGCAAGGCGTGAGCCCCCCCCAGCCACCGAAGAGCCCATAGAACCTGACATGTCAATCGCCAGAACCACGTCGAGGGCCTCCTGGGCCCGCGTGACTTCGGCACTGGCGTCTACGGTCAAATCGTTATATCCGAAAAGCCTCATAAACGTTGTCGGGATGGTCGCGCTGGCGGTCAGCGTTATTGTTTCGGCGGCCTGATCGATCGCAATGGTGGGGCCGGCCACGGTTGCGTCCAGATAACCCGTCGGGAAGTTGGCGTCGAAGTACATTTTAACATCTGCATCCCGCGTCGTTAGGAAAAAGCTGTGTCCGCCGGCAAGCGCGGCGGCGTCCAGAGCCGAAGAAAGACGGGATCGGACCAGATATCCGCGCGCCGTATCCGTCCCCACACCGACAAAGCCGACCAGGGGAATGGCCGCGAGGGCGACCAACAACATGACGCTCCCGGCCTGATTATCAGGCAGGCGGCGCAGTCTGATTGACAGGCGCACGAACCGCCCTATCGCCAGCGCAATAATTTCCATTAACCGCATCATGCCCGTCAACATAATTGCAACCGCCTAATACGTCAAGTATTAACGATTTTCCAATATATTTTTTACTTCTGATTTGGTTATACTACTTATTTAGTACTTATTATTTATTACTTTTAATAAAATTTTATTTAAATGCACCCAATACGTTCATCGCCATTGACGTGATCCTAAAGCCGAGTATTGTCGAACTCTATTGCCGTCCCAATTACTCTGGTGGAGTACGATACCATGAAACTGCTTCGATACGGCCCATCGGGCGCGGAAAAGCCTGCCCTGATTGATAACCAGGGCCGCATGCGCGACCTGTCCGGCCTGATCGCCGATATCACGCCGGCAACGCTGTCCGCGGAACGATTGGCGCAATTGTCGAAGCATGATTTTTCCTCACTGCCCCTTGTCGAAGGCAGCCACCGCATCGGATCGCCCGTCAGCGGTGCCGGAAAAATCATGGCGATTGGCCTCAATTATGCCGAACACGCCACGGAAACAGGCATCGACCTGCCGACTGAACCATTGGTTTTCAGCAAGGCCGTGACGTCGCTTTCAGGCCCGAATGATGACATTATCCTGCCCCGCGGATCGACCCACGCCGACCACGAAGTCGAACTCGCCGTCATCATCGGCAGCCACGCCCAGTACGTCAGCGAAGACGAAGCGCTAAACCATATCGCAGGCTATGCGGTGTTGAACGACGTTTCGGAACGCGATTATCAGATAAACCATGGCGGACAATGGGTTAAGGGCAAAAGCTTCGACGGATTCTGCCCGCTGGGACCGTGGCTGGTGACCCGTGACGAAGTCGAAGATCCGCAAAACCTGAACCTGTGGTGCGATGTCAACGGTGAACGCCGCCAGGGCTCCAATACCCGCCACATGGTCTTCAGCGTCGCCACTATTATTTCAAACCTCAGCAAATATATGACCCTGGTGCCCGGCGATATCATCGCCACCGGCACGCCATCCGGCGTCGGCATGGGGCAAACGCCGCCGATTTACCTGAAGGCGGGCGATGTCGTCGAATTAGGGGTCGAAGGCCTGGGTCAGCAGCGTCAGGACGTCAAATCCTGGCCGGGGACCTGATGCCGTAATTCACGGCCCAGCCGAAGCCGTTCGTTGTCTTGCCGGTCGGCCGGTATTCGCAGCCGATCCAGCCCACGTAACCCAGCCCGTCAATCAGATCGAACAGGGCCGGGTACTCGATGTCACCCTCCACCGGTTCGCCCCGGCCCGGCATCCCGGCCACCTGAAAATGACCGATGACGGGAAAATGGCGTTTGATCTGTCCGGCAATATCCAGTCCCGCCATGGCGGCGTGGTAGATATCGAATTGCAGCTTCAGGTGCGGGCTGGCAACCGCCTCAATTAACGCCGCCGCCCGATCGGGGGACGATAGGAAGTATCCCGGCATGTCTGCCGTGTTGATGGGTTCGATCATCACCCGAACCCCGGTACCGCGGCACAGGTCGGCGGCAACGGCCAGGTTTTCGGCAAGAACGTCCTGCAACTGCGCCGAATCGGCGCCGGTTGGCGCGATTCCGGCCATGACGTGAATGCGCGTGCAGCCAATGCCGGTGGCGTAATCCAACGCCCTTTCCATGGCAGTCCGAAAATCGTCCCGACGCCCCGGCAGACAGCCCAGGCCCCGCTCGCCCGCATCCCAGTCGCCGGGCGGCGCGTTGATCAACACCTGTTGCAGTTCGTTGTGGGCCAATTGGGCCGCGATATCGGCAGCCGCATGCCCATAAGGAAACAGGCATTCCACACCCTTGAACCCGGCGGCGGCGGCGGCGGCGAAGCGGTCCATGAAATCAAGTTCGGTGAACAGCCAGGACAGGTTGGCGGCGAATTTCGGCATAAGGCTCCATTTTTCTTTGATCGGCATCAAGCAAGGGTTAGCATGCCCGCCGATTGAACTCATTTCAAAGAAACGCGTCAATGATCATCGCCCAGATAACCGACCTGCACCTGCGCACCGACGGCTACCCGCTGAAGGGCAAAGTCGATTCCGTCGCCGCCCTTGATGCCGCCATTTCACACTTGAACGATATGGACCCCCGGCCCGATCTGGTACTGGTCACCGGCGACCTGGTCAACAAGGCACACATTCAGGACTACCGGGGCCTGCGTGACAGACTCGACCAACTCGACATGCCCAGCTATGTCATCCCCGGCAATCACGACGAACGGGACATGATCCGCCAGTATTTCAACGACCAAGGCTACCTGCCCAAGACTGGGGAGTTCCTGCACTACACAATCGACGATACCGGCCATCCCGTACGCCTGATCGGGCTTGACACCAAGCGCCCGGGCCATGACGGTGGTGAAATGTGCGCCCGGCGCCTGCAATGGCTGGACGACGCACTGTCCCAGGCCCCGGACCGACCGACCGTCATCTTCATGCATCACCCGCCGTTTGTTTCCGGCATCGGCTTTATGGGAATCAAACCGTTCGAGGGGGCTCGCGAGATGGAGGCCATCGTCTGCCGCCACTCTCAGGTGCACCGAATCGTCTGCGGCCACATGCACCGCGACATCACGCTGCGCTGGGGCGGTACCGTCGCATCCGTCGCCTCCAGCCTGGTGTTTCAGATAGCGCTGGACCTGCGCAGCGGCGCCAAATCAAGTTTCGTTCTGGAACCACCGGCCTGCGCCGTCTACAAATGGCAGGAAGACCAGGGCCTGATCGCCCATCGCAGCGTCATCGGCGATTTCGGCCCGCGCCATCCGTTTGTCGTCGATCCACTTTAACGTGGCCGTTTATTCAGGAACCCCTGTATAGTTAGCAACATGATTTCAGACCTTTCCAAAAAATACGACCTGATGGTGCCGCGCTACACCAGTTATCCGACGGCGCCGCACTTCAGCGATACCGTGAACGGCGACACCTACCGCCGGTGGCTCGGCGAACTCGATCCGGCGAATCCGCTGTCGCTTTATTTCCACATCCCGTTCTGCGATGAAATGTGCTGGTTTTGCGGCTGCTACACCAAGATCGTCAAGCGCTACGAACCGGTGACCCAATACCTTGACGTGCTGCTCCAGGAAATCGACCTGGTTGCCGGCGCCCTGCCCAGCCGCTTCAAAACCAACCACCTGCACTGGGGCGGCGGCAGCCCGACCATACTGAAGGGCGATGACTGGAAGCGCATCATCGATCGTTTGCGCGATCGCTTCGAGATCACCGATGATGCCGCCATCGCCGTCGAACTGGACCCGCGAACGGCGACCGAGGACTACGTCAAGGCGCTGGCCGAGGCCGGCGTCAACCGCGCCAGCATTGGCGTGCAAAGCTTCGATGATAAAATCCAGAAGGCGATCAACCGCATCCAGCCCTACGAAGTGACGGCCCGGGTCATCGGCTGGTTACGCGACAACGGCATCGACGACATCAACATGGACATGATGTACGGCCTGCCCTACCAGACCACCGGGATGGTCGCCCGGGAAGCGGAGATGGCCATCGACTTAAGGCCGGTCCGCATCGCCCTGTTCGGCTATGCCCATGTCCCGTGGATGAAATCGCACATGAAGATGATCGACGAAAGTACCCTACCCGACGCCGATGCGCGCTGGCACCAGTTCATGGCATCGTCGGAGAAGCTGCTCGAAGCGGGATACATTGCCGTCGGCCTGGACCACTTCGCCCTGCCCGACGATGAAATGGCGAAGATGTTGGAAACCGGCGAATTGCACCGCAACTTCCAAGGCTACACCGCCGACACGGCGCCGGCGATGATCGGTTTCGGCGCGTCGTCCATCGGCCAGTTACCGCAGGGTTATATTCAGAACACCTCGCCGCTGAAAGACTACCGCGAGACCGTCGCCGCCGGTAACTTCCCCATCGCGCGCGGCTTCGAACTGGCCGACGATGACCGCCTGCGGGCGGAGGTCATCGAGCGAATCATGTGTGATTTGAAAGTCGATCTTGACGACATTTGCAACCGCCACGACGTTTCGAAAGCGACGTTCGTTCCGGAAATGGAAAAGCTTGGGGCGATGGCCGAAGATGGCCTCGTTAGCCTGAGCGGCAACACGGTCGAGGTCACCGAAACCGGTCGCCCCTTCGTGCGCCTGATCGCCGCCGCGTTTGACGCCTACCTGTCCAGTGGCAAGGCCCGCCATTCGCGGGCGGTTTAGTAGTAGAGAGACACTACACGCAGGCCATACCGCAGATGAACGATGACCAACCGATCTAAATTTTTCGCCAGGCTTGCTAACGGAAACTCTTTTCCTTTGAGCTCGACGTTATCGTCTTCTTCAAAGGGGCGATTCGGGAACATCCGGTTACAAACGTTGGTGCTGATGCGCTGGATCGCAATCAGCGGCCAGGCCGTGACCTCTCTGATTATCTATTTCGTACTAAAATACGATCTCCCCCTTATGGCCGTTCTGGCGACCATCGGGGCATCTTTAATGTTGAATGTCTACATCACCTTCCGCCATCAGGTAACGAAGTGGCTGGACGAAACCGAGGCCATGGTCTATCTGGTATATGACACCCTGCAGCTTGTCATGCTCCTGTATCTGACCGGAGGCCTGCACAATCCATTCTCATTTTTGTTGCTCGCCCCCGCCCTGATATCGGCGACGGTCCTGAGCGTCCGTTCAACCGTAATGTTGATCGGATTGGTTCTCTTCTGCACCTCGGTCCTCGTGTTTTTTCATTTACCTCTTCCCTGGCCGGGAAGGCCGCACCAAATCAGTCATATGTATGTCTTGGGAATTTGGAGCTCCATCGTCATCGCCATACTCTTTTTCTCCGCCAATGTCATGCGCGTGGCGGGAGAAAGCCGGCGCTTGTCAAGCGCCCTGATGGAAACGCAAATCGCTCTCGCTCGTGAACAACGACTCTCGTCGATCGGTGGGTTGGCAGCTGCGGCGGCCCACGAACTTGGAACACCGCTCGGAACCATCTCTCTTGTCGCCAAGGAACTAAGCCACGAATTTGGAAAAAATGACCCCCATGCCGAAGACATTCGTCTGTTGGTCAGCCAGTCGGAGCGCTGCCGGAAAATCCTCGAACGATTGACCGCACGCTCGGAAGGTAGCGAAAACCTTTCTCTTCATCTCTTGCCGATTCTGAATTTAGTGGAAATGTCGATTGAAAATATCAACCGGGGACAAATCGAGGTCACGGTGGCGCATGTGCCCGGATTGGCCGGAAGTGACGGCGGGAGACAAAAAAACATGCCCCCCGGGGACGTTCGGCAGCCCGTCGTCACGCACAGCCTGGAACTTATTCACAGCCTTGAAAACCTTGTCGAAAACGCCGTCGATTTTGCCGTCGCCCGCGTCTCGGTGGAAGTCGATTGGTCCGGAAAAAAACTCATTGTCAGGATCTGCGACGATGGACCGGGGTTTAGGTATGATATTCTCCGCGCCCTTGGTGAACCGTATGTCTCGTCTCGCCGCGACACGGGTGGCATGGGCCTGGGCGTATTCATATCGAAGACGCTTCTCGAGCGAACCGGCGCGGAAGTCCGGTTTGACAACCAAACGGACGGCGGCGCACAGGTTACTATTATTTGGTCACGCCCGTTATCCTTTGAAATAACGTCTACCCACGATAAAGATCGGGCGGGAAATGACGAAGGGTAAATCATTTCAATGAACGCGGGAATGACGAATCAACCTTCTGACGAAGGCGATAAAAGAGAACAGGCAGACCAAGAGCGCAGCCTTCTCATCGTTGACGACGATAAGCCATTTCTCAACCGTCTGGCCAAAGCGATGAATGCTCGCGGGTTTGACGTTGAGACCGCGACGACGCTGACCGAGGCGATAAAAATAGCCGAACGCTCCGCCCCGGCATATGCCATTATCGATCTCCGACTCGACGATGGATACGGACTCGACATCGTTCCCGCATTGCGAGAACAACGGATGGATATGCGAATTATCATGCTCACGGGATATGGCAATATCGCCTCGGCCATTGCCGCCATTAAAGCCGGGGCCGTCGATTACCTTCCCAAACCGGCTGATGCCGACGCCATCGAAGCCGCCTTGCTCGCCGTTGGCAAATACAATCCGCCTCTTCCCGTCGAATCGATGTCGGCGGACCGAATTCGCTGGGAACACATCCTGAGAGTCTTTGAACTGTGCGACAGAAACGTGTCGGAAACGGCCCGGCGTCTCAACATGCACCGCCGCACTCTTCAACGAATTCTCGCCAAACATTCCCCCAAATAAAATTCCCCCATTCGAACGCCGTCAAGCCGGGAACGAATCCTGTTTTTCCAGAGTGCGACAATTTGTCATCTGTTGATGCGTGGCGCCGGACGCTAAGATACTTTCATTAAGAACCCGGCAGAGCAATAGGTGTCCACTAACGGCTCATGCTCCCGAGAATCCAACGTCCGTCTGTGATGAACCAGAGAATCGGATTTAGTGTGTGCAAAATGATCGACCGGGAGACGTGTTTCGATAGGAATTTTATTGGAATAACTGAAAAAATGAGGGTCCCGAAGTCTTATTCTTCACTGACCATAAATTCCTACACTAATTATAAATTCATAGATCAGGAGATTTCCGATGCTTCCAATCACAACCAAAACAGCCTTCCTTGGCTCCGGTCTCGCCGTCGGCATATTACTGTCGTTGGGTAATGCGACCCCCACGTACGCCAGCCACATTGTGACCAAGAAACCGCCAATTTCCGGCCTGGTATTTCCGGAAATGAACCCGGAAAAAGGTAAAGAACTGTTCGTTAGCAAGGGGTGCGTCACCTGTCACTCAATCAATGGTGTCGGCGGTGATGATGCGCCAGCCCTGGACGATCACAAGGATATGACGGGTGTCAATCCTTTTGATTTCGTCGCCAGGATGTGGAACCACGCGACCGGAATGATCGCCGCGCAGGAAGAAGAACTCGACGGTCAAATTCATCTGACCGGCGACGATATGGCCAATATAGTCGCATTCGTCCACGACCATGCGGTCCAGCATAGTTTCAGCGAAAAGGATTTAACACCGCAACTCCGCAAGATGATGGCCAAAATGCGTGAAGGTGGTGACGACGCGAAAAAAGCAAAACACGTCGATTAGGTTCAGATTCCCCTGGGAACCCTGATACGTTCACGAGCCACCAATGCCGGTGGCTCGTGCATGCATCCCCTCACGGCGTTTCGAAAGCACCTTTGTGCCGGAAATGGAAAAACTGGCGCCGATGGCCGAAGACGGCCTCGTCACCCTGGCCGGCAACACCGTCAGTGTGACCGAAACCGGCCGCCCCTTCGTCCGCCTGATCGCCGCCGCGTTTGACGCCTACCTGTCCAGTGGCAAGGCCCGCCATTCAAGAGCCGTTTAAGTCAGTAAATCCCCGGGATCAAACGCGACGTGTGGATCTTGTAGGCCTTGTAGTCGTCCGGGAAAGCCTCCGTCAAAACCTTTTCCTCATTCCTCATGCGCTGAATTTGCACCGCGATGTGAGCGAAGAATATGGCCAGAGCCGGTAAGGAGAAAACCTGCACCACCACCCCCAGGACGGCGATTTCCTCGACCAGGTACAACGGATGACGGACGATGGAATAAGGGCCTTTTGTCACCAGTTCGCGGGCTTCGGCCATCAGGCTGAAGGATCGGCCCAGGAAGTTGATGACATAAACGGAAAGCAAACTGCCGACGCAGACCAGAGACAACCCCACGATGCCTTGCATCAGGGTCGGATTGGTTTCCGGCAGCAGGGCGACGCTCGCAATCATGAAGCTCCCCACCAAGGCGGCAAGCCGGGGCAGCAAGCCCTTCGCCTTTTTAACCGGCGGCTTGCGGACCACGAACAGGACAATCATCATCGAAAGGAACAGAAACTTCGAAAGCGTAGAGGCTGCGGCGGCATAAAATTCCGAGCCCACAGGCCCATACGGGCCGATCAGAATTTCCATATGCCGGACCTGATAGGTAGCAAGCCACAGGAAGATACAAGCCGCCATGACCCCGATCACGGAGCTCTGGAATCGCTCGCCCTGGAATGTACGAAGCAAGGAAGAGATCCTTTCCGAAGCACTCTCGGGTGCGCTCAGAGGGTCGGACACTTTTTCCAGAACAGAAACATTTTCCATGGGTCGGAATCCTTCAGGCATTTGCCACGAACTACAAGAGCAAGTAAATATCTGTATTGTTCATTTTTAATACCATCGATCAGCTATTACTCAAAAATATATATTTGACGGCAAATCGTAATCATTTTTCCGTCAACAAATAATAATATTTGAATAAAATGCTATCTATTCAGCCGTTCAGTATTACCGCCTGAACACCGCGACCAACTCGACATGGACCGTGTACCTGAATTGATCGACCGGGCTCACTTTTTCGAGCCGGTAGCCTCTGCCCGTCAGGATCGCTGCATCGCGCGTGAAACTGGCCGGGTCGCACGATACGGCGACCACCGTGCGGGCATTGGAATCTGCAATCTCGCGAGCCTGCGCTTCCGCCCCGGTCCGTGGCGGGTCGAAGACAATGGCATCGTAGCGGGCAAGATCGCTAACGTGGACAGGATTGCGAACCAAATCGCGAACCTCGGTCGTCAACGGTTTCAGCCCCTGGGTATAACGAACCGCATTTGACAAGGCCCGGATCGCAGCCTTGTCGCCATCGACGGCATGCACGGTCGCCGTCCGGGCCAGCCGAAGCGCGAACGGTCCGATGCCCGAAAACAGGTCGGCGACGCGGCTCGCTCCGGAGGTCGCCTCAACGACCAGCCGGGCCAGCGTTTCCTCCCCCATCGCCGTTGCCTGCAAAAATCCGCCCGCCGGCAGGACGAGGGCGGCACTGCCGATCTTCACCACCGGCTGGCGCCGTTCCAGGACGATATCGCCATCGACGGTAACGCGAGCCAGGTCATGCTTGACGGCCAGGTCGGTCAGGTCCAGGCGCGCGTCAAGATCGATGTCGCGGCCACATCCGCGTATATCGCAATCAAGACCGGTATCGCTAACGGTAATGCGCACATCGATTTTTTTTGCCGGTCCGGCGAAGGGAGTGGCGAGATCCCGCGCAATGGCGGCAGAGTTCCGCAACGCCGGGGCCAGCACCGGGCAGCTATCCAGATCGAGCAATCGATGGCTGCGTGCGGCCATGAACCCGGCGATGACCTTGCCCTTTTGAAAGCGGGTGTGAAAGGTCACCCGGCGGCGGCCTGCGCCATGAGCGTCAATCACGTCATCAACCTTCGCCTCCAGCCCCTTATGGACCAGCGCCGTCTCGACAACATTCCGTTTCCACCGGCCATGCGCCCGAAGGCTCATCTGCTGCACGGCACAACCGCCGCAGACGGTGAAATGCGGGCAGATCGGGTCGACCCGATCCGCGGATGGCTCAAGGACGCGAACCAGTTTGCCGCGCGCCCCATCCGGGATGATGCTGACAGTTTCCCCGGCCAACGTGTAGGGCACGAAGACCCGACCGCTATCCGTCTCGGCAACTCCGTCGCCACGGCCACCGACCGTCGCGATGGTAACTGTTTTTTCCGCGGTCATAATTTTAGACGTTTCCTGATTTCGGCCGCAATGTCATTCGCTGCGTTAAGTGTCGGGTGGCTCCAGCGTTCGAAAGCGGCGCCGCCATCCACATCCAACGGTCGGGCGCATCCGGTCGCATAAAGGTGTTTGTGAAACAGCCCGTGCTTGTGCACGGTCAGCCTCTTCGGAGCATAAATCCATACCGGACCGGGCGTCGCGCAGGCTTCGGCGCACATCGAAACGGAATCGCCCGTAACGATGACCCCATCGGCCAGGGCCAGATATCCCAGATAGGGATTTTCACCGTCACTCCCCCATTTATATTCATCTTTGGGCACATCTATCTGACCGATCAGGGCATCGGCGGTGTCGTCCGAACGTCGCGACGTCGTCACCATCAACGCCCCCCCGGCGGCCTTGGCCAGGGTATTGGCCGCACGCCCCAGTTCACGGGCCATATCCTCGGTAAAGGTGCGGCGCTTGGTGCTGCCGCCAACGATCAGCGCAATACGCGGTTCAGGCAAGGTTTCAAGCCGCCCTCTCCAGTCCTCGGCGGCGTGTTCCAGTCGCCGCGCCGTGACCCGATGCGGCGCTCCGTCAATCTGCAAGATATTGCCGCCGTCAGGAATAGAGTCATGACGCGGCGTACAGACCAGATCGAATTCGTCAAGGCCCGTATCGCCCGGGTACATGATCTGCACCAGAAACGTACGACCGTCGTTCATGTCCTTGATGTGGCGGGCGACCGGAGAACAACGCCGACCGGCGGCGATAATGATATCCGGCCACGGCGGCACCAGGTTGATGCGGCTACTCGACGTCAGGCCACCGAAGGTCTTGCCCATAACGAAGTTGGGCAATTCCGCGGCGGCGGTGTACTCAAGGTCGCGGATTTCGTAACGCAGGCCAAGCGCTTCGCCGACGCCCAGGCACTGGCTGCGGTTGCCCGCGCGGTCGTCGATCAGCAACCAGACGCTCGGCGATCCGCCTTCGAAACGGGTGGCCTGATTCACGGTCTCGATCATAAATATAACCCGGAACGATGAACTGGGCTACTCAGCGGTTGCGCCGGTCTGACGCATCGTCATCAGGCGTTCCAGAAAATCGAAATTGGCTGAACTGATATCGACAAACACGCCGACAAGCTCCTTGCGTTCCAGGTTGGCGCGAATGACCATGCCGGGCGCGTTCATCCGTACACGGGAATTGTCCTCCAACAGAAATTCATCAATCACCATATCATCGCCGGGCTTGATCGGGTTTTTGTAACCGATGCAGCGAAAACTGCGGAGGCTCATATCGGTTACCTGACAGGTTGTTCCGCCAATCACGACAAAGGTATCTTTGATTTCACGGCGCAGGTCCTTGCGGCGCTGGTCGTCCGTGAAGCCAACAATTCGTCTGCTCATTCAAGTTTCTCCGGCGTCATTTAACTGCGCCCGCTTTATGGCTGTTAAGGTCGTACGAGTGGTAATGACATCGGGATCAATTTGCAAGTCCAACAACGCCGGGCTCCCGCTTTCCAGCGCCCTTTCGAGTGCGGGAGCGAACTCTTCGGTGGTTTTTACGGTTTCACCGAAGGCCCCGTTGGCCCGCGCCAATGCGGCGTAATCGGGGTTAATCAGATCGGTGGCGATGACCCTGTCGGGATGCCTGCGTTCCTGATGCATGCGGATGGTGCCGTACATGGCGTTGTTAAAAACCAGTATGACCGGCGCGATACGTTCCTTGACCGCCGTCGCAATCTCCTGCCCGGTCATGCCGAACCCGCCATCACCCAGGCAACACACCGCCATCCGCCCCGGGTCGACTATCTGGGCGGCAATGACAGCGGGCACACCGTAGCCCATGGCGCCACTGGTCGGCCCAAGCAAACGGCGATTTTTTCCGAAGCTGAGGAACCGCTGCGCCCAGCCGCTCGAATTTCCGGCGTCAACGGTGATAACGGCATCGTCCGCCAGCCTGGCTTCCAGCACCGCCATGACGGCGCCAAGATCGAGCGCTCCATCGTATGGATTGGGAATACGGCCCTGCAGGAAATCGTTGTGGGCATCGGATACCCGCCGCGCCCGCCCGTCATTGCTGACGGCGGCCAGCGAGGCGGCGGCACCGGCGAAGCGTTCCATACCGGAACAAATGCCGAGCGACGGCACATAGACCCGGCCCAGCTCTTTCGCGTCCGTGTGGACATGGATCAGGTCTTGCTTCGGCGTTGGCTCTTCCAGCAGGGTATAGCCTTGGGTCGTCATTTCACCCAGGCGAGCCCCGACGACAAGCAGGACATCGGCTTCGCCAATCCGTCGCAGCAAAGCCGGGTTGGGCCCTATGGCGACTTCACCGGCATAGCAACGGTGATTGTTGTCGAACAAATCGTTACGGCGAAACGACACGCAGACGGGGATATCGTTAGCTTCGGCGAAGCGCTGAATGTCGGCCTTGGCCCGTTCGGTCCAGCCACCGCCGCCCAACATCATCATCGGGCGTTTGGCATCGCCGACAATGTGGTGCAGCCGTTCCATATCGCCGGCATCCGGTTCGGAATTTTCAATGGCAAGCGGCGGCACATCGTCAACCACGACGATTTCCCGAAGCATGTCCTCGGGGAAGGCCAGGACCACCGGCCCGGGACGGCCGGACCGGGCCGTCTGGAAGGCGCGCGCCATGGCATCGGGAACGTCGGCGGCGGAACCGACTTGCTCGACGGCCTTGGCCAACGGCGTGAACATTTGTACATAATCGACTTCCTGAAAGGCCTCGCGACCCAGATGCGGGCGGGCGACCTGGCCGACCAGCATGATCATCGGCGACGAATCCTGAAAAGCCGTATGGATACCGATCGAAGCATTGCACGCCCCCGGCCCCCGCGTGACCATGCAGATACCGGCACGCCCCGTCAATTTGCCATAGGCCTCGGCCATATTGGCGGCACCATTCTCATGACGGGCGGTAACGACAGTGATCTCATCGCGCATGTCATAAAGGGCATCGAGGATTTCCAGATAGCTTTCACCGGGCACGCAAAACGCCGTATCGACTCCATGGATCCGCAGTGCATCGGCAACCAACTGACCGCCGGTTCTCGGGTTCTCGTTTATCAAATCCAGGATCTCCATGTATTTTTGCGTCGCCGACGGCAACAGTTGACGTCCGAATGCTTCATTGGCGATCATATGCCAAGGCAGCGGAAAGGGAAGCTCCATGTTCGATACACCGGAAGCTGATTTCAGCGTCGGCCAGTTGGTCCAACACCGAAAGTTCGGTTACCGAGGCGTCATCATCGATGTCGACTCCCGATTTCTGGGGTCGGGCGGCGGGGACCGCAACATCGCCCCCTCAAAACCGCCCCGCGACCGCCCTTGGTATCATGTGTTGATCGACGGCGCGGCACAGCGATCCTACGTCGCCGAACGCAACCTGGAACCGGATACGGAAGGCGGCCCCGTCAACCATCCGGACATCTCCGACTATTTCCTTGGCCTTGGCGAGGAAGGCTACATATTACGCGACAAAGGGCATTGAGAATTTGCCGTCACGACGTTGGTAAAATCACGGTGACCCTGAAGCCGTCATTTTCAGGCCCGCCGGAAGCGAACGAAATCTCGCCGCCATGGGCCGTCACCACCGAACGGACCACGGCCAGCCCCAAGCCGACCCCGCCGGTTTCGCGGTTGCGTGACCCCTCGATCCGATAAAACGGTTCGAATACCCGTTGCCGTTCGGCCTCGGGAATACCGGGGCCGGCATCATCGACATGGACGATCACGGACTGGGCATCCCGCTCGACGACGATATCGGCCCGGCCACCGTATTTAATCGCGTTGTCAATCAGGTTCTGAAAGGCACGCATCAGCGCCACCGCCCGCCCCGTGTAGGTTAGCTTGTCCGGTCCCAGATAGGTTGCTTTCGAGCCGCTGTCGGCGGCGGCGTCACACTGGCTTTGCAGCACGGCGGCAAGATCGAAACGGATATCGGCTTCGCTGGTCGCTTCGTCGCGGGCAAAGGCAAGCGTAGCGACGATCATTTCTTCCATCTGGGCCAGATCGTCGAGAATTTTTTTCTGTTGTTCCCCGTCTTCAATCAATTCGGCGCGCAGGCGTAGCCGGGTGATCGGCGTTCGCAGATCGTGGGAAATCGCGGCCAGCATATGGGTGCGGTCCTCGAAATAGGCTTTCAGCCGTCTTTGCATTTGGTTGAACGATCTGGCGGCCCGGCGAACCTCGCGCGGGCCTTCTTCGTTCATCGGCGGGGCATTGACATCCCGACCCAGCCGTTCCGCCGCCTTTTCAAAAAGCGCCAGCGGTGCGGTCGCCCGCCGCACCGCCCACACCGATAGCGCAAAGACCAGCAGACCCATGACGAATATGGAGGCCGACATCCGCGACCGCCAGAACGGGGTAAACCGGACCGCCGGCGCCGCGACATTGAGCCAATCGCCGCCGGAAAGCCGGACCGAAACCTTGAGCACTTCCGCCCCGCGCCAGTGGCGGGACATATAAGCCGACCGCCAATGAGAGCCGTCATTAGGCCCCGACATCATCTGCCCCATGTGTCGTTGCATGGCCGTTAGCGGATCGTTGGCCAAACCGACCCCGTCATTCGACCCCGGTTCGGATTTATCCTTCGTATCGGAAGGGTGGACGTAGGCGATGCGGATCCGGTCTTTATCATAGCCATCCAAATATTCCATCAGGACCTTGCGCACCATCCGGAGGCGCCATCCCCCGGCGCCGTTGGCTTTCAGCACACTTCGCGGACTCAGGGTCAGGCTGAACCCCGGCCCCCACAGGGAACCGATAGCCTGGCTTCTGAGGGCCGTCGGGGTCCGCTCGACGGTCTCAACGGCGGCGGCGATCCTGCGGGATATCTGCTCGCCACCGAAGTTGGTCAGTTCGGTTTGTCGGTCACCGGAATAAATCGCCAGACTGACCATATGCGACACCGTTAGGCCGAGCAACAGAACCAGGACCGTTCTGCCGACGATTGTGGTTGGAAGAAGCTTCATTCCGCCTCCTCGCCACTGCGCACGATTTCCGGCGTAAACATATAACCGCCGCTGCGGATGGTCTTGATCAAGGATGGATTTCCTGGATCGACTTCGATCTTGCGGCGCAGTCGGCTGATTTGAACGTCGATGCTCCGATCAAACGGCTGGGCTTCGCGTCCGCTGGTCAGATCAAGCAACTGGTCCCGATTTAAAATGCGACCGGGATGGTCAACAAAGGCCAGCAGAAGATTGAATTCACCGCTACTGAGTGGCACCAGCACGCCATCGGAGGAAAACAATGCCCGTGTGCCGACATCAAGGATCCATCCGGCGAAGCAACATTTTCTTGACCGCGGCGTCGAACCGTCGGCCGGCCGGCTGGCCGGGTTATCCAGGCGGCGCAACACGGCCTTGATTCTGGCCAATAACTCGCGTGGATTAAACGGCTTCGCCAGGTAATCATCGGCCCCCATTTCCAGGCCGATAATCCGGTCCATTTCTTCCCCCATGGCCGTCAACATAATAACCGGCAGGGAAGACGTGGCGCGCAGATTCCGGCACAAGGTCAAACCGTCTTCGCCCGGCAGCATGAGATCCAGAACGACAAGATCAATGTTCCAGTCGACCAGCGCCTTTTTCATTTCGCGGCCATCCGCAGCCGTGCTGACACGCAGGCCGTGCCTGTCGAGGAATCGCGCCAGTAGCTCGCGAATTTCCCGGTCGTCGTCGACGACCAGAATATGTGGGGTCCGTTCCATAACCTGAACTATAGCCCGCCACACCGCGGCAACGGGCGATAATTTGGTTACCAAATGTTTCAAATCCCCCGACTGCAACAAACCGTTACAAAATGGGGGGTTCCCTGAAATCCGCCAGCAACACAAGGGTGCTTGAATGCTCACTCGTTAGAAAGCAGACAACACAGGAGACTCGGATCATGAAATACAAATCAGTAGTAATCACCTCGGTTGCCATCGCCGCCACCGCGGCTCTCGTCACACTCGGGACTTCCCTCGCGACGTCAGTCCCCGCCTTTTCCCACGGCGCCAATGTCGAACAAGGACAGGTGGGCGGAACGATGACTAACAACAGTCACATGGGCGGCCAAATGGTCGGCCAGATGGGCAGCCAGATGGGCGGCCAGATGGGCGGCCAGATGGGCAGCCAGATGGGCAGCCAGATGGGTATGGGCGGAATGGGCCACATGAGATACCATATGAACGGCAATCCCGCCATGGATCTCGATCTTGATGTCGATGATGTCCGAAATATTATCGAAGGACGCCTGGCCATGCACGGAAACGACCGGCTGAAAGTCGGCGAGGTCACCGTCGTTGATGACGACACCATCACCGCCGAGATTGTCACGGTCGACAATTCGCTTGTCACTAAACTGGAATTCGACCGCAAGACAGGGGCCCATCACCCGATAAAATAGGTGTCGCCGGGCGACCGGTTGACTATCATGACCGGTCGCCGCCCCGATGAGGTTGACGATGAAAGGATACCGACACAATGTTCACTGAATCGATGCATGGACTGATGAACGCCAACTATGCCGAAACCCACTGGATGGCCGGCTACCATGGCCCCTTTTCAATGCTCATATGGTTCCTGATCCTTCTGGCCATAGCCCTGGTTATTTCCAGGTTGTGGCGCGGCGGACACCATGAAGCCAAAAGCAGTGCGCTGGATATCCTGGCACAGCGTTTCGCCAACGGCGAAATCGATGAAAATGAATACCGCGAAAAACGTAAGGTTCTGAAATCCCGCCAATAAAGAAAGCCCGCCCCCTTGTTAAGGGAGCGGGCCAATTTATACTGAAAACCAGTTTCCGAACGCTTAAGCGTTGCGGCGAATCAGATGGTAACCAAAATCGGTCTCAACGACGTCGCTGGTCGCACCGACATCAAGGCCAAACGCCGCATCTTCGAACGGCTTGACCATCTGGCCGCGGCCAAAGGGGCCCAGGTTGCCACCGTCCCTGCCCGAGGGACAATCCGAATTTTCGCTGGCCAGCGCCGCAAATTCGGCGCCACCGTCGAGCTTGCCTTTAATTTCAGTGATCAGGTCGTGCGCTTCTTCTTTCGTACGGATAGCGGAAGAACGATCTGAATCTTTGTGCATAACAAGAATGTGCGATGCGCCAACTTGGTCCGGCATGAAAAATCTCCAAATTATCTAATATGAAAGCTGGAGCATACTTAGGGCATCCTGTCCCGCTATTCAATGCCCGAAATGAGACAAATCGGCCATTCATCCGATCTACCCATTAACCAGCGGGAAAGCATCCGGACCTATACTTTCCTCGACGTTCAAAGGGAAAAACAGTCTTCATGACCAACACAATCGGCCTCCCCTCCAAAGATGCACTGGCCCGCAACCTGTGGCAACTGGAGGAAGAACGCATCGGACGCGAACGCCGGATCACTCTGCGCGATCAACATATTCTGCCTGGCCTGCGGCCCGGCTGGTGGAAAAGGCCCGTGGTGTGGGCCGTTGTCTTTACCGGCATATTCATGGCGCGCGACGCCTTCGCCACAATGCTGGTCGAACTGATCGTCCGCACCCAATATTAATGTCTAGTTAGACATCAAAACCGGAACCGTCATATGGGCCAGCATGTGCTGGGTAAATCCGCCCAGCACGATTTCGCGCCAACGAGCATGGCCATAGGCGCCCATGACAATCAGATCGGCGCCGCCGTCCGCGGCCCGTGACAGCAGCATGTCGGCACTGCTGATTTCATCTGAAACCACATGATCCGCTTCGACGTTGATCCCGTAACGAGCCAAATGCAGGCTGATCGCCGCGCCCGGCGCGTCGCCGAGTCCCTTGCTTTGTGGATTGATCGACAGGACGCATACCTTTTCGGCTTTTTTCAGGATCGGCAACGCATCGTTCAGCGCGCGCGTTGCCTGGCGGCTCCCGTCCCAGGCGACGAAAACAGTCTTTCCGATGTCCGGGTAACGTCCGGCATAGGGAACCAGTAAAACAGGTCGACCGGTGGCCAGAATCAATCGGTCAGGAAGGCTCTTGTCGCCATTGAATTGCACTTCATCGGGATCGTTCTGGCCGATAACCAGAATATCGGCGCACCGGGCATGATCGCTCAAGACCTGATCGTTTTGCCCTTCGACGATAACGCTATCGACGGTAAGCCCCGCCGATGATGCCTGTTTTTCAAACTCGGCCAGCGCCACCGTCGCCGCTTCCCGCGCCTGCTCGATTTGCATTTCAATCACTTCAGGCCCGATCTGCGCCTGCACATAGGCCGGAATATAAGGCTGAGCCAAGACGTGCAGCCCGGTTATATGGGCATCATGCTGCTTGGCCAATTGCAACGCCGTTTCAATGTGGGCCCCGTTCAATCCTGCGTCATCGACATGGACCAGAATATCTTTATACGACATATCTCACTCCCCTGACTCATACGTCCCGATAATTTAGCGAATACGATTTTTCACGCCCGCCGATGGTCATCATCTCATCATAATCACATCGAATGGGCTTTGATGTAAATCAATGTCACCGAGCTCTGCAATTCGATAACATGGGCGACACGTTAGATCAGCCCGGAGCCATTGTAAAATGGTGAAATATGCGCGACCTGCCGCACCCTCGCCCGTCCGGAATGGATTTCCCTACCCCAAGGGGGAGCTTGCGAATTTTCGGCCCTGTCCCTATGATCCAGACGGCAATTTCAACTCACGCGGCATCCCCGATGACGCTTCCTCTCGGAGTTACTCTGTGATGAATTATGAAAAATTCTTTTCCGATCGGATTTCCGACCTCAAATCCGAGGGCCGCTATCGAGTCTTCGTCGATCTGGAACGCCAGTCCGGATCGTTTCCCAAGGCGCTAAATCATCGCGAGGACGGCGAGATCAGGGAAATCACCGTATGGTGCTCCAACGACTATATGGGAATGGGTCAAAACCCGACGACATTGGCCGCCATGCACGACGCTATTGATCGGTGCGGCGCCGGGGCCGGCGGCACCCGCAACATATCGGGCACCAACCATTTTCATGTTCTTCTGGAGCAGGAGCTGGCCGATTTGCACAACAAGGAAGCGGCCCTGTTGTTCGGATCGGGCTGGACCGCTAATTTAACGGCGCTCAGCACACTTGGTTCACTGGTTCCAAGGTGCGTCATCGTATCGGACGCCCACAATCATAATTCAATGATCGAAGGCATTCGTCATTCACGGGCCGAAAAGAAAATTTTCAAGCACAACGACGTCGAGGACCTGAACCAATTCCTCAGCCGATACGATGCGGACACGCCGAAACTGGTGGCTTTTGAATCCGTATATTCCATGGATGGAGACATTGCGCCAATCAAGGAAATCTGCGATGTCGCCGACCGGCACAACGCCATGACCTTCCTTGATGAGGTTCACGCCGTTGGCATGTACGGTCCCCGGGGCGGTGGTGTTTCAGAGCGCGAAGGCCTGACCGACCGCATCACAATTATCCAGGGCACCCTGGCCAAGGCGTTCGGCGTGGTCGGCGGATACATCACCGGCTCGGCGGCGATGTGCGATTTTATCCGCTCCTATGGGTCTGGATTCATCTTTTCATCGTCCATGCCACCAGCCGTTGCCGCCGCGGCCCGGGCATCGATCCGCCACTTGAAGGAACATAATGAATTGCGCGACCGACATCAGGAACGCGCCGCCACCCTGAAACGCCGCCTGCAGGAGGCGGGTATCCCGGTGATGCCGTCGGTCAGCCATATCGTGCCGGTACTGGTTGGCGACGCGGTTCTTTGCAAACAGGCCAGTGACGACCTTCTGATGAAGCACGATATTTACGTCCAGCCGATCAATTACCCGACAGTCGACCGGGGCACCGAACGCCTACGCTTTACGCCAACGCCACTTCACAGCGATACGGACATGGATCACCTGGTCGATGCCCTGCGCGAGGTCTGGAATCGCCTTGGTCTCAGGCAAGCAGCCTGACCCGCGGCATCGCCGATATCTCCGGCGCGTCCGACACGGGTTGCGTGGACACAATCATCGAGCGGGGCTATGATCGGTTACATGTTTCGACGTAGCCTGAAGGTTCGACCCAATGTTTGCCGATAACACTCTGACGCCGAAAGAAGCCGTTAGATTGTGTGCTCTGGGAACCCTTGCCGTCGGCCCCTTGCGATACGGGCAACTGGCCAATTCCACACGCCACTTTATCAGCCGTATCACCGGACCATCTCTGGACGTGATGGGACAATCGATTGAACTTCTAAAGTACGAAGGCCTGGTCGAGGCCGTTGACGGCGTTGGCATGGAAGACGATGCCGTGCTGGCCATCACCGATGCCGGGCAGGCCGAGCTAAAAACCCTGTTAACCGCCAACATTCGGACCGCGGCAACCGAAATAAACAAGTTGGTCGTGGCGCTGAAATTTCGCTTTCTGCATTTGCTGGACAATGCCGACAAAGTCAGCCAGGCGGAACTGCTGATCGAAACAACGGAAAGCGAACTGGCCCGCCTTGAAGACCTGCGGCGGCACCACGACGGCGACAAGGGTTATCTAACGGACTGGCTGGACCACGATATCCAACTCCTGGAAACGCGGCTTTCCTGGCTTGAGGGTTTCAAATCCCGCATGCATTGAATTTCGATATGGCGTCAGCCGCTGGTAATTTTGTTTACGACTGCCGCCAGACCGGCCAGGACCTTTTGACCTTCGGGGCCGCCATCGCCGCTCATGCGCTTGGAAATGACGATCTTCATGGTATCGATGTAGAGTTCGATAACCTTCAGATCCGTCTTTGATATCCTGGTCTTTCCTTCGACGAACCGACACAGGTCGTTGCCGAGAATGGTCATCAGATCGTAATTAAAACTGCCGCCCTGCCCCTTCATGTCGTGGGCAATCTGAAACACTTTTTCAATATCCTCGGCAGGATTGTCCATATTATTCTGGATATTCTCATACGCCTTGCGGATCTTAATCAGATCCTCTTCGACCCATTCCAGATAACTGTCAGCCAAGTTGGCGATGACCGCTTCGGCCCGTTCAATAGCCTCCATGTCAACGGCGCCGGGGCCGCCCTCTTTCACCTTCATTTTAATGGTGTTGGGTGGGGTGATGACCTTGACCTTCTCGTCATCGTTCATGATATTTCCTTCTATTGAACACGATCACATTGAAAACTAGACGGTCACCTATCGCAGAGCAAGGCCAAACGGGCCGCTTCAATCGTTGAGCAAGGCTTCCACTTCTGCCTGAGACAGTTCGCCACCGCCACCGCCCGTATCAGCAGAATCTTCACCTTTACGCCGTTCCTTGCCCCGGTAGGCGGGATTATCGCGGCGCCGACGATCGGGGCCAAAATATAACCCCGCGCGCACGAAAGGCCTGGGCCGTTCAATAATCGCCCGAATCCGTGCATACAGCCCCTTGGCTGAAATAGGCTTGGCCATAAATTCATGAACACCGGCGTCCCTGGCTTCGACGACACGGTTCATTTCGGTATGGCCCGTCAACATAATGATCGGGACAAATGGATTCGGACTATCCTTTCCGGTCCGCACAAGGCGGGTAAAATCCAGGCCATCGAGCGGCTGCATGTTCCAGTCGCAAATGATGATATCGGCAGGAAAATGGCGAAGTTCCTTAAACGCATCGGCACCGTCAATCGCGTCCAGACAGTTCTTGACGCCAAGGGCATGCAGAATTCCCGTCACGAGCGCCCGCATGTGCTTATTGTCGTCAACAATCAGAAAGTTCAATCTTTCAAGATTGTAATCCACCATTAAATTGTCCTTTGGCCGGCCTCATGGCCGGCGTTTCGCGCGAAAAATAAAGAATCAATGACCGAAACACTTAGCCACATCAAAGGATAAACGGTATTACGCACAACAAGCAACACTCGCGGAAGCGATCAATTCCGTGCAATGATCCCGCCATCAATCCTGACCATCGGGGATAACCACCCCGGCGATTGCCATTCGCCGTTCCACCCCGATATATGCTTTGTCCCGCCGACGCCGGTCTGGGCCAAAATAATCATCGGATTCAATAAATGGGCGATTTTCAGAGATAACCGAAACAATCCTGGACAGCAGGGATTTTGCAGAAATCGGCTTGCTCAGAAAATCACTGACGCCTGCGTTCCTCGCCTCTTGCGCCAGACTCTCATCGGTATATCCGGTGACCATAATAATGGGCAGAAACCGGCTTACGTTATCTCCGCCGTTTCTGATGCGCCGGACACATTCGACGCCGTCCACGCCATCCATCTTCCAGTCGATGATGGCCAGATCGGCATCGAAACTGGCCAGGACTTCCATGGCCTCCGCGCCATCCCTGGCTTCTTCAACGGTCTCGACGCCAAGCGCCATCAAGATCGTCCGCATGAGCGTACGAAAATGAAGATTGTCTTCAACAATCAAGACATTAACCTGACTGATATCCATATCAGACATCAAAATTCACCCATATTTCCGATTGCCCTTTTGGTATTGGAACGAGGCTCCATACGGATCATTTTCCCACCGACGGCAGAGCACATAACTTATTATCACAAAACAATAAATTGGAAATGCCCAGCCCAAATGATTTTATTCTATTGGAAATTATATGGTGCCCATTATCCGGGGTCCAGTACCGCCGATAAAAAACCGGACGCAAAACCTCAACCAATGGTTCACAATGCAAAGCTGTTGCGCGCAGATATCTGATGGGCTTGCCCTTTATGTTATCCTGTCAAATTTCGACCGAACCAAATGTCCTGAACGATCGATATCGTCTCTGCGTTTCGCTTACGTTTCAAACGGGATTGATATTTCTGCCGACCATCAGATTAAAGCAGGCCCATTCCCCTTAGTTCGGCAGCCATTTGACCCGGCAAGGATGTCTCGTCCTTTGCCGATTTATCTTTTCGATTCAAATCAGGCGGTGCGTCTTCCGATTTCAGATACCGCCAGCCTTGAAAAGCGCGAAATTCCTTTAGGTCGGTCAAAACCAGTTCCGGATCGAGGCTTAGCGTACACAAGGGCCGTCCGTCGGAATCCCTGTCTCGCTCGATCCCGACGAGGCGTTGACGGACCCGAATAAACTTCTTGATCACCCAATAAATGGACCCTCCGGCGAGGAGCTCCTCGGCACATTTCGGAGTGTTCCGCGTCACGTGCACCAGCACGCCGAGCCGTTGCAGGCGCTCGGTCTGCAACGCGATAAGGTGATCAACATCCTCGACCCCGACAGCTAGTTTGATCAACTGCACCGACACCGGATCATCCTTCTTTCCATGCCAGAGAGACTTTCGATACCGGCTGTTTTTCGAGCAAACCGCAAATGTAGCGTCCGGCCGCAACCAGCTTAGCCATGTCCACGCCGGTATCGATACCCATTCCATTGAGCATATAAAGTACATCTTCACTGGCCACATTGCCCGCCGCGCCGCTGGCGTAAGGGCAGCCGCCGAGACCGGCGACGGAACTGTCAACGGTGGCGATCCCCAGATTCAACACGCTATGTAAATTCGCCAGCGCCTGACCGTAGGTGTCATGAAAGTGTGCCGCCAGCTTTTCCACCGGCACCAGCGCGGAGACGGCCCGGACCATGGTTTGAGCCTTTGTCGGGGTGCCGACGCCGACGGTATCGCCAAGGGATATCTCGTAGCACCCGGCATCGAGAAGTTTTTTCGCGACGGCGGCAACGGTCTCGGGACTGACATCACCTTCGTAGGGGCAGCCCAGAACACAGGAAATATAGCCCCGGACGGCGATTCCGTTCCGCCTGGCCGCATCACAGACCTGATAAAATCGCTGGAAACTTTCTTCGATGGAGCAATTAATATTACGCTCTGAAAAGGTTTCCGACGCGGCTGCAAAAACGGCAATATCTCTGGCTCCGGCGGCGAGTGCAGCGGCAAAACCCTTCATATTTGGAACAAGCACGGGATAACGAGCGCCCTGGTCGAGACTTAACCCTTGCAAGACCAGATCCGTGTCGGCCATTTGCGGCACCCATTTAGGTGATACAAAGCTGCCCGCTTCGATCATTCCAAGGCCAGCCGCCTGTAGTCGTCGGATCAGTTCGATCCGGACCGTATGCGGCAAGGCTTTTGATTCGTTTTGCAGACCGTCACGGGGGCCCACTTCGACCATTGTTACTTTTTTAGGAACGTACATGTCTCTCTCGGATCCGGCGGCTAGCCATATGAATATGCATTTTTTCGGCGGTCTGGGCCATCGATTGGATGAGCGCGACGGCGGCGGTCCGGCCCGAAAAAATTGTGGGTCCTGACGAAGTCGCGGGGATTTTCGATCACGGAACTGATCCTTTGATATACCTGTTTCGCCGAAATGGGTTTAGCCAGATATTCGCTGATTCCAGCATCGCGGGCTTCGATAATCCGCTGAACATCGGTAAAGCCCGATACCATGATGAACGGGGCGAATGGATCCACCCCTTCCGCACCGGACCGGATAAGACTAACCAGTTCTATTCCCGACATCGGTTCCATCATGTTGTCGGCAATAACAAGATCAATATCGTGGTCTTTAAGATAATGAAAGGCATCCAGACCGCTATTCACTTCGATAACCTTTCGGATGCCCAGTGCCCTCAAAATACCTCGAAGGATTTTGGACATCATTTCGCTATCTTCAGCGACAAGGACCGTCAGTTCCGACAAATCATAATTCAGCATCCATTAATCCGTATCTAACGCCTGATCCAGCGGGAACAGTAATGGGAATTACTGTTCCCGCAACGCATTAAAGAGCATTGCGGATAGATAGTACGTCAAAAAATTGTCTATATTTTCTTAAGGCTGAGCAACTGGGCCCCGTCGTCAACCCGATCACCGGCCCTGAAGTGAACGCTTTCGATGGCGCCATCCATCGGTGCGGTGATGCTGTGCTCCATTTTCATGGCCTCAAGCACCATCAGTACTTGCCCGCATTTCACGACGTCTCCGACTTTGGCCGCGACGGAAACGACCCGGCCCGGCATCGGCGCCGTAAGCCCGCCTGAGTCACCTTCCGCCACAGTTTCCGAACGACCATCACCACCATTGGTGAACATGACCGGGTAACCGGCCGTATCAACATAAACGCGCCGCCCCTTGATCAGCGCCATCCCCTTGATACAGCGGGAGGCTGAACCGTTGGACAACTGGGCAACCAGCGACCCATCGTCATCATAGTGACCACTGGCGACAAAAGTTTCATCGGGCAATTCAAGCAAAAATCCTTGATCCCGATAGTGCACGGTGACGGCAAATGCCGTTTCCTGCTCGCCATTGTTACCCAGGAAAACCAGATCGTGGTGATTGTCGCCATTCACCCGCCAGGCGCGTGTCGAATGCCACGGTGAATACGGATCGCCGGATCGTGCCGATACATCTTCGGCTTCGCGCTCTCTTTGCAACATCACCGCCAGGGCCGCCAAGGCCAGCGCCTCGGACATCGCATCGCCATTGTGGGCCAATAAATCAGCGGCGTTATTTCCGATAAACCCGGTATCGACGGCCCCCGCGGTAAAATTTTCATGGGCAAAGGCCCGACGCAGGAAGCCCAGGTTGGTTTGCATCCCGGCGATTTCTGTGTCGGCAAGGACACCGCACATGCGTGAAATCGCCGCCGCCCGATCGACGCCCCAAACGACAATTTTGGCAATCATCGGATCGTAATCGGAAGAAACCGGATCGCCTTCCCGTACCCCGCTGTCGATCCGTACGGCCCCGCCGTATTGCTCGACGGCCCCCAACCGAAAGCGCTCGATCATGCCGCCCGTCGGAAGGAAATCCCTGGCCGGGTCTTCAGCGTAAAGACGGGCTTCCAGCGCGTGGCCGGACGGAACCAGTTCCGGTTGTTCGCGCGGTAATTCGGATCCGGCGGCGATGGCGAATTGCCATTCCACCAAGTCCTCGCCGAAGATCATCTCGGTCACCGGATGTTCGACCTGAAGACGGGTATTCATTTCCATGAAATAGAACTCGCCATTGGGCGCCAACAGAAATTCAACGGTGCCTGCCCCAACATAACCAATCGCCGCGGCCGCGCTGATCGCGGCGGCGGCCAGGTCTTCGCGCAATGCCGGGGACAATCCCGGTGCCGGAGCCTCTTCGATAACTTTTTGATGGCGACGCTGGACCGAACAATCCCGTTCGGACAACGCGACGATCGTACCGAAGCGATCGCCGAACACCTGAACTTCGACATGACGCGGCCGTTCGACCGCCTTTTCCATCAGCAGGGTCGGATCCCCGAAGGCTGCCTTGGCTTCGCGCCGGGCCGATGCGATGGCGTCCTTCAATTGGTCAGCGGCGGCAACGATGCGCATACCGCGCCCGCCACCCCCCGCCGACGCCTTGATCATGACCGGATAGCCGATCGCGGCGGCGGCGGTTTTAAACGTCGCGAAATCCTGTTTCGATCCGTGATATCCGGGCACGACGGCGACCCCCGCCTGCTCCATGATCCGGCGTGATCTGACTTTCGAGCCCATATCGTGAATAGCGTTGACGGGCGGACCAATAAAGACCAGACCGGCATCATCGACCGCTTTGGCGAATTCCGCATTTTCCGACAGGAAACCGTATCCCGGATGGATCGCCTGAGCACCGCTTTGCAGCGCGGCTGCAATGATTGCCGCGCCATCAAGATAGCTATCGATGCCGACCGCTTCATCGGCGCTTTCCACATGCAGCGACGCGCGGTCCTGATCACTGAAAACGGCGACGCTGCGAATCCCCATGGCGCGCGCGGTGGCGGCGACGCGGCAGGCGATTTCGCCGCGATTGGCAATCAGGATTTTTGAAAACATATTTTTATTCCTTGATCCAATTCGGCATACGTTTTTCGAGGAAGGCGGAGATCCCCTCCTTGCCTTCATCCGATGCCCGGACCCGGGCGATGCCTTCCGCCGTTGTGCGAACCACCGAGTCGTCGAACGGGCGGCCCTGCAAGGAAAACAGTAAATCCTTAATGGCGCTCATGGCGGCGGGGCCGTTTTCCAGCAACATGGCGACGATGGTCTCGACCTGATCTTCCAGGCCATCGGCGGCGACCACATCATGGACAAGACCAATGCGCCGGGCGTCACGTGCGCCAAAGGGTTCCGCCGTCAGCGTATAGCGCCTGGCCTGGCTTTCGCCGATGGCCGCCGACACATAGGGCGATATGACGGAAGCCATGATACCAAGCCTCGCTTCCGACAAGCGGAACCTGGCCTGATCGCCGGCAACAACGGCATCACAGCTCGCGACCAACCCGACACCGCCGCCGTAGGCCGCGCCCTGCACGACCGCCACCGTCGGTTTCGATAAGTGGTTCAGAGTCCACAACATTTCGGCCAAGTCTTCGGCATCCGCCAAATTCTGGTCGTAGGAGTACTCGGACGTTCGGCGCATCCAGTTGAGGTCGGCCCCCGCCGAAAAACTTTTGCCGCTGCCGCGAATAACGACAACGCGAACATCTGCGTCGCCATCCAGCTTTTTCAATTTTCCAGTCAGGTTAATGATCATCGCATCATCGAATGCGTTGTGCACATCTGGCCGGTTAAGGGTCACGGTGGCGACACCGCGCCGATCGATATCAACGAGAACTGTTTCCATTATTCAATTACATCCGGAAGATGCCAAAGTCGGTTTTTTCGACTGGCGCGTTTAAGGAAGCCGAGATACCGAGGCCCAAAACCATGCGAGTGTCGGCGGGATCGATGATGCCGTCGTCCCACAGGCGGGCGCTGGCATAGTAGGGATGGCCCTGATGTTCGTATTGATCCAGGATCGGCTTCCTGAAACTTTTTTCGGCCGCGGCGCTCCATTTCTTGCCGCCGCCTTCAATGCCATCGCGCTTAACCGTCGCCAGCACAGAGGCCGCCTGTTCACCCCCCATCACCGAAATTCGGGCGTTCGGCCACATCCATAACATGCGTGGCGAATAGCCCCGCCCGCACATGGAATAATTACCGGCACCGAAGCTGCCGCCGATGATGACCGTAAATTTCGGCACCCTGGCGCAGGCGACGGCCATGACCATCTTGGCGCCGTCCTTGGCGATGCCACCCGTTTCGTATTTCTTGCCGACCATGAAGCCGGTGATATTTTGCAGGAACACCAGCGGAATCCCCCGCTGGGCGCACAGTTCGACAAAATGCGCGCCCTTTTGGGCGGACTCCGAAAACAGGATTCCGTTGTTGGCGATAATGCCGACGGGGTATCCGAAAATGCGGGCAAAGCCGCACACCAGTGTTTGTCCGTACAGGTGTTTGAATTCATCGAATTCGGAACCGTCGACGACCCGGGCAATAATATCCCGCACATCATAGGGCTTGCGCGTATCGGCGTTGACGATGCCGTAAATCTCCTCTTTCGCATACAGCGGCTCGCGCGGCTCACTGACGTCCAGGTCGACTTTTTTGACCCGGTTCAAATTTCCGATCGAGCGGCGCGCCAAGGCCAGCGCGTGGTCGTCGTCATCGGCCAGATGATCGGCGACACCGGAAATGCGGGTATGAACATCGGCCCCGCCCAGGTCTTCGGCCGTGACGATTTCACCGGTCGCCGCCTTGACCAGCGGCGGACCGCCAAGGAAGATTGTCCCCTGCCCCTTGACGATAACGCTTTCGTCCGACATCGCCGGAACATAGGCGCCGCCCGCCGTGCACGATCCATGCACCACCGACAATTGCGGAATGCCCTTTGATGACATGATCGCCTGATTATAAAAAATCCGACCGAAGTGATCACGGTCGGGAAACACGTCGTCCTGATGGGGCAGGAAGGCGCCGCCGGATTCGACCAGATAAATGCACGGCAGATTATTTTCCAGGGCAATTTCCTGTGCCCGCAGATGCTTCTTGACGGTCATCGGGTAATAGGTGCCACCCTTCACCGTCGGGTCATTGGCGATGATCACACATTCACGGGCGTTGATGCTTCCAATGCCGGTGATGATGCCGGCGGCCGGCACGGAATCCTCGCCGTACAGGTCGTAACCGGCCATCTGCGAAAATTCCAGGAACGGCGATCCGATATCGACCAGACGGCGGATGCGTTCACGCGGCATCAACCGGCCACGGGCGACGTGTTTGTCGCGCGCGCGCGCGCCGCCACCCTCACGGATAGTCGCGACCTTTTCATTAAGGTCGTCAATCTGGCGGCGCATGGCCACGTCATTGGCTTTGAAAGGCCCGGAACCGGCATCGACGGCATTGGCAATAATAGACATTCGGTTGCGATCCTATTCCTTGTTCGTCTTGGTATTTTTTGGTCGCTCAGCGATGGTGCCACCGGCCTGTTTCCAGGCGGTGAAACCGCCGGCCAAATGCTTGATGTTGGTCATCCCCATGTCATACAGCGATTTTGACGCCAGCGCCGACCGCCACGCCGACTGGCAATAAAGCAGATAGGTTTTGTCGTTCCGGGCAAAAACATCCCGGTGATACGGACTGGATGGATCGACCCAGAATTCAAGCATACCGCGCGGCGCGTGAAGGGCCTCCGGTATCATGCCTTCGCGATCAAGTTCGCGAACATCGCGAATATCAACCACGATGTAGTCGTCGTCGGAACCGGAAATGAGGTGGGCCGGGTCAACCTGATCGATGACGGCATTGGCTTCCGCAACCAACTGCTTCGCACTTTTTGTAATCGCCATTTTCGTATCCCCTACCAGCCGCCCCGTTGCAGCCATTTTTTGACCATCCAAAGCCGATCAGATCCCCAGAACCCTTCGCCATCGACGATAAAGTATGGCGCGCCGAAAACGCCCTGTTCGATGGCGTTACTGGTTTCATCTTTCAGCCGTTGCTTGATCACGGGGTCGGCGATGGCGGCCAACACCTCATCGCGATCGGCAAACAAGGCGGCGGCACTATCGGCAACGACCTCGGCCGACGTTATGTCCTCGCCCTGACCATAGTATTTTTGAAACAAGGTTTTCGCCAGCAGCCGTGCCTGATCCGGATCCTTGTCGTTGACCCAATAAAATGCCCGCGCGGCGGCAACAGACAGGATCGGAAATTGCTCCGGCATTTTCCACGAAAGGTCCATGAAGCGGGCCATGCGTTCGCAATCGTGGATCGAATACGCCCCCTTCGCTGGATAACTGACGGGCGACGAGCCGCCGGTCGCCTTGAACACAGGGCCAAGCAGGATCGGCTTCCAGTTGACCGTGCGCCCGTTGGCCTCGGCAATGGCATCAATTTTGTGAGCGGCAAAATAGGAAAACGGCGACGAAAAATCGAAGTAAAAATCTATCGGGCTGGTCATCTCGAACTCTCTCTCTCCTATTCGTTCATCACGGCGCGCGCGATGAGCATGCGCTGGATATCGCTGGTGCCTTCATATATCTGGCAGACCCGCGCATCGCGGTAGATACGTTCGACGGGAAAATCTTCCAGATAGCCATACCCGCCATGTATCTGGATGGCGTCGGAGCAAACCTTCTCCACCATTTCCGAAGCGAATACCTTGGTCATGGAGGCTTCCTTCAAACAGGGTTTTCCTTCATCGCGTAACCGGGCGGCGTTCAAGGTCATCAGGCGGGCGGCTTCAATCGCCGTCGCCATATCGGCGAGCCGGAAGGCGACGGCCTGATGGTCGGCTATGGACTTGCCGAATGCCTGCCGATCACGGGCATACTCACGGGCGGCCTCAAAAGCCGTGCGCGCCATACCGACGGCTTGAGCACCGATGCTGATCCGTCCGCCTTCAAGATTGCCGAGGGCGATTTTGTAGCCGTCGCCCTCCCGGCCCAACAGCAGATCTCCCGGCAGGCGCATGTCATCAAAGGTCAGCGCGACCGTTTCCTGACCGCGTTGCCCCAATTTCTTTTCGGCCTTGCCGACGGAAAATCCCGGTGTGTCGGTAGGAACGATAAAAGCCGATATTCCTTTTTTGCCGGCGTCCGGGTCGGTGACGGCAAAAATAATCGCGACCCCGGCGATAGACCCCGACGTTATGAATAGCTTCGAGCCGTTCAGCACGTAGCCGTTGCCATCCCTGAGCGCCCGGCACTTAATATTGGCGGCATCCGATCCGGCCTGCGCTTCGGTCAAGGCGAACGCCCCGATCATCCGGCCACTGGTCATCTCGGGCAGAAACCGTTTCTTTTGTTCCGCGCTGCCGTATTGAACGATGGGCAACGTGGCGACCCCGTTATGGACGCTCATCATCGTCGAAACGCCACCGTCGCCCGCCGCGATCTCTTCCATCGCCAATGCAAATGAAACGGCGCCGACACCCGAGCCGCCCCACTCTTCGGGCGCCAACATGCCCAGCAGGCCTAGCTCGCCCATTTCCAGGTAGATCTCGGGCGGCGTTTTCCCATCCCGGTCCCAGGTTGCCGCATTGGGGCTTAACCGGTCACGCGCAAATGCCCGTGCGGTATCGCGGATCAGGGTCTGTTCTTCGGTAAGGTTCATGGTTCTATCTTCGTTACCAGGGAATTTCGGCGCCGTCGTAATTGTAAAACCGGCCCGACTTTTCCAGATTCAAGCCGGCGATCACCTGGCGCATCCCGGTGACGCTTTCATCCGCATCGATCAAGCCACCGGGGCCGCCCATATCGGTTCTAACCCAACCGGGATGCATCACAGCGACCGAGATACCACGTGGTTTCAAGTCGACGGAAAGGCATTTCATAACCGCGTTAAGCGCCGCCTTCGACGACCGGTAAATATAACTCCCCCCGGCGTCGTTATCGCCAATGGATCCCATCTTGCTGGAAACCGTGACGATTTTTCTCATGTCTGCGGCGACAATATGGTCCAGGAAACATTCGCTGACCTTCAACGGCGACATCGCGTTGACCCGCATCGCGTCGGCCCATGCGGCATAGTCGACGCCGCCCAGTTTGGCTGGCCGGGGACCATAAATTCCGGCGTTGTTGAGCAACAGGTCGATCGGTTCCTTTTTAAGGGTTTTCGCCAACGCCTGAATTTGGGCGTTGTCAGTGACGTCCAGTGTGTGGACCTCGATATTGCCCTGCAACGGCGCCAGCCCCTGCGATTTCAAGGGATCGCGGCACGTCGCGATAACACGCCAGCCATCGGCGGCGTATTGCCGGGTAAATTCAAGGCCGAGGCCCCGATTGGCCCCGGTTATCAACACGGTCGGCATATCAGACGATCCGTTCGATTGAAACCGCGGTTGCCTCGCCGCCACCGATACATAATGAGGCAACGCCTTTTTTCAGGTCATACTTTTCAAGCGCCGCCATCAGCGTGACGATGATCCGCGCACCGGAGGCGCCGACCGGATGCCCCAGCGCACAGGCGCCGCCGTGGATGTTGACCTTATCATGAGGCAGGTCCAGATCGCGCATTGCCGCCATGGCGACGACGGCGAAGGCCTCGTTGATTTCATATAAATCCACTTCGTCCTTCGACCAGCCGGTTTTGGCCAGCACTTTTTTCATGGCGCCGATCGGGGCCGTGGTGAACCATGCCGGTTCCTGTGCCTGGGTGGCGTGGGCGTGGATAATCGCCAGCGGTGTCAAGCCGCGCTTTTCGGCTTCCGAACGACGCATCAGGACCAGCGCCGCCGCACCGTCGGAAATGCTGGATGAGTTCGCGGCCGTCACCGTGCCATCCTTGGCAAAGGCGGGCCTGAGCGTGGGAATTTTATCGGGATTGGCCTTCAGCGGCTGTTCGTCCTTGTCAATGTAGACATCACCTTTACGGGTGGTGACCGTAACCGGCACGACTTCGCCGTCGAAACTGCCGTCCTCGATAGCAGTTTTGGCGCGCCTGAGGGATTCGATGGCGTAGGCGTCTTGCTGTTCGCGGGTGAATTGATAGTGGGTCGCCGTGTCTTCGGCAAAACAGCCCATCAGTTTGCCTTCTTCGTATGCGTCTTCAAGGCCGTCAATGAACATGTGATCCTTGACCTGATCAACATGGCCAAGCCGATACCCTTGCCGCGCCTTTTGCAAAAGGTAAGGGCTGTTGGTCATGCTTTCCATGCCGCCGGTGACCATGATGTCATGTGCGCCGACCAGAATGTTGTCGTGCCCCAGCATGGTCGCCTTCATGGCCGAACCGCACATTTTGGAAATGGTCGTGCAACCGGCATCCCACGGCAGCCCGGCTAAGTGCGCCGCCTGACGTGCCGGCGCCTGCTTGACGCCCGCGAACAGGCACAGCCCCATGATAACGTCGTCCACCTGGTCGGGCTTGACACCCGCCCTCTCGACGGCGGCCCGAATAGCCGCCCCGCCCAGTTCGGGCGCGCTTAACGCCGACAAATCTCCCTGAAAACCGCCCATGGGCGTACGGGCGGCACCGACGATGACAATGGGATCGGACTCATTCATTTTTATTATCCTTCATTTCTTGTTTGATAGGGCGTGCCATCCTTGTGAATGTAATCGCCCCGACCATCAAACATCATATCGATGTCTGAATATCCAGCTTCATCCCCGGGGGTCCTGTCACCAACGACAAGGAAGGTCGCGTTACGGCCGGAACGATTGACCAGATGATGGCCATTGGTAACACCGGCGGCAAAACCGACGACCATTCCCGCGCTCATTTCCTGTTCACCTTCATCGGTCACCAACACCAGTTCGCCTTCGACCATATAGACGAATTCGTCCTGCTTGGTATGCCAGTGACGTTGCGACGACATCGCGCCAGGGGCCAAGGATACCATATTGACGCCAAAATTGGTCAGATTGAAAATCGCGCCCAACGCCTTTTTTTCGCGTCCCGCGACGTCTTCATCAAAAGGGGCCGGATAACTCGTTGATCGAACTCCCGGTAGGGTAAGTGAGTCTATCGCCGGTCCTGTGGATTTTGTATTCACAGTGTTTTCACCCCATTTCACTGAATAATTCGCGACCGATCAACCAGCGGCGGATTTCACTGGTGCCGGCGCCGATCTCGTACAGCTTGGCGTCGCGCAGCAGGCGACCGGTGGGTGATTCGTTGACGTAGCCGGTTCCCCCCAAGCACTGGATCGCTTCCAGGGTCATCCACGTCGCCTTTTCCGCCGCGTACAAAATGGCGCCCGCGGCATCCTTGCGAGTCGTCTGGCCCCGGTCGCAGGCCTTGGCGACGGCGTAAACATAAGCCCTGGAGGCATTCATGGTGGTGTACATGTCGGCCAGCTTTCCTTGCATCAACTGGAATTCACCAATGGCCTGGCCGAATTGCTTGCGTTCGTGAACGTAGGGCATGACCACATCCATGCACGCCTGCATGATGCCGAGGGGTCCGGCGGCGAGCACGGAGCGTTCGTAATCGAGGCCGCTCATCAGCACGTTAACGCCCCTCCCCAAGCCACCCATGACATTTTCTTCCGGCACGTCGCACTCTTCGAACACCAACTCGCAGGTGTTCGAACCGCGCATGCCAAGCTTGTCCAGTTTCTGGGCGGTGGAAAACCCCTTGAAGGTTTTTTCGATCAGAAAGGCCGTGATGCCACGGGGTCCGCCCGTCGGGTCGGTCTTGGCGTAGACCACCAGGGTATCGGCATCCGGCCCATTGGTGATCCACATCTTGTTGCCGTTCAGGACGTAACGATCACCTTTATTATCGGCCCGCAATTTCATCGACACCACGTCGGACCCGGCGCCCGGTTCGCTCATTGCCAGCGCGCCGACGTGTTCGCCGGATATCAGTTTCGGTAAATAGCGACGTTTCTGTTCTTCGGTTCCGTTGCGACCGATCTGATTGACGCACAGGTTGGAATGCGCCCCGTAGCTTAAGCCAACGGATGCAGACGCGCGGCTGATTTCTTCCATCGCCACGACGTGTTCCAGATACCCCATACCGCTGCCGCCGTATTCTTCGTCAATGGTGACGCCCAGCAATCCCATGGCGCCCATTTTTTGCCACAGGTCGGCGGGGAATTCGTTGCTGATATCGATATCGGCGGCGCGCGGCGCGATTTCATCCGACGCGAAGCCATGCACGGCGGCGCGCAGCAAATCGGCGGTTTCGCCTAAGTCAAAATCGAGAGAGGGCAGTTCGTTCGCAATCATTGTCTACGCTCCAAATGGATAGAATTAGCCCGATACGTCGGGTCGACCGACGATCCGCATCAGGGTCTGTTGCATAACGGCGCAGGTCGTCGCCTCGCCGTTTTTAACGACATCGACATCCGCCCTGCAAACGGACAAGGTACGTCCGGCCTTGACGATTTCGCCACGAGCGATCAGCAGTTCGCCATCGGCGGGGGCAATAATATTAAGTTTGTATTCGACGGTCAGAATGCCATCGCCATCCTCCATCAATGTAAAGGCGGCATACCCACCGGCGGAATCGGCGATGGTGCCAATAATCCCGCCGTGAAAAAACCCATGCTGCTGCGACAGGTCATCGTTGTATGGCAAACGAATTTCGCAGCGACCGGGGCCAATGTCGCCTACGTCGGCGCCAATATGGGCCATTATACCCTGCTTGCCAAAACTTTCCCTGACCACCCGTTGGTAGTCCGGATTGCAGGGGGTGTAATCACGCGCCATCGGCAATCCCCTTGTGCTGCCCGGTCATCGCCAAGCCTGCATGAATGATCTCTTCGGGGAACGGGCAGGTCTTGCGAATGCCGGTGTCCATGTGCAACCCCAGCAATTCCGTCGTCGCCGCCAGGTCATTGGTTTCGCCATTGAACATGCGATGCTGGAAGCGGATACGCTTGCCGTCCAGTTCCAGCAGGCGCGACTGGATGAACACGACATCACCCGGATGCAGTTCGCGCAGGTATCTGGTGTGTTGATCGACCGCCGCCATGCCGCGTTGGTTGGCCCGCATATAGGTTGGCGTTATGCCAAGCATATTGAACAGGTTCCAGGTCGCTTCGTCGAATTTACCGGTGTACCAGGCGACATTCATATGGCCGACGTGATCGCAATGCCAGGGGTAGACGGCCCCCCGATAGGTGACGGGAAGACCGCTCATGCGCCGCCCGCCTTTTGCTTCAGCAATCTGGCGCTTTGTCTCTCCAGCGTTTCCAGTTCCTTCAGTATCGCCGTGATATCGGCTTGCTGCTGGCTAAGGATCGCCTTGCGTTCGCCAATCTTGTCCAAAAACAGTCTCAACTGGGCGACTTCCGATGGATCGTCATCGTACAGGTCGATCATCCGGCGAATTTCATCGAGCGAAAAACCAAGCCGCTTGCCGCGCATGATAAGGCGCAGGCGAACCCGGTCGCGGGGGCTATAAATCCGGCGCTGACCATCGCGGTCCGGCGACAACAAGCCCTTATCTTCATAAAAGCGAATGGTACGTGTCGTTACGTCGAATTCCCGAGCCAGTTCGGCGATACCATAGGAGTCTATCATGGCGGTAGACTAGCTTACGTTTACGTAAACGTAAAGTATTACCGATCCATTAAATGACGATCATGGGGTGTCGAAAAATCCAGTTCGGGGCCCAGCGGCACAATCCGCGTCGGGTTTATGGTCGGGTGGCTTTGATAATAGTGATTTTTGATATGATCCATATGTACCGTGTCGGCAACGCCCGGGCGCTGATACAGGTCGCGCACATAACCCGACAATGCCGGGTAATCGGCCAGCCGTTTCAGGTTACATTTGAAATGACCGACATAAACGGCATCGAAGCGAATCAGCGTCGTGAACGCCCGCCAATCGGCTTCGGTAACGGTTGGGCCGATCAGGTACCGAATGTTGCTCAGCCGCATTTCCAGATCATCGAGCGTCGCAAACAACGGTGCGACCGCGGCTTCATAGGCGTGCTGGGTCGTCGCGAATCCGGACTTGTAAACGCCGTTGTTCAGGGTCTCGTAAACAACGGCGTTCAGGGCGTCGATTTCCGCCCGCAACGGTTCCGGATAGTAATTTCCGGGCTTCGCTCCAACGTCGTCGAACGCGGAATTGAACATACGGATTATTTCCGATGATTCATTGGAAACGATTGTATGGGTTCGCTTGTCCCACAAGACCGGCACCGTCACCCGCCCGCTGTAGGCCGGGTCGGCGGCGGTATAGACCTGATGCATAAAGTCGGCGTCGTTCACCGGGTCGGCCATAACGCCCGCGCCGCCCCGAAAGGTCCATCCATCTTCAGCCATCAGCCAATCGACGACCGAAAGCGAAACGGCTTGCTCCAGCCCCTTCAGCATTCTGAAAATCAGCGTCCGGTGGGCCCACGGACAGGCATGGGAAACATAAAGATGATAGCGCCCCGGTTCGGCCTTGAAACCGCCGCTTCCGGTCGGCCCCGGCGCACCGTCGATGGTCACCCAGTTACGAAACTGCGCCTGCTTGCGGACGAACTTTCCCTGATCGGCCTTGGTGTCGTACCATTGGTCGCGCCACACGCCATCGACGAGTAATCCCATGAGTCGTTCCTAAAACCTGCCTGACTGAAAATCCCGAAACGCCTGCATGACTTCTTGCCGCGTGTTCATGACGAACGGTCCGCCCCTGGCAACGGGTTCGTTCAGCGGATGCCCCGCGATCATCAGAAAACGGGTATCGGCGGCACCGGCGACGACTTCGACCCTGTCGCCCGGCCCAAGAAGCCCCAGCATCCCGGCCCCCACGCCGTCCCCACCCGTGACCGTCACTTCGCCATCGATGACATACAGAAAGCCGGCGTGACTTGCCTTCATGCTTTGCGTGAACAGGCCGCCTTCGTTCAAATGAACATCAAGGTAGATCGGATCGGTGGCGACGTTTTTGACCGGCCCGACGGTGCCGCCATCGGTTCGCCCGGTGATGACCCGGATTTCGCCGCCGCCATCAAGCTTTTCGACCGGGACCTGGGACGCCGGAAATTCCTGATACGAAGGCTTGGTCATTTTTTGGGCGGCCGGTAAATTCACCCACAACTGGAACCCGGCCAACAAGCCATCTTCCTGTTCCGGCATTTCGGAATGGACGATCCCCCGCCCCGCCGTCATCCACTGGATACCGCCCGGTTCGATGACACCCTCGTGTCCGGCATTGTCCTTGTGGCGCATGCGCCCGGCCAGAAGATAGGTCACGGTTTCAAAGCCGCGATGCGGGTGATCGGGAAAGCCGCCGATATAGTCGCCCGGCCGGTCGGATCCAAAGGCATCCAGCATCAGGAACGGATCAACCATTTCCAACTGTGGCGATCCGACGATGCGGGTCAAGCTGACGCCGTCGCCATCCGACGCCGGCATGCCCGACGTTGTGCCAACGACGTCCCGGACCTTACCGGCGGCGATATTTTTTTCAGGGGAGCCGGTCATGGTCAATTTTCCTTGGCATACGTCAAAGCAGGAACCACGCCGCCAGCCCCAGGAAGGCCGCGAAACCGACAACATCGGTGACCGTCGTCAGGAATACGCTGGAGGCAATTGCCGGGTCGATACCGGCACGTTCCAGCAGCAGCGGAATGGTCGTTCCGGCCAGCCCGGCGACAATCATGTTGATAACCATGGCCGAGGCGATAACCGCACCAAGGGCCGGGCTATCAAACCAGGCCCAGGCCACGCCGCCGGTAATAACGGCAAAAACAAGACCATTCAGGCTACCGACGATCAGTTCCTTGCCGATGATTCGCGAGGCGTTGGTCGCCGTCAGGTCTTTCATGGCCAGCGCGCGCACCGCCACCGTCAGGGTTTGGGTTCCGGCATTTCCGCCCATCGAGGCGACGATTGGCATCAGCACCGCGAGGGCCACCATTTGGTCAAGCGAGGCTTTAAACAGGCCAATGATCGACGAGGCCAGCACCGCCGTGCCCAGGTTGACCAGCAACCACATAAAACGCGCCTTGGCCGTATCGGCGGCGGCGGCGTACAGATCGTCCTCGCGGACGCCGCCCATGCGCATGATGTCTTCTTCGTGTTCTTCATGGATAACGTCGACCACGTCATCAATCGTGATCGCCCCGACCAGTCGCCCGCCCTCGTCGATAACCGGGGCGGACACCAGATCACGCTGGCTGAACAGGTAAGCGACATCTTCCTGATCCATAGCAACCGGGATCAATTTCAGCTCCGGCGACATAATGGCGGTGACCGCGACCGGGCGCTTGCTTTGCAACAGACGGCTCAGCGGAATACTGCCAAGCGGTTTGCGGGCCGGGTCGACTACAAAGATATCGTAAAACATGTCGGGCAACACGACGGGTCGATCGCCCTCGGCGTGCTCGCGCATGAAATCGATGGTTTCCCCGACATTCCAGAATTCCGGCACCGTCATCACTTCGCGCTGCATCAGGCGACCGGCGCTGTCTTCCGGGTAGGACAGGCCTTCTTCGATCAGGCGGCGGTCGCTATCGGGAATGGCGGCGAGAACCTGTTCCTGTTCGTCGTCGTCCAATTCCTCGACGACGGTAACGGCATCATCGGTTTCCAATTCGGAAACCGCGGCGGCGACATACTCGACGCCCAGTTGATCGACGATTTCGTCACGGACGGCTTCATCCAGTTCGAGGAAAATTTCCGGGTCCAAATCACCCTTGGAAATTTCCAGAAACAAATGGCGTTCGTCGGTGCTCAGATGTTCGAGTAAGTCAGCAATATCGGCATAGTGAAGACGCCCGACAAGGTCGCGCACCGTTTCGACATCACCAATGCCAAGCGCCTCAACGATCTCGCGTTCGATGCCGCTTTCAAGCTCTCCGCCGTGATCTTCGGACTCGGGAACGTCCGGAGCGGCGTCAGTTTGGATGTTTTCCGGATCGATCACAGACGGGAATCCCTTGCAACGGCGTCAAAGCCACAAATTTCCACCCACCATAATCGACCCCGCATAAAAAAACGAGGCCCGTCGCTATTGCCACGGGCCTCCAATCTTGGTGCGGTCGAGAAGACTCGAACTTCCACGGGATCTCTCCCACAGCGACCTCAAGGCTGCGTAACTGCTAGAACTCTGCCATTTATCATGATCTCTCATGGTACAAACACCCCCTTCGTGGTGCAGCATGCTACAAATGGTGGTACAAGCCGTTACACGGCGTTGTTGGGTTTTCTTTCTACCAATGACCCACCCGACTGCTATCCATTTTGGCTTTTCCTGACCCGCCCCAGGCAACGAAACCCAATGGCGCCCAAATAAACTTAAAAGAAATATGGTTTTGTCAGGAAGTCGTCAGGTCGATGATGTACAAGGTGAATATGTTTATTCCGTTTGCATGGCTTTGATCGCCGATATGGCAATAAAGGAGACTACGATGAGAAAAATTTCATTTGGATTTTTACTATGCCTTATCCCGGCCTTCTTGCCTTCAACGGCAGTGTCGGCCGTCTTGACTTTTGATGATGTATCATCGACCTCCTCTCATGTTCCCATTCCCAATGGCTACGGTGGTTTTAATTGGAATATGAATGTGATACACAAGAACCTCCACCCTGGCTCTGGATATGACCTCGGGAGAGTATCGGGAGATTATTCCGCTTGGCATTATGAACCGGCCAGCGTTTCCGCAATATCCGGTACGTTTGATTTTAATGGCGCTTATTTTGCTTCCGCATGGGATGAAAGTTTGCAGATCGAACTGGGGGGCTGGAATGGCGCCACACTGCTTTTTGCCAATACGATAAGCGTGAATAATCAGGGGCCGACCTGGTTTCTGGCTAACTACCTGAATATCGACACTTTGAAAGTCACAAGCTTGGGCCAACAATTTGTCATGGACGACTTTACTTATGATGCTGCTGTCACTGCCATCCCCCTCCCAGCGGCCCTGCCGCTGTTCCTCTCCGGACTCGTCGGGCTGGGTCTCGTTGGCCGCAAGCGCAGGAAGAAAGGCTTGGCGGCCTAGCTTCATCACCGGCAAGCGACCGGCCCGTTTCTAAAAAGAAGCCCCGCCCGGGGTTCCCGGGACGGGGCTTTCTTAATTTGGTGCGGTCGAGAAGACTCGAACTTCCACGGACTTTCGTCCACAGCGACCTCAACGCTGCGCGTCTACCAGTTCCGCCACGACCGCGAATACCTGAGGTAACAAACCTAAAGGCTTGCCTTTTCCGAGTGCGGGGAATAGCAAATACCGGAGGTTCAGGCAAGCGTCACTTTCAAAAGTTTTGCAAAGTTTTATCAAAGAGTTGGGTTTTCCCCATGGAATGGCTGATTTCCGCTAATCCCGTCGCCTATGAAACTGCCATCGCCGAAATGGATCGACGGGTCGGTGCCATTCGTTTGGGCGAAGCGGACCAAGCCGTCTGGCTACTGGAGCACCCTGCCCTTTATACCGCCGGCACCAGCGCCGCACCGCAAGACCTGCTGCAACCCGACCGCTTCCCGGTGCATCAGGCCGGGCGCGGCGGACAATACACCTATCACGGGCCCGGCCAACGCGTCGCCTACGTCATGCTCGATTTAAAAAACCGGAACAGCGATATACGCGCCTATGTGCGCGATCTGGAAAACTGGATCATCGTCACGCTGCAACGGTTCGGCGTTCAGGGCGAACGGCGCGACGGTCGGGTCGGTATTTGGGTCAACCGGGGCGATGGTCGGGAAGACAAAATAGCGGCCATCGGTGTGCGGGTCCGTCGTTGGGTCAGTTTTCACGGAATTTCGATCAACGCCCGACCGGACCTGAGCCATTTCGACGGCATCGTGCCCTGCGGCCTTAGCCAGTACGGCGTTACCTCGCTGGCCGACCTGGGTATTCAAATTGGCATGGATGAGCTGGACGCCGCCCTGAAAGAAACCTTCACCGAGGTCTTCGGCCTGTCACCGGGCGAAAATCAGCCGTTCAGCGCCTGAGAAAAGCCCGGACCGGTCGGCGGTTCGCAGACGGTTATCGCAAGCCCCGAAACATGGGCCAGCGGAGGCCCTTGCCGCAGCAACACGACCATCCGGTCGATATCATCCGCAGGGCCGGACAGCACGGCTTCGACCGTGCCATCGCCGCGGTTCCGGACCCAGCCCCTTAACCCCAATGCCGTCGCCTGTTCGGTCGTCCAGGCGCGAAACCAGACGCCCTGAACCCTGCCCGAAACGATGACCTGAACCGATTTCATGGCAATATCTATATCGACGGCAAATGATGGAAGCCAAGCCAGACCGGTTCGTGCCCGGAAACCGGGCGTTCGGCAATATCGCCGATCCCCTTGGCGTCGCGGGATTCGGTCAGCAACCGGACCATTTCCATGACGTCGCCGGCATCCCCCGCGAACAGGGCTTCGAGGCAATCCTCCTTCGAGCGGCTCCTGGACCAGCCGTTAAGGCCAACACGGGCGGCTTCGGCGACGATCCATGAGTGCAAGGCATCGGGATCGAAATCACCGCTGAAGGCGACACGAACGATCATTTCATGGCTGCCGAAAGACATTTATTCGAATTCCAGGATCGCCTGATCGACGGCCAAACTATCGCCCGGCTCGACGTTGACTGCCTTGATCACTCCGTCGCGTTCGGCCCGGAGCACATTTTCCATCTTCATGGCTTCGACCACCGCCAGTTCCTCGCCGCCCTTGACCTTCTGACCGGGAGCGACCGCCAATGACACCAGCAACCCCGGCATCGGTGACAGCAGAAAACGTGACGTATCGGCAACGGTTTTTTCCGGCATCAGGGCCTGCAATTCGGCATGCACCGGATTGAGCACCAGCACATCGGCCCGAACGCCGGAATGATACAGGCTATACCCCGCGCCGTTTCGCTCCACCTGCAAGCACACGGAATGGCCATCGAAGGTGGCCCGAAATAGCGGGTCCGCCAATTTCCAATCGGTTCGAATGGTGATCAACTTACCATCCAGACCGACATCGTAACCACCGGTGACCGGCGTCACACTGACCGGACTGGCGGCATTCCCAATCAAGGCAATCCAGTCGTCGCTAACGTCGCGCGCGTGCCCCGCGACCTGGCCGCTGATCGCCGCGGCCCGTTCCTGATAGGCTCGATGAACCGAGGCGGCAATCGCAATCAGCAACGCCGGGTCGTCGTGTACGACATCGGCGGCATCGAAGCGGTCGCCGTATTCTTCGGCGATGAAATTGGTCGTCAAGTTGCCGTCGCCAAACCGGGGATGAGCCATCACCGCGGCCAAAAAGCCGATGTTGTGGCAAACGCCGCGAATATAATATTCATCCAGCGCATGCCGCATGTATGCAATGGCTTCAGGGCGGTCATCGCCATAGGTGATCAGTTTGGCGATCATCGGGTCGTAATACATGGAAATTTCGCCGCCCTCGTAAACGCCGGTATCAACCCGGACCGTCTCGCTCTCCTGCGGCGGCTGATAGCGCACCAGTCTACCGATTGACGGCAGAAAATTACGGAACGGGTCCTCGGCGTAAATCCGGGTTTCCATGGCCCAGCCATCAAGGCGCACGTCGTCCTGCTTGAACGTCAACTTTTCACCGGCGGCGATGCGGATCATCCATTCGACCAGATCGAGGCCCGTAACCTTTTCGGTTACCGGATGTTCCACCTGCAGGCGGGTATTCATTTCCAGAAAATAGAAATTCCGCTTGGAATCGACGATGAACTCGACCGTGCCGGCGGAAACGTATTTGACCGCCTTGGCCAACGCCACCGCCTGCTCGCCCATCTCGCGGCGGGTCGGCTCGTCGATGAAAGGGCTCGGCGCTTCTTCAATGACTTTCTGATGGCGGCGCTGGATCGAACATTCCCGTTCGCCCAGATAAAGCGTGTTGCCCTTGCTGTCGGCCAGGATCTGGATTTCGATATGGCGCGGGTCTTCGATATATTTTTCGACAAACACCCGGTCATCGCCAAAACTGGTCATCGCCTCGCGCTTCGAAGCAGCGAGACCTTCGCGGACTTCATCATCGTTGCGCGCGATACGCATCCCCTTGCCGCCACCGCCAGCCGAGGCTTTGAGCATGACCGGATAGCCGATCCTGCGCGACACCGTGATCGCCTGCCGAGCATCCCGCAAGGCTTCGGTATGGCCCGGCACGGAATTGACGCCCGCCTTTTCGGCCAATTTTTTCGATTCAATCTTGTCGCCCATCTTGGTGATGGCCAACGGTTCGGGGCCAATAAAGGCGACGCCAAGGCGTTTCAATTTACGGGCGAAGGCCGCGTTTTCAGACAAAAATCCATATCCCGGGTGAACCGCATCGGCACCGGTCTCGGTGATCGCAGCGACGATTTTGTCGATCGCCAGATAACTTTCCGACGATGCCGCCGGGCCAATAAAGACAGCTTCATCGGCCATGCCCACATGCAGGGCGTCGCGGTCGGCTTCGGAATATACGGCGACCGTTTTGATTCCCATGGCGCGGGCCGATTTGATAACCCGGCAGGCGATTTCACCCCGGTTTGCGATAAGAATTTTTCTGAACATGTTCTGATCAAGCCCTCAAAGAGGAATATTACCGTGCTTCTTCCACGGATTTTCAAGTTTCTTGCCGGCCAGCATACGCAGCGAGCGGCACAACCGCGCCCGCGTGCCGTGCGGCATGATGACATCGTCGATGAAGCCCCGGTGACCGGCGATAAACGGGTTGGCGAACCGGGTCCTGTATTCCTCGGTACGCTCGGCAATTTTTTCGGCATCGCCAATATCCTGGCGGAAAATGATTTCCACCGCGCCCTTTGACCCCATAACCGCGATTTCGGCGCTCGGCCAGGCCATGTTAACGTCGCCACGAAGATGTTTCGAGCTCATCACGTCATAGGCCCCGCCATAGGCCTTGCGGGTGATCACCGTTACCTTTGGCACGGTCGCCTCGGCATAGGCGTACAGCAACTTCGCGCCGTGCTTGATAATCCCGCCATGTTCCTGGCTGGTGCCGGGCAGGAACCCGGGCACGTCAACGAACGTCATCAGCGGAATGTTGAAGCAATCGCAGAAACGCACGAACCTGGCCGCCTTTTTTGACGAATCGATATCCAGGCACCCGGCCAGAACCATCGGTTGGTTGGCCACGATGCCAACCGTCGAGCCTTCCATGCGGGCCAGACCGGTCAGGATATTGCCGGCGTATTCGGGCTGCAATTCGAAGAAATCGCCTTCGTCGACCACCTTGGTGATCAATTCCTTCATGTCATATGGCTTGTTTGGATTGTCGGGGATCAGGCTATCGAGAGACGGTTCATCCCTGTCAGCGCTGTCCGACGTCGGTCGGACCGGCGGTTTTTCACGGTTGCTGGACGGCAGGAAATCGAAAAACCGGCGCAACGCCAGAAGCGCTTCGACATCGTTTTCAAACGCCTTGTCCGCGACGCCCGATTTTCTGGTGTGGCTCACCGCCCCGCCAAGTTCTTCCTGAGTAACTTCCTCATGGGTCACCGTCTTGACCACATCAGGGCCGGTGACAAACATATAGGACGTATCCTTGACCATGAAGATGAAGTCCGTCATCGCCGGGCTGTAGACGGCGCCGCCGGCACACGGCCCCATGATCATCGATATTTGCGGCACGACGCCACTGGCCAGAACATTCTGCTGGAACACGTCGGCATATCCGGCCAGGGATGCGACCCCCTCCTGAATACGCGCCCCGCCGGAATCATTGATTCCGATGACCGGCGCGCCGACCTTCATCGCCTGATCCATGATTTTGCAGATTTTCTCGGCGTGGGATTCCGACAACGAACCGCCAAACACGGTGAAATCCTGACTGAAAACAAAAACCAGCCGGCCATTGATGTTGCCATGCCCGGTAACCACACCATCGCCGGGAATATTTTGCTTTTCCATGCCGAAGTCAACGCAGCGGTGTTCGACGAACATGTCCCATTCTTCGAACGATCCGGGGTCGAGCAGCAGGTCAATGCGCTCGCGCGCCGTCAGCTTGCCCTTTTTATGCTGGGCGTCAATTCGATGTTGCCCCCCGCCCTGACGGGCTTTTTCGCGTTTTTCTTCAAGCTGTTGAATAATGTCATGCATGACGCACCCCTGCCTTCTTCGGCCATTGAATCGTGTCCACATTGATAATGAAGACACCTAAGGTCTACAAGGGTTTCTATCCCCTGAGATGAACTAAAACAGAATTTGCAATCGCTATGTCGGACCTGAGAGACCGCTGCCGGGCTTCGGCTTCGGCATCTGTTCCCCATTGCCGGACCTGGTAATCGTGATCCAGTTCGGCCGCCGCGAACGCCTGATCGGCATCGATATGACGGTGCGCCAGGGCCAGCGAAAGGATCAACGAACCACAGGCCGCGGCCAAACTTGAAACAGCGGTAAATTCAAGATCGCCAAACACGTCAAGCGCTGGTTCCAGCGCATTTATCGCTTCGGGCGGCTGTGCAACGGGCAGGATGCCGCTGGTTATCCGCAAGCGGGCGCCAAAGGTTTTATCTGCCCAATCCAGCAAGGGTTGCCAGCTTTGATGTTGCAGGTCGACAAGGTCCTGCGGCGCCTCCGCCCGGTAACACAGCACGTCGGTTTCGGCGAAGCGCAGGACCGAACGAACCATCGCCGGACGCTCCAGCCCGGTTCGATCGAGCCCGGTATTGACCAGGCCCGTCAGCGGCATGGAGCGCGGATCAATTTTGTCTCCCTGGCGCTGCCATTCGTCGGCCAGGGCCTGGGCGAGCGCGCTGCTGGCGACGGCAAGCGGTTTCCCGGCCGGGGTTTTGACCGCTCGACCATCGAGTTCGACGGCGAAGTCATCGCCGAACGCCGCAATGCCGGCATTCTCGTAAAATCGTTTAGACAAAGACACTTCCTTCTGGTTCGCCAAGACCGGCGACATGACTAATTCCCGAACAAGTCGCCAATGGAGTTGGTCAACCCCTTGCCAAAATTTCCGATACCATCGACGACCCCGGTATCTTGCTTCTGTTTCGGCGGCGGCGGGGATTGTACCACCGATCGGCGTTCCGGCGCCTGCCTTCCGGACAACGCGCCCAACGCCTGCGTACACGGACCATCCGCCAACGCCGTTTTAGCATTATCCCCCCCCAGAATGGAACCGAGTATGGAAATGGGTGCTTTGACGATGCTGCCGACCGTGCCGACAGTGCCCGTTACCACGCCGATCACCGTCCTTCCGACGCTCGGAGTGACTGTCGGGGCGACGAACGTGCCGCCGATATTGAGCGGTAACGCCAGCTTGGCCAGGCTGGCGTTCTTGGCCTGGGTATCGACGGTCATGTCGATCCGTTCTCCGCTCAGGTCAAGTGTCCCCTCGCCGATCACGGTGATGCCGTTGGTATCCAGAACCAGCGCCCGGCTGTGGGCCTTGCCCCCAACGATATCGAAACGCCCGACGATGCAGTTGATGTTGTTGGTATCCTCCTTACCAATCCAGGGCAGGACGTCAAGCACCCCCGTCGACATGCTTTCGAGGGCCTCGCTGTTCAATTTTCCATTGCGCCCAACAACGCTGAAACGGCCATTGAGGCCCGCCATCAGGGCACGGATCGACCTGCCGCTGCCGTTGAGACTGGCCTTGATATTCATCGCACCGCTCAGGATATCCGTCACGCCCATGTCTCGCAGCAGTCCGCCGACGTTGAGTCCGTCGCTTTCAAACGTCAATGCCAGAACGGGCGTCGCCGACCGGGAATCAAGGTCAATCGATGTATCGATCCGGCCACCGACAACATCGGCTCGCAAGGGGGCGATTTTTAGCTGGCCACCCTTAAGAATCAGTTTCAGATCGATATCCGTCACCACCAGCGTTTTCGCGGTCAGTCGTTTGGCCTTCAGCGTTATGTCGGCATCGACGGCCTTCAGGCCTTCCAGCGGTACGGGATCGGACGGAAAAAGCCGGCCGTCAGCAGTCCCCGAACCGCTCGCCGTCACGCCATCCGGGCCCAGCCATTCGTCAACAGTGATCAGCTTCGACGCCAAATGCGCCTTCACGGATGGTCGGATACCGTCCAGGCTAACCGCTACATCGCCCGACACCTCGCTGTCGCCCACCGTCACTTCCATGCCGGTTAGTCTGTATCCGGCTTTCGTATCGCGCAGCAGACCGGATAACCTCAGTCGCGGCAGGTCGGGCAACGCTATCCCGGCAAGCCCCGCCGCCGCCGCCGGATCGCCGGCATCAAGGGCGACACGCAGATCAAGGCCCGTCGCCAGCAACGGCTGTGCAACGCCGCCGTCCACCTTCACGGTCATTCCCGGCCCGCTGAGCGTTAAGGAAACCGGCCACGGTTCATTTCCGTCGGAAAGGCTTTTGAATGCTCCGACCGTTCCCTGCGCCATCACCTGATGATTATTGACGGTCCCGGCGAATTCGATATCGACCGGACTGACCAGCGAGCGACTTACCGCCGTCAAACGGTCCAGTGCGATGGAAGTTTTCTCACCGCTTCGGGCATCTACATAGGTCAGCCGGATATCGCGAAATTCGATATTGTGAACCTCCGGCAAGGAGAAGGTTTCCGGGCCGGGTGTGCCCGGCGGCGGCGGTTTATCCGCCGAAGCCAGAAAATCCAGATTGCTGCGCCCGTCCTTCGATATTTCAACCAAGGCGTCAACACCGGACAGAACAACCCTGACGATCTCTATTTTGCCCGAAAACAAGGGCATGATTTTGACCTTGGCTTCGAACCGCTGAATGCTCGCCATTTCAGGCTTGCTTCCCCACGACGCGTTCGCGAAGCGGACCCCCTCGACGGTGATCGACGGCTCCAGGGAAAGCTTCAGCTTCAGATTGCCGTCGATGATCAGATCGCGGCCAGTGGAGAGCTTAACCTGTTCCGCAATAAATTGACGATAGTCATTGAAATTCTTGGATTTTAGGACGGCTACGGCAGACACAATAAGGGCGACAAGCAAGACCGCGATTGCCCCGATTATCTTGATCAGTTGCGCCACCTTATCGTCCTTCCATGCCAGTCACTCAGGAAGGCATCAATTCGTTGATGGCCACCGGCAGATCGGCATAATCGTGCACCACCGTATGGGCCCCGGCTGCCGTCAGCTCCGCGACTTCATGATACCCCCAGGCGACGCCAATGGCCCAGACGCTGGCATTCCGGGCCATTTCCATATCAAACGTGGTATCGCCAATCATCACCGTCGCCACGGCATCGACCCCTGCATCGGACATGGCATTATAGATCATTTCCGGGTGCGGTTTCCCGGCCGCCCGGTCCGCGGTTTGCAATGTAACGAAGCGCCCTTCAAGATCGTGTGTCGCCAACGTATTGACCAGTCCCAGGTGGCTCTTACCCGTGGCGACCCCCAATAACCAGCCGTCATTTTCCAGTTTGCCCAGGGTTTCCAGAACGCCGGGATACAACGGCTCGTCGATATCGCCGCTTTGCCTCAAGTGCAGAAAAGCCTGCCGATACCCTTCCCTGACCGCCAAAATACCGGCCTCGTCCAACTGTGGGAACAGCCGTGCAATACCGACTTCCAGCGGTAGACCGACGATCCGGCGGACGCTCTCGGAAGCGGCGGCTTGCATGCCATGGGCACGGCTGGCCGCCGCCATGGAAGATACGATTGAATGCTGCGAATCGACCAACGTCCCGTCGCAATCAAAAACCGCCAACCGTAGACCGGGCCTGCCGGCGGACGTGTCTTGGTCTGGGGTAAGTCGCATTGACGGTTGGCCTGTGTTCAAGAAGGTTTCCCTGCGGGTCTACCGCGCCGATCGTTTCGGATGCCCCTTGGTATTAAAGCATTACCGGGCTATCTGGAAACACTTACGATCGCTTCTCATCATGACGAGACGGTATCCGGAAGGCCGGATTAATGCCGGACCCGGCCTTACGTCCGCACTTTAACGACAAAGTTTTATTCCCTACAATCAATAAATTATACGACACATATAATCTTATATATCAGCCGCAAAAGAGTGCCGTCAAATTGTCTCTCCGCAATGGGTGCCGGCCCTATTCGCAAATTTCCGTGAGGATCACTCCGCATCCGCAAGGGCGCTCCCGCTTTTCGGGAACCGGATAACGAAGGTCGCGCCGCCGCCTGGCGTGTCCTCAATGTCGATTTTCGCATTGTGATTAGCGATGGTGCGTTTGACGATTGATAGGCCAAGTCCGGCACCGCCGGCACGACGGTCGGCCCTGAGAAACCGCTCGAAGATGGCTTCTCGCTGCTCTTTTGGTATTCCTCGCCCTCTGTCGATTACGCCGATGAACGGAATTTCCTCTTCCCGCCCCAACGTGAGGGAAACCACCGATCCCCTTGATGAATAACGGATCGCGTTTTCGGCAAGATTTCTGACCGCCTGCTCCAGCGATTCAGGAATCCCCTGAATGATCAAAGGCTCATCACCGCCGAGCACTTCAATCGATCTTTGCTCCCGGATGGCAATCGGCCCCAGCAGCGTTGCGACGTGCCGGCAAACGTCGGCAAGATTGACATTTACGAATGAATCGGCCGCTACATGGGTTTCGATACGGGTGGCTGCCAGCAACTGCGTCACCATGCGAGACATACTATCGACATCCCGGCGCAGGGATTTAACGTTCTCGGTATCTTCAAAATTGTCCAAATTCGTCCGCAGTACGGCCAGCGGCGTCCGTAATTCATGAGCCACATCGGCGGCAAAATTCCGGTGCCGTTCCTCGCTCTCGCGCAGGGCCTGTTCAACACGGGTGCGACGACTGATATCCGTGCCAGAGCCCCGATATCCCCGAAACACGCCGTCTTCGTCGAAATTGGGGATGCCACTGATTTTTACGGCCCGCATGCTCCCGTCACCGTCCCGGAACCGGAAGACGAAGTCCCTGAACGGTTCCAGAATATCGAGGTCGGCGATAAGCATCCGCCATTTTTCGAGATTTTCGTTAGATTGATCACCGCCGGCAATATCCCACGGAATTCTCCCAATCACGCTTTCCGGAGACTGACCGAATATCTCCTGATATCTTTCCGATACGTAAACGTAGCGATGATTTTCATCCGTTTCCCAGAACCAGTCCGATGATGCTTCCGCGATAATCCGGAAGCGCTTTTCGCTCTCGCGCAGCGCCGCTTCCATTTTCTTGCGTTCTGAAATATCCAGCATTGCAGCGATGATTCCGCTCGGCGCGCCATCGGGTTCGCTCAGCGGTGTCTTGTAATAAATAACATTGTGCACGTCCCCGTTACCATCGACCTCGGTGGCTTCGTAGGTGAGCGAACATCCAAGCCGGAGCAACGACTGATCGGCGTTGTCCGCTTCAAACGCCCGATCTTCGGATAAAAAGTCATACACCGTATTGCCGATGACATTGACCTTCGGTACTCCGAAGAAGTCTTCATAGGCCTTATTGCAGCTTTCGAAGATGCCATTTTCGTTCTTGTGGAACACCGGAACGGGGATGGCATCAATCAGAAACTGCAGCATCCCGTATTGGTCGCGAAGATCTGTTTCCGAAAGCTTCCTTTCTGTCGCATCGATGATCGTACCGCGAATACCGACCGGACGATTATTTACGCTAACCAACTGATTTTGCTCAAAAACTATTTTAACATCGCCATCCGGCGTGACGATGCGGTAATCAATAGCATAAGGTCTTTTTTCCCTCAGGCATTCGGATACGGCCTCTTCGACAACCAATCGGTCGACAGGATGTATCCTTTTCAGATACTCTTCATACGTCAGAAAACCGTCCTTGCTATCGAGGCCGAAAATGGCAAAAACATCTTCCGACCAGGTCAAGCGATTCGTGTTGATATCCAACTCCCAAGTACCAAGGCAAGATATCGGCTCTATTCTAGCCCGGTAATCGTCACCGGATTTCTGCCTTCGCCGCTCTTCCCGCGTTTCATAAAATTCGACCCTGGAACTCCAGTCGGCCAGATCCCTGCGGGTTTCGCGCCACCGCCGATAAACGTAGAAGAAAGCACATCCACCAATCCACGCCGAAGCGATTGATAAAACGGCAAGGTTCTCCGGGAAGAGGCCAAATTGAAACCTGACCGCGACGAGGGCGATTAGCAGCACGGCGCTCGCCACCCCGATATAAGTGAAATCCCTGTTCGAGCCTTGCATCGACTCAGCCGGGTTTCCCCCGACGCTGTCTTCACTTTGGCTATTCATTAACCGGCCCTGCAAATCCCAATCCATTTTCAGCCATCGTCTTCGGACAGCAGATAGCCGACACCGCGAAGCGTATGAATATTGATCGTCGCATCAACGCTGGACAGACGCTTCCTGAGTCTTGAAATATGCACTTCCACGGAATTTGACGTCACCTCTTCGCCGAAACCGTACATTTTGTCTTCCAGAATATCTTTCGGAACGACCCTGCCATTGCGGCGCATCAGTTGCTCCAGAACGCCCATTTCACGCCTCGAAATGGGGATCGGAGACTTACCCACCCGCACCTCCCTGGCGCTGGTGTCGAAAGAGACGTTGCCAGCCATCAGCGTTTGCCCGAGGGCGCCGCCAGGACGCCTGAGAAGGGCTCTGGTCCTGGCGACCAGCTCCTCCATCGCAAAGGGTTTCAACAGGTAATCATCGGCCCCGGCATCAAGTCCCCTGACCCGGTCGTTGACGCCATCCCGCGCCGTCAAAATCAATACGGGCGTCGAATCATTGGTGCTGCGCAAGTCGGACAGAATGCTAAGACCATCACCGTCGGGAAGGCCAAGGTCGAGAATAACGGCATCGTAGGATACCGTTTCCAGCGCCAGTTCAGCTTCGCTCAACGTGCCGAAGCTATCGACAGCGAAAGCCTCCTTCTCCAGGCCTTCTTTCGTTATCTGAGCCAGTCGCAGATTGTCTTCGACTAATAACAGGCGCATGCCCCACCTCCCATGCAATATTCGCCGCCTACCCTAAGCAACGAATGAGTCTGTTATATTAGTACTTTAAGGAATTGCTTGGCTATGGTGATCGTTACACTTTCAGGCCGAAATTACGACATACTCTCGGAAAACGGATCATCGTCCGCGTTTTCGTCGAATCCCAAAAATTCCCACGTCGCCCGCATGTGGTCCGGCAAGGGGGCAAACACCTCGATCAATCCTCTTCCGTTAGGGTGCGGGATACGAATGGCGCGTGCATGCAGGTGGAGCTTGCGGCTCAATCCCTGCCCCGGAATGAAGGCTTCGGCGCCCCCATATTTGCCATCGCCGTGAATGGGCGTGCCCGTTTCAGCCATGTGCACCCGCAATTGGTGGGTTCGCCCGGTCAGCGGCTCCAGATGAACCCAGGCCGCTTTCCGGCTGACCCGTTCGATAACACGATACAGCGTTGTCGCCTTTTTACCGGTCGCTTTGTCATGGACCATTCGCTCGCCCTTATGGCCGGGAAGCTTGGCCAGGGGCATGTCGATCCGGCCGGCGCTGAGTTCCGGAACTCCAACCACAATCGCCCAGTAGACCTTGTGGGTTTCCTGGGCCCGGAACGAGCGGGTCAATTTCGCCGCGGCCCCCGGAGTGCGCGCCAGCAACAACACGCCAGACGTATCCTTGTCCAGACGGTGAACCAGACGCGGGCGGACATCCGTATCGAACTTCAGGGTATCAAGCATGCCATCAACGCTTCGAGTGATGCCGGTGCCACCCTGAACAGCCAGGCCGGGCGGTTTATCAAGGACAATAACATGCTCGTCCATATGCAATATTCTGTCTCTCAAGAGAGACAGATCTTTGCCGGCGACAGGGCGGCGTTCCGTTTGTCGCTCAGGCAATTGGCCGAGCGGCGGCACCCTGACCAACTGATCGGGGGACACTCTGGCGTTGGCTTTAACCCGCTTGCCATCAAGCCTGACCTGACCACTGCGCAGTAATTTCTGCAAATGAATGTGCGACAGGCCCGGATAATGCCGCTTGAACCACCGGTCGAGGCGCAGGTCGGCCTCGTCTTGACTAACCGCTACGGTGAGAACGTCGCTCATCAAAGCACCTGCCGCAGCAACGTCATGCCCGCGGCGACGCCACTAATAGACAGAAAAATGGATGCGGCGATGTAAAGACCCGCGGCCGAATACTGTCCCCGTTCGAACAGGTAGTAGGCATCCAGCGAAAAGGTCGAAAACGTCGTGAACCCGCCCAATACACCAATCACGATAAAACTGCGCAGTTCAGGACTCGGTGACCAGGCCAGGGCCATGGCTTCAATCAAGCCACCCAGAATCAAGCCGCCCAGAATGTTCACGACCAGGGTCGCATAGGGAAACCCGGGGTGCGTGAAATGCCCGACGGTGCTCATCATCAGATATCTGGCGATCGATCCGGCGGCACCGCCAAAGGCCACCCAAACTATCATTTTGGCGTTCATTCCTTACCGTCTCCCATAACATTCGTACATGGCGTGTCACTCGTCTCTTTTGCCGCGAAGTTTGTCCCAATAGGCCAGCCGTTTAACGATCTCGCGTTCGAAACCCCTGTCACGGGGTTGATAAAATCGCTGCCTCGCCATGCCGTCGGGGAAATAGTTCTGGCCGGAAAAACCATCTTCGGCATCGTGGTCATAAGCATAACCCGTACCATACCCCAGATCCTTCATCAGCGACGTCGAGGCATTGAGAATATGTTTTGGCGGGCTGAGCGATCCGGTTTCTCGCGCCGCCTTTTTGGCCGCTTTCTCCGATTTATAGGCGGCGTTTGATTTCGGCGCCGTCGCCAGATAAATAACACATTGAACAAGCGCCAGTTCTCCTTCCGGGCTACCCAGTCGCTCGAAGGCTTCCCAGGCGGCAATGGATTGAGGCAGGGCCTGGGGATCGGCCAGTCCAATATCTTCGACCGAAAAGCGAACCAGTCTGCGCGCGATATAGTGGGGATCTTCACCGCCCGCAAGCATCCGTGCAAACCAGTACAGCGCGGCGTCGGCGTCGGACCCCCTGAGCGATTTATGCAGGGCGCTGATCAGATTATAGTGCCCCTCCTGAGACTTGTCATACAGGGGCATACGCCGCTGCACGGCCTGGGCCAGGGCGGCGGTATCCAGTATCGGCTCCTGCGGCAAGGCGAACAGGGCCTGTGCCATGTTCAGCAGATATCGTCCGTCACCGTCGGCCATGGCGCGAAGGGCGGCCCGGGCGTCCGGGTCAACAGGTAATTTTACCCCTTCAAGCTGTTCGCCGCGAACCAGCAATTCTTCCAGGGCCGCATCGTCCAACCGGTTCAGCACCATCACCTGACAGCGCGACAACAACGCCGCATTCAGCTCGAAGGATGGGTTTTCCGTCGTCGCGCCAACCAGTATGACCGTGCCATCCTCGACATAGGGCAAAAACCCATCCTGTTGGGCCCGATTGAAGCGATGGACTTCATCGATAAACAGGAGCGTGCCCTGCCCGCCCGCCCGTCGACCTTTTGCCGCCTCGAATACTTTGCGCAGATCGGCGACCCCCGAAAACACCGCCGACAAGGGTTCGAAATGCAAATCCGTGTGCGCGGCAAGCAGCCGGGCGATGGTCGTTTTACCCGTCCCCGGTGGCCCCCACAGGATGATCGATGTCATCGTTCCGGCGACGCGCATCCGCCCGATCGGGGCGTCATCCTTCAGCAAATGATCCTGACCGACGACCTCCGCCAGCGACGCCGGCCGCATCCGGTCGGCCAGTGGACGAGGAGCCTGGGATTCAAAGAGTGTGTTCACTTGTCAATCACGACATTGCGAATACTATTACCGCGCTTGATACTGATCGCCCAGCGGTCGACCGCCTGCCTGAGGATGTTCGCCAGTCCGGCGACGGACCTGACGGATTTTTCATTGATTTTGACGACTTTATCGCCGGGGCGGAAACCGATGCGAGCGGCTGTCGATTGCTGGGCTACCTTCAGGATATAGACGCCCGCATCGAATGCCCGGAGCCCCATCTCATCGGCCAGCGCCGGCGACATGTTGGCGACGACGGCACCGGCGAAGGGGTGTTCCCCGCTCAGGGTCGTGACCATACGGGGCGGATCTTCCGGCGGCGCCTGCAACGACACCGTCAAATTCAAGTCCAATTGTTTGCGCAGGACTTTGAGCTTCGCCGTACCGCCGATTTTCAGGGTTGCGATCCGGTATGCCAGCGATTTCGGATCGTTAACTTCGTGGCCATCGACGTCGAGAACAATGTCCCCCGGCACCAGGCCGGCCCGCGCCGCCGGGCCGTTGGGGTAGACCTGTCTGATCAACACCCCTTGCGGCCGTGACATGGCGATACTCTCGGCAATTTCAGGGGTCACGGTTTGCCCCCAGGCGCCAAGCCATGAACGGACCAAGTGCCCGCCGCGGACGGTACCCGCGATGACCGTGCGCACCATGTTCGATGGTGTTGCAAAACCAATCCCAAGGGAACCGCCGCTTTTGGAATATATGGCGGTATTGATCCCGACGAGACGGCCATCGATATCGACCAGCGCCCCGCCCGAGTTCCCCGGATTGATAGCGGCGTCAGTCTGTATGAAAAGAGAAAGATCGGATGAGTTAATGCCGCTTCTGGACAAGGCCGAAACGATTCCGCTGGTAACGGTCTGACCGACCCCGAATGGATTTCCGATGGCCAAGACAATATCGCCGACTTCCAGATCGTCGGAATTGGCGAGTTCGAGGGTCGGCAGCACCTCTGTTCCCGGATCGACCTTCAGAACAGCCAGATCCGTGCGTTTGTCGGTGCCGAGGATCTTCGCTTCGAATTCACGTCGGTCGGCAAGCACGACCGTTATCTCGTTGGCCCCTTCGATGACGTGATAATTGGTGACAATGACGCCTGTTCCCTGAACGATCACACCGGAACCAAGAGAGTTTTGCACTTGCTCGCGCGGCACCGTCAGGCCCGGCTCGTTGCCAAAGAACCGGCGAAAGAATGGATCATTGAAAAGCGGCAAGGCCTGGCGCGTGCGAACCAATTTTTTAGTGTATATATTAACGACCGCCGGAGCCGCCTTACGGACAAGCGGCGCATAGGACAACTGAAGCTGCGGCCTGGAACTCGGCGCGACTTTCCGGGCCTCGGCGAAGCCGGCTCCGCTGGCAACCATCGCCACGATCAACCCGACACAGGTAACGGCAATTGCAGGCAAACGCCTCATAAGCAATATTCCCTAATTTCAACAGGATTTTCCGCAATCTAGCAGAAACGCCTTTTGCACCAAACCGAATGCTATATATTTCATGTCCGCATCCGCTACACTAACCGTAACAATTGGAGACGTCCGTGTCCGCTACAATAACCGTTGAAGTATCACCCGGCGAGTTGATCGACAAGATCACCATTCTCGAAATCAAGCTCGAACGGATCGATGACGAGGACAAACTGAAGAATGTCCGTGTCGAATACGATGCCCTGACCGGTGTTCGGGACAACGCGATCGTGGCCTCGGACGACCTGCTGGGATTGGCCGCCGAATTAAAAACCATAAACGAGACCCTGTGGCAGATCGAAGACGATATTCGCGACTGCGAACGGGCCCGCGATTTCGGCGAAACCTTTGTCGGGCTGGCACGCGCCGTCTATGTAACCAACGACAATCGGATGTCGGTCAAACGCAGAATCAACGAATATCTCGGCTCCCGACTGGTCGAAGAAAAATCCTACGCAGCGTATTAGAGCGTATCACACGTGTTTAAGCCCTTTCAAATACAAGATCTCCTGCAGGGTTTGTCGCGGTCATTTTCATCCAGACCGAAGGCCGGGGGGGTGCTGCTGATATCGGCCGGCGGACTCGGCGATACAGTCCTGTTTTCACTGGTATTACCGCGTTTGGCGAGCCTCGCAAAGGACGGTGAACAGGTGACGGTGCTGATCCGGCGGGAGGCTGCCAAAATGGCATTTCTGTTGCCACCGGGAATGAACGTCATGGCGATTGACTTCAAGCTCCTGCGGCATTCGCTAAGTTACCGGCGACAGACCTTCGCACGGCTTTTTGAAACCCACTACCGGCTCGCCGTATCAACTGACTTTTTGCGGCATCCCCATTTGGACGATTCTCTCATCCGGGCCGCCGCGGCAGATCAATCCGCCGCCATGGAACCCCGTTCCTGGCCAAAATATGACCGCGCATTGCGGCAAAACAGAAACCTGTTTCAGCGGCTGTTCGATAGTGGTCCCGTTCATCTTGACAAAGTCGTTCGCTGGGCCCGGTTCGCCGACTGGCTGACCGGAACGACGGCGCCGGCGCCGAAAGTGGAACTCCCCCAGGGCCTGATAGGCGATACCGAACTGATCGAGCCCGCCGACGTGATGATACAGCCGTTTTCGGCCGTCAAACTGAAGCAGAGCCCACCGGACCTGTATCGTATGTTGATTGAGCAATTTCCGGAGGGAACGCGCGTCGCTATCACCGGCGCGCCGGGCGATCTGGACAATAATCCTGACTTCAGGAGACTGCTGGCGCTTCCGAACGTGGCCTTCGATTCCTCGACGTTTGTCGATCTGGTGCCTAAACTGAAGGCCGCACGACTGGTCATCAGCGTCGATACCGCCCTGATGCACCTGGCCATCGGGCTCGGTGCCCCGACCATCGGCCTGGCCAGCGCCGCCTACGTCGGTGAGATCGTCCCCTACGCCGAGGAGATCACCCCGGCCAACGCCCATATTCTCTTTCAGCCGATGGCGTGCCAAGGGTGCCTGGGAGCATGCCCCCTTGCACCGGTTGACGGAATGTATCCATGCATCGCCGGACTCGCGCCAGCCCGTATTAAGGCAACGGCCGATAGCATCCTGTCCCCCAAGGCATAAAAAAATGGGGAGACCCAAAGGGCAACCCCATTTTTTTTCAGATCAAGGACCAGGCCTTATTCGGAAAGAGCCGCGGCGGCTTCTTCGGCTTCAACGCGGGCACGGTCGCCGGCGCCTTTCGCTTCCGGGTCACGGTCAACCAGTTCGATGACCGCCATCGGGGCGCAATCGCCGTAGCGATGACCGGCCTTCAAAACACGGGTATATCCACCCGGGCGTTCCTTGTAGCGTTCAGCCAGGCCGTCAAACAGTTTTCCGACGGTATCGGCATCACGCAGCACCGAAATAGCCTGACGGCGAGCGTGCAAATCACCACGCTTACCAAGTGTGATCATCCTGTCGGCAATCCGGCGCAGTTCCTTCGCCTTGGGCAGGGTCGTGGTGATCTGTTCGTGCATCAACAACGACACAACCATGTTTGAGAACATGGCCTTGCGATGGGAACTCGTACGGTTCAGTTTTCGTCCACTCATGCGATGGCGCATGTCGGTATCTCCTCATTTTCGGGAAGTGGCTACCTGGATAGCCCGCGTCCTCGTGTCCGTATTAAAACGGGTCTTCCAGCCGTTTGGCCAGATCTTCGATGTTCTCGGGTGGCCAACTGGCAATTTCCATGCCCAGATGCAAGCCCATCTGCGCCAGCACTTCCTTGATCTCGTTCAAGGACTTGCGGCCAAAATTGGGTGTCCGCAACATGTCCGCCTCGCTCTTCTGAACGAGATCACCAATATAGATGATGTTGTCGTTCTTCAGGCAATTTGCCGAGCGAACGGAAAGCTCCAGTTCATCGACCTTGCGCAAAAGGTGCTTATTGAACGGCAATTCTTCCCGTTGTTCGCTTTCGGAAACCGTCTTCGGCTCGTCGAAGTTGATGAACAACTGCAACTGGTCTTGAAGAATGCGAGCCGCCAGCGCCACGGCATCGTCCGGCGAAACCGAGCCATTCGTGGTCAGATCAAGAGATAGCTTGTCGTGGTCGGTAATTTGCCCGACCCGGGTGTTATCGACCTTGTAGCTGACCTTGCGGACCGGCGAAAACACCGAGTCGATGGGAATCAAGCCAATGGGCGAGTCCTCGGCGCGATGTTGCGTCGCCGGGACATAGCCCTTACCGTGTTCGACGGTCAGCTCCATCGACAGCTTGGCATTCTTGTCAAGATGGCAAATCACCAGGTCAGGATCCATGATATCGACATCCGGTCCGGTCTCTATATCACCGGCCTTTACCGCACAGGGTCCAGAGGCTTTCAAGCTCATTCGTGTCGGACCTTCGCAATGCATGCGAAGCCCCATGGATTTGATATTCAGGACGATATCGGTGACATCCTCGCGGACGCCCGGGATCGACGAAAATTCATGCAGGACGTTGTCGATCTGCACGGATGTTACAGCCGCCCCCTGCAAGGAAGACAGCAAAACACGCCGCAATGCATTACCAAGGGTCAGCCCAAAGCCACGTTCCAATGGTTCGGCAACGATGGTAGCACGACGTTCCGGATTGGCCCCCGGCACAACATCGAGTTTCGTCGGCTTAATGAGTTCCTGCCAATTCTTTTGAATCACGGATTAAACCTCACGTTCGGCACATTAATGAAAGGTTCCACAAACCTGGAACCACGAACAAACATTCCAGCCCACCATGGACCGGAATAACAGGGGCAAGCCCCAATAGCGACGCAGCTAAACGCGGCGGCGTTTGCGCGGGCGGCACCCGTTATGCGGGATCGGCGTCACGTCGCGAATAGCGGTAATCGTGAAGCCAACCGCCTGCAGCGCGCGCAACGCCGATTCACGGCCAGAGCCAGGCCCCTTAACTTCAACTTCAAGAGTCTTCATACCGTGTTCCATAGCCTTGCGACCGGCATCTTCACCGGCCAACTGGGCGGCGTAGGGCGTCGATTTTCGTGACCCCTTGAAACCTTGAGCACCGGCGGATGACCAGGCAATGGAGTTCCCCTGGGCGTCAGTAATGGTTATCATGGTATTGTTGAACGTCGCATTCACGTGGGCGACGCCCGAAGCGATGTTCTTTCGTTCCCTCTTGCGGGTGCGCTGAGTAGTCGGCTTTGCCATATTCTATCCTAAACTTTCCTGCCTTCAGGCCTATTTCTTCTTGCCGGCGATCGCTTTCGCGGGTCCCTTGCGGGTCCGCGCGTTGGTGTGGGTACGTTGCCCCCGCACCGGCAAGCCACGGCGATGGCGAAGACCACGGTAACAACCGAGATCCATAAGCCGTTTGACGTTCATTGCGACTTCGCGGCGAAGGTCACCTTCGACTTGATAATCGTTATCAATGGACTCGCGGATGCCTGTAAGCTCGGCCTCCGTCAGGTCACTGACCCTTCTTTCCGCCGGAATTCCGACCTTTACACAGATTTCCTTGGCCTTTGTGCGACCAATACCGTGAATGTATGATAATGCGATTTCGACCCGTTTCCCGGTCGGAATATTTACGCCAGCAATTCGCGCCAAAGCTGGTACTCCTTACACGTTGGTTTTAAATGATAAAAGACCGTTGCCCGGATTCCAAAGAGGCGCGATTATAGGCGCTCCTTTCCCGAAGTCAACACGCTGTCTTCAGCCAATAATTTCCTTCAATTGTTTCGTCACCTCATCGATCCCGGCCATGCCGTCAACCGACTTCAGAACGCCCTTGTCACCGTAGTAAGATATAATCGGTTCCGTCTTTTCATGATACGCCGCCAGCCTGGAGCGGACGGTTTCCGCGTTGTCGTCAGCGCGACGGGAGAACTCTCTCCCACCACATTCATCACAGACCCCTTCAATCGCAGGTCTCTGAAATTTGTCATGATATCCGGCGCCACACTTTGTACAGGTGTAACGACCGGTAATCCTCTCAACCATCGCCTCATCATCGACCCGTAATTCGATCACATGATCAAGCTTCATCTCGATAACATGGTCGAGCTCAATTTCCTTCTCCGAAAACATCTTATCCAATGCTTCCGCCTGTATCGTCGTCCGCGGAAAACCGTCCAAAATGAACCCGTTCCGACAATCCGGTTGATCAATTCGTGCCGAAATCATTCCGATGATCAACTCGTCAGGCACCAGAGCACCGGAATTCATCAATTTTTCAGCCTGCTTACCGAGGGCGCTTCCGGACTCTACTTCCGCCCGCAGCATTTCTCCCGTTGACAGTTGAACAATATTATATGCTTCCTCGAGCCTCTTGGACTGCGTCCCCTTGCCCGATCCCGGCGGCCCCAGAAGCACTAATTTCATTAACGACGCCCCTTTAACTTCGACTTCTTAATCAACCCCTCATACTGATGGGCCAGTAAGTGTGACTGAATCTGTGCGACCGTATCCAGCGTCACCGTAACGACAATCAACAAGCTGGTTCCACCAAAGTAGAAGGGTACCGAAAACCTGGAAATCAATATTTCAGGGAGCAGACACACCGCCGAAAGATAAGCCGCGCCAAGAACGGTCAGGCGGGTCAGAACCTTATCAAGGTATTGAGCGGTATTCTTGCCAGGCCGGATACCCGGAACAAATCCACCGTACTTCTTCAGATTATCGGCCGTATCTTCCGGATTAAAAACCACGGCCGTGTAGAAAAACGCAAAGAACACGATTAGCGAAACATAAATCAGCAGATAAACCGGTTGTCCGCGGCCCAGCAGCGCCGCGACCGTGCCCAACCATTCAGGGCCTTGTCCGGCCGAAAAGCCGATGATGGTTATTGGCATCAGCAGAATGGAACTGGCGAAAATAGGAGGGATGACGCCCGCCGTGTTCAACTTCAAGGGCAGATGAGAGCTTTCCCCGCCCGACATCTTGTTACCCTGCTGGCGTTTCGGATACTGCACGATGATCCGGCGTTGGGCGCGCTCCATGAAAATGATGAAGAAAATCACACCGACCGACATAAACAGCAAGGCAATGATCAGAAGCGGCGACAGTGCCCCGGTGCGGCTCAATTCCAGCGTCCCGGCGATTGCGTGCGGAAGGTTGGCGACGATCCCGGAGTAAATAATCAGCGAAATGCCGTTACCGACACCGCGCGCCGTGATCTGTTCGCCCAGCCACATCAGGAACATGGTACCGCCAACAAGGGTAATGACGGTGGTGAAGCGGAAAAACAAGCCGGGATCTATGACCGCCGAGCCGGCACTGGAGTGCATGCCTTCCAGGCCGACGGCGATACCGTAAGCCTGTAATGCGGTAATCACCACGGTCCCATAACGGGTGTACTGGTTGATGATCTTGCGGCCGCTTTCGCCTTCCTTCTTCAGGGCGCCAAGCCGGGGCGAAATCGACGTCATCAATTGCATGATGATGGAGGCCGATATGTAGGGCATGATGTTCAGGGCGAAAATCGTCATACGACCGAGGGCGCCGCCCGAGAACATGTCGAACATGCCTAAAATGCCGCCCGACTGCCTGGAGAAAATATCGTTCAGGGCGACCGGGTCGATGCCCGGCAGCGGGATATACGTCCCAAGACGGTATACGATCAGCGCACCGAGCGTGAACCAGATACGGTTTTTCAGTTCGGTGGCCTTGGAAAAGGCTCCGAAGTTCATATTGGCTGCGAGTTGCTCGGCGGCGGAAGACATGCGTCGTTATCCTGGTGGACTATTTAGTAGCGTCTTTGGCTTCGGTTTTGGCGTCCGGTTCAGAGGCCGCCTCTTTCCTGGTTTCCGTGGCTGCCACGGACGCTTCCTTGACGGATACTTTACCGCCGGCTTTCTCCACGGCGGCAACGGCCGTTTTCGAGGCCCGTGCAACCTCAAGGGTAAGCTTGGCTGTCAGTTCGCCTTTGGCCAGAAGCTTGATGCCATCTTTCGATTTACCGGCAATTCCGGCAGTGATCAGAACGGCCTCATCAACCGTTTTCCTGCCGTCGATCTTGCCAGAATCGATGGCAAGCTGCAACCGGCCAAGGTTAACCACTGAGAAATCCTTCGAAAACGGGTTGTTAAATCCGCGCTTGGGCAGGCGGCGATATAAAGGCATCTGGCCACCTTCAAAGCCCAGCAGCGATACGCCGCTACGCGATTTCTGACCTTTTACGCCACGGCCACCAGTCTTGCCGGTGCCCGAACCGATACCACGGCCGACACGCTTGCGGGCCTTGGTGGCGCCCGGGTTGTCACGAAGCTCGTTGAGTCTCATTTTCCGATATCCTTATCGCGTTAGTCTGCCAGCCCCCACCCTTGGGGACCCGCGGTAGCGCCCTAGCCTGCCTGTTCGACACGGACCAGATGCTTGACCTTTTCAATCATCCCACGAACCGAAGACGTATCCTCAAGTTCACGGGTTTTATGCATTTTGTTGAGCCCGAGCCCCTTTAAGGTCTCGCGCTGATACTTCTGCCGGCCAATGGGGCTGCCGGTCTGAGTAACAACAACGGTTGCTTTCTTGTCAGCCATGTCCCTGCTCCTTCACCGCGGCTTCCGCAGCCTGCGTTCCGCCGCCGCGGCGTGAAACGATATCACTGACCTTTTTGCCACGCCGCGCGGCAACGCTGCGCGGTGATGTGCTGTCGACCAATGCCTGAAACGTCGCCTTGACCATATTATGCGGGTTTGAGGTGCCGATGGATTTGGTGACCACGTCCTGAACACCCATTGCTTCGAAGATAGCGCGCATCGGTCCGCCGGCAATGATGCCAGTACCCGGAGGTGCGCTGCGAAGCACAACATGGCCCGCACCGAAGCGGCCTTCAACGTCATGATGAAGAGTACGGCCATCACGCAGGGGGACGCGGATCATCTCCTTTTTTGCCTGATCGGTCGCCTTGCGGATAGCCTCGGGAACTTCGCGGGCCTTACCGGTGCCAAACCCGACACGGCCACTACCGTCACCAGCGACGACCAGGGCGGCGAATGAAAAGCGACGTCCGCCTTTGACAACCTTGGCGACGCGGTTGATGTGCACCAGCTTATCGATCAGTTCATCGTCGCGTTCGCTCTGATCCTGACGATCACGCTTGCCGCGACCACGTCCACGGCCCTGGTCTTTGCCGCGCGGGTCATTACTCGGGGTAGGTGTCTGTGCCATTTATAGCGCTCCTAGAAAGACAGGCCGACTTCGCGGGCTGCATCGGCAAGGGCTTTCACCCGGCCATGATATTTGTATCCACCGCGGTCGAAGACCACATCCTTAATACCGGCTTTGATGGCGCGTTCCGCGACAAGTTTACCAACCTGTTCAGCGGCCGACTTGTCGGCACCGGTTTTGATGCCTTCGCGCAACTCCTTATCGGCGGTAGAAGCCGAAGCAAGGGTAACGCCTTTGCGGTCATCAATAACCTGGGCATAGATATGCCTGCCGGAACGATATACGGAAAGACGCGGGCGCGCGGTATTGACGCGACGCAGCTGGTGACGGATGCGCCCTCTACGGCGCTGGAATAATTGCATTGAATTAGCCATGGCTTACTTCTTCTTGCCTTCCTTGCGCAGGATATATTCATCTTCGTACTTGACGCCCTTGCCTTTGTAAGGCTCGGGAGGCCGATACGCCCGAATTTCAGCTGCCGTTTGACCGACTCTTTGCTTGTCGATCCCTTCAACAGTGATGTGAGTTTGATCGGGGCAGGTAATCTTGACGTCATCGCGGATCGGGTATCGAACCTCATGGCTAAACCCAAGCTGCAAGACCAGATCGCTGCCTTGAACGGCGGCCCGATAACCAACGCCGCTGATCACAAGTTTACGGCTGAAGCCTTCCGACACCCCAACCACCATATTGCTGATCACGCTGCGTGACGTTCCCCACATCTTGCGGGCGAAGATTGAATTACCACGGGGCTTGACCGTAACGTCGGATGCTCCCTTGATCATTTCAACATCGTCCGTGAACAGTGCCGTCAATTCACCAAGTTTACCCTTGGCCGTAAGCTGACGGCCGGAAATCTCGACGTTGACGCCGTCGGGAATCTCAACTGGATTTTTACCAATACGCGACATGAGTCGTGTCCTAACCTCTAAAAACCTAAAATACCTGACAAAGCACTTCGCCGCCGACATGGGCGTCGCGCGCTTCGGCGTCAGACATAACGCCACGCGGTGTTGACAGGATCGAGATGCCTAATCCGTTATATACTCTGTTGAGATCTTTAATTCCCGAGTAAACGCGGCAACCGGGTGTGGAAACCCGCTTGATTTGACGGATAACAGGATCGCCCTCGTGATATTTGAGTTCGATGCTCAGCTCATTGATACCAGGGCGCAGTTCTGCTTGACTATATCCACGGATAAAGCCTTCGCGCTTAAGAACCTCGAGAACATTCGAGCGCAGCTTTGAAGCAGGCGCGACAACGATGTTCTTATTGGCGCGTTGGCCATTGCGGATGCGGGTAAGCATGTCACCCAAGGGATCGGTCATTGACATATTCGTACCTCTCCTACCAGCTCGACTTGACCATGCCGGGGATCTGACCGGCTGATGCTAATTCCCGAAGCGCTATACGGCACAACTTGAATTTACGATAATTACCGCGCGGACGACCCGTCAGGCCGCACCGCAAACGAAGCCGTACCGGCGAAGAATTGCGCGGCAGTTCGGCGACTTTCAGACGCGCTTCAAAACGCTCTTCAGACGACAGTGAGGTGTCGTTAGCCGTCGCCATCAGAACGGAGCGCTTGTTGGCGTACTTAGCCACCAAGCGTTCGCGTTTCTTGTTGCGCTCAACGGCGCTTTTTTTAGCCATTCTTCTGTTCTCCGGTTTCCAGCTCGCCCTTGAAAGGCATATCGAAGCCCTTGAGCAGGGCCTTTGCCTCTTCATTGGTCTTTGCGGTTGTGCAGATAATGATATCCATGCCGCGGATGCGATCGACCTTATCGTAATCGATTTCCGGGAAAATGATCTGCTCTTTGATGCCCATGGCGTAATTGCCGTTGCCATCGAAGCTTTTGCCGTTCAGGCCGCGGAAGTCGCGGACACGTGGCAAGGCAATGGTGACCAACCGATCGAGGAATTCAAACATCCGCTCGCGGCGCAAGGTAACTTTACACCCCACCGTCATGCCATCGCGCAGCTTGAATGTCGCAATCGACATCTTGGCCTTGGTGACAACAGGCTTCTGACCTGAAATCCGGGTCATATCGTCAAGCGCACCATTGATCAACTTGCGATCCTGGGACGCTTCGCCGACGCCCATATTAAGGACGATCTTTTCAAGCTTGGGGACCTGCATGATGTTCTTGTAACCGAACTGATCGATCATCGATTGCTTGATCGTCGAGTCATACCGTTCTTTAAAACGTGCCATTTCTAACGCACCCGTCTATTTGTCGATGATCTCGCCGGACCGCTTGGCATAGCGGACCTTGCGGCCATCTTTCAGTGATTTGATGCCGACGCGGGTCGGCTTGTCGTCCTTGGGATCAACATGGGCAATATTGGAAAGGTCGATGGAAGCTTCCTTTTCGACAATCCCGCCAGGCGACGTCTGCGTCGCCTTGGTGTGACGCTTGACCATGTTGATACCGGTTACCAGGGCACGATTTTTCTGGGGCAGCATCCTCAGGATTTCTCCCTTTTTGCCCTTATCCTTGCCGGTCCGGACGATAACGCTATCGCCCTTCTTCATTTTCAATTTTGCAGCCATTTGTACTTACCTACTCACAACACTTCCGGGGCCAGGGAAATAATTTTCATATATTTCTTGGCGCGCAGTTCACGCGTCACCGGCCCGAAAATACGGGTTCCAATGGGCTCACCCTGCTTGTTAATCAAGACTGCGGCATTGCTGTCAAAACGAATCGCCGTTCCGTCGTCACGACGGATGTCCTTGGCGGTTCGTACGACAACGGCCTGAACGACTTCGCCCTTTTTGACACGGCCGCGCGGGATAGCTTCCTTGATAGAGACGACAATAACGTCGCCAACGGACGCATACCTGCGCTTGGATCCGCCCAGCACCTTGATGCACTGAACCCGGCGTGCACCGGAATTATCGGCGACTTCCAAGTTGGTCTCGACTTGGATCATGTTTCTCTTCCTCTTCTAAATCATCGTATCCGTCATTCGCATTTTCATGCGTCGTCGGCGATAATTTCCCATTTCTTGCGTTTCGACAGCGGACGACACTCGCGGATCTTCACCACTTCGCCGATTTTGATGTCGTTATTTTCATCATGGGCAGCATATTTTTTGGACATCCGGATATACTTTTTGTACAGCGGATGTTTAAAACGCCGCTCCACCTTGACGGTGACCGTCTTGTCCATTTTGTCGCTGACCACGACACCTTGAAGTACTCGCCTGGGCATAGTTACAAAACCTCTTTCAGGACGCTAACTTGGACGCGCTACGCTCGCCCAATATCGTTTTGACACACGCAATACCACGCCCGACCAGACGCTTGCGAGCCGTATTCTCCAACTGACCACTGACGGCCTGGAAACGCAGATTGAAGGACTCCTTGCGGAGCGCAATCAACTGCTCCTTCAACTCGTCATCCGACTTGGCGCGCAAGTCCGCCGCCTTCATGTCGTTGCTCATAACCCTATTCTCCTTCGCCAAGGCGCGTTACGAAACGCGTGCTGATGGGCAATTTGGCTGCGGCCAGTTCGAAAGCGCGCTTGGCAATTTCCAGCGGGACGCCATCGACTTCGAACATGATGCGGCCAGGCTTGACACGGGCGGCCCAGTATTCGACCGACCCCTTGCCTTTACCCTGCCGAACTTCGGCTGGCTTCTGGGTCACGGGCACGTCGGGGAAAATCCGGATCCAGACGCGACCGGCACGCTTCATGTGACGGGTCATGGCGCGACGCGCCGCTTCGATCTGACGCGATGTAATGCGGTCAGGTGACGTCGCCTTCAGGCCATAGGCACCAAAGTTTAATTCCGTTCCACCCTTGGCATTGCCATGGATGCGGCCCTTGTGGGCCTTACGATATTTTGTACGCTTGGGGCTGAGCATCTTACCGGGCTTTCCCTAAATTCCTGTTGAGCGGGCCTTAACGGGCCGGCTGTTGATCCGAAACCAATTTATCGAGGGCCATGGGGTCATGGGCCATGATTTCGCCTTTGTAGATCCAGACTTTGACGCCGCAAATGCCGTACGTGGTAAGTGCTGCGGCCGTGCCGTAATCAATATTGGCGCGAAGTGTATGCAAGGGAACGCGACCCTCGTGGTACCAAACGTCGCGGGCGATTTCCGCGCCGCCGAGACGGCCTGAGCAATATACGCGAATGCCCCCGGCGCCAAGACGCATCGCCGACTGAACAACACGCTTCATGGCGCGGCGAACGGAAACACGACGTTCCATCTGCTGGGCAACATTTTCGGCAACCAGCTGCGCATCGATTTCAGGCTTGCGGATTTCGACGATGTTGACGTGAACTTCCGACCCCGTCATCTTCATAATGTCCTGACGCAGCTTCTCGATATCGGCACCCTTTTTGCCGATAATAACACCGGGACGGGCCGTATGAATGGTGATACGAGCCTTTTTTGCCGGGCGTTCGATGACGATCTTGGAAACGCCGGCCTGAACCAGGCGTTTCTTCAAAAACGTGCGAATCTTCAAATCTTCATGCAGCAAGTCGGCGTACTGATCGTCAGCGTACCAACGAGAATCCCACGTACGAATGACGCCGAGCCTGAAGCCGATCGGGTTGATTTTCTGACCCATCTTATGCGGTCTCCTCTCGTTCACGTACAATGACGCGAAGATTACTGAACGGCTTGAGAATTTTACCGACGCGGCCACGCGCACGAGCCCGCCAACGTTTCATGACCATTGTGCGGCCAACGGTCGCTTCGTAGACATATAAACGGTCCACGTCAAGCTCATGATTGTTTTCGGCATTGGCGATCGCCGATTCAAGAACCTTCTTGACCTCGCCGGCGACACGACGCTTCGAAAACTGCAGTTCGGACAAGGCGGTTTCACACTTGAGTCCACGAATCGAACTGGCGACCTCGTTAAGCTTCTGCGCGCCGCCTCGCATGTGCTTCGAATACGCCATTGCTTCGTTATCAGCGTACGCGCGCGGCGTTGATTTCTTACCCATACCTTAAGCCCTCCGGGCTTTCTTGTCGGCCGTGTGGCCAGTATACGTGCGAGTCGGCGAAAATTCGCCCATCTTGTGACCGATCATTTCCTCGGTAATCAGCACCGGGATAAACTTACGGCCGTTATAAACACCAAACGTCAGTCCGACGAATTGCGGTAAAATGGTGGAGCGACGAGACCAAATCTTGATGACCTCGTTGCGGCCACTTGCGCGGACGGTTTCTGCCTTCTTCAGAAGGTAGCCGTCTACGAACGGACCTTTCCATACGGAACGAGCCAAACTGACCTCCTACTTCTTGCTGTGACGACGGCGCATAATCAACCGATCCGTCTTCTTGTTACTGCGAGTACGCTTGCCCTTGGTGGGTTTGCCCCAAGGCGTGACGGGATGGCGCCCCCCCGATGTTCGCCCTTCACCACCACCATGCGGGTGATCGATCGGGTTCATGGCGACGCCACGGACGGACGGACGTTTTCCGAGCCAGCGGCTACGTCCGGCCTTGCCGAGTTTGATGTTCTGCTGATCCGGGTTTGACACGGCGCCGATGGTGGCCATGCATTCCGACAGGACCATCCGCAACTCTCCGGAACTCAGGCGAAGCTGGGCATATCCCTGGTCTTTACCGATCAACTGGACATAGGTGCCGGCGGACCGGGCAATCTGCCCCCCCTTACCGGGCTTCATTTCCACATTGTGAATGATCGTCCCGACCGGAATATTCTTCATCGGCATGGCGTTGCCAGGCTTGATATCGGCCTGCAGGCCAGCGACCACTTTATCGCCAACCGCGACACGCTGCGGGGCCAGAATATAAGAACGTTCGCCGTCTTCGTAGGCGATCAGCGCGATAAACGCCGTGCGGTTAGGGTCGTATTCCAGGCGCTCGATGGTCCCGGCCACATCATATTTGGTGCGTTTGAAATCAACGATGCGATAGCGGCGCTTGTGCCCGCCGCCACGCCGCCGAGCCGTGATACGGCCTGTATTATTACGACCGCCCTTCTTGCGCAGTCCCTCGGTAAGAGCCTTTTCAGGCTTGCCCTTCCACAGGCCCGCACGGTCGACAAGGACAAGTCCGCGGCGGCCGGGAGTTGTGGGTTTAAACTGTTTGAGTGCCATGACTTAAAACCTAAATACCTGTCGTAATATCGATTGACTGACCATCGGCCAAGGTGACCATGGCTTTCTTGGTGTTATTACGCTTACCCGGGCGACCGCGAAACATTTTGACCTTGCCCTTGCTGATCAACGTATTGACGCCGGTGACGCTGACCTTGAACAGGTCTTCGACGGCGGCTTTGATTTCAGGCTTGCTCGCATCCATGGGAACGTGGAAGCTAACCTGATTGTGTTCTGAAAGCAGGGTCGACTTTTCGGTAATGACCGGCGAACGAAGAAGCTCATAAATGCGCTCCTTGCTCGGTGTCGCCTTGCCGCTGTATTTGCTAAGGCTCATTTTAAACGCTCCACAAGCTTTTCGACAGCGTCCTTGGTCAGGACCAAGGTGTCACTGCGAAGAATGTCGTAAACATTGGCGCCTTGAGACGGCAACACATCCAACCCGACGACATTGCTGGCGGCCAGGTTGAAGTTACCGTCAATTTCCGCACCATCGATGACCAGGGCCCTGCCCCAGCCAAGTTTGGCGAGGGATTTGACCAGTTCGGATGTCTTCACCAATTTCATCTTGGCCTCATCAAGAACGACCAATTTGCCCTCGGCCTGCTTTGACGACAACGCAGACCTAAGGGCCAGCTTGCGAACTTTTTTCTGCAAGCTGAAACCGTGGTCACGAAGGACCGGACCGAAGGCGACACCGCCGCCACGCATGTGCGGAGCTTTCTTGTTGCCCTGACGAGCACTACCCGTGCCCTTCTGTTTAAAGGCCTTCTTGGTGGTTCCCCTGACGTCCGAACGACCCTTGGTCAGGTGAGTGCCGGCGCGGCGCTTGGCGAGCTGCCAATTGACGGTTCGCGACATAAGGTCGGGACGAACCGGCACACCGAAGATGGCCTCGTCAAGTTCGACGGAACCGACTTTCTTGTTTTCAAGGCTGATGACGTCGCACTTCATAGCTTATTCCTTCGTTTCGCCATCGGGCGTTTCTTCGACTGCGGCTTCTGCGGGGGCTTCGACGACAGCCTCGGCGACCACATCGCCGCCCAACAGCGCCGCCGGAAACGGCAGTTCTTCCGTAGGTGCACGCTTAATCGCGTCGGTCACATAAACATAGCCACCTTTGGATCCGGACACCGCGCCCTTGACCAGAATCAGGCCGCGTTCGGCATCGGTAGAGACCACTTCCAGGTTCTGCGTCGTGTTCCGCACGTCCCCCATGTGACCGGCCATCTTCTTGCCCTTGAACACTTTACCGGGATCCTGACACTGCCCGGTGGAGCCATGGGAGCGATGAGAAATGGAGACACCGTGCGATGCCCGAAGGCCGCCGAAACCGTGACGCTTCATGGCGCCAGCAAAGCCCTTGCCCTTGGTCGTTCCGGCGACGTCGACAAACTGCCCGCTGATGAAATGTTCGGCCGACAACTGCGCTCCGACATCGATCATGGCGTCCGGACTAACCCGGAATTCAACCATTTTCCGTTTCGGCTCGACCTTGGCGGCGGCAAAATGCCCCCGCATCGCCTTCGGGACGTTCTTTACTTTTGCCGTGCCGACACCAAGCTGAACGGCCGTATAGCCATCCTTTTCCTCGGTGCGCTGAGCAACGACATGGCAATTGTCGATTTTCAACACGGTGACGGGGATATGACGTCCGTCATCGGCGAAAACGCGCGACATACCAAGTTTCTGTGCAATCAGACCTGTACGCATGATCTTTGGTTCCTAACTCTTCGGGTCTTACAGCTTGATCTCAACATCAACGCCAGCGGCGAGGTCGAGCTTCATCAAGGCATCGACCGTCTGTGGCGTCGGGTCGACGATATCAAGAACCCGCTTATGGGTGCGGATTTCGAACTGTTCGCGCGACTTTTTATCAATGTGCGGCGACCGCAAAACCGTGAATTTCTCGATACGCGTTGGCAATGGGATCGGGCCGCGGACGTCGGCGCCGGTGCGCTTTGCCGTGCTGATGATCTCGCTGGCCGATTGATCAAGTACTCGGTGATCAAACGCTTTCAAGCGGATGCGGATATTTTGATGTTCCATTTATTCGGATCCAATCTGTTGAAACGCCCCGTAACCGGGGCGCAACAATTTTCCTTAATTACTCGACAACTTTCGAGACGACGCCGGCACCGACGGTACGACCGCCTTCGCGAATGGCGAAGCGCAAACCATCGGTCATGGCGATCGGCGCAATGAGCTCGACTTCCATCGTGATGTTATCGCCCGGCATCACCATCTCGGTGCCTTCGGGCAGAACGACCGTTCCGG